>Ga0209257_1000021_pt1 | contig 771986 bp, 715 predicted proteins | sample AraplaCvi_mCL_r2_FD_184277 | JGI IMG/M metagenome (GOLD analysis project Ga0209257, IMG submission 184277) | Arabidopsis root microbial communities from North Carolina, USA - plate scrape MF_Cvi_mCL_r2 (SPAdes) (version 2) | ecosystem: Host-associated > Plants > Roots > Endosphere | place... | reverse complement strand
ACCGGCGAGACCGTCCACCTGGGCAGCCTCATCGACAGCGAGATCATCTACATCCACAAGGTCGACTCGCGCCACATGCTGGGCATGTACTCGCGCATCGGCCGCCGCGCGCCGCTGCACTGCACGGCCATCGGCAAGGTGTTGATGGCCTGGGAGCACCCCGAGCGCCGCGACCGCATCCTGGACGGCGCCGAGTTCAAACGCTTCCGCGACAAGACCATCACCGAGCGTGGTGCGTTCCTGGCCGAGCTGGCGACCGTCAAGGCCCAGGGCTTCGGCGAGGACCGCGAGGAGTTCGACGACCACATCCGCTGCCTGGGCGTGCCCATCTTCGACCGCCTGGGCCAGCCCATCGCCGGCATGAGCGTGTCCTTCCCGACCTTCCGCTTCGACGTGGAGAAGGCGCCGGAAGTGGTGAAGCTGCTGCAGGCCGCGAGCCGCGACATCTCCGAAAAGCTGGGCTGCACGCGCTATCCCATAGCCTGAGGAGCGCCCTCTAGGCGGTTGTCGCCCCAGGGACGCAGGGCCCTTGGGCGGGATGATTCAATGATGGCTGTTTGGAACCGACAGCCCCATGAGCAGCATCAACCGCCAGATCCTCCTCGCCTCCCGCCCCAAGGGCGAGGTCAGCCCTGACAACTTCCGCCTCGTCGAGACGCCGCTGGAGCCGCTGGCCGATGGCCAGGTGCGCGTGCGCAATCACTTCCTGAGCCTGGACCCGTACATGCGCGGCCGCATGAACGACAGCAAGAGCTATGCGGCTTCGCAGCCGCTGGACGCCGTCATGATCGGCGGCACGGTCGGCGAGGTCGTCGAGTCGAAGAACGTCAATTTCGCCGTCGGCGACAAGGTCGTGGGCATGGGCGGCTGGCAGGAGTACCTGACGGTCGACGCGAATCAGCGCGGCGTGCTGAACAAGGTGGACACCACCCACATCCCGCTGTCAGCCTACCTCGGCGCGGTCGGCATGCCAGGCGTGACGGCCTGGTACGGCCTCATGAAGATCATCAACGTGAAGGCCGGCGAGACGGTCGTCGTCAGCGCTGCCAGCGGCGCGGTCGGCAGCGTGGTGGGCCAGCTCGCCAAAGCGCGCGGCGCACGTGCGGTGGGCCTGGCCGGCGGCGCGGACAAGTGCCGCTACGTCGTCGAGGAACTGGGCTTCGACGCCTGCATCGACTACAAGGCGCACGGCGATTTGAAGTCACTCTCTGCCGCGCTGAAGGCCGAATGCCCGAGCGGCATCGACGGCTACTTCGAGAACGTGGGCGGCATGATCCTGGACGCCGTGCTGCTGCGCGCCAACGCCTTCAGCCGCATCGCCATGTGCGGAATGATCTCGGGCTACAACGGCGAGCCCATCCCGCTGCAATACCCGCAGCTCATCCTCACCAACCGCATGAAGGTCGAGGGCTTCATCGTGTCCGAGCACATGGAAGTCTGGCCCGACGCCCTGAAGGAGCTGGGCGGCATGGTGGCCACCGGCAAGCTCAAGTTCCGTGAGTCGGTGTCTGAGGGCATTGCCAGCGCCCCCGAGGCCTTCATGGGCCTGCTCAAGGGCAAGAACTTCGGCAAGCAGCTCGTCAAGCTCGTCTGATGCGCTGGACTTGCGTCCCGTTCGCCGAGCTGAGCGTGCAGCAGCTTTACGCCGCGCTGGCCCTGCGCTCCGAAGTCTTCGTCGTCGAGCAGCAATGCATCTTCCTCGACATCGACGGCCTGGACCCGCAGGTCTGGCACCTGCTGGGCCACGGCGATGACGGCAGCCTCAAGGCCTATCTGCGGCTGCTGCCGCCAGGGCTGAAAGGCCCCGACGCCATCATCGGCCGCGTCGTCACCGCACCGTCCGCCCGCAGCGGCGGCGTGGGCCGTGCGCTGATGACCGAGGCGCTGGCGCAGTGCGAGCGCCTGTGGCCCGGCCAACCGATCACGCTGCATGCCCAGGCCCACCTGGAACGTTTCTACGCCAGCTTCGGCTTCGCCCCCGTGGGCGAGCACTACATGGAAGACGGCATCCAGCACATCGAAATGCACAAGGAGACAACACCATGACCAAGAAAACCGCCGTCATCACCGGCGCCGGCTCGGGCTTCGGCCTGGAGGCCGCCCGCATCGCCGCCCAGCGCGGCATGAACCTCGTCCTCATCGACGTGCAGGCCGATGCGCTGGACAAGGCAGCCTCGGAGTTCAAGGACGTCGAAGTGCTCGCCCGCGTCGTGGACGTCGCCAAGGCCGATCAGATGGAAGCGCTGGCGCGCGACGTGAAGGCCCGCTTCGGTGCGCCGCATTTCGTCTTCAACAACGCCGGCGTCGGCTCCGGCGGCCTGATCTGGGAGAACGCCCTCAGCGACTGGGAATGGGTCATGGGCGTCAACGTGATGGGCGTCGTGCACGGCGTGCGCCTGTTCACGCCCATGATGCTGGAGGCCGCCAAGGCCGACCCGGGCTACTCGGGCCACATCGTCAATACGGCCTCCATGGCCGGGCTGCTGGTGCCACCCGTTTCCGGCGTCTACAACGTCAGCAAGGCCGCCGTGGTGGCGCTGACCGAGACCCTGCATCACGACCTCGCCCTGGTCACCGAGCAGGTCCACGCCTCGGTGCTCTGCCCCTTCTACGTGCCCACCGGCATCAGCCAAAGCCAGCGCAACCGCCCGAACGACATGCCCGGCAGCAAGCCGACCGTCAGCCAGATCGTCTCGCAGGCCCAAACCGACAAGGCGGTGTCCTCCGGCAAGTTGACCGCGGCCGATGTGGCAGCCATGGTGTTCGACGCCATCGACAACAACAAGTTCTACATCTTCAGCCACCCGAAGGCCCTGGCCGGCGTTCAGACGCGGATGGAAGACGCGATGCTTCAGCGCAATCCCACCAACCCCTACGCTGCGCGCCCGGACATCGGCGAGGCCCTGAAAGCCAAGCTGCGCGCGGAGTAAGCCGGCGGGGACAATCGGGGGCATGAATTCCCCGATTTCCATTGCCATCGTCGGCGGCGGCCCCGCCGGCCTGATGGCCGCCGAAGTGCTGGCCGCGGCGGGCCATGCCGTCACCGTCTTTGACGCCAAGCCCACCGTGGGCCGCAAGTTCCTGCTCGCCGGCAAGGGTGGGCTGAACCTGACGCACTCCGAGCCTTTAGAGCCCTTCCTAGGTCGCTTCGGCGGCCGGGCTGCGCAAATCGAACCGCTGCTGCGCGGCTTCGACGCCGACGCGCTGCGCACCTGGGCCGCCGAGCTGGGCGTGCAGACCTTCGTCGGCACGTCCGGCCGCGTCTTCCCCACCGACCTCAAGGCCGCGCCGCTGCTGCGCGCCTGGCTGCACCGCTTGCGTGCGGCCGGCGTGAAGTTCGCGATGCGCCACCGCTGGATGGGCTGGACTGAGGACGGCGCGCTGCGCTTCGAGACCCCCGAAGGTGAGCGCCTCGTGACACCGCGCGCCACGCTGCTGGCGCTGGGTGGCGCCTCCTGGCCCCAGCTCGGCTCGGACGGTGCCTGGGCGGAACTGCTGGCGACCCGCGGCGTCGACGTCGCGCCGCTGCAGCCGGCCAACTGCGGCTTCGACGTAGGCGTCACGTCAGCGCACCCGGCCGGCCCGGGCTGGAGCGAGCGCTTCGCGACCGAGTTCGCCGGCCAGCCCGTCAAGCCCGTGGCGCTCGCGACCGAAGGCTTCGCCAGCCGGCCCGGCGAGTTCGTCATCACGGCCACCGGCATCGAGGGCTCGCTGATCTATGCCGCAAGCCACGCATTGCGTGAGCAGATCGCGAGCCAAGGCTCGGCCAAGCTGACGCTGGACCTGCTGCCCCAGCTCACGCCCGAACGCGTGCTCGCGGAGGTCAAGCACCCGCGCGGCAGCCGTTCGCTGTCCTCGCACCTGAAGAGCCGCCTGCACCTGAGCCCGCTGAAGATGGGCCTGCTGCATGAACTGCTGACCCGCGAGCAGATGCTGGACCCGGCGCAACTGGCCACCGCGCTGAAGTCCCTGCCGCTGACGCTGCACGCGCCCCGCCCCATCGCCGAGGCCATCAGCACGGCCGGCGGCGTGCGCTTCGAGGCGTTGAACGACGGCCTGATGCTGACCGCCCTGCCCGGCGTCTTCGTGGCCGGCGAGATGCTGGACTGGGAGGCTCCCACCGGCGGCTACCTGCTGACCGCCAGCTTTGCCAGCGGCCGGGCGGCGGCACAAGGCATGGCGCGTTGGCTAGATGGCCTGACCGCCTGACACCTCGATGCGCTGGGCGTTGACCCAGCGGTTGTCGGGCGACAGCAGACTGGCGATCATGGGCCCGATGTCATCCGGCACGCCGGCGCGGCCCAAGGCGGTCATGCCGGCGAAGAGTTGGTTGACCTCGGGGTTGTCGCGCACGGCTCCGCCACCAAAGTCGGTCTCGATCGCGCCAGGCGCCACCGTGTTGACCGCGATGCCACGCGCGCCCAGCTCCTTGGCCAGATACACGCTCAGCACCTCGACGGCGCCCTTGGCGGCGGCATAGGCCGCGTAGCCGGGAAAGGACATGCGCGTCAGCCCCGAGGACAAGTTGACGATGCGCCCGCCGTCCTCGATCAGAGGCAGCAGCGCCTGGGTCAGGAAGAAGACGCCTTTGACATGCACGTCGAAGAGGCCGTTGAACTGCGCTTCGGTCGTCTGCTCCACGAGCGCGTAGTCGCCGTGGCCGGCGTTGTTGACGAGATGGTCCAGGCGCTCGCGGCCCCAGGTGTCGTGCAGCACATTGCGCAGCTGTCCGGCGAAGGCGGCAAAGCCGGCGGCCTTGCCCATGTCCAGCGGCAAGGCCACGGCGCGCCGGCCCAGTGCCCGGATCTCGGCGACGAGGGATTGAGCCGCATCGGCGCGGTTTTGATAGGTGACGATGACGTCGCCGCCGCGGTGGGCGATGCTGAGGGCTGTGTTGCGGCCCAGGCCGCGGCTGGCGCCGGTGATGAGGCTGATGGTGGTCATGAAGGACTCCTGTTGAAGAGGCCTCCATGCTCGAATCCGGCAGTTTTGGGTGGTTGCCGGATGCTTCCTTTTCCTTGCCTGATCCTGCCGGCACACTTACAAAGCTGCGCGGCGCTGTAGGCTAGGCACCATGAACGACTTGCTCGATGCTGTCCGCCGCCATGCCGACGCCCACGCGGATGCGCTGGGCATCGCCCGCACAGCCGTGCCCGGGCTGACCACGCTGCGCGCCACCGCGCCCAGCGACATCGTCTACGCCATCTCGCGGCCGCTGGTGGCGCTGAACATGCAGGGGCGCAAGCAGGTCACGATGGGTGCGCAGGTGCTGGACTTGTCGGCCGGCCAGTCTCTGTTGATCACTGCGGACGTGCCAACGGTCAGCCAGATCACGCAGGCCACGCTCGCGGCGCCCTATTACTCGGTGGTGCTGGAGCTGGACCTCGCCGTTGTCGCCGAGCTGGCAACGCAGATGCAGGCCGTGGAGGTCGGGCATGCCACGCAGGTGCGCATGCTGCCCACCGACGCCGAGGTGGCCGATGCCGCGCTGCGGCTGCTGCGCCTGCTGGAGCGGCCGGACGCGCTGCCCGTGCTGCAGGCCTCGCTGCTGCGCGAGCTGCACTACTGGCTGCTGGCCGGCCGCCATGGCGCGGCCATACGGCAACTCGGCTGGCCCGGCAGCCATGCCGAGCGCATCGCCCGCGCAGTGGCAAAGCTGCGCACCGAGTTCTCGCGGCCCTGGGCCGTGGACGAGTTGGCCGACGTTGCGGGCATGAGCGCCTCGGCCTTCCACCGCCATTTCCGCGCGACGACCTCGCTGTCGCCGCTGCAGTTCCTGAAGAACTTGCGCCTCATCGAGGCCCGGCGGCTGATGCTTGCCGAGGGCGTCAGCGCCAGCAGCGCGGCCTATGCCGTGGGATACGAAAGCGTGCCGCAGTTCACCCGCGAGTACGGCAGGCTGTTCGGCCGGCCGCCGGTCCGCGACACGGCGGCCGCTCGCCTCACTGCCCGGGCGGCTTGATCTGCGCTTCGAGCTGGCTGACGTCCTTGCCCAGCTCGGCCAGGTAGCGGTTGCGCTCCTCGCTGGTCCACTCGGCGTCCGAGAAACCTTTTAGCGAATAGCTGCCGCTCTTGTAGACCACCCCCTCGCGCCGCGCCAGCATCGCGCGGTCAGGGAAGCTGTCGGGTAGCAGCAAAAAGCCCTGCAGGTCGCGCAGCCGCAGCGGCATGGCCGGCGCTCCGTCGCGCAGCAGCTTGCCGAAGACGCGCAGGTGCGCCGTCTGAGCGCCACTGCCCAGTTCCTCGTTGAAGCTGACCAGCGCGAACGGCTGACCCTTGGCATCATCCACGCGGGCGTTGATGACGTAGCGGCCGGCCTGCTTCACGTTCAAGCCCACGACGAAGTCCAGCGAGCCATCGGCGACGCGGTCGCTGATGGCGCCCCACTCGGCCGGCACCAGCGACTGGTAGACGACGTCGAAGTTGATGACGCCTTGCCGCCCGTCCTGGCTCAGCGTGACCTGCAGCCTCAGCGTGCCGGCGAAGTCGGCAAAAGCGGTGCGAGAGGGCTGGAACTGCGCGCTGTAGACACCCTCGCTGCCTGAGAAGTCCAGCGCAAGCTGCGGCCGGCCGGCGGCCTGGCGTGGGTCAGGCAGATCGAAGGCCACGGCTCGTGTGATCAGCAGCGGCAGCGTCTTGCCGGCCTCGTCCTGCGCGCTGACGCTGACCTTGACCACCTCCTCGCCGCTCATGAAGACACGGTCCTGTGTGGTGAGGATGCGCACGCCGGGGATGGCGCCCTTGGAGCCGGGAAAGCGCAGCGGCAGGCTCTCGCGTATGGGCGCGAAGGGGTGCACCTGATCGGGGTGCTCGGCAATGGGCCGCGACTCGTGCGGGTAGCGGGTCTGGTCGCGGTAGAGGGCCAGCGTCTGCCTGGCGCGCTCCAGGCGCTGCAGCAGCAGGTCACGTTGCGCCAGGCGCTCGCGCAGCGCGGCATCGGTGAACGGCGAGCCCTGCGGCCGCGAGGCCGCGGCGGACGCAGGTGCGGCAGGCAGAGCGAGGTGGGCGCCGCGCTGCACCGCCGCCTGGGCCTCGGGCACCGCAGGGCCGCGCGGCCAGGCCCACCATGCGATCAGGCCGGCCAGCGCAGCGCCGGCCAGCCATGCAACGGGCTTCACTTGGCGTAGTTCACCATGTCCGTGCGGACGAGGCCAACGGTGCCCTGCCAGTTGCCGTTCGTGTAGTGGTTGTAGGCCTCGGCATCGTCACGGAAGACGACGGTGTGGTTGGCCCACTTCGCCGTGCCGCCCTCCGTGGGCGCCGTGCCCAGCGTCAGGTCGTTGCAGAACCAGTCGCTGGGGTTGCAGTAGCTGCCGCCGCCCGAGCCCGACACGCCCCCGCTGGAGTGGTAGGCCACGGCCTCGTCGTCCTGGCCGGGCAGCACGCCGGAGTACAGCGTGCCCTTGGCGCCGGCCCACAGGTAGAACATCTTCGAGCGGGTGTTGTTGTGGTCGTACATGGCGCGGGCCGTGCCGGTCTTCAGGTCGCTGACCAGCGGCTCGGACAGCGCCCAGTCACCTGCATTGGCCAGCTCGCTGCCGCCGCTGGCACCAGCCGCCACGTCCACCCACTTGATGTTCCAGCCGGTCTGCGTGGTGCCGTCGCTGTTGGCGCAGCTGCCGTCGCTGCCGGGCGTGGCATTCTTCTTGTAGCGCGCGCTGCCGCCATACATGGCCAGCGTGTAGCCGATCATCAGGTCGCCGGCACTGTGCGCCGCCACGTAGCACCAGTTCGTACCGGTGCAATAACAGTCCAGCGCGTTGCGCACCAGGTAGTTCTTGTCTGAGATGTGGCTGTAGCCGTCCCAGTTGACGGCCTTCTTGTTGACACCCGCCGCCGTACCGGCCGGGCCCCAGTAGGTGAAGTCGGCATAGTTGCCGGCGACGCCGCCACCGGTGCGGCCGTTCACCCACAGCGAATAGTTGGTCGCGAAAGAGGCCCCGGCCACAGCCACGAGGGCCGCACCGAACACCATCAGAAACCGGCGTGACACAGTCTGTCCCATCGTTTGTCTCCATAGGGGGCCTGTTCACACGACGGCCCGGGTTGTTGTCGGTACTGCGCGGCGGACTGTAGGAACGCCCCCGTACCAGGCAAACCCTCGGTAACCCGCAGAAATCACGAAACCCGGCAACCTTGCCAGGGTGTCGACAGCGGCGGCCCCTAGACTGAATTCCCCCTAACTGCCTCGGTCCCTGCCACCTGCCATGCGTCGGCGCGCCTTCCTGCTGTCCCAAGGTCTCGCGCTGACGGCCACCGGAGCGGCCGCCCAACCCAAGGGCCGGCCGGCGCGGGTCGTCATCGGCGCCGAGAGCGACTGGTACCCCTACTCCGGTGAGCGCGAAGGCCGCGCCCAGGGCATGACGGTGGACCTCGTCGCCGCGGCCTACGCGGCCGTGGGCGTCGAGGTGCGGTTCGAGCTCATGCCCTACGCGCGCTGCATGGCCCAGACCCGTGCGGGCACGCTGGTGGCCTGCTTCAACACGACGCGCACGGCGCTGATCGAGGGCGACTACCTCTGGCCCGCGAAGCCGATGTTCACTGAGCGCTTCCTGATCTATGCCCGCGCCGAGGAGCCGCATCGCGGCCCGCCGCTGCGCGTGAAGGACCTGGAAGGCCAGAAGGTCGCCGTCACGCGCGGCTATGAGTACGGCAGCGAGTTCGACGCCAACCCCCGCATCGATCGCATCGTCACCAGCCACGACGAGAACAACTTCGAGCTGCTGCTGCGCGGCCGTGCCCGCTATACGCTGGCGCCCGACGCCAACACCCGGTTGCTGTTGCAGCGACGCCCGGAAATGACCCACCGCTTCAAGGTCGTGGGCGCCTTGAGCTACTTCGGCATCTACACGACCTTCTCGCGCATGCACCCCGACGCGCGCGAGGCGCTGGTGGCTTTCGACGAGGGCATGAAGCTCATCGCCGCCAACGGCACGGCGCGCGCCATCCAGGAGCGTTGGCGGCAGGCACGCTAGCCCTGGCAAAATCGTGGGCTTTTTGCCGCATAGCCAGGGCCCGCTTTGGACAAGTTGATCGTCTCCCAGATTGCCGCCGAACTGAAGGTTCGGCCTGCCCAGGTGCAAGCCGCCGTCGAGCTGCTGGATGGCGGGGCCACCGTGCCCTTCATCGCCCGCTACCGCAAGGAGGCCACCGACGGCCTCGACGACACGCAGTTGCGCGAGCTGGAAGCCCGCCTCACCTACCTGCGCGAACTGGCCGAGCGCCGCGAGGCCGTGCTCAAGAGCATTGCCGAGCAGGGCAAGCTCACGCCCGAGCTGCAGGCCGCCATCCTGGCCGCGCCCACCAAGCAGGAGCTTGAAGATCTCTATCTGCCCTACAAGCCCCGGCGCCGCACCAAGGGCATGATCGCCCGCGAGGCCGGCCTGGAGCCGCTGGCCGACCAGCTCTTCGCCGACCCGACGCTGACGCCGCTGGATGAAGCTGCCAAGTTCATCAACGCCGAAGGTGGCTTCGCCGACGCCCATGCGGTGCTGGACGGCGTGCGCGACCTGCTCTCCGAGCGCTGGGCCGAGGATGCCGTGCTGGTGGGCAAGCTGCGCGAGTGGCTGTGGGATGTGGCCCTGTTCCAGAGCAAGTTGATGGACGGCAAGAGCCCGGACACGCCGGACAACGCCAAGTTCCGCGACTATTTCGACTACGCCGAGCCCATCAAGACCGTGCCCTCGCATCGCGCGCTGGCCGTCTTCCGCGGCCGCACGCAGGAGCTGCTGGACGCCAAGCTGGTGCTGGATGAAGAACCGGTCGCCGGCAAGCCGGGCCTGGCCGAAGGCCGCATCACGGCCCATCTGGGCTGGCGCCACGCCAGCCGCCCCGGCGACGAGCTGATCCGCAAGACCGTGGCCTGGACCTGGAAGGTCAAGCTCAGCTTGAGCCTGGAGCGTGACCTGTTCGCCCGCCTGCGCGAGGCCGCCGAGGCCACCGCCATCAAGGTCTTCGCCGAGAACCTGCGCGACCTGCTGCTGGCGGCCCCGGCCGGCAAGCGCGTGGTCATGGGCCTAGACCCCGGCATCCGCACCGGCGTGAAGGTGGCGGTCGTCTCCGACACCGGCCGCGTGCTGGACACGTCCACCGTCTACCCGCATGAGCCCCGCCGCGACTGGGACGGCTCGCTGCACACGCTGGCCAAGCTCTGCGCGACACACGGCGTCAACCTCATCGCCATCGGCAATGGCACGGCCAGCCGTGAGACCGACAAGCTGGCCGGCGAGCTGATCAAGAAGCTCCAGGCCCTGGACGCCGGCGTGAAGATAGAGCGCGTGGTGGTGAGCGAGGCCGGCGCCTCGGTCTACTCGGCCTCGGAGTTCGCCTCCAAGGAGCTGCCGGACCTGGACGTGTCGCTGCGCGGCGCCGTCTCCATCGCCCGCCGCCTGCAAGACCCGCTGGCTGAGCTGGTCAAGATCGACCCCAAGAGCATCGGCGTGGGCCAGTACCAGCACGATGTGAACCAGAGCGAGATGGCCCGCGCGCTGGACGCCGTCGTCGAGGACTGCGTGAACAAGGTGGGCGTGGACCTGAACACGGCGTCGCAGGCCTTGCTCGCCCGGGTGTCGGGCCTGTCGGCATCGGTCGCCAGTAGCATCGTGCGCTGGCGCGACGCCAACGGCGCCTTCAGGAACCGCCAGCAACTGCTGGACGTGACGGGCCTGGGCCCCAAGACCTTCGAGCAGGCGGCGGGCTTCCTGCGCATCCGCGGCGGCGACAACCCGCTGGACTTCTCGGGCGTGCACCCCGAGACCTACCCGCTGGTGGAGAAGGCGCTGGCCCAGCTCAAGCGCACGGCCGTCGATGTCGTGGGCCGCAGCGAGGTGCTGCGCACGCTCAAGCCTGAACTGCTGGCCGACGAGCGCTTCGGCCTCATCACCGTCAAGGACGTGCTGGCCGAGCTGGAGAAGCCCGGCCGCGACCCGCGCCCGGACTTCAAGGTCGCCCGCTTCAACGACGGCGTCGAGGACGTCAAGGACTTGCAGCCCGGCATGCTGCTGGAGGGCACGGTGAGCAACGTGGCCCAGTTCGGCGCCTTTGTGGACCTGGGCGTGCACCAGGATGGGTTGATCCACGTCAGCCAGTTGAGCCACAAGTTCGTCACCGACGCGCGCGAAGTCGTCAAGACCGGCGACATCGTCAAGGTCAAGGTGCTGGAGGTGGACCTGGCCCGCCAGCGCATCTCGCTGACGATGAAGCTGGACGCGCAACCCGCCCGTGGCCCCAAGACGGACAACAGCTTCCGCCCGGCGGCCCGCAACGAGCGTGGCGGTGGCGGGCGGGATTCGGCACCGGCCGGAGGCAACGCCATGGCCGCGGCTTTTGCCAAGTTGCAAACCAAACGCTGACAAAAATCTACAAAAGGTGGTCTGACCTTCGTCACCGCCTTACAGCGCTGTCATGATCGCGCCCCGCACCGCAGGGCGTCGATTGGCGCCCCTGAACCTGCAATTGGTCGCAGCACGGCTGCGCCAAGACCGCGCCGCCGTTATGGTCCGCGCCGCCCTGCTCAATAGCATCACTCGGAGTCCCTCTTGAAAAGCCCCGCCCTCGCCTCGCTGCTGCTGCTCAGCCCCGCCCTGGTCCTGGCCCAGCAAGAGGTCGACCGCGCCCAGACCAGCTCGCCCTCGCCCGGCAACCAGCAACTCGAACGCGTGTCGGTGACGCGCCAGCAGACCGACACCGACCTGCGCCGCCGCGAGCCCGTGGCCAAGCAGCTCTACGGCCGCGACGAACTGGACAAGTACGGCGACACCCAGCTGTCCGACGTGCTCAAGCGCCTGCCGGGCATCAACGTCTCGGGCGGCCAGCTGCGCATGCGCGGCCTGGGCGGCGCCTACACGCAGATCCTCGTCAACGGCGAGCCGGCGCCACCGGGATTCAGCCTGGACAATCTCAACCCCGCCCAGGTCGAGCGCCTGGAGGTGACCAAGGCCCCCACGGCCGACCAGAGCGCCCAGGCCATCGCCGGCACGCTCAACATCATCCTGAAGGACGCCCCGCGTGTCGTGCAGAAGGACTTGCGCGTGGGCGTGGCCTACGCGTCCGAGAAGCCTGTCATCAACGCCGGCTTCACCTATGGCGACCGGGCGCTGGGCGGCCTGGGCTTCGTCATCCCCATCTCCGTCTACCAGTGGCATTTCAAGAACGAGCTGGACGGCGAGCGCCTGTCCAGCGCCACGACGCTGCAGCCCAAGCAGCACACGTCCAACGAAGGCACCGACCTCAACTTCGGCCGTGGCTTCAACGTGTCGCCGCGCCTGAACTGGAAGCTGGGCGACGACGAGACGCTGACGCTGCAGGGCTTCTTCGTCAACAACCGCTTCCGCACCGAGGGTGTGAACACCGTCACCAAGCTGCCGGACAGCGACCCCAACTACGTGCCGCGCACCGTCAACGAGACCACGCGCAACCACGGCACCTTCGCGGCCAACCGCATCAACCTGCAATACAACAACCGCTTCACCGAGGACCGCCGCATCGAGCTGAAGGCCGGCGCTGGCTCCGGCGGCGCCGATTTCGACTTCGACTTCGAGGGGCGCAACGGCGCAACGCCCATCTCGCGCGTGACGACGGGCAAGAACCGCAACCACAACGCCACGCTGTCCGGCAAGTACAGCCAATACGCCGGCGAAGCCCACACCATCACGCTGGGCAGCGAGCTGGAGCGCCGCGTGCGCGACGAGAACCGCACAACCCTCGAGAACGGCGTGCCGCTGCTGCCTGGCATTGAGGGCCAGCCCTTCAACGCCACCATCCTGCGCAGCGCCTTCTTCGCGCAGGACGAGTGGGAGATCAACAAGCAGTGGTCGGCGTACTTCGGCGTGCGCCACGAGCAGATCAAGACCGACAGCGAAGGCAGCAAGGACAGCGCCGGCAGCAGCGACTTCTCCAGCAAGAGCAACGTCACCACGCCCCTGCTGCACCTGAACTTCAAGCCTGACCCCAAGGGCCGCGACCTGGTGCGCGCCAGCCTCACGCGCAGCTACAAGGCACCGGACGTGCAGCAGCTCATCAACCGCCCGTCCATCAACACGACGGCGCCCCTGACCCAGGGCAACACCAAGACCACGCCCGACCGCATCGGCAACCCGGCCCTCAAGCCCGAGCTGGCCACGGGCCTGGACGTGGCCTACGAAAGCTATCTGCCGGCCGGTGGCCTGGTGTCGGTGGGCGTGTTCCACCGCCGCATCACCAACCTGATCCGCACCAGCGAGCCGACGCTGCAGACCGTGAACTGGGCGCCCACGCAGCGCTGGGTGCTGACGCAGATCAACCTCAGCAAGGCCACCACGCAAGGCCTCGAGCTGGAGGTCAAGGGCCGCGCCGGCGAGCTGTTCCCCAGCCTGTTCGACCCCGCCACGGCTCTGAGCTTGCGCGCCTCGCTGAACGTCTACCGCTCCAGCGTCAGCGACATCCCGGGCAGCAACAACCGCCTGGAAGGCCAGCAGCCCTGGCAGTTCAACTTCGGCGCGGACTACCGCATGAAGAGCCTGCCCATCAGCATGGGCTTCAGCGCCCAGATCGCGCCGCGCTTCGACGTGCAGCAAAGCGCGCTGCAAAGCCAGGCCACGCTGGCCAGCCGCTCGCTGGACGCGTTCGCGGCCATGCAGGTCAGCAAGCAGGACAGCGTGCGCGCCAGCGTCAACGGCCTGTTCCAGCCCAAGCAGGGCACTTACGTCACCTACGCCAACCTGCCCGACTTCAACCTCAACGAGCGCAAGCCCGTCGCCTGGTGGTCGGTCAACTGGGAACATAAGTTTTAAGCGCACAAGCCGTCTCGCCCGCGTCAGGCGAGACGGCCACTCTCGGCTATCTTGTCGGCCGATGACTTCCCCCGCTCTACAAGTATTTGCCGGCCCGGTCGCCAAGGCGCGTCTGGCCGAGCGCGGCCTGCGCGCTGAGGACGTGGGCCTGATGCCCGCGGCCGCCGGTGGCCCCAAAGGGCTCATCCTCAACGGCCTGGACCGCTTCGTCTTCGGCGACTGGCTGCCGCAAAGTCGCCAGACGGTGCACCTCGTAGGCGCCAGCATCGGCGCCTGGCGCATGGCCACGGCCGCGCTGGCGCACCGTGACGTCGCCACCGCGTTCGACACCATGGCCGAGGCCTATGTGACGCAGGAGTACGACGTGCTGCCGGGCGAGAAGCGCCCGCGGCCCGAGGGCGTGAGCAAGCGCTTCGGCGAAATCCTGGGCGAGATCTTCCAGGGCCGCGAGTCCGAGGTGCTGGCCCATCCGCGGCTGCGGTTGCACGTCGTCACGTCGCGCGGCCGCGCCGGCTTGCTGGCCCGCGAGGGCAAGCTGCGCACACCGCTGGGCTACCTGGGCGCCTTTGCCGCCAATGCGATGTCGCGGCCGCTGCTGGGCCGCTTCCTGGAGCGCGTCGTGTTCTCCGACCCGCGCGACCGCCTGCCGCTCAAGCTCAGCGACTTCACCAGTCGCGAGGTGCATCTGTCGCGCGCCAACCTGCGCGGCGCGCTGCTGGCAAGCTGCTCCATCCCTTTCTGGCTGCAGGCCCAGCATGACCTGCCCGGCGCGCCGCGCGGCGCCTACTGGGACGGTGGCATCACCGACTACCACCTGCACCTGGACTACCGCGCGCTGCAGGACGGCGGCCACCCGCTGGTGCTCTACCCGCACTTCCAGCGCCAGGTCGTCCCCGGCTGGCTGGACAAGGCCTTGAAGCACCGCCACCGCGCGACCAGCTTCCTGGACAACGTGGTGCTGCTGTGCCCGTCGCCCGAGTTCATCGCCAAGCTGCCCGGCGCCAAGCTGCCGGATCGCAACGACTTCATGGCGCTGGAGGCCGGCGAGCGTCGCCGCCGCTGGCGCGTGGCCGTGGCCGAGAGCCAGCGACTGGCCGAAGCCTTTGAGGCGCTCACCCGGCAGGCCAGCGTCCAAGCCCAAGCCTTGTGAAGCCTCCGCCCATGCGGGCGGGCTCATCCTCAAGCTTGCGGACGCCAGGCGCCCGAGCGAGACAATTGAAACGCAAGCACGGCGCCGTGAAGCGGCGCTGAAGCCTGCGCGCACAACCATTCGGTCCCTGTGATCCGACCGTATCTGCATGCGGACGGACATTTCAACCCACAAGGACCGTCATGACCATAACGTCTCGTTTCACCGCACGGCGACTGCACCAGGCATCGCTCGCTCTACTCGCCACCGCCCTGATCCCCGCAGCCGCGCTCGCCACCACGACCCTGCGTGTGCAGGTGGGCTCGGGTGAGTTCCAGCACCTCGACACCTCGATCGCCGTCGAGCGGCCGCAGGACCTCACCTTCTTCTGGAATTCGGACAAGGCTACCGCCACCGGCGGCACCTGGCAGGTCACCACGGGGGCCGCCAATGCACGGGTGCCCGTGGTGGTGGCGTCGGGCGAAGTGCCCCGGGGCGCCAGCTACTGGTCGACCTTCACCATCCCGTCCTGGACCTTCCTGAAGCCTCAGACCGGTGCCACCTCCCAGACCTTCAGCGTCCGCTTCGTGCCGCATGATGCCGCCATGACGGCCGTGGACGCCTGGTCGGCCAATGTGGCCGTTTATGAGAACCCGCCGGCTGGCGGCATCCAGTTCGGCGACAACGGGGTCTACGGCCGGGTCGAGATCGTCAGCGCCAAGGAAACCATCCAGTACAACTACGCCGGCATGGACCTGACCGTGAAGGTCAGCAACCCCTCGGCCACGTCCACCCTGGCCTCCTGGCTGTCTCTCAAGGACAGCCATGTCCTGTGGCGCCAGAACTCGCCCAAGGTGTCGGTGCCCGTGCTGGCGCCAGGCGCGTCCATGAACTTCACCATCCACCTGGACCCCATCCTGCCTCCGCCCAAGTCCCAGCTGGGCGTTGAGCAGCAGATCACCGACTGGAAGCTGATGTACGACGACGCCTGCGGCGGCATGCTGGCCAGCCTTCTTGAGTACGCCGGCCCCCCGGCCCAGGCCCCCATGAACACCGTGGCCCAGGCGCCGCTGGTCAAGCAGGGCTGGACCGACTATGCGATGGCCGCGATGTCCCAGGCCGAGACGGTCTGCGACGGCAAGGACTGCGTCAACGTGTGCAAGATGCAAAAGGAAGTCCACAAGCGCCTGGACGGTCATGTGGTGGGCTAGAGCCTGTTCACCGGCCCCTACCCGCGCTTCCTGCCGGGCGGCCTGGCCCGCACCAAGGCCGATGCCGGGGTGGATGTGCCCTATGCCGCCGACACCAAGACCAGCGTCGGCAGCGTGAGCAAGTTCGTCACCGCCGTGACCACCCTGGCGGTGCTGGACAAATACGGCGTCAACGTCGACAGCGCGATCGGCCCCTACCTGCCGTCGGACTGGAGCAACGCCCCTGCCTACATCAAGAACCTGACCTTCGCGCGGCTGCTCAGCCAGACCACCGGCATCAAGGACTACGGCAACGTGGCCATGACCTATGCCCAGCTGAAGAGCTTCTACAGCCAGTCGCTCAACGCGAACGCCGGCACCGGCTGCCCGAGCGGCCCCAACGCCACCGCCCCCATTGCGGTAGACCCCATCAACCCCAACAACATGGGCTATTGCTACAGCAACTACAACTTCGGCATCCTGCGCATCCTGCTGCCCAAGGTGGCCGGCTATGCCGAAGCCCCGGTGGGCAGCCGCCCCCAGACCCTGGCGGACCAATTCCAGACGCTGGCACGCCAAAACGTGTTCGACAAGGTCGGCCAGCCGAACGTGAGCTGCGGCGCCCCCACGAGCAACCCGGGTGCCCAGACCTTTGCCTACGCCCACGCCTTCCCTGGCACGAACATGGGCAAGAACTTCGGTGACGAATCCCTGGTGTGCGGTGCTGCCAGCTGGTGGCTGTCGGCCGAGGACCTGGGCAAGGCGCTGCTCAGCCTGGACAAGCGTGACGGCAAGATCCTGGCGGTTTCGCCCGACCGCTTCACCCAGATGCGCCAGCGCGGTTTCGGTCTGGACATAGCCAACAACGGCGAGATGGAGAAGAACGGCGCCTGGGGCAGCGGCAGCAACCTGGTCACCGCCAGCGTGGCCGTGTTCGGCCCGGTGAGCGGGCCCCGAGTGCCGGCTCTGCTCTTCCTGAACTCCAACATCGTCGGCGGCCTGAACGACGCGGCCACCACCCAAAGCATTGCCCAGCAGGTGCTGGAACAAGCCTACACGGCTGCCCGCTACGTGCTGCCCTGAGGCGGCTGGGAGCGTGGACTAGAATCTGCGCTCCCTCCCCTCACAAGAGCGAGAAAGGCATCCTGGTTATGACACCGCGAACTACGACCACCTTCACCGGTACCTAGTCGGCCGCGGCTCGTCACGCCAGTCCTTTTCGGACTTCATCAATCAAGCGCGGCAAGTGGCCGCGCTTTTTTGTTTCTCGCTCTCGGAGCACCCCATGATTTCAATTCAACTCCCCGACGGCTCGCGCCGTGAATTCCCGGCCCCGCTGTCGGTCGGCGATGTCGCCGCCAGCATTGGCGCCGGCCTGGCCAAGGCCGCCCTGGGCGGCAAGGTGGACGGCAAGGTCGTCGACCTGTCCCACGTCATCGACCACGACGTGGCCCTGTCCATCGTCACGGACAAGGACGAAGACGGCCTGGACATGATTCGCCACTCGACGGCCCACCTGCTGGCCTATGCCGTCAAGGAGCTGTACCCCGACGCCCAGGTCACGATAGGCCCGGTCATCGAGAACGGCTTCTATTACGACTTTGCCTACAAGCGCCCCTTCACGCCCGAAGACCTGGCCGCGATCGAAGCCAAGATGCACGAGCTGGCCAAGAAGGACGAGAAGGTCGAGCGCCGCGTGCTGCCGCGCGACGAGGCCGTGGCCCACTTCAAGGCCATGGGCGAGGCCTACAAGGCCGAGATCATCGAGAGCATCCCGGCCGACCAGGACGTGTCGCTGTACGCCGAAGGCAAGTTCGAGGACCTGTGCCGCGGCCCCCACGTGCCCAGCACGGGCAAGCTCAAGCACTTCAAGCTCATGAAGGTGGCCGGCGCCTACTGGCGCGGCGATCACCGCAACGAGATGCTGCAGCGCGTCTACGGCACGGCCTGGGCGACGAAGGACGATCTGCAGAAGTACCTCGTGATGCTGGAAGAGGCCGAGAAGCGCGACCACCGCAAGCTCGGCAAGGAACTGGACTTGTTCCACATCGACGAGCACGCGCCGGGCGTGGTCTTCTGGCACCCCAAGGGCTGGACGGTCTGGCAGGAGGTGGAGCAGTACATGCGCCGCGTCTACCGCGACAACGGCTACCAGGAGGTGAAGGGCCCGCAGCTGCTGGACAAGTCGCTGTGGGAGGCCACGGGCCACTGGGACAAGTACCGCGACAACATGTTCACGACGGAATCGGAAAAGCGCGACTACGCGCTCAAGCCGATGAACTGCCCTGGCCACATCCTGATCTTCAAGCACGGCGTCAAGAGCTACCGCGACCTGCCGCTGCGCTTCGGCGAGTTCGGCCAGTGCCACCGTAACGAGCCCACGGGCGGCCTGCACGGCATCATGCGCGTGCGCGGCTTTACGCAGGACGACGGCCACATCTTCTGCACGGAAGACCAGATCCTGCCCGAGTGCGTCGCCTACACGGCCCTGCTGCAGAAGGTTTACAAGGACTTCGGCTTCACCGACATCATCTACAAGGTCGCCACGCGCCCGGACGCCCGCATCGGCTCCGACGAGGTCTGGGACAAGGCCGAGCACGCGCTGATGGAAAGCCTGCGCGCCTCCGGCGTGGACTTCATCATCTCCCCCGGAGACGGCGCCTTCTACGGCCCCAAGATCGAGTACACGCTCAAGGACGCCCTGGGCCGCCAGTGGCAATGCGGCACGATGCAGGTCGATTTCTCCATGCCCGGCCGGCTGGGCGCCGAGTTCGTCGACGAGGACGGCCAGCACAAGACGCCGGTCATGCTGCACCGCGCCATCGTGGGCAGCCTGGAGCGTTTCATCGGCATCCTGATCGAGCAGCACTCGGGCGCGCTGCCCGCCTGGCTGGCTCCGACGCAGGTCGTGGTGGCCAATATCACGGACGGCCAGGCCGATTACGTGTCTGAAATTGTGAAATCGCTGCAAAAACAAGGGCTTAGGGCCCAGGCGGATTTGCGCAATGAGAAGATCACCTATAAAATCCGCCAGCATTCCATGCAAAAGCTGCCGTACATCCTCGTCGTAGGTGACAAGGAAAAGGCGAACGGCAGCGTTGCGGTCCGCGCCCGTGGCAACCAGGATCTGGGCGTGATGCCCCTGCAGGACTTCCTCGACAGGATCTCCGCAGACATCACCAACAAGGTCTGAACCGCCACCTGGGCGCGCTTTGTTTTGTTTGGGCCCCTCGCCTTGGGGCCTGCTGAAAGGTCTACACCATCGCTACGTTTGCCGACCGTCGTGCGATTCCGGAGCGCAAGCACCGGTTGAACCGCGAAATCATGGCTCCCGAAGTCCGCCTGAACGGCCCCGAGAACGAACCCATCGGAGTCGTCAGCATCCAGGAAGCCCTGCGCATGGCGGGCGACCTGGACGTGGACCTGGTTGAGATCTCCGCCACTGCCAATCCGCCGGTCTGCCGGCTGATGGACTACGGCAAGTTCAAGTACCAGGAGCAAAAGCGCGCCGCCGAAGCCAAGGCGAAGCAGAAGATCATCGAGATCAAGGAAGTGAAGTTCCGCCCCGGCACCGACGAGGGCGACTACCTGATCAAGATGCGCAATCTGCGTCGCTTCATCGCCGAAGACGGCGACAAGGGCAAGGTCACGCTGCGCTTCCGGGGCCGTGAGATCACCCACCAGGAAATCGGCATGCGCCTCCTGGAGCGGATCCGCGACGAACTGGCCGACGTGGCAGTGGTCGAGAACATGCCGAAGCTCGAAGGTCGGCAAATGATCATGGTTCTAGCGCCTAAAAAGCGCTAAGACCGGGGAATTGAGTTCAACCGGCCGGTTTGGTCGCCTGCCGGTATACAAGTCTCCTGAGGCCAACAAGCGTGCCGGACTCTCCGTCACCGCCCCAGGGACACACTTAGAAGGAGCATCACATGCCCAAAATGAAGACCAAGAGCAGCGCGAAAAAGCGTTTTCGCGTTCGTCCGGGTGGCACCGTCAAGCGCGGTCAGGCGTTCAAGCGCCACATCCTGACCAAGAAGACCACGAAGAACAAGCGTCAGCTTCGCGGCGCTGTGACCGTGCACGAAACCAACATGGGTCACATCGCTCAGATGCTGCCCTTTGCTGGTCTGTAATCCACTAACGACTCAAGGAGAAACACATGCCTCGCGTCAAACGTGGTGTAACCGCTCGTGCCCGTCACAAGAAGGTCCTGGCCCTGGCCAAGGGCTTCCGCGGTCGTCGTAAGAACGTCTTCCGCATCGCCAAGCAGGCGGTGATGAAGGCGGGCCAATACGCCTACCGTGACCGCCGCACCAAGAAGCGCGTCTTCCGTCAGCTCTGGATTGCCCGTATCAACGCCGCCTCGCGTGGCCTGGGCCTGTCCTACAGCAAGTTCGTGGCGGGTCTGAAGAAGGCCCAGATCGAGATCGACCGCAAGGTCCTCGCCGATCTGGCCGTCAACGACCCGGCTGGTTTTGCCAGCATCTTCGCCAAGGTGAAGGCCGCGCTCGCCTGATTGCGACCCATCCCGACTTGCGTCGGGATACGCAAACTTTTGAGGGCCGGCCCGTTGGGTCGGCCCTTTTTCATTCCGAATTCCCGAATGTCTGATCTCGACGCTTTGCTGGAGTCCGCCAAGGCCGACTTCGCCGCCGCTCCAACGCCCGCCGAACTCGAAAACGCCAAGGCGCGCTTCCTTGGCAAGTCCGGTCGCGTGACCGAACTGATGAAGGGCCTGGGTGCCCTCAGCATCGAGGAGAAGAAGACCCGCGGCGCCGAGATCAACCAGCTCAAGGTCGGCATCGAGGCCGCCCTGACCGCCCGCCGCGATGCACTGGCCGCCGCCGAGCTGGAGAAGCAGCTCAAGGCCGAGGCCTTGGACGTCACCCTGCCCGGCCGCAGCGGCAGCGTGGGTGGCCTGCACCCCATCACGCGCGCCATGGAGCGCATCGAGGCCATCTTCGGCTCTATGGGCTTCGACGTGGCCGACGGCCCCGAGATCGAGACCGACTGGTACAGCTTCTCGGCGCTGAACAACCCCGAGAACCACCCCGCCCGCTCCATGCAGGACACGTTCTACGTCGACATGAAGGACGAGAACGGAGCGTGGCTGAACCTGCGCCCGCACACCAGCCCCATGCAGATCCGCTACGCGCAGGCCCATGCCAAGCGCTATGCAGGCCAGGAGCACATGCCCGAGATCCGCGTCATCGCGCCGGGCCGCACCTACCGCGTGGACAGCGACGCCACCCACTCGCCCATGTTCCACCAGGTCGAAGGCCTGTGGGTGGGCGAGAACATCTCGTTCAAGGACCTGAAGGCGGTCTACCTCAACTTCATCACCGCCTTCTTTGAGACCGACCAGCTGCAGCTGCGTTTCCGCCCCAGCTACTTCCCGTTCACCGAACCCAGCGCCGAGATCGACATCATGTTCGAGAGCGGCCCGCTGAAGGGCCGCTGGCTGGAGGTGTCGGGCTCCGGCCAGGTGCACCCGCAGGTGATCCGCAACATGGGCCTGGACCCCGAGCGCTACATCGGCTTTGCCTTCGGCTCCGGCATCGATCGCCTGGCCATGCTGCGCTATGGCGTCAACGACCTGCGCGCCTTCTTCGACGGCGACCTCCGCTTCCTCTCGCAGTTCAAGTAATTCAGAAGAGCTATGCAATTCCCCGAGTCCTGGCTGCGCGAGTTCTGCAATCCGCCGCTGTCCACTGAAAAACTGGCCGAACTGCTGACCATGTCCGGCATGGAGGTCGAAGAGCTGCGCCCCGTGGCGCCGCCCTTCCACGGCATCGTCGTCGCCGAAATCCTCGAAGCCGAGCAACACCCCAACGCCGACAAGCTGCGCGTGTGCAAGGTCAACGCCGGTGGCGCGGAGCCGCTGCAGATCGTCTGCGGCGCACCCAATGCCCGCGTGGGCATCAAGGTGCCGCTGGCCACCGTGGGCGCCGAGCTGCCCACCGACGACGCGGCCAAGCCCTTCAAGATCGGCGTGGGCAAGCTGCGCGGCGTCGAGAGCTTCGGCATGCTGTGCTCGGCCCGCGAGCTCAAGCTCAGCGAAGACCACGGCGGCCTGCTGGAGCTGCCGGCGGACGCAGTCATCGGCGAGGACATCCGCAAGCACCTGAACCTCGACGACACGCTGTTCACCCTCAAGCTCACACCCAACCTGGGCCATGGCCTGAGCGTCTTCGGTGTCGCCCGCGAAGTGGCCGCCCTCACCGGCTCGCCGCTGCTCAAGGCCGAGTTCCCGGCCGTAAAGCCCACGACGGACGACAAGCTGCCCGTGCGTGTCGAGGCCGCCGACCTGTGCGGCCGCTTCTCCGGCCGTGTGGTCAAGGGCATCGATACGAAGGCCAAGACGCCCGCCTGGATGGTGCAGCGCCTGGAGCGCTGCGGCCAGCGTTCGGTGACGGCCCTGGTGGACATCTCCAATTACGTGATGTTCGAGTACGGCCGCCCGTCGCACATCTTCGACCTGGACAAGATCAGCGGCGAACTGGTGGTGCGTTGGGGCAAGGCCGGTGAGCAGCTGAAGCTGCTGAACGGCAACACCATCACCGTGGACGACAAGGTCGGCGTCATCGCCGATGCACGCGAGGTCGAGTCCCTCGCCGGCATCATGGGCGGTGACCACACCGCCGTGTCCGACGACACGCGCAACGTCTACGTCGAGGCCGCCTTCTGGTGGCCCGAGGCCGTCATGGGCCGCGGCCGCCGCTACAACTTCTCCACCGACGCCGGCCACCGCTTCGAGCGTGGCGTGGACCCGGCGCAGACCGTCGAGCACATCGAGCGCATCACGCAACTCATCATCGACATCTGCGGCACGCCGGAGACGAAGGTCGGCCCCATGGACGACCAGTCGCCCAACGTGCCGGTGCGCCAGCCCGTCAAGCTGCGCGTCGCCCGTGCAGCCAAGGTCATCGGCATGCCGGTCACGCAGGCCGATTGCGAGAGCGTCTTCACGCGCCTGGGCCTTCCATTCACCGCCGCCGATGGCGTCGTCACCGTCACGCCGCCGAGCTGGCGCTTCGACATCCAGATCGAGGAAGACCTCATCGAGGAAGTCATCCGCGTGCTGGGCTACCCCACCCTGCCCTCCACCGCACCGCTGGCCCCCATCGTGGGCCGCACGCGCTCGGAGAGCCGCACGGGCCAGCATGCGCTGCGCCGCGCGGTTGCTGCGCGCGACTATTTCGAGACCATCAACTTCAGCTTCGTGGAAGAACGCTGGGAGCGCGAGCTGGCCGGCGTCACCGACCCCATCAAGCTGCTGAACCCCATCGCCGCGCTGCTTGCCGTCATGCGCACCAGCCTGATCGGCAGCCTGGTGCAGGTGCTGCGCCACAACCAGGCCCGCCGCGCCACGCGTGTGCGCGTGTTCGAGCTGGGCCGCGTGTTCAAGCGCGATGCTGCTGTCGCCAATGGCCCGCTGGCCGTGGCCGGTATTGAACAGCCCCTGCGCCTGGGTGGCCTGGCCTGGGGCCCGGCCGAGCAGCAGCAGTGGAGCCAGAAGGACCGCGCCGTCGACTTCTTCGATGTGAAGGGCGACCTGGAAGCGCTATTCGCGCCGCAGGCGCTGACGTTTGAAGCCGCAGAGCACCCGGCGCTGCACCCGGGCCGCAGCGCCCGCGTGAAGCTCAATGGCGTGGAGATCGGCGTCGTGGGTGAGTTGCACCCGCGCTGGCGCCAGGGCTACGAAATCACTGGCGGCGCGCCCATCGTCTTCGAGCTGGACCTGGACGCCACGCTGAGCCGCACGCTGCCGCAAGGCCAGCCGCTGCCGCGCCAGCAGGCCGTTCAGCGCGACCTGGCCCTGGTCGTGAAGGACAGCGTCAGCCACGACGCGCTGATGGCCGCCGTCACGGCCGCAGGCGGCGCACTGCTACGCTCGGCCAAGCTCTTCGACGTCTTCAAGCCTGCGGCCGGAACGAGCACCGACCTGCAGGCCGACGAGCGCAGCCTGGCCGTTCGGCTGGAACTGCTCGACGACGAAGCCACGCTGACTGACGAGCGCATCGAGGCGGCTGTCGCCGCCATCGTCGCCGCCACCAGCAGCCAGCTCGGTGCGCGCCTGCGCGGCTGAGCCCAGGAGGAGGACAAGCAATGGACGCGAACGACGCCAAGAAGAACGAAGCCGCCGCAGCGGTCGTCATCGGCAGCCTGGAGACGCCCACGCTGACCAAGGCCGAACTGGCCGAGCTGCTGTTCGACAAGCTGGGCCTGAACAAGCGCGAGTCCAAGGACATGGTCGAGGCCTTCTTCGACATCCTGCACGACAGCCTCGTCAAGGGCCAGGACGTGAAGCTCTCGGGCTTTGGCAATTTCAACATCCGCCGCAAGGCGCCGCGCCCGGGCCGCAACCCGCGCACGGGCGAGTCCATCCCCATCAAGGCGCGCAACGTCGTGACTTTTCACGCCAGCCACAAGCTTAAGGGGTTGGTGCAAGGCGATACGCCCAGCGGTGAAGACTTCGAGTAGAGTCTGACGTCCCGCCTCAGCTTTCGCTCCGAAGCCCTTGATTTCAATGGACAAAGCGCTTCCCGCCATTCCCGCCAAACGCTACTTCACCATCGGTGAAGTCAGCGAGCTTTGCGGCGTGAAGCCCTACGTGCTGCGCTACTGGGAGCAGGAGTTCACCCAGCTCAAGCCCATGAAGCGCCGCGGCAACCGGCGCTACTACCAGCACCACGAAGTGCTGCTGATCCGCCGCATCCGCGACCTGCTCTATGACCAGGGCTTCACGATCAGCGGTGCACGCAACCAGTTGAGCGAAGGCCTGCCGCCCGCCGCGGCGCAGAACTTCCGCGACGAGGCCGAGGCCGCCCAAGCCCTCGAAGCGCTGGACGGCGCGCTGGATGGTGACGACGACCTCGACGTGCCCGAAGAACTCGTGCACGTGCCCACCACCGGCCGCCACGTCTCGCCCCACCACGCGCAGCCCCTGAAGGCGGCAGAAGCCTCCATCACGCTGCCCGCGCTGGAGCCGCTGACGTCGCTGGAGCAGGTGCGGGCCGAACTTCTTGCAATCCGGGCCAGTCTTCTCGGCTGAAGCTCCAATTTCTCGGTTATACTGATTGGCTCAGTCGGGGCGTAGCGCAGCCTGGTAGCGCACTTGCATGGGGTGCAAGGGGTCGCGAGTTCGAATCCCGCCGTCCCGACCAATAACAACAAGAGAATCAACGGCCTGGCAGCCTCGGCAGCCAGGCCGTTTTCCTTTGTGGGCCAGGATTCTCGACTGTTACACGCTCCCAGGCCGTTTGGTGTACACCGCAAGTGTCGGTGCCGCGTTATGTTCCGGCACAAGACCGAGGTCGCCATGAACACCCTTGCCCGTACCCTGATCCTTTCGACCCTGGTGGCCACCACCGGCCTGGCAAGCGCCGGCCCGCGCTACTACGGCCCGCCGGCCCACTATCACCATCACGGTGGCGGCATCGGCTTCGGTGGCGTCGTGCTGGGCCTGGCGCTGGCCGTGCCGCTAATTGCGCTGGCCAATCAGGCCGACCGTGCTCCCGAAGTGGTCTACGTGCAGCCGCCGCCTCCGCCGGCACCCGTGTATGTGACGCCTGCACCGGCCTACGCGGCGCCTGCACGCCCTGCCCCGGTCATCTACCCGCGCAACGGCCAAAGCGCCCAGCAGCAAGAGGCCGACAGCCGCGAGTGCAACCGCTGGGCCACCACGCAACAGGCCGCGATGGCCGACTCCAGCGTCTTCAACCGCGCCGTCGAGGCCTGCATGGACGGGCGCAGCTACACGATGCGCTGAGCCTGCACAGGCACAAACAAGAACGGGCTGATCGCGAAAGCGGTCAGCCCGTTTGCATTGCGAGCTCAGTCCTCGTCCACCTCCAGCGGCGCGAGCAACAGGTTCAGCTCCGAGGTGCTGAACTTGTCCAGGCTGGCGCCGTCGTCGCGCCCGAGCAAGCCATCCGCCAGCGCACGTTTGCGCGCCTGCAACTCCAGCATGCGCTCCTCGATGCTGCCCTGGGCGACCAAGTGGTAGACGAAGACCGGTTGGTCCTGCCCGATACGGTGGGCGCGCGCACTGGCTTGGGCCTGCACGGCCGGGTTCCACCATGAGTCCACGTGGATGACGGTGTCGGCGGCGGTCAGGTTCAGCCCCACGCCGCCCGCCTTCAGGCTGGCCAGCAGGATGGGCACCTCGCGGGCCTGGTAGCGGCGCACGACGTCCTCACGCTGCGTGGCCACGGTCTGCCCGGTCAGGCACAGGTGAGGCAGGCCCAGTTCGCCCAGCAGATCGGCAATGAGATCCAGCATCTGCGTGAACTGCGAGAACACCAGCAAGCGCCGCCCCTCGCCGACAAACTCGGGCAGGTGCTCGCGCAGCCATTCGAGCTTGGCGCGCTCGACGCCCATCGGAATCTCCACACCTTTGAGCAGCAGCGGGTCGCAGCAGACCTGGCGCAACTTGAGCATCGCGTCCAGCACGCTGATGAGGCTGGTGGCGCTGAAGCCGTCGCGGGCGAGGATGCGGCGCACCATGTGATCGGCCGCGACACGCACGCTCTCGTAGAGCTGCTTCTGCTGCCCGAGGAGCGGCACGCGCTTGACCAACTCGGTCAGCGGCGGCAGTTCAGCCGCAACCTCGGTCTTCATGCGCCGCAGGATGAAGGGCCGCACGCGCGCCGCCAGCAGGCGGGCGCGCGGCCCGTCGCGGTTGACCTCGATGGGCTTGCGCCAGTGCCGCGCAAACGTGCGCGAGTCGCCGAGGAAGCCTGGCATCAGCAGGTCGAACAGCGCCCACAGCTCGCCCAGGTGGTTCTCCAGCGGCGTGCCGGTCAACGCCAGGCGATGGCGCGCATCCAGCCGGCGCAGCGCACGGGCGGCGCGGGCCTGGGCGTTCTTGACGGACTGGGCCTCGTCCAGCATCAGCAGGTGCCAGGGCTGGGCTGACAAGGTACGCAGGTCGCGCCAGACCAGGGCGTAGGTGGTCAGCACCACGTCGGCATCGGCTAGCCCTTGGGTGGCACGATCGGTGCCATGCCACGTCACCGCGCGCAGCCCGGGCGCGATGCGCGCGGCCTCCTGCCGCCAGTTGAATAGCAGCGAAGTCGGCACGACAACGAGGGCAGGACGGTCCAGCCGGCCGGCCTGCTTCTCGGTCCAGATGTGGGCCAGCGCCTGCGCCGTCTTGCCCAGGCCCATGTCGTCGGCCAGGATGCCCGCGAGCCCCTGCGCGCGCAGGTGTTGCAGCCAGGCCAGGCCATGCAGTTGGTAGGGGCGCAGTTGCAGACCCAGGCCGTCAGGCTGCGAGACCGAAGTCGGCGCGCCGGCAGCAAGCAGCCGCTGGCCTAGAGCCTTCAGGCCCGCGTCGCCATGGATCTGCCAGCGTCCGCGCGACTCGTCTTCGATGCAGCGGATACGGTCGGCATCCCATTCGTTGAGCTTGAGCGGCTTGCCCTTCTCCAGCTCCACGGGCTTCAGCAAGTCCAGCAACGCCAGCATGATGGCTTTGAGCGGCGCCGCAGGGGCATGGAAACGCCGACCGCCGGGCGCGCGCAGCTTGACGATGGCGTCGTCCTCGATGGCCGCAATGGCCACGGCATCCAGCCAACGCTTGTCGCGGCGCAGCAGGTTGGCGATCAGCGGTGCGAGGTCGATGCGCTCGCCATCGATCTCCATGCCGAGGCTCACCAGCCAGGCGCCCTGCCGGCGCTCCAGGCCCAGGCCTTCGACACGGCGGCCGGGCTTGGGCGATTCGGGCTCGGCTTCAGTCAGCCCCAGCTGCCAGCCGCTGACGAACTGGCTGTGGTGGGCAAAGCCCGGCTCGGTCGTGACCTGCCAGCCCTGGGCCAGCAGCTCTGGCACCTTCTCCGCATGGAAGTCGCCGAAGAACTCTTCCTGTACCAACGTCCAGAGCGAATCGCCCAACGGCAGAGCCTGGCCGCGCCATTGCAGCAGGCCGGGATCCAGCGGCACTAGGCCAAGCTTCAGCAGCGTGCCTGCGTCGCCGCCCGTGAGCATGGCCACCGTCAGCTGCTCGCCGCGCGGGCCGAGCGGGCCGCGCGGACGCAGGCCCAGCAGCCCGTCGCCACGCGTCAGCGTGCGCAAGGTGAGAAGCGGGGGAGAAACAGACATCGCGACAGTCTCGCAGCCCGCGAGACCGTCGCGACCAGGATCAGCTCTTCAGCACGCCCTTGACATGGGCGGCGATGGCGTCGTCCTGGCAGTTCGTGAAGAACAGCTCCTGGAACTTTTCGCCAGAGACGGCGGCCTTCAGCAGGTCCTGGTCCACGGTCTTCAGCACCGTCAGCATGTCCTTGCAGGAGGCTGCCTTCAGGTCCTTCAGGATGCCGCGGTTCTTGGCCATGATGGCGGCGCGCTCCTTGGGGTAGCCCACGCCGCGCTCGTTCTCGAACAGCTTGCGGTAGCAGTCCTGCAGGTTCAGTTCGGCCGCCCAGCCGAAGCCCTTGGCGTAGGGCATGGACAGGCAGTTGCCATCGTTGATCTGGCCGAACAGGAAGGCGTCGGTCGGGTCGATGACCAGGCCGCAGAACACGCCGGGCATGGAGTTGCAGGCCAGCATGGAGCCCATGCCGGTGCCGCAGCCGGTGACGACGAAGTCGGCTGCTTTGGAGTTCAGCAGCAGGCCGGCCAGCAGGCCGTTCATCACATAGGTCAGCGACGCCTTGTCCTCGGGCGTGTACATGCCGTAGTGGTGGACGCTGTGGCCCAGCGGCTCCACGACGGTCTTGAGCGCGCTGTGGACGATCTCGGACTTGGCGGCCTGGCTGTTCTCGATGATGAGGGCGATCTTCATGGCGGGGTGGCTTTCGATAACGAATGAGGTCGAGGCGGCGCCGGCCGCCGCTGTGCATGGGCCTCTGCGCCCAGGCCAGAGGGGCCAGGGCGCGGGCCGTCATGCCAGATGCCATCCCGGGAAGGGCAGGACTGCATGGTCCGAATGAGCAAGCTGGCCAACCGCGCACCTCATCAAGGTGCTGGCGCTGGCTCGATTGTGCCAGTTACTGAAACACCGTTTCAATAACTTCCGAAAACCCTGGGGTTTCAGTCGCCTTCGCCACCCAAGGCTTTCAGCTTGCGGCCCTGCGTCGGCAACGCCTTCAGGTACTTGAAGGTGCCGGTGGCATGGGCGCAGAGCTTGCCGTCGGCGCCGAACACCGAGCCTTCGCAGAAGGCCATCGTCGTGGAGCGGTGCAGCAGCTTGCCCACGGCGCGCAACTCGCCCTCGCCCGGGCGCATGAAGCTGGTCTTCATCTCCACCGTCACGACGCCCGGCCCGAGGTCGGCCCCGATTTCCAGATTTTGGCGGTTGACGCTTCGCGCCGCGTGGGCCATGGCCACGTCCAGCAGGGTCATGATGACGCCGCCGTGCGCCACCCGCCAGGAGTTCAGGTGCTGCTCGGCGACCGCCAGCCTCAGCTCGGCCTCGCCGTCGCCAATGGCATGCAGCTCGAACCCGAGTTGCTGGACGAAGGGAATCTGGACGGGGAAGGCGAGGCTCATCGAATCAACCGTGGATGGCGCTGACGCCGCCATCGACGGCCAGGATCTGCCCGGTGATGTGCTTGCCAGCCTTGGACGCGAACAGCAGTGCCGCGCCCTTCAAGTCGTCATCATCACCGATGCGGTTCAGCGGCGCATGGGCAGCCATCTTCTCCTCGCCCACCGCCGCGAGCAGCCCCTTGGTCATCTTGCTCGGGAAGAAGCCCGGCGCCAGCGCATTGACGGTGATGCCGTAGCCGCCCCACTCCCCGGCCAGCGCGCGCGTGAAGTTCACAGCCGCGCCCTTGCTGGTGTTGTAGGCAATGGTCTTCATGACGGCCGAGTTGCCGGACAGGCCCGCGATGGACGCCACGTTGATGATGCGGCCCGACTTGCGCGGGATCATGCTGGCCTTGGCCACGGCCTGGGCGAAGATGAACAGGCTGCGGATGTTCAGGTCCATGACCTTGTCCCAGGCCTCGATCGGGTGGTCCTCGGCCGGGGCGCCCCAGCTCGCGCCGGCGTTGTTGACCAGGATGTCGATCTGACCCAGGCGCTCCATCGTCTCCATGACGACGCGCTGCGCGTCCTCTTCCTTGGACGCATCGGCCGCCACCCAGCGGGTGTCGATGCCACGCGCCTGCAGGTGGGCGGCGGCCTCCTCCAGGTCGGTCGCCTTGCGCGAGGTCAGCATGATCTTGGCGCCGGCTTCACCCAGCGCCTCGGCGATCTGCAGGCCCAGGCCGCGCGAGCCGCCGGTCACGAGGGCTACCTGGCCGCTCAGGTCGAAGAGGTCTTGGACTTTGGTGCTCATGGGGGTGTCTCCTCAAAAATACTCGGGTTTCATTTCGCGGCACAGCGGCTCGCGGCGCGCCACGACGTCCAGCCAGGCGCCGATCTTGGGCAACTCGTAGGCGAAGAAGTAGCGGGCCGCAGCGCGCTTGCCTTGGGCGAAGTCGCTGTCGCCGTGGACGCTCAGCATCACGTCCAGCCAGATCCAGGCCAGCACCGTGTGGCCGAAGGCCTGCAGGTAGGGCGTGGCGTTGGCCAGCGCTTCCTCGGGCTCGCCGGTGCTCCAGGCCTTCTTCGTGGCACCGCCCACCTGAGCGAGTGCGGCGGCCAGCTGGTTGGCCTGCGGCGCCCAGTCCGTCTGCATCGCACGCTCGATGGTGGCCTGCATGCGGGCCGCCAGTGCGGCCAGCGAGGCACCGCCCTGCTGCACGACCTTGCGGCCCAGCAGGTCCAGTGCCTGGATGCCGTGCGTGCCCTCGTGGATCATGTTCAGGCGCTGGTCGCGCCAGTACTGCTCCACCGGGAAGTCGCGCGTGTAGCCGTAGCCGCCCAGCACCTGGATGGCCAGCGAGTTGGATTCCAGACACCACTCGCTGGGCCAGCTCTTGGCGATGGGGATGAGCACGTCCAGCAGTGCTTGCGCCTCGGCCTTGGCGTCGCCGGTGTGCAGTTCGTCCACGAGGCGAGCGCAATACAGCTCGAAGGCCAGGCCGCCCTCCACATAGCTCTTCTGCGCCAGCAGCATGCGGCGCACGTCGGCGTGTTCGATGATGGGTCGCTGCGGACTGGCGGCGTCCTTGCCTGCGACCGTCATGGGCCGGCCTTGCGGGCGCTGCTTGGCGTACTCCAGGCTGGCCTCGTAGCCCGCATAGCCCAGCATGACGGCGCCGAGACCGACGCCGATACGCATCTCGTTCATCATGAAGAACATGCAGCGCAGGCCCTCGCCGGGCTTGCCGACGAGATAGCCCACGGCGCCTGCCTTGCCACCCGGCTGAGACCGGCCCTCGCCGAAATTCAGCAGGCAGTTCGTCGTGCCGCGATGGCCCAGCTTGTGGTTGAGCCCGGCCAGCGCGATGTCGTTGCGCTCGCCGGTCAGTCGGCCGTCGGCGTCCACCATCTGCTTGGGCACGATGAAGAGCGAGATGCCCTTGGTGCCCGGCACCAGCTTGCCGTCCGGCCCCGGGATCTTGGCCAGCACCAGGTGGACGATGTTCTCGCGCAGCTCATGCTCGCCGCCCGAGATCCACATCTTGTTGCCGCGCAGGCGGTAGCGAGGGCCCAGTGGGTCTGCCTCGTCTTCCAGTTCGGCGCGTGTGACCACGTCGGACAGCGAGGAGCCGGCCTGCGGCTCGGACAGGCACATGGTGCCGAACCATTGCCCAGCCAGCAGCGTCTTGGCGAAGACTTCGCGCTGGCGCTCGCTGCCGTGTTCCATCAGCAGGTTGGCATTGCAGGTCGTCAACACGGCGTAGGAGCCGGCATGGACGTTGGCCTTGCTGACGAAGGTGTTGGCCGCCGTCTCGACCAGGCAGGGCAGTTGCATGCCGCCCACGTCGTAGTCATGCGTCGCGGCCAGCATGCCGGACTCGACCAGCGCATCCACCGCCTCCAGCGTCGCCGCCGGCAGGTGCACGCGCTCACCGTCGAAGCGCGGCTCCTCGGTGTCCATCAGCCGGTAGTGGGGCGCGAACTTCTCGCGGGCGATGCGCTCGCAGGTGTCCAGCACCGCACCGAATGTCTCACGGGAATGGTCGGCAAAACGCTCGCGGGCCGTCAGGTCGGCGGCATGCAGCCAGTCGTAGAGCAAGAAGTCCAGGGTTTCGCGCATGTGGGCTATTCCGCCTTGGTGACGGCCATGGTGCCGCTGGCCTTGGCCACGAGCCTGCGCTCGCCGCTTGTCGCCACCGCGTACACCTCGGCCTCGGTGAAAGAGACTTGTCGGCCGGGCTTGACGACCCAGGCCTCGCATTCCAGCCGCTCGCCGCTCGCACCGCGCAGCAGGCTGGTCTTGAACTCGGCGGTCAGCACCCAGTGGCCCTCTTGAGCCATGGTCTGTGCCGACGCGCCCATCGTGTGGTCGGCCAGCGCCGCGATGACGCCAGCGTGCACGACGCCAGTGTGCTGGCAATGGCGCTTCGCGATGACGAGCTGCGTACTCACGCGCCCTGGCTCCACGGCCGTGGGCTCCACACCCAGGTCGGCCATGAACGGCGCCGAGCGGAAGAAGCCGCGCAGCGTTTCGAGGTCGACCTGCATATCAGTCCTGAACCAGTTTGACGATGGTGCCCTGCGCCACGGCGCAGAGCTTCTCGACACCATCCTTGACCGCGAACACATCGCAGCGGCACACGGCCTGCGTGCGCCCGGCGTTCACGGCCTCTGCGCGCGCGATCAACAGCTCACCGACGGCAGGTCGCAGGTAGTTGATCTTGTATTCGCTGGTCAGCGCATCGGACGCGAAGGCCGTGCCGCCGGCAAAGGTCAGCGCGTTGTCGGCCAGGTAGCTGAGCACTCCGCCATGCGCAAAGCCATGCTGCTGCAGCAACTCGGGCTTCAGCGCCAGCCGCAACTCGACGCGGCCCGGCGCCACGGCGCCGATCTCCACGCCCAGCAGGCGGCTGAAGGGCTGCGCGGCGAGGATTTCCGCGCCGCGCTTGACGAACTCCTGTGGCGTCACAGGACCTCGAACACGCCCGCCGCACCCATGCCGCCGCCGATGCACATCGTCACGCAGACGCGCTTGGCGCCGCGGCGCTTGCCCTCGATGAGGGCATGGCCCGTCAGGCGCTGGCCCGACACGCCATAGGGGTGGCCGACAGCAATGGCGCCACCGTTGACGTTCAGGCGGTCCATCGGGATGCCCAGCGTGTCGGCGCAGTACAGCACCTGCACGGCGAAGGCTTCGTTCAGCTCCCACAGGTCGATGTCGGCAACCGTCAGGCCCAGCTTCTTCAGCACCTTGGGCACCGCGAACACGGGGCCGATGCCCATTTCGTCGGGCTCACAGCCGGCCACGGCAAAGCCGAGGAAGCGGCCCAGGGGCTTCAAGTTGTGCGTGGAGGCGTACTGCTCGCTGACCAGCGCGCAGGCACCGGCACCGTCGCTGAACTGGCTGGCATTGCCGGCCGTCACCAGCCCGCCGGGCACAGCCGAGCGCAGGTCCTTGATGCCTTCGTAGGTCGTGCCCTCGCGCAGGCCTTCGTCGGCACTGACGGTGACTTCCTTGCTCATCAGACCCATGACCTTGTCGGCCACGCCCATGGTGGTGGTGACGGAGACCATCTCGTCGTTGAACTTGCCTTCGGCCTGGGCCGCGCAGGCCTTCTGCTGGCTGCCGGCGCCGTAGTGGTCCATGCGCTCGCGCGAGATGTTGTAGCGCTTGGCCACGTTCTCGGCGGTTTGCAGCATGTTCCAGTAGATCTCGGGCTTGATCTTCAGCAGCGCCGGGTCGGCCAGCATGTGCTTGTTCATCTCCTGCTGCACGCAGGAGATGCTTTCCACGCCACCGGCGATGTAGACGTCGCCCTCGCCCGCGATGATGCGTTGCGCCGCCATCGCGATGGTCTGCAGGCCGCTGGAGCAGAAGCGGTTGATGGTGACGCCGGAAACTGTCACCGGCAGGCCGGCCTTCAGCCCGATCTGGCGGGCGATGTTGGCGCCCGTGGCGCCCTCAGGGTTGGCGCAGCCCATCAGCACGTCTTCGATGGCACCGCCATCGATGCCGGCGCGTTCGACGGCCGCCTTGACGGCATGGCCGCCGAGTGTGGCGCCGTGGGTCATGTTGAACGCGCCCTTCCAGCTCTTGGTCAGCGGGGTGCGGGCAGTAGAAACAATCAGTGCGTTGCTCATGTTTTTTCCAAGTCAGTTGGTGCCAGAGCTACTCGCTTCGCTCGATCGGTCTGGCACGCAATCCATCAGATTGATCAGGTGAAACTCTTGCCTTCGGCGACCAGGCGCGCGAGCAAGGGGGCGGGCGTCCAGAACGCGCCGTCGTCCATCGGGTTCTTGCCAAAGCGCTTCATCGCCTGCACGACGTTGAAGAGGCCCACCGTGTCGGCGTAGCACATCGGGCCGCCGCGCCAGATCGGGAAGCCGTAGCCGGTGAGGTAGACCATGTCCACGTCCGACGCGCGCTGGGCAATGCCCTCTTCCAGCAGGTGGGCGGCCTCGTTGACCAGGGCGAACACCAGGCGGTGCACGATCTCCTCGTCGCTGATATCGCGCTTCTTGGCGCCAACGGCTTCGCGGTGCTTGGCCAGCATCTCCTCGACGACCGGCGACGGAATGGCGTCGCGCTTGCCGGGCAGGTAGTCGTACCAGCCAGCGCCTGTTTTCTGACCAAAACGACCGAGCTCGCAAAGACGGTCGGCACTCGCCGAGTACTTCATGTTGGCGCGTTCGACGGCGCGGCGTTTGCGGATCGCCCAGCCGATGTCGTTGCCAGCCAGGTCACCCATGCGGAAGGGGCCCATTGCGAAGCCGAACTTCTCGACCGCCTTGTCCACCTGCTGCGGGCTGCAGCCCTCGTCCAGCAGGAAGCCGGCCTGGCGGCTGTACTGCTCGATCATGCGGTTGCCGATGAAGCCGTCGCAGACGCCCGACACCACGGCCGTCTTCTTGATCTTCTTGGCCACAGCCATCACGGTGGCCAGCACGTCCTTGGCGGTGGCCTTGCCGCGCACCACCTCCAGCAGCTTCATGACGTTGGCCGGGCTGAAGAAGTGCATGCCCACCACGTCCTGCGGGCGCTTGGTGAACGAGGCGATCTTGTCCACGTCCAGCGTCGACGTGTTGGACGCCAGGATGGCGCCGGGCTTGGCCACGGCGTCCAGTTGCGTGAACACGGCCTCCTTGACGCCGATCTCCTCGAACACCGCCTCGATGATGAGGTCGGCATCTTTCAGGTCGTCATAGCTCAGCGTGGTGCTCAACAGCGCCATGCGCTGGGCGTATTTGTCTTCCTTGAGCTTGCCCTTCTTGACCTGGGCCTCGTAGTTCTTCTTGATGGTCGCGACGCCGCGGTCCAGGGCTTCCTGCTTGGTCTCCAGGATGGTGACCGGGATGCCTGCGTTCAGGAAGTTCATCGAGATGCCGCCACCCATGGTGCCGGCGCCGATGACGCCCACCTTGGCGATGGTGCGCAGCGGCGTGTCCTCGGGCACGTCGGAGATCTTGCTGGCCACGCGCTCGGCGAAGAACAGGTGCCGCAGCGCCTTCGACTCGGGCGTCATCATCAGCGCGGCAAAGCCCTCGCGCTCGGCGCGCATGCCATCGTCGAACTTCAGGTTCACGGCCCCCGCCACGGCCTCCAGGCAGCGCAGCGGCGCCGGGAAGTTCTTGCTCATGCCGCCCACCATGTTGCGAGCGAACTGGAAGTAGGCGTCGGCGTTGGGGTGGCGGGCCTTGATCTCACGCACCTTGGGCAGCGGCCGCTTTTCGGACACTTCCTCGGCGAACTTGACGGCGGCGTCCACCACGTCGGCGTCGACGATCTTGTCGAACAGCTTCTGGCCGGGGACCATGGCCAGCATCTGGGCCTCCACCGGCTCACCGCTGACGATCATGTTCAGCGCGGGCTCCACGCCCAAAGCGCGCGGCAGGCGCTGCGTGCCGCCGGCGCCGGGCAGCAGGCCCAGCTTCACTTCGGGCAGGGCCACCTTGGTGCCGGTCTGCGCCACTCGGTAGTGGCAGCCCAGCGCCAGTTCCAGGCCGCCGCCCATGCAGACGCTATGGATGGCCGCGACGATGGGCTTGCTGCAAGCCTCCACCAGCGCGATCAGGCTCAGCAGGTTGGGCTCGGCCAGCGCCTTGGGCGAGCCGAACTCCTTGATGTCGGCGCCGCCCGAGAAGGCCTTGCCGGCACCGGTGATGACCAGGGCCGTGACGGCCGGATCGGCCTCGGCGCGCTCCACGCCAGCAGCAACGGCGGAGCGGGTGGCGAAACCCAGGCCGTTGACCGGCGGGTTGTCGAGCGTGATCACGGCAACGCTGCCGCGAACTTCGTAATGGGCTGTCATGGGCACGACCTCGGTTGAAGGGCCATGCCGCGTCTCCTGCAGCCAGCCCTGAAATAGAACGACCGTTCGATTCTAGGCAGCGGTGCTCGCGCCGGTTTGTCCCGGCAGTGACAAGGGCCTCAAGCCCTCGTTCTTAGGGGGAGGTCGGGCGCCTCATGATCAGCGTGTTCGGGAAGAGCTCGGGCTCTTCCTTCTCGTCAGGCTTGGGGTGCAGCAGGTTTTCCGCGTACTGGCGGGCGGCCTCGGCGGGGTCGACGTGCGTCTCCACGGGCGCTGGAGCCGGCGCATGGTGATGGTGGTGCGGCCGCAGCGCGAGCTTCAGTTCATGGCATTCGCGCTGCAGCTGCTCGATCTGCTTGCGGGCCTGCGTGACCTGCTGGGCGGACAGCTGATGCGCCTGCGTGACCTTGAGCATGCGCGCCTTGTCGTGCTTGACGCGCCGGGCCAGCAGCAACCAGGCCAAGGCGGCCGCCAGGGCCATGCCCAGCACCAGTCCCGCCACGAAACCCATCATCTGGTCTGTCGCCATGATCCCGCTCCCACGGAGTCTCTCAGGGCAAATGTAGCTGCCCAGCCCCCTCTTGCGCGGCTAGAGTGTGCGGCCATGCTGATTCCGGTCGTCTATCCCCCCGCAGAAGATTCGCCGCCCAAGGTCTTCACGCCCATCCCGCCGCCTGAGCGGCCCGCGGACGAGGAGCCGCCGCCTCCTCCCCCGCCGCCTGAGGGCGAAGAGCCCTCCGGCCCGAAGCCAACTGGCGATGTGCCCTGGTCGCTTTATCTGATCCGGGTGCTGTCGCTGTGCGCCTTCCCGGTGGGCGTCGTCATCGCCGGGGTGTGCGTGTTGCTGGGGCTGGACCAAGCCCAGGAGGCGCTGCTGGCGCTGGAGATCTGGAGCGCGCAGACCGCCGCGCTGGTGGGCGCTTTCGGCCTGTGGTTGCTGCTGGCCTGGTACACCAGCCGGCTGCTGCTGGACCGCCGCTTCTCGCCCGACACGCTGGGCGAGTGCATACACCCGCGCTTTGCCGACCGCCTGCGCCGCTGGCTGCCGCGCGGCCTCATCCTTGGCGGCGGCCTGCCCATCGCATTCTTCTTCCTGCTGCAGACGCGCGAGCGCCTCATCGGCGTGCTGCTGCTGCTCGTCGTCGCGGCGCTGGGCCTGTTCGTCTGGAAGCGTCGCGACTGGCTGCTCAAGCTGCCCGAGGGCTCGCGCCTGGCCCGCTGGCTGGCGCTGGACGGCCGCCGCGAGGCGATCGCGCTGCTGCAGCGCGAAGACCGCATGGGCACGCCGTCGATCGTCCTCGTGGCTCTCGTGCTGCTGCTGCAGTGGGCGCTCTGCGGCGCGTTGCTGGTCTGGCCCGAGTCGGTCGCCCGCCCCATAGGCTCGCCCGCCCTGGTGCTGCTGGCCATGGGCAGCTGGATCGTCTTTGGCGGCATCCTGCTGACCTACGTCCCCAAGGCCACCATCCGCATCCCGCTGACCTGGCTACCGCTGCTGCTGTTCTTCGCGTTCTCGCCGCTGAACGACAACCACCGCGTTGCCGCCATCGAGCGCAGCGCGCGCAACGCCGTCGCCAACCGCCAACCGGCCGACGCCTGGGTGCAGACGTGGATGCGCACGGTGGGCGCCGACGGCAAACGGCCGCTGGTGATCGTGGCGGTCGCCGGCGGCGCATCGCGTGCGGCCTACTGGGGCAGCGCGTCGCTGGCGCGGCTGCAGGAGATTGGCGAGCTGGAGGGCGTCAACTTCGCCGACTCCGTCTTCGCCATCAGCGGCACCTCGGGCGGCGCCCTGGGTGCGGCCAGCTTCGTCGCGGCCATAGACGCGCGCCGCCAGGCCACCGATGCGGCCGCCTGCACGCCCTGGAAGCTGGTGCGCGACTTCACCGGCCGCGACCACCTCGCCACGCCCGTGGGCCTGATGCTCTATCCCGACCTGGTGCAGCGCTTCCTGCCCGTGCCCTTCGCCGGCATGGACCGCTCGCTGGGGCTGGAAGAGGTCTGGAAGCACGACTGGCCCAAGGCCCTGGCCCGCCAGTGCCCGCTGCGCCAGGCGGCCCATCCCAACCCCTGGGGCGAGCCACTCACGGCCCTGCGCGCCCGCGCCACCGAGGCCGAGTGGCTGCCGTTGCTGGCGCTGAACACCACGGCACTGGCCCGCGGCCAGCGCGTCTACCAGTCCGACTTCGTGCTGGCCGGCGGCGATGGCCTGGACCTGCTGGACCCGTCGCTGGGCCTGGACCTCGACCACCTGACCCTGGCCCAGGCTGTGCACAACAGCGCCCGCTTCCCCTACATCAGCCCGGCCGCGGCCGTGGTCTTCAAGGAGGAGCACAAGGACACCGAGGCCGGCGACTCGGGTCGCGTCTGGGACCGCCTGGGCGACGGCGGCTATGTGGAGGCGAGCGCCACGCTGGCGCTGTCCGACCTGTTGCGCGACCTGGAGGCCGCAGGCCGCTTGCGCAACTGCAAGCCCGAGGACGACTGCGCCCGCCAGGGCATCCTGGACCGCTCGCGGCTGCGCCTGGTGCTGCTGGTCAACAACCCCTCCCAGGTTGACGACTGGCTGTGCCGCGACGCGCCCACAGCTGCTGACGCCCAACCGCTGGACGGCCGCCGCTATCGCTCGACCCGCATGGGGCTGAACGAAGTCGCCGCGCCGCCCAGCGGCATCCTGAACAGCAACAGCGCCCGCGGCCGCGACTCGGCCGTGGAGCTCATCAAGCGGGTCGGCGGCTGCGGCCAGGTGGCCGAGCTGCGCCTGCCCGCCATCAAGGGCGACCGCCCCCCGTCCATGGACTGGATGCTGAACTCCTACTCGCGCGGCGCTATCGACATGATGCTGCAAGAGAAAGTACCCATCACCGACCCCACCGTCGGTGCCGCGCAGGCCCAGCTCGTCGCCCATATGCGCCAGGCGAAGGCCTGGATGCTGCAGATGAAGTGACGACGGCGAGGCGACAGCTGGGCCGGCCACAATGCGGCCCGCCATGTCCAGCCTGATCCGTTTCGCCACTGCCCCCGAGCAACGCCGCCTCTGGCGAGCGCTGCTCATCCTGCTCTACATCGCCGTCACCTACCTGGCTTTGGTCCCTGACCCGCCCAAGGGCGTCACCACGGGCTGGGACAAGTCCAACCACATGCTGGCCTTCGCATCGCTGGCCTTCACCAGTGTCTGGGCCCTGTGGCCCAGGCCGCGCCAGTGGTGGCTGCTCGTCGTGGCCCTGCTGGCTTACGGCGTCGGCATCGAGATCGCGCAGAGCTTTCTGCCACCGCGCTCGGCCGACGCGTTCGACGTGCTGGCCGACGGCATCGGCATCGCCATCGGCTTGGGTCTAGCATTCCCCATCACAGCCATCGCAGCACGCCGACGCTGACGGCGGGCACGAACAGCAGCAACAGCAGGCGCAGCACGTCGCTGGCGAGGAAGGGCATGACGCCCTTGTAGGTCTCGTTCATGGGCACCTCGCGCGCCATGCCGTTGACGACGTAGACGTTGAGCCCCACCGGCGGCGCCAGCATGCCTATGCCCACCGTCATCAGCACCAGGATGCCAAACCAGATCGCCTTGGGCTCGGGGGCCAGGCCAAACAGGTCCAGGCCCATGATGGTGGGGAAGATGACGGGGATGGTCAGCAGCAGCATGGACAGCTCGTCCATCACGCAGCCCAGGATCACGTAGAAGGCCAGCACGCCGGCCACGATGGCCAGCGGCGGCACCGCGAGGCCGCCCACCCATTGCGCCAGGTGCGTGGGCATCTGCGTGAGCGCCAGCGCCGAGTTCATCATGTCGGCGCCCAGGAAGATCATGAACACCATGGCCGTCGTCTCGGCCGTGCCCAGCAGCGCCTTCTTGAGGCCTTCGACGCCCAGCTCGCGCGTCAACAGGCCACTCGCCAGCGTCGCCAACGCACCGACCGACGCACCCTCGGTGGGGCTGAACAACCCGCCATAGATGCCGCCGAACACGACGAAGAAGATCACCAGCAGCGGCCACACGCCCAGCAGTGCCCGCCAGCGCTCACCCCAACTGTGGCGCGGCCCCGGCACGGCCAGCTCGGGCCGCAGCCGGCAGGTGATGGCGATGACCACCATGTAGCCCGCCGTCGCGATCAGCCCCGGGATGAAGGCCGCGGCGAACAGCTTGGCGATGTTCTGCTCGGTCAGGATGGCGTAGACGATGAGGGGCACGGACGGCGGGATCAGGATGCCCAGCGTGCCGCCCGTCGCGAGCACGGCCGTGGAGAGGCGCCCGTGATAGCCGGCGGCCTTCATCTCGCCATAGGCCACCTGGGTGATGGTCGCGCAGGTGGCGACCGACGAGCCGCACACCGCACCGAAAGCCGCCGCCGCCAGGATGGCCGCGAACGCGAGGCCACCTCGCCAATGCCCCACCCAGGCCGAAGCCGCCTTGAACAGCGCCTTGGACAGGCCGCCTTGCGTGGCGAACTGGCCCATCAGCAGGAAGAGCGGAATGACCGACAGCTCGTACACCGTGAGGCGCGCGACCGCCGAGCCTTTGATGAGGTTCAAGAGCGCAGCATCGCTGCTCATCCAGGCGTAGCCGATGGCGCCAGGGATGAACATCGCGGCGGCGATGGGCACGCGCAGGGCCATCAGCGCGAGCATCAGGGCGAAGATGGTGAGGCCGGTGGTCATTGGGTGAGGTTGCCTTGTTGGCAAGGCCCATGCGGGGATTTCGTCCCCGCGGCCGACCTACTTTCTTGGGCGCCCAAGAAAGTAGGCAAAGAAACCGCCCCCGATCCGCCCGCCCCTCGCTGTCGCGAGGGGTTCCCTGCGGTGCGCAGAACTTGAGGCCCCGCGCAAAACTCCCGCCGCGGCCCAAGGGCCGCTGTGGTCGAACAGTTGCGCGGAGTCAGTTCTTGAAGCGTGCTGGCGCACGCGGCCTCAAGTTCCTTGCGCTCCTCGGCGGGACTCAAAGGGGGAGTGAAGGAACAGCCTGCACGGACGGGTTGATGCGTTTGGAGTTCGGCTGTTGGCTGTTCGGAGTTCCCCCTTCTAAACCGCCGAGCATCACAGGGCATCGAGGCGCGCGCCTTGGCGCGCTTCAAGCACTGACTCGCGACGCTTGTTCGAGCAGAGCAAAGCGGAGCGAGTTCGTCGCGGCCTCGATGACCGAGAAGCGCAGGGTACCCAGCCGCTTGCGGATGGGCGGTTTTGCAGGGGCGGTTTCTTTGCTTACTTTCTTGGGCGCCCAAGAAAGTGAGTCGGCCGCCGGGACGAAATCCCGGCATGGGCCTCGCCATCAAGCCTCACCCCGCTTAACAGCCTGCACCACCGCAATGACCGCGGTCAGCGCCAACCCCGGCGCCAGGATGGCGTAAGACCACCACATCGGCAGCCCCAGGATCATGGTCTGCTCACCGGCCTCGTTGATGGCCACCGCCCCCGCCCCCGCCCGCCAGGCCAGCAGCCCCAGCATCACCGCCAGCAGCAGCGCACCGAAGCGGTCCAGCGCACCGTTGACTCGCTCGGGCGCGGCCTGGGTGAAGAAGTCCACGATGATGTTGCCGTGCCGCAGCTGGCACCAAGGCAGGCACAGTGCGATCGACAGCGCGATGCCGATCTGGCTCAGCTCCACGTCGCCCTGCACAGGACTCGCAAACAGGTTGCGGCCGATGACGCTCCACACCGTCATGCCGGCCACGAGCAGCGCGCAGACGCCCCCCAGCAGCGCGAAGGCCGCGGCGAGCTTTTCCAGCGGCCTCACTTCTTGTATTTGGCCAGCAGCGCCTGGGCCTCGGCCAGCATCTGCTTGCCGGGCAGGCCGCGCTTGTCCATGTCGGCGGCCCAGTCGTCGTACAGCGGATGGCTGGCCTTGATCCAGTTGTCCACCTCGGCAGCGGGCACCGTGTAGAAGACGTTGCCGCGGTCCACCGCGTGCTTGCGCGCCGGAGCCTGGCTGGCGTCCCAGGTGCGGCCGGCACTCTGCGACAGCGCGGCGCCGGAGTTCTTGTCGATGACGGCCTTGAGGTCGGCCGGCAGGCTGTCGTACTTGGCCTGGTTCATGGCCAGCACGAAGACGGCGCTGTACAGGGCCGGGCGGCTGTGGTCGGTCTCTGTGTGGTACTTCACCATCTCGTGCAGCTTGACCGAGGGGATGACCTCCCAGGGCAGCGCGAAGCCGTCGATGGTGCCCTTGCTGACGGCGTCGGCCACGGCCGGCAGCGGCATGCCCACGGGCGAGGCGCCCAGCGACGCCAGCAGCTTGTTGGTCTGCCGCGTGGGGGCGCGCAGCTTCAGGCCCTTGAAGTCGGCCAGCGTCTTGATCTGCTTCTCGCGGGTGTGCAGGTAGCCCTCGTCGTGGGTGGCGAACATCAGCGGCTTGATGCCGGGGAACTCCTTGGTGGCGTACTTGCCGTAGAAGTCCCAGGCCGCACGCGAGGCCGCCTCGGCCGAGTTCGTCATGAAGGGCAGCTCGAACACCTCCATGATGGGGAAGCGCCCGGCCGTATAGCCCGGCAGCGTGAAGGCGATGTCGACGACACCGTCCTTGACCTGGTCGATGAGCTGGGCCGGCGTGCCGCCCAGCTGCATGGCGGGGTAGACCTGGCACTTGAGGCGGTTGCCCGAGTCGGCAGCGATCTTGTCGCACCAGGGCCCGAGGATTTGTGTGGGCGGCATGGCGCCCGGCGGCCAGAAGTGATGCACCTTGAGCGTGATGGGCTCCTGGGCCTGCACCGCGGTCGCGGCCAGCAGGGCGGCGATGAAGCCGATTGCTTTCATGCCTGTCTCCTCGTTGTGTGGCCTCATCCTAGGGGAAGTGAAGACCCTGAAGTCCCCGCACGCACCCTAGGGCCAAGGCGTCGTCCTACACCCAATGCCCCTGCACTGACATACCGTTGGCAGCAGTTTGCGCTACGGTTGCACCTCATGACCGCCCCGCTGTCCGATCTGCTGCGCGCCACACGCGCCCATACGCTGGCCCTGGCCGCCCCCCTTTCGGACGAAGACGCCCAGCTCCAGTCCATGCCCGACGCCAGCCCGGCGAAGTGGCACATGGCGCACACGACCTGGTTCTTCGAAACCATGGGGCTGGTGCCTTACCTGCCCGACTACGAAGTCTTCGACGAGCGCTGGCCGCGGCTCTTCAACTCCTATTACGAAAGCCTGGGCCCCCGCCACGCCCGCCCGCAGCGCGGGCTGCTGAGCCGCCCCAGCCTCGCCGAGGTCAAGGCCTACCGCGCCCATGTGGACGCCGCGCTGGCCGACCTGCTGCCCCACGCCCCCACCGAAGCATTGACGCTCGTCGAGCTGGGCTGCCACCACGAGCAGCAGCACCAGGAACTGCTGCTGACCGACATCCTGCACGCCTTCTCCTGCAACCCGCTGCTGCCGGCGTATGACCCGGCGCCGCCGCAGCCAGCCGTCGCACCTGAGCAGTCCTGGCTGAAACACGAGGGTGGCATCGTGGAGATCGGCCACGGCGGCAGCGGTTTCGCGTTCGACAACGAAGGCCCACGTCACAAGGCGCTGCTCGCCCCTTTCGAGATCAGCAGCCGCCTGGTGACCTGCGGCGAATACGCCGACTTCATCGCCTCGGGCGGCTACCGCGAACCACTGCTGTGGCTGTCCGACGGCTGGGCGACCGTGCAGGCCCAGGGCTGGCAGCGGCCGGCCTACTGGCAGGAGGACGGCAGCGTCTACGGCCTGAACGGCGTGCAGGCCATGGACCCAAACGCGCCCGTCATGCAGCTCAGCTTCTACGAGGCCTGCGCCTTTGCCGAGTGGGCCGGCGCGCGGCTGCCGACCGAGTTCGAGTGGGAGGCCGCGATCCACCTGCAAGGTTTCGCGCAGGCGGCCGACCAAGCCTGGCAATGGACGCGCTCCAGCTATGCGCCCTACCCCGGCTTCAAGCCGGCGGCCGGTGCCGTGGGTGAATACAACGGCAAGTTCATGGTGGGCCAGCAGGTGCTGCGCGGCGGCAGCCTCGCAACGCCGGCCGGCCATGCGCGGCCCAGTTATCGCAATTTTTTCCCGCCAGCCGCACGCTGGCAGTTCAGTGGATTGAGGCTTGCACGATGAAACCAGCAGTTGAATGGCGCGAATCCCGGGCGTCGACCGAAAACGAGCAGTTCGCTGCCGACCTGCACGCGGCGCTGTCCCGAGCCCCCAAGGCCATTTCGCCCAAATACTTCTATGACGAGGCCGGTTCGCGCCTGTTCGAGCGCATTTGCGATCTGCCCGAGTACTACCCCACTCGCACCGAGCTGTCGCTGCTGCAGACGCACGCCGCCGACATGGCCGCGCGCTTCGGCCCCAGCGTGCAGCTCGTGGAGTACGGCGCCGGCGCGCTGCGCAAGGTGCGCCTGCTGCTGGATGCCATGCCGCGCGACGGCGTGGAGTTCGTGCCGGTGGACATCTCCGGCCCGCACCTGCTGGCGGCCTGCGACGGCCTAGCGAACGACTACCCGGGCCTGTCCATCCAGCCGCTGGTGGCCGACTTCACACGCCCGCACGCGCTGCCGTCCTGCCCTGAGGGCAGCCGCCGCGTGGGCTTCTTTCCGGGCTCCAGCATCGGCAACTTCACGCCGGCCGAGGCCGATGCCTTCCTGCGCCTGGCGGCCGATGAGTTGGCCGGCGGCGGCCTGCTGATCGGCATCGACCTCGAGAAGGACCACGGCACGCTGCACGCCGCCTACAACGACGCAGCCGGCGTGACCGCCGCCTTCAACCTCAACCTGCTGGACCGCGCCCGCAAGGAACTGGGCGCGGAGTTCCCGCAGGACGGCTTCGAGCACCTGGCCTTCTACAACCCGGCCTACCGCCGCATCGAGATGCACCTGCGCGCCACACGGCCGCTGGAGCTGCAACTGTGCGGCGAGCGCTATGCCTTCCACGAGGGCGAGACGCTGCACACGGAACACTCACACAAGTACACCGTCCAAGGCTTCCAGGCCATGGCCGCGCGGGCCGGGTTCAAGCCGGGCGCCGTGTGGACGGACCCGAACCGCTGGTTCGCGGTGCTGTGGCTTGAGGCGGGGGGTAGCCAATAGGCTGGCAGGCGCTAGGCGCGCCGTGCGCCAAAGCCCGGCCGCTTGCTGTCGTGTTTGACGACCAGGATTCTGATTTCGTCGGCAATCACGCGATAGACGACGGTATATGGAAAGACGCTCATGGAAAAGCCGCGTCGGCCATTTGATCGCGGTGAGCCGATGTCCGGATGCTCAACGAGCAATGTCGCGAGCCGTTTGAATTCGGCCACGAAACGGGCAGCCACAAGGGGTGAGCCTTCCCGCTCGTAAAAGGTGGCTGCTTCCAGGATGTCTTGCTCTGCAGCCGGATGCAGCGTGACTCTCATCCGGGGAAGCGTGCCTCCAACCTGGCGATGGCTACGTCGACCGGCACGGCTTTCGCAGTTCCCGCCACCAGTTCCTGCTCGCGTTCTTCAGCCAGCTTGTCCCAGGCGGCTTCAACGCCAGAGTCCACGTCCAGACTGGCAATCAGACGATCCAGCAGCTTCGCTCTGTCGGCTGGCGACAGGCGCAAGACTTCTGCCTGTAGGGTTTCAAGAGCGGTGGTCATGGGATTTTCCTGCGGCCGGAGCCTGAACTCCGCGTAGCTTGCCACAACTCCAGGTTCAACCTGGCGCCGGCTCAGATCGCCAGACGTTCCCTGACGCCATCCGCCACCATGTCGGCACCCCGCCCACGCATGACGATCTCGCCTCGCTGCATCAGCAGATACTGGTCGGCCAGCTCGGCAGCAAAGTCGTAGAACTGCTCCACCAGCACCACCGCCAGGCCCTTGTCGTGGGCCAGGTGCTTGATGACGCGGCCGATCTCCTGGATGACGTTGGGCTGTATGCCTTCGGTGGGCTCGTCCAGCAGCAGCACCTTGGGGCCGGGCGCCAGCGCGCGCGCGATGGCAAGTTGCTGCTGTTGGCCGCCCGACAGGTCGCCGCCGCGGCGGGCGCGCATCTTGGCCAGCACGGGGAACAGCTCGAACAGCTCCACCGGCAGCGGCGTGCCGGCCGGCTTGCTGCTCAATCCCATCTGCAGGTTCTCGATGACCGACAGCCGCCCGAAGATCTCGCGGCCCTGCGGCACATAGCCCAGGCCCGCGCGCACGCGCTGGTGGGTGCGCAGCATGTTGATGGGCTCGCCGGCAAGCGTGATGGTGCCCGACGTGATGGGCACCACGCCCACCAGGCTCTTCAGCAGCGTCGTCTTGCCGACGCCGTTGCGGCCCAGCACGACGGTGATCTCGCCGGGCTTGAGCGTGAAGCTCAGGCCACGCAGGATGTTGGAGCCGCCGTAGTGCTGGTGCAGGTCCTCGACCTTCAAGATCTCATCGGCCAAGGTACACCTCGATGACTTTCTCGTCGGACTGGACTGCAGCCATGGTGCCCTCGGCCAAGGTCTGGCCCTCGTGCAACACGGTCACCGTGCGGTGGGCGCCGGCCAATATGCCGACAAAGGCCATGTCGTGCTCAACGACAACCAGCGAATGCTTGCCCTCCAGGCTCAGGAACAGCTCCGCCGTGCGCTCGGTTTCTTCGTCCGTCATGCCGGCCACGGGCTCGTCCAGCAGCAAGAGCTTGGGATCTTGCGCCAGCAGCATGCCGATCTCCAGCCACTGCTTCTGGCCGTGGCTCAGCAGGCCGGCCACGCGTTCGCGCTCCTCGGCAAGGTGGACGGTGAGGAGCAGCTCGGCGAGACGGTCGCGCTGCTCGCCGCTGAGCCTGGCACGCATGGCGAAGCGCGCGCGGCGGTCGCCGGCCAACGCCAGCTCCAGGTTCTCGGCCACCGTCAGCGCCTCGAAGACCGTCGGCTTCTGGAACTTGCGGCCTATGCCGGAGCGGGCGATCTGCGCCTCGTTCATCGTCAGCAGGTTGAGGTTGCTGCCGAAGAAGACGCGCCCGCTGTCGGGCCGCGTCTTGCCGGTGATGCAGTCCATCGTGGTCGTCTTGCCGGCGCCGTTGGGGCCGATGACGCAGCGCAACTCGCCCACGCCCACCGTGAAGCTCAGGCCGCCCAGCGCCTGGAAGCCATCGAAGGCGACTCTCAGATCCTCGACGTAGAGAGCCACGCCCTGGTTGAACACCGGGCCGTCGTGGGTGAGAACACGCGTCAGCGAACGCTCACGCGCCTCGGCGCCCGCTTCCATAAGTTCAGGCGTCATCGCTTGAACCTCTTTGCCAGGCCCATCAAGCCAGCGGGCAGGAACAGCGTCACCGCGATGAACAGCGCGCCCAGCACATAGAGCCAACCCTCGGGCCACCAGGCCGTGAAGACCGACTTGGTGCCGTTGACGAAGAAGGCACCCAGCACGGGGCCCAGCAGCGTGCCGCGCCCGCCCACTGCGGCCCAGATGGCCATCTCAATGCTGGCCGCGGGGCTCATCTCGCCGGGGTTGATGATGCCCACCTGCGGCACGTAGAGGATGCCCGCCAACGCGCACATCAGGGCCGAGATGACGTAGGCACTGAGCTTGAAGGCCACCGGGTCGTAGCCCAGGAAGCGCACCCGACCCTCGGCGTCGCGTATGGCCTGCAGGATGCGGCCCCAGCGGCTTTGCGTGAGCCAGCGCGCAATCAGGTAGCAAGCAATCAGCGCCGCGGCGCTGGCCATGCACAGCGCCACCTTCATGCCCGGCGACGTGATGCTGAGGCCCGCGATGCGCTTGAAGTCCGTGAAGCCGTTGTTGCCGCCAAAGCCCGTCTCGTTGCGGAAGAACAGCAGCATGGCCGCCACCGTCAGCGCCTGCGTGATGATGGAGAAGTACACACCCTGGATGCGCGAGCGGAAGGCGAACCAGCCGAACACCGCCGCGATCAGCCCCGGCACGGCCAGCGCCAGGAAGAGCTGCGCGACGAGCGAGTCGCTGGCGGCCCAGTGCCAGGGCAGCGTCTTCCAGTTGAGGAACACCATGAAGTCCGGCAGGTCGGCCTGGTACTGGCCGTCGCGGCCGATCTGGCGCATCAGGTACATGCCCATGCCGTAGCCGCCCAGCGCGAAAAACAGGCCGTGGCCCAGCGACAGGATGCCGCCGAAACCCCAGATCAAGTCCAGCGCCAGCGCGCAGATCGCGAAGCACAGGAACTTGCCCAGCAGCCCCACGTAGAACTCGCTCAAGTGCAGCACGTGGCCAGGCGGGAAGGCGAGATGCAGCAGGGGCACCAGCAGCAGCCCCAGCGCGATGACGACAAGCAGTGTGCGTTTCAATCCAGCACCCTGCCCTTCAGCGCGAACAGACCTTGCGGCTTCTTCTGGATCACAAGAACGAGCAGCATCAAGAGCGCAATCTTGGCCAGCACGGCGCCCTGCCAGCCTTCCAGCAGCTTGGACAGCACGCCCAGGCCCAGGCCCGCGTACACCGTGCCGGCCAACTGGCCCACGCCGCCCAGCACGACGACCATGAAGGCGTCCACGATGTAGCTCTGACCCAGGTCCGGCCCCACGTTGCCGATCTGGCTCAACGCGCAGCCGGCCAGGCCCGCGATGCCCGAGCCCAGCGCAAAGGCCATGGTGTCCACCCTGGCCGTGTTGACGCCCACGCAGGCGGCCATGCGTCGGTTCTGCGTGACGCCGCGCACCATCAGCCCAAGCCGCGTCTTGCCCAGCAACAAGGCCATACCCACCAGCACCAGCGCCGCAAAGGCGAGGATGGCCAGGCGGTTGTAGGGCAGCGTCAGGTTGGGCAGCAGCGCCCAGCCACCGGACAGCCAGCCCGGGTTCTCCACCGCCACGTTCTGCGCGCCGAACAGGCTGCGCACGGCCTGCATCAGCACCAGCGAGATGCCCCAGGTGGCCAACAGCGTCTCCAGCGGCCGGCCATACAGCCAGCGGATCACCGTGCGCTCCATGGCAGCACCGACAAGCGCGGCGGCGATGAAGCTCGCCGGCAGAGCCAGCCACAGGTAGTAGTCGAAGGCGCCAGGCGCCCAGGCGCGAAAGGCCTGCTGCACGCAGTAGGTGGCATAGGCGCCCACCATCAGCAGCTCGCCATGGGCCATGTTGATGACGCCCATCAGGCCGTAGGTGATGGCCAGGCCCAGCGCCACCAGCAGCAGCACCGAGCCCAGGCTCAGGCCCGAGAAAAGCAGCTGCGCGCGCTCGCCCCAGGCCAGGCGCGAGCCGATGGCGTCGATGGCCAGTTGCATCGCAGCCTTGGCGCCCGGATCGGTCTCGCCCACCATGCGCTCCAGCAGCAGCGCGCGCGTGGCTGGGTCGGCGCTGGCCGCCAGCTCGGTCGCCGCAGCACGGCGCTGGCCGGGGTCGGTGGAAGACAGCTTGGCGCCGGCCACCAGCGCACTCAGTTGCGAGCGCAGTTGAGCGTCAGGCTCGGACGCCAGCGCGCGCTCGAACAGCGGCAGCTTGGACGCGTCTGCATCGTCCCGCAGCGTGGCCAAGGCCTTGGCGCGGGTGGCCCGGTCCGGCGACAGCAGGTCCAGCCCCGCCAGCGCCGCCTCGATCTCGCGGCGCATGCGGTTGTTCAGCATGGGCTCTTCGGTATCGGCGGGCACGGCCTGCCCCTCGGCCACGACGATGGCCTGCCCGCCCTTGAGACGCACGCGGCCGTCCTGCAGCGCACGCAGGAAGGGCGCGAGCGACGCATCGCCCGCCGCCACCGCCTGCTGCAAGGCCGCAACCCGGTCGTCGCCCTCGCCGGCCGCGATGCGCGCGGCCGTTTCAGGCGACAGAGCCCAGGCCGGGCCCCACAACAGGGCCAGGCTGATCAGAAGTAGACGCAGCACGTCGAGCGCTTACTTCTTTTCCGGTTCGTCCTTCTTGCCCTTGTTCTCGGGGATGTACGGGCTCCACGGCTGGGCCTTGACCGGGCCGGGCGTCTTCCACACCACGTTGAACTGGCCGTCACCCTTCACCTCGCCGATGAAGACCGACTTGTGCAGGTGGTGGTTCTTTTCGTCCATCTTGGACGTGATGCCCGAGGGTGCCGTGAAGGTCTGGCCGGCCATGGCGGCGATGACCTTGTCGGTGTCGGTGCTCTTGGCCTTGGTGACCGCCTGCGCCCACATGTTGATGCCGATGTAGGTGGCCTCCATCGGGTCGTTGGTCAGCGGCTTGTCCTTGTGGCCGGCAATGCCCTTGGCCTTGGCGTAGTCGCTCCACTTCTTGATGAAGGCGTCATTGGCCGGCGCCTTGATGGACATGAAGTAGTTCCACGCGGCCAGGTGGCCTTGCAGCGGCTTGGTGTCCACGCCGCGCAGCTCTTCCTCACCCACCGAGAAGGCCACCACCGGCACGTCCGTCGCCTTCAGGCCCTGGTTGCCCAGTTCCTTGTAGAAGGGCACGTTGGAGTCGCCGTTGATCGTGGAGATGACGGCCGTCTTCTTGCCCTCGGCGGCGAACTTCTTGATCTTGGCGATGATGCTTTGATAGTCCGAGTGGCCGAAGGGGGTGTAGTCCTCCATGATGTCGGCCTCGGGGATGCCCTTGCTCTTCAGGAAGGCACGCAGGATCTTGTTGGTGGTGCGCGGGTACACGTAGTCGGTGCCCAGCAGCACGAAGCGCTTGGCGCCGCCGCCGTCCTTGCTCATCAGGTATTCCACGGCGGGGATGGCCTGCTGGTTGGGCGCGGCGCCCGTGTAGAACACGTTCTTGCTCAGCTCCTCGCCCTCGTACTGCACGGGGTAGAACAGCAGCGAGTTGGTCTGCTCGAACACCGGCAGCACCGACTTGCGGCTCACCGACGTCCAGCAGCCGAACACCACGGCCACCTTGTCCTGGCTGATGAGCTGCTTGGCCTTCTCGGCGAACAGCGGCCAGTTGGAGGCCGGGTCCACGACGACGGGCTCCAGCTTCTTGCCGAGCAGGCCGCCCTTGGCGTTGATCTCGTCGATGGCCATCAGCACCGTGTCCTTGAGCACGGTCTCGGAGATGGCCATGGTGCCCGACAGCGAGTGCAGCACGCCCACCTTGATGGTGTCGGCGGCATAGGCGGCGGGGGTGATCAGCAGGGTGGCAGCAGCAAGTGCCAGGGCAGAACGGCGAAGCATCGGGAGTCCTCCAGCGGGTTGGGATGAGGTTCGTGTAGCCGAACAACCCCGAGCGCAAGGGCCGTGCCAGGGCGTGAACTTCGTCACACCCCGGGATGGCCTCACCCAATGTCCCCGTCACGGTGCAGACCGCACCATTGGTGTACTGCAGCAATGCATGACGCACGAAACCGTGCGTGAGTTGGTGACCTCAGCCCGCCAGGCCGCGCAAGACCTGGGACCGGCTGCGGCTGACCGGCAGCGCCCGGCCGTCGCGCAGCTCGGCGCTGAGCTGGCCGTTGGCCAGGCGCCGGAAGCGCTGCACGGCGTCCAGGTTGACGATGCAGCCGCGGTGGATGCGCACGAAGCGCTGCGGGTCCAGCCGCTCCTCCAGCCGGGCCAGCGCCAGGTGCAGCAGGTGCTCGGCGCCGCCCACGTGCAGGGCGACATAGTCACCCACCGCCTCGAAGTGGCTGACCTGATCCACCGCCACCGGCACGATGGCCGCGCCGCTGCGCACGAACAGCCGCGTCAGCGGGCCCCGCCCCAGCAGCTCGGCCAGGCGCTCCAGCGCCGGCGGGCAGGGCTCGCCCAGGGCCGCGCGCACGCGCTCCAGCGTCGCCTGCAGCCGCTCGGCGCCAAACGGTTTGAGCAGGTAGTCCAGCGCGCCCAGCTCGAAGGCCGTCACCGCATGCTCGGCATAGGCCGTTGTGAAGACCACCAGCGGCGGCGTGCCGTCCTCGGCCAGGCGCCTGAGCACTTCGGTGCCCAGCAGTCCCGGCATCTGGATGTCCAGGAACACCAGCTCCGGCCGCAGCCGCTGTATCTCCGCCAGCGCCGCCGGCCCGTCGGCCGCCTCGCCGATGCAATGCAGCCAGGGCAGGTTGCGCAGCAGGTGGCGCAAGCCGGCCCGGGCGATGGGTTCATCGTCGGCGATGAGTGCGGTGACGACGGCGTCGGTCATTCGGGGTCCTTGGCCGGCAGGCGCAGTTCCGCACGCAAGCCCTGCCCTGGCGCGCTCTTCACATCCAGCGTGGCGCTGCCGCCGTAGAGCCAGCCCAGACGCTCGCGCAGCCGGCGCAGGCCCGTGCCGCCAGCTTCCAGCGCCTCGGGCGCGGCGCCCATGCCATCGTCATTGACGACAACCAACAAGACATCACCTTCGACGCGCGCCGTGACGTGCAAGGTCGTGGCCTCGACGCGTGGCGCAGCGCCATGGCGCACGGCGTTCTCCACCAGCGTCTGCACCGCAAAGCTCGGCAGCGTCGCAGCCAGCGCCTCGGGTTCGAACTCGGTGACGATGCGCAACCGCTCGCCAAAGCGTATGGACTCGATGTCCAGATACAGCTGCACGACCGCCCACTCCTCGCGCAGCGTCACCAGCTCGCGCGGGTTGTCGATGCTGGCCCGCAGCAGCGCCGCGAGCTGCTCGGCCGCGCGCGTGGCGCGCTCGGGGTCCAGCGGGATGAGCTGCACCACCGTGTGCAAGGCGTTGAACAGGAAGTGCGGATGCAGTTGCGCCCGCAGCGCCGCGAGCTGGCTGCGGGCCTGCAAGGCCTCAAGCTGCGCATTGCGGGCCGCCGCACGTTGCGCATAGGCGATGCCGGCGATCATCACGTAGAACCAGACGCCGGTGACCAGATAGGCCGCGATCCCAGGGCCGACGACCAGCACCACCTGCCCGACCACGATGCTCTGGACGATGCTGTTGGACAGCACCCATGCGACCGCGTACAGCGCCGCGCCCAGCGCATGCCGGGCGAGGAAGGACAGGCGCATGGGATGCGGCCAGGGCAGCCGCGCGGTATAGCGGTGCACCAGGAGTCCCAGCAGCGCGGCCGTCGCCATCAGCCGCAGCGCGTAATGCACGGCCGACACGAAACCGGCGCCATGCACCGTCATCATCAGCACCGCGAACAGCGCGGCCACCGGCAGCCAGCCGATCAGCCATTGCACCAAGATCCAGGCTCGCCCCATCGTTGTTCTGCTTATCGTGTTGCCTTGCGGGAGACGCGCGTCGCAACCACGGTCAGCACTCCTTCATCCCAGCTCGCTCCATTGTCGGTGGAGCGGTCCTGGCGCATCTTGAAGCGCTCGGGCGTGATCTCATAAAAGCGCGAGCGCGTCAGCACCGGCTTGCCTTCCGGGCTCTGGCCGCTGCCCTCCACGCGCATCTCGCCGTCCTTCCATTTGCCGGTGGCGCTGCCGAAGCGGGTGCGGTAGACGTCCAGGCCGTTGATCAGCCACGCCTGCGTCTTGGCGTCGTAGATGCGTTGGCTGTAGTTCAGCGCGCGTGGGTTGCCCGAGGCATCGAGGATGCGCAACTCGTCGTCCATCCCGTAGCCGTCAAAGGCCTTCCAGGCCTTCCAGCTGCCCACCAGCTTGGGCGCCCCATGGATCATCGCGGCCAGGCCACTGACCTTGGGCGTGACCTCCAGCTCCCATTGGCCGACGAGGAAGTCGAACTGTGCGGCCTCCGCTGGCACGGCGGTAGCGGCCGCAGGCGCAGCGCCGCCGGCATGCTGGGCGTGGGCGATGCCGGCGAAGGCGAGAGCGAGGGACAGGACAAGGGCTTTCATGGGCACTCCAGTTGAGGGATGCCGCAGCATCGCGACGCGCGCGACGGCTGGCGAGGGGCAATTCGCCGAGTGGCAGAGCCGTGCCGTCGAACGGCGCGCCGCGGGCCCCGCCGGTTCCTACATTGGCCGCCATGCAAGACGAACAACCCCCACTCATCCGCCTGCGCGGCGTCGGCAAGAGCTACCCCGCTGCGGGCGGCGCCTTCCATGCGCTCAGTGACGTCACCCTCGACATCCACCCCGGCGAATTCGTCGCCGTCGTGGGCCCGTCGGGAAGCGGCAAGTCCACGCTCTTGAACCTGCTGGCCGGCATAGACCGTGCCGGCAGCGGCGAGCTGAGCATTGCGGGCCAGGACCTGCGCGCCCTGCCCGAGCGCGAGCTGTCGCGCTGGCGCGGCCGTGCGGTCGGCGTGGTGTTCCAGTTCTTCCAGTTGCTGCCCACGCTGACGGCGCTGGAGAACGTCATGCTGCCCATGGACTTTTGCGACCAGTGGCCAGCCGCGGGGCGGCCCGAGCGCGCCCGTGCGCTGCTGGAGCGGCTGGGTGTTGCCGACCAGGCGGACAAGTTCCCCAGCGCGCTGTCCGGTGGCCAGCAGCAGCGCGTGGCGCTGGCGCGGGCCCTGGCCAATTCGCCGGCGCTGATCTTGGCCGACGAGCCCACGGGGAACCTGGACTCGGTCAACGCCGAGGCCTTGCTCGCCTTGTTGGCCGAGCTGGCGCGCGAACAAGGCGTCACCATCGTCATGGTCACGCACGAAGCCGCTGCCCTGGGCCAGGTGCAGCGCAGCCTGCGCCTGCGCGACGGCCGCCTTGTCGAGGACCGTCAACATGGCTGACCGCCGCCACCTCAAAAGCTGGCGCGATCTCTGGCAGCACCGCGCCCGCAGCCTGCTCGTCGTGCTGGCCGTGGCCCTGGGGCTGACGGCTGCCGGCATCGTGCTGGACGCCTGGGCACTGGTGGAGCGCGCCACCGACGAGGGCTACCGCGCCAGCCTGCCGGTGTCGGCCACACTGGTGCTGGACCGTGCCGACGCGCGGGCGCTGGCCCTGGCACGCGCCCAACCCGACATCGCCGCCGCACGGCTGCGGCGCAGCCTGATGGCGTCCATGCAGGTCAGCGGCCGCACGCGCAATGCCGTGCTCGTCGCGTTGGAGGACTTCCAGCAAGCGGACATCGCCCGGCTGCGCGCCGAGTCCCCCACCTGGCCACCGGTGGGGGACGGGCTGTGGATGGAGCGCTCGTCGCTGGACTTCTCCGGCGCCAACGTCGGTGAACCCATCTCGCTGCGCCTGCCCGGCGCCGAGACACGCTCCGTCGAACTCATGGGTCTGCTGCGCGACGTGAGCCTCGCGCCGGGCTGGATGGAGAACCTCGTCTATCTCTACGGCACCGAGGCCGCCTTGAAGCGCCTGGGCGCACCGGCCGGCTTCAACGAGTTGCAGGTCCGCATGCGCGACGACCACCCTACGCGTGCCGAAGTGCGCCGCAGCGTCGAGGCCTTGCAGGCCAGGCTGGTTGCGGCCGGCTATATCGTCAAGAGCGTCGATGTGCCCGAACCCGGCGAGCACATCCACGCGGCACAGATGGATTCGCTGCTGATGACGCAAGGCGCCTTCGGGCTGATGGCGCTGCTCGCCTGCGGCTTCCTCGTCGTCAACCTCGTCAGCGCGATGCTGGCCGGGCAGACGCGCGAGATCGGTGTCATGAAGGTGCTGGGCGGCTCGCCCAGGCAGATAGGTGCCATGGTGCTGGCCCAGGCCGCTGCACTGGGCCTGCTGGCCTCGGCCATCGCGGTGCCGGTCTCGCTGTGGCTGGGCCGCATCTACGGCGGGCTGAAAGCCGATCTGCTGAACTTCCCGCTGGACGGCATCGCCACGCCCGCCTGGGCGGTTGTACTGCAGCTCGTGGTGGGTCTGGCCCTGCCCGTGGCCGCGGCCGCGCTGCCGGTGCGCGCGGCCTTGCGCCGGCCGGTGGGCGAGGCGCTGCGCGACATCGGCATCACCCGCGAAGGCCAGGCGCTGAGCCTGCAGCGAGGCGCGCTCGCGGCTCGGCTCGTGCCATGGCTGGGTGGCTGGGCGCGGCCGTTACTGCTGTCGGTGGGCAATGCCTTTCGCCGCCGCCAGCGCATGCTGCTGACTGTCCTGGCCCTGGCCTTCGGCGGCGCCGTGTACCTGGGTGCGGCCAACCTGCGCAGCGCCGTGCGTGGCTCGGTGGACGAGCTCTTCAGTGCGCAGCGCTACCAGGTGCAGGTTCGCGTCGCGGCGACATCCGCGACGCGGCTGCAGGCGCTGGCCGCCGACGTGCCCGGCGTCGCCGCGGTCGAGGCCTGGCGCGGGCTGCGCAGTTCGATCGGCAGCGAGCCGCTGACGCTGCTGGGCGTGCCTGCCGAAGGCCGCCTGCTGACGCCCCGCATGATGGAAGGCCGCTGGCTGGCCGAAGGAAATGCACAGGAGATCGTCGTCACGCGGTTGCTTCAGCGGCAACAGCCGGCCCTCACCGTCGGCAGCCGCCACCGCATCGCCGACCGCGAGTGGACGGTCGTGGGCCTGGTCGACGGCGGCCCGCAGGCCCTGGCCTATACGTCGCGCGCCACGCTGGACGCGATGGCGGGCAACGACCTCGCGACCAGCATCGTGGTGCGTCTGGAGCGGCCCGAGTCACCCATCGCGCTGCTGGATGCCGTGAAGCAATTGCGCGACAGCTTTGCCGAGGCCGGCATCACCGTCGCAGGCAGCCAGTCGCAGGCCGATGGCCGCCGCGTCATTGAGGACCATCTGCTGATGGTGGTGGACTTCCTCGGCGCCATGGGCCTGGTGATGATCGCCGTCGGCGCGATGGGCCTGGCCTCGACCATGGGCCTCGCCGTGCTGGAGCGTCGCCGCGAGATCGGCGTGCTGCGGGCCATTGGCGCACGCGATGGCGCCATCCTTGCGCTGATCCAAGTGGAAGGGCTGACGCTCGTCGCGCTCGCCTGGTTGACATCGCTGCCATTGGCCCTGCCCATCAGCGCGCTGCTCGAGGTGGCCTTTGGCCGCATCATGTTCAGCGTGCCCTGGCGCCTCGTGCCGAGTGCGGGCACGGCTTTCGGATGGCTGGGATTGATGGCGCTCATTTCGCTTGTCGCGTGCTTGCTGCCCGCGCGTCGCGCGCTGCGAATCCCTGCCGCGCAAGCCCTCGCTTACAACTAAGGAAGCGTTGAATGAGTCCCCGCGATGCAGCGCGCCCTGGTTTGGGATGGGCTGCTAGGCGCAAAGCACAGCCATAGCCTTTGCTATGGCGAGCATTTGCAACGCCGCAGATCGCCCAAAGCAGGGATGCGCTGCGCGCGAGGGACTTGTTCAGCGCTTCCCTAAATCACGGTAAGCCCCAATCGCTATTTGGGGCCCTTCTCAAGACAATCGCCGCCTCCCGGGCAGTCGGCGGCGTCTTTGAGTCACACAACATTACAGAAGTCGTACCAAACGCAAGATTGGCGTCGCCGGGCTGCCCGCAAGATGCGCCACATGCTGGCGTTGGCGGTCTTGCCCTGGGGTTGTGCGGCCATGGCGGCCGGCGCGCCCGTGGCCGCATCGGCACCGGCCGCGGAGGGCGCCGGTGAGCTTAATGTGCTGCATTGGTGGACGTCGGCGAGCGAGCGTGCCGCGGCCAACCACGTCGCCGCGCGCATGGCCGAGAACGGCCTGAAGTGGGTGGACGGCGCCGTGGCCGGCGGAGGCGGTGGACCGGCCATCAAGGTACTCAACGAGCGCATCCTGCGTCGCATGGCGCCCAAGGTGGCCCAGCTCAACGGCCAGTCCATGACGGAATGGGCCGACATGGGCCTGCTGCTGGAGTTGGACGGCGTGGCGGCCAAGCGCAACTGGGCCAAGGTCATGTTCCCGCAGGTCATGGCCCAGGTGACGGTGCGCGGCCACGTCGTCGCGGCGCCGCTGGGCATACAGCGCATCAACAACCTCTACCTGAACAAGGCGATCTTCAAGCGCCTGGGGCTGGAGCTGCCCAACGACTGGGACGGCCTGGAGCGCGCCGCCGTGAAGCTGCGCGCGGCTGGCATCACGCCGGTGGCTTTCAGCGACGAGCCCTGGCAGGTGGCCACCGTGTTCGAAGCCATGCTGCTCAGCGAGGCCGGCCCGGCCCTGTACCGGCGCATGCTGGAGCAGCGCGACCTCAGCGCCTTTGACGACCCGGCTCTCGAGCGCGCGCTCAAGCGCCTGCGCAACTGGCGCAACCTGGCCTTGCCGGCCAGCGGGGCCGCCCCGGGCGAGCGCCCTTGGACCGACGTCGTGGCCGACTTCGCCAACGAACGCGCCGCCATGCTCATCATGGGCGACTGGGCGCGCGGCGAACTGGGCACCATGGGCTTGGAGGGTGAGCGCGACTTCTCCTGCCGCGCCGTGCCGGGCACCGCCCAGGCCCATCTCTTCAGCATCGACACGCTGGCCATGCTGGCCGGCAACGGCGGCAGCCCTGCCGACCAGGAGAAGATGGCCGAGCTGCTGGGCAGCGCCACGCTGCAGCTGGGCTACAACCGCATCAAGGGCTCCATCCCCGTGCGCCGTGACGTGCCGGTGGACGAGCTGGACCCCTGCGCGCAAGCGTCCTTCCACCTCTTCGCCAACCCCGCCACGCCGCGCGTGCCCAGCCTGGTGCACCGCATGGCCTTCGGCGAGGTGGGCAAGAACGCCATCATCGAAACCGTCCACCGCTTTGCGCTGGACCCGACCCAGACGCCCGCCGCCGCACAGCGCAAGCTGCAAGGCCTGCTGCGCGCGCTCGCTCCGAAGACGAAAGCTGCTCCATGACCCCGCGCAAGATCTTGATCGTCGACGACGACCAGAAAATCCGCAGCCTGCTCAAGACCTACCTCGAGAAGAACCAGTACGAGGTGCTGCTGGCCCACGACGGCGCCAGCTTCATGGCCGAGTTCGAACGCCACCGCGACGAAATCAGCCTGTGCATCCTGGACGTGATGCTGCCCGACACCGAAGGCTTCACGCTGTGCCAGTCGGTGCGCCGCCGCTCCGAGGTGCCGGTCATCATGCTGACGGCCAGCGCCGACGAGACCGACCGCATCGTGGGCCTGGAGCTGGGCGCCGACGACTACCTCGGCAAGCCCTTCAACCCGCGCGAACTGCTGGCGCGCATCAAGGCCATCACGCGCCGCACCGGCCAGGAGAAAACCAAGGAGCCGCGCTACTACGCCTTCAACGGCTTCACGCTGGACCTGCTGGAGCGCAGCCTCATCGACCCCGACGGCACCGCCTCGGCCCTGTCGGGCATGGACTTCCAGCTGCTCAAGCTGCTGGTGGAGCACCCCGGCGAAGTGCTGGACCGCAGCCGCCTGGCCGAGGTCACGCGCGGCCGCGACCTGGGGCCGCTGGACCGGTCGCTGGACGTGCAGGTCAGCCGCCTGCGCCAGCGCCTGCAGGACGACGGCAAGCAGCCGGCGCTCATCAAGACGGTGCGCGGTTCAGGCTATGTTTTCTCGACGACGGTAACTCCGCGACATGCTCTCTGAAGTTGCAGACGCTGGCCCGCCCGCGCCTCTGCGCGGCTGGCCCCAGCGCTTCGGCAGCTTCCTGTTCGACAGCCTGCAAGGCCGCTTCGTGCTGGCCATGCTGGGCGGGCTGGCCTTGGTGCAACTGGTCGTCAACCTGCTCTGGTACAGCCAGATCGAGCAGCGCGTGCGCCGCCAGACGGAGCTTGCCGCCCACCACGTGGCCAGCGGCGCCATCGGTGCGGTGCGCGCGCTGCGCGAGTTGCCAGCCGCCTACCGCCCGCTGCTCATCGAGCAGTTGCGCACCATGGGCGGCACGCGCTTCCTGGTCTTCTTCAACACTGCCGAGGTCGCCGTCACGCCGCTGGCCGACCAGCCCATGGCGCGCATGCTGGAGCAGCAGGTGGCGCAGGAGCTGGGTGCGCAGTTGCCACGAGGCACGAAGCTGCGCGTTGTGCTGGCTTCGCCCGTAGGCCTGGCCGTCTCGCCCACCGGCGCATTGCTCAGCGACCTGCCGGAAAGCTGGGTCGAGCCCTCGCTGATCGCCGCCGAACGGCCCGCGCCCTTTCTCGTGATCCAGGCCGAGACCGAGCCCGGCCAGTGGCTGTACCTCAGCGGCACCCTGCCCGACCCCTATTTCCTGGAGCAGCTGGAGTTCTTCACCTGGCAGCGCCTGACGCCGCAACTGCTGGCCCTGGGCCTGGCCGTGCTGCTGATGCTGATCGCCGTGCGCGCCATCACGCGGCCGCTCGCGGGCCTGAGCCAGGCGGCCGCGCGCGTGGGCCGGCGCGTGGCGCCCAAGCCCTTGCGCGTCAGCGGCACGCAGGAGGTGCGCCAGGCCATCGAGGCATTCAACGACATGCAGGAGCGCATCCGCCGCTACATCGGCGACCGCGAGCGGCTGTTCGCGTCCATCTCACATGACTTGCGCACGCCCATCACGCGGCTGCGGCTGCGCAGCGAGCTGCTGGACGACACCGCGGTCCAGGACGAGTTCCACGAGGACCTGGACGAGCTGGACATGATGGTCAAGACGGCTCTGCAGATCGTCAAGGACACTGACATCCACGAGAACCGCGCGCCGTTGCGCATCGACCTCGTGCTGCAGAAGATGGTGCGCGACGCCCGCATGGGCGGCCACCAGGTGGAGCTGCATGGCCAGCCACTGACCGTGTTCGGCAAGCCCCTGGCGCTCAAGCGCGCCATCGGCAACCTGCTGGACAACGCGATGTTCTATGGCGAGGGCACGCAGCCGGTGGAGGTCAGCATGGAGACCGACACGGAGGGCTTTGTGCTCGTGACCGTGCGCGACCATGGCCCCGGTGTGCCGGACAGCGCGCTGGCGCGCTTGGGCCAACCCTATACGCGGCTGGAGCATGGCGCCGCGCAGCGCAAGGAAGGCCTCGGGCTGGGCCTGTCCATCGTGCGCGAGATCGTCGCGGACCATGGCGGCAGCGTGAGTTTTCGCAATCACCCGACGGGCGGCTTTGAAGTCCGTCTCTCATTGCCCGCAGGCTGAAGATGTCCCCTCCCCAACACATTGCCATCGTGGGCGGTGGCACCGCCGGCTGGATGACGGCCAACCTGCTGCGCCACCGCTGGCGCGAGCGCGGCATCGAAGTGACGCTGATCGAGTCCGCCGACATCGGCACCATAGGCGTCGGCGAGGGCTCCACACCCTTCCTGCGGCACTTCTTCCACACGCTGGGAATTGCCGAGCACGACTGGATGCCGGCCTGCGACGCGACCTACAAATGCGGCATCCGCTTCCCCGGTTGGAGCAGCGTGCAAGGCTACGAGAGCTACGTCCACCCCTTCTTCAACGAGGCGGACCTGGAGCTGGGCAACCTCTTCTTCACCAACGCCTGCCTGCGCCGCCGCGGCCAGGCGGCTGATGCCAACCCGCAGGACTTCTTCCTCGCCGCGGAGCTGGCCCGCCAGCGCCGTGCGCCGCTGTACCAGGGCGAAGGCCTGGGTACTGATTACGCCTATCACTTCGACGCCGGCCGGCTGGGCGCCTTCCTCCGTGAGCATGCGGTGGGCATGGGGGTTCGCCATGTCGTGGACACTGTCGCGCGCGTGGAGCAGCACGAGAACGGCGACATCGCGGCGGTGCACCTGCAAGGCGGTGCGCGCATAGCGGCTGACTTGTTCGTCGACTGCAGCGGCTTCAAGGGGCTGCTCATCACCGAAGCGTTGGGCGAGCCTTTCCTGCCCTACCGCGACAACCTCTTCAACGACCGCGCCATCGCACTGCCCACGCCTCTGGAGCCAGATGAGGACATCCCGTCCGAGACCGTCTCCACCGCACTGCGCCATGGCTGGGCCTGGAAGATCCCGCTGACGTCACGCTATGGCAATGGCTATGTCTACAGCTCGGACTTCGCCAGCGACGACGAGGCCGAGCGCGAGCTGCGCGAGCACCTGGGCCCTGCGGCCGAGGGCGCCACGGCCCGGCGCCTGCGCATGCGCGTGGGCAGCGTGAAGCAGCATTGGCGCCAGAACTGCGTGGCCGTCGGCCTGGCGCAAGGCTTCATCGAGCCGCTGGAGGCGACCGCGCTGATGCTGATCCAGTTCAGCGTGGAGCACTTCATCGCCGCGTTGGAGAGCGATGGCTTTGGCCGTGCAAGGCAGGACGCTTTCAACCGTCGCGTGAGCGAGATGTTCGAGGGCGTTCGCGACTACGTCGTGGCCCACTACCAGCTCAACACGCGCCGCGACACCGACTACTGGCGCGCCAACCGCGCGAACAGGAACATCTCCGACCGGCTTGCCAGCCTCTTGGACGTCTGGGACCGCGGCGGCGACTTTGAGGCCGAGCTGGAAAGGCATGGCTCGGCGCTGATGTACCTGCGCCCGTCCTGGTATGCCCTCTTCGCCGGCATGGGCCGTTTCCCGGCCGAGTTGCGCGCCGCGCCGCAGACGCTCAGCGCTGCCGTAGCGCAAAAACGCCTGGCCGCAATGGCACAGGCGTTTCGCTCACATCGCGAGGCGCTTACCAGCGTCTGAGTCTGCTGCCGAACAAGGCGTAGACGAGGATGAGTGCATACCAGGGCAACATGACCCAGTAGCCGCGCTGCGGGCTCGTCACATCGGCCAGGTGGCCGTAGAGCATGGGCAGCAGCGCGCCGCCGGCAATGCCCATGATGAGCAAGGCCGAGCCAGCCGCCGTGTACTTGCCCAGGCCTTCCAGCGCCAAGGGCCAGATGGAAGGCCACACGAGAGCGTTGGACAGGCCCAGCATGGCCAGGAACAACACCGTATCAGGCACGGCCGGCACGCCGGCCCAACCCAGCAGCGCCTGCGACAGACCTGAGCTGGTGGCCGACGACAGCGCGATGCCGGTGGCGAACAGCAGCCCCGTGACAGCCGAGAGCACCAGGGCCACGCGCTGCGACATCCAGCGCGGGATCAGCGCCACGCCCAGCAGATAGCCCAGCACCATGAAGCCCATGGTGTAAGACGTCAGCACGCCGTAGTGGGCCACACCGAGCTGGCGGCCGTACAGGCCGATGGTGTCGCCCGCGATGACCTCCACGCCCACATAGCCGAACAACGCGATCGCACCCAACACCACCTGCGGGTGCTGGAACACGCCCCAGCGCTTCACGGTGCCCGAGGGTTCGCCGGCGGCCTCCAACTCGGGTTCGCGCAACGACGAGAAATGGATCAGTGCCATGAAGATGACGAGGCCGGCCGCCATCACGGCGTAGGGAAAGACGAGGCGCTGCGACAGCTCGTTGCGCAGCGCCTCGCGGCCGGCGGCGTCCAGCGCGGCCAGGGCAGACTCGGAGAAGCGCTCCATGCCCGACAGGATGAGGGCCGAGAACACCAGCGGCACGACGATGCCGGCGCCCTTGTTGAACAAGCCCATGATGGAGATGCGCATGGCCGCGCTCTCGCGCGGGCCGATGCAGACGATGTAGGGGTTGATGGCCGTCTGCATCAACGTCATGCCGCTGGCGAGCGTGAACAGGGCGAGCAGGAAGACGGGATACAGGCCTGAGCGCGCCGCCGGAATGAAGAGCAAGGCACCGATGGCCATGACGCCAAGGCCGGCCGTCATGCCGTTCTTGTAGCCGATGCGCGCGAGGATGGCCGCCGACGGCAAGGCCATGACCGTGTAGGCGATGTAGAAGGCAAAGGCCACCCACAGCGCCTGGAAGTTATTCAGCTCGCAGACGATCTTCAGGAAAGGAATCAGCGAGCCGTTCAGCCAGGTCACGAAACCCAGGATGAAGAACATCAGCCCGATGAAGAGCATGGGCAGCAGCACGCCCTGGCCTGCCGTGGGAGTGAGGGTTTTGGTGTGCATAGCGAAAGGGCGTCAGGCAAGGGCTGGCAGCGGCGGCGTGCACCGCTGCCAGGGCTCACGTCGAGCGATCGTTTAGAACTTCGCCCGCACGCCGATGCTGTAGCGCGCGCCGTTTTCGTAGACGCCGATGGGAATGCCGTCGACCGTGTTGGACTTGATGACCTCGTTGTTGAGGTTCACGGCGCTGGCGTACACGGTGACCTTGGAGGTCACATCCCAGCTCGCCGACGCGTCCCACTGGCCGTAGGCCGCGTTGATGACCTGGCCACCCATCTGCACGTCGCCATAGCTCTTGGAGCGGTAGTTGTACGAGACGCGCAGGCTGATGGGGCCTTGCTCGTAGTAGCCGCTGAAGTTGAACTGGTCGCGCGAGTTGCCCAGCACCTTCAGGCGCGGCTGGCCGGCCACCGCGCCGGCCTTGGCGTCGGTGAAGGTGTAGTTCACGACCGTGCCGAAGCCGGTGTGGCCGAAGGGCTGCTGCCACTGCAGCTCCAGGCCCTTGATGTCGGCGCCGTTGTCGGCGTTGTAGGGGCGCTCCACGGTCAGCGTCTCGTTGCCCACCTGCTCGGACTTGGAGGCCTTGTAGGTGAAGGTGTCCAGCTTCTTGACGAAGAAGGTGCCCGACAGCAGCGCCGCATCCGCGTAGTACCACTCGGCGCCGATCTCGGCCTGGTTGGCATGCACGGGCTTGAGCAGCGGGTTGCCGGCATAGGCCTTGGATAGCACCGTGCCGTCGCGGCGCAGGCCCGGGCTCAGCAGGTCGAAGGTCTGGCGGGCCATGGCCTTGGAAACCGCGCCGCGCAGCACCAGCTCCTTGCTGACCTCGTAGGCGAGGTTGAGGCTGGGCAGCGTGTCGGTGTAGCTGTTCTTCACGCTGGTGGGCGAGAAGCCGCCGCTGGCGTTGCCGAGGAAGCCGTCCGACGTCTGCTCCGTGCGCACCACGCGCACGCCGACGTCGCCGCGCAGCTTGCCGGCCGCGAAGTCGGTCTTGCCGTACAGCGCCGTGATGCGCTCGTGGATCTTGTAGTTCTCGTTGGGCACGTCCTTGTAGGTCATGGCCTTGTCGAACATCGGGATGCCCTTGCTCGCTACGAGACCGTCGTCAAACCAGGCGTACTGCGTCAGCGCGTCGGACGTGGCGGCCTGCTGGCTCAAGAGCGGCGAGGGGCCGCTGGACAGGTCGGACAGCGAGAACGACTGCCAGCCCGGCGAGCCCGGCCCGGCAGACCCTTGCGTGCGCTTGTTCTCCAGCGTGTTGCTGCGCAGCTTGGCGCCGAACTTCACGGCGGTGAACAGGCTGTTGTCGATGTCCAGCGTCACATCGCCCTGCGCGTAGTTCTCCTTGCTCTCCATGCGGCGGACGCGGTCGTCGCCGGACTTCAGCGTCAGCGCCTTGGGGTCCAGCGGGCTGATGTCCAGGTACTTCACGCCGTAGTGGTCCGGGCCCAGGCTGATCTGGGTGCGGGTGTCGCCTTCCATCCAGAAGTGGCGGTCATGCGAGCTGCCGCCTTCGCTGGACGTGGTGCCCACCTGGCCGTGGAGCTTCCAGTTGCCGGCCTGGTAGTTGCCATCCAGGTCCGCCACGCGGGACTTGATGTAGCTCTCGCGGTAGATGGGCTCGAAGGACACGCCGGTCTTGGGGCCCACCGTGCCGCCCACCAGCGCCTTGCTGCCGTCGCTGGTGGTGATGAACTTCGGGTCGACGACGCTGATGACGCCGCCCACCGCCAGGCCGCCGGCCTGCCAGAGGTAGTTCTGGTTGTTGTTGTTCATCTTCATGTCCGAATCCATCAGATTCAGCACGAGATCGGTCGCCGGGTTGGGCTGGAACTGCAGCGCGAGGTTGGTGGTCGTGCGCTCGCGCTCCTGGCGGAAGATGGCCGAGCCGCCGCCCCAGGACGCATAGGCGTTGGTGACGTTGCCGTTCTGGTCCTTCACGTCGTACTTGCCGTCGGAGAACTGCTCCAGGCCGTCGCGGCGCATGTGGCGCTTCTGGCTGCTGACGGCCAGCAGCACGCCGAAGGTCTTGTCGTCGCTCTTCCAGTTCAGCAGGCCCGACAGCTGCGGGTCGGTCTTGCCGGGCAACTTGCTGTACATGGCCTCGGCGGAGGCTTGCAGCGTGAGCTGGTCCTTGAAGGCCAGCGGCTTGCGTGTCTTCACGATGACGAGGCCGCCGATTGAGCCTTCGTCCAGGTCGGCCGACAGGCTCTTGTAGACGTCCAGGCTGCCGACGATCTCGGACGGCAGCACGTCATAGTTGAAGCTGCGCGTCTGCGGCTCGTTGAGCCACCACTCGGACGACGCCACGGCCTGGCCGTTGAGCTGCGTCATGTTGAGGTTCTTGTCCGTGCCGCGCACGAAGATGGCCTTGCCCTCGCCCCAGATGCGATCCACCGAGATGCCGGGCACGCGCTGCAGCGAGTCGGCCACGTTCTTGTCGGGGAACTTGCCCACGTCCTCGGCGCTGATGCTGTCGACGATCTGCTGCGACTCGCGCTTCTCGGACAGGTTCTTCTTCAGCGTCGCCCGCACGCCGCGGATCTCCACGGTATCGAGCTGCTGCTTGTCGGCCGGTGCGGCCTCCTGCGCCCAGGCGGGTGCCATGGCGGCGCTGGCCAGCGCCAGACCGATGAGATGGGGCAAGAGGTTCTGCTTGAAATGAGGCTTGGCCACGTAGGTGCTCCTGGGCAACGAGTTCTGTTGGACAACAAGGGGCCTGCCCCGCGGCGGAAGTGCCAGCGGGCGGCTCGTCTCAGAAAGGCCAGGCTGCGTTGTCTCTTGTCGTCAGACCTTGGCCAGTGCCCGCAATCTAGCGGCGGCACCGGCGCCCGGAGCACGGCGTTGCGCTTTGTTGGACTTCATTGCGCCGACGTTACGTTGGCGCAAGACAGTCTCAGGTCGCGGGCAGGATTTGCCCGTCGCAAGCCCCGAAACCGATGCGTCGGAATCCGGGTTTCTTCGCAAATGCGCGCAGGCCCAGCATGTCGCCGTCCCCCACGAAGGTGCGCGTCTCGCCATTGGGCAGGGTGATGGGCTGTTTGCCGCCCAGCGTCAGCTCCAAGAGCGAACCGGCCTCCTCCTGCGCAGGGCCGCTGATGGTGCCGGTGCCCAGCAGGTCGCCGGGCTGCAGGTTGCAGCCGTTGCTGGCGTGGTGCGTGAGAATCTGCGCCAGCGACCAGTAAGCGTGACGCAGGTTGGAGCGCGACAGCCGCGTGGGTTCGGTCATCGCGGGCGTCTTGAACCACACCTCCAACTCGATGTCGTAGCTCGCGTTGGCGCGATGGGCGGGCGAGTCGAGATAGGGCAACGGCTGCGGGTCGCCTTCAGGCCGCGTGAACGGGATGCGGAAGGGCTCCAGCGCCTCCATCGTGACGATCCACGGCGAGATGGTCGTGCCGAAGTTCTTGGCCAGGAAGGGGCCTAGAGGCTGGTACTCCCAGGGCTGGATGTCGCGGGCCGACCAGTCGTTCAGCAGCGTGAGGCCGAAGGCGTGTTCATCGGCTTCGTCGATACCAAAGGGCTCACCCAGCGCGTTGCCGGGGCCCACGAACAAGCCCAGCTCCAGCTCGCAGTCGATGCGGGCGCTGGGCTTGAAGACCGGCACCTCGGCGTCAGGCGGCTTGACCTGGCCCTTGGGGCGGCGCAGCGGCGTGCCGCTGACGACGATGGAGGAGCTGCGACCGTGATAGCCGATGGGCACCCACTGGTAGTTGGGCAGCAGCGGGTTGTCGGGGCGGAACAGCTTGCCGATGGCGCGGGCGTGGTGGATGCCGGTGTAGAAGTCCGTGTAGTCGCCGATGCGGCAGGGCAGCGTGTACTCAGCCTGGGCCTGCGGCACCAGTTCGACCTCGGGTGCGCCTTCCTTCAATGTGTCGAACAGTCGGTGGCGCAGCGCCAGGCGCTCGCTGCTGGGGCGGCCCATCAGCGCGTTCAGGTCGGCAATGCCCCAGCCGGTCAGGTCCAGGATCTGGTCGCCGATGCCCACGCCCACGCGCCAGGGCTCCAGCGAGCCGGCGCGGCGAAAGCTGCAGAAGGGCAGGTTCTGCAGCGGGAAGTCGGTGGCCGGGTCATTGGCCGAGGCGACCCAGGAGCGGGCCGCGGCGTCGTGCGTGTGATCGATGCTCATGCTTTGAATTCTTCCTTCAGGCCTTGCCAGCAGTTGGCATAGGTTGTCTCCAGCGGTGCGTCGCGCAGCGCCCAGGCTGTTGGCTTCAGGGGCCAGCGCGTCTCGAACATGAAGGCCAGTGTGGCGTCCAGCTTGTGCGGCTTCAAGTCGGCGTTGCTGGCCTTGTCGAAGGCCTCGGTGTCGGGGCCGTGCGGCACATAGCTGTTGTGCAGGCTGGCGCCGCCCGGCTTGAAGCCCTCGGGCTTGGCGTCGTACTGGCCCAGCACCAGGCCCATGAACTCGCTCATCACGTTGCGGTGGTACCAGGGCGGACGGAAAGTGTCCTCGGCCACCATCCAGCGCGGCGGGAAGATGACGAAGTCCACATTGGCCCAGCCGGGCGTGTCGCTGGGGCTGGTCAACACCGTGAAGATGCTGGGATCCGGGTGGTCGAAGCTGACCGTGTTGATCGTCATGAAGCGCGCCGTGTCCCAGCGGTAAGGCACGAGGTTGCCGTGCCAGGCGACGACGTTGAAGGGGCTGTGGGCCTGCTTCGCGCGCCACAGCTTGCCGCCATAGCGCTTGACGATCTCGTACTCGCCCTCTTCCTGCTCATACCAGGCGACCGGCGCCTCGAAGTCGCGCGCATTGGCCAGGCCGTTGGAGCCTATGGGCCCCAGCTCGGGCAGGCGGAAGGCGGCCCCATGGTTCTCGCAGACATAGCCGCGCGCAGGCACGTCCAGCGGGTCCACCTTGAAGGCCATGCCGCGCGGCAGCAGTGCGATGGAGCCGGGCGCCACTGCCAGCCGGCCCAGCTCGGTCGTCACCAGCAGGCGACCCTGCTGCGGCACCAGCAGCATCTCGGCATCAGCGTTCACCAGCGCACGGCGGCCCATGGAGCGCGCGGCCACATAGGCCAGCGCGCCCATGCCCTGTATGCCCACCTCGCCATTGACGGCATGGCTGCGCAGCCCGTCCACAAAGTCGCCGTCGCCCTGCAGCGGCGTGGGCCCCCAGCGCAGCGGATCGGGCGGCGCACTCTCGCCCTCGGCCGCACCGCTCTTCCACAGCGCATGCGCCAAAGGCTCGTAGCCACCCACGACGACCGACGGCCGGCGTCGGTACATCCAGGTGCGCTGGTTGTCCGCCCGCGGCGCGGTGAAGGCACTACCGGACAGCAACTCGGCATAGAGGCCATGCGGCGCCTTTTGCGGGCTGTTGCGGCCAATGGGCAGCGCACCGGGATGCGCCTCGCTGCTGTGCTGGTTGCCAAAGCCTGTGAGGTAGGTCAGTTCAGTCATGGTGGTCGCTTGCAAGCGCGAAGGCTTCTCTCAGCACTTCGCGGTCGCCGATGTGGTTGCACAGGATCAGGGTCAGGCGCGCCAGCCAGTCGGCCGCCTTCTCGTCGCTCAAGCCCGCCTGGGCGGCGATGAGTTCGGCATAGAAGGCATCGGCTTCGCGCCCGAAATTTGGGGTCAGAGTCAATTTACTCATTGCGGTCTCCCGTGGGCGCGAGCCAGTGCGGCACGAACGGCAGCGGCATCGAAACGCTGCCAGCGTGCGGCGACGACAGCGTCCGGACGGATCAGATAGGCGCTGCCCGGCTGCGCTGCGTAGCGTTGCGCGGCGATGCCATCAGACGGCAGCACTTGCATGCGACCGTCGAAGTCCACCGCACCGCCAAAGGCCAGCAGCGTGAACTCGCCATGCAACTGCTCGCTGAGCCAGCCGGCCTCCAGCGGTGCATCGGGCGCTGGGCAGCCCGGAGCAGGGCCACCACTCCATGCATCCGCATCAGGCGTGTTCAACATCGAATCACCCACGTCGGTCGGCATGGACAGCCGCCCGCTGTTGACCAGCGGCTTCGCAAACTCCGTATGCGCCGCCAGGTCCAGCGCCGCCTTGCGCAGCCGCAGGCTCAAGGCACTCTTGGGGCTGATGAAGTCGGTCGCCCGCGTGGAGTGGCCAATGTTGTCGTCGGCCGCCGCGATGCGCTCGGCCTCGTAGCTGTCCAGCAGCGCATCACCGCCCTCGCCTCTCAGCACCGCGGCCAGCTTCCAGCCCAGGTTGTCGGCATCCTGCACGCCGCTGTTGGCGCCGCGCGCGCCAAAGGGCGAGACTTGGTGGGCCGCGTCGCCGGCCAGCAGCACGCGGCCCACGCGAAAGCGTTCGGCTCGCCGGCAGCAGAACTGGTAGATCGACGACCACGCCAGCTCAAACCCGTCCGTACCCAGCATCGCGGCGACGCGGGCCTTGATGCGATCCTCATCCCGCTCCGCCTCGACGTCAGCACCTCGGCCCAGCTGGAAGTCGATGCGCCACAGCCCGTCCGCCTGCGCATGCAGCAGCACGGACTGGCCGCGATGAAACGGCGGGTCGAACCAGAACCAGCGCTCGGGCTTGGCCGGGTCCAGCCCGCGCGGCCGCACGCCGGGCGCCAGGCGCACGTCGGCGATGAGGAAGCGGTCCTCGAAGACCTGGCCCTGGAAGCTCAGGCCCAGCAGCGTGCGCGTGGGACTGCGTGCACCGTCGCAGGCGACGACCCAGTCGGCACGCATGTCGAAGAGGCCGTCGGGCGTGCGCACGTTCAAGGTGACGCCGCTCTCGTCCTGCTCCAGCCCGATCAGCTCGTGCTTGCCACGCAGCTCGATGCGCTCGTCCAGCTGCACCGCGCGCACCAGCCGCGCCTCAACCTGGTCTTGTTGCAGGTTCACCATGGCCGGCATCTTGTGATGGCTCTCGGGCAGCAGGTCGAAGGCATAGGCCTCGCGCTCGCCGTGGAAGACACGGCCGCGCTGCCAGCGCACGCCTTCGCGCGCGACGGCTTCGCCCACGCCGAGTCGGTCCAACACCTCCAGCGTCTTCTTGGCCCAGCAGACGGCGCGCGAGCCCTCGCCGATGCGGTCGCTGTCGTCGATGACGACGACCGGCACGTCGCGCCTGGCCAGGTCCAGCGCCAACGTCAGTCCGACCGGGCCGGCGCCCACGATGACGACGGGCCGGCGTTGCGGCTGGCCGGAACGTTGCTCCAGCGTCTGGTGATACGGGTAACGCGGCAGATCCATGCCAGCTCAGGCGCCTTCGAGGGCCTTCCACATGTCCACATCGCGCTCGGCCGTCCAGATGCGCGGATGCGATGTGCCGCCTGCCTCGTCGTAAGCGCGCGTCACGTCGAACGGCATGCAGTGGTCAAAGATGACCCAGTGCCCGTACTTGGGCCGCAAGGCCGCCATCGTGCGCTGGTAGACGGCCTTCAACTCTTCGCCGGCCTTCACGCCGGACTGCACGGATGCGTACAACTCGCTGACGAACGCGCGCGTGCCGTCCAGGCCCGCGGCCACTTGAGCTGCACCTTTCAGCGCCGGGCCACGGCCCGGCACCAAGGCGCTGGCGTTCAGTGCGGCCACAGCATCCAGCGTGGCCGGCCAGTCCGTGAAGTGGGCGTCACCGCAGTAAGGCGTGGCGTCGAACTCGACCAGGTCGCCGCTGAACAGCACCTTCTCCTCGGGCAGCCAGGCCACCGTGTCGCCGGCCGTGTGGCCGCGGCCGGGCGAGAACATCTCCACCTTCACGCCGCCCAGGTCCAGCGTGAGGCGCCCCGAGAAGGTCAGCGTGGGCCAGGTCAGCCCGGCGGGCACGGACTCGACGTTGCGGAACAGGCGCGGGAAGCGGCCGATCTCGCTGGCCTTGTCCTGCTCGCCGCGCTCCTTGATCAGCGCCAGCGTGGCGTCGCTGGCGATGACCTGCTCCAGGCCCTCGGCCTTGAAGGCCGACGCGCCCAGCACGCGCACCGCGTGGTAGTGGCTGAGCAGCACGTACTTGATGGGTACGGCGCTCACTTCGCGGATGCGGCGGATCACGTCGGCCGCCATGACGGGCGTGGCCTGGGTGTCGATCACCATGGCCGCGTCGCGGCCGATGACGATGCCGGTGTTGGGGTCGCCCTCGGCCGTGTAGGCCCAGGCGTGCTCGGACAGGCGCTCGAAGGTGACCTTCTTTTCTTCCAGGTCGGCTTGCGAGGCAAAGGCTTTGGTGCTCATCGGCGGGTCTCCAACACGAGACCTGAAATTTAGCCTATTACAAATGAATTCACCAATATAGAATTTTCAACATGAATGAAGCCAAGGGTCCGCGAGGCATCCAGAGCATCGAAGTGGGCGGCCAGCTGCTGCTGGCGCTGGCCCACCATGGCCGGCCCATGGCGCTCAAGGACCTGGCCCGCGAGGCGGGCATGACACCCGCCAAGGCCCATCCCTATCTGGTGAGCTTCATCAAGCTGGGGCTCGTGGAGCAGGACGGCGGCAGCGGGCGGTCCGGCTTCTACGGCCTCGGGCCGCTCGCGCTGCAACTGGGCCTCATCAGCCTGCAGCAGTACGACCCCGTGCGCCTGGCCACGCCGGTCATCGAGGAGCTGGCGCTGCAAATTGGGCATACGGTGGCCATCGCCGTGTGGGGCACGCGCGGGCCCACCATCGTGCGCGTGGCCGAGGGGCCCACGCCCGTGCATATCAGCATGCGCCACGGCACGGTCATGAGCCTGGCCGGCACGGCCTCGGGCCGGCTGTTCGCCGCCTGGCGCCAGGAAGAAGCCGCCGCCCTCGGCGAACCCCTGCCCGACGCGGCCACCATGGCCGCCGTGCGCGAGGCGGGCCTGGCCACCTCGCGGGACGGTGTCGTCGCCGGCGTCAGCGCCGCGGCGGCACCGGTCTTCGAAGCCTCGGGCCGCCTGGTGCTGGCGCTCACGGCCATCGGGCCCAGCGCCAGCTTCGATACGGCGCTTGACGCGCCCCTGGCCCAGTCGCTGCGCGACGCGGCAGCGCTGTTGTCACGGCGTCTGGGCCGCTGAAAGCGCTGACAGGCTGGCGACAGGCATATTTTCGAAAACCACCGCAAACTATTTTTGCAATTCAGGAACGCCGGATTTGCAAATTGCGGAGCGCAGTTGCCCGCCAACAGCAGTTAAATATCTCCGCGCCGTCAAATAAATGCGCCCAAAGCGCAGCAATAGCAAATAAGTGACGGAAACAATATTGACTGGTATTTCTACCAACTCAAGTTGTGTGAAGCAGCTTTTCCATTTGGTGGAAAGCATCGGCCCTTGCATGCCCGTCGCGGCTCAAGGTCTCAAAAAATCCTTTCTGTATCAATGCATTAGCTTCGAAGCGTGCCGTTGAAGACATAGGTTTACACGCGCCCTGGAGGATTCCCAGGCCAGTCGCGCGCACACATCGCCAGAAAATTTGCTCCCGCCAGCCAGCCCCCGACCGGGGGCCTCGCCCTTTTGGCTGGACGTTTGGCAACCACCCCGCTTGCCATCTCTTTTCTGGAGCAGTGATGCATCAACAAACCAAAATTGCCGCCGCGGTCCTGATGGCCGTCGGTGGTATCAGCGCTTGGGCCCAGCAGGCCCAAACCCCCACGGAGCCGCAGCAGATCGAGCGCGTGACGGTGACCGGCTCGGCGATCAAGCGCCTGGACGCTGAGACCGCCGTGCCCGTGACCGTCTTCAAGATGTCCGAGATGAAGCAGCAGGGCATCACGACGGTCGAGCAGATCCTCAGCAGCCTGACCGCCAGCCAGGCCACCGTCGGAACGAGCCAAGCCGTCGGCGCCTCGACCGGTGGCGCCTCCTTCGCCGACCTGCGCGGCATCGGCGCCAACAAGACGCTGGTGCTGCTGAACGGCCGCCGCATCGCGAACAACGCGTTCGACGGCTCGGCCCCCGACCTGAACATGATCCCGTTCGCCGCGCTGGAGCGCGTCGAAGTGCTGCGTGACGGCGCCTCGTCGCTGTACGGCACGGACGCCATCGGCGGCGTCATCAACTTCATCACGCGCAAGGACTACCAGGGCGGCACCGTGACCATCGGCGCCGAGTCGCCCCAACACGCCGGCGGCAAATCACAGAACGCCAATGCTGGCTTCGGCTACGGCGACCTGGAGACCCAGGGCTTCAACGTCTTCGGCTTCGTGGACTTCCAGAAGCAGGACCGCATCACCGGCTCGCAGCGCCCCTTCAACACCCGTTACGACGGCGGCATCTCGGGCTCGCCTTCGCCGGGCAACTACTACCAGAACCCCGACGTTTGGTACAACCCCGCCGCGCCTGACTGCAAGAACGGCACGTTCATCATTCCGGCGGGTGACGGCACGTCCTGCTACATGACGACGTCCAACTTCGTGGACTACATCCCGAAGAGCCAGCGCGCCTCCGGCATGATCAAGGGCGATCTCAAGCTGGGCAACGACCACACGCTGGGCGCGGAGTACTTCATCACGCGCAGCAACGTGAAGACCCTCATCGCGCCGGTGCCCTTTGGCTTCCTGCCGATGAACCGCCTGCGTCCCGACGGCACGCCCAACCCCTACTTCCCGACCAACGCGGCGCTGGACCCGAACTTCGATGACGGCCTGGTCGGCACGACGGTGACGGACGGTGGCGCCCAGATCAAGCCGGGCTATGTCATCGCCCGCTGGCGCGACATGCCCAACGGCTCGCGCGCCGACAGCAACACGAACACGCAGCAGCGATTCACGCTGTCCCTGGACGGCGCAGTCGCCGGCTGGGACTATTCGGTGGGCTTGAGCCACAACCAGAACAAGGTCGACGAGAAGCTGATCGGCGGCTACGCCAACGGCCCAATGATCTACGAAGGTGTGCTGAACGGCGTGATCAACCCCTTCGGCGCGCAGGACGCGGCCGGCCAGGCGCTGCTCGACCAGGCCGGCGCGACCGGCCTGATCATGTTCGCCAAGGGCACGACGACCAACGTCGACGCTCGTGCCAGCCGCGACCTGAGCGACTGGTTCAACGCGGGCCGCCCGGCCGCCATCGCCGTCGGCACCGAGTTCCGCAAAGAGAAGTTCACCCAGCAGGCCAACCCGGACTACGCCGCCATCGTCATCGACTCGACCGGCATCGACCCGGCAACCTACAGCGCCGGCTCGCGCAAGGTCTCCGCGGTCTACACCGAGCTGAACGTGCCGCTGCTGAACTCGCTGGACGTCACCGCCGCCGTGCGCTACGACAAGTACAACGACTTCGGCAACACGACCAATCCGAAGTTCAGCTTCCGCTTCCAGCCGAACAAGGAAGTGCTGGTGCGCGGCTCCTATTCGACGGGCTTCCGCGCGCCGTCGCTCTACGAACTGAATGCCGCCCAGACCTACACCAACTCGGGCACGGTCAACGACCCGCTGCTGTGCCCGTCGGGCACCGGCAGCCCGGCCGTGTGCAAGGCGCAGTTCATGGTGCTCAATGGCGGCAACCTGCAGCTGCAGCCCGAGAAGAGCAAGAACGCCACGCTGGGCCTGATGGTCCAGCCGGTGGCCGACCTGAGCGTGGGCCTGGACTTCTGGTGGGTGCGCCTGAAGAACCAGATCGGCGTCGTGGGTGACGACTCCTTGTTCGACCCGACCAACTACGCCCTCTTCAGCCAGTACTTCCATCGCAACGGCAACAACCAGCTGTCCACCAACGGCAACCAATGCCCGGGTGCCAACTGCGGCTATGTGGACGTGCGCCAGCAAAACCTCGGCGGCACCAACTCCAACGGCGTGGACATTACGGCCAACTACCGCCTGCCCACGGCAGTCGGCACGTTCACCTTCGGCCTGAACAGCACCTATGTCGACAAGTTCGAATACCAGGACTTCCGCGACGGTCCCTGGAACCAAAACGTCGGCGTCTATTCGGGTGCCGGCCCGGTGTTCCGTTGGCAGCACACGCTGACGGGCATCTGGACCCTGGACAAGTTCACGGTGGGCCTGACCGGCCACTACAAGTCCGGCTACATCGACTCCGACCCGACCAACCAGGTCAGCAAGTACGCGACCCTGGACCTGTTCGGCACTTGGAAGCCGGTGAAGGGCGCCTCGCTGACGCTGGGCGTTCGCAACCTCACCGACCGCGATCCGCCGCTGAGCTATCAGACCCAGGTCTTCCAGGCCGGCTACGACCCGCGCTACACCAGCGCCATCGGCCGCTCGTACTACGCACGCGCGACCTACGACTTCTGATCAGCGCCTCGCCGCTGAACAGTACAAGGGCCCCTTCGGGGGCCCTTTTCTTTTGCCTCGGGGGCGCCGCGACGGGCTCACATTCCTTGCAATTGGTTGCTGCGTTAGCGCGGTTGCTCTGAAAAAGTGCGGAGGAAGTCACAAGACCGCATGCGGACTGTGGCCAAGCGCGACCTGCCTGCCGGCCAACGGCCAGATCGGAACAATCCGCGCACAGTAGTAACCCCTAGCTGTACCTCGATGGACTACCACGCCCCCAAGCGCGCGGTGAACAACCTGTTGTTGCACTACGCCGGCCACGACCAACGCCCCGTCTTCTTCGACATCAACGACATCTGCCCCGAGCTGCGCGAGCTCGAGCGCGCCTTCCCGCAGATCAAGGCGGAATGCGAGGCGCTGCTGCAAGGCCACGTGTCCATGCCCCGCTACCACGACGTCAATCGACCGGCCACCGAGATCTCGGCGACGACGGCCGGGGACTGGAAGGTCTTCATGCTGGAGCTGCTGGGCCACAAGCCCGAGGCCAACCGCGCGCGCTGCCCGGCCACCGTGGCGGCCCTGGCCAAGGTGCCCGGCGTGCTGCAGGCCTTCTTCTCCGTGCTGGACCCGGGCAAGTCCATCCCCGCGCATGACGGCCCTTACGTGGGTTATCTGCGCTACCACCTCGGCGTGCACGTGCCGCGCGTGAACCCGCCGTTCATCCGCGTGGCGGGCCAGCCCTACACGTGGAAGGAAGGCGAAGGCGTCATGTTCGACGACTCCTGGCCGCACGAGGTGGTGAACCACTCGACCGAGCCGCGCGTCGTCCTCATCGTGGACGTGCCCCGCCCCCTGCCACTGCTGCCGCGGCTGGTGAACAACTTCGTGTTGTGGGGCTTGGCCGCGCCGCTGTACGGCAAGAAGGTGGTGCAGAAGGCCGACCGTTACAGCGGCGACCTTCTTTAGTTCAGGGCAGTTTCGCCAGCATCGCGGCCTCAGTGGCCTCGTCCCAGGCGAGGGGGTAGAGGCTGCGCGCCGCGGTCAGCATCTCGGGCTGGCCGCCCCATTGCTTGATCTGCTCGCGCACCGTGCGGAAGTCGATGCTCATCAGCACGGCCGGTGCGTTCACGCGCGGGTTGTGGCGGGCCATCGTGTAGGGCAGCAGGCCCAGGTAGCGGCGGTAGAAGGCCACGTGGCGCGGGTTGACCTCGATGACCAGGCGCTCGCAGGCGCCGCGGCGGTGGGCATGCAGGTAGCCCAGGTGAAAGAGCTGCGCCAGCACGCGCTTGGCGTTGTAGGAATGGCGGTCCACGGCCAGTCGGCCAAACTCGCAGAGCTTGATGCCGGCGGCGCGCCATTCGGCCAACTCGGCCTCGAACAGCGTATCGGCGTGCAGGCCGCCGATGCCGTCGTAGCGAACGGACAGCGTGCCGACGACGTGGTCGCCGTCGCGCGCCGTGCAGACGATGTCACCGTCCTCGTTGCGGCTGGAATAGCGCTCCTTCGTGACGGCCAGACCGCGGTCGCCGTAGCGGCGCTCCACCAGATCGAAGGCCTCACCGCCGATGGCGCCGAAGTCGCTGTTCAGCTCCAGCGGCGGGCCGCCGAAGGGGTTCAGCGGCGTGCGCCGGCTTTCTTCGAAGGTGGGGATCATTGACTGCGTCCTTCGCGCACAACGCGCGAGGGGCGCAGTCTAGGGATTGAAATGTGACTTTTCCCGTAAGGTCACAGACCGATACAACTGAATCCCGCCCCACCTGGGTTTATCCGTCACCGAGATGGGCGACAACCGCAGATGAAAAGGTTTCCGGCTGTTCGACGGGCCCTAGATGTGAGGCCCCTTCCAGCATGCACAGCCGCGCTTTTGGGATAGAAGCGGCCAGCGCCTGGATGCGCTCGGGTGGCACGCCACCGTCCTCGGCGCCGCCTATCACCAGCGTCGGCCAGGTCCAGCGAGTCAGCGCGCCACGCAGGTCAGCATCGCGCACGGCCGTGCAGGCCAGCGCGTAGGCGGCCGGGTCTGTGCCCAGCAGCGTGTCGCGCAGCGCGGCCTCGATGTCCGGCCGGGTGGCGCGCAGCTTGGGGTTCAGGTAGCGGTCAAGCGCGGCCTCCACGACCGGCGCCATGCCCTGGCTGCGTACGGCCTCGATGCGGCTGGAAAAGACGGCCCGCGCAGCCTCGGGGTAGTGCGAGTCGCAATGCGCCAGCACCAGGCCGCGCAGCAGCTCAGGCCGCGTGCCGGCCAATTGCTGGGCCACCAAGCCGCCCAGCGACAAGCCCAGCATGACGACCGGCCCGCAGCCCCATTCGGCGATCAGCCGCGCCGCGTCGTCGGCCAGTTCGGCCAAGCCCCAAATGCCGGAAGCGCCACTGGCATTCGGCGAGCGGCCGTGGCCGCGCAGGTCGTAGCGCAGCGTCGGGTGGCCCAGGGCCGCCAGGCGGCGTGCCAGGTCTTGCCAGATGGCTTCACTCAGTCCCAGCGGGTGGGCCAGCAACACGGGGGCCTTGTCACCTTCACCTTCCAACACGACCGAGGCCTGCGGGCGGCTGAAGGTCGTGTGGCGGTGCTCGCGCGTGGCCGGTGCCAGCGGTGCGGCTTCGGCCTTGATGCCCAGTTCGGCCATCAGCGCGGCGGTGTGCTTGAAGGCCGTGTTGGCGGCCGGCACGCCGGCATAGATGGCGCCCTGCATCAGCACCTCGCGAATGGTCTCGGGCGGCACCTCGGCCGCGAGCGCGGCGCGGCAATGCAGGTCGAACTCCTCCCAGCGGCCTTGCGCCATCGTGAAGGCCAGCACCAGCAGGCGGCGCGTCTGGGTCGCGAGGCCCGGGCGGTTCCAGACGGCGTCCCAGGCATAGCGGGTGATGAAGGCCTGGAAGTCGGCGTTGAAGGCGGTGGCGTCCAGCGTCGCGCGGCGCACCCAGACGTCGCCCAGCACCTCGCGGCGGCGCGCCAGGCCGTGGGCGAAGTCGTCGGGGCGGTCCTCGTCAGTCGGTCGGGGCATGAGGGTCTCCGTGGCTGTGGGCCTCGGGTTGCAGATGGGGCAGGCGGTGGCGCCAATCGGCCAGCACGCCCTCGGCCGCGGCCTCGTCCAGCGGCGCGTCGAAGACTGCCGCGAACTCAGGCCCGGCCAGGTCGCGCAGATGCCGCTGCGGGTCGAGCTGCGCGCACCAGGCCGCGACCTGCACCTGCGCCGCGGCACGGCCCAGGCCAGGCGCCAATGCACGAGCCAGCGCCTCGGCATGCAAGGCGCCGTGCTGGGCGTCGATGTTGGCCTGCAGCCGGGCGGCATCGAAGCGCAGGCCTTGCAGGGCTTCACGCAACGCCGCCAAAGCGGCATGCGCGCCGATGACGAGGTCCGGCCACGCGGCCAGCTCCGCCTGCCAGGGGCCCAGCGCGCGTTCGAGCTGCTGCGGCATCGCGGACAGCAGGGTCGCCATGCGCTGCGGCTGGGCCTGGGCCGCCGCCAACACGCGCAGCAGCGCGGCCGGGTTGCGCTTGTGCGGCATGGCGCTGGACGCGCCACCGCCGGAGAAGTGCGCTTCACCGACCTCGGGCAGGCTGAGCAAGGCCAGGTCGCCCGCGATCTTGGCCGCCGCGCCGCTGAGCAAGGCCAGCTCGGAACCCAGCCGCAGCCAATCGGCCCGCCGCGTCTGCCAGCACAGCGGCGGCACGGCGAGGCCCAGGTTGCGGCCCAGCGCCGCGCTCACGGCCTCTGGCGCGCCCTGCCCCGCACTGCCGCCGAACTGCAGTTGCAGTGCACCGGCCGCGGCCGCCCGCAGTGGCGCGATGCCGCCCATCAGCGCCTGCAGCCACTGCGCCAGCCGCAGCTTCAGCGGCATGATGCCCGCCGGCTGCAGCAGCGTGCGGGCCAGCGCCGGCTGGGCGGGATGAGCGTCGGCCAACGCAAGCAGCGCATGAGCCGATGCAAACAGCTCGGCCTCGATGAGCACCAGCGCCCGGCGCGTCTGCAGCGCCATGGCCGTGTCCAGCAGGTCCTGGCTCGTGGCACCGGCATGCAGCTGGGCGTCGGCTTCGCCGCTCAATCGCGCGCCCAGCGCTGCGACGAGGGGCGCAACGACGGTGCCGCTGCGCCGGCCGGCTTCGATCAAAGCCGGCACATCGAACAGCTCGACGCGGCAGGCAGCCTCCACCTCGCGCGCCGATGGCCAGGACTGCAGGCCGGCATCCGCGCGCGCCAGCGCCAATGCGGCCTCCACGTCCAGCAGCGCCTGCACAACGGCCTGCGGCTCGAACAGCGCGGCGCAGGCGGGCTCCTTGATGAGGTCGGCGGTGAGGCTCATCAAGCGAGCATAAGTAAAAAGGCCACGCAGTGCGTGGCCTCCCCAAGAGCGCGTTGACGCTCAGGCCATGTAGCGGCCCAGCAGGCGGTTCATGTTGGTCAGCGACAGGCGGTGCAGTTCCAGCAGCGCGATGAGGCCGTTGCGGTGCAGGTGCAGCACCTTGTCGTCCGGCAGCTCGGCGTACTTCTTCTCGTCAATGGCCAGGAAGCCTTCGACGTCAAACTTCTCGCCGTTGGGCAGCGTGGCCTCGAAGCGCATGTCCTGCAGCAGGTTCAGTTCCTGCAGCAGGTTGCAGATCAGGCGGGTGCGCTCGGCTTCCTGCTCGAAGTTCTCGAGGAAGGTCTTGGCGTTCAGCAGGAACTCGGTCGGCTGGCCGTCCTTGAACAGCGCCTCGCCGGTCGTGTCGTTGAAAGCCGGCCACTTGGTGTCGTAGCAGACGGCGATGTCGTTGGCCACGCCGTCGACGCGGGCCATCGCGAACGGGTAACGGCGGATGTAGGCGGGCACGTAGTTGCCGGTCCACTTGTCACCGTCCACGAACAGGTTGGAGCCCGCCTTCAGGCCGAACACGGCCAGCGGGGCCACCTCGGGCTTGCCGTCGGCGCCGGTGCCGGCGCGCACGAAGACGATGGGGTATTCCTTGGCAGCGTCACCGAACTCGACGGCGGCGAGGAAGACCGAGTTCTGGTCGGCCACGCGACGAACGACGGCCTGGCTCGTGTCCAGCTTCAGGTTCTTGTGGACTTCACGGTCCAGCGGCAGCAGTTCGCCGTACATCGGGGGGTTGCTCATGTTTTCTCTCCAGGTTCGGCCAGACGACTGACCAGCACTTTATCTACACGCTTTCCGTCGAGGTCGACGACCTCGAATCTCCACGCGTCCCACTCCACCACATCGGTCGTGCGCGGCAAGCGCCCCAGCAGCAGCATGATCATGCCGGCCAGGGTGTTGTAGCGCCCACGGTCCTCTTCGGGCAGTTCCTTCAGCTCCAGGCGGTCCTTCAGCTCGGGCACCGGGATCAGGCCGTCGATCAGCCAGCTCCCGTCCTCGCGCTGCACCGCCCAGGCATCGCCGTCGCTCGGGGCATTGAACTCCCCGGCAATGGCTTCAAGCACGTCGCGCACGGCAATGACGCCCTGCACTTCTCCATATTCGTCCACAACGAACACCAGCGGCGCATCCGACACGCGGAAATGCTCCAGCAGCTCCATGCCCGACAGCGTCTCGGGCACGAACAGCGGCGCCTCCATGCCCGCCGTCAGGTCCAGCGACTGGCCGTCCAGCAGGCGGGCCAGCAGCGTGGGCGCCGACGACACGCCCAGCACGTCACCCAGGCCGCCGCGGCACACCGGGTAGCGGTTGAAGCCACGCTCGCGCAGCACGGCCAGCACCTCGGCCGGCGTGGCGTCCACGTCCAGCCAGGCGATCTCGGCGCGCGGGATCATCATGGAGCCGATCTGGCGCTCGTCCAGGCGGAACACGTTGCGCACCATCTGGTGCTCGTGCTCCTCGATGACGCCGGCGTCCAGGCCCTCTTCCAGGCTGGCGGCGATCTCTTCTTCCGTCACGCCGCGCTGGCCCTTGTTGCGCAGGCCCAGCACGCCCAGCGTGGCCTCGGTCGTCACGCTCAGCAGCCGCACCAGTGGCCGCGCCGCCATGGAGATGAAGTTCATCGTCGGCGCCACCAGCCGCGCCACCGTCTCGGGGTAGATCTGGCCGATGCGCTTGGGCACCAGTTCGCCAAAGACGATGGTCAGCAACGTGATGATGATGACCACCAGCGCGGTGGACGCGATCTCGGTCGCATGCGCCTGCAGGCCGAAGGTCTGGGTCAGCCAGCGCGACAGCGGGCCGGAGAAAGCCGCGTCGCCCACGATGCCGTTCAGCACGCCGATGCCGGTGATGCCGATCTGCACCGTGGACAGGAACTTGGTGGGGTTGTCGTGCAGGTCCATCGCGGCCTGCGCGCCACCCTCCCCGCTCTCCACCATCACCTGCAGCCGCGCCTTTCGGCTGGCGGTCAGCGCCATTTCCGACATCGCGAAAAGGCCGTTGATAAGGATCAGAAAGAGAACGAGAGCGGTGTCCATCGAGTGCGCACGCAAGGGAAAACCCTGAGGCGCGAGGTTCAAAAACGAAGCCCGGGAGACTAGCAGAAGCCCGTGACGCGGCCCACCGTGCCTTCCCTTGGTGGGCGGAGCCCCTCGCCCAGTCTCGCAACGCTGAACGCGCGCGAACCCGGTCGGTCCCCCGAGGGGACGCCGACGCTTGCGGCATCGAGCCGCAAGCGTCGTCAGGCGGGCCGGCTCGGTGAACTGGAGTCGGACACAAACAGTCCCTGCGGACTGTTTGTGCCTACGGAAGGCCATTGGCCTCTGGCCAATGGCAGGCCCAGCGCTCGGCCCGGAATGCCTAGTTTCATGCGGTGCCGGTGCCGCCAATCCGGAACGGGCCGCTGAAACAACCGGCGCGTATACGCCGCGCGGCGGAATCTGACATCAGATGGGAATGCGGCCCCTGAGAATGCCGCCATGAACTACCTGATCGGCGACCTGCAGGGCTGCTGCGACGCGCTGGAGCGCCTGCTGCTCCAGATCGACTTCTCGCCCTCGCGCGACCGCCTGTGGCTGCTGGGCGACCTCGTCAACCGCGGGCCGCAGTCCCTGGCCACGTTGCGCCGCATCGTGGCGCTGGGCGACGCCGCCGCCAGCCTGCTGGGCAACCACGACCTGCACCTGCTGGCCGCCCACCACGGCATACGCCACCCGCACCGCGGCGACACACTGGACGACATCCTCGCCGCACCCGACCGCGAGGCCCTGATGAACTGGCTGCGCCACCAGCGCATGGCCGTCTACGACACCGGCTGGCTGATGGTGCACGCCGGCGTCGTGCCGCAATGGAGCCGCGACGACACGCTGGCCCTGGCCGGCGAAGTCGAGGCCATGCTGCGCGGCCCCGACCTGCCTCAATTCCTGCGCGAGATGTACGGCAACGAGCCCACCCGTTGGGATCCCGCCCTCACCGGCACCGCCCGGTTGCGCTTCACCATCAATGTGCTGACGCGGCTGCGCTTTTGCACTCTTGAGGGCGAGATGGACTTCAAGACCAAGGACGGCGCCGGCGCCGCCCCCGAAGGCTTCATGCCCTGGTTCGCCGTGCCGGGCCGCAAGACGGCCGACACCCCCATCGCCTTCGGCCACTGGTCCACGCTGGGCCTGCTGGACATGCCCAAGCTGTTGGGCCTGGACACCGGCTGCGTCTGGGGCGGCAAGCTGACCGCCGCCCGTGTGGACGGCACGGCGCGCGAGATCATCCAGGTGCAGTGCGATCAGGCGCAGAAGCCCGGGGCCTGAGTGCCCCTGACCTACCAGATTCGCACGCGATCTTCGCGCTTGAGATAGAGGCGATCGCCGGGCTTGACGCCGAAAGCGGCGTACCAGGCGTCCATGTTGCGAACGACGCCGTTCACCCTCAGCTGGGACGGGCTGTGAGGGTCTGACATGAGCTTGGCTCTGAGCGCCTCGTCGCGGATGTTCTCCCTGTAGGTTTGCGCCCACGACAGGAAGAAGCGCTGGTCGCCGGTGAAGCCGTCCAGCACGGGTGCGGGCTTGCCGCGCAGCGACAGGCGATAGGCCTCCAGCGCGATGCTCAGGCCGCCCAGGTCGCCGATGTTCTCGCCCAGTGTCGTCTGGCCGTTCAACCGGCTGCCGGGCAGCGGCTCGTAGCTTGAGTACTGGTCGACAAGGCGAGACGCCAGCGCCTTGAATCGCGCCGCGTCCTCCTCGGCCCACCAGTTGCACTGGGCGCCGCGTGCGTCGGTCTTGGCGCCCTGGTCGTCGAACGCGTGGCCCATCTCGTGGCCAATCACGCCACCTATGCCGCCGTAGTTCACTGCCGCATCCGCCTCGGGGTCGAAATAAGGCGGCTGCAGGATCGCGGCCGGGAAGACGACTTCGTTGAAGAAGCTGTTCGAGTAGGCGTTGACGTTCTGCGGCGTCATGCCCCACTCGCCCCTGTCGGTCGCTTGCCCCAGGCGCGCGGTCAGTCGCCGCCAGTTCCACGCGATCGCGCGCTTGCGGTTGCCGACGGGGTCACCGGGACGAACCTCCAGCGCCGTGTAGTCGCGCCAGTGGTCAGGGTAGCCGACCTTCACCCGCATGGCTGCGAGCTTGGCCAGTGCGGCGCGCCGGGTGTCGGCCGACATCCAGTCCAGGCGCTCGATACGCACCCGAAAGGCCGCGCGCAGGTTCTCGACGAGCGCCGTGATCTGAACCTTGGCCGCGGGCGTGAAGTGGCGCTGCACGTAGAGTTGCCCGACGGCCTCGCCCAGCGACGCGTTGAGCGCCGCGGTGGCGCGCTTCCAGCGCTCGCGCTGCTGCGGCTGGCCGGACATCGTTCGCCCGTTGAAGTCGAACGACAGGCTGTCGAACGCGGCCGGCAGGATGTCGGCCATGCGGTCCAGGTAGTGGAAGGCCATGTAGGCGCGCCATGTCGAGGCCGGCACCGAGCGGAACAGCCGTGTCAGCGCCAGGACCGCGCTGTCCTCCTTGACGACGTAGAAGTCCTGCCCGGGGATCCCCAGCGCAGCAAGCGTTGCGTCCCAGGGATAGTCCGGCGCGAAAGCCTTGAGCTCGGCGCGCGACATGGGGTGGTAGGTCAGGTCGCGGTCGGCGCGCCGCTCGCGGGTCCAATGCGCCTGCGCGATGGCCGTCTCCAACGCCACGACCGCATCGGCCGCGGCCTCCGGCTCCGGATAGCGGGCGAGCGCCAGCATGGCGGCGACATAGGTGCGAAACCTGGCCCGCACGTCGGCGGACCGGTCGTCCGCCTTCAGGTAGTAATCCCTGTCGGGCAGGCTGAGCCCCGACTGGACGATGTTCAGCGCATAACGATCGGGATTGCCGGCATCCGCCCACGGGCTGAGCGACAGCGGGCCACCCAGACCCAGTTCGGGTTGCCCCAGCAGCCGCGCAACGTCTTCATGCGAACGGGCTGCCGCGATCAGCGCCAGGTCAGGCTCCACCGGCGCCAGGCCCGCCGCCTCGATCGCCTGCGTATCGAGGTAGGCGTTGTAGGTATCGGCGATCTTGCGCTCCACCGACCCGGCAGGCTGCGGCCGGCCGGCAATGTCATCGACGATCGCCTTGACGTCGGCCTCGGACTTCGCGCGCAGCATCGCGAACGGGCCCCAGGCGCTCCGGTCCCGTGGGATCGGCGTCGCCCGCATCCAGGCCCCACTGCTGTATCGGTCGAAGTCGTCGCCCGGCTTCACCGACTTGTCCATGCCGCCCAGGTCGAACCCCCATGGCGGGATCGTCTGCGCACCGGCAGCCTGCATCAAGGCGAACTGCGCCACGGCGAGCGCAGCAATGGCAAGCAGACTTCGACGTCTCATGCGTCAATTATGTAGGCGCCTACATTTTCGTCAACACTCGCCTTCCTGCGGCGGCGAGAGGCCTGCCTTTTCGATCACCCGATCAAAGAGCGACCGGCGTGCCAGCGCGGCATCCAGCCGATCGAGCAAGCGCACGACGTCTCCCGCCTCGGCATTCAGCTCCTCCGCCACGCTGTTGAACGCCGACCACAGCGGGGACAGCTGCGCGACGAGCGCCTCCCCTTCGGCCGTCAGGCTGAGCTCGCGGCGCCGGGCATCGTCGGGCGATGCCACCGACACGATGATCCCGGCGGCCTCCAGCGAACGGCTCGCCTGGCTGACCGAGACATGGGTGATGCGCAACGACTGGGCAATGTCGCCAATCGACATCGGGCCATTCAGCACGAGCTGATTGAGCAAGCCATACCAGCGCTGCTCGAAACGAACCTGCTGGGCGGCATAGATCCGCGTCGCGTCGCGGTCGATCCGCTCGGACAGCCGCCGCAGTCGCGCGGCCAGCGCAGCCCCACCGGCTTCCTGGCTGTAATCAGGCCATTGACCCACCATGCCTCCAATGTCGGGACGAGTCCGCGTGCAGTGCGCTCGGTCATCAAGCGCGGATGAATCATTGTCGTGAGTTCGCCCTGGTGCCTGACACCATAGAATGCGCATCCCTCCGGAAGCGTGGGAGAGTGGTTTAATCCAACGGTCTTGAAAACCGTCGAAGGTGTGAGCCTTCCGTGAGTTCGAATCTCACCGCTTCCGCCAGGTTTTCGTGAGTTCGGTCCAGACCGCATCGACTTGAAGCAATGATTTGCACCCGGTGCAAGTCTTGAGTTCAATGCCCTCGGGAGAGGCACACTTTGAACGAGTACTTGCTGGCCGCCCGCATGGCATCGCGATTTACCTGAGCCACTTCGTCCAAGACAGGGCCGGGTCGCAAAGGCGAACCTTGACCAACGAGGGCTGACGTTGGCTGGCGACTGCGTCTGCTGGCGCACATACGCCAGGGGTGCCTGGCGCACATGATGGCATTGGTATCTCACCGCGCACCGCCGCGGGGATCAACAACCGCCGTCAGCACCGTTGAGACCTCCTCAACTGGGTCGGACGGCCCCAGTGAGGAATCATCATGAGCGAAGCCGCGCTGCCGCTGACCGACGACGACGGTCCCTTGTCGCCCTGGTGGATTCGCGCGATCCTGCTCGTGATGACGCTCGGCTTTGCGGGTCTGATCACCGTGACGCTGCTCGCCTACCGCAACGCACCGCCGATCCCAGCTCAGGTGGTGGATGCGGCGGGCTCCGAGGTGTTCACCGGTGCCGACGTCTCGGAGGGCCAGGCCGTGTTCTTGAAATACGGGCTGATGGCCAATGGCAGCATCTGGGGTCACGGCGCCTATCTCGGGCCGGACTACTCGGCCCAGGCCTTGCGCCAGATGGGCGAAGTCACCGCCCAGACCATCGCAAAAACGCGATACCCGCAAGCCCTCTCGGCGCTGACACCCTTCGAGCAGGCAGCGGTGCGCGCCGAAACCGCGGTCGAACTCAAGACCAACCGTTACGACTCCTCCACCCAGATCCTGAAGTTGACGGGCGCACAGGTCGTCGCGCATCGGGAGCTGATCGAACACTGGACGCGCTACTTTCAGGACCCGGCGCTCAACGGCGGCCTGAAGCGGGACCTGATCACCGATCCCACTGAGCTGCGGCAGTTCACGGCCTTCGTCACCTGGGCCGCGTGGGCTTCCGTAACGGCGCGGCCGGGCGAGGCCTATTCATACACGAACAACTTCCCCTACGACCCCAGCGTCGGCAATCTGCCGATCGCGGGCGCCTTGTTCTGGAGCGCACTGAGCCTCACCGTATTGCTGGCCGGCATCGCCGCCGTGCTGCTGTCCTTCGGCAAGTTCGACTATCTCGGCTGGATCAACCGGGGTCACATGCAAGTGCCGCAACTGCTGGCGGGCGCACCCAGCCCGGGACAGCGGGCGCTGGTCAAGTTCTTTGTCGTGGTGTCGCTGCTCTTCCTGGGACAGACGTTGGTCGGCGGCGGCGTCGCGCACTATCGCGCCGATCCGGGCAGCTTCTATGGTTTCGAGCTTGAGCGCCTCTTCCCGAGCAATCTGCTGCGCACCTGGCATCTGCAACTGGCGATCTTCTGGATCGCGACGGCTTACGTCGCCGCGGCGCTCTACCTCGGGCGATCGCTGTGCAAGGACGAACCACGCTGGCTCGCTCCGCTGACGAATCTGCTGTTCGCAGCCTTCGCCCTGGTGATAGTCGGCAGCCTGCTGGGCGAATGGCTGGGCCTGTCGCAGATGCTGGGAGATGCATGGTTCTGGTTCGGCAACCAGGGCTGGGAATACCTTGAACTCGGCCGCTTCTGGCAGTACCTGCTCGTGGCCGGCCTCTTCGTCTGGTTCGCTCTGCTATGGAACCTGGTGCACCACCGCACGCTCGCCAACCCGGCGGTCCGGCCTATCGTGCGGATGTTCCTCGTCGCTGCGCTGGCGATCCCGCTCTTCTACATTCCTGCGCTCTTCATCGGCGCCAAGTCCAACTACACGGTGGTGGACACCTGGCGCTTCTGGATCATCCACCTGTGGGTGGAAGGCTTTTTCGAGTTCTTCGCGACGACGGTGGTGGCGCTCACCTTCTTCCAGCTCGGACTGGCGCGCCGCAATGTCGCCTTGCGTGTGATCTATCTCGACGCGATCCTCTACTTCCTCGGTGGCCTGATGGGAACGGGCCACCACTGGTACTTCACCGGGCAGAGCAATATCAACATGGCGGTGTCAGCCCTGTTCTCGGTGCTCGAGGTTGTTCCGCTGACCTTGCTGACGCTGGACGCCTGGGACTTCGTACGCACGACGCGGGGCAAGCGCGATGAAGCCGGCAACCCCACCGCGATCCCGCACAAATGGGCTTTCTATTTCCTGATGTCCGTCGGCTTCTGGAACTTTGTTGGCGCGGGCATGCTGGGCTTCCTGATCAACCTGCCCATCGTCAGCTATTACGAGATCGGCACGCTGCTGACGCCGGCCCATGGGCACTCCGCCATGATGGGCGTCTTCGGCATGCTGGCGATCGCGCTGATGGTTTTCGTGCTGCGCCAGACGAGCGACGATGCGCGTTGGACGGGCATCGAGCCGTATGTGCGAGTTGCATTCTGGGGCAGCAATGGTGGCCTCGCGCTGATGGTGGGGCTGAGCCTGTTTCCCGCCGGCCTGCTGCAGTTGTGGGACGTCCTGAACAATGGCTATTGGCACGCCCGCAGCCTGGACTACATCGGCAGTGACCGCTCGCGCCTGCTCGAATGGATGCGCATGCCGGGCGATGTCGTCTTCATCGTCTTCGGAGCCGTGCCGCTGGTGATTGCCGCCATCAAGGCCTACCTGGGCGTGCGCGCCGATGCGAAGAAGGTACGCGCGACATCCGTTCCTGTGGAACTCCCTGCTTAGAAGCCTTGCAACTTCGCACCAACTCGGCCTGATTCGAGTGGGCAACGCACCCGTTGGGCGGTTTCGCCGCTTCAGGGGTTCGCGCTGTACCGCGTATGGAAGCGCCGCCCCTGCGAGTCCATGGCCTGCAGCCACAGCTCCGACTTGACCGTCACCGTCGGCGTGTAGGTCGTGCTCAGCGTCACCGTCGTCTTGGGCGGCAACGGCACCGTCGTGTCCAGCACCGTGGGTGCGCCGCCAGCGGTGGGCGTGAAGACGCGCTTGATCTCGATGACGCGCAGGTCGGGGTTGGCGGCCGCCCAGGCCGTCCAGTCGATGGCGTACGTGCCGGATTGCAGGTCCACGGCGCGCAGTTGCAGGTTGGTGGTGAGTCCATTGATGGCCGGGAAGCGCGCAGTGGCCGGCTCGCCCAGCACGTCGGCGCGCAGGTAGGCGTTGCGGATCTCGTTGGCGCCGGCGAGGGTGTAGGTGATGGGGTATTTGGCGCCACGGACGCTATCAGCCGTGCCAATCCAGCCCACGGCCGAGCGCTGGATGGCCAGGTCGCCCACGCCGCCGGTGGGGATGAGGTTGGTGGCGCCCGGCGTGGTGGACACGCACAGCAGCGGCCGGTTGCAGTAGCCGAAGGGGATGCTGAAGTTGCTGGGCAGCTGCACCGTGGCCGAGCTGATCAGCTGCACCGGCGGGTTGGTGGGCAGCGGGTCGGGGACCTGCGCCTGGATCTCGACCTGCAGGCCGATGCCGGGATTGGGCGACAGAGAGGTGCTGGCCGTGCCATCGGCGTTCAGCGCCATGAAGCCCAGCGGGTTCACGCCCACGGCCAGGCGCTTGCCGTTGCCCTGCAGGTTCCACTTGTTGGTGGTCGTGGCGGACTTGTTGTAGGTGACGGCGTCGCTGAAGACGTCCACCACGGTGCCAGTCGAGTCGCTGATGACGGCGCCCACCAGCACCCGGGTGCAGTTGCCGGCGGCAGGCACGTCGTCGCCGCAGCCCAGCAGCTGGAAGCGCCCGAACTGGCGGTTGGCTGTCGTGTAGTTGTAGAGGATGCCGGCCAGGTCGGTCTTGGTGCGGCTGTTGTGCTTGTCGTAGCCGGTGACCAGCGGCGACGTGAGGATGGTGCTGACGTCCTTGCCCTGGGCGATGAGCTGGTTGAGTGCGGCACCCAGGTCGTCCATGCCGGGCAGGTTGCCCAGCAGCGTGGTGGCGCTGGTGGCGGCCTTGAGCGTGGACGTGATGGCGTTGGCCGGCGTGCCGGCGGCTTTCAGCAGCTCGGTCTGGGCCGTGGGCAGTTCCACGACGACTTCGGCCGCAGGGCTGGCCAGGAACTTGTTGGCGATCTGCAGCACGGCCACGTTGCGGCTGTTGCGGGCCAGGTCCACGCGCACGCTCTCGATGAGCAGGTCGTGCGCGCCCTTGTTGGCGGCAAAGGTCGCGTCGGCCAGCAGGTCCAGCGTCTTGGGGTCGGTGAACTTCAGGTCGGTGAGCTGGGTCTTCACCAGCGTCTTCAGGAAGTCGCTGGCGGCGCTGGTGGCGTTGGCCATCTGGGTGAGCTGGCTGGCGCTGCTGGACGCGGCGGCGAACACCGGCGCGGGCTCGGTGCCCAGGGACAGCGCGACGACGGCATCGGTCAGCGGCGTCACATGGCCCACCATGGCGGCGCTGATGGTGGGCACCGTGGAATGCAGCACCTGCATGCGGCCGGCGGCATCCATGCCGCGCACCTGGATGAACAGCGGCGCGGCCGGGTTGGTGACCGACAGCGTGACGCTGTAGCTGCCGTCGGCGGCATGCGTGGTGGCCGAGCCCACCACCTTGCCCTGGCCGTCGACGATGCTGACGGCAGCGTTCACCAGCGGCGCGCCGGTAGCTGCCACGCCGCGCAGCGTGGGCGGCTTGTCCAGCGGCGGCGTGCCCGAGTCACCGCCCCCGCCGCCTCCGCAGGCAGCGAGTGACAGGGTCAGGATGAGAGCGGCTAGGCGGTACAGCATGGCGCGGGCATAGATCGGGCTCTGGCCAGTGTGCCGCGCAGTACCGCCCGGCATAGGGCGGTTAAGGGGCGGAAATCAAGGTTTGATCTGCACCCAGGCCAGTTCCAGCCAGTTGTCCGGGCGGTGCACGGCCGTCACGTTGTTGCGCGCCGCCCAGGGGATGACCTGGCGGTGCAGCGGGATGATGTTGACCTGCTCGCGCAGCTCGGCCAGCGCGCCTCGGATCTGGGCCTCGCGCTTCTTGGCGTCGGGCTCGATGCTGGACTGGGCGGCCAGCGCGTCCGCCTTGTCGTTGCGAAAGCCGCCGAAGTTGTAGTTGCCCACACCCTTGTCGCCGCGCGTGCGGTACAGCGGCGTCAGGATGCTCTCGGCATCGGTCACCGAGCCGCCCCAGCCGTACATGTAGAGGCTGGTGTCGTACTTCTCCAGCTTGGGGAAATACAGCACCCGCGGCATGGCATTGACGCGCACCTTGATCTTGAGCTGGGCCCACATGGATGCCAGTGCCGTGCAGATCTCTTCATCGTTGATGTAGCGGTTGTTGGGGCAGTCCAGCGTGACCTCGAAGCCGTCGCCGTAGCCGGCCTCGGCCATGAGCTTCTTCGCTGCGGCCAAGTCGTGCGGCAGGCGGGTCTGCAGCGCCGGGTCGTCGAAGGAGGCGATGCTGGACGGCGTCAACCCGCCGGTGGGCACCGACAGCCCGGCCATCAGCTTGCTCTTCAGCGCCTCGATGTCGATGGCCTGGTACAGCGCGCGGCGCACGCGAACGTCCTTGAAGGGGTTCTTGTCGCCTGGGACGTTGCCGTACAGCAGCTTGTCGCGCGCCTGGTCCATGCCGATGAAGACCAGGCGGTTCTCCGGGCCGTCGATGATCTTGATGCCGGCCATGTTGCGCAGGCGTGCAATGTCGCGCGGGGCGGGGTCCAGCACGAAGTCGATCTCGCCGGAGATCAGCGCGGCCAGGCGCGTGGGGTCGCTGGCGATGGGGGTGTAGATCACCTCCTGGACGTTGCCCTCGAACTTGTTCCACCAGTTCGGGTTGCGCTTGAACACAGTTTTGACGCCGGGCTGACGGCTTGCCAGCATGAAGGGGCCGGTGCCGTTGGCGTTGAGGGCCGCGAAGCTCTCCTCCTTGTTCTTGAAGTCCAGCGGCTTCAGCACGCGATGGGCCTCGCACCACTTGCGGCTCATGATCCAGAGCTGGTCGATGTGCTGCAGGAAGACGGGGTTGAAGGTGGTGAGCTGGAAGTCCACCGTCAGGTCGTCCACGCGCTTTGGCGTGCCCACCGCGTTCGCGTACTGCGCGATCAGCGAGGTGGGCTCCTTGGCGCGGTTCACCGAGAAGACCACGTCATCCGCCGTCAGCGGCGTGCCGTCATGGAACTTCACGCCCGGGCGCAGCTTGAAGCGCCAGGTCAGCGGCCCGGTCTGCGTCCACTCGGCGGCCAGTCCCGGCACCAGGGCCAGCTTGGCGTTGCGGTTGGTGAGGCGCTCGTAGATCTGGCCGTTGACGACGTTGGTCAGGCTCTCGTTCTGCGAGTGCGGGTCCATGGTCTGCGGGTCGCCCTGGCTGGCCCAGCGCAAGGTCTGCGCGTTCACGCCGCAAGCCACCGCCAACAGGCCCCAGGCCATCCACTTCTTCATCATCACCAACTCCCGACAACCGTTTTCAGCGGCAGTTTAGGAGGGGATCAAAAGTCATGGTTGCGAGCCGAATAAGGTTCAACGTTTCGCGTTGGGGTTCCAGAGCTCGTCGAGGTGCGGGAAGTTCCAGTTCTCGGGCGGCTCGCGGCCCATGATGCGGTCGTTCGTCGTCGCCAGGTCGATGAGCTGCACGGGGATGGGCATGCTGGACTTGGTGGAGTAGAAGACCTTCACACGCGGCGTGACCAGCGACGCGAAGTTCTGCTCCACGACGACGGCCAGGCGGCCGGACTGCAGCTTCACCAGCGTGCCGGTGGGGTAGATGCCCACGCTCTTCACGAAGGCCTGGAAGACGACGGGGTCGAATTGGCCCTTCCACTGCGCCATGCGCTGCAGCGAGCCGGCCGGGTCCCAGGCGGCCTTGTAGGGGCGCGTGGACGTGATTGCGTCGTAGACGTCGCAGACGGCGCCCATGCGGGCCATCAGGCTGATCTGCTCCCCCGCCAGCTTGTGCGGGTAGCCAGTGCCGTCCATCTTCTCGTGGTGGTGAAGGCAGACGTCCAGCGCCACGGCGGGCACCTTGGCGCCATCCTTGAGCAGCTCGAAGCCGCGCTCCGGGTGGCTGCGCATCACGTCGAACTCGGCATCGGTCAGCGCGCCGGGCTTGTTCAGCACCTCCAGCGGCATCTGCATCTTGCCCACGTCGTGCAGCAGGCCTGCGAGGCCCGCCTCGCGCACCTCGTCGTCAGCGAGCCCCATGTGGCGCGCCAGCGCCACCATGAGGCCGCAGACGGCGACCGAGTGCATGTAGGTGTAGTCGTCCTTGGTCTTGAGCCGGGCCAGGCTCACGAAGGCCGAGGGGTTGCGCGCCAGCGACGACGTCACCTCGTCGACGATGGGCAGGCATTGTTCCGAATCGATGGCCTTGCCCAGGCGCGCTTCGGTGAACAGCGCCGTGATGGCCTGTTTGGAGCGGTACAGCACCTCCGCCGCATGGCCGACTTCGTCCTCGAAGCGGGCGCTGGGTGCTGACGCTGCAGGTGCTGGAGCGGGTGCCGCCATGGGAGGCGGTGCGACCACCTCCACCTTAGGTGCCACAACCGGCGCTGGCGCCGGTGCCCCCAAGTCGCAACCCTTGCTGACGTCTATCCACACCGCCGGCACGCCGCTGGCCTTCAAAGTGGCCAGCTCAGCCGGGTCAGTCAGCACGAACTTGGTCTTCCAGAACGGGTGGGACAGCCATGAGCCCTCCAGTGACTGGAGAAACATCCCGAGCGTCGCTTGCGCGGTAGGAATTTTTTTGAGCATGGCCGCCACAGTGCTGGCGGAGTATCACTCTGGGTCACGTAGCGGAGCGTGCAGCAATGCACACCGGCCTTGATCTGGCGCAAGCCAAAACAAAAGCCGCCCGAAGGCGGCTTTGGCTGGCGCTGTGCGCGGATCAGCGCATCTTGCTTTGCGGCACGGTGGCCAGTTCGGTCGGCAGCGTGGCGATGTAGCCGGCGATGGCCTTCAGCTCGGCATTGCTGAACTGCTTGACCTGGCCGGCCATGATGGCGTTGCCACGGCCCACTTGCGGGTTCTTCTCGGTCTTGTAGGCCTTGAGCGCCACCGTCAGGTAGTCGGCGTGCTGGCCGGCCAGCTTGGGGTAGCTGGGGTCGATGGGCTTGCTGAAGTTGGCGCCGTGGCAGGACACGCAGGCGCCCTTGGTCAGCAGCTCGGCGACGTTGGCCGGCGCCGCGGGGATGCTCTCGCCAGCGGCCGGCAGCTTGGCCTGCTGCTCATAGAAGGCGGCCACGTCGTTCATGTCCTGCTCGCTCAGCGAGCCGGCGATGCCGCGCATCGTCGGGTGCTTGCGGTCGCCCTTGGCGTAGGCCTGCAGGGCGCTGACGATGTATTTCGCGTTCTGGCCCGCGATCATCGGCACCTTGTGGATTTCGGGGAAGCTGGCCTGGTAGCCCACGATGCCGTGGCAGCCAATGCACATCGCGACCTTCTTCTCGCCCGCCTTCACATCCTGGGCTTGGGCGGCGAAAGCGCCAAAGGCAGTGGCCAGGGCAAGGGAGATCTGCAGCAGTTTTTTCATGGTCCCAGGAGTCTTGGATTGGTGTCGTGTTCCAGAGCGGCGGCGATTATAGGTGGCGCCCTATACTGGCCCGGCACCCTTCCAGCCCCGGTTTTCCCCCATGAAATTCCAAGGTTCCGACCAGTACGTCGCCACGGCCGACCTGATGCTCGCGGTCAACGCGGCGGCCACCCTGCAGCGGCCGCTGCTCATCAAGGGGGAGCCGGGCACCGGCAAGACCATGCTGGCCGAGGAGGTGGCGGGTGCCTTGGGCATGCCGCTGCTGCAGTGGCACATCAAGAGCACCACCAAGGCGCAGCAAGGCCTCTATGAGTACGACGCCGTCAGCCGGCTGCGCGACAGCCAGCTCGCCGGCATCGAGGGCAGCGACCGCGTGCGCCACATCGAGAACTACATCGTCAAGGGCGTGCTGTGGCAGGCCTTCGAGGCCGACGAGCCGGTCGTGCTGCTCATCGACGAGATCGACAAGGCCGACATCGAGTTCCCGAACGACCTGCTGCGCGAGATCGACCGCATGGAGTTCTACGTCTACGAGACGCGGCAGCTCATCAAGGCCAAGCACCGGCCGCTGGTGTTCATCACCTCCAACAACGAGAAGGAGCTGCCGGACGCCTTCCTGCGCCGCTGCTTCTTCCACTACATCAAGTTCCCCGACGCCGAGACGATGCAGAAGATCGTCAACGTGCACTTCCCGACGCTGAAGAAGGACTTGCTCGCGGCGGCACTGAAGAACTTCTACGACGTGCGCAACCTGCCGGGCCTGAAGAAGAAGCCCAGCACCTCGGAGCTGATCGACTGGCTCAAGCTGCTGCTGGCCGAGGACGTGCCCGTGGACGCGCTGCAGGCCAAGGACGAGAAGGTCAGCATCCCGCCGCTGGTGGGGGCCTTGCTGAAGAACGAGCAGGATCTGACCCTGTTCGAGAAACTGGTCTTCATGCAGCGTAATAACCGCTGATGGGGCAGCCCGACTTCGACCGCGCCATGCGCGAAGGGCTGGCGGATGCCGTCGGCTTTGTCCTCGGCGCTCTCGCCGGCTGGTGGCTGGGCCAGCAGTTCGGCATCGACTTCATCCGCAGCCCCGAGTGGAACGCGCAGCAGGTCATGGGCCTGGTGCTCATCGTCGCGGGCTGCGGCGCCGGCCGCTGGGTGGCACGGCGCCTGATGTTGAAGGACAAGCCATGAAGCCCGTCACCCCCGTCACGCTTGCCGGCGGTCCCATCCGCCTCGTGCCCCTGACGCTGGAGCATGTCGAGGGCCTCAAGGCCGCGGCCGCCGACGGCGAGCTGTGGAACCTGCGCTTCACCAGCGTGCCCGCGCCGGACGAGACCGTCGCCTACGTCGAGGCCGCCCTCGCGGGCCAGGCCGCGGGCCACCGCCTGCCCTTCGCGGTGCTGGACGCCGCCTCGGGCGAGGTGTTGGGCTCCACCAGCTATCACGACATCGTGCCGGCCGTGGAGCGCGTCGAGATCGGCTACACCTGGTATGCCCAGCGCATGCAGCGCAGTGCCGTCAACACCACCGCCAAGCTGCTGCTGCTGACGCATGCCTTCGAGGCGCTGGGCGCAAAGCTCGTGGGCTGGCGCACCGACAACTTCAACCACGCCTCGCAGCGCGCCATCGAGCGCCTGGGCGCGCGGCGCGACGGCGTGCTGCGTCACCACGCGCTGCGCCGCGACGGCACGGTGCGAGACACCGTCATGTACAGCCTGACCGTGGGCGAATGGCCCGAGGTCAAGGCGCACCTGAACTGGCAACTGACCCGACCAAGAGCATGACAAAGAAGAAAGCCTTCGACGTTGACGCCCTCTGGGCGCTGGACCGTATCGGCGAGCCCAGCCTCAGCCCCGATGGCGCGCAGGCCGTGGCCGGTGTCACCCGCTTTTCGATGGACACCAACAAGGCGCAGAGCAGCCTGTGGCTGTTCTCCACGCTGGGCGGCGAGCCGCGCCGCCTGACCGAGGCCGGCGACAAGGATGGCGCGCCGCAATGGAGCCCGCGTGGCGACCTGATCGCCTTCACGGCCCGGCGCGAACAGGGCGGCGTGAAGGACGAGGAAGCCCAGCTCTACGTCATCGCCCCGGACGGCGGCGAGGCGCGCCGCGTCGGCACGGTGGCCACGGGCGTCGAGTCCTTCAAGTGGTTCCCGGACGGCAAGCGCATCGCCTTCGTCTCCTGGGTCTGGCCCGACAGGAAGCACGCGGCCCAAGCCGATGCGCTCGCGGACTTCAAGGCCCGCAAGGAGACCGCCCTCGTCACCGACGAGGCGCTGTACCGCTATTGGGACCACAACCTCCCCATGGGCCGCGTGCCCCACTTGCACGTCATGGACGTGGCCAGCGGCAAGGTCATCGACCTGTTCGAAGGCAGCGCCTGGGAGCTGAGCCGCTCCGAGCCCGACGCCAACCAGTTCGACATCGCCCCGGACGGCAAGCGCATCGCCTTCGCCTTCGACCCCGAGCCTGAGAAGCGCCTGGACAACCACTACGCGCTGGCCGAGATCGACGTGAAGACGCGCAAGGCGCAGGTGCTGCTGCAGGACAAGGGCTGGGACTTCCTCGCACCGCGCTACAGCCACGGCGGCGCCCACCTGGCCTTCCTGGCCAGCCACCAGGCCCTGGGCCACAACCGCCCCAACCAGCTGGCCGTGCTGGACCAGCAAGGTCAATGGGCCGTCTTCAGCGAGGACTGGGACCATGAAGTGGCCGCCCCGCTGCGCTGGGCCGAGGACGACCAATCGGTGCTCTTCGCCGCCGAGGACCGCGGCCGCCGCCACCTGTGGCAGTTCACGTTGGGCGACCGCATGGCCGAGCCCGTGTTCGAAGGCGGCCACGTGGGCAGCTTCGCGCTCGGCGGAGCCTGTGCCGTCATCAACCACGACGGCGTGCAGTTCCCGCCGCGGCTGTCGGTGCTGGGCGACGACGGCCTGCGCCGCATGGAGTCGCTGAACGACGACCGCCTCGCGGCCCACGCCTTCGGCCGCCACGAGGAGGTGACGGTCAAGGGCGCACGCGGCGACGACGTGCAGATGTGGCTGATCTACCCGCCCGGCTTCGATGCGAAGAAGAAGTGGCCGGTCATGCACGTCATCCACGGCGGCCCGCACACCGCCTTTGGCGACAGCTGGCACTGGCGCTGGAACCACCAGGCCTTCGCGGCTGAGGGCTATGTGGTGGCCTGCGTGAACTACCACGGCTCCTCCAGCTTCGGCTACGAGTTCCTGGACTGCATCACCGGCCGCTGGGGCGAGTACGAGCTGCAAGACGTCGAGGCCGGCACCGACTGGCTGGTCAAGAAGACCTGGGTGGACCGCAAGCGCATCGTCGCCACCGGCGGCAGCTACGGTGGCTACATGGTGGCGTGGATGAACGGCCATGTGAAGCCCGGCCGCTACCAGGCCTACGTGTGCCACGCCGGCTGCTACGACTGGCAGGCCATGTACGCCGACGACGCCTACGCCTGGCACTGCAAGGAGTTGGGCGCCGCCTACTGGGACGACCCCGCCAAGGTGGCCGCGCAAAGCCCGCACGCGTTTGCCAAACACTTCAAGACGCCCACCCTCGTCATCCACGGCGCGATGGATTACCGCGTGCCCGATGCGCAAGGCCTGGCCTACTACAACACGCTGAAGAGCCTGGGCGTGCCGACCCGCCTCGTCTGGTTCCCCGACGAGAACCACTGGGTCCTGAAGCCCCGCAACAGCAAGCTCTGGTACGGCGAATTCCTGAACTGGATCGCCAAGCACGTCGCCTAAGGCGACTCGGCCATCCAGTCGATATCCGCGCACAGCACGCGCAGCCCTGCGGGCGTGGCGAAGCCTATGGACAGCGTCACGCACATGCGGGCGCCGTGCAGGCTGAGGTACGGCCGCGTGATCTGCGTGACGCCGGGTTCGTCCAGCGCGCGGCGGAAGTAAGGCCTGCGCGCCCAGCGCGCCTCGCCGGCCAGGCCCAGCGGCCGAAAGCGCGGGTCTTGCGACAGGTCCAGCACGCCGGGCGGCACCAGGGGCTCAGCGACGTGGCGGCCCTGGTCGTCCAGCAGGAAGCAGACCTGCACGCCCGGCAGCTTCATCAGCTCGGCGCAGGCCTCGGGCAAGGCCTGGCCCTGCAGCCGCGCCTGGGCTGCTTTCAGCGCCTCACGATAGGGCGCGATGTGGCCTGCATGCGTCTTGCGCGTGGCGGCGTGGCGCTCGTCCAGCAGCTCCCAGATCTGCTCGATCTCGTCGGACACGCCCTCGGGCCCCAGCATGCCGGGCACGGGCCGGCCGAAGGCGAAGCCCTGCACCATGTCCACGTCCACATCCAGCGCCAGCATGGCCTCGTCGCGCGTCTCCACGCCTTCCAGCAGCACCAGAGACCCGCACTCGTGCAGCAGCGACACCATCTGCGCCAGCACGCGCGCGATGCGGGGCGAGCCGCAGGCGCGGCGCAGCAGGCTGCGGTCCAGCTTCACGATCTCGGGGTGGATGTGCCAGATGCGGTCGAAGTTGGAGTGGCCGGCGCCAAAGTCGTCCAGCGCCAGCAGGCAGCCGGTCTCGCGGACATTGGCCACGGCGCGCTCGAAGTCCACCTCCTGGGCCATGACGTCCTCGGTCACCTCCAGCACCACGCGGTGCATGGGCAGGCCCAAGGCTTGCAGCGTGCGCACCGAGCTTTCCAGCGCCGCCATCTGCTGGCCGCCGTGCACGAAGACGGCCGGGTGGATGTTCAGGAACAGCCAGCCTTCATCACCGGCCTGCTGCACGAAGTTGTGCGCGTGCAGCAGCCGGCACAGCCGGTCGGCCGCCCATTGCTGCTCGAAGCTCGCGAGCTGCTCGAAGAACTTCAGCGGCGAGATGGGCCGCCCGGCTGCGTCCGATACGCGCAGCAAGGCCTCGTAACCCACCGCGCGCCGGTGCGGGAAGCTGAACACCGGCTGGAAGTGGCTGTCCAGCAGCCAGTCGCCTTGCCGCGCCCGCCAGCGCCCGTCCTGCATCTCCAGCGTCTGCACAAGCCGCTGCAGCATGGGGTCGGCACCGGGCGGCGCGACGGCTTTCAAGGCAGGTCCTGCGGGAGCGACATGCGGGCCATACTAGCTGCGCCCCCTATAAAGAAGCGGGAATATCGCACTCATAATCATTTTTGACTCCGCCGCACCCCTCAGCCAAGCGCCCATGTCGATCCAGACCTTCTACACGCCGCAGCAATGAGCGAACCGGCCGCCGATCCGCCGGGGGATAGCGCACCAGCAGCACCCGCAGAACCGGTCGAGCGCACCGTGGCCCTGCAGCCCCAGCTGACGCCGGGGCACACCCTCCCGCCGGGCACGCGCATCAACGACTACCGCATCGACCGCGTGCTGGGCGAAGGCGGCTTCGGCATCGTGTACCTGGCCACCGACGTGGTGCTGGAGCGGCAGGTCGCCATCAAGGAATACCTGCCCTCGTCGATGGCGGCGCGCGCCGGCCAGTCGCTGACGGTGCTCGTCAAGTCCACCGTTCACGAGGAGACCTTCTCCATAGGATTGAGGAGCTTCGTTAACGAGGCCAAGCTGCTGGCCCGCTTCGACCACCCGGCCCTGCTCAAGGTGCACCAGTTCTGGGAGGAGAACGGCACGGCCTACATGGCCATGCCCTACTACCAGGGCCCCACGCTGAAGGACCACCTGGCCAAGCTGGGCCGCCAGCCCACCGAGACCGAGGTGCGCGCCTGGCTGATGCCACTGCTGGATGCGCTGGAGGTGCTGCACAAGGCGCACTGCTACCACCGCGACATCGCGCCGGACAACATCCTGCTCACCGACCACGGCCCGCTGCTGCTGGACTTTGGCGCCGCGCGCCGCGTCATCGGCGACCTGACGCACGCGCTGACCGCCATGCTCAAGCCGGGCTTCGCGCCCATCGAGCAATACGGCGAGATGCCCGGCATCACGCAAGGCCCCTGGACCGACATCTTCGCCCTGGCCAGCGTGCTCTACGTCGCCATCAGCGGCAAACGCACGCTAGCCTCCGTGGAGCGGCTGCTCAACGACCAGCTCAAGCCGCTCGCCACCGTGGCCGAGGGCCGCTGCGGCAACGCCTTCCTGGCGGCCATCGACACCGCGCTGGCCATCCACCCCAAGGACCGCCCGCAATCCATAGCGGAGTTCCGCGCGCTGCTCACGTCGGGCGACACGCAGATCCTGGACCTGGCCGAGCTGGAGGCTCTGGGCCTGCCCACCGGCGAAGAGACGGTGCTGCTGCCGGACTTCGACCCCACCGAGCTAGCTGCCAAGGCATCAGGCAGCCCCTTGCTCCAGCCCCGGGAGCCCACGCGGCCGCCCACCCCCGCCGTCAAGACGGTCCCGACCCCTGCCCCCGCGCGCCCGCCCGTGGTGCCGCCGCCACCGCCGGTGCAGCCCGCCCCGCCGCCACCTCGCCCGGCAGCGCCGGTGCCGGCATCCGCACCCGTTCAGGCACCCGTTCAGGCACCCGCGCCTGCACAAGAGCCTGCATCACGCCGCGGCCTCATGCTCGGCCTGGCCGGTGCAGTGGGCCTGGCTGCCGTGGCCTGGGGCGGCTATCGCCTGCTCTCGGCCCCGGCACCCATTCAGCTGCCGCCAGCCCCCGCACCGGAGACCCCAGCGTCGGCGGCTCCAGCGCCCGCACCGGCGGCCTCTGCCCCGGACGTGCCCGCCTCCACCGCTCCGGTGCCACCTCCGCCCGCGCCAGAACCTGCGCCGGCCCCGGCGCCGGCAGCCTCCGCGCCAACCCCCGTCATCGTGGCACCGCCAACGCCCAAGCCACGCCCGGCCGCGTCTGCCCCGGCCCCAACTGCCACAAAGGGCGCAAGGTGCAGTGATATTCTGCAGAAGGCCTCGCTGGAGCCACTCACGGCGAGCGAGGCCGCCTACCTGAAGAGGGAATGCCGATGAGTCGCGCCAGCCATACGAGTCGCATCAATTTTTCAGTGCACCTGGGGCGAGCGGCCTTGCTGGCCTGCGTGGCCATCCTGGCCGGCTGCCTCGAAACGGCGCCGAAACAGGCCACGGTGTCCACCAATGAGCTGTCCTTCAGCGAAGCCGTGGTGGTGGCCACCGATGGCCTGGTGGGCCAGACGCAGAAGCTGCCCGCCTTCCTGGCGTTGGTGGAGTCCAAGATCGTCAAGAAGAGCGTCGTGGTGGACCCCATGATCGACGCCACCAGCGGCCAGCAGACGCAGACCACGCAACTGCTGGAGCGCCGCATCGCCGAGCGCCTGGCCGCGCGCAAGGAAGGCAGCTTCGATCTGCTGCCCTTCAAGACCGAGAACCTGTCCAAGGTCCAGTACCTGCTGACCGGAACACTGACCCGGCTGCTGGACGTGCCGGGCAAGCGGGCGCTGCAGATCAACCTGGCGCTGGTGGAGATCAAGACCGGCCACGTGGTGGCGCAGGCCTCGGCGCTGGCCCGCGACGACGGCCTCAACCACCAGCCCCTGCCCATCTACCAGGACAGCCCCGTGCTGGTGAAGGACAAGATCATCGACGGCTACATCAGCACGGCGCTGACGGCGCCGGGCGGGTCGGCCAACAGCCTCTACATGGAGCGCGTGGCGGTGGCCAGCGTCATCAACGAGGCCGGCACCCTCTACAACGCCGAACGCTACCCGGAGTCCCTCGCCAAGTACCAGGAGGCCCGCAGCCAGGCCGGCGGCGAGCAACTGCGCACGCTCAACGGCATCTACCTCAACTACGTGCGGCTGGGTCGCACGGCCGAGGCCGAGACGGCCTTTGGCCAGATCGTGGCCTACGGGCTGCGCTCCAACAAGCTGGACGTGAAGTTCCTCTTCAACCCGGGCAGCACGGAGTTCTGGAGCGACCCCAAGGTCAGCGGCGCCTATCCGATGTGGATGCGGCAGATCGCCAAGGAGAGCGCCGGCGCCCGGGTCTGCATGATCATCGTCGGCCACACCAGCCGCACCGGCTCGGAGCAGACCAACGACGCCCTCTCGCTGCAACGCGCCACCTTCATCCAGCAGCGCCTCGCGGCCGAGTCCCCGGCGCTCGCCAAGCGCGTCAAGGCCAACGGCATGGGCTGGCGCGAAAACCTCGTGGGCAGTGGCAGCGACAACGCGGTGGACGCACTGGACCGCCGCGTGGAGTTCCGGGTCGAGCCCTGTAACTGAACGAGCCCCTCGTCCAGCCGCACACCGCTGGACGCGGTGCGTCTGACCGGTCCCCCGGGGGGACGGCGATGCTTGCGGCATTGAGCCGCAAGCACATCGCCAAGTGGGCCGGCTCGGGAGCGGCCCAGCGCTCGGCCCGAAATCAGTTCCGCGTGGCGCCCTGTAACCGAGGCCCCTAGGCTCACAAAGCCTGGAAGTGCGTCCTAGCAGGTGGCCTCTGCATAATCCGCAGAAACCCGCCCCTTCGCTCGCCCATGCTGATCCAGTTCTTCTACACGCTGCGTGCCGCCAAGCTCAAGGTGACGGTGCCCGAGTACCTGACGCTGCTCGAAGCCCTGCAGGCCGGCGTCATCGCCCCGCCCGAGAACGGCGGCGTGGCCAGCATCGACGACTTCTACCACCTGGCCCGCACGGCCCTGGTGAAGGACGAAACCCAGTACGACAAGTTCGACCGCGCCTTCGCCGCCTATTTCAAGGGCGTGGAGATGCTGACCGACTTCACCGCCGAGGTGCCGCTGGAGTGGCTGCGCAAGCAGCTCGAGCTGGAGCTGACGCCCGAGCAGAAGGCGGCCGTCGAGAAGATGGGCTGGGACGAGCTGATGGAGACGCTCAAGAAGCGCTTCGAGGAGCAGAAGGAGCGCCACGAGGGCGGCAACCGCTGGATAGGCACCGGCGGCACGAGTCCCTTCGGTAACAGTGGCTACAACCCGCAAGGCATCCGCATCGGTGGCAAGGGCGGGGGCAAGAGCGCCGTCAAGGTCTGGGAGCAGCGCGCCTACCGCGACTACGACGACACGCTGGAGCTGGGCACGCGCAACATCAAGGTGGCGCTGCGCCGCCTGCGCCGCTTTGCGCGTGAAGGCTCCGAGCTGGAGCTGGACCTGGACGGCACCATCCACGGCACGGCCGCCAACGCCGGCATGCTGGACATCCGCATGCAGCCCGAGCGCCACAACAAGGTCAAGGTGCTGCTGCTGATGGACGTGGGCGGCACGATGGACGAGCACGTGCACCGCGTGGAAGAGCTCTTCAGCGCCGCCAAGAGCGAGTTCAAGCACCTGGAGTTCTATTACTTCCACAACTGCGTCTACGACTTCGTCTGGAAGAACAACCGGCGCCGCTTCGCGGAGAAGCTCAACACCTTCGACCTGATCCGCAAGTACAACCGCGACTACAAGCTCATCTTCGTCGGCGACGCGACCATGAGCCCCTACGAGATCCTGCAGGCCGGCGGCAGCGTCGAATACAACAACGACGAGCCCGGCGCCGAGTGGATACAGCGGCTCACGCACGCCTTCCCCAAGTACGCGTGGATCAACCCCGAGCCGCAAGGCGTCTGGCAGTACCGGCAGAGCATCGCGCTGATCCAGCAGTTGATGCAGCAGCGCATGTTCCCGCTGACGCTCTCCGGCCTCGAAGGCGCGATGCGGCTGCTCAGCAAATGAGGGGTCTCGTTGCGCTGCTGCTTGCGGCGCTGTTGACTGCCTGCGCGACCAAGCCACCGCCGCAACCGCCAGCCCCACCGGCACCCGACGTCCCGGCCGATGCGCCGGCCGTCTACAGCCTGGACATCCGCGTCGAGAACGACAACGGCGACCGGCTGCGCACGCTGCTGCAGCAAAACCTGGACCTCGCCCGCTACCGCGCCAGCGAGGCCGCACTCAGCCGCGTGGAGCTGGCCCGCCTGGCGACGGCCGCGCCCTCCCAGGCCGAGACGCTGCTGGAGACCGAAGGCTATTTCAACGCCAAGGCCGAAGTGGCCCGCGACCCCGCCGACGACACCCAGCTGCGCCTGACCGTGCAGCCCGGCCCGCTCACGCGCGTCAGCAAGCTGGACATCGAGTTCACCGAAGGCCTGGCCGACGACGACGCCAAGGCGCTGCGCGAGACGCTCAAGCGCGCCTGGCCGCTGAAAGAGAGCGCCGCCTTCACCCAGTCCCAATGGGCCTCGGGCAAGAGCGACCTGCTGATACGTGCCCGCACCGGCGGCTTCCCGCTGGCGCGCTGGGGCGAGACGGCCGCGCGCGTGGACCCCGACGCGCAAACGGCCGAGCTGCACCTGGTGCTCGCCAGCGGCAACCGCGCCAAGCTGGGCGCGCTGCGCATCGACGGCCTCAAGCGCCAGGACCGCGACGCCATCGAGCGCCTCACCGGCTTCAACAAGGGCGACGACTACACCGAGCAAAAGCTCGCCGAGTTCCAGGAGCGCCTGGCCAAGACCCAGCTCTTCGACGCCGTGCGCGTGCAGCTGCTGCCCGACACGCCCGACCCCGACGGCACCACCCCCGTGCAGGTCTCGGTCACCGAGTCGGCCCTTCAGCAGGCCACCGTCGCCGTGGGTTATCACAGCAACACCGGCCAGGCCGTCAGCGTGGAGCACCTGCACCGCCGGCCGTTCGACCTGCCGGTGCGCCTGCGCAGCAAGCTGCAGCTCAGCCGCGACCTGCGCGGTGCCGAGCTGGAGCTGAGCTCCCACCCCCAGCCCGACCTGCACCGCAATCTCGCGTCCCTGCAGTTCGAGCAGGACCGCACCGGCGACAACCTCGCCACCAACCTGGGCCTGCGGCTGGGCCGGCTGTACGAGTCCACGCGTGACGAGCGGCTCAGCTATGTGGAGCTGCTGCGCGCGCGCGAAACCAAGGAGGACAGCGTCAACACCAACCTGGCCCTCTCCATCAACCAGCAGTGGATACGCCGCCGCCTGGACAGCACGCTGCTGCCCACCGAAGGCCACCAGGCGCTGGCCCTGGTGGGCGTGGGCTATGCGCGCGGCGGCGGCACGGCCGACAGCGGACCGTTTGGCCGCATGCAGTTCAAGCTGGGGGTCTACAAGCCGGTGGGGGGCTGGTATGCCTCCGCGCGCGCCGAAGTCGCCCAGGTCGTCACCCGTCACGAGGTGGGCGTGCCCGAGAAGCTGCTGTTCCTAGCCGGCGGCGACGAGTCCGTGCGCGGCTACGCCTACCGCAGCCTGGGGCCGAAGGACGATGACGGCAATGTCGTGGGCGGCCGCGTGCTCGCTACCGGCAGCCTTGAGATCGCCCGCCCCTTCACCATGAGCATGCCCAGCCTGTGGGGCGCCCTGTTCGTCGACGCCGGCAATGCCGCCTCGCGCTGGACCGAATACAAGGCCGTCGTGGGCTACGGCGCCGGCGTGCGCTGGCGCAGCCCCGTCGGCCCGCTGCGCGTGGACCTCGCCCGCGCGCAGGAGACGGGCAAATGGCGGCTGCACTTTAGTGTGGGGATCACGCTGTGAGGCGGTCCCTGCGCGTGCTGCGCGCCGGCCTGATCACGCTGGCGGTTCTCATCGCGCTGATCGTGGGTTTCATCGCCTGGCTGGTGGCCCGCCCCTCCGGCGGCGCCTGGCTGCTGGCCCACCTGCCCGGCGTGCAGATCGAGGCGCCCGAGGGCACGCTGATGGGCGACTTCAGCGCCCGCCGCCTCGTCATCACCTGGGCAGGCGGTTCGGCCGAGCTGCGCGGCCTGCGCTGGAAAGGCCTGGGCGTCGGCGCCAGTGACGGCGTGCTGCTGGCCCGCGAGTTGACGGTGGACGACGTGACCATACGCAGCCAGTCAAGCGGCACCCCACTCGTCCCGCCGCCCGACCTGTCCCTGCCGCTGGGCGTGCACGTCGCCAGCCTCAAGATCGGCAAGCTCGCCTGGGCACCCGACCAGGCCCCGCTGGTGGGCCTGGAGGCACAGCTCGACCTGCCCCGCCGCGGCACCCACCACATCCAGCTCAAGGCCGCCCGCTGGCAACACCTGACCCTTGCCGCCGACGCCAAGATAGAAAGCGCCGCGCCACTGCAGACCGACGCCACGCTGCGCGTGCAGCAGGCTGAAGGCACCGACCTCCCCTGGCAGGCCGTCGCCGCCGTGACCGGGCCGCTCGTCAAGCTCAAGGCCAAGGCCGAGCTGGAAGCCGCTCACCAGACGCTGAAGGCCGAAGGCGAGGTGCAGCCCTTTGCCCCCTGGCCCGTCAACGCCTTGGCCCTGCAGGCCGACAAGCTGGACCTGTCCGCCTTCGCCCCCAGCCTGCCGCGCACCGCGCTGACCGGCCAGGCCCAGCTCAAGGTGCCCGCCAAGGACGCCGAGGCCACGCTGCAGGCCGACCTGCACAACACTGCCGCCGGCCGCTGGGACCAGAAAGCCCTGCCCGTCAGCCGCCTCGTTGTTGCCATTGCCGGCCGGCCCGACCAGCCCACCAGCCTGCGCCTGACCGCGCTGGACGCCGAACTCCCCGGTGGCGGCCGTGTGCAAGGCAGGGGCCAGCGCGAAGCCGATGGCCGCTGGCAGCTCGATGTCAAAGTGCAAGGCCTGCGGCCGGAGGCGCTGGATGCCCGAGCCACGCCGGCAAGGCTGGACGGCCCATTCACTGTATCGGGCAGCAAGGATGGCCCGCTGAGCGCCAAACTGGACCTCACCGGCACGCTGGAAAAACGCCCACTGCGCCTGCGCGCCCAACTGAAGGGCCAGGGCACGAAGTGGCAGATCGAAGACGCCCAGCTCGCCAGCGGCGAGGCCACATTGCAGGCCAATGGCCAGGTGGACACCGCCGGCGCGGCGCAGCTGAAAGCCCAGGTGCGCCAATTCGACCCACACCTGCTATGGCGCAGCGCCCCCGACTCGCCCTGGGCCCGCCTGCCCGGCCCCACGCGCCTGAACGCCGATGCCGACATCGACGTGCGCGGCACCACGCCCGCCACGCTCAGCGGCAACGTCTACGCGCGCCTGCTGCCCGGCCAGTTCGCCGGCCTGGCCCTGGAAGGCCGCGTCAAGCTGCAACGCGAGCGCGCCGCCGACCCGGCCGCCTTCGACATCGACGCTCGCCTGGGCAACACCCGTGTGCAGACCACCGGCACGGCCAAGCCCGATGCCATCACCGGCACGGCCACGGTCAGGGCCGGCTCGCTGGCGGAGCTGAACCCGCTGCTGGCCTTGTTCCAGCAACAGCCCATCGCCGGCCAGGGCGAGGGCGAGGGCAGCTACCAGCTTGCCCGCACGCCCAAGGGCTGGCAGCTGGGCGGCAGCGGCAAGCTGGCCCTGACGCAAGCCAAGGCCATGGGCACGGCCATCGCCAGCGCCAAGGCGAGTTGGGAGCTGCCGCTGGCCGGTGCCGATGGCGACAGCCCCGTGGCGCTGTCGCTGGACGTTGCGCAACTGAAAGACCCGCTGGCCCAATTCACGAGCCTGAAGATCACCCTGCAAGGCCGGCGCAGCGCGCATGACGTGAAGGCGCAAGTCAGCGGCAAGATCCCTCGTGAACAGCAAGACCTGACCCTCAACGCCCAGCTCCAGGCCCGCGGCCGTTGGGACGGTGTCACCTGGACCGGCCGCGTCGCCAAACTGGACATCGGCCCCCTGCGCCCCAACACCCCCGCCCTGCTGGCCGCCAGCGACGTGGGCCTGCGCTGGACCAGCGACGGCCCGCGCCTGGAAGCCGAGCCCGGCCGCGCCGAGGTGGGCGGCGCCTTTGTGCGCTGGCAGTCGCTGAGCTGGTATGGCGGCGACAAGCCCGAGGCGCGCGCCGAGCTGCAGCTCGAAGACCTGGCCGTGGCCCCACTGATGGCGCGCTGGCAGCCCGACTTCGGCTGGGGCGGCGACCTGAAGGTCACCGGCCATGCCTCGCTGCTGCTGAACGACAAGTTGACGGCCGAGCTGCTGGTGGAGCGCCAGGGTGGCGACCTGAAAGTGACCGACGAGTTCGGCACCCGCGGCCTGGGCCTCACGGACCTGCGCGTGGCGCTGAACGTGCGCGACGGCATCTGGCGCTTCGCCCAGGGCGTGGCCGGCGCCGAGCTGGGCAGCTTTGGCGGCGCCGTGACGCTGCGCCCGCCCAAGCTGTGGCCCGACGCGCAAACGCCCGTGGAAGGCGTTCTGCAGGCCAACATCGCCCACCTGGGCACCTGGGGCAGCTGGGTGCCCGCGGGCTGGCGCCTGGGCGGCAAGGCCTCGGCCACCGTGCAGTTGAGCGGCCGCCTGGGCGCGCCCGACCTGACCGGCCGCGCCGAGGGCGAGGCCATTGCGCTGCGCCACCTGCTGTATGGCGTGGACGTGACCGACGGCCGCTTCACGCTGGACCTGAAAGGCCAGCACGCCGAGCTGTCGCGCCTGGAAGCCAAGGGCGGCGACGGCTGGCTGCGCGCCAGCGGCAAGGCCGAGCTGGGCGCGCAGCCCAGCGCCCACGTGCAGATCACCGCCGACAAGCTGCGCGTGCTGTCGCGCGTGGACCGGCGGCTGGTGGCCAGCGGCGAAGCCACGCTGGACCTGGACGCCAAGGGCATGAACCTGCAAGGCAAGCTGCGCGCCGACGAGGGCCTGTTCGACTTCAGCCGCGGCGACGCCCCCGCGCTGGCCGACGACGTCACCGTGCTGCGCGGCCCGCGCGATGCCACGCCCACCGCGCCACCCGCGCCGAAGGCCGTGCGCAACACGGTCGTCAACCTGGCCGTGGACTTTGGCCGCGACTTCAAGGTGCGCGGCCGCGGCCTGGCCACCACGCTGCGTGGCCAGCTGCAGGTCACGCAGAGCAACAACAGCCCGCTGCGCGTGGCCGGCAAGCTCGCCGCCGACGGCGGCCAATACGCCGCCTATGGCCAGAAGCTGGACATCGAGCGTGGCGACATCACGTTCACCGGCCCCTACGACAACCCCTCGCTGGACCTGCTGGCCGTGCGCCCCAACCTCGACATCCGCGTGGGCGTGCGCGTGGGCGGCACGGCGCTGGCGCCGCGCGTGGCCCTGTACTCCGAGCCCGAGATGGCCGACACCGACAAGCTGTCCTGGCTGCTGCTGGGCCGCGGCCCCGACGGCCTGGGCCGCACCGACACCGCCCTGCTGCAGCGCGCCGCACTCGCCCTGCTCAGCGGCGAAGGCGAAGGCCCCACCGGCAAGGTGCTGCGCAACCTCGGCCTGGACGAGCTGTCCCTGTCCCAGAGCGACGACGACACGCGAGCCACCATCGTGCGGCTGGGCAAGCAACTCTCAAAGCGCTGGTATGTGGGCTACGAACGCAGCCTCAACGCCACGACCGGGAGCTGGCAGCTCATCTACCGCGTTGCACAACGCTTCACGGTGCGCGCGCAAGGCGGGGACGACAACGCCCTCGACCTGATCTGGCAATGGAAGTGGAACTAGAACTGTTGGCCCCTCGCCCAGCCTTGCCCGGCTGAACGCGGGCAAGTCCAGTCGGTCCCCCGGGGGGACGGCGATGCTTGCGGCATTGAGCCGCAAGCACATCGCCATGGCGGGCCGGCTCGGGAGCGGCCCAGCGCTCGGCCCGAAATGCCCATGCGGCAAGTCTGTAGGACACGGCCCCGTCCACGCCGCCGTTACAAACACCGGCACTCCAGCACCGTCCTACAAATCCTTCCTTGCGGCGTACATCCGCTCACAGGAGCTGCCTACACCAGCCCCAAAGCGCCAGGAGCACATTGAACTCCATCAACTGCCAAGGCGCAGTTGCCCCGTTGGAGGTTCACCATGACCCAGTTCCGGCTTACACAACTCCCTGAAGAAGGTTCGCCCGAATTCATGACCCTTGCCGCTCCGGCTTCCCTGCCGGTTCCGCAGACCGCGTCCAAGGCGATCGTCGTCGACGCGTTGGCGGACGACCCCGAGCCCACCCACCTGCTGCACTTCGAGCCGCTGGGTGCCCAAGGCGCGGGCCTGGACATCCCCTGCGACCCGCAAGGCCGCGTGGGGCTGGATGCGTTGGGCGACAAGCTGCGCAACGACTACTTCTTTGCGCGCGCCCTGATCGGCTGCCTGTTCGCCCGGCCCACGGTACGCACCGCCATGCCGCTGATGCACGCCTGATTCGACGCCTGAGCGATCGGCGTTGTCCTACAGCCCTACCCCGACTGGGCCCACAAGTCCTGTCACGGTCCTCCCAGAGGATGCCGGCCATGTTGAAGACTGCACTTACGACCTTGTTTGCACGCCCCCTGCCCGTGGCTGATGACCAGCACGTCGACGCCGACCTGGACGTCTCCCTGAGCACCCCATCGACGCTGGTCGTCAACGCCCAGCTCGAACTCGCCGACGGCGACCAGCGCAGCATGGACCTCGCCCTCGTCATCCCGCGCTCGCAATGCCGTGGCGAGCGCCCGCGACTGGCCGCGCTGCTGGACGCCGCCCAAGCCGCCGTGGCCCGCGCCACGCGCGGCGGCACGCTGCACCAACCCCGCCGCGTGCTGACGCAGGTGGCCGGCCAGCCTTACCTGATCCCGCTCTTCGAATTGGCCTGACGGCTACTTCGATCGCCCATCGAAGTGGGTGATCTGGAGAGCGTTGAGATCAACGCCTTCGAGGCAGCGAACATTGATCGCAGCCATCGCCTCGCCCGAGGGGGCGGGAGCCTCGCCATAGGGATGGATGCCGCAGGTCGGGCAGAAGCGGTGCCGGATCACGTGCTTGTTGAACAAATAAGTGCTTGCGTTCTCGTCCGGCGTCTGGAGGCGCAGCGCCGCATGCGGCACAAACCACATCAGCGTGCCCTTGCGCTGGCAGATGGAGCAGTTGCAAGACATCGCCGACGTGAATTCGCCCTCGACCTCGAACTTGATGCGGCCGCAGTGGCAGCTTCCCTGGTGCGTCATATCAGACCTCTTGCGTGTCGGTTTGTTGAAGGTACTCGCCCAGGCGATCCATGCCCGGCACCCAGCCGCGCTCGTGGTTGGCCCGCGCCTGGTCGTCAAAGAACCTGTCGTGCACGAACAGCATCAGCGTACCGCCGTCCTGCTCGGTGAAGTCGATGCTCACGCTTGACACCCGCTCCGGCGTGCTCTGCCAGGCCCAGGTGAAGGACAGCCGCCGGTGCGGCGCCACCTCCAGGTACTCGCCCGACACGTCGTGCGTCTCGCCCCCCGGCACACGCGACACGATGCGGTAGCGGCCACCCACGCGCAGGTCCACCTCGGCCTCGCCCGTGGAGCCCGGCCGCATGCCGCCAAACCACAGGCTCAGCGCTTGCGGCTCGGTCCACGCCCGCCAGACTTTCTCGGCGGCTTGGGGGTAGTGCCGCTCGATGCGGACTTGGGCTTGCTGTTCGGTGGTGGACATGGGTTGACTTCCTCTTGGTGGTACAGGTAACGGCCGAGCGCGTCGAGCTGCTCGCCCCAGAAACGTTCATAGCGCTGCACCCAGGCCGCGGCGGCCTCCAGCGGCGCGGCATCCAGCTCGCAGCGCACCACGCGGCCCTCCTTGGCCCGCGCGATGAGGCCCGCGGCCTCCAGCACGGCCAGGTGCTTCATGAAGCCCGGCAGCGACATGCCATGCGGCTGGGCCAGCTCGCTGACGCTGGCACCGCCAGCGGCATCCAGCTGCTCCAGCACACGGCGGCGCGTGCCGTCTGCCAGCGCGGCAAAGACGAGGTCGAGCTGCGTGTCTTGTTTGTTAACCATTTGGTTTAGTATTTCCGCGCAAGGCCGGCTTGTCAAGTGCTTGAGTGATGTAGTTCACCCAGCGCGGCTGAAGACCGCTGAGGCACGGCGTTATCGGTGAATCCGCTGCAGGGGTGGGGCTCAAGAATTTCCTCACCCCTTCAAGGAGCCCCGCCATGCACATCAAGCCTCCCACCTCTTCTCCCGTCTCCGCCCCTCAAGCCACCAAGCCAGCCCCCGCCGCAGCCAACAAGGGCGGCGACTTCGCCCAACTGCTGAAGACGGCGCAGGCCGACACGCCCGCCCCTTCGCAAACCTCGGCGCAAACCCAGGCCTGAGGCCATGAAGACGCTTGCCACGCTCACCGGCAGCGGCCAGGCCGACAAGGGCAACAACAAGGCGGCCGCGCAGAGCCCGCAACACGTCTGCCCGCGCCGGCCCAACGAAGCGTCCATCTCCATCCCCAAGCTGGGCGTCACCGTCAGCATCAGCGCGCAAGGCCTCAGCGCCGCGGCAGACCTGGCCCACGGCGCCGTCAAGCTGGGCAACGAAGGCGCGCAGCTCGTGGGCAAGGCAGCCCAGGCCATCTCCGATGCCACGGGCACCGTGGCCGAGGCCGGCGTGGTGGCTGCGTTGACGGGCGGCGCCCTGCTGGCAGCCCTGTGATGCGCTCAGCCGCTCTCTCCCTGCTGGCCGCGTCCCTCACCGGCTGCTCCATGCTGTCCCCCATGGTGGGTTGGGAGCTGGTCAAGACCGGCGGCTCCGCGGCCCTGGCCTACCAGCCACCCAAGCCCAGCAACACCGTCCACCACGGCGACGCGCCGGTCAAGGACGTCTGCGTTGAATACAACCGCGACATGCCGCTGGACGAGCTGGTGCCCGCGCTGCAAGCCGAGCTCAAGAGCCAGGGCGTGGAGAGCCGCGTGTACGACGTGGGCTCGGGCCAGCACGGCTGCGCCCACTGGCTGCGTTACGTGGGCAGCATCGAATGGGGCGTACCGCCCCTGGGCCACGAGCACCGCGCCTACCTCAGCAACGCCGCCTTGAGCCTGCACCGCGCCGATGGCCGCCTGCTGTCCAGCAGCGCCTATGCCGGCGACTCGGGCCTGGGCCGCTGGGCCAGCACCCGCAAAAAGATCGCCCCGGTCGTCAAGGCCCTCATCACCGGCTTCGAATCATGACAACCCACCGCCTCATCGCCACCGCCGCCTGCGCCCTGCTGGCCGCCTGCGCCTCCACACCGCCCAGCCTCGTCAACGGCCCGCTCATCGCCGCGCCGCAGCCCGCACCCATGTTCCTGGAGCAGCCCAGCAACGGCGCCATCTTCCAGGCCCACATGGCCAACACCACGCTCTTCTCCGGCGAGCGCCGGCCTCGCGCCATCGGCGACACGATGAAGGTGGACATCGCCGAGAACGTGCGCGCCATCCAGAAGCAGACCGGCGAAACCAGCCGCGAAAGCAAGCTCGCCACCAAGGGCCCCGGCACCGCCAAACCCGGCGGCCCGCTGGCGGCCATCGTCAACATCGACGCCACGGCCTCGGGCAGCGACTCCTTCAAGGGCGCCGGCAACGCCGAGACGGCCAACAGCTTCAACGCCCAGCTCGCCGTCACCGTCATCAACGTGCTGCCCAACGGCAACCTGCTCGTGGCCGGCGAACGCAGCATGGGCCTGAACGGCGGTGTCAACACGCTGCGCTTCTCCGGCATCGTCAACCCGCGCGACATCGGGCCCGGCAACGTCGTCGCCTCGCGCGACGTCGTCAACGCCAATCTCGAGAACGTGGCCCGCGGCGACATTTCCGAGGCCGCCTCGCGCAGCTGGCTGCAGCGCGTGCTGTCGCGCTCTCTTTCCATCTGGTAGGGCCAGTCCCGTCAAGCCCTTTACGTGGGCTCCCAACGGCCCAACTCCACAGATCGCACTCGCGCACCTGCCCCTACAAACCGGGGCCCCATCATGAAGAACAGACGCAACCCAGCGCCGCAAGAGCCCGGCGACCACTGGCTGTCCAACGGCCAGGTCAAGACCTACCGCCGCGGCCAACGCATCATCGAAGCCGGCACCGCCCTGGGCGACTGGGTCGCCATCAGCCGCGGCGCGGCCTACCTCGTTTCGCAGGTGGCACCCGGCACCCGCGTGGCCGTGGCCGCGCTATGGCTGGGCGACGTCATCGGCGGCGAGTCGCCGCTGGGCAAGCTCGCCGCACGCTACGACGTGACCGCCCTCGTGGACGTCACCACCATCAACATCCCGCTCGCCCAGGTCCAGGCCGACACCGCCCAGCCGGACACCGGTCAGCTCTACACGGCAACAGCCAGCCGCCTGCACGGCCAGATCTCCATGCGCCTGGCCGGCAACGGCCTGCAACGCCTCGTCAGCGTCATGGCCACCCTCGCCACGGCACTCGCCCCCCACGACCGCACCCGCCACGCCGACCGTCTGGCACTGCCCATCGCCCAGGCCTGCATCGGCCAGCTCTCGGGCCTCTCGCGCCGCCAGACCTGGATCTACCTCGGCCAGCTCAGCCACAAAGGCTGGGTCGCCACGGCACGCAGCAAGGTCACCCTCGAAGGCCTCACCGCCTGGCTCGCCCTGATGCAGGAAGTCGAGGCCGCCGGCATCGAATGCATCGCCACGCTGGAGCAATGCGACGCCACGCTGCTGCGCCTGAGCGCCGAGGCCATCGCGAGGCCTTGATAGGCCATGAGAGAATCCGCGCCGCCCTGGCAGAGCGTTGCTCACCCGGGCTGCTCTCTCCGTAGTTCAATGGATAGAACGGCCGCCTCCTAAGCGGCAGATACAGGTTCGATTCCTGTCGGAGGGACCACAAACAGCCCCCACTACATTTCAGGCGCTGGCGCTATGGCTTGACTCGTCCTTGGTCAGGCCCATGTCGGCCACCGTCGCGATGGTCGTATCGTTCGACCACCACGCCGGCCTTGTCGGTCGTGCGCGAATCAGCTCGTGCGGCCGACGCGTCGGCGGGTCCAGCCAAGACCAGCCAGCGCCAGGCCGGCGAGCGCCAGGGCCGAGGGCTCCGGCAGGCGGCCATCGTCGAGCGCGGTGACGGCAAAGTCCCAGTTCGTGAGGCCGGTGCTCGTCCCGAAGCCGCCGCCGGTCCTGTCGAACACGAAATTGTTGGTGGGCCAGCCAGGATTCCGATTCGACACGCTGGTATCGGCGATGAAGAGCAGCACATCCCTGTGGCTCCAAGCTCCGCCGAAAAATATGTCCATGCCGGAGAAGGTGCCGGAGATGATCTCCGCGAAATCGAGTTTGCCGTCACCCGTGTCATTGAAATCGACGCTGAAGTTCGTGACGAGGGCCGTGTTGTTCGAGGTCGCGGTGAAGCGCATCAGGCCCGCCGACGCGGGGCCGGCGGCGCCAAGGGCGCAGGCGACAATTGCCGCGCCGACCAGCGAACGCATGGGAGAACACTTGATATCGCTCATGGCTCCGACCCTCCAGTTGGTGGGCGACCACTACGCATTTAGCGTGCCACGCTTAAGAATCAAGTACTTACGCTCATCCTGCGCGTGAACTGGAAAATCTATCGACAGTCGGCTCGGAAGTTTTGAGGGTCAGGCTGATGCATCAGGGCGGCGAGGTCGGTAGAACCAGTTGCCGGGACGACGGACGCCTCATTGCGGCTGTGCCGAAGCGGGCGCTCGACTCGCTTGTCTGGGAGCCCCGGCGCTCCTGGCCGTTCCTGCCGGGAGTGACGTGCGCCAGCTGCACTGAACCCGGTGCGCGCTGCTGCGGCCAGCCCCGCTGAGGGCTGTCAGCGTGTCCTCAGGGTCATTGGGATTCCAAGTCGGATTTCGCGCTGCGCTCCCCCGGCCAGAGAAGCACGGCCAGCGCGATGACTGCGTTGAGCACCGCGATGGCCACCAGAATGTCGGGACCGTGCTGCGCTGGCCCGGCAGGATCCTCAATCACCCATAGGGAGGCAGCGCTGGTGCGCAAGCCTGTGGCGTCCTGAACCAAGTTGGTCGCAACGTGAAGGCCCAGCGCGAGCGGGAGGCTGCGCCAGCGGGCGAAGACCGCCCCGAAGAGGAGCGCTGCAGTGAAGACGACGGACAGAACGCTAAGCCAGGGCAGGCCCGCCTGCAGGTGCAGCAACGCGAATGCGCCGGACGTGGCGAGGGTCGCGGCAACGGCTCCCCAGGCCGATGCCAACCGAAGAAACAGGTAGCCGCGGTAGACCAGTTCCTCGCCGATGTTGTTGAACAGGTGGAACAAGCAGGCCAGCAGCAGCGCAACCCCGTTGAAGGCTGGGTTGGCGTGCCAGGTGGCCCCGGTGACCAGGGTGACGACGCCCATCCAGAGTGCGGCCAGGCCCGTGCCGGCCACGAACCCTGCTGCAAAAATGGCAATGGGCCGCTGGCCCCGGCCAAGCCCCAGGACGGTGACCGGCCAACCCTCCGCGCGCAGGGTGCGAGCAGTCAGCCAAGCCGTCGTGGCGGCAAGGACAAGGACGGGAATGACGCCCGCGGTGGGGCTGTGCAGGCCTGTCGGCTGGAAGTTCAGCAGGAACAGGTACAGAAAGATGCACGCAAGGGCGCCGAGCAGAAAAAGAACCGGGCGTTTCCACGACAAGGCCGCACCTCCAGTGTTGGAAGCAGTATGCACAAGCGGCTGGCCACGCTGAACTCAATGGCGAAGAACTCCGGGCCAGGTCTTATCTGGCGCCCCCATGACCCTGACCTCTGAACCGCATCCTCTCCCGAGTGCGGCTCACCACGCTCCCTTGCCCACCTGGCTCACCTGGAGAGCGACTGCCCGCGCAGCATGCCGGCATGACTCAAGCGCCCCAACCCATCAACCCCCTGCCCCCTGAGCCCTTTACCCACACCGACAACGGCATCCTGGCCCGCGTGCCCGGGGAGTACATCGCCAAAGCCGGCCGCTCGTTGCCCGACGCCGCCACGGCGCCCGAGGAGCGGATGCGCGTCGAGATCGACGCCGGCTGGGCGGGCCGTGTGCGGCTGACGTTCACGAAGTTCCGTTACCGCCGCCCCAAGGCCAAGTCGTCGTACGTGTTCTGGAACTGCAAGCATGCCGAAGCGGTTGAGCCTGCGGCCCAGGCCGCTCCCGACGCGAGCTGATGCGGGTTCAGCGCCTGGGAACGCAGGCCACCAAGACCTGGACGGACGAGCAGCGTGCGTGTGCTGCGGTGCTGCTGCACGCCGCGATGATCGATGAGGACGCCCAGCGGCTCGCGGAGCGTCTGGCAGGGAACGAGGCGGCGTTGGAAGCCGTTCGCCTGGCCCGCCTGGAGGCGCAAGCGGGCGCACGGGCCGCGCGTGAGCAGCGTGCGCTGGAGGCGCTGGCGTGCATCAGCGATGCCCGCGCCCGGCTGCTGCACGGCGCCACGCGAGGGCTGGGGATGGACTCCGGCAACGCGGCCCGGTTGACGAGCCAGCTCATGAACAACGTCAGGCATGCGCGGCACCGGGAAGCGGACGCCCAGGTGCCGGCGCTGTGGGCGCGGATGAGGGCGGAGGGCAGGTCTAAGAACTGGGCCGCCAAGGCCATCGCGCTTCAGCTGCACCTGGCGGAGAGCACGGTGCGTGCGAAGCTCAAGGGGCTGTAGCTGCGTGGTTCGGCGGCGGCTCATACTGCGGCATGAAACTCATCCTCGCTGTTCACTTCGATGGCATGCAGGCCACTGTGGCCGCCGTGGCGTTCGACGCCTGGGATGCGGCGGAAGCGACAAAGACCTACGTCTCGCGCATCGCCCATGTCGACAAGGCCGTGAAAGGAGAGCTCGACCTGAGGGAGCTGCCCTGCGTGATGCAGCTGTTGCGCGAGCACAGCCTGGAGCCCGAGCTCATCCTGGTTGAAGGCTTTGTCCATCTGGATGCCGACGAAACGCCGGGCTTTGGCCAGCACCTGTATCAGGCACTGGGCGGCAGGGTGCCCATCGTCGGTGTGTCGAAGAAAGGCCTGCCGGGCCTGTCGGTGCAGTTCGAAGTCATGCGGGAAGAGGAAGCGCCGCCGCTGTTCGTGACGTGCGCGGGCATGGATATTGGCGCGGCCAAGGTGCGGCTGCGGGCCATGCACGGCAGGAAGCGTGTGCCCACGCTCATGAAGCTCGCCGCTCGCCTGGCGAAGAACGAGGCTGGTTCCCAGCCGTAGCAGCTCACCGGGGGTGCGCTCCGAAGCGCCCATGCATGCTCCGCAGCGGCCATGGATGCGCCGCTGCACAAGCAGTGCAACCGCGACGTGCAGCGCATGAAGCTGTGGCTGTACTTCCACCGCGCCAGCCAGCAGTTCTGTAGGTCGCCGGACCGGCGGCCGGTGCCGTTGGTGGACTACAGCGGCGTGCCGGTTGTAGCTTCGGTGGGGGCGGTGACGGTGGCTGACTGAGGCGCTAGGGCAGCTTTGCAACATTGCCGGTTCGCCACAAGCGCGGCACCTCGTCGGCCATGCGCACCTCGTACGCGGCCTCGGGAACCCGGAACACCCAGGCGCGGAGGTGCTTCATGCAAAGCCGCGGGGCGTCAGTCGCGGTCCCGGACGTTTGCAGCCAGTCGTACGCCAACGTGATGTGCGAACCGGAGACATCCCATTTCGGATTGACGGGGATCCACGCGCCGCAGGGCGCCGGGTGCTCGATGAGGACCTCAAGGTCGCCCTCGGACCAGCGAACGCCGGTGATCTGCGGCTGGCTCTGGCCCGCGTCCAGCGGCGTCTCGGGCTTGTACTGGCCCACTTGCAAGCGCTGCTCAGCCGGCTGCGCCATCGAAGCCGTCGCAGCCACGGCAAGCCCGATGGCGATAGTGCGTCCGATCACGAAACCCTCCTCCAGGCAACTGGGGCCTGTCGACACGACGGCCCTAGCCTACCCTCACCCGCGTGCGCAGGTACACGGCGATCTGTATCGGCGCGGAGACCGCGTTGTCGGGGTCGGGCGCCATGCGCTGATCGGCGCGCATGACGAAGCGGTCGAAGCGCGGGTTGCGGCCAAGGTAGGCGATCACCAGCGGCGCGAAGCTAGTGAGCGTGGTCATGAAGTCCAGCTCCTCCTGGTCGCCGTTGACCAGCGCATCGAGTTGCGCCATGTCTTCGGTCCGGGGCAGCAGGTCCGACAGCAGCGCTTTCGCCTTGGCGGCGAAAGCCTTCAGCGCCGCGTGGCTGTCCACCACCAGGTCGCGTTCGCCGACGAAGGTGGAGAACTTCAGCCTGGCCGTCGGATGGTTGGCGTCGTGCGGGGTGAACTTCTGGATCACGTGCTCCACCCGCTTGTCGCGCACTTCAAGCCAGATATCGCAGGTGTAGCCGCTGCTCGGGTCGTACTCATCGCGCTGCCAGACGAAGGGGACGAGGCACTGCGTGCCCAGCGCGTTTGTTCGCAGCAAGCAGTCCCACGCTTCGCCTCGCGGGGTCGCCGCCACGCGTGCGAAGCCGAGCGGCGCCAAGGCGTCGGCCAGCGCACCGGCCAGGAGCGCCTCCATTTCATTGCGGGTCTGCGGCAATGGCATCTCGGGTGCGGAGCAAGTTGGGGATGAAAGCCGGCCGCGATCGTACGGGGCCCGGCGCCCTCACCCCCAGCTTGCAGCCGCCTTGCCGACGCCTGACGCGGCGCTGAGCCGTACATGCCAGCAAACTGAATGCACCGCGCCCACGGCTAGAGTGCTTGCGCCGCCCGCTTGGGGTGGATCAGCAGGCCCGGCGTTTCGGGTGTGTCCATGCCCGTCGTCCGCCCCCTGTCACTTTGCATCGCCCTGTATGGCGTCGCCTGCACCGCCCATGCCGCGGGCAGCCTGCTGCTGCTCGACGCACCACCGGCCGAGGCGACCTGGTCCGGCGGGCTGTCCGTGCGCGGCTGGCCGCGGGCGCCGGGCAGCGCCCGCCAGCGTGACAGCCTGCTGCCCGCGGTCGACTACGAATCTCCCAACGGTATCTTTGCCGCCACCGACGAAGGCCTGGGCTGGAACATGGCGCCCAAGCTGCTGGAAGGCGACGCGGCCAAGGACTGGCAGTTCGGTGCGCGCTTGTGGCCGCAGGCAGGCCGGCCGCGGCGAGAGTCGCCGCCGGGCGTCGAGAGCCTGGGCACGCGCATCGTGGGCGAGGCCTTTGCCAATGTGCAGGTGCTGCCGGTGCTGCTGCTCCAGTCGGGCCTGTCGGTCGGCAGCGGCCGGCGTCACGACGGCGCGCAGCTCGAACTGGGCGTCACCAGCGGCATCCCCGTGGGCGACGACCTGATTGCCGTGAGCCTGGCCACCACCTACGCCAACGCGGCGCACCTGCGCGGCACCTTTGGCGTGCGTCCCAGCGAGGCCAGCAGCAGCGGCTTGCCGGCGTGGCGGCCGGGCAGCGGCTGGCAGGACTGGAGCGTGGCGCTGAGCGGGGAACACAAGTTCACGCCGGACTGGTCGGTCAGCGGGCAGTGGCTGCATGCCCGCCTCATTGGCCAGGCGGGCAACTCGCCCTTGGCCCACACGCGCGACCAGCCGTCGTTCATTGTCAGCCTCTGGCATCGCTTCTAGATGCACGACATCCTGCTGTACGCGCTGCCCGTCTTCGGGCTGCTCATGCTGGCCGAATGGGCCTGGAGCCGCCGCCAGGGCCGTGAGAGCTACGGCCTGGCCGACACGCTCAGCAGCCTGAGCCAGGGCTTGCTGAGCCAAGCCGTCGCCATCATCACGCCGCTGTTCCAGACGGGCCTCTATGCCGGCGTGCACAGCCGCTTCGCCTTGCTGCCGGCCACGCTGTGGCATGGCGCTTTCAGCTGGGTGCTGGCCGTCGTCATGTACGACTTCTGCGACTACTGGCTGCACCGCACCAGCCACGAGAGCGCCCTCTTCTGGGCCGCGCATGCGGTGCACCACCAGAGCGAGCACTTCAACCTCAGCACCGCGCTGCGCCAGGAGAGCCTGTACCCCATCATGGGCGCGCCCTTCTTCCTGCCCATGGCGATGCTGGGCGTGCCGACGGCCCACTACGCGCTGGCCGGCATGGTGGTGCTGCTGTACCAGTTCTGGATACACACCGAGCACATCGGCCGCCTGGGGTGGCTGGACGGCGTGTTCTCCACCCCCTCCAACCACCGCGTGCACCACGCCGTGAACGCGCCTTATCTGGACCGCAACTACGGCGCCATCCTCGTGCTGTGGGACCGCCTGTTCGGCAGCTTCGCGCCCGAGCGCGAGCCCTGCGTCTACGGCACCGTCAAGCCGCTGGCGAGCTGGCGCCCGCTGTGGGCCGTGGGGCAGTTCTATGCGGAGATGGAGCGGCGCATGCGGGCCACGCCGCGGTGGGCGGACAAGCTGCGCGTGATCTACAAATCGCCGGGGTGGATGCCGCCGGGGGCGGCGCTGCCTCAGGTCGACGCCGAGGCCAGGCTGGCGCTGCCGCGCTTCGCCCCCGCCATTGCGCGCTGGGCACAGGTCGCGGCCAGCGGGCTCTTCGTCGCGCTGACGGCGGGCACGGGCGTGTGGCTGTGGTTTGCGGATGACGTCTCCAGCGGGGCCAATCTGGGCGCCGCGGCAGCACTCACCGCGGGCTTGTGGGGCGTTGGCGCGCTGCTGTCAACAACAACACCCCAGCGCGTGAGCCCTCAGGACACGACCAGCCGGTAGCGCGGCTCGGGCGACGTGCCGTCCAGTTCCACCGTGACCGTCGCGTTGGCGTTGTCCGTCGTCACGGGGCCCGCCGCCACGCCGTCGACGTCTGCCTCGATCACGAAGCTGCCTTCAAGGGCCAGCGTGCCTGGCGGCGACGAGGCAGGCACCACCACCTGCCGCACCGGCACCTCGCCGATGCTCACCACGAACTTGACGGCGTCTGCGGTGGCGTTCTTGAAGGTCCACTGGTTGGCGGCCGGCGAAGGCTCCACGAACAGGTGAAACACGGAGGTCTGCTGCCCGTCTTTCGCGAGGATGCGCGCGACGAAGGTGCAGGCCGCGTCGCCCTGGATCGGCTCAGCCGCGTAGACGTTGCCGTCCCACGCCACCACGGCCTGGGCGGCACGGTTCGTCGGCACCGCCACCCCGGAGCCCGGCGCGAGCCGGGTGGGCGAGGCGAGGACCTGGTCGCCCACGCGCACGGTGAACCGCGCAATGGCGGCGGTGTCGTTCTTCAATGTCAGGGCACTCATTGGGACCTCCTCGATGAATATATGCGGGGCACGAAGGCCAACCTGTGCCTGCCTGTAAAACACACCCAGCGCATAAGCAACGCAACTTTCCTTCGTTCCCCCAACAAGCGCCTATCCCTATCGTGCAAAGCCTGACATCACCCAGGCCACCATGCACATCACCAGCATCTCCGGCAGCCCCAGCGAGCGCTCGCGGTCCGCGTGGCTGACGCAGTTCGCGCTGACCCGCCTTGAAGGCGTCGCCACGCGCAGCGAGCACATCGCCGTGCGCGAGCTGCCGGCCGAGGCGCTGCTGGCGGCGGATGCGCAGGACCCGGCCATTGCGCAAGCCGTGCAGTCCGTCGCCGGCGCGGGCCTGGTCATCGTGGGCACTCCTATCTACAAGGCGGCGTACTCGGGCCTGCTCAAGCTCTTCCTGGACCTGCTGCCGCCCGAGGCGCTGCGGGGCAAGAGCGTGCTGCCGCTGGCCACCGGCGGCAGTGCGGCCCACTTGCTGGCGCTGGACTACGCGCTCAAGCCCGTGCTCTCCGCCCTGGGCGCCCGCCATGTGCTGGACGCCGTGTTCGCGACAGACGCGCAGTTGCAACGCCATGAATCGGGCGGCTATGTGCCCGAGCCCGACCTGCTGACAAGGCTGGACCGCGCGCTGGAACCCCTCGCGCCACGAATGCGCGCCGAGGCAGCGCTCAGCTGTCGGCGCTGACCGCCCCCAAACACACCACCGCTTGTCTCCTCGCCCCGCCCCGATCGGGCAACGGCGATTTCATCCCGGCGCCTCCGGTGCCGATCGGGTGCGCCCGAGCGCCGGGATTTTTTTCAAGGACACATCATGATTTTTCGCTCCCTGCTCCGCTGGACCGCGCCGCTCGTGCTCGCGGCGTTCAGCTTCCACGCCAACGCCCAGTCAGGCACCGCCCTTCGCATCGGCTTCCAGAAATCCGCCAGCCTCTTGACGCTGCAAAAGTCCACCGGCTCGCTGGAGAAGCGCCTGGCGCCCCTGGGCGTGAACGTCAAATGGGTGGAGTTCCCCGCCGGCCCGCAGTTGCTGGAGGGCTTGAACGTGGGCGCCGTGGACGTGGGCTTCGTGGGCGAGGCGCCGCCCATCTTTGCGCAGGCGGCCGGCGCCAAGTTCGTCTACATCGGCTTCGACCCCGCGGCCCCCGAGGCCGAGGCCATCGTGGTGCCCAAGGACTCGCCCATCAAGACGCTGGCGGACCTGAAGGGCAAGAAAGTCGCGCTGAACAAGGGCAGCAACGTGCACTACCTGCTCGTGAAGGCGCTGGAGAAGCAGGGGCTGAAGTACGGCGACGTGCAGGTCACCTTCCTGCCGCCGGCCGATGCGCGCGCGGCCTTCGAGCGTGGCGCGGTGGACGCCTGGGTGATCTGGGACCCCTTCCTCGCTGCGGTGGAGAAGCAGAGCGGCGCCCGCCTGCTGCTGGACGGCCGCGGCATCGTCAACAACTACGCCTACTACCTGGCCGAGCGCGGCTATGCGCAGCAGCACCCGCAGGTCATCCAGGCGCTGTTCGACGACAGCCAGGCGCAGGCCGCGTACGTGAAGGCCAACACCAAGGCGGCAGCAGCCGTCGTCGCGCCGCTGCAAGGCCTGGAGCCCGAGGTCGTGGAGAAGAGCCTCACGCGCTACCAGTTCGGCGTGAAGCCGCTGACGCCTGCGGTGGCGGCCGAGCAGCAGAAGATTGCCGACGTGTTCCATGCGCTGGGCCTGATCCCCAAGCCCATCCGCGTGGCTGACGCCCTCCCTGCCAATGTTGCGGGTACCGCCACCGTCGCGGAGGCTGCGCGATGAGCACCCACACCACCCGCCGCGCGGCCATCGCCGTCCTCGCCACCACGGCTGCCGCCTGGCGCCATGCACGCGCCGACGCGTCTGCGCAACTTCGCATCGGCTTCCAGAAGGGCTCCCTCAACCTCGCGCTGCTGAAAAGCTACGGCCTGCTGGAGCAGCGCCTGCCCGGCACCCGCGTGCAATGGACGGAGTTCCCCGCCGGCCCGCAGTTGCTCGAAGCCCTGGCCCTGGGCAGCGTGGACCTGGGCGCCACCGGCGACGCACCGCCCGTGTTCGCGCAGGCGGCGGGCAAGGACGTCGTCTACGTGGGCGCCGAGCCGCCCAAGCCCGACAGCTCCGCGCTGCTCGTCAAGCCCGACTCTCCACTGAAGACACTGGCCGACCTGAAGGGCAAGCGCATTGCCTTGCAGAAAGGCAGCAGCGCCCACTTCCTGACCGTGCAGGCCGTCAAGCGCGCGGGCCTGACCTGGGGCGACATCCAGCCCGTGTACCTCGCACCGGCGGAAGCACGCGCCGCCTTCGAGCGCGGCTCGGTGGACGCCTGGGCCATCTGGGACCCGTACTACGCCGCGGCAGAGATCACCGGCGAACTGCGCGCGCTGGCCACCAGCCGGGGCCTGACGAACAACAACACCTTCTACCTGGCCTCCAAGGCGCTGAGCCAGCAGCCGGCGCTGGTGAAGACCATCTTCCAGGCCCTGACCGACACCGACAACCGCGCCCGCGCCGACCGCAAGGACGCCGTACAGCGCTATGCCGACTTCGCCGGCCTGCCGCTCGCCACCGTCTACCGCATGGTGGAGCGCCGCGGTGCCGCACCGGTGGGCCCGCTAACCGCGCCGCTCATCAACGAACAGCAGCAGGTGGCCGACGCCTTCGCCGAGCTGGGCCTCATCCCCCGCGCCATCCGCGTGGCCGACGCCGTCGCCACTTCCTTCCGCAAGGCCTGAGCATCATGAAGATCTTCTGGTTCATCCCCACCCACGGCGACAGCCGCTACCTCGGCACCTCGCGCGGCTCGCGCGTGGCGGACCTCGCCTACTTCAAGCAGATCGCCATCGCCGCCGACAGCCTGGGCTACGAGGGTGTGCTCATCCCCACCGGCCACTCCTGCGAGGACTCGTGGATGGTGGCGGCCAGCCTCATCGACACGACCCGGCGGCTGAAGTTCCTCGTCGCGCTGCGCCCCGGCCTCGTGGCCCCCACGCAGAGCGCCCGCATGGCCGCCACGCTGGACCGGCTCTCCGGCGGCCGCGTGCTCGTCAACCTCGTCACCGGCGGCGACGCCAACGAGCTGGCCGGCGACGGCCAGTTCCTGGACCACACGGAGCGCTACGCACAGTCCACCGAGTTCATCCGCATCTGGCGCGAGGTCATTGCATGCTCGCACGAGGGGCGGCCGTACGACTTCGACGGCGAGCACTTGAGCGTCAAGGGCGCCAAGCTGCTGTTCCCGCCCGTGCAGGCGCCCTACCCGCCCGTGTTCTTCGGCGGCTCCTCCGGCCCCGCGCACGACCTGGCGGCGGAGCAGGCCGACACCTACCTGACCTGGGGCGAGCCGCCCGCCGAGGTGGCCAAGAAGGTGGCCGACGTGCGCGCCCGCGCTGCCGCCCACGGCCGGCGCCTGCAATACGGCATACGCCTGCACGTCATCGTGCGCGAGACCGAGGCGCAGGCCTGGGACGCGGCGACCGAGCTGGTCTCGCAACTCGACGAAGCGACAGTCGCCGCCGCGCAGGCGCGCTTTGCCAGCATGGACTCGGTCGGCCAGCGCCGCATGGCCGAGCTGCACCGCGGCAAGTTCAACCGCGCCAACGTGCGCGAGGGGCTGGAGATCTCGCCCAACCTGTGGGCCGGCGTGGGCCTGGTGCGCGGCGGCGCGGGCACGGCCCTGGTGGGCAACCCGCAGCAGGTGGCCGAGCGCATCCAGGAGTACGCCGAGCTGGGCCTGGAGCACTTCATCCTCAGCGGCTACCCGCACCTGGACGAAGCGCACCGCTTTGCGGAGCTGGTGTTCCCGCTGCTGCCGGTGGCCTTGCGCGAGCGACTGAGCGGCCCGTCGGGTGAGCTGATGGCCCACGGGTTGGTGCCCAAGCAGGTCGCCGCGAGCTGACCATGCTGAAGCAGCGCCTCCTGCCCTGGCTGCTGCCCGCAGCCATCCTCGTTGCCTGGGAGCTGGCCTCGCGCAGCGGCGTGCTGTCCGCGCGCATCCTGCCCGAGCCCGCCGCGGTGCTGGCCGCGTTCTGGCAACTGCTGCGCTCGGGCGAGCTGGCGCATCACGTGGCCGTCAGCACAGTGCGCGCGTTCTCGGCGTTAGCGCTGGGCGGTGGCCTGGGCCTGCTGCTGGGCCTGGTCACCGGCACGTGGAAGGGCGCCGAGGCCGTGCTGGACACCACGTTGCAGATGCTGCGCAACATCCCGGCGCTGGCCTTGATCCCGCTCGTCATCCTGTGGTTTGGCATCGACGAGGCGGCCAAGCTGGTGCTGGTGGCGGTGGGCGTGTTCTTCCCCGTCTACCTCAACACCTTCCACGGCATCCGCAACGTGGACCGCGACCTCATCGAGATGGCGCGCAGCTACGGCCTCAGCGGCTGGCAGCTCTACACGCAAGTCATCCTGCCCGGCGCACTGCCCTCCATCCTCGTGGGCCTGCGCTTCTCGCTGGGGCTGATGTGGGTGCTACTCATCGTGGCCGAGACGCTGTCCGCCCAGGCCGGCATCGGCTACCTGACGATGAACGCCCGCGAGTTCCTGCAGACCGACATCGTGCTCGTGGGCATCCTGCTCTACGCCGTGCTGGGCAAGCTGGCCGACGTCGTTGCCCGCTGGCTGGAGCGAGCGTGGCTGCCGTGGCACCGCGGCTATGCCGCCGAAGGGAATTGACCATCATGTGGCTCACCGAGTTCGACGCTCCCTTGTTGTTGCCGCGCGAGCGCGCGCATGAAGACGCGCCCGTGCGCGTTGCTGACCACCGCGGCCTGGCGCTCAAGTTGCGCGGCGTCGCCAAGTCCTTTGGCGCTCGCCACGTGCTCAAAGACCTGGACCTCTCCATCGCCCCCGGCGAGTTCGTCGCCCTGGTGGGCCGCAGTGGCTGCGGCAAGAGCACGCTGCTGCGCCTCATCGCCGGCCTCGACACGCCCACCGCAGGCCTCGTCGAAGCGGGAGCCTCAGACGAACGCCGCCTGATGTTCCAGGACGCCCGCCTGCTGCCCTGGAAGCGCGTCGTCGACAACGTGGCGTTAGGCCTCACCGGCCCCGATGCCAAGGACCGCGCCATGGAAGCCCTGTCCCAAGTCGGCCTCGCCGGCCGCGGCACCGACTGGCCCGCCACCCTCTCCGGCGGCCAACGCCAACGCGTGGCCCTGGCCCGCGCCCTGGTGCACCAACCCCGCCTGCTGCTGCTGGACGAACCGCTGGGTGCGCTGGACGCGCTCACGCGCCTGGAAATGCACCGCCTCATCGAACAACTCTGGCGCCGCCACGGCTTCACCGCCCTGCTCGTCACCCACGACGTCGCCGAAGCCGTGGCCTTGGCCGACCGCGTGCTGCTGATCGACCGAGGCGGCATCGCGCTGGATGCGACCGTGTCGCTGCCCCGACCGAGGTCACGCGCGGCAGCGGGGTTTGCGGAGCTGGAGGATAGGGTGTTGCGGCATATCGTGGGGCAGCCGGTGATGGCTTAGCTATTTGCCTTTAGCTCCAACACGACCGGCATCTCGACGCCAAGCACCGATTCGATAGAAGCAAACTCATGGGCATTCGACTCGTCGATCAAAGCCCGAACGCGCGCATTGACGGACTCGCGATCAAACTCAGCCAGCAGAAGACCGATTTCGACGCCGACGACCGATCTGGCAATCAGCTTGCGGTCAAGCTCAATGGCCGCAACGGTGGCTGCCAGGCGGCCGCTTCTTGTGAGCAAGCTGACACCGTCCCCCACGGACACTGTGCCGACCTCTGCGACACCGCGAAAGACAACTCCCCGTCGAAAGATCGGAAAGATGTCTGTTGATATGAACCGGAAATTTGGCATAGGCGGGGATTAACTCTTCATCTGATCGGCGCCACGTGCTGCGTCACATCGTGGGCCACCTGGCTTGGGCCTGGCTGTCCAGGGCGCACCCTGAGCTGAGCCAGCGTCAGCTTTTCATCGCGAGCGATTCGATCAGGTCTGCCGCGGTGTCGAGTCCCTTTTCGCGAGCGAGGTCAAGCCACGCTATGGGACTCTAGAAGTCGTGGGGCTTAAAGTTAAAGACTGGACCCCGATTTCCATTTGTCGCCACTGGACGAATCACTCCCGTATGCCGCCACCGCGAATCCTGACATGCATCTGTCTCGCTGCTATTCCTCTTGCTTGCGGCGCGACGATTGATGAGCAGAAGATCCTCGAGTTGGCGGAACTCGATGCAAGATCTTTCTGCTTGTCCTACCTGCCGAAGTGCGACTACCGAATCCAGTCGCTTGGCAAGCCGGACGGAAGCAACGCTGCATGGGTAGTCTTCGTCTCTCATGTCGTAATGGTCGACAAGTGGAAGCTGTTCCCACCAGGAAGCTCGGAACTGCAGATCGTCTACGACGAAGACGGTCAGGTTGTATCTGACAACAAAGATCGGATCCCACTTCGAACAGAAGCCACCACCAGAGTCGGTTTCCAGCAGTTCTGTTCGGACGGACTCGATCAGGCGGGCGTTTCCTTGCAGCCAATCACCAGGAAGAAGATCTGCAGTTGCGCTGCGGACAAAGCGCTGACTCACAAGATGGTCGCTGACACCTTTGAGCTTCGCCGTGAGGATTGGCCGGAGGAAATGAAGTCACAAAAATCCAAGGCTTTCGTCGGCGACATCATTGCCAATGCCATTGGCACTTGCGTTCAGAGCGAGACCGCAGAACGATGAAGGCAAGCTGTGATTGTTGAGGTTGCCATCGGCGACGCGTATGGGGCCGGTTTTGAGTTCTCCAGCCGAGAGAAGGTTGAACGGCTCAACACCCTCTCAATGTATGTCGAGCATGAGTCGGCATCCGCGCTGGCCACTACACCGACGATACGCAGATGAGCATTGCGGTCTCCGCTTGGGCATTTTGCAGCTCTTGATCGCCAGCACGGTTCTTCTCGTGACCATCAAGATGAGGCTGGCACGGCGCAAGTACAAATCCACCAAGGTGCTGAGGCCGGATTTGGCAGTGAGACCAGAGAGACGGCAGCGACAAACAGAAGCACCGCAGCGAGGATCTTGTACTCTGAACCGATGCGGAGTTTCGCCATCTCTAAGTGGGCCTAACGTGTTGGATGAGGATCGGCGTCCTGTACGGCAACAGGCAGAGCCGGCGCGCTGCACATCGCGCAATACCGAGCTTGCGGAGTGCGTAGCGGCTTGCCGCAAACATGGCACGGAGGGCCGTAGATGCTGAGCCTGTGATGCCAGAGTGCGTTGGGATTCGTCTCTTTGAAGCCAGTGAGGCGCTCAAACACATCCAGGGCGCTTCCCAGGCCTTTTTGCGTGGCCTCCTGCAGGGAGCAGCCATGCTCCTTGCGGTAGCGCATGATCTGCTCGACGGAGTGGTCCAGATGCGGCGACAAGGCTGCCCATTCCTCTTCTGTGAGCATGGGCAGGTCCATTCGGCAACGCCAGCAATAGATGGTCTTGGGCATACCTTGTCACGGATGTCTTCGTGTCCAAGCCATTGTCTATGGCGAAGTCGCAGTTGCTGCTGCTCGCGACCCCTTCGCGCCCGACATCGCCGTGATCAGCCGCGCCACCAGATAGAGCGCGGCGGGATGGCCGTGAGCCGACGCCGCGCTACCCGATCGCATCCACAAAATGCTCGACCACCAATGAGTCGATCTTGGCGTCATCCACGCCTATCGTCGAGTTCGCGAACACGGCCAGTTCCATGCCGTCCGGCAGGAAGAAGGCGACGCACTGCTCCTTGCGGCGCCCATGGTGCCAGCCGCCCTTCTTCCAGTAGATGGTGCCGACGTCCGTGTCCTTTGAACCGTTCAGGCCGTAGAGGTTGTCGAGCATGCTCTGCGCCGTCGTCGTGCTGACGATGGTGCCCTTCCTGCGGAAGTGGTGCAGCACGCTCATAAGCTCCTTGATCGACAGCCGCCAGCCGGCCCCGCCCGCCACCGTCGACGTGTCGCCGGAGTTCCAGCCGTGTTCGCCGACGTTGGGGAAGGCATAGGCCACGGCACCGTTCGCCGCGGCGGGGAGAGGGACGAACCCGGCGCCGTTGACACCGGCAGGCTCGAAGACGTGATCCTGCATGTAGTCGCGGTAGAAGCCCACACACAGGGCGTCCCAGGCGCCGTCGTTGATGGAGCCGCCGCCGCCCACCTCCATGTCGCGGTCGATGTCGCCGTTCATGACGGGCAGCAGGATGCGCATCAGCCCGAAGTTCACGTTCTCGTAGCCCGAGGACTCGCCGACGTTGCTCACGCCCGCGGCCACCTCTTTCTTCATCGTGAGGAAGTCGGTCTTGGACCCCGGCACCTTGAACCCCGAGCGATGGCGCAGCAGGTGGTGGAAGGTGATGAGGTTGACGTTCGAGCCCTGGTGCCAGTACTCGGGCAGGAAGGGCGCGATGTGCGCGTTGGTGTTCCAGCCGCCTTTGCCCAGCGCCTTCATCATGCCCATGGCCGTCAGCAACTTGCTGACGCTGGCGACGTGCATGCGGGTGTCGGCCGTCCACTTCTTGCCGAGGTCCGACGGGGTCTGGGCCCAGCCGACGGCGGTGAACCAGATCGGCGTGCCGTTCTGATTGAGCTGCATCACGTGGCCGACCGTCTGACTGGACAGCGCGCTGTCCAGCGACCTGACGAAGGCGTCCACGTTCAGCGTGGGCTTCTGCTTCTCCCGCACGATCTTGACGCCGGACGGAGCCTCCTTGCGTCGCTTGACTTCGAACTCGATCGCGGGGGTTTCCTCGTCGAGCATGGAAACCTCGTCCAGGTGCGCCGGCGAGAACTCATGCGTGGTGCCACCAACCGCACTGAAGCCGCGTGGCACGCGCTTCAGCGCCGAGACGGACGAGACCTGACGCAGACGAATGGCCATGGCGCGCTCCCTCCGGCCCGGCCCCCGACGGGGAGCGACAGGTCAGGCGACGGATTCTGCGCCGCCCCAACGCCGCATTGCCGCCGCGCAACGGGCTGGCGTCCTTCATCGGTGGGTCAGCCATCCCCCAACAACAGGTCGCACAGCGCCGCCAGGTAAGCCGCCAGCGTCTCCCCAACCGGCGCCGACCCTTCGGGGGAGTTGGGTCGAACCCAGCATCGACTCCAGTCATCGGCTGCTGAACCACTCTGCACGCGCGCCCGCCTTCATCAATCCTATGGTTTCGGTGCCGTCATTCCCGCCGAACAATCAGCGTTGCCCAAAGTCACCGGCCCTGCACAAGGTCACGTAAGTACCCAAACGAAGAAATGGAAGACTTATGAAGCACCACACCCATTGGTTGATTGCCGCGACGCTGGCCCTGGCTGGCTTCACGGGCAGTGCACTGGCCGATGACCAGCAGGACGTCTGGAAGCTTGAACAGCAGCAGTGGAAGCTCGCTACGGCGAAGGACACCAGCTGGATCGACACCATGGTCCATCCCAATATGCGCATGTGGGAGACGGGCGCGCCGATGCCGCGTGACAGGGCTTCCCTGCAGCACTGGGCGCGCTACGACAACAGCAATGGCACGACGCTCGAATACGAGTTGCTGCCCATCTCGACGACCATCACCGGCAACATTGCCGTCGTCCAGTACTACTACATGATGGCGCGAGAGAACTACAAGAAGGAGCGCGAGACGATCACCGGCCACTACACGGACATCCTCGTGAAGGAAGGTGGCAAGTGGCTGTTCATCGCCTGGGCGGGTGGCGACGATCCGAAGAAGTGACGCCAGCTGACCCTTCATCATCCGGTCAGGGCGCTCCCAACAGCGAGTCGCACAGCACCGCCGAGTAAGCCGCCAGCGTCTCTCCATCCGGCGTCGCCCCGCCGGGCAAGCGCCCCTCCGGCGACAGGCCGCGCCACAGCTGGCGCATGCGGACATGGTCCTCCTCGCCGGCGATGCCCACTACCAAGGCTCCGAGCGCCGACTGGTCCATCGGCGTGGGCTGTTGCTCCGCGATCTGGGCGCACAGCGCGAGCGCCCAGTCCCGCGCGACGAGCCAGCGGCCGCTGACGGGGTCGAACAACCGGGCCTGCAGGCCATCGCGGCACGCGAGGAAGCGGCTGACCTTGGCTTGGGTCACGTGGCGGCCCGGTTGGGGCACGTCCAGCTGGCCGTTCAGCACCAGGCCGGCAATGGCGCGGGTGAATGCGGCCAGGTTGACGGCCTTGGCGACGCTCAGCGGGGTGTCGAACACGCGGACTTCGACGGTGCCGAACTCGGGCTTGGGGCGGACGTCCCAGTAGATGTCCTTGAGCGACTCGGCGATGCCGGTGTCGAAGAACTCCTGCACCAGGGATTCGAAGTGCGCCCAATCCAGCAGATAGGGCATGGGCCCGCCGTGCGGGTACACGAGCGGCTCCAGCGGGCGGCAGGCGGCGAAGCCCGAATCCCCGTGCTGCAGGAAGGGCGACGCCGCGGCCAGCGCAATGAACAAGGGCGTGTGCGCCTGCAGCACATTGGCCACGCGCAGCGCAGTCTCCGCGTCGGGCATGCCCACGTGCACGTGCATGCCGTAGGTGGAGAAGCGCTTGGGCAGGAAGCCGAAGCGGTCGTCCAGCGTGTAGGCCCGCTCCGAGGGCGTGATGACCCGCTCGTTCCAGAACTGGGCGACGTGCGTGCCGCCGCCGCAAACGGCCAGGCCCTGCGCCCACGCCACGTCCTGCAGTTGCTGCACCCTCGCATAGGCCTCCTCGCGCATCGCAGCGGCATCCCGGTGGATGGAGGAGTTCAGCTCGATGGTGGCCTGCGTGGCTTCCAGCGCGAACTGCGGGCCGTAGGGCGTGGCCTGCAGCTCCTCCCAAAGCGGCATGCTGGAGGCGGACAGCAACCCGGTGGCGGGGTCGACGACTTCCAGCTCCAGCTCCAGGCCGAAGGTCAGTGGTTCCGAGGTGGAAAAATGCATGTCTCGACCTCGCTGTGGAGCGCCTACATCGGCATGGGCCGTCGCCGCGACTCTACGCCGGCCATTGCGCTACGCGCGCCGCAGCGGCCCCTTCATGCCGTCAGCGGGCGCCTACGTGAGCGTGCGCTCTCGGGTCAGGCCCTCCCCGCCCAGGCTGCTCAAGAAGCTGCGGTTGGCACGAGTCAACCTATAGGTAGCCGCTGCAGCCCCAACTGTTCGTCGTGGACCAATACGCACACCACGTGATGCCACGACCATTGACCCCGAACTCCAGGTGATAGACCTGCCCGTCACTGCTGTAGCCGACATGAGGAGCGCCGGCTTGAGCCGTCGGGAGCGTTGGAAGGAAGTCCGGGGTCAGTTGCTCCAGCTTGACCGGATAGCTTCCCCTCGCGGCCTTGTAGCGGCCCAGCGCATCAATCACAGGCGCGTATGAAGCGGTGATGCTCCGCGCAGGCTCTGATTCAAGCGTGGTGCTGCACCCGCTCATCAAGAGCACGGAGGCCACTGCCAAGGACACGTTCTTGACGTGGCGTATGGCCATCATCTCGCAACCAGGCTCAAGGATTTGCGCCCGACATCTCCATGATCAACCGCGCCACCAGGTACAGCCGCGGCGGGATGGAGCTGAGGTCCACGTACTCGGCATCGTTGGAGTGAGCGCCGAAGCCCGAGAGGCCCAGGCCCTCGATCACCGGGCCGCGGGCTTGCAGGGCGGCGAAGGCTGCGTCGGTGCCGCCGCCGGTGGCGACCTCGGCGACCGTCATGGGCAGGCCCAGTTCGCCGTAGATGGCCTGGGCGCGCTTGGCCAGGGCGCGTGAAGCGGCGGTGGCTTCCAGCGGCGGGCGGCGCACCTCGAACTTGAGCTGCACCTTGGCGTCGGGCACGCGTTGCTTCTTGACGCGCTGCTGCAGCTCCTTCTCCAGGCGCACGAAGTCCGACACGCGCAGCGCGCGGGCGTCGGCCTGGGCGGTGGCCTGGGCGGGGATGACGTTGCGGTTGGTGCCGGCCTGGGCCAGGGTCCAGTTCAGCTTCAGGCCCGTGGCGGGCTCGGACAGGTCTTGCATCTGCAGCAGTTGATGGGCCAGCTCGGTCAGCGCGTTGACGCCGCCCTCGGGGCGCGAGCCGGCGTGGGACGAGCGGCCTTGCACGGTCAGGTAGGCCGAGCCAATGCCGCTGGTGGCCAGGCGCACGCCGCCTTGGCCGCCGCTGCCCTCGAAGGACAGGGTCATGTCCTGGTCTGCCGCCGTCTTGGTGATGGTGGCGCGGGCGCCGGGGGAGCTGATCTCTTCGTCGCCGTTGATCAGCACGGTCAGCGTGCCGTAGTCGTTGATGCCGGCCATTTGCAGCAGCGTGATGGCGTGGATGATGGTGGCCACGCCTTGCTTGTCGTCGGCGATGCCCAGGCCATAGGCCTTGCCGCCGTCGACGCGGAAGGGCTGGTCCTTCAGCATGCCCTTGAGGTAGACCGTGTCCATGTGGGCGATGAGCAGCAGCTTCTTGGTGCCCTTGCCCTTGAACTGCGCCTTCACCATCTGGCCCACGCGCTCGGGCGTGTCTTCCATGCGGTAAATGTCGGTGGGCTCGATCATCGTCACCTCGCCGCCCAGGGCCTTGAGCTTGCCCGCGATCAGCGAGGCCAGCGAGGCCAGGCCCTCCAGGTCCTTGCTGCCGGACTCGATCTCCACCAGCGACCGCAAGGTCTCCAGCAGCGCGGGCTGCTCCTGCTTGGCCAGGTCCTGCAGTTGTTGGGACGTGGGCGCCGCTTGGGCCAGGGACGCAGCGAGCAGCGCGGCGGCTGCGATCAGGGAGCGAAGGTGCATTGCGTTGGGGTGTAAGGGGATGAACTGCGCCGACTGTGCCACCGGCCGCCCTGGGTGCCCATCGACAAGTTTTCTTCACCCTATGCAGTGATGTAATAGCGGCAAATGAGGTTTCGATCGCCTTCGCTGACCGAACTCCACGCCTTCGCGGCCGTGGCGGAGCTGGGCAGCTTCTCGGCGGCCGCACAGGCCTTGTCCGTCACGCAGGGCGCCATCAGCCGCGCGGTGCAGCGGCTGGAGGCTGAGCTGGGCCTGGCGCTGCTGGCGCGCGGCGGCGCGCGCGTGACGCCCACGCCGGACGGTGCCGCCTACCTGGCCCGCATCAAACCCGCGCTGGACGCGCTGGAGCGCGCCGTGCCGCTGGGTGCCGTGCCCGCTGCCCAGCCGCTGCGCGTGGCGCCTGTGCCGTCCCTCTACGCCCGCTGGCTGGTGCCGCGGCTGCTGGCACTGTATGCGCAGCACCCGCAGGTGAAGCTGGAGTTCCGCCGCTGGCGCAATGACGACCGCTTCGAGCGCGACGACGTGGACTGCTGGGTCAACCCCAAGCCGACCGCACACAGCCGCTGGCCCGACGGCGTCGTGGCGCAATACCTGCTGGGGCGCGAGTTGGTGCCCGTGTGCCGGCCCGCGCGCGCCGCCAAGCTCAAGCAGCCGCAAGACGTGTTGCAACACCCGCTGCTGCACCACACCGCGCACCCCGATGACTGGGGCTTGTGGCTCAAGGCCCAAGGTGTCCAGGCACAACCCAAGCTGGCCTCGGGCTTCGACCTGGCACCCGCGCTGATCGAGGCCGCCGTGGCCGACATGGGCGTCGCCGTGGTGCAGCTGTGCCTCATCGAGCGCGAGCTGGCCAGCGGGCAGCTTGTGCTGCCGTTCAGCGGCTGGGTGTCGTCGGGGCGGGGCTTCTACCTGTGCCGCCGGGCAGACCATGAAGGCTCGCCCGAGCTGCATGCCTTTGCGTCATGGGCCGTGGCCGAGAGCCGGCGCTGGCGGCGCGAGGCCCTGGCCGCGTTGAGATAGGGCATGCTGCGCACTGAGGAGCCCACCGCATGAAGATCGCTTTCACGTCGAGCATGCTGCAGCAGCGCTTTGACAGCCAGCCCGTCTGGCAACGCATACAGGCGCTAGACCCCGACCATCTCGTCCTGCTGGGCAACACCATCCATCTGGACATCGACGCGGCCCCGCGCCAGATGACGGACGACGAGTTCGGCGTGCACGGCCATGCGCTGTACCGCGCGCAGCTGGCGGTGCCGGAGTTCGATGCGCTGCTGCGCCACATGGCCGGCAAGGGCGGGCGCCGCGTGTTCGCCGTCTGGGACGACCACGACCTCCTGTGGCGCGACGCCGCCGGCGCGGACATCGCCAGCCAGCCCGAGCTGGAGGGCAAGGTGGCGCGCAGCAAGGCGCTGCTCCTGGCATTCCGCCAAGCCCTGGCCGAGGTGGGCAGCTTTACGGACTCGTTCGACGACATCCACCCGCCACCCGACGACCCGCTGCACGAGTCCTTGCCGTTGCGCGACGACGTGTGGCTGCACCTGACGGATGGCCGCAGCCACCGCACCGGAACCTGGCTGGTGCCGCATGACAAGCGGGCCCTCGTCGGCCAGCCTCAACTCGAAGCCATCGCGGCGTCCGTGACTGCAGCCGAAGCGCAGGCCGTGCACCTGCTGGCCAGCGCCTCCACGAGCTCGCGCTGGAAAGACCACCCGCTCGACTGGCGAGCCCTGAACGCCCTGGCAGGCCAGCATCGCATGCTCATGCTCAGCGGTGACGGGCATTGCAACGCCTTCGCGTCGCACGCCGAGGCGCAAGGCCTGGCGCTGCATGAAGCGACGGCCTCCGGCGCCGCGGTCCGGGATGCCGTGGTCTACGGCGCCGATCTCGAGAACTTCGCCATCGCCGACATCCAGCCCGCCGCAGTGCACATCCGGTTCTTCGACAGGCACGGCGAGACCGCGTCGCGGCACATCCGGCGCGAGGATTGGCACATCAAGACCGGCGCCTGATCGATACCCACCCGTGCCACCGGCCCTTGCGGGCCATGGCACCATGCCGGGCCATGACCGTTCACGTCGTCTGCCTCTGCGCGGCCTGGTGCCGCACCTGCGAGTCCTATCAGCAAGTCTTCGAAGCCGCCTGCGCCGAGCTGCCGCAGGCCAACCTGCACACGCGCTGGATAGACATCGAGGACGAGGCCGACCTCATCGGCGACCTGGACATCGAGACCTTCCCGACGCTGCTGATCGCGGACGACAAACACGTGCGCTTTGCCGGCCCGCTGACGCCGCAGCCGGAGACGCTGCGCCGCGTGCTGCGCGCCCACATGGTGGACACCTCAGCGGCGAAAGTCGATGCGGCCTATTTGGAACTGGCCGCGCGGCTGAAGCGCCTCGACTGAGTCGTCACTGGCTCCAGTTGATCTGCCCGTGCAATACACCGGTGCCTTCGCAGGACTGCTCGAACCTAGCCTTCAGCGCCACGATCGTGTCGCCGCTGTAGCGGACGTCGTCCACGACGAACCAGCCAAACACGCTGTTGCAGCCACCGCCACCGCCAAAGACATTCAGGCCGCCCTTGGCCGGGTTCTGGAAGCGGTGCCCGCCAATGTTTCCGTAAAAACCGGGTTGCAGCCGGGTGATGCTGGACATGGTCTTGAGCTCCACGGTCCAGGGGAACGGCGTGCCGACGTCGGCAGCAAAGATGGCCGTGGCGCCGGCCTGGTTCTGCACCAGGGAGAATTTGGCGTTCGCGGGCGTCAATGTCTGGGTGGCACCGCCCCCGATGAAGTCACCCACGCCGCTCTCAAGGACCAGGTAGTTGCCACTGGCCGGCACGCCGGCCGCTGACGCACGCCAGAGGTCGCCCGGTGCCGCAGCGGGGCCAGGCGGTTGGGTTGGATCGGCGGCAACCCAGCCGAGTTCTCCCCACAAGCCGCCGGTGGTGGAGCCTTCAACGTGTTGCTCGAAGCGCAGCTTGACGTCGCTCAGTTCGCCGGCGGCCGAGTAGCTGATGCTGTCGACGACGAACCAGCCTTGCAGCGAGTTCCCCGTGTGTCCCTCACTTGCGACGTTCATCCCGCCGCGGCCTGCGTCGTGAATGGGATAGCGCTTCAAGCCGGAATAGAAGCCGGGGGTAAGCCGGGCCTGGCCGGTCGGTCCGGCAAAGTCCGCCTGCCAGGCCTGGTCGCCGGCGACATCGAGGTGCAGCACGTTGCCCTTGGCCGTCAGCGTCATCCCTGCCGTCACCTTGGTGTAGTTGGCGGCCAGGCCGGCGCCGATGAGGTCGGCGCGGCTGCTTTCCACATGCAGGTAGCTCTGGTTCGCGGTGGGGACGGTGCCGGCCGCGGGCCGCCACAAGGTGGCAGGTGCATCGGTGCCTGGGCCGTCGGGAACGCGCTTGTCGTCCGCTCGCCAGTGGACTTCGCCCCGCACCGTGCCGGGCGCGTTGTCGCAGCGGAAGTCGAAGCGCAGGTTGAGCACCGCCACTTGCCCCGCCACGTACTGCACGTCGTCGATGGCCACCCAGTTCGGCGCGCTTTCGCAGCCGGTCGTGTTTGAACTCACGTCGAAGGAGGGCCGGCTGACGTCGCCGAACCGCACCAGGTTTTCGTAGACGCCCTTGGTCAGCGGCGTGCCGTTCGTGGGCGGTCGCAGGCTGACGAACCAGCGATCATCTCCGTTGATGTCGAGCAGCGCGTCGCCCCCGGTCATGGTCAGCGTGAATGTGCTGTCACGCGCCGTGAACAGCGCCGTGCGGCCACGGGCCAGGGTGTCGCCCGGTGTGCTGGCGAAGTAGGCGTAGTTGCCGTCGGCCGGCACAGTGCCGCTCGGCGCGCGCCAGCTGCCTGCGGCCGTCAGCGGCGTAACGGCGGCGGTCTCCGCAACCCAGCGCACGGCGCCACGCAGCGAACCCGCAGCACCCGTGCAGGTCTGCTCGAAGCGGTATTCAATGGCCTGCAGCGCATTGGTCGTGGGGTCGAAATCGAGCCGGTCGATGGCGGCCCAGCCGCGTGAATCGGGGCAACCCCGCCCCTCACCCACCCAGGACAGGCCGCCACGCACCGGGTTCGCGAACGGGTAGCGGACGAGGTCGGGGTAGTAGCCCACCTTGAGGCGCGTCGCCTTCAGCCCGTTGAGGATGCCGTACCAGGCCTCATGGCCAGCCATGTACATCTCGAAGTAATCGTTGCCGAACACACCCGCGATGCGCGCGTCCGCGGGCGTGTACAAGCGCGTGCGGCCTTGGCCGACGACGTCGCTCGCATCGCTGGACAGGTAGACGTAGTTGCCGGTTGCGGGCGTCGCACCGGCCGGTGGGCGCCATTTGGAATCGGGCACCGCACCGATGGCCGCCGGGGCGGTGGCGTCGGCCGCCTGGAAGCGCACCTCGCCCTTCAATGCGGCGGTCGCTCCGTCACAGTAGCGGGCGAACCGCAGGATCATTGAACGGGTACCGGTGACGGGGGCCTGGTCGACCTGATCAACCTGGAACCAGCCCGTCGCGGCCGTGCAGCCACGGCCCATGCCATACCAGCGCATGGCGGTCACGTTGGGCACGGAGGGCTTGTAGATCGCCGCGTTGTCGTAGCGGGCGGCCTGCCATTGCAGGTTGTCGGCGAGTTGGAACTCGCCCCGCCAGTCCTCGTCACCCGTGACGGTCACGGACAACAGCTTGCCCGTCACCTGCACGGCGATCTCGGCGTTGGCCTTGGTGTAGCTGTAGCTCTTGCCCTGCCCGATCGGGTCGCCCGCCTCGCTTTGCAGCGTGACCGCGGTGGTTGACGGCGCAACCACCACGGGCGCGGGGTCCGGCGCGGGCGTGGGTGTCGTGGGGGTGGGCGCAGGCGTGCCGCCGCCGGCACCCGACCCACCACCACCACCACAGGCGGCAAGCATTGCTACGGATGCGGCCAGGCACCATGCACCAACTGCATGCAGCAGCCGGCCCGCCTTGGGGCGTTGAAATCTCACTTTTGGAATCCTCCCTGACCGCGCTATTTTGGGTGCGGAAGTGGCGAGGGCCCGGCGCGGACGCCTAGGGTTTCACCCTGGATGGGGGCCACTTGGCTACCACCGGCGCCATAAAGGAGGCCATTTCCTCGGCAGACCAATGCCGAGTGAGCCAGATCGTCAGCGCAGCGTTGGAGAGATGCCAGCGCCCCATGCCGCGGCGTTCAGGCTGCGCCCAGATGTACTCCCGCGACACCCAATAGGCCAATGTCTCACTCGGGTCCGGCCTGCCAAGCGGCGTTGACGCGAGCCTCCAGGCGTAGCCGTAGGGGTTCAGACGCTCCACATGCAGTGGCCCGGCCCCTTTTGCCAACTTCCACACCGCCGCCTGCTCTTCGGCGCTTGCAAGCCGCTGGGGTTTGGCAGGCCGCCCCTCGATGGACAGCAACGCCTCTTCATAGATCAGCCACGGTGACAGCAGCAGCAAGGCCACGAAGGCCCCGAGCAAGATGGTCAGATAGCGAAGGAGACGGCGCATCGGCGATGTTGTACACCGACGGCGCCGTCAGCCCTCAAGCCTCCACCGGCACCGCCACCGCTGCCTTCCTCGGCGCGCGGAAGAACGACACCAGCTGCCACAGCACGAACACCGCGACGATGCCCAGCAGCGTGCCGCTGATGGGGCGCGTGACGAAGACGGCAAAGCTGCCGCGGCTGAGCAGCATGGCGCGGCGGAAGTACTCCTCCAGCATGGGCCCGAGGATGAAGCCCAGCATCAGCGGCGCGGCGTCCAGGTCCAGCCGCATGAACACATAGCCCAGCAGGCCGAAGGCGGCGGTGATGTAGATGTCGTCCAGGTTGTTGTTGACGCTGAAGGTGCCGATGCAGCAGAAGAACAGGATGGCCGGGAACAAGACGTTGTACGAGATCTTGAACACCGACAGCCAGTAGCGCACCAGCGGCACGTTCAGCACCACCAGGAACACGTTGCCCACCCACATGCTGGCCACCAGCCCCCAGAAGAGGTCGGCGTGGCCCGAGATCATGTTGGGGCCGGGCTGTATGCCCTTGATGACGAAGGCAGCCATCATCAGCGCCATGACCGGGTTCTCCGGGATGCCTATGCTCATCAGCGGGATGAAGCTGGTACGCGCCGCGGCTTCGTCAGCCGCCGCCTGGCCGGCCACACCTTCGATGGCGCCGCTGCCGATCTCGTCGCGGTACTTGCTGACCTTCTTGTCCAGCGCATAGGCCGCGAACTGCGCGATGACCGGCCCGCCGCCCGGCAGGATGCCGAGGAACGAGCCCACCGCGCTGCCGCGCAGGGCGCTGGGGATGATGCGCTTGAACTGGCCCCAAGTGGGCATCAGGTGGATGGTGCCGTTGAAGGGCGTGCGCTCCTGCTTGGCGTCCAGGTTCTTGGTGATCTCGGCGATGCCGAAGCACCCCAGCGCCACGCTCACCAGGCCCACGCCTTCGGCCAGGAAGGGCATGTTGAAGGTGTAGCGCTCCATGCCCGTATTCACGTCGGTGCCGATCTGCCCCAGCAGCACGCCCACCAGGCACATGGCCAGGCCGTTGAGCAGGCTGCCGGTGGTGACAAAGCTGACGCAGAAGAAGCCCAGCATCATCAGCGAGCAGTAGTCCGCCGGGCCGAACAGCAGCGACACCTCGCCCAGCGTGGGCGCCAGGCCCGCCAGCACGAAGATGGCCACAGTGCCGCCGATGAAGCTGGAGATGCCGGCCGTGAACAGCGCCAGGCCGGTCTGGCCCTTGAGCGTCATCTGGTAGCCGTCGATGCAGGCCACGATGGAGCTGGCGTGCGGGATCTTCATCGTGATGGCGCTGACGCTGTCGCCGTACTGCGCGCCGTAGTAGATGCCCGCCAGCATGATGAGCGCGCCGCCGGTGGGGATGGAGTAGGTCAGCGGCAGCAGCATGCTGATGGTCGCCAGCGGGCCCAGGCCCGGCAGCAGGCCCACCAGCGTGCCGACGATGCAGCCGATGGCGCAGAACATCAGGTTCTGCAGCGTCAGCGCGTGCTCGAAGCCGAAGGCGAGGTTGTGCAGGAGTTCCACGTGCGCCTCGGCTTCAGTACAACGGAAGGTTCAACCCGAGCAGCTTCTGGAACGCGAAGCCGACCGCAATCAGGCCCAGCGCGATCTTGACGTTGCGGCTCCAGGAGAACGAGGCGCTGGCCAGCGACGCGACGAACACCATGAACACGATGCCCGCCAGCATCTTGAAATGCTGGCTGATCAGCGCAAAGCCGCACAGCGCCAGCAGCAGCAGGCCGATGTTCTTCAAGCCAAAGCCCAGCGGCACCTTGGGCACGAAGCGCGAGCGGGCAATGGTGATGACGGCCACCACCAAGAGCAATGAGCTCACCATCAGCGGGAACAGCCCCGGCCCGGCATGCGCGAAGCTGCCTATGGGATAGCGCAGCGCACCGATGCCAAAGCCCAGTGCCAGCGCGGCAAGGAACAGGCCGCGCACGAGATTGCGATCATTCATAGCGACTTCTCCTCCAACCAGCTCACTCTCAGGCACTGCACGCCGGGCAGACAGAGCGCTTTCCACGACGCGAAAGATTGGCGCAAGCCCCAATGCGGTGCGCTGTCAGTTGCATTTACATGCGCTTAACAAAACCCCTAGTTTTGGCTCCGCGTAGGACTGCACCGACAGACTCACGGGACGCGTGCTGCTGTGCCGGCAAGGCATTGGCAACGACAGTGCTTTCATGCCCTTCTCATCGCGTGCCGCGCGCTCTCATCAGACCCATGACCTGACGCCCGCGGGCGCCACGCAAGCCTTCCTGCGCGTGGCCAGCGGCGCCGAGGCCGCCGAGCCGCCGGTGCGCGCCGTGCAATTCGGTGCCGAGCGGTTTGCCGAGCACGGCCGCAGCCTTGCCGCTGCGCAGCGCGTGGACGAGGCCAAGCGCCAGCCGCGCCCCTTCTCGCCGCGGCTGCGCAGCAACCTGGCCGTGTGGGGCGCCGCGCTGGACGTGCTGTCCGAGGAAGGCCTGCAGGCCGACATCGACCCCGCCCACGCCTGGCTGCTGGACAACGGCCGCATCGTGCGACAGCAGCTCGACGAGGTGCTGCACGACCTGCCCCACAGCTACTTCCAGCGCCTGCCCCGCCTGGCCGACGAGCCGCTGCAAGGCCTGCCGCGCATCTACGGCGTGGCCTGGGCCTGGGTGGCCCACGCGGACAGCGCGCTGGACGTGGACTTGATGCGCCACTTCCTGACCGGCCACCACGAGGCCGAGGCGCTGACGCTGCGCGAGCTGTGGGCGCTGCCGTCCACGCTGCGCGTGGTGCTCGTCGAGAACCTGCGCCGGCTGGCGGAGCGCGCCGCCTGGCGCCACGTGGCCCGGCGCTCGGCCCAGGCGCTCTTCGAAGCCATGCCCCACATGGACGCGGCCGCCGTGCGCGCCCAGCTCGCGAGCTGGCAGGCCAGCTGGCCGCGCGACCCAGCCCTCGCGGCGCTCGCCCTGCGCCTACACGAGCGCCTCACCGACCGCGCGATGGGCCAGCCCGAGCAGACCGATGCCGACGACTCGCCCTGGTCCGCCGCGCACGCCTGGCTGGCCGACGTGCTGCCCGACCCCGTCGCCGCGCAAGCGGCAGAGCAGGCCGAGAGCGCGGCGGACCATCAGAGCATCCGCAACGCCATCGGCAGCCTGCGCCACCTGGGCGCGGCTGACTGGGCCGGGCTGTTCGAGGCCGTGCACCCCACGCTGCGCGCGCTGGGCCGCATCGACATCTACCACCAGGAGCACGAAGCCACGCGCGACATGGCCATGCATGCCATCGAGGCGCTGACCGACCGCTACCCCGTGCCGGAGGCCGACGTGGCCCAGGTGCTGCGGCTGCTGTGCAACGACCCGGCCTGGCCCGACGACGCCGAGGAGCGCGCACCGCTCTACTGGCTGACCGGCCCGGGCCGCACGCGCCTGCTGGCCGAGCTGCGCCTTAGCCCCAAGAAGCGCGAGCGCACCGTCGCCGCGCTGCGCCGCCACCGCAGCGCCATCTACCTCGCCAGCCTCGCGCTGCTGGGCATCGCCGCCATGGGGCTGTTGCTGCTGCTGGGCCTGCCGCCGCATGTGGGCTGGCCCATGGCCGTGGCCGGCGCGCTGCTGGCCTTGCTGCCGGCCAGCGAGGCCGTCGTCGCGCTGGCCAACCGCCTCATCAGCGAATGCGCCGCGCCCGCCAGGCTGCCGCGCCTGGTCTGGAGCCACATCCCGCCCGAGGCACGCAGCCTCGTCGTCATCCCCTGCATGCTCACAAGAGCCAAGGGCATCGCAACGTTGCTCGGCCAGCTGGAGCGCCACCACCTCGCCAACCTGGAGCCCGAGGTGCAGTTCGCGCTGCTCAGCGACTGGACCGACGCCAAGGCCCAGCACCAGGCGCAGGACGCCGGGCTGCTGGCCCAGGCACGCGCCGGCATCGAGGCGCTGAACAAGCGCCACGGCACGGCCAGCGGCGACCGGCCGCGCTTTTTGCTGCTGCACCGCGAGCGGCGCTGGAGCGAGACCGAGCAGCGCTGGATAGGCTGGGAGCGCAAGCGCGGCAAGACCGAGGCGCTGGCCGCGCTGCTGGCCGGCCACGCGCCCGAGTCCCTGCCCGACCGCTTCATCGACCTGGGCGAGCTGTCCACGCCCGCGCCGGGCATACGCCACATCGTCACGCTGGACGCCGACACCGCGCTGCCGCCCGGCGCGCTGCGCGAGCTGGTCTCCATCGCGGCCCACCCGCTGAACCGGCCTCGCCTGGGCAAGGCGGCCAGCGGCGCCGTCACCGTCGTGCGCGGCCACGGCATGCTGCAGCCGCGCGTGGCCACGCCGCTGGCCACCGCCGCCGGCAGCGGCACGGTGCACGGCACCTGGTTCCACAGCCTGTTCGCCGGCCAGCCGGGGCTGGACCCCTACAGCAGCGCCAGTTCCGAGGTCTACCAGGACTTGTTCGACGAAGGCAGCGCCACCGGCAAGGGCCTCATCGACGTGCAGGCCGCCGCGCAGGTGCTGGCCCACAGCCTGCCCGAGGGCCAGGTGCTCAGCCACGACCTGCTGGAAGGCTCGCTGATGCGCTGCGCCGGCGTCAGCGACGTCGTCCTCGTCGAGGCCGCGCCCATGCATGCCGACGTGGCCGCCTCGCGCATCCACCGCTGGATGCGTGGCGACTGGCAGTTGCTGCCCTTCATCAACCGCCCCAGGCGTTGGGGGCTGCGCGCCATCCACGTCTGGAAGATGCTGGACAACCTGCGCCGCTCCCTCGTCGCGCCGGCCTCGCTGCTGCTGCTCGCGACCTCGTGGATGGGCGTGGGCCTCACGCCCGCGTGGGCGCTGGCCACCGTGGCCGCGGCCTTCGGCGCCGGGCCGCTGATGGGCGCGCTGGCCGCCTGTGCACCGGCGCGCGACAGCATCTCCCTGCCGCGCTTCTACCGTCAGGCTGCCATCGAGCTGGGTCGCGCCATCGGCGGCACGGCCTGGCACCTGGCCATGCTGCCGGCGGCCAGCTGGCTCGCCGTGGACGCCATCGCGCGGGCGCTGTACCGCCAGCGCGTGACCCACCACGGCCTGCTCGAATGGACCACCGCCGACGCCGCCGAAGCCGCCGCGCGTACCGGCTGGATGGCGCTGTGGCGCCAGCACCGGCGCCTGACCTTCGCCACCGGCGCGCTGACGCTGGTGCTGGTCACCGTGGGCATGCTGAACCAGCCCGTGGCCTGGGATGAAGCCCTGCCCCTGCTGGTGGCCTGGGCGCTGTCGCCGCTGTGGATTGCGCTGGCCAGCCGGCCGCGCACCAAGCCGCGCCGCGAGGCCATCGACGACGAGGAGCGCCAGTACCTGCTGACCGTCGCGCGCGACACCTGGCGCTGGTTCGAGCGCTGGGTCACGGCGGACGACAACGACCTGCCGCCCGACAACGTGCAGCTGGACCCCGACGTCGTCGTGGCCCACCGCACCTCGCCCACCAACGTCGGCCTGTACCTGCTGTCGGCCTGCTGCGCGCGCGAGTTCGGCTGGCTGCACGACGTGGGCCTGGCCGAGCGCATCACGCGCACGCTGGACACGCTGGACAAGCTGCCCCGCCACCGCGGCCACTTCTACAACTGGGTGGACACGCAGCGCCTGGCCGTGCTGGAGCCGTACTACGTCTCCGCCGTGGACAGCGGCAACCTGTGCGCGCACCTGCTGGTGGTGGCTGCCGCCTGCGAGGGCTTCGCGCGCGGCGGCGACGGCATGCCGCCTCCGCCAGACGTGGCCCGGGCGCTGGAAGGCGTGGCGATACGCGCGCGCGCCCTGGCACTCGCGCATGAGTTCGGCTGGCTGTACGACACGCAGCGCCGGCTGCTGCACATCGGTGCCATCGCGCCACCCGGCGTCAAGCCCGGCGACGAGCGGCTGGACCAGAACCACTACGACCTGCTGGCCTCCGAGGCGCGCCTGGCCAGCCTGGTGGCCATCGCCAAGGGCGACCTGCCGGCCACCCACTGGGGCGCTCTGGGCCGGCCGTTCTTCTCGCGCGGACGCGTCAGCGGGTTGAAGAGCTGGTCGGGCTCGATGTTCGAGATGCTGATGCCCTCGCTGGTGCTGGACGAGCCCTCCGGCAGCGCGCTGGCCGAGGCCGCACGGGCCACGGTGATGGAGCAGATCCGCGCCGGCAAGCTGCTGGGCCTGCCCTGGGGCATGTCCGAGAGCGCCTATGCCAAGCGCGACCAGACCCTCGCCTACCAGTACGGCCCACAAGGCGTGGCCAGCCTCGCGCTGCGCGACACGCCACCCGAAGAGATCGTCATTGCGCCCTACGCCAGCCTGATGGCGACCATGGTGATGCCGCGCGCGGCCGTCGCCAACCTGCGCGCGCTGCAGGCCCTGGGTGCGCGCCACGACACCGGCTTCATCGAGGCGCTGGACTACACGGCCACACGCCAGCCCGAGGTGACCGGCGGCACCGAGACGCCCGGGCCGCGCCTTCAGCGCATCGCCACCATGATGAGCCACCACCACGGCATGTCGCTGGTCGCACTGACCGAGGTGCTCTGCGGCGGTGCGCCGCAGCGCTGGGCCGACGCCGAGCCGCGCCTGTGCGCCGTGCGCTGGCTGTTGCATGAGCGCGCGCCGCATGAAGTGCCGCCGCTGCGCGAGCCGCCGCCCCGGCCCACGCGCACCGCGCCGCGCCGCGCACGCATCTCGCTGGTGGTGCCCGAGCTGCATGGCCGCGCCCTGCCCGCCACCGCCTGGCTGGGCCACGGCAAGCTCAGCGCCATGCTGCGCGAGCATGGCGGCGGCACGCTGGTGTGGGGCGAACCGGGTGCGCAACTGCTGGTGAGCCGCTGGCGCGACGACCTCCCGCAAGACCTGCTGGGCCACCACCTGCACCTGCGCGACTTCGACATGCCCTGGAACGGCAGCCCCGAGACCAGCCCCTGGCGGTCGCTGACGCTCAAGCCCACGCCCGGGCCGCAGTGGCGCTACAGCGCGCGCCTGCACCCGGCCAGCGTGCAGTTCACGGCCGAGGGCAACGAGCTGCATGCACACACCGAGGTCTGGGTGGCCGTGGAAGACGACGTCGAGCTGCGCCGCATCACGTTGACCAACATGTCCAAGCGGCCACGCCGGTTGGCGCTGGTGTCCAGCTTCGAGCCCGTGCTGGCACCGGCCCGCGCCGACCTGGCCCACCCCGCCTTCGGCAAGCTCTTCCTGCAGGCCCGCTGGGACCCGGGCAAGCGCGCGCTGCACTGGCAGCGCCTGCCGCGCGGTCACAACGAGGTACCGGTGCATGCCGTGCACGCGTTGGTGGGCTTCGAGGGCGAAGGCGGCGCGCAGCTGGAGCGCCTGCAAGCCGGCGCCGACCGCGCCCACTGGCTGGCCCGCGGCGGCACGCCGGGGCAGCCCGGCGGCGTCATTGCACACGCTGCCGCGCAAGCCCTGGTCAAGGGCCAGATCGCAGGCCTGAGCACCGAGGCCGGCACGCTGGACACCGGCAACGACCCCATCTCGCTGCTGCACCTGGCGCTGCACCTGCCGCCGGGCGCGCGCGTCACGCTGACGCTGGCCACCGCCGCCACGCGCGAGCCCCAAGTGCTGGACCATCTGCTGGACAAGCTCAGCCAGCCCGCGCTGTGCGAACGCTCGCTGACGCTGGCCCACACCATGGCCGGCGTGCGCACGCAAGGCGCCGGCCTGGCGCCGGGCTCATGGCGCGCGGGCCTGCTGCTGCAAACGCTGCTGACGTCCCAAGCGCCGCGCGACGGCCTGCCTGCGATGCCCGAGATCAGCTTCGAGCGCGACGCGCTGTGGCGGCATGGCATCTCGGGCGACGACCCGATCGTGCTGATCCGCGTGGCCGATGCCACCGGCGTGGTCATGGTGCGCGAGCTGTGCGCGCTGCTGCAGGCCCAGGGCAGCCCGCTGCCGGTGGACGTGGTGGTGCTGGACGCCGAGGCCCCGTCCTACCTGGCCCCGGTGTCACGGGCCCTGCGCTCGCTGGCCGAGCAGCAGGTGCAGGGCCGCTGCAAGCTGCACGTGCTGGCCGACGAGACCGTGGGCCCCGACACGCGCTTTGCGCTCAACCTGCTGGCGCGCGTGCGCTGGTTCGCCGACGGCCGGCCGCTGGCCTTGCAGCTGGAACGCCTGGGCATCGCCCACGAGCAGGCCGCCAAGGTCAGGCGCGGTGCCGGCGCCACGCTGGTGTCCAGCCTGCCCGCCGTGCCCGGCACCGGCACGCCAGCCCACCGCTTCGACGCCGATAGCGGCGCCTGCCGCTTCGAGGTGGACGAGCACGGCCAGCCACCGCGGCCGTGGATCAACGTCATCGCCAACGAAAACTTCGGCTGCCAGGTCTCCGAGCGTGGCGCGGGCACGAGCTGGGCCGGTAACAGCCGGCTGCACCAGATCACACCGTGGTCCAACGACGCACTGCTGGACTCGCCCGGCGAATGGCTGCTGCTGCACTGCCTGGCCAGCGGCAAGGCCTGGCTGCTGGGCCGCGCCAGCGCGCAGCAGAGCGTGGCCCACCTGCCCGGCGCCACGGCCATGGCCTTCAACCTGCCCGGCCTGGTGGTGCGGCTGCGCTGGACGGTGGACGCCGTCACGGCCGTCAAGCAATGCCAGGTGGAGCTGCATGCCGCGCCCGGCCGCGCACCCAGGCCCATGCGCCTGCTAGCCGGCGCGCAGTGGCAGCTCGGTGCCGACAGCAGCGCGCGCCGCAGCGTCATCACGCGGCTGGACCCATTGCGCCGCGACGGCCCGCTGGTGGCCCTGGCCACGCAGGCCGACGGGCTCAACGGCTTTGGCGGCCACACGGCGTGGATGGCGCTGCGCCCCACGCTTGCGGGCGACGTGACGCCCGAGCAGGTGGAGGAACTCACCGCCGACCAGGCCTTGTGGCCCTGGCCCGAGGACGCCGGCTTCACGCCCGACCTGAACATTCCCCAGCCCTGGATCGCCAACGTGGAGGCCAGCACCGACCGCCGCCTGCTGTTCGACGACGAAGGCCGCTGCGTCATGCCGCACACACTGGACGGCCAGTCCGGACCCGGCACCGACCCCGCCGCCCTGCTGGCCGTGCCGCTGCGGCTGGAACCCGGCCATGCCTGGCATTGCACGGTGCTGCTGGGCCACGCGACCAGCCTGACCGGCGCACGCGAGCAGGTGGGCTCGGCCTGGGCCATGGACCCGCTGCGCCGCCTGGCCGCGCAGCGCGCCGTGTGGCGTTCCTTGAGCGCACCGGTGCAGGTGGCCACGCCCGACCCGGCCTTCGACGCTCTCGTCAACCACTGGCTGCCGGCCCAGGTGCTGGCCTGCCGCATCTGGGGCCGCGCGGGCTTCTACCAGGCGGGCGGGGCCTTCGGCTTCCGTGACCAGTTGCAGGACGCCATGGCCCTGGTGCAGCACGCGCCCGAACGGCTGGCCGCGCAGATCCGCCGCCACGCGGGGCGGCAGTTCCCGCCGGGCGACGTGCAGCACTGGTGGCACGAGCCCGCAGGTGCCGGCGTGCGCACGCATTTCGCCGACGACCGGCTGTGGCTGGCGCTGGCGCTGGCGCTGTACGTGGAGCGCACGGGCGACACGGCCCTGGCCGACGAGATGGTGCCCTTCCTGCAAGGCCGCCCGGTGCCCGAGGGCGCCGAGGACGTCTACGAGGTGCCGGCCATCAGCGACGAGAAGGCCAGCATCTACGAGCACGCGGCGCGTTCCATCGACGTGAGCCTGCCTGTGGGCGCGCACGGCCTGCCCCTCTTTGGCACTGGCGACTGGAACGACGGCATGAACCGCGTGGGCGCCGAGGGGCGCGGCGAATCAGTGTGGATGGGCTTCTTCCTTTGCGGCGTCATCGATGCGCTGCTGCCGCTGGCGGCGGCACGCGGTGAACCCGAACGCGCAGCACGCTGGCGCGAGGCCCGCAAGCAGCTCGCCGCCGCGCTGGACCGCGAGGCCTGGGACGGCAGTTGGTACCGCCGCGGCTGGTTCGACGACGGCAGCATCCTGGGCACGCACAGCGACACCGAATGCCGCATCGACCTCATCGTGCAGGCCTGGGCCGTGTTGACCGGCGCCACTCAGCCCGAGCGCGCCGCCCAGGCTCTCGACAGCGCCTGGCGCGAGCTGCACGACCGCGACGCCAACCTGCTGCGCCTGCTGTGGCCGCCGCTGAAGGAACACAAGCCCGAGGCCGGCTACATCCAGGCCTACCCCGGCGGCGTGCGCGAGAACGGCGGCCAGTACAACCACGGCGCCACCTGGGCGCTGATGGCCAGCGCCCGCCTGGGCCAGGCCGAGCGCGCCTGGGCCGCGTTCACGGCCATCAGCCCGGCCCACCGCGGCGCGCATGGCGCGGCCTACGGGCTGGAGCCTTACGCCGTGGCCGGCGACATCGAGGCCGAAGCACCGCACGCCGGCCGCGGCGGCTGGAGCTGGTACACGGGCGCGGCCGGCTGGCTGCTGCGCGCGGCCATTGAATCGATGTGCGGTGCGAGGCTGGCCGACGGTGAGCTGCGCGTGCAGCCCTGCCTGCCGCCGCATTGGCCCGAGGCCCACATCCAGTTGGTGCACCAGGGACAGCGCATCGACATCCTGCTGCAACGCCTCACCCATACCAGCACCATGCCGGCCGGCTACCGCCTGTTCAAGCCGGGCAGCACGCTCACGCTGACCGACGTGGACGGCGACCTGCGGCTGTGGGTTCCCATCCCCCAGGTCGCGGCCAGGCAGCCGGAACCCGCCTCCGTCCTTTGACGACGCAAAAGAAAAGCGGCCTGAGGGCCGCTTTATCGAGGATGGAAAGGCTGGTCGCTCAGGCGGCGAGGCCCATGCACAGCGCGATGACCACGCTGCCCATCATGACTGTCGTGAACACGCGCGGGCCTATGGCCGCGTCCAGCGCTTCCAGGGAGAACAGCATGCGCAAACGACTGTCCGACAAGGTGCGGCACTGGCGCAAGTGAACCCCGAGACTGTCGAGGTGTTGGCGCAGCAGGTGATCGGTGGCGCGGGACATGGAACCCTCCAAAAAGCTATATCTACAACTCTAGGCGTTGCAGCGGTCCGTTGCATCCGGACACCGACCGCAAAACCTGTAGGCCGCGTCTGACACAGCAGGCCGCGGCATGAGGCACCATGAGCGCATGACGATGCACCCGCTTTCGCGTTGGCTGATCACGCTTTTTCTCATGGCTTTCGGCGTTGGGGCAAACGCCGTGCCCGCCCTGCAGGTAGGCTCCAAGCGGTTTACAGAAAGCTATCTGCTGGGCGAGCTGGTGACGCAGACGCTCGCCGCCCAGGGCATTGCCGCCGAGCACCGCCAGGGACTGGGCAACACGGCCATCCTGGCCGCGGCGCTGCAGCAGGGGCAGATCGACGTCTACCCCGAGTACACCGGCACCATCGTGCGCGAGCTGCTCAAGCGCGAGGCGGCAGCCGACGCCCAGGCGCCGCTGGAGAGAATCAACACCTGGCTGGCCCCGCTGGGCCTCAAGGCCGGCGTGCCGCTGGGGTTCAACAACAGCTATGCGCTTGCCATGCGCGAGGCGGACGCGGCGAAGCTGGGCATCGCGACCATTTCCGACCTCGCGGCCAAGGCCCCGGCGCTGAAGCTGGGCCTGTCGCACGAATTCCTGGCTCGCGCCGATGGCTGGCCGGCGCTGCAGCGGGCCTATGGCCTGACGTTCTCGCCGGGCAGCGGCCTGGACCATGGCCTGGCCTACCAGGCGCTGGCCGGCGCGCAGGTGGACCTGATCGACGTCTACACCACCGACGCCCAGCTCGCCCGCCAGCCGGTGCGCGTGCTGCGCGACGACCTGGGCTTCTTCCCCCGCTACGACGCCGTGCTGCTGATGCGCGCTGCGGTGGATGACAAGCCGCTGCAAAGCCTGGCCGGACGGCTGCCGGAGGCGCTGATGATCCGGCTCAACGCGGCTGCAGAGCTGGACGGCAGGCCTTTTGCGGAGGTGGCGCGGGACTTTCTGCAGTCCAAGGCCACAGAGACGTCCCACCAGGGCGTCATGGCCCGGCTGATGGCGCCAGACCTGCCCAAACTGCTGGGCCAACATCTGTTGTTGGTGCTCGCTTCGCTGGCCTTGGCCGTAGCCGTCGCCGTGCCGCTGGGTATCGCCGCGCACCGGCTGCCCAAAGTTGCCGGGCCGGTCATGGCCGTCGTCGGATTGCTGCAAACCTTGCCGTCACTGGCGCTGCTGGCCTTCCTGATCGCGCTGATCGGCCGCATCGGCTTTGCGCCGGCGCTGCTGGCGCTGTTCGTCTATGCGCTGCTGCCCATCGTGCGCAACACGCATGCCGGCCTGCAGGGCGTGCCCGCAGGCCTCGCCCAGGCCGCCCAGGCGCTGGGCCTCACGCGCGGGCAGACGCTGCGTGCCATCGAGCTGCCGCTGGCGCTGCCCACGCTGATGGCCGGCATCAAGACGGCCGCCGTCACCAACGTGGGCACGGCCACGGTCGCGGCCTTCGTCGGTGCGGGCGGCCTTGGCGAGCGCATCGTCGCGGGCCTGGCTGTCAATGACAGCGCCTTGATGCTGGCCGGCGCCCTGCCCGCCGCAGCGCTGGCTGTCGTGGTGCAACTCGTGTTCGATGCGCTCGAACGCCTCGTCAGCCCGGGCCGGCATGACAATGGGGCACAAAGTTCTCAATGAAGAGCTGAATGAGCGCCAAGACGCGATCAGGCTGGTTTGCAGGCACGTGGGCAGCCTGCATCTTGATGGCGGCAGCAATGCCCGCCGTGGCCGGCTGTTCCCGCCCCATCGAGGTGCCGATGGCGCCCATAGGCCTGAGCGTGGGCTTTGACGGCGAACGCGCCATGGGCCTGTATCCCATGCTGATGCGTGAGCTGAAGGCCAGTGCCGGTTGCGAATTCCGGATTCGCCGCGTGCCGCGGGCCCGGCAGCAGTCGATGTTCGAGTCCGGCCAGGCCGACATCCTGATCCCGGCTTCAGCCTCCCCCTCGCGCGACGCCGACGGCGAGTTCGTGCCCCTCATCCAGGTGCGCGCCAGCCTGGTGACGCTGGGCCGCGAAAAGCCCGCCTTGAAGTCGCTGGCCGAGCTGGTCGCGCAGGGTGACTACAAGCTCGCCGTCGTGCGCGGCTTCTCCTTCGGCGCCGCCTACGACAACGCCATGGCGACGCTGCGCACGCAAAAGCGCCTCGTCGAGGAACCCGACGCCGCCGGCGTGGCCCGCGCGCTGCGCCAAGGCCTCGCCCAGGGCACCATCATGACGGCCTCCATCATCGTCAGCACGCTGGTGATGGAACCCGACCTGACGCCCCTGCTGAAGCAGGTCCGCCTGGACCCGCTGGAGGAGCTGGGCTGGTCGGAGAGCGGCGTCTACCTGTCCCGACATTCGCTCAGCGAGGCCGACCGCCGCGCGCTGCGCCAGGCCTTCGCCCAGTCGGCCAAGGCCGGGCGGGTGTGGCAGCTGTTCAACGAAAGCTACCCGGCGGGCAGCCTGGCGGGCAGCATCCGGCCGCTGTAGGTGCCGCTTCAGCGCACCTCGTCCTGCCGATTGGGGATTCGCCACCCTGCCCTGCGGGCATAAGGTAGGCAGCTTCTCATCTCGATCACCGGAGTCAGGCCATGTGCATCGCCAAGAGCGTCGGGCAAGGTGCCCGCAACGACGTCGCCGACGTCCGCATCGTCCAGACGCTGCTCAACATGAACAGCGAGGCCTGGAGCGGCGCGGCCCTCACACAGTTGAGCATGGACGGCCAGATCGGCCCCAACACCATCAACGCCATCATCGCGTTCGAGACCAAGGCCATGGGCCTGGCCGAATCCGACGGCCTGGTGACCCCCGGCGACGCGACGATGGCCCGGCTGCTGGCCGGCCTGCCTCCAGGCCCGACCAAGGAGAAGCTGGGCCTCGTGATGCCGCGCGCCATGGCCAAGCGCATCGACCTCTACTACGAGCCGCTCGTGAAAGGCATGACCCGCTACGGCATCGACACGCCACGCCAGATCGCCCATTTCATCTCCCAGCTCGCCCACGAGTCCGGCTCGCTGCTCTATGCCGAGGAGTTGGCCAGCGGCAGCGCCTACGAAGGCCGCACCGACCTGGGCAACAATCAGCCCGGCGACGGCGTGCGCTTCAAGGGCCGCGGCCTCATCCAGCTCACCGGCCGCAACAACTACACGCAGTACAGCAAGTTCACCGGCATCGACTACATCGGCGACCCCATCAAGCTCGCCACCGACCCGTTCGCCTGCGTGGACGTGGCCTGCTGGTTCTGGAAGGACCGCAACATTGGCCCCCTGGCCGAAGCCGACGACGCCAAGGCCGTCACCAAGCGCATCAATGGCGGTTACAACGGGCTGGACGACCGGCTGGAGCACCTGGCGAGGGCGAAGGCGTTGCTGGGGCTTTGAGCGGCATCAGGCCGCGAGCAGGCAACAAAAAACCCCTTGAGCTTGACGCTTAAGGGGTTCGTTGCCTTCCGAGCTTGCGCCGGAAGTTATTTGGTGGGCCCTGAGTGACTCGAACACTCGACCTACGGATTAAGAGTCCGCTGCTCTACCAACTGAGCTAAGAGCCCTGATTCAACACGTTTTACCGAGCTGAGCCAGTGATTGTAGCGTTGATTCCTTCGAATCAGCGCCAGAAAACCTGGTGGGATGTGCAGGATTCGAACCTGCGACCAACGGATTAAAAGTCCGCTGCTCTACCGACTGAGCTAACATCCCGCGTCAAGCAGAGCCTGCCATTATAGGCAGCTTTTTGGGGGCTCCGCAAGAAATTTCTGCAAATTTCGCGTCAAGCCTCAAGACCTGACACTTGCCAGGTGCAGCCGCTGCAGTTCGGCCGCAGCGCACAGGCCGAAGGTGGCCGTGACGGTGACGCTGGAGCCGTAGCCGTGGCAGTTGAGGCTACCGTCCACCTCGATGACTTCGCAGGCCTCGCCTGATTCCACATTCGCTTGCTGCGGCAGGTGCACGGGCTCGCGCGAGTAGACGCAGGCCACGCCCATCTTGCCGGTGCGCGGTGCGCCGTGCTGCTTGCGCAGGCGCTGCCGCAGCGAGGCGAGCAGCGGGTCGTGGGTGGTGGCACTGAGGTCGTCCAGCATCACGCGGTGCGGCTCGCGCTTGCCGCCGGCGGCGCCCACGGTGACGAAGGGGATGTGGTGCTCGCGGGCCCAGGCGGCGAGCGTGGCCTTGGCGCGGACCTGGTCGCAGCAGTCGATGAGGCCGTCGAACTGGCTGTCGCCGATGAGGGCAGGCCAGTTGTCGGGCTCGACGAATTCCTCGATGACGCGCACGTCGCAGCCGGGGTGGATGTCGGCAATGCGCTGGCGCAGCGCCTCGGCCTTGGCCATGCCCACGGTGGAGCCCAGCGCCTGGATCTGGCGGTTGATGTTGGACTCGGAGACCTGGTCCAGGTCGATCAGCGTCAGCGCGGCGACGCCGCTGCGCGCCAGGGCCTCGACGGCCCAGGAGCCGACGCCACCCAGACCCACGACCGCGAAGCGTGCGGTGCGCAGGCGCTGGTAGGCGGCGTCGCCGTGCAGGCGGCGCAGGCCGCCGAAGCGGCGCTCCAGATCAGCCTCGAAATGATCGGCGGTCACTTCAGCGCGCGCCGGGCCGCCCCTAGCGCGCTGGCGCCCCCTCGGGGGGCAGCTTGCGACAGCGAGCGTGGGGGCTTCACTTCAATGCAGCCAGGCGTTCCTTGGCAGCCTGGGCGGCTTCGGTGCCGGGGTAGGCCTTGATGAGGTCGTCCAGGGTGCGGCGGGCGGCCTTGTTGTCCTTCAGCTCGATCTGGCAGTTGGCCAGCGCGAGCAGGGCTTCGCCGGCACGGGGGTGCTCGGGGTTGCCGGCGATGAAGGCCTTGAAGGTGGCGATGGCGTCCTTGTAGTCGCGCTTGCCGTACTGGGCGTTGCCCAGCCAGAAGCGCACCGAGTCGGTGTAGCCGCTGGCGGAGTAGCGCTTCAGGAAGGCGTTGAGCGCGGCCACAGCCTCGGCGAAGTCGCCGCGGCGCACGAGGCCGATAGCGGCTTCGTACTGGTTGCGCTCGTCGGGGTTGACCTGGAACTCCTTGCCGTCGAGGCTGACCTTCTGCGGCTCCAGCGGCTTCAGGCGCGCTTCGACGGACTGCGACTGGTCGGTCAGCTTGCGCTGCGTGTCGGCCAGGTCGCGGGCGAGTTGCTCGTTGGCGCCGCGCAGCTTGGCGATTTCGGCGCGCAGGGCTTCGATCTGGCCGTTCAGGTCCAGCATGCTGCGGCGCAGCGGCTGGAGCTGGTCCTGGATCAGCGAGTTGAGCTGCTCGGCCCGCTGCTTGGCGGCGTCCTCGTTGGCCTGGACCTTGGCGCGCAGTTCGAGGATGGCCTTGCGGGCTTCGTCATCCTCGAACAGGCCCGCCCGGGCCGGCTGCGTGAACGCAGCGCCCATGGCCACGGCCATGAGGGTCACACGCAAAACGCGCATCACTTGTCCTTGATCTCGACGCGGCGGTTCTTGGCCCAGACTTCTTCACCCGTGCCTTGGGCGGCCGGGCGCTCCTTGCCGAAGCTGACGGCCTCGACCTGGGCGGCGGTGGCACCCAGCAGCGTCATCGACTTGGCGACGGATTCGGCACGGCGCTGGCCCAGGGCCAGGTTGTACTCGCGGCCACCGCGCTCGTCGGTGTGACCTTCCAGGCTCAGGGCGGCCCTGGGGTTGGCCTTCAGGCGGCGGGCGTGCAGGTCCACGAGGCCGCTGTACTGCTCCTTGACGACGTCGCTGTCGAAGTCGAAGTAGATGACGCGCTTGTCCTTGGCTTCCGCGGTGAGCTGCTCATAGAGGTTGACCGTCTTCACGGTGCTGTCGCCGACCGGGCCGGTAGCGCCCGTCGAGCCGCTGTCCTTCGGCGTGGTCTTCGTCATGTCCACGACGGGCACCGGCGCGGGGTCGTCCAGCTTGACGGTGGAGCCGCAGCCCACCAGGGCGGCGGCGGCGATCAGGGTGAGCGCATATCGGGTGAGCTTCATTAGAGTGGTCTCCACAACAGACAGGGGGCGAGGGAACTGGGAAATGGAATTTGAGGGCGCTGCCGACGACAGCGTTAACCCTGAATTGTCCAACGGGATTGGGGTGCTTGTGTTCCTAGCGAGTAAATGGGCCCCAGGTGGGCTCGCGCACCTCCACCAGGGTCACGAGCAGGGGAACTTTGGTCTTGCCGTCCAGCGTGGTGGTCATCAGCACCTCCTTGCCGCCGGCGCGGGTGGCGTAGACGATGAGCTTGCCGTTGGGCGCGAAGGCCGGGCTCTCGTCGTCGGTGCCGTCGGTGATCTGCTGCGACTGGTTGGTGCCCAGGTCCATGACGCTCAGGCGGAAGGCGCCGTTGATGCGGGTGATGTAGGCCAGCGTGCGGCCGTCGGGGCTGACGGCCGGGCTGATGTTGTACGTGCCGTTGAAGGTCACGCGCTCGGCCGCGCCGCCACTGGCGGGCATGCGGTAGACCTGCGGGCCGCCGCCGCGGTCGCTGACGAAGTAGATCTTGCTGCCGTCGGGCGAGTAGCAGGCCTCGGTGTCGATGGCGCCGCTTTGCGTGAGGCGCTTCAGGCCCGAGCCGTCGCGGTTGATGACGAAGAGCTGGGTGCCGCCCTCGCGCGACAGGCTGAGCGCGAGCTGCTGGCCGTCGGGCGACCAGGCCGGCGCGCTGTTGGTGCCCTTGAAGTCCGCCAATACACGGCGCTGGCCGGTCTGCACGTCCTGGATGCGCACGGTGGCCTTGCGGCTCTCGAAGCTGACGTAGGCCAGCTCGCGGCCGTTGGGCGCCCAGGCGGGGGAGATGATGGGTTCGGGGCTGGTCAGCGCCGTCTTCTGGCCTTCGCCGTCGGCGTCGGCCACCACCAGGCTGTAGCGCGGGCCGGCCTTGGTGACGTAGGCCATGCGCGTGGCGAACACGCCGCGCTCCTCGGTGAGCTTCTCGTAGACGGCGTCGGCGATGCGGTGGGCCGCCAGGCGCACGTCGTCATTCACCACGGCCTGGGCCTGGCCGATGAGCTCGGCGCCCTTGTAGACGTCCCAGAGCTTGAAGCGGATGTCCAGCCGGCCGTCGGCCAGGCGGGTGACGGAGCCGGCCACGAGCGCCTCGGCCTGGCGGGCGCGCCAGTCGGGAAAGACGGGGCTGCTGGTCTCGCTCAGCGCACCGGGTGCGTCGACGCTGCGGAACAGGCCGCTGCGCTCCAGGTCGGCGCGCACGATGGCGGCAATGGGCTGGGGCGACTTGGACTCGTCGCGGAAGTCGACGATGGCGATGGGCCGGCGGGTGCCGCCAACGCCGGTGACGTCGACGCGCATTTGGGCCAGCGCGGAGCTGACGCCGAACGAACTACCCAGGGCGGCCAGGGCCGCAAGGCTGCGGCGGCGGGAAACGGATGCGAGCATGGCGCGCGATTTTGCCGCAGACCTGCAACTTGTAACGTCAGACAAGGCCGCGTCGGGCGTGGCCTACAAAAGCACGATGTCGTAGTGCTCGGTCTGGTTGGTGGGCTCGGCCGTCAGCGAGATGGGCTTGCCGATGAAATCGGACAGGCCAGCCAAGTGGGCGCTCTCTTCGTCCAGCATCATCTCCACGACGTTGGCCGCCGCGACGACGCGGAACTCCCTCGGCGAGAACTGGCGTGCCTCGCGCAGGATCTCGCGCAGGATGTCGTAGCAGACCGAGCGCGCCGTCTTCACCTGGCCGCGGCCCTCGCAGGTGGGGCAGGGTTCACACAGCATGCGCGACAGCGACTCGCGCGTGCGCTTGCGCGTCATCTCCACCAGGCCCAGCTGCGTGAAGCCGCCCACGGTGACCTTGGTGCGGTCGCGGCTCAACTGCTTGCGGAACTCGGCCAGCACGGCGGTCTTGTGCTCCTCGCGGGTCATGTCGATGAAGTCGACGATGATGATGCCGCCCAGGTTGCGCAGCCTGAGCTGCCGCGCGATGGCGCCGGCCGCTTCGAGGTTGGTCTTGAAGATGGTGTCGTCGAAGTTCTTGGCACCGACGAAGCCGCCGGTGTTGACGTCGATGGTGGTCATCGCCTCGGTCTGGTCGAAGACGAGGGACCCGCCTGACTTCAGCTCCACCTTGCGCGCGAGGGCCCGGGCGATCTCGGCGTCGACGTTGCACAGGTCGAAGATGGGCCGCTCGCCGCGGTAATGCTCCAGCTTGGCCGTGGCGGCCGGCATGAAAACCTCGCCGAACTGGCGCAGCACGTCGTACTGCATGCGCGAGTCGATGCGGATGGAGCCGGTGCGCTCGCTGGTCAGGTCGCGCAACACGCGCTCCACGAGGCTCAAGTCCTGGTGCAAGAGGCTCGCCGGCGGCGTGGTGAGGGACTTCTCGCGGATCTGCTGCCAGGTCTTGCGCAGGTAGGCGATGTCGGCGCCCAACTCTTCGTCAGAGGCGTCCTCGGCATTCGTGCGCAGGATGAAGCCGCCACCACCGCCCTCCTCCTTGCTGCCCACCAGCGTCACCATGCGGGCACGCAGCGCCTCGCGCGCCTCGGGCGAGCCAATCTTCTGGCTGATGCCGATGTGCTCGTCCTGCGGCAGGTACACCAGCATGCGCCCGGCGATGCTGATCTGGCTGGACAGGCGCGCGCCCTTGGTGCCGATCGGGTCCTTGATGACCTGTACGGTCAGCGGCTGGCCCTCGAAGACCAAGCGCTCGATGGGCGTGGGCGGCACGTCCGCGCCATGGCCGTTCTGGTGCCGGCCATGGCCGAACTGCGAGGCGCTGTGCAGGTCGGCCACGTGCAGGAAGGCCGCGCGCTCCAGGCCGATGTCGATGAAGGCCGACTGCATGCCGGGCAGCACGCGCACCACCTTGCCGAGGTAGACGTTGCCAACGAGGCCCCGCTCCAACGTGCGCTCGATGTGCAGCTCCTGCACGGCGCCGTTCTCAACCACGGCCACCCGGGTCTCCTGCGGAGACCAGTTGATCAGGATGTCTTCCATCGCAAACCCTTGAATGCTGACGGTTGCGCACGGGGGTGCGCGCAGTCGTCAGAACTCGAAATGACCGATGGGCCGCCCCGAGGTCATTTCATCCCCCTCGGGGGGCCTGACGCGAAGCGGCAGGTTCGGGGGCTCAAACTTCCAGGTTGAATTTCTCCAACAAGGAGGCCGTCTCAAAGAGGGGCAACCCCATGATGCCTGAATAGCTGCCGGCAATCTTCACGATCCAGGCCGCGGCCTGGCTCTGGATGGCGTAAGCCCCCGCCTTGCCGAAGGGTTCACGGCTGGCGACGTAGCGCGCGATCTGCTCGGCGGACAGCGGCGCGAACTCGACCTCGGAGACGTTCAGCGTCGCCGCGCGGTGCGTCGCGTCGGCCACTGCGACCGCCGTGATGACGCGGTGCGTGCGCCCGGACAGCAGGCCCAGGATGCGCGCCGCGTCGGCATCGTCCTCCGGTTTACCCAGGATGAGGTTGTCCACGGCCACCGTCGTGTCCGCGCACAGGATGGGCGCCGGTGGCAGGCCGCGCACGGCCAGGCGGGCCAGGGCGGCATCCAGCTTGGCCGAGGTCACGCGGGCGCAGTAGGTCTCGGGCAGCTCGCCCTCGTGCACGGCCTCCAGCGCCTCGGCGTCTTCGTCGGCACCGGGCAGCAGCAGTTCGTGGCGTACGCCCAGTTGCTCCAGCAACTGGCGGCGGCGCGGGCTTTGCGAGGCGAGGTAGATCATTCGCGGTGGTAAGGGTGGCCCGTGGTCACGGTCCAGGCGCGGTACAGGCCTTCGGCCAGCAGCACGCGGGCAAAGGCATGGGGCAGCGTCAGGTCCGAAAGCCGCAAGGTCTCGTCGGCCGTCGCCTTCAGGTCCGGGTGCAGGCCGTCCGGCCCGCCGATGATGAGTGCCGCATCACGGCCCTCGCCCATCCACAGCTTGAGCCGCTCGGCCAACTGCACCGACGTGCGACGCTCGCCGCGCTCATCCAGGATGATGCGGCGCACGCCTTTCGGCAAAGCCGCCTCGATGCGCGCGGCCTCGGCGGCCATCAGCTGCTCGGCCGTCTTGCTGCCGCGCGTCTCGGCCTTGACGGCCTTGAGCTCCAGCTTCAACTCGGGCGGAAAGCGCTTGGCGAAGTCCTCGTAGGCGGTGTCGGCCCAGGCCGGCTGGCGCTGGCCCACGGCGACGAGGAACAGACGCATCAGCGCTTCTTCGGTGCGGCCTTCTTGGCCGCCGGTGCAGCCTTGGCCGGAGCCTTCTTGGCGACGACCTTCTTGGCCGGGGCCGCAGCCTTCTTGGCCGGCACAGGCTTGGCCGCGGTCTTCTTGGCAGCAGGTTTGGCTGTGGGCTTGGCGGCGCCCACCTTGATGGTCTTGGCCGCAGGCGTCTTGCTGCCCACGACGCGGCTCACACCCTTCTTGGCGGGGGCGGCCTTCTTGGCGGGCGTGGCGGCCGCTTTCTTGGCCGGCGCTGCCTTCTTGGCTGCCACCTTCTTGGCCGGGGCCGCAGGCTCCTCGGCCTTCACCAGCTTGGTTTCGCCGGCGGCAGTCTTGAGCTTGACGGGCTTGTCGCCCCAGATCTCTTCAAGGTGGTAATAGTCGCGGATGGCGGGCTGCATCACGTGCACGACGGCGGCGCCGCAGTCCACGATGATCCATTCACCGTTGTCCTCGCCCTCGGTGCGCATGACCTGCATGCCACGACCCTTGACCGTTTCACGGACGCTGGAGGCCAGGGCCTTGGTCTGCCGGTTGCTGGTGCCGGACGCGATGATGACGCGCTCGAACAGCGGCGACAGATGTTCGGTGTTGAACACGACGATGTTCTGGGCCTTGACGTCTTCGAGACCATCGACGATGGCTCGTTGCAGCTTGCGAATGTCCATTCAGGGCTTCTTCTCGTAAAGGCGGTGCGAGGCAATATAGCTCGCGACCTCCGCGCCCACCATGGGGCTGATGTCCACACCACGGGCGACGGCGTCGCGCACGGCGGTGGACGAAAGGGGAAATTCGGGCAGGGCCAGCACCTGCAGCCGGTGCGCCGGCAGGCCTGCGGGTGTGACGACGGCCTCGCCGGCACGGGGCACGACCACCAGCGTGGCCAGTGAAACGACCGTCTCGACCTGATACCAGGTCGACAGCCTGGCGTATTGGTCCTGGCCGAGCAGGAACATGAGCTCGGTGCCTGGGTTCTGGGCGGCGAACTCGCGCAGCGTGTCCGCAGAGAAGCTGGGGCCGCGGCGGTGGAGTTCGCGGTCGTCCACGCCAAAACGCGGCTCGCCGACGATCAACTTGCGGATCATCTGCACGCGATGCACGCCCGCCGCCATGACCTGGTCGGGCTTTTGCCACTGGCGGCCGGCCGGCAGCCACACCAGCCGGTCGGGCGCTAGCGCCTCCAGCGCAAAGCGCGCGAAGGCCAGGTGGCCCAGGTGCGGCGGGTCGAAACTGCCGCCGAAGATGGCCAGCTTCACAGCCATAGCGCCGTGGGGGTCTCGTCGGCCCAGTCGCGCGGGCGCAGGAAGTCGCTGTACAGCCGCGCCTCGGGCGTGCCGGGCTCGGGCGCCCAGTCGTAGCGCCACTTCACCTGCGGCGGCATGGACATCAGGATGGATTCGGTGCGCCCGCCGGACTGCAGGCCGAACAGCGTGCCGCGGTCCCGCACAAGGTTGAACTCGACGTAGCGGCCGCGCCGGTAGGCCTGGAAGTCGCGCTCGCGCTCGCCATAGGCATAGCCCTGGCGGCGCTCCAGGATGGGCAGGTAGGCCAGCAGGAAGGCGTCGCCCACCGACTGCATCAGCGCAAAGCCCGCGTCAAAACCACCTTCGGCGAAATCGTCGAAGAAGATGCCGCCGATGCCACGCGGCTCCTGGCGATGCTTCAGGAAAAAGTACTCGTCGCACCAGGCTTTGAACTTGGGGTACAGCTCGGCGCCGTGGGGCTCCAGCGCGTCGCGGCAGGTGCGGTGGAAGTGCTGGGCGTCGCGCTCGTAGCCGTAGTAGGGCGTGAGGTCCATGCCGCCGCCGAACCAGGTGACGGCGGGCGCATCCGGGGGCAAGGCCACGAAGGCGCGCACGTTCATGTGCACGGTGGGCACGAAGGGGTTGTGCGGGTGCAGCACCAGCGACACGCCCAGGGCCTCGAAGGGCGCGCCGGCCAGCTCGGGGCGGTGCTGCGTAGCCGAGGGCGGCAGCACGCGGCCCTTCACATGCGAGAAGTTGACGCCGCCGCGCTCGAAGACCGAGCCGCCCTCGATGAGGCGGGACAGGCCATCGCCCTCCAGCCGGCCACCGGGCTCACGCGTCCAGCCGTCGCTCAGGAAGGCATTGCCGTCGGCCGCCTCCAGCGCAGTGACGATGCGCTGCTGCAGGGCCAGCAGATAGTCGCGGACGGCTTGCGTGTTCATGTACGTGGGCGGATGGGGCTGGCCAGCTCGGGGCGCTTGCCGACGCAGTGGCCGAGGTAGTCGGCAAACGCTGCGAAGTCGGCCTGCACGTCGCCAGTCAGCTTCACAAAACGGTTCAGCGACACGATACGCCGCTCGAAGTCGAAGTATGCAAGCCCCACGGGCACGCCGGCCTGCACGGCCACCTGGTAGGCACCCGTGCGCCAGCCACTGGTCAACGAGCGCGTGCCCTCAGGTGCCGCGGCGAGCCAGAAGGGCTCGCCGCGGGCGGCCGCAGCCTTCATCTGCCGCACCGTGTCGGTCACGATGCCGTGGCTGCTGCTGCGGTCCACCCCCACGCCGCCTATCCAGCGCATCCAGTGGCCCAGCACCGGCTTCTTGAAGAGGCTGTCCTTGCCCCAGAAGCGCAGCTCAATGCCCATGGCCCATTTGGCCAGCAGGCCAATGACAAAGTCCCAGTTGGATGTGTGCGGATACACCAGGATGACGCCCTGCTCCGCCGGCAGCCCCGGGGCCTCCACCGTCCAGCCGAACAGGCGCAGCACGCCGCGCGCCAGCCGGCTGGGGTGGCTGTGGGGACGCAGCGGCCCGGTCAGGACGGCGGGCTGAGTGGTGACCGTTGCACTCAACGCTTGATGGCCCGGTGGCCGATGTCCGTGCGGTACTGCCGGCCGGCGAACTGGATGCCGTCGGCCAGCTCGTAGGCGCTCTGCGCGGCCGTGCGGGCCGATTCGCCCAGCGCCGTCACGCACAGCACGCGGCCACCGCTGGTGACGAGCTTGCCGTCGGCGGCCGTGGTGCCGGCGTGGAAGACCATGCCGTCCTCGGCGTCAGCAGGCAGGCCCGTGATGGCGTCGCCCTTGCGGGGGTTGAGCGGGTAGCCCTCGGCCGCGAGCACCACGCCCAGCGCCACGCGACGGTCCCATTGCAGGTCGACCTGATCCAGCGTGCCGTCGGTCGCGTGCATCAGCACGTCGAAGAGGTCGCTCTTGAGCCGCATCATGATGGGCTGGGTCTCGGGGTCGCCCATGCGGGTGTTGAACTCGACGGTGCGCGGCTGGCCGTGGTCGTCGATCATCAGCCCGGCGTACAGGAAGCCGGTGAACGGGTGGCCGTCGCGGGCCATGCCGGTGATGGTGGGCTGGATGATCTCGTGCATGACCTTGGCATGCACATTGGGCGTGACGACCGGCGCGGGCGAGTAGGCGCCCATGCCGCCGGTGTTGGGGCCCTGGTCGCCGTCCAGCAGGCGCTTGTGGTCCTGGCTGGTGGCCAGCGACACGACGTTCTTGCCGTCGCACAGCACGATAAAGCTGGCTTCCTCGCCCTGCATGAACTCCTCGATGACGACGCGCGCGCCGCCCTCGTTGTGGGACACGCCTAGCTTGTTGTCCTGCAAGATCCAGTCAATGGCCTCGTGCGCCTCGGCAAGCGTCATGGCGACAACCACGCCCTTGCCTGCCGCCAGGCCGTCGGCCTTGATGACGATGGGCGCACCCTGCTTGTCCACATAGGCATGCGCCGCCGCCGTGTCCGAGAAGGTCTCGTAAGCCGCCGTCGGGATGGCGTGGCGCTTCATGAAGTCCTTGGCGAAGGCCTTGGAGCTTTCGAGCTGGGCGGCCGCCTTAGTGGGGCCGAAGATGCGCAGCCCGCGGGCGCGGAACTCGTCCACCACGCCGGCAGCCAGGGACGCCTCAGGGCCTACGACGGTCAGCGCGATCTTCTGCTCGACGGCGAAGTCGGCCAGCGCCTTCACGTCCGTCTGGGCGATGGGCACGTTCTCCAGCCGCTCGTCGCGGGCCGTGCCGCCGTTGCCGGGAGCCACATAGACCTGGCTGACGCGCTCGCCCTGCGACAGCTTCCACGCCAGGGCGTGCTCGCGGCCGCCGTTGCCAATGACAAGGACTCGCATCAGTTCAGCTCGGCGTTGTGATAGACCGCTTGCGTATCGTCGAGGTCTTCGATGATGTCCAGCAGTTTTTGCATGCGTTCGGCGTCCTCGCCGGTCAGCTCAATGGTGTTTTCGGGGCGCATGGTCACTTCGGCCAGTTCCGGCACCAGGCCGGCGGCCTCCAGCGCAGCCTTGACGGCCTCGTAGTCGGCGGGCGAGGTCAGCACCTCGATGGCGCCGTCGTCGCCGCTGATGACGTCCTCGGCGCCGGCTTCCAGCGCCACTTCCATGACCTTGTCTTCCGACGTGCCCGGCGCGAACAGCAACTGCCCGCAGTGCTTGAACTGGAAGGCCACGGAGCCGTCCGTGCCCATGTTGCCGCCGTACTTGCTGAAGGCATGGCGCACCTCGGCCACGGTGCGGACGCGGTTGTCCGTCATCGTGTCGATCATGATGGCCGCGCCGCCGATGCCATAGCCCTCGTAGCGGATTTCCTCGTAGGTCAGCCCGTCGATGTTGCCGCTGGCCTTGTCGATGTTGTACTTGATGCGGTCGGCCGGCATGTTGGCGGCCTTGGCCTTGTCGACAGCCAGGCGCAGGCGCGGGTTGTCCTTGATGTCGGGGCCGCCCTGGCGCGCGGCGACCGTGATCTCACGAATGATGCGAGTCCAGATCTTGCCGCGCTTTTCGTCCTGGCGGCCTTTGCGGTGTTGGATGTTGGCCCATTTGGAATGACCAGCCATGTGTGAGGCTCCTGGCAGGCGGCATCGAAGGCGGCCTGATTTATCGTTGGCAAGTGTGAGATTTTAGAGGACGCCCCTGGCGCCTCAGCTCCAACCCCCTGAAGCGACGCTGAACAAGCGTTCCGCTCGCAGCGTGACCGCTCGTTGACGGCCGGATGGACACCGATGCCGATTCGGCGAAGGGTGCGGGCAAAGAACCCTTGACACAAGACGTTACGAATCGCGTAACAGTCAAACAATCCTAACTTCATTCTTAGACGGTATGCATCGCCGCACTCCCTAGAAGCGTCCCCCTAGGACCGTCCCCCTAGGAGCGGCAGTCGTCCTCTCGTTGAAGGAGGGCACTCGCAGAACCAGCGCCTAACTTTGATTCGCACCTGCTCGCCAGGTCTCGTTTTCATTCAAGGAGGCTCTCATGATTCGCTTGCCCGCTCACTTCAAGCTCGCTGGTTGCTTAGGCGCCGCGCTGCTCGCCACATCCGCCCAGGCCGCCCCGACCTGCTATCACAACTACGGCGCCATCGACTCGATGAAGCCGAACAAGTTGTTCCTGTACTACCCCACGGCCAACGACGCCACCTTCCCGGCCTATGCGACCAATGTGTCGCCGGCCCGCACCTTTGCCATCGGCTCCCTGCCCGGCGCACCCGCCGGCACCACGGCCCAGTTGCGCGACCGCATCTTCGACGTGGTGTCCACCGACTACTGCGAGTTCAACGTGCAGGTGCTGCCACCCACGACGACCAACCCGGACTCGCTGGCCATCCCGCCCGCGCGGCGCAACATGGTGGCCATCGGCGCGGACACCGATCCGTCGCTCTTCGGCATCGCCGAGGCGGTGGACACCGGTGACGCCGACGTCGTCGACCATGCTCGCGTCTTCGGCGGCTCCTACGGCGTGTTCTGCAGCGCCGAACTCTCCGGCGCCAACAACACGCTGGACCGCTGGGCCATGGGCATTGGCGGCACGGCCGCGCACGAGGCCGGGCACAACTACGGCCTGTCGCACAGCGCGGTGGTGCACACGGGCGAGGACACCTTCCTCCACCACATCATGCCGGCCGGCCCTTCCATGCCCTGCACCAACCGGGTCAGCGCGCGGCGCCACTTCAGCGACCAGGACTTCGGCATCCTGGCCAACAACGTGGGCCTGACGCTGCAGTCCCTGGCCAACTGGGACTTCGTCAACCCCAACTCCGCCACGGCATCAAGGCTGCGCATGGAGGTGCTCAGCCGCAGCGCCTCGCTGACGCCAGTGTCCGTCTACCTCGGTAGCTTGAGCCCCTGGAACGCGCCGACCGTGGCGGCGGCCGGCACGAAGATCTTCAAGGGCATCAGCTACAACCGCTTCTTCGTGACCTGGCAGTCCGCCAAGGCCTGGGCCAGCCCCAACCAGCCCGGCAGCATTGCCGGCAAGGTGCGCGGTGCCGAGCAGTTCCACATCGGCACGCACTTCGCGCAGGAGGACATCCTCAACACCTCCGACCAGGTGGTGATCCTCGACGCCACGCTGCTGGATGCCGGCGGCAGCGCGCTGCCCCTGCATCCGCGCCTGCCCAGCTTCGACACCGGCACCCTGTCGTCCAACGGCAACTTCACGCTCGGCCTGGCCAACCTGGCGGCGGCCAACCTGGTGCTGCGCAACTGGCGGGCCTTCGTGCTGCCACGGCCCGCACACATCGACAGCATGCTGTTCGACGCCACGGGCGGCATCAAGCTGTTCGACATCCAGCAAGAGCCCATCGTCCCCTGGCGCCAACTGCAACTTCCCACGGTCATGGAGTTCCCCGCAGGTTCGCCCGACAAGCCCACCGAGATCCACCTGCCGCTCGGCAACCTGCTCAAGGACGGGCACAACGTGCGCATCAAGTTCCGCGGCGCGAACACCGGCGACGCGACGACCGGTGCACAGGAAGTCAACCCCGACGTGAAGGGCGCGCTGGCGACCGACCCCTTCCCCGGCGCCTCGATCTTCCTCTCGGGCGACCTGGTGGAGCCCAATGCGTTGCAGTGGGATGCCGACAAGCAGACCTTCGTCAACAAGGACCTGGTCACCCACGTCTTCCTGCAGGTGGCTGGCGCGCGCGCCAAGCCCGTGGACGGCATCCTGATCGGCCTGCTGCGCGGCAAGGTGGTGTGCTCCAACCTGAACACGCGGCAGTCGGTCAGCGTGCAGGCCAACACCGACGGCAGCTTCGACTGCGAAACGGCCGGCCTCGTCTCGCTGCATGGAGACCGGGTGCAGGTCTCGCAGGTGGCGCTCGTCAACTCGCAGCTGCCGGCCGTGCAGATCGGCGGCCTGGACATCGCCAAGGTCACCTGCACCAACCTGAAAACGCGCCAGTCCGTGTCGTTCAAGCCAGGCGTCAGCACCGACAACATCGACTGCGTGAAGGCCGGCCTGGGCGTCGAGCAACAAAGCACGATGCAGATCACGCAGATCGGCACCGTGCGCTGAGCAGCTTTCCCAACCCTGTACGTGGAGACCATGATGAAGCAGATGAAATTCACGCTAGCCGCACTGAGCCTGGGCCTGAGCCTGGCGGCGTCGACCGCGCTGGCCGCGGTTGCCAACGGCGACTTCTCCGGCGGCCTGACGGGCTGGACCAAGAGCGGCAACGTCGCCGTCGACACCGTGTCCCAGTTCGGCGCGCCGCCCGCGGGCTTCGGTGCCCAGGCCGTGCTCGGCACGGCGGACACCTCCGGCTTCCTGTTCGGCGGCAGCGCCGTGGCGGCGGCCACGCTGGAGTCCTTCGTGGGCCTCGCCGCAGGCTCGCTCAGCGGCATGAGCGCCACCGTGGGCTCAGGGCTGAGCGCGGACTTCACGGCCGCGGCCGGCGACCGGCTGGTGTTCCAGTGGAAGTTCATGAGCAACGACCCGCAGGGCAGCCCGGCCGACGACACGGCCTACCTGGTGCTGGACAAGACCGTCCTCATCAAGCTGACCAGCGTCAACAGCGCCACCTTCATGGGCGGCTCGGCCTCGCCGCTGTTCGACGAAACGGCCTACCTGACCTTCATGAGCGCACCGCTGACCGCCGGCGCGCACACGCTGAGCCTGGGCGTGTTCGACAGCCTGGACACGCTGGGCGCCTCGGCGCTGGCCGTCACCGACGTGCACCTGGCGCCGGTGCCGGAGCCTGCGTCCGGCCTGCTGCTGGTGCTGGGCGGCTCGGCGCTGCTGGCGCTACGCAGGCGTAGTACGGCCTCAGCGGCCTGAACGGTCTTCAGGCATAGACGGGGCAGCCGCGGCAGGCCGCTAGACTGGCCGCGACACCCTGCTATTGCCCTGGAGACCGCCTCATGCCCGCCGATCCCATCCTGCTGGCCCGCCATGCCGACATCGAGTGCCTGCTGCTGCCCGCACTGGCCAACCGCCATGGCCTGATCACCGGCGCCACGGGGACCGGCAAGACCATCAGCCTGCAAAAGCTCGCCGAGAGCTTCTCCAGGCTGGGCGTGCCCGTCTTCATGGCCGACGTGAAGGGCGACCTGACCGGCATCAGCCAGCAGGGCGCCCCCAGCGAGAAGCTGCTGGGCGTGCTGAAGGACCGCGGCCTGGAGGCGCCGGAAAAGCTCGCCTGCCCCACCACGCTGTGGGACGTTTTCGGCGAGCAGGGCCACCCGGTGCGCGCCACCGTGTCCGACATGGGCCCGCTGCTGCTGGCCCGCATGCTGGCGCTGAACGAGACGCAGGCCGGCGTGCTGCAGATGGTGTTCAAGATCGCCGATGACCAGGGCCTGCTGCTGCTGGACCTGAAGGACTTGCGCGCCATGCTGCAGTACGTGGGCGACAACGGCAGCCAGTTCACGACGCAGTACGGCAACGTGTCTGCCGCCAGCGTGGGCGCCATCCAGCGCGGCCTGTTGCAGATCGAGGCCCAGGGCGGCGACAAGTTCTTCGGCGAGCCCATGCTCAACATCGCCGACTTCATGCAAACCGATGGCGGCTTGGGCGTCATCAACGTGCTGGCCGCCGACAAGCTGATGAATTCGCCGCGGCTGTATGCGACCTTCCTGCTGTGGATGCTGTCGGAGCTGTTCGAGACGCTGCCCGAGGTGGGCGACCTGGACAAACCCAAGCTGGTGTTCTTCTTCGACGAGGCCCACCTGCTGTTCAAGGACGCGCCTGACGCCCTCGTCGAGCGCATCGAGCTGGTGGTGCGCCTGGTGCGCTCCAAGGGCGTGGGCGTGTACTTCGTGACGCAGAACCCACTGGACATTCCCGACGCGGTGCTGGGCCAGCTCGGCAACCGCGTGCAGCATGCGCTGCGCGCCTTCACGCCGCGCGACCAGAAAGCCGTCAAGAGCGCCGCCGACACCATGCGCGCCAAGCCGGGGCTGGACATTGCGACCGCCATCATGGAGCTGGCCGTCGGCGAGGCGCTGGTGAGCCTGTTGGACGAAAAAGGCCGCCCCAGCATCACCGAACGCGTCTTCGTGCTGCCGCCGGGCAGCCAGATCGGCCCCATCACGCCGGCGCAGCGCCAGGCCCTGGTCGCCAACTCGCTGGTCGCGGGTGTCTACGAGAAGCACCTGGACCGTGAATCCGCTTACGAGAAGCTGTCCGGCAAGGCACCGGCCGGCGGCACCGCCAGCCAACCCTCTGCTCCGGCAGGCGGTGGCACGGCAGCAGCACCCGCCCCGTCACAGGCCGGTGGCGGCATGATGGACGGCCTCAAGGACGTGCTGTTCGGCACCACCGGCCCGCGCGGCGCCCACCATGCGGGGCTGGCCGAGCAGGCGGCGCGCTCCGCCGTGCGCAGCATTGGCTCGGCCGTGGGCCGCGAGATCATCCGCGGCGTGCTGGGCTCGATCCTCGGAGGAGGCGGCTCCCGCAGGCGCTGATCCGGCTCGACGCAAACCCAACCTTCATGCAGACTCGGCGCACGCCGCGAGGCGCATAACGCAAAGAGGTCACGCATGGAGACGTTGAAGCAATTGCGCATCGGCAAGCGGCTTGCGATCGCATTCGCCGTGGTGCTGGTGTTGATGGTGGTGGTGTCGGTCGTCGGCGTGCGCGGCATCTACCGCGTCGCAGCCGGCCTGGAGACGGTCTACCAGGACCGCACCGTGCCACTCGCCCAGCTCGGCGAGCTCAACAACATCACGACGCGCAACCGGCTCATCATCGTGGAGATGTTGCGCGCGCCGGGCTTCGACGAGATCAAGAAGCGCAGCGAAGAACTCAACGGCAACATCAAGCACGGCCAAGAGTTGCTGGACAAGTACCTGGCCACCCACCTGACTCCCGACGAACAGGCGCTGGCGCAGCGCTTCGTCGAGGCGCGCAAGGCCTACCGGGACGAAGGGCTGCTGCCTGTGGCGACTGCACTCTCCACCGGCGGCATGAGCACCGCACTGCAGATTTACGAGGAGAAGACGCTGCCGCTGGCGACCAAGGCGCGCGAACTGGCCGACCAACTCGTCAAGCTGCAGGTCGACGAGGCCGCCAAGGAATATGAGCACGGCCAGGCCACGCAGGCCTCGGCCGTCACGACCTCCATCGTCCTCACTGCCGTGGCGTTGGCGCTGGGTCTGGCGATGGCCTGGATGATCACGCGCTCCATCACGGCGCCGGTGCGCGACGCGGTGGGCTTCGCCCAGGCCGTAGCCGGCGGCGACCTGACGGCCGACATCCGCGCCCAGGGCCGCGACGAGATCGCCGAGCTGCTGCGGGCCATGGCCGACATGCGCGACGGCCTGGTGCAGATCGTGCGCCAGGTGCGCAGCGGGGCGGATTCCATCCTGACCGGTGCCGGCGAGATCGCCAGCGGCAATGCCGACCTGTCGCAGCGCACCGAGGAGCAGGCCGCCAACCTGGAAGAGACGGCCGCCTCCATGGAACAGATGAACGCCACCGTGCGCCAGAACGCCGACACGGCCCAGACGGCCAGCCAGCTCGCCCAGTCGGCCAGCGGCGTGGCGGAGCGCGGGGGCGACGTGGTGCAGCGCGTCATCACGACGATGAGCGACATCTCCACCAGTTCCAAGAAGATCGCCGACATCATCGGCACCATCGATGGCATCGCCTTCCAGACCAACATCCTGGCGCTGAACGCCGCTGTCGAAGCGGCGCGCGCCGGCGAGCAAGGCCGCGGCTTCGCCGTCGTGGCCGGCGAGGTGCGGGCCCTGGCTCAGCGCAGCGCGCAGGCGGCGCGTGAGATCAAGGCGCTGATCGGCCAGAGCGTGGACAACGTCGACACCGGCTCCCGCCTGGTGGGCGAGGCTGGCACGACGATGACCGAGATCGTGTCGCAGGTGAAGCGCGTGGCCGACCTGATCGCCGAGATCGGCTCGGCCACCCAGGAGCAGACCACCGGCATCGGCCAGGTCAGTGAAGCCGTCTCGCAGCTCGACCGCGTCACGCAGCAGAACGCAGCCCTCGTGGAGGAGGCCGCAGCAGCAGCCGACAGTCTGCGCGGCCAAGCCCAGCGCATGAACGAGGTGGTGGGCGTGTTCAAACTGGCCGGCCACGGCCACTGAAACCCACTGGCGCCGCGCCACCCCCACTCGTCGCTCCGGGCTGGCGGCGCTGCGCACGCGCCATGATGCTTGCCGCATGACGACCCCCGAGCACAACCACGGCTGGCGCACGCACGTCGGTGGCACCGTCCTCATCTGCAGCTTCGTCGGCCTGCTGAACTTCCTGATGCAGGGCGGCGGCTTCGGCATGAACATGCTGTATGCGTTCTGCGTGGGCGCGCAGATCTCGCTGTACATCTCCCTGCTGATGGAGGGCCTCGCCCGGGTGCTGCGCCACTTCCGGGGCGACTTGCCCGAGCTGCGCCAGGGCTGGATAGGCTGGGGCTGGGTGGCGCCCTGCGTGCTGGTGGGCGCACTGGCCGGCTACATCGGCGGCCTGTCGCTGGGCGACCTGCTCACCGGCCGGCACGCGCCCCGCCCCTGGGACATGGCCGCCAACCGCGCGGCACTGTCCATCGGCTTCGTGGTGCTGGTGTCGGTTGCCGGCACCTTCTTCTTTTTCTCGCTGTTCCGCCTGAACTCGCTGCGCCTGGCCGAGGCGCAGGCGCAGCAGCAGGCCACCGAGGCCAGGCTCACGCTGCTGCAAAGCCAGCTGGAGCCGCACATGCTGTTCAACACGCTGGCCCACCTGCGCGTGCTCATCAAGCTGCGGCCCGAAGAGGCCCAGCGCATGCTGGACCGGCTCATTGACTACCTGCGCGCCACGCTGCAGGCCAGCCGGGCGACCGAGCACCCGCTGGCCGCCGAGTTCGAGCGCCTGTCGGACTACCTCGCGCTGATGCAGGTGCGCATGGGCGAGCGGCTGCGCGTGCGGCTGGAGCTGCCGGCGGAGCTGGCCCGCATCGCCATCCCGCCGCTGCTGCTGCAGCCGCTGGTGGAGAACGCGATCAAGCACGGGCTGGAGCCGCATGTGGAGGGCGGCGAGCTGCATGTGAGCGCCACCCGCCAGGGTGCGCGCCTGGTGCTCGAAGTGGCCGACAGCGGAAAGGGGCTGGCGCATGCGACCGAGCTCCCTGGCACCGGGTTCGGTCTCTCCCAAGTGCGCGAACGCCTGGCCCAGCGTTACGGCCAAGCCGCCAGCTTCGCGTTGACACCCCAACCGGGCGGCGGCAGCGTTGCCCGCATCGAGATCCCCGCATGAGCACCACAGCCCTCATCGCCGAAGACGAGCCTCTGCTCGCCGAAAACCTGCGCGCCGAGTTGGCCACGGCCTGGCCCGGGCTGCAGATCGTCGCGCAGGCCGGCAGCGGCACGGCGGCCGTGGAGTTGGCGCTGCAGTACCGGCCCCAGGTCTGCTTCCTGGATATCCGCATGCCCGGCATGACGGGGCTGGAGGCCGCCCAGGCCATCAGCGAAGACTGGCCGGAAGAGGCCGGCGCCCTGCCCCTGTTCGTCTTCGTGACTGCCTACGACCAGTACGCGCTGCAAGCCTTCGACACCGCCGCCGCCGACTACCTGCTCAAGCCCGTCACGCCCGAGCGCCTGGCGCAGAGCGTCGCGCGCCTGCAGGCCCGCCTCGCCCAGCCTGTGGCAAGCGCCGACGCCACGCTGGCCTCGCTGCGCCAGTTGCTGACCCAGGCCGCCGCGCCCATCGCCTCCCCATCTGTGCGGCTGCGCCACCTTCAGGCGGCCGTGGGCGACGCGGTGGAGCTGGTGCCGGTGGACGACATCGTCTACCTGGAGGCCGCCGACAAATACGTGCGCGCCGTGACCGCCGAGCGCGAGTACTGGGTGCGCGTGTCGCTGCGCGAGCTGCTGCCCCAGCTGGACCCCGACCGCTTCTGGCAGGTGCACCGCTCCACCGTCGTGCACATCGACGCCGTCGCGCGCGCCCAGCGCCAGGAGAACGGCACCGTGGTGCTGGAGCTGCGCCGGCGGCCCGAGAAGCTGACCGTCAGCCGTGTGCACGCAAATCGTTTCAAGGCCTTCTAGGGAAGGGCTAGCGAAAAAACGATGAAAACCGTATAAACGGTTTTCATCGTTATGGCCCACGCCCGAAACAAGCCCCCTGCCCCGGAACGCGCCCAGCTCGTGCGCGACGGCTTCACCATGCCCGAGGCCGACTACGCCCTGTTCAAGGAGCTGAAGAACCGGCTGCACGGCGTGAAGCGCGAGGCCAAGAAGAGCGAACTGCTGCGCGCCGGCCTGCACGCACTGGCCGAGCTCGAACCCACGGCGCTGGCCGCGGCGCTGGACCGGCTCACGCCGGTCAAGACCGGCCGCCCGCCCAAGACTTGAGGAGAACGCGATGGCCGACATGCCCACGCTGTATTGGTGGCATCTGCTGTGTGCCATCGCCGGACTGAACCTGATCGCCTGGACCGCATCGACGGCCTGGCTGCACCGCCACCGCCCCGACGGCACGACCTGGCCGCACCAGCGCCTGCAGTTGCTGCTGTCGGCGCTGTACGTGCTGGGCTGCGGCTACCGCTCCTTCCTGCCGGTGTTCGACGTGCCGCGCGTGGTCATGGTGGACTCCTTCGCCTCCAGCGTGCTGATAGGCCGCACGGTGGCCACGCTGGCCGAGCTGAGCTTTGCCGCCCAGTGGGCGCTGCTGCTGCGCGGCGCGGCACTGGCGACCGGGCACAAGCCCAGCCTGTGGCTGTCCAATGCCGTGCTGCCGCTGATCGCGCTGGCCGAGGTCAACTCCTGGTACGCCGTGCTGACGACGCGCAACCTGGGCCACGTCGTGGAGGAGACGATGTGGGGCACGGTGGCCCTGCTCAGCGTGCTGTCCCTGCTGGGCTTGTGGCCGCATGCCACCGTCAAAGCGAGGCGCTGGCTGGGCCTCGCCATCGCGGCCGGCAGCGTCTACGCGGCCTACATGTTCTTCGTCGACGTGCCCATGTATTGGGCGCGCTGGGTGGCCGACCAGGCCGCCGGCCGTGCCTACCCGACGCTGACTGCCGGCATCGCCGACGCGGGCAGCCGCTGGGTGGTTTCGCACGACTGGGCGCACTGGCGTACCGAGGTCGTCTGGATGACGCTGTACTTCAGCGTGGCGGTCTGGATCAGCATCGGACTGGCCCACGTGAGGCTGCCGCTGCGCGGGCGGCCGCCGGGTCCGTAAAATCGGGGTATTCCTGCCGGGCCAGGCTTCCCTGGGCCCGGCTCCGTTTTTAAAGCCCCCGATGAGCCAAAACTCCCCCGCGGCCGCCCCGGCGACCAATTTCCTGCGCCAGCGCATCGAGCATGACCTCGAGACCGGTGCCTTTGCCGGCCGCCATTTCGCCGGTGGCCCGGGTGATGCCGCCCACCACGCCGCCGGCCCGCTGGACGAGGCGCGCATCCGCACGCGCTTCCCGCCCGAGCCCAACGGCTACCTGCACGTGGGCCACGCCAAGGCCATCTGCCTGAACTTCGGCCTGGCGCGCGACTACGGCGGCGCCTGCCACCTGCGCTTCGACGACACCAACCCCGAGAAGGAGGAGCTGGAGTACGTCAACGCCATCAAGGAGATGGTGCAGTGGCTGGGCTGGTCCTGGGGCGACAACCTCTACGAGGCCAGCAGCTACTTCGACTTCATGTACGCCGCCGCCGAGGCGCTGGTCAACGCCGGCCACGCCTATGTGGACGAGCAGAGCGCCGAGGACATGCGCGCCAACCGCGGCGACTTCGGCCGCCCGGGCGTCAACAGCCCCTTCCGCGACCGCACGCCGGCCGAGAACCTGGCCCGCCTGCGCGAGATGCGCGATGGCAAGCATGCCGACGGCAGCATGGTGCTGCGCGCCAAGATCGACATGGCGTCGCCCAACATCAACCTGCGCGACCCGACGCTGTACCGCATCAAGCATGCGGAACACCACGCCACCGGCGACAAGTGGTGCATCTACCCGATGTACACCTTTGCCCACCCCATCGAGGACGCGCTGGAGCGCATCACGCACAGCATCTGCACGCTGGAGTTCGAGGACCAGCGCCCCTTCTACGACTGGCTGCTGGAGCACCTGGCCGATCTGGGCCTGCTGGCCCGCCCGCTGCCGCAGCAGATCGAGTTCGGCCGCCTGAACCTGAACTACGTCGTCACCAGCAAGCGCAAGCTGCGCCAGCTGGTGGAGGACAAGCACGTCACCGGCTGGGATGACCCCCGCATGCCGACGCTGGTGGGCCTGCGCCGCCGCGGCTTCACGCCGGCGAGCATCCGCGCCATGGTGGAGTCCACCGGCGCCAGCAAGCAGAACGCCTGGATCGAAGACACCGTGCTCGACCAGGCCCTGCGTGCCGACCTGGAGCCACAGGCCCCGCGCGCGTTTGCCGTGCTGCAGCCGCTGAAATTGAAGCTCACCAACTTCGCCGACGTCTTCGGCAGCCTGGAGCACCGCGAGCCCTGCGAAACCGCCGCCCACCCGCACAAGCCCGAGCTGGGCCTGCGCAAGTTCTCGCTGGGCCCCGAGCTGTGGATCGAGGCCGAGGACTTTGTCGAAGTGCCGCCCAAGGGCTACTTCCGGCTGTTCCCGGGCAACAAGGTGCGGCTGAAGGCCGGCTACATCATCGAGTGCACTGGCGCCGAGAAGGATGCTGACGGCAAGGTCACGGCCGTGCTCGCCACGCTGGTGCCCGACACGAAGAGTGGCACGCCGGGTGCGGACGCCGTCAAGGTCAAGGGCACGATCGGCTGGGTGGGCGCGCATGAGGCCGTGGCGGCCGAAGTGCGGCTGTACGAGCGCCTGTTCGCCGAGGCTCAGCCCGACGCCGGCGGGCGCGACTTCATCGAGTTCCTGAACCCGAATTCGCTGCGCACCGTGCAAGCGTTTGTGGAGCCCTCACTGGCCAACGCACCGGCTGACGCGCGCTGGCAGTTCGAGCGCCACGGCTACTTCGTGACCGACCGCGTGGACCACCGCGCCGACAAGCCGGTGTTCAACAAGATCACCGGGCTGAAGGACAGCTTCGCGGCGAAGTAAGCGCGTCAGGCGGCGAGCCGCTCTGCGCCCGTGACGACGCGGTTGCGGCCGGCCCGCTTGGCGGCGTAGCTGCGCTCGTCGGCCAGGGCTTGCGTGCCCTCGGTGCCGGCCTCGCTGCTGTGCGCCACGCCAATGCTGGCGCTGATGCGCAGCGCCAGCTCGCCAAACGGGATGCGCAGCGCCGCGAGGGCCGTGCGCAGCTGCTCGGCCAGCGTGGCGGCGTCGGCCGCCGAGGTGTGGGGCAGCAGCACGCCGAACTCCTCGCCGCCGATGCGGGCCACCGAGTCCAGCTTGCGGAAACTCTGGGCCAGCAGGCCACCCACGGCGCGCAGCACGGCGTCGCCGGCTGCATGGCCGTGGGTGTCGTTGACCTTCTTGAAGTGGTCCAGGTCCAGCGCGATGACGGCATGGCCTTCGCCCCAGCGCGCCAGGCGCTCGCGCTCCAGCGCGTTGGCCTCTTGCCAGGCGCGCAGGTTCATCAGGCCGGTCAACGTGTCGGTATTCGCCAGGCGCTGCAACTCGCCTTGGGCCTCCTGCAGCTCACGCTGCTTGCGGCGCAGCTCCAGCAGCGCCATGGCCTGCTGGGCGAGCTGGGCCAGCCAGTCGAGCTGGCGGTCGGTCAGGTGGCGGGGGATGGTGTCCAGTACGGCCAGCGTGCCTATGGGCTGGCCGCAGGAGGCGCACAGCGGCACGCCGCTGTACATGATGTAGCCCTTGTCGACCGTCAGCGGCAGGTCCTGGGTGCGGGGGTCCTGGCGCAGGTCCACGATGTGCAGGCTCTGCTCACTGTCGATGACGAAAGAGCAATAGGCCTGGTTGCGTTCGGTTTGCCGGCCTTGCGGCAGGCCCACGGCGGCCTTGGTCCAGACGCGGTCGGCGGCGACGAGGTTGAGCACGGCCACCGGGCTGCCGGTCAGCTCGCTGGCCAGGCGCACGATGAGGTCGAACTGCGGTTCGGCCTCGGTGTCGAGGATGTCGTACTGGGACAGCGCCTGCAGCCGCGAGGCCTCGGGCGTCACGGGCGCGGCGGGGAGCGTCTTGGCGGGCGCGCTCTGGCCGCGGAACCAGCGCAGCATAGCCGATGTCGTCTTGCTCAGCTTGGCGCCGGTGCGCGACTTGCGCGGCGCGAGGGGGGCAGTAGGTTGCAGGGCGGCGGAAGCGGGCATGCTTTCCTCTCAGGGCGAATCACGACGACTGGATATTGCGCCTGGGCCGCGCGCTGAAAAAGCCCGCCGACCGCAAATCATTTGTGCGCGGAGCGCATCAATCCCGGGCGCCGCCGCAGCGCAGCACGATGGGGCTGGCGAACTCGCGGCCCACGACGGCGCGGGCGAACAGGTAATTCGCCCTGGCCCGCTCGCTGAGCGTGTCCATGCGCACGCCACCCTGGGCGTCGCAGGGGAAGGCGAGCGCGCGTCCGGTCTGGAACAGGGACTCGAAACGCAGTTCGTAATCGTCGTACAGGGGCATGGGGCGGGAGTTCATGGGGCACCTCGATTGCGTCCAGTTGGGTTCAGACTAGGCGCCACCCTGCCCTCTTGCGCGTGAAAAGGTCGCACGCCCAGCCTCAGACCCCCGCAGTTGGCTGCCCAGGCGCCAAGATGTCACGCCTTCAGCGCAACACGCCGCGCAGCACGTCGACCTGGAATGGCCGGTCGTTCATCTCGACGACAGCCGGATTGGGCACGTTCAGCGTCAACAGCCGCCGCTGGCCCAGGTTGAGCAGCGCCAGCGAGGGCTGCAGGTGCTGGCGCAGCAAGGCCTGCAGGGAGCCATCCGCGTAGGCCAGTCGCAAACCGCGGCCTATGCGCTCGATGGCGACATGGTTGCCGGGGTGGGTGTAGATGTATTGCGGCAAGTCGTAGGCCAGCAGCAGGCTGTCGTCCAGCGCCAGGCCCTTGAGGCCCACGTGGGCCTGCACCTCCTGGCCCACCTCCAGCACGCTGCGGCAGAACAGGTCGGCCCGCCCCAGCGCCACCATCTGGAACAGCGCCTCGTAACCGGTGATCTCGGCCACCGTGAAGCCGTTGGCACGCAGGATGTCGGCATCTGCCCAACCACGGCCCTGCACATGGCGCAGCCGCGCGACGGCGCTCAGCGACGCTGCTTCGCGGACAAGGTCGCGCTGTGGCGTATGCACGAAGCAGACGCGGTAGCGGTTCACGCCCAGGTGGATGGGGAAGAGCACCGGCACCAGGCCGGCGGCACGGCCGGAGTCTGGCCCGGTGACGAGCATGAAGTTGGGCGCCGCCTGCTGGGCAGCCTCCAGCAGCGCGCGGCGTTTGTTCATGGGCACCGAGAGCTGCAGCCGGTAGGGGCCGTCGCTGGCGCGGGTCTTGTCCAGCGCCAGCTGTATCGCGTCGCGGATGTAGGCGTTGCGCAGGTCGGTGTCGCTGTCGGGTGCGCGGAGCGTCAGCACCAGCTCTTGCGCACAGGCAGGCCCGGCCGCAGCGATGAGCAATGCAGCCATCCCCCTGAGCAAACAGCGTCTGTGCAGCATGAGGCAAGACCTGGACAGAAGCCCAATGTAGCCTTGCGGCAGCGCCGCTGGAACGGCCGCCCATCCCTAGAACGGCCAGTTAGGCGGCGGCTATTCAGCCAGGTCCACCAGCCTTCTCACCTTGACCTTGCGGCCCTTGAGCTTGCCCAGCGACAGCCGCTTCACGGCCTCGCGGGCGATGCCGCGCTCCACGGCCACGTAGCTGTGGAAGTCGGTCACGTTGATCTTGCCGATCTGCGCCGCCGTGAAGCCGGCCTCGCCGGTCAGCGCGCCCAGGATGTCGCCGGGGCGGATCTTCTCCTTGCGGCCGCCCAGGATCTGCAGCGTGTCCATGGCCGGCAGCAGCGGGCCGCCGGGGGCGTCCTTCAGGTTGGCCAGCGACTCCCACTTGAATTCTTCGCCCTGCAGGTGCTCGATGCGGCCGATGCGGCCCATCTCGTCCAGGCTGGCCAGGCTCAGGGCCAGGCCCTCGGCACCGGCACGGCCCGTGCGGCCGATGCGGTGCACGTGCTGCTCCACGTCGGCGCTGATGTCCACGTTGATGACGCAGGCCAGGTTGGCGATGTCCAGGCCGCGCGCGGCCACGTCGGTGGCCACCAGCACCGAGGCGCTGCGGTTGGCAAACTGGATGAGCACCTGGTCACGGTCGCGCTGCTCCAGGTCGCCGTGCAGGGCCAGCGCGATAAAGCCCTGGGCGGCCAGCACGGCCTCCAGATCGCGGCACTGCTGCTTGGTGTTGCAAAAGGCGATCGTCGACTCCGGGCGGAAGGCGCGCAGCAGGCGCGGCACGGCGTCCAGCCGCTCGCCCTCGCCCACCTCGTAGGCGATCTGGCGGATGGTGGAGGCTGCGGCGCTGGTGGAGCCCGCCACCTTCACGGTCTGCGGCTCGCGCATGAACTTGGCGGCGATTTCGGTCACGCCCTCGGGGAAAGTGGCCGAGAACAGCAGCGTCTGCCGGTTGGTGGGCGCTCGCTTGGCAATGGCCTTGATGTCGTCCAGGAAGCCCATGTCCAGCATGCGGTCGGCCTCGTCCAGCACCAGGGTGTTCAAGGCAGACAGGTCCAGCGTGTCGCGCTCCAGGTGGTCGATGAGCCGCCCCGGCGTGCCCACGACGATGTGGGCGCCGAAGGACAGGCTCTCGATCTGCGGCTTCATGGGGTTGCCGCCGCACAGGCTCAGCACCTTGATGTTGTCGGCCGCGCGGGCCAGGCGGCGGATCTCCTGGGTGACCTGGTCGGCCAGCTCGCGCGTGGGGCACAGCACCAGGGCCTGCACGCGCGGCAGGTCGGCCTTGAGCCGGTGCAACAGCGCGATGGCGAAGGCGGCCGTCTTGCCCGAGCCGGTCTGCGCTTCGCCGATGACGTCACGGCCGGCCAGGGCCAACGGCAGGCTGGCGGCCTGTATGGGAGTCATCTGGGCGTAGCCGAGCTGGTCGAGGTTGACCAGCATGGCGGGGCTCAGTGGCAGTTGGGAGAAAGCGGTATCGGTCATACCCCGATTGTCGAGGCTGGCCCTGACGCCGGCCGAGCGTGAATTTCTGCGCAGTTCCAGGCGGGTACGGGCGCAGGCTTGCAATTGCTCACATTCGCCCCGCAGCCGCTCAATAGCATGCCGGCTGATCCCGCATTGCCCCATGGCCACGACCACTTCCACCCCCAGCCGCCCGACCCAACCGGGCAAGGCACGGCTACTCAGCGGCACGGGCGGCGGCACGCGTGCAGCGGACGCCACCGTCACGGCCACCCAGGGGACCAGCTTCACCGCCACGGTGCCCTTCGAACGGCCTGAGCAGGCGCCGGTGCGCCGCGGCACGCCTCAGGCGGCCAAGCCCCCCGAGGGGCTGCCGCGCTGGACCAAGGGCTTTGTCATCGGCGGCGTGCTGCTGGCCATCGCCATGCCGGCGTCGGTGCTGATGTCGCGCTCCATGCTTGTGCAAGAAGTGCTGGCCGAGGAAAGCAGCTCCAAGGCCGCCATGGTCTGCACGGCCGGCGAAGGCCGTGCCGTCGACGACTCCAGCGTCATGGGCTGGCTGTTCGGCGGCTCCTACTTCCGCTGCGGCGACTGGGAGACGCGCGAGGCCCGCCAGGCGCGCGATCGCGCCCAGTCCGAGGCCAACTACCTGGCCCGTGAGCGGGCCAAGCAGGGGCTCAACTGACGGCGGGCACCAGGGTGGCAGCGCCAGCAGGCGCGCTCCGCCCTTTCACGAGCACACGCCACAGCAGCCTGGGCGCAAATAGCGCCTGCGGTTCGTCCAGCATGTGCACCACGCGCTGGAAGGCCTCGCTGACGACGGCGTCCTGAGGTGCCACGCTGTAGATGCGCGCCACATAGGCATTGACGATGCGCATTGGTAGCGGTCGGTGGCCCGGCACGGCGTCGATGGACAGGTCACCGCCCACGGCGAGCTGCCAGGGCGTGTCGACGACCTTGGACGCGGCGCGGAAGAAGCGCCTGGCGAGGTTGGCCTCGCCCTGGGCCAGCGCGTCGCGAAGCGCCAGCGCCTCGCAGGCCGCCACCGTCATGCCCTGGCCGTAGATGGGGTTGAAGCTGGTGAGCGCATCGCCCATGACCAGCAGGCCGGCGGGGAAGTGCTTCAGCGTCTCGAAGTGGCGGCGCTGGCTGTGCGGCATCTGGTAGCGGATGACGTCGCCAAGCAGCTCGCCCTCGTGCGTGACCTTGACGAGCTCCGGGCTGCCGATGTCGCGGGCGCGCTCGCGCAGCGCCTGCAGCGTGGCGGCCGCATGGTCGCCGGCGAAGCCGCCCACGCCGGCCACCCAGCGCGGCGGGCCATCGCCCTCGGGCTCCTGGGCCAGCAGCACGCCGGGGCGGGGCTGGTCGTTGGTGACGGCGCCGAAGGTGGCCACCTTCTCCAGGCCCGGGCCGATGGCGCAGGCGCCGCTGCGCTTGAAGTAGGCGCTGGTGTAGCAGATGCCGATGTCCACGCGCTCTTCAAACGGGGCCTGCAAGCCCCAGCCGCGCAACCACCGCGGCGCCTGCGAGCCGCGGCCCGTGCAGTCCACCACCAGCGCGGCGGGCAGCACATGCTCGATGCCTTTGAGCGTGTAGCAAGCCGCCGTCACGCGGCCCGACTCATAGGCCGGGGCGCTCACGTCCACGCCGCAGACGATGCGCACGCCCGCCCGCAGCAGCACGCGCTCGCGGATCTCGGCCTCGATGGCCAGGCGGCTGGCGGCCAGGCCCGGCAAGCCGCCCACGCCCGTGGCGAAGCGCCGCCGGCCGGCCTCGAAGGCCGTGTCCCGCAGCAGGTCGCCCAGCAGGCCACCGCGCGCCACCATGGCGTCCGTGAAGCCGGGGAAGAGCTCCTCCAGCACCAGCCGCCCCTTGGCCAGCAGGCCGTGCGGATGGACGGCGTGCGGCGTGCCCTTGCGCGGCGCGGCGCCCTTGGGCAGCTCGTCGCGCTCCAGCAGCACGACATCGTCGAAGCGTTCGCTGAGCACGCGCGCGGCCAGCAGGCCGGCGAGGCTGGCGCCGAGGACGACGGCACGCTGGGCAGCGGGGCGGGAGCTCTTGACGGTCATGGCGGTCTCCTCGGAGGTGGATGCGCCGTCTACGCACCCTCTCCGCCGCCAGATTCAGCCGCCCGCCCGTTTGAGGGGCCAGCCTTCGGGCCGGGCCTTCAGCCAGGCCATGACCTTCTCCAGGTGGTCGCCCTGGATCTCCACGACGCCGTCCTTCACCGTGCCGCCGCTGCCGCAGTGGGCCTTGAGCTGCTTGCCCAGCGCGGTGAGTGCCGCATCGTCCAGCGGCAGGCCGCGCACGACGGTGACGCCCTTGCCTTTGCGGCCGGCCGTCTCACGGCTCACGCGCACGATGCCGTCGCCGGCAGGCCGAACCTTGGCCTTGCAGGTGCACTGCGCAACCGGCTGACCGCAACCGGGGCAGACGCGACCGACTTCGGTCGAGTAGACGAGCGTCATTGCCCGGGCTTCAGATGCCGCTCGAAGAAGGCGTCCATCGCGCGGTACAGGTGCAGCCGCGCCGCGCGGCCGGCGATGCCATGGGCCTTGCCGGGGTAGATCTGCAGGTCGAAGGTCTTGCCGGCCGTCTGCAGCGCTTCCACGAGGCGCAGCGTGTGCTCGAACAGCACGTTGTCGTCGGCCGTGCCGTGCACCAGCAGCAGCGGCTTGCTCAGCAGGTTGGCGCGGCCCGGCAGGCTGGCGTCTGCGTAGGTCGCGGCCTTGCCACCTTCGGGGAGGCCGAGATAGCGCTCCGTGTAGGCCGTGTCGTAAAGCGTCCAGTCCGTCACCGGTGCTACGGCCACGGCGGCAGCGAACGGCGTATCGGCGTCCAGCATCGCGCGCGCACCCAGGAAACCGCCATAGCTCCAGCCGAAGAAGCCGACGCGGGCCGCATCCACGCTGGGCACGCGGCTGGGCAGCTGGCGCACGGCGGCGAAGAGGTCGGCCACTTCGACCTTGCCGAACGAGCGGTAGTGGGCCCGCGTGAACGCGCGGTCGCGGTGCTCCATGCCGCGCGTGTCCAGCATCAGCACGCCATAGCCGCGCTGCTGCCAGTAGGCGATCTGCGGCATGTCGCGGCCCCAGGCCCAGCTCACGGTCGCGGCGCCCGGGCCGCCATAGGCCAGCACGATGACGGGGTGCTTGCCCTCGCGGCGGTCTTGCGCCGGAAAGAAGAAGGCGTTCAGCGGCGTGCTGCCGTCGGCGGCGGTCAGGTCCAGCGCCAGCGGCGTGTTCATGTACTGCTTCAACGCCGGGTCGGGCGCGTCGCCGGCAAGAACAATGGCGCCGTCCTGGCCCAGCGTGCGCAGCTCCAGCCGCGGCGGCTGGCCCCAGGCGGAGCGCGTGACGAGCAGGCGGTTGCAGGCCCGGTCAGCCTTGGCGTCGCGCCACTGGCGGCCACTGATGCCCGGCACAGCCTGCACCTTGCCGCCGGTCAGCGGCACGACGAAGAGCTCCTGCGCCTTGCCCAGGTCGCCAGCGGCGGCGAAGACCACGCCGCGGTCACCCACGCAGACGGCATGCGCCACGGGCTCGGCCTGCTGCGTCAGCGGCGTGCGCTGGCCCGTCGCGCGGTCAATCAGCAGCAACTGGCGGCGGCCCGAGGCCTCGCTGGGCCACAGCAGGCCGCGCGGCGTCTCGGTGAGGTCGTCATGCACATTGACCCAGGCGGCATCGGTCTCGACGGTGATGTCGTGAGCTGATCCAGTGGGGGTCTTGAACTCGGTCAGCGTCAGCTGCGTCTGGTCGCGGTTGAACCATTGCAGCCAGGGCGTGCCATCGGCAAACCAGCCGGCGCGCGAGATGTACTCAGCCGTCTTGGGCAACGGCAGCTCGCGCTTGTGGCCATCGGCAGCCACGATGACAAAGGCCGTGACCTTGGCATTGGCCTCGCCGGCCGCCGGGTAGCGCTGCTCCGTCATGGCCGTGCGGTCGGCAAAGATCTGGGCGCGCGTCTTGACGGCCACGCCGGACTCATCGGCCCGCAGCGCCAACAGCGACTTGCCGTCCTTGGACCACCAGTAGCCACGCTGGCGCGACAACTCCTCGGCGGCGATGAACTCGGCCAGACCCCAGGTGACGGTGTCGCTGCCGTCGGTCGTCAACTGGCGCGGCTTGGCGCTAGCGCCCAGCGGCAGCACAAAGAGGTTGCCGCCCTGAACATAGGCCAGGCTCTGGCCGTCGGGGGCGCAGCGCGGGTCCTGCTTGGGGGCATCGGGCGTGCTCGTCAGCCGTTGCGCCTGCGGACCATTGGCGCCGAGCTTGACGAGGTAGAGGTCACCCGACAACGGGAACAGCAGCGCGCTGTCGTCGCCGCCGCACCACTGGTAGCCGGTGATGCCGCGCTGGCTGATGCGCTGGCGCTCCAGCGCCATCTTCTCGGCCTCGCTGAGCTTTTGTGCCGCACCGCCCAGCAGGTCGGACGCGGCCACCAGCTTGCGCGGCTCGCCGCCGGCCGCAGGCTGGGCCCACAGCTCCAGCACCTCGCTGTCCGCCACCGAAGGCCGCAGGAAGCTGACCCACTGCCCACCGGGCGAGATCTCGGCCTGGCGCGGCAGGCGGCCGGCGAGCGGCGGGTCGGCATTGATGCGCTCCAGCGTGAGCGGAGCCTGGGCATGGGCGCCGCCGGCCAGCAGGGCGGCAGTGAGAACGAGGCGTCGGATATACATCCGCGCATCGTAAATCGGCCTCCAGATCAGGCCGCGATGGCCTCCCGCGCGAGCTCGAAGCCCTCATCGAGCCAGCCGGTGACGCCGCCGGCCATGATCTTCACGGGCCGGCCCAGCCGCGCCAGACGCAGCGCGCCGCGGGCCGCGCCGTTGCAGTGCGGGCCGGCGCAGTAGGTCACGAACAAGGTGTCGGCGGGCCAGGCAGCGAGCTTGCTCTCCACCAGCTTGCCGTGCGGCAGGTTGATGGCACGGGGCACGTGGCCCTGCGCGAAGAGTGCCGGTGAGCGCACGTCGATGAGCACGAAGTCCAGCTCGCCGGACATGGCGGCGAACACGTCCGAGCAATCGGTCTCGAACGTGAACTCGGCGGCGAAATGGGCCTCCGCTTCGGCGGCGGGGGCGGCGGGGATGGCGGTGACGTTGCTGGGCATGACTGACTCCTTGGAGTGGTTGGGGGATGCAGGCATCGTCTCGCCACCAGACCTGCGCCACAATTGGCGCGAATGACAAGCATCGCCAACATCACGCCAAACCGCTTCGCAACCACGGGGCCCCTGGTCGTCGCACCCGTCTACGACGGCCTGTGCACCTTCGAGTTCGCCATCGCGGCCGAAGTCTTCGGCCTGAGCCGACCCGAGATGGGCCCGGGCTGGTACCGCTTCGCCAGCGCCGCCATCGACCCCGGCCCGCTGCGTGCACACGGGGGCTTGAGCGTGACGACGGACGGCGGGCTGGAGCTGCTGGACCGGGCCGACCTCATCGTCATGGCCGGCTGGAAGGGCGCCAACGTGCCCGTGCCCGAGGCCTTCGCCAGGCGGCTGCGCAAGGCCTGGCAGCGCGGCGCGCGGCTGGCGTCCATCTGCTCGGGCGCCTTCGTGCTGGCCGCCACCGGCCTGCTGGACGGCCGCCGCGCCGCCACGCACTGGCGCTACGCCGACGCGCTGCACGAGCGCCACCCGGGGATCGACGTCGACGCCGGCGTGCTCTACGTCGAGGAGGACCGCGTGCTGACCTCGGCCGGCAGCGCTGCCGGGATCGATTTGATGCTGCACATCGTGCGCAGCGACTTCGGCGTGGAGGCCGCCAACAGCGTGGCGCGCCGGCTCGTCATGCCGGCCCACCGCAGCGGCGGCCAGGCCCAGTTCATCGAGCGGCCCGTGCCGGCCGACCGCGGCCACCGCCTGGCCGGCGTGCTGGAGCAGGTGCGCGCCGACCTGCGCGCGCCGTGGACCGTGGAGCGCATGGCCGAAGCCGCCGCCATGAGCCCGCGCACCTTCCTGCGCCGCTTCACCGAGGCGACCGGCCAGTCCCCAGGCGACTGGCTGATCGCCGAGCGCGTGGCTGAGGCGCGGCGCCTGCTGGAGGCCAGCGCGCTCAGTGTGGAGCGCATCGCGGCCGAGGCGGGATTTGGCAGCGTGCAGGCGCTACGCCACCACTTCCAGGCGCGGCTGGGGCTGGCGCCGCGGGCTTACCGGAGTTCCTTCGGCGCAGCCTAACCGGGCATGCTGCCGATAAAGCCCAAGTTCAATCCCGCCACGAAAGCGACCACGCCAACTAAGCCACGGCCAATGCCATGGCCGCGTCATCGTCCAGCCCCCGCCCCTCGGCCTCCAGCGCGGCTGCGCGGTCACGGCCCAACAGTGCCTGCGCGGGCTCGACGGCGCCCGCCAGGATCTGCACCTCCAGCGGGTCCAGCGTCGTCTCGGCCTCGACCCAGATGCGACGTACATAGCCCGCCAGGCGGCAGGCCACCTCCACGCGCCGCTGCGCCGCCAGCAGCGGCAGGATGCCCATCCAGGCGACATGGGTGCCAAAGCGCCGGCCCACAGCGAGCGAGCGCGGCACCAGGGCGGATGCCTCGTCCAGCCGCCCCAGGCCTACCAGCGCTTCGACAAGGGCGTTCAGCACCCAGGGCAGCGCACCGTTGTTGCCACTGCCGTCGGCATCCAGGCTCTCCAGCAAGGCCTTGGTGCGCGCCGCGCCCTCCTCCAGCCGGCCCAGGCGCACCAGCGTCAGGCAGATGTTGTTCTCGGCGATCTGCACGCGCGCCTGCATGCCCAGCTCGCGCGCCGCGAGCTGTTCGCGCTCCATGCAGGCCAGGTGCTCCACCATGTTGCCGCGCAGCCGTTCGGCGACGGCCATCGCGTTGTTGACGCGAAAGCGCGTCATCGGCGAGTCGTCGCCCGCCGTCAGCGCCTGCAGCAGCGCACAGGCCTCGTCCAGCTCGGGCAGGGGGTCGGTGAAGGCGCGCACCCAGTGCACAGCGGCGATCTGCAACTCGGTCGGGTTGCCAAGTGGCCGCCACAGCGCCACGGCCCGGCGCGCCACCGGCACGGCGCGCACGTCGGCGCGGATCAGCAACAGGTAGGACAGCATGGAGGTCCATAGCGCCAGCACCTGGGGTGGCAGGCCGTCGCCGCGGACGTCCATGGCGGGCTCCAGCGACAGCAGCCAGCCGGTGACCTCGTGGCGCCACACGGTCAGCACCATGACGCGGGCCGCGCGGGCGCTGAGCTGGGCGGCCGTGGCGAGGTCGTGCTCGCGGGCCCACAGGAAGGCCTCGCGCACGTTCTCCATGTCGGCCAGCCACAGTTGGGTGTCGTCGCTGGGCGCGATCAGTGCCAGCACGGCAGCCGCATGGCGGCGCCGCGCCGAATGGCGGCCGGCCTCGTCCAGCCGCGCCAGCGCGTGGGCGCGCATGGTCTCCAGCAGCCGGTAGCGCGGTGGGTCGGCGCCGTCCACGCTGACGAGCGAGCGCTCCACCAGCGCCGCCAGGCCGTCCACCACGTCCCAGCGCGACACATGCTCGTCGCCGCTCAGCGTGACGGCCAGCTCCAGCGTGAAGCCGCCAGCAAACACGCCCAGGGCCTGGTAGAGCTGCTGCTCGGCCGGCTCCAGCAGGCCGTGGCTCCAGTCCAGCGCCTCCAGCAGGCTGCGGTGTCGGGCGGATGAGTCGCGCCGACCGCGCGCCAGCAGCGCGAAGCGCTCCGCCAGTGCGTCGTGCACGGCCTGCAAGCCCATCAGCGGCACCCGCGCCGCGGCCAGCTCCAGCGCCAGCGGCAGACCGTCCAGCTGCCGGCACAGCGCGGTCAGCAGGGGCAGGGCCTTGGGTGTCGCTTCGAAGCGGGCATCCATCGCGCGTATGCGCGCCACCAACAGCTCCAGCGCCCCCACCACCCCCTCGGCCACGGCCAAGGGGTCAACGCGCAGCACACGCTCGCCTTCCACGCCCAACGCGAGCTGGCTGGTCACGAGCAGGCGCAGCCGGCCCTGCAATGCGGTAGCCCAGGTGGCGCAGGCGTCCACCAGGTGCTCGGCGTTGTCCAGCACCAGCAGCGGGGCATCGCCTTCAGGCAGCAGCTTCAGCACCTGGGCGACGGCATCATCGCCAGCCAATTGCCCACCCAGCGCGCGGGCGATGGCCTCGGCGACCTGGCTGCTCTGCGTCAGCGGCGCCAGGTCCACCCAGGCGCTCTGCCCCGCCGCCACGCGGGCCAGGCTGCTCTTGCCCACCCCCGCCATGCCCACCAACGTGACGCAGCCCGGGCCGGCGGCCAGCGCGTCGCGCAGCCGGGCCAGGTCGGCGTCGCGGCCGAACAGTGTCTGGGCGGGGGTGGCTGGAGCCGGCGGCGCGGGAGCCGCCGCGTCATGCAGCAGGGCCGTGAAGCGATAACCCCGCCCCGGCACGGTCGCAATGGCGTCCTCACCCAGCAGCCGACGCAGGCCGTTGACCTGCACGCGCAGGTTGCCCTCCTCGACGACGAGGCCGGGCCAGACCTGCGCGATCAGCTCGCCCTTGGTGAACAGCTCGCCGGGACGCGCGGCCAACGCAAACAGCAGGTCCAGTGCCCGGCCGCCCAAAGGGCTGGGTGCGCCGTCCACCAACAGCCGATGCTCGGCCGGCCGCAGCTCGAACCGGCCGCCCGCACCGAACCGTAGCACCGCTGGCGCCTCGTCCATAGACACGTCCACTCCCGTCCCCAACCCTGAACCGCGCGCAGCTTAAGCGAGCCGGCACCTCGATGTTTAACAACGTTGAACACCCGTTAAAGGCCGCCAGCACCGAACATTCGCTCACCCCACCCAGGAGCCCGACATGACCGAACCCGAAGTCTCCGTCCCCGCCGTCATGCGCAACTACCACGAGGTGCTGCGCAACGACCTCGCCAAGGTGCTGGCCCCGCTGGTCGAGGCCGGCGACCTGGCCCGCTTCGCGCCCGCTTGGGAGGACTATGTCGCCGCCATCGCCGTGCACGCGGCCATGGAGGACGGCGTGGAGGGCGCCGGCGGCGGCATCACGAACATGCTCGACCTGCATTTCGATGGCGCCGTCAACGCCGCCCAATTCCGCGCCGAGCACGTCGAAGAGCATGAGTTGCAGGCGGCCGTGACGCGCGCCATCCCCCACGGCGTGGGCGCGCTGCGCGACGCCTGGGCCGCCTACCGCGCCTGCGCCGAGGCCCACCTGCTGCACGAGGAGGACGTCATGATGCCCCTCGTCGCTCGCCTGCCCAAGGAAGGCAAGGCGGAGCTGTTCGCGCAATGGTGCGTGTCCGCCGGCGTCGCCCACGGCGGTTTCGACCACCTTGTGGCCCACGGCGTGGCGTCGCTTTCCACCTACGGCAGCACCAAGAACAGCCCGGCCGGCGCGACCCGCGTCTTCGTACAGGCCCTCAAGGCCGTCTGCACGACCGAGCAATGGGCCCGCTACCTGCCCGTCGCGCGCGGCGCGGCGTTGCCCACCGTCTGGGCGGCCGTGCTGACGGAGGTGCCCAGCCTGGAAACACCATAGACCTTTTTCAAGCAAGCACATGCACAACAGGCACTTGCTTCGTTCCTATCATTCACCCCCTGCCCCCAAGCCACTCAAGGAGACCCACCATGTCCCTGCGCATCAACGACATCGCCCCTGACTTCACCGCCCAGACCACCCAGGGCACCGTCAAGTTCCATGACTGGATTGGCGACAGCTGGGCCATCCTGTTCTCGCACCCCAAGGACTTCACGCCGGTGTGCACCACCGAGCTGGGCTACATGGCCAAGATCGAGCCCGAGTTCACCAAGCGCAACGCCAAGCTCATCGGCCTGTCGGTGGACCCGGTGGACAACCACCACCGCTGGGCCGCCGACATCGAGGAAACGCAAGGCTACCTGCCCAAGTACCCCATGATCGGCGACCATGACCTGGCCGTCGCCAAGCTCTACAACATGCTGCCGGCCGACATCGAGGGCACGTCCGAGGGCCGCACCGCGGCCACCAACGCGACCGTGCGCTCGGTCTTCATCGTGGGCCCGGACAAGCGCATCAAGCTGATGCTGACCTACCCCATGACCACCGGCCGCAACTTCGACGAGATCCTGCGCGTGCTGGACAGCATGCAGCTCACCGCCAAGCACAAGGTCGCCACGCCCGTGAACTGGAAGCAGGGCGAGGACGTCATCATTGCCGGCTCCGTCTCCGACGAAGACGCCAAGACGCTGTTCCCGCAGGGCTGGAAGGCACCCAAGCCCTATCTGCGCATCACCAAGCAGCCGACTTGAAGCCCCTCGTCCGGCACGCCTCGCGGGACGCGGGCGCGCCAGCCGGTCTTGCAGACCGCGCTGCGGTAGTGCCGCAGCCCTTCGGCAGGCACATGCCGCCCACTGGGCGCCATGTGTCCGGCCTCAGCCCCGAGGGGACGGTGATGCATGCGGCGTTGAGCCGCATGCACATCGCCATGACGGGCCGGCTAGGGAGCGGCCCGGCGCTCGGCCCGCCGATTTACCCGAATAGCCGGCGCGCCAGTTCGTCTGCCGCGTTGACGGTGCGCAGCTCGGCATAGGCCGCCTCGGCCTCCGGGTAGGCGCGCTTCAGGTAATGCAGCCACTGCTTGAGCCGCCCGCCCTGGTGCTTGGGCGCGACGGTGGCGCGCACCTGGGCGAAGAACACCTGCATCAGCGGCAGCAGTTCGCGCCAGGGCACGGGGTCGGCACGCATACCGGCCACGCGCAGCGCCAAGCCGGGGTCGGCCACCATGCCGCGGCCCAGCATCAGGTGCTCGCAGCCGCTGCGCTCGCGCGCCAGCTCGGCGTGCTCCACGGTCCAGATCTCGCCGTTGGCGATGATGGTCAGCGGCACGGCCTCGCGCACGGCCGCGATGCGCTCCCAGTAGGCCGGCGGCTTGTAGCCATCGGCCTTGGTGCGGGCGTGAACGACGATCTCGCTGGCGCCCGCCGCGTGGATGGCGCGGGCCACGTCCAGCGTCTTGCTGGCGTCCATGTAGCCCAGGCGCATCTTGGCTGACACCATCACGTCGGCCGGCACCGCGCGGCGCACGGCGGACACGATCTCGTGGATGAGCTCGGGCTCGTCCAGCAGCACGGCGCCGCCGCGGTGGCGGTTCACGCACTTGGCCGGGCAGCCGAAGTTCAGGTCTATGCCCTCCGGCTTCAACTCTGCCAGCCGCGCGGCGTTCTCGGCCAGGCATTGCACGTCCGAGCCCAGCAGCTGCGGATGCACCGGCACCCCAGCGGCCGTGCGGCCACCGTTCTTCAGCTCCGGCACGATGCGCGTGAACACGCGGCTGGGCAGCAACTGGTCGGTCACGCGGATGAACTCGCTGACGCAGCGGTCCACGCCGCCCACGCGCGTCAGCACGTCGCGAAGGATGTGATCGAGCAAGCCCTCCATGGGCGCCAACAGGATCACTTGCTTTCCTCCAACAGCATCAGGTACAGGCGCAAGTCAAACTCCAATTGGAAGTAGTCCGGCTCCATGTGCTGGCACAGCTGATAAAAAGCCTTGTTGTGGTCCAGCTCGCGCAGGTGAGCCAGCTCGTGCACGACGATCATGTTCAGCAGCGCGGCGGGCGCGTCCTTGAACAGCGTGGCGACGCGGATCTCCCGGCGCGTCTTCAGCTTGGCGCCCTGCACCTGCGTGCGGCGAGTGTGCGTGCCCAGAGCTTGCTGCAACACGCGCAGCTTGGCGTCGAAGCCCACATATTGCAGCGGGCCGGCGTTGCGCAGGTGGCGGTTCTTCAGCTCCTGCACGTAGTCGAACAAGGCCGAATCGCTGCGCACCTCGTGGCGCTCGGGCAGGCGGCGTTGCAGGTGCTCGGCCAGGCGGCCATCCAGGCGCAGTTGCTCGGCCTGAGCGATCAGTTCGGGGGGATAGCCGGCAAGGAAGCGGGCGGCAAGCATTCGAGAAGGGTCAAAAATCAAGAGGCGCGGCGCGCCGGAGAAGCGCGCCGCGCCCGTGAGGGCCAAGGTCAGGCGGTCAGCGCTTTGAGGCTGTCCAGGCTCGCTATTGTCGCGAGGCAGGCGCGCGCCGCCTCCTGGCCCTTGGTGGAGAAGTGCTCGGCAAAGAAGCGCTTGTGCTCGCCATGCTCATGGAAGTGGTGTGGCGTCAGCACGGCGGAGAACACCGGCACGTCGGTTTCCAGCTGCACCTGCATCAGCGCCTGGATGACGGTCTGGGCGACAAAGTCGTGCCGGTAGATGCCGCCATCCACGACCAGGCCGCAGGCGATGACAGCATCGAAGCGGCCCGTGCGGGCCAGGCGCTTGGCATGCAGCGGGATCTCGAACGCGCCGGGTACGTCGATGACCGTCACATGGTCGCTGGGCATTCGACATCGGTCGAATTCATGGCGTATCGCCGACACGGCGACGCCCACGATGTCCTTGTGCCAGCTCGCGGCCACGATGGCCACGCGCGGGATGCGGTCGGACGGTTGGAAGGGAGTGGGGAGGGTCTGATTCATGGTGTCCTCTTGAAAGACGGGTTGGCCAGAATCAGGGCGCACGCAACAGCAGCGCAGGCCATTTGCATGGCTGCGCCGTCGCTCCGCGATCTCTTTCATCCGGACTGTGACCGTCGGCCCTGGCATCGCACCAGGTCTGCTGACCCCGGCGACGTGAATCGCCGGGCGCTCGCGGGCTCGTGCTTGCGCACATACCGCCGGTGGGGAATTCCGCCCCGCCCTGAGAACGCTGCCGGTCTTGCGAACCGGCACACCGATGCTAGCCGCAGCGCGGGCATGATGACGGTCATGTCCGAGACAGCCCCACAAACCGTCTTCCGCGTGACGCTGCTGCCCGGCGGCGAGAGCTTCGACTGCACCGCCGATCAACCGCTGATGCTGGCCGGCCTGGCCGCGGGCGTCACGCTGCCGTGGTCCTGCCGCAACGGCACCTGCCGCACCTGCATCTCGCGGCTGCTGGCCGGCCGCATCGAGCACAACATTCCCTGGCCCGGCCTGTCTGCCGAAGAGAAAGCCGAAGGCTGGGTGCTGCCCTGCGTGGCCTGCCCGCGCAGCGACGTGACGCTGCAGTGGGTTTGACTCAGTCCTTGCGGGACATCACCAGCTTGCTGCCGTTCTGAGTGAGCGTGATGGACTGGGCCTTGCCTTCCTCAGGGCCGAAGTCGAGCTGGGCGCCAACCTCGGTGACGTGCACCTGACGCGGCGTGGTGGCCTTGAGCTCGAACGCCGGCTGCCCCGGCGCCTGGCCCAGCAACCGGCCGCCCTTGTCGTCGACGAAGACCTTGATCGAGAACTCCGGTGCGCTGTAGCTGCCCACCAGTCCCTGCTGCTGGGCCGCGCTGAGCTTGATGAAGGTTCGTGCCGCCGGCGCGTCGGCCGTGCGTGCCCAGCGCTCGCCCGTGTTCCCACCGTCGCTGAAGAGCTTGACGGCCACGGCCTTGCCGCTTGCGTCGCGTTCGATCTGCAGGTCGGTCATCTGGTCGGGGAAGGTGTAGCGGTCGTCGCCCAGCGGCGTCAGCGGGCTGGTCATGCCACCGCTGCGCTGGCTCACCAGCACGCCGTCCTGCACGCTCAACGTGCGCGTCTGCCTCTCATCCAGGGCATAGACGCCTTCCGCCGCCTTCAGCTGTTCGGCCGGCACGACCACCGGCTTGCGGTCCACAAAGGGCTCGCCGATGGCGAACGCGGCCAGCTTGCGCGCAACGCCGTCCGTCGAGAAGCCGGGGCCGTCGCTGTTGCGCAGGATGACGACCGTGGTCTGGCTCCGCGGCAGGTAGTTCAGCGCCGACACGAAGCCGTTGATGCCGCCGCCGTGCGACAGCATGGCCTGGCCGCGCAGCGTGCCGGTGGCGATGCCGAAGCCGTAGTTGCGCGGCTTGGCGGCACCTTCCGGCGTGGTCATGCGCGCATAGCTGGCGGCGCTGATGAGCTTGCCGCCGTGCAGCGCCTGATTCCAGCGCCACAGGCCTTCGGTGTTGGCGATGAGCGCGCCGGCCGCGTGCGGCTGGGTCATGCTGAGGAGGCCGGCGGGGGCGACCTCGCGCTGGGCGTTGAGCGTGTAGCCCTGGGCCATGCCCTTGAACAGCTTGTCACCCTCAGGGAAGTGGACGGCGCCGACGTGGGCCGGCTGGATCAGCGCGGCGTCGAGCTGCTGGTACCAGGTCTTGCCGGCAATGGCTTCGATGACGGCGCCGACGAGCACGTAGCCGGAGTTGTTGTAGGCCCACTGCTCGCCGGGCGCGAAATCGACCGGCTGGTCCTTGAACTCCTTCACCAGCTCGGCCGTGCTCAAGTCGCGCCGGATCGGGTTCGCCATATAGCCCGGGATACCGGTGTAGCTCTTCACGCCCGAGGTGTGGTTGAGCAGTTGCACGATCGTGATCTTGCTGCCGTTGGGGTAGTCCGGCAGGAACTTGGACAGCGGGTCGTCCAGCCTGGCCTTGCCTTCGTCGATCTGCTTGAGCAGCGTGGCGGCCGCGAACTGCTTGGTGACGGAGCCGATGCGCATCAGCTGGTCCGGTTGCATGGGCACACCCAACTCGATGCTGGCCATGCCGCGCGCGCCCTTGTAGAGCAGTTGGTCGCCGCGTGCGACCAGCACCGTGACGCCGGGGCCGTCGCGGCTCACTTTCTGCTCGTCGAGCAGCTTGTCGGCATAGGCCGCCATCGCAGCAGGCGTGGCAGGCTGGCCCGCATGGGCTGCAAAGGCAAGCAGTGCGGACAGGGCGACGATGCACAGTTGAGGTTGGCGCATGGGTTGAACGGGTGGTTTTGAAGCGGCGCAGCATCGCCGCCCGCCGTCACAGCAGCAAACCCGCATGCGACGAACGGTACAAACGAAGGCATGAGCCGCAGCAACCGTCCACAGCGCCTGTGGACAAACCCGTGAACAGCCTGCGGGCTGCAAGCCCAAGTCCTTGACGGAACAGCTCTTTTCTTGAGCTGCCTCAGTTTGTGGCAGTCGCATGACAGGGACAATCGCGCCAATGCATCGCACCATCTTCACGACGCCGGTCATCAGCACAGTGCTGCGTGGCGTCTCGCACGCCTGGCTCCGATTGGCCGGCTGGACCGTGCAGGGCGCGCTGGCGCCCGAGGCGCGCAAGAGCGTCTTCATCGCCGCACCCCACACCAGCAACTGGGACCTGCCCTACACCCTCTTTGCCGCGTTCGCGCTGCGCCTCACGCCCTACTGGATGGGCAAGGCGTCCATCTTCAAGTTCCCGTTTGGCGGGCTGATGCGCTGGCTGGGTGGCATCCCGGTGGACCGCAGCCAGGCCAACAACCTCGTGGCCGCGTCGGCCGCGGCGCTGCAGGCGGCCGACGGCCCGGTGCAGCTCATCGTGCCGCCGGAGGGCACGCGCAGCAAGACCATCTATTGGAAGACCGGCTTCTACTGGATCGCCGTCACCGCCAGGCTGCCCATCGTCATGGCCCACATGGACTACCCGCGCAAGCTGGTGGGCCTGGGGCCGCTGTTCCAGCCCACCGGCGACGTGGAGGCCGACATGGCCGCCATCAAGCGCTACTACGCGCAGTTCAAGGGCAAGAACTCGGACCAGTTCACCCACGAATAGCGAACACCTGCGCGGCGCCCGGGAGGGCCGCGACGGCGAGCGGCGTTCAGGCTCGGGAAGTGGGGTCTCTACCTTTCCGTAACCTGTCGGCCTGCAAATCGCAACAAGACTTACGTGGATGCGCCCCTCGTCTCCCGCGCGCAAACTTGGCCGCAGGACGTGATCTTTTTCACGCCCCAAAGCCATTTCTCAATGTTCTGACGAGGGGAAACCATGAAGTTGCTCAAGGTGGCCGCGAGCGTGCTCGCGGCCGGATTCATTGCGGGAGCGCACGCCGCCCCCACCCTCAGCGAGAGCTTCGACGACGTCGCGGGGCTCGCCGGCGCTGGATGGGTGCTCACCAACCTCAGTTCGCCGGTCGGCCTGAGCTGGTTCCAGGGGAATTCGGGCATCTTTGCCGCTGAATCCGGCGCGCCCGACGCCTACGTCGGCGCCAATTTCAACAGCACGACGAGCGTGACCGGCGTGGTGGACAACTGGCTGATCAGCCCGGAGGTGAGCATCGGCGCCGGGTCGACGTTGACGTTCTACACCCAGGCCTCGGATGCCGGCTTCCTGGACAAGCTGGACGTGCTCTTCAGCAGCGGCGCCAGCTCCAACGTCGCCAGCTTCACGACCGTCATCGGCACGGTCGGCAGTGGCGGCTCCTATCCGGTGGGCAGCTGGATGGCCGTTACCTTGTCGCTGCCCACGGCGGCGACGGGCCGTATCGCCTTTCACTACACCGTGCCCAACGCCATGGACGCGAGCTACATCGGCATCGATTCGGTGTCTGTGGCCACCGCCGTGCCGGAATCGTCCACGCTGGCAATGCTCGGGCTGGGTCTGGCCGCCGTCGCGGTGGCCCGGCGTCGCCAGGCCGCCCATACGTCGAACTGAAGGAGTCCAACCATGTCCAAGGAAATCCAAGCACTGGCCCTGGCGCTCGCACTGGCGACGCCTCTGGCCGCCAGCGCCGCCGACGCGATGCGCGTCGTGCGCGATCCGGTGACCGGTGAGCTGCGCGGCCCGACCGCCGCCGAGGCTGCCGCCTTCGCCAAGGCCGAGGCGCAGCTGCGCCAGAAGGACGGCAACGTGGCCAGGGGCCAGACCGAGATCAAGCACGCCAACGGCGCCGTCGAACTGAAGCTCGGCGAGGACACCATGATGTTCTCCGTCGTCTCCACCAAGGCCGATGGCACGCTGCAGTTCGACTGCCTGCCGGCCGACGAGGCCAGGACGTTCGTCAGCGGCAAGACTGCCTCCTCCAAGTCCAAGACCAAGGCAAAGGTGAGCCATGACCACTAAGCACATCCTCCAAGGCCTGCGGGCCGTCGCGGCGGGTCTGGCCCTGGCCGGCGCGTCGTTGGGGCTGGTGGGCACGGCACAGGCCGCCGCCACCATCGTCATCAACAACACCAACGCGGCCGGCGTCGGCTTCAACGACTCGACACCCGCCGCGCCGGTGGGCGGCAACCCCGGCACCACGCTGGGCGCGCAACGGCTGTTCGCCTTCACCTATGCCGCCAACCTGTGGGGCGCCACGCTGACCAGCAACGTCCCCATCGTCATCAACGCGTCGATGACGGCGCTGAGTTGCACGGCCACCTCAGCCACATTGGGCAGCGCCGGCGCCACCAGCGTCTTCCGCAACTTCCCCAACGCACCGGTCGCCGACACCTGGTACTCGTACGCGCTGGCCAACAAGCTGGCAGGCGCCTACCAGGGCACGCTGAACGCGGCCCAGATCAATGCCAACTTCAACGCCAACCTGGGGCTGAACGCCAACTGCCTGCCGGGACGCACCTGGTATCTGGGGCTGGACGGCCAGCACGGCACGGACATCGACTTCATCGCCGTGTTGCAGCACGAAATGGGTCATGGCCTGGGCTTCCAGACGTTCACCAACGGGTCCACCGGCGCGCAGCAAAGCGGCTTCCCGTCGATCTGGGATCGCTTCCTGCTGGGCACCGTGACCGGCAAGTACTGGTACCAGATGACCAACGCCGAACGGGCGGCATCGGCCATCAGCATGGACAAGCTCGTCTGGGATGGCCCCCGGGTCAAGGCGGCCGTGCCGAACGTGCTGACCTTCGGCCTCGCCAGTGCAACGTTCAGCGGCCCTGCCGCAGGTGCGATGACCGGCACGGTGCGCGTCGGCGAGGCGGACTTCGGGCCGCCGCTCGGCACCTCGCCCATCTTCGCCGAGGTCATGCCGGTGACGGAGCAGACGGCAGGCCTGGGTGAAGCCTGCGAGCCGTTCAACGCGTTGAATACGAAGGCCGTCCAGGGCAAGGTCGCCTTCGTCACGCTGGGCGTGTGCACGGTGGCAATCAAGACCAAGAACGCGCAGAACGCCGGGGCCATCGCGGTGATCATCGGCGACACCGTGGCCGAGAACGCCATGCAGCCGATTCCCATCGGCGGCTGGGACAAGACCGTGACCATCCCCGTCGTGCGCATCTTCAAGACCGATGCCGACAAGCTGCGCCCCATCCTCGCCAAGCGCTCGCGCACCGCCTCCGGCGTGTTCGCCTCGCTGGGCCGTGGCGGCGGCGCGCAGTACGCCGGTGCCGATCCGCTGGGCCGGGCGCTGCTGTACGCACCCAACCCCTTCATCAGCGGCTCGTCGGTATCGCACTTCGACCGCACGATGTTCCGCAACCAGTTGATGGAGCCCAACATCAGCAACGACCTGGGGCAGGGCCTGATCCCGCCGACGGACATGACCTTCCTGCTGCTGCAGGACATCGGCTGGTAGAGCAGTTTCTCCTCGCCAGCAAGGGCACGGTGCAGACCGTGCCCTTTTTCCTTTTCAAGGCCGGTGCTCACCGACAATGGGCGCCATGGCCGACACCCCCGCGAGCAAGGACCCCCTGCATGGCCTCACGCTGGAGGCCATCGTGACCGCGCTGGTGGCGCATTTCGGCTGGCCCGAACTCGGGCAGCGCATCGCCATCAAGTGCTTCCAGGTGGACCCCAGCGTCAGCTCCAGCCTGAAGTTCCTGCGCAAGACGCCGTGGGCGCGCGCCAAGGTGGAGAGCCTGTACCTGTTCATGCGGCGCGAGCAGGCCCGCGCCGCAAGACCTTAGCGGCCAGTTCTATCGGCCACCGGGCTCCGGAAGCTCGATCTTCACTTCCAGGACCTCCAGGTCGCCCTGGCGCTCCATGTGGACCTTGATGTCGTCCGGGTTGATGGACACGTACTTGCTGATGACGGCCACCAGCTCCTTCTGCAGCTGGGGCAGGTAGTCGGGGCTGCTGCTGCGGCCGTTGCGTTCGTGCGCGAGGATGAGCTGCAGCCGCTCCTTGGCGACGCTGGCCGAGCTCTTCTTTTCGCCGAGGAAGAAGTTCAGGAATCCCATGGTGAGGCCTCCTTCACTTGCCGCCGAAGACGCGCTTGAACCAGCTCTGCTTCACGGCCTCGGTGAAGCGCATGGGCTTGTCCTCGCCGAGGAAGCGCGCCACGACGTCCTTGTAGGCCTCGGACACGTCCGTTTCCTGCAGGTGGATGGCGGGCGTGCCCTGGTTGGAGGCCTGCAGCACGCTCTCGCTCTCGGGGATGACACCGATCAGCGGCGTGCGCAGGATCTCGTGGATGTCGTCCAGGCTCAGCATCTGGCCGCCCTCGACGCGGTTGGGGTTGTAGCGCGTGATGAGCAGGTGCTCCTTCACGGGCTCGCCGCCCTCGATGGCGCGCTTGGTCTTGCTGGACAGCATGCCCAGGATGCGGTCGCTGTCGCGCACCGAGGAGACCTCGGGGTTGGTCACCACCAGCGCCTCGTCGGCGTAGTGCATGGCCATCAGCGCACCGGTCTCGATGCCGGCCGGCGAGTCGCAAACGATGTAGTCGAACTCCATCGCCTTGAGCTCGTTGAGCACCCGCTCCACGCCCTCTTGCTTGAGCGCGTCCTTGTCGCGCGTCTGCGAGGCGGCCAGGATGAAGAGCTTGTCGAGCTGCTTGTCCTTGATGAGAGCCTGCGTGAGCTTGATCTCGTCGTTGATGACGTTGATGAGGTCGTAGACGACGCGGCGCTCGACACCCATGATGAGGTCGAGGTTGCGCAGGCCCACGTCGAAGTCGATGACGCAGGTCTTGAGGCCTCGCATCGCGAGGCCGGTGGCGAAGCTCGCGCTGGTGGTGGTCTTGCCGACCCCGCCCTTGCCCGAGGTGACGACGACGATCTTGGTCATCTGGTGAGTTTCCTTGCCTTGCGTTGAATTCAAGTCGGCAGAGGCTGCAGCAGCAGCTTCTCGCCCTGGAGGTAGACCTGGGCCGGCTTGCCCGCCACGTCAGCGGGCAGTGGGTTCTCGGCGGTGCGGTAGATGCCGGCCACGGCCAGCAGCTCCGCCTCCAGGCTCTGCGTGTAGATGCGTGCCGTCGTGTCGCCGCGCGCGCCGGCAATCGCTTTGCCGCGCAGCGGCGCATAGATGTGGATGCTGCCGTCGGCGATCACTTCCGCGCCATGACTGACGACCGCCAGCACCACCAGGTCACCGCCCTTGGCATAGACCTGCTGGCCGGAGCGCAGCGGCTTGTCGACGATGAGCGTGGGCACCGGCGCGGCGGGCTTCTCGATGATCTTCTCGACGGTGATCTCGCGCACCACTTCGCGCACGGTTTCAGTCGCGGCACCCGGCGCTGCACGTTCGACAACAGGCTCCTCGGCCGCATCGGCTAGGCCCAGCTCATGGGCCAGGGCCAGCTCCTCAGGCGTCGCGCCGGCCACGGCCACGGGCTGCAACTGGCTGGCGTGCAGCAGGTCCACCAATGCCTTGAGGTCGATGGGCGCGGGGCCGTCCAGCGCCAGCGGTGCCTGGCCTTCGACCACCGGTGCGGCGGCCGGTGCCGCGGCGCGCGGAACCTGGCTGAGGTCGATGACGACGGGCTCGTGCTCGAAGCCGCCACCCTGGCCGATGCGTGCGGCCCAGTCGGCGGTGACCTCGGCCATGTCGGCGCTGTGCAGCATCAGGCCCAGCAGGCTGAAGCGGCGCGACTTCAATTCGAAGGTCCCGGTGCGCGATGCGCTCTTGCGCCCGCCGCTCTCCCGCGTCAAATCAGCCTTCGATTCCCCCATGTGCCCCGCCGCCGCCTCTGCAAAAGGCCGCGAGTTTAGCCGCCGCCCTCAAGCTGCCTCTTGGGGACTGCCCCCAAACCGACGCGATGGCAGCGCCTCAAAAACGGGCACGCCAGCACTATCGGTAGCCGATCAAGCACTTAGCGCTGCTGTCGTCAGCCGGCCCACAGACTTGTCCACAGTTGGCGGGGACAAATGGGACTGGAAAGGCCCTGAAAGCGTTTACCCGGGTCCTCCAAACCCGTGACATCCGCCCGCCGCGGCTTGACTTATCCCCAAATCTGGCAAGCGTCAAGCGTTTCGGACCCTGATACGCCGCAGCCGCTTGCACCCCCTGCCCATAACGCTAAGTCATTGATTCATATAGCCAGCTTGCGGGTGCTTAAAAATTCAGCAACCTAAGCGGAGCCGCATCACACAAGGGCTTGGCTTCGATGGAGAGGGGTTCTCCACAAAGTTTTCCACAGACTCGGTGGATAGCTTCGCGAAGCGTTACAAATCAGTGACTTAGCCACCAACCTTGAGGCGTTCTGTAGCTTTCGGCGCCAAGTGAGGGGCTGGCCCTCCCGTCACGGCAAGCTACATTGGGGCCGCCCGCGCGTGCGGACATTTGCAGGAGATTGCCCTTGGCCACCCCGAACTACAGCTACGAGAAACGCCAGCGCGAACTGGCCAAGAAACGCAAGGCTGAGGAAAAGCGCCAGCGCAAGCTCAGCGGCAAGCCGGACGACGCCTCTGCACCGGATGAACCGCAGGCCGATGGCGAGAGCACAGCCCCGCCCGCCAACCCCGCCGAGCCGCAAACCTAAAATCGCCGGTTTTCCCGTCCCGCAGCCACCGCTCACATGTCCCGCCAGCTCTTCGTCACCACTGCCCTGCCCTATGCGAACGCCGGTTTCCACATCGGCCACATCATGGAGTACACCCAGGCCGACATCTGGGTTCGCTTCCAGCGCATGGCGGGCTCACAGGTGCACTTCGTCTGCGCGGATGACGCCCACGGCGCGCCCATCATGATCGCGGCCGAGAAGGCCGGAAAGACGCCCCAGGACTTCGTTGCCGGCATCGCCGCCGGCCGCAAGCAATACCTGGACGGCTTTCACATCAGCTTCGACAACTGGCACTCCACCGACGGCGCGGAGAACCACGAGCTGTCCAAGGCCATCTACCTGGCGCTGCGCCGCAACGAGCTGATCGAGACCAAGACCATCGAGCAGTTCTTCGACCCGGCCAAGTCCATGTTCCTGCCGGACCGCTTCATCAAGGGCGAATGCCCCAAGTGCGGCGCGAAGGACCAGTACGGCGACTCCTGCGAGGTCTGCGGCGCCGTCTATGCGCCCACCGAGCTGAAGAACCCCTACTCGGTGCTGTCGGGTGCCACGCCGGTGCTCAAGAGCAGCGAGCATTTCTTCTTCAAGCTCAGTGACCCGCGCTGTGTGGACTTCCTGACGCGCTGGACGCAGGAGACGGGCCGCCTGCAACCCGAGGTGTTGAACAAGATCCGCGAGTGGTTCGAGCCCGACGAGGAAGGCAACAACCGCCTGAGCGACTGGGACATCAGCCGCGACGCGCCCTACTTCGGCATCGAGATCCCCGACGCGCCGGGCAAGTACTTCTACGTTTGGCTGGACGCGCCCATCGGCTACCTCGCCTCGCTGAAGAACTACTTCGGCAAGCTGGGCAAGGACTTTGATGCCTTCATGGCCGACGACGCGGTGGAGCAGATCCACTTCATCGGCAAGGACATCACCTACTTCCACACGCTGTTCTGGCCCGCGATGCTGCACTTCAGCGGCCGCAAGACGCCCAACCATGTCTTCGTGCACGGCTTCATGACCGTCAACGGCGGCGAGAAGATGAGCAAGAGCCGCGGCACCGGCCTGGACCCGCTCAAGTACCTGGGCCTGGGCCTGAACGCCGAATGGCTGCGCTACTACATCGCCGCCAAGCTCAACGCCCGCGTCGAGGACATCGACTTCAACCCCGAGGACTTCGTCGCCCGCGTCAACAGCGACCTGGTGGGCAAGTTCATCAACATCGCCTCGCGCGCCGCCGGCTTCCTGGCCAAGCGCTTTGGCGGCACGCTGAGCGCGGACCTTGGCGTGGAAGGCTCCGCGCTGCTGGAGACGCTGCGCGCACAGAGCGGCGCGATCGCCGAGTTGTACGAGGAGCGCGAGTTCGGCAAGGCGCTGCGCGAGATCATGGCGCTGGCCGACAAGGTCAACGAGTTCGTCGACCAGCACAAGCCCTGGGAGCTGGCCAAGCAGGAAGGCATGAACGCCGCGCTGCACGACGTCTGCAGCGTCTGCATCGAGGCCTTCCGCCTGCTGACGCTGTACCTCAAGCCCGTGCTGCCCGCGCTGGCCGCGCAGGTCGAAGCCTTCCTGAAGATCGAGCCCTTGCAGTGGAGCGACTCGGCCCGCTCGCTGGGTGCCCGTCAGATCGGCGCCTACCAGCACCTGATGCAGCGAGTGGACCTGGCCAAGGTGGAGCAGCTGTTCGAAGCCCCACCGGCGCCCAAGGTCCAGCCCGGCGGCGAGGACATCGCGGCCGAGATCAAGATCGACGACTTCGCCAAGGTGGACCTGCGCATCGCCAAGATCGTCAAGGCCGAACTGGTGGAAGGCTCGGACAAGCTGCTGCGCCTGACGCTGGACGCTGGCGAAGGCCGCCTGCGCAACGTCTTCAGCGGCATCCGCGGCGCCTACAAGCCCGAGGACCTGGAAGGCAAGCTCACCGTCCTCGTCGCCAACCTCGCGCCGCGCAAGATGAAGTTCGGCGTCAGCGAGGGCATGGTGCTGGCCGCCAGCCACGCCGACGAGAAGGCCAACCCCGGCGTCTTCGTGCTGGAGCCGCACACGGGCGCCCAGCCCGGCATGCGCGTGCGCTGAAGCCATGCGCCGAGCGACGCCCCGCTCACTGCTCGGCCCTTCCCGCCGCCGGCGCTTCATCGCCGAGCGCTACCACTGCGGACCTCCGGTCACGACGCACCACGCGTCGTGTCCAACCTTCCGGAGGTCCCGTGCAATTTCCCCGACTGCATCCCTTTCGCCCCCGCAGCCTCGCGCTGCTGGCGGGCTATTCGCGCGAACGCCTGCTCGCTGACGTGGGCGCCGGCCTGACGGTCGGCATCGTCGCGCTGCCGCTGGCCCTTGCCTTTGCGATCGCTTCCGGCCTCAGGCCAGAGCAGGGCCTGGCCACGGCCGTCGTCGCGGGCTTCCTGATCTCGCTGCTGGGCGGCTCCAGCGTCCAGATCGGCGGACCGGCCGGCGCCTTCATCGTCGTCGTCTACGGCATCCTGCAGCGCCACGGACTGGCCAACCTGCTTCTGGCGACTATGGGGGCCGGGGTGCTGCTTTTAGCGATGGGTGCGCTGCGCCTGGGTGTGCTCGTGCGCTACATCCCCGTCGCCATCGTCACCGGCTTCACGAACGGCATCGCCGTGCTGATCGCGCTGGCCCAGCTGAAGGACTTCCTGGGCCTGCGCATAGCCAAGATGCCGGCAGACTTCTTCGGCCAGATCGAGGCCTTGCACGACCACCTCGGGGGTCTTGAGCCCGCCGCGCCGGTCATGGCCGCCGCCTGCATGGCCGTCGTGCTGCTGTGGCCCAAGAACATCGCGCAGGACCGGCCCCTGACAGGCGTGCGGCGCTGGATGGCGCTGCTGCCCAGTACGGTCATCGCGCTGGTGGGGGCGACCCTGGCGACCGCCCTGCTGCACCTGCCGCTGGAGACGATAGGCAGCCGCTTTGGCGGCATCCCCCAGGCGTTGCCCGCGCTGGCCTGGCCGGAGATGAACTGGGCCGGCATGCAACAGCTCGTCATCCCGACGCTGACGCTGGCGTTGCTGGGTGCGATCGAATCGCTGCTGTGCGCCCGCGTCGCCGACAAGCTGACGCCGGACCTGCCCCGCCATGACCCCAACCAGGAACTGATGGCCCAGGGGTTGGCCAACCTGGCGGCGCCCTTGTTCGGCGGCCTGCCCGCCACCGGAACCATCGCCCGCACGGTCACCAACATCCGCGCCGGCGGCACCAGCCCCGTCGCAGGCATCGTGCACGCACTCACGCTGCTGCTGATCCTGCTCGCCGCCGCCCCACTGGCCGTGCACGTGCCACTGGCGGCGCTGGCCGGCATCCTGCTGGTCGTTGCCTGGAACATGGGCGAATGGCACGAATTCGCGCGCCTCAGGCGCTTCAACCTGACCTACCGCACGCTGCTCGTCGGTACCTTCGTGCTGACCGTGGTGACGGACCTGACGGTGGCCGTCGAAGTCGGGCTGATCGCCTCCTGCGTGTTCTTCGTCTGGCGCATGGGCCAGCTCTTCACACTGCAGCGCGTGCAAGACCAACCCCTGCCCGACGGCGTCGTCGCCTACGAACTCTACGGCGCCCTGTTCTTCGGCGCCGTGGGCAAGCTCGAAAGCGTGCCGGACCAACTGCCCGCGGGCACTCGCGCCGTCGTCTTCGAGATGCACCGCCTCATCGTCATGGACACTTCCGGCATGGAGGCCTTGCGCGAACTGCACCGCGGGCTGCTCAAGCGCGGCACGGCCCTGGTGCTCGCCCATGTGAACGCACAGCCGCTGGACCTGCTGCGGCGCTCGGGCCTGGCAGACGAACTTGGCGACGCCGGTATCGTCCCTTCGCTCGCCGAACTAAAATCCCCTTCTTAGCTCGCGAGACCCCCATGCCGTTGTTCTGGAAGCCCTACAAGTCCGAAGTCACCTCCTTCATCGAGCAGCTCAAGGCCCAGCGCCCCACGCTCGAGGCCGAACAGCGCGCCGGCCGTGGCCTGCTGTGGGACAAGGAGCAGGACCGCAGCGCCCAGGCCGGCTACGACGAAGCCCGCGTGCCGCAAAAGCCCTACGTCTACCAGACGAACGACAAATAAGCCGTGAGTTCGGCGGTGGCCGACGAGCCCAGCCTGGCCACGCCCGAGCTGCCCGATGTGGTGGACGCGGTGGCAGTCGCTCGCCTGTATGGCGAGCCGCTGTTCCAGATGCCGCTGGACCTCTACATCCCGCCGGATGCGCTGGAGGTCTTCCTTGAGGCCTTCCAGGGCCCGCTGGACCTGCTGCTGTACCTGATCCGCCGGCAGAACTTCAACATCCTCGACATCCCGCTGGCCGACGTGACGCGCCAGTACCTGAGCTACGTCGAGCAGATCCGCAAGCACAACCTCGAGCTGGCCAGCGAATACCTCTTGATGGCCGCGATGCTCATCGAGATCAAGTCGCGCATGCTGTTGCCGCCCAAGAAGAGCGAGGACGGCAAGGAGGTCGAGGACCCGCGTGCCGAGCTGGTGCGCCGGCTGCTGGAGTACGAGCAGATGAAGCTGGCCGCCGCGCGGCTGGACCGCCTGCCGCAACTGGGCCGCGACTTCCTGCGCGCCCAGATCCACATCGAACAGTCGCTGACGCCCCACTTCCCCGACGTCGACACCAACGACCTGCGCGAGGCCTGGCTGGACATCCTCAGGCGCGCCAAGCTCAACCAGCACCACAAGATCAGCCGCGAGCAGCTCTCGGTCCGCGAGCACATGAGCATCGTGCTGCGCCGCCTGCAAGGCCAGCGCTTCGTCGAGTTCGAGGCCTTGTTCGATGTGAGCCGCGGCCAGGCCGTGCTCGTCGTCACCTTCATCGCGATGCTGGAGCTGGCCAAGGAGCGGCTGCTGGAGATCACGCAGGCCGAGGCCTTTGCGCCTATCTACGTGCGGCTGGCCTATGCGCCCGTCTAGCGGCCCCTGAGCTTTTGCACGGCCGTCACGCCGGCCAGCACCAGTGCGCCGGCCGCGATGCCCACCAGCGCGTTCGCGCCGTTCTCCAACACCACGCCCACAGCCCAAGCCTGGCCCTCGGCGAGATGAGCGATGGCATGGTGCAGCGGCGCGACGCCGTGCACGAGGATGCCGCCACCCACCAGGAACATGGCCGCCGTGCCCAGCACGGTGAGGGTCCGCATCAGCCGCGGCGCGGCGGCCAGCAGGAAGCGGCCGAACGCTTGGGCCGCAGCGCCCGCGCGGCGCGACAGCCACAGCCCCGCGTCGTCCATCTTCACGATGCCGGCCACGAAGCCGTAGACGCCCACCGTCATCGCGATGGCCACGGCCACCAGCACGGCCAGCTGGGTCGTCAGCGGCTGGCCGGCCACGGTGCCCAGCGCGATGACGATGATCTCGGCGGACAGGATGAAGTCGGTGCGGATGGCGCCCTTGACCTTGTCGCGCTCGAAGGTGGCCATGTCCACCTGCGGGTCGCTGACGGCCTTCACCAGCTCTTCATGGTGGGCCTGGTCTTCCTCAGGGCTGTGCAGGAACTTGTGGGCCAGCTTCTCGAAGCCCTCGAAGCACAGGAAGGCGCCGCCCACCATCAGCAGCGGCGTGATCGCCCAGGGCGCGAAGGCCGCGATGGCCAGCGCGGCCGGCACCAGGATGGCCTTGTTCAGCAGCGAACCCAGCGCCACGGCCCACACCACCGGCAATTCGCGGTCGGCGCGCACGCCGGTGACCTGCTGGGCGTTCAGCGCCAGGTCGTCACCCAGCACGCCGGCGGTCTTGGTGGCGGCGACCTTGGTCATGGTCGCTACGTCGTCGAGGAGGGTGGCGATATCGTCGAGCAGGACGAACAGGCTGGAAGCCATGGAAAGCAGAAGCGGTCGTTGATTGGGCCGCGATGCTATCCGGTTACCGATAGTGTCTGGCCAGGCTCTCCGCCACGCAGACCGGGCGGCTGGCGCCCTCGCGCTCAATGCTCACCTCGACGGTGAGCTGCCGGGCGCCGCCGGCCACGTCCTCCAGCGCCAGCAGCTTGAAGGCCGCACGCAGCCGGCTGCCCACCGGCACCGGCAAGGTGAAGCGCACCTTGTTGAGGCCGTAGTTGACGGTCATGCGCGTCTCGCGCACCGAGAAGCCGGTCTCGAAGAAGTACGGAATCAGCGACAGCGTCAGAAAGCCGTGCGCAATAGGCCCGCCGAAGGGGCCGTCCTTGGCGCGCTCGGGGTCCACGTGTATCCACTGCCGGTCCTCGGTGGCCTCGGCGAAGGCGTTGACGCGGGCCTGGTCGACGACGATCCAGTCGCTGTGGCCGAGGATTTCGCCCACCAGGGGTTCGAGGTCGGCAAGGGTGTCGAAGATGCGCATCGGGGCTGACCAGGGTGAGAGCTGTGCTGCGGGGACGTTAACCTAGCCGCCCATGCCTGACAGTACCGCCCGCGACATCCTCGTCCTCGCCGCCCACCCCGACCTGGCCCGCTCCAATGCGACGCGTGCGCTGCTGGACGCGCTGCGCGCCTCGCCCGCAGCCGCCCGCGTCGATCTCCGCGACCTCTACCGCCTCTACCCCGACTTCCACATCCACATCGAGGCCGAGCAGCAGGCCCTACAAGCCGCCCAGCTCGTCGTCATGCTGCACCCCATCTACTGGTACAGCATGCCGGCGCTGCAAAAGCTCTGGCTGGACGAGGTGCTGCGCCTGGGCTGGGCCTATGGCCCCGGCGGCACGGCCCTGCACGGCAAGGATTTCTGGCTGGTCGCCTCCACCGGCGGCGGCATGGAGAGCTATGCGCCGGGCGGCCACAACCATCACACCATCGACGAGTTCCTGCTGCCCTACCAGCAGTCCGCCAAGACCTGCGGCATGCACTACCTGCCGCCGCAGATCCTGCACGCCGCCCATCGGGCGACGGATGCCGAGATCAAGGCCCACGCCGAGCTGTTCGTGAAGCGGCTGACCAACTTCCCCGCCTGGTGCCAGAAGCTGGCCGCTCCGGCCGTGGGCGACGAGGAGGCCGTGGAGCTGGATGAGCGGCCGCCGATGTTCTCGGCGCTGGACGCGGGGAGTGCGGCATGAGTCATGGCAACTGGCTTCAACTCCCGCTAGTGTTCCTCGCCGCCGCCGTGCTGGCCGTGCCGCTGGCGCGCTACCTGCGCCTGGGTGCCATCCTGGGCTACCTGGTCGCGGGCCTGCTGATCGGGCCCGAAGTGCTGGGGCTGATCCCGGAGTCCACCGCCATCCCCGAGGTGGCGGAACTGGGCGTCGTGCTGATGCTGTTCCTCGTCGGCCTGGAGCTGGAGCCCAAGCGGCTGTGGGAGATGCGCCGGCCCATCTTCGGCTGGGGCAGCGTGCAGCTGCTGGGCTGCGCGGCGGTGCTGACGGCCGTGGGCATCGCGGCCGGCTTCCCGTGGCGGTTGGCGGTCGTCGTGAGCCTGGGCCTGGCGATGTCGTCCACGGCGGTAGCGCTGGCGGTTCTGGCCGAGCGCAACCTCGGGCGCACCACCGCCGGCGAGAGCATCCTGTCGGTCGCGCTGCTGCAGGACATTGCCGCCATCCCCGTGCTGGCCCTGGTGCCGGTGCTGGCGCTGAGCGGCGCGCATGACGACGGCGATGGCCGCACCTGGATGGCCGCGGGCAAGGCGGTGGGCGCCATCGTGGTCATCATCTTCGGCGGGCGCCTGTTGCTGCGCCCCGCGCTGCGCTGGATCGCCCACAGCAAGACGCCCGAGATCTTCACGGCTGCGGCGCTGCTGCTGGTGCTGGGCACGGCGGCGCTGATGCAGCTGGTGGGCCTGTCCATGGCGCTGGGCGCCTTCCTGGCCGGCGTGCTGCTGGCCGAGAGCGAATACCGCCGCGAGCTGGAGACCGACCTGGAGCCCTTCAAGGGCCTGCTGCTGGGCCTCTTTTTCATCGCCGTGGGCATGGGGCTGGACCTGCATGCCGTCGCCGCCCTGCCCCTCTTCGTGCTGACCGTCCTGTGCGCGCTGCTGCTGTGCAAGATCCTCGTGCTGATGGGCATGTCGCAGGCGATGAAGATCCCGCTGGTGGAGCGGCCGGCCTTCGTCATCCTGCTGGCCCAGGGCGGCGAGTTCGGCTTCGTCGTGTTCCAGCTCGCCCAGGGCGAGGGCATGATCACCGCGGCGCAGAACTCGGCATTGGTGGCGGCCGTGGCGCTGTCGCTGGCGCTCACACCCTTGCTGCTCAACGGTGGCGACCGGCTGATGTCGCAAAAGCTCGCCCGCCTGGGCAAGAAGAAAAAGCGCGAAGAGGTGCCGCCGCCACCCGCGCCCATCATCATCGCCGGCAGCGGCCGCTACGGCCAGGTCATAGGCCGGCTGCTGCGCGCCAACGGCTTGCAGGCCACGGTGCTGGACCATGACGCCGAGGCCATAGAGAGCCTGCGCCGCTTCGGCTGGACGGTCTACTACGGCGACGCGACGAGGCTGGACCTGCTCAAGAGCGCCGGCGCCGAGACCGCCCGCATCCTCGTCATCGCCATCGACGACATCGCGCAGAGCGTGGAGATCGCCGCGCTGGCCAAGGAGCACTTCCCGCAGCTCGCCATCGTCGCCCGCGCCCGCAACGTGCAGCACTACTACCAGCTGCGCGAACTGGGCGTGGAGCATGTCGAGCGCGAGACCTTCGAGTCGGCGCTCTTGAGTGCACGCAGCGTGCTGGAGCTGACCGGCATGGAGCCGCATGCCGCGCGCCGCCAGGCCCTGCGCTACAAGCACTTCAACCTGGAGCTGCTGGAGACCATGGTGCCGCTGCAGCGCGACGAGAGCGCGCTGATCGCCGCCGCCAAGCTGGGCCTGCAGCAGTTCAACCAGCTCATGGCCGCCGAGCAGGCAGCCGAGGACACGCACCGCAAGGCGCAACGCGCCAGCTGGGAAAAACAGGACGCCGCCGGCCCCGGCCATGAATGAGGCGCTGGACCAGGCGGCCGCGCTGATCGCCCAGGCCGACGGCCTCGTCGTCACGGCCGGCGCCGGCATGGGCGTGGACTCGGGCCTGCCGGACTTCCGTGGCCGCGAGGGCTTCTGGCGCGCCTACCCGGCACTGGGCCGTGCTGGGCTGGACTTCACGTCGGTCGCCTCGCCCCACACTTTCGAGACCGACCCGCGCCTGGCCTGGGGCTTCTACGGCCACCGCCTGGCGCTGTACCGGCGCACGCAGCCCCATGCCGGCTTTGGCCTGCTGCAGGCCTGGGGCGAGCGGCTGCCGAACAGCCTGGCCGTGTTCACCAGCAATGTCGACGGCCAGTTCCAGCGCGCCGGCTTCGGTGATGCCGTGCCGCTGCATGAATGCCACGGCTCGCTGCACTGGCTGCAATGCCTGCGCGGCTGCGGCCAGGCGCCACTGCCGGCCAACGGCATCACGCCCGACATCGACGAGCTGGAATGCCGCTGGCGGGGCGAGCTGCCCGCCTGCCCCGGCTGTGGCGGCCTGCTGAGGCCCAACCTGCTGATGTTCGGCGACTGGGGTTGGGTGTCGGACCGCTATGACGCGCAGATGCAGCGCCTGGCGAACTGGCTGGCCCGCGTCGAGAGGCCCGTCGTCATCGAGATCGGCGCGGGCACCGCCATCCCGTCGGTGCGCCACTTTGGGCAGCAGGTGCTGGCCCAGCATGGCGGCCGGATGATCCGCATCAACCCCCGCGAGCCGGCCGTGGCGACCGCCTTCGGCGCGGGCATCGCCATGGGCGCGCTGGAGGGCCTGCAAGCCCTGAACGAACGCCTGGATTGAGGCTGGCGGCGACAATCGCGCCATGTTCGCTCCCTCCCAGCTCGAAGTCCGGCGCTTCTTCTGCGCCACCTACCGCAAATGGCGTGACGGCATGCCGCTGATCCCCATGGAGGCCCTGGCCGCGGACTGGATCGCCGAGCACCCGGAGTACCACGAGGAACTCGCCGACGAGGCTGGCGCGCTGGAGAAGGTCTACACGGTCGAGGAAGGGCGCACCAACCCCTTCCTGCACCTGTCCATGCACCTGACCATCACCGAGCAGCACGCCATCGACCAGCCATCCGGCATCCGCCAGGCCATCGACCTGCTGGCCGCCAGGCGCAACTCGCGCCACGAGGCCCACCACACGGCCATGGAAGCCCTGGGCGAGATGATCTGGGCTTCCCAGCGCAGCGGCCTTCCGCCGGACGGCCACGCCTACCTGGACAAGGTGCGCCAGGCCGCCACGCGCTAGTCGCGGCTCCATTCCTTCTTGTGATGGTATGCAGACGATGATCTGCAGGCCATTGTTTGCCTTTTCTGAACGACGCATTGCTCAGCGCCTAGTGTTTCTACTGAGAGGCCCTGCCTACAGTTCAACCCATGGACACCGCGGTCGCGATGCCCAAGCAAACCAGGCAGAACAAACGACCTGCCAAGGAACTTGAAGGAAAACATCATGAGCAAGCTGTCCAACATCGTCGCCGCCGCCCTGCTGATCGCCGCCGGTGCCGCCTCCGCCCAAACCACCCGTGAAGCCGTCATCGCCGACCTCGTCGCCGCCCGCAACAGCGGCGAACTGGCCGCCCTGCAAGGCGAAAAGGGTGTTGAAGTGACGACCCCGGCTTCTGCCAAGGCCTCTTCTGTTGCCACCGTCACGCTTCCCCGCCAGGCCATCCTGACGATCAAGCCGACCGAACTGCGCACCGAGACCGCCGCCGCACTGGCCGCCGATCATGGCGAGAACGCCGCCCGCGAACTGGGCGACTTCCCGGCCCCGGTCGTGCGCCGCGCCACGGCTGTTGCCTCCAAGTAAGCAGCGCCCCGCGCAGACACAAGCGGCCCCTCAGGGCCGCTTTTGCTTTTCTCAGCCCAACGCCCTGAGCTTCGCCGCCATCCGTGCGAACCTCGCCACCGGCAGCGCCGCGAAGCCCTCCAGGTCCATCCACTTCACCCCCTTCACCTCGGCCCACTGCGGCTGCAGCGGGCGGGCCGAGTCCGCCGCGAAGAGGTAGATGAAGTCGTGGTGGCAGTGGTCGCCCTCCCCTTTGGCCGGGTTGGCGGGGATGGCGTGGGTCTCGACATCGAAAGGCACATCGGCACCGTCGGGCTGCACTTCAACGCCCGTCTCCTCGGCCACCTCGCGCGCGGCCGAGATGGGCAGCGGGTCGTCACCCTCATGATGGCCACCGGGCTGCAGCCAGCGATCCAGCACCTTGTGATGGATCAACAGGACCTTGGCCGCCGTCGCGTCGTAGACCAAGCCGCTGGTGGTGATGTGGCCGCGCATGTTGGCGCGGGCAAAGATGTCGGCATCGCCTTCTTCCAGTTGCTGCAGCAAGGCTTGCAGCTCGGCACGTTCGGCGGGAAAGATCTGCAGGTAGGCGTCCAGCTGGGCCTGGGCGTGGGCAAGAAGGTCGGGCGGCATGGGCGGCGCTATTGTCCGGGCGCAACCCCCGCTTCCCAGAACTTCTTGTCCCCATACTCCCAGCGCCAGGGCACGCCCGTCTCGCCGAGCACGAACTTGACGATGGCCGGGAAGGCGGCTTCGGCGCGCACATCGTTGGACAGGATGACGACGCAGCGCTGGCCGCGCTCCACGCAGACCCAGGTGTTGCCGGTCGCGTCGTCATGGCCACCCTTGTAAAAGCCTGGGCCTTGCGGGCCGTTGAAGACGATGACACCCAGACCGGCCGCGAGGTCCGCGCGCTGGCGGTCGGGTGGCAGTTGCAGTTGCGGCCACAGCGTGGGGAACTGCTGGCTGGACGTGATGTGCAACTGCGGGCGCAGCATCTCGGCCCGCGCGGCGGGCGAGAGCAGGTCGCCGCGCATGAAGGCGGCGGCGAAGCGGGCGAAGTCGGCGATGGTGGTGTCCATGGAGCCGGCAGCGCGCACGCGGGAGCGCCGGTCGTGCGGCCTGGGCGTGCCGTCCTGCGTCCAGCCGTCGGCCAGGTTGGCGGCGAAGTCGTCGCGCCAGATGAGCGAGGTGTGGGCCAGCCCCAAGCGCTGGAAGTTGGCGTCGGTCAGCTCGCGCAGGCTCATGCCCAGGCCGCGCTCCAGGCCCAGTTGCACCAGCATGAGTCCCTCGCCCGAGTAGGCGTAGCGGCTGCCGGGGTCGAAGTGGATGCGGGCCTGGCGGTCGTCCTCCAGGAAGAAGAAGTTCGCAAAGCCGGTGCCGTGGCTGAGCGCCATGCGCGGCGTGATGCGCTGCCAGCGCGGGTCGCCGGCCAGCGGGCCGTAGTTGGCATAGGCGCGCACGACGGCGGGGTCATCACCGTACTCGGGCAAGGGCTTGGGCAGCAGCGCTGCGATGGGGCGGTCCAGGTCGAGCTTGCCGGCCTGCACGAGCTGCATGACGGTGGCGGCGAACACCGCCTTGGTGAGCGAAGCACCGTACATGACGGTGTCCACCGTCAGCGGTTCACCCTGGGCATTGCGCTCGCCGTAGGCGCCCACATGGGTGACTTGCCCGCCCTCGATGACGGCGATGGCCAAGCCCCGGGCGCCGGTGGCCTGCATCGCGCGCGCGGCCAGGGCGTCGATGGTATGGATGCGTGGATCAGGTTGCGGGGCGGCACAGCCGCTGGCCAACACCGTTGCCAGCAGCGCCAGCCAAGCTCGCAGTCTCATCACCAGGCACTCCCGCCCATCACCTCGCGGCGATTCTAGGCAGGCGCGGCGGGAACCGCTAACTCGCTGTCAGCGTGTACGCCAAACGAATCAGGCCGCCGACGCCCGCAGCATCGGCGGCCTGATCCTTCATCACGCCTTAAACGCCCCAGGGGGCGCCGTAGAAGGCGTAGACCTCGCGGCCGTAGTCATCGGACCAGGTCGGTGCCTGGTCCTTGGCGTAGTGCGGGGCGCTCTTCAGCTGGCCCATGTCGAGATTGACGACGTAGCCGTCCTTGTCGGTGTCGTAGGTGAGCATGCTCCACGGCAGCGGGAACCTGTCGGTGCCGATCCCGAGGAAGCCGCCGAATTCAAGGGCGGCGTAGCGCACGTGGCCGTTGCGCTTGTCGATGATCAGGTCATCGATGGACCCGAGCTTCTCGCCCATCAGGTTGTAGACGGAAGTGCCTTCAACCTTGGACGAGGAGATGGTGGGGTGGAAGCTGGCGCTCATGTGGACTCCGTGTTCTCGTGGGCCGCGCCCCTTGGCGCCATCAGCCCTGTTGCTGGCCGCCCGGCTTGCGCTGGGAACCGCTGTCGCGGGAAGCCTCGTTGCGCTGGCCTTGCTGCTTGCTCTGCTCGCCGGGCTGCTGGTTGCGCGAACGGTCCTGTTGCGCTTCCTGCTGCTGCGGATTGCTGCTGATGTTCTGCCCCTGCTGGCTGGACTTCTTGTTGGATTGCTCGGGGCGGTTTTGCTGACTCATCACGATCTCCTGGAGAAAGCCGGCACATGCCGACCCCATAGCTGCGGCAATGTTTGTTCCCGAGGCTCTGGCAAGCCAATCGGTCAAGCCTGCTGCAGTTCTTTCCGTTGCGGTGCACCCAATGCGGCATCCACCAGCCCCTGCGCCTCCCACAGCAACTGGCGCAGGTGGGCCTCGTCGCGGAAGCTCTCGGCGTAGATCTTGTAGATGTCCTCGGTGCCCGAAGGCCGCGCGGCGAACCAGCCATTCGCGGTGACCACCTTGAGGCCGCCTATGGGCTGTCCGTTGCCGGGCGCCTTGTCCAGCACCGCCTCGATGCGTTCGCCGGCCAGCTCGGTGGCCTGCACGCTCGCCGGCGTCAGCGAAGCGAGCACTGCCTTCTGTTCGCGCGTGGCGGGTGCATCCCTGCGCTCGGACAGCGGCGCGCCGAGGTCGGCAGCCAGCGTCTCGTAATAGGCACCCGGGTCGGCGCCGGTGCGGGCGGTGATTTCGGCAGAGAGCAGCGCCGCGGCGATGCCGTCCTTGTCCGTGGTCCAGACGCGGCCATCGCGCCGCAGGAAGCTCGCCCCCGCGCTTTCTTCGCATGCGAAGCCCAGGCTGCCATCCCGCAGGCCCGGCGCAAACCACTTGAAGCCCACGGGCATGTCCAGCACCTGGCCACCCAGGCGGCGTGCGATGCGCTCGATCAAAGCCGTCGTCACCACCGTCTTGGCGATGGCGACCTCCGGGCCCCAGGCCGGGCGGTGGCGCAGCAGGTAGTCGGCGCAGACGCTGAGGTAATGGTTGGGCGGCAGCAGGCCGCGACTGGGCGTGACGATGCCGTGGCGGTCGTGGTCGGTGTCGCAGGCGAAGGCCACGTCGAAGCGGTCGCGCAATTGCATCAGGCGTTGCATCGCTGGCGGGGAGGACGGGTCCATGCGGATCTGGCCGTCCCAGTCCAGCGTCATGAAGGCGAACTGCGGGTCCACCACGCTGCTGACGACGGTCAGCGGCAGGCCGTAGCGCTCGGCGATGGCCGGCCAGTAGCTGACGCCGGCGCCGCCCAGCGGGTCCACCCCCAGGCGCACGCCGCTGGCGCGGATGAGCTCGAAGTCGATGACCTGCTCCAGCGCGGCGACATAGGCGGCCTGGTAGTCGTGCTCGTGGCAGCTTGGCCGCGCCAATGCCCGCTCGGCGTCTGTGCGCAGCACGCCACTGAGCTCGTGCTTCAGGTAGGCGTTGGCAACGGCCTGGATGAAGGTGGTGACGGTGCTCTCGGCCGGGCCGCCATGCGGCGGGTTGTACTTGAAGCCGCCGTCGCGCGGCGGGTTGTGCGAGGGCGTGACGACGATGCCGTCGGCCAGCGCCGTGCCATCGCGGCCGCGGTTGTATTGCAGGATGGCCAGCGACACGGCCGGCGTGGGCGTGAACTGGCCCGGCGGCGCCAGCATCACCTCCACGCCGTTGGCGGCCAGCACCTCCAGCGCGGTCTGCACGGCGGGCTCGGACAGCGCATGCGTGTCGGCGCCCAGGAACAGCGGGCCGGCGATGTCTTGCTCGCGGCGGTGGTCGCAGATGGCCTGGGTGATGGCCAGCACATGCCATTCGTTGAACGAGCCGTCCAGCGCCGAGCCACGATGGCCCGACGTGCCGAAGACGACTTGCTGCTCGGGGCTGGAGGGGTCGGGCCGGCGCGAGAAATAGGCCTCGCGCAACGCTTCCACGTCGATGAGGACGTCGGGTGGCGCCGGCTGGCCGGCGAGGGGGTGGGCTTGCGTCGTCATGAAACACCTCTTGCAGCAGCCGTCTGGCGACGGCACCACCCGGCGACTTTGGCCGCTGCCCGGGCCTGCCGGCATCGGAGCACGGAACTTGCGTGTGTAGGACAGAACCGGGCAGGCCTGCCCTGGATTACCGAAAGATCGCCCGATGAAGAAACCCCGCCCCCTCTCCGCCACGGCCATGCTGCCTTCGCCCGCCACGGGCATGAAGCTGATGGAGCTGGCGTTTGCCGTGCCGCAGGTCGTCGCGCACCGCGTGACGCGCATGGCGCTGGCCGGTCCCACGCTGTCAGAGCGCGACCGGCGCGAGTTCAGCCGCATGGGCAACGAAAAGACCGAGGCCTTCCGGGAATCCTGGATGGCCATGCTCATGCATGCGGCGCTGGCCCAGCAGCGCCTGATGCTGAGCCTTTGGCGCATGCCCGCCGCGCCATGGAGCTTTGCAACGCCAAACGCCTTGCTGGATGAAGCCAGCAAGGCGGGTCACGCGGTGCTGCAAAAGGGCCTGGGCCCCGTGCACCGCCGGGCGGTGGCCAACGCGCGGCGCCTGGGCAAGACGCCGCTGCGTTGAACAGCGGGCGTCAGTCTTCGCGGCGGCCGCGCAGCGCGCTGACCAGCGCATAGACCAGCGCCCCCGTGGCGGCCGCAGCCACGACGGAGCGGACAGGGTTCTCGCGCACGTAGTCGACTGAGGTTTCAGAGGCGCGGGCCACGCGGCTGCGCACACGGTCGGTGCCGTCGCGCATCCAGGCCAGGCTGTCGCGCGCGGCGTCTTCGGCGCGGTTGATGACGCTGTCGACCTTGGCGGCGAGGTCATGGCTCGTGTCGTCCAGGCCGTGGGCGGCGCGCTTGGCCAGGCGGCGACCGGCTTCGACGCCGTCATGGGCGCTGCGGGTGGCCGAATGGAGGGTGTCCTTGGTGGTGGGCATGGTGCGACTCCTGGAAAGTTTGCGGGGCAGGATTGACTGTGGTTCATGCACCGCGCGCCGGCCGTAGGCGATAGCGGGCGTCGCGCGTCGGAGCCTGCCGACAAAAGTGCGGGCAAGGCTTTTGCCCCTCATGGCGCATCGCAACAAGATCGCCGCAACCATGGCCCACGCAGCCCGCATCGACACCCATCTCGGCATCCCCTTCAAGGTCGAGGCCGTCGCCCGCGGCGACGTCTTCGAAGGCCGCTTCATGATCCTTGACGGTCAGCAGGCCGGCAAAAGCGGCATGGACGACAGCCTGCGCCCAGCCACCGGCCGCAGCTGGGCTTTCGAGGAAGAGGCCTTGAGCTACGCGACCGAGGCTGCCCACCACGCCATCGAGGGCGTGCGGCCGTTCAACACGGGCGATGCCGACCGGCTGACACCCGTGCGCTAGGCAGCCTTCCTGCGCGGCGCGGTCTTCCTCGCCGCAGTTTTCGCGGCGGGCTTTGGCTTCGACTTGCCCGACAGGCTGCTGCGCAGCAGTTCGGTCAGGTCCACGACGTTGTCGCTGTCCTTCTGGGGTGCTTCCTCGAAGGGCTCCACCCGCTTCTTGTGTCCGGCCTTGGCCTTGCGCTTCACCAGCGCGTGGATGGCGCTCGTGAAGTCATCCTTGAAGGCCTGCGGCTTGAAAGGCGCCGTCATCTCGGCAATGAGCTGCTGCGCCATCTTCAGCTCCCCGGGCTTGAGGCCGGCCGCGCCCTGCGCCGGCAGGCCCAGCGCCGTGGGTGAGCGGATCTCGCTGGCCCAGCGCAGCGTGCCCAGCATCAGCGCCGGGCCGGCCGGGATGAGGGCCGCGAGGTGTTCCTTGTTGTGCAGCACGAAGCGCGCAATGCCGATGACGCCGGCCTTGGCCAGCGCTTCGCGCAGCAGCGCATAGACGCGCGTGGCCCGGCCGTCGGGGGCCAGGTAGTAGGGCTTCTCGGCGTAGACGAAGGACACGTCCGCCGCCTTCACGAAGGTCTCGATCGCAATGGTCTGCGTGCGCTTGGGGTAGGCATCGCGAATCTCGTCGTCGCTGAGCACCACGTAGTCGTCGCTGCCTTCGAGCTTCACGCCCTTGACGATCTGCTCGGCGGTGATCTCGCGGCCGGTGCGCTTGTTGACGCGCTTGTAGCCCACCGGGTCCATGCTGCGCTTGTCCAGCCAGTCGAAGTCGATCTCCTGCTCCTCGGTGGCCGAGTGCAAGGCCACCGGCACGTGCACGAGGCCAAAGGAGATCGCGCCCTTCCAGATCGCGCGCGAGCTTTTCTCCGCCTTCTTCATCACGATGGCTCGCCGAACGTGATGCCCGCGTGCTTGTCGTCGTAGAACGCCATGCGGCCCTTGAGCTGGGCGTGCTCGTCATAGGGCGCCTCATAGCTCCAGATCGCGTCCAGCAGGCGGCGGCCGCCCTGCGTCACGTTGTAGTAGGTGGCGTCGCCCTTGAAGGGGCAGTGCGTGACGGTGTCGCTGCGCTCCAGCTTGTCGACGTGGATGGCCTCGCGCGGGAAGTAGAAGCGCGGCGGCGCGCCGGTCTCGTCCACGCGGATGACGTCGTCGGACTCGGCGGCGAGCTGGCCGTCGATGCTGGCGGTGACCTTGTGCGCCAGGCGCGTCTCGGCAACGGTGTGTTCGGGGTGCTCGCGGTGGCCGGGGGATGCAGTCATGTCGGTGCCCTCACTTCTTGGCATCCGGCAGCGCCTGGGCCATCTCGAGGTGGTGACGCAGGCCCGGCAGCGTCTTCTCGGCCCAGGCCTTCACTTCGGGGTCCTTGGCATTCTTTGCGGCATCCTCGAACAGCTTGATGGTGGCCTGGTGGGCCTTCACGGCAAAGGTCTTGGTGTAGCGCGCATCGAACTTGTCGTTGTCGCCGGCGTCTATGAGCTTGATTTCGGCCTTCTGCGCGACGGAGGGGCCGTCGGGCAGCTTGACGTTCTTGGTAGCGGCCAGCGCCTTGAGTTCGTCGGCGACCTTGGTGTGGTCGTTCACCATGGTGGTGGCGAAGGCCTTCACGTCGGCATTCTTGGCCTTGCTCTGGGCCAGGGTGCTGGCCTCGATCTCGGCGGCGCCCGCGTGGGCGGCATCTTTCATGAACGAGGCATCCGACTTGGCCTGGGCCTGGGTGGCTGCGAGGGCGAGGGCGGCGGACAGGGCAAAACCGAGAACGCGGGGAAGTGCACGCATGGAGAACTCCTGAGGGGTGGATGGATCGCATCCCGGAGCAACCCGCGTGCCCGCAACGGCTTGAGCGCAAGACATGCTTCTTGCTCGGCTGCGGACGGTCGGACGCCTCCTACGCCCACGGGGGACTCAGGCCGCTAACGGCACTGTCGCGGGCGGCGGAACATGTCCATGTCATCCACAGCCCAAGGAGTTTTTCCATGAGCACCATCACCGACGAATCCATCGACGTCCTGAACGACCTGATCGAGACCTGCAAGGACGGCGAATACGGCTTCACGCAATGCGCCGAGCGCGTGACCAACCCGACGCTGAAGGCCACGCTGCTGCGCCGCGCGACCGAATGCGCCGGCGCCGCCAGCGAGCTGCAGACCGTGGTCGTGCGGCTGGGCGGCGACCCCGCCGACAGCGGCACGGCCCTGGGCGCGCTGCATCGCGGCTGGATCAGCGTGAAGGACGCGCTGACACCCGACTCCGACCGCCGCATGCTGGAAGAAGCCGAACGCGGCGAGGACGCCGCACTGGCCCGCTACCGCAAGGCGCTGAAGTCCGAGATCACGCCCGAGGTGCGCGACGTCATCGCGCGCCAGATGCAGGGTGCGCAGGCCAACCACGACCAGATCAAGCGGTTGCGCGACAGCACGCCTGTTTGAAGTTGACCCCTCGCCCAATCTCGCCGCGCTGAACGCGGGCGAGCCTGGTCGGTCCCCCGAGGGGACGAGGCTGCTTACGGCATCTAGCCGCAAGCAGCCTCAGGCGGGCCGGCTTGGGAGCGGCCCTGCGCTCGGCCCGGAATACCCGGCCTCGTGCGGCTCAGGTGGGCTCGCCTGACAGCACACGCTTGAGCGGCGCGCCGCTGACGGTTTCCTGGCCGAGCAAAAGTTCGGCCAGCGCATCAAGCCGGTCGCGCTGGTCTTCCAGCACGCGGCGGCATTCGGCTTGCGCGGCTTCCAGCAGCGCGCGGGCCTCGTCCAGCACCGACTTCTGCACGTCGGGCCCGATGAACTCGCGCGGCACGCCGGCCATGCTCAGGAGGCCGAAGGTCTTGCCAAAGCCCATGGAGCCCACCATGTTGGTGGCCAGTTCCGAGGCGCGCTTGAGGTCGTCCGTTGCGCCGGAGGAGGCATTGCCGAAGGCGATCAGCTCGGCCTCGCGGCCGGCCAGCATCATGGCCAGGCGCGACTTCAGCTCGCGCTCGCCGTACAGCGGCTCCTCGTTGGCCCGCGCCACATAGGTCACGCCCAGCGCCGGGCCGCGCGGCTCGATGCTGACGCGCTCCACGCTGCCGGCCTGAAGAATGTGGGCCACCAGCGCATGGCCCGACTCGTGGAAGGCCACGCGGCGAAGCGTCTCGGGCGTGATCAGGTCCTTGGTGTTGCTCACCTCGCCGCCGAGCTGATGCGTCTCCAGAGACTGGTAGACGCGCTCTTGCGTCACGAAGGCCTCGCCGGCCTCAGCTGCATAGGCGGCGGCGCGGTTCACGCAGTTGGCAATGTCGGCTGGCGACATGCCCACCGACGTGCGGGCGATGGAGGCCAGGTCGATGCCCGCCGTGGCCTTGACCTTGCCGAGGTACTGGCCGAAGAGCTTCTCGCGCTCCGGCGGCGTGGGCAGCGCCGTGCGCACGATCAGGTCGAAGCGGCCCGGGCGGCGCATGGCCTCGTCCACGTTGTCCACGTGGTTGGTGGCGCCGATGATGACCACGTTCTCCAGCGACGAGAAGCCGTCCATCTCCACCAGCAGGCGGTTGATGATGCGGTTCTGCTCCTGCTCGCCGCCTTGCGCCTCCTTGCCGCTGCTGCGCCGGCCCAGGCCGTCGATCTCGTCGATGAAGACGATGCAGGGCGCGGCTTCGCGGGCCCGCTTGAACAGCTCCTTCACCTTGCCGATGCCGGCGCCGTAGAACATGGAGCTGAAGTAGGAGCCGTCCACCGCGATGAAGCTGGCGCCGCACTCACCCGCCAGCGCCTTGGCCAGCAGCGTCTTGCCGGTGCCGGGCGGGCCATCCAGCAGCACGCCGCGCGGGGCCTTGGCGCCCACGCCGGCGTATTGCTTCGGGTCCTTCATGAAGGCGCACACGCGCTTCAAGGCCTTCTTGGCCTCTTCGGCACCCACGACGTCGTCGAAGCGCGTCTTGGGCTTCTCGGCCAGCTTGGTGCGGCCACCCAGCATGCCGCGGAACTGCAGGAACACCAGGCCGCCGAACAGCAGCAGCATCAGCACGACGGGGCCGGCCACCTCAGCGGCACGCTCCAGCGACTGGCTGATGCGCTGGCCCGTGGTGCGCGCGTCCACGTTGATGTCGGTCAGCGCAAAGCCCTGGGTCACGCTGAACTCACCCAGCCGCGAGCCGATCTCGCTCTTGCAGGTGAAGCCGCAGTCGATGAGCCGGGTGCTGAACTGCTGGCCCGTGCGGTCGGTGTAGAGCACCAGGCGGCCATCCACGCCCACGGCGGCCACCTCCTTGGCGCGCAGTGCACGCTCGAACTCCGAGGCCTCGCGCGGGTGGCCGAGCCACTGCTCGGGCGCGCGCTCGAAGGCCAGGGCCGTGGCGTTCTTGCGGGCCTGCATCTCCACGGCCGTGCGCTGCTGCAGCTGCGACAGGCCGATGAAGGCCAGCACGCCCAGGGCGGCGACGGCGGCGATGAGGAGTTTCTGGCGCAGACCCGGGCGGGGCGTGTTGCTGGCGCTGTCCATGTGCGTGGTTTGGCTGTGGTGGCAATCGATTGCCCGCAGACTACCTACACCGGCCGCCCAAGGCGCGTGCGTTATCGAGGCCTGGCGCCGCGCCACCGCAACAAGCCGCAACAAGGCGGTGGAGCGCCAAAAAGTGCCGCGCCCAGCAATGATGTAACCGCCGTGATCAGCGCACGCCCTGCAGCGCCGCGCCGCGGGCCCGCACGACGGGCCAGTTCGCAACGATCTTGGTGCGAGTCAGTTCCACCTCGCCCTTGTCCGCGGCGGCCAGCACGGCCTCCTCGGAGGTGAGCGTGTGCGGCGTGACGCCCGGCTTCCAGCGCACCATGACCAGCACCCACAACGGGCTGTAGGTCGCGTCGGCATTTGCGCCGCCCACGGGCCGCGGGATGGAGGGCAGCACGGTGGCCTGCTCGTCGTTCGGGAACTTGTAGGCCTTCTCGACTGGCATGCCGGGCTTGAGCGTGTCAGCCAGGGCGGGCACGTAGTTGATGCCCTGCTTCTTGGCGATGCCGGGGTCGGAGATGTCGGTGCTGACGTAGTGCACGATCTGACCCTCGAACCAGGCTTCCTTCAGCGGCAACGTGACCTCCTGGGCCTGAGCCAGGGCGGCAGAGCCGGCCAGCAGCAGGACGGTGGCAGCCAGCGCGCGGCGGGCAAGGGCTTGGGGCATTGCGGTCTCCTTGTAAGCAGCAGTGCCGCCGATTCTTGCGAGGCACGAGGCCCCGGCAAGGGCAAAGGGCACAGCATGTTCGCGCCGGCCATGGTGGTCAACCCTGGTTCCCCGCGGGCGAACCCGGCCCGGCGGGCGGGTAAGCTGCGACCCCTCATGAAGATTGTCTGTATTGGCTGGGGTTCGCTGGTGTGGAGGCCGGGCGTGCTCCATTGCACCGGCCCCTGGCAGCCCGGCGGCCCCGAGCTGCCCGTCGAGTTCACGCGCACGTCCCAGGACGGCCGCATGACCCTGGTGCTCACCGAGGGCGCCCCGCCCGTGCCTACGCGCTGGGTGGAGCTGGGCTATGCCAAGGCCGAGCAGGCCCAGGAGGCGCTGGCCGGCCGCGAAGGCAGCGGCATCGAATCCATCGGCCTGTGGCCCGGCCCCGCCCCCAAGAACGCCACCGGCGCCCAGGCCATCGCCGACTGGGCGCAGGCCCAGGGCGTGGATGCGATCGTCTGGTCGGCCTTGAAGCCCAAGTTCCTTGGGGTGTTCGGCCAGGTGCCGGAGAACGCCGAGGCCGTCGTCGCCTACCTGCGCAGCCTGGAGGGCGAAAAGCTGGAGAAAGCCCGCGAGTACGTCCAGCGCGCGCCGGCCGACGTGCGCACGCCCTACCGCGCCGTCATCGAGGCCGAGCTGGGCTGGCTGCCCAGCGAAGGCCAGGAACCCGGTCTCGCCGCGTAGGGCCTGGCCTACGGCCGCGTGCGGCGTGCAGGACATGGCCTCGCCCCACCACCCCGCCTAGAGTTGAACCGTCGGCAGCCGGAGCTGTAGCCTCATTCAACAGGCCGCTCTGCAGGCTACCGGCGGAAGGCCCGGTGCCCAGGTATCGGGCCTTCTCTTTTGCGGGCCCTGCGCCTGTAGGGGGCCGCCGACGCGAACATGCGGCGCCCAGCACCTTGCCGCGCCGCCGGGCCTCACCTAAATTGGAGACGTCGCGAGCCGGGTGGCAGTTGATGAAGCTGCTCCACAGGCAGACCGACAGGGGCCTGACGCCAGTGCGTCGGGCCTTTTCTTGTCACCGTCCCGGAATCGCATGAGGCCGTCCCTCGCCGTGATGATTGCCCTCGCCGCCGCCGTGGCGCTGGGTATCGCGCTGTCGCGGCCCCGCGCCGCCGCGCCCCTGACGGCCGCGCAGGAGGCCCAGCCGCATCTGCCGCTGGTGCTGCCGGCCAGCGCCACCGCCAATTCGACAGCCCTGGGGCCGCGGCCGCAGCCCTATGTGCCGCCGCCTCCGGCGCCGGTCCCCATCCCGATGACGCCGGCCCATGCCCAGTTGCTGTCGCCGCCGTCCGCCGCCAGCGGGGCTGCACCGGACCGCCTGACGCCGCACGAACTGCTGGAGCACGAGCCCAAGGACACCACCTGGGCCTGGGAGGCCGAGCAGGCGCTGCGCCAGGTCATCGCCTCGAAGAACGCCGCGGGCGACATCGAGGTCGCCGCGATCGAATGCCGCAAGACGAACTGCGAGATCCAGGCCTTCCTGGCCCCCACGGTGGACTGGGGCGACGTGGTGGGTACGGCGGCCAAGGCATTCCCGCGCCTGTTCTCGGTCAGCGTCATGTCCAGCGTGCCCAGCAAGCCTCGCAGCACCGCCATTGCCTACGTCTACCGAGCGCAAGGTTGACTACGGGTGCGGATTTGAAATCGACGCGGCATCGACTAGATTTGTTTTGCCGCAAGCCAGAGTTGTAGCCGCATACTGGCCGCTCACGTGCAAGCGACAAAAGGCCCGATGCCACGCGTCGGGCCTTTTCTATTGGGCCTATCGGGCGGTCAATGCCCGACCGGCGCCCGGCGCCTGGGGGCCGTGGCTTCCGTACCCAGCAGCCCCGCCTGCGGCCCGAGCTGCAGGCGCTTGCCCTCCTGCAGCATGCGGGCGTAGTCGTCGGCTGGCACCGGGCGGCTGAAGTAGTAGCCCTGGATCTGGTCGCAGCCGCTGCGGCGCAGGAACTGCAGTTGCTCCAGCGTCTCTACGCCCTCGGCGATGACGTGCATGTGCATGCTGTGGGCCATGGAGATGATGGCCAGGGCAATGGCCGCATCCTGCTCGCCGCGGGAGACGTCGGTGACGAAGGCCCGGTCGATCTTGACCGAGTTGAAGGGGAAGAGCTTCAGGTAGGCCAGCGAGGAATAGCCGGTACCGAAATCGTCCAGCGACAGGTGCAGGCCGAACTGGCGGAAGTCCTGCATCGTGCGCTCGGCCTCGGCGGGGTCCTGCATGACCAGGGTCTCGGTCAGTTCGAGCTCGATGGCCGCGGCGTCCAGGGCGTTGTCGCGCAGGGCCTGCTCGATGCACGGGCGCACACCGCCCTCGCGGAACTGCAGCGCCGACAGGTTCACGGCCACGGGCAGCGTCGGGATGCCGCGCTCGCGCCAGGCCGCCTGCTGGGCACAGACGGCCTGGATGACCCACTCGCCGATGGGCACGATCAGGCCGGTCTCCTCGGCCACCGAGATGAACTCGCCCGGCGACAGCAGGCCCCGCCCCGGATGCTGCCAGCGGATCAGCGCCTCGGCACCGGTGATGTGGCCCTGGGCCAGGTCGACTTTGGGCTGGAAGTGCAGCACGAACTGCTGCCGGGCCAGGGCCTCGCGCAGCATGCGCTCCATCTCGTGCTTCTCGGCCATGCGGGCGTTCAGCTCGGGCGAATAAGTGGCCTGCCTTTCGCCGGACAGACGGGCCTGCCGCAGTGCCGCCTCGGCATTGCGGAACAGGGACTCGGCATCGATGCCGTCGTCGGGATAGACGGCCAGGCCGAAATGGGCGTCCAGGGCAACCTCGGCCCCGTCAAACGTGGCCGGCTTGCCGACGACGTCGCCCAACGTGCGCAGCAGCGCGGCCAGGCCCTCGTCGCCGCTGTAGGGGCCGGCCAGCGCAAAGGTGTCGCCCGCGACCCGGGCGACGCTGTGCGTGCGGGAGAACTCGGCCGTCAGCCGCTGGCCCAACTGGCGCAGCAGTTGGTCGCCCACGTGCCGCCCGAAGCTGTCGTTGAAGCGCTTGAAGCGCGTCAGGTTGGCGACGACGGCCACGACCGTCCGGTGGGCCGCCGCGGCGGACTGGATGGCCAGGCCGAGATGGTCGAGAAAGACGTGGTTGTTGGGCAGGCCCGTCAGCGCGTCATAACGCGACAGGTAGTGGACCTTCTCCTCCTGCTCGATGTGCTTGAGCGCGAAGGAGATGTCGCCGGCCAGTTCGCCCAGCAGCTTGAGCTCGTCCTCGTCGAAGAGATGGGCCTCGCGCGCATAGAGCACGATGACGCCGATCGGGCGCTCCCAGGGCGTCAGCGGCAGTGCGATCGCGCAGCCGTTGCCCCAGCCCAGCGCGTCGGCGCAGACAGGGTCGGCCTGGGCCTGTGCTTGGGCCTGCGCCAGGTCATTGCGGTAGACGGCGGCACCGTCATCCAGCGCCAGGTAAGGCAGGGCACCTCGTGGTGGCAACACGCCCTTGGAGAGCGTCAGGCACAGGCGGTCGAGCTGCTGCGCGTCCAGGCCCCGGGTCGCCACGGGGCTGAGCGTCGAAAGCGGGCCGTGGGCTAGCGCAACCCAGGCCATCGCGAAGCCGCCGTCCTCGGCGGCGATGCGGCAGGCCTCGTCCAGCAGCGTCTGGCGCTCGCGCAGGCGCACGATGGCCGAGTTGATGCCGCTCAGCACGGTCTTGATGCGGTTGAGCCGGCCTATCCTGATCTGCTGGGCCTCCAGTTGCGCGACGTAGCGCTCCAGCATGGAAGCCCGCACCAGCGACAGGTGGGTGCGCACGCGGGCCAGCACCAGGGACGGCGACACGGGCTTGACGATGTAGTCCACGGCGCCGCAGTCGAAGCCCGCGGCCTCGTCGCCGATCTCGGCCAGCGCCGAGACGAAGATGACGGGGATGTGCTCGGTCTGTGGGTCGGCTTTCAGGCGCCGGCAGACCTCGTAGCCGTCCAGGTCGGGCATCTGCACGTCCAGCAGGATCAGCGCCGGCTGGTGCTTGGCCGCGGCCGCCAGGCATTCCTGGCCGCTGCGCGCGAACGCCAGCGTGTGGTGGGGCGCGAGGATCTGCTTCAGGGTCGCGAGGTTGATCGCTTCGTCATCAACGACGAGGATGGGGCGGGTCGACATGGCTTACTGCTCCATTTGCTCACTCAACTCGGCAGCGAGGTCTCGCGCCATCTGTTCCGCACGGCGGAAATCGAAGTCATCGACGCTGGCGCGCAGCGCGGCCAGCGTGGCCTCGGGCAACAGCCCGTCCAGGTGCTGCAGCGCGGGGGCGGCCAGGTCGGGGTTGTCGTGGTCCAGCGCGTCCAGCAGCTCGCCCAGCAGGGCCCGCAGCCGTGCCTTGGTGACGGGCGCCTGCGCGACGCCTGGGGCTGCCGCCTCGGTCTCGCCCGTGTAGGCCGCGATCGCGCGGCAGGCCTGCGCGAAGGCGGCCTGCAGCGGCACCAGCTCGCCCAGCACATCGCCACCGTCCATCAACCGGTGCTCGAGGTGGCCGGCCGTGCGGGCAAGCTCCGGCAGGGCCAGGTTGCCGGCCGAGCCTTTGATCTTGTGCAGCAGCGCGCCGGCCTGCTTGGCATTGCCCTGCTCCAGCAGCAGGCGCAGCTGCTCCATGCTGCCGGCGTTGTCACGGGCGAACTTGGCCAGGAAGCGGCGGTAGACGGCCAGGTCGCGCCAGATCTTGGCGGCTTCGTTGAGGGCGAGGCCCTCGAAGGCTTCGTCCACCACGGGCGGCAGCGCGACCGGCGTTGAGGGCACGCTGACGTCAGCTGACACGGCGGCAGCGGGCAGACGCGGACCGACCAGGCGCTGGATGACGGCGATCAGCTCGTCCACGGCAAAGGGCTTGGCGACGAAGGCGTTCATGCCAGCCTGCCGGGCCTCGTCCTGCTGGACCTTGAAGGCGCCGGCCGTCAGGGCCACGACGGGCAGGTCGACGAGGCCGGCGGTGCCGCGCAACATGCGCGTGGCCTGGTAGCCGTCCATGACGGGCATCTGCACGTCCATCAGCACGATGTCGACCTCGCCGACGTGCGCGCTCAGCCATTCCAGCGCCACCAGTCCGTTCTCGGCAAGCTGAACGCTGGCACCCTCGGACTCGAGGATGCGCGACGCCACTTCGCGGTTGATGTCGCTGTCGTCGACGACCAGGGCCCGCACGCCGTCCAGGCGCTGCGCCGTCTCTGCCACCGGCCGCTCGGACCGGGTGGGCCGGCCGCGGCGGCGCATGGCCTCGGCCACGCTGTTGTACAGGGACGAGCTCGTCACCGGCTTGTTGAGCACGCCGTCGATGAGGTCGCTGCCCGCGTTCTTGCGCAGCTCGTCGTGGGAGTAGGCCGTCACCATCAGCACGATGGGCGCTTCCCGGCCCGCCATCTCGCGGCGGATGGCGCGCGCGGCCTCCAGGCCGTCCATGCCGGGCATGCGCCAGTCCAGCAGCAGCACGTCGTAGCGCTGGTCCGTCTGCCAGCGTTGGTGCACCTTGTCGACGGCGCCCTGACCGGAGTCGGTCAGCGTGGGTGCCCAGCCCATGGCGCGGGCGGTCAGCGCGAGGTTCTCGCGCGCCACGTCGCTGTCGTCGGCGACCAGCACGTCCAGCTTGGTCAGCACCGTCGACGGATAGGCCTGGGCCGGCGCCCACTTGAAGGGCAGGTTGAACCAGAACTCGCTGCCCTTGCCCGGCGTGCTGATGACGCCGATCTCGCCGCCCATCTTCTCGACGAGCTGGCGGCAGATGGCCAGCCCCAGGCCCGTGCCGCCGAAGCGGCGCGTCGTGGAGGTGTCGGCCTGGGCGAAGGCCGAGAACACGTGCGCCTGCTTCTCATGCGGGATGCCGATGCCGGTGTCGCTGACCGAGAAGCGCAGCCGCGCCGTGCTGTCCGCGCGCTCCAGCAGCGTGATGCCGACCTTGACGACGCCCTGGCTGGTGAACTTGATGGCGTTGCCGGTCAGGTTGATGAGGATCTGCTCCAGCCGCAGCGCATCGCCGTGCAGCTCGCCACCGACGTCCGGCGCCGGCGCGATGACCAGCTCCAGGTCCTTGTCGCCGGCGTTGGTGCTCATGATGTTGGCGAGGTTGTCGAGCACGCCTTCCAGGTGCAGCGGCGCCTCCTCGATCTCCAGCCGGCCCGCCTCGATCTTGGAGAAGTCCAGGATGTCGTTGATGATGGCCTGCAGCGAGCGCCCGGCGTTGCGGATCTTGCGCACAAGGTCCAGCGCATCCGCGTCCAGCGGCTTGTTGGCCAGCAGGTAGGCCAGGCCCAGCACGGCGTTCATGGGCGTGCGGATCTCGTGGCTCATGTTGGCCAGGAAGTCCGCCTTGGCGCGGCTGGCGGCCTCGGCCTCCTCGGTGCGCACGGCCAGCTCGGCGGTGCGCTGCGCGACACGCTGCTCCAGTTGTGAATTGAGCGTGCGCACCTCCGTCTCGGCGGTGCTGCGCTCGGCGATCTCATGCTCCAGCGTCTGCAGCATGCCGTTGAAGGACTCGGCGAGCTGGCCGATCTCGTCCTCGGTGGTCTTGGCGGCGCGCAGGCGGTAGTCGCGGCTCTCCATGACCTGGCGCGCCACGTCGCCCACGGCCAGGATGGGGCCGGTGACGCGACGCTGCAGGCGCGAGGACACGAACAGGCCGAAGGCCAGGCTCGCGACGAGCACGCCGCCCAGGATGACGAGGTAGTCGCGCAGCCACTGCGCCGCGTCGTGCCGGCTGTCCAGGTAGACCGTGCCGATGCGGCCCGACGCCGCGTTGACGGGCACCAGCACTGTCAGGTTCTCGCGATAGACCTGCACGCCACTGGCCGGTGTCGCCGCCGGCAGGCGCAGCCCCGCCGCCTGCGGGCTCACATACTGCGCGAACAGCTTGCCGCCGGCGGTATAGATGGCGGCCCCGTTGATGTTGGCATCGCCGCGCAGCTGCGCGAGGTTGTCGGTCGCGACCTTGGCGTCGTCGAACTCCAGCGCCGTGACGCTGCCCTGGCCCAGGATCTCGGCCAGCGTGGTGAGCTTGCGGACCGCGCGATCGCGGTTCTCCGCCATGTCGTGATAGAAGAACGCGGCCGCGGCGGCCAGCAGTGTGCAGGCGTTGACGGCCAGCACCATCAGCAGCAGCTTGGTACGGATGGAGCGGAGCTGGATCTTCATTCAGGGTTTCCCGGTATCCACACGTTGTGCAACGGCCAGCAGGCGGGAGCTCACCTTGAGCCCGTGGCGTTCCGCGTTGCCGACCGAGATCTCGAAGCGGATGCGGTTGTCCACCGTCACGAAATTGATGATGCAGCCCGCGTCCATGCCCCCCGGGATGTCCGAGATCGTCAGCGCGGGCGCCGTCTTGTACTGATCGACCAGGCGGCGCAGCTGCGCGGTGTCGGCACTGCCGACGAAGATCAGCTGCACACCGCGGGCCGGCTCGCCGGGCTTGAGCACGCGCACCTCGACCGGGCGGTCGTTGGCCGCGCGGCTGGGCTTGAGCTTGTTGAGTTCGTCGGCCACGTCGCCAGCGCCGACGACGCCGATGACCAGCGGCGTCGCTGCATCCGCAAAGGCATTGGGCGGCCATTCGATGTGGCCGACGAACTTGTAGAGGTAGGCGGCCTTGACCTGGGCTTCCAGCGGCCGGCCGTCGCTGTCGGCGGCATCGCCGCCCATGGCGGCGCAGGCCAGCACGCCGGCGGCCGACCAGCGGTGCCATGAACGGCGCAGCAGGCCCATCATGGCCTCACCGTCAGCGTCAGCTGCACCGTGCGGCCCACCATGATGGGATCGGCGGCAGCCGCCGCGCCGCTCTGCGGGAACTCGCGGTGCTGCGCGTGCAGCAGGTTGCGGCCCGACAGGGCCAGTTCCAGCTTCTCGGAGCAGCGCCAGCCCAGCCGCGCGTCGGCCTCGTTGTAGGCCGGTACGGTGGTGAAGCGCAGCCCGCCCACGCGGCGCGCCGTCACGTCCAGGTCCACGCCGTCGGCGAGCGTCCACGAGGACTGCAGCCGCGCCTGGAAGGGCGGGTCGTTGCCGGGCGCGATGGCCGTGATGCCGGCGCCACTGAAGCGCTCGCGCATCGCCGTCATGCCGGCCTGCAGCGTCCAGCCGCGCAGCACCTGCCAGCGCCCCCACGCCTCGATGCCGTAGACGTTGGCCGTCGCGGCATTGATCAATATGAAGGTGTTGGCGTTGGGACTGACTCGCCGGTAGTTGCGCAGGCTGGTGTAGTGGCTGCCGAACAGCGTCAGCGAATAGGACAGCGCCTCGGTGGGCTGGGCACGCAGGCCGGCCTCCAGCGTGTTGCCGATCTCCGAGCGGAAGCCGGGGCCGCCGGCCAGCCGATAGGGTGGCTGGGGCGGCGAGAAGAGCTCCACGTCCACGCGCGACGGCGCGCGCACCGCGCGCGAGGCCGCGCTCCACAGCAGCAGCCGCGGCGACAGCTTCCAGCCCAGGCGGGCGCTGGGCATCCACTCGGTGCCCGAGTAGCTGTTGTGCTCCACGCGGCTGCCCAGCGTCAGCGTCGCGGCCGCGGACAGCGTGCGCTCGTACTGCGCGAACGCGTTGATCCATTGCAGGCGGCGCGAGGGCGGCAGGAAGGCCAGCGTGCCGTAGCTGCCCACGTCGTCCTGGGCCTGGCGATAGCCGCCGCCGAAAGTCCACTGGCTGCTCTCGCCGGCCGCAGGCAGGTATTGCAGATCCACGTCCAGCACGCGCAGGTTCTCGGTGTAGCCGCCCGGGACGTCGCGCCAGGATCGGTCGACGTAGCCCTGCAGGTTCAGCGCCGAGCCATCCTCCAGCGAGCGCGCCCAGCGCGCCAGCAGGTTGGCGCCATGGTGGCGCTGGTCCGCAAGGTTGCTCTGGCTGATGGCCTCCTTGTAGGCGTCGCCCTGCAGCGTCAGTGCGCCCCCGGCAGCGTCGGTGTCGGCACGAAAGCCCAGCTGCAGCTTCTCGAAGCCGTCCTCGGCGTCGAGGCCGCTGGCCCGCTCGCTGTCCCGGCGCTTGTTGTACTTGGCATAGGCGCGCAGCGCGCCGCCATCCTCCCAGTGCCAGCCCTGGCGCAGCGACACGCCCTGGCTCAGGTTGCCGGCCGCGGCCTGGGCCAGCGTGCCGACGCTGTTGCGGGCGGGGGCCGTGATGACGTTGATGACGCCGTTGACGGCATTGGCACCCCACAGCGTGCCGCCTGGCCCGCTGATGACCTCGATGCGCTCCACGTCGGCGAGCGGCACGTCCTGCGTCTCCCAGAACACGCCGGAATAAAGCGGCGTGTAGACGCTGCGGCCATCGATCAGTACCAGCAGCTTGTTCGCCGTCGCCGCATTGAAGCCGCGCGCGCTGATCGCATACTGGCTGGCATTGATGCGCGCCACATGCAGGTTGGGCGCCAGGCGCAGCGCCTCGGCCAGCGTGTTGACGCCGGCGCGCTGTATGGCCTCGCGGGTGATGACGTAGATGGACGCCGGCGCGTCTCCCAGGCGCTGCTCGCGCTTGGACACCGACGTGATCTCGATGTCGCCCAACTGCTCCAGCGACAGGTCGGCCAGATTGCGCGGCTGCTCGGCCGCGACACCGCCCGACGCCCATGCCAGCAAAGCGGCCCACAACACGCGTGCCACCCCTGCGAACCGCATCGGCTCGTGGCTCACCCTTGCATCCGGTCCGCGTTGGCACCGACCCGTCTCCCGCCACGCCCGGCCCATCGGTGCACTCATGGCCAGCCTCTTCTGATTGGCTTGTTGGTCAGCTCATTCTGGAAGTCACCTATCGACAAGGCAATGTCGCCACAAACACCACGTGAGCGCCATGGTCTTTATGCGTTATGGGCAAATGTCGTGCCTGGGCCTTTCGACCGCCAGGCCGAGACCTTGTCCGACACGGCGGCCGCCGCGCCGGGTCTACCGTGGCGGCATGGACATGTCCACGCCGGAACTGACGACCCGGGCCCGACGCGCGGTGCTGTACCGCATGGTGATGCCGGAGCATGTCTGCCCCTGGGGCCTGAAGTCGCTGGACCTGCTCAAGCGCCACGGCTACGAGGTCGAGGACCGGCACCTGACGTCCAAGGCCGAGACCGAGGCGTTCAAGAAGGCCGCCGGGGTGGCCACCACGCCGCAGACCTTCATCGCCGGCAAGCGCGTGGGTGGGCATGAGCAGTTGCGCGCCTTCTTCGGCCACCCGGTGAAGGCCAAGGATGCCCCCAGCTACGGGCCCGTCATCGCCCTTTTCGGCATGGCTGCAGCGATGTCGCTGGCCATCGGTTGGGACGAAACCGGCGGCCTGCTGCTCATCCCCGCGCTGGAACGCTTCATCGCCTTCTCGATGTGCCTGCTAGCGCTGCAAAAGCTGCGCGACGTGGAGAGCTTCTCCACCATGTTCCTGAACTACGACCTGCTGGCGCGGCGCTGGGTGCGCTATGCCTACCTCTATCCCTGGGCCGAGGGCCTGGCGGGGGTGCTGATGCTGGCGGGCGCCATGTTGTGGCTGGCGGTGCCGCTGGCCTTCTTCATCGGCGCGATGGGGGCGGTCTCGGTCGTCAAGGCCGTCTATATCGACAAGCGCGAGCTCAAGTGCGCCTGTGTGGGTGGCGACAGCACGGTGCCGCTGGGCTTCGTGTCCCTGACCGAGAATCTGATGATGGTAGGCATGGCCTGCTGGATGGCGGCCAGCCACGCCTGAAGTCTTACCTTGGTGTCACGCGCCACACCGCGTTACCGACGTCGTCCGCCACCAGCAGCGCACCGCCCTTGTCCATGGCCACACCCACGGGCCGGCCATGGGCCTTGCCGTCCTTGTCGACGAAGCCGCCCAGCACTTCGATGGGCAGGCCTTCGGGCTTGCCGTCCTTGAAGGGCAGGTAGACGACCTTGTAGCCCGACAGCGGCTTGCGGTTCCAGGAGCCGTGCATGCCGATGAAGACGCCTGCATCCCCCTGCCCTGCCGCCAGCGCCGCCGGCAGCTTGCCGCTGGCCGCAGCGAGGCCCAGCGCGGCGACGTGCGCGCCCAGCGCATAGTCCGGCGCGATGGCCTTTTGCACCAGGTCGGGCCGCTGCGGCTTCACGCGGTCGTCCACGTGGCGGCCGTACCAGCTGTAGGGCCAGCCGTAGAAGGCGCCGTCGCGCACGGAGGTGAGGTAGTCGGGCACCAGGTCGCTGCCCAGCTCGTCACGCTCGTTGGCCACCGTCCACAGCACGTTGTTCATCCAGGCCATGCCATTGGGGTTGCGCATGCCGGTGGCATAGAGGCGCTTGTTGCCGGTGGCGCGGTCGATCTCCCAGATCGCGGCGCGGCCCTCCTCGGCCTCCATGCCGTTCTCGGCCACGTTGCTGTTGGAGCCCACGGTCGCGTAGAGCTTGCTGCCGTCGGGGCTGGCGATGAGCGACTTGGTCCAGTGGTGGTTGCGGGTACCGGCGGGCAGGTCGGTGAGCTTTTTGCCGCTGGCGGCGTCGAGCTGCGTCTGGCCAGCCTTGTAGGGGTAGGCCATCACGGCGTCGGTGTTGGCCACGTAGAAGGTGTCGCCCACCAGGGCCATGCCGAAGGGCGAGTTCAGGCCGGAAAGGAACACCTGTCGCACCTCGGGCTTGCCGTCGCCATCGGCGTCGCGCAGCAGCGTGATGCGGTTGGCGCTGGCTGGCGCCGCACCGGCACGCTTTTGGGTCGCCTTCATCACCGCACCCTTGATGCCCTTGCCCTCGTCGGGTCGCTCGGGCGCATTGGTCTCGGCCACCAGCACGTCGCCGTTGGGCAGCACGTGCAGCCAGCGCGGGTGATCGAGCCCGGTCGCGAAGGCCGCCACCTGCGTGCCTGCCGCGGCCACGGGCCCCTGCCCTTCGACCCAGGGCTCGGCCGGCGCGATGTTCACGGTGGGCAGCAGTTGCTTCACCGGCTTCACCAGCGTCGGGTTGGGGCCCACGTCGCCGTTGGGAGGCAGCAGGCTGGTGTCAGCGTGGGCGGCGCAGGCCGCCAGCGCAAGGGCCGTGGCGAGGGTGGTGCAGGCATGGCGCATGGAGGGTTTCCTGGAGGTCTGAACACCTCCCCAGGGCAAGCGCCGTGCCTGACGTAACAAGCTGTTAGCCCCGTATCCATCGGCACTTCCGGGCCACGAAGACCCCTTCCGGCCGTGATGAATCTCATGACCCAGATGCGTCGGGTGTATCGGTCTGTGAGATCGCCGTTCACGCCCCCCATGCATCCCTAGACTCGCGCCTCGCGCATCCAGCGCACAGGACGCAGTACATGATCCACACCGTTGAAACCAGCCGCAGCGCGCTGCCCCGAGTCTTCCGCGACACCCCGTCGCTGGAGATGAACAGCGACTTCGGTGCACTCGACGGCGACGCCCTGGGCCTCGTCGAACGCCGCTACAGCGACCGCGGCCTGACCGTCACGCGCGAGCACTATTCCAGCCGCAAGCAGGACGGCGACATCGTCTGCTCGGCCATGATCGGCACGCGCACCGTTGGCACGCTGTCCGTGCGCTTCGACGGCGAGGGCGGCCTGCACGCCGACCTGCTGTTCGGGCCTGAACTGGACGAATGGCGCGCTGACGGCGTGAAGCTGTGCGAATTCGGCGCCCTGGCCGTGGACAAGCATTCCCACGACCCCAAGCGCGTGCTGGCCCAGATCTTCCACATGGGCTATTTGCACGCCCACCGGCGCGCCGGCTGCGACCGCCTCGTCATCGAGGTCAACCCGCGCCACGTGCCCTTCTACCGCCGCTGCCTGGGGCTCATGCCCCTCACCGCGGCCCGGCACAACCCGCGCGTGGACGCGCCGGCCGTGCTGATGAGCATCGATCTCAAGGACGTGCGCGAGCAGATCGCCCTGTGGGGCGGCCAGCCGGAGCTGCAGGCCGCGGCCCGCAGCCTCTACCCGCTGGCCTGGGACGAGGCCACCGAGGCCATGATGCTGGCCCGGCTGCCCTGAGGCAGCGCCTGCCCCGCGACGGCACCGCTTGTAGGAATTGACCCACCGGCAAATGCGGCGCCGGTGCGCTGCGGCATGGGCATGCGGCTTGCCATGATGGCCGGACAACTCCCAGCACCACGCCGCCATGCAAGCCGCCACCGTCCCCCTGGGACTGACCCACCCTCGGGTTGTATCGAAGACCCACCGGCAGGAGTTGGTGCGCCACCTCACCGAGCCGCTGCTGGGCGGCAACCAGGTGGAGCTGTTGGAAGACGGACCCACGACCTTCGCGGCCATGTTCCGCGCCATCGACGAAGCGCGCGACCACATCAACGTCGAGAGCTACATCGTCGAGGCCGACGGCCCCGGCCAGGAACTGGCGGAGCGCCTCATCGCACGCTGCCGCGCCGGCGTGCGCGTGAACCTGCTGTATGACGGCATAGGCTCGTACAGCACCAATGGCGAGTACTTCGAGCGCCTGGTGGGCGCGGGCGTCGCCGTATGCGAATACAACCCGGTGTCGCGCTGGCGGCTGTGGCTGGGCCGGCGCCTGCACCTGCGCGATCACCGCAAGCTGATGATCGTGGACGGGCGCGTGGGCTTCATCGGCGGCGTCAACTTCAGCAGCGTCTATGCCTCGGGCTCGTCGCCGCTGCACGGCCGCTCCGGCGACGGCGACACCGGCGGCGAGCCCGGCTGGCGCGACCTGCACCTGCGTATCGAAGGGCCGGTGGTGCGCAGCCTGCAAAACCTCTTTATCAAGCACTGGCAGGCCCACGCCCGCCAGCGCCTGCAGGACGCCGACTACCTGCCCGCGCTGAGCGCCACTGGCCAGCAGAGCGCCGCCCTGGCCGCCACCGACGCCGGCCGGCGCCGCAACCCGCACTTCAGCGCGCTGCTGGGCGCCATCGCCACCGCGCGCGAGCGCGTGCTGCTGACCACCGCCTACCTCGTGCCGCCGCGCCGGCTGCTGCGCGCCCTGATCAAGGCGGCCGAGCGCGGCGTGCGCGTGGAGTTGCTCGTGCCGGGCCGCAGCGACTTCAACCTGGCCTGGCATGCCGGCCATTCCCACTACGCCAAGCTGCTGCGCGCGGGTGTGGTCATCCACGAACGCCAGAGCAGCATGCTGCACAGCAAGGCTTGCGTCATCGACGGTGTCTGGTGCAGCGTGGGTTCCAGCAATGCCGACTGGCGTAGTGCCATCCACAACGCCGAGGCCAACCTCATCGTGCTGGACGAGGCCTTCGGCCGGCGGCTGGAAGCGGCGTTCCACGACGATGTGGCCAGTTCGCGGCAAGTGGAGTTGCAAGCCTGGCTGCAGCGGCCGTTGCTGCAGCGCTGGAAAGAGCAACTGGCCCAGCGGGTGGAGTTCATCCTCTAGCCCGCGATTGCGGCAATTCTTGCCAGGCTGGCATGCGGCCACATCACGGGCGTGTGCCCGGCCAGCCCCTTGCCCTGCTCCCAAGCCTGCTTCCATGCCGCTGGCGAGTGGGTCTTGAGGCCGCGCACGACACAGCCCGCGCTCGCTCCGGTGGACGCGAGGGCCGTGAGTTGCGAAGGTTCCAGCACACCGCCTATGCCCACCACCGGCGCCGGTGCCATCGCGGCCCACCAGGCCAGGTTGTCCAGGCCTTGCGGCCTCCAGGGCATGGCCTTGGTCGTCGTGGGCCAGACGGGGCCGCAGGCGATGTAGTCCGGCGCCCAGGCCGCCGCGCGGGCCAGCTCCCACAGGCTGTGCGAGCTGAGGCCCAGGCGCAGGCCATTGGCACGGGCCTTGGCCAGGGCCTGGCGGTCGGTATCGCTGAGCGCGAGCAGGTCTTCCTGGCCCAGGTGGACGAAGTCGATGCCGGCGGCCAGCGCCTCGCGCCAATGGTCGTTGAGGATCAGCGTGGCGCCATGGCGCTTGGCGGCGGCCTGGGCGACGGGCAGCTCGTCGTGCAGCTTGTTCACGTCCTTGATGCGCAGCTGCACCGTGGCCAGGCCCGCAGCGAACAGCTCGGCGGCATGTGAGCCGCTGTCGGTGATGCCATAGACACCTTGGACGCCGCCTGCGCGTCGCACCGGCCAATGCGTGGGCTCGGTATCAAACAGCGCAGGCAGCAGGCTGGCGTCGGTGATGAAGCCGGCATGGGGACGCACGCGGCCGGCACCGGCGCCCGGCATGGCGTCGTCGTGCAGGCCCGAGGTGGTCGCCATCTTGGCGAGCACGGCCGCATCGGCAGCGACGAAGCCACGCGCCAGTGCCGAGGCCATCGCCGTCGCAAAACAGCAGCCCGTGCCATGGTTGTTGCGGGCCTCGCGGCGAGGCAACGCGAGCCAGCCCTGGGCCTGAGGCGTGGACAACCAATCGGACGCGAGTGCACCGCCTTCGTCGCCGCCGGTGATGCAGACGCTCTCGGCACACACCTCCTGCAGCGCATGGGCCTCCCGGCGGTTGGGCGTGGCCATGGTGGCGCGCGGCAGCAGCTCCTCGCGGTAGGCCCGCAGCAGTGCTTCGTCCGCGAAGCTGGCGCCGGTGGACGAGCGCAGCACGGGGTCCACGACCAGAGCCACGGGCGCGCGTTCACGCAGCCGGTCCACCCAGCGCACGACGACGCGCAACTGCGCCACGCCGCCCAGCAGCCCGGTCTTGATCGCAGCCGGCGGCAGGTCGTTCGCGAGCGCGGCGAGCTGGGTATCGAGCTGCTCGGGCGGCACCGGGAAGATGGCCTCGACGGCCACGCTGTTCTGCGCCGTCAAAGCCGCAGCCACGGGGCACAGGTGCACGCCCATGGCGTCAGCCGCGCGCTGGTCAGCCGACAGCCCCGCACCACCGCCGCTGTCCAGGCCCGAGACGCTCCAGATGACGGGCGGCTTCATGGGATCAGGAAGGGCTGGCCGCCCACGGGCGTGCTGGCCACGGCCATGTCCTGCCTTGCCATCACGCCTGCTTCAAACCCCAAGCGGCCCGCGGCGATGGCCTGGCCAAAGGCGGCGGACATGCGCACCGGGTCGCCGGCCTGCGCGACGGCGGAGTTCAGCAGCACGCCGTCAAAGCCCAGCTCCATGGCCTGAGCCGCATGCGAAGGTGCGCCTATGCCGGCGTCCACGATCAGCGGCACACCGGGCAGACGCTCGCGCAAGGTGCGCAGCGCAAAGGGGTTGAGCAGCCCCTGCCCCGAGCCTATGGGCGCGGCCCAGGGCATCAGCACCTCGCAGCCGACGTCCAGCAGGCGGCGGCAGGTGACGAGGTCGTCGGTGCAGTAGGGGAAGACGGCAAAGCCATCCTTGACGAGTTGCGCGGCGGCGTTGACCAGCTCGAAGGGGTCGGGCTGCAGCGTGTGCTCGTCGCCAATGATTTCCAGCTTGATCCAGTTCGTGCCGTACAGCTCGCGCGCCATCTGCGCCAGGATGACGGCCTCCATCGCCGTGCGGCAGCCAGCAGTGTTCGGCAACAGGTGGCCGCCCACCTCGGCAAGCGTTGCGCGGATGGCGGTGACAACGCCGTTGTCGCCCGCGCCCGCCAGCGAGCGTTTGAGGCCCACGGTCAGCACCTGGGCGCCGCCGGCGAGCACCGCCTGGCGCAGCACCTCGGGCGAGGGGTAGCCGGCCGTGCCGAGCAGGAAGCGGCTGGTGAGCGTGCGGCCGTAGAGAGTCAGCTCAGACATCTCAGCCTCCGGTGATGGGTTGGATCAGCGTCAGCGCGTCGCCGGGTCGCAGCAGCGTGGCAGCACGCCGTGCACGCGGCACGAAGGCCGCGTTGACTGCGGTGGCAACGGCTTCGGGCGCGTGGGCAAGCTCGGCGAGCAGCGCGTCCACGCTGAGGTCGGCGCGCCAGGGATGGGGCTCGCCGTTGATGGTGATGAACTCGGTCATGGCAAGGCCTTTGCGATTGCGTCTTCGACAAGCGCCGGCGCGAGCAGCCAGCCGTGACGGAACAGACCGTTGATGCGCAGCAGGCCGGGCGCGTGCTCCACCAGCGGCTGGTTGTCGGGCAGCGCGGGGCGCAGGTTGACCTCCAGGTGCACGATGCGCGCCTCGGCCAGCGCCGGCAGCACGCTGTGCGCGGCGGCCAGCAGTTCCACGAGGGAGCGCAGGCTGACGGGAGAGCGGTCCTCGCTCTCGATCTCCGACGCACCCACGACGACGTGGTCACCCGGCCGCGGCACCAGGTAGACGCGGTGGCGCGGATGCAGCAGCCGCAAGGGCCGGCGCAGCTCCACGCCCGGCGCATGCAGCCAGGCCAGCTCGCCGCGCACGCCGCGCAGTGCAGGCAAGGCCTCGCGCGCGCCCAGGCCGCGGGTGTCGATGGCGAGGTCGGCGTCGAGCACGCGGCCGTCGTCCAGCGTCAGCGCGTGGGGCCGCACGGTCGATGCACGACGACCCCACAGCCATTCGACGTCCTGTGCCTGCTGCGCGAGTGCTGTCAGCATCTCGCGCGGCAAGACCTGGCCCTCTCCGGGCAGCAGCCAGGCCTTGAGGCCAGGCGCCAGCGCGGGCTCCAGCGACTGCAGTTCCATGCAGTCCAGCGGCAACGGGACCGGGCCCGGCGTGCCGGCCTGCAGGCGCGTCAGCACGCGCTGCGCAGCGCCGCCATCGCCACCGTGGGCGAGCAGCAGGCTGGCCTGGCGGCGCACGAGGTCGGGGTTGCCCAAGGCGGTGGCAATGGCCGGCCACAGCGCGAGCGAGCGCCAGCCCAATGCGGCGACGGCGGCGCCCGCCTGCTCCAGCTCGGCCAATGGGCTCAGCATGCCGGCGGCGGTGAAGCCGGCGGCGTGCATTGCAGGCGAGTCGAGCTGGCCCGTGGGCGGCGCCTCGGGTCCAGCGGCCGGGTCCACGACGCTGACGTGGTGGCCCGCGTTGCTGAGCTTCCACGCCAGCAGCCGGCCCAGCACGCCGGCGCCGGCGATTGCGACGGTGGCCATCAGGCGGGCTGGATGGGCACGTAGAACTCGCCGCCGCGCGAGCGGAACTCGGCGGACTTGGCAGCCATGCCTTCGGCGGCGACGTCCGCGGCCTCCATGCCGTGGGCTTGCGCATAGTCGCGCACGTCCTGCGTGATCTTCATGGAGCAGAACTTGGGGCCGCACATGGAGCAGAAGTGCGCCTCCTTGGCAGAGTCCTTGGGCAGCGTCTCGTCGTGATAGTCCCTGGCCGTCTCCGGGTCCAGGCCCAGTGCGAACTGGTCGTTCCAGCGGAACTCGAAGCGGGCCTTGCTCATCGCGTCGTCGCGTGCACGCGCGCCTGGGTGCCCCTTGGCGACGTCGGCCGCGTGGGCGGCGATGCGGTAGGCGATGAGGCCTTGCTTCACGTCGTCGCGGTTGGGCAGGCCCAGGTGCTCCTTGGGCGTCACATAGCAGAGCATCGCCGTGCCCATCCAGCCGATCATGGCGGCGCCCACGGCGCTGGCGATGTGGTCGTAGCCCGGCGCGATGTCGATGGCCAGGGGCCCGAGGGTATAGAACGGCGCCTCGTGGCAATGCTTCAGCTGCTCGTCCATGTTGGCCTGGATGAGGTGCAGCGGCACGTGGCCGGGGCCTTCGATCATGGTCTGCACATCGTGCTTCCAGGCGAGGGTCGTCAGCTCACCCAGCGTGCGCAGCTCGGCGAACTGGGCTTCGTCGTTGGCGTCGGCAATGCTGCCGGGGCGCAGGCCGTCGCCCAGCGAGAAGCTCACGTCGTAGGCCTTCATGATTTCGCAGATCTCTTCGAAGTGCGTGTACAGAAAGTTCTCGCGGTGGTGGGTGATGCACCACTTGGCCAGTATTGAGCCGCCGCGCGACACGATGCCGGTGCGGCGCTTGGTGGTCATGGGGATGAACGGCAGCCGCAGGCCGGCGTGGATGGTGAAGTAGTCCACACCCTGCTCCGCCTGCTCGATCAACGTGTCGCGGAACACCGCCCAGCTCAGGTCTTCGGCCACGCCGCCCACTTTCTCCAGCGCCTGGTAGATGGGCACGGTGCCTATGGGCACGGGCGAGTTGCGGACGATCCAGTCGCGCGTGGTGTGGATGTTGCGGCCGGTGGAGAGGTCCATAACCGTGTCCGCGCCCCAGCGGGTGGACCACACCAGCTTCTCCACCTCCTCCTCGATGCTGGACGTGACGGCCGAGTTGCCGATGTTGGCGTTGACCTTGACGCGGAAATGCCGGCCGATGATGGTGGGCTCAAGCTCCGTGTGGTTGATGTTGGCCGGGATGACGGCACGGCCTCGCGCCACCTCGTCGCGCACGACCTCGGGCGTGATGACATCCGGCATACGTGTGCCCAAGGCGTTGCCGCGCAGGCGCTGCTCGCGCTCTGCATCGGCCAGGTGCTCGCGCAGCCATTCGCGGCGGCCGTTCTCGCGCAGCGCGACGAACTCCATCTCCGGCGTGACGATGCCGCGGCGGGCGTAATGCATCTGCGTGACGTTGGCGCCCGCGACCGCACGACGCGGCTGGCGCTGCAGGGCCGCAGCCTCGGCACGCAGTGCGGCGATGCGCTCGCCGTCGTGCTTTGATCCGTCGTCCAAAGCAACGCGCTCGCGGCCTGCGTAGGCCTCGGTGTCGCCTCGGTCCACCACCCAGGCCTCGCGCACGACGGCCAGGCCCTGGCGCACGTCGACGGCCGCGCCGGGATCGGTGTAGGGGCCGGAGGTGTCGGCCACGACGACCGTCTCGCCATTGCTCAGCGCGATCTCGCGCATGGGCACCAGCACATCGGGCCGGCTGCCTTGCACATGGACCTTGCGCGACGCCGGAAAGGGCTCGCGCGTCAGCGACAGGCGCTCGGCCAAGGTGGTGGGGTGTTCGGGTACGGCATTCACGACAGCGGTCTCCTGGAGCAGCGGGTTAGGTGCTCCGGGGGCCGCCTGTGGATGCGGGCCTGCCCTGAGGGTGGGGCTGGCCTGCACGCCGCGAGGCATGCGCTCTCCTTACGCCGGTACTAGCCGGTTCAAGTTCACGGGTTCGGCCATCAAGCCGTCTCAGCGGTGGGTCTCGTCAACAAGACCCGCGCACCCCGGAGCGGGGCGGATTGTGGGGGTGCCACCAGGGGGTGTCAACGCGCCTTTCTCGTGAAAGCGCTTGCTGACGGATCAGAGTTTGGCGACAGCCTCGTAGCGGGCAGCGCCCACGACGCCAAACACGGCGCGTGACGCCTGCGCGCCCAGCGTGGCCACGGTGATGGCCTGCTGGATGGGCATATGGCTGATCATGGGCTGTGAGCCCATGGCGGCGCGGCGTGAGGCCTGGACCTGGGCGAGCTCGATGGCGCGGACGGTGGCGTCCGTGGCCACGACGGGTTGCAAGTTCATGAAAGGAAAAAGCGTCTACATCGGGCGGCCGCGTGGCGCAGCCGCCGTGAACAACCGCGCATTTTCGAGGCGCCCGGCGGCGCTGCCGGGAACAACAGCCGCCGCCGTGTGGCGAATTGCCGAATCGCTCGCTATCGCAGGATCTTGGCCATCGCCTTGCCCTTGGCGAGCTCGTCCACGAGCTTGTCCAGCCAGCGGATCTTCTGCATCAGCGGGTCTTCGACCTCCTCCACCCGCACGCCGCACACCACGCCCTTGATGAGTGCGGTGTTGGGGTGCAAGGCCGGGGCCTGGGCGAAGAAGGTCTGGAAGTCGCTGGCCTGCTCGATCTGGCTTTGCAGGCCCGCCTGGTCATAGCCCGTCAGCCAGCGGATGACTTCGTCCACCTCCGCCTGTGTGCGGCCCTTGGCCTCGGCCTTGCGGACGTAGAGCGGGTAGACCTTGGCGAAGGCGGTGGTGAAGATGCGGCTCATGGACCTCAGTCTCGCCTAGCGGGCGCGCCGCAACAACCGCCACAGCTTGGGCAGCACCAGCACCGCGGCGAGCAGCAACAGCAGGACCACGGACAGCGGTCGCTCCACGAAGACGCTCCAGTGGCCGCTGCCTATCGACAGCGCATTGCGCCCCTGCGCCTCGGCCAGCGGGCCCAGGATCATGCCGACAACGACCGGCGCCGTGGGGAAGTCGAAGCGGCGCATGACGACGCCCATCAGCCCCAGGCCCAGCATCAGGAAGAGGTCGAAGGCGCTCTGGCGCATGCCGTAGACACCGACCGTCGCGAAGATCAGGATGCCCGCGTACAGCTGCGGCCTGGGGATCTTCAGCAGCTTCACCCACAGGCCCACCAGCGGCAGGTTGAGCACCAGCAGCATCACGTTGCCGATGTACAGCGACGCGATCAGTGCCCAGACGAGCGTCGACGAGGTGGTGAACAGCTGCGGGCCGGCCTGGATGCCGTAGTTCTGCAGCGCGCTGAGCAGGATGGCGGCCGTGACCGAGGTGGGGATGCCCAGCGTCAGCAGCGGCACAAGCGTGGCGGTCACGGCCGCGTTGTTGGCCGCCTCGGGGCCGGCCACGCCTTCGATGGCGCCGGTGGTGCCGAACTCTTCCTTGTGGTTGCTGAGCTTGCGCTCGGTGGCGTAGCTCAGGAAGGTCGGGATCTCGGAGCCACCCGCGGGGATGGCGCCGAAGGGGAACCCGATGAGGGTGCCGCGCAGCCACGCGGGCCAGGAGCGCCGCCATTCCTTGCGCGTCATGTGCACGCTGCCCATCTTGTTCAGGTCGGCCTTGGCTCGCCCTTCATAGAGCGCCAGGTACAGCGTCTCGCCGACGGCGAACAGGCCCACCGCGACGAGCACGGTCTCTATGCCGTCCATGAACTCGGGCACACCTGCGGTGTAGCGCACCTGGCCGGTGATCTGGTCCAGCCCCACGAGGCCCAGCGCCAGGCCGATGAACAGCGCCGTCATGCCGCGCAGCGTGCTCTTGCCCAGCACGGCGCTCACCGTGGTGAAGGCCAGCAGCATCAGCAGGAAGTATTCCGGCGGGCCCAGCGTGACGGCAAAGTCCGCCACGACCGGCGCGAACAGCGTGACCAGCACCGTTGCGATGGTGCCCGCGACGAAGGAGCCTATGGCCGCAGTGGCCAGCGCCGCGCCGGCGCGGCCGCTCTTGGCCATCTTGAAGCCTTCCAGCGCGGTCACCATGGTGCCGGTCTCGCCGGGGGTGTTCAGCAGGATGGAGGTGGTGGAGCCGCCGTACATCGCGCCGTAGTAGATGCCGGCAAAGAAGATCATCGACGCCGTGGGCTCGACCTGCGAGGTGATGGGCAGCAGCATCGCCACCGTCACCGCGGGGCCCAGGCCCGGCAGAACGCCGATGCCCGTGCCGATGACGCAGCCGAGGAAGGCCCACAGCAGGTTCATGGGGGTGGCGGCTGTCGCGAAGCCACCCATCAGTTGGTTCCAGAGTTCCATGGGGTCGGTCCTCTACAGCCAGCCGGTGGCGGTCAACCCGGGCAGGTTGATGGCCAGCAGCTTGGTGAACATCCAGAACACCGGCGCGGCGATGGCCATGCCCGTGGCGAAGTCGATGGCGCTGCTGCGTGGGCCGCCGCCGGGCTTGCCTTCCGAGATGCGCAGGCCGCGCACGGCCAGCGCAAAGCACAGGCTGCAGGCCAGGATGAAGCCAATCGTCGTGATCAGGCAGGCGTTGGCGACGATCGCCGCCACCACCCAGGCCACCGCGTGCCAGTCGGCGCGCTCGGCGCCAGAAGGGGCCTCCAGCTCGCGATAGCCGCCGCTGCGGGCCTCCCAGACCAGCCAGCCACCGCAGACCATCAGCACCACGGACACCAGCCAGGGCAAAGCATTGGGGCCCACGCCCGCGTAGCCCGCCTCGGAGGAGATGAAGGTGGCCCCATAGGCCATGACGGCGCCGATCAACACGACGCCGATGCCCAGCAGGGCCTGGCTGGTGCTGCCAGCCGCCGCTTCAGGAGATGCGCTGCTCATTGCACGCTCAGATCATTCCGGACTTGACCATGATGGCGCGCAAGGCTGCGAACTCGCGGTCCACAAACTCGTCGAACTCGGGGCCCGCCAGCAGTGCCGGCGTCCAGCCGTTCTTCTCTATGGATTCGGCCCAGCTCTTGCTCTTGGTGGCCTGCACCACCATGTCGGTCAACGCCTTGCGCTGCTCGGCGCTGATGCCCGGTGGCGCGTACACGCCGCGCCAGTTGCCGATCTCGACGTTGATGCCCAGCTCCTTCAGCGTGGGCGCATTCAGGCCCTTGATGCGCTGCGGCGACGTGACCGCGATGGCGCGCATCTTGCCGCTCTCCAGGTACGGCTGGAACTCGCTGAAGCCGCTGCCACCGATGGTGACGTTGCCGCCCAGGATGGCCGCCGTGGCCTCGCCGCCGCCGCGGAAGGGCACGTAGTTGATCTTGGCCGCATCCACGCCCACGTCGCGGGCGATCATGGCCGCGGCGATGTGCTCGGTGGCGCCGCGCGAGCCGCCGCCCCATTTGACGCTGCCGGGGTCTTTCTTGAGCTGGTCGACGACGTCCTTCATCGTCTTCAGCGGCGAGGCCGCGTGCACGACGAAGACGTTGTACTCGCTGATCAGCCGGGCCACGGGTGTGGCCTGCGACAGGCTCACCGGCGGCCTGCCGGTGATGATGCCGCCCAGCATCACGGCGCCCATCACCAGCAGCGCATGCGGGTCGCCCTTGCTGGCGTTGACGAACTGGGCCAGGCCCAGCGCGCCCGCGGCACCGCCCTTGTTCTCGTACTGCACCGAGGACGCGAGGCCCGCATCCTGCAGCGCCTTGCCGAAGGCGCGGCCGGTGGTGTCCCAGCCGCCACCGGGGTTGGCCGGGATCATCATCTTCATGGGCACGCCCGCGGCCTGGGCCACCTGGGGCCATGCACCGGCCGCGGCGATGGCGGCGAGGGACTTGAGGAAGGTGTCGCGTCGCATGCTTGTCTCCGTGTGTCTTTAAAATTCGGACTGCTTGTTATCGGCTCCGATGCTCGACCGCGAGGCTGTCAATCGGCTGTCCACAGCCTGGGGGTAAACCTCAGGCCCAGCCTGAGGGAGCCGCGGTGCTAGCCTGCCAGCCATGAAGCTGCTGGTGATCGAAGACAACGCCGCGATGCAGACCACGCTGCAGCGCTCCTTCGAGCGGCGGGGCTTTCGGGTGAGCATCTGCGACGACGGTGCCAAGGCGCTGAACCGCTGGCGCGCCAGCGTGCCGGACGTGGTGCTGCTGGACCTGTCCCTGCCCGGCACCGACGGGCTGGACGTGCTGGCCCAGGCACGCGCCGAGGGGCTCACCGCGCCGGTCATCATCATCACCGCGCGCGGCACGCTGGGCGACCGCATCCTGGGCCTGAACACCGGCGCCGACGACTACCTGCCCAAGCCCTTCGACCTGGACGAGCTGGAGGCCCGCATCCGCGCGCTGGCGCGCCGCCAGGGCCTGGCCAGCGACGGCCTCAATGGCGTGGAAGCGCCGAGCTTCTGCGGCCTGCGCGCCGACGCCCAGAGCGGCGCCGTCTATCACCACGGCCAGCCGCTGGACCTGCCGCCACGCGAGGTGGCCCTGCTGCGCGCGCTGCTGGTGCGGCCGGGCCTGGCCGTGGCCAAGGACAAGCTGTTCGACCTGGTGTTCGCCGACGCCCCCGACGCCCAGCCCGATGCCATCGAGGTGGTGGCGTATCGCTTGCGCAAGAAGCTCGCGGTCACGGGTGCGAAGCTCGTCACGCTGAGAGGTCTCGGCTATCTGCTCCAGGCTGAAGACTGAAATGATGAAGCGGCTGACCGGCATGTCCATGCGCAGCCGCCTGCTGTGGGGCATCCTGCTGCCCGTGGGCCTGCTGGTGGCCATCAACACGGTGAGCCTGTACCGCGAGGCGCTCAGTGCCGTGGACACCGCCTACGACCGCACGCTGCTGGCCTCGGCCAAGTCAATCGGCGAGCTGCTGGGCGTGGAGGGCAGCGGCGAGCAGGCCCGGCTGGTGGCGACGGTGCCCCACGCAGCGCTGGAGGCTTTCGAGACCGACCTGCGCAGCCGCCTGTACTTCAGGGTGCTGGGCTTCAAGGGCGAGATGGTGTCGGGCTACGAGGACCTGCCACGCTGGACGGGCAAGATCCCCGACCTCAGCCCCTACCCTGCCCTCGTGGATTTCTACGACGATCAGTACCGCGACGAACCGGTGCGCATGGCCGTGCTGATCCAGCCGGTGGCGAGCCAGACGGGCATGGGCCTGGCCACCATCCAGGTGGCCGAGACGCTGGCGCTGCGCCGCACGCTCGCCCGCCAGGTGCTGCTGGACACGCTGTGGCGGCAGGCCGCGCTGCTGGCCGTGATCGCCATCGTCGTGTGGGCCGTGGTGCAACGCGCCACGCGGCCCGTACGCGAGCTCAGCGCCGCGCTGCGCGAGCGCGAAGCCGGCGACCCGCGCCCGCTGCAGGTGCCCGGCATGCCGGCCGAGCTGGTGCCGCTGATCGTGGCCACCAATGACGCGCTCGGCCGCCAGGCCCGGCTGCTGGAGCACCAGAAGCGCTTCGTGCGTGACGCCTCGCACCAGTTGCGCACGCCGCTGGCCGTGCTCAAGGTGCAGGTGCAGTCGGCCCGGCAGGGCGACGTGGAGCCGCTGCAGGCCCTGGCCGAAATCGACACCACCGTGAGCCGCGCGACCGTGCTCGCCAACCAGATGCTGGCCCTGGCCCGCGCCGAGCAGATGCGCCAGCCCGGCGAGGCCATGCCCACGCAGGACTGGGCCGAGATCACCCGCGCCGTCGCGCTGGACCTGGCGCCGCTGATCGCCAAGCAGGCGCTGGACTTCGACATCCACACGGAGCCCGCCGCCATAGACAGCCATGAATGGGCCCTGCGCGAGCTGACGCGCAACCTGCTGCACAACGCCATCCTGCACACGCCCGCGGGCGGGCGCCTCACCATCACCCTGTCGGTGCAGGCCGGCTCGGCCCGGCTCGTGATCGCCGACAGCGGCCCCGGCCTGACGCCCCAGCAGCAGCTCAAGCTCTTCCTGCCCTTCGCCGCCGGCGACGCCAGCAAGGGCTCGGGCCTGGGCCTGGCCATCTGTCAGGCGCTGGTGCATTCGCTGGGCGGAGAGATCGCGCTGCACAACCGCATGGAGGGAGAGCGCGTTGCAGGGCTGGACGCCAGCGTCCTGCTGCCACTTTCGCGACCACGGCCGGCCTAGAGTCGGCCCATGCGCATCGTCACCTGGAACTGCTGCCGCGGCCCCTTCGACAAGAAGATGGCCGCGCTGGAGAGCCTGCAACCCGACATCGCCATCATCCCCGAGGCGATGGCGCCCGAGGCGCAGACCGACCGCCTGCGCTGGTTCCCGTCCAACACGTCACGGCTGGGCATCCAGGTGCGCGCCTTCAATGGCTACCGCCTCACGCGCGTGCGCAAGGCCGCGGCCGAGCTGCCCAACTGCGTGTCGCCCGTGCGCGTGACGGGTGAGGACGGTGTCGACTTCAACCTTCTGGCGGTGTGGACCTGGCCCTCGCCCAGCTACAGCTGGGCCTTCCTGAACGGCCTCGCGGCCTATGCGCGGTTGCTCAAGCGCGGGCCCACGGTGGTGGCGGGCGACTTCAACGGCAGCCCCTTCTTCGACCGGCCCCGCACCAAGCGCTGGAGCCAGGGCTTCGAGCAGCTCCACGCCGCCGGGCTGGTGAGCGCCTACCACCGCCACCACGCCGTGGCCTATGGTGGCGAGGCGCATGCGACGCACCACTTCCTGCGCAAGCCCGAGCGGCCGTTCCACATCGACTTCTGCTTCGTGCCCCAGGCCTGGGCCGAGCAGCGCCTGGCCGTGCAACTGGTCAACGATGAGCCCTGGCGGCGGTTGAGCGACCATTTCCCGCTGGTGGTGGACGTCGGGCGCTGAGGCGCGTCGCGAGGCGGAGGCGCCAGTGAAGACCTTGTCGCAATGCAGCGCGGGCTTGCGCGCTGGTGCTGCATGCGGCGTGGGCACCGGCTCCCGCTCACGCCGCACCCAGTTGCGCCAGGTGGCCGACCAGTCAAGCTTTGCGGCGTCCCTGCCGGTCTTCGTGGTCCAGTGGTCGCGAAAGGCCTCGGCAACGCTCTGAGGGTCCAGCTCGGGCCGCTGCTGCCGGCAGAAGGCCTGGTCGTCATCGCTGGGCTTCCAGTCTTGAGGGAGGCGATAGCCACGTCCAGAGCCTGGGTGGGGCGCAGCGCGGCCTCTCTCTGGTTCCTTCAGGTTAATGACTGGTTCCGTGTCCCGTTCCCGGGATGCTTTGACGGGAGAACCGGCACTCTTGAACGGCAAAACCGGCACCGTTTTATCGAGCTGAAGCCCCCCGTTCCCGGAACTCTTCTCCACCACCACCACCGGCAACCGCCACACCGCGATCTGCCCCGTGCGGCCCGCCTTGCCGGCACGCGCGATCAGCCCCTGCGCCTCCAGCTTCTTCAGGTTGGCCAGCACCGTCTTGCGGTCCTGCTGCGTGCGCTCGCAGAGGTGGGCGACCGAAGGCCAGGCCAGCCAGTCCCCCACCCTGGCCGCGTCGGCCAGCGCCAGCAGCACGAACTTGGCCGGGCTGGAAGGTGCCCGCTGGGCCATCGCCCAGGCCACGGCGGGCCAACTCATGGCATGGCCTCTTGCAAGGGTTGGAGGGAGGGGTCTGAGGCGTACATGGGAGCGATCTTGGCGCACTGGCGGTGGTGATACCGCTCAACGGCCAGCCCTAGGGCGACGACTGCTGGGAGTTACATTCCAGCTGAGTTCGCATCAGGACCGCAGGGATGGAAGATGGCTGGCATGGACGGTAGGGCTCTTGTCCTGCTCGACGCGCACCTTTCGCGGTTGCGGCGAGATTTCGTCGAGACCTTGTGGAAGGGCATGGCCGTGGTCGCCATCCTCGGCGTGCCCATCTCGCTGTCGCGTGCATTGATCACAGGCTGGCTGCCGGTCTATGCCATCCACCTGGTGCTGGGCCTGTCCATCGTGGCCATCGTGGCCATGCGCAGGCGACTGCCCTACCCGTGGCTCGCGGGCCTCTTCATCGCGCTGCTGTGGGCGGTGGGGCTTCCCGGCGTGTTCTTCTTCGGGCTGGCGGCCTCCAGCATCTTCTGGCTGGTGCTGAGCTGCTTCGTCGCCAGCCATCTGTACTCGCCGCGCGTTGGCGCGGCCATGGCCGTCGCGGTGGGGCTGATCCTGGGGCTCGTCGGCGTGGGCTTCGTGACCGGACGGCTCACCGCCGCGGTGGACGAGCACCAATACCAGCAGCTCGCCGGCTCCTGGCTGACGCTGCTCATCGCGACGGGCAGTTTCATCTTCTTCCTGCTCAAGTCCACCGGCTCCTACCAGCGCGCGCTCGTCGAGTTGCTCGGCGACCTGCAGCAAGGCCGCGAGGAGGTCTCGGACCTGTACAACGGGGCGCCCTGCGGCTACTTCTCGCTCGACGCGAGCGGCCTCTTTTTGCAGCTCAACGCCACGGCCCTGGCCTGGCTGGGGTGCACTGAAGACGAGGTGGTGGGCAAGTCTGGCCTGCGCGACTTCCTCGCCGTGGACGGGGTGGCCGATTTCGACGTCAGCTTCCCCATCTTCATGGCCCAGGGAAGCATCGGTCCGCTGGAGTTCGACCTGCACAGCCGCGACGGCACGGTGCGGCGCGTCAGCGTGTCTGCCACGGCGCTGCGCGATGCCGAGGGCCGTTACCTGTGCAGCCGTTCGGTCATGTACGACGTCACCGAGTTGTCGAGGGCGCAGGCGCTGCTGCGTGCGCTCAACCGGCAGCAGGACGCCATGCTCAACAGCGAGCTCGTCGGCATCAGCCGCGTGAAGGATCGCCGCTCGGTCTGGAACAACCGGGCCCTGGAGCGCATCTTCGGCTACCACCCCGGCGAGCTGACCGGTCACATGACCCGCGGGCTCTATCTGGACGACGACTCCTACGAAACCCTCGGCATGGCCGCCTATCCCGTGCTGGCCGCCGGCGGCACCTACCGCACGCAAATCCAGCTGGCGCGCAAAGACGGCAGCCCGATCTGGATCGACCTCAGCGGGGCCATGGTCTCGCCGGAGACGGGCGAGTCGATGTGGCTGATGCTGGACATCACGGCCCTGAAGGAACGGCAGGCCGAGGTCGAGCACGTCGCCTTCCACGACGCACTGACCGGCCTGCCCAACCGCCTGCTGCTGGCCGACCGCCTGCAGCAAGCCATTCCCATGGCCGTGCGCCGCGACAGCCGCGTGGCCGTCTGCTTCATCGACCTGGACGGCTTCAAGGCCGTCAACGACCGCCTGGGGCACGCGGCGGGCGACCGGATGCTGCAGGTGGTGGCCGAGCGGCTGCTGACCTCCACCCGCGACAACGACACGGTGGCACGCCTGGGCGGCGACGAGTTCGTGCTGCTCCTGACCGACCTGCAAAGCCGCGAGGAATGCACCGAGATCCTGGCCCGCGTCGAGCAGGCCGTTCAGGCACCGGTCGACCTCGGCGGAGGCGTGACCGGCAGCGTCTCAGCCAGCATGGGCGTCGCCTTCGCGCCTGACGACGGCACCGACGGCGAACGACTGCTGGGCGTGGCGGACGAGAAGATGTACGCGGCCAAGTTGGTGGCGCGGGGCGGAGTGTCCGCGGCGGGCAGTCCGGCTTGAGTGGCGGGCCGATGGCGGCCTGATTCTCTGACCTGGTGCGGGACGGGACTCGAACCCGTACGTCCCTTTCGAGACGGCGGATTTTAAGTCTGCCAAGGGCTGCGTAAAATGTTGATTAAAAAGGACTTTTTCAGAAGTCCGAGTCCAATGTGCTTGAGATTGTGCTAATTGGCAAGCACTTTCTGCTTCTGGGACAGCGGCGATGTGGACTCTCGCATATGGCGCTGTGGCGATGCCCTGCGCACGGATGAATTCCTTCTCGCGAAAGCGGTGGCGCGTGGTGGAGAGCACTGATGGTTTGGGGCGCACGGCCGTGACTCTGTCGAGCATCTCAAGCGTCTCGGCGGGGACGTTTTCGAACTCGAAGGTGATGACGTCCACCGACTGAGCGAAAGCACGCAGGGCCATGGCGTCCTGATAGGCGCCGACGGTGGTGACAGTCGCTACATGGCTTGCTGGCGAGTCCTTGTCAGGCGTGAAGATGTGAGTTCTGTAGCCCATACGAGACGCGGCTCGCGCAAGCATGCGGCCGAGCTGCCCGCCGCCGACGATGCCGATAGTGGAGCCTGGATGGGTAACGATCATTGCCCGGCCTCTGGGTGGAATGGCTTACGCGGAAGACATGCAAAGCCTTCATCTCCCCCTTCTCGCTGTAGGCAGTACAACAGGCAAGCCATAAATGCTCTTCATCAACATGAAGTTGGGCGGTCCGGCGAACAGCTACAGCCCTCCCCCTCCCCGGTTGAGCGCTGGTTGCCCGTGCACGCGTTTCTGTCAGCTCTATTAACGAGCTGGTCGGTGGTTGCCTCACTTGTTACGCGCATTCAGATGGCGTAAAAGTCCTGTCTAGTGTTTTGGCAATGGTGCGTTGTCGGCAGCGCGAATATTTTTTGCGTTCGGTGCTGATCTAACAGTCATGAGCGGCAATGAATTCAGGGAAAAATCCCACAAAATGGGAATCTCAGCTGGATGAAGTTTGGGATAGCCTGTGGAAGGTGGGAAGAATATTCTTCAATGGGAAAAGAATATTAACCGCATTTATCGTGCTTTTCATCTTCGTCGTTGCGACGATTTTCGGCGAATTTATTAAGAAGCATGTGCCGTCCGGATGGCTAGAGTGGGGTTCGGGCGCCGTAGCGAAAGTAGCCCCACCGGCATCTTTAACTGCGCCCGCCCCTGCATCTGCGCCAAAAATCCATCTGCCGAAACCTTCACCGAGCCCTGCTCCCGCCTCAGCGCCACGGCCTCAACACTATCCAGTGACAGTTTCGGAATCAAAATCCCTCAATATTAAACCCTTATCCGATACCGCCGCAGATCACCCGACTATTCAGGCAATCCAACCCGACACTACGCCAAAGGCTAGTGCGGGCCCCAAGACCAACGCAAAATCGGCACCTCGGATCAACCAAATTTTGTATAGGCTTCCGAATGGATACATTTTGTCCCTGGGTGCAATGGAGCCGATTTTCCGGTCTGGAATCATTTCTTCTTTCGGCGCAACAAGGATATCCGCAGAAGACGCAGAAGGACCGAGAATCAATATTTCTTCGGCTTTTACGATCGCCACCCCGCTCGAAGACAAATGCGTCCGCATTTATGCGGTATTGAATTTTCAAATCTACTCGATCAACCATACCGAAGTTGCTTCCGATACATTGCATAGTGCCATAAGGTGTTTGAATCATCTGCCCGACCGGGACTCCGGCGACACGGCGACGGTCACGGACGCGGTGCATGATCTGCTAGGGCGACTTCCAAATTATTGAGATGCCATGAATAAATTTGCAGCGATCTTGGTTATGCTTCTTTTGGTGTGCGGCGTTGCGACTGCAGCTCCAGCGCGGAAATTCAACGGCGGATTGGAGGCCAGCGTTATATCTGCTGGACGCTCCCAAGATGCCAAATACCTTACGGTTACGGTGTTAATAAAAAACGCTGGTACGAACACTGCCTATTTGATGCTCATTGGACCTACCTCCGCGAACGATAGTTCCGGCGGGTCCTATACATCCGAAGATATATCTGGAATTCCTGTCTGCCCATGGCATGGCTCTACCAATCAATGCATAGACGCATTTCAAAATGACTCATCGCATTCGGTGCAGAAGCTATCGCAGGTCGATCCTGGCACCGACTTCATGATTACTTTCAAGCTAAAGGCGTCTCGACAGAATCAGTTTGGCGCTACTATCGACTTTGCGACCACCTTGGCCGCCAGATTTGTCAGCGATCCAGTCCGGGACGAGACGTTGCGCGATGACATGAAAGGCCGCCAAGTGCGACCGATGAATTTGAGCTTCCCGGGCGAGCCAGTCACCAATGCCCGTTGACACGAGCTTTTGAAGAGGGTCGCGTCTCCCGCCCACTCTGCGGCAGCGCAGGCTTGACAGACGGATAAACCGATTTGCTTCAAGCCTCGGGCGCGGCTGTTGTTGGGCTCGTGCGAACCTGCAACTCGTGCAGGAATCAACCGCGCACTGGGCGTGGGCTGCTGCGCTGAAGATCAGGCGCTTGTCGTTGCGCAGCGCACGCAGCCAACTGGCGAGGTAGGCCGCGTGATCGGCTCGGGGTTCCGGCGTGACGCCGAGGTGAACGCAGAGGAATGCCGCGCCGATCTCGGCCACCAGCTCTTCCTTGGCATAGCCTTCACTGCCGAAGCCCTTGCTCTCGAAGCAGCGATTGAGCCGCGACGGGCGCGTTGTCCAGTGGATCAGTTCGTGGGCCTTCGTGGCCACGTAACTCTCAGCATCGACGAAGACTGAGCGCTCGGGCAGCCTGATGATGTCGGGGCCAGGCGAATAGAACGCACGGTCTCCACCATGCAGCACCGTTGCCGCGGTATTGGCAAAGAACGCTTCGGCACCGGCATACACGGCGCCGGCCTCGGCGGGCAGCGGCACCGGTGCGGTCAGCCGGTACATTGCTGGCACGGGGCTGAGGTCTCGAATCTATACCCCTATGCTCCTGAATGACCTTGCTTCCCGGCGCTCGCACGCCTACTTGGTGAGCGGCGACGGCGACAACGACTTCGGTCAGGAGCCCAGGTGGGCAAGATCATCTAGCGTGCTGTCGGCATTAGCGACGACGTCATGCAGCGCCACGGCCATGCGCCCGTGCGGGCTGCTCACGGCCATCATCACGCGCGGGCCATGCAACGATAGGGCTGGCCGCCCCGTCGACCCGGCCGGTGTGTTTGGCGGCCAAGGGCTGCTTGCACTATCGTCGCAGTGCGGCGACAGCCGCGCAGCAGGGCAAGTTCGCAGGTCGCGAACGGAACGGCTGATCTGGTGCCCGGGACGGGACTTGAACCCGTACGTCCCTTTCGAGACGGCGGATTTTAAGTCCGCTGCGTTTACCGATTTCGCCACCCGGGCGGGTGCGGTGCGGGCCGCATTATCCGGGCCGCGCAAAGACAAACGGGAGATCCGACATGAATCGGATCTCCCGTTGAACTTGGAGCGGGTAACGAGGCTCGAACTCGTGACCTCAACCTTGGCAAGGTTGCGCTCTACCAACTGAGCTACACCCGCATTTCGCCTCGCGCCCACTTTGACATGGACACCAGACATCGGTGCGAACCGATTTTACTGGAGCGGGTAACGAGGCTCGAACTCGTGACCTCGACCTTGGCAAGGTCGCGCTCTACCAACTGAGCTACACCCGCATGGTGTTTTTTTGGAGGCGCGATCCGGAGTCGAACCGGACTGACCGGATTTGCAATCCGGGGCATAACCGCTTTGCTATCGCGCCGCCGTAAACCCGATCAGACCCGTTGGTGCGGGTCTGACGAAAAAGGGAAGCCGGGGCTTCCCTTTTGAAAAACTGGAGCGGGTAACGAGGCTCGAACTCGTGACCTCAACCTTGGCAAGGTTGCGCTCTACCAACTGAGCTACACCCGCATTGCTTTCGCAATTGTTCGCTAAACCGTTTCGATCACTCTCTGCGATCTAGCGAAGCTGGCATTGTACTGCATTTTTTAGGTGCTGCACAAGCCAGCCTGCTTCTTCAGTGAGGCACCACCTGCGTGGCGGCCTTGGCAGCGCCGGCAGCCTCTTCCGGCTTGGCGGCGGCGACAGCCACCTCCTCGTCGGGCAGCGGCACCGGGGCCGATTCCAGCGCGATCTCGAGCACCTTCTCGATCCAGCGCACGGGCACGATCTCGAGCTGGTTCTTCACGTTCTCGGGGATGTCCTGCAGGTCCTTGACGTTCTCTTCCGGGATCATCACGGTCTTGATGCCGCCGCGGTGGGCCGCGAGCAGCTTCTCCTTCAGGCCACCGATGGCGGTGACTTCGCCGCGCAGCGTGATCTCGCCGGTCATGGCGACGTCGGCACGCACGGGCACGCCGGTCAGCGCCGAGACGAAGGCGGTGGTCATTGCGGCGCCGGCGCTGGGGCCGTCCTTGGGCGTGGCGCCGTCAGGCACGTGCACGTGGACATCGCGCTTCTCGAAGACCTCGTCCTTGATGCCCAGACGGCGGGCGCGCGAGCGCACCACGGTGCGGGCGGCCTCGACGGACTCCTTCATCACGTCGCCGAGCGAGCCGGTGCGGATGATGTTGCCCTTGCCCGGCATGGCGGTGGCTTCGATGGTGAGCAGATCGCCGCCCACCTCGGTCCACGCCAAACCGACCACCTGGCCAACCTGGTTCTTCTTCTCGGCACGGCCGAAGTCGTACTTGCGCACGCCCAGGAAGTCGTTGAGGTTGTCCTCGGTGACGACGACCTTGCCCTCGTAGGTCTTGAGCTGCACGCCCTTGACGACCTTGCGGCAGATCTTGGACATCTCGCGTTCGAGCGAGCGCACGCCGGCTTCCCGCGTGTAGTAGCGGATGACGCCGCGGATGGCGGACTCGGTGACTTCGAGTTCCTCGTCGGCCACGCCGTTGTTCTTGCGCTGCTTCGGGAGCAGGTAGGTCTGGGCGATGCTGACCTTCTCGTCCTCGGTGTAGCCCGACAGGCGGATGACTTCCATGCGGTCCAGCAGGGCCGGCGGGATGTTCATCGAGTTGGACGTGGCGACGAACATCACGTCGGAGAGGTCGAAGTCGACCTCGACGTAGTGGTCGCCGAAGGTGTGGTTCTGCTCCGGGTCCAGCACTTCGAGCAGGGCCGAGGACGGGTCGCCGCGGAAGTCCATGCCCAGCTTGTCGATCTCGTCGAGCAGGAACAGCGGGTTGCGCGTGCCGACCTTGGACAGCGACTGCAGCACCTTGCCCGGCATGGAGCCGATGTAGGTGCGGCGGTGGCCGCGGATCTCGGCCTCGTCGCGCACGCCGCCCAGCGCCATGCGGACGAACTTGCGGCCGGTGGCACGGGCCACGCTCTGGCCGAGCGAGGTCTTGCCCACGCCCGGGGGGCCCACCAGGCACAGGATGGGGGCCTTGAGCTTGTCGACGCGCTGCTGCACCGCGAGATATTCAAGGATGCGGTCCTTGACCTTCTCGAGGCCGTAGTGGTCTTCGTTCAGCACGTCCTCGGCGTTCTTGAGGTCGTGCTTGATCTTGGTCTTCTTGCTCCAGGGCAGGTTGACCAGGGTGTCGATGTAGTTGCGCACCACGGTCGCCTCGGCGGACATGGGCGACATGAGCTTGAGCTTCTTGAGCTCGGCGTCGGCCTTCTTGCGGGCGTCCTTGGGCATGCGGGCCGCGAGAATCTTCTTCTCGAGCTCCTCCATGTCGGCGCCTTCTTCGCCGTCGCCCAGCTCCTTCTGGATGGCCTTGACCTGCTCGTTCAGGTAGTACTCGCGCTGGCTCTTCTCCATCTGGCGCTTGACGCGGCCACGGATGCGCTTTTCGACCTGCAGGATGTCGACTTCGTGCTCGAGCAGGTCGAGCAGCTTTTCCAGGCGCTTGGCCACGTCGGCCATGTCCAGCACGGCCTGCTTGGCGTCGAGCTTGAGCGGCAGGTGGGCGGCGATGGTGTCGGCCAGGCGGCCCGGGTCGTCGATGCCGCCGATGGACGTGAGGATCTCGGGCGGGATCTTCTTGTTGAGCTTGACGTATTGGTCGAACTGCTGCGTCACGGCGCGGCGCAGGGCTTCGACCTCGGGCTTGTGCTCGGTCTCGGGCGGGATGGGCGTGACTTCGGCGATGAAGTGCTCGCCGGGTTCGCTGATGTCGTTGGTGGTGGCGCGCTGCAGGCCCTCGACCAGCACCTTCACGGTGCCGTCAGGCAGCTTCAGCATCTGCAGGATGCTGGAGACGCAGCCGACCTCGAACATGTCCTCGGGCTTGGGCTCGTCCTTGCCGGCAGCCTTCTGGGCGACCAGCATGATCTGGCGGCCGGCGTCCATCGCGGCTTCCAGGGCCTTGATGGACTTGGGGCGCCCGACGAACAGCGGGATGACCATGTGCGGGAACACGACCACATCGCGCAGCGGCAGCAGCGGCAGCGTGATGGGTTCGGCGGGGAGGATGGGATGTCCGGACATGAAGACCTCTCTTTCTCAGGCCGATGTGCGGCCTGAGGATGCGATTGCAAGGCGGGGTGGCGCGGAGGGTCGGCGTGGACTCTCGGTCAAGCGCTGGCCTTTTGTTCGCGGTAGACCAGCAGCGGGCGCGCCGTCGCGTCCTCGATGTTGTGCTCGTCCAGCACGACCTTTTCCACGCCGTCGAGCGTGGGCAGGTCGAACATGGTGTCGATGAGCGACTGTTCCATGATGGAGCGCAGGCCGCGGGCGCCGGTCTTGCGGGCCAGCGCCTTGCGGGCGATGGCTGCGAGCGCGGGTTTGCGGATTTCCAGCTCCACGCCGTCCATCTCGAACAGCTGCTGGTACTGCTTGACCAGCGCGTTCTTGGGCTCGGTGAGGATCTGCACCAGCGCGTCCTCGGTCAGCTCGCCGAGCGTCGCAACGACGGGCAGGCGGCCCACCAGCTCGGGGATGAGGCCGAACTTGATGATGTCCTCGGGCTCGCACTCGCGGAAGATCTCGGAGACGCGCTTCTCGGTCTTGCTCTTGACCGTGGCGCCGAAGCCGATGCCGGACTTCTCGCTGCGGTTCTGGATGACCTTCTCCAGGCCGTCGAAGGCGCCGCCGCAGATGAACAGGATGTTGGTCGTGTCGATCTGCAGGAAGTCCTGGTTGGGGTGCTTGCGCCCGCCCTGCGGCGGCACCGAGGCCATCGTGCCTTCCACGAGCTTGAGCAGCGCCTGCTGCACGCCCTCGCCCGACACGTCGCGGGTGATGGAGGGGTTGTCGGCCTTGCGCGAGATCTTGTCGATCTCGTCGATGTAGACGATGCCGCGCTGCGCACGCTCGACGTCGTAATTGCAGTTCTGCAGCAGCTTCTGGATGATGTTCTCGACGTCCTCGCCGACGTAGCCGGCTTCGGTCAGCGTCGTCGCGTCGGCAATCACGAAGGGCACGTTCAACAGGCGCGCCAGCGTCTGCGCCAGCAGCGTCTTGCCCGAGCCCGTGGGGCCGATGAGCAGGATGTTGCTCTTGGACAGCTCCACCGACTCCTTGTTCGCGCCCATGTGGCGCAGGCGCTTGTAGTGGTTGTACACGGCCACGGCCAGCGTGCGCTTGGCGACGTCCTGGCCGATGACGTACTGATCGAGGCTGGACTTGATCTCGCTCGGGACGGGCAGGTCCGACTTGCCGGCACGCGCGGCAGGCGCCGGCGCCGGGATCTCATCACGGACGATGTCGTTGCAAAGCTCGATGCACTCGTCGCAGATGAAGACGGACGGGCCCGCGATCAGTTTCTTGACCTCGTGCTGGCTCTTGCCGCAGAACGAGCAGTACAGAACTTTTTCGCTGGAGGTGCCTTTTTTGTCGGCCATGGGTCTGCTCGGGGGGTGCCAGGAAATCAGGCTTTGGTGCCTGAATGATGATAGTCCAAACGATCTCGGGGCCCTTGTGGGGATAAGGGCCCCGATTCCGCTATGAATTTCGCGGCCTGTTACAGCCTTTCACGACTCAGGGGCGGTGCTCAAGCACCTGGTCGATCAGGCCGTAGCTCTGGGCTTCGGCGGCGGACATGAAATAGTCACGCTCGGTGTCCGCCTGGATTTTCTCCAGGGTCTGGCCCGTGCGCTCGGCCAGGATGCGGTTCAAGGCGTCGCGAGTCTTCAGGATTTCACGCGCATGGATCTCAATGTCCGTCGCCTGGCCCTGGGCGCCGCCCAGCGGCTGGTGAATCATCACCTTGGCGTTGGGCAGCGAGAACCGCTTGCCCTTGGCGCCGGCCGCCAGCAGGAAGGCGCCCATGCTCGCCGCCATGCCCATGCACAGCGTCGACACATCGGGCTTGATGAATTTCATCGTGTCGTAGATGGACATGCCAGCCGACACGCTGCCGCCCGGGCTGTTGATGTAGAGCGAGATCTCCTTGTCGGGGTTCTCGCTCTCCAGGAACAGCAGCTGGGCCACGACGACATTGGCCACCTGGTCGTTGACGGGGCCTACCAGGAAGACGATGCGCTCGCGCAGCAGGCGCGAGTAGATGTCGTAGGCACGCTCGCCGCGACCCGACGTTTCGATGACCATGGGCACCAGGCCCAGATTGCTGGTTTCGAGAGCGCTCAATTCAGTTCCTTGAAAACTTGTGCGGTAACGACTGTTATGGGGGCAGATTATGGCCACGCAAGTAAAAAGGGCACCGGCCTCGCGGCTCGGCGCCCTTATTGAGCCCGGGGCCTATCAGCCTTGGGCAGCGGCCATCAGCTCGTCGAACGGCAGGGCCTTGTCGGTGACCTTGGCGGTGGCGAGCATGAACTCCGTGACGTTGTTCTCGACGACGACGGCTTCCACTTCGGCCATGCGCTCGCGGTCGCTCAGGTACCAGCGCATCACTTCAGCGGGCTTCTCGTAGCTCTGCGACAGCTCTTCGATGTGCGCCTGCAGCTGGGCCGGCTTGGCCTGCAGGTTGTTGGCACGCACCAGCTCGCCCACCACCAGGCCCAGGCGCACGCGGCGCTCGGCTTGGGGCTTGAAGATGTCGGTGGGGATCTCGGCCTTGTCGGCATCCTTGACGCCGCGCTTCTTCAGGTCCTCGCGGGCCTGCTCGACCATGCGCTCGGCCTCGCCCTGCACCAGGGCGTTGGGCACGTCCAGCTCGGCGGCGGCGATCAGGGCGTCCATGACGGCACCCTTGTTGCGGGCCAGCACGCGGAACTTGACCTCGCGCTCCAGGTTCTTCTTGATGTCGGCGCGCAGGCCTTCGACCGTCGCGTCCTTGATGCCCAGGGACTTGGCGAACGCCTCGTTCACTTCGGGCAGGTGCTGGGCTTCGATCTTCTTGACCGTGACGAGGAAGTCGGCTTCCTTGCCGGCCACGTCCTTGCCGTGGTAGTCCTCGGGGAACTGCAGCGGGAAGGTCTTGCTCTCGCCGGCCTTCATGCCGCGCACGGCGGCGTCGAACTGCTCCAGCATCTGGCCTTCGCCGATCAGGAACTGGAAGGCCTCGGCCTTGCCGCCGGCGAAGGGCTCGCCGTCGATCTTGCCTTCGAAGTCGATGGTGACACGGTCACCGGCCTGGGCCACGTCGGCGGCCGGGCGCTGGGCGAAGCTGCGGCGCTGCTTGCGCAGGATCTCGACGGTCTTGTCGATGGCTTCGTCGGTCACATCGCTGGTGACGCGCTCGACTTCAGCGGCGGCCAGATCGCCGATCTTGACTTCGGGGTAGACCTCGAAGGTGGCGTCGAAGGCCATCTGGCCCTCGGGCGCCTGGTCCTTCTGCTCAATGCGGGGCATGCCGGCGACGCGCAGCTGCGCTTCGTTGGCGGCGGCGTTGAAGGCGGCGCCGAGCTTGTCGTTCACGACTTCGTACTGGACCGAGTAGCCGTAGCGCTGGGCGACGACGTTCATCGGCACCTTGCCGGGACGGAAGCCGTCGGCCTTGACGGTGCGGGCCAGCTTCTTCAGACGGGCTTCGACTTCGCTGCTGATGTCAGCGGCCGCGACGTGCAGGGTGATGCGACGTTCCAGCTTTTCCAGGGTTTCGACGGTGACGGCCATGTTGGACTCGGGAGAACGGTTAAAGACAGTGGTGCGCGGGGCCGGACTCGAACCGGCACGCCCGTGAAGGCGTCAGGACCTAAACCTGGTGCGTCTACCAATTTCGCCACCCGCGCGGACTGGGTTGGGCTGCCCGGTTAAAAAGACGTGGCAACCCCGTAGGCGATTCGGCAAACCGGCGATTGTAGCTATCTCGCGCGGCTTACCAGCCGCCCCGAAGCGCGGGGCGGCAAAACCCTAAAAAAACCACTCAGGCCTGTTCGGGCTCCTCGCCGTGGAACTGGCTGTGCATACGGCTCTGCTCTTCCTCGTGCGGCCGCTGCACGCGGAACCAGGCCGCATACATGGCCGGCAGCGCCAACAGCGTCAGCACCGTGGCCACGATGAGGCCGCCCATGATGGCGACGGCCATGGGGCCCCAGAACACGCTGCGCGACAGCGGGATCATGGCCAGCACGGCGGCGGCGGCCGTCAGCACGATGGGCCGGAAGCGCCGCACGGCCGACTCGACGATGGCTGACCAATCCGGCACGCCGCGGGCGCGGTCCTGCTCGATCTGGTCGATCAGGATGACCGAATTGCGCATGATCATGCCCATCAGCGCAATGACGCCCAGCAGCGCCACGAAGCCGAAGGGCCGGCCCAGCACCAGCAGCGCCATGGCCACGCCGGCAATGCCCAGCGGCCCGGTCAGGAACACCAGCATCGCGCGGCTGAAGCTTTGCAGCTGCAGCATCAAGAGCGTGAAGGTGATGAACAGCATGATGGGCACGCCTGCGGCGATGGAGCCCTGGCCCTTGCTGCTCTCCTCCACCGCGCCGGCGATCTCGATGCGGTAGCCGGTCGGCATCTGCTTTTGCAGCTCATCGAGCTTGGGCCAGACTTCCTTGGTGACGGTGGCGCCCTGCAGGCCTTCGGCCACGTCGCCCTGCACGGTGACGGCGTAGTTGCGGCCTTCGCGCCACATGACGCCGGGCTCCCAGTCGAACTCCACCTTGGCGATCTGCGCCATCGGGATGGCGCGGCCGGTGCTGGTGGGCAGGTAGGCGTTGCCCAGGTCGGTGATGACGGCGCGCTCGTCCGCCGGCTGGCGCAGCACGATGTCCACCAGCTTGTCGGCCTCGCGGTACTGGCCGATGACGGTGCCCGACAGCAGCGTGCGCGCCGACTGTGCCAGGCCCTGGCTGGTGACGCCCAGCGCCCTCGCCTTGTCCTGGTCGACGTGCAGGCGCAGCATCTTGACGTTTTCGTTCCAGTTGTCGTTCACGCCGCGCATGTTGGGGTTGGCGCGCAGGATGTCCTTGGCTTTGTCAGCCCAGTCGCGAACGATCTTGGGGTCGGAACCCGCCACGCGGAACTGCACCGGATAGGGCACGGGCGGGCCGTTGGGCAGCAGCTTCACGCGGCCGCGCGCATCCGGGAACTCCTCGGCCAGCAGCGCGGGCAGGCGCTTCCTCAACTCCTCGCGGTCGGCCAGCGTCTTGGGCAGCAGGATGCTCTGCGTGACGTTGGCCTGCGGGAAGATCTGGTCCAGCGGCAGGTAGAAGCGCGGCACGCCGGAGCCAATCCACGTGGTGACCGTGGACAGGGTGGGCTCCTTGAGCATGCGCGCCTCGAAGCGCTTGGCCAGCGCCTCGGTCTCCTGGATGGTGGAGCCCTCGGGCAGCCACAGGTCCACGAGGATCTCGGGGCGGCTGGAGTCCGGGAAGAACTGCTGCTGCACCCGGCCCATACCGAAGATGCCCAGCGCGAAGACGAGCAGCGTGAGGCCTATGGTCTTCCAGCGGTTTTCCACGCACCAGCGCACCACGCCGCGGAAACGGTTGTAGAACGGCGTGTCGAACAGCTCGTGCACCTCGCCCTCGGTGTGCTTGCTCTTGAGCAGCAGCGCACCCAGGTACGGCACGAAGTAGACCGAGACGACCCAAGAGATGATCAGCGACGCGGCCGTGACGGCAAAGATCGCGAAGGTGTATTCGCCCGTCACCGACTTGGCCAGGCCAATGGGCAAAAAGCCCACGGCCGTGATCAGCGTGCCGGTCAGCATGGGCATGGCCGTCACGTCATAGGCGTACGTGGCGGCGTGCATCTTGTCGTAGCCCTCTTCGAGCTTGCGCACCATCATCTCGACGGCAATGATGGCGTCGTCCACCAGCAAGCCGAGCGCAATGATCAGCGAGCCCAGCGAGATCTTGTGCAGGCCCACGCCCCAATAGAACATGGTGGTGAAGGTGATGGCCAGCACCAGGGGGATGGTGATGGCGACGACCAGGCCCGGCCAGATGTCGATGCGCAGCGGCCGCGTGTGCAGGCCCAGCGAGATGAAGCTCACCGCCAGCACGATGACCACGGCCTCGATGAGCACGTGCACGAACTCGCCCACCGAGGTGGACACGGCCTTGGGCTGGTCCTGGATCTGCTCCAGGTGGATGCCGGCGGGCAGTTCGCGCTCTATGGTCTTGGTGGCGGCATTCAGCGCCTTGCCCATCGCGATGATGTCGCCGCCCTTGGCCATGGACACACCCAGGGCCAGCACGTCCTTGCCCTGGTGGCGCACCTTGGTGGTGGGCGGGTCGACGTAGTCGCGCTTGATCTCGGCGATGTCGCCGAGGCGCATCTGGCTGGCGACGCCTGTCTGCGGGTTCACCGCACGGATGGGCACCTCGGCCAAGGCTTGCGCGGACGTGAACTGGCCCTGCACGCGCACCTGGAAGTTGGCGCTGCCGGCGTTCAAGAGGCCCGCGCCTTCCACGGCGTTCTGCGCGCCGATCTGGTTGATGACCTGGTTGAAGTCCAGGCCCAGTTGCGCCAAGCGCTTTTGCGAGACCTCGATGAAGAGCTTCTCGGGCTGGATGCCGAAGATCTCGACCTTGGCCACGTCCTTGACCTGCAGCAGCGCCTGGCGCACGCGGTCGGCGTGCTCGCGCAGCTCCTCGCGGCTGAAGCCGTCGGCCGAGAGGGCGTAGATGGAGCCGTAGACGTCGCCGAACTCGTCGTTGAACACGGGCCCCAGCACGCCTTGCGGCAGCGTGGAGCGCATGTCGCCGACCTTCTTGCGCGTCTGGTACCAGAGCTCGTTCACCTCCTTGGGCGGGGTGTTGTCCTTGAGCTGGAAGATGGTGAGCGACTCGCCGGGCTTGGTGTACGAGCGGATCTTGTCCGCATGGTTCACCTCTTGCAGCGTCTTCTCGATCTTGTCGGTGACCTGGTCGGCCATCTGCTGGGCCGTGGCGCCCGGCCAGAAGGCCTGGATGACCATGGCGCGGAAGGTGAACGGCGGGTCTTCGTCCTGGCCGAGCTGGAAGTAGGCGACGAAGCCCATCAGCATCAGTACCACCATCAGGTAGCGCGTCAGGGCCGGGTGCTCGAGCGCCCAGCGCGAGACGTTGAACCCGCCGACGTTGAGTTGCTTGGTGATCTCGGAGCTCATGCGGGGCCCCGGCTCAGCGTGAGGCTGCGGGAGCCGCAGGCAGGGCGGGAGCAGGCTTGGGCGCGTCAATCGTGCGTGGCGGCACGTAGCGTTTGACCTTCTGGCCCGGGTTGAGCACGTGCACGCCGGCCACGACCACCTCCTGGCCGGGCTGCAGGCCGCCGGCGATGATGACGTCGTTGCCCTCGGCACCGCCCACCTGCACGGGGACGGGCTTCACGGTCATGGCGCTGCCCTCCAGCACCCAGACGGAGGTCTTGCCGCTTTGCTGCAGCACGGCCGCCAGCGGCAGCTTGATGATGCCGCCCATCTGCGGCAGGTCCAGCACCACGTTGGCGCTCTGGCCCAGCTTCACGTCCAGCTTGCCGGCGTCGGCCTTGATGAGGAAGGTGCGGGTGACGGGGTCGGCCGCGGCGGCGACCTCGCGCAGCGTGAGGGGATATGTCTTGTCGGTGGCCCACAGGCGCACCTTGAGCGCGCCGGGCTGGCTGGCGGCTGCGCGCACGCGGTTGATCTGGTCTTCCGGCACCGAGAACACGATGTCGCGCGGGCCATCCAGCGCCACGGTCACGACGGGCGTGCCGGCGGCCAGCACCTGGCCGGGCTCGGCGTTGACGCCGGTCACGACGCCGGCGCCATCGGCCGTGAGGTTGGCATAGCCGGACTGGTTGCCCTGCACGTCGGCCTGGGCCTTGGCCTGCTCCAGCTGCGCCTGGGCGGCCTTGAAGGCTGAGTCGCGGCGCTCCAGCTCGGCGGCGCTGATGAAGCCCTGGCGCTGCAGGTCCACAAAGCGCTTGTAGTCCTGGCCGGCCTGGTCGCGGTTGGTGCGGGCGGCCATGACGGCGGCGCTGGCGGCGGCTTCGGCGAGCTTCAGGTCCTGGGCGTCGATGCGGGCCAGCACCTGGCCGGGCTTGACCGTGTCGCCCAGGTTCACGGCGCGGCTCAGCAGCTTGCCGTTGACGCGGAAGGACAGGCGCGACTCGATGCGCGGCTTCACCTCGCCTGCATACTCGTGGCTGGCGCTGGCCGAGCCGGCGGCGACGAGTTGCGTGCGCACCGCGCGCTCCGGCTCGGGCGCAGCGGCTTGCTTGCCGCACCCGGACAGCAGGGCGGTGAGCAGGGCCGCCAACAGCAGGGGCGGCGCAAGGCGCAGAAGATGGGACATGCAGACCTCGGCAGGATGTAACGACCGGTCTTAAAATTTAATGACCGGCGGGTCAGTAATGTAGTCAGGCCCTGTAGCAACTGTCAAACGTCGTTGACAGATTAAGCCTTTGCAAGCGGAACCTGAGAAAAAGCTTGAGCGTCGATCACTACGAAAACTTCCCAGTCGCGTCCGTGCTGTGCCCGCCGGCGCTGCGCCCGGCGGTGGCGGCGATCTATCACTTTGCGCGCACCGCCGACGATCTCGCCGACGAAGGCGACGCCCCGACGCCTCAGCGCGTGCAGGCTTTGCGCGACTATCGCGCGGACCTGGCCGCCGTGGTGGCCGGCCAACCGCCGTCGTCGCGCTGGCCCCACGTCTACACGCCGCTGTCACTTGAGCTGCACCGGCTGCAGCCACCGCTGCTGCACGACCTCATCGACGCCTTCGAGCAGGACCTGACCCCGCCGCGCTACCGCGACCGCCCTCACCTGCTGGACTACTGCCGCCGCTCGGCCAACCCGGTGGGGCGGCTGTTGCTGGGCCTGTACGGCGTGAACGACGCGGTCTCGCTGCGCCACTCGGACGCGATCTGCTCAGCGCTGCAGCTGATCAACTTCTGGCAGGACTTCAGCCGCGACGGGCCCAATGGGCGGCTGTATGTGCCTCAAAGCGACCTGGACCGCCACGACGTGACGGCCGAGGACGTGCTGGCCTGCCGCGACGGCCCCGCCGCCCGCGCGCTGATCCAGGATCTGTGCGCCTGGGCCCGCACGCTGATGCTGGAGGGCGCGCCGCTGGCCCTGAGCCTCAAGGGCCGCGCGGGCTGGGAGCTGCGCTTCGTCGTGCAAGGGGGCTTGCTGATCCTGGACAAGATCGCCGCCCGTCATCACGACAGCCTGCTGCACCGCCCCGCCATCAGGGTTTGGGACCTGCCACGTCTGGCCTGGCGCGCCCTGACAATGCGGGCCGCACCATGACCCCAGAACAATACGTCCAGGAGAAAGCCGCCGCGAGCGGCTCGAGCTTCTATTACGCCTTTTTGTTCCTGCCGCCGCCTCGGCGCGCGGCCATCACGGCCTTCTACGCCTTCTGCCGCGAGGTGGACGACGTCGTCGACGAGACGCAGGACGCTGGCGTCGCCGCCACCAAGCTCGCCTGGTGGCGCAAGGAGGCCGCCAGCGCCTTTGCCGGCCAGCCCAGCCACCCGGTCATGAAGGCACTGATGCCGCATACGGCCGCCTACGACATCCGGCTGGAGCACCTCAACGCCGTCATCGAAGGCTGCGAGATGGACTTGCAGCAGACGCGCTACCTGGACTTCCCGGGCTTGGCGCGCTACTGCCACCTCGTGGCCGGCGTGGTGGGCGAGGTGGCCAGCAGCATCTTCGGCCGCACGCAGCCGCAGACGGTGGAGTACGCCCACAAGCTGGGCCTGGCCATGCAGCTCACCAACATCATTCGCGACGTGGGCGACGATGCGCGCCGCGGCCGCATCTACCTGCCGGTGAACGAGCTGCAGCAGTTTGGCGTGAAGGCCAACGAGATCCTGCTGCGCACCAAGCCCTGGGGCTACTCAGACCGCTTCACGGCCTTGATGAAGTTCCAGGCCGAACGCGCGCACAAGCTCTACGACGAGGCCCTGGCCCTGCTGCCCGAGACCGACCGCGTGGCGCAAAAGCCCGGCCTCATGATGGCCAACATCTACCGCGCGCTGCTGGTGGAGATCGAGCGCGAAGACTTCCAGGTGTTGCATCAGCGCATTGCACTGACGCCATTGAGGAAGCTCTGGATCGCCATGAAAACCAACTGGCGTGGCCGCTAAGGTCGCCATCGTTGGCGGCGGCTGGGCGGGGATCTCAGCGGCTGTTGCGCTGGCCGATGCGGGCCAGGACATCACCGTCTTCGAGATGGCGCCGCAAATGGGCGGCCGGGCGCGCAGCGTCGCGGGCGAGCCGCCTTACGACAACGGCCAGCACATCCTCATCGGTGCCTACCGCGACAGCCTGGCGTTGATGCGGCGGCTGGGCATTGACCCGGAGCACGTGCTCAAGCGTTTGCCGCTGGCTCTGCCCTACCCCGGCGAGCGGGGCCTGAGGCTGCCGCCGGGCTCGCCGCTCATCGCCTTCACGCGCGGCGTGCTGGCGCATGGCGGCTGGCCGCTGCGAGCGCGGCTGGGCCTGCTGATGGCGGCGGGCGGCTGGCTGGTGCGGGGTTTCAAATGCGACGCGGCCTTGAGCGTGGCGCAGTTGTGCGCTGGGCTGCCCGCCGAGGTGAAGCGCGACCTCGTGGAGCCGCTGTGCGTGGCGGCGCTGAACACGCCTGCCCGCCAGGCCAGCGCGCAGGTGTTTCTGCGTGTGCTGAAGGACGCCCTGTTCAGCGGCGCGGGCAGTGCCGACCTGCTGTTGCCGCGCAAGCCGCTGTCGGACCTGCTGGCGGGCCCGGCCACGGCCTGGCTGGGCGAACGGTTGCGCCTCGGGTCACGCGTGCAGCAGATAGCGCCGGGCTGGAAGGTCGATGGCGAGGCGTTTGACGCCGTCGTGCTGGCTTGCACCAGCGTGGAGGCCGCACGGCTCGTGGCGCCCGTTGATGCAACCTGGGCCACTACCGCCCAGGGCCTGCGCTTCGAGCCCATCATCACCGTCTACCTGCAAAGCGACGGCTCCTCCCTGCCCTCACCCATGCTGGCGCTGCGCGAGGGACCGGACGCGCCGGCACAGTTCGTGTTCGACCATGGCCAGTTGGGCGGCGCGCCGGGCCGGTTTGCCTTCGTTGTCAGCGGCGCAGCGCCCTGGGTGGAGCGCGGTGGCTGTGCGGAGGCCGTGCTGGCCCAGGCGCAGAAGGAATTGCGCTGGGCCACGCCGCCGCGCGTGGACAAGGTGCTGACCGAGAAGCGCGCCACCTTTGCCTGCACGCCGGGCCTCGCAAGGCCGCCTGCCCGTATTGCCCCGGGCCTGTGGGCGGCGGGCGACTATGTGGCGGGGCCTTACCCGGCGACGCTGGAGGGCGCCGTGCGCGCGGGCATCGCCGCCGCTCAGGGCGTGGGGGCTGAAGCCGGCGGCTGAGGGACGGGGGCGAACGGGGCGGCGAGCGGCTCGCCCACGAACACGCCCTGGGCCGGCCAGGCCACGCTGTGCCAATAGGCCTCCAGCGCGCTCAGGCCCTGCGCATAGGCCTGGATCAGCACCTGTGGATGGGGAAACTTCTGCACGTGGTTGCAGGGCTCGCTGACCGTGCCGTAGCTGGCCGTGGCGCCGCCGTCTATCCAGTCCAGCGCGGTCATCTGGCCCTCTCCGGCCGGCTTGTCGAGCAGGCCGCCGTGGGAGGTGAGATGGTCGGCCAGCGCGCCGGGCAGCCATTCGTAGGCCAGCGGCACGGGCACGCGGGCCAGGCCGGTTTCGTAGACCAGGGTGCGGCGCAGTTGGGGCAGCGCGTCGCTCTTCACGCGGGCCACCTCGAAGCCAGCCACGCCGGGCACGGGGCCGGCCGGTGGGAACAGGCGCTCGCGCACGTTGCGTGCGACGTCGGGCGTGGAGGCCACATAGGCCATGGCGGGGTCGGCTGCGCCGCCGGCCAGCGTGTGGTCCGCCGCGATGCCGCGCTCGATCATGGCCAGGGCCTGGGGCACGGAGTGGGCGGCCAACTGCATCGCGGGTCGCAGGCCCAGCACCAGCCAGGGCCGGGCGCCGAAGTAACCGGTGTACGGGTTGGTGCGGGTGACGGCACAGGTGTTGGCGCAGAGGTTGGCCTGCAGACCCATGCCGAGGGCACTGGTGAGCGAGTTGCACTCCACCGCATAGGGCTGCACCCAGGCCAGGGCCAAGCCGTGGACGTTCTCGGGCATCTTGTCGCGTATGGCCTGGTCCAGCGTGGCGAACTCTTCCTTGGTGAGGCTGTTGCGCACGGGCAGCTCCACCTTCAGGATGTTGGCGGCCGGGATGCCGCGGCGCTTGGCGTAGTGCTCGCCCACGGTCACCGAATAGGGGTCGGCCGTGTTGATGACCAGGCCCAGCTCGTTGGCCGTGATACGGCCATAGAGCTTGGGCATGCGGCCCCACCGGGGCTCGGCGGCGGCAGGCGCCGCGTCAGCTCCCGCGGCCTGGGCGGCGCAGGACATGCCAAGGATCAGCCCCAGTGCCAGGGCTTGCCATCTGCTGAACACTGCTTTCGCCATACAAAACAAGCCCAATCTCCCCCACAATGACGGCATGAAACCCAAAGAGGCCCAGCAGACCCCGGCGATCCAGGTGCTGGAGCGCATGTTCTCGCTGCTGGACGTGCTGGCTGGGCACCAGGACCCGGTCTCGCTGAAAGCCCTGTCCGAGACCACCGGCCTGCACCCCTCCACGGCGCACCGGATTCTCAACGACCTCACCCTGGGCCGTTACGTGGACCGGCCCGAAGCCGGTAGTTATCGACTGGGCATGCGCCTCCTGGAGCTGGGCAACCTCGTGAAGGCGCGGCTGGACGTGCGCGACGCCGCCCTGCCCGCCATGCGCGAGCTGCACAAGTTCACCCACCAGCCGGTGAACCTGTCGGTTCGCCAGGGCGACGAGATCGTCTACATCGAGCGCACCTACTCCGAGCGCTCCGGCATGCAGGTCGTGCGCGCCGTAGGCGGCCGGGCCCCCCTGCACCTCACGTCGGTGGGCAAGCTCTTCCTGGCCAGCGACGACAGCCCCCGCGTGCGCGCCTACGCCACCCGCACGGGCCTGTCGGGCCACACCCGCAACAGCCTCACCGAGCTGGGCGCGCTGGAGCGCGAGCTGGCCACCGTGCGCCAGCGCGGCATCGCCCGCGACGACGAGGAGCTGGAGCTGGGCGTGCGCTGCATGGCCGCCGGCATCTACGACGACCAGGCCAAGCTCGTGGCGGGCCTGTCCATCTCCGCCCCGGCCGACCGGCTGGAGGAAGCCTGGGTGGTGCGGCTCAAGGAAACGGCAGCGCAGATCTCGGCGGCGTTGGGGCATAGGGTCTAGGCGCCCTGCAGGCTTTGCACTATCGCGAGGAAGACCTCCTACGCTTGGTGGGCAGCGTGCCGTTCATGCGGCTGATGCACCCTGAGGGTGCAACGCGTGTGCTGCGTCGCGCTGCTGATGACGCTGAAGAGCTGGCCTCGATGCTGCGCCAATATCCGCAGGTTCGCTACGAACCCTTGGACTTCCATTACGTCTGCCTGCTGAACCTTGGCGCACTCAGCCAGGAACTCATCGAAGACCTGACCTGCCATTTCGGCTGGCGCGGACTTGTGTGGGCAAGCCTATTGGCCGCGCTTGCGCCTTCTGAGGCGTACCGGGAAGCACTTGAGGCAGCTTGTGCCCGCGAGCCCCGGCAAGCATGGGCCGTGGACTTGGCGCTGGCACGATTGGGGGGCTTCCGCCCGGCCGAAGTCGAAGAGTTGTTGCAATTGATAGAGCGGCTTGACGTTGCCTTGTCGACCTGCCCACTGCCGAAAGTGACGCTTCGCCCTGCTGAATCACCTGCCGCTATCGATGCGCGCAGAGCGGTAGTTGCGGCGGCATACAGGCGCGCCGGCAAGGCGTCACCTGGCCGCGGTGGCGGAGTGTTCTGTTCGTTCCGGCGCTGGATGGCTGGGCGATTTGGCCTGACGAAGCCCCGGCCCTGAGCCCAAAAGCAAAACGCGGCGCCAAGGCGCCGCGTTGTTCATCCGGGGTTGCTCTTAGAGCTTGGCAGACGGCGTGGCCGATTCGCCCTGGCTGGCCAGCCACTTGCGCATGCGCTCGGCGTCTGCAATCCGGGAGGCCTTGCCGCTGGAGTCAAGGAACACCATGATGAGCTTGCGGCCGGCCATGCTGGCCTGCATGACGAGGCACTTGCCGGCCTCGTTGATGAAGCCGGTCTTCTGCAGGCCGATGTCCCACAGCGGGTTGGACAGCAGGCCGTTGGTGGAGTGGAACTGCACCAGGCGCTTGCCCAGGGCCACGCGGGCTTCGCGGGAGGTCGTCAGCTCACGCAGCAGCGGCACCTGGCTGGTGGTGTTGACGAGCTTGGCCAGGTCGGCGGCGCTGCTCTGGTTGCGGCTGGACAGGCCCGTGGGCTCCACATAGTGGGTGTCGGCCATGCCGAGGCTGTGGGCCTTGGCGTTCATGGCGGCGACGAAGGCATCCAGGCCGCCGGGGTAGTTGCGGCCCAGCGCATGGGCAGCACGGTTTTCGCTGGCCATCAGGGCCAGGTGCAGCATGTCGCCGCGGGTCAGCGTGGTGCCGACGGTCAGGCGCGAGCGGGTGAACTTCTCGGTATCGACATCGTCATCGGTGACGGTGATCTTCTCGTCCAGCGGCAGGCCGGCCTCGACGACCACCAGCCCGGTCATCAGCTTGGTGATGGACGCGATGGGCAGCACGGCCTGGGGGTTCTTGGAGAACAGGACTTCGTTGGTGTCCTGGTCCAGCACGTAGGCGACGCTGGACTTCAGGGCCAGCGGGTCGTCCACGTCGTGCAGGCCGGCCACCTGGCCGAAGGTCGGCACGGCCGGCAAAACCGGGGCGGCCTTGCGCAGCACCACCGAGCGCAGCTTGCGCTGCGGGTTGGCGGCAGCCTTGGAAGCGGTGGCCTTGGATTTGGTGGAGTCGGAGGCGGCGGCCGTGGCCACACCAGGCAGCGCGGCCAGCAGGCTCAGGGTCAGGAAAGCAGCGGCAAAAGTCTTCAACGGAGGTCCCCAACGCAGGGCGGCAGTGTACGTGACGCCAAAAGTACTGACAAGATAAGAACTTAAGTGAGATACCTCAAGTGAATTCCTGTCCCGTCGAAACGGGCCTCGCACTGAAGGCTTGCCACCGGCTCTTTCGCTTTGCAGCGGGATCCAAACGTTCCGAAGTAGGCCTCGGCTGACAAGCTAGGGGTATCGGGACCGGCCCGAATGCCAAGAAATGCCAGCCAACCGACCCGCTCGCTGCCCGCGGGTCACCACTGGGCTCAATTCTGAGGGGGGTGACCCCGGGTTGAAGCAGGAGCAGCGGGGCCTTTCCGCGCCAGATTTCTCAGTGGCGTGAAAACGTTTGTGAGGGGCGTGATCGGGGTCACGGGCGTTACAAGGACGCCCACGAGGGATGACCGCGTCAGCGGGTTGAGCGGCTCTCGATCCAAGTTGCGAACGCGTATGCGCCGATCACATCGAACTGCGTGTTCCTGAAGGCAGCCGCGTCACCCTGAGCCAAAGCAGCCTCCTGAGTCGGAGGCAGTTTGCCAGCGAGCCAAGTCCTCAAGGCCCGTTTCGCATCGGCCTCCAGCTGCGAGCCCTTTGGCGCAGGCCATGGCACCGGGATCACACCGAACCAGCAAGTGACGTACAGGGGCTGGTCGACGGCCGGCACATCCATGCTGCCCCTGCGCCAAAGCATGAGCTTGCGGCCGCCGGCGTCATGCAACGTCAGCCACATCGTGCCGCCATCCGACATGGCCACGGTGTCCGAGACCACGAACGGTGCTGTCAGCGCGCCCATGCGCATCAGGCAGGCTTGCCGGGCCGCGAGCACTGTGACAACGACTGCGGCGAGGCCGCCCAGCAGCCACTTGAACCCACGACTGCGCAGCGAGCGATGCATCCGCAAAATCTACCAGACGCTTTGCGCGGCATGCAGCGCCTCGCCGCGTTTACCCCCTCCCGCTTCCCAGCGGGAGGAGGTTTCAAACGCGCTTACTTGCCCGCGCGACGGCGGCGCGCCAGGAAGGCCAGGGCGCCCAGGCCCGCCAGCATCAGCGCATAGGTCTCAGGCTCCGGCACGGGGCCGACCTGCACCTGCATCGTCACGCTGTTGACCATGGAGGCGCCGTTCCAGGCCTCCAGCGTGACCGAGTACAGGCCCGCCTGGTTGACGTTGAAGATGCCGCCGGGCGTGTCGCCGAAGCGCACGTTCTGCGAGTTCTGGAAGCCGATGAAGCCACCGGAGGCAATGGCGTTGTCGCTCCAGTACGTCGTCGGGTCGACAAAGGCGTACAGGGTGGCTGCGCTGGGGTCATGGTCGATGCCCAGGCGATAGGTCAGGCCGCTGACGGCGCCGCTGTTGGCGGAGAACTCATAGCTCCACATCGCCTTGGGCACGCCCGAGCAGGAGGCGCACAGGCCCAGGTCGGCCCAGTAGGTGCCCGATGAGCCGTCCAGCGTCAGCAGTGTTTCGCGGTTCTTGGCGCGCAGGGCCAGCTCGACGCCGCTGTCGGTGCTGATCGTCCAGTTGCCGTTGACGTTGCCCGTGCCGAAATAGACGCCGGGCGTGGCGACGTCTCCATACGACATGACGGCCTGGGCGCTCATGGACGCCAGCAGCAGCGTGGCGGCGGCAGCGGCAATCGGCATCGTTCTTTGCAATTTCATATTCGGTCTCCGGCAAGCGTCAGGGCACCAGCTCCGAGAGATTCGGTTTACCAGCATTGAGGGTTCAACAGGCAGTGACGCACCGCACTGCCGGGCCAGAGTAGGCCGACCGCCCCATGCCGTCTGTGCGCGCACTCACATAGGGACACATTTGTCGCAGGGCGGCGACCTCAAGCCGCTTGAAAGCAGGCACAGGTGCCGCGGCGGCGCATCAGCCGATCAGCGATGCCCCACCCCCTCAATCGAGTGGCATAACGCAACCACGCGTGCAGCCATGGCGACAAGATGCAGCATCGCAAAGCGGTGCCGCCGCAAGGGAGGGTTCGATGAAGACACTGTTCGCTGCCGGCCTGCTGGCACTTTCGGGCTTGAACGCCCAGGCCGGCACGGTCACCATCGACTTCAACGGCCTGGGGCTCGGCCCCTTGCATACCGGCAACTTCGTCATTGACGGCTACCGCTTCTCGCCGCAGTGCCACGTCGACACCAACAGCACGCTCGCGCCCGGCCACGACATGATCGGCTGGGACGGCGACGTCTGCGACACGACGAGCAACCCCAACTACCTGGGCCAGCCGGCTGGCAACATTCCTGCCAAGTTCTACATCGACCATGGCGGCGCCCTCTTCGACGTGCTGTCCATCGTCGGCTGGGGCTACGACACGCCCAACACATCGGCCTGGTTCACCTCGTCCAAGGGTGGCAGCGTCTTCCTGCCGCTGGGCTACGGGCAGTTGAGCAGCGCCGCCTTCAACGGCGACGAATGGAAGGACGTGGAGTGGATCGTCGCCATCAACGGCGGCGGCGGCCCCATGTACTGGCTGGACAGCATCACCCTCTCGGCCGTGCCGGAGCCCGGCGCACTGGCTCTCGTGGCCCTTGCGCTGGCGGGCGCGGCAGCCGCGCGACGCCGCCGCCCGTGACGGCAGCCGTTAGGCTTGGGGGCTGACGCAGCCCTCCGAGCCCGCCATGAGCAAAACCGCATCGACAACCACGCCGCCCGCCTCCACCCTCATCGACGAACGCATAGAGACGCTGGGCGGCTGGCGCGGCGAAATGCTGGCCACGCTGCGCGCGCTGATCCACGAGGCCGACCCCGGCATTATGGAAGAGTGGAAGTGGAGCAACCCCGTGTGGTCACACGACGGCATCGTCTGCACCGGCGAGGCCTACAAGGCCGCGGTGAAGATGACCTTCCCCAAGGGCGCGTCGCTGGCCGACCCGAAGCAGCTCTTCAATTCCAGCCTGGAAGGCAATGTGCGCCGCGCCATCGACTTCAAGGAAGGCGACAAGGTGGACAAGGCGGCGCTGAAGGCGCTGATCAAGGCGGCGGTGAAGGCAAACCAGGCAAAGTCCTGAGAAGTCGCCTCAGCCGAGCCGGGGCCAGCCTAGGCTTTGTCAGCGGCCATAAGAATCTTTCTGAGAACCTCAATCTGAGCAGGCTCGTAAATCTCACCGATTTCATCGAAGTCGGCATCGATGGAGAACTTCGCAAGGTTGGTCAGGCAGGCGCCCAGCAGCGCCAGCATTCCGTTCGGGTCATACGCATCCGGGTCGCCATCGACTGTGCTCCAGCCCTCCAGAAACGCGATCAGCTGCTCCCAACCTTTGATCTCATCGATGCTCATGCCCTGCCCCTTTGAGGGCAATGGTAATCATGAGCTCACCCCTGCGCCGCCACCCTCTCCATCTTGCTCTGCAGCTTGTTCAGCGCGCTCAGGTAAGCCTTGGCGGACGCCACCACGATGTCCGGGTCGGCGCCCACGCCGTTGACCACGCGGCCGGCGTGCTGAAGGCGCACGGTCACCTCGCCTTGCGACTCGGTGCTGCCGCCGGTGATGGCGTTGACGGAGTACAGCACCATCTCGGCGTGGGACTGCACCACGGACTCGATGGCCTGCAATGTGGCGTCCACGGGGCCGTTGCCGTCGCTTTCGGCGCGGTGCTCCTGGTGGCCGATGGCGAAGACTATTGAAGCGTGCGGGCGCTCGCCGGTCTCGGAGCGTTGCGCCAGCGATAGAAGGCGGTAGTGCTCCACGTCGTTGATGACGGACTCGTCCATGACCAGGGCCAGGATGTCCTCGTCGAAGATCTCGTTCTTGCGGTCGGCCAGGTCCTTGAAGCGCTGGAAGGCGGCGTTGACCTCGGTCTCGCTCTCGAGCTGTATGCCCAGTTCCTGCAGGCGCTGCTTGAAGGCGTTGCGGCCCGAGAGCTTGCCCAGCACGATCTTGTTGGCGGCCCAGCCCACGTCCTCGGCGCGCATGATCTCGTAGGTGTCACGGGCCTTGAGCACGCCGTCCTGGTGGATGCCGCTGGCATGCGCAAAGGCGTTGGCACCGACGACGGCCTTGTTGGGCTGCACGACGAAGCCGGTCGTCTGCGACACGAGGCGCGAGGCGGGCACGATCTGCGTGGTGTCCAGGCCCACGTCCAGGCCGAAGTAGTCGCGCCGCGTGCGCACGGCCATGACGACTTCTTCCAGCGAGCAGTTGCCGGCGCGCTCGCCCAGGCCGTTGATGGTGCACTCCACCTGGCGGGCGCCGCCTATCTTCACGCCGGCCAGCGAGTTGGCCACGGCCATGCCGAGGTCGTTGTGGCAGTGCACGCTCCAGATGGCTTTGTCCGAGTTGGGCACCATCTCGCGCAGGCGGCGGATGAAGTCGCCGTACAGCTCGGGGATGGCGTAGCCGACCGTGTCGGGGATGTTGATGGTGCCGGCGCCCTCCTTGATGACGGCCTCGCAGACGCGGGCCAGGAAGTCGATGTCGGAGCGGTAGCCGTCCTCGGGCGAGAACTCGATGTCGCCGCACAGGTTGCGCGCAAAGCGCACGGCGAGAGTCGCCTGCTCCAGCACCTGCTCGCGGGTCATGCGCAGCTTCTTCTCCATGTGGAGTTCGCTGGTGGCGATGAAGGTGTGGATGCGGGCCCGCTGCGCGGCCTGCAGCGCCTCGGCGGCGCGCGAGATGTCACGGTCGTTGGCGCGGGCCAGCGAGCAGACGGTGCTGTCCTTCACCGCGGCAGCGATGGCCTTCACGGCCTCGAAGTCGCCGTTGCTGGAGGCCGCAAAGCCGGCCTCGATGATGTCCACCTTCATGCGCTCCAGCTGCCGGGCGATGCGCAGTTTTTCCTCGCGCGTCATCGACGCGCCGGGCGACTGCTCGCCGTCGCGCAGCGTGGTGTCGAAGATGATGAGTTTGTCGCTCATGACGTGTGTTCCTGCTGGTTTGGCATCGCGAAGGCGGGCGTGCGGCGCAGGCCGGACAGGATGGCCTGCATTGACGCGCGCACGATGCTGCCATCGATGCCCACGCCGTGGCGAGTCTCGTCGCCCACGCGCAACTCCAGGTAAGCAACCGCACGGGCGTCGGCACCGCTGCCGATGGCGTGCTCGTGATAGTCCAGCACGCGGATGGGCACGCCGGCGCGGGCGGCCAAGGCGTTGACGAAGGCGTCGATGGGGCCGTTGCCCTCGCCCTGCACGCGGCCCATCCAGCCGCCCAGCACCACCTCGGCCGCGATGCGCATGGCGCCGCCGCCTACCTCGGTCATCTGCGGCTGCAGCACGCTGGCCTGCGAGTCGCCGATGGCGTACTCGCGCTCGAAGATGGCGTACAGGTCGGCCGCGCTCAGCTCCTTGCCGGCGTCATCCATGACGGCTTGCACGACCTGGCTGAACTCGATCTGCAGGCGGCGCGGCAGCTCCAGGCCGTATTCGGCCTCCAGCAGGTAGGCGATGCCACCCTTGCCGGACTGGCTGTTCACGCGGATGACGGCGTCATAGCTGCGGCCCAGGTCCTTGGGGTCGATGGGGAGGTAGGGCATGTCCCAAATCTCCCCCTCCTGGCGGGCCGCGAAGGCCTTCTTGATGGCGTCCTGGTGGGAGCCCGAGAAGGACGTGTAGACAAGATCGCCCACATAGGGGTGGCGCGGATGCACAGGGATCTGAGTGCAATGCTCCACACAGCGGCGCACCTCGTCGATGTCCGAGAAGTCCAACTGCGGGTCCACCCCTTGGGTGTAGAGGTTGAGGGCGATATTGACGAGGTCGACGTTGCCGGTGCGCTCGCCGTTGCCGAACAGGCAACCTTCCACGCGGTCGGCGCCGGCCATCAGCGCGAACTCACCGGCTGCCGTGCCGGTGCCGCGGTCGTTGTGCGGGTGCACCGACAGCACGACGCTGTCGCGGCGCTCCAGGTGCCGGTGCATCCACTCGATCATGTCGGCAAAGATGTTGGGCGTGCTGTGCTCCACCGTGGACGGCAGGTTGATGATGCACTTGCGCTCGGGCGTGGGCGCCCATACGGCGGTGACGGCATCCACCACGCGCTTGCTGAAGGCCAGCTCGGTGCCGGAGAACATCTCGGGCGAATACTCGAAGCGCCAGTCCGTGCCGGGGCGGGCGGCGGCCAGTTCCTTGATCTGGCGGGCATGGCTGGTGGCGAGCTCCACGATGCCGTCCTCGTCCTGCTGCAGCACCACGCGGCGCATGATGGGCGCGACGGCGTTGTAGACGTGGACGATGACCTGCTTCGCGCCCACCAGCGCCTCGAAGGTGCGCTCGATCAGGTGGGCGCGCGCCTGCGTCAGCACCTGGATGGTGACGTCGTCGGGGATGTGGCCGCCGTCGATGAGCTCACGGATGAAGTCGAACTCCGTCTGCGAGGCCGAGGGGAAGCCCACCTCGATCTCCTTGAAGCCAATCTTCACGAGCTGCTGGAACATGCGCAGCTTGCGCGGGATGTCCATGGGCTCGATGAGGGCCTGGTTGCCGTCCCGCAGGTCGGTGCTCAGCCAGATCGGCGCACGGGTCAGCACGGCGTCGGGCCAGGTGCGGTCCGGCAGTGCGACTTTGGCGAAGGAGCGGTACTTGAGCTGCGGTTGCTTCAACATCATGGTGTGTCCATCCGAGGGGGTGGGCGCAACCTGCAGCATTCAGAAACTAGAACGGCCCGCTGCGGTTGCATACGGGCCGTTGGGATCAGTTTGAGCGTCTACTGTGCGTATAGGCGTGGCTGACTAGCGAACCCGTGGTTCCTCTAGGGCTAGTAGCAGGCTAATTCGCGTGGCGCGGCTCATGAACGGGAATCTAGCACGAAAAGTTATTGGTGCAAGCCACGTTCATCGGGCTCATCGGTGCTCGTGGAGATCACGCTGACCGGTTTGCCCTTGGCTTTGCGCCACGCATAAACCGCATATCCGGACAGGCCGTACACGCAGAAGATGCAGAACAACACTGTGGGCGGCTCCATCGCGATCAGGCCGATCCCGAGCATGATGATCACGAGCACGACGAAGGGGACGCTGCGCCGGCGGTCGAAGACTTTGAAGCTGTAGAAGGGCGCATTCGTGACCATCGAAAGCCCGGCGAACAACGTCACGCCAAATGCCAGCCCACGGAGCCACGGCATGTTGCCCACACCTTCGTACCAGCGGGCATCAATGGCCCAGTAGATCAGCCCCATGACGATGGCCGCAGCAGCTGGACTCGGCAGGCCCTGGAAAAATCGTTTGTCGACGACGCCGATGTTCACGTTGAAGCGCGCCAGCCGCAGCGCGGCGCCGGCGATGTAGACGAAGGCCGGGATCCAGCCCGGCTTGCCCATGTCCTTCAGCGCCCACATGTAGATGATGAGGGCCGGCGCGGCGCCGAAGGCGACCATGTCGGAGAGGCTATCCATCTGCTCGCCGAAGGCGGACTGGGTGTTCGTCATGCGCGCGATGCGGCCGTCCAGGCTGTCAAGGATGGCGGCGGCAAAGATCGCCACGCAGGCGATCTCGAAGCGGCCGTTCATGGCCATGACGATGGCGTAGAACGCGCTGAACAGCGCGCCCAGCGTGATCGCATTGGGCAGCGCGTAAATGCCTTTGCGGCGGGGGCGGACGGCGACGCTGGGCTCGTCGTCCTCAGTGGGCTCGGGGGTCATAGGTCGTCAGGATAGCTGACAGATCTCGACAAATCGCGCTTCTAGGATGGCTGAAACGACAGGAAAGCCCCAGGAGACAGCCCCATGAAGCTCATCGAAGTCCGCACCTACCGCTTGAAACCTGACTGCGCGGAACGCTTTGTCGCCGCCGTGCGCATCGCCCTGCCGCTGGTGCGCACCCATGGCGGCATGGACGTCGTGGCCTTTGGCCGCTCGGACCATGAAGAGGAGAGCTTCTTCCTGATCCGCGCCTTCGACAGCCGCGAGCAGCTCGTCGCGCAGCAGGATGCCTTCTACGGCTCCGCCCTCTGGCGCGAAGGCCCGCGCCAGGCGCTGGTGGATTGCCTGGACACCTATCTCAACACGCTGCTGTGGCTGCCCGAAGAGGCCGTCGAGTCACTGCGTACCAACCACATCCTCTGAAGGAATCACCATGCTGCCCCTGGACCAGAACCTCGACCCGAGCGCCCCCACGGACTTCGACTTCATCATCGGTGACTGGCGTGTGCTGCACGAGCGGCTCAACGCCCGCCTGGCAAGTTGCACCGAATGGACGCGCTTCGAGGGCGAGACCTCCACGCGCAGGACCCTGGGCGGCTGGGGCAACCTGGAGGACAACCTGCTCCATTTGCCCACGGGCGACTACCGCGCGGTGGCGCTGCGCTCCTTCGACCGCGAGACCGGCACCTGGGCCATCTGGTGGCTGGACGCCCGCGCGCCGCATACGCTGGACACGCCGGTCAAGGGCGCGTTCGAGAACGGCGTGGGGCTGTTCTATTCCGATGACGTCTTCGAGGGAAAGCCCATCCGCGTGCGCTTCACCTGGAGCATCGGCAAAGACGACGGCCACCCGCGCTGGGAGCAGGCCTTCTCGCCGGACGGCGGCCAGACCTGGGAGACCAACTGGCGCATGGAGTTCATCCGCATCGACACTTGAGCCATGCGCCGGCATAGCCATGGCCGGGCCTCAACAGGGAGGGCGAGCCCATGGACGAACGCAGGCCGGTGGATCGCGGGGCATTCCCGCTCAGGCTCATCCTCGGCGGCCTCTTCCTGGTTCATCTGTACTGGAAAGTCGCCGTGCTGCCCGGCGGCATCGCGACCTGGTGGAGCAACCTGCTGGACGCCGGCTATCCGTCGTTCGTCGCCGGCTACGTGTTGTCGGCGGAGTTCGCGGGCGCCCTGCTGCTGATACCGGGCGTGCTGACCCGCTATGTGGCCCTCTACGCCATGCCCATGATGGCCGGTGCCGCGCACTTCTGGTTCATGCGCAACGGCTTCTATTTCACGAAGACGGGAGCCGAGCTGCCGCTGCTGTGGCTGGCGCTGCTGGGCCTGCAGGCCTTCATGGGCGACGGCGCCTATGCGCTCGTCCGCTCGCCGGGCTGGCGCTCGGTCAGGGCCCGGTTCATGGGTGCAAACTCGAGCGCATGAACGACACCCTTGACCGGTTCCTTGCGGCCCAGGACCGCCATTGCGCCCAGGCCCTGGACGAACTGCGCGCGGGCCGCAAGACCAGCCACTGGATCTGGTTCGTGCTGCCGCAACTGCGCGGCCTGGGGCGCAGTTCCACGGCCTATGAATACGGCATCACGGGCCACGCCGAGGCCCAGGCCTATCTGGCCCACCCCGTGTTGGGCGAACGGCTGCGCGAATGCGTGCAGACCATGCTCACGCACAAGAACAAGCCGGCCGAGCGCATCCTGGGCGAGGTGGACGCGATGAAGTTCCGCTCCTGCCTGACGCTGTTCGAGGCGGTGTCAGGCGAGCCGGGCGGCCTGTTCACGCAGGCGCTGCAGCGCTTCTATGGCGGCGAGCGGGACGAGGCGACCTTGAGCCTGCTGGCCAGTTCGCCCTGAACGCCGCGCCCGCTCACACCGTCGGCTGCGGCCAGTCCTTGTTGCCGCCCCAGGCCTGGCTGGCATCGAACGCTTCGGGGCAGATCGCAAGGAAATAGCCCTCGCTGAAGGTGTCGGGCTGCTCCTTGTCGATGGGGTTGTGCGGCACATCGCCGTCGGTGTAGCCGGTGGGCCCGGTCGCGGCTGCTTTGGGCAGCGTGGTCTGCGGCTTGGCCTTCTGGTAGTCCTCCATCACCACCTTGCCGTTGTACTTCTCGGCAAACAGCCAGTGCTGCGCCAACGGCGAGCGCCTGAGCACGTAGACCTGGAACTGGGTGCCGTCCGGGTACTTGCCCATCTGCCGCTGCATCTCGCCGTTCAGCAGCGAGTAGGTCTTGCTCTTTTCCGGTTCAGAGTCCGCCAGGCCGTCCTGGATGACCTTGTACTTGATGCCGCCGCTGCCGGACGCCGCGTTGCGGCGCCTGGCCTCCTCCACCAACTGCTCGCGCGTGCCGCGCAGCTGCGCGTCGCCCAGGTCGTCCTCGCTGGGCACGCCGTGGGTGGTCGCCGTGTTGGTCATGAAGTTCTCAAGACTCTGCAGGCGCCACCAGATGTTCTGATCCTGCATGGAGCCGTACTTGGAGATCAGGTCGTCCACTTGCCGCTTCACCTCGGCATCCACGACGTCCTTGTCCTTGCTGTTCCACGACTCATCGAGGCTGGCCCGGATCTTGGGCCCCAACTTGTCGCGCATCATCCCCTGCACCAGCGCGGTCGACGTCTGGCCCGTGATGGCACCCATCGTGCAGCAAAGGCAGTTGGAGCCCGCGTCGCCATTGCGGCTGGCGCCCAGCCGCTCGGCGTCCGGCGTGTTCTTGCCGGCCGAGTTAACACCGGTGATGGGCCGCTTGGCGCGCAGGGTCGCCAGCGCCTCGGAGCCTGGGTTCTGCGGCGGCTCCAGCAGCACGGCGCGAGCCTTCTTGGTCTTGTCCTGGACCGAGCGCTGGTTCACCGCCTTTTCCATGGTGCCTTTCACGGGCACCAGTGCAGGCATGACGACGAACTTGCCCGTCACCGCCGTCAAGTCGCAGCCCGTGGCCGTCAGCGTGACGCCCTGGGCCGCCTCGGAGAACTGCACTGCCGCGTTGGCCACGCCGCTGGCGAAGTCCGTGGCCCGCACCGTCACCGTGCCGCCCGTCAGCGTGCCGGTGGACGACAGCACGATATCCGCCGGCACAGTGGCTATGGGAGCGGTGCCGCTCATCACCGTGATCTTGAGCAGCAAGGGCTCACCCGCGTCCGCCGCAACCACGCGGCCACCTCGCCGGGCTTCGATCTTCAACTCCGTCGCCCGGGGTGCGACCGTCTCCTCGGTGGCGACCACCTTGCTGATGATGGACTCCAGCACCTCACGCACGGCCGACGTTTCGGGCAGCGACTTGTCCACGATGGGGACCTCCAAGGGTTGAAGCGGAATTCCTGGCGCGCGGACGGCCGCCGGGTCACCTGCCTTCGTGGCGGAAAGCGGCGGATCGGTTCCCGCAAGGAAAAAAGGCCGGCACCTCACGGCACCGGCCTTCAATCTGTGGAGGACTGACTATTAGTTCTTCGCCTTGTCCACCAGCTTGTTCGCCTTGATCCACGGCATCATTTCGCGCAGCTTTTCGCCGACCTGCTCGATGGGGTGCTCGGCGGTCAGGCGGCGGCGGCTGATCAGGGTCGGGGCGCCGGCCTTGTTCTCCAGGATGAAGCTCTTGGCGTACTCACCCGTCTGGATGTCCTTCAGGGCCTGGCGCATCGCGTCCTTGGTGGCGGCGGTGACGACCTTGGGGCCGGTGACGTACTCGCCGTACTCCGCGTTGTTGGAGATGGAGTAGTTCATGTTGGCGATGCCGCCTTCGTAGATCAGGTCCACGATGAGCTTGAGCTCGTGCAGGCACTCGAAGTAGGCCATCTCGGGCGCGTAGCCGGCTTCCGTCAGCGTCTCGAAGCCGGCCTTGATCAGCTCCACGGCACCGCCGCACAGCACGGCCTGCTCGCCGAAGAGGTCGGTCTCGGTTTCTTCGCGGAAGCTGGTCTGGATGATGCCGGCCTTGCCGCCGCCGTTGGCAGCCGCATAGCTCAGGGCCAGGTCACGGGCCTTGCCGGTCTTGTCCTGGTAGATGGCGATCAGGTGGGGCACGCCGCCACCCTGGCGGTAGGTGTTGCGCACCGTGTGGCCGGGGGCCTTGGGGGCGACCATCCACACATCGAGGTCTTCGCGCGGCTGCACCTGGCCGTAGTGCACGTTGAAACCGTGGGCGAAGGCCAGCGAAGCGCCGTTCTTGATGTTGGGCTCGACTTCCTTCTTGTAGACGTCGGCGATCTGCTCGTCGGGCAGCAGGATCATGACGACGTCGGCGGTCCTCACGGCCTCGGCGATCTCGGCGACCTTGAGGCCGGCGCCTTCGGCCTTGTTCCACGAAGCGCCGCCGCGGCGCAGCGCGACGGTGACCTTGACGCCGCTGTCGTTCAGGTTCTGCGCGTGGGCGTGGCCTTGCGAGCCGTAGCCGATGATGGTGACGTTCTTGCCCTTGATGAGGCTGAGGTCAGCGTCCTTGTCGTAATAAACGTTCATGTGTCGCTCCAGTGAGAGGTGTGAGGGCAAGGGAAATCAGACGCGCAGAATGCGCTCGCCGCGGCCGATGCCGGAGGCACCCGTGCGGACGGTTTCTAGGATGGAGGCGCGATCGATCGCGTCGATGAAGGCGTCGAGCTTGCCGGCGTCGCCGGTCAGTTCGATCGTGTAGGTCTTCTCGGTCACGTCGATGACGCGGCCGCGGAAGATGTCGGCGGTGCGCTTGATCTCCTCACGCTCCTTGCCGACGGCGCGGACCTTGATGAGCATGAGCTCGCGCTCGGTGTAGTTGCCCTCGGTCAGGTCCACCACCTTGACGACCTCGATGAGGCGGTTCAGGTGCTTGGTGATCTGCTCGATGACCTCGTCGCTGCCGGTGGTGACGATGGTCATGCGGGACAGCGACGCGTCCTCGGTGGGCGCGACCGTGAGGCTCTCGATGTTGTAGCCCCGGGCGGAGAACAGGGCCACGACGCGCGACAGCGCGCCCGGCTCGTTCTCGATGAGCAAAGCGATGATGTGTTTCATGGGGATGTCGTCCTTCGCGCTCTTCAGTGCCGACGGCGGTAACCGCCGGACCTTGGCTGCGGGTTCGAATCGTTGAAGAGAGTCTGCCTTTGTCGGCTGTGTCCGTCATTCGCCACCGGCCTCAGTGCGCGCGGTAACGCGCACCAAAACCAACGGTTTCAGCCGTTCACAGGTCTTCCGAGCCCAGCAGCATTTCCGAAATACCCTTGCCCGCCTTGACCATGGGCCAGACGTTCTCGGTCGGATCGGTGCGGATGTCCAGGAACACGGTGCGGTCCTTAAGCCGCATGGCTTCCTTGAGCGCGGGCTCCACGTCGCTGGGCTTTTCCACCAAGATACCCACGTGGCCATAGGCCTCGGCGAGCTTCACGAAGTTGGGCAGCGCGTCCATGTAGCTGTGCGAGTAGCGGCCCTCGTAGTCGAGTTGCTGCCACTGGCGCACCATGCCCAGGTAGCGGTTGTTCAGCGAGACGATCTTGACCGGCGTGCGGTACTGCAGGCAGGTGGACAGCTCCTGGATGCACATCTGGATGCTGCCTTCGCCGGTGACGCAGAACACGTCGGACTCCGGCTTGGCGAGCTTGATGCCCATCGCATAGGGCAGGCCCACGCCCATGGTGCCCAGGCCGCCGGAGTTGATCCAGCGGCGCGGCTGGTCGAACTTGTAGTACTGGGCGGCCCACATCTGGTGCTGGCCCACGTCGCTGGTGATGTAGGTGTCGCGGTCGCGGGTGAGCTTCCAGAGCGTGTCCACCACCATCTGCGGCTTGATGACTTCGTCCGAGCCCTTGAAGGCCAGGCAGTCGCGGCGGCGCCATTCGTTGATCTGGTTCCACCAGGCGTTGACGGCGTCAGCGTCGGGGCGGGCTTGCGCGTCCTTGATCTGCGCGATCAGCTCCTGCAGCACGTCCTTCACGTCGCCCACGATGGGGATGTCCACGCGCACGCGCTTGGAGATCGACGAGGGGTCGATGTCCACGTGGATGATCTTGCGCTCCACGGAGCCGAAGTGCTTGGGGTTGCCGATCACGCGATCGTCGAAGCGCGCGCCCACGGCCAGCAGAACGTCGCAGTTCTGCATGGTCATGTTGGCCTCATACGTGCCGTGCATGCCCAGCATGCCCAGGAAGCGCGGGTCGGTGCCGGGCATGGCGCCCAGGCCCATCAGCGTGTTGGTGCAGGGGAAGCCCAGCAGGTCCACCAGCTCGCGCAGCTCGGCCGTGGCCTCGCCCAGGATGACGCCGCCGCCCGTGTAGATGTAGGGGCGCTTGGCCTGCAGCAGCAGCTGCACGGCCTTGCGGATCTGGCCGCTGTGGCCCTTGCGCACCGGGTTGTAGGAGCGCATCTCGATGCGCTCGGGGTAGCTGAACGTGGTCTTGGCGAGCGACACGTCCTTGGGGATGTCCACGACGACCGGGCCGGGGCGGCCGGTGCGGGCGATGTGGAAGGCCTTCTTGAGCGTCAGCGCGAGGTCGCGCACGTCCTTCACCAGGAAGTTGTGCTTGACGATGGGGCGGGTGATGCCGACCGTGTCGCACTCCTGGAAGGCGTCCAAGCCGATGGCCGGCGTGGGGACCTGTCCCGTGATGATGACCATCGGGATGGAGTCCATGTACGCCGTGGCGATGCCGGTGACGGCATTCGTCACACCCGGGCCGGAAGTGACCAGCGCAACGCCCACCTCGCCGGTCGCACGGGCGAAGCCGTCGGCGGCATGGACGGCGGCCTGCTCATGGCGCACCAGCACGTGCTGGATGCTCTCCTGCTTGTAGAGGGCGTCGTAGATGTAGAGCACCGCGCCGCCGGGGTAACCCCAGAGATGGCGCACCCCTTCGGCCTGCAGGCAGCGAACGAGGATCTCGGAGCCGTTGAGCTCCGCGGTGGAATTGGGGGAGGAAGAGGAAGTCGGCTGCGCCAGGGCGGCGCGCTTGAGTTCCGCGGCAGACATGTCCATTTTTTAGAACCTCAGTGAATTTCTCTGACGAAAAACCATCGGTGCTCCTCCTCGCGCCCTCGTGAGGCGGACTCGGAACCTGCGCGGTCAACAAATGGGGCCCCAGTCGGGCGGCCATTGAAGGACCAGATGACGCTATATGCGAATACACATTATGCCGAGCAAAAAAGCCTGAGCCTTCGTATGAAACGAATGCTGTACCCGATGCGATAATTTGTGTTGCTGTTCGGATAGCCTCCACGCCTTGGCCACAGACAAAGAACTCAACGACTTCCTGCGTACCGTGGACCGGCGTGCGTTCAAGCGCACCGCCTACCTCGTCCGCGACGACGATGCCGCCCTGGACATCGTGCAGGACGCGATGATCAAGCTGGCCGAAAGCTATTTCGACCGCCCGGCGGCGGAGCTGCCGCCGCTGTTCCAGCGCATCCTGTCCAACGCGACGATGGATTACTTCCGTCGCCAGAAGACGCGCAACGCGGTCATGACCAACATGTCCGACTTCGAGGGCGGCTCCTCGGACGAAGATTTCGACCTGCTGGAGGTCCTCGAATCCCAGGATGGCGCGTTAGGTGCTCTGAGCGCGGCCGATGAGGTCAGCCGGGCGCAAATCTTGCAGAAGATCGAGGCGGAAGTGGAATTGCTTCCAACGCGTCAACGCGAAGCCTTCCTCCTGCGTTACTGGGAGGAACTGGATGTTGCAGAGACTGCGGCCGTGATGGGCTGCTCGGAAGGCAGCGTGAAAACGCACTGTTCCCGAGCGGTCCATGCGCTGGCCAAGGCTCTGAAGGCCAAGGGGATCACGCTATGAAGTCGCCATCGAAGTTGTCTACCGCCGAACTGGATGCTCGCATCACGCGTTTTGGCCTGCGCGTTGCCGCTGGCTTGAGCGAGCGCAATGCTGCACTGCCGCACGACGTGACGGAGCGGCTGCGTTTTGCACGTGAGCAGGCACTCGCTCGCGCCGCCCAGGCCCGCGCCGCACGCACCTCCGTCGCCACCGCAAGCCCCACTGTGGTGCAAATGGGCTCGTCCCTGGCCATGGCCGGCGGTCCCCGCGGCACGAATGGCATGGGCGGCAGCGGCAACAACGGCCTGTGGTCCAAGCTCGTCTCCATCCTGCCCCTGCTGGCCCTGCTGGCCGGCCTGCTGCTGATGCAGCAAGGCCAGATCCAGGAGCAACTGGTGGCCGCGGCCGACGTGGACACCGCCCTGCTGAGCGACCAACTGCCGCCCGACGCCTTCCGCGACCCTGGCTTCGCGGAATTCCTGCGAGATGGGCAAGAATGACCGGATGCGCATGACCCGAGCCGCGACGACGCTGCCCGCCCCATCACCCCGCCTGCTGATCGCCCTGCTGCTCAGCGCAGCGGGGCTTTCTGCTTTTGCGCCCTCTTTTGCGCAAACGCCTGTCGAGCCCGCTCCGACCCCTGAGGCCGCCGCCAGTGCCGCCCCGGCGGCCCGCCCCAAGCTCAACATCGCCCCCGCCAAGCCGGTGGCGCCGACGCTGGCGTCGGCCCCCGTCTGGGCCGCCCTGACGGCCGACCAGCGCAAGCTGCTGGCCCCGCTGGCCGGCGACTGGGACGGCCTCAGCCCTTCGCAACGCGCCAAGTGGCTGAACGCGACGCCCGCGCTGGCGACGCTGCCCGAGCCCGAGATGGCCCGGCTGCATGAGCGCATGCGCGACTGGGCCCGCCTCAAGCCCGAAGAGCGGCTGAACGCCCGCATCAGCTTCCAGGTGGCCAAGCAGGTCGACGCCGACCAGCGCCAGGCCAAGTGGGAGGAATACCAGGCCTTGTCGCCCGAGAAGCGCCAGGAACTGGCCGACAAGGCCGCCGCGCGCCGCAAGGCCCAGGCCACGATGCCCGCCTCGGCGCCCAAGACGCTGGCCACGGGCCCCAAGTCCAACATCGTGCCGGCCGCGCCCAAGATGGTGGTGCCGGTGGCCGTCACCGGTGGCCTCGTGCAAGCCAAACCCGGCGCCACCACGGTGCTGATGACGCGCGCACGCGACTTCCCCACTCACCACGCGGCGGGCGAGGCCAAGGTCGTGGCCGACCCGTCACTCGTCGACCCCAAGACGCTGCTGCCCAAGTCGCTGAAGGCGCCCTCACCGGCGCCCGCGTCCACACCGCGTTCATGACGGCGGCGGTGGACCTGAGCGCCGCGCCCCCGGGCCTGGCGCGCCGCTTCGCGGCCTGGCTGTATGAAGGCGTGCTGTTGTTCGGCGTGCTGTTTGCCGCCGGCCTGGTCATTTCCATCCTGATGCGCAGTGCCGACGTGGTGAAGCAACCCGTGGGCGGCGCCTTCCTCTTCGTCGTGCTGGGCCTGTACTTTGTGGCCTTCTGGACCCGCTCGGGCCAGACGCTGGCGATGAAGACCTGGCACCTGCGCGTGGTGGACGCCACCGGCCAGCCGCTGCGCCCCGGGCGCGCGGTGCTGCGCTTCCTGCTCGCCTGGCTGTGGTTCCTGCCGGCTCTCGTCAGCGTCTGGGCGCTGGGCCTGCATGGCGGCCTCGCCATCGGCGGCAGCCTCGCGGGCGGCGTGCTGGCCTATCTGCTGATCGCGCGCCTGCACCCCCAGCGGCAATTCCTGCACGATACGATCGCCGGCACCCGCATCGTCACCCAGCTCCCGCCGCAGCGTTCATGAGCAATCCTCACAAGGGCCGCACGGGCCTGGACCGAATCATCCATGCCGCCGGCTACTCCTGGGCCGGCCTGAAAGCCGCCTACACGGGCGAAAGCGCCTTCCGCCAGGAGACGTGGCTGTGCATCGTCGCCGCGCCGCTGACCTTCTGGCTGGCCAAGACCTGGGAGCAGGCCGCCCTGTTGCTGGGCTCGCTGGTGCTACTGCTCATCGTCGAGCTGCTGAACTCCGCCGTCGAGGCCGTCGTGGACCGCGTGTCCTTCGAGCGGCACGAACTGTCCAAGCGCGCCAAGGACATCGCCAGCGCCGCCGTGCTGATGGCCCTGCTGCTGGCCGCCGGCATCTGGGGCGCGGCCGTTTGGCAGCACCTGCGTTGACGTGAAATAGTCGGGGCATGACCCCGACGTCCCGCGGCTTCCAGCTCCTGCGCTCCGGCATGCCCGGCGTGGAAGTCGTCGCTGCCGACTCGGCCCACGCCTTCGGGCGCCACACCCACGACGAATTTGGCATCGGCCTCATTGAGCGCGGCGCGCAGAAGTCCGCCAGCGGGCGCGGCGTCGTGGAGGCTGGGGCGGGCGACATGATCACCGTCAACCCCGGCGAAGTGCACGACGGCAAGCCGTTTGACTCAACCGGGCGGCGCTGGCGCATGCTTTACATGGCGCCTGAGCGGGTGCTGGACGCAGCGCGGGACGTGACGCCCGGCGTGAACTTCGAGTTCACGGCACCGGTCATCCGCGACCGGGTGCTGGTGGCGCGGTTTGCTGCGCTGTTCGATGGGGTCACTGCCGGCGAGGGGCTGGAGTCCGAGGCCGCGTTGCTGACGCTGATCGCCCGGCTGCTGCAGCCCGTTCAGCGCGAGCGCCCTGCCCTCATCTCCAGCGTGGCCGCAGCACGCGAGCGCATGGCAGACGATCCCACCGCCACACCCACGCTGGCGTCACTGGCCGCTCAGACGGGCCTCAGCCGCTACCAGTTCCTGCGCGCCTTCACCCGCCTCACGGGGCTGCCGCCGCACGCCTATCTGCTGCAACGGCGCGTGCTGCACGCACGCGGGCTGGTGCGGGGCGGCATGGCGCTGGCAGATGCGGCGGCGGCTAGCGGCTTTGCGGACCAGAGCCACATGACGCGCAGCTTTGTGCGCAGCTTCGGATTGACGCCCGGGGCATTTGCGCACGGCTGAACATGCCCTTGTCCCGGCGCGCCTCCCTCACTGCAGGCATCACCGCCGTCGTGCTGGTGTGCCTGCTGCAAGCCTTCAACAGCTTTGCTTGCTACAAGCACGGCGTCATCCAGTACCTGGAGGTGCTGGCCATCTTCGTCGCCCTGCCGATGGCGCCGGCCCTCGTCGCCCTGGGCACCAAACACCCCATCCGGGCCGTCGGCGGCGCCCTGCTCTTTGCGCCCTGGCTGGGGCTGGCGTACTACGCGGATTGCATCCAGCCCTATACCGGTGGTGGGGCTTCGATGATCTATGTGGCCGTGGTGCTGTGGGGCGCGCCGAGTTGCCTGGTTGGCGTATGGCTGATGGGCCCGATCGGACGGGCCCTGGGGTTCTTGCCGCGAAAGGCCTGATGCCCACCTCCTACGACCCGGACAAGCCCATGGACGGCAGCGAATGGCTCAAGCTGCCGGAGACAGAACGCCTGCGTCTCGCGGCCAGCCACCACGTCGCCGCTCGCATCAAGACCGCTGGCATGAAGGCGCACGCCGCCCTGCACGTCGTCGTCGAGAACCAGTTCGCGCTCGGCTACGGCCCGAGCAAGCGAGCGGTGGTGCGGCTGCAGGCACAGGGGCTGTCGCGGCATGAGGCCATCCACGCCATCGGTGCCGTCGTGGCTCGCTTCATGGGTGAATTGGGCGCACAGACCGAGGAGGAGCGAATGTCGTATCAGTCGCGGATGGGCACGGCCATCGAGCAGTTGAATGCCCGGCCCTCAGACCTTTCAGCCTCGCATTAGGCTCCTGAACGCAGCCGACAGCCCCATCAGCGCGTCGCGACCGCGCTCACTCTTGACCCGCGAGTGCAAAAGGATGGGCAGCCGCGGCAGTTCGGGCAGCCCCAGCTTCGCGCCAACATCCATGGCCCCTAACGGCAACATGCGCGGCGCCAGCGCGGCCACGCCCAGGCCCGCCATGACGGCAGCGACGACGGCCGAGACGCCACCGCCGACAAAGGCCTCCGTCCACGGAATGCCGGCAGCGTCGAGCAACTGGCTGGCCAGCGCCCGCACGCCGCAGGACTCGGTCATGGTGGCCACCGGCAGAGGCTCGCCCGCGCGGTGCTGCCAGTGGGGCGAGGCGAACCAGCCAAAAAGCTCCTCAGCCAGAAGCTGGCCGTCGCGGCGGTCAGTGTGCAGACGGGCCAGCACCGCGTCCAGCTCGCGGCGGTCGTAGGCCTGCAGCAGGTCGCCAGAGGAGCCGATGCGGATCTCGATGAGGAGCTGCGGGTCCTGCGCGTTCATGCGGGCGATCAGGGCCGGCAGCTCGGGGCCGGCGACGTGGTCGCTGATGCCCAGCGTCAGACGCTGGCGTTGACCGGCGAACGCCGCGAGTGCACGGTCGTGGGCGGCTAGCAGGTCGCGGGCGTGATCGAGAAAGGTGGTGCCGTGGGCCGAGAGCTGCACGTAGCGGGGCGAGCGCTCCAGCAGCCGCATCCCCAGCCGCTCCTCCAGCCGCTTGAGCTTGAGGCTGACGGCGGCCTGGGTGGTCTGCATGGCCTCGGCGGCACGGGTGAAGCTGCCCAGTTCGGCGATGCGCACGAAGGCCTGGACGGCGTCAAGGTCGAGTGGGCGGTCGGCAATCATTTCAATCCATTATTTCTGATATCTCCTTTGATATCTTGTTGAAATCATTGCGCGGCACTGCAATGCGGCTCCACACGTCAAGGAGCACCCCATGCCGCTGGTCCACATCTCGCTGCGCGCCGGCAAGCCGCCGGCCTACCGCCAGGCCATCTTCGACAGCCTCTACCGCGCACTGCGCGAGGCGCTGGCCGTACCCGAGGATGACCAGTTCATGACCATCGTGGAGCACGAGGCCGCGAACTTCCGCTACGGCAGCGGCTACCTGGGCATCACCCGCAGCGACGACCTGGTCTACATCCAGGTGATGGTGTTCAACACCCGCACCACGGCCCAGAAGCAGATGCTGTTCCGCCGCGCCGTGGAGTTGCTGGGCGAGAGCCCGGGCATCCGACCGGAGGATGTGTTCATCGTCGTGCTGGAGGCGGCGAAGGAAAACTGGTCGCTGGGCATGGGCGTGGCGCAGTTCGCCGCGGGCTGAGCTCAGCAGGCGTAGCGCAGCAGCGTCGTCTGAGAGCCCCCCAGACGGCGCTGTTCCAGCAGGCGCAGCGGCCGAGCCACCGGCCGCTCAAAAGCTCGCACGCCGTCGCCCAGCACCACGGCACCCATGAGCAAGTGCAACTCATCCACGAGGCCCTGCTCCAGCAGTTCGTTCCACATCAGGTGGCTGCCGAAGACGAGCAGGTCCTTCTCGCTGCTCTGCTTGAGCTGGGTGATGCGGGCGGCCGCCTCGGCGCGGGAGACCACGGCCACCCGGCCCCACGGGGGCGTGTCGTCAAGCGTCAATGTGTCGCTGACAACGAGCTTGGGCATGGCGGTGTTGAGCTGCGCCATCTCGCGCAGCACAGGGGGTGCCTCGGGGTTGGTTGCGACGGCCGGCCAGAAGCCGGCAAACATGCCAAAGGTGGTGCGCCCCGCCACCAGCATGCCTGCGGCGCGCAGGCGCTCCAGGTTGTAGGCGTTGAAGGCGTCGTCCATGGGCAGGACGCCAGGGTTGCCGCCGGGACCGGCGCAGTAGCCATCCAGAGAGATGAGTTGGCTGACGATGAGCTTGGACATGATGGGTTGGCCTTTGTCTTCAGTTGAGCCACCGCCCGAGACATTCGGGCCGTGTCAGAGCTTTAGAGACAGGGCCGCGCCCAAACTCATCGGTCCAGCGCGAGAAATCAGCAAATTTCTTCGGGCAGGCCGAAACGCCCGGTGACGGCCGGGTCCAGGAAGGCATGGATGCTTGCAATGCGCCCGTCGCGCAGGCTGAGCAGGTTGACGCCGCCCAGGCGGAAGGTGTCGCTGCCCGGGTGCTGCATGTAGCAGGCAAAACCGACCTGGCCATTGGCCCGAACCGGCCGCAGCCGCCAGGGCGTGGCGAACATGCGCTCGGCGATGAACATCTCCACGAAGCGCCGGCCATCGAACCAGGCGGGCAGCGGCGGCATGGTGAACCGTGCATCCTCGGTGAGCAGGCCCACCAGTTCGGCCACGTTGCGGCGCTCCCAGGCGCTGATGAAGGCGCCCAGCAGCCGCTCCAGCGCCGGCTGGCCCATGGCCTGCAGTTCGGCCGCCTGGGGGCGGTCGCCGATGCGATCCTGCACGGTCTTCTGGGCCCGCTGCAATGCACTGTTCACCGAGGCGACGCTGGTGTCCAACATCTCCGCGGCCTCGGCCGCCGAATATTCCAGCACCTCGCGCAGCAGCAGCACGGCACGCTGGGTGCCGGGCAGGTGCTGAAGCGCGGCAATGAAGGCCAGCGCCACGCTTTCACGCTGCTGCAGGGTGGCTGTGGGGTCGCCCCTCCCCTCACCACCAAAGATCTCTTCATCGGGTAGCGGCTCCAGCCACACCGGCCCGGGCACGAACTGGCCCAGGTCGGCCGTGTTGGTGAGTGCCGGGGCGTAGTCCGGCGACGTCAGCCGCGGCTGACGCTGCGAGATCAGCCGCAGGCACACGCGCGTGGCGATCTGGTGCAGCCAGGTGCCCAGCGCGCTGCGGCCCTCGAAACCCGCGAGACCGCGCCAGGCGGCGATCAGCGCCTCCTGCAGCGCATCGTCGGCGTCGTGGGGCGAGCCCAGCATGCGATAGCAGTGCACATGCAGGCGCCGCCGGTACGGTTTGACGAGGCCGTCGAAGGCGGTAGCTTCGCCAGCGCGTGCGCGCGCCAGCAGTTCGGGGTTCGGGGTGTCGGCGTGGGGCGGCATGAGCACGATTCTGGCGGCGGTCGCGCTGCAATTTCGTTCAAGACTGCACGGCCTGCTCAAGCCAGCATGGCGCATCCACCTGGAGCGCCTGCATGAACCTCGAATTCCTGACCATCTCGCTGCTGGTCGTCGCCTCGCCCGGCACGGGTGCGGCGGTGAGCATCGCCACCGGCCTGTCGCGCGGCACGCGCACGGCCACCGTCGCGGCCTTCGGCTGCACGCTGGGCGTGCTGCCGCACATGCTGGCCGCAGTCACGGGGCTGGCGGCCCTGCTGCACGCCAGCGCTCTCGCCTTCGAGGCCGTGAAGTTCGCCGGCGTTGCCTACCTGCTCTACATCGCCTGGATGACGTGGCGCGAGCAAGGGGTGCTGAAGATAGAACCCGATGGCGCACGGCGTTCAGACTGGCAGGTCATCCAACATGCGGTGCTGGTGAACCTGCTCAACCCCAAGCTGTCGATGTTCTTCCTCGCCTTTTTGCCGCAGTTCATCGCACCGGACGACGCGGCGCCCACGCTGACGATGCTGGAACTGTCGGCCATCTTCATGGCGATGACGTTTGGCGTGTTCGCCCTCTACGGGGCATTCGCGGCGCGCATGCGCGAGCACGTGCTGGGCAACGAAACGGCCATGGCCTGGCTGCGGCGCAGCTTTGCGGCGACCTTCGTGGGGCTGGGCGTGAAGCTGGCCTTGACGCAGCGCTAGTTAACACGGCGGCAACGGGCCGCTATGCTGACCTCCACACCCGAGGAGGCAGGCCGTGCGAAAAGAGCTGCTGCTGCACTGCGGTTTGGCATGCTGGGCGCTGGCTGCCCAGGCGCAGCAGCCACGCGACGTGGATTTCGCGACCCAGCACTTCCCACCCTATGTCGTCGAGCAGCGGGGCCAGCCGACCGGCCCGCTGGTGGATGTGCTGAACGCGGCCTGCAAGAGCCTCTCCTGGAACTGCCGGGCCCGCATCTACCCCTGGCGGCGGGCGGCGGACCTGGTAGAGCACGCCGAGGTGGACGGCATGTTCCCCACGCTGGACGTGCCGGAGCGGCGCGCCGTCATGCGGCTGACGGTGCCGGTCGTCGACGCACGCTACGTGTTCTTCTCGCGCCGCGGCGAGGAGTTCGTCTACCGCGGCCCGGAGTCCCTGGTGGGCCACGAGATTGGCGTCTACGGCCCTTCGGGCACGGCGACGACGCTGCAAGGCCTGGTGACGGGGCTGCCGGTGCGCGTGCGGCTGGAGCGGGACAACGCGGTGGCGCTGAAGATGCTGGCGGCCGGCCGCTATGGCGACAAGGGCCTGGTGTTCGCCAACGAGCAGGTCGCCCTATCGCTGCAGGACAGCCACGAGATCACCGGGGTGCAGTCCTCAGGCAGCGGCAAGGACGTCAACTACGCCTTCGGCCTGACGCGGCGGCGCATGTCGGAGGCGGACTTCAACGCCTTTGATGCCGCGCTCAAGGAGCTGTGCCGCACGGGCCGGACGGCCGACCTCGTCAAGCCGTATGCGCTGCCGGCCTCGGCCTGCAGCGCGCCGGCAAGGCGCTAACCGTCAGACGGCGGCTTCGTCCGTCTCGCCGGTGCGGATGCGGATGACCTGCTCGACGGGGACGACGAAGATCTTGCCGTCGCCGATCTTGCCGGTCTTGGCAGCCTTCATGATGGCGTCGATGCAGCGGTCCACCTCGTCGTCCTTCACGACGACCTCGACCTTGACTTTGGGCAGGAAGTCGACGACGTACTCGGCGCCGCGGTACAGCTCGGTGTGGCCCTTCTGGCGGCCAAAGCCCTTGACCTCGGTGACCGTCAGGCCCGACGCGCCCACCTCGGCCAGCGCCTCGCGCACCTCGTCGAGTTTGAAGGGTTTGATGATGGCGGTGATCTGCTTCATGGTGCGCTCCGAAGGTTCGTTGGCTTGAGTTTAGGGGTGCGAGCTACCCCCAGTGCAACTCAAATTTGGTGCCTTACCCAGTGACTGCCGCGGAACCGGCTTTGCTGGGCCGCTGGCAGTGCCCCCTTGAGGGGGCGCGCGAAGCGCGTAGGGGGTGGGCCTGTCCTTAGGCTCGGAATTTCGAGGTGATGGGATAGCGCCAGTCGCGCCCGAAGCCGCGGTGCGTGATGCGAATGCCCACCGGCGCCTGGCGGCGCTTGTATTCGTTGATCTTGATGAGCCGGGTCACGCGCTCCACGTCCTCGGGCTTGAAACCGGCGGCAACAATCTCGGCGATGGACTCATCCTGCTCCATGTAGCGGGCGAGGATGGCATCCAGCACCGGGTACGGCGGCAGGCTGTCCTCGTCCTTCTGGTCGGGGCGCAGCTCGGCCGAAGGCGGGCGGGTGATGATGCGGTCGGGGATGATCTCGGCCCCTTGCGCATTGCGCCAGCGCGCGAGGCGGAAGACGAGCGTCTTGGCCACGTCCTTGATGACGGCAAAGCCGCCCGCCATGTCGCCGTAGAGCGTGCAGTAGCCGGTGGCCATCTCGCTCTTGTTGCCGGTGGTCAGCACGATGCTGCCGAACTTGTTGGACAGCGCCATCAAGAGGGTGCCGCGAATGCGGGCCTGGATGTTCTCCTCGGTGGCGTCCAGCGGCAGGCCCTTGAACTCGTCCGCCAACGTGGCGTTGAAGGCGTCGAACATGGGGACGATGGACTTCTCGTCGTAGCGCACGCCCAGGCGCTCGGCCATGTCGCGGGCGTCTATCCAGGAGATGTCGGCTGTGTAGGGCGAAGGCATCATGACGCAGCGCACTTTGTCTGCCCCCAGGGCGTCCACCGCAATGGCCAGCACCAGGGCCGAGTCGATGCCACCCGACAGGCCGATGAGGGCGCCGGGGAAGCCGTTCTTGCCCAGGTAGTCGCGCACGCCGGTCACCAGCGCCTGCCAGACCTGGGCCTCGTACTCAAGCAGGGGCGCAATATCGCCCGTCAGGCGGTCGCCCTCCAGCGTCAGCACCGCCAGCGCTTCCTGGAACATGGGTGCGCGGGCGGCCAGGCTGCCGTCGGCCTGGACGGCGAACGAGGCACCGTCGAAGACCATCTCGTCCTGCCCGCCCACCAGGTGGGCATAAAGCAGAGGCAGGCCGGCGGCACGGGCGCGTTCGGCCATGTGGGCCTCGCGCTCCTCAACCTTGCCGACGTGGAAGGGCGAAGCGTTGATGACGCACAACAGCTCGGCCCCGGCGGCCTTGGCGGCAGCCGCGGGCTCCTCGAACCAGGCGTCCTCGCAGATCAGGATGCCCACGCGGCGGCCCTTCACGTCTACTACGACGGCGCTCAGGCCGGCATCGCGGCCGGAGTAGAAGTAGCGGCGCTCGTCGAAGACCTGGTAGTTGGGCAGCTCGCGCTTGGCGTAGCTGGCGACGACCTGGCCGCCCGTGAGCACCGAAGCCACGTTCAGGCACGGCGGCAGCGACCAGCTGCGCTCACGCACCGACCCGCCCTCGCGCTCGCGCGGGTGGCCCACGACGACGTGCAGGCCTTGCAGGCCGGCCAGCTCGGCGGCGATGCGCTGGAGCTGCTCGTCGCAGGCGTCCAGGAAGGCCGGGCGCAGCAGCAGGTCTTCGGGCGGGTAGCCGCACAGCGCCAGCTCGGGCGTGACCAGCAGATCAACCCCAGCCGTGTGCGCCGCACGCGCTTGGGCAATGATGCGGTCCGCGTTGCCCACCAGATCGCCGACGACGACGTTGATCTGGGCCAGGGCAATTTTCAAGGGCGAGGGCATGGGCGACAGCGATTCAGAAACCAACGAGACCAGCATTGTCATTCGGGTGGACGATTCCCCCGAAGCGCTGCCGGAAAGCCATTGGGACGCCCTGCTTTCTGCCCAGGCCCGCCCCACGCCGTTCATGAAGCTGGCCTACCTGCGCGCCCTGCACGCCAGCGGCAGCGCCGTGGCCAAGACGGGCTGGCAGCCGCAGTACGTTTCGCTGTGGCGCGGCGAGGAACTGCTGGCGGCCTGCCCCGCTTACCTGAAGACACATTCCTACGGCGAGTACGTCTTCGACTGGGCCTGGGCCGAGGCCTACCACCGCCATGGGCTGAGCTACTACCCCAAACTGCTGGTGGCTGTGCCTTTCACGCCCGTATCGGGCAGCCGGTTGCTGGCCGTCAACGACGACGCCCGGCTGCTGCTGGCCCAGGCACTGCGGGCGCTGGCCAAGGAGACCGACGCGTCGTCCCTGCACGTGCTGTTCGGCGACGAGGCCGACCAGGCCGCGCTGGCGGCCGCCGGCTGCTCGGCGCGGGCCGGCGTGCAGTTCCACTGGATGGCAGAAGGCGACACAGACTTCACGGCCTTCCTGGCGCGGCTGAACCGCGACAAGCGCAAGAAGATCCAGCAGGAGCAGCGCCGCGTGCGCGAGGCCGGCGTCACCTTCGACGCCCGCGTGGGCACCGAGCTCTCGCCCGAGGACTGGGACTGGGACTTCTTCTACCGCTGCTACCAGCAGACCTACCGCGAGCACCACAACAAGCCCTACCTGAGCCGGGACTTCTTCGCGCGCATGGCGAGCGACATGCCGGAGCACTGGCTGATGTTCACCGCACGCCGCGATGGTGAACGCGTCGCCATGTCGTTGATCGCGCTGGACCCCGAACGCAAGTCAGCCTTCGGCCGCTACTGGGGCGCCATTGAGCACATCCCCAACCTGCATTTCGACGCCTGCTATTACCAGCCGCTGGCCTGGTGCATTGCCAACGGCTACGAGCGCTTCGAAGGCGGCGCCCAGGGGGAGCACAAGATGGCCCGCGGCCTGATGCCCACGCCCACGGCCTCCAGCCACTGGTTGGCCCACCCGTCGTTTGCCGATGCGGTGAACGACTTCCTGGCCCGGGAGGGTGAGGCGATGCGCGGCTACATCGACGAACTCGGCGAGCACCGGCCGTTCAAGCCGGTGCAGTGAATCTCAGCGTCGAGTTGCCGCGTCCAGCCGACGCCTGGCCACCCGCCCGACCACCAGCAGGCCCGCCAGCAACATCGCGTAGCTCTCGGGCTCGGGCACCGCGGCGAAGTTCAGGCTCAGCGTATTGCCGGTGACCGCCACCGACCAGTGGCCGCCCATCAGCGAATTGGCGAAACCACTGCCGTCGATGTTGAACTCCTCGGCCGAGAAGCCCAGGATGCCGCCGCTCGCGTAGGCCAGCGTGTAGCTGTGATCATGCCCGGCGTCGAAACCGGCCAGCAGCCCCGCGCTGCCGTTCGCCAGCAGCGACCTCAGGGCCACGGTAAAGGGATGGGCCGCGCTGGCGTTCAGGCTCAGCGTGCCGCCCACGCTCAGCAGGTCGTACCCCACCCCGGCGGCGGCGCTGACGTCGGCAATCTCCCACAGATAGCTGGCGCCCTCGGCAAACGTGGCGTTGCCCGTAGCGCTCAACTTTCCCGGTGAGTTGCCGGGCGCCAGCCGGCCGGCCAACATCAGGCTGCCCAGCGCGCCGCTGCCGCTGAGCGTGGCGCCGGCGTCGACGCTGAAGGCGCTGGCGAGCGCCGAGCCGTTGAGCCGCAGCTCACCGGCCTGCACCTGGGTCGTGCCGGTATGCGTGTTGACACCGCTGAGCACCTGGGTGCCGGTGCCTACCTTGACGAAGTTGCCGACGAATTCGCTGTCCTCCAGTGCGCCTGAGAACTCGCCTGACCCATTGGCCACGCCCATCGTGAAGGCGACATACCCCGAGCCGTTGTAGCCGGACCTGATACGACCGCCGCCGCTGAGCGCATCGACGCGGACGTTCGCCTCGTCGCTGTCGAAGACGGCGCCGGCGGCCACGTTCAACCGGCTCTTGTTGGCGGTCCAGTCCTCGTTGGCGTAGGAGCCGCCGACCAGGGTGCCGCCCTGCACGTCGATCAGGCTGCCCGCGGCCAGAGCAAAGCCGGCCTTACTCTGCTCCCAAGACGCCAGGCCGGCGCCGGTCTTGCGCAGCGTGCCCGCGCCGGTGAACAGGGTGTCGGCTACGTTGACGCGGCTGCCGGCAACCACATTGAGTTCCAGCGCGGCGCCCGTCGCGATGGCGAATTCGCTGGAACGGGTGCTGTTCTGCAGCTGCAGCAGGCCGCTCTCGATCGTGGTCTTGCCGGTGTAGGTGTTGGCCGCGCTCAGGATCAGCGCACCGCTGCCCTGCTTGACCAGGCTGCCGCTGCCGCTGATCAGCTGCGCGTAGCCGATGTCACTGGTGCGATTGAAGGCCAGTTCGGCGTTGTTGGTGATGGCGCTCGCCAGCGAGCCGCTGATCTGCAGGCTGCCAGCCGAAATGGTCACGCCGCCGCTGAAGGTATCGGCACCCGACAAGACCAGCGTGCCCGCGCCCACTTTTTCCAGGCCACCGCTGCCACTGATGACACCGGCCAGGGTCAGCAGGCCGGCGCCGCCGATGGGGCTGCGCGCGCCGGCGCTACTCAGAGAGATGGCATTGAGGAAGCTGGCGCCGCTGGCCGTGTTGTTGTTGAGCAGGGCGCTGCTGGCGCCGCTGTTGAGCCCGATGCCGAGGGCGCGCACCGCGCTCACGCCGTTCAGGTCCAGCGTGCCGGCGTACACCTGCACCGTCTCGGTGGCCGCGGCCAGCGCGTTGGCATTGCCCAGCTTGACGGTGCCGGCCGCGCCGGTCATCGAATTGCCGATCATCACCTGCTTGTGATCGGCGCTGTAGACCATGTCGTTGGTGCCGTTCAACAGCACGGTGGCGTTGGCATCGCCACCGATCCACAGGCGCTGCAGATTCGTGCTGCCCGTGCCGGTCAGCCGAGCCGTGATGTTGCCGCCCTGCAGGAAGACGCCATTCGTCGTGCTCAGCGTGCCGTTCTTGACATCGCCGACCACGCGCTTGCTGCTCGAACCCAACGCCACCAGCGCCTGCGAATTGCCACCCAGATCCAGGCTGGCGCCGTTGTTGATGTAGGCCGTGACGGCGCTGGCCAGGCGGTTGTTGCCACCCGTCAGCGCCAGCGTGCCGCCGGCCACCGTCATGCTGCCGGTGAAGGTGTTGACGCCGTTCAGGGTCTGGGTGCCGGTGCCTTCCTTGACGAAGTTGCCGGCGGAGCCGCTGTTTTCCAGCACGCCGGAGAAGGTGTCCGAACCGTCGGCCACGCCGAACGTGAAGGCGCTGTAGCCCGCGCCGCTGTAGCCGGACTTGATGCGGCCGTTGCCGCTGAGCGCATCGACGCGCACGTTCGCCTCGACGCCGTCGAAGATCGTGCCGTAGTTGAGGTACAGGTTGGATTGGTTGGCGGTCCAGTCCTCATTGGCGTAGGAGCCCCCCACCAGGGTGCCGCCCAGCACCGAGATCGACGCGCCCTTGTCCAGCGCGAAGCGGGCCTTGGTCCCTGACCAAATGGACGTGCCGGCGCCGATCTTGACCAGATTGCCGGCGCCGACGAATTGCACGTCCGCCGCGCCATCGCGTGTGCCCTGGTCCACATTCAGGAACAGCGTCGTGCCGCTGCTGAGGTTGAAGCTGCTCGATCGTGTGGCCCCACTAAGCCACAGCGCGCCGGCCTCCACGCTGGTGGGGCCGGTATAGCTTTGGTCGCCAAGCAGGGACAGCGTGCCGGTGCCCTGCTTGTGCAGGCTGCCGCTGCCGGAGATCTGGCCCGAGTAGTCGGCGACGTCGCTGCGTGCAAACACCAGGGCCCCGTTGTTGACGATGGTGCGGGTGGACACCCAGCCGCTCCTGTCGCCATCGCCCACGCGCAGCGTGCCGGCCTCGATGGTGAGGACGCCGGTGAAGGTGCTATCGCCAGTGAGGGTCTGGGTGCCGGTGCCGGCTTTTGTGAAGTTGCCGATATGGCCCTGGGCGGCGCTGGTGTCGGCCAGCTCCCCGGCAAAGGTGCCCGAGGCATTCCCCACGCCGAACGTAAAGCTGCTGTAGCCGGCGCCCTGGTAGCCCGATTCAACGCGCCCCTCGCCGCTCAGCGCGCCAACCCGCACATTCGACTCCACCCCGCGGAAGGCGGCGTACTTGGCAACGCGCAGATCGGCCTGGTTGTCTCTCCAATCATCGTTGCCATGCGAACCGCCCCTGAGTGTGCCTTCCTGCACATCGATCAGGCTGCCGGCCTCCATCGCAAAGGTGACGGCGCTCTGTCCCCACACCGGTTCGCCGGCGCCGGTCTTGCGCAGCACGCCCGTACCCACGAAGCGGGTGTCGCTGGTGAACTCGCGTATGCCACTGGCCACGTTCAGCTCCAGCACAGTGCCGGTGTCGAGGGCGAACACGCGGGACTGGGTGGTCGAGGTCAACCGCAGGGTGCCGCCCCCGATGACGGTGGGGCCGGTATAGAGCCCGGGAGCGCTCAGAGTCAGGGTACCGGGGCCCATCTGCCACAGGGAGCCTTCGCCGCTGATCGTGCCTGCATACTCCTGGCTGCCGGCGAGATTGAAGGTGAGCCTGCCGCCCGGGGCCAGAAAGCTGTTACCGCTGAGCCGGCCATCGGTGCCGCCCTTGCCGATCTGGAGCGTGCCATAGATGTTCAGCCTTCCGCCGGAACCATCTTCGGTGTCGGGGGTCAGGTACAGCTCGCCGCTGTTGACCTGCGTGTAGCCGGCGGCAATACCGAGCGTGCCATCCACATTGATCCTGCCGCCGGCCTGCAAATTGAAGGTGCCAGCCTCGGCGCTGCCCAGCAGCAGCAGGCCGCCGCCGCCACTCACTGCCAGAGTGCCGCTATTGTTGATCGTGCCGCCGGCGAGGTCCATGCGCGAGCCGGGCTGCAGCGTCAGCGTGCCCTGGTTTTCGAACACGCCATGGTTGCTGAGCGTGCCGCCTATCACCAGTTGGCCGCGGTTGCTGATGACGTTGTCGAGTTGCCCGGGCGCAGCCTTCTCATTGAACAGGGTGCCGCCGGGTTCCACGAGCAGCGTGCCACCGGCCGCAATCTCGAGCAGCGCGCCGCTGCTGTTGTCGATTCGGCCGCCATTCCCCACCCTGACGATGGCACCCGTGACGAGCAGGGCACTCGCATGGTCGCCGTTGTCCAAGCGGCTGCCGCTGATGAAGCTGGTGACGCTGCCTGCCGCAAACGTGGCCAGCGCGCCGCGCCCCCGGTTGATCAGCACCGCCCCGTCGCTGTAGGAGGACGTGCCGCTGAACAACGTTTGGTCAATGGGGTTGGCGTTGCCCTGCAGGGTCAGGCTGGTGCGCACACCGTTGAGTGCGGTCGAGCCCGAGTAAACATTCAGCGTGTCGCGGCTGAGGTCGGTGCTGCTCTCATAAAGGCAGCCGCCCCCGCTGTTGCCAAGGCCGTAGCCAAGCACCGTGACCTGGAAGCCACAACCGAACTGGCTGCGCAGGTTCTGGTCCAGGTCGGCGCTCAGCGAGGTCTTGATGCTGGAGTCGCCGAGGACGTAATTGCGCCCCGTCAGCTTGCCGACGACGTCCTTAAAGCGCAGCTTGATTTCGCTGCCCAGGGCAAAGCTGACCTTGCCGTCCGCATGGTCGATATAGGACTCTTTGCCGTCGGCGCCGGTGATGACCTCCTGCACCGCCTGGTCGAACACCAGCTTGGTGAACACCGTCACGTTGGGCGTGAAGTCAAAGTTCATGTCCATCTCAGGGCCGGCATTGACGCTGAGGAAGTTGGTCGTCAGGCTGACGCCGTACTTGGAGCCCTGAAAGCGCAGCGGATTGAACGCGCCGTTGAACGGCGGCAGCATGGAGCCCAGCTCCCAGCCACCGCGCAGCACGTCGTTGCCGCAGTGCAGGCCGCCACCCGACCGCGTCGAGCAGTCGCCGGCCTTGACGGTGTCGACCATGAAGGTGTTGGAGCTGCCGTTCAAGAACTCCTTGCCTAGCACCGGTACCGGCACCGGCTGGCCGAGGACCGTGAGCATGGAACTCGCGCCGCTGTCGAAGTTGAGCAGCGAGAACTTGCCGGGGTTGAGCCCGAACTCGAAGCTGGCGCCGGTGCAAGTGACCACGCAACCCTGCACCGAGACTTGGGCATCGAAATTGAACAGGCCGGAGATCGAGGCCTGCACGCTGGGCAGATGGGGCGTCAGGGTGGCGGCCGCCGGCAGTGAGTCGATGGCTTTGACGGTGAAAGTCTCCCCTTTGGTCCCGATGCCGGGTAGGTTCAGGGTCAGCACAGGGTTGAAGCTCTGGCTGAAATCCAGCGAACCACCGCGCGCGCTGGCAGAGAACTCCAAGCCGATCTGACCCGAACTGCTCATGCTGGCCTTGGCGCCGTAATCGCCAAGGATGTTGTGGCTGATGCCGCCAATATTGAACAGTTCGGCCGCGCTGCCGCCGGCATAGGTGCCCCAGGCCGTTTTCAGCTCATAGCTCGCGGTCGCCGTGCCCCCGACCGAGCCCCACAGGCTCTGGCCGGTGGCGCTGAAAGTGACCGAGTCCGCGAAACTGGCGCCTTCGGCGGCCATGCCTGGTGCCAACCCCATCGCGATCAACAGGCTGAGCCGCGACAGCGCCGGCATCACGCGGATGGGGTGCTGCTGGCGGGCAGGCTTCGTCTTGCCGGGCTGGCGCGTCTTCATGGTGGCTCTCCCCAAAGGTGGTGCGGGCCGCGCAGCAATCCCGCTGCGCGGCGCTCGTCTCCCCGAGCAGACGTGACTTTCTCCGCACTCCGGCCGCCGCACCTTTGCCAAACCGCAGCAAACCTGTGCTGGTTCGTCGTATGGAAAAAATAACCGGATGTAAACGGCCTGCAAAGCCGGTTGACAATCCGCCGAGATGACCACCCCCCTCGCGACGCACGACGACATGGCCCCGCACGGTGCGGCGCGGCTGCTGCTGATCGACGATGCGCCCGAGCAGTTGCGCCAGCTCTCCGATCTGCTGGCCCGCCACTACCGGCTGCTGCATGCCGCCGATGGGCTCGGTGGCTTTCACCGCGCCCAGGCGCAGCGGCCCGACCTGATCCTGCTGGACCTGCTGATGCCCGGCCTGGACGGCCACGCCGTGTGCCGGCTGCTCAAGGCCGATGCGGCCACCTGTGAGATCCCGGTGATCTTTCTCTCTGCCCAGGCGAGCGCGCAGCAGCGCCTGGACGGCCTGCGCCTGGGGGCGGTGGACTACATCGCCAAGCCTTTTCTGGCCGACGAGGTGCTGGCGCGGGTCCATGTCCACCTGCCGCGCACCCCGGCCGCGCCGGAGCGCGGCGGGGTACCGGGCGACCCCGACCGGGCTTTCGTCAACGCAGCCACCCAGCTCATTGGCGAGAAGCTGGAGGCCCTGCCTTCGGTGGGCGAGCTGGCCGAGCGCCTGGGCTTAAGCGAGCGGCGCCTGTCCACGCTGTTTCGCAAGCACCTCGGCCTGACGGTGTCGGGCTTCATCAGCGAGGAGCGCATCCGCGTCGGCTGCCACCTGCTGGCCGCCACGCCCATGAGCGTGCAGGACGTCGCCTTTGAAGTGGGTTTCATCAACTCGGCCAATTTCTCCACCGCTTTTCGCGAGCGCCTGGGGCTGACGCCGCAGGCCTGGCGCCAGTTGCAGCGCAACGGCGGCAGCGCCTGATGCGGCCCTGGCGGCACGTCATCTGCTGCCTGATCTGGCTCGGCATCGTGTGCGCGGCGCAGGCGCAGCCCCGCCCGGCCTGGCAGCTGCTGGAAGACCCCGGCGGCACGATGACGCTGGCCCAGGCGCAGGCGCGGGCGGGCGAGTTCCGGCCCGATGTCCACACCGGCCCGCTGCGCACGCCAGGCTACACGCGCACGGCGCTGTGGGCACGGCTGGAGCTGCCCGCCAACGCCCAGCCAGAGACGCTCTGGCTGGTGATGACGCTGACGCGCATCGAACACGCGCAGCTGTGGGTTCAGGCGCCCGACGGGCAATGGCGCTACGCACAAGCCGGCCTGCGGGTGCCGCACGGGCAATGGCCACTGGACACCAGCGACGTGAGCTTCGAGCTGCACCCCGAACCGGGCCGGCCGCTGCGCCTGATGCTGCGCGAGTCGGGCCGCACCTACGCCTCCTTCGACGCGCTGCTGTGCCGGCCGCGGGACTGCTTCGCTGAAAACCGCGACACCACCCTGGCCATTGCCGTGCTGGCCGGCAACCAGATGCTGGCCGCCGCCGGCTATCTGCTGCTGTTCTTTTTCTGGCGCCGGGCTGCCTTTGCGCTGATGGCGGGGTCGGTGGCCGCTTACGGGCTGTACGAGCTGAGCCTGCACGGCCTGAGCTTTCAATACCTGTGGCCCAACGCCACCGGCTGGGCGCCGCGCAGCCTGGTGGTGCTGATGGGCGCGGCGCAGTTGCTCAATTCGCTGGCCGTGGCCGCCATCCTGCCGCTGCGCCGCGCCACGGCCGCCCTGCGCTGGGCGCTGAGCGCCGTGTGGCTGGCCATCGCCACCGCACTGTTGACGGCCCTCTGGGGCGACTACAAGGCCTTGGCACCGCTCGTCAACGCCCTGACGGGGCTGTGCGGCCTGCTGACGCTGGTGCTGGCCGGCTGGGCCTGGTGGCGTCGCCTGCCGCTGGCCGGCTGGGCCGTGCTGGTGATGGCGTCCGCGGTGCTGGGCGCGTTGCCGCGTTACGCCTACGTGCTGGGCTGGCTGGAGCTGGGGCCGGTGATGTGGCTGACCACGCCCGTCGTGCTGCTGCTGTCGCACCTGATCCTGCTGATGGCCCTGGTGCAACAGGTGGTCCAGCAGCGCCGTGCCGAGGTGGCCGCGCAGGCGCAGCTGCTGCAGGAGCGGGCCGCGCGCAGCCAGGAACTGGAGCGGCAGGTGGAGCAGCGCACCGGCGAGTTGCGCGATGCGCTGCAGGAGGCGCACAGCCAGCACCAGCAGCGCAGCCGCCTGCTGGCCTTCATCGGCCACGACCTGCGCGCACCACTGGCCGCGACGGTGAGCTACCTGAGGCTGCTCGGCGGCGGCGGCCGGCGCGACCAGCAATTGCGCGCCAGCGTGCAGCAGAGCGTGGGCTACCAGTTGGCGCTGATCGACGAGTTGGTCGAGTTCTCGCGCGGCGAGCTGAAGGAGCTCGATCTCGTGCCTGCGCCGCTCTACATCCACGGCCTGCTGCTGGAGCTGGCCGAGCAGGGCGAGCTGCTGGCGCGCCAGCGCCATAACCGCTTTCAGGCGCACATCGACTCCGACCTGCCCGCCGTGGTGCTGGTGGACGCCAAGCGCCTGCGCCAGGTGCTGCTCAACCTCTTGTCCAACGCCGCCAAGTTCACCTCATGCGGCCGCATCGAACTGCGCGTCGTGCCCGGCAGCACTTCACCTGGGGCATGGCGCTTCGAAGTGACCGACACGGGCAGCGGCATCGCACCGGAAGACCAGGCCCGCCTGTTCGAACCCTTTTGGCAGGCGCCGCCGCAGGAGGGGCAGCCACATGAGGGCGGCTCGGGGCTGGGCCTGGCGGTGGCCAAGCACATCGTCGAGGCCATGGGCGCGCGCATCGAGCTGCACAGTGCCGTCGGGCAAGGGAGCCGCTTCGTATTCGAACTGCCGCTGGCCGAGGGCCGGGCCGACGAGGTGCTGATGCCGACGGACGCCGTGCCACCGATAGAAGCCGCCTCGCAAGACATGCTGGCACTGCTGATCGACGCGCCACTGGCCCACGCCGACCGGGTCGCCGAGCTGCTGTTCGCCGCCAACGTGGAGGTGCAACGGCTCGCGGCCGGCGCCGCCCTGCCGCCGGCGGATCTGCTGCTTTGCGACCCCGGGTTGCTGGACGCGGCGGGCCTTGCGCGGCTGCAGCAATGGCGCGAGAGCGCGCCCGCGCGCCGCTGCATCGCCCTCGTCGACCGCCCGCCCGCGCCCGCGCTGGCGGGGCAGTTCGACGCCGTGCTCTACAAGCCGGTCAACGCCGCCGCCTTGCTCGCCGAGCGTTTCGGCACGGCTGCGGTCCCATGAAAAAGAGCGCCTGAGCCAAGCCCAGGCGCTCTTCGTGCTCTTGGCGGGCTGCCGCCTGCTTCTACAGCGCCTTGTTGTAGTTGGCCAGGCCTTCGGTGATCTCAGACTTGGCCTTCTCCGGGCCTTCCCAGCCCTTGACCTTGACCCACTTGCCCTTCTCCAGATCCTTGTAGTGCTCGAAGAAGTGCTGGATCGCGGCCAGGCGCGCCGGGTTCACGTCTTCGATCTTTTGCCAGTGGTCGTACATCGGCAGGATCTTGCTGGTGGGCACGGCAAGCAGCTTGGCGTCGCCGCCTGCCTCGTCGTCCATCATCAGCACGCCGAGAGGCCGGCAGGTCACGACGACGCCGGGCGTCAGCGCGAAGGGGGTGATGACCAGCACGTCCACCGGGTCGCCGTCGTCCGCCAGCGTCTTGGGGATGTACCCATAGTTGCAGGGGTAGTACATCGGCGTCGTCAGGAATCGGTCCACGAACAGAGCGCCGGACTCCTTGTCGACCTCGTACTTGATGGGGTCGGCATTCATCGGGATTTCGATGATGACGTTGAACTCGTCGGGCGCCTTGGCGCCGGGGGACACGTTGTGCAGGCTCATGGTTGCGTCTCGTTCTCGTGGACTTAAGGAAAACCCGCATTCTAGGTTTTCCCCGATGCACTGGTAAACGCGCAAGCCCGGGGCCAAAACCGGCCCTTAAGCTCCGCCGCGCAGGCCCGCAGCCCGCGTGGCCCACAGATGACACGCTAGATAGGAGACTTTCTTTATGTCGACGGAGATGGCGCTGTATTTCGCGCTGGGTTGTGGCCTCGCGGCCGTTCTATATGGGTTCATCCAGCGCAGCTGGATCCTGAGCCAGGACGCGGGCAATGCCCGCATGCAGGAAATCGCCGCGGCGATCCAGCAAGGCGCTGCCGCCTACCTGGGCCGGCAGTACCGCACCATTGCCATGGTGGGGGTCGTGCTGGCCATCGCCATCGCGGTGTCGGGGCTGGGCACGACGACGGCCATCGGCTTCGTCGTGGGCGCGGTGCTGTCGGGCATATGCGGCTTCATCGGCATGAACATCTCGGTGCGCGCCAATGTGCGCACCGCGCAGGCGGCCTCCAAGGGCATTGGCCCGGCGCTGGACGTGGCGTTCAAGGGCGGTGCCATCACCGGCATGCTGGTGGTGGGCCTGGGCCTGCTGGGCGTGTGCGGCTTCTACATGGCCATTGGCGGCGGGCATGACAGCACGGCGCTCAAGCCCATGCTGGGCCTGGCCTTCGGCTCGTCGCTGATCTCCATCTTTGCGCGCCTGGGCGGTGGCATCTTCACCAAGGGCGCCGACGTGGGCGCCGACCTGGTGGGCAAGGTGGAAGCCGGCATCCCCGAGGATGACCCGCGCAACCCGGCGGTGATCGCCGACAACGTGGGCGACAACGTCGGTGACTGCGCCGGCATGGCGGCCGACCTGTTCGAGACCTATGCCGTGACGCTGATCGCGGCGATGGCGCTGGGCGCGCTGATGGTGACGGGCAGCAGCGCGCTGGCCGGCGTCGTCTACCCGCTGGCACTGGGCGGCGTGTCCATCATCGCCTCCATCATTGGCTGCATGTTCGTCAAGGCCAGCCCTGGCATGAAGAACGTGATGCCGGCGCTGTACAAGGGCCTGATCGTGGCCGGCGTGCTGAGCCTGATCGCCTTCTTCTTCGTCACCAAGGCCATGTTCCCTGGCGACATCGAGCTGGTGGGTGGCGCCAAGACCAATGCGATGGCCCTGTTCGGCGCCTGCACGGTGGGCCTGGTGCTGACGGCCGCGATGGTGTGGATCACCGAGTACTACACCGGCACGCAGTACCACCCGGTGCAGCACGTGGCGCAGGCCTCCACCACCGGCCACGGCACCAACGTGATCGCGGGCCTCGGGGTGTCGATGAAGTCCACCGCCTTCCCGGTGCTCTTTGTCTGCGCTGCCATCTACTCGGCCTTCATGATGGCCGGCCTGTATGGCATCGCCGTCGCGGCGACCTCCATGCTGAGCATGGCCGGCATCATCGTGGCGCTGGATGCCTACGGCCCCATCACCGACAACGCCGGCGGCATTGCCGAGATGGCCGAACTGCCCGCCAGCGTGCGCGACGTGACGGACCCGCTGGACGCCGTGGGCAACACCACCAAGGCCGTCACCAAGGGCTATGCGATCGGCTCCGCGGGCCTGGCGGCCCTGGTGCTGTTCGCCGACTACACGCACGCGCTGGAAGCACGCGGCATGCATGTCGACTTCAGCCTGTCGGACCACAAGGTCATCCTGGGCCTGTTCATCGGCGGCCTGATCCCCTACCTGTTCGGTGCGATGGCGATGGAAGCCGTGGGCCGCGCCGCCGGTGCCGTCGTCGTGGAGGTGCGCAAGCAATTCGCCGACGGCGCCATCATGGCCGGCCAACGCAAGCCCGACTACAGCGCCGCGGTGGACATGCTGACGACCGCCGCGATCAAGGAAATGATCGTGCCCTCGCTGCTGCCGGTGGCCGCGCCCATCATCGTGGGCATGGTCCTGGGCCCAGCGGCGCTGGGTGGCCTGTTGATGGGCACCATCGTGACCGGCCTGTTCGTGGGCATCTCGATGTGCACGGGAGGCGGCGCCTGGGACAACGCCAAGAAGCTCATCGAAGAGGGCTTCACGGACGACAAGGGCGTGCTGCACAAGAAGGGCTCGGAAGCGCACAAGGCCGCCGTCACCGGCGACACCGTGGGCGACCCCTACAAGGACACCGCCGGCCCGGCCGTGAACCCGCTGATCAAGATCATCAACATCGTGGCCCTGCTCATCGTGCCGCTGCTGCCGATGACGGCGGGCAGCAAGGCGCCGGAGGCAGCCGCCCCCGCGGCCATGGCAGCCAGCGAGCCGGCACCCGCGATGACGATGGCGCCTGCGGCCAGCATGGTGGAGGCGCCCGCCTCGGCGGCATCACAGTAAAGCACTGGTAAACCCCGGTCGATCCGGGTGTAAGGGCCCGCAAATTCATCGTTTGCGGGCCTTTTTTCCGTCTGGCGCACGGCAGAATTGCAGTTCATGACAGGCATGGCGATCACGAGGCACGAGCTGACGCGGCGACGCGAGCAGTTGCAGGACTTGCAGCGTTATCTCGCCGTGCTGGAGGCCGACCACGACGGCGCCCGCGCCAAGCTGCTGGGCTTCCGGCTGCGCTACCTCGAAGCCCTCGGCCCGCTGATGCAGGAGCTCGACGGGCTCGAAACCCAGCTCCACACCGCCACGGCCCTGCTGTCCGACGCGCTCCAGCGCCAGGGCGTGGAGTTGCCCGTGCCGGCCGCCGCCCGCGCCAAGGCCTGGCCCGATGTCCCGGCCTTGCCCGAGGCCGTGCCATTGCCCCCCGAGCCCACAGGCCCCCTGACCGACCTGCCGCCGCCCAGCCTCAAGACGCTGTACCGGCGCGCGGCCATGCGCTTTCATCCCGACCTGGCGCCCTCGGGCCCGGAGCGCGAGGTCTGCGAGCAGCGCATGATGATCGTCAACGAGGCCTACGCCAACAGCGACCGCCACCGGCTGGAAACGCTGCTGCTGGCGGCCGGCGAGCTGCCCGAGAAGGTCATCGGCGGCCCGGCCGACGCCGTGCGCGCCTGGCTGGGCCTGTGCGAGCACCTGGTGCAGGGGCGCATCCGCGTCGTGCAGGCGCAGACCCTGATGCTGCAGAACCTGCAGATGCACCAGCTGCGCATCGCCATCGAGCGCGCCGAGACCACCGGCATGCGCCCGCTGGAGATCATGGCCGCGCGGCTGCGCGCCCAGATCGCCGAGCGCCGCCAGGAGCTCTACATCGGCGAACGCGTGGGCGGCGACGCGACGCTGGCGGCCGATTTTTTGCGCAAGCGGCATCAGCGCATTACCGGGCGATAAGCCGGCCGGCACGCTTCGTGTCACAAACGCCAGGGACGCTTCGTCTACGCCAGTAGACGAGCAACTACCCTAGCGCCATGACCGACGCCATCGACCGCACCCCAGCCGCCCGAGCCCGCCGTTACGACCAGGAACACGCCCGCCGTTTGCGCGCCCTCGCCTATCGCATGCTGGGCTCGCGCGCCGAAGCCGAGGACATCGTGCAGGAGGCCTGGCTGCGCTGGGCCGAGGTGGACGAGGCCGCCGTGCAGCACGAAGGCGCCTTCCTGTCCCGCCTGGTGACCAACCTGTGCCTGGACAAGCTGCGCTCGGCCGCCGCCCAGCGCGAACAGTACGTGGGCGTGTGGCTGCCCGAGCCGCTGCTGGAGGACGAGGCCCTCCTCGGCTGGACGCCCAGCCCCGAGACCCAGGCCGAGTTCGCGCAGGACGTGTCGGTGGCCTTCATGCTGGCGCTGGAGCGGCTGTCGCCGCTGGAGCGCGCGGCCTTCCTGCTGCACGACGTGTTCGACATGGACTACGACGAGATCGCCGGCCACCTGGACCGCAGCGAGGCCGCCTGCCGCCAGCTCATCAGCCGGGCGCGCAAGAACGTCAAGGCCGACTATGCGCGCCGCGAGGTGGCCAAGGAGGAGGCCGACCGGCTGATCGGCGCCTTCATGCAGGCAGTGCAGAGCCGCGACGTGTCAGCCCTGGCGCAACTGCTCAGCACCGACGCCGTGCTGATGGCCGACGGCGGCGGCCGCGTCGCCGCGGTGCGCCAGCCCCTGCATGGCGGCGACGTCATCGCGCGCACCTTCATCGGCTTTGCGCAACTGCCCACCAGCCAGGGCTGGCGCCTGGTGCCGGCCGTCGTCAACGGCCTGCCGGGCTGCCTCATCATCGACGACACGGCGGGTGGCCGGCTGGTGCAGACCATCGCGCTGGCGCCTGGCGAGGACGGCCAGGTGGGCGCGCTCTACATCCAGCGCAACCCAGAGAAGCTGGCGGCGATTTCGGAGCGCCTGCAGGCTTGATGTCACAACCGGCCGGGCTGATCCGTCTTGAGGGTATGAGCGGCGCACTGCTGCTCTTCATCAACCCTCTGAAGGATCGCACCATGAGCACGCAAGCCCGCTTCGACTATTTCCGCCTCTCCGCCGAGCTGTCCAAGAAGTACCTGGACTTCAGCATGGCCTTCCGCATGGACAAAACACTGGCCGTGCTGATCGACATCCGCGCCTCGCAGCTCAACGGCTGCGCCTTCTGCCTGGACATGCACGTCAAGCAGGCCAAGATGCATGGCGAGCGCGAACTGCGCCTGCACCATGTGGCCATCTGGCGCGAATCGCCCCTCTTCACGCCCAAGGAGCGCGCCGCGCTGGAATGGACGGAGGTGCTGACGCGCATCCCGGCCGAAGGCATCGCCGACGCCGCCTACGCGGCCGTCAGCGAGCATTTCTCGCCGGAGGATCTGTCCGAGCTGACCTGGCGCGTGGCCGCCATCAACGGCTGGAACCGCATGAACGTGGCTGTGCGCAACCTGCCCGGTTCGCAAGACAAGATGTTCGGGCTGGACAAGGCTGGGCTGAACTGAGTCAGCCCGTAGCGCTCAGCGGCCGGGCGCACGGCGCCGGGCCATGAAGCCCAGAGCCGCCAGGCCGCCGAGCAACAGCGCGTAGCTCGCCGGCTCGGGGACCGGGGCGGCGACGAGGTCGAACACTGCCCGGTAATGATGATCGCCATCGGGCACACCACCGAAACTGACGATAAGCACGGTGCCAAGGGGCGCCGCGTCGGGGCCGTCCGAGAATCGGTAATTGAAGCCGCCCATGCCCGCCGAGGGAATCAGTCCGGGGAAGTCTGAGGATGCGAGAGACACGCTGCGAAACAGCACCGGTGCGTCCTTGTCCTGCATGAACGAGATACTCCATTGCACCGACCGATAGCCAGGGTTCACGAACTGATCGACGATCAGTTGACTGTCCGTGAAGTCGAAATTCAACGTGCCCCCCAGGTCGGAGTAGCTGCATTCGATGCCGCTGCCGATCGTGACGGTTGGACAGGGGTTGAAGATGGTGGTGCCCACAAAGTACAGGGGACCAAAGTCGAGCGGGATCCCGGTCAGGCCAACTGCACTGGACGTGGCATGGACGAGGACCGCTGCGGCGGTGAAGGCTGCATTCCTGAGAACAGACATGACGATGGCTCCGGGAGGTGGCGATGCAAATCGCATCGGGCGCCATGGTGTCAAAACGTTATGCTCGAATCAATGCAAGGTTCTTGAAATCTACAAGAAAGATTCGTAAAGCTGCGCGGCACTGCTTGCCAGCCGGTCTTATCCGGCCTGAAGCGTCTGACGATCCTGCCTTATGCCGCCCGGCCTGCATGCCGGGCGTCGTTCGTTGCGCGTCAGACAGCGCGGGCACTGTTTTCGGTCGCTACTCACACCTCCAGCCACTCCTTACGGATATAGGCGTTCGCACGCAGCTCCGCAGGCGTGCCCTCGAAGACGATGCGGCCATGGCCCATCACGTAGCAGCGCTCGGAGATCTCCAGCGCGATGGCGAGTTTCTGCTCCACCAGCAGGACGGCGATGCCGCGGTCCTTCAGGGCCTTGAGGTACTCCGCCACCAACTCGACGATCTTGGGCGCCAGGCCTTCTGTGGGCTCATCGATCATGATGAGGTCGGGGTCGCCCATCAGCGTGCGGCACAGCGTGAGCATCTGCTGCTCGCCGCCGGACAGCACGCCGGCCTCGGTGTGCTGACGCTCCTTGAGCCGCGGGAACATGCGGTACATGTCCTCGAAGCTCCAGCGCGGATTCTTGTTCTTGGTCTTCTCGCCCAGCATCAGGTTCTGCTGCACCGTGAGCTTGGGGAAGATGTCGCGGTTCTCGGGCACGTAGCCCAGGCCCAGGTGGGCGATCTCGTAGGCCTTGCGGCCCACCAGTTCCTGCCCGCCCCAGAGCACCGAACCCTTGGCGTCGACCTGGCCCATGATGGTCTTGACCGTCGTGGAGCGGCCCGCGCCGTTGCGGCCCAAGAGGCTCACGATCTCGCCGGGTTTCACTTCCATGCTGACGCCGTGCAGCACGTGGCTCTTGCCGTAGAAGGCGTGGACGTTGTCCAGCGTGAGGATTCTTCCTTGCGTCATGCCGCCGCCGCCTGCTGTTCAGCCAACACAGAGCCGAGGTAAGCCTCCTGCACCTTCGGGTTGGCGCGCACCGCATCCGGCACGTCGAAGGCGATGACCTCGCCGTAGACGAGCACGGCGATCTTGTCGGCCAGGCCGAAGACGACGCCCATGTCGTGCTCCACGGTCAGCAGCGTCTTGCCGACGGTCACGTCGCGGATGAGCTGGATGAAGCGCTTGGTCTCGCTCTTGCTCATGCCGGCCGTGGGCTCGTCCAGCAGGATGACGCTGGAGCCGCCGGCGATGGTGATACCGATCTCCAGCGCCCGCGCCTCGGCGTAGGTGAGGTTCATGGCCAGCACGTCGCGTCGCTTGTCGAGCTTGATCATCTCCAGGATGTGCTCGGTGCGGTCGTTGGCGTCGTCCAGGTCGGCCAGGAACTTCCAGAACGCGTAGCGGTGGCCCAGGCTCCACAGCACGGCGCAGCGGATGTTCTCGAACACCGACAGCCGCGTGAACAGGTTGGAGACCTGGAAGCTGCGCGACAGGCCTTGCCGGTTGATCTCGAAGGGCTTGCTGCCGTCGATGCGCTTGCCGTGCAGGTGGATCTCGCCCGAGGTGGGTGCGAAACGGCCGCTGATCAGGTTGAACAGCGTGCTTTTTCCCGCGCCATTGGGCCCGATGATGGCGACGCGCTCGCCGGCCTGCACGGCCAGGTTGGCGCCGCGGATGATCTCGCTCTTGCCGAAGCTCTTGCGCACGTCGCGCAATTCAAGCGCGAAGCTCATAGTGCCTCCCTCCGCTTGATTTCTTTCTCGATGTCTTCCTGGATCTCGCCCCACTCGTGCACATAGTGGCGGCGCACCAGCTCAAAGAGGCCCGCGCCCACGACGATGAGGAAGCCGGCGCCGAACCAGGCGTCCACGCCCGCGCTGTTGAGCGTGGCGCCCATGAAGCGCAGCTCGGGCCCCAGGGCCTCGTTGAGCTGGCGGTGGTAGACCATCTCGATCATGGTGGCCGCACCCACCAGCGCCGCCAGCGCCGTGCCGGCCAGCGCGAGGTAGGACGTCCATAGCTTCTTCAGCTTGCCGAAGGCCGCCACGCGCAGGTTCATCAGGATGAGGCTGGCAAAGCCCCCCGGCGCGTACATGACCATGAACAGGAAGATCAGGCCCAGGTACAGCAGCCAGGCCTTGGTCAGCTCCGACAGCAGCACGCCGCAGATCACCATCAACACCGCGCCGATGATGGGGCCGAAGAAGAAGGTCGCGCCGCCCAGGAAGGTGAACAGCAGGTAGGCGCCCGAGCGCGCCGCATGCAGCACGTCGCTGCCGTTGACGATCTCGGCGTTGATGGCCCCCAGACCGCCCGCGACGCCCGCGAAGAAACCAGAGATCGTGAACGCCATGAAGCGCACCCAGTGCGTGTTGTAGCCCACGAACTCCACGCGCTCCGGGTTGTCGCGCACGGCGTTGAGCATGCGGCCCAGCGGCGTGCGCGTCAGCGCGAACATGGCCGCCGTGCAGATGAAGCAGTAAACGGCCACGAGGTAGTACACCTGGATCTGCGGCCCGAAGGTGATGCCCAGGAAAGGCTTGCCGATGACGCGGTTGCTGGACACGCCGCCCTCGCCGCCCGAGAACTCCGGCAGCATCAGCGTCAGCGCGAAGACGAGCTCACCAATGCCCAGCGTGATCATCGCGAAGGGCGTGCCGGCCTTCTTGGTGGACACATAGCCCAGCAGCGCCGCAGCGACGAGGCCCGCAAAGCCGCCCACCAGTGGGATGAGGCTGACCGGGATGCCCAGCGTGCCGGCGCCAGCCATGTTCAACGCGTGGATGGCCAGGAAGGCGCCCATGCCGCTGTAGACGGCGTGGCCGAAGCTCAGCATGCCCCCTTGGCCCAGCAGGATGTTGTAGGCCAGGCAGGCGATGACGCCTATGCCCATCTGCGTGAGCATGGTCTGCGCCAGGCCGCTGGTCCAGATACGCGGAGCGACGAACAGCATCAGCGCGAACAGGCTCCAGATGAACCAGCGCCCGACGTTGTGCGGCTTGAAGTGGAACTCGGTCTTCTTCATCAGTCTTCGCGGGTTCCGAGCAGGCCCTTGGGCCGGAAGATCAGGATCAGCACCATCAGCAGGTAGGGCAGGATGGGCGCGACCTCGGCCATGGTCAGGCGCAGCAGCGGGTAGCCCGGCGTGGCCGCGGTGACGGTGAAGCCCAGGCTCGTCAGCAGCGTGGCCAGCGAGCCGTTCACCGTCAACGGCAGCGTCTGCAGCAGGCCCACGACGATGGAGCCCACGAAGGCGCCCGCCAGTGAACCTATGCCGCCCACCACCACGACAACGAAGATGATGGCGCCGATGAAAGCCGCCATGTTGGGCTCGGTCACGAAGGTGATGCCGCCGATGACGCCGGCCAGGCCCGCCAGCGCGCAGCCGCTGCCGAACACCAGCATCAGCACGCGCGGCACGTTGTGGCCCAGCGCCTCGACCATCTCGGGGTGCGTCAGCGAGGCCTGGATGATCAGGCCCACGCGGGTGCGCGTCAGCAGCAGCCACAGCGCCAGCAGCATCAACAGCGCCACCAGCATCATGAAGGCCTTGGTGGCCGGGAAGGTGGAGCAGTTGGCCACCGCGCAGACCTCGGGCGAAGCCTTGCCCAGCACCAGCGACATGCCCTGTTGCGCACTGGAAACGATGGTGAGGGCCGAGCCCTCCAGCAGCGCCGGCGGCGTGAAGGTCACCGCCGTGCGACCCCAGATCAGTTGCACCAGCTCCAGCACCACGTAGGACAGGCCGAAGGTGATGAGCAGCTCCGGCACGTGGCCGAACTTGTGCACGCGCCGCAGCGCCAGCCGCTCAAAGCCCGCGCCCAGCAGCCCCACGGCAATCGGTGCGAACAGCAGCGCCGTCCAGAAACCCACGATGCCCACGACGGTGTAGGCGACGTAGGCGCCCACCATGTAGAAGCTCGCGTGCGCGAAGTTCAGCACGCCCATCATGCTGAAGATCAGCGTCAGGCCCGAGCTGAGCATGAACAGCAACAGCCCGGACGAGAGGCCGTTCAGCAGGTTGATGAAGACTTGATCCAAGAGCTTCCTCAGGCAAGAAAAACCCGGAGGGTTGGTCCGGGTTGCGTCGCGAGCGGGCCGAGGTTGCGTCGAGAAGCGCAGCCGTACACCCGTACGGCGAGCATCACAGGCGCAAGATCGGCTCGCGCAGTAGCAAGACGGATCAACCCGGCCGCTTCATTTGGCAGGAGGTGGGGGTCGACGAGACATACGACTCGAACTGCTTCACCGGTGCCAGCGTCATGCCCGTCTTCTCGGGGCTGTAGGGGTACTTGGCGTCGGCTTTCTGCCAGACCGAGATGAACAGCGCCTGCTGGAGCTGGTGGTCGGTCTTGCGCATGGTCACGTCGCCGTTGAAGCTCTTGACGGTGAGGCCTTCCATCGCGGCAGCGACCTTGACCGGGTCGGTGGACTTGGCGTTGGCCATGGACTGGCTCAGCATCGTCAGGATGTGCTGCACGCTGAGCGTGTACATGTCGTCGCCGAACTTCTTGTTGAACTCGTCGGCGTTCTTCTGCGCCTCGCCGCCCATGTTGTAGTGGCTGTAGGCCACCTGGAACACGCGGCCCGCGCCACCGGTGCCCAGCGCCGTGGGCGTGCCGGTCACGCCGGTGTAGTAGGTGAAGAACTTGCCGTTGTAGCCGGACTCGTTGGCGGCCTTGACGAGCAGCGCCAGGTCGGAGCCCCAGTTGCCGGTGATGACGGTGTCGGCGCCGCTGGCCTTGATCTTGGCGACGTAGGGCGCGAAGTCGCGCACCTGGGCCAGCGGGTGCAGGTCCTCGCCGACGATCTGGATGTCCGGGCGCTTGCGGCCCAGCATCTCCTTGGCGTACTTGGCGACCTGGTGGCCGTGGGCGTAGTTCTGGTTGAGCAGGTAGACCTTCTTGACGTCGGGCTGGTCCTTCATGAAGGTGGTCAGCGCTTCCATCTTCATGGAGGTGTCGGCGTCAAAGCGGAAGTGCCAATAGCTGCACTTGCTGTTGGTGAGGTCGGGGTCCACCGCCGAGTAGTTCAGGTAGACGACTTCCTTGCCGGGGTTGCGCTCGTTGTACTTGGTGACGGCGTCGCTCAGCGCCAGCGCCACGCTGGAGCCGTTGCCCTGCATGATGTAGCGGATGCCCTGGTCGGTCGCGGCCTTCAGCAGGTTCAGCGATTCGGCGGGGCTGAGCTTGTTGTCGAAGGTGACGATCTCGAACTTCACGCCGGCCGGGTTGCTCTTGTTGACCTTCTCGGCGAGGAACTGGAAGGTCTTGACCTGGTTCTGCCCCACCGGGCCCATCAGGCCGGACAGCGCGTCGATGTAGGCCAGCTTGACCGTCTCGCCCTTCTGGGCGTGCGCAGCGCCTGCAGCGAGCGCCAGCGCCGCCACTGCGGTCAGCGTGCGCAAAGGAAAGCGGGCCGAAGTCTTGTCGAACATGCTTGTCTCCTGTTGTGACTTGGAATGTGAACGAAAGTTAATCCAGCTCGGCACTGCGGCAGTCCCGGGCTAACCCGTGACTCTTCACGCCGTAGGCAACTTGTGATCGCGCAACTGGTCGCGCAGCTTGAGCTTCTGCACCTTGCCGGTGGCGGTGTGCGGAATCTCGGCCACGAAGACCACGTCGTCCGGGACTTGCCATTTGGCAATGCGCCCCTCGTAGAAGCCCAGGAGGTCCTCGCGCGAGACGTTGGCGTCGGGCTTCTTGACGACGACCAGCAGCGGCCGCTCGTCCCACTTGGGGTGGCGGGCCGCGATGACCGCGGCCTCGTGCACGGCCGGGTGGGCCATCGCGATGTTCTCCAGGTCGATGGAGGAGATCCACTCGCCGCCGGACTTGATGACGTCCTTGCTGCGGTCCGTGATCTGCATGAAGCCGTCGGCATCGATGCTGGCCACGTCGCCGGTCGGGAACCAGCCGGGCTCGCCGTCCACACTGACCAGCGGCGACTCGTCGTGCTTGAAGTACTGCGAGATGACCCACTGGCCGCGCACGACCAGGTTGCCCGAGGCCTCGCCGTCCCAGGGCAGCGAGCGGCCCTCGTCGTCGATGATGGCCATGTCCACGCCGTAGACGACGCGGCCCTGCTTTTGCAGCAGGCGCTGCTGCTGTTCGGGCGGCAGGTCCAGCTGGCGGGTCGTCAGCTTGGACAAGGTACCCAGCGGCGACATCTCCGTCATGCCCCAGGCGTGGATGACCTCGATGCCGTAGTCCTGCTGCAGCGTCTTCATCATGGCCGGCGGGCAGGCCGAGCCGCCGATGACGGTGCGCTTGAAGGTCGAGAACTTGAGGTTGTTGGCCTTGACGTAGTTCAAGAGGCCCAGCCACACGGTGGGCACGCCGGCGCTGAAGCTGACCTTCTCGCCCTCGAAGAGGTCAAAGAGGCTCTTGCCGTCCAGGTGCGGCCCGGGCAGCACGAACTTGCAACCCACGATGGCGGCGCTGTAGGGCAGGCCCCAGGCGTTGACGTGGAACATCGGCACGACGGGCAGGATGACGTCACGGCTGGAGCAGTCCATCGCGTCCGGCAGCGCGGCGGCATAGGCGTGCAGCACCGTCGAGCGGTGGCTGTAGATGGCGCCCTTGGGGTTGCCGGTGGTGCCCGACGTGTAACAGATACTCGAAGCGGTGTTCTCGTCGAACTCGGGCCAGGCGTAGTTGCCGTCCTCGGCGTCCAGCAGGTCGTCGAAGCAAAGCAGGTTGGGGATGGCAGTGCTGGCGGGCATGTGGGCCCGCGACGTCATCAGCACGTAGTGCTGCACGGTCTTCAGCAGCGGCACGATCTTCTCCACCAGCGGCAGGAAGGTCGCGTCGAAGCAGAGCACGCGGTCTTCGGCATCGTTGGCGATCCAGACGATCTGCTCGGGGAAGAGGCGCGGATTGATCGTGTGGCAGATGAGGCCTGAGCCCGAGCTGCCGTAGTAGATCTCCAGGTGACGGTGGCCGTTCCAGGCCAGCGTGCCGACACGGTCGCCGCTGACGCAGCCCAGTCGTGCGAAAGCCTGCGCGGCCTGGCGCGAACGACGCGCCACCTCGCGCCAATTGCTGCGGTGCAGGTCGCCCTCGACCCGCTTGCTGACGATCTCGGTGTCGCCCGAATGCCGCTCGGCGTGCTTCAGCAACGACGAGATCAGCAGTGGCCCCGACATCATCCGGCCCATCATTGCCATGGTTGTCTCCTGGCGGTCTTATCGACCCAGTCTAGCCCCCGGTTCCGGGGCGGCGCCGTCACAACCGCGACCTTCGCCCCCCGGGGAAACACGCACCCTGGCGAGGTGAAAGGCCCTCTCACTAAACTGGTGCGACGCTGAACGACTCACGCGGCCGCTGAAAGGTCCGGGCCGCTCGTCCGACAAAACGGTTCTTCCCAGCAGCCTCCAGTCCATCATGAGCCACGATCCCAGCAAGCCCTACCCCGTCCAGAAGACCGACGCCGAATGGCGCGAGCAGCTGGACACCACGCAATACCAGGTCGCCCGCCAGGCGGGCACGGAGCGCGCCTTCACCGGCAAGTACTGGGACCACTTCAAGGCCGGCCACTACAACTGCATCGGCTGCGGCACGCCGCTGTTCGAGTCCGACACCAAGTTCGACGCCGGCTGCGGCTGGCCCAGCTACTGGGCGCCGGTCAACAGCGAGGTCATCGAGCGCATCGTGGACCGCAGCCACGGCATGGTGCGCATCGAGGTGCGCTGTAACAAGTGCGGCTCGCACCTGGGGCATGTGTTTCCCGACGGGCCGGACCCCACGGGCGAGCGTTACTGCATCAACTCGGCGTCCATTGATTTCGTCGGAGACAATTCGACGAAATGAAATCCCAGCGCTTGTTGCGCCCGACGCCCCAAAAGGCGCGTCAGCGCCTCAGGCGCCGCTGACATGAAAATCCTGTTCGACTTCCTGCCGCTGATCCTGTTCTTCGGCACCTACCAGTACGCCAAGAACCACGCGGCCTGGGCGGCGGCATTCACGACGGAGCATTTCGGCTTCATGGTGTCGGGCGGCGTCGTCGGCACCGAAGAAGGCCCCGTGATGCTGGCCACCGTGGTGGTCATGGTGGCCACGCTGGCCCAGGTGGCCATCCTGAAGCTGCTGCGCAAGAAGGTGGACCTGATGCTGTGGATCAGCCTGGTGCTGGTCGTGACGCTGGGCGCGCTGACGGTCTGGTTCCACAACAAGACCTTCATCATGTGGAAGCCCACCGGCGTCTACTGGGCCATGGCGCTGACCTTCTGGGCCTCGGCGGCCTTCTTCCGTAAAAACCTCATCCAGACCATGCTGGGCAGCGAACTGGAATTGCCCGCCTCGGTGTGGACCACGCTCAACCGCGCCTGGATCGTCTTCTTCGGCCTCATGGGCGTGCTCAACCTGGTGGTGGCCTACAACTTCTCGGAGTCCGCCTGGGTCAGCTTCAAGGCCTATGGCTCCACGGGCCTGATCCTGCTGTTCACGCTGGCGCAAGGCGTGTGGATGAGCAAGCACCTGCCCGAAGTCGACGAGAGCGGCAACAAGCCATGATTGCCACCGAGATCGAGGCGCGCCTGCGCGCCGAGCTGGCGCCCACCGAGCTGCACATCCGCGACGACAGCGCCCAGCACGCCGGCCATGCCGGGGCTCGTGAGGGCGGCCACTTTCATGTGGCTGTCGTGTCGGAACGCTTTACGGGTCTGCAACGCGTCGCCCGCCACCGCCTCGTTTATCATTGTCTGTCCGACCTGATGCAGCGCGGTATTCATGCGCTGGCCATCGACGCCCGGGCCCCGGGCGAAACCTAGGTCGAGCGTGATGAACCGCGCGCCCCGTTTCGGGCGCGATTTTTTTAGCCTGATTCACCCACTCCACCCATGAAGAAGTTTGCGCTTGCCGCCGTCATCGCGGCTCTCGTTCCGGCAGCTGCTATTGCGCAGAACATCGCCACCGTCAACGGCAAGCCGGTGCCCAAGGCCCGCGTCGAGACGCTGATCCAGCAGGTCACCAAGAGCGGTCAGCAGCAGCGCTCGCCCGAGCTGGAAGCCCAGGTCAAGGACGAAGTAGTGCGCCGCGAGATCTTCATGCAGGAAGCCGAAAAGCGCGGCATCCCGCAAGGCGCCGACTACAAGGCCCAGATGGAACTGGCCCGCCAGATGCTGCTGATCCGCGGCCTGATGGAAGACTTCCGCGCCAAGAACCCGATCGGCGACGCCCAGGCCCAGGCCGAGTACGACCAGCTCAAGGCGTCCAACGCCGGCAGCGAATACCGCGCTCGCCACATCCTGGTCGAGAAGGAAGAAGACGCCAAGGCCCTGATCGCCCAGATCAAGGGTGGCGCCAGCTTCGAGGAACTGGCCAAGAAGAACTCCAAGGACACCGGCTCCGCGGCCAACGGTGGCGACCTGGACTTCGCCAACCCGAACAACTTCGTCCCCGAGTTCAGCAAGGCCATGGTCGCGCTGCAAAAGGGCGAGATGACGCAAGAGCCGGTGAAGAGCCAGTTCGGCTACCACATCATCAAGCTGGAAGACACCCGCCCGGTGACCTTCCCGGCCTTCGACGACGTCAAGGCCCAGATCAAGCAGCGCATGGAACAGCAGAAGATGGCCGAGTTCCAGGACAGCCTGATCAAGAAGGCCAAGATGGACTACACGTTCAGCAAGTAATCCGGCTCCGGCCTGGTAGCAAAGCCCGCCTCCGGCGGGCTTTGTCGTTTCCGGCCCGGCCTCAGGAAACGCTGAACAAGTCCCTCGCGCGCAGCGTCTCCTTAGAACTGGTAGCGCAGTCCAAGCGCCAGCTTTTCCTGCCGGAAGTCGCCCAGCGCGCGGCTGCGGCCCATGTATTCGAACTCGAGCGGCACCGACAGCTGCCGGGTCAACCGGTACTCCGCGCCAAAGCCCCACATCGGCCGCACGAAGGTCTGCTGCGCCGCCAGCCCCAAGCTGTTCGTGAAGCGAACCCGGTTGAAGGCCAGGCCCAGCTTGCCGAACACAGTGAACGACTCACCCAGCGACAGGCTGTAGCGCGCGGCACCCGTGACCGCGCTGACCGACTGGCGGGCGCGAAAGCCGGTGCCCGGGTCCGAGAAGTGGTAGCTGCCGAAGGCGCCGTAGCCAGCCTCCACGGCCCACTCGTCGCTCAGCTTCAAGCCGCCGTACAGCTTGAACGCCAGCGGGCTGTTGTCGTTGTCCAGCGGCGTCTTGCCCGCGGCGGTGATGGTGGCCTCGCCCGGCGTGGTGCGGGACAGGCCCGCATAGGGTTCGGCGGCCAGGGTGGGCAGGGCGATGGCGGCGAGGCAGGCGATGGGCAAAAGGCGGAGCGTGTTCAAACCGGGATCTTCCAAGGGCTGTCGACATTGACGTGCCCATTCTTGGAAGGCCCAGCTTAAGAATTGCCCAAGATCGCCCCCGCCGGCAGCCGCAGCTCGAAGCGGGCGCCCCGGCCGTCCAGGCCCTCGCCGAGATGGACGCTGCCACCCAGGCGCCGCGCGGCCTGGCGCACGATGGCCAGCCCCAGGCCCGTGCCCGGCAGGTCGTGCCCGGCGCCGCGCCAGAAGCGCTCGAACGCCTGCTCACGGTCGGCGGCGGCGACGCCCGGGCCGTCGTCGGTCACCGCGAGCCGCAGCCCCTGCCGCGCATCGGCCAGCAGGCTCACCTCGACACGGCTGCCGACCGGCACGTAGCGCAGTGCGTTGTCCAGCAGGTTCTGCAGCACGGACTCAAAGGCCAGGCGGTCCACGCAGGCCCGTAGATGGTCCGGCGCGTCCAGCGACAGGGCGATGCCCCGCTCACGCGCCAAACCCGCCTGCGCGGCCAACAGGCGGGCCGCCAGCGCAGCCACGTCCAGCGTCTCGGGCGCTCGGGCCTCCCCGCCGTCCAGCGTGGCCAGGTCCAGCAGTTGCTGCGACAAATGAGCGCTGCGCGCCACGGCCTCGCGCAGCGCCGTGGAGGCCGTGGCGCGTGCCTGCGCGTCCTCGGCGTTCACAAGCACATGCGCCTGCGCGGCCACGACGGCCAGCGGCGTGCGCAACTCGTGCGCCGCGTCGTGCACAAAGGCCTGCTCGCGGGCCTGCCGGTCGCGCAGCCGCGCCAGCAGCGCATCGAACGCACGGCCCAGCGGGCGCAGCTCGCTGTAGCGCAGGTCCACGCCCAGCGGTTCAAGGCGCTGCGTGGCGTCCAGCCCATCGATCCGGCGCGCAAAGCGGCGTAGCGGCGCCAGGCCGGTATGGACCGCCAGCCACAGCGGCAGCAGCATCAGCGGGAAGCCCCACAGCAGCACCTTGGCCAGCTCCCAACTGGAAAAGCCCAGCAGGTCCGTGCTGCTGATCGCGGGCTCGGCAATACGCACCGACCAGCGCAGCCCGTCCGTGCGGTAGGTCCAGTGGCGGCGGCCCAGCAACCGCTGTTCGCCAACGCCCAGGCGTGCGATGGGCGCCGCCTCGGCCGAGGCATACAGGCGCTGGCCCGACGCGTCGTAGAGCTGGAACAGCAACTCGCCCGGCAGCATTGCCACCCGGCGACGGCCTTCATTGCTGTGGCGCGCCATGCCGGCCACCATGTTCGCGGCTTGTGCGGCGTCGTCCACGTCGCCCAGGCCAGCGGCAATCTGCCGGCCGAGGTCGCGCACACCGGGGGCGTCGGCCATCTGCTGCTGGAGGTCGAGTTGATCCTGCACCAGTACCAGCAGAGCAAACAGCGCAAAGGCGAGCAGCAACCCGCCGACAAGGCGGCGCGTCAGCGTCGGGCGCAGCCAGCCGATCAGGCGCATTCCAGCCAGTAACCCACGCCGCGCAGCGTGCCGATGCGGTCCGCGCCTATCTTGCGGCGCAGGTTGGACAGGTGCACCTCCAGCAGGCCAAAGTCCAGCGGCTCGCCAAGCGGCTCCAGCCGCTGCGCCAGCGCGTGCTTGGCCACCACGCCACCGCGCTCGCGGGCCAATTCCAGCAGCAGTTGGTACTCCCGCGGCGACAAGGCTACGGCCTCGCCGGCCAGGCTCACGCGGTGCTGGCGTGGCTCTATGGTCAGCGCGCCCAACTGCCAGCAGTCCTGCGCCTGCCGGGCACTGCGACGCAGCACGGAGCGCAGCCGCGCGATCAGCTCGGGGATCTCGAAGGGTTTGACGACATAGTCGTCGGCGCCCCCGTCGAAGCCCGCCAGCCGGTCGCTCAGGGCCGCGCGGGCGGTGATGACGATGATGGGCGCCGCGCTGCCCTGGCGGCGCCAGCGCGCCAGCAAGGCCTGGCCGTTGCCATCGGGCAGGCTCAGGTCCAGCAGCACGGCGTCATGCGCGCCGGCATCGAGCTGCACCGGCGCGTCGCCCGCACGGCGCAGCCATTCGCTGCTGTGGCCTTCCACGTTCAGCGCGGCTTGCAGCGCATGGCCCAGGTCGAGGTCGTCCTCGATCAGCAGAATGTGCACGAGAACTCAGGCGGCCAGGTGTCCGGCTTCGATCTTGAGCTGGCGCTCGCAGCGCGTGGCGATCTCGCGGTCGTGGGTGACAAGCACCAGCGTCGTGCCGGCCTCGCGGTTGAGTTCGAACATCAGCTCCATCACGGCGGCGCCGGTGGCGAAGTCCAGGCTGCCGGTGGGCTCGTCGGCCAGCAGCAGGGCCGGGCGCAGCACGAAGGCGCGGGCCAGCGCCACGCGCTGCTGCTCGCCGCCCGACAGCACGCGCGGGTAGTGCCCGAGGCGCTCGCCCAGGCCCACGCGGGCCAGCATGGCGGCGGCCTGCTCGCGGGCGTCGCGGTCGCCGCGCAGCTCCAGCGGCAGCATCACGTTCTCCAGCGCCGTCAGGTTGGGCAGCAATTGGAAGCTCTGGAACACGAAGCCCAGCTCGCGGGCGCGCACGGCGGCACGCTGGTCCTCGTCCAGCGTGAAGAGGTCCTCGCCGCGCAGCTTGACGGTGCCGCTGCTGGGCGTGTCCAGGCCCGCGAGGATGCCCAGCAGCGTGCTCTTGCCCGACCCCGAGGCGCCGACGATGGCGACCGACTCCTGCGCGGTCAGCGCGAAGCTGATGTCATGGAGAATCGTCAGCTCCCCGGTCGCGTCGCGGACGCGCTTGGTGATCTGATCAACTTGTACGAGGACTTCGGGCATGTCGGGACTGCAGCGTCGGGCGATGTTGGCGCACTGTAGCTTGGGGCTGCTGGCCGGCTGGACGTCAGGGTCAGCCTGGGCCGCGGACGCACCGGTGGTGCTGGTCGTCGGCGACAGCCTGTCGGCCGAATACGGCCTCAAACCCGGCGACGGCTGGGTGGCGCTGCTGCAAAAGCGCCTGGCCGGGCAGAAGAAGCCCTACCGTGTCGTCAACGCCAGCATCAGCGGCGACACGACGGCCGGCGGGCGCAGCCGGCTGCCCACGGCCCTGCGCACGCACAAGCCGGCCGTCGTCATCATCGAGCTGGGTGGCAACGACGCGCTGCGCGGCCTGCCGCTGTCCAGCACGCGCGACAACCTGCAGACCATGGTGAAGCTGTCCCAGGAGGCGGGCGCCAAGGTGCTGGTGGTGGGCATGCAGGTGCCGCCCAACTACGGCGCGGCCTACGGCAAGGAGTTCGAGGCCCTGTTCGAGCAGGTCGCCAAGCCGGCCAAGGCGGCCGTCGTGCCCTTTTTGCTCAAGGGCGTGGCGGACCGGGCCGACCAGGAGGCCTGGTTCCAGGCCGATCGCATCCACCCGCTGGCCAAGGCGCACCCGCTGATGCTGGACAACGTCTGGCCGGCGCTGAAGCCGCTCTTGTGATCAGCTAAAGCAAAGGGGGCCGAAGCCCCCTTTGTTCACCGCTCGTTCTGCTTCTGCTTGTCGTCGCGCTTCTCGCGCGGGCCGTCCTCGCGGCCACGCTTGGGACCTTCGTCGCGCGGCTGCGGCCGGACTTGCGGCTGCGGCTGGGCCTGCGGTTGCGGCTGCTGCTGGGGCTGCTGCGCACGCTGCGGTTCGGGCTGGCGTTCGCGGCGTTGCTGCTCCTCGCGGCGCTGGAACTCTTCGCGGCGCTGTTGCTGCTCGCGCGCCTGCGCTTCGCGTTGCTGCATCTCGCGCTGCTGCATGTCGCGCTGTTGCGCTTCACGCTGTTCACGCTGCTGCATCTCGCGTTGCTGTGCTTCGCGTTGCTGCTGCGCTTCGCGCGCCTGAGCTTCCCGCTGCTGCTGCTGCTGCTGCTGCTGCTGCATCTCGCGCTGCTGAGCCTCACGCTGATGGACATCCCGCTGCTGCGATTCACGTTGCTGCTGCTGGGCGCGCCAGGGCATGTTGTCACCGCCGCGCTGCTGCGGCTGCTCAACGGCCGGGCGCGGCTGCTGCTGCACGGGCAACTGCACCTGCGGCTGCTGGACGACGGCCGGCTGGGCGGGTTGCGGCGTGGGCATGCCGGGCTGCGTCTCGGGGCCGCGGTGCGGCTCACGGCGCACGGGGAGCTGGCCCTCGTTGCGGCCCTCATTGCGACCTTCACTGCGCCAGCCCATGTTGCCATCTGGCGTGCGCGAGCGGCGGGGCTGTTCGGCCTCGGGCGGGCGGGTTGGTGCCGTGGGCAACTGGGCGGCCAGGTCGCCGCGGCCAGGGGCGCCGGGCAGCGGCCGGCCCCAGCCGGGCTCGGGCTTGCGGTCGGGGCCGCGCACGGGCATGGGCTGGATGGCCGCGCCTGGCGCCGGCAGTGTGCTGACAGCCGTGGGCACGTCGCGGTAGCGGTGCGGGCGCTGCACGGTGACGGGGTCGCGCAGGTCGCGCGGGTCGTTGATGCGGTTCACGTAGCGCGGGCTGTGGTGGTAGGTCGGCACGTACACCTCGCGCGGCGCCAGCGGGTACCAGCCAAAGCGCGGCGGCGGCGGACGGTTGCCTATGGTGATGCCCACGCTGACGCTGGGGCCGCCCACCCAGCCCACCAGGGCTGGTGCATAGGCCGGACGGTGCACATAGGGGCCAGGGGCCCAGCACCAGCGGCCGCGATAGCTGACCCAGCGGCCATAGTGGAAGGGGGCGAAGCCCCAGGGCGCGTCGTCCACCCAGGTCCAGCCCCAGTGGCGCGACCAGGCCCAGCGGCCATAGCGGTACGGTGCCCAGTCGGAGACGACCAGCGTGGTGGGGATCCACACGGTGCCGTACTCGGGCGCGGACTCCCAGCGGCCATAGCGATCCAGGTCCTCGGCGCCGGTCATCTCGGGCGACACGTAGCGCGCGACGGGGCGCTCGCCCTCCTCGCGGCTTTCGGCCAGCACCCAGTCGCCGAAACCGTCGCTGAACAGCGGGCCACGCTCGGCGCGCGGGCCATCGGGCCACCAGAACTCGACCTGCTCGCCCGTGCCCACCCACGTGGGCGAGGCACCGGGGCGGGCCCAGTCGAAGCGCAGGCGGCCCTGCCAGACATAGGTCTTGCTGCCACGGTCGAGTTGCTCCACGCGGTACAGACCCTCGCGCTCGGCCTGGGCCGTGCCCTCGCGCGTGCGCAGGCGGGTTTCCATCGCGTTTTCGACGCTGCGCAGCCGCACGGCGACGTCGCCACGGTCGATCTGCAGCAGGGTCTGGCCTTCGTCGAGCTGGCTGAACTCCATGTCGCTGCGCTCATCCACCCAGATGGTGGTGGAGCCCACGCGCAGGCTCAGGCGCGCACGGTCGTCGGTGCGCACGCGGTCGCCCTCGCCCACCGTCTGGTTACGCGACAAGCGCGTCCATTCACGGGTTTCGTGGTCGAACAGCCAGGCGTCGCCAACGACGTCGACGACGCGGGCCGCGCGCGTGGGCGGGTCGCGGTCGGTGTCCTGGGCCTGGGTTTGGGCAACAGGCGCAATGGCGATCAGCAGTGTCAGCGCCAGCGTGCGCCAGCGGCTGCGGGTCAAGGCGACTGTGGAATCGGCAGGCGTGGCCATGGGAATGAGACTCCTTTGCCGGACCCTAACGCACGAGGCCCCGGATCGGTGCACCGCGCTTACAAAGCTTGCAAACATCAATCGTCCGCCTAGTCGTCCGCATTGGGGTCCAGTTCCGGGAACAGCACCGACGTGAAACCGAACTGCCGGAAGTCCGTGACCCGCATCGGGTACAGGATGCCGTCCAGGTGGTCGCACTCATGCTGAACCACGCGGGCGTGGAAGCCGTCGGCGATGCGGTCGATGGGCTGGCCATCGGCATCGAAGCCCGTATAGCGAATGCGCTCGTCGCGCTCCACCACGCCGCGCATGCCGGGCACCGAGAGGCAGCCCTCCCAGCCCTCCGTGCGGCCGCCGTCCAGCACCTCGATGACTGGGTTGATCAGCACGGTGGGTGGCACGGGCGGCGCGTCGGGGTAGCGCACATTGCTCTGGTAGCCAAAGATCACCAGGCGCAGATCCACGCCGATCTGCGGCGCGGCCAGGCCCGCGCCGTTGGCGGCGGCCATGGTCTCGAACATGTCGGCGATCAAGGCCTTCAACTCGGGCGTGCCATAGGCGGTGACGGGCTGGGCGACGCGCAGCAAGCGTGGGTCGCCCATCTTCAAAATCTCGTGAACGGCCAAGCGGGCCTCCTTGGGCTATCGTGCCGGTGATTCTAGAAACGCCCCCCATGCTGCCTGAATTCCTCGAAGACCTTGGCCACGGCATCTACGCCATCGACACCGGCTTCCAGCGCCCGCGCTTCGACGCGGCCTACCTGGTGGTGGAGGACGGCCGCGCCGCCTTCATCGACACCGGCACCAACCATGCGGTGCCGCGGCTGCTGGCGTCCCTCACCGCCCTGGGCCTGACGCCGGACTCGGTCGACTGGGTCATCCCCACCCACGTGCACCTGGACCATGCCGGCGGCGTGGGCCTGTTGATGGACAAGCTGCCCCAAGCCCGGGCCCTGGTGCACCCACGCGGCCTGCGCCATATGGTGGACCCCAAGGCGCTGTGGCTGGGGGCCCTGGCCGTCTACGGCGAGGAGGAGATGCAGCGCAGCTACGGCAAGCTGGTGCCCGTGCCGGCCGAGCGCGCCGAGGCCAGCCATGACGAGCAGGTGCTGATGCTCAACGGCCGGCCGCTGCGCCTCATCGACACCCCCGGCCACGCCCGCCACCACCACGCCATCTGGGACGAGCGCAGCCGCAGCTGGTTCACCGGCGACACCTTTGGCCTGTCCTATCGCGCCTTCGACGTGGACGGCCGCGCCTGGATCCTGCCCACCAGCACGCCGGTGCAGTTCGAGCCCGATGCGCTCAAGACCACCGTCGCCCGCCTGCTGGCCGCCGAGCCGCTGGCCATGCAGGTGACCCACTACGGTCGCATCGGCGGCTCCGCGGCCGAGGTGCAGCGCCTGGCCGCGGAGATGCTGGAGCAGGTGGACGAGATGGTGGCGCTGGCGCTGCTGCTCAAGGACGTGCCCGACAGGCACGAGAAGCTCAAGGGCGGGCTGCTGGCCGCCTACATGGCCCGCGTGCAAGGCCACGGCTACCGCGGCGACATGGCTGCGGCGGCGGACTGGCTGGCGCTGGACGCCGAGCTGAACGCGCAGGGGCTGGCGGTCTGGCTGGACAAGCCGGCCAAGGCTTGAATCCGCCCCTCGACATGTCTCAAGCGCTGGAGCCCTGGCGTCTGGTTGGCAAAACCATCACCCGCATCGGCCTGCGCGTGTTCCCGCCCTACGGGGAAGCAAAACGAAGCCACGCCGATATTTCGCTCTGGCTCGACGTTGAGGGCGAAGGCCCCGACAGTGTCCTCATTGCCATTTCTGGCCAAGACAATTGGTCGCCGCTCGTAGAGCGAGTCCGCATTGCGCGATCGCTTCCTTGGGAATCGCTGACATCGCAATTGGAGGCTTGGATGACCATGAGTTGCGAGGCAACGTTTGAACATGAGTTCTACGATGCGACATGTTCGGAGGCGTTTTCCGGCTTCGTCGGAAAGCGAATAGATCGTGTCCAAGCCATATGCCTGGCTAGCGCAACGGACGAACCCCTGGGTTTGCGGCTGCAGGTCGCCGACGACTGGCTGCAAATTTATCCAAACGTTGATGGCAGCATGGTTGAGTCTGGCTTCTTCAAGTTTGGCCGCGGCCTCGTCGAGTTTGAGCCCCTGGGAGAAGTCGTGTTTGTCTGAGCCAGGCGCGAGGACGGGGCGCCCCGCCCCGCCACGGTGCGCAATGCCGCACCGCCGCAGTGCCGCGCCGATGCGACGCGCGGCAGCCCTCCTGGGAAAAGACGGTTTTGTAACGCAGGCACGCGTCTTGCGATGAGGTGACGGAAGGCCGCGCCGCAGCGGCCCTTCCCTCGCCAAAGACGGCGAACCTCAGCGCTCAAGCGCAACCCGCTGGCCCCGCCCGAGCAGACAGCTGTTCGCGGGGCCTTCTCTTTTCTGCCTCCGATCTGGCTGCACCCGCAGCCCGGTCGCTGGCGCCTGCCCGCAGTACAGACCATGCACATCGTCCTCATCGGCCACGGAATGGTGGGCCAGAAGTTCTTGGAGACCCTCGGGTCACTGACAGAAGGCCCTGCGGCGGCCGACGTGCAGGTGACCGTGCTGTGCGAAGAGCCGCGCGCGGCGTACGACCGCGTGCACCTGTCGGAGTTCTTCTCCGGCAAGTCGGCCGAGGACTTGTCGCTGGTGGCGCCGGGCTTCTTCGAGACCACCGGCTTCAAGCTGCGCCTGGCCACGCCCGCCCTGGCGATTGAGCGCCGCAACAACACCGTGACGACGATGGATGGCGAGGTCATCCACTATGACAAGCTGGTGCTGGCCACGGGCTCCACGCCTTTCGTGCCGCCGGTGCCGGGGCGCGGACGCTCGCACTGCCACGTCTACCGCACCATCGAGGACCTGGAGGCCATGCAGGCCAGCGGCGCAGTGTCCAAGACCGGTGTGGTCATCGGCGGCGGCCTGCTGGGGCTGGAATGCGCCAAGGCGCTGCGCGACATGGGGCTGCAGACGCATGTGGTGGAGTTCGCGCCGCGGCTGATGGCCGTGCAAGTGGACGAGACGGGCGGCCGCGTGCTGCGCGAAAAGATCGAAGCTCTGGGCGTGCAGGTGCACACCGGCCGCAACACGCTGGAGATCACCGACGGCGCCATGGCCCGCCATCGTCTGGTCTTCGCCGACGGCACCTGGCTGGAGACCGACATGCTGGTGTTCTCGGCCGGCATCCGCCCGCGGGATGAGCTGGCCCGCCAATGCGTGCTGGCCATAGGCCCGCGCGGCGGCGTGGTCATCGACGACCACTGCCGCACCAGCGACCGCAACGTCTACGCCATCGGCGAATGCGCGTCGTGGAACGAACAGACCTTTGGCCTCGTGGCCCCCGGCTACGAGATGGCACGCGTGGCGGCCCGGCACATCGCTGGCGACGCGCAAGCGGCCTTCCCAGGCGCCGACCTCAGCACCAAGCTCAAGCTGATGGGCGTGGACGTGGCCAGCATCGGCGACGCCCACGGCAAGACGCCGCATTGCCGCAGCTACCAGTACACGGACGAGCGCAAGGGCGTCTACAAAAAGATCGTCGTCAGCGAGGACGGCAAGTCCCTGCTGGGCGCCGTGCTGGTGGGCGACGCGGAAGAGTACGGGACGCTCTTGCAGATGGCGCTCAACGGCATCAAGCTGCCAGCCGAGCCCGAGTTCCTCATCCTCCCCAGCAGCGACGGCAAGGCCAGGCCCGGCCTGGGCGCCGACGCGCTGCCCGACACGGCCATGCTGTGCTCCTGCAACAGCGTCAGCAAGGGCCAGATCTGCGCGGCTGTCGGCGATGGCGCCACCAGCATCGGCGCAATCAAGGCCTGCACCAAGGCCGGCGCCACCTGCGGCGGCTGCGTGCCGCTGGTAACCCAGGTCATGAAGCTGGAGATGAGCAAGCGCGGGATGGCCGTCAACAACCACCTGTGCGAGCACTTCCCGCATTCGCGCCAGGAGCTGTACCACCTGGTGCGCGTGGGCGGCATCAAGACCTTCTCCGAGCTGCTGGGCAAGCACGGCAAGGGCCTGGGCTGCGACATCTGCAAGCCCGCCGCCGCCAGCATCTTTGCGTCGTGCTGGAACGCCTTCGTGCTGGAGCCGGAGCTGGCCAGCCTGCAGGACAGCAACGACTACTACCTGGGCAACATCCAGAAGGATGGCAGCTACTCGGTGGTGCCGCGCATGCCCGGCGGCGAGGTCACGCCCGATGGGCTGATCGCCGTAGGCCAGGTGGCCAAGAAGTACGGCCTGTACACCAAGATCACCGGCGGTGCGCGCGTGGACATGTTCGGCGCCCGCGTCGAGCAGTTGCCCTTCATCTGGGAGGAGCTGATCGCCGCCGGCTTCGAGAGCGGCCATGCCTACGGCAAGTCGCTGCGCACCGTGAAGAGCTGCGTGGGCAGCACCTGGTGCCGCTATGGCGTGGACGACTCGGTGGGCCTGGCCGTCGAGATCGAAAACCGCTACAAGGGCCTGCGCGCGCCGCACAAGATCAAGTTCGGCGTCTCGGGCTGCACGCGGGAATGCGCCGAGGCCCAGGGCAAGGACGTGGGCATCATCGCCACCGACAAGGGCTGGAACCTGTACGTGGCCGGCAACGGCGGCATGAAGCCACGCCACGCCGAGCTGATCGCCAGCGACCTGACCAAGCCTCAGCTGCTGCAGCTCATCGACCGCTTCCTGATGTTCTACGTGCGCACGGCCGACCGGCTGCAGCGCACCAGCACCTGGCGCGAAAACCTCGAAGGCGGGCTGGACTACCTGAAGGACGTGCTGATCAACGACAGCCTGGGCCTCGCGGCCGAGCTGGAGGCGCAGATGCAAGCCGTCGTCGACAGCTACCAATGCGAATGGAAGACGGCCGTCACGACGCCCGAGGTGCGCCAGCGCTTCCGGTCCTTCGTCAACAGCGACCGGCCCGACGAGCAGATCGTCTTCGTGCAGGAGCGTGGGCAGATCCGGCCCGCACGTGCCGAAGAGCGAGACGAAGCAACAGCTTGAATGGAGCAGTACCCATGACCTTCACCCCTATCTGCAGCGTCGACGACATCCTGCCCAACACCGGCGTGGCCGCCCGCGTGGGCGATCGGCACGTGGCCGTGTTCCGCGTCGGCACCGAGGCCTTCCACGCCATCGACAACATCGACCCCCGCTCCGGCGCCAGCGTGCTGGCCCGTGGCCTGGTGGGCAACCTGGGCGAACGCATCGTCGTCGCGTCGCCCCTCTACAAGAACCATTTCGACCTGAGCACCGGCGAATGTCTGGAGGCGCCCGAGCAGTCGGTGCGCGCGCACGCCGTGCGCATCCAGGACGGCAACGTGCTGGTCGCGTTGAACTGAACAACAAGGCGGAAGAGGAGACAAACCATGGCCTACGTCGTACCCACCGAATTCGTCGCCCGAATGGTCGATGCCGGTGAATCCAAGCTGCTGATGTCCACCCGAGACACGCTGATCCGGGCCTACATGGCCGGCGCCATCCTGGCGCTGGCCGCGGCCTTCGCGATCACCGTGAGCGTCAATACCGGCAACCCGCTGGTGGGCGCCCTGCTCTTTCCGGTGGGCTTCATCCTGCTCTACCTGATGGGGTTCGACCTGCTGACCGGCGTGTTCACGCTGGTGCCACTGGCCGTGCTGGACAAGCGCCCCGGCGCCACCTGGAGCGGCGTGCTGCGCAACTGGACGCTGGTGTTCTTCGGCAACTTCGCCGGCGCGATGACGGTGGCCGTCTTCATGGCCATCATCTTCACCTTCGGCTTCAGCGAGGCGCCCAACGCCATCGGCCAGAAGATTGGCACCATCGGCGAGGGCCGCACGGTGGGCTACGCGGCCCATGGCGCCGCCGGCATGCTGACGCTCTTCATCCGCGGCGTGCTGTGCAACTGGATGGTGTCCACCGGCGTCGTGGCGGCCATGATGTCCACCTCGGTGTCGGGCAAGTCCATCGGCATGTGGATGCCCATCATGGTGTTCTTCTACATGGGCTTCGAGCACAGCATCGTCAACATGTTCCTGTTCCCTTCGGGCCTGATGCTGGGCGGCAAGTTCACGATCATGGACTACCTGATCTGGAACGAGATCCCCACCGTCGTGGGCAACCTCGTGGGCGGCCTGACCTTCGTCGGGCTCACCCTCTACTCGACGCACTACAAGACGGCACCCAAGCGCGTCCTGAGCTGATGGCTCAGCTGAGTCTGGCCATCGGCCAGCACTCCGAAGCCGGCGCCAAGCCGCTGAACCAGGACTTCCACGGCGCCGCCCTGCCCAGCGTCGCGCAGCGCCGCGCGCGCGGCATCGCGCTGGCGATTGCCGATGGCATCAGCAGCAGCCCCGTCAGCCAGGTGGCCAGCGCCGCCGCGGTGCGCGGCTTCCTGGAGGACTACTACGGCACCTCCGAGGCCTGGACGGTGCGCCGCGCCGCGCAATGCGTGCTGGCCGCCACCAACGGCTGGCTGCATGCGCAGACGCAGCGCGGCGATGGCCGCTTCGACAAGGACCGCGGCCATGTCTGCACCTTCAGCGCCCTGGTGTTCAAGGGCCGCGAGGTGCACTTGCTGCACGTGGGCGACACCCGTGCCTACCGCGTCCACGCTGGCGGCGCGCTGGAGCAGTTGAGCCAGGACCACCGCGTGCGCCTGGCCGGCGGCCACACCTACCTGGGCCGGGCTTTGGGCGTGAGCCCCTACCTGGAGATCGACCACGCCTGCTGGCCCGTCGAGGTGGGCGAGACCTTCCTGCTGGCCACCGACGGCGCCTACGAGCACCTGGACGGGATGATGGTGCAGGAGGCGCTGGCCCTCCATGGCGATGACTTGCAGGCCGCCGCCGAGGCCCTGGTGGCCAAGGCGCTGACGCGCGGCGGCGACGACAACGCCACCGTCATGCTGGCCCGCGTGCTGTCCCTGCCCGGGCAGCTCGCGCCGCCGGTGCGCCGCGATGGCCTGCGGCTGCCGCCACGCCTGGCGCCGCGACAGGACTTCGAGGGCTATCGCGTCGTGCGCGAGTTGCATGCCGGCGCGCGCAGCCAGGTGGTGCTGGCCGTGGACGCGGCGGAGCGCGAATGGGTGTTGAAGCTGCCCTCGGCCGAGCTGGCCGAAAGCCCCCGCGAGCTGGACCGCTTCGCGACCGAGGAGTGGGTGGCGCGGCGCGTGGACAGTCCCCACGTCGTGAAGGCCGCGCCGGCCGAGACGCAGCGCGAACACCTGTTCACCGCGACGGAATTCATCGCCGGCCCCACGCTGGCACAGTGGATGACCGACCACCCGCGACCCGGCCTGGACGAAGTGCGCGGCATCGTCGCCCAGATCGCCCGCGGCCTGCAGGCCTTGCACCGCAAGGAGATGCTGCACCAGGACTTGCGGCCCGAGAACCTCATCATCGATCGCCAGGGCACCGTCGTGCTCATCGACCTGGCCTCGGCCCATGTAGCGGGGCTCAGCGAAGGCCTGGGGGACGCGAGCGCGCGCGACATCGCCGGCACGCTGCAGTACACGGCGCCTGAATACTTCACCGGCGAAGGCGGCTCACCGCTGGCCGAGCTGTTCTCGCTGGCCGTGCTGGCCTACCAGATGCTGACCGGCCAACTGCCCTATGGCCTGCAAGTGCCGCGGCTCACGGGCCCGCAAGGCCTGCACAAGCTGCAATACGTGCCACTGCGCACCCACCGCCCCGACCTGCCCGACTGGCTGGACCGCGTGCTGCGCAAGGCCTTGCACCCTCAGCCTTCAAAGCGCCAGCAGGCGCTGTCGGAGTTCGTGCACGACCTGCACGAGCCCGGGCCCGAGTTCACCCGCCACCGCCGCACGCCGCTGCAGGAGCGCCACCCGTTGCTGTTCTGGCGCGCGCTGACGGTGGCGTTCGGGTTGTCGACGCTGGTACTGCTGGGGCTGCGGGTTTCCGGACGTTAGGCCGGCGCCTGACGCAAGGCAGCGCTGAGCCTGTCCACCACCTCGGCCCAGTCGGCGTCCTCTTGCAGTTCCTCTTTCAGCAGCTGCGCCTGCGAGGGCGTCCAGAACGGCGCCTCGGCCAAGGTGACATGAGGTGACAACGGCGCATGCGCGCGCAGGAAGGCGGCAATGCCGGCATCGTCCGCCGCCAAGCCCAGTTGCTTGAACAGGTCGGAGAAGCTGTGAAACGGGCTGTCCATGGTGTCCTCCACCGGCCCTGCAGCCGGGCAGTTACAACCTCATTGTGATGAGCCGTCCGACCCTCAACCAAGGGAATGGCCGGTGGCCAATCATCGGCGATGTGTCTCAGAATGTGACCGACCCCGACGCACCCATGGACCAGTGCGTTGCCGCAAGTCCGCGGCGCGGGGCGCGGAGGACATGAATGGGCAGTACGCCTTGGTTCCTGGTGAGCATGGCCGCTGGCGGTTCGCGCGTGACGCACCGCATTGACCGCCTGCCGTTCTGCGTGGGCCGCGACGTCGGCAATGACCTGACCATCGAGGCCGCCGGCCTGTCCCGGCGGCATGCCGAATTGCAGTCGGACGACAAGGGCGGGCTGATGCTGGTCGACCTGGGCAGCACCAACGGCACCTTCGTGAACCGCGAGCGCTTGACAGGCCCGCGGCAGCTGGAGCCCAACGACATCATTCACTTCTGCAGCGCCGAGTTCCGCCTGACACACGACGAGATCCTGGCTGCGCCGACGCTGGAAGATCCCCCGCTGGCGCCCACGATGATGGTGGCGCAGAACGTCAGCCAGCTCAGCCAGAACTTCATACGCCACGAAGCGCAGTTCCTGGAATTCCTGGGTGGCAAAGGCCTGACCGCGGCGGCGCAACCCATCGTCGACGCCCACACCGGCAAGCTGCTCGCCTATGAGCTTCTTGGGCGCTGCACGCACCCCGAGCTGCCCGGCTCGCCCATGCACCTGTTCATGATGGCCGCGGCACTTCGCCGTGAGGCTGAACTGAGCGCAGCGTTTCGCAACTTTGGCGTGGCGGCGCTGGCGCCCAAGGCGCAAGGCGTGGGCGTCTTCGTCAACACCCACCCGGCCGAGACCTTCACGGACGAATTCTTCGACTCCCTGCACGGGTTGCTGGCCCTGCCCGGGAGCCCGCACCTGGTGGTGGAGGTGCACGAAAGCGCGGTGGTGGAGGTCGACAAGATGCGCGAACTGGCCGCACGGCTGAACGGTATCGGCGTGAAGTTCGCCTACGACGACTTCGGCGCCGGCCAGGCGCGGCTGAACGAGCTGGCCGAAGTGCCGGCGCACTTCGTCAAGTTCGACATGGGCATCGTGCGCAACATCCACAAGGCCAGCGAGCGCAAGCAGCGCATGGTGCGCGACCTGGTGCGCATGGTGCTGGAGCTGGGCTCGGTGCCCTTGGCCGAGGGCGTGGAGCTGGAGGCCGAGGCCCAGGTGTGCCGCGAGATGGGCTTCCGGCTGATCCAGGGCTACCTGACTGGCAAGCCGATCATGGTGGACAAGCTGTAGGGCCTGTTCACGCTACGGCAATGGGTCGCGAAGGCCCGCCGCAAGGGGCCAATCCAGACGCAGCGTGCAGCCCGCATTGATATGCGGGCCAGCGGCGCAACACCGAGTGGCCCCTTGCGGCGGGCCTTCCCGAAGGGTCGCGACCAGAACAACCGCATGCTGTGTTGCAGATCCTCGCTGGGTATGAACCCAGCTTGCGGTCTGCTGTCGTGCCTGCGGCCGTTCTGGTCACAACGCGACCCATAGCCGTAGCGTGAGCAGGCCCTAGCGTCCGCGCCCCGCCACAGCCGAGCCCGCCACCACAAGGGCGGCACCGGCCCAGAACGTCATCGGCAGCGCCGTGCTGAGCCACAGCGACGCGAACAGGGCCGACAGCAGCGGCGTGCTATTGGCCGCGATGGCCAACGTCTCTACCTTGCCGTGCAGGATGGCCAGGTTCCACAGCGCATAGGCCGCGCCGACGGCCGAGCCGGCCAGCAGCACCTGGGCCGCGGCGGGCAGGGACCAGTGCATGGCCGAGGGGCCGGCCTGCAACGCATGCAGCACCCAGAAGGCGGCGGCGCTCAGCGCCATGAAGAGCCACAGGCCGTTGCACCCCTTGGCGAGCCGGTTGGTGGCCGTGCAGTACAGCGCCCAGGTGATGGCGGCGCCCAGGGCCAGGCCATAGCTGAGCGGGTTGCCAGCGGCGTGGGCGGCAAAGCCGGCCAGCGTGAAGCCTTCGGCCGGCATGCAGGCCAGGACGACACCCGCGAAGGCCAGGCCCAGGCCCGCCACCATCAGCGCACCGACGCGCTGGCGCATGGCCACGGCCGAGCACACCACCGTGAGGCTGGGCCAGAGGTAGTTGATCATGCCCACCTCCATGGCCTCGCTGCGGCTGCGCGCCAGGCCCACGGACAGCGCAAAGCAGAGCTGGTAGCCGACGAAGAGGGCCGAGCCCAGGAACAGATAGGTCTTGGGGAAGGCCTTGAGCGGCGTGCGTTTCGTCAGGACGAGCAGCAGCAACGCGCTCAGCGTGTACAGCGTCGCGGCGCCGCCGGTTGCGCCCAGGTATTCGGTGATGCCGCGCATCGTGCCGACCGAGGTGCTCCACAACAGGATGGCGCCCAGGCCCATGGCAAGGGCGGCGCGCGACGAAATGACCACTGCAAACTACTCCCCGCAGACCGGGGAGGACTGCTCAAACGTCCAGGCCGAGTTCCTGGATCTTGCGCGTAATCGTATTGCGGCCGATGCCCAGCTTCTGCGCGGCCTCGATGCGGCGGCCGCGGGTGATGTCCAGCGCGGTCAGGATGAGCTGGGCCTCGAAGCGCTTGGTCAGTGCGTCCCACACGTCCGTGTCGCCGGCCAGCAGGCGCGCGCGCGCATCGGCGGCCATATCGGCCAGCCAGCCCTCGCCAGCGCTGGTGTTGGCCGGCGCGGCGGGTGCCGCAGCCACCGGTGCGGCCGACAGGGGTTGGCCCAGCGGCGCGGCCTGCGCAACTGCCGGCACATGGCCGGGCTGCAGCTCGTCGGGCAGGTCCTTGGGCTCGATGACCTGGCTGGGCGCCATGACGCTGAGCCAGTGGCAGATGTTCTCCAGCTGGCGCACGTTGCCGGGGAAGTCGAAGGCCGTCAGCAGGGCCTGCGCGGCGTCGGACATGCGCTTGGGCTCCACACCCAGCTCGGTGGCGCTGCGCTGCAGGAAGTGGCGAGCCAGGGACGGGATGTCCTCGCGGCGCTCGCGCAGTGGCGGCAGGCGCAGGCGGATGACGTTCAGGCGGTGGAACAAGTCCTCGCGGAAGGCGCCTTGCCGCACGCGCTCTTCCAGGTTCTGGTGGGTCGCCGCGATGACGCGCACATTGCTGCGCAACGGGCTGTGGCCGCCCACACGGTAGAACTGCCCATCGGACAGCACACGCAGCAAGCGCGTCTGCAGCTCGAAAGGCATGTCGCCGATTTCGTCGAGGAAGAGCGTGCCACCGTCCGCCTGCTCGAAGCGGCCGCGCCGCGAGGCCTGGGCGCCGGTGAAGGCACCGCGCTCGTGTCCGAAGAGCTCGCTCTCCAGCAAATCCTTGGGGATGGCCGCGGTGTTGATGGCGACGAACGGCCCTTCGCCCCTGGGGCTGTGCTTGTGCAGCGCGCGGGCGACCAGTTCCTTGCCCGAGCCGCTCTCGCCGGTGATGAGCACGGTCACGTTGCTTTGCGACAAGCGGCCGATGGCGCGGAAGACGTCCTGCATGGCAGGCGCCTGGCCCAGCATCTCGGGCACTTCGGCGGCAGCTTCGCCGCTGCCGGCCTCGCGCTGGCTCTCTTCCTGCGCACGGCGGATCAGCTCCACGGCGCGCGGCAGGTCGAAGGGCTTGGGCAGGTACTCGAAGGCCCCGCCCTGGAAGGCCGAGACGGCGCTGTCCAGGTCGGAATAAGCCGTCATGATGATGACCGGCAAGGCCGGCAGCCGCGCCTTGACCTTGGCCAGCAGCTCCAGGCCCGAGCCGCCGGGCATGCGAATGTCGGAGACGAGCACCTGCGGTGAGTCGTCGTCCAGCGCGGCGAGCATGTCGCGCGCATTGCTGAAGCTGCGCACCGGCAGCCCCTCGCGGGCCAGGGCCTTCTCGAGCACGAAGCGGATCGAGTGGTCGTCGTCAACAACCCAGATGGATTTCATGCGGTTCCTCGGCCGCGCCCTTTTGCCTTGTGGGCTTAGGGGAGCGGCAGCGTGATACGAAAGTTCGTCAGGCCCGGCTCGCTCTCGCAGTCGATCATGCCCTGGTGTTGCTGGGCGATCGTCTGCGCGAGCGTGAGGCCGAGGCCCGAGCCGCCCTCCCTCCCTGAAACCAGGGGAAAGAAGATGCGATCCCGGATCTCGGCGGGTACGCCGGGGCCGTTGTCTTCGATATGCAATTCCAATGCCAAGCGCCAGCGCTGCTTGCCAATCGTGACCTGCCGGGACACGCGCGTGCGCAGCACGATCTCGGCGTCACCGGCCGCGATGCGCGTACTCAACACCTGAGCGGCGTTCTGCACGATGTTGAGCACCATCTGTATGAGCTGCTCGCGGTCACCGCGAAAGTCGGGCAGCGAGGTGTCGTAGTCGCGTGGGATGGCGAGGCCCTTGGGATGCTCGATGAGCACCAGCGCCCTCACCCGCTCGCAGATCTCGTGGATATTGACGTCGCCCACCACCTGGGCGCGCCGGTGCGGTGCCAGCAGCCGGTCCACCAGGCTTTGCAACCGGTCCACCTCGTGCACGATGACCTGCGTGTACTCGGTCAGCTCGGGGTTGCCGTCCTGCAACTCCAGCGCCAGCAACTGCGCCGCGCCGCGGATGCCGCCCAGCGGGTTCTTGATCTCGTGGGCGAGGTTGCGGGTCAGTTCCTTGGTGGCCTGCACCTGGTCGAGGCTGCGCTCGTCGCGGTCCTGGCGGGCCTGCTGGGCGATCTCGATGAGCTCCACCAGCACGCGCGGTGTGCCGTCGGGCGCCGGCTCCATCTGCGACACGATGACGTGCACGGGGAAGCCGTCCTCATGGGCCCAGGCGCCACGGCGCAGCAGCGCGTCGAAGCGGCTGCTGGAGTAGTGGTTGGCAGCCACGCCGGCCAGCGTCTCCAGCAGGCGCTGGGCGTCGTCGAACCAGTCAGAGAGCTGCGTCTTCTGCACGCTGCGGCGCGACAGCCGCATGCCATTCTCGAAGGCGGTGTTGGCGAACAGGCATTCGCCGTCGGCACTGGCGACGACGACCATCGTGGCCAGGAGGTCCAGGCCGGCAAATTCGGCCGGCAATGCAGCCGATTGCAGTGAGGTATCAGTCATGGCGCACCCCGGCGCCATGCCAGGGTTCAGGGCAGCTTTGAGATCTCGCGCTTGAGGGCTTGCACGTCCGCCTCGTAGCGGGCGATGCTGTCCTTGAGCTCGGCCATGCGGTCCAGGTACTTCTGGTAGTTGCGCTCGTCGCCACGGCGCTCGGCCTGGCCGTTGCCGAACTCTTTTTGCGCAGCGGCGAGGCGCTCCTCGGCCTGGCGCAGTTCGGTCTGCAGCACGCGGCGGCGCTCATCGTCGCGGGCGCGCTGCTGGCCGGCATCGACACGGCTCTCAGCACTGCCACGCCCTCCGTCCGCGGTGGGCGCTGCCGAAGAACCCGTACGAGGCTTGGGCGTCTGCACGACCGTGATGGGCGAGCCCTCGATGGTGCGGCAGCCCTTCTCGTTGGCTTCCTTGGCCGTCAGCGCGTCGGTGTAGAGCACCGGCGGGCCCGGGCAGCGGTAGACCGTGCCTTCGGCCTGGGCGCCCAGGCTTGCAACGACGAGCAGCGGTGCCAGCAATCGGTTCAGCATGGCGGCATTGTGGCGCAGGCTTGCAAGTCACAACTTGTAGCAACGTGAATGCGGGGAGGGGCTGCCCAACCCCTGCGGGTCGCGTTTGCGAGAGAACCGGCCTGCAAGTAGACGTGCTGCGACGCTGGGGCTTGACGCCCCAGCTAGCGGCGCAACACCCTTGCGGGCCGGTTATCTCGCAAACCCACAGGGGCGTGGCTTTGCCGGCGTTGGGCGGCGTTGCAACCCTGGCCCAGGCACGAGCCTGGGCGGCGGTTTGCGCCTTGCCCAACATCCGGCAAAGACCTCGCCGCGACCCACAGGGATTGGGCAGCCCCTCCCCGTGCAAGAAAAAGGGGCCGCACGAGCGGCCCCTGTCCGTGGACAAGGCAGCAATGTTGCTGCCCTTGTTCATCACAGCGCGTAGTACATGTCGAACTCGACCGGGTGCGTGGCCATGCGGAAGCGGGTCACCTCCTGCATCTTGAGTTCGATGTAGGCGTCGATATAGGAGTCGGTGAACACGCCACCCTTGGTCAGGAAGGCGCGGCCCTTGTCCAGGTAGTCCAGGGCCTGGTCGAGGCTGTGGCAGACGGTCGGGATCTTCGCGTCTTCCTCGGGCGGCAGGTGGTACAGGTCCTTCGTCGCGGCTTCGCCCGGGTGGATCTTGTTCTCCACGCCGTCCAGGCCGGCCATCAGCAGCGCGCTGAAGGCCAGGTAGGGGTTGGCGGAGGGGTCCGGGAAGCGCGCTTCGATGCGGCGGCCCTTGGGGTTGCCGACGTAGGGAATGCGGATCGAGGCCGAGCGGTTCTTGGCCGAGTAGGCCAGCTTCACCGGGGCTTCGAAGCCGGGGACCAGGCGCTTGTAGCTGTTGGTGCCGGGGTTGGTGATGGCGTTCAGCGCGCGGGCGTGCTTGATGATGCCGCCGATGTAGAACAGCGCGAATTCGCTCAGGCCGGCGTAGCCGTCACCGGCGAACAGGTTCTTGCCGTCCTTCCACACGGACTGGTGCACGTGCATGCCGGAGCCGTTGTCGCCGACGAGCGGCTTGGGCATGAAGGTCGCGGTCTTGCCATAGGCGTGGGCGACGTTCTGGATGATGTACTTCTGCAGTTGCAGCCAGTCGGCGCGCTGCACCAGCGAGCTGAACTTGGTGCCGATTTCCATCTGGCCGGCGTTCGCCACTTCGTGGTGATGCACTTCGACCGGGATGCCCATCTGCTCGAGGATCAGGCACATCTCCGAGCGCATGTCCTGGCCACTGTCGACCGGGGGCACGGGGAAGTAGCCGCCCTTGACGGAGGGACGGTAGCCGCTGTTGCCGTGCTCGTATTCCTTGGAGGAGTTCCAGGCGCCCTCTTCCGACTCGATCTTGAAGAACGACCCGGACATCTCGTTGCCCCAGCGCACGCTGTCGAACACGAAGAACTCGGGTTCCGGGCCGAAGTAGGCGGTGTCGCCCAGGCCGCTGCTCTTCAGGTAAGCCTCGGCGCGCTTGGCCAGCGAGCGCGGGTCGCGTTCATAGGCCTTGCCGTCGGTGGGGTCCACGACGTCGCAGCTCAGGATCAGCGTGGGTTCTTCGTAGAAGGGGTCGATGTTGGCCGTGTTCGGGTCCGGCATCAGCAGCATGTCCGAGGCTTCGATGCCCTTCCAGCCGGCGATCGAGGAACCGTCGAAGGCGTGACCCGACGTGAACTTGTCTTCATCAAAGTGGGACACGGGCACGGAGACGTGCTGCTCCTTGCCGCGGGTATCGGTGAAGCGGAAGTCGACGAACTTGACTTCGTTCTCCTTCACCAGGTTCATCACATCGGCGACGGTCTTGGCCATCAATAGCTCCTAGCGGAATCGTGGGGGTGGGTTGCTGCCGCTGACGCGAGTGCGCCTGCGGCCACGGGAAGATTCAAAGCAGGTTGCATGCCAGCGTGCACCGACATGGGTTGCCGCCGGCAGGGTGCGGGCATTATGGGGTGGAGGAGTCCGGAGCGGCAGCACTATCGCACCAGTTCGGTGCTGATTGATGCACCAAATTGGATCACGCCCCGTTTCAGCGCATCGTAGGCAGGCTCCAGTTGCTCCTGGGCACCCTTGACCCCGAGTTCGATGCAGCGGCCCCACTGAGGGTGGTCGACGCTGGGCAGGCTGAAGACCTTGACGCCGGCGAACTCTGCCTCCACGGCCTCCATCAGCGGCGTGAGGCTGGCTTCCATGGCGCCCTGCACGATCAGCGAGCGCTCGATGACGCCGACCTGCCGGTGCAGTTGCGGGTGGCGGTCCAGCACCCAGGCCATCATGGGGTGGGCCATGACGGGGAAGCCCGGCACGAAGTGCACGTTGCCGATGAAGAAGCCGGGGATCTTGTTGTACGGGTTGGGTACGAGGCTCGCGCCTTCGGGGAACACACCCATCTCGAAGCGACGGTGGCTGTCGGGATGGTCCGGGTCGGCGGGCTTGCCCTGGTCGGCCGCAGTCTGCTGGATGCGCTGCCAGATCAGCTCGCGCGCCTCGGGATGCAAGGCCAGCGGCTTGTCCAGTGCAGCGGCGGCGGCCTGGCGGGTGTGGTCGTCCGGCGTGGCGCCGATTCCGCCGCAGCTGACGACGAGGTCGCCGCTGGCGAAGGCCTCGCGCAGCTTGGAGACCAGCAGCTCGCGGTCGTCGCCCAGGTACTGGGCCCAGGCCAGTTGCATGCCGCGTTGCGACAGCAGCTCGATGAACTTGGCGAGGTGCGAGTCCTGGCGTTTGCCGGACAGGATCTCGTCTCCGATGATGATCAAGCCGACTTGCATTTGTCTTCAGCTCTCTATGAGGACGGCCGATTCGGCCACCGGTTCCGCGGCCCGCCGCGCCTGCAGCACGGCCAGCGCGTAGTGCGCGAACCAGGCCGTGGAGAAGGCGAACACCAGCGTGTACAGCCAGATGGACACCAGCACCAGGAAGGGCGCCAGCGCCATGGCCATCGCGCTGAAGGCCCAGATCAGCGATGGCGCGGCACCCAGGTAGCCGCAGATGACGCCCATGACGAGCATGGGGGTGCGGTGTTCCTTCAGGATGGCACGGCGCTCCTCGCTGGATGCGTGCTCGGCCAGCACGTCGAAGCCGAAGACGCGGTAGGTCAGCCAGCCCCAGATCAGCGGCGGCAGCACCATCACCAGCGGCGGGATCAGCCACAGCGGGATGGACAGCAGCAGCAGGAACAGCGCAATCAGCGTGGCGCCCAGTGAGGCTGCGGCGCTCTGCATCAGCGTGCCGCCGCGCTTCTTCTCCAGCAGCGGGAAGCGCCGCTGCGCCACCATGCGCACGATGGCCGGCGTCATGCACAACGCCACCAGCAGCAGGCTCAGCAGGATGATCACCGGCAGCAGGCAGGCCAGCACGATGATGATGGTCAGCGCGCTGCGGAAGGCCTGCAGGCCCATGCTGTCCAGCCACTGCAGCAGGCTCTCGACGAGGTGCCAGCTCTCCAGCGTGGCGCGGATGCTGGCGTTGGCGTCCTCCCAGAAGAAGAACATGAAGCCAAACACTCCGAGGCCCGAGATGACCAGCGGCAGCAGCGACAAAGCGATGACGCGCGGGTGCAGGCAGTAGGCCGCGGCGCGCCAGAAGGAATCGATGAGCGAATTCATGGCTGCGGGAGTATCCCTGCTAGCGGCCAGGCACCGGTGACAGCAGCCATTGGCCGTCGCCCAGCAGCAGCGCCATGCGCGGCCCGGCGGGCGTGGCCAGTGTCACCAGCAGCACGCCGGCCTCGTGCAAGGCCTGAACCTGGGTGGCTATGCCGCCGTGCGGTAGGTTCGCCTGGACGCCCGCCAATGCGTTCGGGAAGTCCACGGACACCAGCAGGTGGCCGGCGTCGACCCGGGCAACGCTGGAAAAACGCGGCGGGATCAGCCAGCGGCTTTGCGCGTCCAGCACGCCCCACAGCCGCGAGCCGTTCTCATCGCGCTCCGCCGCCACGGTGGACGGCGTGCCCGGTCCGCCGTCCAGGCGCGTGAGCTGCTTCACGCCAGGCAGCAGCGGGCAACGGCCGGCTCCGTCCATCACGCAGGGCTGGCGCTGATCCGTCACCGCGATCGCGCCGCCAGCCGCCAACGGCGTGATTGTTTCGAAGCGCTGCCCGCTGACGGGCTGGCCACGCGTGTCCACCACACGAAAGTCGCCGGGCGAGCCCACGCTGAACAGGCCTGGCGACAGCCGCTCGATCTGCATCGCCGCCGCCTCGACCAGCCACTGGCCCTTGCGGTCGATCACGCCCCAGAGCTGGCGTTCCTCTTCACCAGGTGCGGCCATGGCCACGATGGCCACGTCGCCATCGAACGGGTCTGCCAACGCGAAGCGCGGTTCAATGACCCAGCGGCCGCGCGCATCGCGGTAGCCCCACAAGCCATTGAGCCCCTCGGGATGCGGCTCGCCGGACAGCACCCGCGGCGCCGGGGCCGCTGCGGCGGGCGTGGCACTCGCGGGCACGATGCGCCCGGCCACGTCGATGGACGGGCAGGCGATGACGTATGGCCGGTCGCCACACATCTGCATCAGGCCGGTCCCGTCCAGGGGCACGAGATGCGTGAAATGCGGCGGCAGTACGAAGCGGCCCGTGTTGTCCACCACACCCCAGCCCGTGGCACGGCCGTTGACCTGCAGGCCGGCCGCAAAGCCTTCCGTCATGCGTTGCACCAGGGTGCCGCTGGGACGCGGCGTGAGCCAGCGGCCCTCGCGGTCGACGGCACCGGTGACGCCGTCACGTCGGACCGCGGCGACCTGGCCCGTGAAGCGGGAGGCTGCATCCAGCCGCAATTGCGCCAACGCGGCGGCGCCGGCACCACGGAAGGCAAAGAGGCGCTCCGTCTCTGTGTCGCTCGGCGGCATCTCGAGTTCGGGCGCCGGCAAGGCCACGGCGCGGCACGGACCTGCCGCTTCCCGCAAGTCGAATTCGCACAGGCCGGCCGGCGATTGCAGGCGCAACCAGGGGCCCTCCAGCGTGAGCCACTGAGCCGTCGGCGGGTGCAGCCAGCGGCCCTGCGTGTTCATCACGCCGCAGCGCGCATCGCGCAGCTTGGCCTGCCAGCGCCGCATGTCCTGCTCGCGCGTGTCCCGGGGCGGCGACCAACCGCCAACGGTGCAGGCACCAATGTGGCTGGCATCGATGGCGAAGGCGGACGACAGGCCGCGCACCACGACGCTGCCGTCGAGGCGGCGCAGCTCAACGCCGGGCGCGGGTCCGGGCTCCACGGCCATCAGGTCGGCGGCGACCGGCCAGACCGCCGTCGCGGACTCGGGCCGCGCGATCACGCCCCGATCCGGCGACCACAACCCCTCGTTGTGGGCCAACTGCCAGAGGCTGCCTGTCGGATCCACCAGCCCCACATCGCCCGGCACCTGCTGAACCCGCCCCTTCACGATGGCATGCGCGAGCGCAACCTGCCGCTGCGGCTGGTCCGGATGAGGGACCCACGCGCCGGACTGCAGCACCGTGGCATGCGGGCCGGCACGCCGCACGACGAATTGGCTCAAGCCCAGTTCGCGGCCTTGCCGTTCGGTTTTCGGTGTCCAGGGCAGCCGGCGCCCCTGGCGATCGATCAACACCGGCCCCTCGGCCATCACCAGCGCCACCGGGCCCACGAAGCCCTTGGCCTCGCGGAATTGCGGTGCGATGGCCCAGCGCCCCTGGGCATCGACAAAGCCCCAGCCTGAAATCGGCACCTGCGCAGGCGGATTGGCAGCGGCCGGCACCTGCCAGCGCACCTGCGCGGGAGCCAGGCCTTCATCGAAAGCACCCACGGCGACCACGACGCCGCGGGTGCCGGTCGGCCAGCCGGACGGTGGCGCAGGCGGCAAGAGCGCCTGGAAGCGCCTCTCGGCGGACAGCCACAGCACCGGCGGGGCTTTCTCGTCGGCCGGGGTCATGACGAGCACCTGCGGCTCTGTGGGTGACGTCGGCGGCAGGACGGCCCGCCAATTCAGCGCCGCGGGCGGCGGGGGCGCTGCCCCAGGATCGACGGCCAGCACAGTGCCGGCACGGACCAAGGCCAGGGCCAAGGCGAATCGCCAGGCCCGCGAAGCCGTTACTCTCCCTTTCGTCTTCATCCCCAGCATTCTCGACGCTGCCCGCCAGACGATGACCCGTCAACACTCACCCGTCGCCGCACAACTCGCCGCCGCCCTGGCCCTGCTGTTTGCGGCGGGCGCCGCCACCGGTCAGGCCGGCGCCACGCGCTACGTCATCGGCTCATGGGTGAATGTGCGCAGTGCGGCCGCGGCCGATGCGCCGGTGCTGACGCGGTTGAGCACCAACACGCCGGTGCAACTGGTGGCCACAGGGGCGCGGTTCTGCGAAGTGGTGCTCAAGACCCAGCAGCGCGGCCACATCGCCTGCGAGTTGCTGGGCGCCAAGCCCCTGACGCTGGCCGACGTGACGCAGCAGAAGCTGCCAGACGGCAAGGCCAACCCCGGCCGCTCGCCGCTGCGCGCGTTCTGGATCGCGCCCTCGGTGACACGGCTGATCGAGGCCGGCCAGCATTTCTGGATGGTCAGCCTCAAGCCCGAGCAGCAGGCTGAGGAAACCAAGTACCTGAACGACCCGCAGGCCTCGGCCGCCAAGCCGCCCCGGCTGGTGCGCTTTCCCGTGCCGGAGTTCGAGGCGATGAAGGAGTTGCTGAAGGCCGGGGCGATCGCAGGCGACAACAACCCGCCCCAGTGGCCGGCCTGGACGACGACGCCCCCCGACATGGCCTTGTTCGCCCGCCTGCCACTGCCGCCGGCACGGCCTTCGCTGTGGCGCGATGCGCGCCAGCTCGACACCCCCGATGCCGCCATCGACGGCATCAGCGAGCGCTTCCAGCGGCGCGAGCGCATCCGCATCCTGCGCGGCCCGAACTGGGGCGTCAGCGAGTCGCGCGACTTCGTCGGCCGCTACGACGGCGCCTGGGACATCGGCGAGCTGGAGATGTGGCTGGAGCAGCCGGTGGTGTTGCACACCGTGTCGCGGCAAGGCCTGATGGGCGCTGCCGAGACGGCGCTCAAGTCCACCCTGGTGCCCAACGGTGGCTCCAGCGGCTGCGATGGCCCGCAATGGCCCGCACATGGCGACAAGCCCCTGCCCGACCGCCCCGTCGTCAACAACCCCTTGTTCAGCTTCTACACGCCCGCGCCGCTGGCCATGCGCAAGGTGGAGATCCGCTCCCACGTGCTGCGCATCCCCGTCGTCAACGGCGGCGCCGACACCGCGGTGCAGCGGCTGGTGCTGCACCTGGTGGACCTCGACCAGGACGGCATGGCGGACTTCGCGCTCATCGAGAGCTGGCGTGGCGGCACCATGTCGGCCGAGGTGCGCGCGATGGACCGCACACTGCTGGTCAACCTCAACGGCCAGTGGCGGCTGCTGAGCACCAACAGCGAAATCGAATGCACCTAACTTGACTTGCGCAGGCCCAGCAGCGCACCGGCGAACAGCGCCTGGGCCAGCACCTCCAGCCCCTCTTCCCAGGCCGCGAGCAGTTCGGGCTGGAGCTGGCGCACCGTCAGCGCCACCAGGCCCGTCGCGATGCCGGCCCAGAGCCACACGCGGGCGGCACGCGGCAGCGCGCGGTGCAGCCACGCGGCGGTCAGCACGCCCACCACGGCGACGGCCAGCATGGGCAGTTCGCGCAGCCAGCCGTGGGCGCACCAGCCGGGTCCCAGCGGGCAGCCGTGCTTCCATTGCTCGTGCCACATGAACTGCTCGTCGAAGGCCATCATGGCCATCGCCAGGGCCAGCCACGCGGCCAGGCCGGGCCACAGCAGGCGCTGGCTGCCCAGTTGCAGCGACACGAAGGCCAGCGCCCAGAGCTGGGCGCTGGACAGCCAGGACACGGGCGATTCGTCGGAGCGGAAGGCCGCCTGCGGCATGGGCCAGCTGAGCCAGGTCGCGCAGGCCATGAAGGCGACGCAGGCGGCCAGCGCGGCCCCGCCGGGCCAGGGGCTGAAGGCCGGGGCCCGTCCGATGCTCAAGACGAGACGCCGGCGCCGCGCCGCCAGCGCAGCGCCGCCACCAGCCGGCGGCAGCCCAGCCACTGCTGGTGCCAGAAGCCGCGGCCATAGTCGCGCGCGCCCTCTTCAGGGAGCTGGTCGCGCACGCCGGTGGCGTCGAAGCGGTTCTCGAAGTTGGCGGTGCGGAACAGCAGGTCCCACACCGGCAGCAGGATGCCGAAGTTGTGCCCGCCCAGCGTGCCGCGGCCGGCGCTCTCGTGGCCGATGCCGATGCTGTGATGCAGGCGGTGAAAGCGCGGGCTGACGAGCAGCCGCTCGCCAATGCGGCCGAAGCTGACGCGCGCATTGGCGTGCTGCAGGCTCTCATGCAGCTGGGTGATGATGGTGATGGCGACGAACTGCCCCGGCTCCACGCCGATGAAGCGGGCCAGCAAGGCCATGGCCGTGCCCAGCAGCACGTCGTCCAGCAGATGGTTGCGGTTGTCGCTCCACATCGTCATCTGGCGCTGGCTGTGGTGCAGGCTGTGCAGGGCCCACCACCAGTTGAACTGGTGCTGCAGGCGGTGCAGCCAGTAGCCGACGAAGTCGAAGACGACGAGGTAGAGCAACAGGCTCACCCAGGCGACGTCGGTCACGCCGGGCCAGAGACTGTCGAGCTGCCAGGTGGGCATGCCGGCCAGGCGCATTTCGCTCGCGGCCGCGTCCCACAGCGGATCGATGCTGAAGAACATGGCCAGCCGCACCAGGCCCAGGCGGTGGATGAGCGTGTAGAACACGTCCACCCGCACGGCGGCGTGGTCGGTCACGGCCTCGACGGGCCAGCGGCGCTCCAGGATGCGTATGCCCAGCACGATGACGGCGATCTGCACCAGGCCCAGCAGCAGCCAGCCGGTCGCATCAAACGCGTCCTCCAGCAGGTTGCCAAAACCCAGCGCGAACACCACCGGCTGCACGATCGACTCGTAGAGCCAGAGCTGTGCGGCGTCGAAGGCGTTGGTGATCCAGTCCATCAGGGCTTGCGGGCGTAGGTCTTGGTGTCCGGCCGCAGTGCAACCTTGGTTTCAGCGGCCTTGAACAAGCTGGCGTAGCGGGGATGCTCGCGCAGCGGTGCAAAGCATAGGCCGCGCTGCTCCAGGCCGGTCATCAGCGGCTCCAGCACCGCGGGCGCCCAGGGGTCTTGGCGCTCCCAGATGCCCAGGTGGGCGAGGAGGATGTCGCCGGGCTTGATGTCGCGCAGCGCCTTCTCCAGCAGTTGCGCATTGGGGTGGGTCTGGCTGGGCAGTTCGTCGCCGAGGAAGCCAGCGCGGCTCCAGCCCACGTGCGTGAAGCCGCAGGCCTTGGCGGTGTTGAGCAGCGCCGTGGACGTGCGGCCGGCCGGCGCGCGGAAGATGGGGCCCAACGCCTTGCCGGTCATGGCCGTGAAGCGCTCGCCGACTTTCTTGAGGCTTTCGCAATACTGCTCGGGCGTCACCTCGTGCACCACGGGCGGGTTCACGCCGGCCTGCGTGCGCACCTTGAAGCGCACCACCTTGCCGTCGGCGTCGAGCACGTCTTCCAGCAGGATGTCGTGGTCCCAGGTGTGGGAGCCGAAGTCATGGCCCTCGGCCACGCGCTCGCGCCACCAGGGCGCCCAGGTGTCGTCCAGCGTCGTGCCGCCGGTCAGCGTGGGCTCGCTGGCCAGGAAGAAGGTGGCCCTGGCGTTGTGCTTCTTCAGCGTCTCGGCGATCAGCGGCGCGACACCCATGTGGCCGGTGTCGAACGTCAGGTACACCGGCTTGTCGCAAGACGGTTGCGCTGCCGCGGTGGTCACCGCCAGCGCCAGAAGCCAGGCTCTCATAGACGTGGGGTGTGATCCAGCGTCCAGATGCCGTGCGGCGACTTGCCCACCTTGACCTGGCGCACGACCTTGCGCGTGACCGTGTCGATCTCTGTCAGCTTGCCGGCCCAGCGCGAGGTGACCAGCAGCGTCTTGCCATCGGTCAGCAGCTCCATGTCGTCGGGACCGGCGGGCGCGGGGTACTGGTCCACGACCGACAGTGTCGTCAGATCGATCTTGCTGATGGTGTTGGCCGCGCGGTTGGACACCAGCACGTGGCGCTTGTCGCCCCAGGCGCGGAAGGAGTGGGTGCCGGCCGCCGTCAGGATGCGCTTGGCCAGCTTCGGCGTTGGGCCGCTGACGTCCCAGACCTCCACGAATTTGTCGCCGGTGAGGGCCACGAGCAGGAACTTGTCGTCCGGCGTCAGGTAGATGTCGGCCGGCATCTTGCCCACGGCCTGCTTCCACTTGATGGCCTGGGTGGCCAGGTCGATGCCCAGGATCTCGTCGCTGTCCTGCAGGCTGACGAAGAGCGTCGTGCTCTTGCTGTCGATGTTCAGGTGGCTGGGCGTCTTGGGCGCCGGGATGCGCTTGACGAGCTGCAGCGGCTCGTTGGCGGCGCTGCCCTGCCAGCGGTACAGCACGACGTGGTCCAGCCGGTTGGACGCGGTGATGAACCACTTCATGTCCGGCGAGAAGCGCAGGTGGTAGGGGTCGGAAATGCCGCGCACGACGCGCTGCACCTCGGCGGTGCGCGGGTCCACGAAGGTCAGCGAATCGCCCAGCGCGTTGGCGACGATGAGCGACTTCTCGTCGGGCGACAGGTACAGGTGATGCGGCTCCTTGCCCGTCGGGATGCGCTTGGTGACGGTGAAACTGGCCGGGTCGACGACCGAGATGTCGGCGTCCAGGGAATTCAGCACGAAGACCGGGGGACGGGGGTTGGCCTGGGCCAGGCCACTCAGGAGCACCAGGAGCCCAAGCGCGCTGCGACGAAACATTCCGAGATCCTCAAAGCAAAAAGGGCGGCAGCCGCCGCCCTCACAACGCGCAGTTTACCGGGGGGCGTTTACGCCCCCTCCCCTTGGGCCCGTGCTTTGCAACCCGCCAGCGGCAAAACCGCGCGAATCCGCCCTCCTCACTGGACCACACCACGCGTTCCGGGGCCTGCTCATCCTCAACGCAGGGGATGCAGGCCGCTGGCCTCTTGAGCTGCGCCGACGCCGCCCGAATAATGGAGTTGTAGTAATTTCTTACGAAAACACGCTTGGAGAGGGGTCATATATGCGATTCAAACTTGGCCGCATCGCCGCCGCCGCCGCCCTGTGCAGCATCAGCCTGTCCGCCACGGCGCTGCCGGACGCCAGCTTGACCTGGATACAGCAGACCGGCACGACCAGTCCCACCGACGTGGTGGAGGTCTGGGTGCGGCTGACGATCAGCCCGACGGCTGACGGCCCCTTGTTCATGGACGGCACGACCACCAGCTTCAACGCGGCGGAGATGGCCGAGCTGGCGGACTTTGCACCCGGCTACAACGTATTCAATACCGCGAGCGCAAGCTGTTCCACCACGTTCTGGCCACAGCCGCCGCTGGCTGTCTGCTTCGACCCCGCCGCCCCGTGGCAGTTCTCGTTCAACTACGACGCGGGCACCAGCTTCATCGCCGCCTCGGGCAGCATGGCACCCGGTGAATCGCGCGACTTCCTGTTCGGCAGGTTCACGCCTCAGAACGGCCCGGTGGCGCCCGGTGTCTACGGTTTCAGCAACGCGATGCTGAACATCGGCGTCAACGGCGAGGATGCCAACGGCGACCCGCTCTACCGCTCCTTCACGATAGGCGGCACCTGCAACACCTACGAAGACAGCTGCGCCTTCACGCGCGAAGTCGTCGGCGCCGTCCCCGAGCCGGGCAGCCTGCTGATGATGCTGGCCGGCTTGGCGGGCCTGGGTGTGCTGGCCCGGCGCCGCAGGCACTGAAGCCCCACGCCCCAAAGACAACGGGCCCGCAACGGCCCGTTTTGACTTGTGGCTTGCCTTGCAGGCTCAATCGTCATCGCCACCCAGGATGCCACCGAGCAGCCCACCGCCGGCAAAACCACCGAGAACGGAGCCCTCTTCCTTGTGGCCGCCCATCTGCGGCGCGGCCGCGAAGATGCGCGAGGCCAGGCGCGAGAAGGGCAGGCTTTGCAGCCAGACTTCGCCCGGGCCGGTCAGCTTGGCCAGGAACAGGCCCTCGCCGCCGAACAGCGCCGTCTTGATCTTGCCGACGTACTGGATCTCGAAGTTCACGTTGGGCGTGTAGGCCACCACGCAGCCGGTATCCACCAGCAGCGTCTGGCCCGGCTGCAGGCTGCGGCGCACGATGGTGCCGCCGGCGTGCACGAAGGCCAGGCCGTCGCCGTCCAGCTTTTCCATGATGAAGCCCTCGCCACCGAAGAAGCCGGCGGAGAGCTTCTGCTGGAAGGCGATGCCTAGCGACACGCCGCGCGCCGCGCACAGGAAGGCGTCCTTCTGGCAGATCAGCGTGCCGCCCAGCTTGGACAGGTCCATGGCGATGATCTTGCCCGGATAGGGCGCGGCGAAGGCCACGCGCTGCTTGCCGCTGCCGTTGTTCGTATAGACGGTGGTGAACAGCGATTCGCCGGTCAGCAACCGCTTGCCGGCGCCCAGCAGCTTGCCGAGGAAGCCGCCCTGGCTCGCCGAGCCGTCGCCGAAGACGGCGTCCATGCTGATGCTGGAGTCCATGAAGAACATGGAACCCGCCTCGCCGATGGCAGCCTCGCCGGGATCGAGCTCGATCTCGACGAACTGCATCTCCGCGCCCTTGATCTCGTAGTCGACGACGTCCATGGCCATGGCATTCACTCCTGCTGATTCTGAAAACGGCGCGGATCATAGCCAGCAAGGACGACAAACCCCGCACTCGAACGGCTGGCAGAAAACCCCGCCTCGCTCCATCATCGGCCGGCGCGCAACCCGAGGAGGTTTCGATGCTGGTCCCCGCCCTGCCCCTGTTCGTGCCCGACGCCGAGCTGCCGGCGCTGGAGGCGCGTGCCCGGGCCGACCCCGGTGACGGCGCCCTGCCCCTGGCCTGGGCGCTGCGCCAGCGCGACACGCTGCGGTCCTTGAGCCTGCTGCGCCAGGCCGCCGACGGCCCGCGCCGCTGGCTGGCCGAGGCCGAATGCCTGGCCCTGGACGGCCAGCTCGACGCCGCCGACGTGCTGCGGATGCAGGCGCTGGCAGCCTGCGAAGCAGAACGCGACGCGCTGGGCCTGGCCGACGCGCACTGGCTGGGCTACCAGATCGCGCTGGACCGCGGCGACGACACGCTGCTGACCACTTCGCTGCGCGACGCGGTCACCGCCGCCACGCTGGCCGGCGATGCGCAGCGCCAGCTCTTCATGCAAGCCGGCACGGCGCGGGCCGAACTGCTGCGCGACCGCAACGCCGCACGGGCGCGCTGGGCCGGCCGACTGCCCGAGCACAGCGCCGACCCCGTCTGCCAGGTGGCGCTGCTGGACTTCTTCGCCTGCCTGGAGGCCATGGGCTCCAACTTCCCCGAGGCCATCGCCGGCTTCGCGGCGGCGTTCACGCTGGCGCTGGGCACGGGCCAGATGCGCCGCGCCATCACGCTGGCCACCAACCTGGGCTTTGCCTACACGCGGGCCCACGACTTCGAGAGCGCTATGGACTGGCAGCGCCGGGCGCTGGAGCTGGCCCGCGCGGCGCGCTGGCCGCGCCCCATCTGCCTGTGCCTCGCGCAGACCGGCGAGGCCTTGCGGCTGCTGGGCGAGTTGGGCGAGGCGCGCGAGCTGCTCAACGAATGCCTGCAGCAGCACGCCAGCGAACCCGGCGCGCGCACCGTGGCGCTGGCGCACAAGTACCTGGCCCACGTCGAGATGGACAGCGGCAACCCGGCCGCGGGCCTGGCGGCTTTCGAGGCGCTTGTGCACAGCCCGGCCGTGCTGTCCTCGGTGGACCTGCAGATCGACGCCGATCAGGGCCGCGCCCGCGCGCTGCTGGGCCTGCACCGGCTGGATGAGGCTGCTCAAGCCGCTCGCGCCGCGCTGCAGGCCGCACGCCGCCAGCAGGAGCGCGGCCAGAGCCTGGAGGTGCTGGGCCTGCTGGCCGAGATCACGCTCGCGCGCGGCGACGCCGAAGAGGCCCTGGCCCTGTACGAGCAGGCCCTGGCCGAGGCCGAGCATGTGCCCGGCTACCGGCCGCCGCCCACGCTGCTGGATGGCGCGGCGCGGGCGCATGCCGAGCAAGGCCAGTTCCGCCAGGCCTTCGACATGGCCCGCCGCGCCATCGCAGTGCGCGAGCAAAGCCAGAGCGAGCAGGCCCGGCGCCGCTCGCGCGCCATGCATGTGCAGCACCAGGTGGACCGGGCCCGCACCGAGAGCGAACACCTGCGCCGCCTGGCCACGTCCGAGGCGGCGCGCTCGGCCGCGCTGGAGGATGCGCACGCCGTGCTGCAACAGCTCAGCACCATGGGCCAGGAGCTGACGGCCGAGCTGGACATCGCCCGCGTGCTGGGCCTGCTGCGCGAACGCATCGACACGCTGGTGGACGCCTGGCGCTTTGGCGTCTACCTGCTGGACGAAGGCGGCCAGATGCTGGAATGCCGCCACGGCATGGAGGACCACCATGCCATTTGCACGCTGGCCGTGCGCGCCGACGACCCGGCCTCCGACGTGGCGCGCTGCGCCCGCGAGCGGCGTGAGCTGCTGCTCGCCGGTGGTGGTGAGACACGCAGCCAGCTGTTGATGCCGCTGAGCATAGGCAGCCAGCTCGTGGGCGTGCTGTGCCTGCAGTCGCGCCACGAGGCCGCCTACGGCGAACGCGAGCTGCTCATCCTGCGCAACCTCGCCGCCTATGCCGCCATCGCGCTGGAGAACGCGCATGCCTATTTGCGCGTGTCGGCCCTGCAGCGTCAGGTCATGGCGCAGGAGAAGCTCGCGGCCCTGGGCGCCATGGTGGCCGGTGTGGCCCATGAGCTGAACACGCCCATAGGCAACAGCCTGCTGGCCGCGACCACACTGCTGGCGGCCAACCGCGAGCTGGAGGGGCGGTTGGGGTCGGGAACAGGCCCGGCGCTGCGCAAGTCGGAGCTGGTGCAGCAGACCCGCGTCACGCGCGACGGGCTGGAACTCATCGAGCGCAGCATGCTGACCGCCGCCAACCTGGTGAGCAACTTCAAGCAGATGGCGCAGCAGCGCGGCAACCACGAGAAGCGCGAATTTGAGCTTGCGACGTGGTGCGCGCTGCAACTGCGCGGCCTGGTGCAACGCGCGAGCCAGGCCGGCCATGCGCTGGACCTCGCCATGCCACCCGACATCCACCTGAACAGCTACCCCGACCAACTCGGTCAGGCGCTGGACATCCTCGTCGGCAACGCGCTACTGCATGGACTCTCGCCCGCGCGGCCAGGCCGCATCGGCGTGAGCGCACTGGCCCTGCCTGAGGGCCGCTGCCGCATCGAGGTCGTCGACGACGGCCGCGGCATGAACGAGGACGTGCTGCGCCGCGTCTTCGAACCCTTCTTCTCCACACGCTTCGGCCAGGGCGGCAACGGCCTGGGCCTGGCCATCTGCCACAGCCTCGTGGAGCAGGTGCTCGGCGGGCGCATCCAGGCCTTCAGCGCCGCCGGCCAGGGCAGCCGCTTCGTCATCGACTTACCGGTCGTTGCACCTTGACGGCGGGGGGGCCCGCGGCCTCCTAACTCCGCATCCTTAGGCCGGACCTAACCGCAGGTCACGGTGAATATGCCCTGCCGACCTGGGGAGGCACGGCCCTCTCCTCGCGCCTAGCTTCTGGACTGAGGCCCTGCAGCGCGGGGCTGCCCGCTCGATGTGCCCATCCCAGGAGACTCACCATGGCCACCACGCCAACCCCCAAGCCGATACGTCCCAACCCCCTTGAAGCCCCGACCCGGCAGGACCTGGCGACGGTCGCCCCCACCGACGACGACAACGAGCCGCTGGACGACGACTTCCACTTCGTGCTGGGCGAGCTGCTGGCCGCCTATAAGCCGGTGCTGACGGCCGACCTGCAGCGCGCCGAGTCGCCCGATGCGCTTATCAAGGAGGCGCTCGCCAACCCGCCGAGCTGCGAGGACGAGTTCAACCAGGCCTTTGCGCTGTTCGAGCGCTTCAGCAACGAGGAGGTCGCGCAGCGCCTGCTGCCTGCGGCGGTGCGCGAAGTGCTGGGCCCCATCGAGCGCTGGCGCTGGTGCCTGTTGCACCTGCGTTGCTGCATCGTCTTCGGCTGGCTGATGTGCCGCGGGCCGCGCACCTTCCGTGGCTCCAGCTACTACCTGTGGCGCTATTGGCGCTGCGTGCGCGAGGTGCTGGGAGCGCCGGTGGCCAACCCGCCCACGGCCGTGGAGCGGGCCGACTTCGCGCAACTCGTGAAGGCGCTGGCCACGGCCTACCGGCCCTACCTGGACGACCAGCTCGCCAACGTCGAATTCGCGCAAGGCCTGCCAGAGCAGGTGATCACAGGCCAGGTGGACTGCTTCGAGGACGGCGACGCCAACACGCAGATCCTGGAGCGGCTGCTCAGCACCGACACGGCCGCCGCGCTGATGGGCCGCGAGCTCATCGCCAAGCACCGCGCCGACCCCTTCTTCTGGTTCTGCCGCTGCTGGTGCCTGTGCGCCATCCGCTTCGGCTGCTGCCTGGCGCGCGCCCGCAACCTGCGCGACGTGTTCCGCTGCCTGCGCAGCTACCGCGCCTGCCTGCGCCGCTGCCAGCGCCCGCTGCATTGCGCATTGACCGCGCCCATGGGCTGCGTGCGCGGCGAGACCGACATCCTGCCCGGCCGCATCCTGGAGCCCGTCAAGGGCGATGCCGAGGGCAGCAACTTCGGCCACTACGTCCTCGAGGTGCGCAGCCCCGGCGGCAACCTGCTCAGCGGCTGCGTGGTCTACCCCAACAACCTGGCCCTGCCCGACGTGGCCGCCACGCAAGGCAACTTCTCGGTGTCGGGCGGCACGCTGGGCTGGGTGGACACGCGCAAGTGCGCCGTGGACGCCGGCATCGAGCTGCTGACGTCCACCACCTTCACGCTGACGCTGCGCGTCTTCGCGACCAACGGCGCCGAGCTGCAGCCACCCTGCACGGGCAGCTTCTCGCTGTCGGTCAACGAGGTCTACATCAAGCGCGTCAGCACGCCGTGGTCGGTGGACTACACGAGCCCCGCCGAGCCGCTGCGCGCCAGCGACGGCGCGCTGGCGGTGCTGTCCACCATAGGCGGGGGCATGCACGTGCGCGGCGCGGCCAACATCTACGGGTGCCTCGGCGAGAAGATCCGCGAGTACACGATCTGGGCCATCCCCGACCCGACCTTCAGCGAGCCGCAGCCCGCGCCGTTCACGAGCATCGTGCCCGGCGGCGACTGGGTGCTGGTCACGCACATCGAGTTCAACCCGATGAGCATCGCCCAGCCCAGCGGCCCGCCCATCAACTACACGGCCGACCAGGTGCGCAGCAGCAACGTGCTGGACGGCGACCCCACGCCCAGCGTGCTGACCAATGTGTGGAGCGCCCGCAGCGAATGCATCTGCGTGCACATCGACTCGATGAACTTGTGCACCTGCTGGAACGTGCCGTCGCTGGCGCCCAGCGCCTTCAGCAGCCATGTGCTGCCCAAGCAGGACCCGCCCAACCAGCAGGGCGCCACCGGCAAGTTCAGTTTCCTGCTTCAAGTCATCGATACCGCGGGCAACACCTACTACGACATCCAGCGCGCCTGGGTGGACAACGAGCCCATCCAGGGGGCAATAGTGGGCATAGGCAACCAGGCCCCCTGCTCCGACATGTACACGCAGACGCCCGAAGGTGTGTTCAAGACGGTGGACATCCGCGGCTATGCCTGGGACCAGTACATCGACCGCATGGATCTCACCGCGCCCACCAGCAACAACTTCGACAGCTACCAGGTGCGTTTCGTGAAGCAGGGTGCCGTGTCGCCGCAGGTGATGCTGATCAACTCCACCAACACGGTGCCGGCCCGTGCGGCGGTGCTGCCAGCAGAGAGCCTGGCCACCGGCACGCTGACACCCTGGAACCTGCAAGTGCTGGACGCCGCGAGCAACCCATTGGGCCTGCCCGGCGACCAGCTGCTGGGCCCCGGCGAGGCCTGCGTCTACAACGTCATCCTGGAAGCCTGGGACAAGACGGTCGTCAACGAGGGCACGGTGCACTACACGGGCTGGATCCTGTTCCCGATCAAGATCATCAACGGGCCGGAGCCGGTGTGAGCCTCGACGAGCTGGGCTTCTGGCCACGCCTGGCGCTGGCCGCGCTGGCGGCCTGGCGCATCACCCACCTGCTCGCCGCCGAGGACGGGCCCTGGGGTCTCGTGCTCAAGCTGCGCGAGCTGCTGGGCAATGGCGCCTGGGGCCAGTTGATGGACTGCCCCTACTGCGTGTCGCTGTGGGTGGCGGCGCCCTTCGCGCTGCTGCTCGCGACCGACCTGGCCGGCTGGCTCTTGAGCGTGCTGGCGCTGTCCGGTGCCGTCTGCATCATCGAGGCGGGGCTGGACGCCGTCGCCTCCCATCGCAAGGAGACATGACATGGGATGTTGCGGACAAGGCCGCGCGGCACTGCGCCAGGCCATGAACACCACCGCCGCTCCGGTCCGCCCGGCAGCCGGCCCCAGCGAGCGGCGTGTGGTGGTGCACTACCGCGCCAGCGCGCCTGTCGTTGTGCGCGGCGTGGCGAGTGGGCGGCTCTATGAGTTCGATGCGAGCCAGCCCACGCTGTACGTCGCGGAGGGAGACGCGGCAGCGTTGCTCAGGTCGAGATGGTTCGAGCGCCGGGACTAGCGCCTGCGACGGCGCAGCGCCAGACTCAGCGCGCCCAACGCAAACAGATGCACCATCGACGGCTCCGGGACCGGGAGCTGGTAGGTGAAATCGTCGATCGCGAAATAGCCCTGCGGCCCGGCAATGACGACGCGGGTGACGAGCCCGTCGTAGCCGCTGGGAACGAACATCGGAACCTTCCACCCCAGCTCCGGCGAATCCTGCGACTGGTAGACGAACTGGTCGCCGTTGTAGAGCAGGAAGCGGATCTGGTTGATGCCGGTGACCCACGCGCCTTGGAAGATGAATGGGTCCTGCCGGGAGATGGGCTGTCCTTCTTCGAGCAGCCCACCTTGGTACAGGGCAGGGTCCACCGTCGCATAGCCACTGCCCGAATAGGGGCCGTAGTAAATGCCGGCCGGGGACGACGAGTAGTGCCAGGCGGTCGTCGCCGCATTGTTGGTGCCGAAGGTGAAACCGTCATAGGGCGCGAGGAAGGGCCCGCCCGCGATCGGCAGGTTGTCAAAGCTCAGGACTGCCGCGCCGGCCGGCGCCATGCAGGCTGCCAGAGCGAAGCATGCGGCCCGGAAAGACGGTTTCACCATGGCCCCTCCTAGCAGGCGCCGCGACGGCGCAGCAACAGCACCCCGACGCCCAGCGCCAGCATCGCGACCGTGGCCGGTTCGGGCACCGCCGCGACCGAGACGTTGTCGAGGTGGATGAAGTCCACGTCATCGCGGAACGTGAAGTTCAGTACCGTGCTGGCGCCACTGGCCGTGGCGACGAAGGAATAGGTCTGGAAGCCCGCCGTCGTCGGGTTGCCCAGGCTGACCAGCGTCTGCGCGCCGAAGTTCACCTGCACACTGCTGGGGTCGTCGCCAGCGCCGGACAGCTGAAAGCTCACCACGTACTGAGTGCCCGCCGTCGTGGCCAGAGCCTGCTCGATGCCCCCGGTCGTGCCCAGCGGGCCGAAGTAGGCCTGGCAGATGCCGTCCGGCGCGTCGCCGCCGCCCAGGCAGTACACGCCGTTGAAGGCCGTGCTGCCGGTCTGAGACCAGCTTGCAAAGCTGCCCGTCTCGAAGCTGCCGTTGGCGACCAGGTTGGCGTCGGCCATTGCCAGGCCCGGGAGGCTGGCGAGTGCGGTCATCGCAAGGAAAGACCTGAGTGTTGACATTTGATGCCTCGTCATTGGATGGTTCCTCAACTCATTGCGCCGGGACCAGCGGCAGCGTGCCGCCGTTGGTCATCTGGGTCTTCATGGTGTTGACCAGCGCCGCGGCGTCCTGCGGCAGCAGGAAGCGCTGGGCCACCAGCCGCTTGGCCAGCAGGCTGGCCTGGTAGACGTAGTTGCCCAGCGATCCGTAGCGCTCGACGATGGACAGCCTCGGATCACCCAGCGCCAGCCGCTCGGCCTTGGTCTTGGGGAAGGGGATGTAGCCCGAAGCCAGCGAGCCTTCGCGGCCTTTCAGCGGGCCGCTACCGATGGGGTTCCAGCCCGTCATCGTGCCCAGCGGCATTTGCATCAGCAGCGACCGCACACCCGGGATCTCGTTGCCATCGGCGTCCATCTTGGGCGCCAGCGACGGGATGACGCCCAGGATGATGGGCGGCACATTGCTGATGACGCCGGAGCCGTCGTTCTTGTTGAATGTGGCGCCGTAGTCGTAATTCAGCACCGGGTTCATGACGCCGTCGGGCTTGGGCGTGGCCGGGATGTTGGGCCAGCCGAGTGACGCCGAGTTGGCGGCCACCAGCGTGCCGTCGCTGACGCGCGGGTAGGCGCTGGGCGGCGGCAGCGTACCGTTGCGCACCCATTCGATCATCGCCACGTGCAGCGCGCGGTTGGTCTCGCGCTGGCCGTTGGGGTTGCCCGACAAGGTGTTGGGGTTGGTGGACTTGGTGCCCAGGTTCCAGCTTGGCGTGCCGCCGCCGTGGGCGGTGCCAGGGTGGTAATAGCGCCGCACGTTGTCGGGCACCGGCAGGTCCTCGTTGCCCAGCGTGCCGGCGATACCCACGCTGCCATGGCTGTACCACATCTCCGGCCCGCCATAGGTCTCCATGATCTTGGGACAGGTGCTCGTCTGCCGGCAGCGGTGCAGCAGGCCCCAGGCCGGCGTGCCGCGCACGGTGTCGATGTAGTCCTCCCACCAGAGCGTGCCGGCGGCGCCGGGGTCGTACATCTCGGCGATGTCGCCCGGCTTGGCGAAGCGGATGTTGAAGCTGCCCAGCATGCCCGCGATGTTGGGGTTCATGCCGTCGAACACGATGCGCCCGGTGGTGCCAGAGTCGTCTTCGTTGAAGCCGTTGTTCAGGAAGTGCTTGCCCAGGCGCCCCGACTGGGAGTTGCCGAAATTCAGCGAGTACTGGATCTTGTTGGCAAGGGGATTGGGCCAGCCGGAATCATCGGCTGCCTCGTAGCGGAAGAACGAGGCCACGTCCCGCATGGCGGCTTCGCCCACACCGAGGACGTAGGGGTCCTTGGCCAGGCGAACCAGTTCATAGCCCAGTGCGCTGTTGAACCCACCGTTGATGCAGAGCTGCGTCTGGCTGGGGGTTCCGGGGAAGGGAACAGCGGCTGTGCAGCTGGCGAATGCGAAATCCGTGCTGGGGATCTCGACGACGTTGCTCTTCACGCCCTCCGGGGTTTCGGACGTGAAGGAGATCAGCTTGGCCTGCGTCGTGTCGGTGGTCGCCAGCGCGCGGCCGCCGGTTTCGGGGAGCGTGACCGTCAAGCCGCTGGGCGCGATGAAGCGGTCCCAGACCGGGCCCACGACGCCAGTGGCACGCGGCACGTTGATGCCCAGGGCGCCCGTCGTGCCGGTGGCGAGGATGTCGCCTTGCCAGGCCACGTTCAGCACCACTTCGCCGTACTGGAACGTCAGGTCGTTGCCATAGGGCGAGTCGGCGACGCCGCCACGGTTGGGAATGATCTCCAGCATGATGCCGCCGGCCTTGCTCATGTCGACCGGCTTCTGCAGCGTGAACTGCGTCTTGTAGGTCACCTTGCCGTTGGCGTTGCGGGGTGCCAGCAGGATGTCCGTGATGATGGCGTTGCGCCGGTCGAAGGGGTCGATCTCGCCCTCCGCTTCGCCTCGCAGTAGCTCATAGGGCCCGACCGGGCCGCTGTTGGCGACGGCGGTGGTGGTCTGGATGGTGATCTTGGTGACCCGCGCGCTTGCCGCGCCGGAGCCCAGGATGCAGATGCTCGCTGCAATCAGCGAGAGGGCGGGTTTGCCCCGCACGGCCATGCTCATGTTTGTCTCCTGCAAGTAGCCATTTATCGGGAACCACATCAGGCGCTGCTCTCGCGGCCGCCCGTCGTGTCCATGGCGACTGCACGCAAGAGCGGTCGAAACGCGGCGCCGCGGATGGCAACGACACATTCCGACGGCGTCAACGCGGCGCCGTGGCCAGGCCCCGGTACCCGCGTCGACGAAAAAACCGCGCAGCAAAGGTCATCGCCACGCAGCAGTCGCCGTCATCTACAAACCTAGTCGCCGCATCCATAAAATCTCTGAGGGAATACGCGCATGGCAGTTTTGTCCTCAATTAAAGAGACAATGTATGCAAAGAAGCGTTTCTCGAAGATCGTCGCCCCGCCCGCCCGAGCAGGGTAGGCAGCGCCGTGCAGGCCCTGAATCGGGCGCGGGAGTGGTTTGGGGGCTAGCGGCCGCTGGCCATGGCGGGCGCCATGCGGCGGCTCAAGCGGGCCGCGGTACGGTCAGGCGGATCGGGTGAGTGCGCCGGCAACTCGGCCGGCCGGCGCTTCCGCCGGGCTCGGCTCCGCGCCGGCCTCGGCGCCCATGCGGGACAGGCTGGCGACCAGGTCGGCGAAGCGCTCGCCCTGCACCATCACGTGGCTGCGCACACTGGCCATGGCCGCATCGGCGTTGCCCGCGCGAACGGCGTCCAGGATGGCCTGGTGCTCTTCGAACGACCGGTTGACCCGGTTGCGCACCCTCAACTGCAGGCGGCGATAAGGCCTGAGCTTGCGCTGCAGACCCACCGCCTCCTCGAACAAGAAGCGGTTCTGGGACGCCTGGTAGAGCGCGAAGTGGAAACGCTCGTTGGCGTAGAAATAGGCATCGGGATCGGCCCTGCTGGCCGATTCCCGGCAGGCCTCGTGAGCCGTCTCCAGCGCGGCCAGGTCGGCATCGGTCAACCGCCGGGCCGCCAGCCGGGCGCACATGGCCTCCAGTTCGGCCATGACCTCGAACATCTCGATCAGCCGGCTGGGCGAAACCTGGGTGACCACGGTGCCCCGGCCGCCGCGATGCTCGACAAGGCCTTCGCCCAGTAGCAGGCGCAGGGCTTCTCGCAGCGGGGTGCGCGACACGCCGAAGCGCTTCGCGAGTTCAACTTCGTCGAGGTGTGACCCTGGAAGGAGGACGCCGGTGGCGATTTCCTCTTCGATGGCCTCCCGCAGCGTTTCGGAGAGACGACCCATGGGTGAATTGTAAGTCGCGCTACCCGCTCAATACAGCGCAGCCGGCGCCTGCACCTGTGATGACGTCGTTTGCATGCATGGCTGAATGCTTTGTGTAAGGAATCGTGCAAGCGCGAAGTTGACCGGCAGCCGACCTGCGCTTGCAACGATGCCGATGCGCCGTCGATTTCTTAATTTCTCCCTTGACAGAAATTTCCGTCGGCGTAATCTGGCGCTCATGGAACTCACCGACATCGCCCGCCGCTTCATCGTCCACTGGGGCGAGATGGGGTCCAACTGGGGCGTGAACCGCAGCGTCGCGCAGATCCATGCGCTGCTCTTCGTGCACGGCAAGCCGCTGCATGCCGAAGACATTGCCGACACGCTGGCGCTGGCGCGCTCCAACGTCAGCAACAGCTTGAAGGAGCTGCTGAACTGGCGGCTCATCCGCGTGACGCAACTGCTGGGCGACCGACGCGACTATTACGAGACCTCGGGCGACGTCTGGGAGCTGTTCCGCACCATCGTGCGCGAGCGCAAGGAGCGCGAGTTCGACCCCACGGTGCGGCTGCTGCGCGAGCTCTCCAGCGACCCGGCGCTGGCGGCCGAGTCGCCCGCCATGCAAGACCGGCTGCGCAGCACGCTGGACTTCATGCAGACATTGGGCAGTTGGAGCGACGAGATGCTGCGGCTGACTCCAGCCACGCTGGAAAAGATCTTGCGCCTGGGCGCCCAGGTGCAGCGCTTCGTGAGGCTGGGGGACGATGGCGGCGAAGGCGGTGGGCCGAATGTCTTCCCGATCACGCCCCCCTTTCCACCCGTGGGATGACGATGGAGAGGCTCAACTCTGGGGCCTCTTTTTTTGCCTTGCAATTTCTCTTTTGACAGAAATAAAAGACATGAACAACGACACCCTGCCTCACACCGTCTACTACGACGGCGCCTGTTCGCTGTGTCGCGGCGAGATGGAGCTGCTGATGCGGCGCAACACGGCCGGCCTGCTGACCTTCGTGGACATCGCAGCCCCCGGCTTCGATGCCGCGGCGCTGGGCGCGAACCTGGACGCGATGCTCAACCTCATCCATGTGCGTCGGCCCGACGGCGGCTGGCTGGTGGGCATCCCGGCCTTCGAGGTCATCTACGAGGCCACCGGCTTCACGCGCGTGACGCGCTGGCTGCGCCGGCCCTGGATGGCCCGCATAGCGGGGCGCGCCTACCCCTGGCTGGTGCGCAACCGCTACCGCCTGCCGCAGGGGCTGGTGCACGCGGCTTTGCGCCTGCAGGACCGTGCCAACCCAATTTCCTGCGCCGACGGCACGTGCCGCGCGCGCTGATTTCAACCCCAAGGAGAACCACCATGTCGGAACTGAACTTCGCCCTCACCCTCTTCATTGCGATCGCCGGCCCCATCGTCGCGATCAGCTACCTGCGCCCCATCCTGATCCCGGTGCTGGATTCGATGTGCCCCGAGCAATTACGCGGTTCGGTGGGCGCGCACTTCTGGGTGCGCAGCGCTTATGTGCTGGCCGTGGCGGGCACACTGGTGCTGGCGCTGGTGTTCGGCGAGTTCACGGGAGAACCGCTTGCCGCCGTGCATCGCGCACTGCTGCTGACCGCGGGCGGGTGCTTTTTGAGCATCGCGACCATCGCGCGGCGCGTGTGGACGCCCGTGCAGCAGCGCCTGGCCAAGGCCGCCGCGCCTGCCGCACCTGCAGCACCGCTTGGCACCATCGCCGCGATGGCCGCCCGGACGGAGGGCTGAGCCATGAGAGTCCTCGTCGTCGGTGCCGGCGGCTTCATCGGCGGGCATCTGTGCACGGCACTGGCCGCGGCCGGGCACGAAGCGGTGCGCGCCGATCTGCAGCCCCTGGAGTTCTGGGACCGGCCGGAAGCCTGGGAGGCACAGCTCAAAGGCATGGACGGTGCCGTCTATGCGGCTGGCTGCCTGCGCGACCAGGGTGGCGGCGTGGGCGACCTGCTGGACCTGCTGCACCATCGCGCGCCAGCGGCGCTGGCCGACGCCTGCGAGACCCTGGGCGTGGAGCGCCTGGTGCACGTGTCGGCGCTGTGCGGTGGCGTCAGCGCCTATGCACGCAGCAAGCAGGCCGGCGAGGTGGCGCTGGCGGGCCGGGCGCGCATCGTGAGGCCCAGCCTGGTCATCGGGCCGGGCGGAGTCAGCAGCCGCATGCTGGACCGGCTGGCGCGCCTGCCCTGGCTGCCGCTGCCCGACGCCGTCGCGCGCTGCCGCGTGCAGCCCATACGCGTGGAAGACCTGGCCGAGGGCCTGGTGGCTGGGTTGACCAAGCCCGATTGGCCGGCGAGCTGGGATGCCGTCGGCCCCGAGGGCGGCCCAATAGCCGGCTGGATAGAACGCCGCCGCATGCACCGCGGCCGCGCCGCCGCACGCATGCTGACGCTGCCCGCCGCGCTGACCCGCGCCTCGGCGCGGCTGGGCGACCTGCTGGCCGTCGGCCCCTGGTGCAGCACGTCGCTGGAGCTGCTGGCTCACGACAGCACTGCACCCGGTGCCGCATCACCACTGGGCCGGCCGCTGCGGCCGGTCATGGAGGGCGCATGGGCATGAGCCAGAAGAACCTCCCGCGCTGGTCGCTGGCCCTGGTGTGGCTGGGCACGGCCGTGGCCAGCCTGCACGATGGCGGGCATGCCGGTGCGGCACTGCTGCGGCCCACGGGGCTGGGTGCGACCGAGGCGCTGGCCGTCGTCTGGCTGGGCAGCGCCTGGGACGCCGCCCTGGGCCTGGCGCTGCTGCTGCGCCCCGGCCGGCTCACCTGCCTGGTCGCGGCAGCGGGCGTCATCGCCATGACGGTCATCGCCACCTTCGTGCTGCCCGCACTGTGGCTGGCCCCCTTCGGCCCGCTGCTGAAGAACCTGCCGCTGCTGGTGTTGCTGCGGCAAATGACTCTCGAAGAAGAAAAGGCATGAACACCTATCTGCTCGTCAAATGGCTGCACATCGTCAGCAGCGTGCTGCTCGTCGGCACCGGCTTCGGCTCGGCCTTCTACCTGTTCTTCACGAATCGCAGCGGGAGCCTCGAAGCCCGCGCTGTCGTCTCGCGCCTCGTCGTGCGCGCCGACCTGTGGTTCACCACGCCCGCCGTCATCGTCCAGCCGCTCAGCGGCTTCTGGCTGGCGCACACCGCCGGCTGGCCGGTGGCGACCACGCCCTGGCTGCTGGCGTCCATCGTGCTCTACCTGGTGGCCGGTGCCTGCTGGCTGCCGGTGCTTTGGCTGCAGCTGAAGATGGCCCGCGAGGTGGAGGCGGCGCTGGCCGAAGGCTGCGGGTTGAATGCGCGCTATGCACGCTGGCAGGCGGCCTGGGAGCGGCTGGGCTACCCGGCCTTCATCGCGATGCTGGCGGTGTTCTTCCTGATGGTGAACAAGCCGGCGCTGTGGGGTTAGGCCTGCCGCCGATACAGCGCCAACGAACCCGCCAGCGCCAGCAGCGCCCCGCCGCAAACCCGATCCAGCCACAGCACGCCGCGGGCGCGCAGCACGCGGATGGCCTGCGCGCCGGCAGATGCATAGCCCAGCATCACCGCAAAGTCGATCGCCGCGAAGGTGAGCGCCAAGGCCGCGTACTGCGGCAGTTGCGGCGCCGTGGGTGACACGAACTGCGGCAGGAACGCCGAGAAGAACAGGTAGCCCTTGGGGTTGGTGACGGCGACGAGAAAGCTGCGCAGGAAGATGGCCCGCGCCGACGGACGCTGCGCGGTGCCAGCCTCACCGGGGATCGCGAACGTGCCCTTGGACATCAGCAGGCGCACACCCAGCCAGGCGAGGTAAGCCACGCCCACCCACTTGACGACCGAGAACCAGAACTCCGACGCGGCCAGCAGCGCCCCCAGGCCTATGGCTACGGCCGAGATGAGGACGAAGTCCGACAGCACGGCGCCCAGCATGCCCGGCAGCGAAGCGCGCAGGCCATAGCGGGAACCGTTGGTGAGGGCCAGCAGCACCGTGGGCCCGGGCGTGGCGATGCCGATGAAGGCGACGAGGGCGAAGACGAGCAGGGTCTGGGTCATGGGCGGGCCTGGCAGCGAGGGTCGTCAAGCGATGTTGCCATCGATCACGGCGCCCGTCCCGCGTGCTCAGGCCATCGCCGTCCTGAACCTCGCCGCCGCATCGCGCAACTGCCCTGCCCGGTCCTCCAGCATCGAGGCCGACGCGGCCGTCTGCTCGACGAGGGCGGCGTTCTGCTGCGTCGTCGAGTCGACCTCGCGGATGGCGGTGGCGAGTTGGCGAATCTGGTCGGCCTGGGCGCTGGATTGATCGCTGATGTCGGCCACGATGGCGGCGACGCGCTGGATGGCAGAGACGATCTCACCCATGGAGCCGCCGGCCTCGGCGACGTATTGCTCGCCCTGGTGCACGGTCTCGATGGAGGCGTGGATCAGCGTCTTGATCTCCTTGGCGGCCTCGGCGCTGCGCTGGGCCAGCGAGCGCACTTCGCTGGCCACGACGGCAAAGCCGCGGCCCTGCTCGCCGGCGCGCGCGGCTTCCACGGCAGCGTTCAGCGCCAGGATGTTGGTCTGGAAGGCGATGGAGTCGATGACCTGGATGATGTCGCCGATCTTGCGCGAACTGGCCGTGATGTCCTCCATGGACTGCACCGCGCGCTGCACGACGGCGCCGCCGCGGCCGGCCAGGTCGGCCGCGCCGCGCACCAGGTCGTTGGCCTCGCGGGCGCTGGTCATGTTGTGGTCCACGGCCTGCTCGAGCATGCCGGTGCTGGCGGTCGTCTGCTGCACGACAGAGGCCATGGCGTTGCCGCGCTCGGACAGGTCCTGGTTGGCGCCGGAGATCTGCGTGGCGGAGCTGGAGATGTCCTCGGCGCCGGAGCGCACCTCGTGCACGAGGCCGCTCAGCGTGCGCACAGCGCTGCGCAACGCGTTGGTGGCGGTGACGACCTCGTCGCGGCCGTCCAGGGCCGTCGTTTCGCTGAGGTCCCCCGCGCCCAGCGCCTGGATGCGGCGGCCCAAGGCCTCGCAGGTGCTGCGCAAGGCGAGGTAGTAACCCACCAGCACGTAGGCGGCGATGGCGACGAACGCCAGAGCGACGGCAATGGCCGTCCAGAAGCCGTGCTGCAGGCGGTCCACGCGAGCGGTGATGAGCTCCCCCAGGCGGTCCTCGGCCAGTGCGCGCAGCTTGTCGCCGGCGGCGATCTGCGCGCTGCCCAGCGCGAACCAGGCGTCGGGCTCGGTGCCCACGGCCAGGCCCATCTGGAAGGTGTCACCCACCTTGTCGCTGAAGTCGCGCCTGACCTGCTCGGCCAGCTTCAGGTCCATGCCGGCCACGGCCTCTGGGTTGGCCGCCGCAACGCGGTTCAGCGCGCTGGTGACGCGCTGCAGATATTCGCCCATCACCGAGTTGGACTGGTGCAGGCGCTGCAGCATCGGGTAGCTGGGCGTGCCGGCCTGCGCCGCCGCGGCGCCCAGGGCCCGCACGCGGCCGATGGCGTCCTGCAGGCGCGGCATCGCGTCGGTGACGGTGAGCATCAGGTAGTAGGTATCGGCGTCGGGGTCCAGCGCGAGGTTGGACTCGGACGAGGCCTGCTCGATGAGGGCCAGCACGCTGTCGGTCAGCGCATTGCCGGCGTTGATGACGGCCTCCAGCTCGCTGGCGCTGCCCAGCGCCGCCAGGGCCTGGGCCTTGCCGCGGGCGTCGGCCAGGCTGCGGCCGATATTGAGCGGGTCCTGCCCGTCCTGCGCCAGTTTCTCCAGCGCCTGGGCCTGGGTGTTGAACCGGGCCAGGGCCTCGGCGCGGCGCGCCTCGGCCCCGCTGATCTTGGCCGCCGCGCCAATGGCGTTGCCGCGTAGCGCCATCGCCGCGTTCATCAGGCCGTTGGCCTGGCGCACCTGCTGCAGGCCGATCAGCTCCTTGGCCGAGAAGGCCTGGGCTTCATGCCGGTCGCCGGCCAGCGCGTACAGCAGATAACCCAGCGGCACCGCAAAACACAGGCAGACGATGAGGAACTTGTGCGCCATCGGCAGGCGGCGCATCAAGCGTACGGCGGGCGAAAAGACGGCGTTCATTCGACACTCCCCTAATGCGCCCTTCGTTGGGTGCAATCGGCGGGAATGTAGTCAGCCGCCACGGCGTTTTCGCGGCAATAGTGCTCATCGACGAACGCGTTCGACGTAACCGTGCAATTGTTGCCACCTACGTGGCCGCAAAAGAAAAGGCCGGCGCCTTTCGGGCCGGCCTTCGAGGCGGGGGGGGCGCCATCACCCCATGTGCATGCCGCCGTTGCAGGAGAAGTCGGCACCGGTCGAGAAGCCCGAGTCGCCGCTGGCCAGCCACGCGACGATGGAGCCGATCTCCTCCGGCGTGCCCAGGCGCTTCACGGGGATGGTGGCGACGATCTTCTCCAGCACCTCGGGCTTGATGGCCCGCACCATGTCCGTGCCGATGTAGCCGGGGCTCACGGTGTTGACCGTCACGCCCTTGGAGGCCAGTTCCTGCGCCAGCGCCATCGTGAAGCCGTGCATGCCGGCCTTGGCGGCGGAGTAGTTGGTCTGGCCGGCCTGGCCCTTCTCGCCGTTGACGGAAGAGATCTGGATGATGCGGCCCCAGCCCTTTTCCACCATGCCGGGCACGACCTGCTTGGTCACGTTGAACATGGAGTTCAGGTTGGTGTCGATGACGGCGTGCCAGTCGTCCGGCGTCATCTTCAGGAACATGCGGTCCTTGGTGATGCCGGCGTTGTTGACCAGCACGTCAATGGCGCCATGCTCGCCGATGGCCTTCTGGAAGGCCTCGACGGTGGAGTCCCAGTCGGCCACGTTGCCGACCGAGGCGTAGAACGTGTAGCCCAGCGCCTTCTGCTCGTCCAGCCACTTCTGGTAGTCGCGGCTCGGGCCGCAGCCGGCGATGACCTTGAAGCCTTCCTTGTTCAGGCGCTGGCAGATCGCGGTACCGATGCCGCCCATGCCTCCGGTGACGTATGCAACTTTTTGGCTCATGGGGATGTCTCCTGTCGTGGTGGGTGATTGGTTTTAGCGTTCAACGGTGAGCGCGACGCCCATGCCGCCGCCGATGCAAAGGGATGCGATGCCCTTCTTGGCATCACGCTTGATCATCTCGTGCAGCAGCGTGACGAGCACGCGGCAGCCGCTGGCGCCGATGGGGTGGCCCAGAGCAATGGCGCCGCCGTTGACGTTGACCTTGCTCATGTCCCAACCCATCTCGTTGTGCACGGCGCAGGCCTGGGCCGCGAAGGCCTCGTTGATCTCCAGCAGGTCCAGGTCGGCGGGCTTCCAGCCCGCGCGCTCCAGCGCCTTGCGGGCGGCGGGCACAGGGCCCATGCCCATGTAGGCCGGATCCAGCCCCGCAGACGCATACGACGCGATGCGCGCCAGCGGCGTGAGGCCCAGGGCCGCGGCCTTGGACGCCGTCATGACCACCACGCCGGCGGCGCCGTCATTCAGGCCCGAGGCATTGCCGGCCGTCACGCTGCCAGCCTTGTCGAAGGCGGGACGCAGCCCGGCCAGCGCTTCGGCGTTGGACTTGCGGTTGATGAACTCGTCGGCCGCGAAGACGACCGGGTCGCCCTTCTTCTGAGCAATGCTGAAGGGGACGATCTCGTCCTTGAAGCGGCCGGCGTCCTGCGCGGCGGCAGCCTTCTGCTGCGAGCCCAGCGCCAGCGCATCCTGCTGCTCACGGGTGATGCCGTACTTCTTGGCCACGTTTTCGGCCGTGATGCCCATGTGGTACTGGTTGTACACGTCCCACAGGCCGTCCACGATCATGGTGTCGACCATCTTCCAGTCGCCCATGCGCTGGCCATCACGCGAGCCGTTGAGCACGTGGGGGCTCATGCTCATGCTCTCCTGGCCGCCGGCGATGATGATCTCGCTGTCGCCGTCGCGGATGGCCTGCGCGGCCAGCATCACGGCCTTGAGGCCCGAGCCGCAGACCTTGTTGATGGTCATGGCCGGCACGGCCTGCGGCAGGCCGGACTTGATGACTGACTGGCGGGCCGGGTTCTGGCCTACGCCGGCGGTCAGCACCTGGCCGAGGATGACCTCGCCGATCTGGTCGCCCTGCAGGCCGGTGCGGCGCAGCAGATCCTGGATGACGGCGGAACCCAGCTCGGTGGCGGGCGTCTTGGCGAGCGTGCCGCCGAACTTGCCGATGGCGGTGCGCGCGGCGGCGACGATGACGATGTCTTGCTTGCTCATGTCAACTTCCTCTCAGTGATACGGATTGCGTGTTTGCGGGCCGAGCGCCGGGCCGCTCCCTAGCCGGCCCGCGCTGGCGATGTGCTTGTCGGTCAATCCGGCAAGCATCGCCGTCCCCCCGGGGGACCGACTGGGCATGCCCGCGTTCAGCGAGGCAGGACCGGGCGAGGGGTTGTTCATTTCAAGCCTTGACTTTGACGTACCGACCGGGCGCGGGCTCGATCGCCTTGAACTTGCGGTTGCCCGGCGTCTTGGACGCGGGCTTCTTGGCGCCGGCATGCGAGGCCAGCCAGGCGGACCAATCGGGCCACCAGCTGCCCGGGTGCTCGGTGGCACTGGCGAACCAGGCTTCGGGGTCGGCCGGCAGGGCGGCCCCCTTGGCGATCCAGTGGCTGCGCTTGGGCGGCTTGCCGGGCTTGGGCGGCGGGTTGATGACGCCCGCGATGTGGCCCGACGCCCCCAACACGAAGCGCTTCTTGCCCTTGAGGATCTGCGTGCTCCGGTAGGCCGCGTGCCAAGGCACGATGTGGTCTTCGCGCGAGCCGTAGATGTAGACGGGCGCCTCGATGGCGCCCAGGTCCAGCTTCTCGCCACAGACGGTGAGCTTGCCGGGCTGCTTCAACTCGTTTTGCAGGTAGGTGTGGCGCAGGTACCAGCAGTACATGGGCCCAGGCAGGTTGGTGGAGTCGCCGTTCCAGTACAGCAGGTCGAAGGCCGGCGGGGCGTCGCCCTTGAGGTAGTTGCCGACGACGTAGTTCCACACCAGGTCGTTGGGGCGCAGGAAGCTGAAGGTGGTGGCCAGTTCCTGGCCGTGCAGCAGCTGCGGGCCCTTGGGCGAGTCGGGGCCCAGCGTGGCCTCGCGCAGGCGCACCATGGCCTCGTCGACAAAGATGTCCAGGATGCCGTTGTCGGTGAAGTCCAGCAGCGTGGTCAGCAGCGTGACGCTGGCGGCCGGCTGCTCGCCACGCGCGGCCAGCACGCCCAACGCCGTGCTCAGGATGGTGCCGCCGACGCAAAAGCCCAGCGCGTTGATCTTGTCCTGGCCCGAGATCTCCTGCACGGTGCGGATGGCGGTGACGGCGCCTTGCTCGATGTAGTCGTCCCAGGTCAGCGCCTTGATGTCCTCGTCGGGGTTGCGCCAGCTCACCACGAAGACGCGGTGGCCCTCGGAGACGGCGTAGCGGATGACGGAGTTGTCGGGCTGCAGGTCCAGGATGTAGAACTTGTTGATGCAGGGCGGCACCAGCAGAAAGGGCCGCGTGTGCACTTCGGGCGTCAGCGGCGCGTATTCGATGAGCTGGAACAGCTCGTTCTCGAACACGATGCTGCCGGCCGTCGTGGCCACATTCTTGCCCACCTCGAAGGCGCTCTCGTCCGTCTGCGACACATGGCCGCGCTGCACGTCGCCCCACAGGTGCTGCAGGCCGCGCGAGAGCGTTTCGCCGTTGCTGTCCAGCGCCAGCTTCTGCGCCTCGGGGTTCAGCGCCAGGTAGTTGCTGGGCGAGGCGGCGTCGACGAACTGCTGCACGGCGAAGCGGATGCGCGCCTTGGTCTTGTCGTCGGCCTCCACCTGCTCGGCCATCCGCGCCAGCGTGCGGCCGTTGAGCAGGTAGAGCTGCGTCGTGAAGTTGGCCACGGGGTTGGCGCGCCATTCGGGTGCCGCGAAGCGCCGGTCGCCGATGGCCGGAGCCTCGCCCTGGCCCAAGGAGGCGTTCCACAGCGCCGTGGCCTGCTTCAGGTAGTCGGCCTGCAGCTCGGCGAGTGCGTTGGGCGAGATCTGCGGCAGGTGGGCCATCTGCTGCATCAGCTCGGCAAAGCCCTGGCCGTCAGCCCCTCCAAAACCTCCCGAACTGCCATTGGGGGGCGGCGTGTCGTTCTTCTTGCGGGTGGCCAAGCGGGTCTCCTCTGTCGCGCGGGTTACAGCTTAAGCTTGCCACATCCCGCTGACACCACTTTGTCACCGATCAATGGCTGGCGCGATGTGGATTTCCGCAGCCCCGTCACCTGTCCCCAACACCATGTACATCGTCGCCATCGCCTGGGGCTTCGTCGCGCTGCTGATGGCTGCGGCCGAAGCCATCAGCCCGCAGGGCACGATCCTGGGCGCCCTCATCACGCTGCTGTTCTACGGCGTGTTGCCGTTGTCGCTGCTGACGTACATCCTCGGCACACCGGGGCGAAAACGGCGCAGGAGAGCCGCAGAAGCTCTAGAGGAGGCTGATGCAGGCGGCCATGCGCCCCCGGGGCCGGCCGGCGGCCTCCCCCCGGAACGAGAAGAAGCGTGAGTCCTCGGTCAGCGTGCACCAGGTGCCGCCGCTGATTTCGGTGACACCGGCCGCCGCCAGCCGCTCGCGCGCCAGCAGCGGCAGGTCGGCCCGCCAGCGCGGCTCGGGGTTGGGCCGATAGAGGAAGCCCAGTTGGTCGCGCTCCAGCGGCTCGCGGCCAAAGGCCTGCACCACCTCGGGGCCCACCTCGAAGGCCTCGGGGCCTATGCAGGCGCCCAGCCAGGCCTTCACATCGCCCGGCTGACAGCCGGTGGCCGCGCACAGCTCGGCCACGGTGTTCTCCAGCACGCCCGCCGCCAGCCCCCGCCAGCCCGCATGCGCGCCGGCCACGCCGCCCGGCGCGGCGAACAACACGGGCAGGCAGTCGGCCACGAGGATGGCCACGGCCAGTTCGGGGTCGGTGGAGACGGCCGCATCGGCCTTGGGGGCCGTGTCGTCATCCCAGTCGTTCTGCAGGCGCACCACATGGGCGCCATGCACCTGGTCCAGGAAGATGGGCCGGGCGCCCAGTACATCGGCCAGTCCTGCGCGGTTGGCTTTGGCTATTTCGGGGTCACCGGCCTTGCGTCCGAAGTTGGGGCCGCGCGTCGTCATGAAAGCCGTGACGCCGGGCCAACCGGGCGTCAGCCAGTTCGGATCACGCTGCATCGGGGCAAGTACTCGGGTGGGAGTTCGCGAAGGCCGGCAGCGCCAGGCAGGCGGCGTTGACGCGCATCACCGTGGGGTAGGCGTCCAGCGGGCATTCAAAACGCTGCGCGTTGTAGACCTGGGGCACCAGCATGCAGTCCGCGAGGCCCGGGGTGTCGCCAAAGCAGAACTGCCCCGCCGTCTGCGCCAGGCGCTGCTCCACGATGGCGAGGCCCGTCGCGATCCAGTGGCGGTACCAGGCGTCCACCTCTTCCTGCGGGTGGCCCATGTCGTTCTTCAGGTAGCGCAGCACCCGCAGGTTGTTGATGGGGTGGATGTCGCAGGCGATGTCCTGGGCCAGCGCCCGCACCTGGGCGCGCGCGACCGCGCCGCTGGGCAGCAGCGGCGGCTCGGGGTGGGCCTCATCCAGGTACTCCAGGATGGCCATGGACTGGCTCAGCCACTGGCCATCGTCCAGCACCAGGGCGGGCACCAGGTGGGACACCTGCTGCTCGGCAAAGGCGCCGGCGAACTGCTCGTTCTTCGCCAGGTGGATGGAGGCGTACTCGTAGCTCAGCCCCTTGAGCGCGAGGCCGATGCGCACGCGCCAGGAGGCCGAGGAGCGGAAGTAGTTGTAGAGCTTCATGCCTGTCATTTTGAGGCTTCTACACTTGGCCAATGCCGTTTCCCAGCCCGCTCCGACACTGCCCCAACTGCGGCACCGCCGTGGAGTACCGCATCCCTGCGGACGACAACCGCGAGCGCGCGGTCTGCCCGGGCTGCAACGCCATCCACTACCAGAACCCGCTGAACGTGGTTGGCACGCTGCCGGTGTGGGAGGCGGACGGGCGCGTGCTGCTGTGCCGCCGCGCCATCGAGCCGCGCCACGGCCTCTGGACGCTGCCGGCCGGCTTCATGGAGCTGAACGAGACGCTGGCCGAGGGCGCGCTGCGCGAGACGCAAGAGGAGGCCGGCGCCGACGTGGAGATGGGGCCGCTGTACACGGTGCTCAACGTCGTGCGGGTGGGGCAGATCCACCTCTTCTACCGCGCCCGGTTGCGTTCGCCCGAGTTCAACCCGGGGCCGGAGTCGCTGGAGGCCCGACTTTTTGCCGAGGACGAGATCCCCTGGGACGAGATCGCCTTCAAGACGACGCGCGAAACGCTGCGCTGCTTCTTCGAGGATCGCCGCGCGGGTCGCGGATTCGGGCTTCACGAGATCGACATCCCCTGATTCCGGTGCCTTGATCCCGAGGCACTGCGCGCGCATCATCGAAGCCGTCTCCAACGACAGGGGCGGGACCATGCAGACACGGCGCGTGTGGTGCAAGGCGGGGCTGGGTTGGATGGGCGGGCTGGGGCTTGTGAAAGCTGCCCATGCGACGCCGTTGCGCGCGGTGGGCTCGCAGTTTGCGCGCATTTTCGAGGGCGCTGAGGGCCAGGCGCCCAAAGGCCTGGCGGTGGACTTGCTCGCCATGCTCTTCGGCGACAACGTGCGCTGCGAATGGGTGCCCTGGTCGCGCGCCCAGCTCATGGTGGAACAGGGCGAGGCCGACATCCTCGTAGGCCCCTACCGCACGCCGGAGCGCGAGACGCGCATGCTGTTCAGCGTGCGCTCCTTCTACTCCGACGCCATGGTCTGGTATGCCCGCCGCGGCGAAGAGGCGCGCTGGACGGGTGAGTTCGCCGAACTCGCGCAACTGCCCGTGGCGGCCGTGCGCGGCTGGGCCTACGGCAGCCGCTTCGAGCGCATGAAGACGTCCATGGCCCAGATGACCTGGGTGCAGAACGTCGACGCCGGCCTGCAGATGCTCACCAAGCGCCGCGTGGAGCTTTTCGCCGCCAATGACCGCAACTGCCAGCCCGTGCTGCAGCGCCTGAACCTGGCCGACGCGGTCGCGCGCTGCTCGCCGCCCATGGACGTGCTGCACGGCCACATGGCTTTTGCACGTAGCGCCAGCGGCGAGACCTTGTCACAACGCTACGACCAGGCTTTCGAGCTGTGGCTGCGCACGGGCTCAGCGGCCGAGTTGTACCGCCGCTGGGGCGTGGAGCGGCCCGTGACGGCAGCCTAGCTTCAGGGCATGCCCACGAGCAGGGCGGCCTGCAGGATGCTGCGACGCCTGGCTTGCCTGGGCAGGGCCCCATCCATTTCGTCCACAAGCGTGGCGGTCGGATGCTCGGCCGTGGCCAACCCCGTGAACACCGGGATTCCGGCGCTGCGGGCGATACGCTGCACCAGCGGGGCCGGCAGGTGCTGGCACTCGACGGCGTCATAGAGCCTCCCCAGGACCCGAGCGAGCGCGTCGATCTGCGAAGGGCTGCTGTGCTCGTCCAGGCCAGGCTGGACGAACGCCACGCGGGCGCCTAGCGCGGTCGCCGCCTGCACGAATTCCTGCGCCAGTACGTCACTACATTCGGGCGACAGCAAGGCCAGCTGTTTGCCGGCCATCAGCTTCGGTGCGGCAGTCTGGACCTCCACCAGCGCACGCGCCTGCCGCAGGAGCGCGTCGGCATCGGCGGGGCTGAGGAGGTCGACGCTTGTGGCGCCTTGACGTGCTTGTGAGCGCATGGCTTCGCAGCGTAGCGAAGGCAAATACGCGGCCCTTGACGCAAGTCAACCCGGATGGATCCCGGCTGGTGTTGACGCCTTCCGTCATCGTCGGTTCACACAGTGTTACGCAGCGTGACGCAGTGACGTCGCGCATTGCTACTGCATTGGCGGGCCCTTCCTAGCATCGTCTCCATCGATCAGCACACCGGAGAAAGCGATGCAGACCATCCAGATCACAACCCAAGCCCAGCCCGCCAGCCACCGCGACGTGAGCTTCGACGCCACTGCCGGGATGGGCCCCGTTGCAACGCCGTCCACCGGCCAGCGCATCGCCGACAACCTGAAGCTGCTGGAGGCCGTGCTGGCACCCAAGCGCCGCATCGTCCATGCCGGCGACGTGCTGTATCGGCCCGGCGAGCGCTTCGAGCACCTGCACGTGCTGAACTCGGGCTGCTTCAAGCTGATCAGCTCATCGGCCGACGGCCGCGAGCAGGTCGTGGGCCTGAAGTTCCGTGGCGACTGGATGGGCTTTGACGCCATCGCCAACGGCATCTATGCCTGCGAAGCCATCGCGATGGACACGGCCGAGGTGTGGACGGTGCGCTACGACGCGCTGCTGCGCGCCTGCGCCGAGCACCCGCGCCTCATGGCCATCGTGCACGAGGCCATGAGCGGCGAGATCATGCGCGACCGCGAGGCGATGACCGCCTTGTGCACGCTGCCGGCCGACGCCCGCGTGGTGACCTTCCTGCACAACTGGGCCGACTCGCTGGCCGCGCGCGGCCTCAGGACCGACCAGATCAGCCTGCGCCTGACGCGCGCCGAAATCGGCAACTACCTGGGCCTGACGCTGGAAACCGTCAGCCGCGTGCTGTCCAGGCTCGCGCGGTCGCGTTTGATCGCCTTCAACGAGAAGAGCCGGCGCGACATCTGCATTCCCGACTTCCGAGCGCTGGCAGCCTTCATCGGGCGGAGTCCCGCGCCGGCCGGCTTGCACTGAGTCACACGTCGACGCAGATCGACGGGACCACACAGGGAGAAGAAAAATGAATGCACAGCATCGAGAAACCCGCGCGCCGGGCATGGATGCCGGGAGTGACGGCCGCCTCACCGAACACGGCACCAACCCTCGGCTGCGCATCGCAGCGACTGCCCCTCTGGGGCTCGCCGCAGCCTATGCGGCCTTCGGCCTGGCCTGGATCGTCCTGTCCGACCAGCTGCTGGAGTTCGTGGCTCACGACGTCGCGACGCTGTCGGCCGTTGGACAGGGCAAGGGCATTGCCTTCGTGCTGGCGACCAGCGGCCTGATCTACATGATCGCGGCGCGTCGGCGAGGCGCCGATACCGCCACGGCGCCACCCCAGGCGGCAACGGCCAACCTGCTGTGGGTATTCGCGCTGTTGTCGGCGACCGTCGTCCTTGCCAGCCTCGTGAGCTACGCGGCCTCGACGCACAAGTCCCACGAACAGCAGGTCGGGCAGTTGCGCCGCGAGGCTGCACTGAAGGCCGAAATCGTCCGTGGCTGGATGGAACGACGCACCGACGAAGCCCGCCAACTCACCGCCGACCCACAGCTGCGCAGCGTGCTGCAGCGCTGGCGCCAAAGTCCCGACGAGGCCGCGACGGCAGCCATGAGCAAGCAGTTGCTGATGCTGCTGGCCGCCTCGCGCTATGCCGATGCCCTGCTGGTCGACGAGCACGCCAGGCTGTTGCTGGCACCCGACGCCGGCGCGCGGCTCATCGACGGGGCCACGACGCAGGGGGTGCGCGCGGCATTGCAACGCGGGCTGGTATCCAGCGGCGATTTCCAGGCACAGGCGGGTGACGCCAACAGCCTGCAGTTCGACCTCTTCGTGCCCTTGCCGGGCGCGGACGGTCGCCCTGGGACGGTGCTGGTGTTGCGCACTGCGCCGCGCCGCACGCTGCTGCCCCAATTGATGGCCGGCAGGGTCATCGGAGCACCCGAGACGCTGTTCTTCCGCCCCGGCAGGGAAGGCCTGCTTGCCCTGGGCGTCGCCTGCTCCGACACGCCGCTCGCCACGCCGCGCGACACGTCTGGCGAGTCGCTGGCCGCGTTGTTCGGCAACCCGTCCCTGGCGGGTTCGCTGATGGAGGGCCTGGGACGCGACGACGATGCCAAGGCCGCGGTGGCCGCCACGATCCGAAGCTCCGATTGGTATGTCGCGATGCAGACGCCGCGCGCCGCATTGCAGGGCGAAGGCAAGGCCGGCGCGATGACGCTGGCTGTCATCGACATCCTGGCCGTGCTGACCGCTGCTTCCTTCATCTACGCCGCGCAGAAGCGCCGCGGGCTGCAGGCGGCGTCCCGCATGGCCGCCGATCGGCAGGACAAGACAAGGGCATGGAAGATCGCCCAGGCGATCGCCAATTGCTCCACCGACGCCATCTTTGCCAAGGATCTGCAAGGCCGTTACCTGTTCGTGAACCGCGAACTGTGCCGGGCGCTGGGTCGGGCTCCGGAGCAGTTGATCGGCTCGGATTCAGCCAGCCTGTTCCCGGCTGAGCAGGTGCGCCGGCTGTTGGAAGACGACGCCGCGGCGCTGCGGGCCGACAAGCCGATGTGCGTCGAGACGCACCTGACGATGGCCGCCGGCGACCGCATCTACGCCTGCACCAAGGGCAAGCTGGTCGACGACGACGGTCGCACAATAGGCATTTACGGCGTCTCCAGCGACATCACCGAACGCCGCGACCTGCAGCAGCGCATGCGCCAGTGGACGACGGTCTTCGAGGACATCCGCGACGGCGTGATCGTCACCGACGCGCTCGGGCGCATCCAGTCCGTCAACCGCGCGTTCTCGACCATCACCGGCTATTCGGCTGACGAGGCCCTCGGGGCCAGCATGAAGTTGCTGCATTCCGGACGGCACGACAAGACCTTCTACGAGCAGATGTGGGCCTCGCTGAACCAAAACGATCACTGGCAGGGCGAGATCTGGAACCGCCGCAAGTGCGGCGAGATCTATCCCGAGTGGCTGACAATCAGCGCGGTGCGCGACGACGAGGCGACCGTCACCCACTACGTGGGCGTGTTCACCGACGTCAGCCGCCTCAAGAACAGCGAGGCGCAGACCGACTGGCTGGTCCATCATGACCCGCTGACGCGCCTGCCGAACCGGGTCCAGCTGCAGCGGCGGCTTGACGAGGCACTGGCCCGCTCGCAGCGGCGCGAGAGCCGGGCGGCGCTGCTGGTTCTCGACCTCGACGGCTTCAAGACAGTCAACGACAGCCTCGGGCACCCGGCCGGCGACGAGCTGCTGGTCCGCGTGGCCGGCCGCCTGCAGGCACGCCTGCGCCACGACGACTTCCTGGGCCGGCTCGGCGGCGACGAATTCCTGGTCATCCTCGAAACAGGCATCGACAGCGCCAGCGTCGCCGTGCTGGCGCGCGACCTGCTCGCAACCGTCTCTGCGCCGATGGCACTGTCCTGCGGCCAGGACGCCTACCTGACGGCGAGCATAGGCATCAGCATGTTTCCGGCGACTGGCCGCCCGACAGCGGTCGATCTGCTTCGCGATGCCGACGCGGCGATGAACCAGGCCAAGAAGCTGGGCCGCAACCAGTTCTGCTTCTACACGGATGACATGAACGCCGAGGCGCGGACCAAGCTCGACCTGGAGGCCGCCCTGAGCCGCGCCATCGAGCGAGACGAACTATTGCTGCACTACCAGCCCAAGGTGGACGCGCGCTGCGGCAGAGTCGTCGGCGCTGAGGCCCTGCTTCGCTGGCAGCGTAGCGGTATCGGCCTCGTGCCGCCGGGGCAGTTCATTCCGGTGGCTGAACAGAGCAGCCTGATCCTGACTATCGGCGCCTGGGTCATCGACGCCGCATGCCTGCAGATTCGCACCTGGATGGACGCGGGACAACCGGTGGTGCGTGTTGCCGTCAATGTGGCAGCACGGCAATTTACGGCCGGGGATCTGGACGCCGTCGTGGCCCACGCGCTTGAGCGTCACGGTGTGCCGCCCGATTGCCTGGAACTGGAGCTGACCGAAGGCATGCTGATCGGCAACCCGCAGGCTGGCACGCAGATGCTGCAACGGCTCAGGGAGTTGGGCGTCCAGATTTCGCTGGACGATTTCGGGACCGGCTACTCCAGCCTGGCCTACCTGCAGCAGTTGCCCATCGACACGCTGAAGATCGACCAGTCCTTCGTGAGGCGCATCGGCGAGAAACCCGACGGCGAAGCCCTGGTCGACGCGGTGATCGGCCTGGCGCATCGCCTGCGCCTGCGCGTGGTGGCCGAGGGGGTGGAGACCCTGGCGCAGCGCAATCACCTGCGCAGCCAGGGCTGCGACGAGATGCAGGGCTACTACTTCGGCCGGCCCGACACCGCGCAAGTGTTGCAACGAAGGCTGGTTGCAGACGCACCCGTCGCGCTTGCGTCATGAACCGCCGCACACGCTAGAGCCCTTCCTTCACCAGCATCGCCGCACCTTGCGGCAGGGAGACTTCCATGCGCACCAATTTGCCGGTCACACATCGCGAATACCCGGTCCCCACCGATCGCAATCTCGTCTCGACCACCGACCTGAAGGGTCGCATCCTGCATTGCAATGCCGCCTTCGTCGACGCCAGCGGCTATTCACGCGACGAGCTGCTGGGGCAACCCCACAACCTGATCCGGCACCCCGACATGCCCGCGGAAGCCTTCCGCGACTTGTGGGCCACGATCTCTGCCGGCCAGCCGTGGTCAGGGCTCGTAAAGAACCGCCGCAAGGATGGCGATCACTACTGGGTCCTGGCCAACGTCACGCCGCTCGTCGAGGATGGCCGGCCTGTCGCCTTCCTGTCGGTGCGGTCCGCCCCGAGCCGCGCACAGATCGCCGCGGCCGAAAAGCTCTACGCCCGCATGCGCGACGAGCAGCAATCCGGCAAGTTGGTCCACACCCTGCACCGCGGCCAGGTGCAGCGCAGTGGCTGGCATGGAAGATTTGTCCGCATGCTGGCGTCGCAGCCTTGGCTGCACCTCGCGCCCGGCTACGCCGCCGTGGGCGCCTTGGGCCTGGCGCTGGCGGGCCAGGGCCCGTGGGTGGCGGCCGGTGCGGTCGTCCTGGCCGCTGTCGCTGCAGCCACCGTGGCGCAACGGCGACTGAGCCAAGGCCTGGCTCACGTCGAGCGCTATGCCAACCAGCTCGCCGCCGGCGACCTCAGCCGCGATCTTGAACCCAGCGGCGACCGTCGCAGCCGCGGCCTGGAGCAGGCGCTGGCGCAACTGGCGGTCAACATCCGTTCCCTGGTGTCTGACACGCGCGCCGAGCTGGACCAGATGGGCCGCGTCAGCCGTGAGATTGCCCAGGGCAATCGGGACCTTGCCCAGCGTACGGAGTCACAGGCCGCCAGCCTGGAGGAGGCCGCCGCCAGCATGGAGCAGATCACCGCCACAGTCCGCCAGAGCACCGACACCACGCACACGGCCAGCGGCGTGGCGGCGGAACTCAATACCGTTTCGCGACGCAGCGCCGATGTGGTCCATTCGGTCACCGAAACCATGGGCGGCATCGCGCGCTCATCCAGCAAGATCGCCGACATCATCCAGGTCATCGACAGCATCGCTTTCCAGACCAACATCCTGGCGCTCAATGCCGCTGTGGAATCGGCCCGCGCCGGAGAGCATGGCCGGGGCTTTGCGGTCGTGGCGGGTGAAGTGCGCGCGCTGGCGCAACGCAGCTCCACGGCAGCCCAGGAGATCAAGCAGCTCATCCAGGCCTCCACGGATCAGGTACAGGCTGCCGAGCGCCAGACCGACAGCGCGCGTTCGAGCATAGACACGACGCTGAAGTCGGTGGAAGCCTTCACCACCATGATCGGCGACATCGACCGCGGCGCACAGGAGCAGTTGCTGGGCATCTCGCAGATGCACGAAGTCATCCAGCAGATGGACGGCTTCACGCAGAAGAACGCCGGCCTCGTGGAACATCTCGCCGACTCTGCGCAACAGGTGCCGGGGCAGTGCGAAGAGGTCAGCGCCGCCCTGCGCTTGTTCCGGCTGGACCGCAGCCCGGTCAGCCGCACCAAACCCGACGCCGTCGGCCTGCGCCGCGCAGCCCGGCTGCGTGCGGCCTAGGCAGCCAGCGCGCGGGCAATCGCCTGGGCCAGCTCGGACCGGGAGTAAGGCTTGGGCAGCAGTTCCCAGCTGGGCGGCGAGTCGCGGTCGGCATCCAGCAACTCCGCGGAGAACCCCGACATCAGCAGGATGGACAGCCTAGGCAGCCGCTCCTGAGCCAGGCGGGCCAGTTCGGTGCCGCGCATGCCAGGGCCCAGCGCAATGTCGGTCAGCAGCAGCTCGAAGCGGGCGTCGGGCGTGAGCAGCAGCAGTGCCTGCTCGGCGCTGGCGCAGGCCGTGACCTCGCAGCCCAGCGTGTCCAGGAACTGACGGGCCACGGAGCGCACCTCGGCGTCGTCCTCGACCATCAAGACCTTCAGGCCAGGTGGCACCGTATCGGTTATGCCCGCGGTCTCATCGGCCGCCACATGTACGTCCCAGGGCCTGGGCAGGTACAGAGAGATCGCTGTGCCGGCCCCGGGGGCAGAGTCGATGGCCACGGCACCGCGCGATTGCTTGACGAAGCCGTAGACGGTGCTGAGCCCCAGGCCCGTGCCGCGCCCGGCCTGCTTGGTGGTGAAGAAGGGTTCGAACGCCCGCTCCTTGACCTCCTCGGGCATGCCGGAGCCGGTGTCGGAGATGGTGATGCATACGAAGCGCTCGTCCCGGGCACTGGCATCGTCGATCTCGTGCCGCACGCCCGCGGGCAGGCTGCCCGCCAGGTTGGCGCTGAAGCGCAGTGCGCCGCCGTCGGGCATGGCGTCGCGGGCGTTGATGGCGATGTTCAGCAGCGCCGACTCCAGTTGCCCCGGGTCGGCCAGCACGGCCGGGCAATCCTCGGCAATCTCGACATCGATGTCGATGCGCTGATCGAGGGTGCGACGCAGCATGTCCGACAGCGACAGCAGCATGGCCCCCACGTCGACAGCGCTTGGCTGCAGCACCTGGCGGCGCGAAAACGCCAGCAGCTTGCCGGTGAGCTCCGCGCCGCGCTTGGCCGCCCGCGTCGCCGCGCCGACGAGCTGCTGACCGAACTCCTCGCCCGCCAGCACCGGCAGCTCCTCCAGCACCTGCAGGTTGCCCTGAATAACGGTGAGCAGATTGTTGAAGTCATGGGCAATGCCGCCTGTGAGCTGGCCCACGCTCTCCAGGCGCTGCGCGTGGTTGAGCGCCTCATCGCTCTGGGCGCGCTGTAGGCAGGTGGCCAGCAGGTTGGCCAAGGCTTGCAGAAAGCGCTGTTCGTCGTCGCCGAATCGCTTCGGCTGCCGCGAGCGCACCTTCAGGGCACCTATGACACGCCCGCGGTCCACCAGGGGCACCGCCAAGGCGCTGACCAGCCCGGCGTCGAGATAGGCCGTGGGGACGGCAAAGCGCTGTTCGTCGCGAAAGTCCTCGACGACCACCGGTCGACCCTGGGCCAGCACAAAGCCCAGTGGCGTGTCACCGCGATTGGGCACGATGGAGTCCAGCGACTCGCCCTCGATCAGCCCCACACCACCGGCGACGCGCAACTCCAGCCGGTTGCTTTCCAGCAGCAGCACCAGCGCCATCTCGACCTCCAGCGCCTCTGCGGCGATGGTGGGCACTTGCTGCAGCAACACCTGCGGATCGCGCCCGTCGGCGGCAAGACGCCCCAGTTGGGCCAGATGCTCGCTGTAGCGCGCCCGCTGCAAGGCCTGCTTGACGCGTGGATAGCCCCCGATGTCGCGGATCGCCGCCACCACGAACGGCAAGCCGTGGTCCTGCAGCGGGCTGAGTGCGATCTCCACCATCACCTCGCTGCCGTCCCGACGCTTGGCCACCAGTTCCATCTGCGTGCCCATGGGGCGGGAGCGCGGCGCATGGGCGTAGGCCTGGCGGTAGGAGGCATGGCGCGGGCGGATGCTGTCGGGCACCAGTTCATCCACGCTCAGGCCGACGAGCTCGTCCTTCGCATAGCCCAGCAGTGCGCTCGCGGCGGGATTGGCCAACGCGATGAGCCCGGCGGCGTCCACGAGCAGCAGCGCGTCCGGGTAGGCGGAAAAGACCGAGCGGTAGACCGTCAGGTCGTCGACGGCCTGTGGCAGATCGGACGGCGCGGCGGGCGGCTGCGAGGCGTCCATCTAGCGGACCGGCTCGACCGGCGGAATGAAGATATAGCCGGCACCTCGAACCGACTTGATGATCTGCGGATTCTCTGCGTCCGCCTCCAGCTTCTTGCGCAGCCGCCCGATCTGCACGTCTATCGTGCGGTCGAAGGGGGCGGCCTCGCGGCCACGCGTCTGCTCCAGCAGGAAGTCGCGCGAGAGTACGCGGCCAGGGTGCTGCACCAGAGTCGCGAGCAGCTCGAATTCGCCGGTGGTGAGCCTCACTTCCGCGCCGCTCGGATCGTCCAGACGCCGTGCGGCGAGGTCGAGCCGCCAGCCGAGGAACCCTAGGCTGGAGCCGCCCGCCGAGGGTGCCTGGGCGACCGATGGTCCAGCGGCAGCGGGAGTGGACGGTTCAATGCGCCGCAGCACAGCCTTCATGCGTGCAACCAGCTCGCGCAGGTCGAAAGGCTTGGTGACGTAGTCGTCGGCGCCTATCTCCAGGCCGACGATCTTGTCGACGGAGTCTCCGCGGCCCGTGATGATGACCAGGCCGCAGCGCCAGTGCTCGCGCAACTGCCGGGCGATCGCGAAGCCGTCTTCTCCGGGCAGGCCCAGGTCCAGCAGCACCAGCGCGGGCGGGTCGCTGGCCATCACGTCCATCAGCGCACGCCCCGAATGGAGCTGCGTCGTGCGAAAACCATGCCCCGCGAGGTAGCGGGCCAGCAGCTCAGTGATCGCTGTTTCGTCATCGACAACGGCAATGTGTTGATGCGTCACAGCGTCGGTGCAGCTGAAGCGTTATGGAGTTGCAAGCATTTTCGCACCGATTCCAAGGGCCAAGAATCGGCTGATCGCGCAAGCCGGGCTGGCCGCGCGCCAGGTCAGACAACGCAGTGGCGATGAATCGCACGCAGGAGCAAGCTAGCGCCCGCCCAGTACGCGCGCGGGCAGCGTGACGATGGCGCGCAGCAAGCCGAACGCGCCATCGACCGCGATGCCCAGCAACCTGAAGGGCAGCGTGATCAGCCACACCAGCGGCCACAGCACGAGTGCCAAGAGCGCCAGTGGCCAGCAAATCACGAACAGGATGCACCAGAGCAGGAAGCTGAACATCGCGGAACTCCTTACTGGCCAGAGCCGGCCTTGAGATATTTGTCGAGGAACTCGACCATGCGGCGGTTGGCCACCAGCGTGTTCTTCTTCTTGGAGAAGCCGTGGCCCTCGTCGTCGAACACGAGGTAGTCCACCGGCACGCCGTTCTTCTTGACGGCCGCGACGATGTCGTCGCTCTCGGGCTTGATGACGCGCGGGTCGTTGGCGCCCTGGATGACCATCAACGGCTTCTTGATCTCGCCAGCGTGGAACAGCGGCGACGTTGCCATCAGGCGCTCGCGGTCCTTCACCGGGTCGCCCACCTCCTGGTACAGCGCCTTGCGGAAGCTCTCCCAGTAGGGCGGGATGCTTTCCAGCGTGCGTATCCAATTGGCCACACCGAAGATGTCGATGCCGACCTTGAAGGCTTCGGGACGGAAGGCCATGGCCGACAGCACCATGTAGCCGCCGTAGCTGCCGCCCACGATGCCGATGCGCTCGGGGTCGACGACGCCGGTGCTGGCCAGGAAGGTCTTGGCCTCGATGCAGTCCCACATTGGCTCGCGGCCGTGCTTGCCGTCGTCGGCGGTAAAGAAGCTCTTGCCATAGCCCGAGCTGCCGCGATTGTTGATGCCCAGCACCGCATAGCCGTTGTTGACGAAGTACTGCATCAGCGCCGAGTAACCGCGGCTCGTCTGGCCACCGGGGCCGCCGTGCACCCAGACGATGGCCGGCACCTTGTGCGTCGGCGAGGCCTCCTTCGGAAGCATGTAGACCGACGGGATGACCATGCCGTCGAAGCTCTTGAATCGCACGATGGAGGCGTCCACCAGCTCGGCCGGGTCAATGTCCTTGGACAGGCTTTGCGTGAGCTGCTTCGGCGCCGCGTTGGAGCCGACGTCGGCAACAAAGAGGTTGCTGGGCGAGCGGTCGCCGTTCACGTAGAAAGCCATGCGCTTGCCGCTGGCCGAGAAGCGCACGCCGCGCACTTCGCCGCCGGGCAGCTTGGGCAGGGCCACGGGCTTGCCGTCGCGGTACAGGCGCAGGGCGATGCTGGCGTCGGCGTTGACGCCGGTGACGCGGTGGTGGCCGTCCTTGGAGAAGGCCGTGTAGGCCACGTCCCAGTCGGCCTTCTCGACCTCGCGCGTCGCGCCGCTGGCGATGTCATAGGCGATGACGCGGGTGAACTCGCCGCCGTCGTTGCTGGTCATCAGCAGCTCGCGGTTGTCGGGCGTGAAGTCCTGCGGGGCGTACTGGGCCACACCGGAATGCTTGGTGATGTGCTTGATCTCGCCGCTCTTCAGGTCGGCCAGGTGCACGTCGGAGTCGGCCGTGGTGTTGACCTTGGCCAACGCCAGCCAGCGGCCGTCACGGCTGATGTCCGAAACCTCCCAGCCAGCCTCGTTCTTGAAGACCAGCGTGCGGGCATAGGTCTTGGCGTCGAAGCGGTAGAGGTCGAAGAACTTGGGGTCGCGCTCGTTGGTGGTGGCGTAGAAGGCCGTGTCGTCGCCGCTCCAGCCCATGAAGTTGGCCTTGAGCTTGTCGCCGGGCGTCAGGTCCTTCTCGGTCCCGTCCAGCTCGCGCACATAGAGGTGGTTGAGCTCGTTGCCGGCCTGGTCGCGGGTGTAGAGGAAGCGGTCGTCGCCAGGGAAGAAGCCGACGGCGTAGTGGCTGTCGGTCTTGGAACTGGTGAGCTGCACGGGCTTGCCGCCGCCCACGGGCATCGCGTAGACGTTGAAGATGCCCGTCTCGTTGCTGTGGAAGAGGATGCGGCTCTCGTCCGCCGAGAAGCTGGCACCGCCGATGTTGACGGTGGCCATGAACTGCTCGATGGTGTAGCGCTTGGCCGGCTTGGGCGCGGCGGCCTTGGCAGGGGCGGCAGGCTTGTCCGCGGCCTGGGCGGCCATGGGTGCAGCGGCCAGCAGCGCGAGCGAGGCGACGAGGGTCAGCAGGGGTCGGCTCATGGGGTCTCCATTGGAATGAAGCCTCCACGCTAACCGCGACCGGCCACCTGCTCACCAAATTTGTGATGAAACGACAAACGGCCGGCCTGATCGGCACACAGGACAAGCCTGCGTGCGGCCAGGACCGGCCGTTCTTGGGTCCCCGGCAGGGGAACGCTCAGGCGCGGCGGTTGCGGCGCGCAGCGGCGGCGCCAGCCAGCGCGAACAGCGCCAGGCCCATGGTGGCGGGCTCGGGGACGGTGCCACCGGCCACGTCTTCGTAGTGGATGTTCCACAGGCCGCCGACCAGGCCGTTCTCGCCCGAGGTCTCACGGATCACGGCGCGCGAAACGCCGCCGGACAGGTTCTCGAAGCCGACGAACTGGCTGGTCAGGCCGGAGACGACGCCGACGGAAGTGCCCAACAGCGTGGCGCCGTCATAGAAGTCCACCGTATAGGTGGCGTCGCCGATAGCCACGAAAAAACCCACGCGGTCGTAGTTCGATGCGAAATCCACCGTGATGTTGGTGATGCCGGCGTTGTCGGTCAGCAGGCCGCCCGCGTTGCCGGACACACCGGCACCGAACAGGCGCCAGCCCGGGCCACCGGTGCCGGTGCTGGCGTTGGAGACGGTCGCCACGTCCAGCGTGAACGGGCCGGTGGCGGGCGCGCTGCCCAGGGCGGCGAAGTCGATGACCGACTCGGTGCCGGTGAAGCCGCTCAGGGCGATGGGGGCGGCGAAGGCCGAAGCGGAGGCGGCGACGAGGCCGGTCAGCAGCAGGGTTTGGGCGAAGTTCTTCATTTGCTCTTCCTTGAATGGCTCGGCTGCAACAACGCACCCCTCTGGCCATCCCTAGAACAGCATTTGAAATCAGCGCCACCTTGGACGTCCCCCCCGATCCACGCGCTTTGTCGCCGCTGGACGGCGTGAAACCCTCAGATGAGGGGGCGGCCGGCGACGTAGGTCGCGACGAGGTTGCGCTCGTCGGACAGCGTCATCCACGCAAAGACGCGCTCGTGCAGTTCGCGCACCACGGCGTCGCGCGCCTCGGCGACCGGGCCCTTGGCCCAGTCCCAGACACAGATGTCCGCCGTCTGGCCCACCGACAGGCCGCCGATCTCGCCGCCCAGTTGCAAGGCCTCGGCCGCGCCACGCGTGGCGGCGTGCAGGGCCGCCCAGGCCGTGAGCCGCGCGCCGCGCAAGGCCTGGATCTTGTACGCGTCGAGCAGGTTGCGCGGCAGGCTCAGGGACGTGCCGCCACCCACGTCGGACGCCATGCTGACGTTGAAGGGAGCCCCGGGCCAGTCAAAGAGCCCGCTGCCCAGGAACAGGTTGCTGGACGGGCAGTGGGCGACCTGGGCGCCACGGTCGGCCAGCAGCTTCTTGTCGTCATCGTCCAGCCAGATGCCGTGGGCCAGCACGGAGCGCTCGTGCACCAGGCCCTCGCGGGCGTAGACGTCCAGGTAGCTGCGCGCGTCGGGGAAGAGATCGGCCACCCAGGCCACCTCGGCCCGGTTCTCGGCCACGTGGGTCTGCATGTAGAGGCTGGCGTCGGCCTTGCACAGGCCGCCGGCCATGGCGAGCTGCTGGGGCGTGCTGGTGGGGGCGAAGCGCACCGTGACGGCATAGGCCAGGCGGTCCCGGCCGTGGAAACGGTCAATGAGGTCGACGCAGTCCTTCTCGGCCTGGACGACATCGTCACGCAGGCCATCGGGCGCGTGGCGGTCCATCAGCACCTTGCCGGTGATGAGGCGCATGCCGCGCGCGGCACCGGCTTCGAACAGCGCCTCGGCCGACACCTTGTGCACGGTGGGGAAGACGACGGCCGAGGTGGTGCCGCTGGCCAGCAGCGCGTCCAGGAAAGTGGCGGCGCCGGCCTGGCTGCGGGCGGGGTCGGCAAAGGCGCATTCGGCCGGGAAGGTGTAACGCTTGAGCCAGTCCAGCAACTCGGTGCCATAGGAGCCGATGACGTCCAGCTGCGGGCAGTGGACGTGGGTGTCGATGAAGCCGGGCAGCACCAGCTTGCCGGCATGGTCCTTGCGAACCCAGCCGTCGTCCGGCTCGGCGGCCTGGCGGCCCACGATGCGGCCGTCCTCGACGAGCAGCCAATGGTCGCGGTCGAAGCGCACGGCGGGGGATTCGGTGTCGCCCCAGGCCGGTGCGGCGGTGAAATCGAGCAGATCGCCCCGCAAAGCCCATCGGCGGGGGCTGTCAGCTAATTTTTCCTGGTTAGTAAAACTCATGTGGCAATTCTGAGGCAACAGCCGACAATCTGGGGCAGCATGAATACTCGACAGAACAATCGCCCTGTGCGTTTTTTCCACCGCGGTGAAGTCGTTGAAGTGGGCGACCTGCCCCCCACGACCACCGTGCTGCAGTACCTGCGCGAGCATGCCGGCTGCACCGGCACCAAGGAAGGCTGCGCTGAAGGCGACTGCGGTGCCTGCACGGTCATCCAGGGCGAGCTGGACGCCGCCGGCCAGTTGCAATTGCGCAACGTCAACGCCTGCACGCAGTTCCTGCCCACGCTGGACGGCCGTGCGCTGCTGACCGTGGAAGACCTGGGCGGCCCCGAGCAGCTCAACCCCGCCCAACAGGCGATGGTGGACTGCCACGGTTCGCAGTGCGGCTTCTGCACACCCGGCTTCGTCATGAGCCTGACGGCCTGTTACGAGACCTGCCAGGCCGCGGGGACGACGCCCACGCGCCAGCAGCTCGCCGATGCGCTGTCCGGCAACCTGTGCCGCTGCACGGGCTACCGTCCCATCCTCGACGCGGGGGAGCGCATGTTCGACGGCCCGGCGCGCTGCCTGGACCGCGCCCCCATGACGCTGGCGTTGCAAGCCCTGGCGAGTGACGAGCCGCTGGATTACAGCCACGCCGGCGCGAGCTTCCATGCGCCGCAAAGCATCCCCGACCTGGCCTTGCTGCGCGAAACCTACCCGCAGGCCACGCTGCTGGCCGGCTCCACCGACGTTGGCCTGTGGGTGAACAAGCAGTTCCGCGACCTGGGCGACGTGATCTACACCGGCCGCGTGGCCGCGCTGCGCGAGATCCGCGAGGAGGCCGGTGGCCTGTGGATAGGCGCTGCTGCCTCGCTGGAAGACAGCTGGGCGGCGCTCACCGCCGCCGTGCCGCGCCTGCGCGAGCTGTGGTTGCGCTTCGCGTCGCCGCCGGTGCGCAACGCCGGCACGCTGGGCGGCAACATCGCCAACGGCTCGCCCATAGGCGACGGCGCCCCGGCGCTGATCGCACTGGGCGCCGACGTCATCCTGCGCCGTGGCGCGCAGCAGCGGCGGCTGAAGCTGCAGGACTTCTACCTCGACTACATGAGGAAGGACTTGCAGCCCGGCGAGTTCGTCGAGGCCATGTTCGTGCCCCTGCCCTCGGCGGACTGGCGCTTCAGCGCCCACAAGATCGCCAAGCGCCACGACAGCGACATTTCGGCCGTCTGCGCCGTGCTGGCGCTGTGCGTCGATGCGGGCTTGGTGCAGGAGGCGCGCTTTGCCTTCGGCGGCATGGCGGCCACCGTCAAACGCGCCGCTGCCGCCGAGGCTGCCGTGCTGGGCCAGCCCTGGAGCGAGGCCGCGGCCAAGGCTGCCGCCGCCGCCCTGCCCCAGGACTTCAAGCCGCTGACAGACATGCGGGCCTCCGCGGCGTACCGCCTCAAGGTGGCGCAGAACCTCTTCACCAAGTGCTGGCTTGAGACCAGTGGCACTCTGTCGTCTCCGGTCGGCATCTGGCCCTCGATGCAGGAGGTGGTGGCATGAACAAGCCCGAAGCTCTGGTTTCGCCCGAGGCCGTGGTCGGCAAATCGCTGCCGCACGAGTCCGCCCATCTGCACGTCAGTGGCGCCGCGCCCTATACCGACGACCTGCCCGAGCCGGCCGGCACGCTGCATGCGGCCCTGGGTCTGTCGCCCATCGCCCACGGCAAGCTGCTCTCCGTGGACCTGGACCTGATCCGCCGCCAGCCCGGCGTGGTGGCGGTCCTGAGCGCCGCCGATATCCCGGCCGAGAACAACTGCGGCCCGCTGCTGCACGACGACCCCATCCTGGCCTCCAGCGAGCTGCGCTACGTGGGCCAGCCGGTGTTCGCCGTCATCGCGACGGACCGCGAGCTGGCGCGCCGCGCGGCGGCTCTTGCCAAAAAGGTCATCCAGGCCGAGCCGCTGCCGCCCGTGCTGACCGCGCTGCAGGCCCATGCCGCCGGCCAGTACGTGTTGCCGCCCATGCACCTGACGCGCGGCGAACCGGACAAGCACCTGGCCGCCGCGCCACACCGGCTGCAAGGCACGTGGAGCCTGGGCGGCCAGGAACAGTTCTATCTGGAAGGCCAGATCAGCCTGGCCGTGCCGCAGGAAGGCGGCGAAGGGCTGCTCGTCCACTGCTCCACGCAACACCCCAGCGAGATGCAGCAGCTCGTGGCGCATTGCCTGGGTTGGCACTCGCACCGCGTGGCCGTGCAGTGTCGGCGCATGGGCGGCGGCTTTGGCGGCAAGGAGAGCCAGTCGGCCCTGTTCGCCTGCGTCGCGTCCATCGCCGCGCTGAAGCTGAAGAAGCCGGTCAAGCTGCGCGTGGACCGTGACGACGACTTCCTCGTCACCGGCCGGCGCCATGGCTTCGACTACCGCTGGGACGTGGGCTTCGACGCCGACGGCCGCATCCTGGCCGCGGAGATCGACCTCGTCTCCAACGCCGGCCACAGCGCCGACCTGTCGGCCCCGGTCATGGCGCGCGCGCTGTGCCACTTCGACAACGCCTACTGGCTGCCCCATGTGGCCATGCACGGCTACTGCGCCAAGACCAACACGCAGAGCAACACGGCCTTCCGCGGCTTTGGCGGCCCGCAGGGTGCCATCGCCATCGAGATGATCCTGGACGGCATCGCTCGCCAGCTGGGGCTGGATGCCACCGAGGTGCGCCAGCGCAACTTCTATGCAGCCGGCCAGGACATGACGCCCTATGGCCAACAGGTCGAGGAGTTGCACGCCCAGCCGCTGACCGCGCAACTGCTGGCCAGCAGCCGCTATGCCCAGCGCCGCGCCGAGATCGCCGCCTTCAACGCCACCAGCCCCGTGCTGAAGAAGGGCCTGGCCTTCACCCCCGTCAAGTTCGGCATCTCCTTCAACGTGGCCCACCTGAACCAGGCCGGCGCACTGGTGCATGTCTACACCGATGGCTCGGTGCTGGTGAACCACGGCGGCACCGAGATGGGCCAGGGCCTGAACACCAAGGTGGCCCAGGTCGTGGCCCATGAGCTGGGCCTGCCGCTGAGTCACGTGCGCTGCTCGGCCACCGACACCAGCAAGGTGGCCAACACCTCGGCCACGGCCGCCTCCACCGGCAGCGACCTGAACGGCAAGGCCGCGCAGGATGCCGCGCGCAAGATCAAGCTCCGGCTGGCCGCCTTCGCGGCCGAGCGCTTTGGCTGCGCGCCCGAGCTGGTGGCCTTCGAGGGCGGCCAGGTCAGCGGCGGCGGGCAGAGCGTCTCGTTCGAGCAGCTCGTGGCCGACGCCTACTTGAAGCGCATTCAGCTCTGGAGCGATGGCTTCTACGCCACGCCCGGCCTGCACTGGGACCGCGCCAAGCTGCAAGGCCACCCGTTCTACTACTACGCCTGGGGCGGCGCCGTTTGCGAAGCGCTGGTGGACACGCTGACCGGCGAGAGCCGCATCACGCGCGCCGACATCCTGCACGACGTGGGCAAGAGCCTCAACCCGGCCCTGGACATCGGCCAGATTGAGGGCGGCTTCATCCAGGGCATGGGCTGGCTGACGATGGAAGAGCTCGTATGGCACCCGGTGACGGGCCTGCTGACGACGCACGCGCCCAGCACCTACAAGATCCCCACCGCCAACGACTGCCCGCCGGAGTTCCGCACCGAGCTGTTCGGCATCGCCAACGCCAGCGAAACCATCCACCGCAGCAAGGCCGTGGGTGAGCCGCCGCTGCTGCTGGGCTTTGCAGCACTGCTGGCCATCAAGGACGCCTGCGCGGCCTGTGGGCCCGAGACCTGCGACCCACCGCTGCAGGCACCGGCGACGGCCGAGGCCGTGCTCAACGCGATCGACGCCATCCGATGAGGACGGTTGCCACGCTCGCGCTGCTGCTGGCCCTGGCCGGCGGCGCGAGCGCCCAGACCACTCCGGCCATCGTCAGCGTCGACACCTGGGGCGGCACGACAGAAGCCGCCAGCCAGGAGCCGCAGCACATCAGCCGCATCACCATCCATCACCAGGGCGAGATCTGGAAGGACGGCACCGATGTCGAGGCCTATCTGCGCCGGCTGCAGCAGTGGTCGCGACTGACCAAGCACTGGGCGGACATCCCCTACCACTACGTCATCGCGCCCGACGGCCGCATCTATGCCGCGCGGCCACTCTCCCAGGCGGGCGATACCAACACCGAGTACGACCCGCGCGGCCATGCCCTGCTCATGCTGGTGGGCAACTTCGAGGAGCAGCAGCCCACGCCCGCGCAGCTCAAGTCCGCCGTAGAGCTGACCGCCTGGCTGGCACGCGAAAACCACCTGGGGCTGGACGCGATCGCGAGCCACAAGGACTACAGCAGCCAGACCGTCTGCCCGGGCAAGAATCTCTATGCCTATCTCGAGTCCGGCTGGTTCAAGGCCGAGGTGGGCAAGCGCCTCAACTCCGCCCCTCGCTGATGAAGAAACTGCTGATCCTTTGGGCCGCCGCACTGCTGGCCGGCCCTGCCCTTGCCGTGGGTGAAGACCCGCTGACCGTACAACTGCGCGCCGACGACGCGCGGCGCTTCGCCAAGGCCTTCGAGGCCGGCCGCACCAGCGCCGCCGAGTTGCAGGCTGATTACCTCACCGGTGCCAGCCGCGGCGTGGAGATCTTCACGCCGGGCCGCATCCGCAATGCCGACGTGCTGGCCGCATCAGTGGCCAAACGCAGGGCCGACTACGAGCACGCCATCCGCACCTGCCTGCCCATGGTGGACGGCCTCAACGAGGAGCTGCGCGCCACCTACCTGGCCTACCGCGGCCTGCTGCCCGAGCTGCCGCTGCCTGCGGTCTACCTGGTCTTTGGCGCCGGCAACAGCGGCGGCACCGCGGCGCCGGACGCCCAGGTGCTGGGCCTGGAGGTGATGTGCCGCGTGGGCGTCACGCCCGAGGCCTTCCGCGCCAGCATGCGCGGCATGTTCGCGCACGAGACGGCGCACACCTGGCAAAAGCACCCAGAAGGCGAGCCCCCGGACGCGCTGCTCTACGCCGCGCTGGCCGAAGGCGTGCCCGACCTGCTGGCCCGCATCGTCACAGGCCGCCAGCCCAATGCCGAGCGCGAGGCCTGGGGGCGCGGGCGCGAGGCCGAGATCTGGCGCCGCTTCGAGGCCGACCGCGCCCTGGTACTCAAGGGCGAGCAGCCGGCCAAGGACGAAGCCTCCAGGCGCTGGTTCGCCAACTACGGCAACAAGTTCCCCACGCTGCCCGAGGGCTGGCCCAGCGAGCTGGGCTACTGGGTGGGCATGAACATCGCGCAGGCCTACCTGGACAAGGCAACCGACCGCCGCACCGCCCTGCGCGAGCTGCTGGAGAACCGCGACCCGGCGGCCATCCTGCGCGCCAGCGGCTACGCCCCGCGCTAGGACCGAGCTTTCTGTGTCGCGGCCACGACGGCCTGCGTGCGCGAGCTGACGCCCAGCGCCTTGAGCACCGCGGCGACGTGGTCCTTGACGGTCTCGACGCTGACGCCCAGTTCGCGGGCAATCAGCTTGTTGGACATGCCTTGCGTCAGCAGGTGCAGCACATGCTTCTGGCGCGGCGTCAGCGGCAGTTCGGCCCAGGCTTCTGGGACCGGTGATGCGGCCACCGGCGTGGCCGCCACGCTCGCATCGGCCCCACGCGGTTTGAGCTGCGGCACATAGGTGCCGCCGGCCAGCACCAGGTGCAAGGCCTGCACCAGCGTGTCCAGGTCGCTGCGCTCTGGCACATAGCCCATGGCGCCGGCACCCAGGGCCAGCAGCGCGTCCTCGGTCTCGTCGCTGCCGGAGATGACCACCACCGGCAGCACCAGATGCTCGCGGTGGATGAGCTGCAGCAGCTCGAAGCCGCCTTCTACATGCAGGTCCAGCAGCACCAGATGGGGAATGGCGCGATCCAGCGCGGCACACGCGGCCTCGACGGTATCGACGCCCAGCACCTCGGCGCCCGGGAAATGCTGCTCGATCAGGCCGGTGAGCGCCGCACGCACCATCGGGAAAGCATCGACCAGCAAAACTCTCATCGCCCCAACCACTTCTCTGTCTTTGTGGGGGCCGATGATAGTCAACGCAGCGCGGCTGCCAGGATGGGCTTGGCCCAGGCCGGGATGCTGCGCAGCGGCGCATGCGCCACCACGCGCCCGGCCTGCATCTGCAACAGCAGCACCGGCTGCGGCCGGCGGCCCGCCCGCGGGTCGGCCTCGAAGCTGTTGTCGTAGACACGCAGGCTGGCCAGATGCGGCATCAGCTTGACGAGATTGCTGCGGCTCGCATCGAAGCGCTCGCGCACCTTGGCCTCGGGGATGTCATGCCCACCGGCGGCGACGCGGGCTGCGATACGCCGCAGGTGCAGCTCGGGCGTGGCCAGGCCCGCGAACCAGACATGCACAGGCGCTCCGGCCTTGCCCCCCTCCAGCAGCAGCCTGGTGATGCTGGCCCCACCCAGCGTCGTCTCGAACGCATAGGTCAGGCCCTCGGCCAGGGCCCGCTCCAGATGGCGCCGGCCCAGCGTCCAGGCCAGCCCGTTGGCCTGCTCGACGGTCAGGTTGGGCTGCTGCTCGCGCAGCCGCGCCGCGGCGATGTCGGGGTTGAAGAACTCTGCCCCGCTGGCCTGAATGGCAGCGCCACCCAGCGAACTCTTGCCTGCGCCGTTGACGCCGGCCAGGACGTAGACCGGCACTCAGGCGGCCTTGCGAACCGCCTTGCGGGCCGTTTGTCGAGGTTTGGCGGCCTTCACAGCGGCCTGCCCGATGGCCTCCGGCGTCATCGCAAAGGCGTCGGCCAGCGCGTCGCCTTGGCCTTGCATGCGTGCCAGCATCGCGTCGAACTCACCGCCCAGGGTGCCCAGGTCGGGCTCGGCCGCGCGTTGCAGCTCGCGATAGCGCTCCACCGACATCAGCACGAAGGCCGGCTGGTCGTGCTTGGTGATGAGCACGGCGCCGTGGGTCGCCACAGTGCGGCCGACCTTCTGGATGCCCGCCACCAGTTCGGTCGCTGACACGCTGGGGAGTTGGTCAGCGAGCGCGGATTCGAGAACGGCGGACATGGCAGCTCCTGGAATATAGGCAATACCTATATTTTCCATGATTTATGGAAAATGGGTAAATCACCCAATCAGTGCGCCTCTTCCCAGTTGCCGCCCACGCCCACCTCGGCCAGCAGCGGCACCTTGAGCTCAGCCACGCCGGCCATCAGGCGCGGCACCTCGGTGCGCATCCACTCAAGCTCGGCCTCGGGCACCTCGAAGACGAGTTCGTCGTGCACCTGCATGACGATCCTGGATTGCTTGCCCGCGCGGTCCAGTTCGGCCTGCACGGCCAGCATGGCCAGCTTGATGAGGTCGGCCGCCGTGCCCTGCATGGGGGCGTTGATGGCCTGGCGCTCGGCGCCGGCGCGGCGCGGGCCGTTGCCGCCGCGGATCTCGGGCAGGTAGATACGCCGGCCGAACAGCGTGGACACGTAGCCCCGCTCCGCGGCACCCGCCTTGGTTTCGTCCATGTAGCGCTTCACGCCGGCAAAGCGGGTGAAGTAGCGCTCGATGTAGTCCTTGGCGGCCTTTTGCTCGATGCCCAGCGCAGACGCCAGGCCGAAGGCACCCATGCCGTAGATGAGGCCGAAGTTGATGGTCTTGGCGTAGCGGCGCTGCTCGCTGGAGACCTCGCCCAACGGCACGTTGAACACCTCGCTGGCGGTGGCCTTGTGCACGTCCTGGCCTTCCTGGAAGGCCTTGAGCAGGCCGGGGTCCTCGCTGATGTGAGCCATGATGCGCAGCTCGATCTGCGAGTAGTCGGCGCTGATGATCTTGAAGCCCTCGGGCGCGACGAAGGCCTCGCGCACGCGCCGGCCCTCGGCCGTGCGGATGGGGATGTTCTGCAGGTTGGGCTCGTTGCTGGACAGCCGCCCCGTCACGGCCACGGCCTGGGCGTAGTTGGTGTGCACGCGGCCGGTGTGGGCGTTGATCTGCAGTGGCAACTTGTCGGTGTAGGTGCTCTTGAGCTTGGACAGGCCGCGGTATTCCAGGATCTTGGCCGGCAGCGGAAAATCGGCGGCCAGCTCGGTCAGCACCTCTTCGTCGGTGGACGGCGCGCCGGTGGCCGTCTTCTTCACGACCGGCAGGCCCAGCTTGCCGAACAGGATGTCGCCGATCTGCTTCGGTGAGCCGATGTTGAAGGGCTGGCCCGCGATGTCATAGCACTGCTGCTCCAGCAGCACCAGGCGCTGGCCGATCTCATTGCTTTGCAGCTTGAGCCGCTCGGCATCGATGAGCACGCCGTTGCGCTCGACGCGGGCCAGCAGGTCGGCCGTGGGCATCTCGATGTCGCGGTAGATGCGCGTCAGGCCCTCGTCGGCCTCGATCTGGGGCAGCAGCACGCTGTTCAGGTGCAGGCACATCTCGGAGTCCTCACCCGAGTAGGTCGTGGCCTTGTCAACGTCGACCTGGGCAAACGAGATCTGGTGTGCGCCCTTGCCGCACAGGTCTTCATAGCTCAGGCCCTTGCGGCCCAGGTGGCGCTCGGCCAGGGCTTCGAGGTTGTGCGTCTTGTGGGCCTCCAGCACGTAGCTCTGCAGCAGGGTGTCGTGCTGCACGCCGGCCAGGTGGATGCCGTGGTTGAGCAGCACGTGGCGGTCGTACTTGAGGTTCTGGCCAATCTTCTTGGCCGACTCGTCCTCCAGCCAGGGCTTCAGGCGCGCCAGCACGTCGTCGAAGGGCAGTTGCTGGGGGGCGTCCGGCCCGCTGTGGTGCAGCGGCACATAGGCGGCCTCGCCGGGCTTGTCGGCGAAGGAGATGCCCACGATGTGGGCGGCCATGGGGTCCAGCGAGTCCGTCTCGGTGTCGAGAGCGCACAAGGGAGCTGCGCGCAGGCGGGCAATCCAGGCGTCGAGCTGTTCGAACGTCAGGATGGTGTCGTACTTGCGCGCCAGGTCTGCGGCACCGGCGGGTGGTTCCGGTTCGTCGAACAGGCCGGGGTTGGCAACGGGCGCTGCCTTGGGCTTGACCGGCACGGCCTCGCCGGTCAGTTCCTCCAGCCAGGCCTTGAAGCCGTTGCGCTTGTAGAACTCGGCCAGCGGCGCCTTGTCCGGCTCGCGGAAGGCCAGCTCCTCCAGCGCGGGCCAGCCAGCGACGTGTTCGGCCAGTTCGCAATCCAGCTTCACGGTGACCAGCTTGCGGCCCATGGGCAGCCAGTCCAGCGCAGCCCGCAGGTTCTCGCCGGCCTTGCCCTTGATGGTGGGTGCCGCGGCGATGACGCCGTCCAGCGAGCCGTAGTCGGCAATCCACTTCGCCGCAGTCTTGGGGCCCACGCCAGTCACGCCCGGCACGTTGTCCACCGTGTCGCCCATCAGCGTCAGGTAGTCGATGATGCGGTTGGGCGGCACGCCGAACTTGGCCAGCACGCCGGCCTCGTCCAGCCGCTCGTTGCTCATGGTGTTGATGAGTTCCACGTCCGGGTTGACGAGCTGGGACAAGTCCTTGTCGCCGGTGGACACGATGACCCGGTGGCCTTGCGTGGCGGCAATGCAGCACAGCGTGCCGATGACGTCGTCCGCCTCCACGCCCGGCACGGTCAGCGTGGGCCAGCCCAGCAGCTTGACGACCTCGTGGATGGGCTCGATCTGCGCACGCAGCTCCGGCGGCATGGGCGAGCGCTGGGCCTTGTACTCGGGGTACCACTCGTCGCGGAAGGTGGGGCCGGAGGCGTCGAACACGCAGACGGCGTGTTCGGCGCCGACGTCGCTCTGCAGCTTCTTCAGCATGGCCACCATGCCACGCACGGCGCCGGTGGGCTGCCCCTCGGGGCCCCGCAGGTCGGGCATGGCGTGGAAGGCGCGGTACAGGTAGCTGGAACCGTCGACCAGCAGCAGGATGGGCTTACTCATGGAGAGGGATTCTCGGTCAGGCGACCACCTAGAATCGGCAGCATCATGCTTCGCCCCACCCTCCTCCTGCTGCTCGCTGCCTGCTGCACGAGCGTCCTGGCCGATCCGCCGCCCGAACCCAAGGTCGAGCGGACGGTGTCCGAGGACGACCAGGTCCGCATCGAGGAGCTGAAAGTTCGTGGCGAGGCCAAGGAAGTCACGGTCAAGAACAAGAAGGTCAACGCGCCGGACTACGAGATCGTCGTCAAGGACGCGGGCCAGGAGTCGGCCGGCGGCACCGGCACGGGCATGAGGAAGAGCGGCGCGGGCACCCGCGTCTGGCGCATTCTCAGATTCTGATGATGAGCGGCCCAAGGGCCGCTTTCTGCCGTTTTCAGCCGCTTTACCCGACCTCCCATGGCCGTTTTCACCGAAGTCAGCCCCGCCCAGGCCCAAGCCCTGCTGGATCACCTCTCCCTCGGGCGCCTCACGTCGCTGCGCGGCATTGGCGCGGGCATAGAGAACACGAACTACTTCGTCGACTGCGAGGCTGGCCACTACGTGCTGACGCTGTTCGAGCGCCTCACGGCCGAACAACTGCCCTTCTACCTGCGGCTGATGCAGCACCTGGCCCGCAAGGGCATCCCCGTGCCCGAGCCGCATGCGGACAAGGCCGGCGAGATCCTCTTCGAGGTGGCGGGCAAGCCCGCGGCCATCGTCGACCGCTTGCATGGCGGCCACCAGCTCGCACCCGACGCCTTCCACTGCCGCCAGGTCGGCGAAACGCTGGCCCGCATGCACTTGGCGGGCAAGGACTTCTCGCTGCACCAGCCCAACCTGCGCGGCCTGTCCTGGTGGCGTGAGGTAGTGCCACAGATCCTGCCCTTCCTGAGCAGTACCGAGTCGGAGCTGCTGCAAAGCGAGCTGGCCTACCAGGAGCAGCTCGCGGCGTCCAAGGAGTACGCCCAGCTCGTGGCCCTGAGTTCGGGCCCCATCCACGCCGACCTGTTCCGCGACAACGTCATGTTCGAGCCCGGCGAGGGCCCGGGCCGCGAGCGGCTGACCGGCTTCTTCGACTTCTACTTTGCCGGCGTCGACACCTGGCTGTTCGACCTGGCCGTGTGCCTGAACGACTGGTGTATAGACCTGACGGACGGCCGCCTCATCGAGGACCGCGCCGCCGTCTTCGTCGCTGCCTATGAGACCGCCCGGCCGCTGTCGGGCGCCGAGCACCGCCTGCTGCCCGCCCTGCTGCGCGCGGCCGCGCTGCGCTTCTGGGTGTCGCGCCTGTATGACCTGCACCTGCCGCGTGAGGCCTCGCTGCTGAAGGCGCATGACCCGCGCCACTTCGAGCGCGTTTTGCGTGAGCGCATCGCCAAGCCCTGGCATGCGCTCCATGGCGGAGTGGCTGAATGAGCCCCGCAGCGCTGGGCCGCCCCGAGCAAGGGGCTATCTCCTCGGGAGATCGGTCGATGTACTCGTCGACCGAGAGGCAGACATGACCATGCAGCTGCACTTGCAGCAGGTGCCGGCGCGCAATGGCCGGCTGTGGATTCGCCATGGCTTCAAGGTCTTCCAGCGCCAGCCGCTGGCGCTGGCCAGCCTGTTCGGCCTCTTCCTGTTCGTCGCCTTCGTCGCGATGCTGATCCCCGGCATCGGGGTGTTCCTGCTGATCGGCTCGCTGCCGCTGCTGTCGCTGGGCTTCATGCTGGCCACCCACCTGGTGCTGCAGAAGAAGACGCCCACGGCCGGCGTCTTCATCGCGCCGCTGAAGCTGACGCCGGAGCGCCGCCGCAGCCAGTTGCTGCTGTGCGGCGGCTACGTGCTGTCGGCCCTGCTGATAGGCCTGCTGTCGAACTGGGTGGACGGCGGCACTTTTGTCGAATTCCTCGTCAAGCTCAGGGACGCCGACTCCAGCGGAACGGCCGACCTGCTCGCCGACCCGCGGCTCTTCTGGGGCATCGCCCTGCGCTTTGGCCTCGTGATCTTGCTGACCGTGCCCTATTGGCATGCGCCGGCCCTCGTGCACTGGGGTGGCCAGAGCGCGGCCCAGGCCTTGTTCTCCAGCTCCCTGGCGCTGTGGCGCAACCGCGGCGCCTTCGCGCTGAACGGCCTGTTGTGGTTTGCCATCACGGTCGGCGTGGGCAGTTCGCTGGGCCTGCTGCTGAACCTGCTGGGCCTGATGGTGATCGCGCCGTTCGTGCAGACGCTGTTCAGCCTCGTGCTGTCCACCGTGTTCTACGCGTCGCTGTACTTCACCTTCGTGGACTGCTTCATGTTCGGCGCGCCGCCGAACCTGCTGGACGACGACAAGAAGGACTGACGCCCCAAGTGCACAGACCGGGAGGTCTGCGGCACTTTTCATGAGGGCGACATGCAAGCCCCCTAGATTGCGCGGCTCGTGCCAGGCCCCTGCACGAGCCTTGCACGGCTCGGGCCTGGCTTGCTGTCATCTCTCGTAGCAGTCGCCAACATGTCCGAAAACCTGAATCGTCGCCACGCCCTGAAATACATGGGCGCCCCTCTGATGCTGCCCGTGGCCGGCGGCTCGCTCGCCGGCCTGCTGACCGGCTGCGGGGGTGGCAGCGACGACAACAACGCCCCCGTCGCCAGCTTCGCGTCTGCCAGCTTCGTTGCGATGGCTGCACCCAGCATGACCACGCCGGCCGACATGGCCAAGACGCTTGTGAACTCGACGCTGATGGTCAAGTTCAGCGACGACAGCTCCCAGGGCTTCTCGCTGTCCTACGCCCCCTTCTTCACGACCGGCGACATGGTGCCGGACGGCAAGGGCGGCACCATCCTGGCCGGCGGCTACGTGGACTTCGCCGGCAAGCCCATCATGGACACCTCCGTGGCCGGCAAGAGCCGCCAGTTCTTCAGCGACTCGCCGGACGGCACCACGCTGCGCAAGCTGGACGCCGCGGTGACCGTCCCCGGCATCAAGGGCAATGCCGTGTTCGCCGTCGTGCAGTTCGAATACACGACCCGCGGCTGGGACGACAAGACCGACATGTACGGCAAGCTGCCTTCGCCCATCGCCGTGCTGACGCTGGACCAGGACCCCGCCACCGGCCGCCTGTCGCTGGTGAAGTACCACAACGTGGACACCACCCCCGCCATGGGCCTGTGGATCACCTGCGGCGCCAGCATCTCGCCCTGGGGCACGCACCTGTCCAGCGAAGAGTACGAGCCGGATGCGTTCACGATCGCGTCCAACACCATGTTCAAGGACTACAGCCGCAACCTGTTCGGCGACGAGACCAAGGCCAACGTCTACCACTACGGCCACCTGCCCGAAGTGACGGTCAACCCGGACGGCACCGGCACCATCAAGAAGCACTACTGCATGGGCCGCATCTCGCATGAGCTGATCCAGGTCATGCCCGACAACCGCACCGCCATCATGGGCGACGACGCCACCAACGGCGGCTTCTTCATGTTCGTCGCCAACACGGAGAAGGACCTCTCCGCCGGCACGCTGTATGTGGCCAAGTTCGGCGCCGGCTTCTCGCTGGACCCGGCCGCCGCCGGCGCGCCCATCACCTGGATCAAGCTCGGTTCCGCCACCAGCGCCGAGATCAAGGCGCTGGCCGACACCTTGAAGCCCACGGACATCATGGACGTGGCCAACACCGACCCGCTGGACGCCAGCTACACGAAGATCTGGATCAGCGGCAAGGTGCAGTGGGTGCGCGTGAAGGCAGGCATGGACAAGGCCGCCGCCTTCCTGGAGACGCACCGCTACGCCGCGCTCAAGGGCGGCTCCATGGCCTTCACGAAGATGGAAGGCACGACCGTCAACGTCAAGGACAAGGTCGCCTACTCCGCGCTGCAGAACATGCAAAGTTCCATGGTGAAGGGCAACGCGGCCTGGAACGCCGACTACAACATCACCATCGACAAGGCGCTGAACGCCGGCGGCGTGCTGGCCCACACGCTGAGCACGGGCCAGAAGGACACGGGCGGCGCTGCCATCAACAGCGACTGGGTGCCGTCGCTGACCAAGACGCTGCTGGTGGGCGAAGACCTCACCACGGCCGACGCGTTGGGCAACCTCGCCAACCCCGACAAGATCGGCGCACCGGACAACCTGAAGTTCTCCGAGAAGCTGCGCACCCTCTTCATCGGCGAGGACAGCAGCTACCACGTCAACAACTTCGTCTGGGCCTACAACGTCGACACCAAGGTGCTGAGCCGCCTCGTGTCCATGCCCTCGGGCGCCGAGGCCACGGGCCTGGGCGTGGTGGACGACCTCAACGGCTGGACCTACATCACCAGCAACTTCCAGCACCCGGGCGACTGGATCACCAACGCCAGCGGCACCGGCTTGCACGACAAGGTCAAGCCCACGCTGGACCCGCTGGTGCGCGCCAACTACAAGGACCGTTTCGGCGCCCAGGTGGGCTACCTGACCGGCGCCATCACCAGCATCAACTTGGCGAAGAAGCCGGTTTGAAATTGAAGGTCTGACGCTTCGGTATGGATTACGTGCCGGTCGCCTGGGCGACCGGCACGTCGTTCGCATCACAACGGCTCCGCCGCAGGCAGTGCGCCATCATCGAACTCGCGGGCCACGTCGGCACTCAGCTCACCGGTGCCCGCATGGCGCCGCTGGCGGTCCTGCTGCTTGCCCAGCGTTGATTCGAGCGCCCTCGTCAACTTGTCGGCTGCGCCCTCGATCGCCAGGTGCAGGCTTTCGGCCTGGTGCTTGACCGCGATGTTCTTCAGTCCCACCACGCGCGCCTCCAGCAAGCAGCGCATGTCATCGGGGCCTGATTTCTCGCCGCTGTTCATGTCGCCCAGATGCGCCTCCACATGCGTCACCTGGCCCTTGTAGTGGTCCACCGCGCCGCGGATCACGCCTTCGACATGCTCGATCAGCTTCTCACGGCCCTCCACATGGTTGTCGGTCTCGATTTGCACTTGCATCGTTTTCCCTTCGGCGCCCGGATGTCGTGCGCATGGAGAAAAGGGGCAAGCGGCATGCCGTGAGGCGCTTGCTCGCGTCTTGCATGAATGAGAAGGACCTCAGCGCTCCCGCGGTATCGCGTAGGTGCCCGTCGCATGGGCAACCGGCTCGTCCTCGCCTTCCGAGAAGATCCACACCTCGCCCACCGCCAGCGACTTGCCCAGCTTCATCAGCCGGCAGCGCGCCACGACGCGCCGGTCGGCGCGCGGCTTGCGCAGGAAGTTGATGGAGAGATTCGTCGTCACCGCCAGCGGCACGATGCCGATGCGCGCGAGGATGGCGAGATATAACGCCACGTCGGCCAGCGTCATCATGACCGGGCCCGACACCGTGTTGCCGGGGCGCAGCTCAAGTTCGCCCACCGGGTGGGCGACGACGACGCTGGCGTCTTCCTCATCCACCTCTTCGAGCGTGCAGCGGTTCTGCGGGAACTCGGCCTTCAGGAAGGCCACCAGCTCCGCATGTGAGGGGCGGTGTTCAGTCATGGCGATTTGCAAGCATTTGCGAGGGAAACGGTAATCAGCCTAGCACCGCGCCCAGAATGGGCCGCAGGAGATCGCCAATGAACCTCGCTGACCGCGGCTTCACGAAGTCCATCCCCCAGCTCCACGACCATTACCTGGTGCCGATGATCTTCGAGCCCTATGCCGAAGACTTGGCGGCGCGGGCCGCGGCATTGCGCCCCGGGCGTTTGCTGGAGATCGGTGCCGGCACCGGCGTGCTGACCCGCCATCTCGTCGGCGAATTGCCCGGCAACGTCGACATCGTCGCCAGCGAATTGAACGCCACCATGCTGGACATGGCCGCGACACGCGGCACCGAGCGGCCCGTCGAATGGCGGCTGGCCGACGCCGCCGAGCTGCCGTTTGAGGACGAGAGCTTCGACCTTGTCGCCTGCCAGTTCGGTGTGAGCCTGTTCACCGACCGGCCGCGCGCCTTTGCCGAGATCCGCCGCGTGCTCAAGCCCGACGGCGTGTTCCTGTTCAACGTCTGGGACCACCTCGACAGCAACGAGCTGGCCGAGACCATCACGCATGCGCTGGCTCAGGCCTTCCCCGACGACCCGCCACGCTTCCTCGCGCGCACGCCGCACGGCTGCCACGACATCCACGCGCTACGCCAGGAACTGGTCGACGCCGGCTTTGAGCACGAGGCCGACATCGTCACGCTGCCCATGCGCGCCTGCGCCGAGTCCCCGTCGCAACCGGCGCTGGGCTTCTGCCAGGGCACGCCGCTGCGCGCCGAGATCGAGAAGCGCGCGCCGGGTCGCCTGCCCGAGATGACGGCCTATGCGGCCCGCGCCATCGGCGAGCGCTTCGGCGTGGGGCCGCTGGATACGCTGATGCAGGCCCACGTCGTCATCGTGGGGCACTAAGGCCTGCAGAGGCTTCAACGCTCCTCGCGACATGGGGCCAGCCCGCTATGGCGGTCGCCTGGCCTCCGCTACATTGATTGCGTCTCCCCCATGCATCGATGCAGCCCTCGCCCACGACCACCACTCGATTCCGCTTTGCCGGCTGGGAATTGCGGCCGGCCGAGCGCCAGCTCATGGTGGCCGACGCAGCCGTCTCCATCGGGTCCCGGGCCTTCGACCTGCTGAGCCTGCTCGTCGCCCGGCGCGGTGAGCTGGTGCGCAAGAACGAGCTGCTGGCGGCGGTCTGGCCGGGCCTGGTCGTCGAGGAAAACAACATCTCGGTGCAGATCGCCAGCCTGCGCAAATGGCTGGGTCCCGATGCCATTGCGACAGTGCCGGGCATGGGCTATCGCCTCAGCGCACGGCCGTTGGACGAGCCCGAGCCCCTCAAGCCGTCACGGCGGTCCGATCCGCTCTGGAACGAACGCGCCGAACTGATAGGCCGCGACGACGAACTGCAGCGGCTCCTGGACCTGCTCAACGCGCCCCAGCCGTCGGGCCTGCTGACGCTGGTGGGGCCGGGCGGTGTCGGCAAGACGACGCTTGCGCGCGAAGCCATGGACCGGCATGCGGTGCTAGGCGGGCGCGACTGCTACTGGATCGACCTGGCACCGCTGCGCAGCGCCAGCGAATGGCTGCCGGCACTGGCCCATGCACTGGGCGTCGAGCTGGGTGGCGGGCAAGCACCCGTCGAAGGGCTGCTGTCCGCCTTGACCCGCCTGCGGGCTCTTGTGGTGCTGGACAACTGCGAGCACCTGGCCGATGCCGTCGCGAGCTTCCTGAGCCGGGCGCTGGTCGACACGCCGGGCGTGCGCTGGCTGGTCACGTCGCAGACGCCGCTGCACTGTCCCGGCGAGTTGGTCGAGCGGCTGGCCCCGCTGGCCGTGCCGCCGCCGGGCCTGAGCGTCGGGGAGTCGCTGGAATTCGGTTCGCTGGCCTTGCTGTGCCAGCGCGCGGCGGCGGCCGATCCTCGCTTCAGGCTGGAGGCCAGCGGCTTGGAGGCCGCCGTGCAGCTGTGCCACACGCTCGACGGCTTGCCGCTGGCCATCGAAATGGCCGCGGCCCGCGTGGCGCTGCTGGGCCTGAGCGAGATCGGCACCCAGCTCGGCGCGCGGCTGAGGCTGCGCGCCCGCGGCACCACCGGAGGGCGCCACGCCACGGTGCGGGCGACGCTGGATTGGAGCTATGGGCTGCTGACGGCCCAGGAGCAAGCCGTCTTTCGCAGGCTGGGTGTCTTCGTGGGTGACTTTCGCATGGGACAGGCGGCCTCCGTGCTCCATGAGGCCGACGCGCTCGTCGACCACTGGGCCGCCACGGAATGGGTCGCCGGGCTGATCGAGAAGTCGCTGGTGCAGCGCAGTGCCGGGTCCGACGAGCGGTTCCGGCTGCTGGAGACCGCGCGCGAATACGCGCTGGAGCGTGCGCACGAAGCGGGCGAGCTCCCGGGGCTGCGCCTTCGGCATGCCGAGGTCATGGCCAACGACTGCGACGCGGCCAGCCTGGACTCCGAGCAACTGGCAGACGCGGACTGGGCCGCGCGCTACCTCCCCGACCGGGCCAACGTGCGGGCCGCGCTCGCTTGGGGCCTGGAAGACCCGACGACCCACCCTGACGTGCTGGCGCGCCTGATCGCCAGTTTCTCCGTGCTGGACACCTTGCTCTACCGCGAGGCGGAGATCGTCCGCTGGCGCATCGCGCCGGAGCGCCTTGCGCAAGCCACGACGGCCTGGCGTGCGCGCGCCCGGCTGGAATGGAGCTGGGCGCATTACGCCGACGGCCAGCGCGAGTTCGGCACCCGGCTCGCCGAGAGTGCCTGCGAGGACTTCCTGGCCCTAGGGGATCCGCGCGGCGCCTACCGGGCACTGGCCCAGTTGGTGCGGCTGTACGAGTCCCGGCCCGGCATGCAGGCCGAAGCCGAGCACGCGCGGCAGCGGCTGGCGGGCTTGCACAAGCCCAGCCTGCCGCTGCGCCTGACGCTGTTCGGCGACCTGGCCTGCGGCGTGCTGCGGCGCCAGGACCGCTCCGGCGACGTGCTGCGGCACCGCGAGGACACGGCGCAAGCCTCCGGCTTCGGCGTGCTGGCGGCGCTGTGCCAGGTGCTGATCTCCGACGTGCTGCTCATCGAAGGGCAGGACGAGGAGGTCGTCAAGGTCACCGACCGCGCGGCCTCACAGTGCACGCCCTACCCGCGCCTGCTGGCGCCTCTCAGCCACAACCGCGCGCTCGCGCTGATCCGGGCCGGGCGCATCGAGCCGGCCCTGGCCGCTGCCCGCAGAGCCTTGCAGGCCGTTCCGGCCCACCTGCCCTCGATCGCGGCCGCGGCCTGCGCGGCGGCGCAGGCCGGCCGGCAAGAGGCCTCGGCCCTGCTCATCGGCTACGTCGAGGCGCGCCACGCCGAACGGGCCGAAGGACACGACCCCGCCGAGGCCGCCATGTTCGCGGCGACGCTGCGGGATTTGTCCGCCGCGTTGACCGCCCCGCAGCTCGACGCCTTGCGTCGCCAGGGAGCCTCGCTGAGCCCTGCTGAGATGCTGGCCATTGCGAGGCTCACGACAGCCAGGGGCGACGGCGCAACAGGTGAAGCAGGTCCAGTGTCTTGACCGGGTGGCGTTGCAGCCAGGCCGTGAAGTGCCGGGCGCCCTCCGCCGACAGCCCCGCATGCTGCAGCAGCGCCTCTATCCTGTCGACGGTGCGCAGGCCGAACCACTGACCCCGCAACGCCTGCACGACGGCCAGGGCTGCCGCCGGCTTGATGCCGAAGCGGTCACCGCGCCGCTGCAGCGCGCAACGCACGTTCACCAGGGCCTCGCTGACCGGGAACCAGGGGGCTTCCGGGAAATGCAGCAGGCAGGCCTCGTCGTCGTGCAGCCCCGGCTCGCCAGCGAACGCTTCATAGACCCAGCCGAAGCCCCGCATGCCCTCGTGCCGCAACTCGGCCGCCCGGATGGCGCCGAGGCTGGAGACACCCCAGGCCTGCCAGCCCAGGTCGATGGCCCTGCAGAGCTCCGCATGGGACACGGCGGGCGCTACCTGGAACACCCCGTCGGCCAGGATGAGCACACCCGGCGGGCCGCTGCCGACCAGGCGAGCCACGTCGTCGCGGCGCGCCGGCGGGAGCAGCCGCACGCCGGCGGCGTCGAGGCGGTGTTTCGCGATGCCATGCGCCGAAGGCCCGGCAAACAGCGTGACCTCAGTCATCGTGAATCACCCGGCGCAGCAGCCGCGGGCCCATGCGCCTGACCGGCTGTTCGAGATGCTCCAGCCCTGGCACGACGAGTTTCACGACGGCGAGGCCTGGGAGATCGACGTCGAAGACATGGCGATAGACATGCGGCATGCCGCAGTCGGCGAGGGCAGCCAGCAACCGGTCCAGCAGTTCGCCGAGATCGACGACGCCGTCCCACCGCTCAGTGGTGACGTCCGCAAAAGGCACCTCGTGGCTGCGATCGCGCAGCCGCTCCAGCAAGCCATGCGTATGCCGCGCAAGCTCGGCCTGCGGCAGCCTGAACTTGCCGAAGAACCCGGTGACGTCGTCCCTGCCGCCGTGAATGAGGCCGACGCGGGACTGCGCTGCCTCGCAGATGGCCCGGTTGACGGCAATGGCGGCGCTGGGGTGCAGGCCCCAGCCGCCTGCGAGGTCGATGGTGTGGTCTTGCGGCTGATGCAGTACCGCCTCGAAGCAAGGCAGCCCGAAGGCATTCGGGATCTCGCGCACCAGCAGCTCCACCCCTTCGCGTGCCCAGGCCATCGCCAGCTCGGGCCATGGCGCGGGCAGGCTCTCGACGGGCACATGACGGGACTCGTCGCGGGCCGCGTTCATCGCCACCGCATCGCGCTCGAGCAACTCCAGCAGCGCGTGCACGCTGGCCTCCAGCACCGAGTTGCCGGAGGCCAGGCCATTGCCCGTCGCGCCAAAGAAGGCGCGCTCGCCGAAAGCACCGCTCCAGGGCAGGAAGATCAGCTCGGCGGGCAGGGGCATGGCGGGGCCGGCGCCCAGGGCTTCGCATGCCAGCGTCGTCCAGCGCGGGTGCGCACTGAGCGTGGCCCCCAAAGGCGGCGCGAGATCGGCCAGGCGAAAACGCCCCTTCCAGGTTGCCTCCAGCTCCGCAGGTGTGTGCTGCTCGACTTCCAGCCGCTGGCTGCGATGCGGCTCGGCGCTGGCATGCTCAAGCGCCTCCATCATGGCGCCCACCCGCGCCTGCTCGGGGTCCAGCCCCTTTCCGGCATGCACGCTCAGCAGGCGGCCGCGCGGCCGGATGCTGATCCAGACCGGCACGCCCAACCCGTCCATGCGCGTCACGTCGGCGAGGCGGGAAACACCCATCCTCGCAAGCTGGGCCTGCGCGAGCAGCGCCGTCTGGGCCGGCGAACGCTCCCGCAGACCCGTACGCGGCACGGCGGCTGGCCGATGCACCAAGGGCTCAGCCCGGCGTGCGCCGATCAGGGTCCAGACGGCGGAGGCGGCGGGGGCGGAGGAGGCGGCGGATCTTCAGGCGGATCGCCGCCATCCGGTTCAGTCGGCGGCGGATGAACGATGGCACCCACCGCTTGCAGCCCGTTCTGTTGGATGAACGCTTTGAGCTTGGCCAACTGATCCGCCGTCATGGCTTTGGCGTCAACCACCAATCCGCCCATGCCGACCACCGAGCCGTCCGGCAAGTCGTCGCCCTCAAGGAAATCAACCTTGATCGTTCCCATTGCAGCCCCCCCGCAAAACGCCTGTGTCATGTCGACTGACAGCACAGGCAGGCGGAATGTAACGATCTGAAAGGCGCCATCGACGCGGACTCTGCGTCGTTTAGGAACGTTTAGGACTGGATAAAGGGCGCAAGCCGAAGAGATCGCCGACAGTCTCTCCTGTCAGGCCAGCCGCCCGGCGTACCGCAAGGAGAGGGCGATGCCTTTTGATCAGATCCATCACGGCTCAGGGGACGCGAACCCCGCACCGGTCACGGCCGAGCGCCTGGCGTTCGCGTTGATGGACAGGATCGAATGTGGCATCGCTGCGGTGGGTGTGGGGGGCAAGCTGTGGCACGCGAACCGCGCCGCGCGGCGTGAGTTTGCGCAGGGGGGCGTTCTGAGGTTGGAGGGTGCAGTGCTGAACTGCCTCTCCAGCCATCAGAACGATTGGCTCGCCCTGCTGAACGACGCTGCCGTGCGCCACCGCAGCCGCCTGGCCTGGTTCGGCGACGGCGAAACGCGACAGATGATCACCGCCATGCCCATGCCCGTGGAAGGCCTGGGCACACCGCTTGCGCTGGTCATGCTGGGCCGGCGCTGCATCTGCTCGCCACTCGGCATCGAGATGCTGGCAGCACGCCACGGCCTCACGCACACGGAGCGGCGCGTGCTGTCCCTGCTGGTGCAGAACCTCGGCGCTACCGAGATTGCGGCACGGCACGGCGTGGGCATGGCCACGGTTCGCTCGCAGATCATGTCCATCCGCCACAAGCTGCAGGTGCGCTCCATTGACGCCCTGCTGCTGCGCGTCGCCGAAGTGCCGCCGGTGATGGCCCTGCACTGACGGCGCGGGCCGCTGTCCATTCTTTCGCGGCACCCACGACGCACGAACCCTTGTCTTCCGGGCCGAGCGCTGGGCCTGCCATGGGCCAGAGGCCCATGGCGTTTCGTAGGCACAAGCAGTCCGCAGGGACTGCTTGTGTCCGACTCCACCTCACCGAGCCGGCCCGCCTGGCGGCGCTTGCGGCTCGATGCCGCAAGCGTCGGCGTCCCCACGGGGGACCGACCAGATTCGCGCGCGTTCAGCGCCGCGAGACTGGGCGAGGGGCCTCAATCGATCGGCGTCAGCTTAGCCACTGACAGCGCCAGCCATTTCGTGCCGTGCCGGCCGAAGTTCACCTGCGCGCGCGCATCGGCGCCCGCGCCCTCCAGCGTCAGCAGCACGCCTTCGCCAAACTTGTTGTGGAACACGCCCTTGCCCACGCGCAGGCCACCGTGCTCTTCGGAGACCTTCTGCTTCATGCTGGCTGGCACCGGAGGCTCCACCCAGGCAGCCTTCTGTACATTGCCAGCGCCCACCATGCCCTTGAGGCCGGAGCCACGCTGCCAGGCTTGCTGGTATTCACGCGCAAAGCCCGAGCCAAAGCCCTGGTTGCGCGGCGTCAGCCACTTGAGGGATGCCTCAGGCAGCTCATCGAAGAAGCGGCTCTTGATGTGATAGCGCGTCTGGCCGTGCAGCATGCGGGTCTGGCAGAAGCTTAAAGACAGCTTCTGGCGCGCCCGCGTGATGGCCACGTACATGAGGCGGCGCTCCTCCTCCAGGCCGTCGTGGTCGGACATGGAGTTCTCGTGCGGGAACAGCCCCTCTTCCAGGCCCGTGATGAACACCGCGTCGAACTCCAGGCCCTTGGCCGAGTGCACGGTCATCAGCTGCACGGCGTCCTGGCCGGCCTGGGCCTGGTTGTCGCCGGCTTCCAGCGAGGCGTGCGTCAGGAAGGCGACCAGCGGCGACATGATCTCGCCGGTCTCGGCATCCGGCACGGCGCCGGGCGTACCAGTCTCGGCGACCTCGTCCACCGGCAGGCCCACGGCATTCTTGCCAAAGCCCTCCTGCATGACGAAGGCCTCGGCCGCGTTGATCAGTTCGTCCAGGTTCTCGAGCCGCTCGGCGCCGTCCTTGTCGGTGCGGTAGAAATCCAGCAGGCCCGAGGTCTCCAGCACCTGCTCGATGATCTCGCGCAGCGTCATGCCTTGCGTAAGGTTGCGCGTGGAGTCGATGAGGTTGGTGAAGGCAACGAGGTTGGTGCCGCCCTTGCCGGGCACGGCGCCCACGGTCTGGTACAGGCTGCGGCCGCTGGCCTTGGCCAGGTCCTGCAGCGTCTCCAGCGTCTTGGCACCGATGCCGCGCGTCGGGAAGTTCACGACGCGCAAAAAGCTGGTGTCGTCGTTGGCGTTCTCCAGCAGGCGCAGATAGGCCAGCGCGTGCTTCACCTCGGCACGCTCGAAGAAGCGCAGGCCGCCGTAGACGCGGTAGGGGATGCCGGAGTTGAAGAGGGCCGACTCGATGACCCGCGACTGCGCATTGCTGCGGTACAGGACGGCAATCTCTTTTCGATCCAGCCCGCCGCGGTGCAAGGCCTGGATCTCCTCGATCAGCCACTGGGCCTCGGCGAAGTCGCTGGGCGCCTCGTGCACGCGTATGGGGTCGCCCGGGCCGGCGTCGGTGCGCAGCGTCTTGCCCAGGCGCTGGCTGTTGCGGCTGATGAGTTCGTTGGCGGCGTCCAGGATGTGGCCAAAGCTGCGGTAGTTCTGCTCCAGCTTGATGACCTTGCGGACGCGGTACTCGCGCTCGAAGTCGGCCATGTTGCCCACGCGCGCGCCGCGGAAGGCGTAGATGCTCTGGTCGTCGTCGCCCACGGCCAGGATGCTCTGGCCGTCGCCGCGACTCGGCGGCGCGAACATCTTCAGCCACGCGTACTGCAGCTTGTTGGTGTCCTGGAACTCGTCCACAAGGATGTGGCGGAAGCGCCGCTGGTAGTGCTCGCGCACGGCCGGGTTGTCGCGCAGCAGCTCGTAGCTGCGCAGCATCAGCTCGGCGAAGTCCACCACGCCCTCGCGCTGGCACTGGTCCTCATAGTTGGCATAGATCTCGATGAGCTTGCGCGTCTGCTCGTCGCGCGCCTCCACGTCGCCGGGGCGGTGGCCGTCTTCCTTGCAGCCGGCAATGAACCAGCCGACCTGCTTGGGGACGAAGCGCTCCTCGTCCAGGTTCATCGCCTTGATGACGCGCTTGACGGCCGAGGTGGTGTCGCTGGCGTCCAGGATCTGGAAGGCCTGCGGCAGGTGCGCCAGCTTCCAGTGCGCGCGCAGGAAGCGGTTGCACAGGCCGTGGAAGGTGCCAATCCACATGCCGCGCACATTGAAGGGCAGCATGGTGGAGAGACGGGTCAACATCTCCTTGGCGGCCTTGTTCGTGAACGTGACGGCCATGACGCCGCCGGGGCTCACCTGCCCCGTCTGCAGCAGCCAGGCGATGCGCGTCGTCAGCACGCGGGTCTTGCCCGAGCCGGCTCCGGCCAGGATCAGGGCGGGCTCCGGGGCGGCGGTGACGGCGGCGAGCTGCTCGGGGTTGAGATTCTTGAGAAGGGGACTGTGCAGGGCAGCAGCGTCAGGCACGTCAACGTCAGGCGCGGGGTTCATCGACGCATTTTAGAGAGGCTACCTTTTCCGAACTTTTCCTGCCCGCCCGGCCTTGGACCATTCATAGGCCTCGCCATCGGGCGTCCTGCCACCCTCGACCGCCGCGACTCCCGGCCGGCCCACGCTCTCGTCCAGCTCGGTCGAGATGCTGACGTGGGTGTGGCCCTGCCTGCGTCGGTCCTCGGCCCAGGCCAGCGCCTGCGTCAATTCCTTGCTGCTGAAGAGCTGGCACACGGGCGCGGTTTCCTCGCCCTCACCTTCCAGCCAATACACAACGATGCTCAAAAACGGTCTCCTGTTCGCAATTTCCAGGCAGCAGCCTAGCGCTTGCCCGATTGAGCTGCGATCCAGCGGCCCACTTCGCGCTCCAGCAGGTCCAGCGGCATCGGTCCGCCACGCAGCACGACATCGTGGAAGTCGCGCAGCACGAAACGCCCGCCCAGTTCGCGTTCGGCCCGCTCGCGCAGCGAGCGCATGCGCAACTCGCCCAGCTTGTAGCCCAGGGCCTGGGCCGGCCAGCCGATGTAGCGGTCCACCTCGGCCTCGATGAAGCCCGTGCCCAGCGCCGTGTGTTCGCGCAGGTAGGCCACCGCCTGATCGCGTGTCCAGCCCTTGGCATGCAGGCCGGTGTCCACCACCAGGCGGCAGGCCCGCCAGATCTCGAAGGACAGGCGCCCGAAATGCTCGTAGGCATCGCGGTACAGGCCCATCTCCACGCCCAGGTGCTCGGCATAAAGCGCCCAGCCTTCGACGTAGGCATTCAAGTCGTCCAGGCGCCGGAAGGCTGGCAGATCATCGCGCTCCTGGGCCAGGGCGATCTGCAGGTGGTGCCCCGGCGCGCCTTCGTGCAAGGTCCAGGCCGTCAGGCTGTAAAGGGGGCTGTGCTCCACCGCGTCGGCGTTGACCAGCACCGTGCCGGCAACGCCCTGGGCCAAGCTGCCCGGGTTGTACCCCGAGGATGAGTCCTTCATCTCCGGCGCCACCACGCGCACGCCGAAGGTCAGCTGCGGCAGCCGGCGGAAATAGGCCGGCAGCAGCGCATCGACGCGTTTGGCGACGTCCCGGGTGCGGGTCACGTAGTCGTCCAGGCTGGCCGCGCGAAAGCGCGGGTCTGCTCGCAGTTGCTCGGAGAACGCGGCAAGGCTGCCGCTGAAACCGGTGCTGGCCATGACCTGCCGCATCTCAGTCTCGATACGGGTCACCTCGCTCAGCCCCAGCGCATGGATGGCTTCGGGTGCCATGCGGGTGGAGGCCTGGCGACGGATCAAATAGGCGTAGTAAGCGGCCCCGCCCGGCAGGGCCGTAATGCCCAGCGCCGAAGAGGCGGCCGGCACCACGACGCCCTCGAACAGGGCCGCCATCTCGCGCTCGGCCGGCTTCACGGCCTGCTGCACCAGGGCCAGGCCCTCGGCTTGCAGTTGCGCTCGCAAGGCCTGCGGCATCGTGCTCGGCAGCTCTGCCAGCGGCTTCAGCAAGGCATGCGCCTCGGCTGGCTGGTCGGCCCGTGCCCGCAGAGCCGCCGCCGTGCGCTCGGCAATGAGCCGTGGCCGCACGAAACCGCTGGCAGTGCCGCGCTTCAGGTTCTCGGCCTGCGCCCGGTAGTAGGCCGGGAAGGCGGCGATCTTGGCCAGCCAGGCTCGGGCCTGCGCTTCGTCGCGCAGCACGGCGCCGTCGGCGGCGTAGTTGGGCACCGTGTAGAAGCCGTCGCCGCTGATATAGGGCAGGCGCGATTCGTCGAAGGCCAGGCCTTGGAGCTCCAGCTCCACCCGTTCGGCCAGCAGGTCGCGGCTCAGCATGTCTTCGGGCGTGAGCCGGTTCGGCGCGAACGCGGTGAGCCGTGACTGCAACTTCAGCAACCGGCGCCGGCGCTCCGCCACGGCAGCCGCGCTGTCATCCGGCCAGCGCGCCAGCGCAGCGGCATCGCCCAGCAGCACGGCGCGCAGCGGGTCGGTCGCGCGCAGATGCAAGTCGTAATCGGCCAGCAGGCTCCGCCATGCCTGGTTGGCAGGCGGCGCCGCTGCCGCGGCCAACGACAGGCCGGTCAGCAGTGGCAGCAGGGCAAGGCGGAGGGCTCGAAGCATGCAGGCTCCCGGTTTGGCGCGGCCATCATGTCATGCCCAACTACTTGCCAAAAGCAATCAATTTGAAGATGATGGCGGCCATGAACACTGCCGCACAAGCGCTGGACATCCGCGCCTTCAACCGCTTCTACACGCGCCGCATCGGCGTGCTGGGCCCCAAACTGTCCGGCAGCGAATTCACGCTGCCCGAGGCCCGCGTGCTGTGGGAGCTGGCCCACCATGCCCCCGTTACGGCCTCAAGCCTCAGCAAGGGCCTGCAGCTGGACGCGGGCTACATGAGCCGGCTGCTGCGCGGCCTGAAGAACCGCGGCCTGCTGGCCGAACAGGCTCACCCCACCGACGGGCGGCAGACACTGCTCAAGCTCAGCCCCGCCGGCAAACGCGCCTTCGCGCCGCTGGACCGCGCCAGCCAGGCCGAGAGTGAGGAGCTGCTGTCACCCCTGTCCGCGCCGCAGCGCGAGGCGCTCGTCGGCGCGATGTCACGCATCCAGGCCATGCTGGAGCCCGATGCCGCTACGCAGGTCGTACTGCGCCCGCACCAGCCCGGCGACCTGGGCTGGATCGTCGAGCGCCATGGCGCCTTCTACGCCGCCGAGTACGGGCTGGACGCCCACTTCGAGGCGCTGGTGGCTCGCATCTGCGCGGATTTCGTGGACCGCTTCAAGCCCGGCCGCGAGGCCTGCTGGATCGCCGCGCGCGGGCCGGAGCGCCTGGGCAGCGTCATGCTGGTCCAGGCCCGCGATGAAGCGACGGGCAAGGTTCGCCCGGGTGTGGCGCAGCTGCGCTTGCTGCTGCTGGAGCCTCATGCGCGCGGCCTGGGCGTGGGCAAGCGGCTGGTGCGCCAATGCAGCGACTTTGCGCGCGAGGCGGGCTACAAGCGCATCGTGCTGTGGACGCAGAGTGCGTTGACAGCGGCAAGGGCGATCTATGCGGCGGAGGGGTACCAGTTGGTGAGCAGTGAAGCAATGAACAGCTTCGGGCAACAGGTGATCAGCGAGAGTTGGGAACTGACGTTGTGAGTCGAGAACGGCTGACGGCTCAGCGCGCGTACGGCTTCTCAAAAATCTCGACGGTCCAAGGCGACAAGAGCGCAACCAGCTCTGGCATGCCATTCAGCAATTCGCTGCTCGAATACAAGACCGCATCGCCGTAGGGAACGCGCAAGCAGACAGCCACCATCTCACCAGTGTCGTCTTCGTAGAACCACCAGTCCTCGTCGCCACCGAAGGTTCGGTGACTGTCTGTCTCAACGTAAAACGGTGTCCCGAGATGAGCACGCAATGCGTCTCGCTCAACCCCTCGCGCCCAACCATGAAGCCAAAGAAGCGGACGCTTCAACACTTCTTCCGCGGCTCCCTTGGCGACCGGATGCACCGGCATGAATGCGACCTCTCTGGATTCGATCCGAAGACCGGTTCGGGCATGATGCCTCACGATGCTTTCCTCCAGTTCCTGCCCTTGCAGCCCCACGCGGCCGTACGCAATGTGTTGTGGCCGTTTGCATGCCGAACACGCAGCCAGTGGCAAGCTCAGCGCCTCGACACCCGAAGCGCTGATGCGCTCCCGCTACTCAGCCTTCGTGCTGGACCTGCGCCCCTACTTGCTCGCGAGCTGGCACGTCAGCACCCGCCCCGCTGAGTTGGAGCCGCCCGAACCCGGCCTGAAATGGCTGGGCCTGGACGTGAAGCGCACCGCGATGCAGGACGCGGACCATGGCACGGTGGAGTTCGTCGCGCGCAGCAAGCTGGGCGGGCGGGCGCACCGGCTGCACGAGACCAGCCGCTTCGTGCGCGAGAACGGTGAGTGGTTCTACGTGGACGGCGACCTCAAAAATTGACTCTGACCCCATTTTTTCAGGACGAGCACCTCGTCGCCATCGACAAGCCGGCGGGCTTGCTGGTGCATCGCACGCAATTGGCCGCAGGCGAGCAGGAGGCCGCGCTGCAGTTGCTGCGCGACCAACTCGGGCAGCCCGTGTGGCCGGTGCACCGGCTGGATCGCGGCACGTCGGGCGTGCTGCTGTTTGCGTTGTCGCCCGAGGTCGCGTCGCTGCTGGGCGCGATGTTCGAGCAGGGGCGCATGGACAAGCGCTACCTGGCCCTGGTGCGCGGATGGCCGGGCGAGGATGAAGGGCTGGTGGACCATCCGCTGGCGCGCGACCCCGAGTTGCCGTCGGCGGGGCAGCCCATGCTGGAGGCGCAGACGCGCTGGCGGATGCTGCAGCGGCTGGAGTGGCCACTCGTCACTGACCCCCGCTTTGCAACGACGCGCGTGGCGCTGCTGGAGGCCGAGCCGCTGCAGGGGCGGCGCCACCAGATCCGCCGCCATCTGAAGCACATGGCCCACCCCATCCTGGGCGATGCGACGCATGGCAAGGGGCCGCTGAACCGGGCCGTGGCGGGTTTCCTGGGCCAGCAGCGGCTGTGGCTGCATGCGCGCGAACTGCGGCTGACCCACCCGGTCACCGGCATACCGCTGCAACTGCAAGCGCCTCTGGGCCCCGGTTGGCCTGGCTGAGAGCTGTCGCATCGGCGATGGTCACGCAGCCCCGGGCAGGCTCAGAATCACCGGTTCCAATCCAAGACAGGAGACCGGCATGGCCATCCAGGGCATCAAGGCGCTTTACGAGCATCGCGGCCCCGTGCCGCAGGACGTCATCGGCGCCGTGCCGTTCGACGTGCCCGCACCTGCGGCGGGCCAGGCAGTCGTGGCCGTGCTGGCCTCGCCCATCAACCCTTCGGACGTGCTGATGCTGACCGGCGGCTACGGCATCCTGCCGCCGCTGCCGGCCGTGGGCGGCAGCGAGGGCGTGGGCCGCGTGGTGGCCGTGGGCGAAGGCGTGAGCCACCTCACCGAGGGCCAGACCGTGCTGTTGCCGGCCGGTGCAGGCACCTGGACCAGCCATCTGGTGGCCGACGCCAAGCGCCTGGTGCCGCTGCCCGCCGGCGCCAACGCCGAGCAGCTCTCCATGCTGACCGTCAACCCGGCCACGGCCTCGTTGATGCTGTCGGAGTTCGTCACGCTGCAGCCAGGCGACTGGGTGATCCAGAACGTCGCGAACTCGGGCGTGGGCGGGTATCTCGTGCAGCTCGCCAAGCTGCGCGGCCTGCGCACCGTCAACATCGTGCGGCGCGAGGGCGCCGTGGAGGCCGTCAAGGCCGAGGGCGGCGATGTCGTCGTCGTCGATGGCGACGACCTCGCCAAGCGCGTGAAGGCCGCGGTGGACGGCGCCCCCATCCGCCTGGGCATAGACGCCGTGGGCGGCAAGGCCACCAACCGGCTGGCGATGTGCGTCGCCGAGGGCGGCACGGTCGTCAACTACGGGCTGATGAGCGGCGAGCCTTGCGTGGTGTCGCCGCAGTCCTTCGTCTTCAACGACATCACGCTGCGTGGCTTCTGGCTGGCCAAGTGGTTCAAGGTTGCCAGCCGCGAAGCGCAAATGGCGCTGTACGGTGAGCTGACCAAGCTCATCGCCACCGGCAAGCTCAAGGCACGCATCCACGCGACCTACACCGTCGAGAACATCAAGGACGCCATCGCAGCCGCCGCCACCGGCGAACGCGACGGCAAGATCTTGATCGTGCCCAAGCAATAGTCATGGCTGAAACCGCACTGATCACCGGCGCCTCGTCCGGCATCGGCGAGGCGCTGGCGCGGCGCTTTGCCGGTGCGGGCTTCGACCTCGTCCTCGTGGCGCGCAGCGCCGACAAGCTCAAGGCCCTGGCCGAAGAGCTCACGAGTGAATACGGCATCAAGGCCAAGGCCCACCCGGCCGACCTGACGCAGCCCGGCGCGGCCGAGAAGCTGGCCGCCGCGATGAAGCGTGGCAAGCGGCGCATCGACATCCTCGTCAACAACGCCGGCATCCTGGAGCACGGCGAGTTCGTGGGCATGCGAGCCAGCCGACACCGCGAGCTCATCGAGCTGAACGTCACCTCCTTGAGCGAGATGCTGGCCCACTTCCTGCCGGCCATGGTGGAGCGCGGCTCGGGCAAGGTGCTGAACGTCGCGTCCATCGCGGCCTTCCAGCCCATTCCCATGCTGGCGACCTATGCGGCCACCAAGGCCTATGTGCTGTCGCTGACCGAGTCACTGTCCGAGGAGTTGCAGGGCACGGGCGTGACCATCACGGCGCTGTGCCCCGGCATCACGGCCACGTCCATGCTGGACAAGGCGCAGGAGGGCAGTAGCGGCCTTGAGCAGCTACCCGGCTTCGTCATCGGCACGGCCGAGGCGGTGGCGGGCGAGGGCTTTGACGCCTGCATGGCCGGCGAAGTCATCCGCGTGCCGGGCAAGCTCAACCTCGCGGCAACGCTGGCGGGCCGCGGCACGCCGCGTTGGATCGTGCGGCGAGTCACGGGCGCACTCGCCAGAAGGCTCAAACCCTAGCGTCGCCGCGGCAACCAGCGCATGCGGATGCGCTGCAACTCGCCCGAGGCCTCCAGCCGCATCAGCGCGAGGTTGAACGCTTCCACGTCGGCTTCGCTGAAGCTCTTGCGCGCGAGCTTGTAGGCGACCACGTCGCGGCGCACGAAGACCGGCAACTCAACGAGGGCCATGTCGGCGGCCTCCGCCGCGGCCAGCACGGCCAGGCGGTCGCCGATAAGCACGTCGCCGCGCTTGAGCTTGAGCAGTTGCAAGCCCTTGGCATAGTCCTCGAAGGGCGTGAGCTGGCCCTTGGCGGCGAACTGATCGACGACGGGCGCCACGCTGGGACCGCGGTGGGCCAGCAGCCGCGCCTTGGCGATCATCAGATCGGTCAGCGACGTCGTGCTGCCGGTGTAGCCAGGGAGCATGAAGGCGCCGAACTCCTCCTCGCGGTAGGGCCGTGTGTACCAGGCGACCTCGGGGTTGGGGCCGTCGTAGGAGGCGGCCAGCAGCACGTCCAGCTCGCCCGCGGCCAGCATAGGCAGGCGGCGGTTGCGCGGCACGTGGTTCACGTATTCGATCTCGCAGCCCAGCTCCTTGGCCACGGCGGCGAGGATCTCGGTCTCCAGCCCGGTGTGGCGGCCGGCCGAGTCGACAAAGGAATAAGGTCGCCAGTCCTCGAAGGGCACCCGCAGCGGGCGCGAGCAGGCCGCGCCGGCCAGCAGGGGCCAGAGCAGCAGCAGCGTGGTCAGCAGGCGCGCAGGCATCCTGAGGTCAAGGATAGTCCTACAGACTCAGCGCGGCGAGACGACTTGCACCTCCAGCCCCGAGGCCTGACCCTGCCAGCGGTAGAGCTTCTGCGTCGCGGCCTGGAAGTCCTCGGGCCGGGCGCTGCGAATGGGCACGAAGCGCTGCGGGTTGCGGTCGATCAGCGGGAACCAGCTGCCCTGCACCTGCACCATGATGCGGTGGCCGCGGCGGAAGCTGTGGTTCACGTCCTGCAGCTCCACGCGCAACTCCTCCACCTGGCCGGGCACCATGGCCTCGGGCGTCTCCAGGCCCTTGCGGAAGCGCCCGCGCAGCGGGTCGCCGCGCACCAGCTGCTGGTAGCCGCCCAAGGCGCTCTCGGGCGGCTCCACGTCCTCGGTGCGTGGCTTGCGCTTGCGCGCGGCCTCTTCCTCCAGATCGGCCGGGTAGACGTCGATGAGCTTGACGACCCAGTCGGCGTCGCTGCCGCTGGTGGACGCGAACAGACGCGCGACGACGGAGCCGGCGATCGTCACGTCCTCCTCCAGCACCTCGCTGCGGTAAGTGAGTACGTCGGGGCGCGTGGACGCGAAGCGCTGGTCGCTGACCATGTACTCGGCCGGCGCGCCCAGCGCCGAATAGGCGACGAAGGGCACGGGCCGGTTGGGGTCGGCAACCCAGCTGTCGAATTCGGCCGCCGCGGCCGCGGGCGGCGTGAAGGCCAGGCGGCCACCAGGGTGGAAGTACAGCGTGCGGGCCTTGGCCTCGCGCGGCGGCCAGGCGTCGTAGCGGCGCCAGACGTTGGTGCCGGTCTCGAAGACGGTGGCCTTGGCGAGCTTGGCGTCGGGGCCGCCGTCGCGCAGGTGCTGCTCGAAGAAAGGCAGCAGCACGGTCTTCAGGAACTGCTCGCCGGTGGGCTGGTGGAACTGCACGCGGCCGATCTGGCGGCCCGGCGCACCCACCCAGCCGCCGTGCGCCCAAGGGCCCATGACGAGGCGGTTGTCGGTGACGGGGCTCTGGCGGCCGATGGCGCGGTAGGTGGCCAGCGTGCCAGCCAGGTCCTCGGCATCGAACCAGCCGCCCACCGTCAGCACGGCGGTGCGGATGTTCTTCAGGTGCGGCGTGAGGCCGCGCGGCTGCCAGAAGGCGTCGTAGCGGTCATGGGTGATCTGCTGGTCGAACAGCGGGTTGCGGTCGCCGTTCTTGCCGGCCAGTTGCGCGGCGATGTTGTCGAGGTTGCCGAGCTGCAGGAAGTAGTCGTAGCCATCCAGCGTGCCGTAGTCGAACTGCGGCCACTGCTTGGGCGGCGGCGTGGGGCCGTCCTGGGGCTTGAAGCCGCTGTAGAAGCCGAAGTTGGCCGCCAGCATGAAGGCCCCGCCGTGGTAGCTGTCGTCGCCCTTGAAGAGGTCGGCGATCGGGGCCTGCGGCGACGCGGCCTTGATGGCCGGGTGCGAGTCGATGATGGACGCCGACGTGTAGAAGCCCGGGTAGGAGATGCCCCAGAGGCCCACGCGGCCGTTGTGGCCAGGCACGTGATCCAGCAGCCATTGCACGCTGTCGTGGGTGTCGGAGCTTTCGTCGACGTCCGCGGGGCCCTTCTTGACGGGCTTGTGCGGCGTCATCTCCTCGAAGCGGCCCTCGGAGAGGTTGCGGCCACGCACGTCCTGGCAGACGAAGATGTAGCCGGCCTTCAGGAACTCCTCGCTGGGCGCCAGGCGTTGCACGCCGTCACGGTCCACGCCGTAGGGACCGCAGCCATAGGGCGTGCGCGTCATCAGCATGGGGTAACGCTTGGCGCCGTCCTTGGGCACATAGACCGCCGTGAACAGCTTGACGCCGTCGCGCACGGGGACGCGGTACTCGTACTTGGTGTAGTGCTCGCGGGGCTCGTAGCGCGGGGCTTTGTTTGCCTCCTCGTCGGCGGCATGGGCGGCAGGAATGGCAAGGGCCAGGAGCAGGGGAATGCGCAGCATCGGCATCGGCTGATACGGAAAGAGGGCGAAGTCTGCCACCGACGCTCGTCCGGGCCGGTTAGGCTGCCAACTCACCGGACTGCAGGGCTGCCGCATGAAGATCGATATCGACGACTACCGCGTCGCGCCGGGCCACAAGCTCAAGCTCAAACGCTGGCCCACCGTGGTGGAGCCCTTCTACGCCGACAAGCGCGACTACGAGGCCAAGCTGGCCAAAGGCGTAGAAAAGCTCAGTGAGCTGCAGAACCTGCTCTACGCGCACAACCGCTACTCGCTGCTGCTGATCTTCCAGGCCATGGATGCCGCGGGCAAGGACGGCGTCATCAAGCACGTGATGTCGGGCGTCAACCCGCAGGGCTGCCAGGTATTCAGCTTCAAGCACCCCAGCCCCCAGGAGCTGGACCACGACTTCCTGTGGCGCACCACGCAATGCCTGCCCGAGCGCGGGCGCATCGGCATCTTCAACCGCTCCTACTACGAGGAGGTGTTGATCGTGCGCGTGCACCCCGAGATCCTCGCGGCCCAGTCCCTGCCCAAGGAGGCGGTCAAGGAGCCCGGCGTGTGGGCCGAGCGCTATGCGTCCATCAACAACCTGGAGCGCCACCTGTGCCGCAACGGCACGCGGGTGCTGAAGTTTTTCCTGCACCTGTCGGAGGAGGAGCAGCGCAAGCGCTTCCTCGCGCGCCTGGACGACCCGGCCAAGAACTGGAAGTTCACCGAGGACGACCTCAAGGAACGCCAGTTCTGGCCGCAGTACATGACGGCCTACGAGGAAGCCCTGGCCGCCACCAGCAGCGAGCAAGCGCCCTGGTACGTCGTGCCGGCCGACGACAAGCACAACGCCCGGCTCATCGTGTCGCAGGTGATCCTGAAGACGCTGGCCGGACTGAAGATGCGCTACCCCGAGCCGAGTTGCGGCCCGGCCGAACTCGCCGAAATCAGAATGCAGCTCAGCCGAACTTGACGGCGTAGATGGGCGGCAGATGGGCCGACACCGTCTGCCAGCTGTCGCCGGCGTCGGTGCTGGCCCACAGGCCTCCAGTGGTTGAGCCCATCACCAGTTGTTCGCCGCTGTCGTCCACGGCCAGGCCGTGGCGGAAGATGAGGTCGTAGCAGTGCTGCTGCGGCAACCCGGTGCGCAGCGCTTCGAAGGTCTTGCCGCCGTCGCGCGTGCGGGTCACGCACAGCGCGCCGTCCACGGGGATGCGGCGCTCGTCCTTCACTGCGGGCACAAACCAGGCGGTGTCGCCATTGCCCGGATGGGCTGCAACCGCAAAGCCGAAGCTGGAGGGCTTGGCGGTCAGCTCCGTCCAGCTTGCGCCGTTGTCGGCCGAGCGGAAGATGCCGTTGTGGTGCTGGCACCAGAGCACGTCCGGCACGTCGCGGCAGCGGGCGATGAGGTGGGGGTCCTGCACGTTCTCTTCGCCGGCCTGCTCGGGCGGCATGAACTCGGCCCGCATGCCCTTGGCGCGCAGGCCCCAGGTCTGGCCGCCGTCCGTCGTGCGCCAGGCGCCGCCGCAGGAGATGCCCAGCAGCAGTTCGGCCGGGTTGCGCGGGTCGGGGCAGATGGAGTGCATGGCCGGTGCATCGTTGCCGCCGCCGAACCACCCGAGCCGCTTGGGCTCGTTCCACAACGGCTCGTTGATCTGCCAGGTCTCGCCGCCGTCCCGGCTGGCGAACAGGCCGCCGGGGATGGTGCCAGCCCAGACCGTGTCGCCGGCCCGCTCCAGCGACCAGATCTGCAGCAGCTTCCACTCCGGCCCCTCGGCGCCTTCGGGTTGCGGCGGGTAGCTAGGCGCGGCCACCTCGCGCCAGGTCTTGCCGGCGTCGTCGGACGCATGCAGCTTGGTGCCGAAGTGGCCCAGGTTCAGCGCCGCCAGCATGCGGCCCGAGGCATCGGGCGGCAGCAGCATGCTGACCGGCTCGGCCAGGAAGCTGATGTTCTCGACTTGCCAGCTTCCGCCACGGCGGCGCAGCTCGAAAAGGCCTTTGCGGGTCGCGGCCCAGGCGCGGTCTTGGCTCATTTCATCCTCCAGACAAGGCTTGAAGTACATGGACCCGGCTGTCGGGCCCGAGAGGGTCGGTCAGCCCGCGCAGGTCACGCGCGCGCCGGCCGTCGATGAAGATGACCACGTTGTGGCGCAGATGGCCTTGGTCATCCAGGATGTAACCGCGCAGCTTCGGGTTGAATTCGAAGGCGGCGTCCAGGCCCTCGCGCAGCACGGCGGCGGCCGTGTCGACGACGGGCGTGTCGACAAAGCGACGCAGTTGCGGCGTGAATTCGATGCGGGCCATACCGTGACGACGAACGAGAGGGGCCCAATTCGACGTCGGAGACCCCACGAAATCCCCCGTGTTAACCCGCAACGAGAATGCGGCGCATGAACTCAGGTGTCCTCTTTGCCCTCGGCGCCTATCTGAGCTGGGGGCTGTTCCCGCTTTACTTCCGCCAGATCGCCGCCATCCCTGCGCTGCAGATCGTGGCCCACCGCACGCTGTGGTCGCTGGTGTTCGTGGCCGCGGTGCTGCTGGTGACCGGGCACCTGAAGTGGCTGCGCGATGTCAGCGCCGCGACGTGGCGGCGTTTTGCGCTGTCGGCCACGCTGATCGCCGTCAACTGGCTGACCTATGTCTGGGCGGTGGGTCACGGCCATGTGCTGGACGCCAGCCTGGGCTATTTCATCAACCCGCTGGTCAACGTGGCCCTGGGCTTCGCGGTGCTGCACGAGCGCCCGCGCCGCGTGCAGTGGGTGGCCGTGGGGCTGGCGGCCTTCGGCGTGATCTGGCTGACGGTGGCCGCCGGCCGCCTGCCCTGGGTGGCGCTGGTGCTGGCCTTGAGCTTTGGCACCTATGGCCTGATGCGCAAGACCGCCGCGCAAGGCGCCATCGAAGGGCTGACGCTGGAGACCCTCATCCTGGCGCCGCTGGCCCTGGGCGGCCTGCTGTGGTGGTCGCAGGACGGCAGCATGGCCGGGCAGACGGCGGTGGACTGGGCCTGGCTGATCGGCACAGGCCCGGTCACGGCCGGCAGCCTGCTGATGTTCGCGGCCGGCGCCAGGCGAATTCCGCTGGCCACGCTGGGCGTCATCCAGTACGTGTCGCCGTCCATCCAGTTCCTGTTGGGCGTGTTCCTGTTCAAGGAGCCCATGGACGCCACCCGGCTCGTGGCGTTTGGCTGCATCTGGGGGGCGCTGGCCATCTACAGCATGGAGGGTCTGTGGCAGACCCGCCGTGCCTTGATGGTCAGACCCCTCTGACTCAGCTGCGCATCATGTAGTCGAACGCGCCCAGCGCCGCCTTCGCACCGTCGCCTGCGGCGATGATGATCTGCTTGAAGGGCACGGTCGTCACGTCGCCGGCCGCGAAGACGCCGGGCACCGAGGTGGCGCCCTTGGCGTCCACGATGATTTCGCCGTGCCGGCTGAGCTCCACAGTGCCGCGCAGCCATTCGGTGTTGGGCACCAGGCCGATCTGCACGAAGCAGCCGTCCACTTCCACGCGCTTGGCTTCGCCCGAAACACGGTCGGTGTAGTTCAAGCCGTCCAGCTTGCCGTTCGTGCCAGTGAACTCCGTCGTCTGCGCATTCATGAGGATGGTGACGTTGGGCAGGCTCTTGAGCTTGTTGACCAGCACCGCGTCGGCGCGCAACTCGGCGCCGAACTCCAGCAGCGTCACATGCTTGACGATGCCGGCCAGGTCGATGGCCGCCTCGACGCCGGAGTTGCCGCCGCCGATGACCGCCACCGGCTTGCCCTTGAACAGCGGGCCGTCGCAGTGCGGGCAGTAGGCCACGCCCTTGTTCTTGTACTCGGCTTCACCGGGCACACCGACATTGCGCCAGCGCGCGCCGGTGGACAGGATGACCGTCTTGCCCTTGAGCTTGGCACCGTTGGCCAGTTCCACCTCCACCAGGCCGCCCGGCTGGGCTGCAGGCGTCAGCTTCTCGGCGCGCTGCAGGTTGTGGATGTCGACCTGGTAGTCCTTGACGTGGCCTTCCAGCGCGGCGGCGAACTTCGGCCCGTCAGTCACCGAGACGGAGATGTAGTTCTCGATGCCCAGCGTGTCGTTGACCTGGCCGCCGAAGCGCTCGGCCGCCACGCCCGTGCGAATGCCCTTGCGGGCGGCATAGACGGCCGCCGCGGCACCGGCCGGGCCGCCGCCGATGATGAGCATGTCATAGGGTTCTTCGGCGTCCAGCTTCTTGGCGTCGCGAGCTGCGGCGCCGGTGTCCAGCTTGGCGACGATCTCCTCCAGGCTCATGCGGCCGGAGGCGAAGGGCTGGCCGTTGAGCCACACGGCCGGCACGGCCATGATCTCGCGCGCCTCGACCTCGGGCTGGAACAAGCCCCCGTCGATGACCGTGGTGCGGATGCGCGGGTTGACGATGGACATCAGCGACAGCGCCTGCACGACGTCGGGGCAGTTGTGGCAGGTCAGGCTCATGTAGATCTCGAAGTCGAGATCCCGGTCCAGCGCTTTCACGGCGTCGATATGGGCCTGCTCCACCTTCGGGGGGTGGCCGCCCGTCCACAGCAGCGCCAGCACCAGCGACGTGAACTCGTGGCCCAGCGGGATGGCGGCAAAGCGCAGGCTCTGCTCGGTGCCGATGCGGCGCAGCAGGAAGGACGGGGTGCGGGTGTCGACGCCGTCCGTACGCAGCGTGATCTTGTCGCTCATGCCGGCGATGTCGGCCAACAGCGCGTGCATCTCGTCGCTGGACGACGACTTGTCCAGCGAGGCAATGATTTCGAAGGGGAGCTTGACGTGGTCCAGGTAGCCCTGGAGCTGGGTCTTCAGTGCGGCGTCCAACATGGTGGGGTCCTTTCAGGGTGGCGTGGCGGGGCGGGCCACTGCTGAAAGGGTCCCGTTGGAGGCCCTTTCAGCAGAGCCTGTGTGGCTCTGCGGAAGGCAGGAACCCTCCCGGGTTCCTGACAAACAGCACGGCTGCTTAGATCTTGCCGACGAGGTCGAGGCTCGGGGCGATGGTCGCGGAGCCTTCGTTCCACTTGGCCGGGCAGACCTGACCAGGGTTCTTGGCGGTGTACTGGGCAGCCTTGAGCTTGCGCAGCGTTTCCTTGACGTCGCGGGCGATCTCGTTGGAGTGCACTTCAGCCGTCTTGATGAAGCCTTCGGGGTTGATGACGAAGGTGCCGCGCAGGGCCAGGCCTTCTTCGGGGATGTGCACGCCGAAGGCGTTGGTCAGCGTGTGGGTCGGGTCGCCCACCAGCGGGAACTTGGCCTTGCCGACGGCCGGCGAGGTCTCGTGCCACACCTTGTGCGCGAAGTGGGTGTCGGTCGTAACGATGTAGACCTCGGTGCCCAGGCGCTGGAACTCGGCGTAGTTTTCGGCCGCGTCCTCGACTTCGGTCGGGCAGTTGAAGGTGAAGGCAGCCGGCATGAAGATCAGCACGGACCACTTGCCCTTCAGGGATTCTTCGGTAACTTCGATGAACTTGCCGTTATGGAACGCTTCGGTCTTGAAGGGCTGGACTTGGGTGTTGATCAGGGACATTCGAAAGGCTCCGGGTGGGGCTGGTTGATGGGATGGGTAGAACTATATCGAAAACCCGAAGTCAGTTGAAAAAGTTAATCAAATCGTCGCAATTGATGCAATCTATCGACCGTCATAGACGGTGACTCACGCTTCGTAGCGGCGGTCGTAGAGCTGGTTGGGGCTGAGCTTCACGCGCAGCATCTGGGCGGTCGCCAGCGCCGTGATGGCGTGGTCGGGCAGCGAGGTGTCCCGCCGCACCGGGGCGCCCAGCGCGTCGCCATGCTTGTTCATGACGGCCGCGACAACCGGCGCATTGCCCGTGGCGCCCCGCCTCACGGCGACGGCGATCTCGCCGCTGGCCAGCTTCACCAGCGTGCCGGGCGGGTACAGGCCCAGCTCCTTCACCAGCAGGGCCGCAAAGGGGTGGCCCTGGGAGTCCACGTAGATGGACTTGGCGGCCTGGGGCACGGACAGGCCGGCCCGCCCTCCCCGGCTGGCGAGCTTGGCGAGGAAGATGTCGGCCAGGCGCAGCAGCTGCGCCGTCTCACCCGGCTCGGCCATGCCTTGCGGATAGCCGCCGCCGCCGGGTTGCTCGTGGTGCTGGGACACGGCGGCCAGCCATTCGGCGTCGTCCAGGCCGGCGCCGCGCAGCCAGGCCACCGCCTCGTCGGGATGGCGGTCGATGGCGGCGCGCTGGACCGGGGCGAGCTTGCCGCCGCGTGAGGCGAGGCGCCCCTGCAGGTCGATGATGGAGAGGTTCATCGTCAGCGCGGCGCCCACGAGGCTGCGCTGGCGCTCGGGCGTCCAGGCCAGGCGGCGCGACAGCAGCGCGCAGACGGCGGCCGTGTGCAGCAGGTGCGCCAGGCCGTAGACCTCGTGGCGGGCGTGGTCGTGCTGGACGACGACAAAGATGAGCTGGTCGGGGAAGCGCTCGGCCCAGCCAATGATCTGGGCCACGCATTCCTTGACGCGCGGCATGAAGAGCGCCTCCTGCGGCGCTCGCAGCAGCACGGACAGGCGCGTCTGCAGCCCCTCCCAGCGGGCGAAGAAGTCCTCGCCGCCGGCACCGCCGTCGTTGCCGCGGGCGGACGGGTCCTTCAGCTCATCCATGTCGACGAAGACGCCGCGGTTCAGCAGCGCCTCGCGCATCTGGTCGTTGGGCACCATCTGGCCCTTGGCGAGCAGCAGCTTGCCCTCCGCGTCGCGCACGTTGAACGGCAGGGCGCTGCCCGGCCTGATGTGGCCGCCGACTTGTTGAATGGGTACGAGTTTCACGCCCGCTTGCCTCCGGGCGCGACGCTAGCAAACTAAGCGGCCCTCGGCCCTCAGGGTTGCCACGCCCCCGCTACCCCTGTTCCGAGGACAAAAGCGCGAAGCGGTCAGGGCTGAGGGGCTCAGTACGCCAGGGGTAAATTGACGCGCTTGCCGTCGCGCGCACTCATGTACAGCGCAATCAAGAGCTCCAGCGACTTCAGCCCCTCGCGGCCGTCGGTCTCGGGGTGGGCCTCCCCGCGCAGCGTCTTGATGACGTTGTCGTAGTACAGCGGGTGGCCGAAGCCGTAGACGCTGGTGGTCTGGTAGCTGGCGTCCTTGATGAGGGCGTCCATGTCGTGGGGGGCTTCGAATTCCCAGTGCTGGATCTCGTTGACGGCCAGGCCGCCTACGCGAACCGAGCCCTTTTCACCGAGGAGGGTGATGGAGCCTTCCAGGTTCTTGGGGTAGGTCAGCATGCTGACGTTGACGGTGCCCATGGCGCCGTTGCGCCATTTCAGCGCCGCGACGCCGCTGTCTTCGACCTCGATGTTGCGGGCCAGGGTGCCGGTGTAGGCCATGACGCTTTCCACGGGGCCGCAGATCCAGTCGAGCAGGTCGACGTAGTGGCTGGCCTGGTTCATGAAGGCGCCGCCGTCGAATTCCCAGGTGCCGCGCCATTCGGCGCTGTCGTAGTAGCTCTGGGGGCGGGTCCAGAAGACGTTGACGGCGATGTTGTACAGGCGCCCGAAGCGGCCTTCGGCCACGGCGCGCTTCAGGAGCTGCAGCGTGGGGTTGCGGCGGTTTTGCTTGACGACGAAGAGGCGCACGCCGGCGTCGTCGCAGGCCTTGACCATGGCCAGGCCATCCTGCCAGCGGGTGGCCATGGGCTTTTCGGTCATGACGTCGATGCCGGCGGCGGCCACTTCGATGGCCTGGCGGGGGTGCAGGCCGCTGGGGGTGGTGAGCACGACGCAGTCGATGTTCAGTTCGACCTTGGCGGCGAGCAGCTCGGTGAGATTCGTGAAGCCGCGGGCGCCGGTCTTTTGCACGGCGGCGGCCAGGGCGGCGGCGTCGGTGTCGCAGACCGCGACCAGTTCGGCCCGCTCGGCGTGCTTCTTGATCGCCTCGATGTGGTTCTGGGCGATGCGGCCGCAGCCGATCAGGGCGAAGCGGGCGAGGCGGCCCTGGACGGGCGGGCTGGTGAGGGACATGACGGTTCCGGGGATTCTTGGATCCCCAGATTGTCAGACCTCCAGGGCCAACAGCTCTTCCACCGTCTGGCGGCGGCGAATCAGGCGGCTTGCGTCGCCATCCACCAGCACCTCGGCGGCCAGGGGCCGGCTGTTGTAGTTGCTGGACATGGAGGCGCCGTAGGCACCCGCGTCGTGGATGACCAGCAGGTCGCCCACGGCTGCGAGCGGCAGTTCGCGCGTCAGCACCTCGCCGCCGGGGCCTTGCGTGAACACGTCGCCCGACTCGCACAGCGGGCCGGCCACGACGGTGGGCTGGGCCGCGCCACCGGCGCCGATGAGGCTCATCGCATGGAAGGCGCCGTACATGGCCGGGCGCATCAGCTCATTGAAGCCAGCGTCCACCAGCACAAAGCGGTTGGCGCCCGAGTTCTTGACCGCCCTCACCTCGGCCAGCAGCACGGCGCTTTCGGCGACGAGATAGCGACCGGGCTCGATCTCCAGCTTCAGCGCATGGCCCACCAGGCCTTCGGCTTCGCGGCGCGCGGCGTCCCACAGGCCGAAGTAGTGCTCCACGTCGATGCGGGCATCACCGTCACGGTAGGGAATGGACAGGCCGCCGCCGGCCGAAATGGCGTGCAGGTCATGGCCGGCCGCAACAGCCTCGCGCACCAGGTTCACCATCGCGCCGCTGACCTGGGCCAGGTGGCCGTAGTCCACGCCCGAGCCAATGTGCATGTGCAGGCCCACGAGCTTCAGGCCGTGGCGGCGGATGGCTGCCAACGCCGCGCCCAGGTCCGTGTGCCAGATGCCGTGCTTGCTGTGCTCGCCGCCGGTGTTGGTCTTGTGGCTGTGGCCGTGGCCGAAACCGGGGTTGATGCGCAGCCAGACCGGGTGGCCCGGCGAGGCCTGGCCCAGTTGCTCCAGCATGTCGATGGAGCCGGCGTTGACGGGAATGCGGTGCTCGGTGACGGTGGCCAGCGTGGCGTGGTCCAGCAGGTCGGCCGTGAAGACGATCTCGTCACCGCCTGCGACATAGCCCGCGGCCAGCGCGCGCAGGATCTCGCCGCGGGACACCGAGTCCACCTTGACGCCCTCACTGCGAAGCAGCTTCAGGATGTGGATGTTGGAGCAGGCCTTCTGCGCGAAGCGCACGACGTCGAAACGCTTCAACGACGCGGCGCGGGCGCGGATGGTGGCGGCGTCGTAGACCCACAGCGGCGTACCGTGTTCGGCAGCCAAGGCTTGCAGGCGGGCGGGGGTGAAGGAGGCGGGAAGCTGCTGCGTCATGGGCTGAAGCATGTGCCCGGCAGGTCATTCAATCAAATTGCAATTTGTCGCTGCACAATTCAATCCTGATATGGATATCCAGCATCGCCACATCGAGGTCTTTCGCGCCGTCATGACGGCCGGCAGCGTCACGGGCGCTGCAGCGCTACTGCACACGTCTCAACCCACGCTCTCCCGTGACCTCGCGCGGCTGGAGCACCTGCTGGGCTACGCCCTCTTCGACCGCGAGCGCGGCCGGCTGAAGGCTACTGCCCGAGCGCGGGCGCTGTTCGACGAGGTGGAGCGCAGCTTCCAGGGCCTGGCGCGCGTCATCGAGCGCGCCGAGGCGCTGGGCCGCTCGGAGGATGCCGAGCTGAGCCTGTTGAGCCTGCCGGCCCTGTCGCACGCGCTGCTGCCCGGCGCCCTGCAGCAGCTGCTCATCCAGCACCCGTCGGCACGCGTGTCCATCACGCCGGCCGAGCCGCCACTCCTGGACGCGTGGATCAGCGAGCAGCGCTTTGACCTGGGCCTGGCCGAACAGGCGACGCCGCTGCCCGGCGTGCGCGTGGAGCCCGTGCTGGAGGCCGACGAGGTGGCCGTGCTGCCGGCCGACCATGCGCTGGCGTCACGCAAGCGGCTGGCGCTGAAGGATTTCGCCGGCCAGGCCTTCATCAGCCTGGCCGAGGACGACCCCTACCGGCGCGAGATCGATGCGCGCTTTGCGGGAGCGAACGTGCAACGCCGGCTGCGCGTGCAGACGCACAGCGCAGTGGCGGTGTGTGAACTGGTGCGAGCGGGCCTCGGCCTGGCCATCGTCAACCCGCTGACAGCCGCAGCGTGCGCGTCGTCAGGCCTGGCCGTACGGCCTTTGACGGTGTCGATTCCCTATCGGGTCAGCGCGCTGATCCCGCTGCATCGACCGGCACAGCCGCTGGTCGATGCCTTGCTCAGCGCGTTGCGGTCCTCGCGGCGACCACCGTAGGCTTGCCGCCAAAGCGCTTGACGATGCTGGCCTCGATGCCGGCGGCGTCCAGGCCGCACAGGCTCATCAGCTTGTTCGGGTCGCCGTGCTCGACGAACTCGTCGGGCAGGCCCAGTTGCAGCACGGGAATGCTGATGCCGGCGGCGTTCAGCGCCTCGACGACGGCGCTGCCGGCGCCGCCCATGATGCAGCCGTCTTCCAACGTGACGATGGCGTCATGCGTGCGCGCCAGCTCGGTGACGAGGTCCACGTCCAGCGGCTTCACGAAGCGCATGTTGGCGACCGTGGCGTCCAGGCGCTCTGCCGCCTGCAGGGCCGGATGGAGCAGCGTGCCGAAGGCCAGCACGGCAATGCCCTGGCCCTTGCGGCGCACTTCGCCCTTGCCCCAGGGCTGAGCCGTCATGGCCTTGACCGGCACCACGCCCACGCCGGCGCCGCGCGGGTAGCGCACGGTCACCGGGCCGTTGTGCATGAAGCCGGTGTACAGCGCCTGGCGGCATTCGTCCTCGTCGGCCGGCGTCAGCACGGCCATGTTGGGGATGCAGCGCGTGTAGGCGATGTCGTAGTTGCCGGCGTGCGTGGCGCCGTCGGCGCCCACGATGCCGGCGCGGTCCAGCGCGAACAGCACGGGCAGGTTCTGGATGGCGACGTCGTGGATGAGCTGGTCGTACGCGCGCTGCAGGAAGGTCGAGTAGATCGCGACGACGGGCTTGATGCCCTCGCAGGCCAGGCCCGCGGCGAAGGTGACCGAGTGCTGCTCGGCGATGCCCACGTCGTGATAGCGCTGCGGGAAGCGCTTGTGGAACTCCACCATACCCGAGCCCTCGCGCATGGCGGGCGTGATGCCCACCAGGCGGGTGTCGGCCTCGGCCATGTCGCACAGCCAGTCGCCGAAGACCTGGGTGAAGGTCAGCTTGGGTGGCGTAGCCGGCTTGACGAAGCCCACGGCCGGGTCGAACTTGCCGGAGGCGGCGTGGTACTTGACCGGGTCGGCCTCGGCCAGCTTGTAGCCCGCACCCTTCTTGGTGACGATGTGCAGGAACTGCGGGCCCTTCTTCTCGCGCAGGTTCTCGAGCGTGGGAATGAGCGAATCGAGGTCGTGACCGTCGATGGGGCCCACGTAGTTGAAGCCGAACTCCTCGAAGATGGTGCCGGGCACGACCATGCCCTTGGTGTGCTCCTCGAACTTGCGCGCGAACTCATAGAGCGGCGTGTTCTTCAGCATGTTCTTGGCACCCTCGCGCGCCGCGGCGTAGAAGCTGCCGCTCATCAGCCGGGCGAGGTACTTGTTCAGCGCGCCCACCGGCGGGCTGATGGACATGTCGTTGTCGTTCAGGATGACCAGCAGGTCACCCATCAGGCCGCCATGGGCCACGCCGGCGTTGTTCAGTGCCTCGAAGGCCATGCCGGCCGTCATCGCGCCGTCGCCAATGATGGCCACGGATTTGCGGTTCTCGCCCTTGAGCTTGAAGGCCATGGCCATGCCGTGGGCGGCGGAGATGCTGGTGGACGAGTGGCCCGTGCCGAAGGTGTCGTAGTCGCTCTCGTCGCGGCGCGGGAAGCCGCTGATGCCGCCCAGCTGGCGCAGGCCCGGCATGCGGTCGCGCCGGCCGGTCAGCACCTTGTGCGGATAGGTCTGGTGGCCCACGTCCCACACCAGCCGGTCGTCCGGTGTGTTGAAGACGTAGTGCAGTGCCACGGTCAGCTCCACCGTGCCCAGGTTGGAACCCAGGTGGCCGCCGGTCTTGGAGACGCTCTCCAGCACATAGGCGCGCACCTCGTCGGCGACGCGGCGCAGCTCGGTGCGGGGCAGGCGGCGCAGGTCCGCGGGGCTGTCGATGCCGTTGAGCAACGTGTATTCCATGGCGGTGCCTTAATTGTCGCGCTCGACGACGGAGTCGGCCAGCAGGCTCAGGTGACTCACGTCGGCCAGGCCGCTGGCGGCCAGGGCCGCCTTGGCTTCCGAGCGGAGCTGCTGCGCCAGGGCGCGCGCAGCGTCCAGGCCCAGCACGCTGACATAGGTGGGCTTGTTGGCGTCCTGGTCCTTACCGGCCGTCTTGCCCAGCACGGCGGAGTCTTGCGTCACGTCGAGGATGTCGTCCACGACCTGGAAGGCCAGGCCCAGCGCTGCGCCGTAGTCGGACAGCGCCCGCGTGGCCTTGGCCGAGGCCGGGCCGCAGGCCGCGCCCATCATGACGCTGGCCTGCAGCAGCACGCCGGTCTTGCGGCGGTGCATGTCGCGCAGCGTGGTCTCGTCCAGCTGCTTGCCGATGCTCGCCAGGTCGATGGCCTGGCCACCGGCCATGCCGTCATAGCCGGCCGAGCGGGCCAGCAGCGCGCATAGGCGAGCCTGCAACGCCGGCTCGATGCCGGTGTCGGGCGTCAGCACGTCAAAGGCCAGGGCCTGCATGGCGTCGCCGGCCAGCATGGCCTGGGCTTCGCCGTAGGCCACGTGGGTGGTGGGCTTACCGCGGCGCATGACGTCGTCGTCCATGCAGGGCATGTCGTCGTGCACCAGCGAATAGGCGTGGATGAGCTCGACCGAGCAGGCCGCGCGCATGGCGGCAAAGCTGTCGCCGCCCACGGCCGCGCAGCTGGCCAGCACCAAAAGCGGGCGCAGCCGCTTGCCACCGCCCAGCACGGCATAACGCATGGCCTCGCCGAGTCCGGCGGGCGCCCCGGCGGGCACCAAGTCGTCCAGAGCAGCCTCGAAGGCGCTCAGCGATGCCTGCACCCAGCGGTCAAAGTCCTGTGCATTCAAGATTCGGGGCCCTCCCAGGCCTTCAGTTCGGCGCCATCCAGCAGCTTGACCTGCTGCTCGACCGCCTGCAGCCGGCCGCGGCACATCGCGAGCAGCTCCGCACCACGCTTGTAGCTGTGCAGAAGTTGGTCCAGGGGCAGCTGCTGCCCCTCCATGGCCGCCACCAGCCGCTCCAGCTCGTCGAGCGCCTGCTCGTAGCTGAGGTTGGCGTCGCCGTCGATCGCGGCGTCCTTGGTGCGGGCGGAGGGCTTGGTCATTTCAAAACGCGAAACGGTGATTGTAGTCAGCGGGTTGCGGCTTTCCCCGTAGCCGGCGGGGGTGACCAGTGGCCGGGTGTAACGGGCCTGGGTAGAATCCCCAACCTTTCCTCGCGGTCGCGCGCATGCGCGGCTGAACCCCTACCACCTAGCAACCTGGCCGCCTCGGCAAAACCGAGATGCGCCGGAGGGACGCAGCACCCCTACTCGTTCGAGAGACCCCCTGGATCATGTCCGACCTGAGCCTCCCCGTCTCGGCGCTTCAACGCAGCCAGACCCAGCTCCCGGTGAGCGCCTATTTCGACCCTGATCTGTTCCAGCGCGAGCAGGCCAGCATCTTCCAGCGAGGGCCCCGTTACGTCGGGCATGCACTTGCCGTCCCTGAAATCGGTGACCACTACGCCCTGCCCCAGGAGGGCGAAGGCCGGGCGCTGGTGCGGTCGGCCTCGGGCATCGAGCTGATCTCCAACGTCTGCCGGCACCGCCAGGCGGTCATGCTGAAGGGGCGCGGCAATACACAAGCCAACATCGTCTGCCCGCTGCACCGATGGACATATTCACATCAGGGCGAGCTGATCGGTGCCCCGCACTTCGAGCAAGACCCCTGCCTCAACCTGAACCGCTACAAGCTACAGGAATGGAACGGCCTGCTGTTCGAGGCCAACGGCCATGACGTCGCCGCCGAGCTGAGCAAGCTGGGCCCGCGCGGCCAGCTGGACTTCTCCGGCTACGTGCTGGACAAGGTCCAGGTCCACGAGTGCAACTACAACTGGAAGACCTTCATCGAGGTCTACCTCGAGGACTACCACGTGGGCCCCTTCCACCCGGGTCTGGGCGCCTTCGTGAGCTGCGAGGACCTGGCCTGGGAGTTCGGCAAGCACCACTCGGTGCAGACGGTGGGCGTGCACAAGGGGCTGGAGCGCCCGGGCTCGCCCGTCTACCAGCGCTGGCACGACGAGTTGCTGAAGTACCGCGAAGGCCGCCCGCCCGAGGCCGGCGCCATCTGGCTGACCTACTACCCGCACATCATGGTGGAGTGGTACCCGCACGTGCTGGTGGTGTCGACGCTGCACCCGGTGTCGCCGCAGAAGACCGTCAACCTCGTGGAGTTCTACTACCCCGAGGAGATCGCCGCCTTCGAGCGCGATTTCGTCGAGGCCCACCAGGCCGCCTACATGGAGACCTGCGTGGAGGACGACGAGATCGCCGAGCGCATGGACGCCGGCCGCAAGGCCCTCATGATGCGCGGCGACAACGAGGCCGGGCCGTATCAAAGCCCCATGGAGGACGGCATGCAGCACTTCCATGAATGGTTCAGGCAGCAGATGGGCAACATCGGCTGATGCCGGCGTCCCTGCTCATGGTGGCGGCGACGCTGCTGTTTGCCACCATGGGCGTCTGCGTGAAGCTGGCGAGCGAGTTCTACGCCGCCAGCGAGATCGTCATGTACCGGGGCCTGGTGGGCCTGGTGATGATGGCCCTGCTGTCGCACCGGCAGGGCATCAGCCTCAAGACCCGGCTGCCGGGCATGCACTTGTGGCGCAGCATCGCAGGCGTCACGTCGCTGTGCTTGTGGTTCTACGCCATCGGCAAGCTGCCCCTGGCCACGGCGATGACACTGAACTACATGTCCTCCGTGTGGATGGCCCTCTTCCTGCTCGGGGGCGCGGTGCTGATGGGCGCCCAGCGGCTGGATTGGCGGCTGATGGCCTCGGTGCTGCTGGGCTTCGTGGGCGTCGCGCTCATCCTGCGCCCCACGCTGGACCAGCAGCAGCTCTGGCACGGCATGGCCGGCCTGCTGTCCGGCATGATCGCCGCAATGGCCTATCTGCAGGTCACGGCCCTGGGCCGCGTGGGCGAGCCCGAGTTGCGCGTCGTCTTCTACTTCTCGGTCGGCAGCTGCGTGGCCGGCGCCGTCATCACCGGCGTGACCGAGGGCGGCCTGCACAGCCACACGCTGTGGGGTGCCAGCCTGCTGCTTGCGGTGGGCGTGCTGGCCACCACCGCCCAGGTCTGCCTCACGCGCGCCTATTCCATCGGCCGGCCGCTGGTGAACGCCTGCCTGCAATACCTGGGCATCGTGTTCTCCTTCATCTACGGCATGCTGCTGTTCAAGGACCCGCTCACCTGGTATGCCACCTTCGGCATGCTGCTCATCATCGGCGCCGGCCTCGCCGCGACGCTGCTGCGCTCCAAGGTCGCCCCGCCTCCTAAAGACAGCCAGTTCAACCCTGCTGAGTCATGACGCCCTTCACCACGCTGATCTCCTCTGCCGAGCTGCGCACGCTCAATGACCCGCTCATCCTGGACTGCGGCTTCGAGTTGGCCGACACGTCAGCGGGCGAGCGCGCCTACCAGGCGGGGCACATCCCCGGCGCCCACTACCTGCATCTGGACAACGACATCGCCGGCCCCAAGACCGGCCCGGACGGCGTGTTCCTCGGCCGCCACCCGCTGCCCAGCCGCGAAGCCTTTGCCGCGCAGATGCGCAAGCTGGGCTTGCGCCCCGGCCGCCAGGTCGTCGCCTACGACCGCCAGGGCGGGCCGTACGCCGCACGCGCCTGGTGGATGCTGCGCTGGCTGGGACACGCCGAGGTGGCGGTGCTGGACGGCGCCTGGGACGGCGACATGACGACCGAGGTTCCCACGGCGACGCCCACCGACTGGCAGCCCGGCGAACCTCTCGTGGGCCAGATCGACGCCGCCACGCTGCTCAAGAAACTCGGCAACGTGCGCCTCATCGACGCCCGCGCCGCCGAGCGCTTCCGTGGGGAGGCCGAGCCCCTGGACAAGCAGGCCGGCCACATCCCTGGCGCCAGCAACCGCTTCTTCAAGGACAACCTCGGGCCCGACGGCCGTTTCAAGCCCGCCGAGCAGTTGCGCGCCGAGTTCCAGGTCTTGCTCGCACCGCACGGCGCCGCCACGGTGGTGCACCAATGCGGTTCGGGAGTGACGGCCTGCCACAACCTGCTGGCCATGGCCCATGCCGGGCTGGGCGATGGGCTGCTTTACCCGGGTTCCTGGAGCGAATGGTCATCCGATACGACCCGGCCTATCGCCAAGGGTTAGTGCAAAGGGTTGATTTCCGACAAGCATTCCGGCCGCCGTTAGGCCAAACTGTGGTTCTCCGCAACGACTGGAGGACCGAATGTTCAAGCGCATCCTCGTCCCCACCGATGGCTCCGACATCACCACCCACGCGGTGGACACGGCCATCGAACTCGCCAAGGTGCATGGCGCCCAGCTGCTGACGCTGAGCGTCATGGAGCCCTTCCCCTACAGCGCGGTCTCCGAGATCCAGCCCGTGCCGCCGCAGGAGTTCATCGACGCGCAGCAGCGCGTCGCCACCAAGCGCGTGGAGAGCGTCTGCGAACGGGCCGCGACACAAGGCCTGTCCTGCAAGGCGCACACCACCGAGGCCCTGCACGCCTGGGAAGCCATCGTGGACCACGCCAAGGCCGAGCAGGTGGATCTCATCGTCATGGCCTCGCACGGCCGCAAGGGCTTCGCGGCTCTGCTGCTGGGCAGCGAGGCGCAGAAGGTGTTGTCGCACATCGAAACGCCCGTCTTGATCGTCAAGTGATCATTCACTGAGCATCGGGGGCGGCAGACGGGCACTGCTGGCCAAAATGGGCTGACGAGAACTACCCGTCAGTCCCAACGATGCCGTTTCTGTCCCGCTCCCTGTTCGCCCTGCTCCTGGCCGGCCTGGCCACACACGCGCTTGCTGCAGACGCCCCCGACACGCCACCGGTCGATTGCGCGCAGAAGTACAAGGACGTCGCCGACGCCGCGATGAAGCTGCCCTACTGGGAGTTCGACCAGACCGAGGCCGGCTGGCGCAAGCTGGGCGACTGCCCAGCCGAAGCGGCACGGCTGCTGCAGCGCTACGTGAAGCAGCAAGAGTCCAATACGCGCGGCGTGCGCTGGCACCTGGCCCAGTCGTTGGCCATGGCCGGTGATAACGCGGCAGCAGCCGAGCAGGCCGCGATGACTGTCAACCCCGATGAGGCCACGCAGCACCCCAGCTTCGCCTGGAACGCCTATGTGCTGGCCACGGTGGCCTTCCTGCGCAACGACCGTGCGGCCTTCGACGCGCAGTACGAAATCCACCGCCGTGCCGCCAACGGCTTCAAGGCCAACGAGACCAACTTCAAGGTGTTGACCGGGCTGGCGAACTGCTTTGGCAAGCCCTACCGCGAAGCCTACGGCGCCTGCCGGCCATGACGTGGGCCTAATATGGCCAGCCCCTGACCTCGAAGGACCCCGCCATGGCTGACGATGGATCCGCGCAAGACGCGAACGCCTGGCCCATGCCGAAATTCTCCTTCCGGGTCCAGTGGGGATCCCGGACGCTGTTCTTCCAGGAGGTCAGCGGCCTGGACGTCGAGGTCCAGCCCATCGAGTACCGGCATGGCGACAGCAGGCAGTTCTCGACCGTCAAGATGCCGGGGCTGAAGAAGTCCAGCAACGTGACGATGAAGAAGGGCGTCTTCGTCAACGATTCGGCCCTGTGGAACTGGATGAACCAGATTCACACCGGCGCCGCTCAACGCTCGACGGTCACGATCAGCCTGCTCGACGAATCCGGCGCTCCCACCATGGTGTGGACTCTCACCAACGCCTGGCCCACCAAGATCACCGGCACGGACCTGAAGTCCGAAGGCAACGAAGTGGCCGTCGAGACTCTTGAGCTGGCGTTCGAGAGCCTGAGCGTGGCTGCGCAAGCCCCGTAGCGATCCGCCTATTGCCCTGCGTCTTCACCCTGGCCGCGGCGCCGGCCGGCACGTCCGCCCTGTCGCTTTCGCGCTGCAGGCAAGCGTCGAGCACGAACCCGCCGGCGGCTGCTCCTGTGCCAAGGGCCAAGGGCCGGTAAGTACGCGGTAAGACGGCGGCGCTGACGATGGGGGTTCCTTCATCCCCGCTCGCTTCGAGAAAGCTCATGCCGCTGCCGTACGCTTCCCACCCCCAACTGCTGACTCGCCTGGCCCTGACGGCCGTGGCGGCACTCGGGCTGTCGGCCCCCTTGGCAGTTGCCGCAGCAGGCCAAGATGCAAAGGATGCGGAGGCCTCGTCCTGGGGCTTGGGGCTCGCCGCGATTTCGGCGCAGAAGCCTTATGCCGGCATGGACCGCGAGACCCGGGCGCTGCCCATGGTCACCTATGAGAACCGCTGGGTCCGGTTCGGCGGGCTGGGCGCCGAGCTCAAGCTGCCGCGCCTGGATCTGGGCGGCACGCAGCATGTGGACTTCCGCCTTGTGGCCAGGTTCGACGGCAGCGGCTACGAGGCCGACGACGCGCCCATCCTGTACGGCATGGCCGAACGCAAGAGCGGCTTTCTGGCCGGCGCCCGGGCGACCTGGCACAACGGCCTCGCCAATCTGAACGCCGAGTGGATGGCCGACGCCTCCGGTCACAGCAAGGGCCAGCGTTTCGGCCTGAGCCTGGAGAGGAACTTTCGCCTGGGGCAGCAGGTCATGCTGACGCCGCGCCTGGGCGCCGTCTGGCTCGACAAGAAATACGTCGACTACTATTTCGGCGTCCGCGGCGATGAGGCCAGCGTGGGTCGCGCGGCCTACACGGGCAAAGCCGGCGTCAACACCGAGCTGAGCCTGCGCAGCGCCTATATGTTCGACTCGCACAACTCCATCTTCCTCGACGTTGGCGTGACAAGCCTGGCCAAGGAGATCAAGAACAGCCCGCTGGTCGACCGCTCGACCGAGAACCGGGTGTTCATGGGGTATCTGTACCGCTTCTGATGAATCGCATTCTCCTGGTCGAGGATCATGAGCGGCTGGCGCAGTTGATAGCCAAGGGGCTCGCGAATGCCGGCATCGCCGTCGACGTCGTCGACCGGGCGAGTGCGGCCTGGGCGGCCCTGCAGCAGATCCCCTATCGCGCCCTCGTGCTCGACCGCGGCCTGCCCGGCGGCGATGGCCTGGAGCTGCTGAAGCGGCTTCGCGACGCCGGGCTGGGCACGCCATGCCTGGTGCTGACGGCACGCGACGCGCTGCATGATCGCGTCGAGGGGCTGGAGGCCGGCGCCGACGACTACCTGGCCAAGCCCTTTGCGATGGACGAGATGGTGGCGCGCGTGCGCGCCCTGCTGCGCCGGCCCATGCAGAGCCGCACGCTTGCGCCACGGCTTGGCGACCTGCAGCTGCGCCCGGACGCCGGCACGGTCTGCTGCAGCAACGAAAGCATCACGCTGGCAGCAGCCGAGATGCAGATCCTGCTGTTGCTGGTGGAGAAGGCCGGCGACACCGTGCGGCGCGGCGCGCTGGAGGCCGCCGGCTGGGGCCTGGACGAGGCCGTGACGCCCAACGCCCTCGACGTGGCGCTGCACCGCCTGCGCCGCAAGCTGCTGGCCATCGGGTCACGGCAGCGCATCGTCAATGTGAGGAACCTGGGATATGCCCTTCGTGAAGCCCGCGTGGACGAATAGCCTCAGCTTCAAGGTCATCCTCGCCTACGTCGCCGGGGTGGGCTTGAGCGTGCTGATCATCGTAGGCGTCGTCAAGGGTCTGCTTGCCTTCAGGAGCCCCATCCTGCTGGAGGAAGACGTCAACGAGAACGCCGAAGGGTTGGCGAAGCACATGAGGTTCGACGCGTCAGGCACGCCCGTCGGCTTTGACGACAAGCATTCCTGGGTCTTCGAGACCATGAAGGAGGAGGTCGCGTATCGCGTCCTCGACAACTCGGGACGAGTCGTCCTGCAGTCGCAGGCGGGCGATGCCTTCTGGCCTTCGAGCAGCGGCCAGGTGGGGCCGCCAAAGCCTGGACGCATTGATTTCGCCCGGGCAGGCACCCCGTTCCAAGGCGCCACCGCAGCCATGGAACATGGCGGCCGACAATGGTTTTTTCAGATGGCCAACAGCGCAAGGCTGGCCGAGTTGATCAGGCTTGAGTTCGCCCTGCCCTTCATGGGCATAGGCATCGGCCTGTTCAGCGCGGTGCTGCTGGTCGTGTTCGGCATCTGCGCTTTTGTGACGATGCGTCATGTGCAGAAACCGCTGCAGGCGCTGTCGGCGGCTGCCGCCGCCATCTCGCCGCGCTCGCTGCATGCACGCTTGATCAGCGATGGCGTGCCGACGGAGATTGCACCGCTGGTGGAGAGCTTCAACCGCGTACTGGAGCGGGTCGAACACGGGTATCGGGTGCAGCAGGACTTCCTGGCCACCGCGGCCCACGAGCTGAAGACGCCGCTGGCCTTGATCCGGGCTCAGATCGAGCTGATGAACCCCGGCGGTGAACACGATGCGCTGCTGCGCGACGTGGCCCACATGACGCGCCAGGTGCAGCAACTGCTGCTTCTGGCCGAGGCCAGCGAAGCGCACAACTACGTCTTCGCGCCGACCAACGTGCTGGACGTTGCGCGAGAGGCGGCTGACTACCTCGACCGCATGGCCCAGGCCACCCAGGTGCGCATCGAGGTGGCGAGCCGGGCCGGCGCCACCGAATGGAACGCCGACCGGGGCGCGCTCTTCACGCTGCTGAAGAACCTGCTGGAGAACGCCGTCCAGCACACACCCGCCGGCACTGCCGTCATCGTCGAGGTCGATGGCAGCACGCTGTCGGTGCGCGACTTCGGCCCCGGGGTGACGCCGGATCAACGGCCGAGGCTGTTCGAGAGGTTCTGGCGCGGCGCCCATCGCCGCGACCACGGCGCCGGGCTGGGGCTGGCGATCTGCCAGGAGATCGCTCAGGCCCACGGCTGGACCTTGGCCGCCCAGCACGGTGACCCGGGCCTGCGCCTCGTGGTGTCGAGATCGCCGGAGAGGCCTTGATCAGGCGATTGCGGCCCGCGCCGGCGCCGAACGCACACCCATCACCGCCACCGCTGCCACCAAGCAAGCCCCGCCCGCCACGAACAGCGCGGGCGAATACGACAGCAGCACCGAGCGCGAGAAGCCCGCACCGAAGGCCGCCGCAGCGGCGCCGAGCTGGTGGAAGGCGAACACCCAGCCGAACACCAGACCGGCGCGGGCCGGGCCGAAGACCTGGGCTGCCAGCTTGACGGTGGGCGGCACGGTGGCGATCCAGTCCAGGCCGTAGAAGATGGCGAAGGTGGATAGGCCCGCGAGCGTGAAGTCGGAGTACGGCAGCCAGAACAGCGACAGGCCGCGCAGGCCGTAGTACCAGAACAGCAGCTTGCGGTTGTCGAAGCGGTCGGACAGGTAGCCCGACAGCGTGGTGCCTATGAGGTCGAACACGCCCATCATGGCCAGCACTGACGCCGCCGGCACGGGGCCCAGGCCGCGGTCGCTGCACAGCGAGATGAAGTGGGTCTGCACCAGGCCGTTGGTGCTCAGGCCGCAGATGAAGAAGCTGCCGGCCAGCACCCAGAAGGCCGGCACGCGCGAGGCGGCGGCCAGCGTCTCGAAGGGCAGCTTCCAGGTGGGCTCGGGCGTGTTGGCAGGCGCCTCGCCTTCGGTCGCGCCATAGGCCTGCAAGCCCAGGTCGCTTGGCGAATTGCGCACGAACAGCAGCACCAGCACGGCCAGCACGGCGGTGGCGCCAACGACCGGGAACAGCGCGGCGCGCCAGCCGTGGTTCTCGATCAGCCAGGTGGCCAGCGGCAGGAAGACAAGCTGACCCGTGGCGCTGCTGCCCGCCAGCAAGCCCATCACCAGGCCCTTGCGCTGCACGAACCAGCGGTTCACGACGGTGGCGCCCAGCACCATGGCCGTCATGCCGGTGCCAAAGCCCAGCACCACGCCCCACAGCACGAAGGCTTGGGTCAGGTTGTGCATGAAGGCGCCCAGCAGCAGCGTGCTGCCGATGATGACCGAGGCCAGCGCGACGACGTTGCGCACGCCATAGCGCATCAGCACCACGGCCGCGAACGGGCCCAGCAGGCCGAACAGCGCAAAGCGCGTCGCGAACACCGAGGACAACTCGGCCGTCGTCCAGCCGAACTCCTTGGTCAGCGGCTGCAGCAGCGCGCCGGGCAGACCCAACGCGGCCGACGTGATCAGCATGGCCAGGAAGGTCAGCGCGGCGACGACCCAGGCGTAATGGATGCCGCGGCGCTGCAGCGACTGGGCAAGGCGGGAAGCGAGCATCAAATCACCTTTTGATTGTGGTCGATTTCAAAACTCAATGGTATCAGTCATAATCAAAAACTTGCAACGCCCTTCTTTGTGCAAGCCTTTGCGAGACTGACACCATGAAAGTGACCAAGGAACAGTCCGAGCTGAACCGCTTGGCGCTGCTGGATGCAGCGGCCCGGCTGTTCAAGCAGCACGGCATAGACGGCGTGGGCGTGGCCGACATCTGCAAGGCCGCCGGCCTGACGCATGGCGCGCTGTACAAGCATTTCGCCGACAAGCAGGACCTGGCGGCGCAAGCCTTCACGCACGGTTTTCGCAAGGGCTTCGACAAGACGACCAAGCCCAAGGACGGCACGCCAGCGACGCTGGCCACCTACCTGGACTCGTATCTCAGCCGCCGCGTGCGCGACGACGACGCGTCCGGCTGCCCGGTCGTCATCGCCTCCTGCGACACCGGCCGCCAGAGCGAAGCGGTGAGCCAGAGCTACACGGCCGGCTTCAAGGAGTTGCGCGACGGCTTGCAGGCGGTGCTGGGCGGCGACGACGGCCAGGCCACGCTGGCCGTGGCCGCCCTCATCGGCGCCATGGCCATCTCGCGCGGCGTCGTGAAGGCCGACCCGGCATTGGCGAACGACGTGCTGAAGCTCGTGCGTGAGGGCATAGAAAACCTGGCTAGCCCGGCGCGCTGATCGCCGCCAAAGCCTCTCGCAGTCGTGGCGCGGCAAAGTCCAGGAAGCGGCGCATCTTCAGCGGCATCTGCCCGCGCGATGCGTGGATGACGTGCACCGGCACGGCCTCGGGCTCGTGAGCCTCCAGCACGATCTGCAGCTCGCCGCGCTGAACGGCATCCACCGCCTGGTAGTGCATCAGCCGCGCCAGGCCCACGCCCAGCACCGCCGCGCGAGCCGCGGCCTCGGGCGTCGTCACGGTCAGCCGCGGCGCGATAGCCACGTGGACAGCAGCGCCTGAGCGTGGATGGCGAAAACGCCAGGACGTTGAAGACAGCGGCGCCTCCACCGCCACGCAGGGCAGGCGCGCCAGATCGCTCGGCGCCTTGGGTTGGCCATGGCTGGCGAGCAGGGCCGGGCTGGCGCACAGCACGGTGCGCATGTCGCCCACTTTCGTGGCCACCATGGAGCTGTCCGGCAGCCGGCCTATGCGCACGGCCATGTCCACATGGTCTTCGACAAGGTCCACGTTGCGGTCCGCCAGCACCAGCCGCACGCTGATGTCAGGAAAGGCCGCCAGGAAGTCGGCCACCACAGGCAGTACGTGCAGGCGGCCGAACATCGTCGGCGCCGTCACCACCAGTTCGCCCTTGGGCACGGTGAACTCGCCCGCCGCTTCGCGCTCCGCCTCCTCCACCTGCTCCAGGATGCGCCGCGCCGCGGCTACGTAGGCCGCGCCGGCATCGGTCAGCGTGAGCTTGCGGGTCGTGCGTATCAGCAGCCGTGTGCCGAGCCGCGCTTCGAGGTCGGAGATCTTGCGGCTCAGCGTCGCCAGCGGCACATGCAACGCCCGGCCCGCGGCCGACAAGCTGCCTTGCTCGGTGACGGCCACCAGCAGTGACATGGCTTCGAACCGGTCCATCTCAGCCTTCCAGTTTTCGGGAAATATCTTCTCCCAGTCGCCGGATTATCAATTTCCATGGAAGAGCACAACATGCGGGCCATCCCAACCAAACCGCGGAGCCCCTCATGTCCTACGGATTCCTCGACATCGCCGTCACCCCCAGCGTGCGTGCCGTGCAGGCGCAGATGGGAGCCGACCGCGCCTGGACCGACTTCAAGGGCCATCGCGAGTTCGACCGTTTCACCGGGAACGAGGCCGCCTTCATCGCCGAACGCGACAGCTTCTACATGGCCACCGTGTCGGAAACCGGCTGGCCCTATGTGCAGCACCGCGGCGGGCCGACTGGCTTCCTGAAGCTGGTGGACGAGCGCACGCTGGCCTTTGCCGACTACCGCGGCAACCGCCAATACCTCAGCACCGGCAACCTGGCGGCCGATGGCCGTGCCAGCCTGTTCCTGATGGACTACGCCAACCGCGCCCGGCTGAAGATGTTCGTCCGCGTGCAGACGCTGGCGCTGGACGACGACCCGGCGCTGACCGCGCTCGTCACCGTGCCCGGCTATGCGGCCAAGCTGGAACGCGTCTTCAAGCTGCACCTGGAGGCCTTCGACTGGAACTGTCCGCAGCACATCACGCGGCGCTTCACCGAGCAGGAAATCGATGAAGCCGTGAGTCCGCTGCGTGAGCGCCTGGCCGAGCTGGAGGCCGAGAACGCCGCACTGCGCTCCCGGCTGGCCTGATCAGCGCGCCGCCAGCAGGTGGCGCTGGAAGAAGGCCACCGTGGGCTTGACCCACTGCGGTGTCAGGGCCGCGCGGTCAAAGCCTTCGGGGTCGCAGATCAGGTCGCACTCCAGCCCACCCAGCGCGCCGGGCGGCGGAGGCGGCGCCAGCAGTGCGCCGTGGCCTGCGGTGGGCAGCTCGGCCACGCGCTCGCAGCCGGTGCAGCCGGCGAGGATCACGTCACTGTGAAAGCGCGCCGGCAGCCAGCGGTCCTGGCCCACGGTGATGAAGCCCAGCGGCACGCGCGGGTGAGCGAGGCTCGTGGGGTCGAAGTCAGCCGCGGCCGGCACACCGGCCACGACAGCGGCGATGCGCGGGTCGTCGTGAGTCTGCGGCGTCGCTTCGGCGAAGCGCGCGTTCAGCACCCGCTGGGCCAGCCAGAGCTTGAAGCCGTCCAGCCAGCCGCCGGTCAGGCGCGTGGCCAGGCCCACGCAGGCGTAGAAATCCTCGGCCAGATGCTGCTCGCAATGCGCGCGAAAGCGCTCGGGCGACCAGGCGCCGCCGGCCAGGCTCAACACCGTATGGCCGCCGGCCGACATGCCGAAGGCGCCGACACGGTCCAGCTTCAACCCGGCAAAGCGCGGGTCGGCCGCGACGCGGTCGATCGCGTGGCTGATTTCGGCCGGGCGCTGCTTCCAGCTGTCCGGTCCGGGGCGACCCGGGTCGGTCCAGTTGTCGCCGCGGTGCAGCGGCATCACGACGACGAAGCCTGCGTCGACAAGGGCACGGGCCAGTGTCGTGTGGACCCAAGGCCCGCCGCCCGAGCCGTGCGAGATCGCGACCAGCCGGCCATTGCCGGGCGCGGGTGTGGCATCCGGCGCTAGCATCAGATCGAGGTCGCCGCGTTTCTCCGGCCGGCCCGCCTGGGCGGTCGGGTAGAACAGCGTGACAGCGCCCCCGCCGTCGTCAGCGGGCAGGACAGCCGTGCCCAGCGCGCCGGAATGCGCCGCGTGCGCGCCAAGGCTCAGCGCCAGGCCGGCCAGCAGGATTCGGAAAGACATGCAAGCTCCTCGGGGTTGAGAAGCACTCAGCCTCGGCTGCAGCGACCGTCATGTCTGGCCTAAACCCGAAACTCGCAGGTTTCGGCGCTGTTTTTTAGGAATCGGCCAGCTTCTGCTGCCTGAATTCGGTCGGCGTGAGGCCGGTTTCGGCCTTGAACGCGCGGTTGAACGGCCCGATGGAGCCGAAACCCACATCCAGCGCAATCGTCAGCACGGGCAGTTGGCGCTCGGCCGGGTCCGCCAGACGTCGCCTGGCCTCGGCCAGACGCAGGCCGTTCACATAGGCGTTGAAGTTGCGATGGCCCAGGCCCTGGTTGATGACGCGGCGCAACCGGTACTCGGGCGCACCGAGCTGCGCTGCCAGGCCGGCGAGGCTCAGGCCCTCCTGCGCATAGCCGCGCCCCTCGCCCATCACGCGCGCCAGCGCCTTGGCGAGCGTCTGGTCCTGGGCGTCCGGCACCGGTGGAGCGGGCGGCGCCTCCGGTGCGGCATCCTCGCCCCAAAGGCTGTGGGCACGCGGCTGAAGCAACTGCCAGGCGATGAGGCTGGTCAAGACCAGCAACATGCTCACGTCACCCAAGGCCGCGCCGCTGCCCAGGCTGCCGTCCTTCGACCCTATGCGCAGACCCACCATGACGAGGGCATAGGCCGCGCCGCCGCCAACGACGAGGCCGCGCCAGCGCCGGCGCTTCTCGACGAGGTCCACCCGCCACGGCCCGATCACGGCGGCCAGGCCGAGCACCGCAAAGGCGATGGGCACGGCCCGCAGCAGCACAAAGCCCGGCCACCAGGCCGACCACAGGCACAGCGTTGCGCCATACAAGGCAACCGCGGCCCACAGCACGCCATGCCAGGCACGCAGAACGAAGCCGTCCTCGAAGACGGCGCGCGCGAACAGCCAGAACAACGGCGCCGCGCCGAGCGAAATGCCGATGCCGGGGGACTGCACCACGCAGCTCAGCTGGTGCTCGGCCCAGGGCGAGGCCGACACGGCCTGCACGATGAGGGACAGGACCAGCGCGATGCCGACGCGAACCAGATCGCCATGCCGGGCATGGCGCCAATGCGGCAGCAAAGCCACGACGACAAGGGCCAGCAGCGCGATCAGCGCGCCGCGCAATGCTGCATCAATGAGCGCCATGCAGCAGGCGGGCGACGGCGAAGGCCACACCCAGGCCCACGGCCAGCCACGCGACCTGGGCCAGCGTCTCGCGCCAGGCCAGGCGCTGCTGCAGTTGCGGCAGCAGGTCGGCCACCGAGATGTAGATGAAGCTGCTGGAGGCCAGCACCAGCAGGTAGGGCAGCACGCCGTCGAAGCTGCCAATCAGGAAGTAACCCAGCACGCCGCCCACGACCGAGGCCATGCCCGAGATGGCGTTGAACAGCAGCGCCTTGCCGCGCGACAGGCCCGCGTTGAGCAGCACGATGTAGTCGCCCACCTCCTGCGGGATCTCGTGCATGACGATGGCCAGCGACGTCGCGAAGCCAAGCCGCGTGTCGGCCAGGAAGGCCGCCGCGATGATGGCGCCGTCGCAGAAGTTGTGAATGCTGTCGCCCACCAGCACGGTGAGGCCGCCGCGGCCGGCCTGCTCGGCGTCGAAGTGGTGATGGTGGTGGTGGCCGTCGCCCTCGTGGTGGTGCACGTGGCGGTACAGCTCCACCTTCTCCAGCAGCCAGAAGAACAGCAGGCCGCCCAGCAGGATGGCGAACAGCGTCTGCGGCTGGGCCTTCTGGCCTTCGAAGGCCTCGGGCAGCACGTTCAGCAGCGACGTGCCCAGCAGGATGCCCGCCGACAGGCTGACGAGGCTCTTCACGAGGCGCGTCAGCACGCCCACGGTGAGGCTGGCGGCGACGAGCACTGACAGCAGCCCACCCGCGAAGGTGGAGAGCACGATGTAGAGAAGGGTCATGGGATTCGACAAAAGCAACGGGCCACAGCCTTGGACTGCGGCCCGAACCTCGTCAGCCTAGCAGAGCTGTCAAGCCACGCCGTTTTTGCGGAACCAGGCGAGGGCCCTGCCCCAGGCGTCGTCGGCCGCCGCCTTGCGGTAGCTGGGGCGGTAGTCGGCATAGAAGGCATGCGGCGTGTCGGGGTAGACGACGAACTCGCACTTCGTGTTGCCGGCGGCCTTGAGGGCGGCTTCGAGCTGGGTCAGCGTCTCGACCGGGATGCCACCGTCCGCCGCGCCGTACAGGCCCAGCACGGGCGCCTTGATGCTGCCGGCCAGCTCGATGATGGTCGGGTCGCCCTTGAAGTAGCTGCGCGCCACGGGGCCGTACCAGGCCGCGGCGGCCGTCAGCTTGGGGTTGTGGGCGGCATAGCGCCAGGTCGTGCCGCCACCCCAGCAGAAGCCCGTGATGGCCAGCTTGGACGTGTCGCCACCCTGGGCCGCGGCCCAGGCGACGGCGGCGTCCAGGTCGCCGTTGACCTGGGCGCCCGAGGCCTTGCTGACGACTTCGCTGACGAGCTTGGGGATGTCAGTGTAGGCACCGGCATTGCCGTGGCGCACGAAAAGCTCGGGCGCGATGGCCATATAGCCCTGCTTGGCAAGGCGCCGGCACACGTCGGCGATGTGCTCGTGCACGCCGAATATCTCGCTGGCCACCAGGACGACGGGCGGGTTCTTCTTGCCCGCGGGCGTGGCCCGGTAGGCGGACATCTGGAAGTCGCCCACGGGGATGGTCACCGAGCCGGCCTCCAGGCCCACGGTGTCGGTGGTGATGGTCTGCGCCGTCACCGGCAGCACGGCGGCCGCGAAGCCGCTGCCCACCGTCGTCTGCACGAAGCCTCGGCGGCTGAAGTCACGACCGGGGGCGAGGCTGTCGATTTCATCTTTCAACATGGGTGTCTCCTCAAGGTGCAGTTACGGGGGTGTGTCAAATTTTGCCCCGACAATCCCGCGCCATGACGACGCGCCCTGACCCCGCCGGCCAAATCTGGGCCTCCATCGACATCGGCTCCAACAGTTTCCGGCTGGAACTGGCCCGGTTGACTGGCGACCGGTACCAGCGCGTCAGCTACATCAAGGAGGCCGTGCGCCTGGGCGCCGGCCTGGACGCCAACGGCATGCTGACCGAGACCGCCATGCAGCGCGGCCTGGCCTGCCTGAAGGGCTTTGGCGAGCAGCTCCAGGGCATCCCGGCCGAGCGCATCCGCGCCGTGGCCACGCAGACGCTGCGCGAAGCCCGCAACCGCAATGCCTTCCTGGCGCGCGCCGAGGCCGTGCTGGGACACCCGGTGGAGGTCATCTCCGGCCGCGAGGAGGCCCGCCTGATCTTTGCCGGCGTCGCGCGGTTGCAGCCCTCGGACAAGCCGCGTCTCGTGATCGACATCGGCGGCCGTTCCACCGAAATGATCCTGGGCCGCGGCCGCAAGCCACTGCTGGCCGAGTCCTTCAGCGTGGGCAGCGTGGGCTTGTCGGTGCGCTTCTTCGCCGACGGGCGCTACACGACCGAGGCTTTCCGCGCCGCCCAGGTGGCGGCGGGCGCCGAGTTGGAAGAGGCGCTGACGCTGTTCCGCCCCGAGCTGTGGAAAGAGGCGCTGGGCTCCTCCGGCACGGTAGGTGCCGTGTCGCAGATCCTGGCCGCCACGGGCCGCACGGACGGCCGCATCACGCCGGACGCGCTGCGCTGGTGCATCGCCCAATGCCTGGAGGCCGGCTCGCAGGACAAGCTGCAACTCGCCGGCCTGAAGGAGGACCGCCGCCCCGTCGTGGCCGGCGGCCTGTGCATCCTGTACACGCTGCTGACGCAGTTCGGCATCGATGAGCTGCGGCCCACCAAGGGTGCGCTGCGCCAGGGCGTCATCTTCGACTTGGCCGAGCGGCTGCAGCCCAGCGGCCCACGCGACCCGCGTGCCGGCTCGGTCACCGAGCTGCAGGCCCGCTTCAGCGTCGACAAGCCCCAGGCCGGCCGCGTGGCCGCGCAGGCCGAGCGGCTGTACCGCCAGCTCACGCCCAAGCCCGTGGCCGAGCTGGTGCGGGAGCTGCGCTGGGCCGCGGACCTGCATGAAGTGGGCATGCTGGTATCCCACCACGACTACCACCGCCACAGCGCCTACGTCATCGCCCACGTCGACGCGGCGGGCTTCTCCACCAACCAGCTCCAGCGCATCGGCGCGCTGGCCCTGGGCCAGCGCGGCGGCCTGCGCAAGATGGAGTCGCAGCTCGCCGACACCAGTTGGCTGGACCAGCTCGTCGCGCTGCGCCTGGCCGTCATCCTGTGCCACGCGCGCACCCCGGTCGAGGGCGAAGGCCCGACGCTGCAGCGCGACGGCCGCCGGATGACGCTGCAGGCGCCCAGCGATTGGTCCGCCGGCCAGGCGCGCACACGCTTCCTGCTGAAGGAAGAAGCCGAGGCCTGGGCCCGCACCGGGCTGCTGGACCTCGTCATCGCATGACGCAGCCCGGCCGCCGGCGGGTCCTGGGCTGGCTGGCCACGCTCTGTGCTGCGCCGGCCCTTGCTTCCGAGACGAGCAAATCGGCGGCCATAGAGATCGGCAAGTACGAGACCGACATCGAGGGCGTCGTCTGGCTGGCCTATGGCGTGGCGCTGGCCAACTGGGCCTCCAGCAGCGGCGAGCTGGAGCACGCTCCGCTGGGGCCTTACGTGCCCAGCTTCGAGGGCGAAGTCGCCGCACGCACGATGCTGATCAAGATCTGGCACGAGCTGCTGGAGAAGAACCCCAAGCCGTTTGCCTACATGGACGCGCTGGTGCGCGTCGAGAAGGCCGGTTTCCTGCGCGAATACGTCTGGACCGTGCACTGGCGCAGCAGTTGGAAGCAACAGCCCACCGACCTGCGCATTGCCGAGTTCTATGCCTGGCAGCGCAAGGAGCTGGTGGGCCACGAGCCCAGGACCGGCTCGCGGGTGCGCATCGTGCTGGGCGAGCCCAAGGCGGTGGACGCGCCGGCACCTGCTGATAGCCGCTGACGGCATGCTGTCGATCAGCTGACGCAAAGCGTCCGGAGGTGGCGCCAGCGTAAAGCAATGCTTCCGAATGCTTCGGCAGTCGCAGGGACGCCGCTCTTCCGCCTTTGCCCGTCGAAGGCCGAACCTAGGCTTGTCGGCCAGTCGAGACAGAACTTGAGCACTCGGCATGGAGTGACCAATGTCCAGCATCACCGACCTCAGCCCCGACGAGATTTCGCAACTCGGCACGGCCACCATCGCCGCGCTGAAGCCCGCCGACTGGCAGGCCTTCAGCGCGCAGCAGATGGCCGCCCTGACCAGCGCCCAGGTGGCAGTCATTCCCGCCAACGGCTGGGGTGCCATCACGCCGACCCAGGTGTCGGCCCTCAGCACGGAGGGCGCCGCCGGCCTGACTGAGCGCAGCCTGCCGCAGCTCACCAGCGGCCAGTTCGCGGCCCTGCAGCCCGACCGGCTCGCCGCCCTGCCCACCCAGGGCCTGCATGCGCTGACCAGCCGCCAGGCCCCGGCCCTGAGCGCCGCGGTGCTCGATGCGCTGGATGCCCAGCAGGTGCAGGCCATCGCCACGGCGGCGCTGACCGCGATGAGCACGGGCCAGATCGCTGCGCTGGGCAGCGCCGAGGTGAGCGGGCTGAGCGCCACGCAGCTGCACTCGCTGCTGACCGGCCAGGTCGCAGCGCTGTCACCCGACAGCATCGCCGGCCTGGCGTCGGAGCAGGTCGCGGCGCTGACTTCGGCCCAGCTCGGTGGCATGAGCGGCGCGCAGCTGCAGACCCTGACGCCCGGCCAGATCAGCCAGTTGGCCAGCGCACAGACCGCCGGCCTGCACAGCAACCAGTTGGCCGCGCTGAGCAGTGATCAACTGCAGGCCTTGGACAGCCAGGCTTTCGCCGGCCTCTCGGCCAAAGCCCTGGCTGGCCTGAGCATCGACGAACTCGGCCTGCTGTCCGGCGAACAGCTCGCCGCCCTCGGCACGGCCGCCGTCAACGGCCTCGCCGCCAGCCAGCTGCAGGCCCTGAGCCCCGATCAGCTGCAGGCGCTGACGACCCCGCAGGTTGCGGCATTCAGCAACGCCCAGCTGGCCGTGCTGGGCAGCGACCAGCTGCAGGCGCTGAGCACGCAGCAGCTGCACGCCCTTTCGGCCAGCCAGCTGTCGCACCTGAACGTGGCCGCGATCGATGCACTGACGCCGCAGCAGCTTGCCAGCCTCACATCGACCCAGTCGCCAGGCCTGACCACACAGGCGCTGGCCGGCCTCTCCGACGAGCAGGTCGCCGCCCTGGGCAGCCAGGCCCTGCACGGCCTCAGCAACGCCCAGCTGGGCGCTCTGAGCCCGGAGCAGATCGCGTCGCTGACGCCCAGCCAGTTGCCGGGCCTGAGCAGCCTGCAGATGCGCGGCCTGTCCGACGCCAGCCTGGGCGCCCTCGGCAGCGAGCAATGGGCCGCGCTGGGCTCGGCGCAGCTCAACGGGCTGAACACTCACCAGTTGCAACTGCTGGGCAGCGACCAGTTGGCCGCGCTGTCGACCAGCGCGCTGCACGGCCTCGACGCTTCTGTGGCCGTGGCCTTGCGCGCCGACCAGCTCGCCGCGCTGTCGCCCGCGCAATGGGAGGCCCTGGGCACCCAGGCCTTGCACGCGCTGAAGCCGGCCCAGCTGACCGCGCTGGACGCCGATCAGTTGCAGGCACTAAGCACGCCCCAACTCGCCTCATTGACGACGGCGCAGATCGCCGCACTGGATGCCGATCAGCTGGGCAACCTGCTGCCTTCGCAACTCGCCAGCCTGTCCAGCGCCCAGATCGCCATGCTGAGCAGGGACACGCTGGCCGCTTTCGCCCCCGAGCAGATCGCCGCACTCGGCGCCCGCCAGGTGCCGGGCCTGAGCAGCGCGCAGATTGCCAGCCTCAGCGTGGAAGCGGTCTCTGCGCTGTCCACGGCCGCCCTGCACGCCCTCAGCGTCACGCAGGCAGCCGGCCTCAGCGCGGCTGACGTGCAGGCGCTCAGCCAGGGCCAGTTCCAGGCCCTGGCCAGCGCGCAGTTCCGCGGACTGGGCGACGCCGCCGTCCAGGCCCTGACCTTGAACGAGATGGCCTACCTTGGCGCCAACCAGCTCAATGCGCTGAGTACCCACCAGCTGCAGCTGCTGCAGGCCGACCAGCTCGGCGCGCTCAGCACGACGACGCTGGCCGGCATGAGCAGCACGGCCGCCGCGGCGCTGACGCCAGTCCAGTTGGCAGCCCTGGACGTCGAACAGCTGCACAGCCTGGGCACGCCGGCCCTGCACGGCGTCGCGACGGCGGCGCTGGCGGCCCTCAGCCCCGGCATGTTCGCCGCGTTCAGCGCCAGCCAGGTCGCGGCGCTGAGCCCGGCTCAGTGGCAGGCCCTGAACGCCAGCCACATCCAGAGCCTGGGCACCGCCCAGATCGCGGGCATGAGCTCGGCGCAGTTCGCGCAGCTGAGCACGGCCGAGATCGCCACGCTCAACCCCGACCAGATCGGCGCGCTGAGCGCCAAGCAGATGCCCGGCGCGACGCCGGAGCAGATCGCTGCGCTGGACCCGTCCCAGCTGCACTTCCTGGCGCCGGCCGCCCTGGCCGCCCTGGGCAACCGCCAGCTCGCGGCGCTGAGCGCGGCCGACGTGCAGGAACTCAGCGGCAGCCAGGTCGCGGCGCTCAACGGCGCCCAGCTCAAGGCCCTGTCCACCAGCGCCTTCGCCGCACTGAGCGTGGACCAGCTGGGCGCGCTGACCGGTCAGCAGGCCACCGCCCTCGGCACCCAGACCCTGGCCCTGTTGGGCCCGGCCCAACTGGCCGCGCTGAGCACGGCGGTCATCCACGGCCTGGGTGCCGCCGCCGTGATGGCGCTGACGACCGACCAGATCCAGAGCCTGCAGCCCGAGCAGGTCCATGCCTTGTCGGCCACGGCGGCGGCCAACCTGCAGGCGGCGCAGCTGGCGGCCATGTCTCCCGACCAGATCGCCGCGCTGGGGGCCGGCAATGTCGCGGCGCTGTCGCTGAACCAGGTCGCCGGCCTCGGCGCAGCCACGCTGGCCGCCTTCAGCAGCGCCGAGATCGCCGCGCTGAGCGCGGGCCAGTTCGCGCGGCTGAGCACCGCGGCGCTGGCTGCCCTGGACGAGGGGCAGATCGCAGCGCTGAACGCACGCCAGACCGCCAGCATGAGCAGCACGCAGTTCCAGGCGCTGTCGACCAGCCAGCTTGCGGCCCTGGGGTCGGCCGCGATGTCCGGCCTGCCCGCCACGCTGATCGCCAGCCTGACGCCGGGGCAGGCTGGCGCGCTGACCGCGCAGCAACTGCAAGGCCTCAGCGCCACCCAGCTGCACGCCCTCGGCGACGCGACGCTGCGGGCGCTGACGGCAGAGCAGATCACCGCGCTCAGCGGCGGCCAGATCAACAACCTCAGCACGCACCAGATCCAGCAACTCGGCGGCGAGCAGATCGCCGCGCTCGGCAACAGCGTGTTGACCACCCTCAGCGCCAGCAACGCGGCCGCGCTGACGCCGGCCCAGATGGCGCAGCTGACCACCGACCAGTTGCAGGCCATGGGCACGCAGGCGGCCCATGTGCTGCTGCCCGCCCAGCTGCAGGCACTGGCACCGGCCCAGGTGGCCGCCATCGCTCCGGCGGCACTGGCGGCGCTGAGCTCCGCGCAGTTCAACGGCCTCGGTGCAGCCGCGCTGCAGGCACTCGGCTCCGCACAGCTGGCGGCCCTGAGCACGGCCGAGATGCGTGGCCTGGGGACGGCGGCCTTGAGCCAGCTCAGCGACGCGCAGTGGGGCCAGATCCACGGCGCACAGATGGCCGGACTCAGCACCCAGCAGGTCGCCGCGCTGACGACCGGCGAGGTCGCCGCTCTCGACCCCACGGTCATCGGCGCGATGACCACACAGCAATGGTCGGCGCTGAGCCAGGCCCAGCTGCAAGGCCTGGGCACGGCGGCCGTGCATGCCTTGAGCCGCGGCGAGGTCGCGGCGATGTCGGTCAGCCAGCTATCGGCGCTGTCAACATTGCAGATTTCGACGCTGAACGGCTTCCAGGCGGCGGGCTTGAGCAGCGCCCAGTTGCACGGGCTGACGCCCGACCAGGTGGGCGCGCTGTCCACGGCGGCCGTGCAGGCCCTGCTCAGCCAGCAGTTCGACGGCCTGTCCGTCGCGCAGTTGGCGGCGCTGTCGACAGCGCAACTGGTCCACCTGGGCGCGGGCGCCCTGACCGGGCTGGGCGCGACGCAGCTGCAGGCCTTCGGCACGGCGCAGATTCAAGCGCTGACAGCCGCCTCGCTGCAGTCCCTGACTTCGACGCAACTGCTGCAATTGAACACCGACCAGTGGCAGGCGCTGACCAGCCGCCAGATCTCGGCCATCCCGGCCGCTGACTGGCCGGTCCTCAGCAGCTCGCTGGCCCTGCTGGGCACGGATCAGCTGGCCGGGCTGACTGTCAGCCAGGTGCAGCAGTTCAACGCCACCGACCTGCAGGCGCTGAGCGGCACGCAGATGGCGGCCCTGCCCACGGCCACCATCGCGGCGCTGAGCCTGACCGAGGTGGCCGTGTTGAGCACGAGCCAGATCGCCGCACTGGGCACCGCACAGGTGGCCGCGCTGAACGGCACACAGCTCGCGGCCATGAGCAACGACCAGCTGCACAGCCTGGGCACGGCCCAGCTGAACGCGCTGACCGGCTCGGCCGTCACCGCCCTCAGCCTCGACCAGCTCGCGCTGCTGGGCACGGCAGGCCTCGCCGCCTTCAGCGGCAATGTGTTCGCGTCCATGACCAGCGACGCGCTGGCCCTGCTGACCGCCGTGCCGGTCGCCGGCCTGGGCACCGACCAGATCGCAGGGCTGACCGCCAGCCAGGCCCCCGGCCTCAGCCAGGCGGAGCTCGCGTCGCTGACGCCGCAACAGCTCGCCGCGCTGAGCCCGGCCGCGCTGCATGCGCTGACCACCACTCAGTTCCAGGCGCTGCACGGCAACCAGTTCACCGGGCTGACCACCGCCCAGATGGCCGCACTGCCCGTCGTGGACGTGAGCCTGCTGGCCACCGACGCGCTGCATCTGCTGTCGGCCAACCAGATCCAGGCCCTGGGCAGCAGCCAGGCGGCGGCCCTCAGCGTGCAGCAGCTGCAGGCCATTGCACCCGACAGCCTGGCCGGCATGACGGTCACGGCCCTGCACACCGTCTCGCTGGCCGGCATCGCCGCGCTGTCGCCCCAACAGATCGGTGCACTGACCAATGCGCAGATCGCCGCGCTGGACCCGACCCAGATCGCTGCCATCTCGCCCCAGGGCCTGCTGGCGCTGAATGCCGACCAGATCGCCCGCATGAGCAGCATGCAACTGCAGACGCTGTCGCCCGACCAACTGGCCGTGCTGCAGCCCCAGCAGCTGGCGGCCTTCGGCAGCGCCGTCATCGCCAGCCTGACAGGCACCCAGCTCGCGGCACTGAGCCCGTCGCAGTTCGCCAGCCTGAGCCCGCAGCAGCTGACCGCCATCTCGCCCTACCACCTCAGCGGCCTGTCGCCGGCCATCATCGCGACGCTGGACAGCGAGCAGGTCGGCGGCCTGACCGTCGCCCAGGTGCTGTCGCTGACGCCGGCACAGTTCGGCGCCCTCGCCGACACGGCCATGTCAGGCCTGGCGCCCGACGCCCTGCATGCGATGTCGGTGTCGCAGTTCAGCCAGCTGCGACCCGACCAGATCGCCATGCTGACCAGCCAGCAGTTCGGCGCGCTGACGCAGTCCGAGATCGCGACGCTGACGCCGGGCCACATCGCTGCGCTGGAGCCCAGCCAGCTGCAGGGCATGACCGTCAACCAGGCCGAGGCCCTCAGCGCCCTGCAGCTGGCCGCCTTGCAACCGCTGCAGCTGTCGGCCTTCAGCCCGCTGGTCATGGCCAGCCTCAGCGCCACCCAGCTGCAGGCCCTGGACCCCGGCCAGTTCGCCAGCCTCGGGCCCGAGCAGCTCGCGGCGATCTCGCCCCACGAGCTCAGCAAGCTGTCCAGCGCCGTCATCGCGACGCTGGACGGCGAGCAGGTCAGCGGCCTCAGTGTGGCCCAGGTGCTGTCCATGAGCCCGAGCCAGTTGGCCGCGCTCGCCGATGCCGCGATGCCCGGGCTGGACCCCAACGCGCTGCACGCGATGTCGGTGACCCAGTTCAGCCAGCTGCGGCCGGACCAGATCGCGATGCTGAGCTCGCAGCAGTTCAGCGCGCTGACACCCACCGAAGTCGCCGCGCTGACGCCCGCCCACATGGCCGCGCTGGAGCCCTGGCAGGTTTCTGCGCTGGCGCCCTCGCAACTGGCCATGCTGGGCACTGACCAGGTCGCCGCGCTGACGCCCTACGGCTTCGGCCACCTGAGCGCCGGGCAGATCCCGTCGCTGGGCGCGGCCGAGGTCGGCGCGCTGAATGGCAGCCAGATCAATGCGATGACGACCGACGCGCTGCAGGCGTTCACGCCGCAGCAGATCGCCGCGATGACGACCACCGAGCTGTCCGGCATCGACATGAACCACGTGGCCGCCTTCACGGCCGCGCAGCGCTCCGCGATGTCGGCCGACCAGCTCAACGCGCTGGTGGGGGCATCGCCGCTGGTACTCGACCTCTCCGGCCTGGGCGTGCAGACCGTGGACGCGGCCCACGGCATCAGCTTCGACATCAACGCGACCGGCCAGGCCCAGCACATCGGCTGGGCGGCCGCCGGCAGCGGCCTGCTGGCGCTGGACCGCAACGGCAACGGCCAGATCGACAACGGCAGCGAGCTGTTCGGCACCGCCACCCGGCTGGCCAACGGCCAACTGGCCGAGAACGGCTTCCAGGCGCTGGCCTCGCTGGACAGCAACCACGACGGCAAGCTCACCGCGGCCGACGCGGAGTTCGCCCACCTGAAGGTCTGGGTGGGCAGCAGCGCGCAGTCCGGCGGCCAGCTGGAAAGCCTGACTGACCTCGGCATCGTCGAGCTGGACCTGAGCGCGACGCACACAAGCACGCTGCAGAACGGCAACCTGATCGGCATGGAAGCCGGCTATACGACCCAGGACGGCAGCCGCCATGAGCTGGCCGACGTCTGGTTCGGCCAGGCCCAGACCAGCAGCATCCAGCCGCTGCCGACGCTGGCCGACGTGCTGCAGCCGGCCACGACGCCACTGCTGGACGGCAGCGCCAGCACCCACGCGGCGATCACCGGTGGCCACGACCCGCTGGTCCACCTGGCCCTGCTGGACCGCCAGCTGCGCGAGTTCAACGAAATGCAGAGGCAGGCTGGCGGCAACGCCTGGTAATGCGCGGCCCCATCGAGATGGCAGGTAGCGTAACGGCGGGCAACAGGTGTTCTGCTGTCACGAATTGGCAGCGATGCTTGCGAGGATGCTGTCCTTTTCAGCCACCGCGAGACCGCCATGCTCAAGACCTACAACGGCAGCTGCCACTGCGGCGCCGTGCGCTTCGAAGTCGACCTCGACCTGGCTGCCGGCACCGGCCGCTGCAACTGCTCCATCTGCTTCAAGACCCGCAACTGGAGCGCCAGCGTCAAGCCCGACGCCTTCCGCCTGCTGAGCAGCGAGGACGCGCAGAGCGACTATCAGTTCGGCTCCAACAGCGTCCACAACCTGTTCTGCAAGACCTGTGGCGTGCGCTCCTATGGCCACGGCTATATCGAAGAAGTGGGCGGCGCCTTTGTGTCGGTCAAGATCAACGCGCTGGATGACGTGCCGGTTGAAGAACTGGTGGCGGCGCCGGTGCAGTACTTCGACGGGCTGCACAACAATTGGTGGAACGTCCCGCCCGAGACGCGCCACCTGTAAAAGCCAGTGGCCGCTCAGGCGGCCAGGCTTAGCGTCGACGCGTCCTGCCAGGACATGGCCGGCGGCGCGTACTGGCGCAGCATCAATTGCGCGAGCTGCTTGATCGCAGCGTCGCTGGCGCTGCTGCCGCCCTGCTGACTGGCGTCCGAGCTGCTTCCGCTCGACGAAGACGACGCCTGCGTCTTGCCAAGCATCTGGTCCAGCGTGGCGCTGAGCTTTTGCGCCAGGCCATCGACCTCGCTGCTGCTGAGTGAGCCATCGCCGTCGCTGTCGCCGGCCTTGACGGCCTGCTGCAGCACTTGGCTCAGCTCGCCGGCCATTCGCTCCTGCGCCGACACGACGCCGTCGCCATTGGTGTCCAGCGGGTCGGTGCTGGCGGAGCTGCTGGTGCTGTCGCTGGACTGGACGTCCTTGGGCGGTGGTGGCGGCATGCCCTGTGCACCGCCAGGCCCACCGTGACCGCCGCCCATGCGCTGGGCGAACTCCACCGTTGAAGAAGGCTGGGGCAGCAGGCTCTTGAGGCCGCTGTCCAGCTCGGTGCTGCTGAGGCTGCCGTCGCCATCGCTGTCCATCGCGGCAAGGCGGTCCTCGGCCTTGCCGAGGTCGGTGCCGGTCTTTTGGGACAGCTTGTCGAGCACCGTCTGCAACTCGCTGGCGTCGACGCCGCCGCTGCCGTCGGTGTCAGCTTTGGCGAAGCGCTCTTTGGCGCGCTGCGCGCCGTCGAGTGGCCCGGCCGTGCGGGCCGACCAGGCGGACGCGCCGCCGATTGCACTGCTGATGTTCATGCGCACTCCTTGAAGCAAAGAACGAGGGGATAAACGCCCCCGGTCTCGCCAGGAGCCCCATCGATTCTTTGCAACCCAGGTTTCGGCTTCGTCGGCGCCGTGTGTCGGCACAGACATAAACGACGTTTCGAGCGCATGAACAGGCCGGCGATTGCGGCCCAGTTCAGCCGTTCTCTATAAGGCGTCCGGCCCTTGCACGGCGTGCAGTGTCACTTCAGGCAAACCGTCGCGCTGTCGAAAGCGCAGCCACCAGACGGCCCCCTTCTTGACAGCCCATTCCTGGTCCACTCCCGCCAGCAGGTGGGCGGCCAGCAGGCCCAGCGTGGGCTGGTGGCCGCAGATCAGCACCGGCTCGCTAGCCTTGGGCCAGCGCGAGGCCTCGATGAGGGCCGCGATGGGCGCGTCGGGCGCGATGGACGGCACGATGCGCACCTCGCGGCCCAGCGCCTCGGCCGTCTGGCGGCAGCGCAGCGCGGGGCTCACCAGCACACGCGTCGTCGCGGCGAGCCGGTGGTTGAGCCAGGCCGCCATGCGCCGCGCCTGGCGCTCGCCCTTGGGCGTCAGCGAACGCTGCAGGTCGTCCTGCCCGGGGGCGGCGATTTCGGCTTCGGCGTGGCGCCAGAGGATCAGGTCCATGGGCAATGCCCGCACGGCCGCCCGAAGGGCATTGACGCCCCCTCGGGGGGCAGTTCGCGAAGTGAACGTGGGGGCTTCATATCTTTCCTCAACCGGTGTAGCGCTTCATCAGCGCCTGCTGGGCACTGATGCCGCTGTCACTGATACGCACCGAGCGCCCGTCGGGGCCCAGTTGCCAGGCGTCGAGCGTGTCGTGCAGGTAGGGCTGCAAGGCCTCGTCGATGACGCGCTGGCGCAGCCTGGCATCCTGCACGGGCCAGGCCACCTCGATGCGGCGGAACATGTTGCGGCTCATCCAGTCGGCGCTGGACAGGAACAGCGCCTCGCCGTCGTCGTCTTCCCTGGCCGCGGCCCAGCGGAAGTAGCAGACGCGCGAATGCTCCAGGAAGCGGCCCACCACGGAGCGCACCACGATGTTGTCGCTGACGCCCGGCAGGCCCGGCGGCAGCATGCAGGCGCCACGCACGATGAGGTCGACCTTGGCACCGGCCTGGGCGGTGCGCAGCAGGCCGTGGATGAGCTCGGCATCGGTCAGCGCATTGATCTTGATGACCACGCGCGCGCCCTTGTAGCCGGCCAGCGCGGCGGCCTCCACCTGGGCCAGCAACTCCATCATGCGGCTGTGCATGTTGAAGGGGGCCAGCAGCATGCACCTCGGCTGCTTGACCTTGCCGCCCAGCGACGCAAGCTGGCGGAACACCGAGTCGGCATCGGCCGTCAGGTCGGCATCGGCCGTCAGCAGGCCCAGGTCCGTGTACAGCCGCGCCGTCTTGGGGTTGTAGTTGCCGGTGGAGATGTGCGCGTAGCGGCGCAGCTTGGCGCCTTCGCGGCGCGTGATCATCAAGAGCTTGGCGTGCGTCTTGTAGCCCACGATGCCGTACACGACCTGGGCGCCCACGGCCTCCAGCCGCTCGGCCCAGTTGATGTTGGCCTCTTCGTCGAAGCGCGCCTTCAGCTCCACGACAGCCATGACCTCCTTGCCGCGGCGTGCGGCCTCTATGAGCAAGTCCATCAGCTCGGACTTGGCACCCGTGCGGTAGATGGTCTGCTTGATGGCCAGCACGTCGGGATCCAGCACGGCCTCGCGCAGCATCTGCACGACGGGGTCGAAGCTTTCGAAAGGGTGGTGCAGCAGCACGTCTGCTTTTTTCAGCCGCTCGAAGATGCTCTTGTGCCGCGGGAGCCGGCCCGTGGGCCAGGCCGGCTCGTAGTGCTTGAAGCGCAGGCCTGGCGCGTCGGTCTGGTCGATGAGCTCGTTCAGCCGCACGAGGTTGACGGGGCCGTTGACGCGGTACAGCGCCGCGTTAGGCAGGTCGAACTGCTCCAGCAGCAGCTCCGACAGCTCAGCCGGGCAGGAATTGACGACCTCCAGCCGCACGGCGCGGCCGAAGTGGCGCGTGGTGAGGCCCGAGCGCAGGGCGTGGCGCAGGTTGGCGATCTCCTCCTCGTCCACTTCGAGGTCGGAGTCACGCGTGACGCGGAACTGCGAGAAGGCCTCGACCTTGCGGCCCGGGAAAAGGTCCTCCAGGTGGGCGCGGATGACGCTGGTCAGCAGCACGAAGGCCTGGCGGCCGTCGCTGAGGTTGGACGGCAGCTTGATGACGCGCGGCAGCACGCGCGGCACCTTGACGATGGCGATGCGGTTGTCGCGGCCGAAGGCGTCCTTGCCCGACAGCCTCGCGATGAAATGCAGCGACTTGTTCGCCACCTGCGGGAAGGGGTGGGCCGGGTCCAGCCCCACCGGCACCAGCAGCGGCTTGACCTCGCGCTCGAAGTACTTGCTGACCCAGGCGCGCTGGGGTTCGTCACGGTCCGCGTGGTTGAGGATCAGGATGCGCTGCTTGAGCAGGCGCGGCATCACCTGCTCGTTGAAGATGTGGTACTGCTCGTCGATCAGCGCATGCGCCGCGCGGCCCACGCGGTCCACGTCCTGGCTGGTCACGGTGCTGAGCGGGTCGCGCACGGCGTCCAGCATGTCGGCGAAGCGCACCTCGAAGAACTCGTCCAGGTTGCTGGACACGATGCAGATATAGCGCAGCCGCTCCAGCAGGGGCACATCCTCGCGCTGCGCCTGGGCCAGCACCCGGCGATTGAATTCCAGGATGGCCTGTTCTCGGTTCAGCAGCTTCAACGGGGTCGGGTCGGTCATGACGAAAAGTGTATGAAGCTTGTGTGACAACCCGATGGAAGTAGGCCGGGATAATCAGGCATGCATCTGATGATCCCCCATGCCGGCGCGCTCGACGAGGCTGCGAGGCATGCCTTTTCCAGCCTGGCCCTGCCGAATCTGGCCGCGCTGCTTGCCCGCCTGAGCCCGGCCCAGACCTGGGGCAGCGACGAATACGCGCCCCAGCCCCCCCACCACCTGGCCCTGGCCGCCGCGCATGGCCAGGCCGAGCCCAGCGCCGCGGCCTGGGCCACCGGGGCCGGGTCTGAACTGGCCTGGGCGATGCTGAGCCCCGTGCACCTGGCCGTGGGCAGCGACGGCGTGGATGTGCTGCCGCCGGCGGCCCTGCACCTGTCAGAGTCCGACGCGGCACGCTTTTCCGCCGTGCTGCGCGAGCTGTGGCCCGAATCCGAAGGCTGGCAGTGGCGGCTGCTGGATGCAACGCGCTGGGCCGTGGGCCATGCCAGAGCATTGGATGACTTGGCTGCTCCCAGCATTGAGCGCGCCGCCGGCCAGCCCATCGAGCCCTGGCTGCCGCAAAGCCGCGTGCTGCGCCGCTGGCAGAACGAGGCCCAGATGCTGCTGCACGGCCATGCGCTGAACGAGGAGCGCGAAGCACGCGGCGAGCACCTCGTCAACTCGGTCTGGATAGGCGACATCGGCCGCGCCAGCGGCAAGCCTGCCGACGTGACGGTGGATGCCCGCCTGACCGAGCCGCTGCTGAACGGCGACCTAGCCGCCTGGGCCGAGGCCTGGCAGCGGCTGGATGCCGGCCCGCTGGCTACGCTTGCGAACGATCCACAGGCCAGCCTCACGCTCAGTGGCGAACGCTTCGCGACGCGGTTCACGACGCAGCCCCTGTCCTTCATGGACAAGCTCAAGCGGCGCTGGAAGGCGCCCGACGTGGCTGCAATCCTGGAGGCGCTGTGAACTCGCCTCGTTTGATTCAACGCGAAGTGCCGCCGCGCACCGCCTGGGCCCTGGAAGAAGCCGGCGTGGCGCCACTGCTGGCCCGTCTGCTCGCCGCCCGCGGTGTCCGCGAAGTCTCGGAGCTGGACGAAAGCCTCACTCACCTGCTGCCACCCACCGACCTCAAGGGCTTGCCCGAAGCCGCCAAGCTGCTGGCCGACACCCTCCAGGCCGGCCAGCGCCTGGCCATCGTGGCCGACTATGACTGCGACGGCGCGACGGCCTGCGCCGTCATGCTGCGCGGCCTGCGCCTGCTGGGCGCGAAGCCGGAGCAACTCGGCTACGTGGTGCCCGACCGCGCCGTGCACGGCTATGGCCTCACGCCCACCATCGTGGACCTGGCGCTGGAACGGCAGCCCACGCTGCTGGTGACCGTGGACAACGGCATCGCCAGCCTGGCCGGCGTGGCCCATGCCCGCGCCCGGGGCCTGAAGGTGCTGGTGACCGACCACCACCTGCCGGCCCTGGTCGACGATGTCATCGTCGTGCCCGAGGCCGATGCCATCGTGAACCCCAACCAGCCGGGCTGCACCTTCGCCAGCAAGTCGTTGGCCGGCGTGGGTGTGGCTTTCTATGTGCTGCTGGGCCTGCGGGCCGAGTTGCGCGCCCGAGGCGCCCTGCCCTCGCCGGAACCGCGGCTGGATGGCCTGCTGGACCTCGTGGCCCTGGGCACCGTGGCCGACGTCGTGAAGCTGGACGCCAACAACCGCCGCCTCGTCGCGCAAGGCTTGAAGCGCATGCGCTCGGGCCGGGCGCAGCCGGGCGTCATGGCCTTGTTCAGCGCTGCCAAGCGCGACGCGAGCAAGGCGCAGGGCTTCGACCTCGGCTTCGCTTTGGGCCCGCGCATCAACGCAGCCGGGCGCCTGGCCGACATGACGCTGGGCATTGAAACGCTGACGACCGACGACCCCGAACGGGCCATGGAGCTCGCCACTCAGCTCGATACCATCAACCGCGAGCGCCGCGAGATCGAGAGCGGCATGCGCGAGATGGCCGAGGCGCGGCTGGACGGGCTCATCGAAGCCTTGTCCGGCGCGCTGCCGCCGGCGGTGGCCTTGTTCGATGCGGACTTCCACGAAGGCGTGGTGGGCATCGTCGCCTCGCGCATCAAGGACCGCGTGCATCGCCCAACCTTCGTGTTCGCGCGCGGCGTGGACGGCCAGCTCAAGGGCTCGGGCCGCTCCATCCCGGGCTTTCACCTGCGCGACGCGCTGGACCTGGTCAGCAAGCGCGAGCCGGACCTGCTCGCCAAGTTCGGCGGCCATGCGATGGCGGCGGGTGCGACGCTGGCGGTGGACGACGTGAACCGCTTTGCGCTGGCCCTTGCACGTGTCGCCGAGGAATGGCTCAGCGAGCAAGACCTGACCCGTACGCTGCGCCATGACGGCGCGCTGCCACCGGAGGCCGCCACGGCCGAGACGGCACGGCTGCTGGACGCCCAGGTCTGGGGCCAGGGCTTCGAGGCGCCGGTGTTCTGCGACCGCTTCGAGCTGGTGTCGCAGCGGCTGGTGGGCGAGAAGCACCTCAAGCTCAGGCTGAAGCGCGGTGGGCAGTTGGTGGACGGCATCTGGTTCAACCACACCGAGATGCTGTCCGAGCGCGTGACGCTGGCCTATCGGCTCAGCCTGGACGAATGGCAGGGCCAGCAGCGTGTGCAATACGTCGTGGAGGCGGCCCAGGCGTGACGGAGTTGGCGGTGCGCTGACCGCATGCGGTCAGTGTCACCGAGCCGTCATGGGGGCTTTCAAGAATCCGCGCCGTCTGCGTGCCGCACCTTGCGAGCGCGCCCGCCCTCCGGAGCCCCCACCATGCGCAACCGCGCAACACCCCACCAGGACGATCCCCTGGCCGATGCGCTGGCGCGCCTGATCGCCCAGCAGAGCTTTGACATCCATTTCCAGCCGCTGGTGGACATCGAGCGCGCCGTCATCTTCGGCTTCGAGGCGCTGACGCGCGGCCCGGCCGACGGCCCGCTGCATTCGCCGTTGGTGCTGTTCGACACCGCCGCGAGGCTGGGCCGCCTCGTGGAGCTGGAGCGCCTCATCGTGCGCCGCGCGATGCAGCGATTCAAGGCGCTGAGCCTGCCGGGCCAGCTGTTCCTGAACGTCAGCGCCGACATGCTGCTGACGGCGCGCGAGCATCTGGTGCACGCCGAGAACGAACTCACCCAGCTCGGCCTGCCGACCTCGCGCGTCGTCATCGAGCTGACCGAGACCCGCCCCATCGACGACCCCGACCGCCTGGACGACGCGCTGCTGGCGCTGCGCGAGCGCGGCTTTCGCGTGGCGCTGGACGACCTGGGCGAGGGCTTCGCGTCGCTGCGCCGCTGGATGGTCATGCAGCCGGACTTCGTCAAGATCGACCGCCACTTCATCGACGGCATCGCGCAGGAGCCGCTGAAGCAGCAGTTCGTGCGCAGCATCGTCGAGATGGCCGCCACCAGCGGCTGCGAGGTCGTCGCCGAGGGCCTGGAGCAGGAGCCCGACCTGGCCGTGCTGCGCCGCCTCGGGATCAGCATCTGCCAGGGCTACCTGTTCGCCCGGCCCAGCGCCACGCCGCGCGCCCAGTTGCGCGCCGAGTGGAGCGGGCGCCTGGCCGCCGAGGCCCAGCCGCGGCTGATGCAGAACGACCTGGCCATGCCGGTGGCCCAGGGCGCCATCACGACAGCCGCCCAGCTCGCGCGGCGCAGCCACACGGTGTCGCCGCAGCTGACCTGCCACGCCGCCATCGAGCTGTTCCGGCTGGACGACCAGTTGCTCGCCATTCCCGTGCTGGACGAGCAGCAGCGGCCCGTGGGCGTGCTGCGCTCGCTGCACGTGCTCAAGCGCAGCACCGAGCGCTATTTCATGGACATCTTCGCCAAGCGCAGCTGCGTGGAGCTGATGGACCCGCATCCGCTGGTGTTCGACGTCGCCACGCCGCTGCGCGCGATGAGCGAGGCCGTGTCCAACCTGGACGAACGGCTGCTGACCGACGGCTTCATCGTCACGCGTGACGGCGCCTACTTCGGCTCGGGCCGCAGCTCGGACCTGCTCAAGGCCGTGTCCGACCTGCAGGTGCACGCCGCCCGCTACGCCAACCCGCTGACGCTGCTGCCCGGCAACGTGCCCATCGACAACCACATCGATCGCCTCATCGAGGCCGGCGAGACCTTCCTCGCCGCCGTCTGGGACATCGACCACTTCAAGCCCTTCAACGACGTCTACGGCTACCGCGTGGGCGACGACATCATCCGCCTCGCCGCCCGCGTGCTGACGCAGTGCGCCGACCCGCAGCTGGACTTCGTGGGCCACATCGGCGGCGACGACTTCGTCATGGTGCTCAGCAGCCGGGACAGCGAGCAGCGGCTCACGCGCGTCTGCGAGGCCTTCGACGCGGGCGTGCGCAGCTTCTTCTCGGCCGAACACCTGGCCGCCGGCGGCTACGTGACGCTGAACCGCCAGAACCAGCCCAGCTTCCACCCACTGCCCACCATCTCGGCCGGCGCCGTGCTGCACCTGCCGGGCCACTTCGAGAACGCCCGTGCCCTGGCTGCCGCACTGGCCGAGCCCAAGCGCGTGGCCAAGGGCCGCGCCGGGGGCAGCCGCTTCTTCGTCGACCGGCGCCAGCCACAAAGAGCGCTGCTGGCAGCCTGAGCTTTTCCTCCTTTCCCCCGTACCGCATCTGCGGCATGCTGCCCTCACCAACTCTCGCGAGGTGAGCATGCTCAGACAGATGACGATCAAACTGCGCCTGACCGTGGGCTTCGGCCTCATGGTGGTGCTGATGGCGGTGCTGGGGCTGGGTGGGCGCTTCGCCACCGGGGCGATGTACGGTGCCTTCGAGCAGTTCAACGAGACGGTCGTGGGCTCGCTGGTGAGCCTGGACCAGCTCCGCGGCGGCCTGCTGACGGCGCGCCGCTACGAGAAGGACATGATCCTCGCGGCCATAGGCGTGGCGGACTTCAAGCGCGCCAGCGCACGCTGGGAGGAGGCCATGGGCCAGGCCGAGAAGGGGCTCAAGGACCTGGAGGCGCGCGTCAAGCGCGACGAGGTGAAGAAGAGCCTCACCCAAGTGCGCGAAAGCATGGACGCCTACCGCAAGGCGATGCAGCCCGTCATGGAGCATCTCGGCAAGGGCGACATGGCCTCCGACCCCAAGGCCGCCTGGGACGCGCCGCGCGAGGCCAAGAAGCATGTCGACACCGCCGAGCAGGTGCTGGACGGCGCCATCACGCTGGTGGAGCAGGCCGTGCAGCAGGCGCGCGACCGCATCGCGGGCGTGTACTCGACGATCTCCATGGTCATCTGGGGTGCGCTGGCCCTGGGTGCACTGCTGGCCGTGCTGATCGGCTGGCGTATCTCGCTGTCGGTGCTGAAACCCGTGGACGACAGCATCCGCTTTGCCGCGGCCGTGGAGAGCGGCGCGCTGGACGAGCACCTGAGCGTGGAGGGCCGCGACGAGCTGACCCGGCTGTCGCAGAGCCTGGTGCAGATGCAGACCGGGCTGCGCGGCATCGTGCTGCGCGTGCGCGAGGGCTCCGAATCCATCCAGCTGGCCGCCTCCGAGGTGGCCAGCGGCAACATGGACTTGTCCGGCCGCACCGAACAGGCCGCGGCCAGCCTGGAAGAGACCGCCTCGTCCATGGAGCACCTGACGGAGAACGTGCGCCACAACGCCGACTCGGCTCGTCAGGCCAACCAGCTCGCGGCCAACGCCTCCAGCGTGGCCACGCGCGGTGGCACCGTCGTGGCCCAGGTCGTCAGCACCATGGACGACATCAGCGCCAGCGCCAAGAAGATCGCCGACATCATCGGCACCATAGACGGCATCGCCTTCCAGACCAACATCCTGGCGCTGAACGCCGCCGTGGAGGCCGCGCGGGCTGGTGAGCAGGGGCGCGGCTTCGCGGTCGTGGCCGGCGAGGTGCGCCTGCTGGCCCAGCGCAGCGCCGAGGCGGCCAAGGAGATCAAGTCGCTGATCACGGCCTCCGTCGAGCGCACCGGTGCCGGCGCGACGCTGGTGCAGCAGGCCGGCGAGACCATGACCGAGATCGTCGCTTCGGTGCAGCGGGTGACCGACATCATGGGCGAGATCACCGCGTCCACCACCGAGCAGAGCAACAGCATCGGCGAGGTGGGCCAGGCCATCTCCAACCTCGACCAGATGACCCAGCAGAACGCCGCACTCGTGGAAGAAGGCGCCGCCGCCGCGGCCAGCCTCAGGGAGCAGGCCCAAGGGCTGACCCAGGCGATCAGCAGCTTCCGGGTGTCGGCACGTTAGCGTTTTTCCCTGCAATCGCGGGCCGGGCAGACCCCAACAGGGCCCGAGCGCGCATGCCGAGACAATCGGCCTCCATCGCAGGGAGGACAACAAGATGAGAACGCTCTGGCGGCCGCTGGCCGCCCTGGGGCTGGCGCTCGCGTGGGGCCTGGCCACGCCGGCACAGGCCACCGAACAGATCGCCCGTACCGCGGCGCCGGACTGGGTCGAGGCCATCGAGCCACCAGCACCCAGCCGCGCGCCGGCCACGAATGGCAGCAGCCAGTCCACGGTCTACCTGCTGGTGGACACGCAGACCCGGGTCGAGCCCGGCGGGCGGCGCCAGCACTTTCGCCACTACGCGATGCAGGCGACCGACTCGCGGGGCGTGGAGAGCGCGGCCAACGTGGAGATCGGCTTCGACCCCAGCTACCAGACGCTGGCGCTGCACCGGCTGCGCGTGCACCGCGACGGCCAGGTGCAGGACCGGCTGCGCGATGCGCAGATCCGCGTGCTGCAGCGCGAGCGTGAGCTCGAGACGCTGATCTACGACGGCAGCCGCACGGCCAGCATCTTCCTGGACGACGTGCGCGTGGGTGATGTCGTCGAGTACGCCTACAGCATCGAGGGCAACAACCCGGTCTTCGGTGGCCGCCACTCCGGCGCCTTCGAGCTGCAGTGGAGCACGCCCGTCGCGCAGTTGCGCACCCGGCTGCTGTGGCCCAGCGGCCGCCCGCTGACGCTGAAGACGCTGCCCGCCGAACGTCCTGTGCAGAGCCGCGCGCTCGGCGCCTACACCGAGCACCGCATCAGCGCGGACGCCGTGCCCGCGCTGCGCATCGAGAGTGACGCGCCGGGTTGGTATGTGGCGCATGCCATGCTCGTCTGGAGCGAATGGCAGAGCTGGAACGATGTCGTGCGCTGGGCCTTGCCGTTGTACGCGACGCCCGCTTCGCTGCCACCCGCGCTGCTGGCCGAGCGCGACCGCATCCTGCGCGAACACGCCGACCCGGCCGACCGCGCCGCGGCGGCACTGCGTTGGGTGCAGCGCGAGATCCGCTACCTGGGCATCGAGGTGGGTGCCAACTCCCATGCACCCAACCCGCCGGCCACCGTCATCGCGCGCCGCTTCGGCGACTGCAAGGACAAGACGCTGCTGACCATCACGCTGCTGCGCGCGCTGGGCCTGCAGGCCGAGCCGGCCCTGGTGAACACCGAGCTGCGCCAGGCCGTGCAGCAAGGCCTGCCACGGCCCACGGCCTTCAACCACGTCATCGTGCACCTGCGCCTGAACAGCAAGTCCTACTGGCTGGACCCGACTCACTCGCCGCAGCCAGGCGGGCTGGACGACATCTCCCAGCCCGGTTGGGGCCAGGCCCTGCTGGTGACGCCGCAGACGACCGCGCTGACGGCCATGGAGCCAGCCGAGGCCAGCCTGTCGCGCCGCCAGGTGCACCTGCTGCTGGACGGCAGCCGCGGCGTGGCCGCGCCGGCCACGCTGACGGTGACCAGCGAGCTCAGCGGCCGAAGTGCCGAGAGCGAACGCGCGGCCCTCGCCAACGACGGCCTGGAGCGCGTGCAGCAGCGCTACCTGAACTTCTATGCCCGCAGCTATACCGGGCTGCGCGTGGCGGCCCCGCTGGAGGTGCAGGACGACCCCGAGCACAACCGCCTGCGCGTCGTGGAGCATTACGAACTGGGCGAACTGCTGCCCTTCAATGCCGACAGGCGCCGGCGCGAGGTGTCGCTGGTGGTGCCCGAGGTGCTCAGCAACCTGTCCTATCCCCAGGAGCGAGTGCGCAGCGCACCGCTGGCCGTGGGCCACCCGGTGGAGTTGCGGCACGAGCTGGAGGTGCGGCTGCCGGAGGCCTGGACCATCAAGCCCGAGACGACGGAGGTCAGCAACGCGGCCTTCAGCCTCAAGCGGGAGGTGTTGCCAATCAAGCAGGACAACCAGACCCGGGTGCTGCGGCTGGTGGACCACTACCGCAGCCTGGCCGACCATGTCGACGCCACCGCGATGGCCGCCTACCTGGGCGACATCGACAAGGCCCGCGACGCGGTCAACTACGAGATCTACCAGGCCGCACCGGCGAAGACGACCGGTGACAGCCTTGGCGGCGCCTTCAACCTGCCCATCGCGTTGCTGGGCCTGTTCATGCTGGCCGGCTGGGTGCGGCTGGCACAGCGCGTGCACCGCTGGGACCCCGCGCCCGCGGCCGGCGCGCCCATCTACGACGGGCTGCCCCTGGGCGGGCTGCTGTTGCTGCTGGTGCTGGGGCAGGCGATCGCGCTGATCCGCGACGTGGTGAGCCTGTCGAAAAGCGTGGCGGCCTACGAGCCCCACCGCTGGGCCGAACTGACCGTGCCCGGCGGCGCGCAGTACCACCCCATGCTCAGCTCACTGCTGCTGGCGGAGCTGGCGGTGATGCTGGGCCTGATCGTGGGGCTGGCACTGGGCCTGCGCCTGCTTTGGCAGCGGCGCAGCAGCGCACCGCGCGTGGTGCTGGCCATGGCCTGGGGCGCGGCGGCCTGGCGGCTGCTGGACGGCTGGCTCGGCGACCTGCTGCTGCCCGGCGCGGACGGCCCGGCGCTGTCGATCGGGAGCATCCTGGTGCAGCTCATCGTGCTGCTGGCGTGGACCTGGTACCTGACACGCGGCACCCGCTCGCGCGACACCTTCATCACCCGTTACCAGGCGCCCGCCCCTGCCGCCGACCTGGCCACGGCGACGCCGGGATAATCGGGCCGTGAACCTCGACCCCACCCTGAACGCCGACCTGCACTGCCACTCGGTCGTCTCCGACGGCACGCTGACCCCCGAGGCCCTGGCCGAACGCGCCAAGGCCGGCGGCGTGCAGTTGTGGGCGCTTACCGATCATGACGAGATCGGCGGCCAGCAGCGGGCCATGGACGCCGCCAAGGCCGCGGGCCTCGCCTACCTGACGGGCACCGAGATCTCGGTGACCTTTGCCGGCCGCGTGGTGCACATCGTGGGCCTGGGCTTTGACCACACAGCCGCTGAGATGATCGATGGCCTGCGCGCCACGCGCGGCGGCCGCGAGGCCCGCGCCCGCGAGATGGCGGCGAGCCTCGCCCAGGTGGGCATACACGGCGCCTTTGAGGGCGCGCTGAAGTACGTGGGCAACCCCGACCTGATCTCGCGCACGCATTTCGCGCGCTTCCTGGTGGACGGTGGCTACTGCACCGACGTGCCCGACGTCTTCCGCCGCTATCTGACTGAAGGCAAGCCTGGCTTCGTGGCGCACAAGTGGGCCACGCTGCGCGACGCGGTGGGCTGGATCACGCGCGCCGGCGGCATCGCCGTCATCGCCCATCCGGGCCGCTACGACTTCACGCCCACCGAGGAACACGCCCTCATCACCGAGTTCATGGCCCACGGCGGCCGCGGCATCGAGGTCGTGACCGGCAGCCACACGCCGGCCGAGTTCCAGCAGTACGCCGACACGGCCATCGAATACGGCCTGCTCGCCTCGCGCGGCTCCGACTTCCACTGCCCCGAGGAAAGCCGCATCGACCTGGGCGCGCTGCCGCCGCTGGCGGGCAAGCTCAAGCCGGTCTGGGCCGAGCTGGAAGACCGCATCCACGTTTGAATCGCCCCCGTTGTGGGGCCTCGGGTTTCCCTGGGGATCGCATCGACAACAAGTGTTGACAATAGATTCGTCAACAACTGTTGTCGATCATGAGCAGCATCTCCGACGCCGAATCACAGATCATGCGCGCCCTCTGGGAGCGCCACCCCCTCAGTGCCGAAGACATCCTCGCGGCCTTGCCTCCTGATGCGGGCTGGCAGTTGGGTACCGTCAAGACCCTGCTGAACCGCCTGCTGAACAAGGGCGCGCTGCAGGCCCATCGCGAGGGACGGCGCTACCTCTACGAGCCGCTGGCCGCGCGTGAGGACTGGGAACAGGGCGAGTCCTTGAGCCTGCTGGACCGCGTGTTTGGCGGCCGGCTGTCGCCGCTGGTGGCGCACTTCTCGGCCCAGCGCAAGCTCAGCCCTGAAGACGCCGAGGCGTTGCGCCGCCTGCTGCAGGAGCATGACGATGGCAAGTGACACCGTCATCGACGCGCTGTGGCGGGCCCACATGGGGCTGAGCCTGGGCCTGGCGGCCGTGCTGCTGCTGCGCCAGCCCTGGCGCCGCTTCGCAGGCGCGCAGGCGGCCTATGCACTGTGGCTGCTGCCCCTGTGGCTGGCCGCAGCGGCGTTGCTGCCCCGCGCCAGCTTGCCGGGCTGGGCGCTGCCACCCGTGCTCGTCACGGGACTGCAGGCTGCCTCGCTAGGCGAGGTGTCCACGGGCTGGGCGGTTTCCATTGCCGGGCTGTGGGCGGCCGGCGTGCTGGGCGTGGTGGCAGGGTATGTCGCGCTGCACTGGCGGTACCGCCGGCGGCTCAAGACGGCCGCAGGCGGCCACCTGCTAGCCCCGGCCGGCGACTCGCCCGGCCTCTTGGGCCTGTGGCATGCCCGCTTGGTGTTGCCGACAGACTTCCGCCAGCGCTTCGACGCGTCGGAACGGCGCTGGATCCTGGCGCATGAATCGGCCCACGCCCGCCGGCGGGACAACCCGGCCCGCATGTTCGCGACCGTGCTGGCGGCGCTGGCCTGGTTCAACCCGCTGGCGTGGTGGGCGCTGGGCGCGCTGCGCCACGATCAGGAGCTGGCCTGCGACGCCGCCGTGATGCGGCGTTATCCGGGCAGCTGGCGCCGCTACGGCCTGGCGATGCTGAAGCTCGATGGCGCCTTGCGCGTCCCGCCCACTGCCTCGGCCTGGCAGTCCCACCACCCCCTGAAGGAGAGGATCTTGTTGCTAAAGAAAAACGCCCCGAGCGCCAGCACACGCCTGGCAGCCCGCATCACGCTGATCGCCAGTGCCCTGCTGGGCCTGGGCGCCATGCAGACGATCAGCAGCGCGGCCACCGGGCCCGCAGATACCGGCAAACCAACCAGCCAGGGCATGAAGCTGCGGGAAGCCTGCCCCAAGATGCCCAGGCCTGAAATGGAGGCTGAGGCCAAGGACCTGAAGGGCAAGTACCAGATGGAGGTCAAGTTCCGCATCGGCGCGGATGGCCACCCAGACTGGATTCAGATCAGCGGGAACGAGCGGACGCTGGCGCCTATGATCGAGAAAACGGTGCGCTCCTACGGCTGCAAGCCGGAGCTGGCCGGCACCGAGTTGAAACAAGACTTTGAATTCCTGTTTGACTGACCCCGGCAGGGCCTGCAGTGGACCTCACAATGACGCATGGCCCAGCTCTTCGAAGTCCACCCCGACAACCCGCAGCCGCGCTTCCTGCGGCAGGCGGCGCAGATGCTGCAAGCCGGCGGCATCGGGGCCATCCCGACGGATTCCAGCTACGCCTTCGTGTGCCGGCTGGACGACAAGGCCGCCGTCGAGGCGCTGCGCCGCGTGCGGGGCGTGGACGAGAAACACCACCTGACGCTGCTGTGCCGCGACTTGTCGGAGCTGGCCAACTACGCGATGGTGGACAACCGCCAGTACCGCCTGCTCAAGCTCGCAACACCTGGCCCCTACACCTTCATCCTGCCGGCCACCAAGGAAGTGCCGCGCCGGCTCTCCCACCCCAGCCGGCGCACCATCGGCCTGCGCGTGCCCGACCACAAGGTCACGCAGGAGCTGCTGGCGCTGTTCGGCCAGCCGCTGCTGTCCACGACGCTGATACCCCCCGGTGACACCGAGCCCATGAACGACGCGTCCGCCGTCTGCGACCGGCTGGACCGTCAGCTGCAATTCGTGCTGGACGCCGGGGCCTGCCCGGCCCAACCCACCACGGTGCTGGACATGAGCCAGGGCGACGAGCCGGTGCTGGTGCGGCAGGGCCGTGGTGACCTTGCTTGCTTGGGCCTCAGTCTGGAGTAACGGGCTTATGCCTGCGCCTGGCAGGCCGCAGGGCCTTCGACGGCTGTTTCAGTCCCACCAGAAGTACCACACGGGCGCCTCAAGCAGCGTCCCGGCCAGCGCGGCGACGCTGCCCACGCCCTGCTCCACGATGTCAGCGCAATAGGCCGCCTGTTCCGCCGCCAGCGCCAGCGCCGCTTTACGGTCGACGGGTGGGCGGCTCACACAGCATTCCACAACGTTGTCCTTGACCGTGATGGGTTCGGCGCCGAAGCGCTCGCGCCATTGGCGGTGCAGCGCGACGTGCACGTGAGGTTCCGGGCAGTCGTTCCAGCCGCCGTAGCCCAGGCGGGCGAACAGTTCGGTGGGGTCGGCCAGTTCGATGAGGCCAATGAACATCAGCGGCTTCAGGCGGCCGGAGAGCACCTCGAACTGGGCTTGCACCTGCCGCTCGGGACCAGCGCCGGCGTCACGCCAGCGCGGCGGCTTGGCGGCGCCGTGGTCGCGCAGCCACTGGGCGGCATCCAGGCCTTGAGCCGCAGCGAGGGTGGCCCGCCCGCCGTCCTCGGGCGGTTCCAGGCTCTCCAGCAGCGCTTCGAGGTCGTCCGAGTCGCCGATCAGGAAGGGGTAGCGCCCGCTGCCCTGCGCGAATGCATGCCGAAAGGCCTCGACCTGCTTGATCGCGTTCACGCCGCGCACGCTGACGGTTTTGAAGACGCCATGGTCGGACTCCACGCCGGCCCATTCGGCGTCGGGCGACGGCGGGCGCGGCAGTGTGGGCACCTCGGCATCGAACAGGCCCGCTGAGCGCAACTCGCCCACCAGCAGCGCGTTCTCCGGCGTCAACAGCAGCGGCTCAATGGCCGCCAGCACCGTGCGCGCATCGTCGCTGCGGCCGGCCTGATGCAGCGCGAGCGCCCACCAGCCGGCGCCGATGCCGAAGAAGCCCCAGACGGCCGTCGCCGTCAGGCATTGCGCGGTGCGCGCCTGCACCCAGGGCATGAGCAAGGCAAGGCCCTCGGGCTGCCCTGCGCGCACCGCCAGGATGCCGCGGGTGAAGTCACGCCAGGGCTTGATGGCCTCGGCCTCGAAGTGGTGGGCCTGGCTGTCCAGCAGCGCCTGCGCGGCAGACGCCGAGCCGGCCCGCGCCTCGCGCAGCGCCTTGTCGATGAGCTGCATGACGGCGCCCGTGCCCGCCGCGATGAGTCGCTCGCGCAATTGCTCGGCCTGCTCGTAGGCACCCGCCTCTTGATACACGGCCATGGCGCGCATGTCGAAGGTGCCGGGCGCGAGCGACTCGGCCGTCTCGCGCCACGGCTCCAGCCCGGCCAGGGCCGCGTCCAGCCGCCCTTCGGCCGCCCAGGTCTTGGCCTCGCGCACCGCCAGGTCCCACAGCGTCTTCACCTGGCCCGAGGCTTCGACGGCGCGCCACATGCGCGCGATGCCATCCCGCACCACGGCCCGGTTCCCCAGCGCCTCGGCCGCCAGCACCAGGGAAAAGATCTGCGAGGTCTGCAACCCGTCGAAGGGATCGTCCGCCGCGTTGGCGGGCAGCACGAAGGGGATGCCCGCCACGCCGCGCACCACCTTGGCGATGTCGTCCAGCGGCGCCGGCAACGCTTCAGGCGGCTCCAGCAGGCGCTCGCGCAGGTCCGCGAGCGAGGCCTGCCAGTCCGCGGCACTGTCGCTGTCGTCCCACAGATCCTTCAGTTCGGACTCGTCGCCGACTATGCGGTCCAGCACGTCCAGCGCGCGCTGCACCAGCGGCTCGGACGGTACCAGCCGGGTGGCGGCCACCCAGTCGTCGGCAACCTCGGTGTAGGCATTGCTGTAGCCCGCATGGCCGCGCAGCCGGGCGATGACCTCGATGGCGGCCAGGGCCTCGGTCGCCTCCGAGGCGTCCAGGTAACCGTCCGGTGCAACGGCGGCCAGCGCGGCCTCGACGAGCGACAGGTCGTCGACCTCCTGCAGGCCATAGGCCCAGTCGCAGGCGCTGTCATTGCCAAAGGCTTCGTGGCTCCAGGCTCCCATGGTGTCTTGCCGGCTGAGGCCGGTTGAGTGGTGGCGCCGCAGTGTAGGAAGGCTGGCGCACCGCGCGGATGACTTTATTCACCTCCAGCGTCCGGCCATCCGCTGCGCTTGCGATTCGTCATCGGCTTCCTGCGCTTCGTCGCAGCCGGTTGGAAACACCGCGCACCAACGCCCAAACTGACTCCATCGAACAAGCAATCACGCTTCTCGAAACCCAGCAAACGGAGTCCATCATGAGCCTGCAAACTGTCTTCACCGCCGCTGTCCTGGCCCTCTCTGCCCTGAGCGCCCAAGCCGGCACAGTCGTCAAGCTGGAACGCGTCGTCGTCACCGGCAAGGCCACCCGCGAAGTTGCACAGCTGCCGCGCGTCGTCGTGACCGGCTACGCCCAACGTGAAGTGGCACAACTGCCGCGCGTCCTGGTCACCGGCTACAGCACCACCACGCTGGCCGCCGCCAAGACCTTCTGAACAAGGCGTCGACTGAACATGCATCCGATGCCTTTTTCCACCATCGCCGAGCCGAGTCGCCAGCGCTGCTAGTCAGTGCTGCCGACTCGGCTCGGCCTTTGTCCCTTCACATTCAGCAAGCCGCGCCACCTGGGCGGCTTTGTCATTTCCGCTGCTCTCCCGCCTGGCCCGCCCGGAACGTCGTCCGCCGCAGCCTATCTGTCGAACTTGCAGTTCATCCAGCGCGGCTCGCGATTGATCGCAGGGCCCTGGAAGCGAGGGGCTCCATTGCCGAAACTGACTCCATCGAACAAGCAATCACGCTTCTCGAACCCCACCAAACGGAGTCCATCATGAGCCTGCAAACTGTCTTCACCGCCGCTGTCCTGGCCTTCTCTGCCCTGAGCGCCCAAGCCGGCACCGTCATCAAGCTGGAACGCGTTGTCGTCACCGGCAAGGCTACGCAAGAAGTTGCCCAACTGCCCCGCGTCGTCGTGACCGGCTATGCCCAGCGTGAAGTGGCGCAACTGCCGCGCGTCGTGGTCACCGGCTATAGCGAAACCACGCTGGCCCGCCAGACGCTGGCCGCTGCGAAGACCAACGTGAAGCGCGGCTGATCAAGGCGTTGTCTGAACATGCACATGACGCCTTTTTCCACCGCCACCGAGCCGAATCGCCAGTACTGCTAAGCCAGTACTGCCGATTCGGCTCGGTCATTTGATGATGTCGAGAATCCTGGCGCGGTCGAAGCCGATCACGCGCTGGCCGCGCACCACCAGCGTGGGCGTGCCCACGGCACCCAGGGCCTGATAGTCCGCCAGGCATTTCTCGTCCCGCTCGATGAAGCATTCCTGGAAGGGAATGCCTTCCTGCGTCATCCAGCGCCGCGCGGCCAGGCAATAGGGGCAGGTCTCGGACGAGACCATGCGGATGTCGCCGGGCTTCACGCGCTGCACCAACAGCGCACCATCCTTGTCCGCCACATGGCCGCGCCAGGCCTGCGAGCCCAGCCAGGCCAAGGCGACAACGGCGAGCAAGGAAATCGGGGGCCACTTCATGCCCCCGATGCTAGGCGCGGCTCAAAAGAGCTTCACGAACACCCAGTAAAGCCCCGCCGACAGCGCGATGGCCGCCGGCAGCGTCAGCACCCAGGCCATCAGCAGGTTGCGCACCGTGCTCCATTGCAGGCCCGAGCGGTTGGCAGCCATGGTGCCGGCCACGCCGGAGGACAGCACCTGGGTCGTGGACACAGGCAGGCCGTAGATGTCAGCCGCGCCAATGGTCAACATGGCGACCAGTTCGGCCGAGGCTCCTTGCGCATAGGTCAGGTGGCTCTTGCCGATCTTCTCGCCCACGGTCACGACGATGCGCTTCCAGCCCACCATGGTCCCGAGGCCCAGCGCGACGGCGACCGCCACCTTGACCCACAGCGGGATGAACTTGGTGGCGTCGTCGATCTGCTTCTTGAAGGCCTTGAGGTTGGCGTCGGACTGCACATCCAGCTTTACGGCCGGCTCCTTGCCCAGATGGCGGATGGCCTCGGACGTCAGGTACATGTCGTTGCGCACATTGGCGACGGCCGCAGCGGGCAGCTTGGCGAGGCTGCCGGCCTGGCGCACCTGCTGGCCGATGCTGTCGGCCATCGCGGCCAGCGCGGGCACGACCTCGGGCGTCAGCGTGCGGGTGCGCACGTGGTCGGCCAGCGTGGCGCGCGGGTCGGTGGGCACGGCGACGAGGGCGTTGGTCTGGCGCAGCGACTGCGACGTCACCTCGGCCACGGCGGCGAATTGCGTGGCCTGGTCGGCCGGCATGGCGCGGTTCAGCGCATAGGCCATGGGCACAGTGCCGATGAGGATGAGCATGATGAGGCCCATGCCCTTCTGGCCGTCGTTGCTGCCATGGGCGAAGGACACGCCGGTGCAGGTGAGCACCAGCAGGCCTCGTATCCACCACGGCGGCGGCTTCTTGCCGGCGGGCTCGCGGTACAGGGCCGCGTTCTTCACGAAGGCGCGCAGCGCTAGCAGCAGCAGGGCCGCGGCGATGAAGCCGATCAGCGGCGACAGCAGCAGCGAGTAGCCCACCTTGGTGGCCTGGCCCCAGTCCACGCCGCTGGTGCCGTCGCGGCCATGCATCAGCGCGTTGGCCACGCCCACGCCGATGATGGAGCCGATCAGCGTGTGCGAGGACGACGCCGGCAGGCCCAGCCACCAGGTGCCGAGGTTCCAGATGATGGCCGCGATCAACAGCGCGAACACCATCGCGAAGCCCGCGCCCGAGCCCACCTGCAGGATGAGCTCCACCGGCAGCAGCGAGATGATGCCGAAGGCCACCGCGCCGCTGGACACCAGCACGCCCAGGAAGTTGAAGCAGCCCGACCAGATGACCGCCACGTTGGGCGGCATGGAGTGCGTGTAAATGACGGTCGCGACCGCGTTGGCCGTGTCGTGGAAGCCGTTGACGAACTCGAAGCCCAGCGCGATCAGCAGCGCCACGCCCAGCAACAGGTAGGGCAACCAGGCCGTCGTGATGGCACCCGCGTCGTTGACGTCGCCGATCAGGCTCCAGCCGGCGAACAGAAGCCCGGCGGCGAGCAGGCCGATGAAGACGATGCTGGTGACGGGGCCGGACTTCTGGTCCAGGTGGGGCTTGGCAGATGCGCTGGCGCCGGCGGCAAGAGATGCAGTGTTCATTGTTGTCGCTCCTGGCTCAATAGACCTCGGGCACCACGATGTCTTCGGGCACCGGGTTGCGGGTGTAGTCCTCGCGGCGCTCACGCGCGGGCAGCTCGATGTCGGCGTGCGGCACGTCCTGGTAAGGCATCTGCGACAGCAGGTGGTGGATGCAGTTCAGCCGCGCGCGCTTCTTGTCGTCGGCCTTGACGACCCACCAGGGCGACTCGGGGATGTGGGTGCGCTCCAGCATCACCTCCTTGGCCTTGGTGTACTCCTCCCAACGGCGGCGCGACTCCAGGTCCATGGGGCTCAACTTCCACTGCTTGAGCGGGTCGTGGATGCGGCCCAGGAAGCGGATGCGCTGCTCGTCGTCGCTGATGGAGAACCAGTACTTGATGAGCTGTATGCCTGAGCGCACCAGCATGCGCTCGAACTCCGGCGCGGAGCGGAAGAACTCCTCGTACTGGTCGTCGGTGCAAAAGCCCATCACGCGCTCGACGCCCGCGCGGTTGTACCAACTGCGGTCGAACAGCACGATCTCGCCGGCCGCCGGCAGGTGCGACACATAGCGCTGGAAGTACCACTGCGTGCGCTCGCGGTCGTTGGGCGCGGGCAGCGCGGCGACGCGGCACACGCGGGGGTTCAGCCGCTGCGTGATGCGCTTGATGACACCGCCCTTGCCGGCCGCATCGCGGCCCTCGAACAGGATGACGACCTTGTGGCCCGTGTGCTGCACCCAGTCCTGCAGCTTCACCAGTTCGCTCTGCAGCCGGAACAGCTCTTGGAAATAGCGCTTGCGTTCGCTGCCCGCGTCGGGCGAGGCGTCGCTGGGCATCTCGCCGTAGTTGCGGTCTTCGAGTTCGAGCTCCAGCTCCTCGTCGAAGTCGTCCTGCAGGTCACGGTGAATGCGCTTCACCAGTTCGTCGTCGATAGGGCTCACAAGGGCTCCCTGCCGCGGTGGCGGCGGAATGGGAGACGCTAGGCCGGCGATGTGGCGAGGCTGTGACAAGCCGAGGCCGAGACGGCGAACCCCAGGGGTTGACGAATTCGTTTACAGGCGTAATCATTCACCCATCGTTTACAAGCGTAATCATGAGCAAGCCCGCCACACCGCCCATTAGCGACGCCGAAAGCCAGGTCATGGAAAGGCTGTGGCAGCGGGCGCCGCAAACCGCTGAAGAGCTGGCTGCCGAGCTGGGCACAGCCCAGGGCTGGCAGACGGCCACGGTCAAGACACTGCTGAACCGCTTGCTGAACAAGGGCGCGATCGCCGCCGCGAAGGACGGCCGGCGCTTCCTCTACCGGCCGCTGCTGGCGCGCGAGGACTGGCTCGGCGAACAGGCCACCGGCCTGCTGGACCGGTTGTTCGGCGGCAGCCTGGCGCCGCTGGTGGCGCAATTCAGCAGCCAGCGCCGGCTGAAGGCGGATGACGTGGCGGCACTCAAGCGCCTGCTGCAGGATTACGAGAACCCCAAGGAAGCGAAGAAGCCGTGATGCTTGACCCCTCCCCATGGCTCACCCTGCTCGGCCACCAATCGCTGGCCTTGAGCTTGGGCGTCGTCCTGCTGCTGTTGCTGCGCCGGGCGCTGCTGCTGCATTTCGGCCCCACGCTGCGCTATGCCGCCTGGGCCCTGCTTCCGCTGCTCCTGCTCGCTGCGGCGCTGCCGACCAGCCCGCCGGTGCTCGCACTGAAGGCCGACGTGATCGCACGTTTCGAACCGCTGAAGGCTGCGATGCCGGCACCTGCTTTGGTGCCATCGCAGCCCGGCTGGCCATGGCTGCTGGCCGGGCTGTGGGCGGCCGGTGCGGCGACCGGGCTGCTGCGCCTGATGCAGTTGCAGCGCCGCTATCAGCGTGGCCTGCGTCTGGAGAACGGCCGCTGGCAGTCACGTGCTGGCAGCGGACCGGCGCTGGTGGGCCTGTTGCGGCCTCGTCTGGCCTTGCCGGCCGATTTCGAACAACGTTTCGATGCCCGGCAGCGCGAGTTGGTCCTGGAGCACGAGGCGGTGCATCGCAGCCGTTGCGACAACCACTGGAACGCGCTGGGCGCGCTGATCTGCCTGGTGCACTGGTTCAACCCGCTGGCCTGGCTGGCGCTGCGGTGCATGCGGGTCGACCAGGAACTTTCATGCGACGCGGCCGTCATGGCCCGCCATCCCGGCTGCGAAGCCGCCTACGGGCACGCCCTGGTGCTCGCCCAGGGCCCCATGCCCGCCGGCCTGCCGTGGGCGGGCTGGTCGTCCCCTCACCCTCTCGTCGAAAGGATAGACATGCTCAAGCTCCCTCCTCACGGTCGCGGTCGGCGCGCAATGGGCCTGCTGATGCTGGCTGGGCTGGCGCTGGCGGGCGCCGGTGCCGTGCAGGCGCTGGGCGCCAACCCCGCGGTCGCAGCCACAGCGCCGCAGGTCGAGCTGAAGCTGGAACTCAGCTACGAGTTCGGCAACGGCAGCGATCGCAAGACCTACAGCGCCAAGCCCACACTGCGCGTACCGTTGGGCCAGCGCGCCACCGTCATGCTGAACGGCAGCCCCAACCAACCGTCCCCCGAACAGATCGCCATCGACATCGAAACCAAGGATCTGGGCAACGGCAAGATCCAGTTGCAAACCGAGTTCCGGCGCGGCGAGCCGCTGGTCACCGTCTGGCGGCCACGGCTGATCACCTCCAATGGGGTCAAGGCCATGATCGAGCAAGGCCGTGGCGTGCCGCTGGCGGGCGAATCGCGCGCGGGGCCGGCCCCACGCAGCGGCACCGAATCAGGCCGTGACGCACCTATGGTGCCTGAGCACCTTTCGATCACGATCACACCCACGCTGTTGGCCCAGGCGAAGCCCTGAGTACCGGCGTCGCGTAGCTGGCGCCGCCGCCGCGCGCGAGGTGTGGCAAGCGTCGAAGCGGGCCCGGCGGCCGGCGTCAGACCGCCGCGGTGACCACGATCTCCACCTTCCACTCCGGCCGCGCCAGGCCCGCGATGACGGTGGCGCGCGGCGGCGTGTGGCCGGCGGAGACCCAGGCATCCCAGGCGGCGTTCATGCCAGGGAAGTCGGCGCGATCGGCCAGGAAGATCTGCGCCATCAGGATGCGCGACTTGTCGGTGCCGGCGCGCTCCAGCAGCTTGTCGATGGCGGCCAGCACCTGGGCGGTCTGGCCCGTGATGTCGGCGCTGGCGTCCTCGGGGACCTGGCCGGCCAGGTAGGCGACGTGGTTGAAGACGGCCATCTCCGACAAGCGGGCGCCGATGTCGAAGCGTTCAACGGGGGTGGAGGAGCTCATGCTTTTTTCCGGGTCTTGGTGGATTTGACGGGTGCTGTGGCGGCGTGGGCCTTCTGGCCCAGCTTGCTCTCTGTGCCGGCCAGCAGCTTCTTGATGTTGGCCTGGTGGCGCCAGACGAGCAGCAGGCCCATGACGATGAGGGCCAGGGCCGTCGGGCCGGCGTCCCAGATCAGCAACTGGTAGACCGGCGCAAAGGCCGCCGACACGATGGCCGCGAGCGATGAATAGCGGCTGAACCACGCAATGATGAGCCAGGTGGCCAGCGTTGCCACTCCCAAATACGGATTGAGCGCGAAGATGACGCCGGCCGCCGTGGCCACGCCCTTGCCGCCCTGGAACTTGAAGAACACCGGCCACAGGTGGCCCAGGAAAGCCGCCAGGCCCACCAGCGCCGCCGTGCCTTCGCCCAGGCCGAAGCGCGGCCCCCAGATGGCCACGGCCAGCACGGGCAAGTAGCCTTTGAGGGCATCGAACACCAGGGTCAGGATGGCCGCGGCCTTGTTGCCCGAGCGCAGTACGTTGGTGGCGCCGGGGTTGCCCGAGCCGTAGGAGCGCGGGTCCGACAAGCCCATGGCGCGGCTGACGATGACAGCAAAGGACAGCGAGCCGATCAGGTAGCCGGCCAGCGTGGCGAGCAGGGGAAAGAGGGTCTCTTGCATGCCCGACATTGTGCTTTGGCGGCGCCGGCAGTTCGCCTGCAACGACCCGGGAAGTACCCGCAGGCAGCCGCCGGAATTGAAAAGGCCCCGCTTCGCGGGGCCTTGGCTGGCGCAAGCGCCGAGGATGGATCAGGCGCGGCGACGGCGTGCAGCACCCAGGCCGAGCAGGGCCGCGCCAACGAGCAAGGCCGTGGTCGGCTCAGGCACCGTGCCGTTGGGGTCGCCGATGCTGGCGCCAGACAGGCACAGGCGGTCGACACGATTGCCTTCGTCGAGGAACAGGCAACCATGCGTGTCGATGGCAACGTAGTCGCCTCGGTCAGCACCGAAAGGCGAAGAGCCCGTCGCCAGCGTGATCATCGTGCTGGTGGCGAAGTGCCACAGGTCGACGTCACCGTTGTTGTTGTTGATGATCAGGTCGCCGTCAAATGCGCCACCGCTGATCACGCCCGTGCCGTCGGCGCTGGAGCCCGGAACGTTGATGAACACGCCATAGGCGCCGGTTGCGATGTTGACGGCCTGGATGCCGCCGCCTTGCTCGACGTAGGCGGTCAGCCCATCCGGCGAGACCGTCACGCCATCGCCGTTGGCACCGGCGTTGATGACGCGGAATGTGCCTGCGCCACCGGCAGCCAGCGGGTCGATGTCGACCAGACCCGCGCTGCTCGTTGCGATGATGTGCCCGTTGGGAGCACCCCACATGCCCAGGAACGGAGACGGCGCACCCGTCAGCACGTGATCGACGGTGCCGTCGTTCTTGAACTGGACGAACTGGCCCCCAGCCGCTCCGTAGGCCAGGCCGCCTGCACGGGCATAGGCCGCGGTGCTAGATGAACTGCCTGTCGTACCCAGCGCGCTGCCGGGCGTCTGGCCATCGGTGTTACTGAACACGTACTGCGTGCCGCTGGCGGCAACCAGCACGTTGCCATTCGCGGCCACGGCGATGCCGAACGGACCACTGCAACACCCGCCGCCAGTGATGGAACTGAAGTCCGCGAAGGTCGTCAGCGAGAAGCCGTTGCTGGTGCCCGCGGCGGTAAGCGTCAACGAAGCCTGGGCCGGCGTTGCCAGGGCGAGTGCGGCGAGTGCTGTCCCCAAAATCGCCGCGATACGAGTGAAGGATCTCATGGTGTTCTCCTCAAGTTGGACTGATCACGACGAGCTCACTGCATATTCCAGGCCACGAGTCATAAGTGACTGATCAGCAATAATTTCTTCAAACTAGGGGGTCAAGGAAGGTTGATATCTGTAATGTGGGTCGACATTTGAAGCTTGCTGGGAGCCTTCGCGAAGGATTCAGACGCGGCCTTGCCCCTGCCCGCGGCTCGGCGCCCGGACAACGCTGTCCAAAACGTCTCCGCCCGACAAACCCGGTCCGATACTGCCCCTGACGCGGTGAGCCCGGCGGGCTTAGTTGGCGCAGGTCACCGGTCGCGCGCCCAGCAGTTCGGTCAGCACCTGGGGCGCTAGGCCCACGAGGTAGCCGCGCCGGCCGCCGTTGATGCAGATCCTGGGCAGCTCCAGGATGGTGGCCTCGACGAACACCGGCATGGCCTTGCGCACGCCGAAAGGCGAGGTGCCGCCCACCTGGTAGCCGCTGTGGCGCTGCGCGACCTCGGGCTTGCAGGGCTCGACCTTTTTGCAGGGGATCTGCCGCGCCAGCTCCTTCAGGCTGACCGTGCGGTCGCCATGCATCAGCACGATCAGCGGCTCGGCCTTCTCGTCCTGCATCACCAAGGTTTTCACCACCGCGTGCTCATCCACGCCCAGTTGCTTGGACGACTCGGACGTGCCCCCGTGCTCCACGTAGTCGTAGACATGCTCGGTGAAGACGACACCGGCGCGCTTCAGCATCTGCGTCGCCGGCGTCTCGCTGACGTGTGAACTCTTCTTGCTCATCCCCCAATTCTCGGGGACAGGTCTGATTACCTGCTTAACAGCAAGCAATTATTGTTTTACAGTAAGTTTTTCTCGTATTGCTGAAGCCCATGCCCGACTCCTTCTCGCCGGACAGCCTCAGGCGCATCCGCCGCCTCGCCCTCGTCGTGCGCACGCTGAGTCTGATCGGCGTGGTCGTCATCGGCACCATGCCCTTCCTGTTCTGGGCGCAGCCGGACTGGGTGGCCGAGGTGGTCATCCAGCAATGGGCCATCGCCAAGATCCAGCTCGACATGGAATCGCGCCTGGGCGGCCTGGCGGGCTCCTTGATCCCCACCGCGGTCAGCGTCTTCGCGCTGTGGCAGATGTGGTCGCTGTTCGGCTGCTTCGCTCGCGGCGAGTTGCTGGCCCGCCAGCCGGCCCTGCACCTGCGCCGCCTGGGCCTTGCCCTTTGCGCGCTGGCCATAGCACAGCCCGTGGGTCGCACGCTGTCCATCCTGGCGCTGACCTGGGGCAACCCCAAGGGCGAGCGCCAGTTCTGGATGGGTTTGTCGTCGGACCACTACCTGTCGCTGCTCTTTGGCCTGCTGCTGCTGGCCCTGGCCCAAGTCTTGGCGGAGGCGGCACGCGTCGCCGATGAAAACGCCGAGTTTGTCTGATGCCTATCGTCGTCACTCTCGACGTGATGCTGGCCCGACGCAAGATGCGTTCGCGCGAGCTGGCCGAGCGCGTGGGCATCACCGAGGCCAACCTGTCCCTGCTCAAGAGCGGCAAGGTGCGCGGCGTGCGCTTCGACACGCTGGCGCGCATCTGCGAGGCCTTGCAGTGCCAGCCCGGCGACCTGCTCGCCTGGGAGCCCGGCCCGGAGCCCGATGGGGGCGACGATGTGGGCTGAGCGCCGCGCCCCTTCGGCGCCGACCTGGCTGCTGATCCTGGCCTTGCATGCCGGCGTGCTGGCGCTGCTGAACACGCGCACGCGGCTCGCTGAATTGCCGCGCACGTGGAGCGAGATCCGCCTCGTTCCCGAACGGCCGGCCCAGTTGCCGCAGGTGCCGCGCGCACCCGAACCCGTTTGGAGCGCGCCTGCTGTGCAAGCCGCGCCACCGACAGTAGCGCCGTCACTTGAAGACACGCCAGCGGCCACGCCCATTGAGCCGCCTGCCACCACCGAACTGCCGGCACCCGCGCCGGCCCCGCTGCGCTTGACGCTACCGGATGCGACCACGGCAACACGCCAACCCGCGCTGGATGACCTGCGCGGCAACACGCCCGTCAGCCGCATCGGCGCCCGCATCGCCCACGACCTGGGCGGCGATGGCCGCTGGGTGGAAGAACGCATGGAAGGCAGCGACTTCGTGCGCCTGCGCCGCGGCAACACCTGCATCAACCTGCACCGCAACAGCGGTGTTGCGCGCGAGCGCTTCAACGAAAGCGTGTCCCCCACGCTCTGGGGCGCCACGCCCGCCTACCGCTGCGAACGCCGCTGACCCATCTTTCAATTCCATGCGCCCCCTGCTACTGATCACCGCCCTGCTGATCGCCACCGCCGCCCACGCTGAAACCGAGGTACTGCCCACGGTCACGACCGAGCTCAAGCGCGACGGCAGCGCCTTGCCCTACGCCCGCATCAACGACTTCATAGCCAAGCTGAACAAACACGGCGAAGGCCTCTTCCGCATGGACTTCAAGGTCGACACCGAAAAGACCAAGCTGCCCTTGAACGCCATCCGCATGGCCGTGCGCAGCGACGATGCCGACTACCCCATCAAGCTCGACGCCGAAGGCGGCTTCGCCCTGCCCCTGCTGCCCGAGGCCGAAGCCAAGACGGCCGACCTCGCCACCAACGCGGCCAAGGGCACCATGGCCGTGCGCGGCAGTATCGAGTTGACCGTGCCGCCCGAGGAACTGACCATGGCCAAGGTGCGCCAGATCACCCGCGTGGCCCATACGCTGCGCGAGGAGTTGCTGCCCTGGTACTTGCGCTGGCTGTTCCCGCGCATCGAGGCCGTGCGCGTGTGCAGCACCACGCCCAACTGGGAGCTGGAGTGGAAGGAGGACGGCCAGTTGCTGAGGCTGCCCCTGCCCCAGGCCACGGGCGAGCGCGACCCCGATGCGAAGAAGAGCGACGGAAATGGCAAGGGGGGCCGCCCCTGCGCCGTGCTGACCGGCCAGGAAAGCTGGCCCGACGCGGCCCGGCTCATCGCACCCGCCGGCTCCAAGCTCAGCGTGAAGCTGCAAGGCCAGTGAAACAACGCTGGCTCGCATGGGGCCTCGTCGGGGGCCTGCACCTCGCGCTGCTGACCGCGCTGTGGCTGCACCGGCCGCCTGGGCTCGGCGAGCATGGCGAACGGCGGCTGACGTCCGTGCGCATCGTGCTGCCCCGGCCGAAGCAGCCACCCCCGCCGCCCGAGCCGCGGCGAGAACCTCTGCAACGCCCCGCCGAGCCGCGGTTGATCCCGCCGCCGGGCATCACCGTCGAGACGCAGGCGCCCACCGAGGCCGCACCAGCGCCCGCGACGCCAGCCGTCGCCGCAACACCCACGGAGCCCGCGCGCACGACGCTGCGCCTGACGCTGCCGCCCGGCTACGCCGCCTCGACCGCCGCCGCGCGCAACCCGGCCCTCAGCGACCCGCGCAGCAACACGGCCCGGCCCACCTTCGAGGAACGCATCGCCGACGCGGCCGCCGCCACCGGCGAATGGACCATGGAGCGCACCAGCGACCACCGCACGCTGATGCGCCGCGGCGACACCTGCGTGGAAGTGCTGCAGTCACGCATCGACGACATGGACAAGTTCAACGGCAACGTCGCGCCGCGCACCGTGAAGATGGTGGGCAAGCCCTACAAGTGCAAATGAGCGGCGACACGAACTGGCCGGGGCCTGTTGGCATCACGGCAATGGGTCGCGAAGGCCCGCCGCAAGGGGCCAATCAAGGCGCAGCGCGCAGCCCGCGCTGGCGTGCGGGCCAGCGATGCAACGCCGAGTGGCCCCTTGCGACGGGCCTTCCCGAAGGGTTGTGACCAGAAAAAGCCGCATGCGGTGTTGCAGGCCTTGCAAGCCACGCCAAGCACGGTCAGACCATTGGGCCTGACCGTGTCCGGGCTCAGCCTCGCTGGGTATGAACCCAGCTCGCGGTCTGCTGTCGTGCCTGCGACTTTTCTGGCCACAACGCGACCCGTTGCTGTTGTGCCAACAGGCCCTAGACTCCGCCCGAACAAAATCAGGGGGAGATGGCCAGCATGAGCTTGCTGACCACGGAAGCCGTTCTCGCGCTTGCACCGGATGCCGCCTCGGCCAAGGCGGCGCAAGGGCTGCTGTCGCCTTCGGGCTGGCCCAGCCTGGGCGCCAGCGACGCCGCCGTCTGGGGCGAATGCCAGGGCAGCGGCGCCAAGCCCTATCAGACCCAGGTGGACCTTGCCGGTCCCGCCTTCCGCTGCTCCTGCCCCAGCCGCAAGTTCCCCTGCAAGCACGGCCTCGCGCTGCTGCTGATGCGCGCGCGCCAACCCGCCAGCTTCGGCGCGAGCGAGCCGCCGGCCTGGGTTGCCGAATGGCTTGGCACACGCGCCGAGAAGGCGCAGAAGCAGGAGCAGAAGGCGGTCGAACGCGCCGCGGCGCCACCCGCCGAAGCGTCGTCCGAAGCCGCAGAAAAACGCGAGGACCAGCGCTGGCAGCGCATCACCGCCGCCGCCCAGGACCTGCAGCGCTGGCTGGCCGACCAGATCGCCCGCGGCCTGGGCGCGCTGGACGACGAGGCGCTGGCCAACTGGCAGACGCAGGCCCGCCGCCTGGTCGACGCGCAGGCCCCGGGCCTGGGCCAACGCGTGCTGGCCGCAGCGGCCGGCGTGCGGCGCGGCGTCGACTGGCCCGAGCAGACCCTGCAGCGCCTGGGCCTGCTGCAACTCGCCTGCGAAGGCCTGGCCCGCCGCGAGCAACTGCCCGCCCCGCTGCAGGCCGACCTGCGCACCGTGGCCGGCTGGCCACTGGACCGCGCCGACGTGCTGGAGCAAGGCGAGCGCGTGCTGGACCGCTGGACCGTGCTGGGGGCCATCAGCGAGGAGCGCGACGACAAGCTCACGGAGCGGCGCGTGTGGCTGCAGGGCGAGCGCAGTGGGCGGCGCGCCTGGCTGCTGGACCATGCCTTCGGCGGCCGTGGCTTCGAGCAGGCCTGGCTGGTGGGCACTTCGGTCGAGACGGCCCTCGCCTTCTTCCCGGGTGCGGCAGCACTGCGCGCCATCGCGGCCGAGCCGCTGTCCGCCACGGGCCCGACCCGCTGGCCCGAAACGACGACCGAGACCGAGTGGCAGGCCGTTGCACAACGCTTTGCCGCCAACCCCTGGACCAGCCTGCACCCCATGGTGCTGGCCGACGCGGTGCCGATGCGTCAGCGTGACAACGTGGCCGTCGTCACGGCCGGCCGCGCACTGCCCATGGACTTGCCCGACGCCGAGGCCTGGACGCTGCTGGCCATCGCCGGCGGCCGGCCGCTGCGGCTGATGGGCGAATGGGACGGCCGCGCGTTTGCGCCGCTGAGCGCCTGCGGCCCCGACGGGGCGATCACCTGGCTGCGGAGGTCGGCATGAGCTCGCCCTGGACCGCGCTGCTGCCTGCTGCCACGGTTGGGACGGACCGCCATGCGGCGCCGCTGCCGACCTGGCCCGGTGACATCGGTGAAGCCATCCAGCAAGCCGCCGCGGCGGCGCCCGACCCCGCCACCGCGCTGCTGCGCACGGTGGCCGTGCTGGCCGGCTGTGGCCTGGCTGGCGCGCAAGGCTCCGCCGCGCCCGCCGAGCTGCCGGCTCCGGCCGCCAACGAGACCCTGCCCGCCCCCGGCCCCGGCCTGGTTTTCGACGCACTCCGCCAGGCGCTCGCCGACGGCCCGGCTCGGTTGCAGCACGAGGCCTGCCTGATCCTGGCCCAGGCCGGGCTGCGCCTGCCCGAGCTGCTGCTGCCGCAGGCGCTGGAGCTGGGCCGCCGCTCTGTTGCGCTGCGCGCGCCACTGCTGCCCGCACTGGGCCAGCGCGGCCTGTGGCTGGCCGCCCAGCGCGAGGACTGGGCCTATGCCGCCGGCGCCACCAACAACGACGACGCCGATGCGCAATGGGCCGAGGGCACGCTGGACCAGCGCCGCGCCTGGCTGGCCCGTACCCGCGCGGCCGACCCCGGCGCCGGCCGCGAGCGCCTGCAGGCTGCGCTGCCCGAACTGCCGGCCCGCGAACGCGCCGAGCTGGCGGGCGCGCTGGTCACCGGCCTGAGCCTCGCCGACGAGCCGCTGCTGGAGACGCTGCGCACCGACCGCAGCAAGGAAGCGCGCCAGGCCGCGCTGCAACTGCTGCTGCGCCTGCCCGATGCGGCTCACCCGCGGCGCGCCACCGAACGGCTTGCGCCGCTGCTGACGCTGGAGCGCGGCCTGCTGCTGCGCAAGCGCTGGCAGGTCGAGGCGCCCGCCGCCGCCGGTAGCGACTGGAAGGCCGACCAGGTCGACGCGGCCCGGCCCAAGCACGAGTCGCTGGGCGAGCGCGCCTGGTGGCTGTACCAGCTCGTGCGGCAGGTGCCGCTGGCCTGGTGGAGCGCCCACACCGGCATGACCGCCGCCGAGCTGCTGTCCTGGGCCGCCGGCACCGACTGGACCGAGGCGCTGGTACGCGGCTGGGCCGACGTGCTGTTCGCCGCGCCCGACAACGCCTGGTGCGACGCGCTGCTGGACCGCTGGCCGCCCACACTGCGAGAAGACCCGGCCCGCGTGCTGGGCCTGCTCCCGCACACCGCGCGTGACCGCCACCTGATGGCCTATGCCCGCAACGGCTCGCAGCCACTGGCCACCGTGCTCACGCATGCGCTGAACGCCTGCCCGCCGGGCCAGGCGCTGTCGGCCGAACTGTCCACGCTGCTGGTGCGCACGCTGCACGAGAAGGCGCGCAACGGCGCGCTCAACACCGACTACGGCCTGCGCGGCCTGCTGGCCGACTTCGCCTGTGTGGCGCACACCGGCAGCTTCGGCGCACTAGCCGACATACCGCGCCGCGCCGACGAAACCCCTACCTGCGCCGAGGCGCTGGCCCTGGTCGAGAGGACCGTGGCCGCGCGGCGCACCCTGCACACCCTGATCCCGCCGAGGACGCCATGACCGCCACCGTACTGCGACAGCACGCCGAGACCCAGTTCGCCGAGGAACTGGCCGAACTTCGGCGCGCCGACACGCGCCAGCGCCCCACCAACTGGGAGCTCTCGCCCTGGGCCGTCGTGCGCTACCTGATGGGCGGGCGGCTGGACAACGGCTTCGAGGTCAGCGCCAAGTACATCGGCGACGCGCGCCTCATGGAAATCGCCGTCGCAACGCTGGCCACCGACCGCGCTCTACTGCTGTACGGCGTGCCGGGCACGGCCAAGTCCTGGGTGTCGGAGCACCTGGCCGCGGCCATCAGCGGCGACTCCACCCGTCTCATCCAGGGCACGGCCGGCACCAGCGAGGAGCAGCTGCGCTACGGCTGGAACTATGCGCAACTCCTGGCCCACGGCCCGTCTGAGGCCGCCCTCGTGGCCAGTCCGCTGATGCAGGCCATGCGCCACGGCAAGATCGCCCGCGTCGAAGAGCTCACACGCATCCCCGCCGACGTGCAGGACAGCCTCATCACCGTGCTGTCCGAAAAGACGCTGCCCATCCCCGAGCTGGGCAGCGAGGTGCAGGCCGTGCGCGGCTTCAGCGTCATCGCGACGGCCAACAACCGCGACAAGGGCGTCAACGAGCTGTCCGCCGCGCTGAAGCGCCGCTTCAACACGGTGGTGCTGCCGGTGCCGGCCAGCGCCGAGGACGAGATCGCCATCGTCACCAAGCGCGTGGGCGAGATGGGCCGCGCGCTGGAGCTGCCGGCCGAGCCGCCTGCGCTCAAGGAGGTGCAGCGCGTGGTGCAGATCTTCCGCGAGCTGCGCAACGGCCAGACCGAGGACGGCAAGACACGCATCAAGTCGCCCACGTCCACGTTGTCCACGGCCGAGGCCATCTCCGTCATCAACAGCGGCATGGCCCTGGCCGGCCATTTCGGCGACGGCGTGCTGCGCCCTGCCGACATGGCCGCGGGCCTGATCGGCGCCGTCGTCAAGGACCCGGTGCAGGACAAGACCGTGTGGACCGAATACCTGGAAACGGTGGTCAAGGAGCGCAGCGACTGGAAAGACCTCTACCGCGCCTTCCGCGAGCTGAATTGACGCCTCGCGGATGAGCCCCTTCCATCTCTTCGGCATCCGCCACCACGGCCCCGGCTGCGCTCGCAGCCTGGTACGAGCATTGGAGGCGCTGAAGCCCGACTGCGTGCTTGTGGAAGGCCCACCGGAAGCGGATGGCCTTGTAGGTGCCGTGCTTCAGGCCGGCATGCAGCCACCGGTCGCGCTGTTGAGCTACTGCCCCGACGAGCCGGGCCTGGCCGTCTACCACCCCTTTGCCGCGTTCTCGCCCGAATGGCAGGCGCTGCGCTGGGCGGCGGGCAACGGCGTGCCGGTGCGCTTCATCGACCTGGCCGTGGCGCATTCGCTGGCGTTGGGCAAGGCAAAACGCGAAGCCGAGCCGGTGGAAGACAGCCCGCGCGAAGACCCGCTGGGCGAGCTCGCCAAGGCCGCCGGCTATGCCGATGGCGAGGCCTGGTGGAACCATCAGGTGGAGGAGCGCGGCGACGGCGAGGAGCTGTTCACGGCCATCGCCGAGGCCATGACGGCCTTGCGAGCCGAAGTAAGCGAGGACGACGCCCGCGACCTTCTGCGCGAGGCCCAGATGCGCCAAGGCCTGCGCGCGGCGCAGAAGGACGGCTTCGAGCGCATCGCCGTCGTCTGCGGCGCCTGGCACCTGCCGGCCCTGCAGGCCAACGTGACAGCCAAGGCCGACGCCACGCTGCTGAAGGAGGGCCTGGCCGGCTTGCCCAAGCTCAAGGTGGCCGCCACCTGGGTGCCATGGACGAATCGGCTGCTGACGCGCGCCAGCGGCTATGGCGCCGGCATCGCTTCGCCGGGCTGGTACGAACACCTTTGGACGGATACCGGGAGCCGGCGCGCCATCGGCTGGCTGGCCCGCGTGGCGGCGTTGATGCGTGCACGCGACCTGGACTGCTCCTCAGCACACCTCATCGAGGCCGCGCGCCTGGCCGACACGCTGGCCGCGATGCGCGGCCGCCCGGCGCCCGGACTGGCGGAATTGCACGAGGCCACGCGCACCGTGCTGACGCTGGGCGACGAGGCCATGCTGGCCTTCGTGGCCGATGCGCTGGTCGTGGGCGACCGACTGGGCAGTGTGCCGCCCGACCTGCCCACCGTGCCGCTGCAGCGCGACCTGGAGCAGGCGCAGAAGAGCCTGCGCCTCAAGCCCGAGGCGACGCGCAAGACGCTGGACCTGGACCTGCGCCAGCCCAACGACCTGGCGCGCAGCCACCTGCTGCACCGCCTCAAGCTGCTGGACCTGCCCTGGGGCGAGATCGCCCAGGTGGGCCGTACCGCGCGCGGCAGCTTCCACGAGGTCTGGACGCTGCAATGGCAACCCGAGTTCGCGCTGCGCCTCATCGAGGCCAGCCGCTGGGGCCAGACGGTAGAGCAGGCAGCAGCCACTCGCGCCGTGGAGCGCAGCACGCAGACAGAGGCGCTGGCGGGCCTCGCCGCGCTGATCGACGCCGTGCTGCTGGCCGACCTGCCCTCTGCCGTGCCCGCCACCACGCAGGCCCTGCAAGACCGCGCCGCATTGACCGGCGACGCGGGCCAGTTGCTGGCCGCCCTGCCGCCGCTGGCCCAGGTGTTTCGCTACGGCAATGTGCGCCAGACCGACGCGGCCCTGGTGTCGCAACTGCTGGACAGCCTCATCGTGCGCGCTGCCATCTCACTGCCGCTGGCCGCCACGGCGCTGGACGACGAGGCCGCCGCCGCGCTGCGCACGCAGGTGCTGGCCGCGCATTCGGCCGTAGGCCTGCGGGATGCCGAAGAGCAGACCGCCGCCTGGCGCAAGGCGCTGGAGCAGTTGGCCGGCCTGCCCACGGCCCACGAGCTGCTGCAAGGCCTGGCCACGCGGCTGCTGCTGGACGCGGGCGACTGGACGAGCGAGCGCGCCGCGCAGCAGTTGTCGCTGCACCTGTCGGCCGGTGCCGACGCAGCCAAGGCCGCCGCCTGGCTGGACGGATTTTTGAACCGCAACGCCGTGGTGCTGCTGCACGACGCGACCGTCTGGGGCCTGGTGGATGCCTGGCTCGCAGGCCTGGGCGAAGCCCATTTCGTGCAGGTGCTGCCGCTGGTGCGGCGCAGCTTCTCGCACTTCTCGGCCGGCGAGCGGCGTGATCTGGGCCAGCGCGCAGCGCAAGGTGCTGCCGCGGCCGAACCGCAGGCGGGCGCCGACTGGGATGAATCCCGCGCTGTGTTGCCACTGCCCACGTTGCGGTTGTTGATGGGGTTGAACGCATGACCGAGAGCGAACGACTGCGGCGCTGGCGCCTCGTGCTGGGTGGCGAAGCCGAGGCCGCGCTAGGCGGCCTGTCAGGCCCGGCCCAGGAGATGGATCAGGCGCTGGCAGCCTTGTACGAAGCGCCCGGTCCCGGTAGCGCCAAGTCGCGCGACCGCGTCGGCGGGCGCGGCGGCTCAGCACCCAGCGTGGCGCGCTGGCTGGGCGACATCCGCAAATACTTCCCAAGCTCCGTCGTGCAGGTGATGCAGCGCGATGCGCTGGAGCGGCTCGACCTGCGCGACATGCTGCTGCAGCCCGAGATGCTGAACGCGGTGCAGCCCGATGTGCACCTGGTGGCGCAGCTGATCTCGCTGTCTCGCGTGATCCCCGCCAACACCAAGGAGACGGCCCGCCTTGTCGTGCGCCGTGTCGTTGACGAGCTGCTGCGCAAGCTGGAGGAGCCGATGCGCTCGGCCATCACCGGCGCGCTGGACCGCAGCCAGCGCAACCGCCGGCCGCGCCACGCCGAGATCGACTGGCACCGCACCATACGCGCCAACCTGCGCCACTGGCAGCCCGAGCACCGCACCATCGTGCCGCAGCAGCTCATAGGCTATGGCCGAAAAGCGCGCCGGCCGCAGCGCGAGGTGGTGCTGTGCATAGACCAGAGCGGCTCCATGGCCAACTCGGTCGTCTACTCCAGCATCTTCGGCGCGGTCATGGCCTCGCTGCCGGCCGTGTCCACCAAGCTGGTGGTCTTCGACACCGCCGTCGTCGACATGACCGAGCAGCTCGACGACCCGGTGGAGCTGCTCTTCGGCGTGCAGCTCGGCGGCGGCACCGACATCAACGGCGCGGTGGGCTATTGCCAGTCCATCATCCGCGAGCCGCGCAACACCATCCTCGTGCTGATCTCCGACCTGTACGAAGGTGGCGTGGAGGCCGGCCTGTTGAGCCGCGCGGCGGCGCTGGTGGAAAGCGGCGTGCAGTTCGTGACGCTGCTGGCACTGAGCGACGAGGGCGCCCCCGCCTACGACCGCAGCCTCGCCACCAAGCTCGCGGCCTTGGGCGTGCCGTCCTTCGCCTGCACGCCCGAGGCCTTCCCTGGCCTCATGGCCGCCGCGATACGGCGCGACGACATTGCCGCGTGGGCCGCTGGCCAGGGGTTGACTACGTCCCGCTAAGCAGCTCGCGTAGCGCCTGCCCGCCGGCGCCGCCGCGGCGCTTGAGCTGGCGAAACAGCGTCTGGCGCGAGCCTAGCCCGCTGCGCGCGGCGACCTCGTCCAGCGACAGCGCCATGTCCTGCAGCAGGCGCAGCGCATGCTCGGTGCGCTGCCGCGTGAGCCAGGCCATGGGCGTGCAGCCTCGCAGCGCGCGAAAGCAGCGCACGAAGTGGTACTTGGACAGCCGCGCCTCGGCGGCGATGTCGTCCAGCGTCAGCGCTTCGGTGTGGCAGCTCAGCATGAAGTCGGTCGCGCGGTCCAGGCGGGCCAGCAGCTCGGCATGCTGGCCGCGGCTCAGCGCTGCCAGCCGACCGCTGCGCGAGCGCCAGCCGGGCTCGGCCGCCAGCATGCGCCACAGCAGGGACTGCATGCGCTCCTCCAGCCAGGCCTCGTCGTGGACGTCGGCGAGCACGGCGTCGCGCAGCGCGGCGAGCTCCGCCCCCAGCGCGCCATCGGCCGGGCGCAGGTGCTCGGCAAAGTCCACGGCGAGCCTGCCGCCCTCGCTCTCGGCCACCAGCGCTTCGGGCAGGGTCTGGTGCGCCGCATGGGCCAGCTCGGCGGCCATGTCGGGGCGAAAGAAGATGCCCATGCTCAGCACCGGCGCCTCGCTACGGATGCGCGCGCCGTAGTGGCCGCCCTGGTTCAGGATGAGGCAGTGGCCGGCGTCCACGCGCAGCCGCCGGCCCGGCAGCAGGTAGTCCTCGCCCTCGCCGTCCCAGGCGCGCTTGATGGACAGCGTCTGCGTGTGCGGCGGGAACTCCACGTCACGGCTCAGGCCCATGACGACGGCGTTCTCGCGCCCCCAGCGCTCGGCAAACCACTGCCGAAAGCCCGCGTTCGCGGCCGTCAGGGGCCGCGGCGCCAGGTCGGGCAACTCGCGCAGGATCATGGGCCGAGTCTAGACAGCGGCCCATGGGGAGGCGCTAAGTCATGGCGCGCACCGCGGCCGTGAAGCGTGCGTTGCCGGCCAGTTCACCCCAGAGCTGCGGCAGCGCGCAGAAAGCATCGACGGGATCGGGCGCCGCCAGCACGGCGCACATCTCCAGCGGCACCAGCGCCTGGTCCTGATAGTCAAAGGGCAGGTGCCCAGCCAGCCACTGGCGCAGGAAGGCCAGGTACAGCGCCGGCAAGCGTGCGCCAGCGGCCAGCGAGCCACCCTGGGCCAGGCGCTCGCGCAGCGTGGGCGTGATGAAGCCGGGGATCTTGGCCATGGAGTCGCTGACGACGCGCTGGCAGGTGTCGGCCAGGGCGACGTTGGCGAAGCGGTCCAGCACGGCGTCGCGGTAGGCCGGCAGGTCCAGCGGGCTGGGCTGCAGGCAGGGGATGACCTCGTCGGTGATGAAGCCATGCGCCAGCCGCCGCACCTCGGGAATGGCGACTACCTCGTGGATGAAGCGGCAGCCGCGCAGCGCGCCGGCCCAGGCGAAGACGCTGTGCGTGGCGTTGAGGATGCGGATCTTGGCTTCCTCGAAAGGCTGCACGTCTTCCACGAGCTGGGCACCGACCGTTTCCCACGCCGGCCGTCCATCCGCGAAGCCGTCGCGCTGGATGACCCATTGCAGCCAGTCCTCGGCCATCAGCTCGGCCGTGCCCGGCGCAGGGCGCGGCGTGATGCGGTCCACCATGCTGTCGGGCTGCGTGGTGTGCAGCCGCACCCAGTTCAGGAGGCCCGCGTCGCCGACCTCTTCCAGGAACTGCAGCAGCCCTGCGCGCGAGCGCCGGCCGTTGTGGCGCAGGTTGTCGCAGCACAGCAGCGTCAGCGGCCCGGTACCGGCCGCGCGGCGAGCGCGCAGCAAGGCGGTCAGAGCGCCGTAAAGCGTTGGCGCGGTCGGGTGGACATGGCCCTCGCGCGCGGCTTCCAGGTCGGCACGCAGCTCTGCATGGTCGAGGTCCAGCATGTCGCCAATCCCGAGGTAGTAGCCCGCCTCCGTGACGGTGAAGGAAACGATGCGCGTGGCCGGGTCCGCGCCCACCTCGACGAGACGGGCCAGGCTCGGCGACCACGGCACGACCTCTTCGAGCGCCGTGATGCACTGGCGGCGGCGCTCGCCGGAGGGCGTGACCGTCTCCAGCGTGTAGCGGCCTTGGCTGGAGATCAGCGCCGCCTCGCTGCCCGTCGTGTCGGGCCTCAGGTTGCCGGCGGCCAGACACCAGCGCTCGTCGCTGGCGTCGTGCAGGCGCTGCAGGTAGACCGCCTGGTGGGCGCGGTGGAAGGCGCCCAGGCCCAGGTGCAACTGACGCAGTCGCGTCATGCCGGATGCAGCGTGCGTATGCGCCGTGCGAGCAGCCAGAAGCAGACGATGGTGAGCACGTTGACGCAGGCCACCACCGTCATCGCGTCGCGGAGGCCCGAGGCGGAGGCGCCACCCAGGCGGTCGCTCAGGGCGCCCACCAACACGGGGCCCAGGCCCTGGCCGAAGACGACGCCAGCCACGCTGACGATGGCCACGGCCGTGGCGCGGGCGTTGGGGTGCACCAGATCTTGCAGCGTCGCGAATACGGGGCCCAGCAGGTTGCCGGCCACGAGGAAGGCCAGGAACAAGAGGCCAAAGGCCAGCAGCGGCACCGGCGCATGGAAGCTCGCGATGTACAGCGGCGTGACGATGGCGCACACGCCGGCGGCAAAGGCCGCGCCCCAGGCCCGCGAGCGGGCGGCATAGCGCACCGAGAGCTGCCCGCCCGTGATGGCACCAATGGCTGTCGCCACGCCCAGGCACAGGCCCAGGCCGCCGCCGATCTGCACGGGCGTGAGTGTCGGGAAGGCGCGCGCGAAGTAGCTGGGCAGCCAGGACATGACGGCGGCGCCGGCCAGCGAGGTGGTCGAGAACGCGCCCACCAGCAGCAGGAAGCTGCGTCCATCACCGAGCTGCTTGAAGAGGCCGCCGCCCGAGTTGGCGGCCTGGGCCATCGCATCGGTGCGGGCCGGCTCGCGGACGGTCAGGTGAAAGACCGCCGCCACCACCAGCCCCAGCACGCCCAGCACGACGAAGCCGTAGCGCCAGCCAATGGTCTGCACCAGGATGCCGCCGCCCAGCAGCCCACCCAGCATGCCCAGGTAAGTCATGGCGCTGTGGATGCCCAGCGCGCGGCCGCGCAGGTCGCGCGGGTAGTAGTCGCCCAACATGGAATGCGTGGCCGGGATGCAGCCGGCTTCGCCGATGCCCACGCCCACGCGGGCCAGCAGCATCTGCGTGAAGTTCATGGCCATGCCGGAGGCGGCGGTCATCAGCGTCCAGGCGATGAGGCTGCCGTTGATGATCCAGCGGCGGCTGCCCTTGTCGGCCCAGCGCGCCAGCGGGATGGCCGCGAGGCCCCCGAGCACCGAGAAGGCCAGGCCCGTCATCAGCCCCAGCTGCGTGTCGCTGAGGCCGAACTCCTTCTTGATGGGCTCCATGAACATGGAGATGACGACCTTGTCCACCGCGCACAAGAAGCCCACGACGGACAGCATCACCAGCACATAGGTGCGGTAGCCGCGCCCTCTCACAGGAGCCTGCGCCAGGTTGGCGAGTTCGGCTTGAGTCGTGTTCATGGGTTGCTCCAGATCCAGCGCAGCGTGTCGGGGAAGATCGCGCCGCCATGGCGCAGGGAATGCCCACCTTGGCCGACAACGAGCTGATGCTCGTAGCCGCGGTAGGCCAGGGCCGCCGCGAGCTGGCGGTTGGCCAGTTCCCAGTGGCCGAAGACGATGTCCAGGTCGTTCTCGCCCGTCTGCAGCAAGACGCGCAAGGCCTTGCGTTCCTCGCGGCGCACCGCCGCATGCAGCAGGTGGCCGCCACGTAGCGCCACAAAGCTGCCGCAGTGGCTGATGACGCGGCCGAAGGCGTCGGGCCGCTCCCAGGCGGCGTTCAGCGCGGCATGGCCGCCGGAGCTGAGGCCGCAGATGGCGCGCCAAGCCGGATCGCTGCGCAGGGCCAGCCCTTCGGTCGCGGCGGGCAGCAGCTCGTCGAGCAGGAAGCGCGCATAGGCTTCGCCCGTCGAGTCGTATTCGGTGCTGCGGTTGTCGGCACCGCCGTAGATGGGCAGGCCGGGGCCGTTCGCGCCGGGCTCCACGAACACGGCCACGACGGGTGGCAGCTCGCCAGCGGCGATGAGGTTGTCCAGCACCGTGGCCACGCGCGCCTCGGGGCCCAGGTAGCGGGCGCCGTCCAGGCAGACGAGCAGCGCGGCTGGCTCGCTGTGCTGCGCCGGCACATAGAGCTGGTAGTCATGCGGCACGCCAGGGTAGATGCTGCCGGGTGGGCACTGGCCGGCGCGCAGGCTGCCTTGCGGCACACCGTCGCGTGGCAGTGAATCGGCCCCCAGCACATAGGGCTCGGCGCAGGCTACATGGCGCGAGAAGCGCAGCGCCTCGTCGCGCGAGATGCCGGGCAGCGCCGCCTGCAGGTGGGCAGCGACGGCCTCGTTGGGTTGCAGGTGGGTGCTCATGGCTTGGCGAAGGCCGTGGCCGCGAAGCGGTTGAGCTGCTCGGCGAACTCGGCCGGGCGGCGCAGGCTGACGCCGTGCTCGGTGTCCTTGAAGTGATAGCGCTGCACGCTTTTCAGCGCGGCGGCATAGCTGTCCTCGCCTTGCACCGAGCGCGTGTCCTTGTCGCCGTTGACGATGAGCACCGGCACGCGCACCGCCGCCAGGCGGGGGATGAAGTCCTCCAGCATCAGGCTGCGCAGCGCATAGGGGTAGGCCTTGAGCGACCCGCCGGCCGCGGCCATGGCCTGGCTGGTGGCTTCATCGGTTCCGAACCTGGTCAGCGCCTTCTTGAAGAGATCCTGCTCATCGTGACGCAGCAGCAGGCCGCGCAGCATCAGCACCTGGCCTGCGTAGCCGAACCAGTTGCTCCACTCGAAGTTGGCGCTGGAGCCCCCCACCATCAGGCCGCGCAACTGCTGCGCCGGCACGGCGTCGGCCGCGGCTAGGGCCGAGTAGCCGCCCAGCGAGTCGCCCACCAGGATGACCGGTGCCGGCGACACCGAACGGGCCGCCGCGGCGACGGTGGCGCGCGTGGCCTCCAGCGTGAACACCTCGCCGCGGCGCGTGCCGTGGCCCGGCAAGTCAATGGCCATCACGCGATAGTCGGGCGACACATGCCTGGCCACCGCGTCCCACATGTGGCGGTTCAGGCCCGCGCCGTGCAGCAGGATGATCACGGGCGCGCCGGCGGCACCGCTGACTTCGTAGTTCGTGGGTGGCGTGGCCGGCTTGTTGGTCTGGTAGGTCCATTCCACCTGCAGCAGCACGGCCGCGCAGATGAGCAGCACGGCGGCCACGAGGCCCAGCAGGATGCGAAAAATCAGCTTGCGCATGTCGTCAGCTCGTTCATGAAAGCGCGCAGCGACGGCGCCCACAAGTGGGCATCCGCGCCTGAAGCGAAATGGCCCTTGTCGCTGCCGAGGACCTGAGCCCGCCAGTCGACACCGGCAGCATCCAGGAGTGGGCCGGCCGCGGCAATGAGGGCGGGCGGGAAGACGGCGTCGCTGCGCGAAAGCACCCACAGCAGCGGTGCCTTGAGCTGGCCCAGCTGGCCGTGCAGGTCAAAGCGCTCGGCGGCCTGTATCAGCACCAGCAGCGAGCCGGGGTCGAAGCCCTCGGCCCAGTCGGTCGCCATGTTCATGATGGCCGCCGTGCGCTCGGCCGGGTCGGGCAGGTGCGGTGCCAGCTCGGCCTCCACGCCGTAGCGCTGCAGCGTCGCGATGCGCAGCGCACGCAGGCCCGGCAGCATGGCGGCGCGGTCGTACTGACCGCCGTGCCAGCCCTCCATGGCGGCGAGCTGCGCGCGCACGTCCTCGCTGTTGCCGCCGCCCTCCGGGTGCCAGGGCGCCGACACGGCGACGACGATGCGCTCCATCATGTCGGGGTATTGCACACCCCATTGCAGCGCCTGGTAGCCGCCGAAGGACGGTCCGGCCACGGCGGCGAGGCGCTTCACGCCGACGGCCTCTAGCAGGCTCTTCTGCGAGCGCACGATGTCGGCCATCGTCAGCGCGGGGAAGTCCAGGCCCCAGCGCCGGCCGGTGGCTTCGTTGACGCTGCGCGGCCCGGTGGAGCCATAGCAGGAGCCCAGCATGTTGGGGCAGACGACAAAGTAGCGGTCGCTGTCTATGGGCTTGCCCGGCCCCACCAGCTCGCTCCACGAGCCCTCGGCCGCGCTGGCGCCGGGCTCCAGCATGTCTGGGCCGGTCGTGTAGCCGTGCAGCACCAGCACGGCGTTCGTTCCTTCGGCGTTGAGGGTGCCGAGGCTGCGGTAGCTGATGACTGGCGCTTCGAGCCGGCCGCCGCCTTCCAGCGGCAGCGCGGGCAGACGCTGCTCGTGAACCGAAGAAGCCATGTTCAGTAGCGCAGACTGGCTTCCACGCCGATGGTGCGGGGCGTGACGATGCCGGCCGCCGTGGGCGAGTTGGGCGTCAACGGCGGCAGGCCGCGGTCGGCGAGGAAGGTGATGCCGTGGGTGTCGCCCACGTTCTTCACGTAGGTGGACAGGCGCCACGTTGCGTTCTCCAGGCCCGCACCGATGTTGGCCGTGGTGTAGGCCGGCACGGTGATGGGCGTCTTGCCGCTGTAGTCGCTCTGGCGGTCGCCGATGCGGTTGACCGAGCCGTTGACCGAGGCCGTCCAGCCGCCGCCCACGGCCCAGCGGTAGTCGGCCGCCAGCGAGCCGGTGATCTTGGGCACGAAGGGCAGGCGGTCGCCGTTGCGGCCCAGCGGCTTCTCGGCCGCGGTGCCGGGGTTGAGCAGCACCTTGGTGGTGTCCTCGGTGAGCTTGGCGTCGGTGTAGCCCATGGACGCGCGCAGGCTCAGGCCCGCGACCGGGTACCAGCCCAGCGTGGCCTCGAAGCCCTGGCTGCGCGCCTGGCCGCCGTTGACGAAGAAGTTGGCGCCCTGGGCGCTGGTCTGGATCTGGATGTCCTTCCAGTTGGTGCGGAAGGCGGCGGTCTCGAACGAGACCTTGCCACCCGCGGCCACGGTCTTCCAGCCCACCTCGACGCTGGTGAGCGAATCGGCGTCCACCACGGGCGGCCGGCCGGTGGTGGGCGGCGCGGCGCTGGGGCCGCCGGGGCGGTAGCCGCTGGCGGCGCGGGCATAGATGGCGTCGGTGGTGGTGGGCTTGAAGCGAGTGGTCAGCAGGTACGTCGTCTTGCTGTGCGTGGCGGACTGCGTGAACACGACGTTGGGCGTGAACAGCAGGCCGCTGTAGGCCTGGTCGTAGTCCTGGTTGTCGCGGGCGTAGCGCACGCCGGCCTGCACGTCCCACATGTCGGACAAGGCATAGCTGGCGTTGGCGAACACCGAGGTCTCGTGGTACTTGGTGTCGATGCGGGCCTTTGCGGCGCCGTCGGGGAAAGGCACGTTGGTGCCAGGGATGTTGACCGGCTTGGCAGCGCCCGTGGCCAGCGAGAAGGTGTCGAAGCCGGGGATGCGGTTGGTGTCGTCTTCCTGCGTGTAGTACAGGCCCGCCTCCCAGTCCAGCTTGCCAACGGTGGACTGCACGCGCAGCTCCTGCGACAGCCGGTTGGTGCGCGTGCTCTGCGCAAAGCCCACGCCGTAGTCCATGTCCTTGAGCACCACGCCCAGCAGCACACCGTAGGAGGTGCTCATGTCCTGGTAGGTGCGCGAGGTCATGCGCTGCTGCGTGGTGGACGACACGAGGTTGAAGTCGCCGATGTGGCCCTTGATGGTCACGTTGGCGAGATCCAGGTCGGTGTCACGCGACTCGGGCGTGAGGATGGAATGGTGGTAGTCGGTGGTCTTGGGCTGCAGCGTCTTGCCGTCCACGTCCACGGTGCTGGGGCCGCCGGAGCGCACCTGGTGTTGCAGCGCCATGGCGCTCAGCGTCCAGTCGGGGTTGATCTGCCACAGATAGGCCACGCGGGCGCCGCGCACCTTGGCGTCGTTGACGTCTTCCATGCCGGGCTTCACGTCGATGAAGCCGGCGTCCTTGCGGTTGTAGGCCGACACGCGCAGACCCATGGTCTCGTTCGCGAATGGCAGATTGGCCGAGGCACGCACGATGCTGCCCGTGCCACCGTGGGCCACGCTGTTCGTGCCCAGCGTCAGACGCGCGCTGACGTTGCGGGTGTCGGGCTGGGCCGTCACGAAGCGCACCAGGCCGCCCACGGCGCCCGCACCGAACAGCGTGCCCTGCGGGCCCTTGAGCACCTCCAGGCGGGTCAGCTCGGCGGGGTCGAAGTCGGGGGCGAGCTGGCTGCCCACCGTGTAGGCGTTGACCGAGCCTATGGGCGCCTCGTCGACGTAGATGGCCGTCGTCGGCGCGGCCTGGGCCAGGCCCGTGGACATGCCGCGCAGCACGATCTGCATATTGCCCTGGCCGATGGTGCTGTACGACAGGCCCGGCACCTGGGCCGCGTAATCTTCCAGCTTGGTGGCGCCGCTGCGCGCCAGGCGCTCGGCGTTGATGGCGGTCACCGAGGCTGGCACGTCGAGAGCCGCTTGCTCGCGCTTTTGCGCGGTGACAACGACCTTGTCCAGCGTCTCGTTCTGTGGGGCCTTGGCGTCGTCAGCGGCCCATGCCGCAGGGGCGAAGGTGGCACAGGCGCACAGCAGCTGGGCGGCGCGAGCGATCTGGGTGGTTTTGGTGCTCATGGCTTGTCTCTCTGTTGTGTGGTGTGGCTTCAGAAAATCTTTCCGGGGTTCAGGATCCCTTTGGGATCCCAGGCGGTCTTGATGGCGCGCATCAGGCCCACCACGTCGGGGCCGTACTCGGCGAGCAGCTTGGTCTTCTTGCCCATGCCGATGCCGTGCTCGCCGGTGCAGGTGCCGCCGGCCGCGTGGGCGCGGTTCACCATGGCCGCGTAGACGCGCTCCACGGCGGCCTGCTCGTCGGGCCGGTCGGGCATGGGCATGAAAAGCACGTGGAAGTTGCCGTCGCCCACATGGCCCAGGATGGGCGCCACCAGCCCTTCTCGGTCGATGTCCCGGCGCGCCTGGCTCACGTTCTCGGCCAGCGTCGACATGGGCACGCAGACGTCCGCGACGACGCTCAGGCAGCCGGGCTTCAAGGCCAGCGCGGCGAAGTAGGCCGTGTGGCGGGCGCGCCAGAGCTGCGTGCGGTCCTCGGGCCGCGTGGCCCAGGCGAAGCCCACGCCGCCGTTGCCACCGCAGATCTCTTGCGCCATCTCGGCCTGCTCGCGCACGCCGCCCTCGGAGCCGTGGAACTCCAGGAACAGCGTGGGCTGCTCCGCCAGGCCCAGTTGCGAGTACTGGTTGCAGGCGCGCACCTGGTGCTCGTCCAGGAACTCGATGCGCGCGAACGGCAGGCCGGTCATGGACATCTCGGTCACCGCGTCCACCGCGTCGGCCAGCGTCGCGAAGGCGCAGCTCGCGGCGGCCACCTCCACGGGCAGCGGGTGCAGCTTCAGCGTCAGCTCGGTGATGACACCCAGCGTCCCTTCGGAGCCCGTCATCAGGTGCACGAGGTCCAGCCCCGCCGAGGACTTGCGGGCCCGGGTGCCGATGCGCACGAGGCGGCCATCGGCCAGTGCCACTTCCATCGCGAGCACGTTGTGGACCATGGAGCCATAGCGCACGGTGGTCGTGCCGGAGGCACGCGTGGAGACCATACCACCCAAGGTCGCGTTAGCGCCAGGGTCTACGGGGAAGAAAAGGCCCGTGCTGCGCAGCTCGGCGTTCAGCGCCTCGCGGGTGACGCCGGGCTGCACGACGCAGTCGCCGTCCTCGGGGTGTACGTCCAGCACCTGGTTCATGCGCGACACGTCCAGGCAGATGCCGCCATAGGGTGCGCTGACGTGGCCTTCCAGCGAGCTGCCCGCGCCGAAAGCGATGACGGGGACGCCCAGCTCGTTGCACAGGGTCAGCACCTCGCACACCTCTTCCTTGGTGTCGGGCCAGACGACGGCGTCGGGCGCCATCTTGGTCGCCAGGCCTTCGCCGCGGGCGTGCTGCTCGCGCACCGCTGCGCTGGTGCTCAGCCGGTCGCCGAAGCGGCTTTTCAGGCGTGAGATCGCCCGCTCGGCTGCGCCTGGCGCAACCGAGAACTCGGTGTTGGACATGTGGGGGACCCTGGCTAGCGTCAGGCCCCGAGAGGACGCTGGCCCCTCAGGTACTGATGACGCCTATTGAAGAACCGGCCCCTGGGCCGGCGCCGCTCTCGGCGGAGTTGCGATCACCCTGGCGCTGCACGTGCACCATCGCCAGGTCGAAGTGGTAGGACATGGCCGATTGCGCGCCCATGGGGTCGCCGGCACAGATGCGATCGACGACCGCCTCGTGCGCGTCGATGACGCGAAGCAGCTCGCTCTCGGGTCGGGTTTCGGCCAGGTGCATGCGGGCGGATGCCTTGACCGGCGTGCCCAGGGCGCCCAGCAGCAGCGCATGCAGCGGGTTGCCGCTGGCGGCCGCGATGACGTGGTGGATGTCGGCGTCGGCCGCGATGCGGCGAGCATGGTCGTGGCCGGCGGTACGCATCTGCGTGACGAGCTCGCGCAGGCGCTTGCGCTGGGCCTCGTCGGCATAGCGGGCCGCCAGCTGGGCCGTCTGCAGCTCGATGGCGCGGCGCGTCTCCAGCACATGGGCCAGGCTCACCTGGGCGGTGTTGAGTGCGTAGTCGAACACCTGGCCCAGCACGCTGGCGTCCACCACGCGCAGCCGCGGGCGGCGGCCGCCTTCGATCTCCAGGATGCCCAGCGCGGCGAGCGACCGGTAGGCCTCGCGCACGCTGCCCCGGCTGATCTGCAAGTCCTGGCTGATGCGCATTTCGCTGGGCACACCGTCCCCGGGGCGGAGCTGCTCGCTGTTGATCAGCGCGAGCAGATGCCGGGCGACCTGGGCCGACAGCGTCGGGCGCTCGATGGGGCTGAGGACGGGGCTGGGCGTCATGGTTGGTGCCGTATTGGAATGAAGATTAGGATAGACCTATCCAACCTGTCAAACAGGTTTACCCAGTTTTCGCACCAACCGCGGGCAATCCCCAGGCCAGCATGGTGCCGGTTTGCGACGTATCGCACGGATTCGCCCCGGATTGGCGCACTCCAACCCATAGGACAGGTAAACCCATTGACGGTGACTTTCAGCCATCCTGTAGGATAGGTTTGAGACTTTGGAGCTGCCCAGCATGGCCATCCCCGCCCTTGTCCTCATCCACGGCGCGACGCTGAGCGGCGCCATGTGGGCGCCCGTGCGTCGCCACCTGGAACCGCAACTGCAATGGTTGGCGCCCGACCTGCCCGGCCACGGCGCGCGGCGCGGCGAGCGCTTCACCCTGGAGGCTGCGGTGGAGACAGTGCGGCAGGCCGTCGCGGCCCTGGCCCCTGCGCCGGTGCTGCTGGTGGGCGATTCGCTGGGCGGCTACACCGCGCTGGCCGCTGCGGCGGCCTTGCCGCAGGAGCGGCTCAAGGGCCTGATCGTGGGCGGCTGCACGGCCAACATCGAGCAGTGGCCCACCTCACTGCACTTCCGCGCCAAGGCAGCGATGTTCAAGCTGATGCTGGCGCTGGCCGGCGAGCCCCGCCTGGTGGCGCGCGGCGAGCCCAAGATCCGCAAGATGCTGATCGAGGAAGGCGGCGTTTCACCCGAGGATGCCGACGCCGTGCTCAAGGGTGGCATCACGTTCAAGGTCTTCCAGGACTGCGTGGACGCACTGTGGGGCGTGGACCACCTCGCGCGGTTGAAGGCCATTCGCCAGCCGGTGTGGCTGCTCAATGGCGAGAAGGACCACGTCATGCTGCGCCAGGAGGCCCGCTTCCTGGCCGCCGGCCCCAACGTGCAGGGCCGGCACTACGACTGCGGGCATGGCGTCAGCCTGGTGCGCAGCCGCGAGTTCGCGGCGCTCGTCAACCAGGTGGCGCTGGGCGCTTAACCAGCTACCGTCTTGGGCTGCACTGGCAGCCACACCTCCACCGCCGAGTCCGGGTCGTCCGGGCTGAAGTCCTCGCCGTAGCGCTCGAAAAAAGGGCCCGGCCCCTGCACGTACGCCGACTCAGGCAGCGCTCGCTGAAAGATTTCTCGAAAGCCCTCGCCCAGCTTGGAAAGTGGGAAGCTGAAGCGGGCATAGGTGCCGCCGGGCAGCACCATGCGCGTCATGCCCTCGGGCACCGGCCCATCGGCCGAGACGCTGACGGCGGCCATGTAGTCCAGCCGATCCTTGCCACCGTCCGGCCCCATGACGCCATAGCTGACGCGGGGCTCGGCCGGGTGGGGGATCTCATCGATGCGGGCGACGAATCGGGGCCACAGCGCCGGGATCTCGGGCGACATGGGTTGGGTGTGGATGAGCAGGCCGACGACGATGGTTTGTGGCCGTTGGACAAGGGTCAGGGTCATGGTGGCTCCCGGGAGGTTGCGCGTCCTCAAGGAATGAGGATGCCGCGTTTCGACAGCGCGTCGAGCAATTTCTGCAACACCGCGTGAACGGCCCGGCGTCTAGGCTTCTGCCATCGCCACTGCAACTCCCTGCCATGCGCCAACTCATCGCCGGCCTCGTGCTCGCCGCCTCGCTGCAACCTGCCGTTTCAGCGCCCGCCGAGCTGTTCGACTTCTGGGTGGGCGACTGGGTCGTCACCTGGAAGAAGCCCGACGGCAGCCAGGCCAAGGCCCGCAACCGCATCACCAAGATCCTGGACGGCCAGGTCATCGAGGAGAACTTCGAGGGCGACGCCAGCGCACCGCAGCGGTTGCTGGGCCGCTCACTCTCCGTGCGCGACAAGGCCGGCGTGTGGCACCAGGCCTGGGCCGACAACCAGGGCGGCTTCATCGCGATGACCGGCAGCGCCGAGGGCGAGAACCGTTACTTCAGCACCGCCTTCCAGCAGGTGGGCGAGCAGGTGCAGGGCAAGCGCATGCGCTTCTACGACATCAAGCCCAACAGCTTCATGTGGGACTGGGAGGGCAGCAACGATGGCGGCAAGACCTGGACGCTGATCTGGCGCATCCAATACCAGCGCGCCAGCGCAGGCTAAGCCACCGCCCCTAGACTTCAGCGTCCTAGCGTTGACGGTGAAGTCCCATGCCTCTCTCGACCTGGCTGCTGTTCTGCGGCGTGGCCCTGCTGACCTGCTTCTCGCCCGGCCCCGGCGTGCTGCTGGCCATTTCCAACGCGATGGCCGTGGGGCCGCGGCACACGATGTTCAGCTCGCTGGGCAATGCAGCGGGCCTCTTCATCGTGTCGGGCGCCGCCACCGCCGGCATGGGCGCGCTGCTGGCCGTGTCGGCCTCGGCGTTTCTCGTCGTGAAGCTCATCGGTGCGGGCTACCTGATCTATCTGGGCGTCAAGCAGTGGCGCAGCACGCCGATGCGGCTGGATGCGCCGGCCTCCGCCAACCAGCCCCACACGCCGGGCAAGCTCTTCCTGCAAGGCATGGGCGTGGCGGTGACCAACCCCAAGGCCATCCTGTTCTTCACGGCGCTGTTCCCGCAGTTCCTGACGCCGGGCGGCTCGCTGCTGTGGCAGACCGTCCTGCTGACCGTCACCTTCACCACCCTGGCCCTGGTGTCGCACGCCTTCTATGTGGGCCTGTTCCGCACGCTCAAGCGCTTCCTGACCGAGGCGCGGCATATGCGGCTGTTCAACCGCATCTCGGGCGGGCTGTTCGTGTTGCTGGGGCTGAGCCTGCTCAGGCTGCGCAACAAGACGGCCTAGGCGTCTTTCTCGCGAAGCTGGAAGACATTGCCTTCCGGGTCCCAGCCGTCCAGATGGCGTTCGCCGCGCCAGACCCAAGCGGCCTCGGGATCCTGCAGGCCACCGCCCAAGCTCTCGACCAGTGACCTCAAGCCTTCCGCGTCCGCCATGGCAAACGACAGCTTGATCGGCGTCTCCTCGCGCACCAGCGGCGGCTGGGCGATGACGATGCTGTCGGCGATCGCAGCAGGCGCCTGCACGACCGTCAGCTCCACGCCCTCGGTGGCCAGGCGCACAAAGCTGGCGCCCTCCTCGGCACGCGGCAAGGCCAGCACCTGGCCATAGAAATCCGCCAGGCGCTGCGCGTCCTTGGCGTAGATGACCGACTTGGCCAGCAGCATGGTCAGGCAGGCTGCGCTGCCCTCTCCTGCTCGCGCAAGCGCAACACGCGCCGCTGCACCTTGCCGGTCGTCGTCATCGGCAGGGCCTCGATGAACTCGATCTCCTTGGGGTACTCGTAGGGCGCCAGCCGCGCCTTCACGTGGGCTTGCAGCGCCTCGATGAGGATCTGGGTGCCCGCATGCCCCTCGGCCAGCACCACATAGGCCTTCACCAGCGCGCCGCGCTCGGCGTCGGGCTTGGGCACCACGGCCGCGTTGGCGACCGCCGCATGCTTGAGCAGGCAGTTCTCGATCTCGCCGGGGCCGATGCGGTAGCCGGCGCTCTTGAAGACGTCGTCGGCCCGGCCCTCGTACCAGAGCGTGCCGTCGCGGTCGCTGCGCGCGAGGTCGCCGGTCCGGCACCAGCTGTCCGCCGGGTCGCCGGTGAACTTGGCGCGGGTGGCTGCGTCGTTGTTCCAGTAGCCCAGGAAGAACACCGGGTCCGGGTGGCCGTGGCGGTCGCGCGCATGCACGGCCACTTCGCCCACCTCGCCCGGCGCGCACTCGCGGCCCTCGTCGTCGATGACGGCCACGCGGTGGCCCGGGTAGGCCCGGCCCATGCTGCCCGGCTTGGCCGGCCACAGCGCCTGGCAGTTGCCGACGACGTAGTTCATCTCGGTCTGGCCGAACATCTCGTTGACGGGCACGCCCAAGGCGTCACGACACCACGTGAACACCGCGTCGCCCACGGCCTCGCCCGCGCTCATCAGCGCGCGCAGCTTGAGCGCGTGGCGCTGGGGCCGGGGCTCGGCCTTCATCATGGCCTTGAGCGCCGTCGGGAACAGGAAGGAATGCGTGACGCCATAGGCCGCCATCAGTTCGAAGGCCTTGGCGGCCGAGAAGCGGCCCTGCCAGGCGACGATGGGCCGGCCGAAGTACAGCGCAGGCAGCAAGGCGTCCATGAGCCCGCCCGTCCAGGCCCAGTCGGCGGGGCTCCAGAAGACGGCGTCGGTGGGCTGCTTCACATCGAAGGGGTCGAAGCCAAACCAGTTCTGGCTCGCGACAAAGCCGGTCAGGTTGCCGATCAGCGCCCGCTGCGGGATCAGCGCGCCCTTGGGGTTGCCGGTGGTGCCGCTGGTGTAGATGAGGATGGCCGGGTCGCTGGCCTTGGTGACGACGGGCTTGAAGCGGGCTTCCTCAGCCTGCAGCGCTTCCATCCACGGCATCTCGTCGCAGTCCACCGGGCATTCGCCCACCACCAGGATGCGGCGCAGCGCCGGGCAGCGCGCCTTGGCCTCGCGCAATGCCGGCAAGGCCTCGCAGGCGGCAATGGCGAGCACGGCGCCACTGTCCTGCAGGCGGTATTCCAGCGCCTCGCCGCCGAACAGCATGGACAGCGGCATGGCGACCGCGCCGATCTGCTGAATGGCGATGTGGGCCACGGCCGTCTCGAAGCGCTGCGGCAGCACGATGGCGACGCGGTGGCCGCGGCGCACGCCCTGGGCCAGCAAGGCGTTGGACAGGCGGTTGGCGGCCCGCTGGAGCTGGCCATAGCTGTAGTGGGCGCGGCAGCCGCTTTCGCTGTCGAAATGGATGGCCGTGGCGTTGGGCGTTTCACGCGCCCAGCGGCCGCAACAGGCCTCGGCGATGTTGAAGTCCTCGGGCACCTGCCAGCGGAATGCGGCGTGCAGTTCCTCGTAGCGGTCTACGGCCATCATGGCCCCCTCGGAAGCGGAAAGGGGCCGATCCTAGCCACCCGCCCCGGCCCCGGACTCAGGGCTAGCCCGGGGTCGCAGCTTTCTGCGAGCTTGCACAGATGTGACGCTCCAGCAGCGCCGCCTCGAAGTCCCAGCTCTGCTGGTGCATGCCGCGCTGGTTGTAGTGGGTGCGGGTGAGCGCCAGCACCGCATCCAGCGCCGGCAGCATGACGATGTGGTTGCCGCCGTTGCCGCCCATGGACCAGCTGCTGAAACGGCCGCAGCTCAGCTCGTAGTCACGCCGCCAGAACAGCTCGCCATAGTCCTGGCCAAAGGGCGTCGCGCGCTTCACGGTCAGCAACGCCTGCACCTGCTCGGGCGCCAGCACCGTCTTGCCCTGCCACTGGCCCTTTTGCAGCAGCAACTGCATCAGCGCCGCCCAGTCGCGGGTGCGCAGGCGCAGGCCACCGCCGGTCATGGTCTCGCCGGCCGGTGAGCGATGCCATTGCACGGCCGTGATGCCCAGTGGCGCGAAGAGGCGCTTCTGCGCCCAGGCTTCCAACCCGCCCGGCACGCGCCGCTCCAGCACCTGGCCCAGCAGGAAGGTGCCGGCCGTGCAGTAGGCCCAGGGCCCCAGGCCTTGTGCGTCGCGCTGCACGGTGCGGGTGGGCAGGTCCACGGCCCAGCGCAGCCAGTTGGGCAGCGGGTACATGTTCTCCTCGTTGCCGGGGCTGGCGTCCTGGTTGTCGTCGCAGTCCAGCGCCGAGGACATGGTCAGCAGGTCCTGCACCGTGATGCCCTGCTTGGCCGGGCCGTCGTGGGCGATGGGCTTTTGGTCCGCCAGGACCGCGAACACCAGAGTGTCGCGGCGCAGCAGGCCGTCCTGCACGGCCGCCGCCACCAGCATGGCGGTGACGGACTTGCCGACCGAGCGCGTGTCGTGCAGCGTGGCTTCGTCGGCGCCATTGGCGTACAGCTCCACGAGCACGCGGCCGCCGCGCTGCAGCAGCAGGCTCTTGGCATTGGGCAGCGCCTCCAGCGCGGCACGGTCCTGGGCTTGTGCAGTGAGCGAGGCCAGCGCGAAGAAAAAGACGGGTAGGAATTTCATGCCCCCATGCTCGCCGGCCGAGCGCGGTGGGTCTAGAACGTTTTGAACCCGGCCAGCCAGGCGGCCGGCGTGCAGCGGTATTCGGCGCGAAAGAGCCGCGTGAAATGGCTCTGGTCCGCAAACCCGAGCTGGGCGGCGACGTCGGCGATGGCCTGCCCCTCGCGCAGCCGGCGGGCCGCCCGGTTCAACAGCGCGCGGCGCTGCAACTGGCCCGGAGACATGCCGTAATGGCGCCGGAAGGCGCGCGACAGCGACACCGGGTGCACACCCGCCGTGGCGGCCAACTCGGCCAGCCGCAGCGGCTGCTCGCAGTCGTCCACGAGCTGCTCCATGCAGCGCCTGAGCCACCCAGGCTCGCGGGTTTCGTTCAGGGGCTGCAGCGGCCGCGCCTGGCTCAGCGCACAGAGCTGGCGGCAATGGTCTTCGACCTGCAGCAGGCCACCCAGGTCCAGCGCGACGGGCTGGCGGGCCAGGTCTTGCGCGAAACGTTGTGCGGCGGCCTGCAGGCACCGGGCGCCGCCGTCTTGCAGCGCCAGGTCCGTTGCTTGCTGCGCCGGCAGGCTCAGCGCGGCGAAACAGCCGCCCGCGCCAACGAAGCTGTCCTGGTGGTGGGTACCCGGCGGGTTCCACAGCACGTCGCCGGGGCCCAGCAACTCGTCCGCCCCGCGCGCACTGCTGCGGTAGCGGCCGGCCAGCACGACGATGAAATGCCCGTCCTCGTGCTCGTGCGGCGCCACCTCATGGGCGGGCGTCTGCGCGCTCAGACGCGCCAGGCTGAAGCCGGCAACGTCGCAGCGCGCGTCAAAGCGGCCGTAGAACTGGGCGTGGCGCAGGCGCATGGCGGGCAGGGATGGTGCAGGTAGTTTAGAGGCCCCTCGCCCTGCCTACACTGCTGGTTGGCGTGACGCCAGGGAGAGCACATGTGCGCACCGCGCAGCCTGCGATACATCCTGCTGGGCTTGCTTCAAGGCGGCCTGATCTGGGTCTTGCAGCAGACCGACCTGCTGCCCGAGAACTCACTGCCCAGCGCGTGGCGCGGTGCATTGCAGGCACTGGTGGGGCTCGGCCCGTTGCTGGTCTACCAAAGCGCCGACAGCGGCTGGCCGCTGCGCCGGCGCGTGTTGATCGTCGCCGCATTGGGGCTGTGGCTGCTGCTGGAGGCGTATTGGCAGGGCATCACCGGTGGCGACACCGCGACGAAGCCCCGCTACGACGCGCGCGGCCTGCTGGGCCTGCTGCTGTGGCCTCCCGTGGCTCTGGCCCTGACTCTCGGTTGGGACGGGCCACGCCGCCGTTTCGACTACAGGCGCCTGTTCGAACTCGCCTGGCGCAATGCGTTGCTGCTGGCGCTGGCTGCCCTGCTCACGGGCCTGTTCTGGGCCACGCTCTGGGCGGGCGCCTGGCTACTGGACAGCATAGGCATCAAGGCGGTGCGCGAACTGATCGCCAAGGGCGGCTTTGCCTGGCCCGCCAGTGCCGCCACCTTCGGCCTGGGCTTCGCGCAAGGCCTGGCGCGCACGTCGGCGATTGCATCGCTGCGCCGCGTCTGGCTGGGGTTGAACGCCTGGTTCTATCCGCTGGCGCTGGCCTTCGGCATGGCCTGGGTTGTCGCCCTGCCGTTCACTGGACTGGACGCCCTCTTCGGCACGCGCCATGCGGCGTTCATGCTGCTGTGGTTCGCCGTACTGGGCGTGAAGTTCTGCAATGCCGCCTGGCAGGACGGCAGTGAGGCACCCGCCTACCCGGCCTGGCTGCGCACTGCGCTGCTGTGGGCCCAGCTTTGCATGCTGCCAGTGGTAGCCGTTGCCGGGCTGGCGCTGCAGGCCCGCATTGATCAGCACGGCCTCAGCGCCGACCGCATCTGGGCGCTCTATGTGGCGCTGGTGACCACGCTGTATGCGGTGGGCTACGGGCTGTCGGTGCTGCCCCGCTTCAGGGCACGCGGCTGGATGGCCAGCGTGGGCGCCACCAACACGGTTGTCGCGATGCTGGGTCTCGCGGGCGCCTTCTTGTTGCTCAGCCCGGTGCTGGATGCGCGCCGATTGGCGGTCCAGCACCAGCTGGCGCGGCTGGACGCGGGCATCGTGCAGCCCGAACAGTTCGATTTCCACGCACTGGTCCACGACCACGGTCTCGTTGGCCACGAGGCCGTGGAGCGCCTCGAGCAACGCAAGGGCAGCGAGCGCGAGCTGCGAATCGCCGGGCTCGCCCGTACCGCGCTCAACAGCCCGGCCTATGCGCGTGTCCGGAACGCAGAGCCCGTGCCGGCAGACGCGACCGCCAAGCTACGCCTGTGGCCGCGCGATGTGGCACTGGACGCGGACTTTGTGGCCCGGTTGAACGCGCCCATGGCCGACTGGCGGGACGCCCAATGCCTGCGCCATGCGCCACGCTGCCTGCTCTGGCGCGTCGACCTCGATGGCGATGGCCAGGCCGAGATCCTGATGCTGGATACCGGCACCGAGCACGTGCTAGGCGTCTATCGGCGCGAGGACTCCCAATGGCGCCACGCCGGGACGTACGCGCTGCCGGCGTCGGGCGACTTCGACACCCTCGCCGGCCGCATCGAGGCAGGGGAAGTCAAGCTGCAACGCGCGCGGCTGCCCGACCTCGTGATCGACGGCAAGGCCGCGACCTTCAGTTCAAACTAGAGGCCCAGCCAGGCGGAGGGCGACCACATGCTGGGCCGGTCGCCGTCGGCGTAGCGCTCCAGTGCGTCGCCGGTCAGGCGGCAGATGCGCCAGTCGGGCATGATCTCGGCGCCCAGCTTCTCGTAGAAGCGGATGGCGTCCTCGTTCCAGTTCAGCACCGTCCAGTCGAAGCGGCCGTAGCCGCGCTCGCAGGCCAGCTTGGCCAACTCGATCAACAGCGTGCGGCCCAGGCCGCTGCGGCGGTGGGCGGGGCGCACGTAAAGATCTTCCAGGTACAGCCCCGGCTTGGCCAGGAAGGTGGAGAAGTTGGTGTAGTACAGCGCGAAGGCAACGATCTCGCCATCCACCTCACCCACCATGCACTCGGCCACGGGGTTGTCACCGAAGAGGTGGGGCTCCAGCTTGTCGGGGGTCACCTCCAGCAGGTGGGTCAGGTGCTCGAACTCGGCGAGTTCGCCAATGAGTTGGACGATGGCGCGGAGATCTTGCGGCTCGGCGGCGCGCAGTATTGGACGGGCAGGCATCCCTGCATTGTCAGCGGATTGCCCCCCTGCCCTAAAGTGAGGTATGCCCCAGGTCTACACCCCAATCCGCGCCCATCGCGGCGAATTCCTGTCCTTGCGCGGCCTGCGCCACCACATCCTGCGCTGGGGCAGCCCCCAGATGGGGCGCCCGCCGCTGGTCATGGTGCATGGCTGGATGGATGTCGGTGCGTCCTTCCAGTTCGTCGTCGATGCACTCAAGGACGAGCGCGAGGTCATTGCGCTGGACTGGCGCGGCTTTGGCCTCAGCGACAGCAGCGGCTCCGACGCCTACTGGTTCCCGGACTACCTGGGTGATCTGGACGCGTTGCTGGACCAGCTCAGCCCCGGCGCCCCGGTGGACCTGGTGGGCCACAGCATGGGCGGCAACGTCGTCATGAGCTATGCCGGCGTGCGGCCGCAGCGCATACGCCGCCTGGTCAACCTCGAAGGCTTCGGCCTGCCCGACGTGTCGCCCGCCGCGGCGCCCGAGCGCCTGGCCAAGTGGCTGGACGAGCTGAAGGACCCGCCCTCGCTGCGCCCCTACGCCACGCTGGCCGACGTGGCCGAGCGGCTGATGAAGAACAACCCCCGCCTGCCTGCGGCCAAGGCCGGCTGGCTGGCGCAGCATTGGTCCCGCGAAACGCCCGAGGGCTTCGTGCTGAATGCCGACCCCGCCCACAAGCTGGCCAACCCCGTGATCTACCGCAAGGCCGAGGTGTTGGCCTGCTGGCAGCGCATTGCCGCGCCCACGCTGTGGGTGGAGGGCAGCGACAACCAGCTCCAGCACTTCTGGGGCACGCGCTATCCGCGCGAGGACTTCGAGAGCCGCCTGGCCCTGGTGCCCAATCTGCAGCGCGCCGTGCTGCAGGACGCGGGCCACATGCTGCACCACGACCAGCCCGAGGCGCTGGCCGCAGTGCTTGAGCCTTTCCTCGTCTGAACATGAAGCTGCGCCGCTTCGCCGTCGCGCTGCTGGCCTGGGGCCTGGCCCAGGGCGCGGCGGCCTGCTCGCGCGAGCTGCAGGTGGGCCTGTCCGAGCTGGGCTACGGCGCCTACCTGCGTGACGGCCAGTGGCAGGGCATCGTGCCGGAGATGCTGGCCGAGCTGTCGCTGCGCAGCGGCTGCAAGCTCAAGCTGGTGAGCCGCCCGCGCGCCCGCGTGCTGCTGGAGTTCGAGCAGGGGCAGCTGGACATCATCACCTCGGCGCTGCGGGCGCCGGACCGCGACCGAGTGGGCCATTTCCTGCCCTATGCCTACACGGAGCAGGACCTCATCGTCATCGGCGAGCCGGTGCCGCACACGCTGGAGGAACTGCGCCGCCAGCCCGATGCCAAGCTGGGCGTGGTGCGCGGCGTGCGCCTGGGGCCGCGCATGAACGACCAGATCGACACCATGCTGGCGGCCCGCCAGGCCGAGTATTCGCCCGACTTCGAGAACCTCGCCGCCAAGATGAATGCCGGGCGGCTGAAGGCAGCGCTCATCCCCAGCGTCATCCACGCCAAGCTGCGCCAGGACGGCCTGCTGCCGGCCCAGATCACCATCGTGGACCTGCCCGAGTCGGTGCCCGAGCCCATTGGCCTGTACGTGAACCGCCAGCACGTCAGCGAGGACGACCTGCAATTGCTGGCCCGCCACCTGGAGATGCTCCGGCGCGACGGCCGCGTCGTGGCGGCCTACCTGCGCCACGTGGGCGAGGCCGAGACCAAACGGCTGTTCTCTAAGGGCGAGGGCCGCTGACGTCCTTCTCAAGTTTGGCCATCGCCCGCGCATAGATGATGACGATGGCGCAGAAGCCCAGCAGCGCCCCCTGCGAGGCCAGCCAGAAGGCCAGCGGCCAGCCGAACACCTCCACGCTGAGCTCGCGCGCGAAGAACACCGGCACGAAGGCGACGACCATCCAGGCCAGCAGCAGCCAGCTCGTCAGGCGGCGCGTGCGGCGCCAGTAGTCGTCATTCATTCAACAGCCCCCACTGCTGCAGCATGAAGCTGAAGGTGCGCGCCGTTTCGCGCAGGGCATCGAAGCGGCCGGAGGCGCCGCCGTGGCCTGCGGTCATGTTGATGTCGAACAGCACCGGCCGGCTGGCGTCGGTGGTGACGCTGCGCAGCCGGGCCACGTACTTCGCGGCCTCCCAGTAGGGCACCTGGCTGTCGTTGATGGCCGTCTTTGCCAGCACCGCCGGATAGGCCGCTGGCTTGAGGTTGTCATAGGGGCTGTAGGCCTTCATCCAGGCGTACTCGCCGGCCTTGTTGGGATTGCCCCATTCGATGTACTCCTCGGTGGTCAGCGGCAGGCTGGCATCGAGCATGGTGTTGATGACGTCGACGAAGGGCACCTGGGCAACAACAGCCTTGAAAAGGTCGGGCCGCAGGTTGGCGGCCGCGCCCACCAGCAGGCCACCGGCGCTACCGCCGTGGATGATGAGCTGGCTGGGCTGGGTGTAGCCCTTGGCCACCAGCATCTCTGCACAGGCGACGAAGTCGGTGAAGGTGTTCATCTTCTTGCCGAGCTTGCCGTCCAGGTACCAGCGCTTGCCCAGGTCGCCGCCGCCGCGCACATGGGCGATGGCATAGATGACGCCGCGATCCAGCAGCGACAGGCGGGGGCTGGAAAAGCGCGGGTCGGTGGGAATGCCGTAGCTGCCGTAGCCGTACAGCAGCAGGGGCTGCGGGCCCGCGCGGCGCTTGTCCTTGCGGTAGACCAGGCTCACCGGCACCTTGGTGCCGTCCGCGGCCGTCGCCCACAGCCGCTCGCTGGCATAGAGGCTGGCGTCATAGCCGCCCTGGACGGGCTGCACCTTGAGCAGGGTGAGCTTGCCCGTGCCCAGTTCCGCCTCGTAGGTGCTGCCTGGCGTGGTCAGCGAGTTGTAGGCGAAGCGCACGCGCGGGGCGTCGAACTCGCGCTGGCCGGTCAGCATGGCGCTGTAGGCCAGCTCCTGGAAGGCCACCTCGCGCGAGGCACCACCGGCCACGGGATACAGGCGCAGCTTGACCGAACCGCCCTCGCGGACTTGGGCCACGGCATGGGTCTTGAATGCCACGACCTCCTCGATCATGGCGTCGTCGCGGTGTGCGATCAGTTCGCGCCCGCGCTTCAAGTCCTGGGCGTTGAACAGCGGGCCGGTGCCCGGCTTCACGGGCAGGCGCAGCACGCGGAAGTTGGGGCCGCGGTCGTTGATGCGCAGGAACAGCTCGCGGCCAAAGGGCGTCACGGCGTACTCCTGGCCGGCCTTGCGCGGCAGCACCTCGCGCCAGCGGCCCTCGGGCTGGTCGGCCGGCAGCACACGCCAGTCGAGGGTGTCCTTGGACTGGGAGCCCAGCATCAGCGTACGGCCGTCCAGCGACCTGGTCAGCTGCAGGTTGAACAGCTCATCGGTCTCCTCGTGCACCAGCGCGTCAGCCGCGGTCGAACCGAGGCGGTGGCGCCAAAGCTGGTGCGAGCGCCGGGCGTCGTTGTGGCGGATGTAGAACAGCGTCTGGCTGTCGGCAGCCCAGACGAAGGCGTCGGCATGCGGGGTGCTGGCGACCAAGCGGTCCTCGCCGGTGCCCAGGTCGCGCACGTGCAGCTCGAAGTCGCGTGCGCCACTGCTGTCCACGCCATAGGCCACCAGGCGGTCATCAGGGCTGACGCTCAGGCCGTTCAGATTGACGAACTTGCGGGTCTTGGCCAGCTCGTTCATGTCCAGCAGCAATTGCTCGGGCGCCTGCGGGTCGTCTGCAAGCTCGGCGCCCTTGGCCGCGCGGCGGAAGAAGATCGGGTATTGCTTGCCCTCCTCGGTGCGGCTGCTGTACCAGTAGCGCCCCTTGCGCTGGGGCACGCCCTGGTCGCGCTGCAGGATGCGGCCCTTCATTTCCTCGAACAGCTTGGTCTCAAAAGCCGCATAGGGCTTGAACCAGGCCTCGGCGTAGTCGGCCTCGGCTTGCAGGTGCGTGCGCACCTCGGGATCGTCCTTCTCGCGCAGCCAGAAATAGTCGTCGACGCGGCGGTCGCCGTGGACGCTGACGTCGCGCGGCTTCTTGGCCGCGATGGGCGCGACAGGGGTGTCAGCCATGACGGGGCTCGTGGCCCAGGCCAGCGTCAAGGCCACGGCGGCCGCGGGGGCGAAAGCCCGCCAGGAAGGCAACAAGGACATGCGGAACATGCAAAAGGTTCTCCCACCGGGCGCTGCCTGCGGCAGTCTCGTCCCCGGCGGGGCGAAGTGTGCCTGTTCGCCATGAGAAAATCCGCGTTTTGCCTATAACAACGACTGTCATGGACATCGAGCACATCAACCAAATCGGCAACACCCTTGCCGACCTCTCAGCGCGTACCGACGCGCTAAGGGGGTATCTTTGACTTCGATCGCAAGGCGCTGCGCCTGAACGAAGTCAACGCCGCGCTGGAGAACCCCAAGGTCTGGGACGAACCCAAGCGCGCCCAGGAACTCGGCAAGGAAAAGCGCACGCTGGAGGCCGTGGTCGAGACGATCACCATGCTGACCGGCTCGCTGGCCGACAACTCCGAACTCTTCGAGATGAGCCGCGAGGAAGGCGACGAGGCCGGCATGCTGGCCATCGAGCAGGACGCCGGCAAGCTGCGCGAGAAGATCGAGGAACTCGAGTTCCGCCGCATGTTCAACAACCCGGCGGACCCGAGCAACTGCTTCATCGACATCCAGGCCGGCGCCGGCGGCACCGAGGCCTGCGACTGGGCCGGCATGCTGCTGCGCCAGTACCTGAAGTACTGCGAGCGCAAGGGCTTCAAGGCGACGCTGGAAGACGAGACGCCCGGCGATGTGGCCGGCATCAAGAGCGCCACCATCAAGGTGGAGGGCGAGTACGCCTTCGGCCTGCTGCGCACCGAGACCGGCGTGCACCGCCTGGTGCGCAAGTCGCCGTTCGACTCGTCCGGCGGCCGCCACACGTCGTTCGCGTCGCTGTTCGTCTACCCCGAGGTGGACGACAGCATCGAGATCGACATCAACCCGGCGGACGTGCGCACCGACACCTTCCGCGCCTCCGGCGCCGGCGGCCAGCACATCAACAAGACCGACTCGGCCGTGCGCCTGACGCACATCCCGACCGGCATCGTCGTGCAATGCCAGGACGGCCGCAGCCAGCACAGCAACCGCGACGTCGCCTGGAAGCGCCTGCGCTCGCGCCTGTACGACCATGAGATGCGCAAGCGCATGGAAGAGCAGCAGAAGCTCGAGGACACCAAGACCGACGTGGGCTGGGGCCACCAGATCCGCTCCTACGTGCTGGACCAGAGCCGCATCAAGGACTTGCGCACCAACTACGAGACCTCGGCGACGCAGAAGGTGCTGGACGGCGACCTCGACCCGTTCATCACCGAATCCCTGAAGCAGGGCGTGTGATGACCCGCCCGGCTGATCCGGCCGCACCCACGGAGCCCAGGTCGTGAAGACCGGTTCTGCCCTGGCCATGGCCATCGCCATCACGGGCCAGGTGCTCTACCACTTCATGCAGAAGCAGGTCGCACCCGGCGCCCACCCGGTGCTGGCGTTGATCGCCTTCTATCTGGGCGCGGCCGTGCTCAGCCTGCCGCTGTTCCTGCTCTTCCCCATGACGGCGCCGCTGGCGCAGGCCACGGGCGAGCTAGGCGGCGCGGTGTGGGGCGTGGCCGTGGCCATCGTGCTGATCGAGCTGGGCTTTTTGCTCGCGTACCGGGCGGGCGGGTCGCTGTCGAGTGCCTTCGTGCTGTCGGCCTCGGTCGTCACGGGTGCGCTGCTGGTCATCGGCCTGGCCGTCTTCAAGGAGGCCGTGAGCCTCAAGCAAATCGCTGGCCTGGCGCTCTGCCTGGCCGGCATCTGGCTGTTGTCGGGCAACCGCGCAGCACACTGAATCCATCCCACAAGGAAACCTCATGCGTGAAGGTACCGCCCCCCTGATCCAGCGCCTGGACTACCAGCAGCCGGCCTACTGGATCCGCAAGGTCGACCTGACCTTCGACCTCGACCCCGCCAAGACGCTGGTCACCAGCAAGATGCAGGTCGAGCGCAACACCGCCGTGCCGCACGGCCCGCTGCGCCTGCATGGCGAGGAGCTGAACCTGCTGCGCGTGCTGATCGACGGCAGCAGCGTCTCCTTCCGCCAGGAGGGCCATGAGCTCATCATCGAAGGCGCGCCGGACGCGGACTTCGCGCTGGAGATCCGCAACACCACCTGCCCCGACAAGAACACGGCCCTCTCCGGCCTGTACACCTCGGGCGGCAGCTTCTTCACGCAGTGCGAGGCCGAGGGCTTTCGCCGCATCACCTACTTTCTGGATCGCCCGGACGTGATGGCCGTCTACACGGTCACGCTGCGCGCCGACAAGGCCCGCTTCCCCATCCTGCTGGCCAACGGCAACCTGGTGGACAGCGGCGCGCTGGAGAACGGCCGCCACTTCGCCGTCTGGAACGACCCCTTCCCCAAGCCCAGCTACCTGTTCGCCGTCGTGGCGGGTGACCTGGTGGCGCGCGAGCAGCGCATCCGCACCCGCGCCGGCAAGGACCACTTGCTGCAGGTCTACGTGCGCCGTGGCGACCTGGAGAAGACCGAGCACGCGATGAACAGCCTCGTCGCCTCCATCGTCTGGGACGAGGCCCGCTTCGGTCTGCCGCTGGACCTGGAGCGCTTCATGGTGGTCGGTGTGTCCGACTTCAACATGGGCGCGATGGAGAACAAGGGCCTGAACATCTTCAACACCAGCGCCCTGCTCGCTTCGCCGGCCACGGCGACGGACGTGGACTTCGCCCGCATCGAGTCCATCGTCGCGCACGAGTACTTCCACAACTGGACCGGCAACCGCGTCACCTGCCGCGACTGGTTCCAGCTGTCGCTGAAGGAAGGCCTCACGGTCTTCCGCGACCAGGAGTTCTCCATGGACATGGCCGGCACGCCGTCGGCCCGCGCCGTGTGCCGCATCCAGGACGTGCGCCAGCTGCGCGCCATGCAGTTCCCCGAGGACAGTGGCGCCATGGCCCACCCGGTGCGCCCGGACAGCTACAGCGAGATCAACAACTTCTACACCGCCACCGTCTACGAAAAGGGCTCGGAGGTGGTGCGCATGTACCAGACGCTGGTCAGCCGCAAGGGCTTCGAGGCCGGCATGAAGCTGTACTTCGAGCGCCACGATGGCCAGGCCGTGACCTGCGACGACTTCGCGCAGGCCATCGCCGACGCCAACCCCGGCTCGGCCCTCAGCACGCGCCTGGACACCTTCAAGCGCTGGTACTCGCAGGCCGGCACGCCGCGCGTGACGGCCCACGGCGAGCACGACGCCAACGCCCGCACCTTCACGCTGCGCTTCACGCAGCACACGCCCGCCACGCCGGGCCAGAGCGACAAGCAGCCGCAAGTCATCCCCATCGTCATGGGCCTGCTGGACCGCCACGGCGCCGCGCTGGCGCTGAACGGCAACGGCGACACCGAGCAGGTGCTGGTGCTGGACCAGGCCGAGCAGACCTTCGTCTTCGAGAACATCGACAGCGAACCCGTGCCTTCGCTGCTGCGCGGCTTCTCGGCGCCGGTGGTGCTGGAAGACGGCCTGTCGGACGCGGGCCTGCTGGTGCTGATGCGCCATGACAGCGACCCCTTCAACCGCTGGGAAGCTGGCCAGCGCCTGGCGCTGAACCGCATCCTGGCTGCACTGCGCGCCGGCCAGCCGCTGGTGCTGAGCCCCGTCTTCATCGACGCGATGCGCGGCGTGCTCAACCACCCCGAGCTGGACCCCGCCTTCAAGGAACTGGCGCTCACGCTGCCGGGCGAGGCCTACATCGCCGAGCAGCTGGACGTCGTTGACCCACAGGCCATCCACGCCGCCGTGATGGCCGCGCAAGCCCAGCTCGCCGCCGCGCTGCGCGACGACTGGGCCGCCGCCTTCGAGGCGCACCAGATCAAGGGCGGCTATTCGGCCGACCCGGTCTCGAGCGGCAAGCGCGCTCTCGCCAACCTGGCCCTGTCCATGCTGGTGCTGGACGCACAAACCACGGGCGACACCGTGTGGCCGGGCAAGGCCTACCAGCGCTTCAAGGACGCCGGCAACATGACCGACCGCATGGGCGCGCTGGCCGCACTCGTCAACGCGAATGCCGGGCTGGCCGTGCCCGCGCTGGAGCGCTTCCACGCCCTCTTCAAGGACGACGCGCTGGTCATCGACAAGTGGTTCTCGCTGCAGGCCCGCGCGCCCGAGGCCGACGGCCGCGTGTTCGCCCGCGCCAAGGCGCTGACCAAGCATGCCGACTTCACGCTGAAGAACCCCAACCGCGCACGCAGCCTGCTGGCGTCCCTGTGCATGTTCAACCCGGCCGCCTTCCACCGCGCCGATGCGGCTGGCTACGTGTTCTGGGCCGACCAGGTGATGGCCATCGACGCCATCAACCCGCAGCTCGCCAGCCGCATCGCCCGCGCGATGGACCGCTGGGCCCAGTTGGCCGAGCCCTACCGCACGGCCGCCCGCGAAGCCGTGGCCCGCGTGGCCGCCAAGGCCGACCTGTCGGGCGACGTGCGCGAGATCGTCGAGCGCGCTCTCGCATCCGGGGTGGCCGCATGACCATCAGCCTGACCCGCTACCTCGTCGAGCAACAGCGCGAGCACGGCCACATCCCGCAGGAGCTGCGGCTGCTGATCGAGGTGGTTGCGCGCGCCTGCAAGCGCATCGCCATCGCCGTCAACAAGGGGGCGCTGGGCGACGTGCTGGGCACCGCCGGCAGCGAGAACGTGCAGGGCGAGGTGCAGAAGAAGCTGGACATCATCGCCAACGAGGTGCTGATCGAGGCCAACGAATGGGGCGGCCACCTCGCCGCCATGGCCAGCGAGGAGATGGACGGCATCTACGTCGTCCCCAACCGCTACCCTCAGGGCGAATACCTGCTGCTGTTCGACCCGTTGGATGGCTCCAGCAACATCGACGTGAACGTCAGCATCGGCACCATCTTCAGCGTGCTGCGCAAGGTAGGCCATTCGCGCGGCGTCAGCGAAGAGGACTTCCTGCAGCCCGGCAAGCAGCAGGCGGCGGCTGGCTACTGCGTCTACGGCCCGCAGACCACGCTGGTGCTGACGGTGGGCGACGGCGTGGCCGTCTTCACGCTGGACCGCGAGACCGGCTCCTGGGTGCTGACGCAGGACCAGGTCAGGATTCCCGAGGACACCAAGGAATTCGCCATCAACATGTCCAACCTGCGCCACTGGGCGCCGCCGGTGCGCCGCTACATCGACGAATGCCTGGCCGGCTCCACGGGCCCGCGGGGCAAGGACTTCAACATGCGCTGGGTGGCCAGCATGGTGGCCGACGTGCACCGCATCCTCTCCCGCGGCGGCGTCTTCATGTACCCGTGGGACCAGCGCGAGCCCGACAAGCCCGGCAAGCTGCGCCTGATGTACGAGGCCAACCCCATGGCCTTCATCGTGGAGCAGGCCGGCGGCGCGGCGACCAACGGCGGCGAGCGCATCATGGACCTGAAGCCCGCCAAGCTGCACGAGCGCGTGGCCGTGGCGCTGGGTTCGAAGAACGAGGTGGAGCGCATCACCCGCTACCACCAGGAGACGCCGGCCCAGCCCGGCTGAACGCGCAGAGCCATCCCGACGAGACCCGGTCAGGCCGGGTCTTTTTTTGGCCGGACGGAATTCCGGGGGGGCGTGCTCCCACCTCCAGATACACCTTCAAAAAAAATTCCAGGTGGATTCCAAGTGGATGGTGCATCATGCAGCCATGCCCGCCACGCGCCGCCTCTCACCCAAGACGGCCAAGCCCGTCGATGAAAAGCTGACCATCAACATCGGCTGCGTGGACCTGGGCCAGATCGACCTGCTGGTGCAGGAAGGCTTCTATGCCAACCGCTCCGACCTCATCCGCACGGCCATACGCAACCAACTCGCCGGCCATGCCGAGGTCGTGCGCGAAGTCGTCACGCGCAAGCGCATCGTGCTGGGCATCCAGCAGTTCAGCGCCGAAGACCTGGAGCAGGTGCGCGCGGACGGGCAGATGCTGCAGATCCGCGTGCTGGGCCTGGCCATCATCGCGCCCGACGTCACGCCGGAACTGGCGCTCGCCACCATCGAGTCGCTGACCGTGCTGGGCGCCCTGTCTGCAAGCCCCGCCGTCAAGACGGCCCTCGTCGAGCGGCTGCTCTAGCCCGCTGCCCGGCTCATGAAAGTGCCCATGCACCCGCAGTTCGGTCAATTGATGAAAGACGCCACGGCGCTCACCCGCGCCGGCGACCTCAAGGCCGCCATGGCAGCCATTGCCACCGCGCTGCGGCACGGCCCCGCCACGCCCCATGCGGCCCCGGCCAACGACGCCGTCATCGACGTAGATGCGCGTGTCATCGACGAGGAAGCACTGCCACCCCTCGAACGCCAAGCGCCTCGTGAACCCGGCCAATTCGTCAGCGGCCACTTCACCCACCGCGCCGGCGCGCGCGACTACCGCTTGTTCATCCCGGCCCTTCGTCCAGATATCGGGACGGGCAAGCCACGGGCGCTGGTGGTGATGCTGCATGGCTGCACGCAAACCCCCGACGACTTCGCCCGCGGCACGCGCATGAACGCGCTGGCCGCCGAGCACGAGGTGCTGGTGCTCTACCCGGCGCAGACGCTGCAGGCCAATGCGCAAGGCTGCTGGAACTGGTTCAAGCACAACCACCAGACGCGCGAGCGCGGCGAGCCCGCGCTGCTGGCCGCCATGGCCCAGGAGATCGCCGCCAGCCATGGCGTGGACCCGGCGCGCATCTACGTCGCAGGCCTGTCCGCCGGTGGTGCGATGGCAGCCATCCTCGCGGCGACGCACCCGGACGTGTTCGCCGCCGCGGGTGTGCATTCAGGCCTTGCGGCCGGCGCGGCGCGCGACCTGCCCGGTGCGCTGGCGGCCATGCAGGGCCAGGGCGGTGCAGCAGCGGGCCACGCCAGGTCCGCGGTGCGCATGATCGTCTTCCATGGCGATGCGGACGCCACTGTCCACCCACGCAATGCCGACAGCATCGTCAGCGCCCACGGCGCGGCCGCGGTCAGCATCGATGAAAAGCCGGCCCTCAACGTCGGCTCGCGCCACTGCACGCGCCGGCTGCACCGCGACGCGCAAGGCCGCGTGGTGACCGAGCACTGGACCGTGCATGGCGCGGGCCACGCCTGGTCGGGCGGCGACCCGTCGGGCTCGTATGCCGATGCCCGCGGGCCCGATGCCAGCGTCGAGATGCTGCGCTTCTTCCTCGAACACTGAGCGCCCACCGATCAAGGCGCGGGGCTGTCCATCCAGTCGGTGATCAGCCTCACGGCTTGGGCCTCCATGCCGATGAAGCCGTGCCAGTGCATGGCCTCGCAAACGTCGCCCGTGGGGTCGGCGCCGCCATCCACCATGACGAGCTTTTTCACCGGCGCGGCCGTCAGCCCTTTCATGATGTAGCCCACGTCGCGCGGCAGCGTCTGCTTGCACTGGTCCTTGGCGTGGTGCACCACCAGCACGGGCACGCGGATGGCTGCCAGGTCCTGCCGCGGCACGGCACCCGTCTTGTCCCAGGCCACGATGCTGGACGTCAGCACCAGCCCCGCAATTTCACCCTGCAGCCGTATGGCCGCGGCCGCACCGGACACCGTGCCGCGGCTGGTGCCCACCAGCCAGATGGGCAGCGGCGACTTCTGCCGCACGGCGGCCAGCACCTGCCGGATGTCGGTCATGTGAGCGTCCGAAGTGCGCTCGGCATAGCCCAGATCGGCCACGTCGCTGGGCTTGCCGAAGATGGCGACGTTGTAGCCGCGTGCGACAAACTCCCCCATCGCACGGACCAGGAAGTTACGGCTCGTCGGCCGGCCCTCCTCCACTTTCCCGAAGCCGCCCCCGCCGCCCGGGATCAGCAGCACCGTTGCCTTCGGAGCCTGTGCGGCCTCCCAGAACACGGGCGTCACGACGCCTTCGCGCGTCGGCACGTCCAAGCGCATGCCCTCTGCCTGCGCCACAACCGCCCATGCCAGTGCCCCCACCCATATCCAGCTCTTCATGCCGGCGAGTTTCCGTGGCAACCACCAAAAAGCAAGCAGGTCTTGGCGACCTTCTGGGAATGCGCTATGATCTAGGGCTTCGCTGACCCGACAAGGGCCAAGCGTGAGGCCGGCATAGCTCAGTTGGTAGAGCAGCGCATTCGTAATGCGAAGGTCGGGGGTTCGACTCCTCTTGCCGGCACCAAAAAAGCCAGTTAAATCAAGCAGTTAAGCAAGCCACCTACGGGTGGCTTTTGCATTTCTGCGCGGTCTTTGGTGTGCCATGGCACAGCGGCGGATGGATGAACCGATCTGGCGCACGCGGAACCTGGTCGCCGACCCGATGCTGTGCCATGGCACATGGCACATCGCACATCGGATACAGCCCTCGTCCCTACAGCGCGATCAGTCTGTAGCCGGCGTTTCCGGCGTCGCGGCTTCGGCGATGCTCGCGCCCAACTTCGACGCCGTCATGCGCGACAGGACGCCCGTGATGTGCGCCTTGCTCAAATGGGCGTAGCGTTTGACCATCTGCAGATCCTTGTGGCCCAGAACTTCGGCAACCTCCGGTGCAGACGCGCCGGACATAACCAGATAGCTCGCCGTGGTGTGCTGCAGGTCGTGAAACCTGAAGTTCTCGATGCTTGCGCGGGTATCCTCGAAGAAGCTGCGAGACGACAACGCAGTCTGCAAGCAAAGGCCGAAAGGACGCCCCTCGCAAAGCTCATGACGTAGTGTTGGCGAGCGCAGGAACACGCGATGGACAACGGCCCAGCTCTCAACTGGGCCGTTTTTCATGGTGGGTCATCGGACAGTCCAGCGTGGTTGCCGTCGATAAATACGTCCAGGAGGACACGACGATGACCGAACACGAACACACGCTGGCTGCGTTGAACGCGATCTGCGGCCTGCTCAACCAGGCATCCACGACGATGGAGCGGGACTACGACACCACGACGCGGGAACACGTCATCCGGCTTGAATGCCGCTTCCGTGAGCCGTCCAGGTCATCGAGCCTGCATGCCGACGCCGACCAGCAGCGCGAGTACGTGCCACTGTTGCGAAGCCTGCTTTCGGCCTGACATCGCAGGCCGACCAACGCGACAGGTCTGCCACGTTGACACTGTCCCTCTGTTCCCACAACTGGGCAACAGCATCACCCACGGGATGTGGGTCAAGCGACGTGCTCTGCGTCCCCGAACCGCCTGAAGCAGCTAAGAGCTTTACTATTCTTCTACCTAAAAGATGAAGCTGTTAGCTGCGCGGGCTGGCCCTCGCCGGTTCTGACGCAGGAGACCTCGTGGATTCCAGGTGAACGGACATCAAGACGGCACCTCGGCGCATCTCCGCAGCGACCGAACCTGCATCGGTTCGCGGGCTGGGCCCCGTTCGCACCGTCGTTGACGGCAGTGGCCTGCGGCACGCAGCTCTGCGCGGTCTCCGTCGCCGGTCTAGGTGGCGGGCGACCTGCATCAGCGTTTTGGGAAGCTGGAGTTCTACCATTGAACTACACCCGCATCGGGGCGCGAGTTTACGTGATCGAAGGGTGTGGCCGCGCCGCACAGGAGGAAGGCCGCTGGTGCGGGCCATCCGCCGCGGGGCAGCATCAGTCGCGCGAAGCCTCAGTCGGCCGTCCCCATGCGCCCGCTGCCGGCGAGAGGGCCTGCAGCAGCCGAAGCCGCTGAGGCCGCAGGCACCGCTCCGCCCGTGCCGGTCGCAAACAGCTCCCCCTGATCGTTCAGAGCCCATCCGGTGCGCATGTCGCTGAACTTGAGCGCGCGGCTGGGGTTGAAAGGCAAAGGCCGCGGCGTCCAGGTCTGCCCGCCGTCCCGCGTGAAGTTCTGCATGCGGGTGGACGGCACGTAGACCCACCCTTGGTTGGTATCGAAGAATTGAAGGCTGTTGGCCGAATACGGATCGATGCCAAGGTTGGCTTTCGTCCAGTGGCTACCACCGTCCGATGAGCGCAGCAGCGCGGTTTGGCAGGTTGCCGGTCTGCTGGAGCCGTTGTAACCGCAGGTCTGCAGGCTGGCCCAGGCCTGTGTCGCGCCCGGCCAGGCCAGCGTGTAGCTGGGGAAATAGCCTCTGGGTTGGTCGACATAGGGCGCCTCGAAGGCGGCAAAGCTCCATGTCTTGCCGCCGTCGGCGGTCTTGTAGGTGCTGGTGTAGTTGATCAACAGACCATTGCTGGCGTCCCTGAACACCCACTCCCCCGCCGGCGGGCAGTTGGCGCCCTGGCAGACCGGCAACCAGGAGTCACCGCCATCCTGCGTGGCATAGATGTCAGTGCCTGGGCCGCGGGCCCACCCGCGTTTGGCGTCCAGGAAGTACATGCCGGACAGCGCCGGCAGCCCTGGCACCTCTTGCCAAGAGTCGCCTCCGTCGGTGCTGCGGTATTTGCTGTTGAACCAGATCGTGTTGGCATCGGCCCGCAGCAGCGTGCCTCCGACGAATAGCGGGCTTTGCATCTTGATCGCCCAGGTGCGGCCCGAATCCTTGCTCTGCCGTAGATCGCCTGCGGCCGAGACGGCCAGCACCACCTTGCTGTTCAGAGGCAGCACGGCAGTCAGGGAAGCCGACTGGCTGGGCGACAGGCCGACAGTCAGGCTCCAGGTCTGTCCGAGGTCCTGGGATTTGTAGACGCCGGGGTTGCCGGGCCAGTTCCAGCTGAGCAATGTGCTGGCATCGATCTGCAGGAAATCGGGCAGGTGGCCTTGCGCCCGGAAATCGGATCGGAGGAAGGACTGGTCCGGCTGCGGCGGATTCATGACCCGCCACGTGGAGCCACCGTCACCGGTGATCGTCGCGCCAAGGTAGAACGGCGCGATGGCCACACGGTCCGACACCACGACCACATGGGTCGAAAAAGTCATGTCCACCGGCACGGCCTTGTAAGTCCGGCCTGCGTCACCGCTGTAGAGGAGATTGGTCTTCTGACGCAGGAGGTATGCATCCGGCCCCAGCTGGAACAACTCGGTCGGCCCGATATTGTCGAACGCGATGCTGGAGGTCCAGGTCTCGCCGCCGTCATGGGAACGCCAGAACTTGTACATGCCACCAAGCAACTCGACGACAGTCAGGTGCTGGCTGCCGTGCACGACAAAGCTCAACGTCGACGCAGCTGCCACAGCCAGGCTGGGCACCGGCTGGAAGGTCGTGCCCAGATCGGCAGAGCGGGACACTTGCCCCGCATCGACACGCCACAGCGTGCCGTTGGGCTGCACCCATTGAACTTTGCTGTCAGCGGCCGACCACGTTGCGCCACCATCCCTGCTCACGAAGGACGTGCCGTCCATGGTCGCGACCAATCCCTGACGGCTGTGGACGGTGATGCTCTGCAGATAGTTGTTGTTGACGACGGTCCTGCCCACGGACTTCCAGCTCGCCCCGCCGTCGACAGTCATCACCAGGTCGCCATAGCCGGCACGGTCCCAAGCCCAAAGGGTCTGCGCGTCGTAGACAAGCAACTGGCTCAGCTCCATGGATGCCGGAATGCCCGTGGACTGCAAACTCCAGTGAGCGCCGCCATCCGTGGTCTTGAGGAGGTTGCCTGACGTGCCGGCAGCCCAGCCGACACTGGCAGAGGGGAACTTCACGTCCTTGAAATCGACACGCTTCTGCGGCGGATACACCCGGCACCAGCCGGCCTGGTTGGGCTCGCTGCATTCGAGGCCGGCCAGGTGTGACTTGTTGTCCAGCGAGACGTTGAAGCTTGCTGTTCTGCTCTGGCTGGCCGAGTTGCTGACCGTCAGCTCGACACGGTAGTCGCCGCCCTTGGCGTACTTGTGGCTGGGCTGAGGCAAGGCGCTGGTCTCACCATCTCCGAATGTCCAGGCGTAACTGAGGCCGGCCACGGAGACGTCGTTGGACGGCTTGAACTGAAGGGTCGTCTCGACATCGGTTGCCGGTGTGGCCGAGATGGTCACTGCGTCCGGCAAGGCGGCGGCGGGCGGCTGGGTGGGCGCAGGCGTGGTGTCCCCGCCGCCACCGCCGCCGCCACAGGCGCTGAGCAGTCCAACGGCCGCGAACGCAGCCGCCGACAAGAACCTGCGAGTTGCCAGGCTCGGCACCTCAATCCATCCACGCATACGACATCCCTGATCTGATGGAAGCTCCGGCAACACGGCTTCCTGTTTGAAACATTCTAGGCGGGCTATGAAGACGTTAGGCTCGGATGCAGGCATCGCCAATCAAGGCGCGCCAGCCAAGTCACCGTGCGCGCGGCTACAGTCGCGCGCATGACGTCCCCTGCTGTTTCACGTCCTCCCGCCACGCTCTTGATTGCCTGGCGGCAATTGCTGCGGGACTGGCGCGCGGGTGAGCTGCGCCTGCTGATGCTGGCCGTGGCGCTGGCCGTCGCGGCGCTGTGCGCGGTGGCCTTCCTGTCCGACCAACTCGACCAGGGCCTGCGCCGCGATGCAGCCCAGTTGCTCGGCGGGGATGCCGTCGTGGCGAGCGACCAGCCGACGCCCCAGGCCCTCGTCGACCTCGCCAGCGAACAGAAGGTCACCACGGTACGCAGCGCCACCTTCCCGAGCATGGCGCGCGCGACCGCCAGCTCGACCTCATATTGCTGGACGTGCAGATGCCCGGCATGGACGGCCAACCTTTGCACTGATTCGTAATGCGAAGGTCGGGGGTTCGACTCCTCTTGCCGGCACCAGAATCGAGAAAGCCGCAACGCTCATCGCGTTGCGGCTTTTTTCATTCCGGAGTCCGAATCACTTCCCTCGTTTGACCAGCACCGGGTCCACGCGGAAGCGCTCCGGGAACATCTGCTTGAGGTTGGCCACCTTGGGCAGGTCGTTGAAGACGATATACGGGTAGCGCGGGTTCTCCTCCAGGAAGTCCTGGTGGTAGGTCTCGGCCGGGTAGAAGGCCGCGCTGGCCTCCACGCGCGTGACGATGGGCTTGCCGAAGGCCTTGGCGGCGTCGAGTTGCGCGATGTAGGCCTTGGCGACGTCGAGTTGCGCGGCGTCGCTCGTGAAGATGGCCGAGCGGTACTGCGGGCCGCTGTCGGGCCCCTGGCGGTTGAGCTGGGTGGGGTCGTGCACGACGGAGAAGAAGATCTGCAGCAGCGCGCCGTAGCTGACCTGCTTGGGGTCGTAGGTCACCTCCACCGATTCGGCATGCCCCGTGCGGCCGCTGCTGACGACCTCGTAGGAGGCCGTGGCCGCCGAGCCGCCGGCATAGCCCGACACGGCGCGCTGCACGCCCTTGACGTGCTGGAACACGCCTTGCACACCCCAGAAGCAGCCGCCCGCGAAGACGACCTTCTGCAGCTTGGCGTCACTGCCAGCGGCCAAGTCCTTGGCGGGCACCGGCAGCTGCACGGCCGCTTCGGCCGCGAGGGCACCGGGGCTTTGCCACAGCACGCCAGCCGCGAGCAGAGCGATGCCTCCACTGGCCCAGGCCAAGGCATTGCGGCGTGAAGGGGATGCGTTCATGGTGAATCCTCTGCGTTGATTGTGTGGGGAGACTTCAGCCGAAGGTGAAGGCATAGGCCGATGCGCCGGCATCCAGGAACTCGATGCTGAAGGTACGCTCCTTCACGTCACCGTTCTGCCGCACGAGCTGGTACAGCCGCTGGCCGGTGACGGTGCCGCTGCCGTCGGCGGCCACGTCGCTGCCATGCGAGGCACCGGGCGACTGGCCATCCACCAGCACGCGAAAGCGCACGGGCTTGCCGTCAACGCCAGGGCCCAGCACCAGGTGCAGGTCGCGCGCCTGGAAGCGGTAGACGATGCGGCCCTGCGGCGCGGCCAGCGTGGCGCTCTCCGCGCCCACGGTCCAGCGGCCGTCCAGGCCCCAGGCGTTCAGCGGCAGCGCGGCGGGCGTGCTGTAGTCGGCCGCTTTGTCCTGCACCGCCTTGGGCGCGGAGGCGAAGTTGGCGGCGCGCTCGTAGCCCACATAGGTTTCGGGGGAACGCACGTCGTCCATGTCGGCAGCGGCCTGGATGCCGTCGGCCTTCACTTCGGTGAGGCCCTGGGCCACGTCGCCCTTGCCGGCTTCGCGCAGCAGTTGCTGGATGACGCGCTCGGACTCGGCGTAGTTGCCCTCGCCGAAATGGTGGTGGCGGATGCGGCCCGTGGCGTCGATGAAATAGTGCGCCGGCCAGTACTGGTTGCGGAAGGCGCGCCAGATCTTGTACTCGTTGTCCACGGCGACCGGGTAGGTCACGCCCAAGTCCTTGACGGCCTTCTTGACGTTGGACAGGTCACGCTCGAAGGCGAACTCCGGCGCATGCACGCCCACCACCACCAGGCCTTGTGGCCCGTACTTCTCGGCCCAGGCCTTCACATAGGGCAGCGTGCGCAGGCAGTTGATGCAGGAATAGGTCCAGAAGTCGACCAGCACCACCTTGCCCTTGAGGTATTCGGCCGTCAGCGGCTTGCCGTTCAGCCAATCGGTGGCGCCCACCAGTTCCGGCGCCAGGCCTTCGTCGGGCAGCGTGGAGCCGCTGGCACCCTTGGCGCTCATCATCATCATGGCGCCACCGCCGGCCATCATGGCGTTGTTGGCTTCTGGCTCCTGGAGCTTGGAGCCCCCGAGCTTGTCCACCAGTTGCTGCTCCAAGCCCCCGGTGGAGGCGATGGAGAACTGCGCCAGCGCGCCGGTGTCCCAGCCGAGCGCAATGGCCGCCACACCGGCCAGCATCGCACCGCCCAGCACCTGGCGCACGCGTTCACCGGCACCGATGGAGCGCTTCATCGCCGCGAACACCTTGCCGCCCAGCAGCAGTGCTGCCGCCATGGACGTGGCCGCACCGGCCGCATAGGCCAGCAGCAAGAGGCTGGTGCCAATGCTCGCGCCCTGCAGCGCCGCGCCGGTGAGGATCAGGCCCAGGATGGGACCGGCGCAAGGCGCCCACAGCAGGCCCGTGGCCACGCCCAGCAGCAGCGAGGCGCCCACGCTGGGCTGGCCATCATGGCCGGCACGCTCGGACAGCCGCGCACCCAGCGCGACGAGCGGCCGCGTGAGCCGATCGGCCAGGCCGGGCCACAGCAGCGTGATGCCAAACAGCGCCACCAGCACCAGCGCCGCCCAGCGGCCGTACTGGTTGGCCGCAACGACCCAGCCGCCGCCGACCGCCGCCAGCGAGGCAACCAGTGCAAAGGTCAGCGCCATGCCCAGCAGCAGCGGCAGGCCGCTACGCCTGAAGGGCTGTTGGGCGCGTGAGAACACGAAGGGAAGCACCGGCAGGATGCAGGGGCTGACGATGGTCAGCACGCCGCCCAGGTAGGCCAGAAGGATGAGCAACATTTGAGTTCTATTCCTGTCGTGGGGATCAAGCCGGCGTGAACGTGAGCGCCACGCCATTCATGCAATAGCGCAGCCCGGTGGGGCGCGGGCCGTCGTCGAACACATGGCCCAGGTGCCCGCCGCAGCGGCGGCAGCTCACGGACGTGCGCACCATGAAGAGCGAGCGGTCGCTCTGCTCGATGACGGCCTTGTCCAGCGCTTTGTAGAAGCTGGGCCAGCCGGTACCACTGTCGAACTTGGTGTCGGACGAGAACAGCGGCAGCGCGCAGCCGGCGCAGTGGAAGGTGCCCTTGCGCTTCTCGTGGTTCAGGGGGCTGGTGCCGGCGCGTTCGGTGGCCTCCTGCCGGAGCACCGCGTACTGGGCGGGGGTCAGCTTGGTGCGCCATTCAGCGTCGGTGTAGGTCACCTCGAACACGGGCTTGAACGGTGCCGCAACCGCATTGCGCGAAAACATGGCACTTAGGGGCACGGCGGCCACGCCGGCCAGCGTGCTGGCTGCGGCGAGTAGGAGTTGGCGTCGGTTCGCGATCATGGAGAGACCTCTTTCAACGGTTCAATGCCGTCAGCTTAGGAAGTTGGTGTCCGCAAGTCCTCACGCAGAGTTAAAGAATTCGTTAGAACTCCAATCCGCCCCTCTGGGGACAATGCAGCCCTCCATGACCCGCCGCATCCTCCTCGTCGAAGACGACGCCCACATCGCCGACCTGCTGTCCATGCACCTGCGCGACGAGGGCCTGGAGGTCGTTCATTGCGCCCGCGGCGACGAAGGCCTGGCGGCGCTGGAGCGTGGCGGCTGGGACGCCCTGGTGCTGGACATCATGCTGCCCGGCGTGGACGGCCTGGAGATCTGCCGCCGTGCCCGCGCGATGACGCGCTATGTGCCCATCGTCATCATCAGTGCCCGCTCCAGCGAGGTGCACCGCATCCTGGGGCTGGAGCTGGGGGCCGACGACTACCTGGCCAAGCCCTTCTCCGTGCTGGAACTGGTGGCCCGCGTGCGCGCGCTGCTGCGCCGCGTGGATGCGCTGGCCGCAAACGCGAAGCTGGAGGCCGGCAACATCACGATAGCGGGCTTGAGCATCGACCCCGTGGCGCGCGATGCGCGTCTCAATGGCGAGAAGCTCGACCTCACACCCCGCGAGTTCGACCTGCTGTACTTCTTCGCCCGCCAGCCCGGCAAGGTGTTCTCGCGCATGGACTTGCTCAACGCCGTGTGGGGCTACCAGCACGAAGGCTACGAGCACACGGTCAACACGCACATCAACCGGCTGCGCGCCAAGGTGGAGGCGGATCCGGCCAATCCGCAGCTCATCCTGACCGTCTGGGGCAAGGGCTACAAGTTCGCTGAGGCTGCCGCATGAAGCTCACGCTGACCCAGCGCCTGTCGCTGGTGTTTGCGCTGCTGCTGCTGGTGTGCAGCGGCGCCTCGGCCTGGCTGCAGTTGCGCGCCAGCCGCATGCACGACCTGGAGGTGGTGCAAGGCCTGTCGCGCGACGTGGCCATCACCATCGCGCGCGACGTGCAGCTCACCGACGCCAACGGCCTGATGCCCGACGCCGTGCGCACCCTCTTCAGCCAGCTGATGCTGGTGAACCCCAGCGTGGAGGTCTACCTGCTGGGGCCCGACGGCCGCATCGTGGGCCATGCCGCGCCCGAGGGCCGCGTGAAGCGCGACCACGTGGACCTGGGCCCCGTGAAGCGCTTCGTGGACGGCGGCATGCTGCCCATCTTGGGCGACGACCCGCGCAGCACCGACGGCCGCAAGGTCTTCAGCGCCGCGCCGCTGAGCGTGGAAGGCAAGGAGGTGGGCTTCATCTACGTCGTGCTGCTGGGCGAGGCGCACGACCTCTATGCCTCGCGCGGCTCCAAGGGCGCGGTGCTGCGCACGGCGCTGATGGCCATTGGCGTGGTGGCCGTGCTGTGCCTGGCGGCGGGCCTGATCGCGTTTCGCTACATCACGCGCCCGCTGCGCCGCCTCACCAGCGCCGTGCAGCACTTTGGCGTGCAGGGCGAACCCGCGCCGCACCGCGCCGAGACGGGCGACGAGATCGCCGTGCTGGACGGCGCCTACCGCCAGATGGAAGCCCGCATCGGCGAGCAATGGCAGGCCTTGACGCGGCAGGACCAGGAGCGCCGCGAGCTGATCGCCAACGTGTCGCACGACTTGCGCACGCCGCTATCGTCGCTGCACGGCTACCTGGAGACGCTGCTGCTGAAGGACGCCACGCTCACCCCCGACGAGCGCCGCCGGTACCTCGGCATCGCACTGGAGCAGAGCGGCAAGGTGGGCACGCTCGCGCAAAGCCTCTTCGAGCTGGCGCGGCTGGAGTACGGCTTTGTGCAGCCCGAGCCCGAGCCTTTCTCCATGACCGACCTGGTGCAGGACGTGTTCCAGAAGTTCGAGCTCGCCGCCGAGGCCAGGCAGGTGGCGCTCAAGGCCAGCTTCCCGCCTGCGTTGCCGGCCGCGAACGCGGACCTGGGCATGATCGAGCGCGTGCTGGGCAACCTGCTGGACAACGCGCTGCGCTACACGCCGCAGGGCGGCAGCATCGAGGTGGCGCTGGCGCTGCGTGGCGACAGTGTGGAGGTGACGGTCAGCGACACCGGCCCCGGCATCGCACCCGAGCTGCGCGAAGGCCTGTTCCTCAAGCCCTTCACCGTGGGCGGCGCGCGCCGCGACGGCGGGCTGGGCCTGCGCATCGTGCACCGCATGCTGGAGCTGCATGGCCGCCAGATCACGCTGGTGGATGGCCCGGGCGCCAGCTTCAGGTTCTCGCTGCCGACGGCGCGATGAGGCAAACTTTTCAATCGTGATCCCAACCATTCCGCGCCGGCAGGCCTTGCTTTGCGCTCTGGCCACCTGCGCCGGCTTGGCCCGAGCGGAGGACCCGCCCGAGCGCCGCTCCTGGCCCGCTCGCAAGCCCACGCCGCGCGTGGACACGCCCGGGCTGCGCCTGGCCGACCTGCAAGGCCGCGTGGTGCTGCTGAACTTCTGGGCCAGTTGGTGCGAGCCTTGCCGCAGCGAGATGCCATCGCTGGAGGCCGCGGCACAGCGGCTGGCACCTGAGGGGCTTGCCGTGGTGGCGGTGAACTTCAAGGAGACCGAGGCGACAATACGCAGGTTCTCGGAGTCCACGCCGCTGAGCTTGCCCATCGCTCGTGACCCTGACGGGACCGTGGCGAAGGCCTTTGGCGTCGGCATCTTCCCCACCACCGTGGCGATTGCACGCAATGGCCGCGCCGCATTCAGCGTCGTCGGCGCGGTGGACTGGGCCGCTGATCCGGCCTACCGTTGGGTCTCCGAGCTGCTGCGGCAAGGCCGCGCCTGAACACCTCTTGTTGCCCAAGGAACTGCCCATGCTCTCGATGAAACGCCGCCGCCTTCTCCAAGCCTCCTTGCTGGCCGGTGCTTCGCCCCTGTCTGGCCTTGCGCTTGCGCAGGAGCGCCGCTTCGAGCCCAAGCCCGAAGGCTGGCGCACCTTCGAGGTGACGACCACGGTGCAGATCAAGGACCCCAAGGGCGAGACCGCCATCTGGCTGCCCGTGGCCTCGCTGGACATGCCCTGGCAGCGCACGCTGGACACGACCTGGGCGGCCAGCCCCGGCGGCCAATTGCAGCTCGCCTCCGACGGCGACACCGGCGCGCGCGTGCTGGTGGCCCGCTTCGATGCCGGCGCCGCGCAACCCACCGTGGTCCTGACCAATCGCATCCAGACGCAGAGCCGCGCCGTCGACTGGAGCGCCAAGCCCACCGGTCCGGCCCCCGACCCGGCCGACCTGCACCGCTGGGTGCAGCCCAGCGAGCTGATCACGACCGACGGCATCGTCAAGAAGGTAGCCAACCAGATCGTGCAGGGCGCCCGCACCGACCGCGAGAAGGTGCAGCGCATCTACGACTGGGTGGTGGTGAGCACCTACCGCGAGCCCAAGGTGCGCGGCTGTGGCGTGGGCGACATCAAGACCATGCTGGAGACCAACAACCTCAGCGGCAAGTGCGCCGACATCAACGCTCTCTTCGTGGGCCTGTGCCGCGCGGCCGGCATCCCCGCGCGCGACATCTACGGCGTGCGCCTGGTGCCCAGCGCCTTCGGCTACAAGGAGCTGGGCGGCAACCCGGCCAGCCTCAAGGGCGCCCAGCACTGCCGCGCCGAGGTCTACCTCAAGGCCCACGGCTGGGTGGCCATGGACCCGGCCGACGTGACCAAGGTGATGCGCCAGGAAACGCCGGAGTGGATCAAGGACGCCGGCCACCCCATCGTCACCCCCGTGCGCCGCGCGCTGTTCGGCGGCTGGGAGGGCAACTGGATGGGCTACAACAGCGCCAGCGACGTGAAGCTGCCGGGCGCCAAGCAAGCCAAGCTGGGCTTCTTCATGTACCCGCAGGCTGAAGTAGGCGGCGCAGCGCGCGACCCCTACACGCCCGACGACTTCTCGTACCAGATCACGGCAAAAGAAATCAAAGCTTGAAATGATGAAGCCCCTCGTCCAGTCGCACGCCGCTGAACGCGGTGCGCCTGACCGGTCCCCCTGGGGGACGCCGACGCTTGTGGCATCGAGCCGCAAGCGTCGCCAGACGGGCCGGCTCGGCGAACTGGAGTCGGACACAAGCAGTCCCTGCGGACTGCTTGTGCCTACGGAAGGCCATTGGCCTCTGGCCAATGGCAGGCCCAGCGCTCGGCCCGAAATACACCGGGCCGCGGATGACGGGCAGCTGAAATGAGCGCTGCGCCGCAAGCCACCACCGACGCCAAGCCCGCCCTGGCGCTGGCCGCGCTGGCGACGCTGCTGGCCTCGGCCTGCTGCGTGCTGCCACTGATGCTGGCCATCGTGGGCATCTCCGGCGCGTGGATCAGCCGCATGCGCGTGCTGGAGCCCTACTCGCCAGCCTTGATCGCGCTGGCACTGGCGTCGCTGGGCTTCGCGGCCTGGCGGCTGTTCCGTGCCGGGGCCGCCTGCAACGCGGACGGCTCGCCCTGCGCGGTGGTGCAGCCCGTGGTGCGCCGCTGGTTCTGGGTCGTGGCCGTGCTGGCTCTGGTGCCCATCGTCGTGCCACTGCTGGCACCGCTGTTCTACTAAAGCATGAAGACCCTCATCACCGCCCTCGCGCTGCTGGCCGCTTCCGGTAGCACCTTCGCCGCGCCGCGCAAGGTGACGCTCACCGTGCCAACCATGGACTGCGCGACCTGCCCCGTCACCATCCGCGTGGCCCTGCTCAAGGTGCCCGGCGTCAGCAAGGCCTCGGTGAGCTATGAGCGGCGCGAAGCCAAGGTCGTGTACGACGACGCCAAGACCGACGTCGCCGCATTGACGAAGGCCACGGAGAACGCGGGCTACCCGTCCTTCGTGGCGGACACGCAGTAAGGCCTCATGCCAACCGGCCTGCATGCCGGTTGTCCTTCACAAGGCGTCGGACAGCGCGCAGGCGCTGTCCTCGGTCCTTGTTCAGTCCTTGCGGAAGGCCGCAGCCGCAGCCGCCGTGTCCAGCGCCTCGCGCAGCCGCTTGATCTTGCCGCCTTCGGCGATCAGCACGCCGGCATAGACCTGCTTGTAGGTCTTGCCGGTGTCCGCGACCTGGGCCTCGGCACCGTACTCCGCAAACACCTTGTCGGACGTCTCGATCCAGAAGGTGGGCTGCTTGAACTCGAAGTCCGGCACCTTGGCCAGCAGGCCGGCGATGAACTTCTCGATGGCGACCGGCCCCTGGGCGCTGGCCTTGATGGTGGGCAGTTCCAGGATGCCGTCTTCGGCGAACAGTGATGCAGCGATGGCCGGAGTGCGGATGTTGCTGAGGTAGGCCAGCAGCAGTTCGGTAGCGGTTTTCATGATGAGAATCCTTTCGTTCAGATCTGGGCCTTGCCGCCGTCGACAAACAGCTCGGCGCCGGTGATGAAGGCGGAGTCGTCGGAGGCCAGGAAGACGGCCGCACTCGCGACGTCCTCCGGCTGGCCGATACGGCCGATGGGCACCTGCGCGGTCAGGTAGTCCACGAGGCCTTGCTGCTGCGCTGGGTCGTTGCCGGCCAGCTCCACCAGGCCGGGCGTGTGGATGGGGCCGGGCGACAGCGTGTTGACGCGGATGCCGCGGCCCTTCAGGTCCAGCACCCAGCTGCGCGCGAGGCTGCGCACCGCCGCCTTGGAGGCGCTGTAGATGCTGAAGTTGGCCGTGCCCTGGATGCCGGCCGTGGAGCCGGCCAGGATCACCGAGCTGCCCTCGCCCAGCAGCGGCAGCGCCTGCTGCACGGTGAAGACGACGCCCTTGACGTTGCGGTTGAAGGTGGCGTCGACGTGCTCTTCGGTCAGCGCGCCCAGTGGCAACATGTTGCCGCCGCCCGCGTTGGCGTACAGCACGTCGATGCGGCCGGCCTCGGCCTTGACCTGCTCGTAGAGGCGATCCAGGTCGGCGATGCGGCTGGAGTCCGCCCGCACGCCCACGGCCAGCGGGCCGATGGCCGCGACGGCGGCGTCCAGCTCCGCCTGGCGGCGACCGGTGACGTAGACGCGCGCGCCCTGCGCCGCGAACGCCTTGGCGGCCGCGAGGCCGATGCCGGTGGTGCCGCCGGTGACGACGGCGATCTTGTTGGAAAGCTTGCTACCCATGATGGGCTCCTTGTGTTGAACGGGTGCAGCCAATGTAGAAATTCCAATGCAATAGATAAATCCGTCAGATTCGTTTTCTTATTCCATGTATATGGATAATTAAAGCCATGGACCAGTTGCTTGCCATGCGGGTGTTCGTGCGCATCGCCGAGGCCGGCGGCTTCTCCAGGGCTGCCGACGCGATGAACCTGCCGCGTGCCACGGCCAGCAAGCTGGTGCAGGATCTGGAGCGCCACCTCGGCACCAAGCTGCTGCAGCGCACCACCCGGCGCGTCAGCGTGACGCCCGAGGGTGCGGCGTATCACGAGCGCGCCGTGCGCCTGCTGGCCGAACTGGAGGACATGGACGAGGCGGCCGCGAGGGCGCGTGTGCAACCGCGCGGCCGGCTGCGCGTGGACGTGGGCTCGTCCATCGCCAACCAGATTCTCATTCCCGCCCTGCCCGGCTTTCGCGCGCTCTACCCCGAGCTGCTGCTGGACCTGGGCGTCAACGACCGGCCGGTGGACCTCATCGGCGAGGGCGTGGACTGCGTCATCCGCGCAGGCGCCTTGGCCGACACCTCGCTGGTGGCGCGCCCCCTGGCCGACCTGGATTGGGTGACCTGCGCCAGCCCGCTCTACCTGCGCGCGCGTGGCATGCCTGCGCATCCGAACGACCTGCTGCCGCGTGACGGCAGCACCGTGCCCGGCCATGCCATCGCCGGCTACTTCTCATCGCTGAGCGGCCGCGCCTTTCCGCTGGAGTTCCGGCGGGGCGAAGAAGCCATCACCCTGCCCTGCCAGCCCGTCGTCGCGGTGAACGAGAGCACAGCCCATCTGAACGCGCTGCTGACTGGCCTGGGTGTGGGGCAGACTTACCGCTTCATGGCCGACGCCTACCTGCAAAGCGGCCGGCTCCAGGCCGTGCTGCAGGACTGGTCACGGCCGGCCAACAGCCTATGGCTGGTCTACCCCGGCAGCCGCCACCTCAATGCCAAGCTGCGCGTGTTCGCAGATTGGGCGGTCAGCGTGTTCGCGCCGTTTGACGGAAGCGCCGAATAGGTCCCCGCGATGCAGCGCGCCCTGGATTGGGATGGGCTGCAAGGCGCAAAACGGAGTCGGGTTGGACACCCGACGAGTATTTGCAACGCTGCAGACCGCCCAACCCAGGGATGCGCTGCGCGCGAGGGGCCTGTTCGGCGCTTCCTTAGGTGACGGGGGCTGGGTTGAACAACACCAGGCTGTTGTGCAGCTTCCAGTGCTCGGCCCAGGTCTTCCTGCGGCCACTGGCCACGTCCAGCAGCAGCTGGAAGAGCTGCCAACCGGTTTCCTCGATGCTGGCCTCGCCGTCGGCGATGCGGCCGGCGTTGACGTCCATCAGGTCGTGCCAGCGGCGCGCGAGGTCGCTACGCGTGGCGACCTTGACGACGGGGCATTCGGCCAGGCCATAGGGCGTGCCGCGGCCGGTGGTGAAGACGTGCAGGTTCATGCCCGCCGCCAGCTGCAGCGTGCCGCAGATGAAGTCGCTGGCGGGCGTGGCGGCGTAGACGAGGCCGCGCTGGTCGCTTCTCAACTTCTCACCCGGCGACAGCACATGCGAGATGGCCGAGCTGCCGCTCTTGATGATGGAGCCCATGGCCTTCTCGGCGATGTTGGACAGGCCGCCGGCCTTGTTGCCGGGCGTTGTGTTGGCCGAGCGGTCCACGCGGCCACGGTCGAGATAACGGTCGTACCAGCCCAGCTCGCGAACGATGGCCTCCGCCACCTCGGGCGTCGCGGCGCGGCTGGTGAGCTGCTCCACGGCGTCGCGCACCTCGGTGTTCTCGCTGAACATGATGGTGGCGCCGGCGCGCACAAGCAGGTCGGCACAAAAACCCACGGCCGGGTTGGCCGTCACGCCCGAGAAGGCATCGCTGCCGCCGCATTGCACGCCCACCACCAGTTCGCTGGCCGGCACCGTCTCGCGGCGGCGGGCGTTCAGGCGCTCCAGGTGCGGCTTCGCGCTTTGCACGATGTCGTCCAGCATGGACATGAAGCCCACGTGGGCGTCGTCCTGCAGGCAGATGGTTTCAGGGCCAGCGCTGGCGTCGCGCTCGTCGGTGATGGGGAAGGAGCCGGGCGGCAGCAGGCGGGCGGGCTGCAGCTTCTCGCAGCCCAGGCTCACCACCATGACCTCGCCGCCGAAGTTGGGGTTCAGCGAGATGTTCTTGAGGGTCCGTATGGGGATGACCGCGTCCGGCGCGTCGATGGCCACGCCGCAGCCATAGCTGTGCTCCAGCCCGATGACGTCGTCCACGTTGGGGTAGCGCGGCAGCAGCTCGGCCTTGATGCGCGCCACCGCCTGCGCCACGACGCCGGCCACGCATTGCACCGTCGTCGTGATGGCCAGGATGTTGCGCGTGCCGACCGAGCCGTCCTTGTTGCGATAGCCCTCGAAGGTGTAGCCCGTCAGCGGCTCGCTAGGTGCCGGCTTCACCGTGGCCATGGGCAGGCCCTCCAGCGCGCGGGCCGCGGGCATCTGCAGCAGGCGCTCGTGCACCCAGGCACCGGCGGGGATGGCCTTGGCGGCGTAGCCGATGGGCACGTTGTAGCGCAGCACCACACCGCCTTCGGGGATGTCGGCCAGCGCCACCTTGTGGCCCTGCGGCACCTTGTCGCGCAGCACCAGTCCGGCGCCGGGCACGCCCTCGGGCAGGCGCGTGCCTTCGGGCAGGCCGCCGTCGTTGGCAACGATGGCGACGTTGTCGTTGGCGTGCATGCGCAACGTCAGCGGTGAGCGGGTGGAAACATCAGGCATGGCGGGCTACAGTGTGATCAAGACGTTGTACGTCATCCAGTTGTCGTACAACTTCAACCACTTTAGACCGCATCGCGCCATCCAAACTCCGGGAAAACCCGCAAGTGCACGCTCCCCTCACACGCCGCCGGCCGCGCACGCTGGCCCTGGAACTGGTCGATTCGCTCGGTGACCGCATCCGCGCCGGTCAGTTGCAGGCCGGGGACAAGCTGCCCACCGAGGCGGCCATCATGGAGGAGTTCGAGGTCAGCCGCACCGTCGTGCGCGAGGCCATCTCCAAGCTGCAGGCCGCGGGCCTCGTGGAGACCCGCCACGGCATCGGCACCTTCGTCATCGGCCCCGGCGACGGCCCGGCCTTCAAGATCACGCCGGAACAGTTCAGCACGCTGCAGGACGTCATCGCCGTGCTGGAGCTGCGCATCGGCCTGGAGACCGAGGCCGCGGGCCTGGCCGCCCAGCGCCGCAGCGAAGCCAACCTTGTCGTCATGCGCAAGGCTCTGGATGCGGTCATCGCCGCCGTGGAAGCGGGCCAGGATTCGGTGGCCGCCGACTTCCAGTTCCACCTGGAGATCGCTCGCGCGACGCAGAACGGCCACTTCGCCGAGTTGATGAGCACACTGGGCGCGCAGATCATTCCGCGGGCACGGCTGGACTCGTCGGTAGACCTCAGCGCCGAGCGCCTGGCCTTCATGCGCCGCGTGAATGCCGAGCATGAAAGCATCTTCGAGGCCATCGCCAGCCAGGATGCCGAATCGGCCCGGGCCGCCATGCGCACGCACCTCAGCAACAGCCGCGAGCGCCGCCGGAAAGCCCAAGCCCAGGCGGCCTGAGCGACAAGGTAAAGCAGCCTCAGATCCGGGTTTACCCCTGTACGCTTGGATTTGACCTAAGTTGTACGATGACCTACAACTTAAACATTCGACGCCGCTCAACGCGTCGAGCCCCCAGTCATCCCAACACTTCCCGGAGACCCTGCCCATGTCGCCCCAAGAACTCAAGGCCGTCCTGCAAGCTGGCCTGCTGTCCTTCCCGCTGACCGACTTCGACGCCGAGCTGAACTTCGCCACCAAGCCCTACGCCGAGCGGCTGGAGTGGCTGCAGCCCTACGGCGCCTCTGCGCTGTTCGCGGCCGGCGGCACGGGTGAGTTCTTCTCGCTGGAGCCGGGCGAGTACAGCGACATCATCAAGGTGGCGCTGGACACCTGCCGCGGCCGCACGCCCATCCTGGCTGGCGCCGGCGGCGGTACCCGGGTGGCCATCCAGTACGCGCAGGAGGCCGAACGCCTGGGCGCACAAGGCGTGCTGCTGCTGCCCCACTACCTGACCGAAGCCAGCCAGGAGGGCCTCATCGCCCACGTGGAGGCCGTCTGCAAGAGCGTCAAGTTCGGCGTAGTGGTCTACAACCGCGGCGCCTGCAAGCTGACGCCGCAAAGCCTGCTCGTCCTGGCCGACCGCTGCCCCAACCTGATCGGCTTCAAGGACGGCCTGGGCGACATCGAGAAGTTCGTCGCCATCCGCCAGACGCTGGGCGAGCGCTTCGCGTATTTGGGCGGCCTGCCCACGGCCGAGCTGTTCGCCGGCGCCTACAAGGCCATGGGCTGCCCGGTGTACTCGTCCGCCGTCTTCAACTTCATCCCCAAGACGGCGATGGAGTTCTACAACGCCCATGCCAAGGGCGACACCGCCACCTGCGACCGCCTGGTGCGCGACTTCTTCCTGCCTTACGTGGCCATCCGCAACAAGGGCGAAGGCTATGCCGTGTCCATCGTGAAGGCCGGGGCCACCCTCGTGGGCCACAGCGCAGGCCCGGTGCGCCCGCCGCTGTCCGACCTGATGCCCGCCGAGGTAGACCAGCTCGGCGCACTGATCTCCAAGCTCGGCCCGCAATAACGATCATCCGCCCTACAACAACACCGGAGACAAACGATGAAGCGACTGCTGACGACCCTGATCCTGAGCCTTGCTGCCACCGGCGCCGCGCTGGCCCAGGCCTGGCCCGCCAAGCCCGTGACGCTGCTGGTGCCCTTCCCGCCCGGGGGCTCCAGCGACGCCATCGCACGCATGCTGGGCAACAAGCTGCAGGAGCAGCTCGGCGGCAACTTCGTCGTGGACAACCGCGCCGGCGCCGGCGGCACCATTGGCACGGCCATCGTCAAGCGCTCGCCGGCCGACGGCTACACGCTGCTGGTCACGTCGCTGGGCCCGCTGGTCATCGGCCCGCACCTGCTGAAGAACATCGGCTACGACCCCACCAAGGACCTGGACTACGTCAGCGTGGCCGTGCAGGCGCCCAACGTGCTGGTGGTGCCGGCCGCGTCGCCGCTCAAGAGCATGGCCGAGGTACTGGCCTACCTGAAGGCCAACCCCGGCAAGATGAGCTTCGCCTCGTCGGGCAACGGGTCGAGTGACCACATCACGGCCGAACTCTTCTGGCAGCAGACGGGCACCTCGGGCCTGCACATCCCCTACAAGGGCGGCGGCCCCGTGATGACCGACCTGCTGGGCAACCAGGTCGAGTCCAGCTTCATGAACATCAACACCGCCCTGCCCCAGGTCAAGGCCGGCAAGCTGCGCGCGCTGAGCGTCACGAGTGCCAAGCGCTCGCCCGTGCTGCCCGACGTGCCCACGCTGGAAGAGCTGGGCATCAAGGGCTTGCAGGTCTATTCCTGGCAGGCCATGGCCGCCCCCAAAGGCCTGCCCGCCGACATCAAGCAAAAGCTGAACGCCGCCGTCGTCACGGCCCTGAACGCACCCGACGTGAAGGCCAAGCTCGTCGAGCAAGGCTTCGAGATCGTCGCCAACACGCCCGAGCAGTTCACCGCCTTCCAGGCCAGCGAGTTCGCGCGCTGGAAGAAAGTGATTGAAGAACGCAAGATCACCGCAGATTGATTCCTTCCCATGAGTAGTTCCACCCCTGTCATCAAGGAGCTGTGCGTCGTGCCTGTCGCCGGGCGCGACAGCATGCTGCTCAACCTCAGTGGCGCGCACGCGCCCTACTTCACCCGCAACCTGCTCATCCTCACCGACAGCGCCGGCCACACCGGCGTGGGCGAAGTGCCCGGCGGCGAGAAGATCCGTCAGACGCTGGAAGACGCGCGCAGCCTCGTCGTGGGCCAGCCCATTGGTGCCCACCAGGGCCTGCTGCAAAAGGTGCAGAAGACCTTCGCCGACCGCGACGCCGGTGGCCGCGGCCTGCAGACCTTCGACCTGCGCACCACCATCCACGCGGTCACGGCCATCGAGTCCGCGATGCTGGACCTGCTGGGCCAGCACCTGAGTGTGCCGGTGGCGGCGCTTTTGGGCGAAGGCCAGCAGCGCGACTCGGTGGAGATGTTGGGCTACTTGTTCTACGTGGGCGACCGCAGCAAGACCGACCTGCCTTACGACTCCGCACCCCACGCCGACGACGCCTGGCTGCGCCTGCGCCACGAGGTGGCCCTGACGCCCGAGGCCGTCGTCAAGCTCGCCGAGGCCGCGCATGCCCGCTACGGCTTCAACGACTTCAAGCTCAAGGGCGGCGTGCTGCGCGGCGACGAGGAGGTCGAGGCGATCCGCGCGCTGCACGAGCGCTTCCCCACGGCCCGCGTGACGTTGGACCCCAACGGTGGCTGGCTGCTCAAGGACGCCATACGCCTGATGCGCGACATGCACGGCGTGCTGGCCTATGCCGAGGACCCCTGCGGTGCCGAGGACGGCTTCTCGGGTCGCGAGGTCATGGCCGAGTTCCGCCGTGCCACCGGCCTGCCCACAGCCACCAACATGGTGGCGACCGACTGGCGCCAGCTCGCCCACGCGCTGTCGCTGCAAAGCGTGGACATCCCTCTCGCTGACCCGCATTTCTGGACCATGGCCGGCTCGGTCCGCGTGGCACAGACCTGCCGCGACTGGGGCCTGACCTGGGGCTCGCACTCCAACAACCACTTCGACATCTCGCTGGCCATGTTCACGCATGTGGGCGCGGCGGCACCCGGCAAGGTCACGGCCATCGACACGCACTGGATCTGGCAGGACGGCCAGCGCCTGACGAAAGAACCGCTGCAGATCGTGGGCGGCCATGTGCAGGTGCCCAAGAAGCCAGGCCTGGGCGTGGAGCTGGACATGGCCGAGGTGGAGAAGGCCCATGCCCTCTACAAGCAGCATGGGCTTGGCGCGCGCGATGATGCGATTGCGATGCAATACCTCATCCCAGGCTGGACCTTCAACCCCAAGCGCCCCGCGCTAGACCGTTAAAGCAAATCATGTTCAAGAACCTCATCGCCGGCGAATGGCTGGACGGCCACAAGACCTCGCGCAACATCAACCCGTCGGACACGCGTGACCTGATCGGCGAATACGCCCAGGCCGACAAGGCGCAGACCGAGCTGGCCATCACGGCCGCCACGGCCGCCTTCCCGGCCTGGAGCCTGTCCACGCCGCAGCAGCGCTTCGACATCCTGGACGCCGTGGGCACCGAGATCCTGGCCCGCCGCACCGAGCTGGGCGACCTGCTGGCCCGCGAGGAAGGCAAGACACTGCCCGAGGCCATCGGCGAAGTCGTGCGCGCCGGCAACATCTTCAAGTTCTTTGCCGGCGAGGCGCTGCGCCCGGGCGGCGAGACCATGCCTTCGGTGCGCCCCGGCGTGGGCGTGGAAGTCACGCGCGAAGCCATTGGCGTCGTAGGCCTCATCACGCCGTGGAACTTCCCCATCGCCATCCCCGCGTGGAAGATCGCGCCGGCGCTCGCGCACGGCAACTGCGTGGTCTTCAAGCCGGCCGAGCTGGTGCCGGGCTCGGCCTGGGCGCTGGCCGAGATCCTGTCGCGCTCGGGCCTGCCGGCGGGCGTGTTCAACCTCGTCATGGGCCGCGGCTCCGAGGTGGGCCAGACGCTGCTGAACGATGCCCGCATCGCGGCCGTCAGCTTCACCGGTTCGGTCGCTACCGGCCAGAAGGTGGCTGCCGCCTGCGTGGCCCGCATGGCCAAGTTCCAGCTCGAGATGGGCGGCAAGAACCCCATGATCGTGCTGGACGACGCCGACCTGAACGTGGCCGTGGCCGCCGCCGTCAACAGCGGCTTCTTCTCCACCGGCCAGCGCTGCACGGCATCCAGCCGCCTCATCGTCACCGAAGGCATCCACGACCGCTTCATCGCCGCGATGGTGGAGAAGATGAAGGCGCTGAAGATCGACGACGCCCGCAAGGCCGGCACCGACATCGGCCCCGTGGTGGACGCCAGCCAACTGGGCCAGGACACCGACTACATCGGCATCGCCCAGAGCGAAGGCGGCCGCCTGGCCCAGGGCGGCCAGCGCATCGAGCTCAACGCCGACGGCGCGCCGGGCTTCTACCTGACGCCGGCCCTGATCACCGACACGACAGCCGCCATGCGCATCAACCGCGAGGAGGTCTTCGGCCCTGTGGTGAGCGTGCTGCGCGCCAAGAACTACGACGAAGCGCTGGCCCTGGCCAACGACTCGCCCTTCGGCCTGTCGGCCGGCATCGCGACCACCTCGCTGAAGTACGCCACCCACTTCAAGCGCCATTCGCAGGCCGGCATGGTCATGGTCAACCTGCCCACAGCGGGCGTGGACTACCACGTTCCCTTCGGCGGCCGCAAGGGCAGCAGCTACGGCCCGCGCGAGCAGGGCCGCAACGCCGCCGAGTTCTATACGACGGTGAAGACCGCGTACACCCAAGCCTGATCCAACACCCCTTTCGGTGAACCGCCCGACAGAAGGCGGAGCCGCTGCATTGCCCGGAGACATTCCATGAACACCACCACCGCCGGCAGCCTGCCGGCCCAAGCTGCCGAAAGCGGGGCCACTCGCACGAGGAAGCGTTACCTGATCCTGGCGATGCTCTTCATCGTCACGACGATCAATTACGCCGACCGCGCCACGCTGTCCATCGCCGGCCCTGCCCTCTCGAAAGAGCTGGGCATAGATGCCGTGACCATGGGCTACGTGTTCTCGGCCTTCGGCTGGTCCTACGTCATCGCGCAACTGCCTGGCGGCTGGCTGTTGGACCGATTCGGGTCCAAGACGGTGTATGCGGCCAGCATCCTGATCTGGTCCATCTTCACGCTTCTGCAGGGCGGCATCAGCTTCCTGACGGCGACCGCCTCCACCGCCGTGGTGGTGCTGTTCGCGCTGCGCTTTCTGGTCGGTGCGGCGGAGGCGCCGTCCTTCCCGGCCAATGGCCGCATCGTGGCGTCCTGGTTCCCGGCCAACGAGCGCGGCACGGCCTCGGCCATCTTCAACTCGGCGCAGTACTTCGCGACCGTGCTGTTCGCGCCGCTGATGGGCTGGATCACGCACAGCTTCGGCTGGCCGGCGGTCTTCGTCGTCATGGGCCTGCTCGGCATAGTGCTGGCCGGCGTGTGGCTCAAGACCGTCTACACGCCCAAGACCCATCCGGGCGTCAACCAGGCCGAGCTGGAATACATCGCCGCCGGTGGCGCACTCGTGAACATGGACCAGCCGGGCACGCAGAGCCGCAGCTTTGCGCCCAACTCGCCCAAGCTGGGCTACATCAAGCAACTGCTGTCCAACCGCATGCTGATGGGCGTCTACGTGGGCCAGTACTGCATCACCACGCTGACCTACTTCTTCCTGACCTGGTTCCCCGTCTACCTCGTCAAGGAACGCGGCATGTCCATCCTGAACGCCGGCTTCGTCGCCGCGCTACCGGCCATCTGCGGCTTCGCGGGCGGCGTGCTGGGCGGGTTGATTTCGGACGGCCTGCTGCGCCGGGGCAAGAGCCTGACGATGGCCCGCAAGACGCCCATCGTCGTGGGCATGCTGCTGTCCACCAGCATGATCCTGTGCAACTACGTCGACAGCGCGGCGGTGGTCGTCGCCATCATGTCGCTGGCCTTCTTCGGCAAGGGCCTCGGGGCTCTCGGCTGGGCCGTCGTGTCCGACACCTCGCCCAAGGAGATCTCGGGCCTGTCCGGCGCGCTGTTCAACACCTTCGGCAACACGGCCGGCATCACGACGCCCATCGTCATCGGCTATCTCGTCAAGGGCACGGGCTCATTCAACGCGGCCCTCGTCTTCGTCGCGGCCAATGCGCTGGTGGCCGTGTGCTGCTACCTGTTCGTGGTGGGCGACATCAAGCGCTTCGATCTCAGGAAATAGGCGTCGCCAGTCCGAGGGCCGCCTCGACGGCCTCGGCCGCATCCAGACACCACTCGTCCCGGCCCAGCGGCCCCGTCAGCAGCACGCCCACCGGCAGGCCCGTGGCCTCGTCGCGGCCGGCCGGCACGCAGGCCGAGGGCAGGCCCAGCAGGTTGGCCGGCACGACCGGGCGCATCAGCTCAACCGTCTCGGCCGTGTGCGCCACGTCGAAGCCCAGCTCGAAGGGCAGTTGCGTCCACGTGGGTGACAGCAGCAGCGGCGTGTCGGCCATGAAGAGGCTCCAGGCCCGTGCGATGCCGTCGCGCTGCATCAAGAGGGCCGACAGGTCCAACGGCGTCTCCCACGCCGGCACGCCCGCGCCGGCCTGGGCGATGAAGCGCTGCGCATCCGCGCCCATCATGGGCAGCATTTGCGGCATCACGAGGCCGAAGTCGCCGATCAGCAGCCTTGCCCAGGTCGCCACGGCCTCCTCGAAGCGCGGCGGCGCCGTCTCCACGACCTCGTAGCCCGCCGCCTCCAGCGCCAGCGCCGCGCGCCGCACATGGACCACCACTTCAGGCGCGGTGCGCCCACCCGGCGGCTCGGCCATCAGCGCCACGCGCATGCGGCCGGCCGGCTTGGGCGCCGGCGCGTAGTCCAGCGACTGCGGGTCGCGCGGGTCGGCGCCGGACAGCAAGCCCAGTGCCGCGCGCACGTCGGCCACGCGGCGCGCCATGGGGCCGGTCACATTCATGGCCTGCAGCGCGAACAGGCGGTCTTCGCTCGGGATGACGCTGGCATCCGGCACGCGGCCGCGGCTGGGGCGGATGGACGCGATGCCGCAGGCGCTGGCCGGGTTGCGCAGCGAGCCGCCCACGTCCGTGCCCAGGCCCAGCGCGCTCATGCCGGTGGCCAGGGCCACGGCCTCGCCGCCGCTGGAGCCGCCACAGGTGCGCGCCGGGTTCCAGGGGTTGAGCGTGAGGCCATGCAGGCTGCTGTCGGTGTGGATGCGCAAGGCCATGTCGGGCAGGTTGGTGCGGCCCAGGGGAATGGCGCCGGCCGCGCGCAGCCGCTGCACGGCGGGCGCGTCGCGCGGCGCCAGCGCATGGGCCAGCGGCGCCACGCCCCAGGTCGTCGCCTGGCCGGCCATGTCGATGTTGGCCTTGACGGTGAGGGGCACGCCGTGCAGCGGCCCGACCGCGTCGCCGCGCGCCAGCGCCGCGTCGGCGGCCTTGGCGGCCGTGCGGGCCTCGTCCTCCAGCAGGTGGACAATGGCGTTGAGCCGGGGGTTGAGCGCATGGATGCGCGCCAGGTGGGCGTCCATGACTTCGGTGCAACTCCAGTCCCGCGCGGCGATGTGGCGGGCCAGTTCGAGGGCGGACAGCTGCCAGGGTTGGGTGGTGCTCATGCTGGTCTCCTGAAGTGATGGGTTCACTCTAGGAAGACCGCCCTCCCCCGGCATCGGGCAGATGCCCCATCGGCCCCATCGGCCCCATCGGCCCCATAGACCCGAGCAAGCCCTGCTCCAGCGCAAACAGCGTGGCCCCGGCCCGCGTGTTGACCTCGGCCTTGCGGTAGATGGCCTCGACCTGGTGGCCCACGGTCTTGGGCGACACGCCCAGGCGCTTGGCGATCTGCTTGTTCGTGAGCCCCTGGGCCAGTTCGCGCAGCACCTCAGCCTCGCGCGGGCTCAAACCCGCCGGCAGCGGGCGCGGCGCCAGCGCCAGGCCCAACTGACCCAGCACGGCACGGGCAGCCTCGGCGTCCAGCCGGCCCAGCGACACCAGCTCCGTCACGCGGCCCTGCACCACCTCGGGCGGGTAGGCGGCGCGATGCGGTCTGTCCTCGCCCAGCGCCGCCACGACATCGGCCGCCGCCAGCAGCCGCGCCGCCAGCGACCCCTGCGTCACGCCGGCATAGCCGCTGCCGTCCCCTCGCTCGTGGGCGCCGCCGGCCAGGCGAGCCAGCGCCGCGAGCGACGGCGCGCGCGCCAGGACTTGCGCCGTGTGCGTGGCGTGCAGGCGCACCTGGTCCCACTCGCTGTCGCTCAAGGGGCCGGCCTTGTCCCAGACGTGGGTGGAGACGGCCACGCGGCCCAGGTCGTGCACGCGGGCGGCGCGCCGCAGCCAGCGCTGCTGGGTTTCGGGCCAGCCCAGCGCAGCGCTCGCGCCGGCCACCAGCCCGGCCACGCGGCGCGAATGCGCCATCAACCAGCGCGACTGCAGGTCAGCGTAATCGCCCAGCACCTCGAAGGCGGCCTCCAGCGCCGCACCGTCCAGGTATTCCTGCGGGCCGGGCTCCAGTTCCAGCAGGTCGTCCCAGCGCGAGGGCAGGCCGGCCAGCAAGGCCTCGCCGCGGGCCAGGGCCAGGTCCACCAGCGCCGGGTCGTATTGCGCGCCGCTGCGCTCTTCGGCCACGGCGACGGCGGCCGCCCAGCCGCCCAGGCGGCCATGCAGCACCAGGTCCTGGGCGATCTGCACCACGCGCACGGCGGGCAGCAGTTCGTCGGCGGCATCGTCCGGTACGCCCTGGCCGTCCCAGCGCGCATAGAGCTGGCCCAGGGCGGCGATGAAGCGCTCGTCGAAGCCCAGGCGCCGGCCCAGGCGCTGCGCCACCTCGCAGTGGCCGGGGAAGATCTCGGCTTCGAAGCGCGGCGCCTGCAGTAGCGCACCGGCCGTGGCGGCCCAGCCCGGGTGGGCCTGGCGCACATGGCCGTACAGCGTGGAAAGCACGCGCCGCGCGTCGGCCGTGTCCAGCGGCGCCATCGCGCGGCGCAGGGCCTGCACGTCGCCGGCGATGTCGGCCATCAGCGAGGTCTCGGCATTGCAGCCGATGAAGCGCAGCAGCGCGAGGTAGTAGACCTGCCGCAGCTCGCTGCCCTGCAGCCCCCAAGCGCGCGCCAGGCGCAGGGCCAGCGCGCAGCCTTGCAGCGCCTGGTCGGCGCTCTGGCCCATGGCACGCTCGCTGGCCGCGGCCAGTACGGCCATCAGCTCGGCGAAGCGCAGCCGCTCGGGCGCTTCCAGGGCGGGGTCGGCGGCGGGGGGCATCGTGCCATCATGCCCCAGGGCCTCGTTCTCGCCGCCCGCACAGCTCGTTGCCTCATGAAACACGCCACCCTGATCCTGTTGCTGGCGCTGGCCGGTTGCGCCACCCAGAACCCGCCGCCAGCGCCACCGCTTACAGGTCTGCAACAGGCCTGGGTGCAGGCGGTTGCCGGCCCGGCCTGGGCCGTGCGGGCCCTGACGGCCGACGCCAGCTGCCCGACGCTGGTCTGGGCCGGCGGCAGCCTCCCCATGTGGGAGCGCAGCGTGCCTGGCGACCAGCCACCGCCGCCGGGCAACAAGGAGCCTGAGCGCAAGCCCACGCACTTCACGCTGCGCGCCTGCGAAGCGCCCTGGCCGTCCGGCGTGGCCCGCCTGCAGGTCGGCGGCGTGACACTGCAGGCGCCGGCCGAGGAGTTGCGCCGCATCGTCGTCATCGGCGACACCGGCTGCCGGCTCAAGGCCTCGGAGCACGCCTACCAGGGCTGCAACGATCCGGTGGACTGGCCCTTCCTGCGCGTGCTGGCCCGGGCCGTGGAGTTCAAGCCCGACCTCGTCATCCACGTGGGCGACTACCACTACCGGGAAAGCCCTTGCCCGGCCGGCATGGCTGTGTGCGCCAACAGCCCCTGGGGCTATGGCGAAGACACCTGGCAAGCCGACTTCTTCCGGCCCGCTGCCAAGCTGCTGGCCGCCGCCCCCTGGGTGTTCGTCCGTGGCAACCACGAGGCCTGCAGCCGCGCCGGCCAGGGCTGGCTGCGCTACCTGGACCCCGACGTGGACCCGAAGCGAACCTGCGCACCTGAAGCTGCCGGTGACGACTTCAACAATGGCGACTTCACGCCACCCTTCGCCGTGCCGCTGTCGCCGCGCAGCCAGTTGATCGTCTTCGACTCCTCCGCGATCGGCAGCCGCACGCCGCCCCGGGGCTCGCCGGCCTGGGCGCGCTGGCGCCAACAGCTCGATCAAGTCGCCGACCTGGCCCGCGGCCGGGCCCAGAGCCTGTTCCTGAGCCACCACCCCAGCCTGGCCTTCAGCCCCAGCCTGACGGGCGCTCCCGCGACGGTGCGTTCAGGCCTCACGCCGCTGCTGCAGGACGCCGAGCCCGGGCGGTTACTCCCCGCCGGCGTACAGGCCGGCATCCACGGCCACATCCACATGTTCCAGGCCTTGGGGTTTGCGAGCAACCACCCCGTCACGCTGGTCGTCGGCAACGGCGGCTCGGCCGCCTCGGGCCATGTGGACCCGGCCCGGGCGCTGAAGTACGAACTGCTGCCCGGCGCCCGGCTGGAGATGGTGCAGGCCCATACGGACTTCGGCCTGTCGCTGCTGACGGCCTCCCCGGAGGGCTGGCAGTTGCAGGCTTTCGACGCCTTGGGCCAGCCGCTGGCGACCTGCACGTTGGCAGGCCAGAAATTGCGGTGCTGAAAGGGGTCAGTTCTCGCACGGCTTGTTACCCCTGACTTCCAGCACGTGGCACGAGAAGTAACGCCCGCGTATTCCATCACTCCAGCCCCGATTTGAAGGGTTACTGGCGGGTAAATCGCCACCCCTCAGAAATCACCGCCGCTACACTGGGGGCACCTGTCAAGCAGTTTCGACAGGACTCACCTTGATCGCAGAGGACTCGGCTTCATGAGCTCCAAATTGAAAGTCGCCGGTTGGGTTGCCCTCGGTGCCGTGGCAGGCGCCCTCACCACCATGCAGCTCCAGGCCAATGCGCGCAGCAGCCTGTCGCCGCTGCCGCTGGACGAGATGCAGCAGCTCGCCGCTGTCTTCGGGCTCGTGAAGAGCGAATACGTCGAACCCGTCGACGAGAAGAAGCTGATCAACGACGCGATCGCCGGCATGGTGTCCGGCCTCGATCCGCATTCCCAGTTCTTCGACAAGAAGACGTTCAAGGAATTCCGTGAAGGCACGACCGGCAAGTTCGTCGGCGTGGGCATCGAGATCGGCATGGAAGACGGCCTCGTCAAGGTCGTTTCCCCGATCGAGGGCTCGCCCGCCTTCCGCGCCGGCCTGAAGAGCGGTGACCTGATCAGCAAGATCGACGACACGGCCGTGCGCGGCCTGACCATCGACCAGGCCGTCAAGAAGATGCGCGGCGAGCCGGCCACCAAAGTCAGCCTCACCATCTTCCGCAAGGCCGAGAGCCGCACCTTCCCCGTCAGCATCGTGCGCGAGGAGATCAAGGTCCAGAGTGTGCGCGCCAAGGTCATGGAGCCGGGCTACGCCTGGATCCGCGTCAGCCAGTTCCAGGACCGCACCGTCGACGACTTCGCCAAGAAGCTCGAAGACATCTACAAGCAGGAACCCAACCTCAAGGGCCTGGTGCTGGACCTGCGCAACGACCCGGGTGGCCTGCTGGACGGCGCTATCGCCATTTCCGCCGCCTTCCTGCCGCGTGATGTCGAGGTGGTCTCCACCAACGGCCAGATCCCCGAGTCCAAGGCCAGCTACAAGGCTACCGCCGAAGACTACCGCCGCCGTGGCGGTGACGACCCGCTCCGCCGCCTGCCCGCCTCGTTGAAGAACGTGCCGCTGGTGGTGCTCGTCAACGAAGGCTCGGCCAGCGCCAGCGAAATCGTCGCCGGCGCCCTGCAGGACCACCACCGCGCCACCGTCATGGGCGCCCAGACCTTCGGCAAGGGCTCGGTGCAGACCGTGCGTCAGCTCGGCCCGGAAAGCGCACTGAAGATCACCACGGCGCGCTACTACACGCCGAGTGGCCGCTCCATCCAGGCCAAGGGCATCGTCCCCGACGTCATGCTGGACGAAACCGCCGAGGGCAACGTCTTCGCCGCGCTGCGCATGCGTGAGGCCGACCTCGAGAAGCATCTGAACAACGGCCCCGAGGAAGACGTCGCCCGCCAGAAGGCCCGCGAGGAAGCCCGCCAGAAGCTGGAAGCCGAGTTCGCCAAGCGCGCCGAGCCACCCAAGCCCCTGCCCGAGTTCGGCTCCACCGAGGACTTCCCGCTCGCCCAGGCGCTGAACAAGCTCAAGGGCCAGCCGGTGCTGGCGTCCAAGACGGCGCTGGAGCGCAAGGCTGAGGCCAAGACAGGCGAGTAAGTAGCGCTTCGCTTGGAATGATGACGGGCCTCTTCGGAGGCCCGTTTGCTTTCGGGCTGTCTATTCGTCGTTGGCTTGGTGGGAGGGCCCATGCCGGGATTTCGCCCCGGCGGCCGCCCCCCAAACAGCCGAACAGCCAAACGCATCAACCCGCCCGTGCAGGCTGTTCCTTCACTCCCCCTTTGAGTCCCGCCGAGGAGCGTACGGCCTTGAGGCCGCGTGCGCAGCACGCTTCAAGAACTGACTCCGCGCAACTGTTTGACCAGAGCGTAGCGGCGGGAGTTTTGCGCGGGGCCTCAAGGACGGCGCACCGCAGGGTACCCCTCGCGTCAGCGAGGGGCTGGCGGTTCGGGGGCGACTCTTTGCCCACTTTCTGGTCGCCCAGAAAGTGGGTCGCCCGCCGGGGCGAACTCCCGGCTGGGCCTCGCCACCAAACTCAACGCCTCCTAGCCACAACCAACGCGCCCAAAGCCGCCGCAGCCCCAAGGGCAGGCACTGCCCGCCACCCCAACTGCGCCAGCAGCACCGACCCCAGCGCCGCCCCACTCGCCATCCCCACAAACATGCAACTCACCAGCACCGCATTGAGCCGACTCCTCGACGCCGGATCCAGGCTGTAGATGACGCTCTGGTGCGACACCAACGCCGCCTGCACACCCAGGTCAAACACCACTGCCACCCCCACCAGCAGCCACAACGACGCCGGCGCCACCGCCTGCACCGCAAACGCGGCAAACACCAGCATGGCGGCCACGCGGATGACCGCCTGCGGCCCGCGCCTGTCGGCGAGGCCGCCGGCCAACGGCGCAGCCAACGCGCCAGCTGCGCCGGCCAGGCCAAAAGCACCCGCCACCGCACTGCCCTGGCCGAACTCCGGGCCGGCCAGCATCAGGGCCAGCGTCGACCAGAACGAGCTGAAAGCGACCGACAACAAACCCTGAGCCAGCGCAGCACGGCGCAGCGCCGCATGCTTGACCCACAGCCCCGCCATCGACGCCAGCAGCGAGCCGTAACCGGCTTTTGTCGCCGGCACGAAGCGCGGCAGGCGCTGCCACAGCAGCGGGATCAGCAGCGCAACCGCCACCGCGGCAATGGCATAGACCGCCCGCCACCCAGCCAGCGCAGCGACCGAACCAGCCGCAACGCGCGACAGCAGAATGCCCAGCAGCAGCCCCGTCATGACCTGCCCCACCCGCTTGCCGCGCTCGGCCTCCGGCGCCAGCGTGGCGGCCGCCGGCACCAGGTCCTGCGCCAGCGTGGCCGTCAGGCCGATGGCGACGCTGGCGATGCACAGCGCGGCAAAGCCTGGCGCCAGCGCCGCAAAGGCCAGCGCGGCCACCAGGGCCATGGCCTTCACCACGATGATGCGGCGGCGATCAAAGCGGTCCCCCAGCGGCGACAGCAACAGGATGGCAGCCGCATAGCCCAGTTGGGTCAGCGTGGGAAGCAGGCCGATGGCGGCGCCGCCGACCCCGAACTGCCCGGACAGCAGGCCCAGCAGCGGCTGCACGTAGTAGATGGACGCGACGGCGAGGCCCGTCGCCGTGGCGAGAAGCAGGGTCAGCGCGGGGCTGAGGGGAACGATTTGAGGCGTGGACTTCATATGGCTGCGCAGTGTGGCCATCGCCCATCAACCCCGCTAGACGCATGGATCGCCTGACTGTCATACGCTTGGCGCATGAGCGCCACCTCTGACCGCCTGCAGCTGATGCAGACCTTCGTCCGCATCGTCGAAGCCGGCAGCCTGTCGGCCGCCGCCCGCCAACTGGCCACCACCCAGCCCACCGTCAGCCGCCGGCTGCAGGCGCTGGAGCGACAGCTCGGCCAGCCGCTGATCCAGCGCACCACGCATGCGCTGCGCCTGACCGAGACCGGCCAGCGCGCCTACGAGCGGGCCAAGGCGCTGGCCGTGGAGTGGGAATGCTTTGAGCAGTCGCTGCGGGCCGAGCCGGGCCTGCCCGAGGGCTTGCTGCGCGTGCAGGTGCCGCATGCGTTCGGCCAGGAGCACCTCATCCCCTCCCTCGTCCAGGCGCTCAAGGCAGCGCCCGGGCTGCGTGTGGAATGGCTGCTGAACGACGCAACACCCAACTTCGTCGAGCAGGGGCTGGACTGCGCCATCCGCGTGGGCGGCAAGGCCGAGGGCGCCATCGTCGCCATCGAACTGGCGCGGGTGCCGCGTGTCCTCGTCGCCGCACCGGCCTTGCTGGAGGGGCGGCGCCTGGACACACCCGACGACCTCGCCGAACTGCCCTGGGTGGCGCTTTACACCTTCTACCGCCAGGAGGTGCAACTGCACCGGGACGATGGCGAGCGCGCCCGCATTGCCATACGCCCCGTGCTCTCCACCGACAGCCTCTATGCGACGCGCGAGTCCGTTCGCCTGGGCCTGGGTGCCGCGCTGCTGTCGGGCTGGTCGGTGCGCCAGGACATTGCCGAGGGCCGGCTGGTACACCTGCTGCCGCGCTGGCGCGGCGAGGCGCTGCCGGTGCAACTGCTCTACCCCAACCCACCGGCGCCACCGGCCCGGCTGCGCTACTTCATCGAGGCGATGCGGCGCAGCATGGCAGGGCCTTTGTGGCCCGATATGCCTGGGGAGTCTGGACGGCAGGGCATGTAGCCCGCGCCAGGGCGAGTTGCAGTGCCCGGCAAGGCGCAGGTGACGCGGCGTGGCAGGCGCCACGCAAGGAATCGGAAACGCCGCCGGGCACTGCAAAATCGCCCTGGCCCTACGGGTTGGGTCTGCCAGGGGGCACAGGCGTTGTTGTTCGTCGTTGCGGGCGCGAGCCCGCGGCCTCCTCTACGTCTAGCCTGTGCCCCCTGGCAGACCCAACGCGGGCCACATGCCCTGCCGTCCAGACTCCAATGCCATGAACGACGACGACCTGCTGCGCTACTCCCGCCACCTGCTGCTCGACGAAATCGGCATCGAGGGCCAGCAGCGCCTGCTCGATGCCAAGGCCCTCGTCGTCGGCGCTGGCGGCCTGGGCTCGCCGGTGACGCTGTACCTTGCATCGGCTGGCATGGGCCGCATCACGCTGATCGACCACGACACCGTGTCGCTGACCAACCTGCAGCGCCAGATTGCCCACGACATGAGCAGCCTGGACAAGCTCAAGGTCGAGTCCGCCGCGGCCCGCATGGCGGCCCTCAACCCCGGCGTGCAGGTGCGCGCGCTGGCCCAGAAGGCCGACGCGGCGCTGCTGGATGCCGAGCTGCCGCAGGTCGACGTCGTCATCGACTGCACGGACAACTTCGTGACGCGCCATCTCGTCAACGCGGCCTGCGTGCGGCACGGCAAGCCGCTGGTGTCCGGGGCCGCGATCGGCTTCGACGGCCAGGTCAGCGTCTACGACAGCCGCTCGCGTGAGCTGCCCTGCTACGCCTGCCTGTTCCCGCCCGAGGCCGGCTTCGAGGACGTGGCCTGCGCCACCATGGGCGTGTTCGCGCCCATGGTGGGCATCATCGGCAGCGTGCAGGCGGCCGAGGCGCTCAAGCTGCTGGCCGGTATTGGCGAGCCGCTGGCCGGGCGGCTGCTGATGCTGGACGGCCGGCGCATGCAGTGGAGCGAGATCGCCGTGCAGCGTGACGCGGAGTGCCCGGTCTGCGGTGGATGAAATGGAGCCCCTCGCCCAGTCTTGAGACGCTGGACGCGTGCAAACCTGGTCGGTCCCCCGCGGGGACGCCGGCCCTCGCGGCATCAAGCCGCAATGGCCGTCAGACGGGCCGGCTCGGGTGCGGCCCAGCGCTCGGCCCGAAATATCCGGTTTCGTTCGACGAGGATGTGCCGGATGAAATCCTGAAAGCGCCCTGCAATGGGGCACAAAATCCAGCTCCGTAGTCCCCAAAATCTCGTTCGCTCATGAAGCCCACCGACGTCCCGACACGCAACTTCCCGACCGCCAAGGAAGAGTGCCGCACCCTCGCGCCCCACCCCGACTACGACGGGCCAGGCAGCGCCTATGAACTGGCCTTCAAGGACGAGACCTTTTTGCTGCGCCAGGACATGCGCGCCGTGCGCATGCAGCTGGAGCTGATGAAGCCCGAGCTGCTGCAGAACGAGCACGGCGTGAAGTCCACCATCGTCATGTTCGGCAGCGCCCGCATCCTGCCCGAGGAGTCCGCCCAGGCCCTGCTCGCTGCAGCCGAAGCCAGCGGTGACGAGGCCGCCATCCGCCAGGCGCGCAGCAAGCTGGGCATGAGCCGCTACTACGAGGAGGCGCGCCGCTTCGCGCAGATCGCCACCACTGTGTGCGCCGAGCGCGGCAACCATGTCGTCATCGCCACCGGCGGTGGCCCCGGCATCATGGAAGCTGGCAATCGCGGCGCCTACGAGGTAGGCGGCAAGAGCGTGGGCCTGAACATCGTGCTGCCGCATGAGCAGTACCCCAACCCCTACATCACGCCGGAGCTGTGTTTTCGCTTCCACTACTTCGGCTTGCGCAAGATGCACTTCCTGATGCGCGCCGTCGCGCTGGTGTGCTTCCCCGGCGGCTTCGGCACGCTGGACGAACTCTTTGAGACGCTGACGCTGATCCAGACCAAGAAGAGCCGCCGCCGCCCCATCCTGCTGTTCGGGCGCGAGTTCTGGAGCCGCGTGCTCAACATCGAGTTGCTCCTGGACACCGGCATGATCAGCCCCGGCGACGAGAAGCTGTTCCACTATGTCGAGACGGCCGAGGAAGCCTGGGCCTTGCTCGAATCCCAACCCGAACTCTCCGCCCCCGCAACGCCATGACCAAACTCCGCAATGTCTCCCTGATCGGCGCGCCCACCGACATCGGTGCCGGCGCCCGCGGTGCCAGCATGGGCCCCGAGGCCATGCGCGTGGCCGGCCTGGCCGAAGCGCTGCGCGCCCGCGGCGTGGACGTCGTCGACCGCGGCAACCTCAGCGGCCCGTCCAACCCCTGGCTGCCGCCCACCGAGGGCTACCGCCACCTGCAGGAAGTCGTCACCTGGAACCAGACGGTGCACGACGCCGTCTACAACGAACTCAAGACCGGCCGCATGCCCATCCTACTGGGCGGCGACCACTGCCTGGGCCTGGGCTCCATCAGCGCCGTGGCCCGCCACTGCCGCGACACCAGCAAGAAGCTGCGCGTGCTGTGGCTAGACGCCCATGCCGACTTCAACACCAGCGAGCTCACGCCCAGCGGCAACATCCACGGCATGCCGGTGGCCTGCCTGTGCGGCTTCGGCCCCAAGGAACTGGTCGAGATCGGTGGCCACGTGCCGGCCATCCAGGCCAAGTGGATACGCCAGATTGGCATCCGCAGCGTGGACGAGGGCGAGCGCCGCTTCGTGCACGAGCAGGACCTGGAAGTCTTCGACATGCGCTTCATCGACGAGATGGGCATGCGCCACACCATGGAGCTGGCGCTGGCCACGCTGGACGACAACACCCACCTGCACGTGAGCTTCGACGTCGACTTCCTCGACCCCGTCATGGCCCCCGGCGTGGGCACCACCGTGGGCGGTGGCCCGACCTACCGCGAAGCCCACCTGTGCATGGAGATGATTGCCGACACCGGCCGCATGGCCTCCATGGACTTGATGGAGCTGAACCCGGCGCTGGACGAGAAGAACCGCACCGCGCTCGTGGCGGTAGACCTCATCGAGTCGCTCTTCGGCAAATCGACCTTGATGCGCAAGTGATCGCGGCATGGACGCCACGCCCTACCTGCTCGTCCAGCTCAGCGACCCGCACATCACCCACCCGGGCCGGCTGATCTCCGGCCGCGTGGACACGGCGGCGGCGCTGCGCCACGCGGTCGCACGCGTGCTGCAGATAAAGCCGCGCCCGGTGGCCGTGCTGGTCAGCGGCGACCTCGTTGACGCCGGCCACCCGGCCGAGTACGCGCAACTTCGCGAACTGCTGCGGCCGGTGGTCGATGCTGGCTTCCCGCTCGCGCTGCTGCCCGGCAACCACGACGCCCGAGGGCCGCTGCAGGAGGCCTTTGCCGGCCTGCCAGGCGTGCACTGCGGCCAGCCCGGCGCGGCCGCCGTCCAGTACGCGCTGGACCTGCCCGGCCCGCTGCGCCTCGTCGTGCTGGACAGCCTGACACCCGGCCGCCCCGAAGGCGGCTTCGACGACGCGCGGCTGGCTAAAGGCCAGGCGCTGCTGGCCGAGCGGCCGTCCGTGCCCACCATCGTGGCGCTGCACCATCCGCCACACGCGACCGGCCTGGCCGTTATGGACACGATGTCGCTGCAGCATGGCTTGGCCGGCTTTGAGGCGCTGATCGCCGCCCACCCGCAGGTGCAGCGCGTCGTCTGCGGCCACCTGCACCGCATGACGCTGGGCCGCGTGGCCCATACGAGTGCCATCAGCGCACCGTCCACGGCCCACCAGGTGGTGCTGGACCTCGCACCCGATGCGCCGCTGTCCCTCGCGCTGGAGCCGGCCGGCTGGCTCATCCATGCCTGGGGGCCGGGGCTGCCGCTCGTCAGCCACCTCGCGCTGGCCGGCAACCCCGAGTTGATCCCAGACATCTAACGTCCGAGTGCATGCGAGGATGCAGCGCATGAAGAAGCCGCTCGCCCTCCTCGCCCTCTCCCTTGCCGTTCAGGCCTACGCCCAGGCGCCGCAGCAGCCCAACGACGTCGAGCGCTACACGCTCTTCACCGCGCCCGTCACGCTGCTGCGCAATGCCCAGCTCTTCGACGGCAGGGGCAGCGCACCGCGCGAGCATATGAGCGTGCTGATCCGCGATGGCCGCATCGCCGAGGTCAAGCCCGATGCCGAGCTGAAGGCCCCCGCTGGCGCGCTGGTGAAGGACCTGGCCGGCGGCGCGCTGATGCCCGGCTTCGTGCTGCTGCACGAGCACATGTTCTACCCCACCGAGCGCGGCAGCTACGGTGCCTTCTTCCAGAGCTTCCCGCTGCTGTACCTGGCCGGCGGTGTGACGACCATGCGCACGGCTGGCAGCATGAGCCCCTATGCCGACCTGAACACCTGGAAGGACATCAAGGCGGGCACGGCACCCGGGCCTGACCTGGACGTGACCGCGCCCTTCCTGAACGGCATCCAGGCCTTCGTGGCCCAGGTGCCGCGGCTCGTCAACGCCGAGGACGCCGTGCGCCAGGTGGGCTACTGGGCCGACGTGGGCGCCACCTCGTACAAGGGCTACATGCACCTGACGCGCGAGCAACTCGACGCGATCATCAAGGCCGCACACGACCGCAAGGCCAAGGTCACGGCCCACCTCTGCGCGGTGACCTATGCGGAAGCCGCCGGCATGGGCATAGACAACCTGGAGCACGGCTTCTTCGCTTCCAGCGATTTCGTCGAAGGCAAACAGCCAGACGCCTGCCCCGCCGGCGACGCCGTGCCGCGTTCGCTGGACGCACTGGCCGTGGACGACCCGCGCATGGCCGCGCTGCAAAAGCAGATGATCGACCGCAAGGTGGCGCTGACCTCCACGCTGACCATCTTCGAAACCTTCTCCTACGGCCGCCCCATGGCACCGGCCGCGGCGCTGGACCTCTTGATACCGCAGATGCGCGAGCAGTACGTGAGCCGCTATACCGCCATCCAACGCGGCGGCCCCAACCCGCATGGCCGCATCTTTCCGAAGAACATGGTCTGGGAGAAGCGCTTCCACGACGCCGGCGGCCTGCTCGTGGCCGGCACCGACCCCACGGGCTATGGCGGCGTCATCCCCGGCTACTCGTCGCTGCGCCAGTTCGAGCTGCTGCGCGAGGCCGGCTTCGATGCCGCCACGACGGTCAAGGTCATGACCTTCAACGGCGCGACCTATCTGGGCCGCACGGCCGACGTGGGCCGCGTTGCGCCAGGCCTGCGCGCCGACCTCGTCGCCTTCGCCGCGCCGCTGGACGCCGCCAAGCCCGCCCTGCCCGAGGTTGCCTGGACCATGAAGGCCGGCCGCGCCTGGGACCGCGCCAAGATCCTGAATGCGTGGAAGGGGCAGGTGGGGTTGCGTTGAGTGAACCCGCGCCACCTCGCAAGTTGCTTGTCCTGGACCTGGACGAGACGCTGATCCACGCGACGGAGCAGGCGCTGGACCGGGAGGCCGACTTCCAGTTCGGCCCCTACTTCGTCTACCGCCGCCCGCATCTGGACGAGTTCATCCAGCGCGTCAGCCAGCATTTCGATCTGGCCGTCTGGACGGCGTCCGGCGAGGTCTACGCCCGCATCGTCGTGCAGAAGATCTTCCCGCCGGGGCTGCTGCGCTTTGTCTGGGCGAGCCGGCGCTGCACCACGGCCCTCGACCCGATGACCGGCGGCTACATGACGATCAAGAACCTCAGCAAGATCAAGCGCCGGGGCTTCGATCTCGCCTCCGTCGTCGCCGTGGACGACACGCCCAGCAAATACGGCCGCAGCTACGGCAACCTGGTGCACGTCAGCGAGTTCGTCGGAGACCCTGCCGACACGGAACTGCGCTGGCTGGCCGAGTACCTGCCCACGCTGGCGACCGTCGCCAACGTGCGCAAGGTCGAGAAGCGCGGTTGGCGCAAGGCCATCGAAGGCCGTAGCGCTGGGGAATAGAACGGGGCCGTGACGGGTATGAGCCTCCAACATCCAAGGAGACTCCATGCTCAAGCCCGCCATCGGCCTGCTGGTCCTGGCCCAGTTCATCGCCCCCGCTGAGGCAGCGGACGCCACCCGCGGCCAGGCCGTCTACCAAGCCCGCTGCGCCGCCTGCCATTCGCCCGACTTCAACGGCGTGGGCCCCGCGCACCGCGGCGTGTTCGGCCGGCTGGCCGGCACGGCCAAGGGATTCACGAACTACTCGGCTGCATTGAAGCGCTCGAGCCTCACCTGGACCGAGGCCAACCTGGACCGTTGGCTTGCCGACCCCGAGGCGCTGGTGCCCGGCCAGACCATGGGCATCAGCCTGGCCGACGCGGGCGAGCGGGCGGACGTGATCGCCTTTTTGCGCACGTTGGCAAAAACAAAGGAATAAACCGCGGCGTCGGCTGGTATCGCTTGAGGTCACCACTTCCTGCGAGCCAAACGCCATGCAGCGACGCGACTTCCTCCACTTGGCCGGCCTCGGCGGCGGCGCCATCTTCTCGGCCTCGCTGGCCGGCTGCGCGACCGCGGGCCGGCCGCAGGACGAGTTCTATTTCGTGCAGCTCTCCGACACGCACTGGGGCTTCCAGGGCGCGCCCAACCCGGATGCGCGCGGCACGCTGCCCAAGGCCATCGCGGCCGTCAACGCGCTGGCCAAGCCGCCAGACTTTGTCGTCTTCACCGGTGACCTGACGCACACGACCGACGACCCGGCCGAGCGCCGCCGCCGCATGGCGGAGTTCAAGCAGATCGTGGGTGAGCTCAAGGTCAAGACCGTGCGCTTCATGCCCGGCGAGCATGACGCCTCGCTGGACCGCGGCGCGGCCTTCAAGGAGATGTTCGGCGAGACCTACTATCGCTTCGACCACAAGGGCGTGCACTTCATCGCGCTGGACAACGTGTCCGACCGCGGCACCACGCTGGGCGCAGAGCAACTCGCATGGATGCAGGCTGAGCTGGCCAAGCTCAACCCCGAGGCACCGCTGGTGGTGCTGGCCCACCGGCCCCTCTTCCCGCTGGTGCCCAAGTGGGACTGGCACACCCGCGACGGCGAGCAGGCGCTGGCCCTGTTGATGCCGCACAAGAACGTGACGGTGTTCTACGGCCACATCCACCAGGAGCACCACCAGATGACGGGCCACATCGCCCACCATTCGGCGCGCTCGCTGATCTTCCCGCTGCCCGCGCCCGGCACGGCAGAGAAGCCCCTGCCCATCGCTTGGGACCCGGCCGCACCCTACCGCGGCCTGGGCTGGCGCGAGGTGGAGGCCGGCGGCAAGCAGGTTGAGCGCATCGAGCATGGAGTCAATGCCGCATGAAACGCCGTCATGTGCTGCTGATGGCCGCCGCCGGTGCGGCCTTGACGGCTGCCCGCGCTCAAGGGCCGCGCGAGATCGAAATCACCGCCCAGCGCTTCAAGTTCACGCCCAGCGAGATCCCGCTGAAGGCGGGCGAGCCCGTCGTGCTGCTGATACGCTCCCTGGACTTCGCTCACGGCTTCTTCGTGCCCGACCTGGACTTGCGCACCGACCTCATGCCCGGCCGCGTCACCCGCCTCGCCCTCACGCCCAAAGCGCCCGGGCGGCTCGCCTTCCTGTGCGACAACTTCTGTGGCGACGGCCACGAAGGCATGGACGGGCACTTCGACATCACATGACCGACGCGCGCCGCTTCGAGGCCACCGTACTGCCGCTGCTGGACGCGGCACACAACCTCGCGCGCTGGCTGTTGCGCGAGCCGGCGGCCGCCGAGGACGCGGTGCAGGAGGCCGCGCTGCGGGCCTTTCGCTACTTCGCATCGCTGCGCGCGAACGAGGACGCCAAACCCTGGTTCCTTGGCATCGTGCGCAACGCCTGCTTCACGGCGCTGGCGCGCGAGCGCGGCAGGGCTGACGTGACGCTGCTGGACGAGGACGCCTGGGACGAACTCGAAGCCCGCTCACCGAGTCCCGTGCCCGACCCGCTCACGGCACTGGGCACACGGCGCGAACAGACGCTGGTGAACGCGGCACTTCGGGCCTTGAGCCCGCCCATGCGCGAAGTCATCGTGCTGCGCGAACTCGAAGGACTGGACTATCGCGACATCGCCCAGGTCGCCGGCATCCCCATAGGCACCGTGATGTCGCGGCTGTCGCGCGCCCGTGCTCAACTGAAACGGCAACTGCAACTCGCCGGACTGCCCTGATGAACGACGACGACCTCACCCGCCTGCTGCAGCAGCACGCCAGCCGCCATCCGGCGGATGAGCGCCTGCGCGCGGCCGTGCGCACGCAGATCACGCTGCAGGCCGCCGCGCAGGAGAAACCGGCCGAGAAACCAACCTGGCGTGAGCGCTTCGCGCGGTTGCTGCGCATCCACCCGGCGCTGGCCGGTGCAGGCGGGCTGGCGCTGGGACTTGTGCTGACGATGTTCGTGGTGCCGCGTCTGAACAACGACGTGGCCCTGCCCGAGGAGCTCGTCGCCGCCCACGTGCGCGCGCTGCAGGTCGGCCCGCTGTACGAAGTCGCGTCCAGCGACCGCCACCAGGTCAAGCCGTGGTTCCAGGGTCGCCTGGACTACGCGCCCACGGTGCTGGACGAGCCGCTGCGCGAGCAGGGCTTTGCGCTTTTGGGTGGCCGCGTGCAGGCGGTGCAGAACCGGCCCACCGCCGTGCTGGCCTACCAGGTGAGGCTGCACAAGATCGATCTCTACATCTGGCCCGCCGAGCGCGGCGCGGCGCCCGAAAAGCTGCAGCGGCGCGGCTTCAACCTCGTGCGTTGGAGCGACGGCGCCATGCAGTACTGGGCCGTGTCGGATGTGGATGGCGCCGAACTGGAGCGCTTCGCGGCGGCATGGCGCACCGCTGCCGCTCACTAGAACCAACGCCGCACACGCATGGCGTAGTCAGTCCAGGCTTGGCCATGCGTCTTGGCCAGCCAGGGCTCCTCGCCGAAGACGACACGCAAGTGAAAGGCGATAGCCACGCAGGACGCGTACAGGGCCAAGCCCGCTGAGCCGAAGCTCCAGGCCCAGCCCACGAGGATAAGCCCCACCGCGACGTACATCGGATTGCGCGAGTACCGGTACAGCCCGACGACGACCAGCCGCTCGGGCGGCGCCCAAGGCGCCAGCGTGCCGCGGCCCGCGATGTAGAAGTCACGCACGCACCACAGCAGGCCCACCACGCCCAGCAAGCCCGGCAGCAGGCCCAGCGGCTGCACGAGGTGCGTGCGTCCGCCGGCGATCAGCCAGCAGGCGGGGACAGCGAAGGCGACGACGCCTGGCAGTGCCAGGAAGGCCAGCAGCGCTCGCCACCACATCGTCCGCACCACCTCAGCGGCCCTCGATGGCGCGCCGGATCGCCGCCGCGGGGGCGGCATCGTCCAGCCGCACGCCGTCGCCCTCGGCCACCACGCCCAACTCACGCCACAGGGCAACCAGGTCCACGGGCATGGATGCGTCCTTCATGTCGCGGTAGAGGTCGGCCAGCGTCGTGCGCCCGCCGGCAGCAGCGTCGGCGACGGCGAAGAAGCGGGTCACCGTCCAGTCCTGCCCGTAGTGGCCGCCGGCCGCCTGCACGCCTTGCAGCGCCTGCCGCAACCCGGCGCGCCCGCCCGTGGCGCGCAGCAGGCCCACGTCGGCCAGCAGGCAGAAGATCGCGCCGCCCCAATAGGTGCGGCCCCAGCTGCGCGTGCGGTCCAGCCCGCCGTCGCCGGGGCCGGGCAGGCCTTGCGGCATACCGTGCGCAAGCTCACCCCACAGCTGCTCGGGCTTGGTGATGCCGGCCCGCGCCCGGGCCACCGTCTCCACGTAGGTTGCCAGGCCCTCGTGCAGCCAGTTCTGCGCGCGCGGCAGGCTGGGCACGCTCAGGTGCACCAGCTCGTGCACCAGCACCCAGTCGTCCAGGAAACGCGCCGCGCTGGTCTGCCGGCCCACGCGCACGCCGACGAAGGGTTCGGGGTCGCGATCGGTCGTGCCGCCGTTGATGCCTTGGCCGGGCTGGGCATGCAGCCGCAACTCGATGCGGGGCTGCGGCTGGCGGCTGAAATAGGCCGCAATGGCTGCGACGCTGCGCGTGACCCAGACGGTGATCTCGCGCCGTGTGTCGGCGGGGAAGTCACCGTTCAGCTTCAGCGCCACCTCGCCGGAGGGCAGGCGCAGCATCTGGGGCTGGGCCTGCGCCAGCGGCAGCAGGCCCAGCAGCGTGCTGGCACAAAGGTGGCGTCGATTCATGGCGGTGGCTTCTAGGCGCTGACGATCCATCCCTCAAGGGGATCCACGGCTGCCGGCCAGCCGTGGCGCGGCCGGTCGGCGGCCCATGCAGCTTGCAGCATGGCGAGCACGGCGTCGAGGCTATCGCCGCTGGCGTCGGCCACCAATTCGTCACGTTGCGCGTGGCTGAGCTTGAGGCGCAGGCCCAGGCGGGTGCGCCCCTGCTCCAGCGCGTCGACGATGTCCTTGCGGGCAATCAGCCGCTCGGGCGTCTGCGCGGCCTTGGTGTCGCTCTTGTAGGAGCGCCGGCCGATGATTTCGCGTGCCAGCAAGCCGGGATAGGCCTCCAGCGCGACGCGGCCGGTGTCGCCGTCCAGCAGGCCGGGCAAGTAAACACCGGCCTCGATGAGCCTCGGCACGCCCGCATGCAGCATCCAGGCCACCGGGGGGTTGACCCATTTCATGCTGGGGCTGGCGCCGGCCGGGCCATCGCAGGCGCGGTGGGCGAATTTGCCGCCGACCGGCCGTGCATCGCAAAAGGCGGCAAAGCACTCGCGGATGTCCTCGCGGCTCAGGGTGGCGTAATGCGCCATCAACGCGGCATAGTCGGTCGGCCAGCCCAGGTGCTCGACAAGCTCCCGCGGCAGGCCGAAGGGCATGTCAAAGCCCGCCACCCAGGGCCCCGGCCGGGCCAGCCAGGCTGAGAAGGCGTCCAGGCTGTCCAGCGCTGTCAGCCCCACGAGGCGCACAACGGAACCGTGATTTCGACCTTCGGCGACCCGGATGGGCTTGGTACGGCGGGGCGCACTCGTGAAGTCGACCCCGAAAAGACAGCGATCAGTCATGGCCGGCATTCTGGGGCTGGGCACAATCGCTGGCTTCCCATGTCAGATCTGCTCGACCTCCCGACGCTGCCCGCAGAAGACACCGGTTTCGACACCGAGGCCTTCGATCGCGCCTTCACGGCGCAGCGCCAGCGTGCGGCGGCCGGGGCCTATCAGGCGTCCTGCGAGGCGCTGGAAGAACTGCTGCTGACCTGCCCGAAAGCCCAGCAGCGGCGCCGCGCCGAGGTGCTGGCCGTACTGGCCCACCAGTACCCGCGGGTGGGCAAGCTGACGGCCAGCGCGCGCTGCGCGACCGAGGCGCTGAGCCTGGCCGAGCGCCTGGGCGACGACGTGCTGCTGGCCGATGCGCTGACCTCGCAGTCCTACGTCTACGGCCAATTGCTGATGGGCCGCGAGGCGCTGGAGTCCGGCATGCGGGCACTCGCCGCCGCGCGCCGCGCCGACGACCCCGTGCGCGAGGCCTGGGCGCTGAACCGCGTGGGCGTCGCCTATTCCAGCCTGGAAAACGCAGCCCAGGCCTGTGCATCCACCGAGCAGGCATTGGAGATTGCCGCGGCCGCCGACTCGCCCGAGGTGCTGTTCTCCTGCCACAACAACCTCGCCTATTTCTGGCTGCGCCGCATTGAAGACGCCCAGGCCACGGGCAACACCGATGCGGTGGCCGAGGCCGTCGCCAGTGCCCACCTGACGGCCGACCAGGCCACCGCGCTCGCGCGCCGCTCGGGTAGCCCCTTCCAGGTGGCCATCGCCGTCTCCAATCTTGTCAACGCGCTGCTGGCCGGCGGCCTGCTGGACCAGGCCCTGCCGCTGCTCAACGAATTCGGCCACCTGGCCCACGACCATGGCTACCGCATGCTGGCCATCGAGGCCGACGCACAGCGCGCCATCTTCCTGCGCATGAAGGGCGAGCCGCTGCAGGCGGCACGCATCCTGGACGCGCTGCTGCACGCCGCCACCGAGCCGCCGCCCAAGCTGCGCCGGCTGCTGGTGCGCTCGCTGTACGAGACGCACAAGGCCTGCGGCCAGTACCGCGAGGCCCTCGGCTGGCTGGAGGTGCTGGGCGGCCTGGACCGCCAGATCCGCCGCGACAACCTGGTGCTGCAGACCGAGGTCATCCTCATTCGCGACCAGGTCGAGCAGGCGCAGGCCCGCGCCGACAGCGCCGTAGCCGACGCCCGCCGCGAACGCGCCCGCGCCGTCCACCTGGAGAACGAGCAGCAACGCCTGCGCGAGCATGCGATGGCGCTGGACCGCGCCGCCCACGAGGACGTGCTGACCGGCTTGCACAACCGGCGGCACGCCGAGTTCGCGCTGCCACTGCTCGTCGAGGGCGCCCGCATGGCCGGCCAGGTCATCAGCGTCGCCGCGCTGGACGTGGACCATTTCAAGAAGATCAACGACGGCCACGGCCATGCCGTCGGCGACGCCGTGTTGCAGCAGCTCGCGCAGCTGCTGCGCCACCGCCTGCGCAGCGCCGACCTGATGGCCCGCATCGGCGGCGAAGAGTTCCTGGCCGTGCTGGTGGGCATCGCGCCGCAGCAGGCCGCCGAGATCTGCGAGCGCCTGCGCCTGGCCGTCTCCGAGCACAACTGGGCGGCCATCACGCCAGGCCTCGTCGTGCGCGTGAGCGTGGGCATCGCCGGCGGCATGGCGCCGCTACAGGCCGATGCGCTGCTCGACCGTGCCGACCATGCCCTTTACGCCGCCAAGCGCGGCGGCCGCAATCGGGTTCACGTGGACTGAGCGACGGGTGGCTGCCGCCGCTGCGGCAGCCGCATGAAAGCCAGCGCGGACAGGAAGGCACCGATGCCCAGCGCGAAAGCGCCAATGAAGAGCCAGGCATAGCTGGAGAAAGAGTCGTAGATCAGCCCGCCCAGCACAGGCCCCAGGGCCATGCCGACGCTGCTGGCCATCGTGGTGCCGCCGATCACCGTGCCCATCATGCGCAGCGGGAAGTTCTCGCGCGCGATGACCGCGAACAGCGGCATCACCCCCGCGTACGTGAAGCCGAACAAGGCCGCCACGGTGTAGAAGCTGCCCAGCTTGCGCGCGTAGAGGTAGCCCAGCACCACGACAGCCTGCGCCAACAGCGCCAGCACCAAGGTGCGCGCCGCCCCGAACCGGTCGCCCAGCAGCCCGAACACCAGACGGCCACCCATGCCGGCCAAACCTTCCAGGCTGTAGATCGACACGGCAGCCATCAGCGGGATGCCGCAGGTGACGGCGTAGCTCACCGTGTGGAAGATCGGCCCCGAATGGGTGGCGCAGGTCAGGAAACTCGTCAGCACCAGGATCAGGAAGGGCGCTGAGCGCACCGCCTGCCCGACCGACGGTCCCGGCTCCTGCGACGCGACGGCCGTCTCGGCCAGCGCCAGAGCAGGCGGTCGGCGTACCAGCAGCGCCACCGGCACCATGACACCCGCCACCACGACCGCGACGATCTGCAGCGTGGTGCGCCAGTCGTGCGTCTGCACCAGCCAGGCGACCAGGGGCGACATGGTCAGCGGCGCCATGCCCATGCCCGCCGACACCAGAGACACGGCCAGGCTGCGCCGCGTGTCGAACCAGCCGGTGACGCAGGCCATCAGCGGCGCAAAGATTGCCGCAGCGCTGACACCCACGACCGCGCCGAACCACAGCTGAAAGGCCAGCAGCGACGTCGCCAGGCTCGCCAGCGCCAGGCCAGCGGTAAGCAGCAACGAGCCTGCCAGCACCACGATGCGCGGGCCGATGCGGTCGGACAGCGCGCCCCAACCAATGCTGCCGACCGCGAGTGCCGCGAAAGCGATGGTCATTGCGGTAGAGATGCCGGTGGTGGACCAGCCCGTGTCCAGCGCAATGGGCCGCAGCAACACCGGCAGGGAGAAAAGCGCGCCGATCGCGACGCAGCCGAGCAATCCGCCCGCGGCCACGATGATCCAGCGGTAGTGCTCGCGCAGCGCATGTGTCAGAGAAGACATCGTCGGTCCTTCAACGGGTTGTCGAAAGGCCGTCAGGCCTTGCAGCCGAACTCCGGCCCGTCGAGCTGGCGCACTTCGCACTCGACGTCCCAGTCGGTGCCGTGCACCTTCATGAAGCGCCGCGTCAGCGCTATGGCTTCGTCCCGGGACTGGGCTTCGAGGATGGCGTAGCCGGCAATCACCTCCTTGGTCTCGGCGAACGGGCCATCCACCACCGACAGCTGGCCGCCGCGCCGCAGCCGCGCGCGAAAGCCCTCGGACGAGGGGCGCAGGCCGGCCGTGCTCACCAGTTGCCCGCTGCGGGTCAGCTCCTCGATCAACTGCCCCATGTCGGCCAGCAACTGCTCGCTGGGCTTCTGGCCGGCGGATTCGTCGACGCGCACCATGGAAAGAAATCGCATGTCCAGGTCTCCTGAGTCGGGCGCGGACCGATTCCGCCGCCTCTCCCCATTCGACGAACGAGGTCCTGACAAATCGACAACTGCGACAACTTTCTTGTTGTGGGAGCGAACCCCTAGACTTGCTGCATGAACCCCGTCCTTGTCGAAGTCCTGCGCGGCAGCGCCGTCGAGTCCCGCCATGCCGGCGCGCTGGCCATCGTCGACGCCTCGGGCGCCGTGCACACCGCCCTGGGCGACATCGACCGCCCCATCTTCCCGCGCTCGGCCGTCAAGCTGCTGCAGGCCTTGCCGCTCGTGGCCAGCGGCGCGGCCGAAGCCTTTGGCCTGACGGACGCCGAGCTGTCCCTGGCCTGCGCCTCGCACAGTGGCGAACCCGAGCATGTGGCGACGGCCGGCGGCGTGCTTGCCAAGCTGGGGTTGACGGCGGATGCGCTGGAGTGCGGCACGCAGTGGCCCAGCCGCGAGCCGGTGCTGCGCGGCATGGTGGCGCGCGGCGAGTTGGCCACGCCACTGCACAACAACTGCTCGGGCAAGCACAGCGGCTTTGTCTGCGTGGCCTGCCTGATGGCGCGCAACGCGGGCACCGACCCGGCCGAGTTCGCGCGCGGCTACGTCGCAGCCGAGCACCCCGTCATGCGCGAGGTGTCGGCCTCGCTGTCGGCCACGACGGGCGTGGACGTCGAGCACGCACCGCGCGGCACCGACGGCTGCTCCATCCCGACCTTCGCGCTGCCGCTGCGGTCGCTGGCGCTGGCCTTCGCCCGCTGCGGCACCGGCCAGGGCCTGTCCGACGGCCATGCGCGCGCTGCACGCCGCCTGCGGAAGGCGGTGGCCCAGGCACCTTTCATGGTGGGCGGCACGGACCGCTTCGACACCCGCGTCATGCAGGCCTATGGCGAGCGCGTGTTCTGCAAGATAGGCGCCGAGGGCGTCTATTGCGCGGCATTGCCGGAGTTGGGCCTGGGCGTCGCGCTGAAGATCGACGACGGCGCCGCGCGAGCCGCCGAGGCCGCGATGGCCGCCGTCGCGCAAGCCTTGCTGAAGACCGAGGACGACCTGCTGCGCAGCTACAGCCATCTGCAGCTGCGCAACTGGCGTGGCATCGACGTCGGCTCGCTGCGGCCGGCCGAGGCCCTGGCAGGCGCCTTCACTCCCCGCTGAATACCTCGTTCCCCTCGCCTGCCGCACCAAAGTAGTGCTGCGATAAAACGATACAAAACTGAGACAAAGCGAGACCAAGCAAGCGCTTGATTGGCTTTACAGTGCGGCAATATGTCGCCCCGAAAGCCCCTCCCCCCCGACACCCAGCCGCCGCGAGACCGCCTGCTGCACCAGGCCATGTGCCTGTTCGGCGAAAAGGGTTTGGCCGCCGTCACGACGCGCGAGATCTGCGCCGCCGCAGGCGTGAACCCCGGCGCCATCCACTACCACTTCGGTGACAAGGACGGCCTCTACGCCGAAGTGCTGCGCCTGCCCGTGCGCGAGCTGCAGCAGCAGCTCGTGGGTTTTGACGACCCGGCGCTGGGCCTGCACGAGTCCATACGGCGCTTCCTGCAGCCCTTCCTGATCGACGACGGCGCCTGCAGCGCCCAGCTCTTCTTCCGCGAGATGCAGGCGCCCAGCGCCGTCTTCATGGACACGGTGGCGCGTGAGGTGGGCCCGCTGTTCGACCGCTTCGCCGCCCTGCTGGCCCGCCATGCGGGCCTGGCCGAGCCGGACGCCGCCATCCACCAGCTCGCCATGGGCCTGCAGGCCATGGCCCACGACTACTCCATGACCCGGCCCATGCTGGACGCCTTCCACCCCGAACTGCTGGCCGACGACCCGCTGCTCGAGCAGACCTGCCGGCGCCTGGCCGATTGGGGCTGCGCGCTGGTCGCCTACGAACAAGCCAAACCACGATGACCTCCCGACGACTTCTCCTCGCAGCCCCTCTGCTGGCGCTGTTGACCGCCTGCATGACGGCCCCGCCCGCGGCGCCGCCCGCGCCCGCCGCCGTCCCCGCCGCCTGGCGCTCGCCGCTGCCCCATGGCGGCAGCACGGCGGCGCTGACGCAGTGGTGGCAGGCCTTCGACGACCCGCAACTGGCCCGCCTCATTGCGCGCGCCGAAGCGCAGAGCCCCACGCTGGAGCAGGCCGCTGCCCGCCGCCGTCAGGCCGAAGCCGGCGCCGCCCAGGCCCGCGCCGGGCTGATGCCGCAGGGCGGTGTCGGCGCCCAGGTGCAGCGCGGCCGCGCGCTGAACGGCGTGGCGGGCGACAGCACCCAGGCCAGCGCGCAGTTCAGCGCCAGCTGGGAGATCGACCTCTTCGGCGGCCAGCGTGCCGCCGCGACGGCTGCCGCCGCCCAGGCCACGGCCGCCACGGCCGACTGGCATGCCGCCCGCGTGAGCCTGGCGGCCGACGTGGCCCAGGCCTATGTGCAGCTGCGTCTGGCGCAGGCCCGCGAGGAGTCGGCCGAGCTGGACACGCGCTTTGCCGAGCAGATCGCCGGCTGGGGCCGACAGCAGCAAAAGGCCGGCCTGATGAGCGCCAGCGACGCCGCGCTGCTGAATACCGAGCGTGCCGCAGCCTCGGCCGCACGCAGCCAGTGGCGGGCCGAGGCCCAGATCGCGCTGCAGACGCTGGCCCTGCTGTGCGCCGAGCGCGCCGACACGTTGGCCGCCGAGCTGGCGCCGCCGGCCGTCGCAACCGACGCCTTCGAGCTGCGCCGCAGCCAACCCAAGGTGCCCGGCTTCGACGTCAGCGCCCTGCCCGCCCAGTTGTTGGCCCAGCGCCCCGACCTCGCCGCCGCCCACCAGCGCTGGGTGGCCGCCGTGCAGCAGCAGCGCAGCGTCGAGGCGCAGCGCTATCCACAACTCAGCCTCGCGGCCATGGCCGGCGAGTCGCGGCTGCGCGTGGGCGGCAAGAACAGCCACGGCGCGATGTGGTCCTTCGGCCCCACGCTGACCGTGCCCATCTTCGATGGCGGCGCGCTGGTCGCAGCGGGCGACAGCGCCCGGGCCGCGAGCGACGAAGCCGCCGCGGCGCTGCAAGCCCAGTGGCTGGTCGCCGTGAACGAGGTGGAGGAGCAATTGCAGCGCGTCTCTGCCGGTGCCGAACGCGAGCAAGAGGTGGACGCCGTCCGCCGCGAGTGGGAGGGCATCGCCCGCCGCTCCGGCGCCCAGGCCCATGCCGGACTGCAAAGCGGCGCCCAGCGCAACACCACCTTCCGCAATGCACTGGCCGCCTACGACGCCGTGCTCAGCGTGCGCGCCGAACACGCGCTGGCCTGGATACGCCTGTACCGCAGCCTCGGTGGAGGCTGGAACGCCCCGACATGAAACCCCTCGCCCAGTCCGGCCACGCTGAACGCGGTCCGGCCCAGTCGGTCCCCCAAGGGGACGGCGATGCTTGCCGGATCGACCGGCAAGCACATCGCCAGCGCGGGCCGGCTAGGGAGCGGCCCGGCGCTCGGCCCGCAAATACTTGCAATGGACAACTGACATGAAGATCCGCCCCGCCCTCCTCACGGCCGCCCTGACCATCGCGCTGGCCGTCGCCTTCGTCGCCGCGCTCTCCAGCCCGGCCTTCGCCCAGCAAGCCGCGGCCAGCGCCGCCCCGAAGCCGGCGCTGACCGTCAAGCGCGTGCTGGCCCAGTCCGCCCAATGGCCGCAGACGCTGTCCGGCACCGGCTCCATCGCCGCCTGGCAGGAAGTCGTCATCGGCGCCGAGATCGGCGGCCAGCGCCTCGCGCAACTGAACGTCGACGTGGGTGACCGCGTGAAGAAGGGCCAGTTGCTGGCCCGGCTAAGCCCCGGCACGCTGGAGGCCGACCTGGCCGCCAGCCGCGCCACGCTGCTGGAGGCCGAGGCCTCGGCCCGCGAGGCTCACCAGACGGCCGAGCGCGTGAAGACGCTGCAGGGCAGCGAGGCGCTGTCGCCCCAGGCCATTGACCAGGCGCTGGCCGCAGATGGCGCGGCGCAGGCCCGCGTGGCCGCTGCCAAGGCGCGCGTGCAGGCCGATCAGCTGCGCCTGTCGTACACGCAGATCACCGCGCCGGACGACGGCGTCATCAACGCCCGCCTGGCCGTGCCGGGCGCCCTGGTGCAGCCGGGTCAGGAGCTCTTTCGCCTGCAGCGCCAGGGTCGCCTGGAATGGCGGGCCGAGGTGCCGGGCGCCGAGCTGGCGCAATTGAAGGCCGGCCAACTGGTGCGCGTACAGCCGAGCGGCGCACCGGCGCTGGAAGGCCGCATCCGCCGCGTGGCACCCCAGGTGGACGCGCAGACGCGCAACGGCCTGGTCTATGTGGACCTGAAGGCCGCCGAGGCATTGCGCGCAGGCCTGTTCGCGCGCGGTGACTTCGTGCTGGGCGAAAGCCAGGCGCTGTCATTGCCGCAGAGCGCCGTCCTGCTGCGTGACGGCTTCAGCTATGTCTTCCGCATCGACGGCAGCAAGGTGCGCCAGCAGAAGGTGCAGGTGGGCCGCCGCGAGGGCGATCGCGTCGAGGTGCGCGCCGGCCTGGCCGCGGGCACCGCCGTCGTCGAGTCCGGCGTGGGCTTCCTCGCGGATGGTGACACCGTCCGCGTGGCCCAGTAAGGAGACGCCGCAATGTTCAACGTCTCTCGCTGGTCGATCGCCAATCCGGTGCCGGCCATCATGCTCTTCATCATGCTGACGGTGGCCGGCCTGTACGGCTTTCGGCAGATGAAGATCCAGCAGTTCCCCGACGTGGAGCTGCCCACCATCGTCGTCAGCGCCTCGCTGCCCGGCGCCGCGCCGGCCCAGATGGAAACCGAGGTCGCCCGCAAGATCGAGAACTCTCTGGCCACGGCCCAGGGCGTGAAGCACATCTACACCAAGGTGCAGGACGGCCTGGCCACCGTGACTGTCGAGTACCGCCTTGAGAAGACCTTGCAGGAAGCGCTGGACGACACGCGCGACGCCGTCACGCGCATACGCGCCGACCTGCCGGCCGACCTGCGCGACCCGGTCATCTCCAAGATGAACCTGTCGGGCATGCCCATCCTGACCTACACGGTCTCCAGCAGCACCATGGACGACGAGGCGCTGTCCTGGTTCGTCGACAACCAGGTCGCCAAGCGCATGCTGGCCGTGCGCGGCGTGGGCTCGGTCACGCGCGTGGGCGGCGCCAGCCGCGAGCTGCGCGTGGAGCTGGACCCGTCCCGCATGCTGGCCCTGGGCGTCACCGCGGCCGAGGTGTCGCGGCAATTGCGCCAGGTGCAGCAGGAAGCCCCGGGTGGCCGCGCGCAGCTTGGCGGCGCCGAGCAGTCGCTACGCACCATCGCCACCGTGCAGACCGCGGCCGAGCTGGGTGCGATGGACATTCCGCTGGGCGATGGCCGCCGCGTGCGGCTGGACCAGGTCGCCGCCGTGAGCGACACGCTGGCCGAGCAGCGCAGCGGTGCCTTCCTGAACGGCAAGCCCGTGGTGGGCTTCGAGATCGTGCGCGCCAAGGGTGCCGGCGAGGTGGACGTGGCCGAACGCATCCGCGCCGCGCTGCAGGAGCTGAAAGCCGCCCACCCCGACATCACGGTCACCGAGGCCTTCAACTTCGTGGACCCCGTCATCGAGAACTACAACGGCAGCCTGTCGCTGCTGATGGAGGGTGCACTGCTGGCGGTGCTGGTGGTGTGGTTCTTCCTGCGCGACTGGCGGGCCACCCTGGTCAGCGCCGTGGCGCTGCCGCTGTCGGCCATCCCGACCTTCCTGGTCATGTACTGGATGGGCTTCACGCTCAACGTCGTGACGCTGCTGTCGCTGTCCCTCGTCATCGGCGTGCTGGTGGATGATGCGATCGTCGAGATCGAGAACATCATGCGCCACCTGACCATGGGCAAGACGCCCCTGGAGGCGGCACGCGAGGCGGCGGACGAGATCGGCCTGGCCGTCATCGCGACGACCTTCACGCTGATCGCCGTTTTCCTGCCCACGGCCTTCATGAGCGGCGTGGTGGGCAAGTTCTTCGTGCAGTTCGGTTGGACGGCCTCCATCGCCGTGTTCTTCTCGCTGGTGGTCGCGCGGCTGCTGACGCCCATGATGGCGGCCTACATCCTGAAAGTGCCCAAGAAGGCCCACAAGGAGCCCTTCTGGATGGCCCGCTACCTGCGCGCGGCGCGCTGGGCCTTCACACACAAGGGCAAGACGCTGGCCATCGCCGCCGTCTTTGGCGTGGCGGCTTGCACGCCGCTGTTCATGGGGGCCATTCCCGGCGCCTTCCTGCCGCCGGACGACCTGAGCCAGACGCAGATCAGCGTGGAGCTGCCGCCCGGCAGCACCTACGCGCAGACGGCAGCCGTGGCCGAGCAGGTGCGCGCCACGGCGGCCGCACACAAGCATGTGAAGCTGGTCTACACGGCAGTAGGCGGTGGCAGCGCGGGCGGCGACCCGTTCGCGATGTCCGGCGCGGCCGAGTCCCGCAAGGCCACCCTCACGTTGAATCTGACGCCGCGCAAGGACCGCCCCGGCATCAGCAAGCAGCAGATCGAGCGCGAGCTGCGCGAGAAGCTGGAGGGCATTGCCGGCGCGCGGCTGAAGGTGAGCTTCGGCGGCTCCAACGACAAGTACCAGCTCGTGCTGGCCGGCGAGGACGGCGAGCAGCTCACCACCCATGCGGCCAAGGTGGAGCAGGAACTGCGCGCGTTGCCGGGCATAGGCCAGGTGACCAGCAGCTCCAGCCTGCAGCGCCCCGAGCTCATCGTGCGCCCCGACGCGGCGCGCGCGGCCGACCTGGGCGTGTCCACGACCGCAATCGCCGACACGCTGCGCATCGCCACCGCCGGCGACTACGACCAGTTGCTGCCCAAGCTCAACCTCAGCCAGCGCCAGGTACCCATCGTCGTGCGCCTGCCTGACACCGCACGCGCCGACCTCGCACTGATCGGCGAACTGGCCGTGCCGGGCAGCCGCGGCCCGGTGCCGCTGCGCCAGGTGGCCGACCTCAAGCTCACCAGTGGCCCGGCGCAGATCGACCGCTACGACCGGCTGCGCAACGTCAACTTCGAGATCGAGCTGAACGGCATGCCGCTCAGCGAGGTGCAGGCGGCCGCGGCCGGCGTGCCCAGCATCGTCAACCTGCCGCCTGGCGTCACCAAGGCCGAGATCGGCGACGCCGAAGCCTTTGCCGAACTGGGTCAGGGCTTTGCGTTGGCCATGGGCACGGGCGTGGCCTGCATCTACATCGTGCTGGTGCTGCTGTTCCACGCCTGGGTGCAGCCGGTGACCATTCTGGGCGCCCTGGTGCTGTCCATCCCCGGCGCCATCCTGGCGCTGTTCGTGACCGGCACCGACCTGTCCATGCCGGCCATGATCGGCATGATCATGCTGATGGGCATCGCGACGAAGAACTCCATCCTGCTGGTGGAGTACGCCATCGTCGCGCAACGCGAGCAAGGCCTCACACGCCTGGAAGCGCTGCTGGACGCCTGCCACAAGCGCGCCCGGCCCATCGTCATGACGACGCTGGCCATGGGCGCCGGCATGCTGCCCATCGCTTTAGGCTTCGGCACCGATCCGAGCTTCCGCGCACCCATGGCCATCGTGGTCATCGGCGGGCTGATCACGTCAACCTTCCTGAGCCTGCTGGTGATCCCGGTGCTCTACGAAGTGGTGGACGATTTCATCCAACGCTTCAGCCGTAAGAAGCAGGAGCCCCTCGTCCAGTCTGGCCTCGCTGAACGCGGGCCAGCCTAGCCGGTCCCCCAGGGGGACGGAGATGCTTGCGGCATCGAGCCGCAAGTACATCTCCAACGGGCCGGCTTGGGGGCGGCCCTGCGCTCGGCCCGAGCGCGCTTGTCTAGGCGAGCTTGAAGACAGCCACCGACTGCGTCAGCTCATCGGCTTGAATCTGCAGGCTGTGGGCCGCCGCGGCGGACTCTTCCACCAGCGCGGCGTTCTGTTGTGTCATCTCGTCCAGGCGCGAGATGGCCTGGCCGATCTGGCCGATGCCGGTGCTCTGCTCGCCGGTGGCGTGGCTGATCTCGGCGACGATGTCGGACACCCGGGCGATGGAGGCGTTGATCTCCTGCATGGTCTCGCCGGCTTGGGCCACGAGGGCGGCGCCGCTGTCCACGCTTTCAGTGCTGCGTGTGATCAGTGCCTTGATCTCCTTGGCCGCTTCGGCCGAACGCTGTGCCAGCGTGCGCACCTCAGCGGCGACAACCGCGAAGCCACGGCCCTGCTCGCCCGCCCGAGCAGCCTCCACGGCCGCATTCAGCGCCAGGATGTTGGTCTGGAAGGCGATGCCGTCGATGGTGCCGATGATGTCGCTGATCTTGTGCGAGGAGCTGCTGATGCGGCCCATGGTGGCGACGACCTCGCTGACGACTTCGCCACCACGGCGCGCCACCTGGGCTGCGTCAACGGCAAGCTTGTCGGCCTGGCGGGCCGCCTCGGCGTTGTGCGTGACGCTGGCGGTGAGCTCTTCCATCGCCGACGCCGTTTCCTGCAGATTTGACGCCGCCTGCTCGGTGCGCGAGCTCAAGTCGTGGCTGCCGACGGCCACCTCCTTCGACGCGTTGGCGATGTTCTCGGTCGCGCCGCGCACCTGGCGCACGACGGTGACGAGCGAGTCCTGCATCGCGGCCATGCCTTTCATCAGCTGGGCGGTCTCGTCGCGGCCGCGCGCTTCGACGTCGCCGGTCAGGTCCTGGCGGGCGATGCGGTCAGCCGCCGCCACGGCCCGCTTGAGCGAGCTGAGGATGGACTTGGAATTGGCGCGCAGCAGCAAGGCCAGCACGGCGATGGCGCCGACGAGCAGTGCGATGAGGCCATTGCGCGAGGAAGCGAAGCGGGCGTCAATCTGTGCGACCTGCTGCTCGGAATTCGCATCGATGAGCTTGGTCAGCTCGGCCAGTTCCTTGTCCAGCGCGCGCACCGGACCCTTGATAGGCTCCATGCCCTTGTTGGCCTCGGCCGTGTCGGGAAACTCGCCCTTGCCGACGCGTTCGGCAAACGGCCGGAAGCCGTCACGGTAGGCGGTCAATGCCTTCTGCGACTCGCTCACCGCATTGAGGATGTCTTTGTTCAACCGCAGGCCGGCCGTCTTGTCCAGCGCCGCGCGGGCCTTGGCTTCGGCCTCGTCCCAGTCTTTGCGGTACCTGCCGACGGCCGCGGCGTCGGCCATGTTGATCAGCGTGTCCTTCTCATAGCGCCGCAGGTTGCCGACCGCGGCACGCGCGTTGGACACCTGGGCCTGCGCTTCAACGTCGTTGTCGACGAAGCGTCTGAGCTGGGCCGAAGCGTCAGACTGGGCCAGCAGGCCCGAGCCGCCGATCAGCAGCATGCCCAGGCCGGCCAGCACGCCTACGGCGGCCAGTCGAGCCCGGATCGGGAATTGATTCATGTCGATCATGACCAGCCCCTCTTCCCCAGGAATACGGGGAGATTAGCCATTTCTGATCGACTTGCGTCAAGTCATCCGTCAGTTCGTGGCCCAAAGCTCACGCATCGCCGTTTCGAAGGCCTCCCCCACTCGAGTGGGGGGGCGCCAGGGGTGGGCGCGACCGGCCACCCAGACCGACTGCCAGGGCGAACCGTTGCTGCCGAAGACGACAGCATCCAGCAAGGCTTCGTCGGGCAGGCCTCGCAGGCCGTCGGCGTTGCGGTTCAGCACGATGGCGTCGGCCCGCGCGCCGGGCACCAGGCCCCAGTGCGAGAAGCCCGCCGCACGAGCGCCACCGGCCACGGCCGCATCGAACAGGCGGGCCGCACTGGACGGCTGTGCTCCCGGCGCGGACGAGACATTACGCTGTCGAAGCAGCAGGCGCTGACCGTACTCCAGCCAGCGCAACTCCTCCACCCAGCCGCGCGTGACCTGGCTGTCCGAGCCCACCGTCAGCGGCACGCCGCCGGCCAGCCAGCGCGGCAGATCGGCGAAGCCGTCGCCCAGATTGGCCTCCGTCCCGGGGCAGATGACGATGCCGGCTCCGCTCAGGGCCACGGCCTCGATCTCGGCCGGCTCGGCATGCGTGGCGTGCACGAGTTGCCAGCGCGCGTCCAAGCGCACCTCCTCGGCCAGCCACTGGATGGGGCGGCGACCGGTCGCGGCGACGCAGTCGGCCACCTCGGCCGTCTGCTCGGCGACGTGGATGTGGACGGGCAGGTCTGTGTCGCCGACGAGCGTGCTCAAGCGTGCGATGTCCGCCGGCGAGGCACCTCGCAGCGAATGCAGGGCCACGCCGGCGTTCAGGCGCGGCTGGCCGGCCGCCAACACGCGCTGGCTGGCCCGCCAGGCCCAGTCGGCGTCGGCGGCGAAGCGGTGCTGGTCGGGCCCGAGGCCGGCGGCGGAGAAGCCGCTGCGCGTGTAGACGACGGGCAACAGCGTGAGGCCTATGCCCGTGTCCTGCGCGGCCTCGGCCAGCGCCCAGGCCATGGCCAGATCGTCGTCGAAGGCTTGCCCCTCGGCCGGATGGTGCAGGTAGTGGAACTCGCAGACCTGCGTGTAGCCGCCGCGCAGCAGCTCCGCATAGAGCTGGCTGGCGACCGCGCGCAACTGCTCGGGCGAGATGCGCAGGGCCAGCGCATACATGCGGTCGCGCCAGCTCCAGAAGTCGTCCTGGCCGGCCTCGCGCCGCTCGGCCAGGCCCACGAAGGCGCGCTGGAAGGCGTGGCTGTGCGCGTTGACAAGGCTAGGCAGCACGGGCCCGGCCAGCACCTCGGCATCGGACGGCGCGGGTTGGCCGGCGGCGATCTCGGTCCAGTGTCCGTTTTCTATGCTCAGCAGCACGTCGCGCTGCCAGCGGCCCTCCACCCAGGCGAGGGGCGCGTGCAGCCTTTTTACGGTCGCCATGCGAGCATCGCCTCCAGCAGTTGGCGCAGCAGGGGCTGCACGGCGGCGGCGCGCTCGGCATCGTAGGACTCGGCGGGCGTGCCGGCTTCGTCCATGTAGCAACGCTGGCACATCTCAAGCTGCACGGCATGCCAGCCCTCGGCCGGGCGGCCGTAGTGGCGGGTGATGTAGCCGCCCTTGAAGCGACCGTTGACGACGTGGCTGTAGGCCGACTGGCCCGCGAGCAGTTGGCCCAGCGTGGACGTGATGGCCGGTGCGCAGGAGGCACCGTCGGCCGTGCCGAGGTTGAGCGCCGGCAGCGTGCCCTCGAACAGCCAGGGCAGCTCGGAGCGGATGCTGTGCCCCTCGAACAGCAGCGCATGGCCGTGCTCGGCGCGCAGCCGCGTGAGCTCGGCCTCAAGCGCCTCGTGATAGGGCCGCCAGTAGGCGTCGACGCGGGCATCGACGTCGCCCGCGCCGGGCTCGCCGCCTTCGGCGTAGAGCCGCTCACTGGTGAAGAAGCGCGTGGGCACCAGGCCGGTGCCGCCCGTGGCGCCGGGGTAGAGCGGCGCGTCGTCCTGCGGGCGGTTCAGGTCGATGACATAGCGGCTGTAGCGCGGCACGATGAGGCTGGCGCCCAGGCCTTCCGCGATCGGCCGGTAGAGCTGTTCCAGGTGCCAGTCGGTGTCCTCGCTCGCCAGCGCGCGCGGCACATAGCGGTCACGCAGCTCCGGCGGGATCTCGGTGCCGGCATGCGGCAGGCTGATCAGCAGCGGCGCGCGGCCCTGCTGCAGACGAAAGACGCTCATGCTCCTCCCTGGTTCCCCTGGTGTATCCGCTTTTTCAGCGGGTTATGCCCAAAGCATGCTGCCAGCTCGCGCGGATGGCCGCTATCCCAGACACAGAAGTCCGCGCGCTGGCCGGCGACGAGCCGGCCACGGTCAGCCAGGCCCAGCGCGCGAGCCCCGTTGACGGTCAGGCCGCGGAAAGCCTCCTCGGGCGTCAGCCGGAACAGCACGCAGGCCATGTTCAGCATCAGGAGGGGCGACAGCGTGGGCGAACTGCCCGGGTTGTGGTCGGTCGCGATCGCGATGGGCACGCCGGCCTCGCGCAGCGCAGCAATGGGTGGCAACTGGGTCTCGCGCAGCGCATAGAAGGCGCCCGGCAGCAGCACGGCCACGGTGCCCGATTGGGCCAGGGCCTGTACGCCGGCCGGGCTCAGGTATTCCAGGTGGTCACAAGACAAGGCCTGGCGGCCAGCGGCGAGCTGGGTGCCACCCTGGTCGCTGAGCTGCTCGGCGTGCAGCTTGATGGGCAGTCCGAGGCGCCGGGCGGCGTCGAAGACGCGCTCGACCTGGGCCGGCCTGAAGGCGATGTGCTCGCAGAAGGCATCGACCGCGTCAACGAGGCCGGCCTCATACAGCTCGGGCAGCCACAGGCAGACGGCAGCGATGTAGTCATCGGCGTCGGCGAACTCGGGCGGCATCGCATGGGCGGCGAGGTAGGTCGTGCGCACCGTGACACCCAGCTTCTCGAGCTGGCGCGCGACGCGCAGCATGCGAGCCTCGGTGGCGGCGTCCAGACCATAGCCGGACTTGACCTCCAGCGTCGTCACGCCCTCGTTGATGAGGGCCTGCGCCCGTTTCGTTGCCGAGGCCAGTAGTTCAGCCTCTGTGGCGGCGCGCGTGGCAGCGACGGTGGACTTGATGCCGCCGCCGGCCTTGGCGATGTCGGCATAGCTCGCGCCATGCAGGCGCTGCTCGAACTCGCCCGCGCGGTTGCCGCCATAGACGAGGTGGGTGTGGCAGTCGACAAAGCCGGGGGTCACGAGAGCCCCGCCCAGCTCCACAACCTCGGCACCGGCCGCCTCGGGCGGCAGCTCGGTCATGGGCCCCACCCAGCGCAGCAGGCCGCCCTCAACCAGCAGGGCACCGTCGTCGATGAGGCCCCAGCCGCTGTCGCCCGCCAATGTCACGAGCCGGCCGCCACGCCAGAGCTTCATGCGTCCGGGCTCCAGGTGAGCCACCAGGCCTGGCCTTCGCCGGTGAAGACGCAGCTCTGCGCCACCGGCTGCTCGCACCAGGCCAGCGTCAGCGGCGCCATGGGCATGGCGCGGTGGCCGTGCTCCAGCAGGCCACCCTTGACGGTGAACAAGCCCACCCAGGGCGCCGTCGGCAACAGCACGTGCGATGCCGACTCCACCTCCAGGTTGCCTTTGCGCTCCATCACGTTGAAGACCAGCGTCTCCCCCTTGATGAGCTCGGCCTCAGGCGCCAGGCCACCGTCGAAGCGCAGCGGCTCGTCGCCCACGCTCTGCGGCCAGTCGAACAGGCGCAGGCCCGCGCCCTGGATGACGGCCAGCCAGCGATGCACGCCTGGAAAGGCCGAGAACGGCCCGTCGCGCTCCACGCAGGCGATGCTGACGCGCACCGCCCAGTCATGGGCATGCGGCCACGCAAGCAATTCCTGCGTCGTGCCACCGCCGTTCTTCCAGGCTTGCGGCTCGACGTCGCTCGCACTGATGCGGCTCCAACTCATGTTCCTACCCTCGCACTCCGCCCCGCAGTCGGGGGAACTGCGCATTTTCCGCAGCGCCGCGCCGCTTGGCTCATGCCGAGAAGCTCCCTTGCAATTGGTAACGAGTACCGGGGTGGGTCAGCTTGACGCTGGTGACCGCTACGCCACGGCTGTAGGTGATGCGCTTGACGACCAGGCAGGGGTCGCGCCGGTTGATGCCCAGCAGCTTGGCCTCCACCTCGCCGGTCAACGCGGCCTCGATCATGTAGCGCGCCTCGGACAACGGCGCCACGTCCAGCAGGTAGTGCGTGGGCGTGATGCGGGTGAAGTCCTGGGCCAAGTAGTCGGGCGCACAGGCCGGGTTGACGGCGCGCTCCTCGCACTGGATGGGGTGGCCGTTCTCCAGATGCACGATGAGACTGAGGTACACGGGGGCGCCGCGCTTCAGGCCCAGCTCGGCTGCCAGCTGTGGCGTCGCCTTGCCCTTGGTGAGCGCATGCACGCGCGCCTCGTGCTGGCCGCCGCGCTCCAGGATCTCCTCATGCACGTCGCGAACGTTCAACGTCGACGAGATCCGGTGCAACTGGGCCACGAAGCTGCCGACGCCCTGCACGCGCTCGATCAGCCCCTCCTGCACCAGCTCGCGCAGCGCACGGTTCACCGTCATGCGGCTGACTTCGAACTGGGCTACCAACGCACCTTCGCTGGGCAGCAGGTCGCCGGCCACCCAGTGGCTGCTGGCGATGCCCTCGCGCAGGTGGTTCTTGACCTTGAGGTACTGGGGCTCGGGACTTGTGGCGGATCGCGGCATGGCTGGATCCTAGTTGACTTGACTTGTATAGACAACTAGAGTTCGGCCCACTTTGTTGGAGACCTGCACATGACCTCCCTGCCCCGCCCCGTGAAAGCGCCCACTGGCACCCAGCTGCATTGCAAGAGCTGGCTGACCGAGGCCGCCTACCGCATGCTCCAGAACAACCTCGACCCCGCCGTGGCCGAGAACCCGGACGCGCTGGTCGTCTACGGCGGCATCGGCAAGGCCGCGCGCAACTGGGAGGCCTTCGACGCCATCCTCAAGTCGCTGCGCGAGCTGAATGACGACGAGACGCTGCTGGTGCAGTCGGGCAAGCCGGTGGGCGTGTTCCGCACCCACCCGGACGCGCCGCGCGTGCTGCTGGCCAACTCCAACCTCGTGCCGGCCTGGGCGACCTGGGAGCACTTCCATGAGCTGGACCGCAAGGGCCTCATGATGTATGGCCAGATGACGGCTGGCAGCTGGATCTACATCGGCAGCCAGGGCATCGTGCAAGGCACCTACGAGACCTTTGCCGAGGCCGCGCGCCAGCACTACGGCGGTGTGGCCAAGGGCAAGTGGGTGTTGACCGCGGGCCTGGGCGGCATGGGCGGCGCCCAGCCGCTGGCGGCCACGTTCGCGGGCTTCTGCTCGCTGAACATCGAGTGCCAGCAGTCGCGCATCGATTTCCGCCTCAAGACCCGCTATGTGGACGAGCAGGCCTTTGACCTGGACGATGCACTGGACCGCATCGCCAAATACACGGCCGCCGGCGAGGCCAAGTCCATCGCGCTGCTGGGCAATGCAGCGCGCCTGATCCCGGCCCTGGCCGAGCGCTGCAAGCAGGGCACTGCCATCAAGCCCGACCTGGTCACCGACCAGACCTCCGCCCACGACCTCATCCACGGCTACCTGCCGGCCGGCTGGAGCGTGGAACAGTGGAAGGCCGCCGCGGCCGACCCGGCCCAGCACGCCGAGCTGAAGGCTGCCGCGGCCAAGAGCTGCGCCGAGCATGTGAAGGGCATGCTGGCCTTCCAGCAGATGGGCATCCCCACGGTGGACTACGGCAATAACATCCGCCAGGTCGCCAAGGACCAGGGCGTGACCAACGCCTTCGACTTCCCGGGCTTTGTGCCCGCCTATGTGCGCCCGCTGTTCTGCGAGGGCAAGGGCCCGTTCCGCTGGGTGGCGCTGTCGGGTGACCCGGAGGACATCCGCAAGACCGACGCCAAGCTCAAGGAGCTGTTCCCGCAGCATGCCGCCCTGCACCGCTGGCTGGACATGGCCGCCGAGCGCATCGCCTTCCAGGGCCTGCCGGCACGCATCTGCTGGCTGGGCCTGGGCGAGCGCCACATCGCCGGCCTGGCCTTCAACGAGATGGTGAAGAGCGGCGAACTGAAGGCGCCCATCGTCATCGGCCGCGACCACCTGGACAGCGGCTCCGTCGCCAGCCCCAACCGTGAAACGGAAGGCATGAAGGACGGCTCGGACGCAGTCTCCGACTGGCCACTGCTGAACGCACTGCTGAACACTGCCGGTGGTGCCACCTGGGTGTCGCTGCACCATGGCGGCGGCGTGGGCATGGGCTACTCGCAGCACTCGGGCGTCGTCATCGTCTGCGACGGCACGGACGCAGCCGCCAAGCGCATCGAGCGCGTGCTGTGGAACGACCCCGGCACCGGCGTCATGCGCCATGCAGACGCGGGCTATGAGTCGGCCGCCGCCTGCGCCAAGAAGAACGAACTGAACCTGCCCTCGCTATGAACCTCATCCCCGGACAACTGACCCTGGCCCAGCTCGCCGACATCGCTGCTGGCGGCACGACGCTGACGCTCGCCGACTGGAGCGCGGTCGACAAGAGCGCCGCCCTCGTGGCCGCCGCAGCCGCGGGCGATGCGCCGGTCTACGGCGTGAACACCGGCTTTGGCAAGCTGGCCAGCACGCGCATCGCCAAGGACCAGCTCGCTGCGCTGCAGCTCAATCTGATCCGCAGCCATTCGGTGGGCGTGGGCGCGCCGATGTCGCCCGAGGTGGTGCGGTTGATGCTGGCCACCAAGGCGGGCAGCCTGGCGCGCGGTTTCTCGGGCGTGCGCCGCGAGGTGGTGCAGTCGCTGCTGGACGCCTTCAACTCCGGCTTCATTCCCTACGTGCCGGCGCAAGGCTCGGTGGGCGCCAGCGGCGACCTGGCGCCCCTGGCCCACATGACGCTGGCGCTGATGGGCGAAGGCGAGGCGCTCGTCGATGGCAAGCGCGTGTCGGCCCGTGACGAGCTGGCACGCCTGGACCTGCAGCCGCTGACGCTGGCCGCCAAGGAGGGCCTGGCCCTCATCAATGGCACGCAGGCCAGCACCGCGCTGGCCCTGCATGCACTGCTGCGCTTCGAAGGCTTGTTTGCCACGGCCCTGGGCAGCGGCGCGATGACGCTGGACGCCGCCCGCGGAAGCGACGGCCCGTTTGATGCCCGCATCCACGAGGTGCGCGGCCAGCCCGGGCAGAAGGAAGTGGCAGCCGTCTACCGCGAGCTGGCCGCAGGCAGCGCCATCCGCGCCAGCCACCGCGAGGGCGACGAGCGCGTGCAAGACCCCTACTGCCTGCGCTGCCAGCCCCAGGTCATGGGCGCCTGCCTGGACCAGGCCCGCCATGCGGCCCAGGTGCTGGTGCGCGAGGCCAACGCCGTCACCGACAACCCGCTGGTGTTCGACGACACCATGGTCTCGGGCGGCAACTTCCACGCCGAGCCGGTCGCCTTTGCGGCGGACAACCTGGCCCTGGCCATCGCCGAGGTCGGCGCCATCGCCGAGCGCCGCATTGCGATGCTGATCGACCCCGGTATCTCGCGCCTGCCGCCCTTCCTGACGGCCGACGCCGGCCTGCACAGCGGCTTCATGATCGCCCACGTGACGGCCGCGGCCCTGGCCAGCGAAAACAAGAGCCTGGCCCACCCGGCCAGCGTGGACAGCCTGCCCACCAGCGCCAACCAGGAAGACCACGTCTCCATGGCCACCTTCGCCGCGCGCCGCCTGCACGCGATGATCGACAACACGGCCCACATCGTCGCCATCGAGCTGCTGGCCGCGGCCCAGGGCATCGACTTCCTGCGCCCGCTGCAAAGCTCGGCACCCGTAGAAGCGCTGTATGCACGCCTGCGCCAGGACTGCGCCAGCAGCCCGGCTGACCACTACCTCGCGCCCGACATCGAGCGCGCGGCGGCCCTGGTGCAGGGCGGCGCGCTGAAGGCGGCGCACGCGCCACGCTTCGACGCCTGAGTGGCTTTTGGCAGCGCATGCCGCCTCGTCTATCGTGGCGGCATGCGACTATTTATCGCCTCCCTGCTGCTGGGCCTCTCCGCCGCGTCCGCTTTGGCGGACACAACCATCCGCTTCGACATCGACCTCGCCGCCGAGATCGCCGCCGGTCGCTTTGACCCGGCGCGTGACCGGCTCGGCCTTCGCGGCGGTGCCGCCCCACTGGCCTGGGACCGGTCCATGCTGGCCGAGCCCGGCGGCGCACCGGGCCGCTACCGGCTGCGGCTGACGGTGCCGGACGACGCGGCGGGCGGCCAGCCACTGGCCTACAAGTTCCGCATCGAGCGCGGCGCTGGCCAGGACGGCAGCGAAGGCTGGGAACCGGGTCGCAACCACACCGTGCTGCTCAAGGGGGGCGAGATCGCGGTCACGCGGGTGTTCGGCGCGCCGGCTGGCGACGTGCCGGTTTCGCGCGTGGGCACGATAGAGCGCCTGGGCCTCATTGCGTCGGCCCACGTGAGCGCGCGCGAGGTGCAGGTCTGGCTGCCGCCGGCCTATGCCGAGCATCCCGAGCAACGCTTCCCGGTGCTCTACCTGCACGATGGCCAGAACGTTTTCGACGCCCAGGCCGCCGGCTCCGAATGGCAGGTGGACGAGGCGGCGCAGCGCGGTGTGGCGTCGGGCCGCCTTCGGCCCTTCATCGTCGTCGCCGTATCCAGCAACGGCCCCACGCGCTGGGACGACTACACGCCCACGGCCGTGACCCAAGCTACCGAGACTCGGGGCGGTGGCGCACCGGCCTATGCCCGCTTCCTCGTCGAGGAGCTGAAGCCCGCCATCGACGCGCGCTACCGCACACGGCCTGGCCGGGCCGACACGGCCGTGGGCGGCTCGTCGCTGGGCGGGCTGGTGTCGATGTGGCTGGCGCTGCACAGGCCCGAGACCTTCGGCACAGCACTGGTCGTGTCGCCATCGGTCTGGTGGGACGACCGCTTCATCCTGCGAGATGTGGCCGCCACCGCGCCCTCGCCTCGCCCCCGGCTCTGGCTGGACATGGGCGCTCAGGAAGGCGACCAAGCGATGCAGTTCGCTCGCGAACTGGCCGAGCTGCTGCGCCGGCGCGGCTGGAGCGACAACATGCTGCGCTTCATCGAGGATGCCCAGGGCCGCCACGACGAGGGGAGCTGGGCGCGCCGCGTGCCGGCCATGCTGGACTTCCTGTACGGCGCCGACGGCCCATCGAAGTAGCGGGCGGCGATCCCCGCGGCCGCGGTCTTGTAGCGGGCGGCGTGCGGTGCTACACCGATGGCCATCAACGTAGAGGGGGCGAAGGATGAATCTGACGATTTCCCGCCTGGTTGCCGGTGCAGCCTTGGCCGTCGCTGCGGCCCTGCCGGCGCAGGCTGCCTTCCTGAACCACCACTTCACCTTCCAGGCGGGGGTCGTGGACCAGGTCAACGCCAGCGTGGCGGGCACGCTGTTCGGCAATGCCAACGTCGCGGGTGGCGCGCTGAACCTCGATGGCAGCGGCGACTACGTCGAATTCGCCACCGCCCTTGTGCCCAACGCGGGCAGCTATTCCATCGCCCTCTTCGCCTGGGGCAACGGCTTGCAGGCGGGCTACACGGAGATGATCTCGCAGGGCTTCAGCGGCGGGCCGGGCTTTTACCTCGGCACCGACGGCGGCGGGCAGTTCATGCGCGCCACGGATTCCTGGGGCGCGACCGGCGTGCCCTTCGGCGCACCCAATGCCTGGAACCACTATGCGCTGGTGGTCGACGCCAGCGGCCCGGGCCTGACCTCCCTCTATGTCAACGGCGCGCTGGCCGCGACCGTGCCCTACGCGATCGCCACCAACCCTGGTGGCACGCCCACGCGCTTCGGCGCGCAGTTCGGGCCCTATGGCGAGTTCTTCAACGGCGCCATCGATGACGTGCGCATCTACGACGGCGTGTTGACTGGGGCCGAGGTGGCCGCTCTCGCCAATCCTGTGCCCGAGCCGGCCACGGCGTTGAGCCTGCTCGCCGGGCTGTCGGCGCTGGTGGTGATGCGGCGGCGCAGGCCTCAATAGCGCTCAGTAACGGCCGGCCGCCCCGGCCACGCGCAGGAAGACGTAGGCAAACCAGGCCACCACCGCGCGGTGCAGCACCGCGCGCAGGCCGGTGCCGCCGGTCTCGCCCACGCGGGCCGATACCTCGATGGCCGTCTCTATCTCCTCGGCCAGATGAGCCGTGAAGGCGCGGTCGCGCACGATGACGTTGGCCTCCAGGTTGACGAGCAGCGACAGCGGATCGATGTTGGAGCTGCCCACCGTGGCCCATTCGCCGTCGACGATCGCAACCTTGGCATGCAGAAAGGCCGGCGTGTACTCGTAGATCTCGACCTTGTGCCCCAGCAGCTCGGCATAGAGCGCCTCGGCCGCCCAGCCGGCGATCCGATAGTCCAGCTTGCCCTGCAGCAGCAGGCGCACGCGCACGCCGCGGTCGGCCGCGCGGCGCAGTGCATGGCGGATGCGCTGGCCCGGGTAGAAGTAGGGGCAGACCAGGTCCACCCGCTCGCGCGCAGCGGTGATCGCATCGGCATAGGCGTGCTCTATGGTGCGGCGGCGGCGCAGGTTGTCGCGCATGACAAAGGCCGCGCAGACCGGCTGCAGGTGCGGCACGACCTGGGGCAGGCGCTGCGGGCCGCGCCAGAGCTGCGACAGCCAGCGGCTCAGGCGGCGGCGCATGGGGATGTAGTCGAGCAGCGCGTCGTCGAAGTCGCGGCCCAGCCAGGCGCGCGACCAGATGGAGCGCAAGCCCAGCTCGACGGGCGCCACCAGCGGGCCGCGCAGCTGCACGGCAAAGTCCAGCCGCGGCAGTTCGGTGTGACCGTGGTGGATGTCCAGCCGGTCGTCGATGACGTTGATGCCGCCCACGAAGGCCACCTCGCTGTCGACGACACAAAGCTTCTGGTGCAGGCGTCGCAACTGCCCCGGCTGGAACCAGTGCCACCAGCGGTCCATGGGCCGGAACACGGCCATGGCCACACCACTGCCCTGCAGCCGCTCACGCAGCGCGGCCATGGAGCCTTTGCTGCCGAAGCCGTCAACGACGACGCGCACGCGCACGCCGCGGCGGTCGGCCGCGATCAGTGCGTCAAGCAGGGCCAGCGAGGCCGGGTCGTGGTGAAAGATGTAGGTGGCGACCCAGACCTCGTTGCCGGCACGCTGGATGGCCTCCAGCATGCGCGGAAAGAGCTGGTCGCCGCCGCGCAGCAACTCGACCTCGTTGCCGCCGCTGAAGCCGGGGTCGACGCTGGCAAGCGCGTGGCGCCGCCGGGACCCTAGGCGCCTCATTCGAGGGCGAGCTCCACGAGCAGCGGCAGGTGGTCCGACATGCGCGCCCAGCTGGGGCCGCGCGGCACCTGCACGCCGGTGCATTTCAGGCCGCGCGTGTAGACGCGGTCCAGCGCGAACACCGGCAGCCGCGACGGGAAGGTCGCAGCACGCGCGCGGCCCTGTGGCGACGAGGCACGGCGCAGGCCGTGGGCGCGCATGGCCGGGTCAAGCCGCTCGCCCCAGTCGTTGAAGTCACCGGCCACCAGCACCGGCGCCCCCTCGGGCACATGATCGCGCACGAACACCGCCAGGCGGTCGACCTGGCGTACGCGGCTGGAATGGATGAGGCCGAAATGGGCCACGACCACGTGCACGTCGTGGCCCTGCCAGCGCACGGGCACGTGCAGCAGGCCGCGTTGCTCGAAGGCATGGTCGGAAACGTCGTGATGGCCGATATCGCCTATGGGCCAGCGCGACAGCAGCGCATTGCCATGCTCGCCGTACTTGGTGGTGGCGTTGGTGCGGTAGGCCACCTCGTAGCCGTCGGGCGCGAGGAACTCGGCCTGGCCCTTCTCGGGCCAACCGAACCAAGTGCGGTCGAAATATTCCGCTTCGCGGTGGTGGAACAGGCGCACCTCCTGCAGGCACACCAGGTCGGCGTCCAGCGCCTCCACGCCCATCTGCAGGTTGTGGATCTCCAGCCGCTTGCCGGGCCCCAGGCCGCGCACACCCTTGTGGATGTTGTAGGTCGCCACGCGCAACACGGCACCCGGCGGGTGCGGCGTGGGACGGGCGGAGGATCTCATCGCGTTCATGGCATTACCGCTGCGCTGAAGCGAGGCAACTGCAAGACGGCCTCGGCATTGGACGGCGAGAAGCAGCGGTCGGCAGCCTCACGCCAGGGCAACCAGAGCCACGATAGGTGCTCGCGCGGCGACAACTTGGGCGTCAAGGCCTCGGGCACTTGTAGGCCGAAGACGTGTTCCGTATTGCGCGTCACGCCGGGCGCGTAGCGGTGCTGCCAGTGGGGGTAAATCTCGTAAACATTGGCGAGCTGCCAGTCGCGCAACTCGCCGCCCACAGCGGAGATATCGATGCCGGTTTCCTCCAGCACCTCGCGCTGCGCCGTCTCCACGAGCGGCTCGTCCAGGCTGTCCTTGGAGCCGGTGACGCTTTGCCAGAAGCCGGGATGGTCGGCGCGCTCGATGAGCAGCACACGCAGGTCGGGCGTGTGGATGACGACAAGGACCGACTCCGGGATCTTGAAAGGCTTGGCCGAGGGCATGCGGTCAGCATAGCGCCGGCCAGCTTGCCATGACCTAACTCTTCTTGCGCCTGGCCACCTCGGGCGGCAGTTCCTTGGCCTGCAGTTCGCGCACCTGGGCGACGAGCTGGTTGTGCGCGTCCAGGAAGGCGGCCGCGATGACCTTGCCCTCGTTGGAATTGCTCCAGCCGGCGCCCGCCGCGCCGCCCAGCTTGCCGACCACGGCGCCGCCCACACCCAGATCGGCCACCTCGACGGAACCCGTGGCGGCGGCGACCTGCTCGGTCGTCTCGTTGTCGGTCAGCAGCAGGGCCGCCTGGGCCTGCTTGAGCTTGACCTGCTCGGCCGCGCCGACGAGCTTGTTCAGGTAGGGGATGGCCTGCAGGATGCCGCCGATCTGGCGGCCCGCGTCCTGCTCGCTGAAGGTGAGGCTGGGCGTGAGGCTGTACTGGGCTTCGTAGCCCTTGCCCTTTTGCACCGTGTTGCCCTGCTGGCGCAGGATGCCGGCCTCCTTGAGTTCCTGCTCGCGCACGGTGGCTTTCAGCCCCGCCGCACGGTCGACGACACGGAAGCAGCCGCTCTGCTGCGCCAGCAGCCGCACCAACGGCACCGGGCTGGACGGCAACTGGTAGCTGCTGGAATAGGCGTAGCCGTTGGGGTTCTCGACTAGGGCCAGCGTGGCTACCGGCGCGTCGCATTTGACGAGCTCGCGGTTCGCATGGTGGGCGCCGGCCGGGCCGGCCGAGCCGCTGATGACGGAACCACCCTCTCCCAGCGACGTGGACGATTTGCCGCAGCCGGCGAGCAGCAGAGCCAGGACGGGAGCGATGAGCAGGGGGCGCGCAGTCATAGCCGCGAGTCTCCCCTGCGGATGGCCGCGCCTTGCCCTATGAACTGGGGACATCCCCTGACGCACAGGACGTAAAAAAGCCCCGCCGAGGCGGGGCTTCGGTCGCGGCCTAGCCGATCAGGCGGCCGGCGTCACGTTGCGCAGGCGGATGTGCAGCTCGCGTAGCTGCTTCTCGTCCACCAGCGACGGCGCGCCGGTCAGCAGGCACTGGGCGCGCTGGGTCTTGGGGAAGGCGATGACGTCGCGGATGGATTCGGCCTTGGTCATCATCGTGACGATGCGGTCCAGGCCGAAGGCCAGGCCGCCGTGCGGGGGCGCGCCGTATTGCAGCGCGTCCAGCAGGAAGCCGAACTTGATGCGCTGGTCCTCGGGGCTGATGTTGAGCGCCTCGAAAACCTTGGCCTGCACCTCGGCGCGGTGGATACGCACCGAGCCGCCGCCCAGTTCCCAGCCGTTGAGCACCATGTCGTAGGCCTTGGCGATGCACTTGGCCGGGTCCGACGTCATCAGGTCCTCGTGGCCGTCCTTGGGAGCCGTGAAGGGGTGGTGAACAGCCGCCCAGCGGTTGTTCTCTTCATCATGCTCGAACATCGGGAAGTCGACGACCCACAGCGGCGCCCAGCGGTCCTCGAACAGGCCATTGGACTTGCCGAATTCGCTGTGGCCCACCTTCAGGCGCAGAGCACCGATGGCGTCGTTGACAACCTTGGCCTTGTCTGCGCCGAAGAACAGCAGGTCGCCGTCCTGGGCGCCGGTGCGCTTGAGGATTTCGGCGACGGCTTCGTCGTGCAGGTTCTTGACGATGGGCGACTGCAGGCCTTCGCGGCCCTTGGCCACTTCGTTGACCTTGACCCAGGCCAGGCCCTTGGCGCCGTAGATCTTGACGAACTCGGTGTAGGCGTCGATCTCGCCACGGCTCATGGCCGCGCCGCCCGGCACGCGCAGCGCGACGACGCGGCCGCCCGGCGTGGTGGCCGGGCCGCTGAAGACCTTGAAGTCCACCGTCGTCATCGCGTCGGTCAGCTCGGTGAACTCGAGCTTCACGCGCAGGTCGGGCTTATCAGAGCCGAAGCGGTGCATGGCTTCCGAGTACTTCATGACCGGGTAGTCGCCCAGCTCGACGTCCAGTGCCTTGCGGAAGACGTGGCGGATCATGCCCTCGAACATCGAGCGGATCTCTTCCTCGGTGAGGAAGCTGGTCTCGATATCGATCTGCGTGAACTCGGGCTGGCGGTCGGCGCGCAGGTCCTCGTCGCGGAAGCACTTGGTGATCTGGTAGTAGCGGTCGAAGCCCGCGACCATCAGCAGCTGCTTGAAGAGCTGGGGCGACTGCGGCAGCGCGAAGAAGTGGCCGTCATGCACGCGGCTGGGCACCAGGTAGTCGCGCGCGCCTTCGGGCGTGCTCTTGGTCAACATGGGCGTCTCGATGTCGATGAAGCCATGCTCGTCCAGGAACTTGCGAACCTCCATGGCGACGCGGTAGCGCAGCATCATGTTGTTCTGCATGTAGGGGCGGCGCAGGTCCAGCACGCGATGCGTGAGGCGGGTCGTCTCGGACAGGTTGTCGTCGTCGAGCTGGAACGGTGGCGTGATGGACGGGTTCAGCACCTCGATCTCGTGGCACAGGATCTCGACCTTGCCGGACACGAGGTTGGCGTTCTCGGTGCCGGCCGGGCGCGCGCGCACCTTGCCGACGATCTTCAGGCAGAACTCGTTGCGGACTTCTTCCGCGACCTTGAACATGTCGGCGCGGTCGGGGTCGCAGACGATCTGCACGAGGCCTTCACGGTCACGCAGGTCGATGAAGATGACGCCGCCGTGGTCGCGGCGGCGATGGGCCCAGCCCATCAGGGTCACGGTCTGGTCGAGCAGCTTTTCGCTGACTTGGCCGGCATAGCAGGTACGCATGGGGTTCTCCGAATTCTTTGCGAGGGGTGTTCTTGGGGCGCTGATGAGCTCGCTCGGCTCTCAGGATTGAACGCCTGCCGGGGCGCTCAACCCGGCTGATTTCGTGCGTCGTTCGCCTGGTCGGGCGCGACGCCAGCCTCACCGGGGTGGGGCATAGGCGCCACCGTGCCCATGGAGATGATGTATTTGAGCGCCTCGTCCACCGTCATGTGCAGCGGCTTGAGGTCGGCCGTGGGCACGATGAGGAAGAAGCCCGACGTGGGGTTGGGCGTCGTGGGCACGTAGATGCTGGTGTGCTCGCCGTCCAGGTGGCAGGCCACTTCGCCGCTGGGCGTGCCGGTGACGAAGGCTATGGTCCAGGAGCCGGCGCGCGGGTATTGCACCAGCACCGCTTCGCGGAAGGCGTTGCCGCTGCTGGAGAACAGCGTGTCCGACACCTGCTTGACCGAGCTGTAGATGCTCTTGACGATGGGGATGTGGGACATGGCCCGGTCCCACTGCGTCAGCAGCCACTGGCCGAAGATGTTGGCGACGAAGACGCCCGTGGCCAGCAGGCCGGCGGCCAGGATGACGAGGCCCAGGCCCGGCACGTGGCGCAGCTCCAGCAGGCCCTCGCGCAGGGAGGCGGGCACGACCAGGGCGAGTGCGGCCAGCAGCGAGCCGAAGACGCCGTTGACGACGTCCAGCACCTGGGCCAGCACCCAGATGGTGATGGCCAGCGGCAGCCAGACCAACAGGCCGGCAACCAGGTATTTGCGAAGAGAAGCGCCCACGTCGTCCCGATTCAATGGCAGGCGCAGGAGCCGCCGCAGGGGGTGGAGGATGACCCGGACGAGGCCTCAGCCTTGGGTGTTTCCGCCTTGGCCGGCTCGGCAGCGGCGGCGGGGGCTGCGGCGGTGGAACCGCCGCGGAAGTCCGTCTGGTACCAGCCGGAGCCCTTCAACTGGAAGCCGGCGGCCGTGACCTGCTTGGAAAAGCTCTCCGCCCCGCAGGCGGGGCAGGTCGTCAGCGGCGCGTCGGACAGCTTCTGAAGCACGTCCTTGGCGTGGCCGCAGTCGCTGCAGCGGTAGGCGTAAATCGGCATGATGGGCTCGTCAGAGGCGCAAAGCCCATCATTTTAATCGACGCGTCAAGGGTGGGGCTGGAGATGGTGGCTGACATGGTCATGATGGTTGGCCAGCCACTGCGGCAGCAGCGAGCCCAACACCATGCCGACGATGCCCACGATCAGGCCCGCCAGCTGCCCCGGGAACACCTCGCTCCAGGCCTTGAACTGGGGCAGCAGGAACAGCACCCAGGTGGCAATGCCCGCCACCACGGAGAGCACGGCGCCCTGCGTAGTCGAGCGCTTCCAGTACAGGCCGAACACCAGCGGCACGAAGGCGCCCACCAGCGTCACCTGGTAGGCGCCGCTGACCATGTCGTAGATCGGCGTGCCCTGGGTCTTGATCGAGTAGATCAGCACGCTGAAGGCGAACACCACCAGCGTGATGCGCATGGCCAGCAGTTGCTGCTTGTCGGTCATATTGGGGCGCACCTGCTTGAGGATGTTCTCTACGAAGCTGGTCGTCGGCGCCAGCAGCGTGGCCGAGGAGGTGCTCTTGATGGCCGACAGCAGCGCGCCGAAGAACAGGATCTGCATCACCAGCGGCATGTGGCCCATGATGAAGGCGGGCAGCACGCGCTGGTAGTCGTTCTGGGCCAGGTCCAGCGCCTTGTCGCCCATGACGGCAACGGCGGCCAGCACGATGAACATGGGCACGAAGGCGAAGGCGATGTAGCTGAAGCCGCCGATCATGGCGCCGCGACGCGCCGTCTTGGCGTCCTTGGCGGACATGACGCGCTGGAAGACGTCCTGCTGCGGGATGGAGCCCAGCATCATCGTCAGGGCCGAGCCGAGGAACATGGCGATCTGCGTGAAGGTGGGCTCGGGCAGGAAGCGGCTCAAGTCCTTCTGCGTGGCCAGGTTCAACACCTTGTCGGCGCCGCCTGCGAGGTCGGCCGCGAAGATGGCGATGATGGACAAGCCGATCACCAGCACGATCATCTGGATGAAGTCCGTCCAGGCCACGGCCAGAAAGCCGCCGATGACGACGTAGACCAGCACCGCCAGCAGCCCGACGGTCATGCCCATCTGCGGGCTCATCGCACCGTCGGTCAGGATGTTGAACACCAGGCCCAGCGCCGTGACCTGGGCGGCCACCCAGCCCAGGTAGCTGAGGATGATGGCCAGCGAGCAGAAGATCTCGACGCCCTTGCCGTAGCGCTGGCGGTAGAAGTCGCCGATGGTCAGCAGGTTCTTCTCATAGAGCTTGACGGCGAAGAACATGCCCACGAAGACCAGGCACAGACCGGCGCCGAACGGGTCTTCGATGATGGCGTTCAGGCCGCCCTGCACGAACTTGGCGGGGATGCCCATGACGGTCTCGGCACCGAACCAGGTCGCGAAGGTCGTCGTCACGACCATGATGAGGGGCAGGCTGCGGCCGGCGACGGCGAAGTCGCTGGTGTTCTTGACCCGCGTGCCGGCCCAGACGCCGATGCCCAGCGTGCCGAGCAGATAGAGCACGACGAAAACGATCAGCGTGGTGTTCATGGACTTCTGGAGCGAGAAAGACCGGAAAAATAGGCGCGGATTATGAAGGCGCCGTGCCCCACGGGCCCTAGGGAGTGGGCCTTAGAACGCGGGGCCCAGAAAGCGCACCGTCAGCCAGGCCAGCAGGATGCCTAAAGCAAAACCGGCCGTCCCCCACAGCAGGCCGGACAGCAGCCGGTTGGTGCTGCGCAGCTCCTGCACCAGGGCGCGCAGCTGGGCGTCGCCGGCGCGCGACGCCTGGGCCTTGAGCGCGTCGTGCAGCAGCCGCGGCAGTTCCGGGAGGAGCTGGGCGAAGCGCGGCGCCTCCTTCTGGAGCTGCTTGTTCAGCGCCGGCCAGCCGATCTGCTCGTTCATCCAGGTTTCCAGGAACGGTTTGGCCGTGGCCCAGAGGTCCAGGTTGGGGTCCAACTGGCGGCCCAGGCCCTCCACGTTCAGCAGCGTCTTTTGCAGCAGCACGAGCTGGGGCTGGATCTCGACGTTGAAGCGGCGCGACGTCTGGAACAGGCGCATCAGCACCTGGCCCAGGGAAATGTCCTTGAGCGGGCGGTCGAAATGCGGCTCGCAGACGGCGCGCACGGCGCTCTCCAGCGCATCGACGCGGGTTTCGGCCGGCACCCAGCCCGAGGCGATGTGCAACTCCGCAACCCGCTTGTAGTCGCGCTGGAAGAAGGCGATGAAGTTCTGGGCGAGGTAGTCCTTGTCCACCTCGGTCAGCGTGCCGATGATGCCGAAGTCCAGCGCCACATAGCGGCCGAAGGTGTCGGGCTCCAGGCTGACCTGGATGTTGCCCGGATGCATGTCGGCATGGAAGAAGCCGTCACGGAAGACCTGCGTGAAGAAGATGGTCACACCGTCGCGGGCCAGCTTCTTGATGTCGACGCCGGCTTCCTCCAGGCGAGCGCGCTGCGAGATCGGCACGCCCTTCATGCGCTCCATGACGATGACGTCGGAGCTGCACAAGTCCCAGTGCATCTCGGGGACCATCACCAGGTTCAGGCCCTCCATGTTGCGCCTGAGCTGGGCGGCATTGGCGGCTTCGCGCACCAGGTCCAGTTCGTCATGCAGGTACATGTCGAACTCGGCGACCACCTCGCGGGGCTTCAGGCGCCGGCCGTCGGCCGAGAAGCGCTCTATCCACACGGCGAGCCGGCGCATCAGGGACAGGTCGTCGTCGATGACGTCCAGCATGCCTGGGCGCAGCACCTTGACGGCGACCTCGCGGCCGTCCTTGAGCGTTGCGAAATGCACCTGCGCGATGCTGGCGCTGGCCACGGGCTCGGCATCGAAAGTTGCGAACAACTCCTCCAGCGGCTGGCCGAAGGCGCGCTCGACCATCTCCCGCGACACTGCCGCCGGAAAGGGCGGCACGCGGTCCTGCAGCTTGGCCAGCTCCTGGGCGACGTCGTAGGGCAACAGGTCGCGCCGGGTCGACAGCACCTGGCCGAACTTGACGAAGATAGGCCCGAGATGCTCCAGCGCCAGGCGCAGCCGCACGCCGCGCGGGTCCTGCCAGCGCCGGCCCAGCAACGTCAGCCGCCTTAGCAGCTGAAAACGCCGCCGGCGCAGGCCCGACAGGGCCAAGTCATCAAGGCCAAAGCGCCAAACCGTCCAAAGAATGACCAACAGCCGCGAGACAAACCTCATGCGCCGCTACCGGACGTCGTGGGCGCAAAGCGCTCGGCCATGCCCGACAGCGTGCGCCGCAGCGTACGGCCGAACTGGGCGAGTTGGCGGGCCGGCAGCGGGCCGACGATGCCGGCCAGGTCGTCCTCGATGTCCCAGCGCAGGTTGTCCATCAGCCAGTGCATTTCGCCTGCGAAGGCGCCATCGCCCTGCACGCTGACGGTCGGCGCCTCGCCGCTGAGCGCCCCCAGGGCCAATCTGGCCGGGTTGGAGGCGTCGATCTCGATGCGCAGGCCACCGGCACCGGCTGGTGGTGCGTCCAGGCGCTCGAAAAGACCCGCGGCTGTCACACCCAGTATCAAATCCGGCGCGGCCGGCAGCAGGGCCGGCCACTTGGCCAGGTGCACGACCAACCCACGGCCGGCCAGCGGCTGCAGCCGCTGGGTGGCGACGGGCTCGCGCGACACGACGTGGTTGATCAGCAGCACAAGGCGGTCCTGGAGGGCCGGCATCAGCAGCGGGGTGATCGAAGGCAGGGGCGGCATGGGCCAGGAGGCAGGCATGGGCAAGATTGTAGGCAGCGGACCCTGAACAGGGGACGACCCCGGGGTGGTCGTCAAATTTGTTGGTAGAGAATCCCGGATCGTTTCCGCCGCCGCCCGGTGGCTTCCCGCCCTGGGCCGAGAGAACCTGCCACGATGTTTGAGGATCGCAGCTACAAGAGGACGTTCTACAGCGCACCGCAGTCGGTCGAGTCCCTGATTGCCGCCTTTCTCGAGCCCGGCATCATCGTCATGACCTTCCTGGCCGTGAACGGCCACTTCGACGAGCCCGTGCTGCGCCCCACGCTGACGCTGTGCCTGTTGGTCTTCGCACTGACCTTCCCGGGCCGCAACCGCTTCAACGACCACCCGGCCAGCGCCCTCGTGGACGTGCTGTCGTCCTGGCTGGTGCTGCTGGGCATCCTGCTGCTGTGCGGCTATGCCACCAACAGCCTGCACTACTTCGAGAACGAGGTGCTGCTCTGGTGGGCCATCATCACGCCCATCGTGCAGATCGCGGCCGTCTCGATCGGGCGCCGCATCCAGCAATGGCGAGCCAGCGACCCGAGTGCGCGCCGCACCGCCGTCGTCGTCGGCGCCGGACCGCTGGGCCACAAGCTCTCCCGTGCGCTGCGCGACAGCCAGGGCGTCATCTGCCTGGGCTATTTCGATGACCGCAGCCCCGAGCGCCTGCACCCCGACGCCGGCACCGAGCTGCTGGGACCGCTGTCCAAGCTCAGCGACTTCGTGCGCGAAAAGGGCGTGCGCGAGGTCTACATCACGCTGCCGCTGGGCTCCCAGCCGCGCATCGTGGAGCTGCTGGAGCAGGTACAGGGCACCACGGCCTCCCTCTTCTTCGTGCCCGACGTCTTCGGCATCAGCATCATCCAGGGCCGGCTGCAAGACATCTCCGGCGTGCCGGTCGTGGGTATCTGCGAGACGCCTTTCACGGGCACCAACCAGCTCGTCAAGCGGCTCAGCGACATCGTGCTGGCCACGCTCATCCTGGCGCTGATCTCGCCGCTGCTGCTGCTGGTGGCCCTGGGCGTGAAGCTCAGCTCGCCCGGCCCCGTCATCTTCAAGCAACGCCGCAACGGCCTGGACGGCGAGGAGATCGTCGTCTACAAGTTCCGCTCCATGCGCGCGCTGGACGACGGCCATGTCGTCAGGCAGGCCACCAAGGACGACCCCCGCATCACCCGCTTCGGCGCCTTCATCCGCCGTACCTCGCTGGACGAACTGCCCCAGTTCATCAACGTGCTGCAGGGCCGCATGAGCATCGTGGGGCCGCGCCCGCATGCGGTCGCGCACAACGAGGAATATCGCAAGCTCATCAAGGCCTACATGGTGCGGCACAAGGTCAAGCCCGGCATCACCGGCTGGGCCCAGGTCAACGGCATGCGTGGCGAGACCGACACCATCGACAAGATGAAGGCACGCGTCGAATACGATCTGGAATACCTGCGCAACTGGTCGCTGGCCCTCGATCTGCAGATCATCCTGCGCACCGTGAGGCTTGTGATCTTCGACCGCCATGCCTATTGAGACCCCTCGGACCCCGACCGACATGCGCCTTCCCTTGCGAACTGCCGCACTGTCTGCGGCGATCCTGCTGGCCTTTCCGGCCGGGGCCCAGACCAACGACTCGGCGCCCTTCTATGTGGGCGCCTCGCTGGGTACGACCCATGTGTCCAACATCTACCGGCTCGCGGGAGGGTCCAACAGCGACAGCGTGATCAGTGCCGGGCTGCTGGGCGGCATAGACACCCGCCTCGGCCGGCAGCACCTGACCTTCGATGGCTCGCTGCAGGACAACCGCTACCGGGACACCAAGGACCTCAACAATAAGTCCTACTCCCTGCGCAGCGCGTTGGAGTGGCAGACGATTGGCGACCTCTCAGGCACCCTGAGCGCAACGTCCAGCCGGTCGCTGGCGGACTTCAACGCTGGCAGCGGCGTGGATCCGATCTTCGTCAAGAACACGGCACGCAACGAGGAGTATTCCGCCACGGCGCGCCTGGGTGCTTTCTCGCGCTACTCGATCGAGGGCGGATGGAACTACCGCAAGCTCGACTACAGCGCACCGCAGTACGATCGTTTTTCCTACCACCAGAACTCTGGCTCGCTGGGCTTCTTCGGCACGCCGGGCGGCAACGTGAAGCTGGGCCTGTCGGCCCGGCACACCACGGGGCAGTACCCGCGCTACCCCACCGGCCGCATCATCTTCAACCCCGTCACTCAGCAGATCGAACCTGAAACCGCGGCCAACGACTACTCGCGCAACGATATCGACCTGACCGCGAATTGGAGCGCCGGCGGCAGGACTGGCATGAACGCGCGCCTGAGCCGCAGCCACATCGACAACAGCCCCAACATCGCCTCGTTGCGCAATGCCCACGGCACCACCGGTGGCATCGGCGGCACCTGGCAACCAACCGCCAAGCTGCTGCTCAACCTGCAGTACACCCGCGATACCGGCATCGAAACCAAGCTGAGCACGTCCGACCTGAACCGGGTCTACACGACCTGGCGATTCACGGGCACCTATGCGCTGACCGGCAAGATCAGTTTCAACGCGAACGCGAACGTCAACCGCAGCCACAGTGACAATGGCACCAACGCTGCAGCCAACTACTTTGAGAAAAACCAGTCCTACGGCCTGGGCATGCGCTGGGCCTTCACGCGCAGCCTGAGCCTGGGCTGCCAGTACGACCACGCCAGCCGCGACAGCAGCATTCTGGCGTACACCTTCAGTGCCAACAGCTACGGCTGCACGGGCCAGGCCCTGATCTACTGATGACCACCATCTTGCTTACCGGAGCGGCCGGCTACATCGCGTCGCACACCTGGCTGGCCTTGCAGCAGGCGGGCTACCGCGTGGTTGGCGTCGACAACTTCGTCAACAGCTCGCCCGTGGTGCTGGAGCGGCTGGCTGAGCTGGCCGCGGCCAGCATCGAGTTCGAGCGCGCCGACGTCTGCGACGCGGCAGCCATGGACGAGATCTTCGGCAGCTATCGCCCTGCGGCCGTCGTACATTTCGCGGCCTACAAGGCGGTCGGCGAGTCGGTCGCGCAGCCCTTGACCTACTACCGTAACAACCTCGGGGGCCTCGTCAACACGTGCGAGGTCATGAAGCGCCATGGCTGCACGCGCATGGTCTTCAGCTCCAGCGCCACTGTCTACGGTGCGCCCGACAAGCTGCCGCTGCGCGAGGATGCACCCACCTCGTCGACCAACCCCTACGGCGCCACGAAGCTGATGGGCGAGCAGATCCTGCACGACCTGGGGGTCGCCGATCCATCCTGGCAGACCGCCAGCCTGCGCTATTTCAACCCGGTCGGCGCCCACGAGAGCGGCCGCATCGGCGAAGACCCGCGCGGCACGCCCAACAACCTGATGCCTTACGTGGCCCAGGTCGCCGTGGGCCGGCGCGCCAAGCTGTCCGTCTTCGGCAACGACTACGCCACGCCCGACGGCACCGGCGTGCGCGACTACATCCACGTGACCGACTTGGCCGAGGGCCATGTCGCGGCGCTCCGCTGGCTGCTGTCCAACCCCGGCTCGCTGACCGTCAACCTGGGCACCGGCCGCGGCTACAGCGTGCTGGACCTGGTGCGCGCCTACGAGGCCGCCAGCGGTCGCAGCGTGCCCTACGAAGTCGTCGTGCGCCGCCCCGGCGACATCGCGGCCTGCTGGGCCGACCCGACGCTGGCCCGCGAAACCCTTGGCTGGGAGGCCAAGCTCGACCTCGCCCGCATGTGTGAAGACAGCTGGCGCTGGCAACACCTCAACCCACACGGATTCCACCCGGCCTGAGCCGGGGGCAAAAGCAATGATCCAGGTCCAACCCGTCATCATGGCCGGCGGCTCCGGCACGCGCCTCTGGCCCCTGTCGCGCTCCGGCTACCCCAAGCAGTTCCTCGTGCTGTCGGGCAACGAGAGCCTGTTCCAGCTCGCCGCCCGCCGCTTGGCCGCGTTGGCCTCGCCCGAGTTCGAACTGGCCGGCCCTTGCATCGTCGGCAACGAAGAGCATCGCTTCCTGGTGCTGGACCAGCTCCGCGAAACCCGCCTGGAGCCCAGCAGCGTGCTGCTGGAACCCATGGGCCGCAACACCGCGCCTGCGATGACGTTGGCCGCCCTGGCCGCCCTGGAAGGCGGCGCCGACCCCGTCCTGGTCGTCACGCCGGCCGACCAGACCGTCACCCAGCCCGCCGCCTTCACGGCCGCGCTGCAGCAGGCCGTGCGCATCGCCGCCGACGGTGCCATCGCCATCCTGGGCATCACCCCCGACCGGCCCGAAACCGGCTATGGCTACATCCGCACCGCCGGGGACGCAGCCGGCCTTGCCGTCGCCCAGTTCGTCGAGAAGCCCAACCTCGAGACGGCCCAGCGCTACCTGGCCGAGGGCGGCTACTACTGGAACAGCGGCATGTTCGTGATGCGTGCCAGCGTCTGGATGAAGGCGCTGGAGCGCTTCCGCCCGGACATCGCCACCGCCACGCGCGCCGCCTGGGACGCCCGCAAGACCGACGCCAAGTTCGTGCGCCCGGGCAAGCCCGAGTTCGCCGCCGTGCCCAGCGAATCGGTGGACTACGCCGTCATGGAACGCTGCCCCGGCACCGACATCGGCCTGCGCATGGTGGCGCTGGACGCCGGCTGGAACGACCTGGGCGCCTGGGAGGCCGTCTGGCAGGTTGCGGACAAGGACGCCGACGGCAACGCCTTCGTCGGCGACGCGCTGATCGCCGACAGCCAGAACACCCTGGTGCATGCCACCAGCCGCCTCGTGGGCGTCGTGGGCCTGAAGGACATCGTCGTCGTCGAGACGGCCGATGCCGTGCTGGTGAGCGATCGCGCGCGCAGCCAGGAGGTCAAGCAGATCGTCAACCGCCTGGGCGCCGAGCAGCGCGGCGAGCACGCGCTGCACCGCAAGGTGCACCGCCCCTGGGGTTGGTACGACAGCATCGACGCGGGCGAGCGCTTCCAGGTCAAGCGCATCATGGTCAAGCCCGGTGCCTCGCTGAGCCTGCAGATGCACCACCACCGCGCGGAGCACTGGATCGTCGTCAGCGGCACGGCCGAGGTCGTCAACGGCGACAAGACCATCCTGCTGACCGAGAACCAGTCCACCTACATCCCGCTGGGCCAGACCCACCGTCTGGCCAATCCGGGCAAGGTGCCGCTGGAAATCATTGAGGTGCAGTCGGGTTCCTACCTCGGCGAGGACGATATCGTCCGCTTCGAGGACACCTACGGTAGGGCATGAAGCCCCTCGTCCGGTCTCGCCCCGCTGAACGTGGGCGAGCCCAGCCGGTCCCCCGAGGGGACGGCGATGCTTGCGGCATTGAGCCGCAAGCACATCGCCATGGCGGGCCGGCTCGGGAGCGGCCCAGCGCTCGGCCCGAACGCGGAACGGATCACTGAAATATCGCCCAATTCGGGCTTTCGGCGGCCAAGGGGCGCCCCTAGCATGCTTGGCGAGCCGGGCGGCCCGGCTTCGCCATGCCGGCCCCTGGACCGCATGGTGGCAACATCCATGCACCACATGGCATTGACGACATGACGATTCTGGTTACCGGCGGTGCCGGCTTCATCGGCAGCAATTTCGTGCTCGACTGGCTGCGCCAGAGCGACGAGCCCGTCGTCAACCTCGACGCGCTGACCTATGCCGGCAACCCCGAGAACCTCGCCACGCTGAAGGGCGATGCCCGTCACGTCTTCGTGAAGGGCGACATCTGCGACCGCGCGCTGGTGGACCGACTGCTCGCCACGCACCGACCGCGGGCCATCGTCCACTTTGCCGCCGAAAGCCACGTGGACCGCTCCATCCACGGTCCCGGCGCCTTCATGAAGACCAACGTCGAGGGCACGTTCACGCTGCTGGAGGCTGTGCGTGCCTATTGGGGTGGCCTGCACGACGATGACAAGGCGACTTTCCGCTTCCATCATGTGTCGACCGACGAGGTCTACGGCTCGCTCAAGCCCAGCGACCCGCCCTTCGCCGAGACCAACCCGTACGAGCCCAACAGCCCCTACTCGGCCAGCAAGGCCGCCAGCGACCACCTCGTGCGCGCCTGGCACCACACCTACGGCCTGCCGGTCGTCACGACCAATTGCTCCAACAACTACGGCCCTTACCACTTCCCCGAGAAGCTGATCCCGCTGATGATCGTCAACGCGTTGGCGGGCAAGCCGCTGCCGGTCTATGGCGACGGCCAGCAGATCCGCGACTGGCTGTATGTGACCGACCATTGCAGCGGCATCCGCGCCGTGCTGGCCGGCGGCCGCGTGGGCGAGACCTACAACATCGGCGGCTGGAACGAGAAGGCCAACATCGACATCGTGAAGACGGTCTGCGCGCTGTTGGACGAACTGCGGCCGGACGCCGCCGGCAAGTACGAGCGCCACATCACTTACGTGAAGGACCGCCCAGGGCACGACCGCCGCTACGCCATTGACGCGCGCAAGATCGAGCTCGAGTTGGGCTGGCGCCCGGCCGAGACCTTCGAGACCGGCATCCGCAAGACGGTGCAGTGGTATCTGGACCATCCCGACTGGGTCGCCCGCGTGCAGAGCGGCGCCTACCGCGACTGGCTCTCCAAGCACTATGGTGACTGAAACGAAGCCCCTCGTCCAAGGAGTACCTTGGACGGTCCCCCCAGGGGACGGCGATGCGTGCCGGATCGACCGTCACGCACATCGCCCGAGCGGGCCGGCTCGGGAGCGGCCCGGCGCTCGGCCCGCACACAAATGCGGAGTGGACAACTGATATGAAGATATTGCTCCTCGGCAAGGGTGGCCAGGTCGGCTGGGAGCTGCAGCGCTCGCTGGCCGTGGCCGGCGAGGTGGTTGCGCTGGACTTCGATGATGGCGGTGACTTCAGCAAGCCCGATTCATTGCTGGCCCGCGTGCAGGCCGAGGCGCCCCAGGTCATCGTCAATGCGGCCGCCTACACGGCCGTGGACAAGGCCGAGAGCGAGCCCGAGCTGGCCCGCCAGATCAACGCCAGGACGCCGGCCCTGCTGGCCATCGAGGCGCGGCGCACAGGCGCGATGCTGGTGCACTACTCGACCGACTACGTCTTCGACGGTAGCGGCAACCAGGCCCGCGACGAGGATGCCGCCACCGGCCCGCTGAACGTCTACGGCGCCACCAAGGCCGAGGCCGAGGACGCCATACGCGCCAGCGGCTGCCAGCACCTCATCCTACGCACGAGCTGGGTCTATGCGGCCCGCGGCGGCAATTTCGCCAAGACCATGCTGCGCCTGGCCGCCGAGCGCGAGCAGCTCAAGGTCATCGCCGACCAGGTCGGTGCGCCCACCGGCGCCGAGCTGCTGGCCGACCTGACCGTACCGATGCTGCGCGCCGTGCGCGTGAATCCGGCACTGGTGGGCACCTACAACGCCGTCGCTGGCGGCGAAACGAGTTGGCACGAATACGCCCGCTTCGTCATCGAATTCGCGCGGGCGCGCGGCGCCAACATGCGCGTTGCGCCGGACCAGGTGCTCGCCATCCCGACAACCGACTACCCGACGCCCGCGAAGCGCCCGTTGAACTCCCGCCTGGCTTGCGCCAAGCTGCAACAGCGGTTCGGCCTGCGTCTGCCGCCCTGGCAACAGGGCGTGGAACGCATGCTCAACGAAATTCTTGTAGAGGCCCGCGCATGAAACAGCCCCTCGCCCAGTCCCGCCTCGCTGAACGCGGGCGTGCCTGGTCGGTCCCCCTAGGGGACGGCGATGCTTGCGGCATTGAGCCGCAAGCACATCGCCATGGCGGGCCGGCTCGGGAGCGGCCCAGCGCTCAGCCCGAAATACTCATGCAAAGCGAGAGCAACTGAAATGGCCATCCAGAAAACCCGCAAGGGCATCATCCTCGCTGGTGGCGCCGGCACGCGGCTGCACCCGGCCACGCTGTCCATCAGCAAGCAGTTGCTGCCGGTCTACGACAAACCCATGGTCTATTACCCGCTGACCACGCTGATGTTGGCGGGCATACGCGACATCCTCTTGATTAGCACGCCGCAGGACCTGCCCCGCTTTGAGGAGCTGCTGGGCGATGGCGCACGCTGGGGCTTGAACATCAGCTACTGCGTGCAGCCCAGCCCCGACGGCCTGGCCCAGGCCTTTATCCTGGGCCGCGACTTCATTGGCGGTGCGCCCAGCGCGCTGGTGCTTGGCGACAACATCTATTACGGCCAGAACTTCGGCGGCCTGCTGGGCAACGCGACGGCGCGAGAGCACGGCGCCAGCGTCTTCGCCTATCACGTGACCGACCCCGAGCGCTACGGCGTCGTCGAATTCGACCGCCAATTGCGGGCCCTCTCCATCGAGGAGAAGCCCAAGGTGCCCAAGAGCAACTACGCCGTTACGGGCCTGTACTTCTACGACGAGCAGGTCTGCGATATCGCCGCAAACATCAAGCCGAGCGCTCGGGGCGAGCTGGAGATCACCGACGTCAACGCGCACTATCTGCGCCAGGGCCAGCTCAGCGTGGAAATCATGGGCCGTGGCTATGCCTGGCTGGACACCGGCACGCACGACAGCCTCATGGAGGCCGGTCAGTTCATCGCCACGCTGGAAAAGCGCCAGGGCCTGAAGGTCGCCTGCCCCGAGGAGATCGCCTTCCGGGCGGGTTGGATCAGCTCGGCGGACCTGGAAGCCCTGGCCCGCCCCCTGGCCAAGAATGGCTACGGCCAGTACCTGCTCAAGTTGCTCACGGATCTGGGGCACTGACCATGCAAGCGACCCCGACGGTCCTGCCCGAAGTCCTGCTGATAGCCCCCAAGGTCTTCGGCGACGCACGCGGCTTCTTCCTCGAAAGCTGGAACGAGGCGCGCTTCAACGCTGCCGTTGGGTATGAGGTGAAGTTCGTGCAGGACAACCACTCGCGCTCATCGCGCGGCGTGCTGCGCGGCTTGCACTACCAACTCCACCCACATGCCCAGGGCAAGCTGGTGCGCTGCGTGCGCGGTGCCGTCTTCGACGTGGCGGTGGACCTGCGCCACTCCAGCCACAACTTCGGCCGCTGGGTGGGTCATGAGCTGACGGACGAGAACCAGCACCAGTTGTGGATCCCGCCGGGCTTTGGCCACGGTTTCCTGGTGCTGAGCGACAGCGCCGACTTCCTCTACAAGACAAGCGGCGGCTACGCGCCCGAATTTGAGGGCGCCGTACGCTGGGATGACCCCACGATAGGCGTGCAGTGGCCACTGAATGGCATCACGCCGCAGCTGTCGGCCAAGGACATTGCAGCACCGCTGCTGGGCGCCGCTCGCACTTTCGATTAGTTGGTATCCAGCGCCGGCAGGCGCTTGATGAGGTCGTCAACCGCCTTGACCTGCTCCAGGAAGGGCTGGAGCTGCGACAGCCGCAGGGCGCTCGGGCCATCGCACAGGGCCTTGGCCGGGTCGGGGTGGGATTCCAGGAACAGCCCGGCCAGCCCCAGCGCCATGCCGGAGCGGGCCAGTTCCGTGACCTGGCCGCGGCGGCCGCCGGAGGCGGCGGCACCCGACTCGCGCTGCTGCAGCGCATGCGTCACGTCGAAGATCACCGGTTTGTTGCCGCTGACCTGCTTCATGACGCCAAAGCCCAGCATGTCCACCACCAGGTTGTCGTAGCCGAACTGCGCGCCGCGGTCGCACAGCATCACGTCGGTGTTGCCACCCTCGGCGAACTTCTCGACGATGTTCTTCATCTGCGGCGGGCTGACGAACTGCGGCTTCTTGATGTTGATGACGCGGCCCGTCTTCGCGAGCGCGGCGACCAGGTCGGTCTGGCGCGCGAGGAAGGCCGGCAGTTGCAGCACGTCGCAGACTTCGCCCACCGGCGCCGCCTGCCAGGGCTCGTGAACGTCGGTCAGCACCGGCACGCCATGAGCCTTCTTGACCGCCTGGAAGATCTTCAGGCCGGCGTCCAGGCCCGGGCCGCGGTAGCTGTGGATGGAACTGCGGTTGGCCTTGTCGAACGAGGCCTTGAAGACGTAGGGGATGCCCAGTTCCTTCGTCACGCGCACGTACTCGCCGCAGACGTCCACGGCGAACTGCTCGGACTCCAGCACATTGACGCCACCGAACAGCACGAAGGGCGCGGCGTTATCGACGACGATCTGGTTGATCTTGACCACGGTTCTCACTCCAAAACAAAACGGGCCGGCCGCTGGAAGCGCCGGCCCCCAGCGGGGAATTGCCGGGTGAGATTGTGCCCGCTCGGTCAGCTCCGGCCTATGCCGCGGTACTCAAAGCCCAGCGTCTTCATCAGCTGGGGGTCGTAGAGGTTGCGGCCGTCGAAAACGAGGGGCTGCTTCAGCAAGGCCTTGATGGCATCGAAGTCGGGCGTGCGGAACTCCTTCCACTCGGTCACGACCAGCAACGCGTCGGCGTCGTGAAGCGCGTCTTCGGCACGCTTCACCAGCCTCACGTCGTCGCGGGGACCCAGCACCCTGGCCGCCTCGGGCATGGCCACGGGGTCATAGGCCAGCACGATCGCGCCGCGCCGGGTCAGCTCGTCCAGAATGACGAGCGACGGCGCCTCGCGCATGTCGTCGGTGTTGGGCTTGAAGGCCAGGCCCCAGACCGCGAAGCGGCGGCCCTTCAGGTCCTCGCCGAAGCGATCGACGACCTTGTCCACCAGCACACGCTTCTGGCGCTCGTTGGCCTCTTCCACTGCCGCCAGCACCTGCAGCGGGATGCCGTTGTCGGCGGCGGTCTTCACCAGAGCCTTCACGTCCTTGGGGAAGCAGGAGCCACCGTAGCCGGCACCGGCGTACAGGAACTGGTAGCCGATGCGGGGGTCCGAGCCGATGCCGCGGCGCACCAGTTCGATGTCGGCGCCCACCTTCTCGGCCAGCAATGCAAGCTCGTTCATGAAGCTGATGCGCGTCGCCAACATGGCGTTGGCGGCGTACTTGGTGAACTCGGCGCTGCGCACGTCCATGATGAGCATGCGGTCCTGCGTGCGGTTGAAGGGCGAGTAGATGGCGCGCATCAGCAGAGTGGCCTGTTCGTCGTCCGAGCCCACGATGATGCGGTCGGGCTTCATGAAGTCCTCGACCGCGGCACCCTCCTTCAGGAACTCGGGGTTGGACACCACGGCATAGGCCATGCCGCCGCGGCCGCGCTTCTCCAGCTCCTCCTGGATGGCGGCGCGCACCTTGTCGGCCGTGCCCACGGGCACCGTGCTCTTGTCGACGATGACCTTGTAGTCCGTCATGCGTTGGCCGATGGAGCGAGCTGCGGCAACGACGTATTGCAGGTCGGCCGAGCCGTCCTCGTCGGGCGGCGTGCCCACGCCCACGAACAGCAGTGTGCCGTGGTGCACCGCATGGTCCACGTCGGTCGTGAACTGCAGGCGGCCGGCGGCGACGTTGCGGCGCACGACTTCCAGCAGGCCCGGCTCGTGGATGGGGATCTCGCCGCCGTTGAGGATGCGGATCTTTTCCGGGTTCACGTCAAGGCAGACGACGTGATTGCCCATCTCGGCCAGGCAGGCGCCGGTGACCAGGCCCACGTAACCGGTGCCGATGGCGGTGACTTTCATGCCGTGTCTCGTTCAGTTCGGTAACGGGTTTTTAATGACCGAACGTGACAGGCCTGTTGAAGCCAATACTCTTTGCGCCCTCTGTGCGCCTTTCAAAAAAATGACATGAAAAAAGCCGCCCTGTTGGCGGCTTCGGGCGGCTTTCGGCCGGCTTGTGCGGCGGGCAGGCCTGATCAGACCTTGTAGTAGTCCCGGTACCAGGCCACGAAGCGCTGGATGCCTTCGGGCACTGGCATGGCCGGGCGGAAGCCCGTCCAGGCGGCCAGTTCCTCCACGTCAGCGTGCGTGGCGGGCACGTCGCCGTCCTGCAGCGGCATGAAGTTCTTCTGCGCCTCGCGGCCCACGGCCTGCTCGATGGCCTGGATGAAGCTCATCAGCTCGATAGGCGCGTGGTTGCCGATGTTGAACACGCGATAGGGCGCGCTGGAACGCGCCGGGTCGGCCTTGGCGGGGTCGTAGGCCGGGTCGGCCGTCGCGGTGCGGTCCAGCACGCGCACCACGCCCTCGGCGATGTCGTCCACGTAGGTGAAGTCGCGAATCATCTTGCCGTGGTTGAACACGTTGATGGGCCGCCCCTCGATGATGGCCTTGGTGAACAGGAACAGCGCCATGTCCGGCCGGCCCCAGGGGCCGTAGACCGTGAAGAAGCGCAGGCCCGTGGTCGGCAGGCCGAACAGGTGCGAGTAGGTGTGAGCCATCAGCTCGTTGGCCTTCTTCGTCGCTGCGTAGAGGCTGATGGGGTGGTCCACGCTGTGATGCTCGGAGAACGGCATCAGCGTGTTGCCGCCATAGACGCTGGAGCTGGACGCGTAGGCCAGGTGTTGCACGCCGTTGTGGCGGCAGCCTTCCAGGATGTTCGTGAACCCGACGATGTTGCTGTCGATGTAGGCGTGCGGGTTCTCGATGGAGTAGCGCACACCGGCCTGGGCGGCCAGGTGCACGACGCGGTCGAAGCGCTGCTCAGCAAAGAGCTGGGCCATGCCGGCCCGGTCGGCCACATCCATCTGCACGAAACTGAAGCCGGGCTTGGAAGTCAGCCGGGCCAGGCGGTCGTGCTTGAGCTGGGGGCTGTAGTAGTCATTCAGGTTGTCCAGGCCCACGACCTGGTCGCCGCGCGCCAGCAGGATCTGGCTGACATGCATGCCGATGAAGCCGGCTGCGCCGGTAACGAGAACTTTCACTCCAGGGGCCCTCCGAAGAACAACGTGGGATTGTCGCTGCTTCGGCAGCCCCGCAGGCGCCGGCCGGCCCCCCAGATGAAGAGGCCGTCACCGCCAGAGGCAGCTTCATGCCAAGTAAAGCATTGTCTTCTAGGGGTGCTGCACCCGGCTGACCCGCCGGGCGGCCTAGAATTTTGCATCTGCTGTTTCCCCTGCTCATGTCCACGCCCGCCGCCCTGCTCGAACCGACTGAACTCTTCGGCATCCGCGTCGACGTCGGTGACACGGACTTGGCGGTGCGCGCCATCTGCGACCGCGCGGAGCGGCGCGAAGGCGGGCTGGTCTGCGTTGCCAACGTGGACATGTTGACCCGTGCGAAACGCACGCCCCGGCTGGCCACGCTGATGCGCGGCGCGGTGGCCGTTGTCACCGACGGCATGCCGCTGGTCTGGGCGCTGCGCCGGCTGCAGCGCCGCGAGCAGGCGCGCCGCGTCTATGGCCCGGGCCTGGTGCTGGCGGTCTGCGAAGCAGCGGCGCGCCGCGGCCAGAGCGTATTCCTCTATGGCGGCACGCCGGAAGAACTGGCCCTGATGCAGCGCAACCTGCTGCAGCGCTCGCCGGACCTGCGCATCGCCGGTGCCGTCTCGCCGCCCATGCTGCCCGCCGAGCCCGAGTACGACGCCGACATCGTGGAACGCATCAACGGCTCGGGCGCCTCGGTCGTGTTCGTGGGCCTGGGATGCCCCAAGCAGGAGTTCTGGATGGATGCCCATCACCGGCACCTGCAGGCGGTCTCCATCGGCGTGGGGCTGGCCTTTGCCCTCATCGCCGGCACAAAGTCACAGGCACCGACCTGGATGCGCGAGCACGGCCTGGAATGGTTCTATCGCCTCTGCCAGGAACCGGGCCGGCTGTGGAAGCGCTACCTGGTCGGCAACACGCTGTTCATCGGCTACGTCTTCCGCGAGTGGCTGCGCCCCGCGCGCCGCTAACCGCACCAGCAGTGGGCTTGCGGCGAACCAGCCGCTACTGGCCGTGCCAACTTGTTGACAGGCCTTGCCTGCTTTTGGTAACGAGGTTGCGTTAGCGCAGCCACTGGGGATTCGAAACCCCCAGAATGATGGCTTCCGATCCCCTCAAGCGGCTGCCACGATCCGAAACACCGGCAGCGGCCCAATCCGAACCGCCATGACTTCAGCTCGTGCCCAAGCCCTCTCCAACGCCCGTCCGCCCAGCGCCTTGCTGATGCTGGCACTCGCCGTGGCAGCAGCGCTGAGCGCTTGCGGTGGCGGGTCAGGCGGCAGCAATACGGAGCAGCAGTCCACCGCGGTTGACGCAGCAGCGGCCGCGGCGGGTGGCAACGGCGCTTCCGCAGTAGCAGCCGACACGCCGGCCTCAGGCGCCTCGGCCGTGGCCGCCGCCGCCAGCGAACCCACGCAGCACATCGCGGCCGCGCGCAGCAATGGCGAGACGCTGGTGACGACCGGTTCAAGCACCGCGACGACCACCACGACGCCCAGCCCGGCCACGGGCACCACGACCGGGACCGCGATGGCCAAGGCGACGGGCACCACCGTCACCGCCGCGGCTGTCCCCTCCGTTTCCGTCGTCGTGCCCCAGACGACTGCAACCGCCACGGCAGCCGGAGAGTCCGCGACGCTGACCGGCACCAAGACGGCCCAGGCGGCTCAATCTGCCCAGGCCACGCTGGCCGCGCAGACCGCCGCCGCATTGACGGCCAGCCTGGCGTCGACGCAGGTGGACGAGTTGATGAAAACCTCGGGCATCCTGATGTCGGTCCGAGCCGCCACGGAAAACATCTCGGGCGCGCGCACCATCCTCGCCAACAGCAGCGGCTGGACCACCTGGCTGGGCCAAAAGCGCGGCTTCGTCGACAACTGGTTCGTCAAGACGCGCGATCGACTGGACCTGCAGGCCGGCTACCCCAACGACTACGTTGATCTGAAGACCGGCGCAGCCGTCGCCTGGAGCGATACCAACCCCGAGCCCGCTGCCGGCACGACAGACAAGGAAAAGGCCTACAAGGCCGCATGGGTCGCCATCATGCGCCAGGTCAACATCGGCTACGCGCTGGACTCCGCACGCATCTACCAGGTCACGGGCGACACCAAATACGCCGAAATCGCGGCCCGCCAGCTCGACTTCTACGCCGACAACTACGGCAAATGGCCGCTGCGCACCGCCGTCGGCAACTCGCGCATGTTCGGCCAGACGCTGGAAGAAGCCACATCGGTACTGCAGATGCTGGAAACGGCTCACGCGCTGGCGCCCTATGCCACTGCGGCACGCAAGGCCAAGTGGCGCGACGGCGTGTTCTTCCCGATTGCCACCAACCTGCAGGCCTATTCCTGGGGCACCCTCAACAACATCAACCTCTGGTGCGCCGTCGCGACGGCCGCCATTGGCATGGAGCACGGCAACGCGGCCTGGACGGACGCGGGCCTGACAGGCCCGCGCAGCGTGGCTGCGGTAATGACCCAAGGCGTCACCCAGGACGGCATCTGGTACGAAGGTTCGTTCGCCTACAACAACTACGTGCTGCTCGCGCTGGCGCGCCTGTTCGATCTGGCATCCGCTGCCGGCCGCGGCGATGTCGTCACCAAGTATGCGCAAAGCGCACAACGCATGCTGCTGGCACCGGTGCTCTACCGCTTCGACGACGGCAGCCTGCCCAGCCCCAACGACACCCGTTCCGCCATCGCGCCCATCGACAAGGCCACGCATGGCGCGCTGTACCGGCACGTACCGACCACCTATGGCCTGCAGTACGTCGCGGGCATCCGCAGTTGGGACACCCTGAGGGATCCGCCGCCGAGCAACACCGCCACGCTGTCATTGCCTGCGCCGCAGACCGTCTACTCGCCGGACACCGGTTTCGCGTCGCTGCGCAACGGCACCTGGCAAGTCTTTGTGCACTATGGCCAGAAGACGCTGGCCCACGCCCAGGCCGAGGCGCTCGGCTACGAGTTCGCCGTCGGCACGACCAACATCAGCCGCGACCCCGGCACGTCCAACTCCTATGGCTCCCAGGAGCACCTCGAGTACTTCTCGCAGGGCCTGGGCAACAACGTGCCGCTGGTGGATGGCCAGGGCGCGGAGGGCATCAGCCTCGGCGAAGTCAAGGCCATAGACCCGCGCGCCAACACCCTGGACGTGCTGCAGGCCAGCTACCGTACCGACGTCAGTGCCCGCCGCGCCTTCAAGGTGGATGTCGATGGATTCACCGAGTCCACGTTGCTGAGCGTCACCAAGGCCGGTGCAGCGGCGCGCCGCCTGGGCGTCGTGTTCAACACGACCTGCGCCGTCCAGATCACCGATACGCGCGCCGGAACTGCAACCTCGGTGGCAGCACCGACCGGATCCACCGGCTTCAAGTACTGGAAGGCGGTCACGCGCCAGACGGCCGCCCAGACGACCTGGACCGCCAAGCTCACTTGCGGCGCCAAGAACTTCGAGATGACCGTGACCGGCCCCGCCGGCCACCAGATCTATCGCGCGACCGTGCCCGGCACGCCGCTGCCCAGCACGCGCAATTCAATCTACGTCGAGAGCACCGGCCTCAACGCCAGTTTCACGACGAGCTTCCGGGCGCTCTGATCAGCGCAGCCGCGGGGCCGCCACGCAGGCGGCCAGGCCGTCGGCAAAGCGCTCAACCATGGCGTCCAGCGTATAGCGCGGCGCGGTCTGCTCGGCCGCCTTGCGCAGCCCCCCTGCCCGGCCAGGTTCGGCGATGAAGCCGAGGATGGCGTCGGCGTAGCTCTGCGCATCGCCCGCCGTAACCAGGCCATTGACGCCATGCTCCAGGTAGGCGATCTCGGGCCCGTGCAGGGCGTCCGAGGTCGTGATCATGGGCGTGCCGGCCACGAAGCTGTCCAGCACATGCAGCCCGACGGCGCCAGGGCTCAGGTAGAGCTGCGCGGCACGGAACCAGGCCGCTTTCTCACGCCCGCGACGCACACCTTGCCAGTGCAGCCAGGGCTCGCCGGCCGCGGCGTCGAGCTCGTTGCGGCTCGGCCCGTCGCCGATGACGACGAGCCGGAATTCCGGGTGTTGCGCATGCACCTTGCGGCAGGCCTGCACCAGCAGGTCCAGCCGCTTGTCGGCATAGAGCGAACCACAATAGAAGCCCACACAGGCGCCCTCGCCCGCACCGATGCTGCGGCGCAGTTCCTGCACTTCGGCGTCACTGACGCTCGCCAGTTCGGCCGTGAATTGCCCGTTGTCGATGGCGTTGTTGAGCACCGTGATGCGCTCGTTTGGGTAACCCGCCTGGGCAACGATGTCGGCCGAGAGCTGCGTGTAGGCGAACCACCAGTCGACCCTCGTCAGGTTGCGGCGCTTCCAGCGCTCGCGCAGGCCCGTGGCGGCCTGGCTCTGGAAGTTGCGCCCGTGGCCCCAGTAGGCGACGCGGGTCTCGTGCGGGCCCCAGCCGAACAGCCAGGGGTAGTTGGACAGCAGGCGGCTCTCCTGCATCAGCACGACCAGGTCGGCCTGCCGCGCCAGCTTGGCAAACGGCTGCCACAACAGCTCGCGGCCGCCGATCTGCCAGTTGCGATTGGCGACCTTGTGGGCCCAGGGCAATTCACCCGTGTCCTTGCGAACCGCCTCGCTGGGCGTGGCATCACCATGGATCAGCGTCAACTCCAGGTCACGGGCCGTGCAAGCCGCGCGCAGTTGTTCGAACAACCCCAATCGGTAGTGAAGCAGCCGGTGCTGCACGATGGCAACCTGCCTTGCCTTGGCTTTCATTCATCCACTCCGGGTGCGATCACCCAATGTTCGTAACCGCGCTCGGAAAACTCGAAACGCCCCTCGCCCATCATCCGTTCGTGCCGGCGCCTGAGCTCCGGGTCCGCGTAGCGCTGGGCCACGACGCGCGCCGGCGAGCCCGCAACGATGGCGTAGGGCGCGACGTCCTTGGCCACGACCGCACCCGCGGCGACCACGGCCCCCCGCCCGATGCGCACGCCGGACAGCACGATGGCGCCAAAGCCGATCCAGACGTCGTCCTCGACGACGACCTTCTCGGCGCGTACCTCGGCCGGCGCATCCGCTGCGCCTACCCAGGGGCCAAAGCGCATCGGCACGCCGAGACGGTCGATGCCGTGATCATGCCGTCCGACGAAGGCGACCCGGCTCGCAATGAGGGCGTAGTCACCAATGCTTGCATTGGTTTCGATGACCACTTCCTTGCCGACGTAGCACTGGCGCCCGAAGCTGACGGACTGCGCGGCCCAGAAGCGACAGCCCTTGCCGATGTGCAAGCCCTCGCCCACGCTGCATATCGCAGGGTGCCTCCAGACGCGCCAACGCGTCGCCAACCGCCGCAGCCCCGCCTTCGCGGCCTGGGGTGACAGGAACGTCAGAGACATTCCGTCAGCTGGGAATGTCGCGCCGTCAGGGCTTCATGCATTGGTGACACCGAACTCCTCAAGCCATAGCGCCGTCATGATAAAGCGCCAGGACGGGAAGCCACGCAGGGCTGCCATGGGGTCGGTGAGCTTGGCGGCCAGCGGGGCGGCGCGCCAGATGGTGCGGTCCTTGAAGGAGGGCGTACTGGTCAGCCGGCGCACGAAGGACTGCAAGGCATCGCCCTTGAGCCATTCAGGGAACGGCGTCGCGAAGCCGAGCTTGACCTTGGAATCGATGATCTCGGAAGGCACGCGCCCCCGGAAGGCGTCGCGCAGGATCTTCTTCGTGACGCCCTTCGAGAATTTCTCTTCGTCGGACAGCGAGAAGGCGAACTCCATCAGCCGGTAGTCCACGAAGGGCGAGCGGATCTCGATGCCATGGCTCATGGACGACTGATCCTCGTAATGCAGGATCTGGTTGAAGCCGTAGTCGTGCAACTGGCCGCGCAGGTGGCGGTCGAGATTGCCCCCGCCGCGCACCATGGACAGGTCGGGCAGATAGCTGGCCTGCTCGCTGCGGAACTGCGGCGCCAGCATCTCCGAGGACCCCTCCACCAGGCGTGCCCGCAACCTGGACGCCATGCGGCGACCCATCATCGCCTTCACGGTCTGCGCCACCAAACCGCCGTAGCCGAAAGGCATGTTGGCGCGGATGGCGCGAGCCTCCTGCAATGCCGCGAGCGGATGGGTCTGCAACAGGTCCAGCATCCGGTAGCCGCGGATGTAGAAGCCGTAGCCGGCCAGCGCCTCATCGGCGCCCTGGCCATTGATAACGACCTTGATGCCGCGCGCGCGCACCGCCTGCATCAGCTTCCAATGCGCGTAGGACGCCGCGCTGCCCATGGGCTCCTGCATGGCACGCGTGTAGGCCGCAAAGTCCTGCGCCAGCCCGTCGCCGCCCGTCGTCAGCTCGACCGAACGGATGTGGGGGCAGGATTCCATCAGCCGCCGCACGTTGCCGGCTTCGTCGTAGGCGTGTCCAGGGTGGGTTGCCGTGAAGGCCGTCACCGACTTGAGCCCGCTGAGGCGGCCAGCTTCGATCTCGTCGTTGACGATGGCGCAAATCACCGACGAGTCGATGCCGCCACTTTGCAGCAGCGCGACCGGCACGTCGCTGCGAAAGCGCAGCCGCACGGCATCCTTCAACAGCTCGGCAAAGGCCTCGCGGCGCTCGGCGTGCGGCGGCAGGCTCAAGCGCGTGTTGTTGAGATCCCAGTAGCGGCTCACATGGACACTGCTGCCGTCCAGCTTCCAGACCAGGTTGTGCCCGGGACGAAGCTCCTGGACGCGCTTGAGGAGCGTGTCGCCGTTGTTGGTGCGGTAGCCGTAGGCCAGGTAGTCGTGCAGCTTGCCGAGGTGCGCCTCATTCAGCGGCATGACCGAGCGCAGACCGGCGACCTCGCTGCTGAAGATCAGCTCACGGCCCTGCTCGACATAGAAGAAGGGCTTGACGCCCAGCCGGTCGCGGGAGACGAACAACCGCTGCTGGCGTTCGTCCCAGATGGCGAAGGCCCACATGCCGTTGAAGCGCTGGACACAGTCGTCGCCCCACACCCGATAGGCGTGCAGGATGACTTCGGAGTCGCTCTGCGATCTGAAGACGCACCCCTTGGCCTGCAGCTCCACGGCCAGCTCGAGATAGTTGTAGATCTCGCCGTTGAAGATCAAGGTCAACGCACCATCCGCGCTGTGCATGGGCTGTGCGCCGGCATCGCTCAGGTCGATGATGGACAGCCGCCGGTGGCCGAGCGCGACGCCGGGGCGAACAAAGCTGCCACCACCATCGGGCCCCCGATGGGCGATGGCGGCGTTCATAGCTTCGACCCGCTCTCTGAGCTCCCTTGGATCGACCTCTTTGCGGGTCAGGATCCCGTTGATGCCACACATGACTCTTGCTTCAGCTTCGTGATTCCGGCGACTTTGCCTGGCCTGCACCGTATTCACGGCTCACGGGGGCCCAACCCGCCGTGATCTTGCCAAGCCCGCCTTTCAGTTTCCCTTCGTAACGAATCGTTGCGGGGCTGCTAAGCAATTTAGCCCCCCAAGCCAGGGGAGTGAAAACCATGACGATGAAGACCCCGCGAACCGCGAACCGGGCATAGGCCCGCCAGCCTTCGCGATGCCCGTGCAGGCGGACATAGTTTTGCCCGGCAATGAAGGCCCGCTTGTTCAGGTATTCCCGAGTCATGCGCTGCGGTGGTACGCCCTCGTGGGCGACCGCGTCATCGCACCAGATGAACACCGCGCCGACGCTGAGGCATCGCCAGAAAAAATCGCTGTCTTCCGACCCCGACTCGGCAAATGCGGGGTCAAACCCGCCGACGTCGAAGAACAGCTGTCGACGGAACAACACGTTGCCGCTGGCGCAATTTGGCCAGTCCAGCCGCATGCCGCTCGGGTGGCGGGCGCGGAGATAGGCGCCGCTGGCCGCCAGCCAATCCGGCGGTTCCTGCTCGAAAACGGCGAGCACTGGTCCGAAGACGCCGTCGGCGTCGCGCTCTTCGCGCTGCCGCCAGAGAGCAGCCAGCCATTGCGGCTCGGCCCATTCGTCGTCGTCGATGAAGGCGATCCACTCACCTTCGGCCTCGTCCACACAGCGGGACCGTGCATACCCGACGCCTGAGCGGGATTCGATGACGTAGCGGGCCGGCATGCTCCAGCCCTGCACGCTCACCTCGAATGCCTCGCGGCCTGAGCCTTGGGCATCGTTGTCGACCACCAGCAGCTCGACCCGCAGCTCCGGCGGCAGCACCAGCGCCTTCAGGCTGTCGAGCAGGCGCGTCAACCCCTGCGGCCGCTTGTAGGTGCAGACACAGATGGAGACGGTCGTCATGGTGGATGGCGAACTCGCGAAGCTCAGAACTTGTCGCCCATCACCAGATAGCTGCCATAGACGTTCAGCAGCGGGAATCGCGAGCCCAGGTAGCGCGAGACCTTGCCGCTGCCCAGCAGCCTGACGTTGGAGAAGCCGCACATCTTCAGCTTCAACGCGAACGGGCCCGGGTGATGCTGGGACAGATGGGCCCCGCCCAGCACCGACCTGCCACGGGCCCGGCGCTTCCAGTCGCCGGGGTTGGGCGTAGTCATGAGCACACGACCACCCAGGCGCAACACCCGGAACATCTCGTAGAGCGACTTGTCGACGTCCACGCCGTAGAGGTGCTCGATGAACTCGCCCGCAACGATGGCGTCGAACTGGTCATCGGGCCCGGGAATGTCGGTGCAACTGCCCAGGATGCGGTCCGAATAGGCCTGCGATGGCAGGCGATCCAGCCGTTCCCGCACAACGTCCAGACCCGCGATATGCAGGCCGGGGTTGATGGCCTTGAGCACCGCGCCACCGCGGCCGGTGTTGCAGCCGATGTCCAGCACCTTGTTCGTGCCCGCGGGCAGGAAGCGATGGAACTGCCGGTAGCGGTCCTCGGTGAAGGGATCGGTTTCGCTCTCGGGTTGTTCGAGGTTGATGGCTTCGTAGGTCTTCATTTCGTGTCTTCCACCTGGACGCCAGGCGTCGCCGGCCGGCTCTTAGCTTGCCCGCTGATATGGGTGCGTATCTCGGCATAGATCGCCGCGATCTGTCGCTCCCAGGTCATCTCCTGCGCGCGCTGCAGGGCTCCTTCGTGAAGTTCGCTCCAGCGCTGCGGCGAGGCGATGGCACTCTGCACGGCATCGGCCACGCGCTGCACGAGAGCGGCTTCGTCCCGGGCGTCGCGCGCCGGCACGACGACGCCGCAACGCTCGTCGACGAAGCTGGGCGGCCCGCCCAATTTCAGGCAGACCACGGGCAGGCCCGCCGAGAGCGCCTCCTGCACGACGTTGCCGCCCGCATCATGCAGGCTGGGGAACACGAAGACATGCGCCTTGGCATAGCGGCCGAACAATTCCTCCTGGGGCAGGAACTCCACGAATTCGATCGCGTCACCGAGCTGGAGCTCGGCCGCCAGGGCCTGCAAGTGGGGCCGCATGGGGCCCCGGCCGATCATCGTCAGGCGCGCATCCACGCCGCGCTCGCGCAGCACGGCCAAGGCTCGCACGACGAACTGCGGGCCTTTCCAAGCCAGCAGCCGGCCGGCGAACAGCAGTCGGAAAGGCTCGCCCTCCCGTGGTGCCGACACCAGCGGCAGGTCCCCCACCGGCGCGCCGGTTTCCTGCGCCAGCAGGGTTCGGGCCTGCACCTTGGCCGGCAGCCGCGACCGCGTCTCCTCCGTGCGTGCGAACACCAGGCTGGCACGCGACAAGGCCAGATGCCAGAGCGGGTTCAACGTGGCGATGCGGCTCACGAGGCTGCGGGCGACGTCGCGCCACCACTCGCCGCGCGGAAAGCTACGCTTGAACCGCCAAGGCGCGTCTTCGCCACCACCGACCGGACCGAACACGAAGGGCGCGCCGGAAAAGCCCAGCCAGGAGGCTTGGCGGAAGCTGCCGTAAGAGATGTGATGGCAGAGATCGAACGGCTGCTCGCGGTGCAGACGCCGTGCGAAATGGCCCAGGCCGAGCTGCCATTGGCCGAAGACGAACTGCGAAGTCCAGCGCGTCACGCGCAGGCGACGGATCCACCAGGGGCGGTAATACACGACCGTCAACCGGGGGTGCTTGAGCCGCTCCACCTTCTCGCCGATGCGGCGCAGGTTGTGGCCGTCGGTGACCAGCACCACGTCGTTGTCCTTGGAGAGCTCCTGGGCCCAGCGCCATGCACTGCCCGATTCGCTGCCCTCGCCGGGGCCGAACCCGAATGCGGAGATCAGTATCCTCATCAGCGCCTCACTGCCCCGCCAGTTGGGACAGCAGCCGGCGGCGGCGCACGCGGTAGCGGGCGGCATGCATAAGTTGCTCACGCCACGAACTGCCGGCATAGCTCAGCCGCACGGCGTGGTCCTCCTCGAAGGAGGCCATGCGGTTCTTGACCGTGGTGCTGCCCGCGTGGACTCGGAACACCGAGAAGGCCTCCTTCAGTGCCAGCGGCTCGGCACGACGGCCCAGGCGCAGGAAGAACTCGTAGTCCATCGCGTACTTGAGATCGGTGCGGAACCCCCCGAGCTCCTTGAAGAGCGCCGTGCCGATGAAGCTGGCCGGGTGCGGGATGAAGTTGCCATTGACGAGGCGCTGGAAACTGTACTCGGGCACGATAAAGGGCTCGGGCATCAGGGCACCGTCGTGGTCGAAGAGGATGCGGCCGAACAGCCAGCCCGCACGGCTGGCGGCGAAATGGCCGTCGACGCGCTGCAGCACCCGGTCATGCAGGAAATAGTCATCCGAATGCAGGTGGCAGAGATGCTCGCCGCGAGCCGCCTCGGCGCCCGCATTCATCGCCTTGGCAATGCCGCCGCCCACGCCTTCGAGGATGCGGGGGCCATGCGGCAGGCTGCGCACGTACTCGAGCGTGCCATCGCTAGAGCCGCCATCGACAAAGATGTGCTCGAAGTCCGCATCTTTCTGCGCCAGCACCGAGGCCACGGTCTGCGGCAGCGTGGCCATGCTGTTCCAGGTGCAGGTGATGATGGAAATCATGCGGCGCCCCGGATCTCGGTGGCACGGGGCGGCAAGTCACGGCGGCGGCGTGCCGCTCTCAGGCGTTCCATGGGAATGTCGACCAACTGATAGAGGGCGAATGACAGCAGGATGGCCGCCAGCAGCGCCAGCAGCGAGAAGCCCCATTTTCCAAGGCTGAAGTTGCTGTAATGCAGCCAGCCAATCACCAGAACATGGGACAGGTACAGGGGATAGGAGATCTCTCCGATGCGCCGATCCCAGGCGTGGTCCGACGAAAACCTCAGCAATGCGGGCAGGCTGAGGAAGAGCGCCATGAGGAAGAGCCAGGCAAAGCCCGCGCCAAAAGGCAACAGGCTGAACACCAGCGCAAACGCGATCATCCCGAACACCTTGAGCTGGGGGCACCTTGTGTCGCTGAGCCAGGCGAACTCCGTGCGCCAACGATAGGCCAGCGATCCCGCGAGGAACAGGAACAGCTCCGACGGGAAAAAACGATAGTCCCAAGGATCGCGCCGCAGGCCGGCAGCGAAGAGGCCGGTCTTCAGGGCGAGCGATGCAACAACGATCGCGACAAGCCAGGAACTGCGCAGCCGCAGCAGCCATGGCGCCAGCGCGTAGAACGCGATTTCCACCCCCAAAGACCAGGCCTGGGGGATCAGCAAGGCACCGTAAAGCGGTGGCTCGCAGGCCCTGAAATCGCTGACCCAGTACAGCCCCCCCGAGCCATCGCACATGAACATCGTCATGTCCTGGAAGAACATGGTCGCGTTGGTCCACAGCAGGAAGCCCAGGGCGGAGGGGCTGAACCCGGAAATGGGTGCAGCGCTCTCAGGGAAGGGCTTCACGCCGACGAACCACCAGGACGCGAGGCTCGCCAGGGCCACGACGATGTAGATGGGTGCCAGACGCAGGTAGCGGTTGACGTAGAAGTCGCTGGCGCGGCGGTAGTTGCGCTCTAGCACCAAGGCCACATAGAAGCCCGAGATCATGAAAAACGCCTCGACGGCCAGCCGCCCGCCAGTCAGCCCGCTGCGCAGCGGTGTGTGGGCGAATACCACCGCCGCGGCAAGGATCAGTCGCAACAGCCCCATGAACGACTAGGCGGGGGCGACGGGCGATTCTTCGTCTGGTTTGCGCCGGGCCGACAGCATCAGAGCCAGGATGCTGCCTATCGCCGCCGTGCCGCTGGACGTGGAAAGGTCGGCACTGGTAAGCATGCTGACTACCAGCAGTATCAGGCAGGCAAAACCGGCTGTTCCGGCCAACTGCCCGGAAGCCAGGCTTTCACGCCTCAGGCGCCAGCCAGCGAAAAGAAGGAGAGCGGGCAACACCAGGCCGAAGATGCCAAGCTTCAGCCACAGCGACAGGTAGCCGTTGTGGATGAAGGTGATCTCGGTATCGAAGCTGCCCGTGGTGGAGAGCTGGCGATAGACGCGCTTGTACTCGCCGCCCATGCCCACGCCCACGATGGGGCTGGCCCGCAGTGCGGTCAGCGCCTGCTGGTTCTCATCGAAGCGAAAGCCCAGCGAAGAGCCGCGACGCCCCTCTTCCTGAACGCTCAGGACGCGCTCGACGACGGCGTCTGCCGTGCGCGGCTTGGCGACGAACAGCCCTGCAACACCGATGCACACGCCCACCAGGAGCACCATGAAGGGCATCACCGTCGAATGGCGCGTGCGCGGCTTCAGGATCAGCAGCATGAGGGATCCGACCGCGAAACCGGCCCAGATGGCGCGGTTGAAGCTGGCCACGATGCCACCGATGGCGATCAGGCAACCCAGCAGCGCCAGCCAGCGCCACCGCTCGCCGTCGCAGGCATGCAGGAACAGCCGGTATGCCGCGTAGCCGAGCAGGAACAAGCCCCCACCGATGGCGCTGCGCGTCACGTCGGTGAATTCCTTGGACAGGTATTCGGCGCCGCGGAAGCCGAAGATGAGATGCACGCCTAGCCCAAGCTGCAGGATCATCAGCGAGGCAGCCAGCAGCGCGATGCCAACCAGGATGCGTTGCAGCCGGCCAGGATGCACGGCCGCGAACCACAAGCCGATGGGCAAGGCCAGCCAGCCCACGTACTGCCGTGCGTCGGCCAGGGCCAGCGTGTTGTTGGCCAGCAGCTTGCCCTTGACCAGACCGATCGTGAATCCGCAGATCAGCATGAACAGCGGCAGGCGCAGCGGTTTGAGCCGGCTCAGCAGATCGATGCGCCCCAGCAGCACGCGGGCCATCACCGCGACGAAGCAGAAGATCAGCACCAGCTCGGCCGGCCGCAGTGTCGCGCCGCCCAGTGGCAGAGCGGCCATGATGAACTCCGGCATGATGCCGCACAGCAGCAACAGCGCCGCGATGAACAGCAGCGTGGGCATGGCGGCGCCAACCAGTAGCAGCACGGGCAAGCCCAGCAGACCGACCAGGAACTGCCAGGGCAGGACGGCCGTCGCGAGGCCGAAGAATGCGGCCAGGAAAAGCCCGAGGGCAGGCACGACGAAGCTCGCCGCCCCGCGTCGAGACGACGGATGCCCGTGAAGGGGTGGCAGGGCCGGTGTGGCGCTGCGCAGGAGAGGGATGGAAAGTCTCATGTGCGTGGACGGGCTATTCGTTGACGCAGCCGGCCAAAGGCCAGCCCGAGCCATTCGAGGGTGGTGCTGGGCAGCAGAGTGTGACGCAGGACCCAGAGGAGCGCGAGAGCGGCCAGCAGGCCCAGCGCGCAGCCGCCGACTTCAGCGAGGCGGGTTTCAAGGCCAGACAACTGGAGGCGATCGATCAGGAGACGCGCCAAGCCGACTTGCAGGCCGATGACGACGGCCGGGATGATGACGACTTGCCCCATCTCCCGCAGGCCCGCCTGCACGCGACGCAGGGCCAGCCAGGCCAGGCCCAAGCCACGCAGCACGTAGACCGCACCGACGCACCAAGCCGCCCAAAGTGCCGAGTGCTGCACCGCCATCCAGACGAGCACGGCCAGCACAGCGACGGTCAGGAGCTGGCCGATCGCTGACGAAGCGGCCTTTCCATCGGAGGTGAGCATGGCGTTCGCGGCAGCACTCAGGCCAAAGCCTACGGCGAGCAGGCAGAAGGGCGGCAGATAGGCTGCGGCATCGGTCCAGCGCGGGCCATAGAGCAGATGGACCCAGAATTCCGGGGCTGCGGCGAAAAGACCGTAGAACAAGCCGAAGACCAGCATGCTCAGGTTCAGGTAGACCAAGGTACCTCGCCGCCTCGCCTGCGCGTCCACCTGCGCGGACAGCGAAAAGGCCACGGTATTGAGGGACGACGACAACTGGTAGACCGGCGTCGACATCAGGTTGAGCATCGTGTAGTAGTACCCGATGTCGACGGCCGCCGCCTGTCGGGCCACAAGCAGGCGGTCGACGCTGATCGACAGCCAGTTGGCCACGTTGCCGACGGTGACCTCGCCGCCGTAGCGCAGGAATTTGCGCCGGCCATCGAACCGCCAGGACGCCTGCAGGGCATGGCGTTCCCAGTGATATTGCAGCGCGGCGCTCACCAGGGATTGCACCAACCAGGCAACGACCAGTACATGGTGGCTGTGCATGCCCGCCACCAAGGCCAGCGGGATGGCGACGACAACGTAGCCAATGACATAACCCAGCAACTGGGCAAGCTGGATCTCGCGGTAGCGCAGGTGGCGGCGCAGCAAGGACAGCGAGATGCCGCTCCACCCGGTCACGAAGATGCCAAGGGCCACAATGGCCAGGCTCCAGCCCAGCCCGGTCGCTTCGGGAAAGGTGCGCTCGAAGAGCGGCAGGCAGACCAGGCTGAGCAGGGCAACGATGGCCGAGCCCGTCCATTGCACGGCGCAGCCAAAGCGCAGCGCGGCAGGCTCCAGCGTCGGGGCCTGGATGAGGGGCGCGCTGACCAGGTCGCCCGCCAGCACGCTGACGCTGATCAACAGCATCAGCGCGGCAAAGACACCGAACTCCTGCGGGCCGAGCAGCCGCGCAAGCACCGCCTGCGCGACGATCTGCACGGCCATGCGCACGAAGGTGCCGCCGTAGCCCCAGGCCACCGCACGCAGGGCGCGGGACTGGAGCGAACGCGTTTCATGCCCGCTCATGTGGGGAGAGGCGACCGTCGACATCACGGCACATCGCCTGGGTCAGCGCCACCGGCTCAGGAAGTCGGCGTAGGCCAGAGCGATGCCCTCGCGCAGCCCCGTGCGGGCACGCCAGCCGCGGCTGGCCAGCAGGCTCACGTCCATCAGCTTGCGCGGCGTGCCGTCGGGCTTGCTGGTGTCGAAGACGAGATCGCCAGGGAAGCCCACGACTTCGCAAACGAGCGTCGCCAGCTCGTGGATAGTGACGTCCTCGCCGACGCCGATGTTGGTGAGGATGTCGTCAGCGCCGCTCTCCATCAGGTGCACGCAGGCGTCGGCCAGGTCGTCCACATAGAGGAATTCGCGCAGCGGCGTGCCGGTGCCCCAGACAACGAGTTCCTTGTCGCCGCGCTGCTTGGCCTCGTGGGCCTTGCGGATCAGCGCGGGCAGCACGTGGCTGCTCTGCAGGTCGTAGTTGTCGTTGGGACCGTAGAGGTTGGTCGGCATCGCGCTGACGTACTGCCGGCCGTACTGGCGGTTGTAGCTTTCGCAGAGCTTGATGCCGGCGATCTTGGCGATGGCGTAGGGCTCGTTGGTAGGCTCCAGCGGGCCGGTCAGCAGGCTGTCCTCGCGCAGGGGCTGCGGCGCGAGCTTGGGGTAGATGCAGGAGGAGCCGAGGAACATCAACCGCTGCACGCCCGCGAGGTGTGCGCCATGGACCAGGTTGGCCTCGATCATCAGGTTCTGATAGAGGAACTCGGCGCGGTAGACGTTGTTGGCCTGGATGCCACCCACCTTGGCCGCGGCGATGAACAGGTAGTCGGGCTTCTTGTCCTGCAGCCAGGCGTGCACGGCACGCTGGTCGAGCAGGTCCAGTTCCTGGCGCGAGGCAGTGAGCACGTTCGTGTAGCCGCCCGTCTGCAGCCGGCGCACCAGGGCGGAGCCGACCATGCCACGATGGCCCGCGACGAAGATGCGTGCGTCTTTGGCGAGGGGCGCAACGGCCTCACTCATGGTGGTCGTAGGCCTTGAAACCAGCGAGCTTGACGAGGCTGTCGCGTTTGGCGGCCGTGTAGTCGGCCTGCACCATTTCGGCGACGAGTTCCTTCAGCGTGGTCTTGGGCGTCCAGCCAAGCTTTTCCTTGGCCTTGGTGGGGTCGCCCAGCAGGGTCTCGACCTCGGTGGGGCGGAAGTAGCGCGGGTCCACGCGCACGATGACGTCGCCAACCTTGCACTTGGCCTTGTAGCCCGTGATCTGGGTGACGCGGGCGATTTCCTGCTCGCCCTCGCCTTCGAAGGCGACGCCGATGCCCAGCTCGGCCGCGGCGAACTCGACGAACTGGCGCACGCTGTACTGCACGCCGGTGGCGATGACGAAGTCTTCCGGCTTGTCCTGCTGCAGCATCAGCCACTGCATCTCGACGTAGTCGCGCGCGTGGCCCCAGTCGCGCAGGGCACTCATGTTGCCGAGGTAGACGCAGTCCTGCAGACCCAGCGCGATGCGGGCGATGGCGCGCGTGATCTTGCGGGTGACGAAGGTCTCGCCGCGCAGCGGGCTCTCGTGGTTGAAGAGCACGCCGTTGCAGGCGTACATGCCGTAGGCCTCGCGGTAGTTGACCGTGATCCAGTAGGCGTACAGCTTGGCCACCGCGTAAGGGCTGCGCGGGTAGAAGGGCGTGGTCTCCTTCTGCGGGATCTCCTGCACCAGGCCATAGAGCTCGGACGTGGAGGCTTGGTAGAAGCGCGTCTTCTTCTCCAGGCCCAGGATGCGGATGGCTTCCAGGATGCGCAGCGTGCCGATGCCGTCGGCATTGGCCGTGTATTCTGGTTCCTCGAAGGAGACGGCCACATGGCTCATGGCGGCGAGGTTGTAGATCTCGTCGGGCTGGACCTGCTGGATGATGCGGATCAGGTTGGTGGAGTCCGTCAGGTCGCCGTAGTGCAGCTTAAAGCGGCGGTTGTCGACGTGCGGGTCCTGGTAGAGGTGGTCGATGCGGTCGGTGTTGAACGACGATGCACGGCGCTTGATGCCGTGCACTTCATAACCTTTGGACAGCAGGAGCTCGGCGAGATAGGCGCCGTCTTGGCCGGTGACGCCGGTGATCAGCGCGACTTTCGAATTCATGACTTCTCGGGACCGTTGAAATTGACCTTGCCGACCACGCGCTCACGCTCTTGCGGCGGCACGTTGGCCACCAGGTCGGCGATGAAGCGCGTATGCGTGGCCACGGCGGCGGCCATGTCTGGATTGATGGAAGACACACGGACCAGCATGCCTTCGGGGATGAGCCGCTGAAGGCCGTAGCGGATGGAGACCATGCGCCTCTGCGTGTTGGAGATGGTCGCCTCGTCGCCCATCAGCACCCAGTAGGTGACGGGTTCCATGCGCTGCCCCAGCACGGTCATCAAATGTCGCACGGGAATGTTGAAGCCAGGGGCAACGGTGAGGCGTGCGTCCCTGCTATCGGTGACCCTGAAGCCCTGTGCGGGGTAACAGATGTCAGGAATGTGCACCGTCAGGCCGTCGGACTGGTCGCCGCCATAGGCTACGGACAGCATGACGCGCTCGCCGCGCCGGTTCACATAGGTACGCGCCAACGTCTGGTTGTAGATCTTGTTCAGCAGCGCCTGCTGGTCCGGCGGCGGCAGCACGACCGGCACGTGGGGGTCGATGACCCAATCGCCGAAGCGCTCCGGAAACAGCTGCTCCAGCTTGAAGCCGGGGTGCAGGTCGGACACGCGGATGGTGGGCCGCGCCCACTCCGCCAGCGCCGCGGACGCACCCATGGCCAGCATGGCGATCGCGGCAACGCGTCGGCTGGTCATCGCGCCAGGCTCTTGAAGCGGCGGCCAATGGCCACCAAGCCGTGGTCGAACGCCAGGATCAGTGTCAGGGCGACGATGAAGAGCACCATGCCCGCGAAGCCATGCACGAAGCCCTGGCCCGCCTCGTCACCGAAGTGGTAGGTTACAAGGACGAGGATGCAAACCCGAACGATGTTCGCAATGAAGGAGATCGGGATGATCATGACGGCCATCATCAGGTTCCGCGCCGCCGACTTGTAGTTCATGATGTTCATGTATAGCAGGCCCAGGGCCTCCAGCGTGAACATCGAATTGAGGCCGGCGCAGGCATCCGCCACCAGAAGCTGGTAGGGGCCAACGGTCAGGATGACGCCGCTGCGCCCGACCGGATAGCCGAGCTGGTAGAGCAGCGAGCTGGCCAGGGCCGACACGGCCGACTTCAGCGGCGTGGTGACCGCGATGACCAGCGTGGCTGGCAGCGGCACCATGAAGAGCATGAAGAACAGCGGGAACCACAACAGGCGCAGGGCAGCCGGCCCCTTGAACAGCAGCAGCAGCGCAATACTGATGGGGATCAGTGCGCCAACCTCCAGCAGCAGCACGGCCTGCGAGCGCCCCAGCACGAACATGAACAGGCCGAGCAGGAAGCACAACGCCCCGCTGACCAGCGCCGGCTGCCTGGGCAGCGCCAGCAGCTCCTCGTGCTTGCGGTAGATCAGCCAGAGGACCACGGCAAGGATGATGGGGCCATGGCCCTGCTCGTCGCGGGACCAGATCGTCGTCGCCAGATCGCGGAAAGTTGGCGCGAACATCAGCAGATAGCCGATGCCCACCATCACCGCTGCCGGCAGGTCCAATCCCGGCGGCAGCTTCAGGTTGAGGCGCGATGACGGCATGAAACGGTCGAAGATCTGGCCCGAAGCCATGCGCGTCAGTGCTCGTTGTAGAGCACGCCCAGGATCTTGGAACGGCTGTGCTGCAGCACGGTGGTGAGTTGCTGCAGCGTCCTGATTCGCGACTCGTCGCGGCGGGCCACGACCAGCACGGCACCACAGCGGGCGGCGATGACGGCGGCATCAGAGCCATAGGCTGCGGCGGGTGTGTCGACGATGACGTGGTCGAACTTGCTGATCAGCTCGTTGAGCAGCAGGCCGAAGGCCGGGCGCTCCACGAGTTCCACGGGGTTGGGCGGCGTCGGGCCGACCGGCAGCACGAACAGGTTGGGCACGCCCATGGCCTGCTGGATGACCTGGTTTTCGGCGCGGCCGGACAGGATGTTGGACAGGCCGGCGCCGTTCTTGAGGCCGAAGATCTCGTGCAGGCGCGGCGAACGCATGTCGGCGTCGACGAGCAGCGTGCGGCCGCCCAGTTGCGCCAGCGTGATGGCCAGGTTGGTGGCGACAAAGGTCTTGCCATCGCCAACGTCAGGGCTGACCACGGCCAACGGGCGGCGCGAACCCTCGGCACTGGGGTCCACACGCATGATGATCTGGCTGCGCAGGTCGCGGAAGGCCTCGACCTGCCGCGAGAATGGCTTGTTCAGCGCCACCAGCTCCTGGCTGAGCTGCTGCTGCTCCTCCAGCGCGACCGGGTAGTGGTACTGCTGGGCCAGCGCGAAGATGACGTCATCGGCGCTGGCCACGCCCATGGCCACGGCCGCCTCGCCGAAGCGCACCGAGTGCTTCTTCTGGTACGCGACGACGCTTTCGACCTGTTCGGCCGTCAGGTGCCTGGTCTCGGCAATGATCGCGCCGATGGACCGCTCGCGATTGCCCCGGCTGGGGTCGACTCGATCAGCTTGGTTGTCTTGCATGGTAGGGGGAGACGCTGATGGATTTCAGTTCGCTGCGGCCGGGCCATCGGGCGCCGACAACAGGGGATTCATGCCTTTGGCCAGGCGCTTGCGCACGTTGCTACCGGGCATCGTGCCGATGACGGGCAGGCCCAGCACGCCTTGGATGTCGTCCACGGTGCGCACACGGCGATCCAGGAACTCAAGGCCGAAGGTCGTCGCCAGCGCCAGCAGCGCACCAACGAAGATGGACAGGATGCTGTTGAGCGCGACGCGGGGCGACGAGGGCTTCAGCGGCGGCGTGGCCTGCGTCAGCATGCTGATGTTGCTCTGCGTCGTCTGGCTCTCCAGGCTGCTCTGCGTCAGGCGGGCCAGCACCGTGTCGTAGGCGCGCTGGGCGCTTTCAACGTCGCGGCTGAGCACGGAGCCCTGATCGCGCAGCGCCTTCATCTTCATCACCTTGGCGCGCTGAGCCTCCAACGCAGCCTTGATCTCGCCAGCGCGCTGCTGGTTGATGTTGTTGGAGATGCCCAGCGAACTGGAGACCTTGGACGTCTCGGTGTCAATGCGGGACTTGAGCTCGGCCAGATTCGCGCGCGTCTCGATGACCTGTGGATTCTTGTCGCCGAGCTTGGAGGTGAGCTCTTGCAGCCGGGCCTCAAGCCGCGCCTGGTCGGCCTTGAGGCCGGCGATCAGCGGGTTGTTCAGCACTTCCTGCATGCGGTCGGCACCGTTGCCGCGGGCGGCGGCCTGACGGCTGACCGAATCGGATGCAAGCGACTGCAGGCCGACGTATTGCGTGGACAGCTCTTGCAGGCGGGCATTCTCGACGTCCAGCCGCTCGTCGACGGCGATCACGCCATTCTCGTTCTGGAACTGGCTGAGCTTGGCCTGCGCCTGTTCGAGCTGGTCGCGCATCTCCTTGGCACGCAGGTCGAAGAAGCTGCTGTACTGGCGCGCGGGGTCGACGCGGAGCTCCAGCGTGATCTCGTTGTAGGCCACGACGAAGGCGTTCGCGATGGCGGCCGCGAAACGCGGGTCGGGCGCCCGGTAGGACACGCTGATCACGTTGGATTCGCGCGAAGGCTTCACATCCAGGTTCTTCTGGAAGAGGTCGGCCAGCCAGTTCTCGATGGTGCCTTCACCCTTGGTGTCGGACTGCCATTGCTCGCGGATGGTGGCGTTCTCGGCCAGCTTCAGGTCCCTGACGACACGCAGCGCGACGCGATCGCTCTGGATCACATCGACCTGCGTCGCCATGAAGGCTGGGTTCATCAGCGCGCCGCCGAGCACCGAGGACAGCGGGTCCGGCTTGGGGTCGACGACGACAGAGGCGACGGCCGTGTACTGCTTGGGCAGCAGCAGGCTCACCACGACCGCGAGGACCACGGTGGTCGCGAACACGATGAGCGCGAGCAGCCACCGTGCACGCAGCACCGCAATAAATTGTCCGAAGTTCATGCTGGCCTACTTTCCTTAAAACAGGCTTTCCTTGACGTAGACCACGTCACCATCCTTGAGGCCATCGTCCATGGCCGGCTGCTTCACCTCGACCTTGCCACTGGCGTCCTTGCGGTGCACGCGGATGCCGCGCTCGGTGCCGCGCTGGGTCAGGCCACCGCCGGCGGCCAGGGCCTGCAGCAGGGTCATGCCGCGCTCCAGGCGCATCGGGCCGGGACGCTGCACTTCGCCATAGATGTAGACCAGCGGCGCGCGGTCCACCCACAGCACGTCGCCGTTCTGGATCAGCACGTCGTTGGCGCGGCCTTGTTCGCTGCTGGGGCCGAAGACGCTGGGCAGATCAATCTCGAGGCGGTAAGGCTTGCCGTTGCGCGTGCCGGTCAGCACGAGCTGGTCGCCACCGGTGGGCGCGACGCCGCCGGCGTTGGCCAGCAGATCGGTCATGCGCATGTCGGCCGTCTCGATCGGGAAACGTCCCGGGCGGTTGACCTGGCCCAGCACGCTGGCCTGGTTGCCCTTGACCTGCAGCAGGATCAGCGTGACCTGAGGCGATTTCACGAAGTTGCCGTTCTTCAGGCCGTCGGCGATGAGCTTCTCGGCAGCGCTGATACCCAGGCCACCAATGCGAATGTTGCCCAGCAGCGGGTAGCTGATGACACCGGACTCGGAGACGCGAGTCTCCAGCGTCAGGTCGGCGTTCTGGTAGACGACGATGCGAACGACGTCGCCAGCGCCGAGCTTGTACTCGGCATTGGCAGTCGCGGCCGCTGCGGCGACACCGGTCTGGGCACTGGCCACGACGGCACCGAGGCCGAGGGCGGCAGCGAGGAGCAGTTGGTGGATACGCATCATTTCAGACCCATGCCCTTGGAGATGGAAGCGGGATCGAGGCCGCTGGCAGCCGGCGCAGGCGCTTCGGAAGCGGCAGGCACCAGCGGTGCGATCGGTGCCGGAGCCGGCGCGCTTGCGGCGGCCGGTGCCGGCTGGGCGAACTTGCCGACGTACTCGATCTTGGAGCTGTCGCGCAGGGCCTTGATGTCCTTCTGCACGGCCTCGGCCTTGCGCTGGTTCAGCAGGAAGGCTTCGATGGGCGCGCGGGCGCGGGCTTCGTCCACGGGCTGGCTACGCGAGCCGACGAGGAAGAGCACCGTCATGCCGTTCGGGTTCTGGCTGACGACGGAGTCGCCATCCTTCATCTTGGCGATGGCGTCCAGGCTGGCCAGTGGCAGTTGCTCTGCTGCGCGCACGGCCTGGTTGCCAGCGAAGCGGAAGTCGTTCGCCTTCAGGTACTCGGCAAACTCGCTCATGTTCTTGGCGGCGGACAGCTTGGCGCGGATCGTCGCGAACTGCTCAGGCTTGGCCTCGATCTGCACTTCCTGCAGGCTGTAGATGCGGCGCTCCTTGAAGAGGGCCGGCTTGTCGGCGTAGTACTTGGCGATCTCTTCGTTGCTGGGCTTGGTCACTGCTTCGCCGATGCGCTCGGCGTAGGCGCGGGCAATGATCTCGCGCTTGGCGGCCTCGATCTGCTGCACGACGCGCGGGTCACGGTCGACCTTCTGCTCCTGCGCCTTTTGCACCGCGAGTTCCTGGTCGATCAGGCGCTCCAGCACCTGGCGGCCAGCCACCTCGGCCTGCTCGGGCCGCAGGCCCGGCTGGCGCTGCAGCACGAAGTTGATCTGATGGACGGTGATCTCTTCCTTGTTGACCTTGGCGGCCGTCTGCGAGGCCTTGTCGCCCTTATCGCCACCGCAGGCCGCGAGCAGCGCCGCGGTCACAACGGCTGCCAGCAGCGAGACGCGGGGGTGGATCAGTCGCTTTGCCATCTTTTAGATGTCCTTGTCGTGCAATGAAAGGGCTCCCGCCCAGGGAGCGAACGAGTGTAGCGGCGGGATATGTCGCTTCTGTAGGCTTGCGCCGCATTCAAGGGGCGGGGCAACCCGGGGTTAGACCCGATCTCGGCGCGAAGTTCCCAGGCCCCCACATTCATGGGGGAGGGTGCCGCCTCAGCCGCTGCACATCGACCGGGAAAACCCGCAACTCAGCACTTGATGCCGGCGTGCAGCGCGACGATGCCTGCACTGAGGTTGTGCACGTCCACGTGGCCGAAGCCGGCCGTCTTCATCAGCGCCTTGAGGGTCGCCTGGTCCGGGTGCATGCGGATGGACTCCGCGAGGTACTTGTAGCTCTCGGCGTCGCCGGCGAACAACGAGCCCAGCTTGGGCAGGATGTTGAACGAGTACCAGTCGTAAGGCTTGCGCAACGGTTCGGCGATCCTGGAGAACTCCAGCACCAGCAGCCGGCCGCCCGGTTTGAGCACCCGGCACATCTCGGCCAGGGCCAGGTCCTTGTGCGTCATGTTGCGCAAGCCGAAGGCGACGCTGACCAGATCAAAGCTCTCGCTCTTGAAGGGCAGCTTCTCGGCGTCGGCCAGGCTGGTGGGCAGGACAAGGCCTTCGTCCAGCAGGCGGTCTCGCCCCTGGCGCAGCATGGCTTCGTTGATGTCGGTGTGCACCACAACGCCGGTCTCGCCCACCTTGCGCGCGAAGGCGCGCGACAGATCGCCCGTGCCGCCGGCGATGTCCAGCACGCGCTCGCCCGGCTTCAGGTTGGCCACCTGCACGGTGTAGGCCTTCCAGGCCCGGTGCAGGCCAGCCGACATCAGGTCGTTCATCAGGTCGTACTTGGACGCGACCGAATCGAAGACGCCGCGGACCTTGGTGGCCTTCTCCTGCTCGTCGACCTGCTGGAAACCGAAGTGTGTCTGAGTCATGGAATTCAGTGCGAATGGCAACTGCCACCGCCCTTGACGGGCATGGCGTCGTCGCGGCCCTTGCCCGCGGCCGCGAGGCGGGCTTCGTAGTTGCCCCAGAGCGCGTCCTGCTGGCTGCCAAGCTTGTAAAGGTAGTCCCAGGAGAACAGCCCGCTGGCGTGGCCGTCCGAGAACTCGGGCCGCACGGCGTAGTGGCCGACCGGCTCCAGGCCAGTGATGAGGACCTGGCGCTTGCCAGTCTGCAACACCTCCTGGCCCGGGCCATGGCCCATGACCTCGGCCGAGGGGCTGTAGACGCGCATCAACTCGAACGGGATGCGAAAGCGCGCACCATCGTCGAAGGCGATCTCCAGCACGCGGGACTGCTGGTGGACGGTGATTTCGGTGGGAGCCGGCATGCTTGAAGTGTAGGCGGCGGGGTCAGAACGACTGGTAAGCCGGCAATTGCCCATCCTTGGGCCTGACCTGGGTGAAGCGCGCGGCCAGGCGGGACTGCACGCTGATGGGCAGCGGCGCGAAGCCGGTACCGCGCGTCAGGTCGTCGCCATGCATGAAGCACCAGTAGAGGTACTTGAGCGCGCCGACCGCCTTGGCGGCCGTGGCCGGCTCGGCGTCCACAAGGACGAAGCTGGCCAGCGTGATGGGCCAGGACTCATTGCCCGGGCGGTCCAGCAACGTCGCCAGGTCGTCGCCCTGGCGATGCATGTCGCTCTCCAGGATGGCGGCCCGAAAGCCCGCCTCAGAGGGCAGCACGAAGCGGCCGGCCGCATTGCGCAGCTTCACGGCAACCAGCTTGTCGCGCAGCACGCGGTCGAAGGAGACATAGGCTACCGAGCCCGGCGTGGCCCGCAGCGCCTGCACCATGCCGTCGTTGCCCTCGGCCTTGAGCGGCTCGCCCGGCCAGGCCGGCGCCTGGCCTGTTCCCACATCGGCCTTGAAGGCGGAGGAGGCCCCGGCGAGGTAGCGGCTGAAGCCTTCGCTCGTGCCCGACTTCTCGGCCCGCACGACTCGCTTGATGGGCAGCGCTGGCAGGGCGACGCCAGGGTTCAGCACGGCGATGCGTGGATCGTTCCAGGCCTTCACGCGGCCCATGAAGATCTCGGCCAGCACCTCGCCGTCGAGCTGCAGCGGCACACCTGTGCCCGGCAGGTTGACGACCGGCACGACGCCGCCGACCAGCATAGGTATCTGAACGAGCTTTTGCTTGCCCAGTTCGGCCGCCGGCAGCGGCGCATCCGTGCCACCGAAATCGACCTTGCGGGCCTCGATCTGCTTGATGCCATCGCCCGAGCCCGTGCCCTTGTAAGCCACAGCACTGCCGCCGGCCTTCTCAAAGGCCTTCGCCCAGGTGTCATAGACCTTGGACGGGAAGGTGGCGCCCTGCCCTTGCACGGCTTGGGCTATCGCGGCTGTGGACAGCAGCAGCGGGGCGGCGAAAGCCAGGATCAGGCGCTGAATGAAACGCAGGGAGGCGGGCATGGCCAGGAACGTAAAGCTTCGTGAAAACCCGCAATCATGCCCTGTGTCTTCCGGCCGGCGTTTGAAGGCAGCGCTCTAATCTATTGTTTCCCCTGGCTCATCCCTCACCGCTCGCCTCATGCCTCGATTCGCCCCCCACCGCCTGGCCGTCGCGGCCGCCCTGTTCAGCTTGGCTGCCGCCGGCCAGGCCCTGGATATCTCCGGCCTGTCCAAGGACGTCAACCCCTGTGACGACTTCTTCGCTTTCGTCAACGGCAACTGGGAGGCCGCGACCGAAATGCCGGCCAGCCGCGCCCGCATCGGCGGCTTCGAGGACCTGCGCCGGACCAATGACGCCCTGTTGGACAAGGCGCTCAAGGAGCTGGTCGACAAGCCGGCGCTGCAGACCACACCCGGCCTCAAGCTCATCGCCGCCTACTTCGCCAGCGGCATGGACGAGGCCACCATCGAAGCGCGCGGCATCAGCTCGGTCACACCCCTGCTGAACCGCATCGACGCGCTGCAGCGTCGCGAGGACCTGCCCGCACTGCTGGCTCTGCTGAACCGCAGCGGCATCGACGCGCCGCTGAACTTCAGCGTGCAGCCCGACCGCAAGGACACGCGCCGCAACGCGCTCGGCCTGTCGCAGTCGCAGGCTGGCCTCGGGCTGCCGGACCGTGACGACTATTTCCGCAACGACGAGCGCACCAACAAGATCAGCTCGGCCTACCGCGTTTTTGCGAAGGCGCTGCTGGTCGCCGCCAACCGCCCGGCCGGCGACGCGGAGCTGGACGCACTGCTCGCCTTCGAAACCCAGCTCGCCGAGGGCATGCGCGAGCGCGCCAAACTGCGCGACCCGAACGCCAGCTACAACCCCATGAGCCCGGCCGAACTGGCCGCGGCAGCGCCCGGCCTGGATTGGGCCGGCTACCTCGCCGTGCTGACGGCGGGAGCCAAACAGCCGCAGCGCTTCATCGTCGGCCAGCCCGAGTACACGGCACGGGTCGCCAAGCTGGCCGCCGAAGCGCCGCTTGAAGCCTGGCGCCGCTACCTGGCCGTGCGCGTGCTGGACACGCTCTCGCCCCGCTTGCCCAAGGCCTTCGCGACGGCCTCGTTTGAGTACCGCGGTAAGGCCATCACGGGCCTGGAAGTGCCGCCGCCGCGCAGCGAGGATGTCATCCTGAAGATCGGTGGCCGCACCGGCGGCGAGCCCCTGGGCCCGGCCCTGGGCGAGCTGTTCGTCGCCCGAGCCTTCTCGCCGGAGGCCCAGAAGCGCGCCGTGCAGTTGGTGGACGATGTGCGCGCCAGCATGAAGGCACGCATCGAAAAGCTGGACTGGATGACGCCGGGCACCAAAGCCAAGGCTCTGGAGAAGCTGGCCAACATGCAGGCCAAGATCGGCGGACCTGAGAAGTGGCCGCAGTACGAGGGCCTGCAACTCAGCAGCAACGACTACGCCGGCAATTGGCTCAAGGCAGCGCTGTGGAACAGCGGCCAGCAGGTCAAGGACCTGGACGCCCCGGTCGAGCGCGGCCGCTGGCGCATGGCCTCGCACATCGTGAACGCCCAGGCCGGCGGCCTCAACGAGATCACGTTCCCCGCGGGCATCCTGCAGCCGCCCTTCTTTGACGCCAAGGCGGACGACGCCGTCAACTACGGCGGCATCGGCATGGTCATCGGTCACGAGATCACTCACCACTTCGACGACAGCGGCCGCAACTTCGATGCCATCGGCTCGCTGACCGACTGGTGGACGCCGGCCGACGCCGCCGGCTACAAGATCCGCGCCGACAAAGTCGCCGACCGCTACAGCGCGATCTCGCCCTTGCCCGGCTACAACATCAACGGCCGGCTGACGCTGGGAGAGAACATCTCCGACATGTCGGGCCTGCCCATCGCCTACGAGGGCCTGCAGCGCGCCCTCAAGCGCAGCGGCGACACGGGCAGGCTGATCGACGGCTACACCCCGGCGCAGCGCTTCTTCCTGAGCAACGCGCTCATCTGGCGCACCAAGGTCCGTCCCGAGTTCCTCATCAACCAGGTTCGCACCGATCCGCACTCGCCGGCCAGGTACCGCGTGCTGACGCCCATGAGCAACTCGGCCTACTTCGCGCAGGCCTTCAGCTGCAAGGCGGGCAGCGCGATGGTCGCCACCGACCCGATCACTGTGTGGTAACGCGCTGAGCGGCTTCACCGCGGCAAAAAACAACCCGCTCAAGGCCAAAGCCTTGAGCGGGTTTTCCTTTTGCTGAAGGGCCCGGCGCAAGCGCCGGGCTGAACATTTCAGATCAGTATTGCAGCTTGAGGGTGTACGAACCCGTACCGCTGTAGCGCAGCACCTGGACATACAGCGTGACGGCGCTGGAGCCACCGTTGGCGTAGGTCGTGCTGTCGACCTGGCCGGCAGCCTTCTCGCTGCTGGCCAGCGTCGTGCCCGAGCTGTTCTTCACGTACAGGTCGAAGTCGTTGCTGCTGCTGCCCATGGTCAGCGTCGCCGTCAGCGTCTTGCCGGCGGGCAGCGTCACCTTGAAGTAGTCGGTGTCGCTGGTCGACGAGATGCTGCCGTTGACGATGGCGGGCTGTGAGATGGTGTTGGCCGTGGCGATGCTGCCGTTGGACTCCGTCTCGTTGACCGTCGGCAGGCCGCCGGTGCCCGTGATGGCCGTCACCGCGGCCGCCGCGTCCAGGATGCCGGCGCCGCACTGCGAGCAGGTGCCAGGGAAGGCGCGGGCGCTGCTGATCAGCGCGGCCTTGATCTGGTCCGGCGTGGCGGTGGGCTTGGCGCTCATCATCAGAGCGACGACGCCGGCCACGTGGGGCGTGGCCATCGACGTGCCCTGGTAATAGGCGTAGCTGTCGGCGCCCGGGCTGCTGGTGCCGGCGTTCAACGTGCTCAGGATGCCGTTGCTGCTGGACGAACGCACGTCACCGCCGGGCGCGGCCAGCGTCACGATGGAGCCGTAGTTCGAGTAGTAGGCGCGGCTGCCGTTGCGGTCCGTCGCGGCGACGACGATGACGCCGGAGCAGTTGGCCGGGTTGGAGTTGCTGGCGTTCTGGTTCTCGTTGCCGGCTGCCACCACGACGCTGGTGCCGCGCGAGCGGGCGCTGTTGATGGCGTTCTGCGACGTCGTGTCGCAGGCGCCGCCGCCGCCCAGCGACATGTTGATGACCTTGGCCGGCGTGGCGTTGGTGGGCAGGCCCGAGACCGTGCCGCCCGAGGCCCAGATCATGCCGTCGGCGATGTCGGACGTGTAGCCGCCACACTTGCCCAGCACGCGCACGGGTTGGACCTTGGCGTTGAAGGCGATGCCGGCGACGCCGGTGGTGTTGTTCGTCTTCGCTGCGATGGTGCCGGCCACGTGGGTGCCGTGCCAGCTGGAGTTGCTGGCCGGCTCGCCGGTGCCGCATTCGCCGGCGGAGACCCAGTCGCCGGGGTCGCTCGGGTCGCTGTCGCGCGCCGTGCCGTCGTTGGAGACGGCCGTGTCGTTGATCATGTCGTAGCCAGCAACAATCTGGCCGGACAGATCGGCATGCGGCCGGTAGCCGGTGTCGATGACGGCCACGACCACGCCGCTGCCGGTGGACAGGTCCCAGGCCGCCGGGGCGCGGATGCCACCGGTCGTCTCGTACAGGTCCCACTGCAAGCTGTAGCTTGAGTCATTGGGCGTGAACATCGGATACATCTTGCGGTCGGGTTCCGCGTAGGCGATGTTGGGGTCGGAGGCCTTCAGCTCGTTGGCCAGGCGTTGCAGGTCGTTGTTCGACAAGGCCTTGTTGAGCTTGAAGACATGGGCGCCGGTGCCGGTCTGGCGCAACAGGCGGGCGGTGGCGCCGCGCACGGCCAGCGCCGAGTTGACAGCGCTCAGGCGCGTATCCAGCGTGGGGGCGGCGACGCTGACGGCGCGCAGCACGCCGGCGTCCTTGGTGTCGGCCACGGAGGCGTCGCGGTAGCTGATGATGAGGCGATCGGTGCTGGCGCTGCGCTGCGCGAGGCTGGCGATGCCTGCATCAACCTGGGCGTTGGTCACGCCGGCTTGACTCGCGCCTGCCGTCAGCAGGCCACAGGCCAGCGCGAGCAGGCTTCTCTTGTTCGCAAAAGCAAAACTCATTTTGGTGTTTCCGGAAAAGTCACCGTGGCGGACGGCGCACCGGCTCGGCCCATGGGATCTCCACGCGGAGCGCCGCCGTGTCTACAGCTTGCAGGCCGGGCCGGTCATCCCAACGACTCGACATCCAGGGCCCGCATGGCGCCATCCGAAGCGGCGCGCAGTGTGTCTCCGAGGTGAAAGCCGGCTTGTCACATCACGCAGTGACGGAAGTCACCCTAAAGGGCAATCACGTATGGCACCTCGCCATGACGAATGGCATGCGCGGGCTCTGGCGTGCGCGAACGGACCAGACGCAGTTCAGCCACGGTTTTCTGCGGGCCGTCGCACGCCACCGGCAACTCATCGCTTCCAGCTTGGGTCCGCTCACTCCGATGCCTAGTCTGAGCACAGGTCGACGCATTTCGCGACGCCTGCCACGCAGACCCATCAGGAGCTTGTCATGTCCACCGCCTACTCGATCGCCCAGCGCACGCCCATGCTCAACAGCCTGTTCGCTGGCCTGGCCTGCGCTGTCGCGCTGACCTTGACCGCAGGCCCCGCCCTGGCCCAGCCCGGAGACTTCGACCGCGTCGAGATCAGCGGTCGCGTCGTCGAGGCGCCTGTGCGCTACGACGTGCGCGCCAGCTGCGCAAGCGCCGAGACGCAGCTGCAGGATGACCTGCAGACCACATGGATACGCGAACGCAGCTACGGCACCGTCAATGTGCAGTTCGTCATCGATAGCGGCGAAGTGACCGCCGTCAGGGCGCGCGGTGTCTCCGCACCCGTTGCGCGTGCCGTGCGCCACGCCGTCAGCAAGATGGCCTGCACCAGTGCGGGTGCTGGCACCTACATCTACAAGATGCAGGTCGCCTTCATCGACCCGTATGACCCTTCGTACAAGACGGCCAGCGCCGACAGCAAGGCCTCGCCCTATCGCGTCGCGCTGATCGAAAAGCCCTGAGCGATCGCGGCATCCACCGCGCCGAGATCGAGGGCGGGCAGTGCGCCAATACGGCGCGGCTCGGCCCAGACCGGCGCGGGGAAATGGCTGTCGCCCTCGAAGCGGGCGATCACATGCCAGTGCAGGTGCGGCACCACGTTGCCCAGCGAGGCGAGGTTGACCTTGGTCGGCTTGAGCAAAGACCTTAGAACCCGCTCGATCTCGGTGACAGCGTCCATGCACGCGTGACGATCTGTGTCGGGCAGGTCGCTGAACTCGGCGACATGCTGCGCCCAGATGAGCCGATAGAAGGCCGGGAATCGTTGCGCCTCATCGCCATCGACGACGCGAACGACCCTGAACTTGGCCGTGCGCGCGACGACGAGCCCACCGTCGGTCGTGCAAAGCGGGCAGCCTGCGCTCACACCAGCACCCGCTCGATGCCGCCTGCATTGGCCTTGGCGACGTAGTCCGGCATCCAGTTGGGCCCCAGGATCTGGCGCGCCATCTCGACGACGATGTAGTCGGCCTCCAGCAGGCCGTTCTGCAGGTCGTCGCCGTAGCGGCTCAGGCCCTGCAGGCAGCTTGGGCAGGACGTGAGGATCTTCAGGTTCTCGTCCGCGCCCACCTTGCCGCTCTCGCGCAGCTGGGCCTCGGTCTTGCGCAGCTCCTCTTCCTTGCGGAAGCGCACCTGCGTGGAGATGTCGGGCCGCGTGACGCCCAGCGTGCCGCTCTCGCCGCAGCAGCGCTCGCTCTTGACGACGCCGTCGCCCACCAGCGCCTTCACCGTCTTCATCGGCTCCTGCAGCTTCATGGGCGAATGGCAGGGGTCGTGGTACAGGTAGCTCTGCTTGGAGCCCAGCGTGATGCCCTTCTCCAGCAGGTACTCGTGGATGTCGATGATGCGGCAGCCGGGGAAGATGTCCTCGAACTTGTAGCCCTGCAACTGGTCATAGCAGGTGCCGCAGCTCACCACCACGGTCTTGATGTCCAGGTAGTTCAGCGTGTTGGCGACGCGGTGGAAGAGCACCCGGTTGTCGGTGATCATCTTCTCGGCCTTGTCGAACTGGCCCGAGCCACGCTGCGGGTAGCCGCAGCAAAGGTATCCGGGCGGCAGCACGGTCTGCACACCGGCATGCCAGAGCATGGCCTGGGTGGCCAGGCCCACCTGGCTGAACAGGCGCTCGGAGCCGCAACCCGGGAAATAGAACACGGCCTCGGTTTCGGAGGTCGTCTTCTCGGGCGGCCGGATGATGGGGACGTAGTTCTTGTCCTCGATGTCCAAGAGCGCCCGCGCCGTCTTCTTGGGCAGGCCGCCCGGCAGCTTCTTGTTGATGAAGTGGATGACCTGTTCCTTCACCGGTGCCGGGCCCAGTGTCGCCGGCGGCGCGCTGGTCTGCTTGCGCGCAACGCGCTTGAACAGGTCGGCCGCGAGGCGCTGCGCCTTGAAGCCCACGCCCACCATGGCCGTGCGGGCCAGCTTGATGGTCTCGGGGTTGGTGGCGTTCAGCATGAACATGGCCGCCGCGTTGCCCGGCCGCCAGCTCTTCTGGCCCATCTTGCGCAACAGGTTGCGCATGTTCATCGTCACATCGCCGAAGTCGATCTTGACCGGACAGGGGCTGGCGCACTTGTGGCAGACCGTGCAGTGGTCGGCCACGTCCTCGAACTCCTGCCAGTGCTTGATGGACACGCCGCGGCGCGTCTGCTCCTCGTACAGGAAGGCCTCCACGAGCAGCGACGTGGCCAGGATCTTGTTGCGCGGGCTGTAGAGCAGGTTGGCCCGCGGCACATGCGTCGCGCAGACCGGCTTGCACTTGCCGCAGCGCAGGCAGTCCTTGATGGAGTCGCTGATTGCGCCGATGTCGCTCTGCTGCATGATGAGCGACTCGTGGCCCATCAGGCCGAAGGACGGCGTGTAGGCGTTGCGCAGGTCGGCCGGCATGGCCGGGTTGCGCAAAAGCTTGCCCTTGTTGAAGCGCCCTTCGGGGTCGACCCTGGCCTTGTAGGCCGTGAAGTTGGCCAGCTCGTCCTCGGTCAGGAACTCCAGCTTGGTGATGCCGATGCCATGCTCGCCAGAGATGACACCATCCAGCGAGCGCGCCAGCGTCATGATGCGGGCCACGGCCGCGTGGGCCGTCTGCAGCATCTCGTAGTTGTCGCTGTTGACGGGGATGTTGGTGTGCACGTTGCCGTCGCCGGCGTGCATGTGCAGCGCCACCCAGACGCGGCCGCGCAACACCTCCTTGTGGATGCGGCGGCATTCGGCCAGCAGCGGCTCGAAAGCCGCGCCGCTGAACAAGGCCTGCAAGGGCTTCAGGATCTGCGTCTTCCACGAGGCGCGCAGCTCATGCGTCTGCAGCCCTTCGAAGAAGCCGCTGTCCAACCCGTCCAGCCACTGCTGCCACAGCGCGCCCACCTCGCGCAGCAGCGCCAGGGCCTGCTGCACACGGTCTTCCAGCAACTCCGCACTCGGGATCTCGCCCGCGTCATCGCTCTTGCCCAGCGGCAGCCGGCCCGCCGAGAACAGCGCCTGCAGCGCCGTCACCAGCTCCAGCTTGTTGCGCAAGCTGAGCTCGATGTTGATGCGCTCTATGCCCAGCGTGTACTCGCCCATGCGCGGCAGCGGGATGACGACGTCCTCATTGACCTTGAAGGCGTTCGTGTGCCGGCTGATGGCCGCCGTGCGCTTGCGGTCCAGCCAGAACTTCTTGCGCGCGTCGGGGCTGACGGCAACGAAGCCCTCGCCCGAGCGGCCGTTGGCCAGGCGCACCACCTCGGAGGTGGCACGCGCCACCGCATCGGCGTCGTCGCCCACGATGTCGCCCACCAGCACCATCTTGGGCAGCCCGCCGCGCTTGCTCTTGGTCGCGTAGCCCACGGCCTTCAGGTAGCGGTCGTCCAGATGCTCCAGGCCCGCCAGCAGCACACCGGTGTCGGCAATCGAGAACATGTAGTCCTTGATGTCGACGATGCTGGGCACGCAGTCCTTGGGGTTGCCGAAGAACTCCAGGCAGACGGTGCGCGTGTGCGCCGGCATGCGGTGCACGATCCAGCGCGCGCTCGTGATCAGGCCGTCGCAGCCTTCCTTCTGTATGCCCGGCAGGCCGGCAAGGAACTTGTCCGTCACGTCCTTGCCCAGGCCCTCCTTGCGGAACACGCGGCCCGGGATGTCCAGCCGCTCGGTGCGCTCCAGCACCTTGCCGGAGGCGTCGAAGTAGCGCAACTCGAAGCTCGCCATCTCCACGTCGTGGATCTTGCCCAGGTTGTGGTTCAGTCGCGTGACCTCCAGCCACTTGGCCTCGGGCGTCACCATGCGCCAGGAGGCCAGGTTGTCCAGCGCCGTGCCCCACAGCACCGCCTTCTTGCCACCGGCGTTCATCGCCACATTGCCGCCGACGCAGCTGGCCTCGGCCGACGTTGGGTCCACGGCAAACACGAAGCCGTGCTCCTCGGCCAGGTCGGCCACGCGCTGTGTGACGACGCCGGCCTCGCTGAAGATGGTGGGCACCTCGCGGTCCAGGCCCGGCAGCTTCAGCATCTCGACGCCACGCAAGGCCTCGAGCTTCTCGGTGTTGATGACGGCGCTGTTCCACACCAGCGGCACCGCACCGCCCGTGTAGCCCGTGCCGCCGCCGCGCGGGATGACGGTCAGGCCCAGCTCGAAGCAGGCGGCCACCAAGCCGGCCATCTCGACCTCGGTGTCGGGCGTCAGCACGACGAAGGGGTATTCCACGCGCCAGTCGGTCGCATCCGTCACGTGGGACACGCGGGACAGGCCGTCGAACTTGATGTTGTCCTTGGCCGTGTGCTTCGCCAGCTTCTTGGCCGCGCGCTTGCGCAGGTCCGCCACGTGCTCGAACATCACGGCGAAGGCCGCCACGGCGTCACGCGCCGCCACCAGCAGTTCGCCCACATAGCCGTCGCGTTGCGGGTCGGCGATGGGGTCGCGGCGCTTCTGCACCTCGGCCAGCCGATGGTGCAAGGCCTCGATGAGCATGACGCGCCGGCGCGGGTTGTCCAGCAGGTCGTCCTGCAGGTAGGGGTTGCGCTGCACCACCCAGATGTCGCCCAGCACCTCGTACAACATGCGCGCGGATCGGCCCGTGCGGCGCTCCGCCCGCAGCTTGTCCAGCAGCTCCCAGGCCCGGGAGCCCAGCAGCCGGATGACGATCTCGCGGTCGGAGAACGACGTGTAGTTGTAGGGGATCTCGCGCAACCGGGGGGCTGCGCTCTCTTCCACCTCGGCGGTAGGCATCAGGGGATGCGGAGCGTTCATGGCAACCGGCTTGACCGGAAAAGTAGCCTTCGCAGGCTGGTTCGGGCGGGCAGCGGCTCGGGTCGGCAGCAGGGCGGGCAAGGAAAGCCCGGCTTGTGGCCACGGCCCCTCGCGGCAGGGGTTGGAATCCTAACCGAGGGGGGCTTCTCCCTAGGGGCGTACCGTGTTTGCCCGCCATTCGTGCCTCATCAAGCGGCGCTATGCTGGCCCGCAAAACACCCCAAGGAGACACTGCAATGAAGTCGTTTGCCCCTCTCGTGCCATTCATTGCGGCCCTGAGCCTGGCCGGCTCGGCCCAGGCCCAGACCGAAATCCAGTGGTGGCATGCCATGGGCGGGGCGCGGGGCGAATGGATCAACGACCTGGCCAGGGACTTCAACGCCAGCCAGAAGGACTACAAGGTCATCCCCACCTTCAAGGGCACCTACGACGAGTCCATGCCGGCGGCCATCGCCGCCTTCCGGGCCGGCAATGCGCCCCATATCCTGCAGGTCTTCGAGGTCGGCACCGCAACCATGATGGCCAGCAAGGCCGCCATCAAGCCCGTGGCCGACATCATGAAGGAGTCTGGCATCCCCTTCGACCCCAGCGCCTACGTGCCCGCGGTGGCCAGCTACTACACGGCCCCCAACGGCCAGATGCTGAGCTTCCCTTTCAACAGCTCCACCACGGTGTTCTTCTACAACAAGGACGCCCTCAAGGCCGCCGGCGTCGACAAGCCGCCCACCAGTTGGCCCGAGGTGGCCTCCGCGGCCGCCAAGCTCAAGGCCGCCGGCAGCAAATGCCCCCTCACCACGTCGTGGATGAGCTGGACGCAGCTGGAGAGCTTCTCGGCCTGGCACAACGTCGAGTTCGCCACCAAGAACAACGGCTTCGGCGGCCTGGACGCCCGCCTGGCCTTCAACACGCCGCTGCACCTGCGTCACATCGAGAACCTGGCCAACATGGCCAAGCAGGGCCTGTTTGTCTACAAGGGCCGCGGCAATGCCCCGGATGCCACCTTCGTCTCGGGCGAATGCGCGATGACCACCGCCTCCTCCAGCATCTACGGCGACATCAAGAAGAACGCCAAGTTCGCCTTCGGCACCGCTCCCCTGCCCTACTACCCCGACGTGCCCGGGGCACCGCAGAACACCGTCATCGGCGGCGCCAGCCTCTGGGTGATGGCCGGCAAGAAGCCGGCCGAGTACAAGGGCGTGGCCAAGTTCTTCGAGTACCTGGCGCGGGCCGACGTCGCGTCAGAAAGCCACAAGCGCACCGGTTACCTGCCCGCCACCAAGGCCGCCTACACCACCACCGAAGCCAGTGGCTTCTACAAGGCCAACCCAGGCAGCGACGTGGCTGTCAACCAGATGATCCGCAAGACCACCGACAAGTCGCGTGGCGTGCGCCTTGGCAACCACCCGCAGATCCGCACCATCGTGGATGAAGAGTTCGAGCTGATCTGGGCTGGCAAGAAGACGCCCAAGGAAGGCATAGACGCTGCCATCCAGCGCGGCAACGAACAGCTCGAGAAATTCGCCCGGACGGCCAAGCTTTAAGCCGCTGATATGGCGCAAGAGAAGCGTGTCGTCTTCCGCTCCGGCTGGCTGCCCTGGCTGCTGCTGGCGCCGCAGGCTGCAGTCATCGGCGTGTTCTTCTTCTGGCCGGCGGCCCAGGCGCTGCTGCAGTCGCTGCAGCAGCAGGACGCCTTCGGCCTCTCGACCGAATGGGTAGGCCTGGCCAACTTCCAGGCCTTGTGGGCCGATGCGAGCTATCTGGACTCGTTCAAGACCACGGCCTTGTTCTCCGTGCTGGTGGCCGGCCTGGGCCTGTCCATCTCGCTGCTGCTGGCCGTCATGGCCAACCGCGTGGTGCGCGGCGCCGCCGTCTACAAGACGCTGCTGATCTGGCCCTATGCCGTGGCGCCGGCTATCGCTGGCGTGCTGTGGCTCTTCATGTTCGCGCCGTCCATTGGCATCGTGGCCTACGGTCTGCGCGCCCTGGGCTTGGACTGGAACCACCTGCTGAACTCGCGGCACGCGATGACGCTCATCGTCATGGCCGCGGTGTGGAAGCAGATCTCCTACAACTTCCTGTTCTTCCTGGCCGGGCTGCAGTCCATCCCACGCTCACTGATCGAGGCGGCTGCCATCGACGGCGCCAGCCCCTGGCGGCGCTTCTGGGACGTGACCTTTCCGCTGCTGTCGCCCACCAGCTTCTTCCTGCTGGTCATCAACATCGTCTACGCCTTCTTCGACACCTTCGGCATCGTGGATGCCGCGACGCAAGGCGGCCCGGGAAAAGAGACCGCCATCCTGGTCTACAAGGTCTATCACGATGGCTTCAAGGCGCTGGACCTGGGCGGCTCCGCCGCGCAAAGCGTGGTGCTGATGGTGATCGTGGTCACGCTGACCGTCCTGCAATTCCGCTTCGTCGAAAAGAAGGTGCAGTACTGATGGTTGAACGCAAGCCCTGGCTCGACTGGCTGGCCCACGCCATCCTGTTGGTGGGCGTGGCGGTGGTGGCCTTTCCGCTCTACGTCACCTTCGTCGCCGCCACGCAGACGGCCGAGGCCATCATCCACGCGCCCATGCCGCTGCTGCCCGGCGGGCATCTGATCGACAACATGAGTGCGGCGCTGGGAGGCGGCACGGGTGCCGGCTCCAGCGCGCCGGTCGCACGCATGATGTGGGTGAGCTTCGTGACGGCCATGGTGATCACCGTCGGCAAGATCGCCATCTCGCTGCTGTCGGCGTTTGCCATCGTCTACTTCCGCTTCCCGCTGCGCCAGCTGTTCTTCTGGGCCATATTCGTGACGCTGATGCTGCCGGTGGAGGTGCGCATCGCGCCCACTTACCAGGTGGTGGCCGACCTGCATATGCTCAACAGCTATGCCGGCCTGACCGTGCCGCTGATCGCCTCGGCCACAGCCACCTTCCTATTCCGCCAGTTCTTCCTGACCGTGCCCGACGAACTGGTGGAGGCCTCGCGCATCGATGGTGCCTCGCCGCTGCGCTTCTTCAAGGACGTGCTGCTGCCGCTGTCCACCACCAGCATCGCCGCCCTCTTCGTCATCCAGTTCATCTACGGTTGGAACCAATATCTCTGGCCCCTGCTCGTGACCACCGACGAATCCATGTACCCCGTGGTCATCGGCATCAAGCGGATGATCAGCGGCGGCGAGGCCGCCAACGACTGGAACATCGTCATGGCCACGGCGCTGCTGGCCATGCTGCCACCGGCAGCGGTCGTGATCCTCATGCAACGTTGGTTCGTCAAGGGCCTTGTCGATACCGAGAAATAGATGGCTGCCATCTCAATCCGAAAACTCGTCAAACGCTATGGCCACGGCAGCAAAGCCGTGCAGGTGATCCACGGCGTGGATGCCGAAGTCCACGACGGCGAGTTCGTCGTCATCGTGGGCCCCTCGGGCTGCGGCAAATCCACGCTGCTGCGCATGGTGGCGGGGCTGGAGGAAGTCAGCGAGGGCGAGATCGCCATCGGCGCGCGCGTGGTCAACGACGTGGAGCCGGCGGACCGCGACATCGCCATGGTGTTCCAGAACTACGCCCTCTATCCCCACATGAGCGTGGCCGAGAACATGGCCTATGGCCTCAAGCTGCGCAAGATGCCCAAGGCGCAAATCGACGAGCGCGTGCAGCGTGCGGCAAAGATCCTCGAGCTGGGCCATCTGCTGGCCCGCAAGCCGCGCGAGCTCTCCGGCGGCCAGCGCCAGCGCGTGGCCATGGGCCGCGCTATCGTGCGCGACCCGCAGGTCTTCCTGTTCGACGAGCCGCTCTCCAATCTCGACGCCAAGCTGCGCGTGCAGACCCGGCTGGAGATCCAGAAGCTGCATCGGGAACTGGGCGTCACGTCTCTCTTCGTCACCCACGACCAGGTCGAGGCCATGACGCTGGCCCAGCGCATCATCGTGATGAACGGCGGCCGCATCGAGCAGATGGGCACGCCCGAGGAGGTCTACGGCCATCCCGCCTCGACCTTCGTTGCCAGCTTCATCGGTTCCCCGGCCATGAACCTGCTGCCGGGTCGCCAGCAGAGCGGGCAGTTCCATATCGACGGCGCAGCACTCGACGTGCCGCCCGGCATCGAGGGTGACCTCACGCTGGGACTGCGCCCCGAGCATGCGCAGCTGGCCGACCGCGGCTGGCCCTTGCGCGTCGAGATGATCGAGATGCTGGGCGCCGAGCGGCTGGTCTACGGCAAGCTGGGCGCTTCCACGCCCTTCACGCTGCGGCTGGATGCCACGCTCCCTCCACCCCAGCCCGGCGATTGGCTGCACCTGGCCTTCAGCCCCGTGCACCTGCACCGCTTCGACGCCCAGACGGGACAACGGCTATGAACACGCCCTGGCTCTATCCGCTGTGGATCGCCCATCGCGGCGCCGGCAAGCTGGCGCCGGAAAACACGCTGGCCTCGTTCCGCCTGGGGCTGCACCACGGCTTCCACGCCTACGAATGCGACCTGAAGCTGAGCCGCGACGGCGAATGCTTTTTGCTTCATGACGACACGCTGGACCGCACCAGCAGCGGCCAGGGCTCGCCGGCCGAGCAGGACTGGGCATCGCTCTCACGCCTGGATGCTGGCGCCTGGCACAGCCCGTCCTTTGTGGCCGAGCCTCTGCCCCGTCTTGAGCAGATCGCCGCCTTCTGCAAGGCCAATGGCTGCGCGCTGAACATCGAGATCAAGCCCTGCCCCGGCGAGGAGGCTCGCACCGGCGCGGCCGTGGCCCGCGAGGCCGCACGGCTTTGGGCCGGCGCACTGCAGCCGTTGATGAGCAGCTTCAAGCCCGAGGCCTTGGCCGCAGCGCGCGGCGCCGAGCCCGCCCTGCCCCGCGGCCTGCTGCTGGACACCCTCTGGGACGGCTGGTTTGAGGCCGCCGAGGCGCTGGGCGTCGTGGCCGTCATCACCAACTACCGGCTGATGGACCGCGCCTTGATCGAGCGGCTGCACAGCAAAGGCTGGCGGGCCCTGGTCTACACGGTCAACGATGCGGCGATTGCCGAGCGGCTGATCGCCGATGGCATTGACGGGATCATCACGGACGCCGTGAATCGGCTGGGCCCAGGCCAGCACGCAAAGATCTAGGCAATCCGCGCGTACACGCAGGTGTCGCGCGGATGGCCGTCCACGCCGAGGGCCTCGTTCCTGAGGGTGCCCTCCAGCTCGAAGCCGCAGCGCTCGGCCACCGCCCGGCTGCGCGTGTTGCGCGGGTCCGTGCGGATCTCGACGCGGCGCGCGGCCAGCGTGCCGAAGGCCAGCGCCGCCAGCAGGCGCACCGCCTCGCTGACATGGCCTTGGCCCAGCGCCTCGGGGCGTATCCAGTAGCCGATCTCGAAACGACGCAGCGCCCAGTCCATGCGGTGCAGGCCCGTGCCGCCCAGCAGGCGGCCGGGGCTGCCGTCTGCGCGGCGGGCGAAGAGCTGGTACGTCAGGTCGCGGCGGGCGATGAAGTCGGCCTGCATGCGCCGCACGACGAGCTCGGAACTCTCGGCCGTGGGCGCCTCCTGGGCCCAGGGCATCCAGGGCCGCAGGTGCGACAGCGACTGCGTGATGACGACGGCCATCTCGGCACCCAGGCCGGCGCGCGGCGCAAGCAGCACCGTGCGCTCGCCGTCCAGCCGTTCTGGAACGTCGATGAGCACGGGATCCGTACTCATGCGGTCGCCACTTCGACGGGCTTGGGCAGTTCGCGCACACCGCGGATCACGTCATGCCGCCAGGCCAGGAAGGCCAGCAGGCAGGCGCCCACGCCCGAGAAGCCCAGCGCCGCGCGCAGGCCCACGTGCTCGCCCAGCCAGCCGCCGATCAAGGCGCCGGGGCCTGCGGGCAGCAGGATGAGCCAGCGCATGGTGCTGGTCATGCGGCCCAGCATGGGCGCGGGCGTGACGGCTTGGCGCAGCGACAGGAAGTTGATGAAGATCAGCACGGCGCCAACGCCAAAGGCGAACAGCATCACGCCGAAGCTGATGACGCCCAGATGCCCCGGCGGCGCCAGCGCCAGCTGCAGCCAGCCCGCGCCGCAGGCCGCATAGCCCAGCACCAGGCAGGGCCCCGGCCCGATGCGGCGGCTGATGCGGTGCCCGAAGATGCTGGCCAGCACCGTGCCGGCGCCCAGCCAGATGTACGACAGACCCACCGCCTGCGGGCTGAGCTGCAGTTCGCGCGTCGCGAACAGGATCTGCACCACCAGCGCCGCGTTGTGGAAGAGCTGCCAGGACCCGCAGGCCGTAGCCAGGCTCACGAGCAACTTGCGCTCGCGCACGAAGTGCAGACCCGCCTTCAGCTCGGTCCAGAAGTCCTGCCCGCGGCGCTCGGCCAACGTCTCCTTGACCTTGATGCCACGCAGGATGGCCGCCGACACCAGCAGCAGCAGCGCGTCCACGGCCAGCGCCAACGGCGCACCGAGCAGCTTGATCAGCGCACCCGCCACGCCGGGGCCGGCCACTTCAGCACCGGACGACGCCAAGGCGTTCTTCGCGTGCGCCTCCACCAGCCGTTCGCGCGGCACGACCTGGGTCAGCACGATCTGCGCGGCGCTGCCGGCCACTGTGTAGACGCAGCCCAGCACAAAGCCGACGACGTACAGCCAGCCCATGCCCAGCCAGCCCATCCAGGCCGCGAGCGGCACGCTGGCCACGGCGACGGCCAGCAGACTCTCGCCGGCGACGTAGACCGGCAGCTTGCGCACGCGGTCCAGCAGCACGCCGGCCGGCAGCGAGAACAGCACGAAGGGCAGGATCTCCATCGCCTGCAGCAAGCCCATCTGCGTGGGGCTGGCCTGCAGCAGCACGGCGGCCGTCAGCGGCAGCGCCAGCATGGTGATCTGGCCGCCGAGGGAGGAGGTCAGGATGGACGACCACAGCCGCCGATAGACCGCATCGCGCAACAGGTCGCCCGGTGCGAGGGTGAAAAACTGGACTAGACGAGACCACATGGCTTGGCTCAACTCGTGACAACTCGACGCGCGGGGCGGCGCCCGCGGGGACAGCAAACGCGCTAGAGCGCGGTCAGTCGAGGTCGAGGAGCTTGGTCATGCGTTGCATCCTAGCAGCGCGGCCGGCCGGTGTCTCGTGCCGGCGGTCATAGGTGACGAATCACCAACTCCGCATAGCCGGTCGCCGCATCGAACGCCCTCGCCAGCGAGCCCGGCGGCAGCGGCGCGACCAGCAGCTCGGCCGTCGTGTGCACCGTGCAGCCGGCACAGACATGGCCGCCCAGCACTCGGCCGGACGCGTCGGACAGGCTGGCATGCAGGTGGGCACCGTCCGGCGTGAGGCTGCCACTGAGCGTCAGGATTTCCAGCGGCCCTTCGACATGCGTCGGCCCTGGTTCACCGGCAAAGCGCAACTCGGCGTGAGCGAGGCTGCCAATGCCGGCGACGACAAAGCCCGTGCGGCCCAGCGCCTCCAACGCGAGGCGCAAGTCGTCGCCGGGGTTGAGGCGCAGCGGCGTCATGTTCACCAGCCTACTGCTGCGCCGTCACGCCGCGGGTCGCTGGCGGCCACATAGCCTTCAATACCCGGATCGCCCATCCGCCAGATGAACTGGCCGGCGCCGAAGTCCTGGTAGCTGTCGTGGATGTCACCGATCTCGTGGCCGCGCGCGTGCAGGGCCTCGATGGTGGCCGCCGGCATGTGCGGCTCGACGTTGATGGACAAGCCCTCGTTGAAGCGCCAGCGCGGCGCGTCGCAGGCCGCCTGCGGGTTCTGGCCGTAGCAGAGCATGCGCACCAGTGTCTGCATATGGCCCTGAGGCTGCATGTTGCCGCCCATGACGCCAAAGCTCATGACCGGCGCGCCGTCCTTCGTGAGGAAGGCGGGGATGATGGTGTGGAAGGGGCGCTTGCCCGGTGCGACCTGGTTGGGGTGGCCAGCCTCCAGCGTGAAGCAGTGGCCGCGGTTCTGCAGGCTGATGCCATAGCCCGGCAGCACCAGGCCTGAGCCAAAGCCCATGTAGTTGCTCTGGATGAAGCTGACCATCATGCCGCTCTCGTCGGCCGCAGTCAGGTAGATGGTGCCGCCCTTGATGGGGTTGCCGGAGCCAAAGACCTGGGCGCGCTGCGGGTCGATGAGCTTGGCGCGCGCGGCGAGGTAGCCGGGGTCCAGCAACTGCGCAGCACTCACCGGCATGGCGCTGGGTTCGGCGACGTAGCGGTAGACGTCGGCGAAGGCGAGCTTCATCGCCTCGATCATCAGGTGCTGGGCCTCGGGGCTGTCCACCGCATGCGCGGTGACGTCCCAATGCTCCAGCAGGCCCAGCGCCATCTGCGCGGCAATGCCCTGGCCGTTGGGCGGGATCTCGTGCAGCGTGTGGCCGGCAAAGTCCTTGGCCAGCGGCGTGACCCATTCGGGCTGGTAGCCGGCCAGGTCGGCCTCGGTCAGCGCACCGCCGGTCTCACGCGCAAAGCGAGCCAGGGCCGCTGCGATCTCGCCACGGTAGTAGGCCTCGCCCTTGCTCTCGGCGATCAACCTCAGGCTGCGCGCGGCTTCCTCAAAGCGGAACAGCTCGCCCACCGCGGGTGCTCGTCCCTTCGGCATGAACGCCTGCACAAAGCCGGGCTGAGAAGTAATCTCGCTCAGAGCCGCGGCCATGGCCCACTTGCCCTGCACGATGGGCGGCACGGCATAGCCTCGCTCGGCAATCTCGATGGCCGGCTGCATCAGATCCGCGAACGGCAGCTTGCCAAAGCGCTCACTCAAGGCCATCCAGCCGCCCACGGCGCCCGGCACCGTGACCGAGCCCCAGCCACGCTTGGGCATGACCTGACCCCCAAAGAATTCCGGTCTCCACGCAGCCGGCGCGGGGCCGGAGGCATTGAGGCCGTGCAGCTGCTTGCCGTCCCACAGGATGCAGAAGGCGTCCGAGCCCAGGCCGTTGCTGCAGGGCTCCACGAGCGTCATGCAGGCCGCGGCAGCTATTGCCGCATCCACCGCGTTGCCACCTGCCTGCAGCATGCGCAAGCCAGCCTGGGCCGCAAGCGGATGCGAGGTCGAGACGACATTGCGCGCGAACAGCGGGCTGCGCCGACTGGGGTAGCCGGCCTTCCAATCGAAGTGGGTTGCGGTGCTCATGAGTACCGATTCTGCCGGTGTAAGCCTTTGCAACAGCAATGCGCCGCGTCAACGCAGCGCGCACAGGCCTCGTTGTCGTCACAAGCTTTCGCGAAGCCTGAACCGAAACCCGAAACCACCTGGAGCCCTCAAGATGAACACGCTGAAGACCACCATCGCCACCGCCCTCATCACGCTCGTCTCGGGCGTCGCCTTGGCGCAAAACCCGGCCCCCGCCGCCACCACCACGGTCGCCCCGGCTGTCGTGAAGGCCGCCGCCGTCACCACCACGCCGGCCACCACGACGGTTGCCCAGGCCGCCACGCCGGCCCCGGCCGCAACCACCGCTGTGAAGGCCGCCCCGGCTGCCGCCGCAACGACCGCCGCCATGCCAGCGGCCGCGACGGCCCCTGCCGAAGCCGCCAGCGGTGCCAAGCACGGCCACAAGCGCCACACCAAGAAGGCGGCCGCCGACGCCAAGGCTGGTGCGACCGCCAAGACCGAGACCAAGACGCAGTAAGCGCGACAGCGCTCCGCGCAGGCCGCAGCCCTCACAGGCTGCGGCTTTTTTCATTCAGGACTTCAGCGGATCGGGGCTAGCTCTCGCAGCGCCTTCACGGCACCGGCGCCCATGGCCGCACCAAAGCGCTTGGCCAGTCGCTCCGCGACGTTGTCGCGTGGCGTGTAGTCGATGATGTCCTCGGCCTTGACGACCTCGCGCGCAACGAAATCCAGGTTGCCAAAGCGATCCGCCAGGCCCAGCTTCACGGCCTGCTCGCCGTTCCAGAACAGGCCCGAGAAGATCTCCGGCGTTTCCTTCAGCCGCTTGCCGCGGCCTTCGCGCACGACGGCGATGAATTGCTGGTGGATCTGGTCCAGCATGGCCTGGGCGTAGGCGCGCTGCTTGGGCAGCAGCGGGCTGAACGGGTCCAGCATGCCCTTGTTCTCGCCGGCGGTCAGCAGGCGGCGCTCCACGCCCACCTTCTCCATGATCCCGGTGAAGCCGAAGCCATCCATCAGCACGCCGATGGAGCCGACGACCGAGGCCTTGTCCACGAAGATCTCGTCGGCCGCCGCGGCGATGTAGTAAGCCCCCGAGGCGCACATCTCCTCGACGACGGCGTAGACCGGCTTGTCGTACTGCTTCTTCAACCGCAGGATCTCGTCGTAGACGATGCCGGCCTGCACCGGGCTGCCGCCGGGCGAGTTGATGCGCAGCACGACGGCCTGGGCCGCATCGTCCTTGAAGGCGTCCTTCAGCGCAGCCAGCAGCAGCTCGGCGCTGGCCTCGGTGTCGGCGGCGATCTCGCCACGCACGTCCACCAGGGCCGTGTGGGGCGCGGTCGACGGCGTGACATGCCGCCCCTGTATCCACAGGCTGTAGACCAGCAACGCCGCCAGCGCCAGCCAGAACAGCCGGAACATCGTGCGCCAGCGCCGCTCCACGCGCCGCTCGCGCAGGAAGTCGCGGGCGAGCTGGGCAAACACGGGCTCCATCTGCGCCGACATGACGGGCGGGACAGCCACGCCCACGGGCTCTTGCATCGGAGGCGGCAGGTCGTCGTTGGGGGTGCTCATATCAGTCTTCAAAAGCGGGTTTGGTGTCGCGCGTCGGGTGCCAGAACACCTCGCCATCGCGCTCGGTCAGTTCGATCTTGGTCAGCCGCCCGCGGTTGCAGGGGCCCATCAGGCATTGGCCGGTCAGCGGGTCGTAGACGGCGCCATGGATGCTGCACATGATGAAGCGCTTGTCGTTGTCCAGGAACTCGCCCTCTTGCCAGTCCATCTCGGTGGGCACGTGGGCGCAGCGGTTCAGATAGGCCACGGCCTTGCCGTCAAAGCGCAGCGCGAAGGCGCGCACGTGCTCGCGCCACTGGATGACATCAAAGCTCACCGCCTTGCCGCGCTCCTGCAGTTCGGCCGATGCACACAGCCGCTGCGGCGGCTTGACCCCGTGCTCAAGCATGCTGGATCAGCCAGTCGTGCAACTCGCGCGTGGAGTGGGCGACGAACAGCGGGTTGAGCTCGGCAAAAGTCTCATGGTCGTGCGCGCCAAAGCTGACGCCCACGCTGGGCACGCCGGCGTTCTGCGCCAGCAGCAGGTCGTGGGTCGTGTCGCCGATCATCAGCGTGCGCTCGGGCTCGGTGCCGAACTCGCGCATCAGCTCCAGCAGCATCTGCGGATGCGGCTTGGAGCGCGTCTCGTCGGCCGTGCGCGTGCCGTCGAACATGTGGGTCAGCTCGGCATGAGCCAGCACACGGTCCAGGCCCACCCGGTTCTTGCCCGTGGCGACGGCCAGCCAGTGGTGTCGCTCTTTCAACGCCTGCAGCATCTCCAGCGTGCCGGTGAACAGCGACACCTCGTGCTCCGAGGCCAGGTAGTGGTGGCGGTAGCGCAGGCCCAGCTCACCATAGCGGTCGTGCGACAGCCCGGGCACCACATGCTCCAGCGCATCGCGCAGGCCCAGGCCGATGACGTACTTGGCGCGTTCGAACTCGGGCTCGGGCTCGCCGATGTCGACGGCCGCGCGCTGGATGCAGCGGGCGATCAGTGCGGTGGAGTCGAACAGGGTGCCGTCCCAGTCGAAGGCGATCAGGTCGAATTTTTGGGGTCTCATGGATTCATCAGCTTCGCACACTCGGGCGGCAGCGGCGCTTCCAGCGTCATCTCGGCCCCGGTGGCGGGATGGGTGAACAGTAGCCGGCGGGCGTGCAAAAACATGCGGTCGAACTTGGCCAGCCCGCGGGCCAGCTCACGGTTGCGCTCGAAGTCGCCGTACTTGGGGTCGCCCACGATGGGGTGGCCGGCTTGCTGCAGGTGCACGCGGATCTGGTGGGTGCGGCCGGTCTTGATGGTCACGTCGAGCAGGCTGAACTGCGGCGTCTTTTGCATGACCTTGACGAGGCTGATGGAGCGCTTGGCGTCCTCCTCGTCGGCCTTGCCCGGCCTCACCCAGCGCTCGCCGTCGCTGCCGACAAACTTCACCAGCGGCACGTCGATGACCTTGAGCTTGGCAGGCCACTCGCCCCAGACGAGGGCGGCATAGGTCTTGCCCGTCTCGCGGTCGCGCAACTGGTCCTGCAGGTTGACCAAGGCGCTGCGCTTCTTGGCAATCATCAAGAGGCCCGAGGTCTCCCTGTCCAGACGGTGCACCAATTCCAGGAACTTGGCCGTGGGCCGCGAGCGGCGCAGCGCCTCGATGACGCCGTAGCTGACGCCCGACCCGCCGTGCACGGCCACACCGGCCGGCTTGTCGATGACCAGCAGGTGCTCGTCCTCGAAGATGACCGGGAATTCGCGCGCGGGCGCGGCGGGGGCTTGAGTCCTCTCGGGCACGCGCACCGGCGGGATGCGCACCTCGTCGCCGATCTCCAGCCGGGTGTCGGCATGCGCCCTGCCTTTGTTGACCCGCACCTCGCCCGCCCGGATGACGCGGTAGACATGCGTCTTGGGCACGCCCTTGAGCTCGCGCAGCAGGAAGTTGTCCAGCCGCTGGCCGGCCGATCCCTCGTCCACGACGACCCGTCGGACTGCGGGTTTGTCCGTACCCACAGTGGCCGTTTGCCCCGTGGCAGGGGCCGCCGTGCCTGCCCCTATAATCCTTTTCACCACGTTGCCGCCGTAAGTGTTTGATTCTTTTGATTTTAGCGGCGACAACGCGGCGCCCTAGGGGCTAGCTCCCGGGGCACAACAGGCGATGCAACGCATCCTGCGGCCGGCAGGCGGTTTCCCCAAGTGAAACCGCGGCGGGCAGTGCGATGTGGCAGAGCGATGACACCCGGAACCCACCGGCCTCTTTTCAACGGCCTCGATGCCCGAAGAGAACCGGTTGCCGAACAAGGTTTTCACGGTGCGAGAGCGCGCGGCCCCAGGTCGCAAAAGCTCGCACCAGCGTCCAGCAGTCCTTCGCGGATGAGCCCTTCCCTCCCCCACCCGCTGCGCCCCGCCGCGCGACCCCAGCCAGAAGCTGTGGTGGTCGCCTGGCCCGGCGCGCTCGCGTTCACGCGCGGCTGGGTCGAGGCCGGACTCCCCCGCGACGTGACGGCCCGGTCGCATGCGCCAACGCCGCTCGGCGTCTGACCTCCGTCAGAAACCCGAGCGGTCCAGGGCACTCCTTCCACGGTTTCCACGCTGTCGCTCGTGCGTCTTGAACGCCACCTACGGGTGGCATGACGTGGCGCGTGCCCGGCCAGGCCGGCGCGCGCGAGGAGTGATGACATGAAACGCATGCTGATCAATGCGACGCAGCCGGAAGAGCGGCGCCTCGCAATCGTCGACGGCCAGAAGCTGCTCGACTTCGAGACCGAGATCGAAGGCCGGGAACAGCGCAAGGGCAACATCTACAAGGCCGTCGTGACGCGGGTCGAGCCCTCGCTCGAAGCCTGCTTCGTGGACTACGGCGAGGACCGCCACGGCTTCCTGCCGTTCAAGGAAATCTCGCGCCAGTTCTTCCGCGAGGGCGTGGACGTCAAGAACGCCACCATCAAGGACGCGATCAAGGAAGGCCAGGAACTGCTGGTCCAGGTCGAGAAGGAAGAGCGCGGCAACAAGGGCGCTGCGCTGACGACCTTCGTCTCGCTGGCCGGCCGCTACCTGGTGCTGATGCCCAACAACCCGCGCGGCGGTGGCGTTTCGCGCCGCATCGAGGGCGAGGACCGCGAGGAGCTCAAGGAGAACCTCGACCAGCTCGAATACCCCAAGGGCATGTCCCTCATCGCCCGCACGGCCGGCATCGGCCGCTCGGCCCCCGAGTTGCAGTGGGACTTGAACTACATGCTCAAGCTCTGGACCGCGATCGATGACGCGGCCAAGGGCGGCAAGGGTGCCTACCTGATCTACCAGGAATCCAGCCTGGTGATCCGCGCGATCCGCGACTACTTCACGTCCGACATCGGCGAGATCCTGATCGACACGGACGACCTGTTCGAGCAGGCCCACCAGTTCATGAACCACGTGATGCCCGACCAGGGCCATCGCGTGAAGCGCTACCGTGACGACGCGCCGCTGTTCAGCCGCTTCCAGATCGAGCACCAGATCGAGACGGCCTTCAGCCGCACGGTCAACCTGCCTTCCGGCGGCGCCATCGTCATCGACCACACCGAAGCCCTCGTATCGGTCGACGTCAACTCGGCCCGCGCCACGCGCGGCGGCGACATCGAGGAGACGGCCACCCGCACCAACCTCGAAGCGGCCGACGAGATCGCGCGCCAGATGCGCCTGCGCGACCTGGGCGGCCTCATCGTCGTGGACTTCATCGACATGGAGGAGTCCAAGAACCGCCGCGACGTCGAGCAGCGCCTGCGCGACGCCCTGCGCCAGGACCGCGCCCGCGTGCAGTTCGCCTCCATCAGCAAGTTCGGCCTGCTGGAAATGAGCCGCCAGCGCCTGCGCCCGGCGCTCAGCGAAGGCAACCACATCACCTGCCCGCGCTGCAACGGCACCGGCCACATCCGCGACACCGAGAGCTCGGCGCTGCAGATCCTGCGCATGGTCCAGGAAGAGGCCATGAAGGACAACACCGCCGCCGTGCACGTGCAGGTGCCGGTGGAGGTCACGAGCTTCCTGCTCAACGAAAAGCGCACCGAGATCACCAAGATCGAGCTCAAGCAGCGCGTCACCGTGCTGCTGGTGCCCAACAAGCATCTCGAGACGCCCAACTACAAGCTGGAGCGCCTGCGCCACGACGACCCGCGCCTGGAGAACCTGCAGGCCAGCTACACGATGATCGAGGAGCCGGACGACGAAGTCGGCATCACCCGTCGTCGCAACGCGGACGAGAAGAAGAACAAGCAGGAGCCGGTCATCAAGGGCATCCTGCCCGAGCAGCCCGCTCCGCTGCCGGCACCTGCGCCCGCACCTGTGGTGGCTCCGGCACCCGCACCGGTCGTGGCCGCAGCGCCCGCACCGGCCCAGGCGTCCAAGGGAGGCTTCTTCAGCCGCCTGTTCAGCTTCCTGGGCGGTGGCGCACCGGCTCCGGCCCCGGTGCCGGCCGTTGAAGCGCCTGCCCCGGCCGCCGCAACGACGACCGACAAGCCCAAGCGCGAAGGTGGCCGTGACGGCCGCCGCGACGGTGGCCGCGATGGCCGCCGTGGCGAGCGCGGTGATCGTGGCGAACGCGGTGAGCGCGGTGGCCGCCGTGACGGCAAGCCCCAGGAGGCCCGTGGCGAGCGCGGTGATCGTGGTGACCGTGGCAACAAGCGCGCCGAAGGCGGCAGCGACAAGCCCGAACAGCAGCAACGCCCCGAGCGCACGGAACGTGCAGAGCGCGGTGAGCGCGCCGAACGTGGTGACCGCCAGGAACGTGGTGAGCGCGGTGAACGTGGCGAGCGCCGCCCGCGTGGCGATCGTCAGGAGCGCGCACCGGCCGAGGCTGTTGCCCAGCCGTTGACCGCACCGCTGACCGAGGAATTGGCCGCTGCCCATGATGCGCCGCCGGCCTTTGTCGACAGCCAGGCCGATGCCGCCGTGCCCGCCACGGGCGTCGCCGCTGACACGCCCGCCGCCGAAGAGCGCCAGGGCCGTGGCCGCCGCCGCCGCCGTGGTGGCCGCGACCGCGACGACCGTGGCGCCGACGGCAGCACCGAGTCGACGGAGCAGACGGATGCCGCCGCACCGGTCGAGGCTGACGCCGAAGCCGCCGCCGTGGCACCCGAGAGCGACGACGCCGCCGAGGGCCACGACCGCGAGCCTCGCCGCCGCCGCCGTGGTGGCCGTGGCCGCCGCGAGGAGACTGGCGTCGAAGGCCAGGAACCGTCCGCTGACGCAATGGCTGCCGAAGGCGCAGCAGCGCCCACGCAGGGCTCGCTGATCGAAGAAGCGATGAGCCAGACCGCAGCCCCGGTGGCTGCACCCGCGCCGGCTCCTGTGCCCGCGCCGGTCGCGGTCGTCGAGGCCTTCAAGCTGCCGATGGACGAACTCAACGCCATCGCCTCTGCGGCCGGCCTGAGCTGGGTCAATTCGGACGCCGACAAGATCGCCGCCGTCCAGGCTGCGATCGCCGCCGAGCCCGCACCCGCCCCGCTGGGCCGCGAGCCCGCGCCGGTCGTTGTCGTCGACGAGGGCCCGCTGGTGCTTGTCGAGACCCGCAAGGACCTGAGCCAGGTCAAACTGCCTTTCGAGGCATGACTCCAAAGGGTTGACCCCTAGAACGCCGCTCGGCCACAAGCCGAGCGGCGTTTTCCATTCAGAGCTTCACAGAGGCCGCCATGACAACCATCACCGCGAACACCACCGCGCCAGCAAAGGCGGCCAAGATGCCGCCGCAGATCCCCTACATCATCGGCAACGAAGGATGCGAGCGCTTCAGCTTTTACGGCATGCGCAACATCCTGACGGTCTTCCTCATGACCAGCCTGCTGCTGGCCGTGCCGGAGTCGATGCGCAAGGCCGAGGCCAAGGAGGTGTTCCACACCTTCGTCATCGGCGTCTACTTCTTCCCGCTGCTGGGCGGCTGGCTGGCCGACCGCTTCTTCGGCAAGTACCCCACCATCTTCTGGTTCAGCATCGTCTACTGCGCGGGCCATGCCTGCCTGGCGCTCTTTGACGACAACATCAAGGGCTTCTATTTCGGCCTGTTCCTGATCTCGCTGGGCTCGGGCGGCATCAAGCCACTGGTAAGCAGCTTCGTCGGCGACCAGTTCGACAAGAGCAACCGCACGCTGGCACAGAAGGTCTATGACGCCTTCTACTGGATCATCAACTTCGGCAGCTTCTTCGCGTCGCTGTTCATGCCCATCCTGCTCAAGGAGTTCGGCCCCCGCGTCGCCTTTGGCATCCCGGGCCTGCTGATGCTGGCCGCCACCGTCATCCTGTGGAGCGGCCGCAAGAAGTACGTGCACCAGCCCGCCCGCGGCGCCAACCCGGACAGCTTCCTCAAGGTCGTGCTGACGGCGCTGAAGGCCGGTGGCCTAGGTGCCGGCGTTGCGGCGCTGGGCGTCATCGGTGCTGTCTACAGCCTGAGCCAGATCGGTGGCCTGGGCCTGGTGCCGGCTGTCTGCCTGGCCCTGGTGCTCGTCATGGGCTTCGGCGGCCTGGGCGCGGCGCTGCAACTGGACCGCGCCCGCGGCGTGCACTCGGACGAAGCCGTGGACGGCGTGCGCGCCGTGCTGCGCCTGCTGGTGCTGTTTGCGCTCGTGACGCCGTTCTGGTCGCTGTTCGACCAGAAGGCCTCGACCTGGGTGCTGCAGGCCGACCAGATGGCCAAGCCGGCCTGGTTCCAGTCGTCCATGATGCAGGCGCTGAACCCGGCGCTGGTGATGATCCTCATCCCCTTCAACAACATGGTGCTCTACCCCATGCTGCAACGCATGGGCCTGAAGGTGACGGCCCTGCGCCGCATGGGCGCGGGCATCGCGCTCGCAGGCGTGGCCTGGATCTTTGCCGGCATGCTGCAGCTGTGGCTGGACGCCGGCCAGACGGTCAGCATCCTGTGGCAGATGCTGCCGTATGTGGTGCTGACGCTGGGCGAAGTGCTGGTGTCGGCCACCGGCCTGGAGTTCGCCTACAGCCAGGCGCCACTGTCCATGAAGGGCACGATCACCAGCTTCTGGAACCTGTCGGTGACCATCGGCAACCTGTGGGTGCTGCTGTCCAACGTCAGCATCAAGAGCCCGTCGGCGCTGGAAGCGATCAAGTCCACCGGCTACAGCGAAACGGCCTGCCTGATGTTCTTCTTCGCCGGCTTCGCAGTGGTCGCGGCCGCGCTGTTCGGCCTGGCCGCGCGCAGCTATCCGTTGCAGGACAACTACCGCGGTTGAGACAAGGTTCACGGCGCCGCCCGGCGCACGTGAATTTGCCCACGCCGTTCGAGGCCAGCCCTGCCGCCGGCCCCCTACGATGCCGCCCAGCGACACTGCCGGGCGGCATTTTTATTTGCCACCCGGTGCCTCGATGACGCAGGATGCCCGACGGCAAGACGATGAACGACGCCCGACCCCCAGGCCAGCAGCGCCCCTACATCGATCCGACGACAGCGGATCTGGAGCTGCCGCGCAAGCTCCCTGAAGCGCCGCCCCCTGCCTGGCAGCAGGCGTCGGCCCGGCCTCGCCCGGCACAGGCGCCTCGCCCACGCCCGCGACCTGCTGCCAAGACCGAGGCCAGGGCCGGCTATGTCGGCCGCCACTGGCGCGGCGAGCAAAGCCTGGCCTGGAGCTACTGGATCAACAACGTGGTGCTGGCCACGCCGCTGGTGCTGGCCCTGACCGGCCTGATGAGCTGGATCAGCGTCAAGGGCGATTCGCTGCAGATCAACGCCATCGTGCTGCTGCTGGGCTTTCCGCTGCTGGTGGTGTTGAACGTCTGGTGCATCGTCGGCGCCTGGCGGGCGGCACGGAACTACCTGCTGGATGGCGGCTCGGGGCTGTGGGGCTGGCTGGCGCGCATCTCGCTGGCGCTGGGGGCCTTGCAGTTGCTGGTTTCGGTCCTCTTCGGCTTCCTGCCCAGCATGGACGAGTACTGGAAGATGGCGCGCGGCATCGACCCCATCGGGCAGGCCACGCTCAGCATCTCCGCCGATGGCCGCAGCCTGCGCCTGAAGGGCACCATAGGCATGGGCGACGGCGAGCGTCTGCGCGCGCTGCTGGACAGCGAAGGTGCCCACGACCTTCGGCGTATCGAGCTGGAATCTCCCGGCGGACGGGTGCGCGAGGCCGAGAAGATGGCCGCCGCGCTGAAACGGCACGGCCATGAAAGCCGCGTCGTGGGCACCTGCGCCAGCGCCTGCACCCTCGTCTTCCTGGCCGGCAAGCCACGCCAGATGACGCCGGGCGGCCGGCTGGGCTTTCACCGCGCTTCCACCGGCACCTACAACCCGGTCTTCGAGGAACTCGCCAACCAGCAGCTTGCAGTCACCTATCGTGACCTGGGCTTGCCGGACAGCATGATCGACAAGACGCTGCACACACCGTCGCGCAGCATGTGGTTCGTGCCGCACGACGAACTGCGTTCGCATTCGCTGATCGCGCCCATGCCGCAGACGCTGGCCATCGCGCTGCCGCCCGCGGGCAGCGGCACGCTGGCGGACTTCGACGATGCGCTGCGCATTCACCCTGTGTGGGACGCGCTGGAGCAGCACACCGCCGGCACCATAGATGCCGTCGCCAAGCGCATGTGGGCCGCCCGCACGGCCGGCGCCAGCGACGAGGACGTGCAGGCGGCGTCGCTGCCGCAGCTTGCGCGCCAGGTGCCGGCGCTGATCGGCGGCACCGATGCCGTGCAGCGACGGCGCTACGTACAGCTCGTGTCCGACCAGTTGAAGGCCTTGAAAGCCCCTTCAAAACCCGGTGCCCGCCCACCCTGCCGGGATCTGCTCGATGGCCGGCTGAGCGTGCGCCAGCAACTGCCGCTGGGCTTGCAGATCCGCGAAAGCCAATGGCTCCTGGACACGGCGAGCGGCCAGCCCCCGCGCTGGCTGCCCAAGCCACCCAGCGCCATCGAGATCGAGGTACTGGACCGCACGGTAGGGCCGGCGGCGCTGGGCATGCTGTCCCGCGTCTGGGCCGACCTGCCGGACACGGCACCTTCGGGTGCAGGCCCTGCCTGCGAACCGGTGATCGCCTTGCTGGACCGCCTGTCCACCCAACCGCCAGCGCGCCGCGACCTGGCCGAACGGCTGCTGTTCCAGCCTCCTGTGCGTTAGGTTCGCTCGACGACGACGAAGCTGACCGCGTAGTCGCTCTCGTCGCTGAGCGTCACCAGGCCGCTCAAGGCCCGTTCGGCAAACCAGTCCGCCAGCGGGCCGGACAGCTTGAGCACCGGCTTGCCACTGGCCTCGTTAAGGATCTGGCAGTCGGGCATGCGCATGGGCAGGTGCAGGCCCAGGCCTATGGCCTTGCTGAAGGCCTCCTTGGCCGAGAAGCGCGTCGCCAGGTAGCGGATGCCGCGCGTCTCGGAGCGCGCCCGACGGGCCTGGAAGACGCGCAGCTCGTCCGGCCCCAGCACCTTCTGCGCAAACCGGTCACCACGGCGGCCGAGCGTGGCCTCCACGCGGCGGATGTCGCAGATGTCGGTGCCGATACCGTAGATCATGCCTACACGTAGGCCGTCGCAATGACGAGCTGGTAGGCCCGCACCGTCTCGGTATAGCCCAGCTCCAGTGCGTCGGCGACCAGCGCGTGGCCGATGGACACCTCCTGCACGCCCGGCACATGGCGCAGGAAGACGCTCAAGTTGTCGCGGTTCAGATCGTGGCCGGCGTTGATGCCCAGGCCCACCTTCAACGCGGCCTCGGCCGTGGCCGTGAAGCCTGCGAGCACTGCGTCGGCGCGCGGCGTGCCGAAGGCGCTGGCAAAGGTCTCGGTGTAGAGCTCGATGCGGTCCGCGCCCAGTTCGGCCACCTGGGCCATGGCAGCGGGGTTGGGGTCCATGAAGAGGCTGACGCGCACGCCCAGATCCTGGGCCTCCTGGATCAGTGGCTTCAGGCGCCCGGCATCGGCCGGCAGCGTCCAGCCGTGGTCGGAGGTGAACTGGTCTTCCGCATCGGGCACGAAGGTGACCTGGTGGGGGCGGTGCCGGCGCACGAAGTCCATCAGGTTCTGCGTTGGGTTGCCCTCGATGTTGAACTCGGCGTGGGACCAATCCTTCAGGAAGGCGGCCAGGTCGTCGACGTCGCCGGGGCGGATGTGGCGCTCGTCGGGCCGCGGGTGCACCGTGATGCCCTGCGCGCCCGCCAGCAGGCATTGCTCGGCGGCGCGCAGCACGCTGGGAATGCCCAGGTGGCGGGTGTTGCGCAGCAGCGCGACTTTGTTGACGTTGACCGAGAGCGCGCAACGGGCGCCGGCGTGGGCGAGCGGGTTCATGAGGGGATCTCGGTCAGGAATCAAGCAGTTGTTGCACGTCCACCATCAGCGCGCGGGTGCGCAGCGGCTGGTGGCCCAGATGGTAGTGGAGCAGGCCCCGCAGTGTCGTCTTCAGGCCTTGGGGAGCGGCGGCGCAGGCCTGGCGCAGCGCGGCCATGCTGCCGTGCAGCAGCGCGGCCTGCAGCTGGATCAGCAGCGCACCGGGCAGGCTGGCGTCGCTGGTGGGCGGGATGACGCCGGACTCGGGCGAGAGCTGGTAGCGGCGCGCGGGGTCGATGTGCGCCTGCGTGGGCGTGACGACGCTGAGGTCGGGCAGCAGGCCCAGCTCGGCCAGCAGCTTGATCTCGAAGGCCCGCAGCACCTCATCGCCTTCGGCCAGATGGGCCAGCGCGTCGGCATAGGCATCGAAAAGCTGGGGATGCGGATCGTGGCGGGCCAGCAGCTTGAGCAGCAGTTCGTTCAGGTAGTAGCCCGAGAACAGCGCCGCGCCGGCCGGCAGCGTGGCACCTCCGCCCCATTCGGCGCCGCGCAGCGTCTGCACCTCGCCGCCGTCGGCTTTTGCCGGCTTGGACAGGCTGACCGTGATGCGCTGCAGCGGCAGCAGCACGGCACGCAGCTGTGAATAGGGGCGCTTGGCGCCCTTGGCTGCGACGGCGACGCGGCCGGACTCGCGCGTAAACAGGTCCAGGATGAGGCTGGACTCGCTCCAGTCGTGCTGGTGCAGCACGTAGGCCGGCTGCACCGAAGGGGCGCGGCCCGAACTCACTCGTATCCGTAGCTGCGCAGATGTTCTTCGGTATCCGCCCAACCCGAGCGCACCTTGACCCACAGCTCCAGGAACACGCGGCCCTCCATCAGGTGCTCCAGTTCCTGGCGCGACTCGGAGCCGATGCGCTTCAGTCGTTCGCCGCCCTGGCCAATGATCATGCCCTTGTGGGCGTCGCGCTCGACGACGATGCTGGCGCTGATGCGGCGCAGCTCGCCCTCTTCCTCCCACTTGTCGATGACGACGGTGGAGGTGTAGGGCAGCTCGTCGCCGGTCAGGCGGAAGAGCTTCTCGCGGATGATCTCGCTGGCCAGGAACTTCTCACTGCGGTCGGTCAGCGCATCCTCTTCGTAGAACCAGCCCTGCTCCGGCAGATAGGGCTTGAGGATCTTGAAGAGGCGGGTGACGTCGGCCTCCTTCTTGGCCGACAGCGGCACGAACTCGGCGAAGTTGCGCCGCTCCTGCATGCCCTTGAGCCAGGGCGCCAGCTCGGCGCGGCGGTGCACGGCGTCGAGCTTGTTGGCGATCAGCACGACCGGCTTGTCCTCGGGCAGCAGAGCCAGCACCTTGGCGTCATCCAGCCCGAAGCGACCGGCCTCGACGACGAAGAGCACCAGGTCCACGTCGGCCAGCACGCCGTGAACGGTGCGGTTCAGCGTGCGGTTCAACGCGGCGTTATGCTTGGTCTGGAAGCCGGGCGTGTCCACGAAAACGAACTGCGCCTCGTCGACCGTGCGCACGCCGGTGATGCGGTGGCGGGTCGTCTGGGCCTTGTCGGACGTGATGCTGACCTTCTGGCCGACGAGGGCGTTGAGCAGCGTGGACTTGCCCACGTTGGGGCGGCCGACGATGGCGATGAGGCCACAGCGCTGGGGAACTTCGGTGTCAGGCTTGGCTTCGGTCATGGTTTGCCTCGTTCGGCGGTCGGTTTTTCCAATAGACGGTCCAGCAGGCGGCGTGCCGCTTCCTGCTCTGCAGCGCGGCGCGATCGGCCTTCGCCCAGTTCGGCCACGTCCAGCGCCGGCACGGCGCATTCGACCTCGAAGGTCTGGGCATGGGCCTGGCCCCGTGTCGCGACGATACGGTAACTGGGCACGGCGATGCGGCGGGCCTGCAGCCATTCCTGCAGCGCGGTCTTGGCATCCTTGGCAAAGTCGCCGGCGCTGGTGGCCGTCGCGATGGTCTCGCCCAGCAGCCGGCGCACGATGGCCAGGGCTGCGTCGTAGCCGGCGTCCATATAAGCGGCGCCCAGCACCGCCTCGACGGCATCGGCCAGGATGGAGGGGCGCTGCGCGCCACCGCCGCGGGCCTCGCCGTCGGACATCTTCAGCACGGCCGGCAAGCCCAGGGCCAGGGCCAGCTTGTGCAGGCTGTCCTCACGCACCAGGTGTGCGCGCACGCGGGTCAGGTCACCCTCGTCGGAGCCGGCGTAGCGCTCGTAGAGCAGGCTGGAGACCGCCAGGCTCAGCACGGCGTCACCGAGGAATTCCAGGCGCTCGTTGTGGTCAGCGCCGTAGCTGCGGTGCGTGAGGGCCCGCGCGAGCAGCTCGGGCCGCTGGAAGCGGTGGCCCAGGCGGCGTTGCAGGTCGTCCAGCGAGGCGCTCATCGTCGGGGGCGCGGCGCAAACAGCGCCGTCAACGAGACCTGCCCCGGTACTTGATCAGCAGGTAGACCGGACCGAAGAGGTCGATCTCCTTGTCCCAGGCGAACTCGATGACAACCTTGTCGTTGCCGTCCTTGCTGACGGTCAGGTCGCTGCTCTTGATGCTCTGGATGGAATACTCGACCTGGACGGCCTTGTCGAACTCCTGGCGCACCTGCGGCACGGTGCCGGGGTTGCCAGCCGCGATGCGGTCGACGACGCGCTGCACCGTGTAGTACTCCAGTACCGTCGGGAACACCTTCATGCCGACGACGGCCGTGACGGCGATGACAACACCCCAGAACAGCAGGCCGAACAGCGTGATGCCGCGCTGGCGTTGCGGGGAGGACGGGGGTGCGAAGCGGCGAAGGCTCATCTGGCGTGTCAATCGAAGAAGGTTCCGACGCGCTTGAGGTTACCGAAATTCATCCATACCAAGAAGGCCTTGCCGACGATGTTCTCATCCGGCACGAAACCCCAGAAGCGCGAATCCCTTGAGTTGTCCCGGTTGTCACCCAGCATGAAGTAGTGGCCGGCAGGCACCTTGCACGTCACACCTTCGATCGTGTAGCGGCAGTTTTCCATGAAGGGGAAGGGTCCGTCGACACGACCGGGCCCGGAGACCATGCTGGACACGTCGGGCTGGACGAGGATCTGGTGCTCCTTTTCGCCCAGCTTCTCGAGGAAAAGGGGGCGATAGACGCGCGACAGGCCACTGTCGTCGTAGAACTTGCCCTTGGGCTGGGTCGGCGCGAGCTGGCCGTTGATGTAGAGCTTCTGGTTGACGTAGCTGACCTCGTCGCCCGGGATGCCGGCCACACGCTTGATGAAGTCGGTGCTCGGGTCCTCGGGGTAGCGGAACACCATCACGTCGCCGCGCTTGACGTCGTTGTTGGCGATGATCTTCTTGTTCAGCACCGGCAGCCGGATGCCGTAGTGAAACTTGTTGACCAGGATGAGGTCGCCCACCAGCAGCGTGGGCACCATGGAGCCCGACGGGATCTTGAACGGCTCGAACAGGAAGCTGCGCAGCAGGAAGACGACCAGGATCACCGGGAAGAGCCCGGCGGTCCAGTCCAGCCACCAGGGCTGTTGCAGGATCTGCTGCCGAGCAGGTTCAACGTCGCCATCCACGCGCGAGATGCCCTGGGCGGCGAGCGCCTCACGGCGCCTGGCGTCGTTGGCCACCAGCGCATCGGCCGCGGCGCGGCGGGCCGGCGCGAAATGGAAGCGCTCGGCCAGCCAGTACAGCATCGTGACCGCCGTCAGGACGAACAGCAGCAACGCGAAGTTGCCGCTCCAGCGGCCGACGTACCAGCCACCCAGGTAGGCCACCAGGGCCGCGTACAAAACACCGGTCAGAGCGCTCATCAGGGGGGTTTTCAAGACGGAAAGGGGACAGATCAGTCGTCGACTTGCAAGATCGCGAGGAAGGCTTCCTGCGGCACCTCGACGGAGCCAATCTGCTTCATGCGCTTCTTGCCGGCCTTTTGCTTTTCCAGCAGCTTGCGCTTGCGGGTGATGTCACCGCCGTAGCATTTTGCCAGCACGTTCTTGCGCAGCGCCTTGATGTTCTCGCGAGCGATGATGTTGGCGCCGATGGCGGCCTGGATGGCCACGTCGTACATCTGGCGCGGGATCTGCTCGCGCATCTTGGCCGCCACGCCGCGGCCGCGGTACTGGCTCTGGCTGCGGTGCACGATCATGGCCAGCGGGTCGACCTTGTCGCCGTTGATCATGATGTCGACCTTGACGACGTCGGCGGCGCGGTATTCCTTGAACTCGTAATCCATGGAGGCGTAGCCGCGCGACGCGCTCTTGAGCTTGTCGAAGAAGTCCAGCACGATCTCGGCCAGCGGGATCTCGTAGGTCAGCATGACCTGCTTGCCGTGGTAGGCCATGTTGAGCTGCACGCCACGTTTCTGGTTGGCCAGCGTCATGACGACGCCGACGTAGTCCTGCGGCATGTACAGGTGCACGGTGACGATGGGCTCGCGGATCTCGCGCATGCGGCCGATGTCGGGCATCTTGGACGGGTTCTCGACCTGGATGACCTCGCCGTCGTTCAGCTCCACCTCATAGATGACGCTGGGGGCCGTGGTGACGAGATCCTGGTCGAACTCACGCTCCAGGCGCTCCTGCACGATCTCCATGTGCAGCAGGCCCAGGAAGCCGCAGCGGAAGCCAAAGCCCAGCGCCTGGCTGACCTCGGGCTCGTAGCGCAGGGACGAGTCGTTGAGGCTGAGCTTCTCCAACGCGTCGCGCAGCTGGTCGTACTCGCTGGCCTCGGTGGGGTACAGGCCGGCGAAAACCTGGGGCTGGATTTCCTTGAAGCCGGGCAGCGCCTCGGAGGCCGGGCCGGCGTTGTTGGGCAGCTTTTTTTCCAGCGTGACGGTGTCGCCCACCTTGGCCGCGGCCAGTTCCTTGATGCCGCAGATGATGAAACCCACCTCGCCGGCCTTCAGGATGTCGCGGTTCTCGCTCTTGGGCGTGAACACACCCAGGTGCTCGATCGGGTAGACCGTGTTGGTGTTCATCATGCGGATGCGCTCGCCCTTGCGCAACTCGCCGTCCACCACGCGCACCAGCATGACGACGCCGACGTAGTTGTCGAACCAGGCGTCGATGATCATGGCGCGCGGCGCGCCTTCGGGGTTGCCGCGCGGCGGCGGCATGCGGGCGATGACGGCCTCGATGATCTCGTCGATGCCCATGCCGGTCTTGGCCGAGCAGGGGATGGCGTTGTCGGCGTCGATGCCGATGACGTCCTCGATCTCGGCCTTGGCGTTCTCCGGGTCGGCGGACGGCAGGTCCATCTTGTTGAGCACGGGCACCACCTCGACGCCCAGGTCCAGCGCCGTGTAGCAGTTGGCCACCGTCTGTGCCTCCACACCCTGCGACGCATCCACCACCAGCAGCGCGCCCTCGCAGGCCGACAGCGACCGGCTCACTTCATAAGAGAAGTCCACATGCCCGGGGGTATCGATCAGGTTCAGGTTGTAGACCTGACCGTCCTTGGCCGTGTACTGCAACGCCGCGGTCTGCGCCTTGATGGTGATGCCGCGCTCGCGCTCCAGGTCCATCGAATCCAGCACCTGCGCTTCCATCTCCCGATCGCTCAAACCTCCGCAGCGCTGAATGATGCGGTCGGCCAACGTGCTCTTGCCGTGGTCGATGTGGGCAATGATGGAGAAGTTGCGGATGTGATTCATGCTGACTGCTGGGCTGCTGAAGCTTCAACGGCGACGCCGTTGCATGGAAGCTCATATCGCGCAGCGATGTGAAGGCCCGTAGGGCCGTGCGGAACATAAAAAAAAGGCACGTCGAAGAGGTGACGCGCCTTCCAACAAAAGGTATGGCAACTGCTTGTTGGGCTTCCATTGTAGCCAAAAGGGTCGGCCGGGAAACCGCACCAGCATTGGTTTTCCGGCCGTTGCAGGCTGCCAACAAGGATTTTTAACCACAGCTTATCCACAAGTTCTTGTGGATCGCCTGTGGATCAAATCCGGGCATCGTGGAAGGCCCTCGATTCCGTCGCCAGACACCGCTTTCCGGGGTGCGTCAGACCTAGATTTTAGCGGCTGGCGCGAACAATCCCGAACTATTGACGAAAGTTAGCGGGCGCCAACTTCCGGAAACGGTGGACAACCCTGGCGGCCGCCCTGCCCGGCCTTGCCGCATCGCGGAAAGCCCGAGCCGGGAGCCGAGTTTTCCCGGGTGTTCAGCGGGCGGGCTTGAGCAGCACGAAGCTGACGACGTCGTCCCGGCGCACCACCAGGTTGATGACCTTGGCCTTGTCGGCCTTGGCGATCTGGGCCTGGAAGGCCTTGACGGTGGAGACCTCCACGTTGTCCACCGACAGGATGAGGTCGCCCTCGCGCAAACCGGCGCGTGCGGCCACGCCCGTCGCGCTGTCGACCTTGACGCCGGACTTGACCTTGAGTTCCTTGCGCTGGGCGTCGGTCAGCTCGGACACCTTCAGGCCGAGGGCGGCGCTAGAGCTGGTGGCTGCCGGGCTTTCCTTCTCCGACGAGCCCTCAGCACCCGCCTTGGGCCGCTCGACCTCGCCAACGGTGACGACGACATCCTTGTAGCTGCCGCGACGGAACACCGTCAGCGTCGCCTTGGAGCCGGGCTTCACGGCCGCGATCAGGCGACGCAGGTCCAGCGCCTTCTCGACCACCTTGCCGTCCACCTTGGTGATGACGTCGGCGCCTTCGATGCCGCCCTTTTCCGCTGGGCTGCCAGCCGTCACGCTGCTCACGACGGCACCGAGGGGCTTGCCCAGCCCGAGGGCTTCAGCCTCCTCCTTCGTGATGTCGCGAGGCAATACGCCCAGGAAGCCGCGCACGACGCGGCCACCGCTGCGCAGTTGGTCGGCCACGCGCATGGCTTCGTCGATGGGGATCGCGAAGGAGATGCCCATGTAGCCACCGTTCTGGCTATAGATCTGCGAGTTGATGCCAATAACCTCGCCGCGCATGTTCACGAGCGGGCCGCCCGAGTTGCCGGGGTTGATGGCCACGTCGGTCTGGATCAGCGGCAGCAGGTCGCCGGTGTCGCGCTGCTTGGCGCTGATGATGCCGGCCGTCACGGTGTTCTCCAGGCCGAAGGGCGAGCCGATGGCCATGACCCACTCGCCGACCCGGGCGCGGCCGACGTCGCCGATCTTCACGAACGGCAGGCTGGCGGCTTCAACCTTGACGACCGCGACGTCGGAGCGCTGGTCGACGCCGATGATCTTGGCCTTGAGCTCGCGCTTGTCGGTCAGCGTGACGATGACCTCGTCGGCACCCTGCACGACGTGGGCGTTGGTCATCACGTAGCCATCGGCGCTGAGGATGAAGCCCGAGCCGACGCCGCGGCGCGTCGGGCCGTCGTCGTCGGGCGTGCCGCCGCGCGGCGCACCGCGGCGCTGGTTGGGCACGGGAATGCCGAAGCGGCGGAAGAATTCCTGCATCTGCTCGTTCATCTCCGCCTGCCCCTCGGCCAGCTTGACCTTCTCGGACGTGCGGATGTTGACGACGGCCGGCCCGACACGTTCCACCAGCTCGGCAAAGTCCGGCAGCTCTCGCGACGACTGCGCCGTGGCGGGCGCCTGGCCCAGGGCCAGCGCAAGGGCCAGCGCGGTGCCACCCAGCACAAGGCGGGCGCGGGAGGGAGCAGTAGCTTGGGTCTCAGCGTGCATAGGAAGCTTCCAAGGGAGCAGGAACGGGGCGGACAAGGCAGATGGGTTGTGGCTGCCGGTCTTCAAGAGCGACTCAGCGACGGAGCTGCGATGCTGCCGGCTCGGGCGGCGCCAGGCCTTGCGGCCATTCCGCGATCTCGGTCGGAGTCTCCACCATCAGGCCGGCTTCGCGCAGGCCACCGGGAATAGGCGCACGGCCGGCCGCGGCCTGCGCGAAGCTCGTCCCCGTCAACACCTGACCGCCGGGCACCGGCAGCGAGGACACGGAGGCGACTTCGCTCGGCATAGGATCGATGCGCAAGGTGCTGACGCCGACCGCCACAGCGACAAAGCCGGCCGCGACGGCAAACGGCGCAAACCAGTCGCGTCGACGCGGCCGCTCGGCGGCAGGTGCCGGCATCTGGGCGTGCAGGGCTTGCAGCAGGGCCTCGGGCTCACGGTGCAGGGCCGGCAGCTCGGCTGAGCGCAGGCCGTCACCGGCAGCGTGCCAGAGCGCCCAGCGCTCGCGCAGCGCCGGGTCCTGGGCCCAGGCGGCGTTCACGCGCGCCCAGTCGGCAGGCGTTGCGCGGCCATCGACCACGGCCGACAGGGCTTCGTTCAGGGCGTCGTCATCCATGGTGCTCACCAGCGCCGCCCTCCTCCGCCCCCCAGCAGCGGGCGCAGCCGCGCAGCCACGGCCTCGCGGGCGCGGAAGATGCGCGAGCGCACGGTGCCCGGCGGGCAGTCCATCAGGTCGGCAATCTCGTCGTAGCTCAAGCCATCCACCTCTCGCAGCAGCAACGCCCGGCGCTGATCCTCGGCCAGGGCCTCCACCGCCTCGTTGAGCCCCTGCGCCAACTGCCGGCTGGCCAGCAGGGCTTCGGGGGTTGCATCGTCGCTTGGAGTCGCCTCGGTGCCGAAAGTTCCCTCCCCGTCCTGCTCCTGGTCCAGGGACTCGACCGGCCGCTGGCGCGCGTGGTGACGCTTGGCCGCGTTGATGGCGATGCGGTAGATCCAGGTGTAGAAGGCGGCCTCGCCACGGAAGGCCGGCAGCGCCCGGTAGGCGGCCAGGAAGGTTTCCTGGCAGAGATCGGCCACGTCGGCGGGGTCGCGCACGCTGCGCGACAGCAGGCGCTCGACGCGGCGCTGGTACTTCAGCACCAGCATGTCGAAGGCGACGCGGTTGCCGCCCTGGGCTTCGCGCACCAGCAGCGTGTCAGCGTCCGCATTCATTTCTGGATGGCGCCGCCCGGCGCGGCAAAGATCGTCGCGCGCAGCGCGCCCCAATGGGGTACTTGCTGGGCGCGGGACAGCGGCAGCCAGCGCGGGCCGGGTTCAGCGCGCAGCAGCAGCCAGGCGTCGAGGTCGATCAGCACGGCAAGTTGCACCTGGGTCTCATCGTCACGGCCAGGCTCGGCCAGCCACCAGGCCTGGCCGTCCCAGCGCAGCCGGCGCGGCAGCACGGCGGCCGCCCGCCAGGCCCAGAAGGCGACAGCGGGTATGGCCAGCCATGCAGGCCAGGCTTTGGATTGATGGCTGACGGCCCACGCTGCCAAGCCGGAGGCGGCCAGCGCCGTGATGGCGGCAACGACCGCCTGCACCGCAGGCTGGGGCTGGAGGTGCACGACGACTGGCGGCGTGCGGCGCATTGCGCAGAACGCTTAGACGCGCTTGAAGATCAGCGTGCCGTTGGTGCCGCCAAAGCCGAAGTTGTTCTTCGCGGCGACGTCGATCTTCATGGGCCGCGCCTGGTTGGCGCAGTAGTCCAGGTCGCACTCGGGGTCCTGGTTGAAGATGTTGATCGTCGGCGGGGCGACCTGGTCATGGATGGCCAGGGCGGTGAAGACCGACTCGATGCCGCCCGCGCCGCCCAGCAAGTGGCCGGTCATGGACTTGGTCGAGCTGATGACCATCTTCTTGGCGTGGTCGCCAAAGGCCAGCTTGATCGCGTTGGTCTCGTTCACGTCGCCCAGCGGCGTGGAGGTGCCGTGGGCGTTCATGTACTGGACCTGATCGGGGTTCATGCCTGCGTTGCGCAGCGCCGCGCGCATGGAGCGCTTGGGGCCGTCAACGTTGGGCGCGGTCATGTGGTACGCGTCCGCACCCATGCCGAAACCGGCCAGCTCGCAGTAGATCTTGGCGCCGCGCTTCTTGGCGTGCTCGTACTCTTCGAGCACCAGCACGCCGGCACCCTCGCCCAGCACGAAACCGTCGCGATCCTTGTCCCAGGGGCGGGACGCGGTCGCGGGGTCGTCGTTGCGGGTGGAGAGCGCCCGGGCCGCGGCGAAACCGCCGATGCCCAGCGGCGAGACCGCACCTTCGGCGCCGCCCGCGATCATCACGTCGGCGTCGCCGTACTCGATGAGGCGGCCGGCTTCACCGATCGCGTGCAGGCCCGTGGTGCAGGCCGTCACGATCGCCAGGTTGGGTCCCTGGAAGCCGAAGTTGATGGAGACGTGGCCCGAGATCATGTTGATGATCGAGGCCGGGATGAAGAACGGCGAGATGCGGCGGGGGCCGCGGTTCATCAGCTCGGTATGGGTGTCTTCGATCAGCGGCAGGCCGCCAATGCCCGAACCCACGAGCACGCCGATGCGCTCGGCCTGTTCTTCGGTCAGTTGATCTCCGGTGGGAATACCGGAGTCACGCACCGCCTGGAAAGCCGCCGCCAGCCCGTAATGGATGAAGCCATCCATGTGCCGGGCTTCCTTGGCGGGGATGTAATCCTCGATGTTGAAGCCCTTGACCTCACCCGCGAAATGGCACGCCAGGTTGCTGGCGTCGAAGCGGGTGACGGTGGCAATGCCGGAACGTCCGGCGAGGATGTTGGCCCAGCCTTCGGCAACGGTATTGCCGACAGGGCTGATCAGGCCAAGACCTGTAACGACGACACGGCGACGGGACATGCGGTGCGGATGGGAGTTGCGAGAAAGGACCGGCTAAAGGCCCTTAGGCCTTTTGGTGCTTGACGGCGTAGTCGATCGCCAACTGCACGGTGGTGATCTTCTCGGCCTCTTCGTCGGGGATCTCGATGCCGAACTCGTCTTCGAGGGCCATCACCAGTTCCACGGTGTCCAGAGAATCGGCGCCCAGGTCAGCAACGAAAGCCTTCTCGTTGGTGACGTCGGCTTCCGCCACGCCGAGTTGCTCGGCAATGATCTTCTTGACTCGTGCTTCGATATCGCTCATGAACTCCTCCAGGAGAGGTTTACAGAAAACAGCCCAGCATTCTACGGGCTCTAGAGTTACGCCCCTAAGTCGGGGTTCCGGACGGCGGATTGTGGCCCTCAGGCCATGTACATCCCGCCGTTGACGTGCAATTCGCTGCCGGTGATGTAGGCCGCGCCCGGCGAGGCCAGGAAGACCACGGCCGCGGCGATCTCATCGGCCGAACCCAGGCGCCCCAAAGGGATCTGGGCCAGCAGCGCGGCCTTCTGCGCCTCGGGCAGCACCTCGGTCATGTCGGTCGCGATGAAGCCGGGGGCGATGCAATTCACCGTGATGTTGCGGCTGCCAAGCTCACGGGCAAGTGAGCGCGTCAGGCCCGCCACGCCGGCCTTGGCCGCTGCGTAGTTGGCCTGGCCGGCATTGCCGGAGGCGCCCACGACCGACGTGATGTTGACGATGCGGCCGCTGCGCTGCTTCATCATGGGCTTGGTGGCCGCGCGGGCCAGCCGGAAGACGGCCTTGAGGTTGGTGTCGATGACGGCGTCCCAGTCATCATCCTTCATGCGCATGGACAGCATGTCGCGGGTGATGCCGGCATTGTTGACGAGAACATGCAGGCCACCTTCCTTGGCGACGATGTCGTCCACGGCGGCCTGGGCGGCGGCGCCGTCGGTCACGTTCAGCACGATGCCGCGGCCACCATGGGCGCCCAGCGCCTCGGTGATGCCCGCGGCGCCAGATTCAGAGGTGGCGGTGCCGATGACGCGCCAGCCGGCCTCGGCCAGACGCAGCGCAATGGCGCGGCCGATGCCCCGGCTGGCGCCGGTGACGAGGGCGACACCCATGCTTGCAGATTCAGTCATTCAGTTCTCCATTCCTGCGGGCCGAGCGCTGGCCGCTCCCGAGCCGGCACGCTCTGGCGATGTGCTTGCGGCTCGATGCCGCAAGCATCGCCGTCCCCTCGGGGGACCGGCCAAGGTACTCCTTGGACGAGGGGCTCACCACTCTAGCCACCTCCCAGCAGCGCGCGGGCCTCGGCGAGCGAGGCGGGATCGAAGACGCAGGCGGCCTGAAGCTCGGCGTCGATGCGCTTGGCCATGCCGCTCAGCACCTTGCCGGGACCGGCTTCGATGATGTGGTTCACACCGCGGGACTTCAAGGCCTGCACGACCTCCACCCAGCGCACCGGGCCGAAGGCCTGGCGGTAGAGGGCATCACGCAGCGCGGCGTCGTTGTCGGTGACGGCCACGTCGATGTTGTTGATGACCGGGAAGGCAGCCGCATGGAACTGCACGCTGGCGAGCCTGTCCTTCAGCCGCTCGGCAGCGGGCTTCATCAGGCTGGAATGGAAAGGCGCGGAGACCGGCAGCGGCAGCGCACGCTTGGCGCCCGCGGCCTTCAGGATCTCGGCGGCCTTCTCGGCGCCGGCCTTGCTGCCGGCAATGACGGTCTGCTTGGGGTCGTTGAAGTTGACCGCCTCGATGGCCTCGCCCGTCTCGGCAGCCGCCTTGGCGCAGCCTTCACGGACGGCATCGCCGTCCAGGCCCAGGATGGCATACATCGCGCCGGCACCGACCGGCACGGCTTCCTGCATGGCCTGGGCGCGGAAGCGCACCAGCGGCAGCGCGTCAGCCAGGCTCAGTGCTCCGGCGGCTACGAGGGCCGTGTACTCGCCCAGTGAATGGCCGGCCGCGGCGACGGGCACGGCGCCCAGTTCGGCGACGAAGGCGCGCCAGCAGGCGATGCCGGCCGTCAGCATGACGGGCTGGGTGTTGGTCGTCAGGTCCAGCTGTTCCTTCGGGCCAGCGTGGATCAGCGCGCCAATGTCCTCGCCGAGGGCGGCAGAGGCTTCTTCAAGGGTGCGGGTCACTTCCGGGTGGTCGCCCCAGGCGTCGAGCATGCCGACGGCCTGCGAGCCTTGGCCGGGGAAGACAACGGCAAAAGGTGCAGTCATAGATTCAATTCCAGTTCGATAGCGGTCGGTTTGCCGAGTGCGGCAGTCCGTGATCGCTAATACTTCAACAGGGCCGCGCCCCAGGTGAAGCCGCCGCCCACGCCTTCCAGCATGACAGTGTCGCCACGCTGGATGCGGCCGCTGCGCACGGCGACGTCCAGCGCCAGCGGCACGGAGGCGGCCGAGGTGTTGCCATGCTCATCGACAGTGACGATGAGCTTGTTCAAGTCCATCTTCAGCTTCTTGGCCGTGCCCTGCATGATGCGGATGTTGGCCTGGTGCGGGATGAGCCAGTCGATGTCGGCATCGGTCATGCCGGCCTTTTCCAGCACCGAGCGGGCCACCTTCTCCAGCACGCCCACGGCGAGCTTGAAGACGGCCTGGCCGTCCATCTTCAGGAAGGGCGAACCCAGCACCTGGCCACCGGACACGGTGCCGGGCGTGCAGAGGATGTCCACGTGGCGGGCGTCGGCATGAAGCTCGGTCGCGAGGATGCCGGGCTCAGTGCTGGCGCCCAGCACCACGGCGCCGGCGCCGTCGCCGAACAGCACGCAGGTGGTGCGGTCCTTGAAGTCCAGAATGCGCGAGAACACCTCGGCACCGATCACCAGGGCCTTGTTGGCCGAGCCGCTCTTGATCATGGCGTCGGCCACGCTGAGCGCATAGACAAAGCCGGAGCAGACGGCCTGCACGTCGAAGGCCGCGCAGCCGTGCACGCCAAGCTTCTTCTGCAGCAGGCAGGCGGTGGAGGGGAAGACCATGTCCGGCGTGGACGTGGCGACGATGATGAGGTCCAGCTCTTCGGCGGCGATGCCGGCGGCTTCCAGCGCGGCTTGCGCGGCCGGGAACGCCAGGTCGCTGGAGGCCTGGTCGGGGGCGGCGAAGTGACGGGCGCGGATGCCGGTGCGCTCGACGATCCACTCGTCCGAGGTCTCGACACCATCGGCGGCGAGGCGCTCGGCCAGCGCCTGATTGGTCAGGCGGTCAGGCGGCAGGTAGCTGCCGGTGCCGAGGATGCGGGAATAGCGGGGGGAGGTGTTTCCAGAGGGGCTCATGCGGCCTGCGCGGCGGTCGCCGCGTTGTCTCCTGCATCGGTCGCGCTCGCTTGTAGCGTGGCAACGATGCGGTCGTGGACCCGGTCAAGCAGCCGGTTGCGGGCGGCATCATAAGCGCGGGCCAAAGCCTGCTCGAAGGCGAAGGCATCGGCCGAGCCGTGGCTCTTGAACACCAGGCCGCGCAAACCCAGCAGAGCCGCGCCGTTGAAACGGCGGGGGTCCACGCGGTGCTTGAAGCGGTTCAGCACCGGCTTGGCAATCGCCCCCACCAACATGCTCAGCCAGTCGCGGCTGAACTCGGCCTTGATGAAACCGCCCATCATGGTGGCCAAGCCTTCGGAGGACTTGAGCATGATGTTGCCGACGAATCCGTCGCAGACCACGATATCCGTCGTGCCCTTGAAGATGTCGTTGCCCTCGACGTTGCCGAAGAAATTGAGCTGGCCGGCGCCACCCGCGGCGCGCAGCAGTTCACTCGCTTCCTTGATGGTCTCGCTGCCCTTGATCATTTCTTCGCCGACGTTGAGCAGGCCCACGCTGGGCTCTTCAATACCGTCGATGGCCGACACCAGTGCACTGCCCATGACGGCGAACTGCAGCAGGTTTTCGGCCGAGGAGTCGACGTTGGCGCCTAGGTCCAGCACGGTCGTGAAGCGGCCGGCTGCGTTGGGCATCACCGCCGCGATCGCGGGGCGGTCAATGCCCTCCAGCGTCTTCAGCAGCACTTTGGCCACGGTCCACAGCGCGCCCGTGTTGCCCGCCGACACACAGACGTCTGCCGAAGCCGGGCTGCCGTCGCGGTCGGCCCTGAGCTGCTGGATGGCCACGCGCATGGAGGAGTCCCGCTTGCGGCGCAGCGCCACTTCGACCGAGTCCTCCATCGTGACGACTTCGCTGGCCGCGACGATGCGGCAGCGCGGCCAGGCCGCGGCGGCGGTCAGCGCCTCAGGCCTGCCGACGAGGATGAGCTCGGCGCCGGGATGCTTGTCGAGGAAGGCGCGGCAGGCCGGCAGCGTCACCGAGGGGCCGTGGTCGCCACCCATGCAATCGACGGCAAGGCGGACGGGATCGGGCAGGGGCGCGTGGGTCATCGAAGCGGAAGCGAATTAAAAAGACCAAACCCGGCGCTGCGCGGGGCGCAGGCCGGGTGGGCAGATTCTTCAGTGTGCACCGCCACGGTGGCGGCGCGTAGCCTCAGGCCTGTCAAAGGCCTGATCGGGCTCAGGCCGCGTCGGCCTTGCTCTTCAGCACCTTGCGGCCACGGTAGAAGCCGTTGGGGCTGATGTGGTGACGCAGGTGCACTTCGCCGGTCGTCGGCTCGATGCCGGTACCCGGGGTCACCAGGGCATTGTGCGAACGGTGCATGCCGCGCTTGGAAGGCGACTTCTTGTTTTGCTGAACGGCCATGAAATTCTCCAGACTCTGCGGGGTTTGGGGGCGCGACCACCCCGGGTTGCGAACCACGGAGCGAGAACAAAGCTCGAGCACCAGGCCGCAGAAAAGCCCATGAGTGTAGCACTGGATATGGAAAACACCAAGCACCTCGCTTGCAAAGGCTACGAGCAGGGTGTCGCGGCATGGCAGTCAGCCGTCGCGGCGCTTCAGGGCGGCCAGCGCGGCGAAAGGATTGGGCCTCTCCTCTGCCTCGGGCTCCTCAACGTCATCGATGTGAGCCAAGGGCTCGGGGCAGGTCTCGTGGCGAGGCACCAGCGGCAGGGCCAGCAACAACTCGTCCTCAATCAACTCGCGGGCGTCGAGGTGGCGCGGCAGGGCCAGCACATCGTCGTCGCTATCCACATCCAGCGCGGCGGCCTCGGCCTCGGTGTCGACGAAGCGGAACCAGCGGTCGATGCCGACCTCCTCCTGCACGGGCTTGAGGCAGCGCTGGCAGGTCAACGCCACCTGGGCGTCGGCCGTCAGGTGCAGCCAGGTCTGCGCGGTACTGCCCTTGGGCTGGCGAATCTCGCCATGCAGGCTCCAGCGCAGCGCCGGCCAGCCGCTCGCGGGCGCTTCCGGCGCTGCGGAGTCGGCCAGCCGTTCCAGCGACGCGGCCGGCCATTCACCTTGCAGGCTGGCGTCATCGTGGGCAAAGGCGGCGAGGTCGAGCTTCTCGGGAACAAAGGCGCGCTGTTTCATCCCCCCGAGTTTAGAGAAAGCACAATGACCGCATGCCATCTTTGATCCTCGCCTCGACGTCCCGCTACCGCCAGGAACTGCTGGCCCGGTTACGCCTGCCCTTCGAGGCCGTGGCACCCGAGGTCGACGAAACAGCGCTGGCGGGCGAGTTGCCGGCCGCGCTGGCCGAGCGGCTGGCGCTGGCCAAGGCGCGGGCCGTCGCGGCCAAATACCCCGGTGCCGTCGTCATTGGCTCGGATCAGGTCGCCGACCTCGCCGGCGAGGCCATAGGCAAGCCCGGCACGCACGAGGCCGCCGCGGCGCAGCTACGCCGCATGAGCGGGCGCGAGGTCGTGTTCCAGACGGCGGTGGCCATCGTCGCGCCGGGCCTGGCAGCCATTGAGCGCGCCGAGGTGCGCGTGCGACTGCGCGAACTCAGCGACGCCGCGATCGAGGCCTATCTGCGTGCTGATGAACCCTATGACTGCGCCGGCAGCGCCAAGGTCGAGAGCCTAGGCATCGCGCTGCTGGAGGCGGTCGAGTCCGACGACCCGACCGCCCTCATCGGCCTGCCGCTGATCCGCACTTGCGCCTTGCTGCGTCGTGCCGGCCTGGAGCCCCTGAAATGAGCAAGGGCCGCCTCATCCTGATGCCCAACACGCTGGATTTCGGCGTGGACGACACGCTGGACCTGCGCGAGGTGCTGCCCCAGCGCGTCATCGAGCAGGCCGCCAGACTCACGCACTGGGCGGCCGAGAACGCGAAGACAACGCGAGCCTTGCTGAAGCGCGTGGATGCTGTCGTGCCGCTGGCTCAGCCCCTGCAAGCCATGCAGATCGCCGAGTTGCCGAGGCCTCCCAAGGGTGGCGGCAAGCCGGCCGGTGATGATTCGGCCGCCTGGCGCACGCTGCTGCAGCCGGCGCTAGACGGTCACGACCTGGGTCTGATCTCGGAGGCCGGCCTGCCGGCCGTGGCCGACCCGGGCGCGCGCCTGGTGGCGCTGGCGCACGAGGCCGGGATAGCGGTTGTGCCGTTGTCGGGCCCAAGCTCGCTGCTGCTGGCGGTGGCTGCCAGCGGCCTGAACGGCCAGAGCTTTGCCTTTGTCGGCTACCTGCCCGTGGACGCGAACGGACGCATGGCGCGCATCAGGGAACTGGAGGCCCTGTCAGCCAAGGCCCAGCAGACGCAACTGCTGATCGAGACGCCTTACCGCAACGAGGCGCTGCGCCAGGCGCTGCTGGCGGCGTTAAAGCCGGGCACGCGGCTGTCGATCAGTGTGGGCCTGACGCTGCCCGGCGGCTGGACGCGGACGACCACGGTGGCGGACTGGAAGCGCGGCGCTGCCACCCTCCCCGACCGCATCCCGGCCGTATTTGCGATCCTGGCTTAGGACTCCGCGGGAGCCGGCGCGCGCTTGGCGCCGAACAGCGCGGCAACCTGCTTCTTGGGCTTGATGTAGCTGGACAAGCCCTTGCCGGCGCCTGCCGGCGCTGCGGCCTTGGCCTTTTCCCAGGCCGGCGGCTCCTCGCGGGAGCTGGACTCGTAGGGCTTGTCGAAGAAGGGGTCGGCCGAGGGGGTATGCGTGCGCATCGCCGGGCTGGTGGTGCGCGGCGGGCGGTCATCGCGCTGCGGACGCTCGGCGCCTCGCTCGCTACCCTCTTCACGCGGGCGGCGCTCGAAGCGCGGGCGTTCGCCCTCGAGCTCGAAGGGGTCCAGGTCGATCTTGCGCTTGATCAGCTTCTCGATGTCGGCGACAAGCCGGGCATCGCTCTTGGTGACTAGCGTGACCGCCAGGCCCGACGCGCCGGCGCGGCCCGTGCGGCCGATGCGGTGCACGTAGTCCTCCGCGTTGAAGGGCACGTCGAAGTTGAAGACAGCCGGCAGGTCGGCAATGTCCAGGCCCCGGGCGGCGACGTCGGTGGCCACCAGCAGGTCCACTTCGCCGCGCTTGAAGGCGTCCAGCGACTTCAGGCGCTCGTCCTGGGACTTGTCGCCATGCAGCGCGGCCGTGCGCAGGCCGTCGCGCTCGAAGGAGCGGGCCAGGCGGGCCACGCCCAGCTTGGAATTGCCGAAGACGATGGCCTGGCGCAGGCTGCGATCGCGCAGGATCTGGCGCACGACGGCGCGCTTGTCGTCGTCCGTCACGCCGTAGAAGCGCTGCTCCACGGTGGAGGCCGTCTGGTTGGGACGGGCCGTCTCGACGAGGATGGGGTCTTGCAGGTAGCTCTGGGCCAGGCGCTTGATCTCGGGCGAGAAGGTCGCCGAGAACAGCAGCGTCTGGCGCGCCTTGGGCAGGAAGCTCAGGATGCGCTGCAGGTCGGGCAGGAAGCCGATGTCCAGCATGCGGTCGGCCTCGTCGAGCACGACGTACTCGACCTGGTTGAGCACGCAGTTCTTGGCCTCGATGTGGTCCAGCAGCCGGCCCGGCGTGGCGATCAGCACCTCGACGCCGGCCTTGAGCGCGGCCGTCTGCGGCTTCATGTCGATGCCGCCGAAGACGACGGTCGAGCGCAGGTGGGTGTGCTTGGCGTACTTCTTGACGTTCTCGGCGACCTGGTCGGCCAGCTCGCGCGTGGGCGCCAGCACCAGGGCTCGGACCGGGTGGCGGGCCGGCGAGACGCTGGGGTTCTCGTGCTTGAGCATGCGCTGCAGCAGCGGAATCGAGAAAGCGGCCGTCTTGCCGGTGCCGGTCTGCGCGGCACCCATCACGTCACGGCCGGCCAGCACGATGGGGATGGCCTTGGCCTGGATGGGCGTCATCGTCAGGTAGCCGGAATCGGCCACCGCGCGGATCAGTTTGGGGTCCAGCGGAAGGGTGTCGAAGCGTGCGGGCGCAGCCTCGACCGGCGCCGCTTCCGCGGACTGGGGGGTTTCTTGCATCCGGCGATTATCCCGGATACGCGAGAAAACCCTTTAGGGCCTGTTAACGCTACGGCAACGGGCCGCGTTGTGGCCAGAAAAGCCGCAGGCACGACGCAGACCGCAAGCTGGGTTCACACCCAGCGAGGATCTGCAACAAAGCATCCGGTTTTTCTGGCCACAACCCTTCGGGAAGGCCCGCCACAAGGGGCCACTCGTTGTTGCATCCCTGGCCCGCACGCGAGTGCGGGCTGCGCGCTGCGTCTAGATTGGCCCCTTGTGGCGGGCCTTCGCGGCCCATTGCCGTAGCGTTAACAGGCCCTGCTTACTCCGGACGGGCCACCGGCGGCTGCGATTCGACCCTGGAATTCAGCACCAGCCAGCGCGGCGTGCGGAAGCGCACGATGCGCCAGTACAGCAGCACATAGCAGGCGACGAAGAGGCCCAGGATGATCTGCAGCATGACGGTGTCATCCCACCAGATGGTGGCCGGCACGACGGACAGGCTGCACAAAACCCACAGATACGGCGCCGTCAGCGCATTGCGGCGCGTCAGCACGGCCGCGTCCTTGCTGCCGATCGCCCAGCGCATCAGGCGGCGGTAGATGAGGCTGTGCAGGTGGATGCCGTCGGGCATGCCGACCGGGCGGCCGCGCACGACCTTGCGGCGGTACATGGAGAACACCGTCTCCCACACCGGGTAGGCGCACAGCAGCAGCGGGAACATGGGCGACACGTCCGGATTGCGCACCAGCAGCAGGATGGCCAGTTCCGACAGCATGAAGCCGAGGAAATAAGCCCCACCGTCGCCCAGGAAGATCAGGCCGAACGGGTAGTTCCACATGAAGAAGCCCAACACGGCGCCGATGACGGCGATGGCCATGGCCGCGACAAACTGGTCACCGGCCTGCAGCGCAACATAGGCCAGGCCCGCCAGCATGATGGCGGAGCACATCGACGCGAGGCCGTTCATGCCGTCAATGATGTTGATCGAGTGGGCCACGCCGCTGACGACCAGCAGCGCCAGCAGGTAGCCGCCCACCGTCGTGGCCGCGATCAGGTCCAGCCCGGGGATCTCGGTCACCTTGATCTGCGCCCCCAGCAGCCAGGCGCCCAGCGCTGCAGCCAGCACGGTCGCAAGCATGCGGCGCAGCGGGCTGACGCGCTTGGTCAGGTCCTCGATGACGCCGGACACGAAGGCGGGTACGCCGCAGGCCAGCAGCAGGGCCGCCATCTGGCGCATGGCCGGGTAACGCCAGGCCAGCAGCGCCGTGCCGACGGTAAACCCACCGAAGATCGCCAGGCCGCCAATGCGCGGCACCGGCCGCGAGTGGAACTTCTGGGGGCCGGACAGGTCGTGGTCGGCCGACAAAGCGCCATGCAGGTGCGAGGAACGGATGATGAGCAGCGTCGCAAGTGCTGCAATGGCAAAGCTCAGGGCAAGGATGGGAAGCATGCAATTCCACGGGTCCTGGGCAGGATGCCCGGCGGCCAGCCCGCCTGTCGACCCGAGGTGCGAAGTGTAGCCAGAGGCCTGCGGCGTCCAGACAGCACCCGGGCGCTGGCTAGAATCCGCGCCGCCTTTGACCCGCTGCGCGCTCGCGTCGTTGGGCAAGCCACTTTTCGATACGAGCCTCTTCAATGAATATCAGCGCGTTCCGGGACCGACCCCGATTTTTGACAGGCCGCTGTTCCGCCGGCACGCGCTCCGCCCGCCTGCTGAAGGCAGTGACTGCCATCGCGGTGGTGGCCTCTTTCGCCATGCCGGCCATGGCCGCGGACGACAACACCAGCACCGCAAACACATCGCCCGGCCCGGTGCGACTGGTGCCGCCCACCCGGACTGCAGGCGACTCGCAGGCAGATTCGGCCCTCCAGTTGCAACGCGAGAACCTGCTGCTTCAGCAGCAATTGCAGGAGCAACAGCAGCCCAAGCTGCCGCTGACTCAGGAAGCGATCGCGGCGAGAAACGCCCAGCAAACCGAATTCGAACGCCATGTGCAGCGAATCGTGGGCGACGACGTGGAGATCCGGCGCTTTGGCGCGGAGTTGATGACGCCCAACTATCGCGCGAGCCTGCAGACTTCTGGCGAAGGGTCGAGCCAGGTCCCCCAGGACTATGTGATCAGCGTCGGGGACGAGATCCTCGTCACGATCTGGGGCGCCGTCGAAGGCGACCTGCGGCTCACCGTGGATCGCGGGGGGCGTATCAACATTCCGCGCGTCGGTCCGGTGCTTGTCGCTGGTGTCCGCTATGGTGAGCTGAATAGCGTCATTGACCAGCGCGTCGGTCAGACGTTTCGCAACTACCGCGTCAGCGCGTCGCTGGGCAAATTGCGCAGCATCCGGGTGTATGTGACCGGCTTCACCAAGCGCCCAGGCGCTCTCACTGTCAGCAGCCTGTCCACCGTCGTCAACGCCGTGATGCAAGCCGGTGGCCCGGCGGCCGCTGGGAGCTTCCGCAACATCGAACTGCGGCGTGGTGGCAAGCTGATCAGCAATTTCGACCTCTATGACCTGCTGCTGCGTGGCGATCGAAGCGGCGATCGGGTCCTGCAAGCCGACGATGTCGTGCACATCGGCCCCATCGGCCAGCAGGTCGCCCTGATCGGCAGTGTGAATCGACAGGCCATCTTCGAGCTCAAGCCGGGCGAGGCCGTCAACGATCTGCTGTTGATGGGTGGCGGCCTGAGCGCCGTCGCGGACCGCTCGCGCGTGGCCGTCGAGAGCCTGGACATGCGCAACGACATCCGCATCGCTGAAGTCCGGTTGCCCGCGCAGGGCAATCTCAAGCTGACCGGCGGTGATGTCGTGCGCGCCTTCAACGCTCTGGACGCCCTGCTGCCCCAGGAGCGGCAAAACAAGCGCGTGCGGATTGAGGGAGAGGTGCAACGCCCCGGCGAGTACATCCTGCCCCCTAGCAGCACGCTGGGCGACGTTGTGAAGGCCGCAGGCGGCCTGACCAACAGCGCCTTCGTATATGGCACGGAGCTCAGCCGCGAAAGCGTCCGAGTCACGCAGCAGGCGCAGTACGAGAGGGCGCTGCGCGATCTCGAAACAGAGTTTGCGCGCGTGCTGGTCACGCAAAAGGCGTCGACGTCCGACGAGGCCAACGCGCAAGCCTCCCGCGGCCAGAACTCCAACCGCCTCATCGAGCGTTTGCGGGCCGTGCGCCCGACCGGCCGCATCGTGCTGCAACTCGCACCCAATGCCAACGCCTTGCCTGAACTGGCAGTCGAAGACGGTGACCGCGTCACTATCCCGGCGCGTCCCACGACGATTGGCGTGTTCGGCAGCGTTTTCAATGGCGGCAGCTTCGTGTTCAACGCCGGCTCCAGCATCGACGACATGTTGCGCCTCGCCGGCGGTCCCACCCGCGGCGCAGACGCCAACAGCACTTTTGTGATCCGCGCCAACGGCAGCGTGATCAGCGCCAAGCAGCAGAGCAGCGGCTGGTTCAGCGTGGGCACGGGCTTCTCGGCACTCAATGCCCTGCCCGGCGACACGATCTTCGTGCCTGAAGATCTGAACAAGACTTCCTTCAGCCAGGAGGCGAGGGAATGGACGCAGATCCTCTATCAATTCGGCATTGGCGCGGCTGCCCTGAAGACTCTGAAGAACTAAGCGATGAACAGCTCCAGCACCGCCGCGCACATCGCCCCTCCTGATGCCGCTCCATTGGCCCTCGGCCCCGTGCTCGCCGCGCTGTGGCGCCGCCGCGTGCTGATGATCGGCGCACCGCTGATCGTCAGCCTGCTGACGCTGGGCGGCACTTTCCTCATCCCACCCACCTTCACAGCGCGAACCAGTTTCCTGCCACCTCAGCCGCAACAAAGCGGTGCCGCCAATGCGCTGGCATCCCTGGGTGCACTGGCCGGAGTGGCCGCTGGCGGCGTCAAGAACACGGGTGACCAATATCTTGCGTTGGCACAGAGCGTTACCGTGGCGGATCGGCTGGTTGGAAAGTTCGACCTCATCAACAGGTACAACCGCAAGCTCAAGAGCGATGCGCGGCGCGAACTCACAGAAAACACTCGCATCACGCTGGGTAAGCGCGACGGCCTGATCGTGCTGGAAGTCGATGATCACGACGCCGCTGTAGCCGCCGCCATGGCGACGGCTTACGTTGATGAACTGCGTGCATTGGCCGCCGGCCTGGCGTTGACCGAGGCCCAGCAACGGCGCGCTTTTTTCGAGAAGCAGATGGCTCAGGTGAGGGACAAGCTGACGGACGCCCAGCGGGCACTGTCGGCCACCGGCATCGGCGCAGGTGCCTTGAAGGCCGAGCCCAGGGCTGCGGCTGACGGTTTTGCCAAGCTCAAGGCTGAATTGACTGCAGCGGAGATTCGACTGCAGGTGCTCAGGAGCGCCATGTCCGACAATGCGACGGAGGTGATCGCTCAATCCACCCAGGTGTCCGCATTGCGGGCCGAGATCGCCCGCCAGGGACAGAACGAAGCCCCCGCCAACCAGAACGGCTACGTCACCGCGTACCGGGAATACAAATACCAAGAGGCCCTGTTCGACCAGATTGCGCGCCAGTACGAGATCGCCAAGATCGACGAGAGCCGCGATGGTGGTCAGCTGCAGGTCGTCGATCCGGCCCAGGTGCCGGACCGCAAATCAAAGCCCAAGCGCAGCATCTACGCGTTGATCGCGTTTGGCGTCGCCTTCCTGGCCTGCGCCGGATGGGTGCTGCGCCAGCACCTGCGGCGCTCGGACTGATCTGGCTCGCGAAAGACAGCTACGAAACAGGCCCGTAGAATCTGTTCAAGTTCAAACAAACCCCCCATGAGCAGCCGCCAAGCCCGCCTTCAGGAAGACACCTACGTGCGCGTGCTGCGGCTGCTGCAAAGCAACCCCGACCTGACGCAGCGTGAGCTTGCCGAACACCTGAGCCTTAGCGTCGGTGCCATGAACTACTGCCTGAAGGCGCTGATGGCCAAAGGGTGGGTGAAGATGCAGAACTTCAGCCATAGCAAGAACAAGTTTGGCTACGTCTACGTCCTCACACCGAGGGGGCTGTCTGAGAAAGCCGCGCTCACACGGCTGTTCCTGAAGCGCAAGCTCGACGAATATGCATCCCTGGGGGCGGAGATCGAGGTCGTGCAGCAGGAGTTGATGAGCGAGGCGGTCGAATTGCCGGCAAATCCCGCGCCATCGGATGTCCGGCGGTGAATACGGCTGTGCCCCATCTGCAATCGGCACGCGCGGCGCCCGCCGGCGCACGCCAGCTGTTCTGGGACGTGTTCTTCGCGTCGCGCGGCCGTGGCGTCGATCTGCACACACACTGCCCCTGGCTGGCTGATCCGGCGGCCACTCATTGCATCTCGCTGACGGATGACGGCCAGATCGTCGCCGCACTCGCGTTGCGTGAACGCAGTGTGGTGGGGGTGGGCCGCATCGGGCTGATCGGCCTGGTCTGTGTGCATGAGGCATGGCGCGGCCGGGGCCTGAGCCGGCAGCTGCTGGATGCGGCCGTGAGCCAGGCCCGCGACGATGGCCTAGCCGACCTGCTGCTGTGGACAGCCAAACCGGAGGTCTATGCCACCTTGGGGTTCGAGGCCGACCGCCAGGAACAGTTCATCCAGGTCGACGCGCCGACGCGCGCCTCGACGGTTCCCGCAAGCTCAGGCCCGACGCCACGTGGCCCGGGCCTGCCCCCCTTTGCGACGGCCGCTTGGGACTGGGCCACGGGCGACGCAAGCCTGACGACGCTGGATGGCCCGGCAGGGGCCACATTGGCGGACTGGTCCGGAGACTGGGACGGCGTGTTCCGGCTCATCGATGACGCTTTGCCGCGCCATTGGTCCGTCAATCTGCCTGCAGACGCGCCCCTGCTGGGCGAACTCACCCGCCGCGACTACCGTTGCGCCGCCCGCCCCGGCGCCTGGCAGTTGCGCCTGCACACGGGCAGCGGCCCAGCGGCTCCCCTTCCCCCCATTCCCCTGCTGGAACGCGTTTGAGCGTCAACTCCATGATCCCCATCGTCAAGGTCGCGATGCCGCCCAAGGCCGCGCTGATGCCCGCGCTCGAAGAAGTGCTCTACAGCGGCATGATTGCCGAGGGCGAGGCGGTCTATCGCTTCGAGGCGGCCTTTGGTCAGCATTTCGGCGTACCGAATGCGCTCGCAATGAGCAGCGGCACAGCCGCATTGCACGCCGCCTTGACACTCGCGGGCGTGGGGCCTGGGGATGAGGTCATCTCCACCCCGATGACCGCCGAGCCGACCAACACCTCCATCCTCTACTGCGGCGCCAAGGTCGTCTGGGCCGATGTGGATCCGCGCTCGGGCAACCTCGATCCTGCCTCCGTCGAAGCACGCATCACGCCGCGCACGCGTGCCATCGTTGCGGTGCACTACGCCGGCTATCCGGTGCGGCTGGCCGAACTGCGGCGCATTGCCAGCGCGCACGGCGTCGCGCTGATCGAGGACTGCGCCCATGCCCTGGGTGCGAGGTACGACGGCGCGGCCATCGGCACCATCGGCGACTACGGGCTCTACTCCTTCCAGGCCATCAAGCACATGACCACGGTGGATGGCGGCCTGCTGACGCTTAAGCGCACCGACCAGATCGTCGCGGCGAAGAAGTTCCGCTGGTTCGGCATGCTCAAAGGCGTGCCGCGCACAGAGGTGGACATCGACGGCGTGGGCTACAAATACAACATGAACAACGTCACGGCGACCCTGGGTCTCGTACAGCTCGATCACATCGACGCCGTGCTGCAACGCCACGTCGATAACGGCCGTTTCTACGACGAGCGCCTGAGCGGCGTTGCCGGCATCGACCACGCCCGCTGTGACGCGGCGGCAGCGCCGAGCTACTGGTTGTACACACTGCTGTGCGACGACAGCGCCGCCGTCGAAAAAACCCTGAACGCCGCCGGCATCAGCGCCTCCAAGCTGCACCGCCCCAACAACCTGCATAGCGTCTTCAAGGCTTCGGACTGCGAACTGCCAGGCCTCGCGGCCTTCTACAGCCGCCTGCTTCACATCCCCTGCGGCTGGTGGGTCAGTGACGACGACCGCGAGCTCATCGTCGACGTCATCCGTAGGGGCTGAGCATGGCGCGCAACATCCCCCTCTTCGGCATCTACCGCGATGCCCGCATGGACGAGGCCGCGCTGGAGGTGCTTCATTCGGGCCAGATTGCTGCGGGTGCCTACGTGAAGAAGTTCAGCGACGGTTTTGCGGCGCTGACCGGCCAAAGCCACCTCGTCACCGTCAACGACATGTCCAGCGCCATCCAGATCGCGCTGCATCTCAGCGGCGTACGCAGCGGTGACGAAGTGCTGACGGCCGCCTACGCCTGCATGTCCACCAACGCACCCATCGCGACGATCGGCGCGCGGCCCGTGTGGGTGGACGTCGACGCGACCACCGGCCTGATGGACCCCGCGGCGCTGGAACGCGCCATCACGCCCCGCGCCAAGGCCGTCATCGTCTATCACCTGGCCGGCTATCCTGCCGATATCGAGCGCATCGCCGCGATCTGCCGCGAACGCGGACTGGCCCTCATCGAAGACTGCGACAACGCGCTGCTCGCGCGCGTCGGCGATGCCCAGGTGGGCAGCTTCGGCGATTTCGCTATCTATTCTTTCTACCCCAATCGGCAGATCAATGCGACCGAGGGCGGCGCCCTGGCCTGCCGGCGGCTGGAAGATGCCGAGCGCGCCACCCGGCTGCGGAGATATGGCATCGACATGCCGCGCTTCAGAGACGCGCAAGGCGAGATCGACCCGCGCTGCGACATCGCCGAGGTGGGTTGGGCGGCAACGCTGAACAACCTCTGTTCCGCCATCGGCTACACGCAGCTGGACAGCGTCGCGGCGCGCGTCGAACGTGGCCGCGAGATGGCGGCGGCGCTGCAGCAACGCCTGGGCCGACTGGCGGGAGTGAACATCGTGCCGGCCAGGCCGGGCGCGATCTGCTCGCACTGGGCGCTGCTGGTGCGGCTGCAGCAGCGCGACGCCGTGCTTGCCGGCCTGAAACGCCGCGGTGTGGCAGCGTCCAAGCTGCATCACCGCACGGACGGCTACACCGGCTTCAACACCCCGGCGGGCGACCTGCCCCAGACACAGAGATTCCTGGACGAGGTGCTGGGCCTGCCCTGTGGCTGGTGGCTGCAACCGGACGATCTAGACACGATTGCCACCGCCTTGAGCGAGGCAATGGCCGACGCCGCCAGGCCCTGATGAGGCTGCTCCTGTCTGCCTGGGCGCGGCGCCGCAGCATCGCGGGGCTCATGACGCTGTATGCGGGCAAGGTCTCCGGCATCCTGGTTTCGCTGCTATTCATCCCGCTGTTCAGCCGTACGCTGGGCGACTCGCAGTTCGGCGCCGTTGCCGTCATCCTGTCGCTGCAGGTGCTGCTGGTCATGCTGGACCTGGGCCTGTCCACGCTCACCAGCCGCGACATCGCGGCCGCCGAGCGACGCCCCGAGGCCCTGTTTGCCGAGTTGAAGGACGCCGCCTGGCTGCTGTCCGCTTTCTACGTGCTGCTGGCAGGTTTGTCTGTAGGGCTGGGCGCGATAGCGCCGATGCCCGTCACCCCCTGGACGGCGGTGGCATGCGTTCTGCTTTTTGCCTTCCTGACGCTGCAGAACCTCGGTTACAGCGCACTGCTGGCACGCCGGCGGTACGCGAAGGCGAGCCTGCTGGTGTTCGCCGGAAACCTCGGCCGCGCAACCGCCACCGGCGTCGTGCTCACGCAGTGGGCAGCCACGCTGGAGGCCTTCGTCCTCGTGCAATTGGTGTGCGCTGCGCTGCAGGCACTGGTGACTGCAGCGCAATGTCGGAGCGACTTCCGCACAGACCCGGGCTGGACAGGCCATGCTGAGCCGTTCGACCGCAGCGCGGCCCGCCGCGCCCTGCTGCGACGCGGTGCGCCGTTGGCGCTCATGACAGCCGCCGGCGCCGCCGTGTTGCAGCTGGATAAACCCCTCATCTCCGCGCTGATGTCCAGCGCCAGCACAGCACCCTACTTCCTGGCCATGACGCTATGCCTCGTGCCTACCTCCATCCTGGCGGGCCCGGTGACGCAGTATTTCCAGCCCATGCTGTTGCAGGCTGCAGGCCTGGGCGACGCGGCGCGTACCGCGCTCATCGCGCGCCGCTTCGTCATGGCGCTGGTCCTCGCGACGCTGCTGCCCTGCCTGGCACTCTGGCTGCTGCGCGAGCCGCTGATCCGCCTCTGGCTTGGCGCGCAGCCCGGGAATGCGCTCATTGGTCACTACGTCCAAATCTTGTTGCCGGGCATCACCCTTGGTGCGCTGGGCTACCTGCCCTACAGCCTGCTGCTGTCGGTCCAGGACTATCGCTTCCAGGCCGCGCTGGGCATCGCGCTGTGCTTGGCCACGCTGAGCCTGGCCGCGGTTTCGGCGACACTGCGCAGCGTCGAGGGTGTCTGCGTCGTCTACGCCGGCTATCACAGCGCCGCCATGCTGGCGTCCTGGGGCCGAGCACTGTCGTTGCCAGCCACGCGGCGAGTGGCCCGGCACACCGCCGTGGTCGCCCTGGGTTGCGTGGCCGGCACCGGTTTGCTGGCCTTGCTGCTTGCCCTGACCACCCGTGCCGCATCGCGCTGATCCCCGTTTCTCACCATGCCCCTGCTGTCCGTCGTCATCCCCACCCGCAACCGCCAGGACTACCTGCTCGACAGCGTCAGCCTGGCGCTCGCCAACCTGCAGGATGCCGAGATCGTCGTCTGCGACAACAGCGACGATGACCGCCTGCGCCCGCGACTGGCCGAAATGGTGGCCAGCGGGCGCGTGAACTACCACTTTGCCGAGCAGCAGCTCAGTGTGGTCGGCAACTTCGAGACCGCGCTGTCGATGAGCCGGGGGGACTTCGTACTCTTCATCGGCGATGACGACGCGGTCGGTCCCGGCCTGGAGGAGATCGCGCGCTGGGCGCAGGCGCAACGTGTCGATGCCGTGGTGTCCTATCGCAGCAGCTTCCTGGCGTCCTATTTCTGGCCAGGCGTGAAGTCCAGGTACTTCGGCGACGCCTACGCAGCCCATCTCTTCGTCAACGCTTTCAATGGCCGCTGCCATGCGATCGACGCCACCGAGGCACTGGACGCTGTCGCGTCGCGCCTGGGTGATGGCCTGGGCGAGCTGCCCCGTGCGTATCACGGCTTGATCTCACGCGAACTGATCGAACGCATTCGCGCACGCCACGGCCATCTGTTCGGCGGCGTCAGCCCCGATATCTACAGCGCTACGTTGATCGCCGCGCACTGCCAGAAGGCCGTGGTCGTCGACTACCCTTTTGTCATTCCCGGCGCCTCGCCCACCAGCACAGCCGGCCAGGGTGCCGAGCGCTCGGACCGCGGCAGCCTGCGCTCGACGGAGCACATCGCCCGATTCGGCGATGGCCTGCAGTGGGATGCGCGCATCCCAGCCTTCTACTCGCCGCACACGGTCTGGGCCTACTCGCTGTGCAAGGCACTGGAGCAGGTGCCGCAGCTCGGTGTGCAGCCGGCCTATGGGCGGCTCTACGCGGTGTGCCTGATCTACCACCGCCGCCACTGGCCCGAGCTTCGTTTGGCCATGCGCGCGCTGGCCCGTGAGCAAGGCGCCTGGCGGGTGGGTTGGCAGACGGTCAGGGGCGTGCTGTCCGAGTTCGGGCGCCAGGGCCGGCGCCTGGGCTTGCGGCTCCTGCATCCGCGCGCCGGTGGGAGCGCACAGCGTTATGGCCAGCAACCGCGCATCAGCGACGCCTTCGCCGCGCTGGGCCGCCACATCCAGGCCGAAGGCATCCTGTTGCAACTGCCCCGGGACTTGCAGGGCCGTCCATGATTCCTGCGGCCTCACAACCTGCCGGCGTGCGCCTCTTCATTGCGGCCAACGTGCTGTTTTGGAGCCTGCCCTTGCAGGTGAACCTGGTCTTCACGCTGCTGGCGGCATTGCTGGTGCCCGCATCGTCGCGGTCGTTGCCCAGGACGGCATGGCTGCTGTGCGGCGGCCTGCTGGGCTATGGCCTATTGGCGTTCGCGCTCGGCCCGTGCGGCGATGGCAGCATCAAGGTCATTGCCAGTGCCGCCATCCTGGCGTTGCTGTTTCTCGCACTGGGCAGGCTGGTCGCCGCCGTCCTGCCGGACCGACCGCTCGTGACCTCCGAAGAGGCGGTCGCCATGCTCGCAATGATCGCTTGCACCGCGGTGATCGAGTACGTCTACAAGTTGATGACCTCGGTGCCCATTGGCATGCTGCGCGTCGGTGGCCTCTACCTGGAGCCCAGCCACCTGGCGCTGTCGGCGGTGCCGCTGATCTTCTGGCTGTGGATGCGAGGCAGCCTGGCGCAACGCAGCTTCGCGGTCGTCGTCGCGGGCGTCCTCGTCGCGGTGGCCTATTCCACGACGCTGCTGGCACTGCTGGTGGCCCTGCCGCTGATCGCCCATCTGGGCGCCGTGATGCAGAAACGGCTCAATCCCGCCGCGCTCGTCGGGCTGCTGACTGTCGCCGCCGCGCCGCTGGCACTGCCGCTGCTGGCGGGCTCCGAGGACACGCTGGCACGGCTCAACGACCTCACCGACCTACGCCAGGATGCCAATATCAGCAGCCTCGTGTACGCCAACGGTTGGCAGTTGCTTGACAGCTATTTCGACAGCAGCCACGGCCTGGGGCTGGGGCTCAACGCGATGGGCTGTAACCCGCGCGCTACCACCGACATCACCGAATGGCTCGAGTTGATCGACCTGGGTGACCAGAACTTCAACGATGGCTCCTTCATCCTGTCCAAGATGGGCAGCGAATTCGGTGCAGTCGGCCTGCTGTTGTTCGCCGTCGTGCTGGTCTGGTCGGTGCGGCTGATATGGCGTGCGGGTCGCCCCGGCACCCCGGCCGGCGACGTCATCGCTTCAACCTGGCTGGCCATCATCGGCCTCGGAGGCCTGATCCGCAGCGGCGGGGGCTACTTTGCAGGGCCCGTCCTGTTGGCCGTGTTTGCCGCGCTTGTGCTGCGCACCCAAGCGGCGCGGGCGCGCCCGGCAGACACCGTGGTGAGCGAGACGGCAACTTGAGCGGGCGCCTCTTCATCCAGGCAATGAACGTCCACCAGGGGGGCGGGCTGGCGCTGCTGCTGCCGCTGATTCAGGCCTTGCCACCGGGGCGGCAGGTCGTCTTGCTGGTGGATGGGAGGGCGCGTCTGCCAAGCGACCTGCCTGCGGCGCTGACGGTACGCGTCGTCTCGCCAACGCTGCCGGCACGCTGGGCGGCCGAGCGCTGGTTACGGCGCGAGGTGGCCGCATTGGACACGCTGCTGTGCTTTGGCAACCTGCCGCCGCTGTTGGCCTCGCGGGGCCGCGTGGTGGTGTTCGTGCAGAACCGCTATCTGATCGATCCCGTGCCGCTGGCGGCACTGCCTCCGCGCGTGCGGCTGAGGCTGGCGCTGGAGCGGGTCTGGCTGGCCCGCTGCGCCGGGCATGCTGCGACGTTCCTCGTGCAAACGCCGACCATGCGGCGTCTGCTAGCGCAGGCCTTGCCCGCGCACGCTGCCCGCATTGGCGTCTGGCCTTTTGCCGCCGCCCAGCCGGCGCTGCCGCGCGGCGTGGCCACGGTGCCGCGAGAGGCCGACTTCATCTATCCCGCCTCCGGCGACGCACACAAGAACCATCGCCGCCTGGTGCAGGCCTGGGTGCTGCTCGCCCAGGACGGCCTGCGGCCCGGGCTGCAATTGACGTTCGACGCGGCGGCGCATCCGGACCTCACGGCCTTCGTCGAGACGCAAGGCCGCCAGCACGGTCTGGCCATCCGCAACCTAGGCACGCTGCCGCATGGCGAACTGCTGGACCGCTACCGCCGCGTCGACGCGTTGATCTACCCGTCGCTGCTCGAATCCTTCGGCTTGCCGCTGATCGAGGCCGCCGCCGCCGGCCTGCCCGTGGTCGCGGCGGAGCTGGACTATGTCCGCGACATCCTCGACCCGACGCAAGCCTTTGACCCCCTTTCGCCGGTGTCCATCGCCCGCGCAGTGAAGCGCTTCATGGGCCGGCGGGAAGCCGACCTGGAGTTGATGGATGCCGCGGACTTCCTCGCGCGACTGATGGTCAACGACGAAGTACCGTGCTCATCGGAGACAATGCCAGGTTGATTGCCGCAGCCGGGACACCCCCAAGCGGCAACCCCCCGTCAGAAAGGCTTTTTGTTCCATGTTTGCCGACAAGACCTTGCTCATCACCGGCGGCACCGGCTCCTTCGGCAATGCCGTGCTGCGCCGCTTCCTCGATTCCGACTTGCGGGAGATCCGCATCCTCAGCCGCGACGAGAAGAAGCAGGACGACATGCGCAAGCGTTACGCGTCGCCCAAGCTGAAGTTCTACATCGGCGACGTCCGTGACTCGCGAGCCGTTGCCGCGGCCATGCGCGGCGTGGACTACTGTTTCCATGCCGCCGCGCTCAAGCAGGTGCCCTCCTGCGAATTCCACCCGATGGAAGCCGTCCGCACCAACGTGCTCGGTACCGAAAACGTTCTGGAGGCCGCTATCCAGGCCGGCGTCCGGCGCGTGATCTGCCTGTCCACCGACAAGGCCGTCTATCCCATCAATGCCATGGGTATCTCCAAAGCAATGATGGAGAAGGTCATGGTGGCTGCCTCGCGCAATCTAGAGGGTAGCGGCACGGTCATCTGCGGCACTAGGTACGGCAACGTGATGGCTTCGCGGGGCTCGGTCATACCGCTGTTCGTCGACCAGGTGCGCGCTGGCAAGCCCATCACGCTGACGGACCCGGCCATGACCCGGTTCATGATGACGCTGGACGACGCGGTCGAGCTGGTCCTCTACGCGTTCGAGCATGGGCGCAACGGCGATATCTTTGTTCAAAAGGCGCCAGCGGCCACCATTCGCGTGCTGGCCGACGCCGTTCTCGGCGTCATGGGCCAGTCCGACCATCCCGTGCGCGAGATCGGCACTCGCCATGGGGAAAAGCTCTACGAGGCGCTGCTCAGCCGCGAGGAGCGCGCTGGCGCCGAAGATCTCGGTGGCTACTACCGCATCCCGCCCGACGGCCGCGACCTCAACTACACCAAGTTCGTCGAACAAGGCGAGGCTCGCATCCAGGCGGCCGAGGACTACACCTCGCACAACACCGAACGCCTGGACGTCGCCGGCATGACGGCCCTGTTGATGAAGCTCGACTTCATGCGCCGCATCGCTGCCGGCGAAGTGGTCGCTGCCGAGGACTGAACCGCCGTGAAGATAGGCATCACCGGCGCATCGGGCTTCGTTGGCCGCAACCTGTGCTGGCGGCTTCGCGAGGCCGGCCACCGCGACGTGCGGCTGATCTCCCACCAAGCGCAAGACCGGGAGCTGGTTGAGCAACTGCGCGGCCTGGACTTTGTTTTTCACCTGGCCGGCGTGAATCGGCCCCAGCACACGACGGAGTTCGACGACGGAAACGCCGATTTCAGTCTCCGGCTCGTGGCCATCCTGGGCAGCCTGCCGAACCGCCCGCCAGTGGCCTTCGCCTCGTCCACCCAGGCAACGCTGGACAACGTCTACGGCCGCAGCAAACGCGCCGCCGAGGACGCGCTGCTGCACTACCAACGGCAGTGCGGCGTCGCGGTACACATCTTCCGGCTCACCAACGTGTTCGGCAAATGGTGCCGGCCGAACTACAACTCGGTCGTGGCGACCTTCTGCCACAACATCGCACGCGACCTGCCCGTCACGGTCAACGACGCCGCCGCACCGCTGCGGCTGGTCTACATCGACGACGTCCTCGACCAAATGCTGGCCCTGCTCGGCCCCTCAGCGCAGACGGCTGGTTTCGTCGACGTGCAGCCCATCTATGACACCACCGTCGGCGCGCTGGCCGAAACACTGCGCGGCTTTCGCCGCACGCGCGACGGCCTTATGACGGACCGCGTCGGCACTGGCCTCACACGGGCGCTCTACGCCACCTACGTGAGCCACCTGCCCCCCGACGCCTTCGCGTATGCGCTACCGCGCCACGCCGACGCGCGCGGCGTTTTCGTCGAGATGCTCAAGACACCGGACTGCGGCCAGTTCAGCTACTTCACCGCCGGCCCAGGCGTCACGCGCGGCGAGCACTACCACCACACCAAGACCGAGAAGTTCCTCGTCATCAAGGGCAGTGCCCACTTCGGCTTCCGCCACATAGACAGCGGCGAGACGCACGAGCTGGTCACGCATGGCGGCGAAGCGCGCGTTGTCGAAACCATCCCCGGCTGGACGCACAACATCACCAACGTCGGCAACGACGAACTCATCGTCATGCTTTGGGCCAACGAGGTGTTCGACCGCGCCCTGCCGGACACGATCGCCATGAAAGTGAACCCATGAAGAAGCTCAAGGTGCTGACCGTCGTCGGCACCCGCCCTGAGATCATCCGCCTGTCGCGCGTGATGGCCGCCCTGGACGCGCATTGCGATCACGTGCTCGTGCACACGGGCCAGAACTACGACTACGAACTCAATCAGGTCTTCTTCGACGACCTCGGCGTGCGCAAGCCGGCGCACTTCCTGAACGCGGCCCAAGGCGGTGCAGCGCAGACGATCGGCAACATCATTGCGGGCATCGACCAAGTGCTGGACAGCGAGAAGCCCGAAGCCATGCTCGTGCTCGGCGACACCAACAGCTGCCTGTCGGTCATCGCCGCCAAGCGCCGCAAGATCCCGATCTTCCACATGGAGGCCGGCAACCGCTGCTTCGACCTGCGCGTGCCGGAAGAAACCAACCGCCGCATCGTCGACCACACGGCCGACGTCAACCTCACTTACAGCACCATCGCGCGCGACTACCTGCTGCGCGAAGGCCTGCCGCCTGACTTGATCGTCAAGACGGGCAGCCCGATGTTCGAAGTGCTGACGCACTACCGGGACGACATCCAGGCTTCCGACGTGCTGGCGCGCCTGGGGCTGGCCGAGCAGGGTTATTTCCTCGTCAGTGCTCACCGCGAGGAGAACATCGAGTCCTCTCGCACGTTTGGCAAACTCGTCGGCATCCTGAATGCGGTGGCCGAGGATCACGCGCTTCCAGTCATCGTGTCCACGCACCCGCGCACGCAGAGGCGCATCGACGCTGAGGGCATCCGCTTCCACGCCGGCATCCAGCTGATGAAGCCGCTGGGCTTCCTGGACTACGTGCGCCTGCAGACCTCGGCCCGGGCAGTGCTGTCGGACAGCGGCACCATCAACGAGGAATCGTCCATCCTGAACTTCCCGGCGCTGAACCTGCGCGAAGCGCACGAGCGGCCGGAAGGCATGGAGGAAGCGGCGGTCATGATGACGGGTTTGTCAATTGACCGCGTGCGTCAAGGCCTGGCATTGCTGGACACGCAGCCGCGTGGCGAAGAACGTTCGCTGCGCCTGGTGGCGGACTACAGCATGCCCAACGTTTCCGAAAAGGTCGTGCGCATCATCCACAGCTACACCGACTACGTGAAGCGCGTCGTCTGGCGCCAGTACGACTGAAGACGGAGCCGACGCATGCGCCTGCTGGTGGTCAGCCAGTACTTCTGGCCGGAGGTCTTCCGCGTCAACGAGATCGTCTCCGAGCTGCGCGCGCGCGGACATGAGGTCACGGTGCTGACGGGGTTGCCCAACTACCCGGGCGGGCAGGTTTTCGACGCCTACAGCACCGCCCCGGCAGCCTTCACCTCGTATCACGGCGCGGACGTCATCCGCCTGCCGCTGCGGCCGCGGGGCAAAGGATCGCTGCGGCTACTCCTGAACTACTGGAGCTTCGTGTTCTGGGGTTGCCTGCTGGGGCCATGGAAGCTGCGCGGACGTCGCTTCGATGCCATCTTCTGCTTCGAGACCTCGCCCATCACGTCCGCACTGCCGGCGGTGCTGCTGCGCCGGTTCAAGCGCGCGCCGTTGCTGCTCTGGGTGCTGGACCTCTGGCCGGACACGCTGGCCGCGGTCGGCATGGTGCGGTCCGAGCGCGGCTTGAACGCGGTCGGCGCGCTCGTGCGTTTCATTTACCGGCGCTGCGATTTGATCCTGGCGCAATCCAAAGGCTTTTTCCCGGCGATCGAGCGCTGGTCCCAGGCGCCGGACAAGACACGCTACTTCCCGCAGTGGGCCGAGGCGACCTTCGATGCCAAGACGCTGGCGGCGGCAACACCGGCGCCAGAACTTGCCGAGCACGCCGGGCATTTCAAGGTCATGTTCGCCGGCAACATCGGCGAGGCCCAGGACTTTCCGGCGCTGCTGGACGCCGCCGACCGTCTCAAGCACCGGCGCGACATTCGCTGGCTGATCGTGGGCGACGGCCGCGCTGCGGCCGATGCCCGTGCCACGATTGCCGCGCGCGGGCTGCAACACACTGTCTTCATGCTCGGCCGCTACCCGCTGGAGCGCATGCCGGATTTCTTCGCCGGGGCCGATGCACTGCTGGTCTCGCTGAAGGCAGAACCCGTCTTCGCCATGACGATCCCGGGCAAGGTGCAGGCCTATCTGGCATCAGGCCGCCCCCTGCTGGCGATGTTGGACGGCGAAGGCGCGCGCGTGATCCGCGAGGCGCAGGCGGGCCTGACTTGCGCGGCAGGTGACAGTGCCGCGCTGGCCGAGGCCGTCGAGCGCATGGCTGCTTTGGGGGCCGCTGATCGCGAAGCGATGGGGCGCAACGGCCAATCCTACGGTCGGCGTGAATTCGACCGCACCACGCAAATCGAGCAGTTGGAGCTCTGGTTCACGCAGGCGATGGCCCGATAGCCACGGCTGACATCTGCCAGGACTGGTTCAGCCGAATTCGCGCATGCGCGAAATCAGGTCGGGCCATTGCGGCGACTCATAGCCGGTTGCGGCACGAAACCGCTCGCCGTTCAACGATCGGTCGATGACGAGTTCGTGATCTGCCTGAGCCGGGCCGTCGCGCCCATACGCATCGGCCACGAGCTTGAGCAGTTCATGCTTGCTGATCGCCGGCCCGGCGACATGGTAGGTGCCGTGAAGCTCGGGATGCGGGATGACATATTGCTCGATCACACGCGCGAGTTCGACGGTCGGCAGGGCTGAAAAAATCGCGCTTGCGAATCCACGCACAGGTTCACGCTGGTTGAGGAACCAGCCGATCAGGCCATGGTCGGTGTTGAGCTCGTGGCCGATGATCGATGTGCGCAGCGTGATGGCATGCTCGTAGTCCACCTCGCCCATCAGCTTGGTGCGTCCGTACAGATCTTGTGCGTCGGGCTTGTCACCTTCCACGTAACGCCCCCGCGCGCCCGAGAATACGCAGTCGGTCCCAATGTTGATCAGACGAGCACCACAGGCTTTGCTGAGTCGGGCGAGCCGATGCGGCAGCACGGCATTGATCGGAATGGCGGTCGCGGGATCGCCTGCGCCGGCCAACTGTTTGACGACGCCGATGCAGTTGATGACGCAGTCTGGCTGCACCTTCTCGAACAGTGTCCGGAGTGCCGGCAGATCGCTGCCCTCCACGTGGCTCAGGATCTGGGCCTGCGGCGCCACGACCTGGAGCTGGCTGGCCGCAGCGTCGCCGCGCACGGAACCGAAAACCTCGTAGCCCGGGCGGCTCGCAAACCAGCGCAGCACCGTATGGCCCAACATGCCGTTGGCGCCCAGCACCAGCAGCCGACGCCCTGTCGTTTGTGTCATGGCGCCATTGTCCCTCAGCCGTCTCTAGCGGCGGCCCACCCTGCGCATCCAGGAGTAGGCCTGCTTGACCGGCTTGCTCAGGCCCTGCCTGAGCAACAGCGCTCGTTCGCGCCAGGTATCGAGCGGCGGGTGCAGCGTGACGGCTTCTTCCAGGAAGCCGGCGGCCTGGCGCCAATCGCCGCGCCACAGCGCATTGCGCGCCATCAGCAGCCAAGCGCGGGCATAGGCTTCGCTGCGACGCGCAATCAGGATGGCGGGGATGTCGGGCCGGGCGAAGTACTCGTCAAGCACTCGCAGATATTCGCGCGTGATCTCCGCCGTGGCGGCGCGGAACGATGTAGCCTCGCCATGTGTGCGGTACTGCGCGAGCGTTTCATCAAGCATGCGGATCTCGCCCAGCAGCCCCAGCCTCATCCAGAATTCCCGGTCCGGCGCCAGCTTCAGGTATGGGCGCCACCCTCCCAATTTCAGGAAGGCCGAGCGTCTGAACAGCGCACCCGGCCCGACATGGCATTCCTGCATCACCACCACATGGGCCAGATCAAAAGGCCGGCAGACGTTGCGCCGAATGCGGCGTGACTTGACGTCGATGAGGTCACTGTCGGGATAGACGCAAACCACGTCAGGGTGCTCATCGAGCACGGCGACCAGCCGCTCCAGAGCCTGCGGCAGCAGCAGGTCGTCGGAGCTGAGGTAGCCGAGATATTCGCCCCGGGCGGCGCCCCAGGCTTCGTTCAGGGTCTGCGCCTGCCCGCGGTTGCGCTGGCTTCGAAAGTCGACGCGGCCGGCGTACCGTTGCAGGACTGCCGCCGTCGCATCGACCGAGCCGTCGTCGACGACGAGATATTCAAACGAGTCGTAGGTTTGCGCCAGCACGCTGTCCATCGTCTCGGCGAGGAAGTCGGCCTGGTTGTAGGCTGGCGTGACGAGGCTGACGCGAGGGACTGAAGGCATTTATCGAGCACCCATCATCGAAGGCTTGCGCCACTTGAGGCAGGGCTGCAATGCGATCAGGCTGCCCGCCAGCAGGCATGCCAGCCGCGCAACGACGCCGCCACAAGCCAGGCCGCCAAATGCCACCGCAGCGCCGAGCCCTTGCAACGCATGCGCGCTGCGAAACCACCACCTCGTGCGCCATTGCTGCCGCGCCTGAGCGAGCACGAAAAGTGCGAGCGTATCCAGCGCGATCCGCCCCAGCCACAGCCAGGCCGCACCAATCGCGCCGAACTTCGGCACCACCAACCACAGGCCGACAAGAAGCAGCGGCAGTTCGACGCAATACAGCAGCGCCGGCCCGCGAGCATCGCCCACGCCTTGCAACAGCGTGAATGGAATGTGCGCCAGGCAGTTGACAAAGCCCGCCAGGGCGAACAGCCGCAGCAAGGGTGCGGCCTGCCGCGCAAATGCGTCGCCAAGCCAGGCAGCGAGCAGTTCGTCGGCAAACAGTGCCAGCACGGCGGTCAAGGGCAGCATCACCGCTACCAGTGCATGCAAGGCGTCGCCGAACAGCGCCAGCAACTCGTCACTGCGCTGCGGGCCCGACACCGCCGAGAAGGCCGGGAAGAGAGCGGCGGTCAGGGCGCCCGGCACGATCCAGAGCCTGGCCACCAGTTCCTGCGCCGTGCTGTACCAGGAGACCGCACTTGCCGACACCCAGGCGCCGACGACAAAGCGATCCGCCATTCCCATGAACGGGCTGATCAGATTGCCCACTGTCATCCAGCCACCCGCCCGCAGCAGCTCCGCCATGGGGGCCCGTTGCAATCGAGGCCAGCGCAGAGTTTCGGGAGCCACATGTCGCACGGCCCAGGCGTGGGCCAAGAACGCCATCGCGCGCCCGGCCAGCAGCAGCGCCGCGATAGCCCGCAGGTCGGCCCCCCAAATCAGGCAGGCCAGGCTCGGCCCAACAAAGGTCCACAGGCCCAGCGGCAAGCGGATCAAATTGACCCAGCCGAAGGCTCGGTGCCCTTCGAGCACCCCACGCATGCCAGAGGTCAGCACGACGAACGGCACCGCCAGCGCCATGCAGTTCAACGCGGCGACCGTGGCGTCGACGTCTGCAACGCCATGCAAAAGCGCCACGGCTTGCGGTGCAAGGCACAGCATCAGGCCCGTGCCGAGCAAGCCAACGCCCGCGAGTATGACCATCGCATGCCCGACGAACGCCGGGTCGCTTGGCTGCCCATTACACCTGGCAATGGCTTGGGTCAGGACCCGGCCCAGGCCAAAGTCCAGCAGCCCGAAATAGCTGGTGACTGCCCAGATCAGGCTGAGCAGGCCGAATCGCTCGGTGCCCAGGCTGCTCAGCAGCAGCGGCGTGCAGACCAGTGCGACCAGCAGCGGCGCGCCCAAGCCCACCAGGTTGTAAATCGTATGGCGGGCGAGGTTCAAGGCGGATGCTGCTTCACAAGGACATGGGCGGCCCCGTGGCCGGCCCGAGGTGGCGGCACGATTGTAGGGACGCCCACCGCGTCAACCTACAATGCGACCCGGTCTTTCCAGGCCCCACGCGCGTAGCTGATCACCTCTGCCGCGCCGGAATCCAGCAAGCCCAGATCGCCTCACCATGAATCAATTCCTGCGCCGCGTGCTGCTGTGCACGCTCGCGTTGCTGCTGCCGACCGCTGCCCACGCCTACATCGATCCCAATGCCGGCGGCATGCTGTTCCAACTGCTGGCGCCCGTGTTCGCGGCCGTGGTAGGCGCCTGGCTGTTCCTGCGCCGCTGGATCACCGAACTAATCAAGGCCGGCTGGCGTTGGTTGACGGGCCGTTCCAACTCGTGAGCCCGCCACTGCCTCGCCTGCGGCTGGCCGAGGCGTTCTGGACGGCGCTTACCGCCTGCGTGCTGCTGTGGATTCCGCTCACGATTCTGCCCATCGTCGACGGACTGCTGGTCTATGTGCCGGGCCTGGACGTGGTCCGCGACGTCGGGCTGCTGATGCTGCTGGCGGCGTTGCCCGCCCTCCTCATGGCGCTGCTCTGCGCGTTGGTTTCCGGCGCCGCAAGCCGCGTGTGGCCTGCAAAGGCGGCCTTGATCGCCTGGTCAGTGCTGTTGCTGCCGCTGCTGGCCATCGGCCTGCGCCAGTTCGCCCGACTGCTGTGGCTGTGGGCGCAGGCCGTGTCCGGGGCCGGCCTGCAGTTGCCGTGGACGGCCAAGCCGGTGGCTGCTGCACTCGTGCTGGCCGCCGCGTCCGCCCTGTTCTGGCGCGTCGGTTGGCCGCGCGTCGTCGCCTGGGTGCTCAACGCGCTGCAAGCCGCACGCCGCGCAACCTACGTGGTGTTGCTGCTGGCGCTGGGGCTGGCCGTGCTCCATCCCGCGCACTTCAAGGGCATGGCATCACGCGAGCCACAGGCAGCCCCGCAGGCCACCCAGCAACCGGGCATCCTGGTCATCACCCTCGATGCCGTCGCGGCGCAGGACGCGGACGTGTGCAACCCGGCGTCCCGCACGATGCCCCGCCTCGCAGCCTTTGCGCGTGGGGCGACCTGCTTCGCGCGCTTCTACACGGCATCCAACTTCACGACGGCGACCACGTCGACCATCGAGACCGGGCTGCTGCCCTGGACGCATTTCGCAACGCAGCCGGACTCGACGATGAGTGCCAACAGCCGGCCTCATTCGCTGGCGAACGTGTTGGCGCGTGCCGGTTGGCGCACCCATTCGATCACGGACAACCTGCTGGCCAGTCCGCGCCACCGCGGCACCTGGCCGAACTTCGACACGGCCTGGATCTCGCGAACCGGCCTGGCCATCACGCCATTGCGCGACATTGCGACGCTGCTGCCCGACACCACGCTGCCTCGGTTGATCCCCGCCTGCTTCGCCTTCCTCGGCTCAACCGGTGGATGGGCCTCGGACCCGGCTGACAGTCCCTACCGGTCCGAGGCCGTCTACGCCGACGTCGACCGGCTGCTGGCCCAGGAGCGCGACGTCAGGCAGCCGCAGTTCGTCTGGGCCCATACGCTGCCGCCGCATGCGCCCTACCTGCCGCCGCCGAGCACGCGCCATCGACTGCTGCCTGCCGGCGAGCTGGAACGCTGGGGCGACCTGCTGCCGGACAACATCGACTACGCGCCTGCGCAGCAGGCCCTGGTGGACAAGCATCGCCTGCGCTATCGGGAGTCCCTGATGGCCGCCGACATCGCGCTGGGCGATTGGCTGGACCGCTTCAAGCAAAGCGGCGCGATGGATCACTACATCGTCGTCATCAGCACCGATCATGGCGAATCGTTTTCCGCTGGCTTCCTTGGCCACGCTGGGCCGCGGCTGCACGAGGCGCTCATCCGGGGGCCCTTGGTCGTGCGCCTGCCAGCGCAGACGCAAGGTCGCGTCGTGGACGAGCCCGTCAGCCAGGCCGACCTGGCGCCCACACTGCTGGACCTGGCCGGCGTGCCCGCCCTGCCTTCGGCGGACGGCCGTTCGATCCGTGCCTTGCTCGAGGGTAAGCCCCTCGCTCCGGTGCCCGTCTTCGCGATGAGCATGGAGCACCAGAGCCGCTTCCAGCCGCTCGGCAGCGGTCGCTTCGCCATGATCGACGGCAACGACAAGCTGGTCCTGCGGCTCGGTAGTGGCCAGGCCCAGCTGTTCGATCTGGCGCAGGATCCTGAAGAACTGCATGACATCGCTGACAGCATGCCCGAACGCACGCGCGCGATGCGTTCGGTTATCGAAGGCGGCTTGCTTCGAGCCGAACAGCGCCGCGGAAAGCCGTTGACGCCGTGAAGCGCCAGGAACTCCAGCTCACACGTCCGCTGCTGGATTGGCTGCGCGCCGATCCCAAGTGGCAGACCGCGCCCTGGCGCACCCGCGCAAGCCTTGCATGGCGGGCCTTCTGGAGCAGCATCAACCTGCGCCAAAGCCAATCGCTGCTGGCCCAGCGGAAGTGCGACATCCAACCCCTGCTCATCCTGGGGCCCTGGCGCAGCGGCACCACGGCGATGCACGAGTTGCTGACGCAGGCGCTGGGCTGGCCTACGCCGCTCACATGGCAATGCATGAACGCCTGTGCCTTCCCGCTGAGCCAGCCGCCCAGCGCCGGCCGCAGCGTGGCGCGCCCCATGGACGGTCTCGTCGTAAACGCACTGACGCCGCAGGAAGACGAGTTCGCGTTGCTGACACTGGGGGCGCCCTCCGCCTACCGCGCGTTCTGGATGCCGCATCGCCTGGCTGAAATGCTGCCCACACTTGACCAGCGCTTCTGGCTCGAGAACACCGGGTGGATGGACGCCTGGACGTATTTCCTCGACGGCGTGCTGGCCCGTGAACAGACCGGGCAGATCCTGTTGAAGTCCCCCAACCACACCTTTCGGCTACAGGCCATCGCCCGCAGGTACCCGCAACTGAAGGTCGTCTGGATGCTGCGCGATCCTGCGGAGGTCTATGCTTCCAACACAAAGATGTGGCGCTCCATGTTCGAGCAGCACGGCCTAACCACGCCGCGCGAGGCTGACCTCGACGAGTTCCTGGCGAAAGCCATCCAGGCCAGCGCCGACGCGCTGCTGTGGGCCGTCAAACACCTGTCGCCGTCGCAGTTCGCCACATGCTCGCAGGCCGACCTGCGCGACGCGCCCGAGGCTTGTCTCCAACAGATCATGTCGCGTTTGCAACTTGCCCAGGCGCAACCACTCGCGTCTCAGCCCCAACCAAAAATGCAGTCACCCACCAGACCTGCTGCGCCAGCCGGCGAGCTGCCGGCCTCTGTGGCGTCTGCGCTCGCGGCGCTCGACCATGCGCAGCGGGTGGCCCGGCAATCCTGAGTTGCCTGGCTAAACCAGCGTGTCGAAGCTGGTGATGGCCATCATCACGGCCACCATGACGAGGCCGATCACGGCGCCGATCATCAGGATGGCAATCGGCTCGATCAGACCCAGCATACGACGCTGCAGCAGGGCCGCCGCATCGCGCTGGCTGTGGCCCAGGGCGAGCAGCATCTTGGGCAGTTCTCCCGAGCGTTCCCCGACGCGGATGAGATTGAGCCGCGTACGCGGGAACCAGGCCTGCGTCTCCAGCCCCGCGCTCAGCGTCTGACCCTGCTGCAAGCCCTTGGTGGCCCGCTCCAGGCCGGAACGCAGCAGGTTTAGGCGCAGGACGCCCTGGGCCAGTTCCATCGCCGTCAGGATGGGCACGCGGTTGGACAGCAAGCTGCCGAGCACCGTGGCCCAGCGCCCGATCTCGGACTGCACCAGCCAAGGCCCGACAACGGGCACGCGCTGCAGCGCCTGCAGCAGCGTCTGTCGCGTCGACTCGCGCGCCAGGCTGGTCACGATGATGCCGATCACCGCGGCCAGCAGCAGCCCGGCCTCCAGCAAATGGCCGCGCACGTACACACCCGACTCAATGACCCAGCGCGACAGCTCCGGCACCTGGCGGCTGCCCTTGATGAGGTTGGCGAAACGCGGAACGACACCGACGAAGATGAAGAATACCGCCAGCGACCCGGCGCCCACGAGCACACTCGGATAGATGAGGGCGCTACGCAAGTCTTCGCCCGCTTTGCGGGCCAGTTCCAATTGGTCCGCCCCCTCCTGCAGCGCACGGGCGATGTCGCCGCTGGCTTCGCCGGCCTGGGCCAGCGCGATGACGTAGACGGGCATACGCAGCGCCTCGCTACGCAACGCGTCGGACAGCCGGCCGCCGCCCCGCACCAGCGCCTCCATCTGCGTCAGCGGCGCGCCGAGCGCCTGACCTTCGTAGGCCTGCACGAGGCTTGGCAGCACGTCGCCCAGCGTGACGCCGGCGGCAAGCAGCGTCGCCAGCTCACGCAGCAGCACGACCTGGTCGGCCAGTTTGATGGCGGCGCTGCCACGCGCGCCGCGCTGGGCGGGCTTGGTTGCCGCGCGCGCACGCAGGCTGACGGGTGTCATGCCCTGGTCGGCCAGACGGGCCACGGCATCGGCCTGGTTCGCCGCCTCAAGCTGGCCGGTGTGCGGCCGGCCAGCGGAGTCGCGCGCGGTGTAGTCGAAGCGCATCAGGTCTCACTGGTGCCGGTGGCGCGCAGCACTTCGTCCAGCGTCGTCACGCCCTGTACCACTTTGAGCGCGCCTTCCTGGGACAACGAGCGGTAGCCGCTGGCGCGCGCCATGGCCACAAGTTCGGGCAACCCGACCTCGCGTGCGATGGCGTGCTGCATCTCGCCGCCCACGTCCAACATTTCGTAGATACCGACACGGCCCTTGAACCCGGTGTTCTGGCAGGCCGGGCAACCGACGTGGCGGCGCCAGCGTGGCAGATCGGCGACGCCGTCCTCCGCGCGCGCATCGGCAATCGCCGAGGCCAGTTCGGCATCGCCCAGTGCAGGGACGGCGTCGGTCGGCGCTGCGCACGCCTCGCACAGCCGGCGCACCAGGCGCTGGGCCATGACAGCGCGCAGCGAAGCGCCGACGAGGAAGGGCTCGACGCCCATGTCCACCAGCCGCGTCACGGCCGATGGCGCGTCGTTGGTGTGCAGCGTCGCCAGCACAAGGTGGCCGGTCAGCGCGGACTGGATGGCAATCTCGGCCGTCTCGCGGTCGCGGATCTCGCCGACCATGATGATGTCCGGATCGTGGCGCAGGAAGGCGCGCAGCGCGCGCGCGAAGGTGTAGCCAATGTCGGGCTGGGCCTGCACTTGGATGACCTGCGGCAGTCGGAATTCGACCGGGTCCTCGACGGTGAGGATCTTGCGCGTCTGGTCATTGGTGGCGGCCAGCGCCGAGTACAGCGTGGTGCTCTTGCCAGCGCCGGTCGGGCCCGTCACCAGCACCAGGCCGTTGGCCAGACCCAGCCAGCGCTTGAACTGCGCCAGTTGCGACGGCCGCAAGCCCAGGCGTTCCAGCGTCAGGTCGGCACGCTTCTTGGGCAGCAGCCGCATGACGATGGATTCGCCGAATACGGCCGGAATGGAGGACACGCGAACGTCCATCTCCGCGCCCGCCGCGCGCGTAGAGATGCGTCCGTCTTGCGGCAGCCGGCGTTCGGCGATGTCCACGCCAGCGATGAGCTTGATGCGCGACGCCACCGCCGCATAGCGGTCCATGCCGAGCGTCAAGCGCGTATGGAGCTGGCCGTCGATGCGCAGCCTGACCTCGAACTCTCGCTCACCAGGCTCCAGATGAATGTCCGACGCTCGGGACTCGACGGCCTGGGCGATGAGGTTGTTGACCCACGCGATGACAGGGGCGTCCTCGGCCATCTCGCGCAACGCGCGTTCGTCCAGCGTCTGAAGCGCCAGGTCGGTTTGCTGCAGACGCTGCACCCAGCGCTGGACATCGTCCGGCGCGACCAGCCACCAGTGCGCCGCCTTGAGGTCGGCATGCTGCTGCGCAAACTCCCGCACCTCAGCGTCCAGCGGATCGGCGCAGCCGAGTTGCCATCCCGACTCATCGCGCCACGGCAGCAGCCCCATGCGCAGCAGGTGCGCGGCATCGGCCTTGAGTTCGTTCAGTCCCAACCGAAGTGCGGTTTCGTCCAGCTGGTCGAAGCGGAGCCAGCGCATGCCAAGCTGCTCTGACAGCGCTGCATAAAGCGTCTCGGCTGTCAGCGCGCCCATCCGCAGCAACACGGCGCCGATGCGCCCCCCCTGCTCAGCCTGGAAGCGCAGCGCAGCGTTCAGGTCATCGGGACGGATCTGCTCGCGGGCGAGCAGCAGTTCGCCGATCAGCAAGTTCCCCGCGAGTTGCGCGTCCATCACGGAATTGGCTTCGGGTCCGCGGGCTTGGGCTCGACCGGCACGGTCGGCAGCGTCGGCCGGGCCCACTCGCCGAGGCTCTTGCGGAAGGTTTCGCTGATCGCTTCGGCTTCCTGTGAATCGTTGGCGATGTAGGGCGTGATCAGGATGACCATCTCGCGCCGGTTGCCGGACTTGGACTGGCTAGAGAACAGGTTGCCGAGGATGGGGATGTCCTTGAGCAGCGGGATGCCCGAGTTGCCCTGGCTGCCAGAACCGGAAATAAGCCCACCGAGCATGACCGTGCCGCCATTTCGAAGTGTCAGCTTGGTTTCGACCTTGCGGGTCGAAATCGTCGGCGAGCTGGTCACGCCGGTCTTGGTCTGCGACGCCTCACTGACCTCCTGCTGGATGTCCAGGTCGATCTGATCGCCGGAGTGGATGACCGGCTTGATCTTCAGAATCACACCCGTCGTGCGGTACTGCACCGTCTGCAGCAGCCCGTTGGTGTTGGTGCCGCCGATGGCGGTGGTCTGCTGCGCGCTGATCGTCGGCACCTCGTCGCCGACCTGGATCGTGGCGGACTCGCCGTTGCGAGCCATCAACCGTGGGCTGGACAGGATAGTCGCCCGGTTGTTGGAGGCCAGCGCGTTAATGGCGGTGCGCAGCGCACCCGCGCCGTTGAAAAGCCTGATGTTGATCCCCGACTGGTCCGACACCGAACCACCGTTGGCCGCCGTGACGGAATAGCCGTTGGCCTTGATGTGTCCCGCCAGCCAGTCAAAACCGAGCTGGGCCGAATCGGTCAGCGACAACTCCGCCACGGTCACTTCGATCAGCGCGGACTTCGTCGGCCGATCCAGGCTCTGCAGCAGGGCCAGCAACTGACCGTATTCGTCCGGCTTGGTCTGGAAGATCAGTGTGTTGGTGGACTTGTCGACGACCACCGAGCTGAATCGGGACGAAGGCTGCGCCGCGCCGGCCGCTTGGCCTTGAGCCGGCGCAGCAGCGGCCTGCGCGCCGCCACTGCCACCCAACACACGGTCCAGCGTGGCGGCCAGCTGCTCGGCATCCTTGTGCTTGACGGAATAGGTGAAGAAGCTCTTGCCGAAGCCGCGCTCGTTCGGCCGGTCCAGCGTGCGGGCCCACTCAACGACGTGGCTGGCCGCCTGATCGCTCGTCGTGAACACAAAGATCTGGTTGAGGCTGGACACCGGCAGCAGGATGATGGGATTGCGCACGCCGCCCTGCGTGACCGGTTGTCCCACGGGATGCACCGCGTAGCCTTCAGCGCTCAGCACGTCGGACAGCCGGCGAGCCAACTCGTCGGCAGACCAGAACGCCGGCGACAGCGTCAGGCTGCTGCGTCCCTTCAATGCCGGCTGGTCGAGCACGCTGAGGGCATCCAGCGCCGCCTTGACGTTGTCAGGATTGCCGCTGATCAGCACGGCATTGCGGGTGGAGTCTTCCTGCACCTTCACCCGGTCACCGAACAACGTGCGCAGCCATCCCGTGACGTCGGTCTGGCGCACCGCCTGCAAGGGCACCAGTTGGAACATCGGCCGCAATGACGCCGGCACCTCGGGCAGCGCGGCACCGAAACGGATGCCGGGGAGGTCGCCTTGGCTGGCGTTGTCGGGCACCACGCGCACGAGGCCGCCCACCTCCACCACCGACAGGCCGTAGCTCTTGAGCAAAAGGCGCACCGCCACCTCAATCTGCGCCGCCGTCTGGCCGGGCCCGGTCTTGAAGGTCACCAGGTCGGGCCTGGCCACCACTGCCGGATCCAGGCTGACGTTCTTCTTCAGCACGTCGGCGTAGACGACCTGGACGAAGGTCGGCAATGCCACCTGCTGCAAATTGACGGCCGCCACCACGTCGTCGGTCGGCTTGGTCACGGGAACCTTGACGTCGGCATCAGCCAGCTTGACCTCGGGCGGCTGCGGACCCTGCGTCACGCGCAGCGTGGACCGCTCGTTGCCATCCGGCGCATCGGCGGTGCCGAGCTGGGTCGACGGCAGTGGTTGCGATGGGGGAATCTGAGGCACCAGCGGTGTGCACCCTGCAGTGACCAGCACCACAGAGAACAGTCCCAAACCCCATCGGTGAGACCTCATCGATCCGGCCAGCGTTTCGTTTTTATTCACGGTAATCGGCTCCCAACGGGACCTGTTTCTTGCCGACGCGGATCAACACCTCGCCGTCTTGGATTTGGGTGATGCGCTCGCCGCTGGGCACGAGGTCCCCGACGGCCAGGCGCAAAGCGGGCTTGCCGGCCATGGCGAAGGTGATCAGCACCTTGCGCTGGGTACCGCGCGCCAGCACGCCGGCCACGCGCCAGCGCCTGTCCTCCGCCTTGGCCGCCGCGGCCGTGGCTTGGGCAGCGATGAGCGCAGCCTCTGGTTCGAACACCGGCGACGCGGCCAGGCCGATGGCGCGCCCCGCCTGATCCGACCGGGGTGGCAGACTGGGCAGCGTCCAGGCCTCGCGGCGTGCCTGGACAAGCGGCGCCTCGTCCTCGGGTGAAGGGACGATCAGCCAGCCGACGGCCAGCAAGATAGGGAAAAGCGCCGCCGGGAAGGCCTTCATGGCTTGCTCCCTGGCCGCGCCAGCACGCGCAGGTCGACCTCCGCCGTGCCCGGCACGGTCTGGCCGCGGATGGCGATGCGCTCGACGACGATACGGCGCTCCTGGTTGGCCATCTCTGCAAGGAGCGTGAAGAGTGGCGTGCGCTGCAACTCCACGCTGAGGCGCGCACGCAATTCCACATAGCCCGGCGGCAACGATGCCGACGATGGTTTGGCGGTCTGCTCGGCGCGCACCAGATTGATCTCGCGCACTTTCAATCCCAACCGTTGCGCGACATTGCGCAACCAGTCCTGCAAATTGGCCTCGGTCAATGCGATGTCGGGATCGGCCCATACGGCCGTCTCGTAGGCCGCCTTGAGGCCGGCGGCCTCACGGCCGCGCTCCGGCCAGGACGTTTCCTTGGCCAGAGTCCTGAGCCGCGCCAGCTCCGCCGTCAGCCCGCGGTTGCGTTCCAGCATCTCGTCCGCGGCGTCGAATCCGGCCAGCAGCAGATACACCGCCAGCAGCGCGGCGCCCAGCCAGGCGCCCAGTCGCACCACACGCGATTCCTGCCACTGCTCATGCAGCCGAGCCCAGGGCGTCAACACGTTGTCGCTGCTCATCAGCGGAAGACCTCGGGAGGCGGCACATAGGACGGATCGAGCTTGCCGTCCTTCATGATGGTGGACAGGGGCGGGCCGGGGATGACCACGGCGGACCCCGCAGCTGCCGCCCGGGCGGGCACGGCGCGCGATACCGCCGGCGCGGGCCCGGTTCCACCCAGCGCAGCTGCCGCACCGGCGGGAATGCCTCCCGCCTGCACGGCAGCAGCAGGCGCGGCGGGCTCCTGCACAACGGCCGCCGGCGCTGCGGTCCCCGGTCGCGATGCCACCACGCGCATCTCCATCGTGAGCAGGCCTCGCGCGTTGTCCGACCGCACTTCGGTCACGTCAGCGAACCAGCCGCCAGCCTGCAGATCCTTGACGACGCCGACACGCGCAGCCTGCGGAGCGAGCTGGAGGCCGAGGCGCAGCTTGTCCCCCTCCAGTTCGAAGTCCTTGATCTGCACGCCGGAACGGCCCAGTGCTTCATTCAGGTAGCCGATCACGTCGATGGGCTGCGGTACAGCGAACCAGGTGGCCAGCTTCTCCACGTCGTTGACCGCAGCTATCGTCGCGTCGCGCGCGCTCAGCACGGTGGCCGCGGCCGTCTTGACTTCGGCAATCTGCCGGTTCAATTCGCTGCCCTGCTGCTGCACGTCCCACAGCCGGTGCGCGAGTGCACCGACCACCAATGTGAGTACCAGCGCGCCTGCCAGCACGACACGGTGCTCAGGGCCGGCCGTGTCGTTCGCATTGGCGTGCAGCGGGTAGTGCTTGGCCCAGGGTGCGGTGGCCAGATGCGGCGACTGGGGTTGCGGCAGCGGGATCGACGTAACACCAGCATCGCGCCCTGCGCCGCTGGCATGCACGAACTCCTGCCAATCGCGCGCTTGCAGGGGCTCGGCCCACCAACGGCTTGCGCGCAGGAAACCTTCATGCCAGCGCTGTGCTTCAAAGCCGTCAGCGCCCTGAAGCAGGCGCAGGCCGTCCGGGCTGGCGGCATGGGTCAAAGGCTCCGCAATGAGAAGGCATCTCTCCGGCTCCAGGCCGGCATCCAGCAGAAGCTGCCGGACAACCGTCTCATCCCAGACGATAGCCAAGCCCTCTTCGCCCGACAGTACGAGACGCCCCTCCGTGCTGGGGAAGGGCAGCCAGGCGCCTACCTGCAGGCGCAGCGCGGCGAGCCGTTCGGCCGACGGGATGCCGGCCAGGCGGAACCAGCGCATGCGGCACAGGCTGCGCGCAATGGTGACAGGGGTCTGGACCCAGCGGCTGGCCCGAGGCTGCGCATCGAAGCCGTCACGGCGCAGGCTGGCTGGCGGCCTGCGGGCGCCCGCCGAGAGCGAGGGGAAAGGGGAGAGCTGGGGGAGCTTCATCGGTGAAGGTAGGCCGCGTGATGCTGTGCTGTTCTGTGATGACCCACGGGCCGAGCTCCCCTGCAGGCGTCAACCGGGCATTGTACTCAAGCGCCCTCGGCGAGCCGGGAGCCCAGACAGCGATACGGCTGTCGTTGCCAGGCGCGAAAGCGTAGTCGTCGCTGTCGAAAGGCAAGCCAGACAGCCGCAGCACCTCACGCACATCCGCAAACGACGCAGCACGACGCGATTTAAGGAACAGCTCGAGTTGCGCCGCGTTGGCTGTCGGCGCCATGGCCTTCAGCACCGCCGCAGGCGCGGTGTACGGGTTCATGACGCGGACCAGATCCGTGCTGAACCACCGCGAAAGCCGCGACAGCCGTACCGGGTCGTCGCGCCAAAGCGGCATGGCCTCGAATTCGCGCAAGCTCACCAGCCAATCGTTACGCGGACCTGGCAGGCCCAGCGCTCGATACTCTGCCTGCTCGGCACCGTTGAGGCGCTTGAGCGCGTCGGTGTCGATGTAGTCGTTCAATACGTCGATCATGGCCTGGGCGCGCTGCACCGGTACACCATCCTGAACCAGCAAGGACATCAGCATGGAATGGGCGCTGCCGTTAACGGGAACGAGTCCGCGGGAATCCTGGACCCTGACGATCGCGCCCTCTTGCGTGACATAAGGCTGCTGGTCATGCCTCAACTCTTCGTTGGGCGCGCCGCGGCCCGCAGGCGTCAGCGGGCGCGTGGCGATCCAGTAAAGGGTGGCGGACAACGCACCGGCCGTGGCGGCGCGCGACTGGGCATACTGCGAGAAATCCAGGGCGTTGCGCCGCAGCTCGTCGTTTCGCTGCGCAAACCGCTGCGCAACATAGGCCATGACAGCAAGCGCGGCCAGCACCATCAGCAGCACGTAGCCTCCTTGCCGTCCGAACTTGCCCGGCGCCCGCTTCACTGGCGCTCCCAATCAAACAGCCGCGTCCGTCCAGGATCAGTCACGCTGATCGCGACAATCAGCGAGCCACCGACGTCCGAGCCCAGGTCCAGGAACACAGCTCGAGGCAGGCGCGGCAACGCGGCATCGGCAGAGCGCAACGCGTCAGCCTCCGTGTTTCCGGCGATCGAAAGCGTCAGCGAAGCCTGGGATGGCCACTCGTTCACCCATTGGCCGGCGCCATTGAGGAAACGAACCGCGCCAGGCCGGCCTTGCCAAGACAGCAGTTCAACCGGTCCAGCGGCGCGCGCGCCAACCTCCTCCCCCGGCTGAGCATCTGCAACGACCAACCGCTGCATGCCGGAGCGCGAGTCGGTTTCGAACCGGATCTGTAGCGAGGCGGAACGCAGGCCTGGCATGCCAATCGCCTCCGCACTGACAACGGTGAACTGATGCTCATCGCCTTTGAGCTGACGAGGGGCACCGATGCGCTCTACCAGGCTGGCCTCTATGACGCTCCTCAGCCATTCGCGCCGAACGACCGTGAGCTGGCCGTCCACGCCAGAGCGCTGCAGCACCTGCTCGACGCGCAACACCTGTTGCATGGCCTGCCAAAGCAGGGTCGAAATCATGGCGAGCAGCGTCAGCGTCACGAGCATTTCCATGAGCGTAAAACCACGAGCAACGCCCGGCTTGTTGGCGACACCGTTCATCACGGCGTCCGGCCACTTTGGAAAAGCGGCGACGCGGCGCCGGTGGCGGGGCTTGCGCCTGGGCGCACCCAGCCGGCAAGATGCTGCCGCCACTCTGCCTTCAAGCCGGTATCAATGCGAGTGACACTGGCCGTGACCTGGTAAAGGCCAATGGACCACTTCGGGGTCAACGCGCCACCGAGGCTGTCTTGGTTGCGTATGGGTTCGACCAATACTGACTGCCATGTCAGCCGAAGCTCGCCAATGTCGCGCGAGCCCTCTGGTTCGGCGGCGGGATTGACGGTGGACAGCCAGGAAATGCCTTCCAATTGCAGCTGCGAGCGCGCCTGCGACTCACGCAGCCGTGTCGCGGTCTGCAAGTTCTGGTTGATCCAGGCAAACAGCACGAGCCCCGATGTAGCCAGGATCACGAGGGCAACGATCACTTCAATCAGCGTGAAGCCGACTTCCAGACGACGGGGCCGCCCGCCCATGAACGACGATGCGAGCATGAGGCTAGGCGCCTTCGATCACTCGCCCGCTGATAGGCTCGATGGCCCATGACTCACGGCCCGCACGTCCCTTCAATTGCAGCCGCCCGCCTCCCGCCACGCCGGCTGGACCGTAGTACAACGGTTCGCTCAATTGCACCTCCATACCCGCGGGCGCGCCCGGCACGGCCGCGTTGATCGCCTCAGCATCCAGCCGCATCTCCTGACCGGCCAGAAAGGCCCGTACCGGTACGGATTCAAGGTAGGCCCGCAGGTCAGCACGCCAGCCGCGTTCTTGAACGCTGGCCAACCAACCAGAGGCGCGCGGCACTGCAATTCCCGCAGCCAAGGCCATCAAGGCCAACACCACGAGCATTTCGAGCAACGTGAAACCGCGGAAGGCACGGATGCTCATGCGGCAAATTCCGGCGGCGCCGGCCAAAGCGAACGGTTTGTTGGCAATTCAGTTGGGCGGCAGAACACCAATGTCCTGGGCCTCGCCCTCGCCGCCCGGCTGGCCGTCGGCGCCCAGCGAATACAGCGCGAACGGCTGGCCATCGCGGCCCGGTAGCGAATACTGATAAGCCTTGGACCAAGGATCCTGCGGCACCGTTTCGTCCAGATAGGGACCGCGCCATCGAGACGCGAGCGCCGGATCTGCTGGCGGCTTGTTCAACAGCGATAGACCTTCCTGGGCGGTCGGATAACGGCCGATGTCCAGCCTCAGGTTTTCAACCGCACCACGCAGCAACTTGATCTGCGTCGTGGCCGCGGTCACCCGTGACCGGTCGACGTTGCGAAACAGGCGCGGCCCGACCAAGCCTGCAATGAGGCCGATGATGGCAAGGACCACCAGCATTTCTAACAGCGTGAAGCCGCGCGAGGAAAAAGCTTTCATGCGAAGAACTTTAAGGGATTCTCTGGAACAGAAAGAAAGCATGGCACGAAAAAAGGGCGCCCGAAGGCGCCCTTTGCATCACAGCGTGGATTGCGCTGCTTAGTACGTCGAGCCAGCGTACGGACGCTCCAGGGGAATGAAGCCAGTGGCGTTACCCGGGATGGCGTTCATGTACACAGCCTTGATGTTGGCAGCCGGTGCGTTGATCGTGAAGACGATCGAAGCACGCGTGGTGCCAGCAGTGACGCCGCACACATCCGTAGCTTCAACAGCGGTCGTACCGGCGATCAGCGAGCCCGTGTAGGAACCCGTGCCGATAGCCTTGGTCGTGCCGGTAACCGTGCCTTCGTAGTAGCACTGAGCCGAGTACTGAGCGTTGGCAACACCGAGGTTCTGGAAGAAGAAGCGGTTGATGGTGCCAGGAGGCGGGTTCAGGTTCACGAACGCCGACTGCAGCTGGATAGCGTTAGCCGACCACACCCACCAGCTCGTGTTGCCCAGAATGGCTTGCGGCGTGGTGTTCACGACGTAGTTGCCGACAGCCGACACACCGAAGGTGCGCGACGTGCCCAGCGACGAGGTGCCGGCCGTGGTGGCGGAAACCGTCACGGTCGTGGCGCCAGGAGCGTTAGCCAGAGCGGTAGGAACCAGCGAGAACGTAGCGAAGCCGTTGGCCACCGTCACGGTCGGGGCATTGCCAGCACCGGCAACGTTCGTCAGAACGGTGATCGGGTTGTTGGCAGCCAGGCCACCGAAGTTGGTGCCGGCGATGTTGACCGCGATGTTGTTGCCGAACGAAGCGTTGGCAGCATTCCAAACCGTGGCGCCGTCAGCAGCGACGTAGCTGTTCGGGTTGTTGTTGATGACGAAGTTGGCAGCCGCGATATTGGCGGTATCGGCAGGAGCCGTACCGTTGGCCACGAAGCCGAACAGCGGGCCGCGCGAATCGTTGACGTTGGCAACGGTCGCGGTGTCCTGGGTGGCGGTGATCGACACTGCATTGGCAGAGCGAGCAACGATACGGGTCAGCGGGCCGCTGTTGTCCACGCGCGCGGTTTCACCCGTGTCGTAGATGTTCAGCGTGATGCCGATGGTGTTGCCGGAGCCAGCCATCGTGTGGGTGGCGATGTTGTTCGCGGGGGGCGTCCAGTTGAAAACATCACCAGCAATCACGTTACCAGCGCTGATCGCAACGTCATACGCGCACTCAGCAGCGCTCTGACGCTTGACGGTCACGACCACCGTGGCGGCCGAGTTGGTCGTGGGGACCACGGAGCAACCCGAGGCACCGAAAGTCACGCCAGCGGACGGCGTATAGATCAGCGTGAAGCCCTGGCTGGTCGAACGACCAACACCCATCGTGTAAACCACGGACGGCGAACGCAGGGGCGTGCTGTTGGCCACGCCTTCAGTGGCGTAAACGACGGCAGCAGCATCGGTAGCCGGCGAGCTGATCGAACCTGCAAAGGCCGCCGACCCGCAAACCGACATCATCGCCACGGCAGTTGCCTTGACAGTGAACTTTTTCATTGAAACTTTCTCCACAGATTGTTGGAACATGAACGCATTGATTTGCGAATCAGCGCACGACAGTGCCTACTCATTCTATGCAGGGGCACTCCCGAGCGTCAACGAGCACCACACGCGCAAGGCAACTCTCCTCCCTGACGCGTTTTGGCACTCAAAGACACGACACTGTCCCTTTGCGCCGCCCCCAGCTTCAGTACGAGAACCTGACAGCCCTTGTTCCATTAGCTAGGTTGCCGCGGAGCATAGCACCGCGGTTTTGACGCTTTCGGCCCTCCGGACGGTTAAATAATAAGGAAACCCCGCTGTTGTTGCCTGGATCAGACGAACTGGCTTGACAGAACGTGAGAGGTAACTTTGTTGGTCATGGTTTCCCCTATGAGAGGTTGAGCCTTCTCGCAGGGCATCGTCGTTGATCTGGTGCCGCACCAAGCTGCCCGCGCCTGCACACTAATTACGAGCAGCCTCCGCGACTGGCAAAATCGCGAGCTTTTGCCAGGAAGGCCATGACCTCGACAAACAGCGCAGTGACGCCGGCAACGCCTCAAGAGCAACCTGCACCTCGGCCGCGAGGTCCCTTCGAGGCCATGGTGGACTACGAAAGGTGCATCTATCTTGGGCTCGAGCGGGAGACCGCCACGGACCGGCTGGTAGAGACGCTTGAGCTGTTGTCTAACCACACCTCGGATGACGGCGTGTTCCAGCGCAGCGCTTCCAAGTCCGACCGTCTGAATCTGATGACACGGATGGCGGGCGTAATCACGGCCCACCTCTGCTCCAGCAATTGGAGCATCACACTGCACCAGTACTACCGCCTGTGCGCCGTCAAGCGGACGGCCGAGATCGTTTTCAACCTGAGCGGCTTTGGCAACGCCCTGCACCTGCTGGAGTTCAACTCCGTCAGCGTCTCGGGACGCAGCTTCGAGTTGAAACCAAGCGCCGTCATGTTGGTGGCTATCTTCTGCTCTCTGGACGACATGCCTGACGACATCTATCAGGCTGTGCTGAGGATGCACCCGGACCAGTTGCTGCCGTTAGCGCTCGCATGGGCCGCGTCGACTTCAGTAATCACGCCAGACGGCGAACGGCGCCGCGGCGAATTGATAGCCGCGCGTGCCAAGCTCGCGGATGCCAATTTCTCCTATGAATTGGCGCTGCCGCTGATCCGCGCCTGGATGCTTTGCAGTTACGCCGACAACGAGGACAAGCACGAGTTCAAGCGCGTGCTCAACGTGGTCGTTGGCAAGCAGTTGGAGCGAGAGAAGGTCAAATCCAACGCCATCGCCTACCGGCGCGTTGAGCGGCCAAAATTGATCGTGGCTGCAGAACGCATGTCCATGGGGCATGCCATGCATCGCAGCTATGCGCATCCTCTCGCCCAACTGCGGCGGCGCTTCGAAGTGGTGCTCGTCGTCCACGCCCACAACTACACACCCGCGCCTGAGATCGACTCGATGTTCGACAGGATCGTGCCGCACTTCAAGGGCGCCAGCCTGCGTGATACGGCAGCGAGCATCGTCCGCGAGAAGCCTGACGTCATCCTCTATCCGAGCCTGGGCATGCAAGACTGGACAGTCGCGATGGCCAACCTGCGGCTAGCGCCGATTCAGGCCATGCTGCTGGGCCACCCCGCGCCGGCAATGACCGATACGGTGGACTACACCGTGCTGCAGAACGCACACGCGGCATCCGCACCCGAGTACGGGTCGAAAGTCGTCGTGCGTCGCGGCTATGGCTACTTTGCGCCCCACCACAACCTGCCCGCCGAAGCCTACGCCAAGCGGGCGCGTGACGACGACGCACTTCATATTGCCGTCAACAGCTCGGCCCTAAAGCTGACGCCGCGGTTCGTGCAGATGTGTCAGCGCATCCATGCCGCGTCCTCGCGCCCGCTGCACTTCCATTTCTTCCCAAGTGTCACGGGTCTGCTCTACGACGACCTGCGGCAGCGGCTTGCGCAGCAGTTCCCGCGGATCACCATCCATTTCCCGATGGACTACGGCGTGTTCCTCCAGGAGCTGGCCCAGTGCGACATGGCCCTGGCGGCCTATCCGTTTGGCAACACGAACAGCACCGTGGATACCTGCATGATGGGCATCCCGCTGGTGGCCTACTTCAGCGACAAGGAAGTGCTCAGCATGGGCGACCGCGACGTGGTCGAAGCCGCCGGACTGCCTGGTTGGCTGCTGGCGCGCAGTGACGACGAGTACTTCGATGCGGCGATGCGGCTGATCAACGATGACGCAGAACGCGCGACGCTGCGCCAACATCTGCTCGAGACGGACCTGCGCGGCCGGCTGTTCAAGCCAGCGCAGCCGGAGGATGAAACCGAATTCGTCGATGCCATGTGGTGGCTCTACGAGAACCACGAAGCCATGCAGGCCAGTACCGCACACTCGTTCAAGGTGGGTGAATCGGTGTCCTGACCGCTGCTCGGCCATACACCCAGTTCGCGAGTACATGACTTCGCGTGAATGCCAGATTTGAGTCTTCCATGAGTTCCAAGCCCATCTACGTCACCCAGCCCCACCTGCCACCGCTGGAGGAATTCCTGCCTTATCTGCAGGAGGTGTGGGACAGCAAGTTCCTCACCAATGGCGGCCCGATGCACCAGAAGTTCGAGCGCGAACTGTGCAAGTACCTGGGTGTGGAGCAGATCGCGCTGTTTTCCAACGGCACGCTGGCGCTGCTGACGGCGCTGCAATCGCTGCGCATCACCGGCGAAGTCATCACGACGCCCTATTCGTTCGTCGCGACGGCGCACTCGCTGTTGTGGAACGGCATCAAGCCGGTCTTCGTCGATGTGGACCCGGTGAACCTGAACCTGGACCCGGCCAAGATCGAGGCCGCCATCACGCCGCAGACCACGGCCATCATGCCGGTGCACTGCTACGGCCACCCCTGCGACGTGTCCGCGATCGAAAAGATCGCGGACACCTACAACCTGAAGGTCATCTACGACGCCGCTCACTCCTTCGGCGTGGAGGCCGATGGCCAGAGCGTGCTGAACTTCGGCGACCTGTCGGTGCTGAGCTTTCACGCCACCAAGGTCTTCAACACCTTCGAAGGCGGCGCCATCGTCTGCAAGGACGCCAAGACCAAACTGCGCATCGACCAGCTGAAGAACTTCGGCTTCGTCGACGAGACGACCGTCGTGGCCCCCGGCATCAACGGCAAGATGAGCGAGTTCAACGCGGCCCTGGGCCTGCTGCAGCTCAACCACGTGGATGAGGCGCTGCGCCAGCGCGGCGAGGTCGACGTGCGCTACCGCAACATGCTGGCCGACGTACCCGGCATCGAATGCCTGCCGCCCAGCCCGGGCAGCAAGCACAACTACTCCTATTTCCCGGTCCTGGTGAAGCCGGAGTACGGCATCACGCGCGACGAGCTCTACACGGCCATGCGCGCCAAGAACATCTACGCGCGCCGCTACTTCTACCCGCTGATCAGCAGCTTCCCGATGTACCGCGCCCTGCCGTCGGCCGCACCGGCCAACCTGCCGGTGGCCACGCGCGCGGCCGAGCAGGTGCTGTGCCTGCCCATCTACCCCGGCCTGACGGCCGAGCAGCAGGACGAGATCGTCAGCCTCATCCGCTCGCAGCGCCGGTAAGACCCCATGCGGCTGGCCATCATGCAGCCCTACTTCCTGCCCTACATCGGCTACTGGCAGCTGATGGGGGCGGTGGATGCCTTCGTCGTCTACGACCGCATCAAGTACACCAAGAAGGGCTGGATCAACCGCAACCGCATGCTGCAGGGCGGCGATGCGGCCACCTTCTCGCTGCCGCTGGCGCAGGGGTCGGACCAGCTCATGGTCTGCGAGCGCGAGTTGGCCCCGACCTTCGACCGACGCAAGCTCCTCTCGCAGTTCGAAGGTGCCTACCGGAAGGCACCGGAGTTCGACGCGCTGCGCCCCTGGCTCCAGGACATCGTCCTCGACCCGGCCACCAACCTGTTCGACTACCTCTGGCAGTCCATCGTCAAGGTGCGCGACCGCCTGGGCCTGACGACACGCCTCATCGTGTCGTCCGAAGTGCCGCACGACGAAGGCCTCAGGGCGCAGGACAAGGTGCTGGCGATCTGCAAGGCCCTGGGTGCCACGACCTACGTCAACGCCATCGGCGGCCTCGAACTCTACGAGCGCGAAGCCTTCGCCACCGAGGGCATTGAGCTGCGCTTCCACAAGGCCCGCCCCTTTGAGTACGCCCAGTTCGGCAAGCCCTTCGTGCCCTGGCTGTCCATCCTCGACGTACTGATGTTCAACCCCGCCACGGTCGTCGACGACGCCGTGCGCCACCAGTTCGACCTCTTGTGACTCCCTACCGCTGGACCAAGCTGGGCCGGCCCTTCGTGCCCCAGCAGGTCAAGGACCGCCCCTGGCTGCGCAGCTTCGCGCAGGCGCCCCACACCCTGCTGCTGGAAGATCGCATCCGCGTCTATTTTTCCTGTCGACCCGAACCCGACGCACGCGGTCAGTTCGTCAGCTATTCGGCCTGGGTGGACCTGGACCGGCGCGATCCCATGCGCGTGCTGGACATGGCCAACGAGCCCATCTTGCCACTGGGCGGCCTGGGCTGCTTCGACGAATTCGGCACCTACCCCGTCTCAGTGATCCCGCAGGGCGACGTGCTGCGCGCCTACTACGCCGGCTGGACACGCTGCGAGTCCGTGCCCTTCGACACCGCCATCGGCACGGCCATCAGCCGCGACGGCGGCAAGCGCTTCGAGCGCGAGGGCGATGGCCCCATCCTGGCGGCCAGCCTGAACGAGCCCTTCGTCATCAGCGGCCCCAAGATCCGCCGCTTTGGTGACCGCTACCAGCTCTTCTACATCGCCGGCCGCTGCTGGAAGATGGTCGACGGCCGCGCCGAGCCGGTCTACAAGATCCGCATGGCCACGTCCGATGACGGCCTGAACTGGCAACGCGAGGACCGCGACCTCATAGAAAGCCGCATCGAGACCGACGAAGCGCAGGCCAGCCCCGACGTGTTCGAGTCGGGCGGGCGCTTCCACATGTTCTTCTGCTACCGCTACAGCGCAGGCTTTCGCGGCAAGGAGAAGGGCTATCGCATCGGCTACGCCTCCAGCACCGACCTGCTGCACTGGACGCGCGACGACGCGCGCGCCGGACTGGAGTTGTCCGACGATGGCTGGGACAGCGAGATGGTGGCCTACCCTCACGTCTTTCAGGTCGATGGCGTGACCTACATGGCCTACCTCGGCAACGGCGTCGGCCGAGAAGGCTTCGGCCTGGCCCGTCTCGAAGGAGACCTCTGATGCACTGGGGCAAGCTCGGCCGCATCTTCAACCCCTTCGAGCACGAACTGCCGGGGGCCGGCGCGGGTTTTGCGCAATCGCCCCAGGCCGTAGTCTTCGACGACTTCGTGCGCATCTATTTCTCCACGCGTGCCAAAGGTACCGACGGCAAGTTCCTCAGCCAGGTTGCCTTCGCCGACTTCAGCAAGGACTTGCGGCAGGTGCTGCGCGTGAACACGGAGCCGGTGCTGCCGCTGGGCGGCCTGGGCTGCTTCGACGAGCACGGCATCTTCCCGTTCAGCCCCACGCCCGTCGGTAAAGAGATCTGGGCCTACACCACCGGCTGGGCCCGGCGCGTCGCCGTCTCCGTCGAAACCGCGGTGGGCCTGGTCGTCAGCCACGATGGCGGCGCCACCTTCGAGCGCGCTGGCCCCGGCCCCGTGCTGGGCCCCAGCGTCCATGAGCCCTGCCTTGTCGGCGACGCCTTCGTGCGCCGCTTCGACGGGCGCTTCCACATGTGGACGATGTTCGGCACCGGCTGGAAGCACTTCCCCGGCGAGCCGGCGCCCGACCGCATCTACAAGATCGGCCATGCCAGCTCGACCGACGGCATCCACTGGACCAAGGACGAGGGCCAGGCCCTGGTACCAGACCGCCTCGGCCCTGACGAATGCCAAGCCCTGCCCGCCGTCATCCGTGTCGGCGAGCGCTACCTGATGGTGTTCTGTTATCGCGAGGCCTACGGCTTTCGCACCGATCCGTCGCGCGGCTACCGCCTGGGCCAAGCCTGGTCAGACGACCTGCGCACCTGGACACGCGCCGACGACTTGCCCCAGTTCGAGCGCGAGGCCGACGCCTGGGACGGCGACATGGTCTGCTACCCCCACCTGACCGAAATCGACGGCCGCATCGTGCTGCTCTACAACGGCAACGCCTTCGGCCGCGAAGGCTTCGGCGCTGCCGTGCTGGAAGGCGCATGAACTTCCGGCTCGACAGCGCAGGTGCCAGCGAACTGCTGGCTCATCTGCACGCCGTGGATGCAAGCTTCCAGCCACCGCTGAGCAGCCGTGTAGACCTTGCCGCCTATGCCGACAAGCTGGCTGCGCAGGCTCGTCGCGTCGAGGCTTGGCAGGACGACGTTCTGGTGGGCCTGATTGCGCTGTACGCCAACGATCTTGTCCAGGGCGGCTTCATCACCAACGTCAGCGTGCTGCCCGGTCATCAGGGCCAAGGCATCGCCGGCGAGTTGCTGGTGCACGCGCTGGCCCTGGCTGCCGAACTCCACCTGCCGCGCCTGCGCCTGGAAGTCCACGCCGACAATGCGGCGGCGCTAGCCCTGTACCGCCGGCACGGTTTCCGCCCCGAAGCCTCGGCCGCCGGCAGCGCCACCCTCTTTCTGCAACGAGAGCTTTGATGAGCAATTCCCGCGATTACAACGCCGAGCACGCCGACAACGCGCGCAAGTACGCCTACGGCTTCGACTTCGACGTGATGCACCCGCTGATGGTGCGCTCCTTCGCACCCTTCTTCCGCCCGGGCAGCATGCTGGAGCTGGGCAGCTTCAAGGGCGATTTCACGGCCCGGCTGGCAGAGCATTTCACCGATCTGAGCTGCGTCGAGGCGTCCGACCAGGCCATCGCCGAAGCGCGTCAGCGACTGGGCGACAAGGTGCAGTTCTTCAACTCGCTGTTCGAGGATGTGCAGCTGCCGCGCCGCTACGACAACATCGTCATGACCCACGTGCTGGAGCATCTGGACGATCCCGTCGCCGTGCTCGCCCGCATCAACCGCGAATGGCTGGCCCCAGGCGGCCGCTTCTTCCTGGCCTGCCCCAACGCCAACGCACCGTCGCGCCAGATCGCCGTCAAGATGGGCCTGATCGACCACAACGCCGCCGTCACGCCGGCCGAGGCCGAGCACGGCCACCGTTGCACCTATGCGCTGGACACGCTGGAGCGCGACGCCACCCGCGCCGGCCTCAAGGTCGTCCACCGCTCCGGCATCTTCTTCAAGGCCCTGGCCAACTTCCAGTGGGACCGCCTGCTGAAGACCGACATCATCACGCCGGCCTATCTTGAGGGCTGCTTCCAGCTCGGCCAGCAATACCCTGACCTCTGCTCGTCCATCTATCTGGTCTGTGAGGCGGGTTGATCGCGGCTGAACCCGGCATGCACGTCGCCGTCGTCGGCTCCGGCTTCAGCGGCGTCGCCATGGCTTGGCAGTTGCTGGGTTGCCTGCCCGCCGGCAGCAGCGTCACGATGATCAACGGCTCGGGCCGCTTCGCGCGCGGCCTGGCTTATGGCACGCACTCGGCGGACCATCTGCTCAACGTGCCTGCCGCACGCATGAGTCTGGACCCCGCACAACCCAGCCATTTCATCGACTGGCTGCACGCCAACGATCCGGCCCGGGCGGTCTTCGACGGCCATGAGTTTGTGTCGCGCCAACGCTATGGCGACTACCTGCAATCGGCGCTGGAACAGCGCGCCGCCGAATGCACAGGCGTGACGCTGCACCAGCGGGTCGCGTCCGTGGAGGACTGCCGGCCCGCCCCGGATGGCTGGCAATTGAGCTTTGCCGACGGCACGATGGCGGTGTTCGAAGCCGTCGTCCTCGCCATCGGCCACCTGCCCCCGCGCCATCCTCACCCCGACCTGGCAAGCCTTCCGGGCTATGTGGCCGACCCCTGGGCCGGCAACGCTTTGCAAGACCTGCTGCCCGACGCGCCGGTCGCGCTGATCGGCAGCGGGCTGACCATGCTGGACGTGCTGATCACGCTGCGCGCGCGCGGCCACCGCGGCCCCGTGCTGGCACTGTCGCGCCGCGGTCTGCTGCCGCAGGGACATCGTCGCAACGAACTTCCACCCAAGCCCTGGGCGCTGGATGCCGCCATTGCCAGCAGCCAACCACTGCGCAGGCAACTGCGCCTCTTCCGCGCCGAGCTCGCGCGCGCCCAGGCAGCGGGCGTGGACTGGCGCGACGTCTGGGCCGCCTTCCGCGCCCAGACACCCAAGGCTTGGCAGGCGCTGAACGCGCAAGGCCGCAGCCAGTTCCTGCGCCACCTGCTGCCCTACTGGGACGTGCACCGCCATCGAGCTGCGCCGCAGGCGCGTTCCGTGCTGGAGGAAGACCTGGCCAGCGGCCGGCTGCGCCAGGCGGCGGGGCGGGTCATATCGGTCCATGCACTGGACGGCCAACTGCGGCTGGGCTGGCGTGCACGCGGCAACACCGGCATCGAGCACTTCGACGCTGCCCGCGTCGTCAACTGCTCAGGCCCCAGCTCGGCCATCGATTCCGGCTCGTCGCCCCTGCTTTGGCGACTGCAGCAGGCCGGGTGCCTCAAACCCTGCCCTCACGGCCTTGGCCTGCAGGTGGACGAGGGCTATCGCGTCTGCGATGCGTCGGGCAAAGGCCAGTCGGGCCTCTACTACCTAGGGCCCCACCTGCGCGCGCAACTGTGGGAGGCGACCGCGGTGCCCGAACTGCGCGAGCATGCCGCAGCGCTGGCGGCAAATCTGATCAGGCCCTGAGCAGGGCCTCGAGCGCAGCGACGGCGACGCTGGCGTCCTCGGTGCTGGCGTCAATGCGCAGGTCAGGCGCCAACGGCTCCTCGTAGGGTGCCGACACCCCAGTGAACTGAGTCACCGCATTGGCCCGCGCATTGCGGTACAGGCCCTTGGGGTCGCGCCGCTCGCAGACCTCCAGTGGAGTTGCCACATGCACCTCGCGGAAGTGCGCCGTGCCGATGATTTCGCGCGCCATCGCGCGGTCCTCCCGCAACGGCGAGATCAGCGCGCAGACAACGACCAGGCCAGCCTCCCGCATCAGCTTGGCCACCTCGGCGACGCGGCGGATGTTCTCGCGCCGGTCCTCGGGGCTGAAGCCCAGGCCGCGACACAGCCCGGCGCGCACGGCATCGCCGTCCAGCACGACGGCCATTTGTCCGGCACCTGTCAGGCGGTGATGCAAGGTCGTCGCCAGCGTTGACTTGCCGGCACCCGACAAGCCGGTCAGCCAGAGCACTCGCGGCTGATGCAGTGGAGCAGTCATGCCGGCTGTTCCATCAAGGCACGGCCGGCTTGCTGCGCTGGGCGATGGCATCGTCCAGGCCCGCCACGAGCGCATCCCGATGCGGCATGACTTCCAGCAACTGGAAGCGCGCACCCAGCAGCTGGAATAGGAATCCGAGCGACACCTGGTTCTTCGCAACGCCGGCAGAGCCGTCCATCCTGTTCACCACATAGGTCTCAACGGTCTCCGGCTTCACGTCGGCCAGTTGCGCGCGAAAACTGCGAATGGTGGATTCGACCTCGGCCCATGGCATGGCGAGCACCTGGTCACGCACCCGCTTGCGCAGCCAGGCGTCGTTGCCACCCTTCATCGCCCGCTGTACCAGCGCTTCGTTGAGCAGGCCGGAAGTCAGCCGACTTGCCTCGTTGTCTTGCACGGCCCGAGCCTGCTTGATGGCCTCGAGCGCCCCACGCCAGTCGCGCCGCGTCTGCGCCAACAGCGTGCGCTGAATGTGCAGGTCAATCAGCGCCGCCTTGTCCAGGCTGTCGGCCTTCTTGACGCGCTCATCGAGCGCTGCCGCTGCCTGGGACAACACGGGCTGCCAGGTCTGCAGCGGCGCACGGAGCATCTGGCTGGGCTTGGAGGGCAGCACGACGTCGACCTGCGGCAATGGCTTGGGAGCCAACAGGTCGTCAGCGCCCGCCGCATGGGCGGCCGCGGCCAGCAGGCCGGCCGACAACAGCGCAAGCAGCCAGGATCCAAAGAATGAGGAGGAAGGTCGAAGCATCGTCAGGACTTTGCGGGGGAAGTGTGGAATTCGGGGCCCAGCCAGGCATGCAGCAGCGCCCGCGGTTGTGAAGCATCGAGGCCGGCCAGGTCGCGCAGCACGCGCTCGCCGGCACCATCGTCGAAGAGGCGCGCCACGCGCACGCCAGCACAGGTCGTCGGCAGGCTGGTCTCCTGGTCGGCGAGCAACTCCTCGAAGAGCTTTTCGCCGGGCCTGAGGCCCGTGTATTGAATGCGGATCGCGTCGATGGAGTGGCCGCTCATGCGGATCATCTGTCGCGCCAGGTCGGCGATGCGCACCGGCTCGCCCATGTCCAGCACCAGGACCTGGCCGCTCTCGCCGATGGCGGCGGCCTGGATGACGAGACGAGCGGCCTCGGGGATGGTCATGAAGTAGCGAATGATGTCCGGGTGCGTGACCGTCACCGGCCCGCCCCGGGCGATCTGTTCCTTGAACTTCGGGATGACGCTGCCGCTGGAGCCCAGCACATTGCCGAATCTCACAGCCATGAAGCGCGTGTCCGGGTGCTTTTTGGCCAGCGCCACCAGCGCCATCTCGGCGGCCCGCTTGGTGGCGCCCATCACATTGGTGGGGTTCACGGCCTTGTCCGTGCTGATCAGCACGAAGCGTTCCGCCCCCACCTCGGCCGCAGCCAGCGCAGCGTTGAATGTGCCCAGCGTGTTGTTGCGTATGCAGGCGGCCGAGTTGTCAGCCTCCTCCATCAGCGGCACGTGCTTGAACGCTGCTGCATGGAAGACCACCTGCGGCCGGTGGCGCGCAAAGCAGGCCCGCAGGTGGTCCAGATCCTTCACGTCACCGATGACGCGCACCAGCGTCAGATGTGGGAAGGCCTCGGCCATCGCCTGCTCGACGGCATAGAGCGCGTACTCGCTCAGCTCGTAGAGCACGATGGCCCGCGGGCCGTAGCGGGCGATCTGGCGGCACAGCTCGCTCCCTATGCTGCCACCCGCGCCCGTCACCATGACGACGCGCGCATTGATGCTTTCCGAGATGCCGGCCTCGTCCAGTTGCACGGGCGGTCGACCCAGCAAGTCCTCGGGCTCGATGTCGCGCACCTCGTTGACGCGCCGACCGGCCAGCAGTTCGGTGCTGCTGGGCACCGTCAGCACCGGCAGGCCCGTCGCGCCCGCCAGGTCCAGCGCCCGGCGCCGCTGTTCAACGGAGGCCGCCGGCATGGCCACGATCAGGTGCGTCACACCATGCACGTCGGCAAAGCGCCGCGCCTGGCCCAGATCGCCCAGCACGGGCAGGCCCGCGACGCGACCGCCCAGCTTGGTCTTGTCATCGTCCAGGAAGCCAACGACCACCCAGCCCTGGCTGTGCTGTATGCCCGCCACCAGCAGCCGGCCCGCATCACCCGCGCCCATCACCAGCGCCCGACGCTGCTCCTGTGCGCTGCCACTGATGCGGCTGCGCATATGCTCGTACAACATGCGATAGCCCATGCGCATCATGGCCAGCAGCATCAGCGTGAAGAGCGGGTGCAGGGCCAGCACGGCGCGCGGCACGGCATGCAAGTGCGCCATCAGCACGGCGGCTGCGCCGATCAGCCCGGCCAGCAGGCAGGCTGCCGCCAGGCGTTTGACCTCGCCGAAGCCCGAGAAACGCCACATGCCCTTGGGCACGCGCAGCGCCAGCAGCACGGCCGCGTAGATCACCAGCAGTCCCAGCAGCACCCAACCGTCGTAATCGGGCCTGGCTGAGAACCAGCGCTCGAAGCCGAGGCGGAAGAGGTAGGTGGCCTGCCAGGCGATGGCGACGACGAGCACGTCCAGCGCCAGGGCCAGCGCCTCGCGGCGTGGCCGCATGCGCGTGAGCAGGGTGTCGAGAAACTGCCAGGTCATCGGAAGGGGATTGTCAGCCGCGAATGACGCGGGTCAGCGTCGCGAGGATCAACCGCAGGTCGGTCGCGAGGTTCGCGCGCGCCGCGTAGTCGGCAGAGAGCTTCAGCTTGGCCGGCAGGATGACTTCGCGGTATTCACGCTCGGGGTCGGCGGCGGCAGCGAGCAGTTCGGCCTCGTGGCTGAAGGCCAGCGACGCCGGATCGGTGATGCCTGGGCGCACGGCCAGCACGACGTCACGCATGGCCACAGGGTAGAGCTCAACGTAGTGCGGCAGCTCGGGCCGCGGGCCAACCAGGCTCATGGCGCCGCGCAACACGTCCCAGAGCTGGGGCAGCTCGTCGAGCTTCGTAGCCCTGAGGAAGTGCCCTGAGCGCGTGATGCGTGGATCAGCCCCCACCGTGATGGCTGCGCCGGGCTCCACGCGCATGGTGCGGAATTTGTGGATGGTGAAGGGCACACCGAAGCGCCCCACCCGCGTCTGGCGGAACAAAGCAGGCCCGGGCGAATCGAGGCGCACCCAGCCGGCGGCCAGCAGCAGCAGCGGCGACAGCAGCAGCAGGCCCAGGCCGGACGCCACGATGTCGAACAGGCGTTTGCTCAAGCCAGCAGTCCACGCACCGCGGCAATGACGCGCTCCACGTCCGCATCGCTCATGGCCGTGTACAGCGGCAGGCTGACCATGCGCTCGAAGGCTTTTTGCGAATGCGGGAACTGTTCGGGCTTCAAATCGTAGCGCTCGCGCCAGTAGGGGTGCAGGTGCAGCGGCACGTAATGCACGCTGCAGCCGATGCCGGCCGCATACATGCCTTCGATGAAGGCGTCGCGAGTGATGGCCGCCTCGTCCGACAGGCGCACAACGTAGAGGTGCCAGGCATGCGTATCGCCCTCGGGCGCCGAAGGCGGTAGCACCAGCGGCAAGTCAGCAAACGCCTCGTGGAAGCGCATCGCGATCTTCTCGCGGCGCGTCTGGAACTCGGGCAGGCGCTTGAGCTGGTGCAGGCCCAGGGCCGCGGCGATGTCGGTCAGGTTGTACTTGAAGCCCGGCGCGACGATCTCGTAATACCAGCTCGGCACCTTGGCCGTGAAGCGGTCGAAGGCGTCCCGGCTCATGCCGTGCAGGCGCATGACGCGGGCGCGCTTGGCCAGCTCCGGGTTGCGGGTCACCAGCATGCCACCCTCGCCGGTCGTCATGGTCTTGTTGGCGTAGAAGCTGAAGACCGCCGCATCGCTGCCCAAGGTGCCAATCAGCTCCTTCTCCAGCGTCGTGGGCAGCGCATGGGCCGCGTCCTCGATGACGCGCAGGCCATGGCGGCGGGCAATGTCCAGGATGGCCAACATGTCCACGGCCAGGCCGGCGTAGTGCACCGGCAGGATGGCCTTGGTCCGCGGCGTGATTGCGGCTTCGATGGCGGCCACGTCAATGTTCAGCGTCGCCGGGTCGATATCCACCAGCTTCACGTCGGCGCCCAGGTAGCGCACCACCTCGGCGGTCGCCGTGAAGGTGTGGGTCGTCGTGATGACCTCGTCGCCGGGACCCAGGCCTATGGCCTCCAGCGCCAGGTGCAGGCCGGCCGTCGCCGAGTTCACGGCGATGCACTCGATCTGAGGCTCGCCCAGAAACTCGGCGAAGGCCTGCTCGAAGCGCTTGGCCTTGGGACCGGTCGTGATCCAGCCGGACTTCAGCGTGTCGACAACCTCGGCGATCTCGGCATCACCGATATCGGGCAGGGCAAAGGGGAGAAAGGGCTGGGCACTCATCGGTGGGATTTTCGACGATCAGGGTTTTTCAATCAGAACGAGGCGGTGCGTGCGAAGCCAGGGCACGAGATTGAGGAGGCCATAGGCGGCGGGCAGCGCCCGCGCCAGCGGTGGCGCGAGCGTCACACGGCGGGCCGTGAAATGCCCTTGGGGGAACAGCTCCCGCACGCGGGACAGCGGCACGCCACGCACGTCTGGGTTGCGCGGGTTGTTGACGGTGAAGTCATACCAGACGATGGCGCCGCCCGGCTTCAGCCACACCCACATCGCATCGGCCACGCGCTGCTGCAAGGCATCGTCGAGGATGGACGAGAACACCGTGGACTGCAGCACCAGGTCCTGGCTGGCCGGCGCGATGTCGGCCGTGGACGCGTCGCCCATCAGCAGGCGAACGCCCTCTGGCAGGGCCGCGCGGGCCGCCGCCAGGCGCTCGGGCAGCAGCTCGATGCCGGTCAGGTGGGCGGGCAACAGGCCCAAGCGCAAAAGGTCCAGCAGGTTGCCGCCAGCACCACAGCCCACCTCCGTCGCTCGCCAGTCGGCCGGATGCCCGTCGCGCTTCGCCAGCAGCCGCAGCAGTGCACGCTGGCGCTCCTGCCACATCTGCCACACCTCGGGGCGCAGCAGGCTGTAGCGGTCGCCGGCATCGCGGCGGGCGTAGCGTTGTGCGATCTGTTCCAGCTCGCTCACGACAGCGCCTCAATGAAGCGGGTGGCGAGGACAGGGTAGGCATGGTGGGCCATTGCGAAGGCCCGGCCTCGCTGCCCCATCGCCTCTCGCTCCTGCGGCGACAGCGCGGCCAGCTGCAGCAGGCCCTGGGCCACCGCATCCGCATCCTCAGGCGCCACAGTAAGCCCGGCACCCGCTTCGGCGACCGGGTCGTTGCCGGCCTCGACCGAATGCAACACAGCACGCTCGGCCATCAGGTAGTCGATGAGCTTGTTGGGCGCGATGCCAAAGCGGTAGATGGGTGTGCGCTGCCAGCCGATGTAGGCGATGTCGAAGCGGGCCAGCAGCGTGGGGATCTGGGCCTTGGGGATGGGCGCGAAGAAGCGCACGTTCGTGAGCCCCTCGGCCTGGGCCCTGTCCGCCAGCCGAGTGGCCTCGTGGCCGCTGCCCACCAACACAAAGCTCAGCGGCGCATCGCGCAGCTTTGTGGCCGCATCCAGCAGCACGTCCAACGCGTTGGGCAAGCCCATGGAGCCGGCATAACCCACGATGACGCGGCCGGCAGCCCGCTCGGCGTCCAGATGGGCCGCCAGCGTGGCGCCCAGCGGTGCGGACTCGCCCTGCCACTCTTCGGGCGCAAAACCATTGGGCACGATGTGCAGGCGCTTGAGGTCCAGGCCTCGGGACGCCATGTGCTCATGCACGCAGGGCAACATGGAGACGACGACGTCGGCATCGCGGTACGCGTCGGCCTCAGCCTTGCCGCACAGCATCACGAAAGGATGATGCGGTGACATGCCGGACAGCTCGATCAGCGACAGCGGCCACAGGTCATGCACCTCGTACACGAGCTTCGCCTTGGCAAGCCGCGCCAGCTTCTTCGCCACCCAGACATCCATCGGGTAGGTGCTGGATGCAATGACCGCGTCGGGCCGGAACTCACGCGTCAGCCGCCAGGCGTCAGCGCGCAGCTGGCGCAGGAAGGAAAGGATATTGCGCAGCCGGCCCACGCCGTTGCCGGCGTAATGCGGCGTCGGCAGCCAGCGGTAGCGGATGCCGTCGATGATCTCCTCGCGCGGCACGCCCGCCACCTCGGGCTGCACAGCGCGCACGTGCGAGTAGGACGCTGCGACGATCAGCACCTCGTGCCCCGCCCTCACCCATTCGCGGGCGAGGTAGTAGGGGCGGAACTCCATGCCGTGGGCTGGCGAGCCGGCGTAGTGATTGACGAGCAGGATCCTCATGCAGGAGTGAGCTCGCGCAGGCGGGTCAGAAAGCGCTGCACGCCGGGCTCGAACAAGCCGTTGGCAGCCACCCAGTCGCGGTTGCCCGCGGACAGGCGCGCCGTGTCCAGCGCAGCCATGCGGGCCGGCAAGTCATCCAGCGAACCCACGATGAGCCCGCGCGCCGAGTCCCCGATCAACTCGCGGTTGGCCGGCAGCTCCGACAGCAGCGGCACGCAGCCATGCGCCATCGCCTCCAGCACGGAGACAGATACCGAATCGCTCTCCGGCAGGCTCAGGAACCAGGTCGAGCGCGCGTAGTGGCCGGCCTGGGCCTGGGCATCCAGGCGGCCGACAAAGCTGACCTTGTCCGTCAGGCCACGCGCGGCCACGTCGGCCTCCAGGGCGGCCCGCAGCGAGCCGTCGTTCGCGACAACCAGCCGCGCCTCGGGCTGGGCTGCGGCGATGCGCGCGAAGGCGTCGATGACAAGCTGCGGCCGGTAGATGGGCTCCAACCCGCGATTCGCAAAGCACAGCCAAGACGTCTTCTTCGCGTTCTGCTTGGGCATGGCCTCCAGGCCGAAGGGGAAGACCATCACGTCGCGCGCGCCCAGCTCGCGCATGCGCTCGGCCATGAAGACGGAGTCCGACGTTGTCACGGCGCAGTGGCGCAGCACCTTCTTCGTCAGCCAGCGCCAACCACCGCCGCGCTGCGGCGTCACGAGGATGTCGCTGCCCCAGGCAGAGCCGGCGATCTGCGCGCGCAGCCGCCAGCCAAAGCGCGCCGCCCAGGCCAGCGAGCCATGCGAAGTCAGGTAATGGGCATGCAGCCAGTCCGCGTCGGTCTGGGCCAGCCAGGCGCCTACCTTGGGTAGTTGCTTCAGCAGCTCGACATTGCCGCCGCCATGGTCGGGCGTGGTGTTCAACGCCAGCCGTCGTGCATCGGGCAGCAGCAAGTTGAACTCGGGCAGGAAGCCGCGCGATGAGATCGCATGCAGTTGCACGCGAGGGTTCAAAGCGCGCGCCCACTTCAGCAGGTGCGGGCTTTCGCCGTCACCGATCAAGACGAGCTTGAGACCCCCTCCCAAACTCACGAGGCCACCTTTCCGGCCCAGGCTTCATAAGCCTCGCGCAGCTCGGGGTGGCTAGTCAGCAAGGCCTCGTCGCGCTGGCGCGTGTCGCCCACCTGGCGGGCGGGCTGGCCGGCCATGATGGCGAAGTCGGGCGCCGTGCCACGCAGTTGTGAATAGGCGCACAGGATGGCGCCCTTGCCCAGCGTGCTACCAGGCTCGATGAGGCTGTGCGGGCCGACAAAGCTGTAGGCGCCCAGTCGAATTGGCGCCTTCACATAGCCCGGCAGCTCGCCGCCCAAGGTCGCAAAGCGGCGACCGTTCACGCGCAGCGCGTTGTGGGTGCTGTGGGTCACGATGGAGCAGAAGTTGGTGATCTGCACGCCTTCCTCTATGACGAGGCCGGCGCCGGCGTCGATGAAGTTGAACTGGCCGATGAATACATGATCCCCAAGCTGCAGCCCCGCCTCGCCCTCGATGCAGGTGCTGGGCGCGATGCGCGTGTGCGGCCGCCCCCGCTCGCCAAACAGCATGCGGAACAGCAGGCCGCGCGCAAGGCGGCGTCGCCAGTGGTTGAGCCAGGGGCGCATCATTCCCAAGTCCAGAGTGCCCAGAAAAAGTAGCCGAAGTAGACCAGCATCGCCGCGGACACGCCCCAGCCGGCACCGGCCAAGCCGCCATAGTGCAGCCCAGCGGCCAGGCCGGCGATGAACAGCACCTGCCCGACGAGCGCGAGCTTCAGGCCCCAGCCCTGCGCGCCCCAGGCCATCATGACCACCGACAGCGGCGACGCAATGAAGTGCAAGGCGACATAGGGCGCCAACGATCGTGCCAGTTCGCCCGCGCCGCGCCACTCCAGCCCGAAGACCGTCTCGAACAGCCAGGGGCCGAAAGCCAGCAGCGCCAGCATCAGCGGCAGTGCGATGGCCGCCAGCAGCAGCAGGTTGCGGCGCACCAGCGCACGCCCCTCGGCCAGGCTGGCCGCGCGCGTCAGCTGCGGGTAGAGCGCCTGGGAGAGTGAGCCGCCCACCAGCGTGGCCGGCGCCTTCAGATAGCGCAGCGCCAGCGCCCAGACGCCGGCTTCAGGCAAGCCCAGCCAAGCCGTCAGCAGCGCAATGGCCAGCGTGTCCTGGAGCGCGCCAGCAAAGGCGTGCGGCGTGTTCAGCAGCGGGAAGTCGCGGTGTTTGGCCGCCATGTCGCGTAGCGGCTGCGGCGCCAGCAGCGCCCGCCAGCCACCCGCCGGCGCCGGCCGCGCCTGCAGCAGGGCCGCACCGCCAGCCGCCAACGCCGCGCCACCCACCAGGCCCCAGGGTCCGGCTTGCATCAACCCGAACCCCACCTGGGCCAGCGCGCCACCACCCCATTGCACGACACGCCCCCAGGCCAGCGCCGTGAACTGCCCGGCCCGCGCCGCCCACTGGCCCAGCGCCTGGCTGGCCGCCAGCGCCAGCACGGCCAGTGGCAGCGCCGCGGCGACGGACAGGTCGGCCCAGAGCATCCAGGCCCCGCCGGCCAGCACCGCCGCGCCGGTCACGGCCAGCAGCACGCGCAGGCACAGCGCCAGCAAGGTCGCGGCGCCTTTTTCGCCTGTCTCCAGTGCCAGCGCAAACTCGTAGCGCGCGCAGCCGACGACGGCCAGATTGCTGGCTACGGTCCAGAGCAGAGAGAACTGCCCGTACTCGGCTGGCGTGTACAGCCGGGCGATCCAAGGCCCCAGCAAAAGGGGCACGGCCTGGGCCAGCGCGCTACCGGCAAGGAGGGTGAGAGTGGCGCGCGTCAGGCTCATAAGGGCGCGACATTCTAAAATCGCGGGTTCACCCAAGGCCTGCAATGACTCAAGCACCCCTCACCCCGCCCACCGACGACAACCAACTGATCGCCGAGCGCCGCGCCAAACTGACCGCGCTGCGGGCCGCGACGGCGGTGCCCTTCCCCAACGATTTCAAGCCCCAGCACCGTGCCCAGCCCCTGCAGGCCCAGTACGGCGAGATGCCCAATGAGGAGTTGGAGCCCCAGGCCGTCAAGGTCAGCGTGGCCGGGCGCATGATGCTCAAGCGCACGATGGGCAAGGCGAGCTTCTGCACGCTGCAGGACGCCACCGGCCGCATCCAGTTGCGCGTGACCATCGACAACGTCGGGCCTGAGGTCTACGACGCCTTCAAGCACTGGGACCTGGGCGACATCATTGGCGGCGAAGGCACGCTGATGAAGACCAAGACCGGTGAACTGACCGTCACGGTCACCACGCTGCGCCTGCTGACCAAGAGCCTGCGCCCGCTGCCGGACAAGTTCCACGGCATGACCGACCAGGAGCAGAAGTACCGCCAGCGCTACGTCGACCTGATCACCGACGAGGACGCTCGCAAGCGCTTCACGGCGCGCTCCAAGGCCGTGTCGGCCATCCGCAGCTTCATGGTGGAGCACGGCTTCCTGGAAGTCGAGACCCCCATGCTGCACCCCATCCCGGGTGGCGCGAATGCCAAGCCCTTCAAGACCCACCACAACGCGCTGGACCAGGAGATGTTCCTGCGCATCGCGCCGGAGCTCTACCTGAAGCGCCTGGTGGTGGGCGGCTTCGAGCGTGTGTTCGAGATCAACCGCAACTTCCGCAACGAAGGCATCTCGGTCCGGCACAACCCCGAGTTCACGATGATGGAGTTCTATGCGGCCTACTGGACGCATCACGACCAGATGGACTTCACCGAGGCCGTGCTGCGCCATGCCGCCGTTGCCGCGACCGGCAGCGCCGCGCTGACCTATGCCGGCAAGCCGGTGGCGCTGGACAAGCCCTTCGCCCGCGTGTCGGTGCGTGATTCGCTGATCCAGTTCGCCGGCCTGACCGAAGCCGAGGCCGACGACACCGACGTGCTGCGCGCCAGGATCAAGGCCGCGGGCGAGGAAGCTCCGGCCCGCTGGAGCCTGGCCGAGCTGCAGTTCGGCCTGTTCGAGGCCGTCGTGGAAGAGAAGCTCTGGGAGCCCACCTTCATCATCGACTACCCCGTCGAGGTGTCGCCGCTGGCCCGTGCGTCGGACGCCAACCCCAAGATCACCGAACGCTTTGAGCTTTTCATCACCGGCCGCGAGTACGCCAACGGCTTCTCGGAACTGAACGACGCCGAGGACCAGGCCGCCCGCTTCCAGGCCCAGGTCGCCAACAAGGATGCCGGCGACGAAGAGGCGATGTTCTTCGACGCCGACTTCATTCGCGCGCTGGAATACGGCATGCCCCCCACCGGCGGCTGCGGCATCGGCATCGACCGGCTGATGATGCTGATCACCGACTCGCCGTCGATCCGCGACGTTATCCTGTTCCCGGCGCTGCGTCGGGAGGCGTGAGTCCGCACGGGCAGCCACGCCGGCTGCCCTTTCGCCATGGCGGCGTTTCGCGTCCTCGTGCTTGGCGGCTACGGCTTCTTTGGCTGTCGGCTGGTGCAGCGACTGAGCCTGCAAGCAGGGCTGGAGATCGCCGTGGCGGGCCGCTCGCTGAAGAAGGCCCAGACGTTCGTCGATGAACTGCAGGCGGCCCGCGCTGGCACGTGGACCGCGATGCGGCTCGACGTCGACAGCGCCGACTTTGGCGCACGGTTGAAGGACCTGGCGCCCGCGGTGGTCATCCACACCTGCGGACCTTTCCAGGGCCAGTCCTACGGCGTCGCCGAGGCCTGCATCGCCGCGGGTGCCCACTACATCGATCTGGCCGACGGCCGGGACTTCGCCAGCGGCATCACCGCACTGGATGCGCCCGCCCGGGCCGCCGGCATCGCCGTGATCAGCGGCGCCAGTTCGGTGCCGGCCCTGTCCAGCGCCGCTGCCGATCATCTGGCCCAAGGCCTGGACACCGTGTCGCTGGTCGATATCGGAATCAGCCCCGGCAACCGCACCGAGCGCGGGCTGTCGACCGTACAAGCCATCCTCAGCTACTGCGGCCAGCCGCTGCCCTCTGGCAGCGAGCCCCGCTTCGGCTGGCTGGGTCGCTGGGAACACGCCTACCCCGAGCCAGTCGGCCATCGGTTGCTATCGCCCTGCGATGTGCCCGACCTCACCCTGCTGCCACCGCGCTACCCAGGCCGGCCGGACATTCGCTTCGGCGCCGGGCTGGAATTGCGGCTGCTGCATCGGGGCATGAACTGGATGGCCGCTCTGGCCCGCTGGGGCTGGGTGCGCGACTGGTCCCGCCACGCCCGGTGGCTCAAGCGTGCGGCGGACCTCGTCCAGTCGTTGGGCACTGACGCCGGTGCGATGCATGTGCGCGTGACCGGCCGATTGCCCGATGGCCAGGCGCGCACACGGCACTGGGCCTTGGTGGCCACCGCCGGCGACGGCCCCTTCGTGCCCACGTTGGCCGCGGCGGCGCTGGTACGGCGGCTGCGCGCGGGCGATGCCACGCTGAAAGGCGCGCGGCCCTGCATCGGCATGCTGTCGCTGGCCGACTTTGCCCAGGAGTGCGAAGGCCTGCAGATCGCCATGGGAGGACAGACGCCGTGACCGAGGCATCGATGTACGAGAGCGCCATTGGCGAACGGTTCGAGTTGCTGCCCGCCGCGGTGCAGCGCTTTCATCGCCTGAGCGGGCGGCACACCTTGACCGGCCACGTGCAGACCGAGGCGCCGGCCACCGCACTCGCGCGGCTGCTGGCATGGGCGCTGGGCACGCCGTTGCGCGCCACGGCAGGGCCTATCCGGTTCGAACTGGACGCTGCGCCACGCGTCGAGACCTGGACGCGGCATTTCCCGGCACAGACCATGCGCTCCACGCTGCGCCTCGCGGGCACAGAGCTGCACGAAGCCCTGGGCGCCTCCCACTTGCGCTTCCGGCTGCAGGCTTCACCGCAGGGGCTGGACATGCAGCTCATAGCCCTGCGCTTCCTGGGTCTGCCCTGCCCGCGCTGGCTGCTTCCCGAGATCGTCGCGCGCGAGACCGGTGACGGCTCGCGGTTGATGTTCGAGGTGTCGGCCCGCGTGCGCGGTGTCGGGCAGGTCGCCGGCTACCGCGGCCACCTGGACCTGCCGACGGACCGGCACGCCTAGGCCGATACAGCCGCGGGCGCCTTGCCTGCAATGATCATCGCCAGCACCTCGTCCTCGTTGACGTCGGCCGTGCGGCAGACGCCCACCAGGCGACCGTTCTTCATGACGGCCAGCCGGTGGGACAACGCGAAGACGTCCGGCATGTCATGCGTGACGAGCAAGATGCCCACGCCCTCGGCGCTCAGCCGCCGGATCAGGTCATGCACCATGGCCGTCTCGGCCGGGCCCAAGGCCGCACAAGGCTCGTCCATGATGAGCACGCGCGCCTTGAACTGCAGTGCTCGCGCAATGGCGACGACCTGGCGCTGGCCGCCCGACAGCGACATGACCGGGTCGGCGGTGTTCTTGAAGTTCGGGTTCAACCTCGCAAACAGCGGCACGGCCGCGGCCCGCATGGCCGCATCGTCCAGCAGGCCCAAGCGCGTGCGCAGCTCGCGGCCCAGGAAGAGGTTGGCGACTGAATCGAGGTTGTCGGCCAGCGCCAGCTTCTGGTGGATGGTCTCGATGCCGGCGGCGCGCGAGTCCGCCGGGCTGGCGAACTTCACCGGCTGGCCGCTCAGCAGCAGCTCGCCGCCGTCGAACGGATGTGCGCCGGCGATCATCTGCATCAGCGTGGATTTGCCCGCGCCGTTGTGGCCCAGCACGGCCAGCACCTCGCCGAGCGCCAGGCTCAAGGACACGCCATCGACCGCGTGCACTCCGCCAAAGGATTTGCGCGCATCGCGCACTTCGAGCAAGGCGGTCATTTGTGCACCACCCGGTCGAAGACGACGGCCGCCACCAGTACCTGGCCCAGCACCACCATGCGCCAGCCAATGCTGACGTCGGTCAGCAGCAGGCCGCTGTCAATGCTCTGGATGATCAGCGCACCCAGCACCGTGCCGGCCACGCTGCCGCTGCCGCCGGAGAGCGACACGCCGCCGATGACGGCCGCCGCGATGACGGTCAGCTCCATGCCCGTGCCCATGGAATTGGTGCCCGCGTTCAGTCGCGCCATCGCGACAACCGCGGCCAACGCCACAAGGGCGGCCAGCAGCAGGTTCAACTGGATCAGCACACGCCGTACCGGGATACCCGCGAGCCGCGCCGCCTCCGGGTTGCCGCCAATCGCATAGACATAGCGGCCAAAGCGCGTGTGCTTCGCAACAAAGCTCAAGCCCAGCACCACCACGCCCCATACCAGCAACGGCAGCGGCAAGCCCTGCCCTTGTTCCTGGCCTTCGATGCGGTAGGCGTTGAACACCGCCACGGCGCCCAGCACCGCGACGGCCGTCAACACGGCCTGCAGCGCCTCGCGCGACATAGCGCGCGCTTCCAGCCCCGCGCGCGACTGCGCACGACGCTGCACGACCTGCCAGCCCACACAGAGCGCCACCAGCGCCACACCCACGATCCAGCTCCCGCGCTCACCCAGGGCGCCATCCATACCACCGCCTAGCGCCAGCAGCCAGGGCTCGCTGATGGGCTGCGTCTTGCCGTCGGCAATCAGGAAGGCCGCGCCACGCAGCGACACCAGGCCGCCCAGCGTGACGACAAAGGACGGCAGGCCCACGATGGCCGATAGCGCGCCCTGGAACAGACCGATCGCCAGCGCAAACCCAAGGCCCGCCGCCAGCGACGCCGGCACGCTCCAGCCCTGCGTGTACTGCAGCCAGGCCATCAGCACGCCGACGGCGCCCAGCAGAGAGCCCACGGCCAGATCGATCTGGCGCGCCACGATGATGAGGGCCATGCCGCTGGCGACGATGCCCACCACCGCCGTCTGCTGCACCAGGTTGGACAGATTCTCAGCCGTCAGGAAGCTGCCCGTCAGCGCATGAAACCCGAGCGCAATGGCCACCAGCGCGGCGGCCATCACCGCCAGCCGTTTGGATTGCTCGCTCACTTGCAGGCCGCGGGCGCTTTGGCCGGGTCCACGCCCTTGCACACCACCGCCTTGGGCACCCAACCGGCGCTGATGACCTGGTCGAGGTTGGCCTGGGTGATGGGGATAGGCGCGAGGAACTTGGCCTGCAGCGTGACCTTGCGTTCACCGCCCGCCCAGGGCGCGGCGCCGTCCACCTTCTGGCCGCCGGCCAGTTGCACGGCAGCGCTGGCGGCCTCCTTGCCCAGCAGGCGCGAGTCCTTCCAGACGGTGACGGTCTGCGTGCCCAGCGCAATGCGGTTCAGCGCGGCATGGTCGGCGTCCTGGCCGCTGACCGGCACGCCCTTGAGGCCACGGCCCGCCAGCGCGGCTATGGCGCCGCCGGCCGTGCCGTCGTTGCTGGCGACAACCGCGTCCACCTGGCCCTTCAAGCGGGTCAGGATCTGTTCCATGTTCTTCTGCGCCACCTCGGGCTTCCAGCCGTCGGTGTACTCCTCGGCTGCGATCTGCACGTCGCCCTTTTTGACTGCATCGGCCAGCGCATCCTGCTGGCCCGCGCGCAGGAAGTCGGCATTGGGGTCGGCCGCCGAGCCCTTGATCATCACGTAGCGGCCTTTGGGCTTCACGGCCAGCACCGCCTTGGCTTGCAGGCGGCCCACCTCACGGTTGTCGAAGGTCAGGTAGAACACCTCGGGCGCCTCGATGAGGCGGTCATAGGCCAGCACCGGCACCTTGCGCGCCTTGGCCTTGGCCAGGGCCGGGGCGATGGCGTCCTTGTCCATCGCGAGGATGACCAGCACCTTGGCGCCTTTGGCCAGCAGCGAGTCGATGTCGGAGAGCTGCTTCTCAGGCGAGCCGCCCGCGTCGGCGCTCACATAGCTGGCGCCCAGACGGCCCAGCTCGGCCTTCATCGCGGTCTCGTCGGTCTTCCAGCGCTCTTCCTGGAAGTTGGACCAGCTCACGCCGACCACCGGGCCTGCGGCCAACGTTGTCATTGAGGCCATCAGCAGCGTCGTCGCTGCCCACATCTGCTGCATTCGCATCTTGTCTCCAACGCCCTTCTGTCCGGGCCGCGGATTCTAGGAACGCCGGTCGGAAAAAGCGAACCCTTCGGAGAAGAGATTGCATGGCTGCGGCACTTGCTTAGCTAGGGATTTGGGCGCCTTGTCGAAGCCAGTGACGACCACCCATCCGCGCTGGTAGCAACGCCACGGTCAGAGAATCTGGCGTGCGTGCTGGCGCCCGTTGTAGCGCGTCGTCCGATGCAGGAACTATCCATTGGCAGCGCCGTGGGCCGGGTTGCCAGGGACTAAGGCCTTCATTTTCAATATTGGTTTTTCAAACAAGTACCAAGACAAGGTGGCCGCCCCGAAGGCCAGCATTAGACCTACAGCTTCGTGAACTCCATAAGGCAGATGCATTTTATTGACGGCCGCAAATGCCAACATATGCCACATATAAAGACCGTAACTGATTTTTCCCACCCAAACCAGCTGCGGATTGCCGAGAAGTTTGATATGCGCCGCACCCTTCACCAGGGGCGCAAACAATAGCGCCAAACCTGTAAACATGATGTGCGCTTGCGGCACCCACAAGGGCACGGACGAAAAATCGGCGATGGGAACTTTCCATAAACACCAAACGCATATTGCGAAGCCTGAAGACCCCATCATTGTCAACAAGCGACGATTTTCGACCAATGCCACCAACGCTCCTGCGGCAAGCATATCCATACATGACGGCAACGTAAGGATCGCAAGATATGAATTGCCTGTCGAAAATAACAATATTTCCCGCACCACCGGAGCCAGAATAATTGCAACCGCGGCAACGATCCACATCCGGCGAATAAAAAATATCGCCAGTGGCCAAAGCAAATAAAATTGCTCTTCAACGGCAAGAGACCACAGGTGTCCGATTATGCCCCCGGGCACAGTCGGCGCAAGAGCAGCTATCCGATAGTTTCCAAGGTACGCAACAAACCATCCATAACCGCTTACAGATAGTCCAGCCTTAAGGGTCAGCAACGCATTGACAAGCAAATACGCGTAATACAGCGGAAAAATTCGCAGGGTTCGACGCCAGTAGAACCCAATGAGATATGCTTTCAGCGTCCCCCGACGAGCGCCGATCAAAATCGAGGTGATCAGGTACCCGGAGAGTACGAAAAATAGTGGAACGCCAATCCAACCAATGGGAAACAACCCGAGATGAAAGGCCATCACACTAAGAATGGCCGCCCCCCTCAGTCCGTCCAGCTCCAAGACGTATTTCATCACGGGAGCATAGCGGCAAAATGACCGTCAACGCATGACGAACACGCGCCACGAATATACGGATTGACCCCATGCCAACCGCCACTCCCGTGGCGCAGGCAATGATGGATTTAGAAACCGATGATTCGTGCCTGGTGCGGCCGTCGGGCGCCAGTCAGATGCGTCGGGTTAGTCAGCCCTACACCCGCTGGCGAGGCCCATGCCAGGGAAGAAGGAAGGCAAACTGCAGAGCGTGAATTGACACCAGCTCAGAAGTTCAGCGGCTGGCCATCGTGGAGGCGCGGCGCACGATCGGGGCCGGGAAGTCGCCTAGTTCGCGGGCGGCGTTCTCACCGTGGTCGGCGGCCAGGGCGGCCGTCGTGGGCTCACGCATTTCGGTCGGCTTGACCGTCAGCACGGCCTGGCGGGGCAGTTTGGACGTCGCGACGGCGCCGGCCTTGGCAGCGGGGCTCGTCACTTCAATGCCCTTTTCGCCCTGGATGGCGGCCAGCTCGCCGCTATTCCGGGCGGCAACCAGGTCAGCGACGACGGCTTCGCGGGTCAGCGGGGCTTGGGTCTGGGCAGAAGCGGCGCCGGCGGCGATCAGCAGGGCGGCGGCGGCAATGGTGGAAGACAGCTTGTTCATGACGGGCTCCTTCAGTTCTGGCAGGCAGGTCCTGCTTTTGATCTCTCGGGCAGCGCGACCGCGCTGTCCATGGCCAGAACTGTAGGCAGCCCCTCTTCGGGGAAATACTAGGTCAGTGGGAACTGACCATTTAGAAAAGCTGAATGGTCAACGTGCTACGTCCGCTCTTCGCAACAACGGGTCAACGATGTTCGAAGCCTGGCGCCCGCTTGGCCAGGAAGGCTTCCATGCCCTCGCGCTGGTCGTGGCTGCCGAACAGCGCGTGGAAATAGCGGCGCTCCACGGCCACGCCGTCGGTCAGCGGCCCCTGGTAGGCCAGGTTCACCAACTCCTTGATGAGCATGACCGAGGGCTCGCTGAAGCCGTTGATGGTCTCGGCGGCGGCCAGCGCCTCTTCCAGCAGTTTGTCCGCCGGCACGACACGCGACACCAGGCCGGCGCTCTCGGCCTCGCCTGCGCCCATCATGCGTGCGGTCAACAGCATGTCCATGGCCTTGCTCTTGCCCACGGCGCGCGGCAGGCGCTGCGTGCCACCGGCGCCGGGCACGATGCCCAGCTTGATCTCGGGCTGGCCGAACTTGGCGGAATCGGCCGCAATGATGAAGTCGCACATCATCGCCAGCTCGCAGCCGCCGCCCAGCGCAAAGCCGGCCACCGCGGCGATGACGGGCTTGCGCACCTGCAGGATGGTCTCCCAGTTCTTGGAGATCAGGCCGCTCTTGAAGGCGGTCGCAAAGGTGTGGGGCAGCATGGTGGGGATGTCAGCCCCGGCCGCGAAGGCGCGCTCGGAGCCGGTCAGCACGATGCAGCCAATGCCGTCGTCGGCGTCGAAGGCCAGCAGGGCCTCGCCCATCTCGTCCATCAGTTGGTCGTTCAGCGCGTTCAGCGCCTTGGGGCGGTTCAGCGTGATGAGGCCGGTCTTGCGCGGTCCGTCGCCGTGCACGGCGGTGATGATGCATTCATAGGTCATTGCGAAAGTCTCCTGGGGATGTCGTTGGAGGATTCTGGCGCGGCCTGCAAAGGCGCACTCTTGAGCATGAGATCGATGTAGGTGTCGGCGTCCTGGCGGATGACGAGGCGCACCGGCAGGTATTGCAAGCTGGGCGCCAGCCACACCTCGGCCGTCAGGTCGCCACCCCCGGCCGGCCGGCTGGGCTTGACGTGCCAGGTGGTCATGGCGCCCATGGGCGTGTCCAGCACCTCCTCGCCGATGACCTCGTACTGCCAGGCGTACTGTCTGCGCGGCAGCACCAGCGGGAAGGCGACGACACGGCCGGCCTGCAGCGGTTCGCGGCCCGTCAGGAACAGCCAGGTCAGCTGCACGAACTGGCTGGCCGAGTCCTGCGCGCCACGCATGGCCGGTTCGCGCACGCCGGTGCCCAGTTGCACCTCGGCGCCGAGAAAGAAGACGCTGACGCGGCGGCGCTCACCGACGAGGACGCGGGTCTCTTCGTCGTAGCGCTGCGGCGAAATGCCCTCGGGCGTGAGCACGCCCTGGCTGCTCATGCGCCGCGTGATGAAGGGGGCGAAGCTGGGGCCGACGCCGACGTCCAGATGGACCTGGTAGTCCCGGCCCTTGCGCAGCCACTCCACCTGGGCCTGGCCGTGCACGGGGCCGCGATAGTTGCCGGTCAGCGCATAGCTCAGGCGGGTCGACAGCGGCCACTCAGGGCCTGGTTCGCCATCGACTGGCGCGGATGCTGCCGAGGCCACGGCCTCGGCGACGGGTGGCGCCGAAGCGGCTTGCGCCACCAGTTCGGGTAGCGGCGTCGGCACGGGGTCGGGCTCGGGCTCGGGTGCCGAGGCCGGCTCGGCGGGAACTGGCGCCGCCGCAGCGGGCGCCTTGCGCTGCGGCTTGGGCGGCAGCGCCGGCGGCCTGGCGCGCGGCGCGGGTGGCTCCTCCAGCTTCATCTCGCGCACCAGGGCTACCTGCATGCGCTGGGGCATGGGCGGCGGCCCATCGTTGATCCAGCCCTCATGGATGCGCTGCACCTCTTGCCCCAGCAGCAGGTGGATGGCCAGCACGGCCAGCACCAGCAGGCCCGGTGGCCGTGGCGTTTTCATTGCAACGTCAAGCGCCGATCCAGCGGCGCCGCGCGGCGTGGGCGCCGTCGGCCAGCGTCAGCGACACAGCGGCCGGCTGCGGCGCGGGCAATTCGACGTCAAGCTCGACGAGGCGCTGGTCGCGGCTGACGAGCAGGCGCAGCCGCGTCTGGCCCGCGCTCAGTAGGCCCAGTGCATCGTCCAGGCGGCGCAGCCGCCAACCGTTGCAACCGAGGATTTCGTCGCGGGCATTGAGGCCTCCCGCCTCGGCGGCACCGCCGCTGAGCACATGGGTGACGCTGACACCCGTCAGCGCCGACTCGCGCACGCGCAGGCCCAGGCGCTGCGCGACCGTCGCACGGCCGTCGTCTCGCCAAGTGACGCCCGCGGCGCCCAGCAGCTCGCGCAGCGGCAGTTCTCCGGTGCCATGCACCCAGGCGTGCAGCAGCGCGGCCACATCCTCGCCGCCCAACGCGGTGACGGCCGCAAGGATGTCGTCCTCGCTGACCGGACCGCCGCCGCTGGTCTTCCACAGCCTCTGCATCAGCGCATCGAGGTTGGACTTGCTGGCGCGCAGGCTCAGGTCCAGGCACAGCGCGACGAGCGCCCCTTGCGAGTAGTAGTTGGTCGTCGCGTTGACGCTGTTCTCGTCGGGCCGGTAATACTTGGTCCAGGCCTCGTAGCTGGCCTGCGCGAGTGGTTGCACCCGGCGCCCCGGCGAGGCCAGCACGCCGTTGACGGATGCGGCCAGCAGCTTCAGGTAGCGCGGCGCGTCGATGAGGCCGGCGCGGCGCAGCATCAGCTCGTCGTAGTAGCTGGTGAAGCCTTCGAAGAACCACAGCAGCTCGGTGTAGTTCTCGCGCTGGTAGTCGAAGCGCGCGAACTCGGCCGGGCGCAGCCGCTTCACGTTCCAGGCGTGGAAGTATTCGTGGCTGAAGAGGCCCAGCAGCCGCGTGTAGTTGTCGCTCGTCGCCAGGCTCTCTGCAGCCGTCGGCAGCTCACGGCGGGCGCAGATCAGCGCCGTACTGGCGCGATGCTCCAGGCCGCCGTGGCCGTCATCCACGGCCCAGAGCAGGAAGCTGTAGTGCTTGAAAGGCGCCCCGCCCCAGAGTTCGATCTGGGCTTCGCAGATGCGCTGCACGTCGACCAGCAGCCGCTCGCCATCGAAGCTGGGCCAGGCACCGGCCACAACGATGCGGTGCGGCACGCCCGCCGCGGTGAACTCGCCCTGCCAGTGCGGGCCGATCTCGAAGGGGTGGTCCAGCAGTTCGTCGTAGTCGGCCGCTTCGAAACCACCCTCGACGGCGGGCATCTCGGTCGCCACGCGCCAGCCCTTGGGCACACGTGCGAGCTCGACGGTATGCGCTTCACCTTCGCGGCCGTGCGCACGCAGGCACAGGCTGCTGGCGTTGAAGAAGGCACGCTGGCTGTCCAGCCAGGCCGTACGCACCGAAGCATCGAAGGCGTAGACGTCGTAGCTCAGCGTCAGCGCCGCGCGGCCTTTGCAGCGCACCCGCCAGCTCGCCTTGTCGAGCTGTTCGACGGGCAGCTCGCTCGTCCCCTGGCGGGCCGTGAGGCCGCTCAGGTGCTTGGCGAACTCGCGCACCAGATAGCTGCCCGGGATCCACACCGGCAGGCTGAAGTCCTGCTCGGCCGCCGGTGCCGGCAGCGTCAGAGTGACGCGATAGCGGTGAGCCGGGATGTCGGCCAGTTCGATGCGGTAGCGCGGGCCAGTCATCAACTTCCCGCGGCGGCGAGGAAACAGCTCAGGGCCGCCACTGCGGTGAGCCTGAAGCGCAGCGTCAGCCAGTCGGCCGCGCCGAACTGCGGGTAGACGCGGCGGTCGAGCATGTAGCAAGCGATCAGCACGCCGCCGTGCAAGGCCAAGCCTGCATAGGGCGACATCAGCACGCCCAGCCAGGCCAGCAGCACGGCGCTGATGCCCCAGACCAGCGGCTGACGGCTGGGCAGGCCGCGCACGAAGGACAGGCCCCAGTGGATGCCGCCCAGGAAGGCGATGACGAGGGCCGCATAGGCCGACAGCGCGAGGCTGACGAAGGCATGCTGGTCGAGGTCGCGGCCGCCGATCAGCCATATCAACGCGCAGCCCAGCACGAAGGGCACCAGGCCCGCGTAGCCCAGCCGATGCGCGAGCGCGCGATGCTCCGGGCTCATCGGGTCAGGACTTGCTGGCCGGTGCGGCCAGGGCTTGCAGGCGTTTCTCCAGTTCCACCGGGCCCACGGCGCCAGGGATGCGGTTGCCGTCTTCCAGCAGGATGGCGGGCGTGCCGTTCACATGGATCTTGCGCGAGAGGGCCAGGTTGCGCTCGATGGCGGCGTCATCGCAGGTGCCCGTGGGCTTGGCCGGTTGCTCGCCCTTGAGCATCCAGTTGAGCCAGGCGTTGGCACTGTCCTTGGAGCACCAGATGGCCTTGGATTTCTCGGGCGAATCGCCGCCCAGGATGGGGATGAGGAAGGTGTAGACGGTGACGTCCTTCAGCTCCTGCAAGCCCTTCTCGAAGCGCTTGCAATAACCGCAGTTCGGGTCGGCGAAGACGGCGATGCGGCGCTTGCCGTTGCCGTTCTTCCACACGACAGCATCCTTGAAAGGCAAGGTCGCGAAGTCGATGCGGTTGACCTGGGTGACGCGTTCCTCGGTGAGGTTCTTCTTGGCCTTGAGGTCAAAGATCTCGCCCTCGATGAGGAAGCTGCCGGTCGGGTCGGTGTAGCGGATCTCGTTGCCGATGCGAACCTCCCACAGACCGGGCACCGGGGCAGGCCGCACTTCGTCGATCTTGGGCGCATTGGGCATGCGCTCGGCGAAAGCCTTGCGGATGACGGCCTCGTTGGCGAGAGCGGGCAGGCTCAGTGTGGCGAGCAGGACGGCGAGCAGGCGAAAACGGTTGAGCACGATGGGCAGTTCAGCAAGGAGGATCGGTCAGAGCCCGAGCGCGCGCTGGGTGAGCCAGCGCTTGACGGGGGTGAGTTGGTTCAGCGCATCCAAGCCTCGGTTGCGCAGGCTTTGGGCGGCGGGTGAAGAGTGGGCGAAAAGGCGTTGCAGCGCATCGGTCAGCTCGCCCATGGCGAGCGTGGGCGCAAGGCGCTCGCGCCCATAGCGGCGCAGCAGGCGCTCGTCGCCCAGCGGCCGCCAGGATTCGCGATCGGCGATGACGCGCGACAGCGCCACCACGTCCGCCAGGCCGAGATTCAGCCCCTGGCCAGCGAGTGGGTGCACCAAATGCGCCGCATCGCCCAGCAAGGCCCAGCCGGGGCCGCTGACGGCGCCGGCCCGGGCCAGGGCCAGCGGCCAGGCGGCGCGTGGGCCACTCAGCTTCAGTGTGCCCGCGGCACCGCCGGTGGCGGCATTGAGTTCATGCTCGAACGTCGCCTCGTCCATGGCCAGCAACGCCTGCGCGCGCTCCTCGACGCAGGACCAGACCAGGCCATAGGACTGCGCCGGGCTGGGCCGCTCGAAGGGCAGCAGGGCCAGCACTTCGCCGCCGGTACCGAACCACTGGCGGGCCACACCCTGGTGGGGCTGATCAGCGACAAGTCGGGTGGCCAGCGCGCGATGGCCATAGGCCTTGGGCTTGAACTCGACGCCCAGCGCCTCGCGCGCGGCCGATTCGCGGCCCTCGCACAGGGCCGTCAGTGCAGCAGGCGTGTTCGCGTCGACATTGCGGACATGGGGTGAAAAGCGCAGCGCCGTGGCGAGCTGGGTGTCGAGTGCTGCGGCATCGACGATGACGGCCAGCTCGCGCACGCCCTGCTGCCAGGCCGAGAAGCTCAGCCGGCCTGCCGGCTGGTCGGCCGCGGCATCGCCGCAGACGATCATGTCGTAGACCGGGCAGATGGCGTCGGCGGGCAGGCTGTCCCAGACCTTGAGCTCGGTCAGCAGCGCCACCGAAGCGGCGTTCAGCGCATAGGTGCGCACGTCGTCAGGACGGGCCGCCTCCGGCGCGCCGGCCAGGCCCACGGTCAATCCTTGAGCGGCCAAGCTGAGCGCCAGGCTGCTGCCCACCGCACCCCGGCCCTTGACCAACACGTCCACGCTTTGCATCCATTGATTGTAGGCAGGGGGTATGGCCGCATTGGACCTAGGGTGCCGCCAGTTTGCCCGCCGTGCGGCAGGATGGCCTAGGCCGACTAAAATTGCCGGCTTCGGCGCCGGTTTGCCCCGGCCGCCTCCCAACCAGAAAGTCCTGCCATGAGCCTCAAATGCGGCATCGTGGGCCTGCCCAATGTCGGCAAGTCCACGCTCTTCAACGCCCTGACCAAAGCCGGTATCGCCGCCGAGAACTACCCCTTCTGCACGATCGAGCCCAACGTGGGTATCGTGGAGTTGCCCGACCCCCGCCTGGCGGCGCTGGCCGAGATTGTGAAGCCCGAGCGCGTCATGCCAGCCGTGGTGGAGTTCGTGGACATCGCCGGCCTGGTGGCCGGCGCCAGCAAGGGCGAAGGCCTGGGCAACCAGTTCCTGTCGCACATCCGCGAGACGGACGCCATCGTCAACGTGGTGCGCTGCTTCGAGGACCCCAACGTCATCCACGTGAATGGCCGCGTCGACCCCATCGCCGACATCGAGGTCATCCAGACCGAGCTGTGCCTGGCCGACCTGGGCACTGTCGAGAAGAGCCTAGTGCGTTACAGCAAGGTGGCCAAGGCGGGTGGCGACAAGGACGCCGCTCGCCTCGTGGAAGTGCTCAAGAAGTGCCAGGCAGCGCTCGATCAGGCGCTGCCCGTTCGTTCCATCGACTTCAGCAAGGAAGAGCTGGTTGTGCTGAAGCCGCTGTGCCTGATCACGGCGAAGCCGGCCATGTTCGTTGGCAACGTGTCTGAAGACGGCTTCGATAACAACCCGTTCCTGGACCGCCTGCGCGAGTACGCTGCCAAGCAGAATGCTCCAGTTGTCGCCATTTGCGCAAAGACGGAAGCCGATCTGGCCGACATGAGCGATGAAGACCGCACGCTGTTCCTGGCCGAGATGGGCCAGGACGAGCCGGGCCTGAACCGCCTGATCCGCGCCGCCTTCAACCTGCTGGGCCTGCAGACCTACTTCACCGCCGGCGTGAAGGAAGTGCGCGCCTGGACCATCCACATCGGCGACACCGGCCCTCAGGCCGCAGGCGTCATCCACACGGACTTTGAGCGCGGCTACATCCGCGCCCAGACCATTGCTTACGCCGACTTCATCCAGTACCGCGGCGAGCAGGGCGCGAAAGATGCCGGCAAGATGCGCGCAGAAGGCAAGGAATACGTCGTCAAGGACGGTGACGTGCTGCATTTCCTGTTCAACGTCTGACGCGACACGCTTCCATTCCAAACCCGCTTCGGCGGGTTTTTTGTTGCCCGGCCAACTTGGGTGAATGCAGTGCAACTCCTCGGTGACGGGCCAGGGCGATAGGCCTAGCATCCTGCTCGCTGCATTGGGACGAGGTGATGCATTGGCCAGGCCGCGCTACCTTTTCATGGCGATGCCGTCGCGGGCGGTACGGGATGCCATGCAGGTCATCGTCGATCGCTATGGCGTGGCGAAGCAGCTCAATGGCGCGCTCTTCGTTCCAACGAATTGGCACCAGTCCCTCTCGGACCGCCACTGGGAGGAAGACACGCCGGACCTGCGCGGGAAGATGCTGCGAGCAGGCGCCAAGGTGTCGGCCCAGGCGGTCTCCATGCGCTTGAACCGCATCGTCGCCAACGGCGAGCACTGGGCATTCAGGGCCAGGGGCAGCCCGGATGGGTTTGACGAGCTGCTGGATGCCGTCCGCCACGCGCTTGCCGTCGAGGGCATCGCCGACCGAGCGGGGCACACGCCGCATGTCACGCTCAGCTATACGGCGGCCGAGCACCAGAAACCGCCCAAGATCAAGGAAGTCATCGAGTGGGTTCTGGATGAGCTGCTGCTCGTCGTTGGCGGCGGATCGCCCTACCACTATGAAGTCCTGGGGCGGTGGCCGCTGCAGCCTTTACCTGGCAATCAGCAGCTAGATTTGTTCTAGATCTAATTTCGAGATCCGAAGAATATTCCGCCCCCCAAAGCAAAACGCCCAATCTCTTACGAGACTGGGCGTTGGGCTTAATAAATAGCCTGACGATGACCTACTTTCACACGGGAATCCGCACTATCATCGGCGCTGACTCGTTTCACTGTCCTGTTCGGGATGGGAAGGAGTGGGACCAAGTCGCTATGGTCGTCAGGCT